>Ga0194123_10000001_pt1 | contig 1031091 bp, 871 predicted proteins | sample TA2MahsurfametaG_5_FD_155479 | JGI IMG/M metagenome (GOLD analysis project Ga0194123, IMG submission 155479) | Freshwater microbial communities from Lake Tanganyika, Tanzania - TA2015023 Mahale A surface | ecosystem: Environmental > Aquatic > Freshwater > Lake | place: Tanzania: Lake...
CGTCGCCTTATTTAATCAGAAAGCCCGTTGTCGAAAGATGACGGGCTTTTTTGTTTGTAGCCCACATCATGTCGCGCGGGTAAATGTGTCAGCAAATGTGTCAGGTCATAAGACCTGACACGGAACACAGGGCATGACACGGAATAAGTGGTTACGCATTAGACTTAGGGCCTTTAGTATAAAACCCGCGCCATGTCGGGTGTTCTCACCCGGCATTATTTTCATTCTCATCATTTAAAGTATTACACATTCCATGTCGGGTGTTCTCACCCGACATGATTTCATGCTCATCTTTTGATGTAATGCCGAGGTTGCGTGTCGGATGGGCAAATGTGTCAGGTCATAAGACCTGACATGGTATTAGTAGATAGGCTTTATTGTTTTCTAAGATTCATACTAACGTGGCTCCAAGACCAACTCCCGCATGGTAGAGCGGTCGCCCTTCATTAACATTTTTCTGACCTTCCCCTGGGCAAACATTTCAGCCTGGTCCGAATAATGCTCACTGGCCAATACGCCTGATTGCCCCGAAGGAGAAACAGTCCAACCCTGTGATAAATCGGATAACTCATGAACTTTTCGTAACGCTGGCCCAGCTGTTACCGCAAAAATTCCAGTAGTATCCAATGGAAACATCAGGTTATTGATAACCTCGCTACCACCAGATACCGGAAAGGGTCCGACACTAAAGATTTTATCAAGCATTTCTACTGCTCCTAGGGGATGGCCGTGTTTTAAATAATGTACTTTTTCCCACGCCACTTCAAAGCCACCCCTCGCTCTGAGCGTTGCTTCAGTTTTTTGAACTGCGATTTCTACCATCTCTTTACGTGTCTCTCGTCCTGCTGTCCGAACGTCGTCCCACCATCCGGTAGAATCATTTAACAGGAACTCTCGATAATTTCCCTTTAGAACGCTGGAGCTTAGTAACGCATCCAACTCACTGTATCCAACTTCATCCGCCATCGCGCCAAAGATCAGGCGCGACAACAGTGTATAATAAACTGCCGGCCCCGTTGATGTCAACTCATGTCCACCATCCCAGGCTTTTAGTATCCCTGCAAATGGATGGTCTCCGACCAACTCAGCCATGACTTTTGCTACCTCGGGCGCAGTCTCTGATTTGTTGTCTAACTGCATCTCTGAAACCAATTCCGCTGTCCAATCCTTCCTTGCCACCAGTAATTTTTCAATCCGTCCTGACCGATCGCGTGGATAATAATATCCTGGATACAGTACACCGTCGACAGCTTCGGGTTGATTATTCCCAGTGTGCACATAACCCCACGGAGGATTAACAGAAGATGGATTTTTTTCGAATGGAAGGTAGTCCACAACATCTTCAGATGGATCAGCACCATCACGGAAATATCTGCTTTGTTGCGATTGTGCCATCGTCCTAACAGGCAACCTCGCTGCAGCCCACCATGCGATATTGCCTGAGGTGTCTGCATAAATGATGTTCAATCCAGGCGCCGTTATTCCGGACACTGCCCTCCTGGCGGCATGAAGCGTATTGGCATGATTCAAATCATAAAAACTTTGAATCAGATTCACCGGTAGTTTTAAAAAAGACCACCATAATGAAATGGGCTCCTTAGCAAACGATGCACCATCTACGACGCTGTTGATGATTGGGCCATGTCTGGTTGATTTTACCTTTAACAGCACATCAGCCTGATCTTTTACGTGTATAATTTCTTCTCGCTCGGAAATGGTTTCCCATTGTGCACCATTCGCCACCTGATTTGAATCTGCTGGATTGATCTTCTCACGGTAAAAGTCCATATCATCGTTTTCAAACATGGTAATGCCCCATGCACAGAAGTCATTGTTGCCCAACACCCCAAACGGAACACCCGCAATATGATGCCCATAGAAATTGAATCCTGGATAAGTTAACTGAGCCTCGTACCAAACTGCAGGCTGGGCAAAACCAATGTGGGTGTCGTTGGCCAAAATGGGTTTTCCGCTCTTAGTTTTGCTGCCATCAATCACCCATCCATTGCTGCCCATCAGCAGTGGAACAGGGATATGATTCAGGGCTTCTCTTAATTCCTGGAATACCACTGCCTCCGTGTTGGCGGTGGAATTGTTAAAGATTCTGGTCTGATTTGATTTCGAGGCATTGCCTTCAGGGGTACCGAATGCCGCTTCAGCATATCCGGGATAATTGATCTTCAATTTTTCATAAACCGGATCAACCCTCATGGCCTCTGCAAAACTGAAGGCCATGTATCCGGCAACCAGAAAAATATCTTCGTCAGAAAATTCCTGAAGAGGAATTCCAATCAATGAAAACTCTATGGGTTTTTTGCCGGAGCGGATAAATGCATTAACGCCTTTTAGATACGCATGGGCAGCAACCTGATAACCGCTGCTGTCGCCCGATAAAAGCTTTTTTGCGTTTTCCCTTGCTTGCTGAGTTAGTCCAAGGGTCCGGAAAAGTTTATCGACCTTAATAAGGTCTTTGCCAAGGACCTCAGCGAGTCTTCCGGAAGCCAGCCGGCGGAGCATTTCCATTTGGAACAACCGGTCCTGAGCATGAACGTACCCAAGTGCCAAATAAGCATCGTGTTCATTTTGAGCATCAATGTGTGGAACGCCATAGTCATCAAAAAGTACACTCACTTTATTTTGAAGTCCCTCGATTTTAAGATTTCCCTGGTAGTCAGGCCGTAATGAGTAAAACCACCAGGTGCCGACAGTGCCTAATGCAACGACCACAACGATTAAGGTCAAAAGGATTTTTGAAATTGTCCGCATAAAAAAAATTGTATCATCTAAAATTAGGGTTTTTAAAGTGGTGCCCAACTGCCACATATCCTAAAAGCATTTCCTTCTGGTTGAAAGCTGATAATTTTTGACTGGATTCACTAGATTCAGGGATGGAAATAAAATTTTTGCAGAAAAAAGTTGACGAGTGGATTCAATCCCATGGCGTTCGTTATTTCAATGAACTAACAAACATGGCAATGTTGACAGAGGAGGTTGGAGAAGTTGCGCGAATAATTGCTCGGCGGTATGGTGAGCAGTCTGAAAAAACAACAGACCGTAAAAAAGTTCTGGCTGATGAATTGGCAGATGTGATGTTTGTTCTGGTTTGTCTGGCCAACCAGACAGGTGTGGACCTGACCAAGGCCATGGAGAAAAATCTAAAGAAAAAGACAAGCCGGGATAAGCTTCGCCACCATTCTAATCCGAAACTAAAGAGAAGTGTCAGCTAACCAGGAGTCCGCTTCGTAGGATTGGAACTACCTGGTACTGATCCGCTGTGAGGCAAAAACTTATGTCCTTTACAACATTAAGTCGCGCCAATCTTTTAACATGTGAAGAATTCTTTAAGAAACCCTCCATATCGGTTTTTGCTGACCGATATAAGTTTATTGCTGCCAGCGCGGCATCATCTTCCAGAGTGAAATGGTCCAGTAGATTTTCAGCAAGCGCTCCGGCAAACAAGGTGTCTTCAAGGTTAACCCTCCCTTTCCAGCCTGCACAAACAATTAGCACTGGATCCCCAAGTTCACCAATCACATTGGAAACAGATTTCAAGTTTAAGAAAGAACCGATAACCAGGTTTTTAGCCTGTTTTGACTTTTCAATTGCCTGAGTTCCGTTGGTGGTGGTAAAGGCAATTTTTTTTCCTTTGATGGACTCGCCCATGTATTCAAAGGGTGAGTTTCCCCTGTCGAAACCATCTACCTTTTGCCCATTTCTTTCTCCACTGGTTTCAAAACCTTCCTTTACTGCTTCGAGGCACTCTTCTAAATCTGCAAAAGGCTTGATACAGGCAGCGCCATGGGCTAAGGCGGTGACCATGCATGATGTCGCTCTGAAAATGTCAACCACCACCACAGTACGTTCCTTCACTTCGTACAGGTGAAGCAACTCTGGGCTTAGGCAAACATCCAATGAGGATTTCATTTTTTGATCAGCGGTAATTTACTCACCACCGCTTTTATCGGCTGATTTCTGATTTCAACAAAGATTTCAGTTCCTGGCACAGCGTAAGCAGTCTGAACATAGCCAAGCCCGATTCCAATCCCCAACAGTGGAGACATGGTTCCGGATGTAACATGGCCTATGGTATTTCCAGATCCATCTTTAATGACATAATGATGCCTGGGGATACCTTTTTCAGTCATTTTAAATCCGACCAGCTTACGCTCGACTCCCATTTCTTTTTGGCGAAGAAAGGCCTCGCTGCTGTTGAAAGGTTTTGTGAATTTGGTGATCCATCCAAGACCTGCTTCAATGGGTGAAGTGGTGTCATCAATATCATTTCCGTACAGACAAAATCCCATTTCCAACCTTAGTGTGTCTCTTGCGCCAAGACCAATCGGCTTTATGCCTTCGGGTTGACCGACTTCAAAAATCTGATTCCATACTTCTTCTGCCGCGGCGGCAGGCACATAGATCTCAAAGCCACCTGCACCGGTATAACCTGTGTTGCTGATGATCACATCGTTCTTTCCGGCAAAGATTCCAATGGAAAAATGATAGTACGGGATACTGGCCAGATCAACATCGGTCAGTCTCTGAAGAACTGAGGCAGCCTTGGGTCCCTGAACAGCAAACAGGCATATCTTATCTGAAATGTTTTTCATTTCAGCGCCGAATGAATTGAACTTTGAAATCCAATTCCAATCTTTTTCAATATTAGAGGCATTAACCACCAGTAAATAATCCTCCTCCGCGATTTTATAAACAATCAGGTCATCAACAATGCCGCCATCCGTATTTGGCAGGCACGAGTACTGAGCCTGTCCAGGAATGAGTTTAGCTGCATCGTTGCTTGTCACTTTTTGAATCAGCGGAAGCGCTCCAGGTCCCTTGACTGTAAACTCCCCCATGTGGGAAACATCAAATACACCTACCCCATTTCGCACGGTCATGTGCTCTTCGATATCTGAACTGTAACGAACCGGCATTTGAAATCCTGCAAATGGAACCATTTTGGCGCCAAGTTTGGTGTGCAAGTCATTGAGGGGAATGGTCTTTATTTCCATGGATTGTTCTTAATAATGGAGTGCAAAAATAGGACAATAATGGTCTTTCAATAGGCTAAAATACCATCAGAGGGCGCCAATGGAGTCTTTAAAGGCTTTGAATTCACCGGCGGACAATAGTGTAGAAAGATCCAACAAGGCAGAGGACGCAAAGTCGTCGTAACCAATCCGCATCGACTCTACGATATAGGCTTTAAGTATTCGGATGCTGTATGGATTTCGGTGCAATGCTTCTGCAAGAATGGTGTAGGCCGAGGACCTGTCGTCATTTTGTTTTCTTTTGAAGGCTGCGGCAGCCAATACACCGTCTTCAAACCAGGAATTATTTTTAACGATCCAATCAAAACTCTTCCTCATTTTCGCCGTATCACCTGAAGACAATAATGCTGTAAAATATTTTTTTGCTGACTCCTCTTCCCGACTGAAAATGAATCCCTTGTTGATTTCGCTCGCTACGGTTTTCAATTCTCCCCTCATAGCCAACAGGCGCAACTCAGTAAGTCTTATCCGATGGTAGAGTTTTTCATCCCCAACGGCGATGCCTGAAAGTTGTACAAATGTTTCAACGGCTTGTTGAATCTGATCTTTTTGGATCAGTTTTTCTGTTCTATCTAAAATGGCTAGCGCCTTCAGATCCGGGCTTTTGATTTTACGCCATGCCTTAAGAAATGAAGATGAGTCACTTAAATCTTTTCTGTATCGACACCAGGCGTAGCGTTCTTCGTCATTGAGCTTATTCATTAGCTCAGGCTCTGCCAATAATACCCTCTTGCCAAAATCCGCGAGGTAACGAACCACAGCATTTTCCGATTTGCCAACGCTATCCCACGTCATAACGGCTTCTGCCACCAGGCCAGCTTCGGTAAACACCACTGCCTGCGTGAGCAAGGCATCGCGGAAACCTTGTTGAACGGCAAATCGACTTTGCTCAGCTGCCAATCGAACCGCGCCATGTTCCATGGCCCACACCGCCAGAAAATTATTGTATCGCCCCTTGTTTTCACTGATGAAAATGGCTCGTTCCATCATCCTGACAGCTTCGTTGATCATTCCCCTCGAATACGCCGACTGCGCCAAAGCGAAAAACAGCGCTTCCGCATACGATGAATTTTTTTTCAGTCCGATAACTTTGGCCAATGCCAGAATTTCTTCCTCACCAATTGAGTCTCGATGGTTAATGAGATAATTATTCAGAAAAGTCGAGGATACATCGTTAAGCGCCGAATCAACCGGCAAAGAAAATTCAGCTGGCAAATATTTTTTATTTCTGCTGGCGAAGGTTAAAAGGTTGGCTGTTGCTGGAAGACCTTCGTATTGGCTGACCTTTAAAACTGAATCATACCTGGATTCAGGCACAACCAACGCGGAGGTTAGTGCAGTCAGATTGATGGCCGATGAGACTTTATCCCCTTTGGAAAAATACCATCGAACCGAATCAACCCCTTCTTGACCTAATAGTCCACTCCCTGAACCATTACCCGATATCCTTCTTTCTGTGTGTCCCAAGGCAGTATAAATATTCTGGCTTTCAGGAAAGTCTTTCAATCCTTGTTTTAACCAGGCGTAGGTGTCCATCGGGCGGTTCTCCGTGGCCAGCAGCGTTGCCAGGCTAAGGTAGGTTTGTTCGAAGGGTCTGCGCTCAGCTGCATCTTGAAGAAATTTTTTTTCCTTTTCGGTATTGCCTTTTTCATTCTCCAATCCTGCAAGGATGTAGTTGGAGTGATGATTGTGAAAAGCATATTTGGATGCCAGCTTGTAATACCCTGTCGCCAGAACGGCCTGGTCGTTCATGGTATAACCATCCGCCAGATTGTTATAGTAACCTCCGATGAGATCGCGCACCGGACGTATCCAGATATTAAAAAACACAAAACCAAGAAGGGTAATCAGTCCGGCAAAGCGATAGGTAAAGAACGGCATCACCGAAGGTTGGTACATGACCGTGTAAACCTTTGCGTTTTTTTGAAGCAAGGGTCCAAAATTAGAAATCATGTATACGGTGAAAATTGTACCGTAACCAAGGTGAATGTAGAGCGATATCTTGGTAAGCGTATCAGGAATGGCATCGTTGCCCGTCGAGTAAGCGAGTCCCAGGGTTGCCCAAGTGCATGCCCCAAGCAATAAAATCATAAGAACTCCATCATCTTTTGCCGGCAGAAAACCTGATAGCTGCTCGTCCTGTCGTCGAACGCCCCAAACTGCCAAAGCTCCGGAGATCATCAACAGTGCGAGTGGATGGACAGAATAATCCCATTCAAACCAACCACGGCGACTGAGGTAAAGCGCAGTGAGGTTCAGGGAATATATCAGAGACAATAAAATAAAATCGCGCAGTCCATTACGGCGCTGACCGGCATGCGCAATCAACACCAACATACCGGCCTGGATTTCGTGCGCAACAAGGATCATGAATACAATCGCCAGTAAAATAGACGAGGGATAAAATCCAGCCGATAGAAAAATCCATGGACGAGGAAATTCTGAAGCTGAAGTGAAGACAATGAATGTCAGCAGTACGACCGGGAGAAAGATTCCAAGCCTGAACGGTAGTGATGCTGATTTTTTGAAGTACTGCAACCAGGCAGCTGTTCCGATCCATAATACAGTTGTAAAAATCGACGGCAATGGATACGGCAATCCTGTTTCAAGTGCGTCTAACCTTAATCCGGCTACGATAAAAAGTATCAATCCTGTTGAAACGACAAACCAAAATGTTTTTAAAGTGCTATACAGGGCCAGCATCAGGATCAGGCAACAGGTCATCAGGATCAGGTGAACGACCCAGGGGTAGACCACATACTGGTGTAGGGTTCCGGAATAGTGATGCCATAAGGTGTAACTGTCAGCTTTCAGTTCCAGACCAAATGGACCGACCTGTACCTGTCGAACAGGTACTTCCGTGGGTTCATCTGTGATGGTGCTCAGCCATCCGATGGATGGCTCGGGTGAACGTGCTGCAGACCAAATGAAAAATAGTGCTGCAAAAAGCCAGACCATGGCAAGGAATTGCAGCATGGATCTTTTACCGGATGGCCAGGCTTTCCAAAAATTCAGACTGTCAAACATTTATTGTTCCGGCTTTTGCGGCTCAAAACTACTTTAAAAACCTCAGGCCATCTCTTCGGTTGAAAACTTCTGAAATACCGCTTTTTAACCCTTTTTTCGTCTTTCTGAAGAGGGTCAACAGGTTTACCTTTGCCATTTCCTATGCAAGACATCATCCGGCTTTTGCCCGATTCCATCGCCAATCAGATTGCAGCCGGTGAAGTGGTACAGCGACCTGCTTCGGTGGTTAAGGAATTGGTGGAAAATTCATTGGACGCCGGAGCCGATGACATCAAGGTAATTATTCGTGATGCAGGCAAACAGCTGATTCAAATTATCGACAATGGAAAAGGGATGAGTCCAACCGATGCCCGTATGAGCATCGAACGCCATGCCACCTCCAAAATATCTAGTGCCGATGATTTGTTTGCCCTGAAGACCATGGGGTTCAGAGGAGAAGCGCTGGCCTCCATTGCTGCCGTTGCTCAAGTTGAAATCAAAACCAGGCAAAAAGAATTAGAATTGGGAACCACGCTTTTGGTTGAAGGTTCCACCATTAAAAAGCAGGAACCTGAATCATGTCCAGTTGGAACATCTGTCTCTGTTCGAAATCTATTTTTCAATATCCCCGCCCGTAGAAATTTTTTGAAAGGGAATCCGGTCGAGCTCCGACACATCATCGATGAATTTATTCACCTGTCACTTTCTCATCCTGCCGTAGCCTTTATGCTTGTGCATGGCGATGAGGTGATTTATGATCTTCAACCATCAAAAATTGGTCAGCGTATTGTTGCCCTCTTTGGAAAGACTTATCAGCAGCAACTGGCATCATGTGATGAGGAGGCGGGCGCTGTTCGGGTGAGTGGTTTTGTCGGCCGACCGGAACTTGCTCGCAGGACCAGGTCGGAGCAGTTTCTTTTTGTCAACAACCGCTACTTCCGAAGCAACTATTTGCACCATGCGGTAATGAGTGGATTCGAAGGGCTGTTGCCTGACGGAAGCTTTCCTTTTTATGCACTTTTTCTTGATGTCGATCCCAAACAAATCGATGTTAATGTTCACCCGGCAAAAACAGAAGTAAAGTTTATCGATGAACGAACTGTTTATACAGTGATTCGTGTTGCAGTTCGCAGGGCTTTGGGTTTGCATCAGATAACGCCGGCATTGGATTTCTCCGCCAACATTAATCTGGATCAGCAATTGTCGGGTGGACAAGTCCAGTCCAAGGCAGCTTTTTTTGGAGAGCATCAGTTTCGTGTACAAAAAAGCAATGCCGATTGGGAAAAACTTTTTGGTGGAATACCTCAGCATACAGCAGCGCAACCAACCCAACAGGAATTACCTGGATTGCCGGAACAGCAAGCTGTGCGTGCGAGCGACCGGATCAGGTTTCAGTTTCAGGATCAGTTCATTATTCGAGAGGTGAGCAATGGCTTAATGGTCATCGATCAGCAGGCGGCCCATGAAAGAGTTTTGTTTGACCGATTCCTTTCCAGAATGAAAAGCGGTTCCGGAAACGCCCAGCAGATGCTTTTTCCCATGACCCTTGATTTCTCTCCTGCCGATTTCTCATTAATGGTCGGAATGATCCCTGAATTTGAAAAGCTTGGGTTCAAAGTGGAGGTCTTTGGCAAAGCCACACTATTATTTTCGGCTGCCCCTGCTGAAACAGCTTCCAGAGAGAAAGAGATAATTGAGGGCTTGCTGGAGCAATTTAAGGTTAATGTAGAGGTGCTCGATTTGCCGGTACAGGAAAATCTGGCTCGGACTTTAGCCAAAAGAGCCGCAGTAAAGCGCGGACAGCGGTTGGGTATGGAAGAAGTAGATGCCCTGATTAGCGGACTTTTTTCAAGCAATAACCCCGGTTTTACTCCGGATGGGCGCCCAACATTTTTTATTTTTGAATCCAACCGCATGGCGGAATTTTTCAATCAATAAAATGCTGCAGACTTCTCCCTTAATCCGAAACATCATCATCATCAATGTTGTGGTTTTCCTTTTGCAAAGTCAGAAGTGGATACCGGTTTCGGAGTTGCTGATGCTTTGGCCTATTGAGTCAGGCAATTTTAAAGTGTATCAGGTTTTCACCTACATGTTTGCGCATGGAGGTTTTATGCATATTTTCTTCAATATGCTGGCGCTGGCATCCTTCGGTCCAATTCTTGAAAATTATTGGGGTGATAAAAAGTTTTTGACTTTCTACCTGGCAACCGGAATGGGTGCAGGATTGATCTATGCCCTGATCAATTTTTTTGTTGGCTCTGGCGGTCCAATGCTTGGTGCTTCAGGTGCGATCTATGGTATACTGATGGCGTTCGGAATGGTTTTTCCAAACCTGGAGATCATGTTGCTGTTTCCACCCATTCCGCTCAAAGCCAAATACATGGTTTTTGTGATGGGCTTCATGACGTGGATGCTCGATAGCAGTGGAAGTGTGGCACACTCTGCGCATTTTGGTGGTGCGCTGGTTGCTTTTATTTTGATTACCATCTGGCGACAACAAGGTCGTAATCAGGGTTGGTAAGCGTGGAATCAATTTTTTGTCGGGTATGATTGGTGAGTTTAAAAATGCATTCCAAAATCAGAACAACGCACACATCAGGCTAATCCTGATCAACGCGGTCATATTTCTTTTTTTAGCGGTGGTCATGGTGATTACCACCATCGGTGGTTTCGATGGCATTTTCATCCAGTTGTACAAGCAGTTTAGTATTCCACCTTCTTTCGCAGACTTTTCGGAGCGGCCATGGACACTGATTACCTACGCTTTTTCTCATCAGATCACCGATATATGGCACATTATATTTAACATGTTGTCCTTGTATTGGTTTGGTCGCCTCTTCATTGAGTACCTGGGTAACGACCGATTGATTGCACTTTATGTTCTTGGGGCATTGGCCGGTGGATTGTTCTATCTGTTGATGTTCAATACCATTCCATTTTTTATTGAGCGATCGGGGAGTGGCATGGTAGGCGCCTCTGCTGCAGTTTATGCGATTATGGTAGGCAGTGCTACGCTGGTTCCGGATTATACTTTTTTCCTAATGTTTTTTGGTCCTGTACGGATCAAATACATTGCCTTGTTTTTTATTCTGCTGAGTTTCATAGGAACAGTTTCCAGCAATGCAGGTGGAAATCTGGCCCATCTTGGAGGTGCGCTGGTTGGATTTGTTTATGTAAAACAATTACAAAGGGGCACTGATCTTGGTGGCTGGATAACAGCATTGATCAACCGTGTGACCAAACTTTTTAAACGCAGGCCGACCATGAAGTTTAGCAGGACGGAAAGGCCCAAAAAATCTGCAGTAAAGGACAGCGCCATTTCACAACAGGAAATTGACGCCATCCTGGATAAAATTTCCGAAAAAGGTTACGATGCCCTTACGCGGGAGGAGAAAGAAAAACTTTTCCGAGCAGGAAAAAACTAATTACTCGAATCGGTATATTTTTTCGATGTTGGAACCCGGCTCTATTTTACAGAGGTCGTGCAAAATTCCATCCGACAGTCGATAAACCCATCCATGGAGTACAGGACGCTGGGCATTTTTCCATGTATTCTGAATGATGCTGGTTTTAACCAAATTTTGAACTCCATGAATAACATTCAGTTCCGTAAGACGGTCGGCACGGGCAGCAGGGTCAGTCATCCAATCCAGCTCATTTCGATTTGCCCAATAAGTGTCTTTGATGTTTCTCAACCAGTTATCGATGAGTCCGAAACTGGAGTTCCCCATAGCAGCTTTTACCCCTCCACAGCCATAGTGACCACAAACGATCACATGTTTTACTTTTAGAACTTCTACGGCATATTGCACCACACTCATCATATTCAAATCGGTATGATCTACAACATTGGCGATGTTACGGTGCACGAATATTTCTCCGGGCTGCGTGTTTGTAATTTCATTGGCTGGTACACGGCTGTCGCTGCAGCCGATCCATAAAAATTCCGGCGTCTGAACGTGTTCCAGTCTATTAAAATAATCCGGGTCGCGTTCCAGTTGAATCGAAGCCCAGGCTCTGTTTTCAAGTAATAGTTTTTCGTGCGAATTCATGATGTCTTGATTTAAGATTTAAAATAAGGGTGTCGGGCGTGTTGTGTCTTCTTGACCTCAACACGAATGTTTTTCTTTTCTGAACTTTTAACAAAGTCGTTCAGGATTTCAAGGATGTCATTGTCAAAATATTGAACGGATGAGCCTTCTACCAGCAAATAGGCACCTTCCGGAACTTTTTCAAGTGCTCCAACCAAAATGGTTTTATTGAGGAACGAGGCGTCCTTGGTGAACTTGATCAGGTAGTTACTTCCATGATTTACCTGAATTAATGCCGAATGAAAGTTTGTTTTCAGGACAAAATACAATGCCGTGAGCATGCCAATAAAAATTCCAAGCAGCAGGTTGGTAAAGAGAATAACCACGATAGTAACCGCAAATGGAATGAACTGATCCAGTCCCCGGTTCCATTGCTCTTTCCAGAGACCCGGCGATGAAAGTTTCCACCCGATGAGCAGCAAAATAGCGGCTAAAGCTGCAAGCGGAATTTGTTCAAGCCAGGCAGGAACAAAAATTAATGCCAGAGCAATCAGCGCACCATGCAGAATCGCGGAGAGTTTTGTCTGAGCCCCGGAAGCAATGTTGGCTGAAGTTCTGACAATGACTGAGGTCACCGGCAAGCCTCCTACCATACCACTGATGACGTTGGTGATTCCCTGAGCCTTCAACTCTCGGTTCAATGGTGTCATTCTTCGGTATGGATCCATTTTATCCGCCGCTTCTATGCTCAGCAGCGACTCCAGACTGGCCACCAGGGATAAGGTGATGGCGATGACAAATACTTTATTGTTGTTGAGCGCGGACCAATCAGGAAATGTAATCCAACTTCCAAGATCAGACGTGGAAGGAAGATCGACCAGGTGCTTGTCATTGAGGCTTAGGGCAATTGAAAATTCAGCAAATAGATTGTTCAGCAGTACCCCTGCAACAACAGCGAGCAGTGGTCCAGGTATTAGTGACAGCCATTTGTTTTTCCGGATGAAGTCAGTGTTCCAAAGGATTAACAGTACAATACACAATCCTGAAATCACAACTGCACCCAGCGCCAGATTCATTACTGCAGAAATGATTTCGGTGAAGGTATTTTGCTGATCGGGTTGAAAGAAGCTTTCGTCACCTTCATAATCCTTATCGTCACCCAGTGCATGAGGAATTTGTTTGAGGATCAAAATCAATCCTATGCCCGCGAGCATGCCTTTGATCACAGAAGAGGGAAAGAAATATCCAATGCTCCCCGCATTCAAAAATCCCAGAATAATTTGAATTATACCTGCCAAAACAACTGCAGCGGATAATGCCTGAAAAGTGCCTAAGTCACCGATGGAGGCCAGTACAATACTGGCCAGACCTGCTGCTGGACCGCTAACGCTTAATTGCGATCCTGAAAGGATACCGGTCACCACACCGCCCAAAATCCCGGCAAGAAGCCCGGAAATTAGTGGTGCGCCGGAAGCCAGCGAGATGCCAAGACACAAGGGAATGGCAACAAAAAAGACAACAATTGATGAGGGCAAATCCGCCCTTAAATTTTTAAACATGTTAAACGAATGAAGATGAAGAAATACCTGAAAGTCTAGCAAACCTCCGAAAACAATCGGAGGGGAATGATTATGCTTTGGGTGGCGGTATGGTTATTTCCCTTGAGAAGTTCAGGCTGAAGTATTCGTAGCTGGTACGGTGTATGATTTCCGAAATGGCGTGACCGTCATTTAACGGATTTTGAGATTTGATTAAACCCTCCGTCTCGTCAGCTCCTTCATCTGGAGCCTCTTCACCATTTTGTTCCCAGACGATGTTGAATGACCGGTCTGCTGTAAATGCAGGACTTACTTGAAGCTGTAAAACGTAAGCAGCCAGTAATATCCACAGCAGTGAACGAATCATTTTTAGCATCATGTAAATATTCGAATCGCTGGACTTTTTAAATCCTGATTTTAAATATCCAGAAAGCCATCCGGTAGGGTCGTTTGAATTTTTTTAGCGCGGATGGAGACCTTTTCTACAAAGGGTTTTCCGGTTGGTATTAGAATCTCCTTAGTCTTGGTTTTGACAACCAGAAATTTTAATCCTGATCCAGTTTGACCTTGCCGTGAGTTGTATTCCATTCTGGTTACTGTTCCAATGTTGCCGAGCATTTCATCCACCACCGAAAATCCGATTATTTCATCATCGTAAAAATTGTCAGCTGATTTTTTTCTTCTGTTTGCTTTTTGGATCAGAACGGTTGATCCTTTGATTTTACCTGCTGATTCAATACTGTCGATGCCCTCAAGTTTTACAAAGGCCTGGTCTGGTCTTGCGGAGAATGATTCAACTTTTCGCTCTGTATAGTTGCCATCTTTTTCGAGGTGAATGAATTCAATCTCGTCTGAATCCAATGGTCCGGTAAAGATGATGGTTACACCACCTTTCAAACCATGAGTTTTGGAGACATAGCCAATCTTATAGAGTTGATCAGGCTTCATGATTGGTTAAAAAAAATGCCGGAAAAACCGGCATTTGTTGAGTCTTTGAGATTGATCTATGCTTCTGCAGGAGCTTCAGCTGCTGGTGCTTCTCCCTCTGGGGCAGGAGCGGCAGTTTCAACTTCAGCGGCAGCGGCAGCTGCGGCTTCTGCCTTCTTGCGAATGGCTTCTGCTTTGGCTTCACGGATTTTTGTTTCTGCTTCTTTACGTGCCTTGGCTGCAGATTCTTTATCCTTCGAAAGTTTGTCAACCTTGGATTTGATTTTAGAATCCTTCTCCTGTTTCCAGGCATTCAATTTAGCGTCGGCCTGCTCTTGCGTAATGGCACCTTTGATGACACCGATTTGCAAATGCTTTCTGAAGAGAACACCGCGATAGGAGAGCATTCTTTTCACGGTATCGGAAGGCTGTGCGCCTTTCAGTAACCATGCCAATGCTGCGTCGTCGTCTATGTTGATGGTAGCCGGATCACTTATGGGAGTGTAGGTACCAATTTTTTCAATGAATTTACCGTCGCGGGGAGAGCGGATGTCTGCTATTACGACGTCGTAGGTTGCCAGCTTTTTGCGGCCGCGGCGTGCCAATCTGATTTTAACCATTTTCTAAGTTTTTTAAATGTTGGATCTCGTCCGGTTTTTAAAAGGACTGCAAAAATAGAGGAAAATGCGATTCCGGCAATTTTTAAGGCATTTTTCGAGCCCCAAAGCTCAAAAGGGCTCATTTGTGATTAATAAATAATATAATTGTGTAAGCGAATATGCAGTTTTTAAAAAATAAACATCGATTCTACCTTTACAGGCTTTCCAATTGAATTATGGACAAATTTTCATTCATATCGAATGCTGAAGTCGGCTACATCGACCAACTCTACCAAGCCTACAAGGTCAATCCCCAAGGAGTAGATCAAAGCTGGCAGAAATTTTTTGAGGGCTATGAATTTTCACATGCCCGGTTTGGCGAAAATGGACATGCACCCGCCGATGGAAAGTCAATCAAAGAAACTCAGGTCAGAAACCTCATTTTCGCATACCGCTCCTTCGGCCATCTGGTATCCAATACCAACCCCGTTCGCGAACGCAGAAATCATAACGTCACTTTCGATCCCAAGAACTTTGGTCTGAGCGACGCCGACCTTGACACAGAATTTGAAGTGGGTGCCGAAATCGGTATGGGTAAAGCCACCCTGCGCAGCATCATCGATAAGCTTAAAAAGGTTTACATAGGTCCTGTAGGTTTCGAATACAACTTCATTCGCAACGATGCCATTCGTGAATGGTTTTTTAACAAATGCGAAAAAGAATATTACACCCACAATCCGGCGTTCAGCGAAAAGAAAGAGATTTTAAAAAAACTCAATGAGGCAGTGGTTTTCGAAAACTTCCTGCACACCAAGTTCCTTGGTCAGAAAAGATTTTCCCTGGAAGGTGGAGAAAACACCATCCCCGCCCTTCACATGATTATCAATAAGGCGGCTGAACTTGAAGTAAAAGAAGTGGTGATCGGTATGGCCCACCGAGGTCGTTTAAATGTGCTTTCCAACATCCTGGAAAAAACCTACGAACAGATTTTTACTGAATTCGAGGGCAATGTGAATCCCGACCTTACCATGGGTGATGGCGATGTTAAATACCACCTCGGATATTCCAGTCACCTAAAGTCCAGTTCCGGTAAAAAGATTTATGTAAAACTTACACCCAACCCTTCACACCTTGAAGCAGTAAATCCACTGGTGCTCGGGTATACACGTGGTCAAATTGACGACGAGTACAAAGGTGAGCTCTCCAAGGCTATGGCCATACTCATCCATGGCGATGCTGCTATTGCTGGACAAGGCATTGTTTACGAAATCGTCCAGATGTCCGGATTGCCCGGCTACACAACTGGTGGAACCATTCATTTTGTAATCAACAATCAAGTAGGCTTTACCACCGATTTTGAAGATGCCCGGTCTTCAATTTATTGCACCGATATTTCGAAAATCGTTGACGCACCAATACTACATGTTAACGGTGACGATGCAGAAGCTGTGACTTTTTGTGCCAACCTCGCCGTTGAATTCAGGCAGCGATTTGGAAAAGATATTTTCATTGACATGCTCTGCTACCGCCGACATGGACACAATGAAAGTGATGAGCCGAAATTCACACAACCCAAGCTGTACAACCTCATTGCCAAGCATCCAAATCCAAGAGAAATTTATGTCCGGAAACTGATCGCCAACGGGGTTGATGCCGCGCTGGCGGAAGAAATGGACAGAAGCTTCCGTCAACAACTTCAGGATCGTTTAAACGAGATCAAGCAAAAACCTCTTCCCTATAAAATTCAAAAAGTGGAGGAAGAATGGGCCCAACTCAGACATGCCTTACCGCAGGACTTTGATCAGTCGCCCAACACGGGTGTTGAACTTTCCATGATTACAAAAGTAGGAGAGGCCATCACCACCATCCCGAATGGTTTCAAACCGATCAAGCAGATTGAGAAACTCATCAAGGATCGAAGGACTGCATTTTTTGAGGAGAAAATGCTTGGATGGGCCGAAGCTGAGCTGTTGGCCTACGGCTCGCTGATGCTGGAAAATATTCCAGTAAGAATGACCGGCCAGGATGTGAAACGAGGAACGTTTTCCTCCCGTCATGCAGTATTCTGGGACTCTGAAACCAATGAAACATATTGCGGTCTTCAGCATCTGGACAAAAGCCAGGCAAAATTTTATCTCTTCAACTCTTTGTTGTCTGAGTTTGGTGTGCTTGGATTTGAATACGGTTACGCCATGGCCACCCCGCAAGCTTTGGTGCTCTGGGAGGCTCAGTTTGGTGATTTTGCCAACGGTGCTCAGGTCATGATCGACCAGTTTCTTTCCAGTGCAGAGTCCAAATGGCAGCGCCAAAATGGAATGGTGCTTCTTCTGCCCCACGGCTACGAAGGTCAGGGTCCGGAGCACAGCAGTTGCCGACCGGAAAGGTTTTTACAGCTCGCAGCCGAGTACAACATGGTTATTGTTAATCTGACCACTGCGGCGAACCTCTTTCACATGCTGCGTCGTCAGGTGAAGTGGGAGTTCAGAAAGCCCGCCGTAGTATTCTCCCCGAAATCATTGTTGCGCCACCCCGGTGTCAGTAGCCCGATCGCCAATTTTACTTCCGGATCATTTATGGAGGTAATCGATGATGATCAGGCAAATCCTTCTCAGATCAAGAGATTGGTTTTATGTACCGGTAAACTCTTCTATGAGTTGCAGGAACATCGGCAGAAAAATAAAATTAAGGACGTGGCATTGGTGCGGATTGAACAGCTATTTCCTTTCCCGGAGAAAAAACTTGCTGCCCTTTTCAAAAAGTATAAGGGTGCTGAAGTTTTATGGTCACAGGAGGAACCTCTTAACATGGGGTACTGGTCATTCATACAGCGCATGTTGCCTGAAATGAAAATCAAAGTGATTGCCAGAAAGGCCAGCGCTTCACCTGCTACCGGCTACAACAAAGTGCATAAGATCGAGCAGGAAAAAATAATCTCCGAATCATTAAAAATTGGTTAAGCAGTTCATCAAACTGAAAAAAAATTATATGGCATACTCTGTAAAAGTTCCGGCAGTCGGCGAATCGATCAACGAGGTTACCGTTGCCAATTGGATCAGGCAAAATGGCGACATGGTCCGGATGGATGAAGTCATTGCTGAGTTGGAATCAGAAAAGGCAACCTTTGAGCTCACCGCACCGGTGGCAGGAAAGCTGATGGTGAAAAAGCACAAAGGCGAATCCGTACCGGTTGGTGAGATTGTATGTGAAATAGAAGAGTCCGCGGTTGCTTCTAGCCCTACAGCATCTGCTCCAGTCAAAACCGAAACGCCAGCACCCACTGCGACAGTTAAGCCAACGGGCGGCATCAAAGAAATGAAGGTTCCGGCTGTTGGAGAATCCATCAACGAAGTGACCATTTCATCCTGGCTGAAAAAAGATGGCGATTTGGTAAGACTCGATGAGGTGATCGCTGAAGTGGAATCTGATAAGGCAACCTTTGAATTACCTGCAGAAGCCAATGGAATTCTTCGAATTGTAGCAAAAGCAAAGGAAACTCTTCCCATTGGTGGACTGATTTGCAGGATCGAGCTGGCCGATGTGCCGGCTTCACCATCCCCTTCTTCTGTTCAGCAACTGACAAGCCCTGCATCAACCCCTAAAGTTGAATCTGCTGCTGCGACGAACTATGCTGCAGGACATCCTTCCCCTGCAGCTGCGAAAATTTTAGATGAAAAAGGTGTTGCAGCTTCAACCGTTTCAGGTTCAGGCCCCGGTGGAAGAGTTACCAAAGAGGATGCAGCAAAGGCAACACCGGCTGCTCCAGCCAAACAGCCTTCATCATCCGGCAGGGGTAAGCGGTCTGAAAAAATGACCTCACTAAGAAAGACCATCAGCAAAAGGCTTGTTGCCGTTAAAAATGAAACGGCCATGCTCACAACCTTTAATGAGGTTGACATGAAGCCTGTGATGGATCTCCGTGCGCGGTATAAGGACAAATTCAAAGAAAAGTATGGAGTTGGTCTCGGGTTTATGTCTTTCTTCACCCGCGCTGTGTGTGTTGCCCTTAAAGAATGGCCGGCTGTAAATGCACAGATCAATGGCGATGAAGTTGTTTACCACGAATACTGTGACATCTCAATTGCGGTTTCTACTCCAAGAGGGTTGGTTGTTCCGGTCATCCGAAACGCTGAACAACTCGCTTTCCATGAAATCGAAGCAGAGATCGCTCGACTGGCGGGCAGAGGGCGTGAGGGCAAACTCTCCATCGATGAAATGACGGGCGGCACATTCTCGATTACCAATGGTGGTGTTTTCGGTTCGATGCTTTCCACACCGATTCTCAACCCGCCACAATCGGCCATTCTGGGTATGCACAACATCGTTGAGCGCCCTGTTGTGAAGGATGGACAAATCGTGATCAGGCCGGTGATGTACCTGGCCTTGTCGTATGACCATCGTATAGTAGATGGTCGTGAGTCCGTAAGCTTTCTTGTAAAAGTGAAAGAATTGTTAGAAGATCCGGGCAGACTGGTTCTTGAAATCTAAAAGCAAAAATTTATGAGTGACTCTTCCTATCAGGTAGCTGTAATCGGTTCAGGTCCGGGAGGCTATGTTGCAGCGATTCGTTGCGCTCAGCTTGGATTCAAAACCGCATTGATCGAAAAGTATTCTACCCTTGGTGGTACGTGCCTAAATGTTGGTTGTATTCCTTCCAAAGCACTTTTGGATTCGAGTGAGCACTTTTTTAATGCACAGCATAGTTTTTCGGAGCACGGAATTGAGATCAGTGCGCCCAAAGCGAACATCGATCAAATGATCAAACGAAAGGCAGGCGTAGTGAAATCCAATGTCGATGGCATCGCTTATCTGATGAAGAAGAACAAAATTGAGGTACTGCATGGCGTAGGCTCTTTTTTGGATCGCAACACCATTGAGGTGAAATCTGAAGATGGAAAGATTCAGAATATTAAGGCGGAGAAAATAATTATTGCGACAGGCTCTAAACCTACAGCACTCCCTTTTGCACCATTTGATAAAAAACGAATCATTTCCAGCACTGAGGCATTGGAGTTGAAGGAGATTCCCAAGCACCTCATTGTCATTGGTGGCGGTGTAATTGGTATGGAGTTGGGCTCAGTGTATGCCCGAATTGGTTCTAAGGTCAGCGTGGTTGAATTTATGGACAACATCATTCCGACGATGGATCTTTCCATGGGAAAAGAATTGATGAAATCAACGAAGAAGCTGGGCATCGAATTTTATCTCGGGCATAAGGTTACTGCATTGACCAATGCGGGGAGCCAGGTGAAACTTACGGCTGAAGACAAGGCAGGAAAAAAACTAGTGCTCGAAGGTGACTATGCGTTGGTTTGTATCGGACGTCGTCCTTACACAGAAGGATTGGGGCTCAACAAAATCGGTGTAGAAACTGTAAAGGGACAAATTCCTGTCAACGAACATTTGCAGACATCGGTGGATAATATTTACGCGATTGGCGATGTGGTACGCGGTGCCATGCTTGCCCATAAGGCAGAAGAGGAAGGGGTTTTTGTTGCGGAAAAAATTGCTGGTCAAAAGCCACACATTCATTACAATCTGATTCCCGGTGTAGTTTATACGTGGCCGGAGGTTGCCAGCGTTGGTCAAACGGAAGAGCAATTAAAAGCTTCAGGTGCACCTTATAAATCCGGCTCGTTCCCTTACAAGGCACTCGGACGAGCGAGGGCGTCTATGGACCTCGATGGTATGGTAAAGGTGCTTGCCGATAAAAACACCGATGAAATTCTAGGTGTTCATATTGTTGGTGCGCGTGCAGCGGATATGATTGCTGCAGCGGTGGTGGCGATGGAGTACCGCGCGTCGGCGGAAGATATTTCAAGAATGTCCCACGCCCATCCTACCTACATGGAGGCATTCAAGGAAGCCTGCCTTGCTGCGACCGGCAACCGGGCGCTGCATATGTAGTTTTGAGCGAGGCTTTTATTTCAGACTTAAGGTCAGGGAGCAGTATAGATACGAACCCAGTCGACCAAAAGGGTGCCAGGAACTATTTTGGTTGTATTCAAGGTTTGAAAGAAGTTACCGCCAACTGCGAGGTTCAGCACCACTTTTTCTTTTTTGCCAAAAAGGTTAGGTACATAACCCCCCGATTTTGTGTCCACCAAAATTCCGTCGAGATAAAAGGAAAGCTTGGATTGCTCCCAGATAACTTCGTAAATATGATAGCATGTCTGCAGGCTGGAAGAAGAGGTCATGGTTGAGGTGGCATTTTGGACAAGATTGGTATTTGTCTGTGTGCCGTAAAAATAATTTGTGTAGTACGTGTTGGGTTTTTGCCCCTTGGCTTCCAAAATATCAATTTCTCCTTCGGTTGGCCATGGGTCACCATAAGACCAGAAGGCAGGCCACATTCCATATCCTGCTGGTAGTTTTATTCTTGCTGCCATCCTGATTTTAGGCGCGGCCGTTGCGCCCGTAACGGAAGAGGCTGCTGCTGAAAAAAGAATATTACTTTCTAATCTTCCGGAAGTGTAATTAAAACTTTTTAATGAGGTAGTGAATGGAGTAGCTACTCCCCGTACTTTTTGGGCTTTTGCCTGAATAGACATGATGCCTCCTGAAATGGAAATATTTGCACCTTGATAATATTGAAGCTCGTTGTTAAAAGCGCCGCCTGTCCAGATTTTCCATTTTGTCTGGTCCACTGCTGTACCAGCGAATTCATCAGAAAAAACAAGATTCCATCCGGTTATAGTGGATGCGATATCAGCATTGCACGGAGTTGTATAAGAACCACCTTGCAATATTGAAGAGTCTGAAATTCCGATTGCTTTAATAGCACTCGACTTAAATGACGGAAGAGGTGAAATTTCCTGCTGACAGGAAAGGAGAATGATTGAAGCAAACAAAGCAAAAGACTTTTTCATAAATAGGACAGTTCAGGTATTGGGTTTCGTCAGGAAGTTCGAATTTAAGGTAAGCGTCAATCAACTACAACTTGGTAGAATGGACTGCTCACTAACTCCAAATAACTTTTGTTAAGACTGAGTATGTGCTTGATTAGGATGGTTAATTAGATTAAAGAAAACAGCGTATCGGACAGCAAGGCCTACAATAAGTGGCGTAAGGAAAATATTTAACTGTTGTGGTAGCCAAACCCAAAATCCAAGAACTGCCAGCAAAAGGAGCGTCATTGTTTTAAAATAAATAGTTAGCCCTTTTGGGCCCAGAAAAAATGGAAGAAAAAGGTTCAATGGCATTGCCCAAAAAAGATTATAGTTCCAGGCTGCGGCACGATGGTCGGTGGCAAGCCATAGCAGTAAAAGAAGGAGACCAAGTGAGCCGGTTACAACGAATAGCAATGCATCTATCCCTTTGCTTAGCCTCTTCCTCTGGTAATCAAATACACTTATTAAGGCCAGCAAAAATCCAATTGACCCGAAAACCATCCATGGATGGAACAGCGTTACTCCACTGCTTGTTGAGCCCGTCGACTCATGAACGATAATTTTTTCCTGCACAAAAGATTTTTTCCCCTCTGCAGTGTTGATCAAGGCCTGATCCATTCCAAATTCAAGAAAATCGGGTAGAAACATTTCCTCTTGTACAGTAGCCATCTTGTCCATCGGTAATCCAAGACAAAGGTCAATACCCAAATCACCCCACGGCTGCCGGCTTAAATACAAATCGGTAAGCTGCCGGATGGTCAGACCTTTCGGTTGAAGTTCGTTGCTGAACGTTAGCGAGTCACCAAAAACTGCCATGAGCACATCCCGTGGCCGCGTAGAGCAGTTGTCATAAAAATAATCGTAGGGATAGTTTCTGTTTTCGGGCTGTGCATTGTTCCACAAGTACTCAAAAAGTCGCTGCCGCTGCAGGCCATTCAAGCGCAATATCTGTTCGTGGATATACCGGTTGTTTGAAATGTAGTAATCTCTGAACGCCCCGTAATCCTGCACCGAAAGCATATACAGATTCTTTCCTCTGGCGAAGTTCAAATAGAAGTTCGGCTGATTGAAATCAAAGGTTCCGTAGTTAAATGCCCAGTCGATGTTGGCCACCGGATCATAAACCCTGATGGCCGAGTGTCCGAATGCAGAATAGAGCTCTGCATCCCATGGACCGCAGGTTATCAACGAAATCTGAGAGGAGGCACTAAGTTTGGCAGGTTGAGCAATCACCAATGGAGTCCACCACGCCATTAGTAGGAAACCAATAAGGAGAACTTGTCTTCGCAGCATTATCTTGATCAATTAAAATTGATGACTCCCTCGGGGGTGATTAAATAATTAAGTCGGACATCGTGCGGTTCTGCCGGTAGCATCTCTGATTCTGTATCAAGCAGCGATACACCGATTTTCAAGCAGTCTTTTCTGCATTCCGCTAAAAAGCGATCATAAAATCCTTTTCCATATCCCAATCGGTTGCCGTAAAGATCTCCGATTAAAACAGGCACCAATACCAAATCGATTTGCTCTGATTCCACCGGAATGCCTTGTGCGGGCTCCTGAATGCCGAAAGCCCCTTTTCGTAACTGATGAATTCCTTCAAAGAAAAAATTTTGGAGCACATCTCCATTCACTTTTGGAACAGTTAAACGGATGTGTGGAAAATCCCTTCTGATACGTTCAATCAATGGCCAGATGTCTGGCTCTCTTTTCTCCGGGGCAGGTAAAAACGTATGAATAATTTTTAAGAAGGATAGATCAAAGGCAGAAAAAAAATAACTGGTGATCGCTGCGCTCCGGGATTGGTACTCGCCTTCACCCATCGCTAGCCTGGCGGAAAGCGCGACATTCCTAAGCCCCTCTTTATTCATACATCAACACGTTGAACCTGAAATCAAATGGATCAAAGTATCGTGTGAGGTCTTGGATAAAGTCACGGTTTTCAGGATAAAATCTTAACAAATTATCTACCCGCTCCTGAAGCCCGCCACCAGGGAACAAGGTTTGTTTGATTTTTAAAGTCTGTCGGATACGATCTTCGTGCTTACGTTTTTCGGCACGGATCATTTTTACGGATATGCCGGTCAATCGGTCCGTGGTTTTTTTCTTTTGTGCCTGAATATGTTTCTCCAGGGTAGGATCAATTTCTTTTGCCGATTGAGTCAGTTGATCAAAAAGCTGATTCAATGTTTCAAATTCCTGTTGAAGCTTAAGATCTGAAGCTGAATTTTTAATTGCGATTTCGCGGCTTAGGATATGCTCCTTCAGGAAAAGGTCTTTTATCACTATGCCCGATTGATCAAACAATCTGGTCTCATGTGGCCTGGCAACCAATGCAAAATTTCTTGGAAGCAGAATTGGAAATACAGTTTTATGAAAATCAAAAACACCCTTCAGCTGTAGCCAATAAATATTTTCGGCAGGCCCACCAACATAGGCCAGGTTGGGGAGTAATATTTCCTGATAGAGTGGCCTTAAAACAACATTCGGACTAAATTTTTCAGGTTGCTCTTCTATTAGTTTCTTTATCGCTGCCTCATCAAAGGAGTAATTGGTGTTGTTCACCTGAAATCGCTCCCCGGTTTTTTGTATCCGCTCCCGAAGACCTGCCTCCAGGAAAAAGAAATTTGTTTCCCGGACAAAAATCTGGGGTTCATAACCTGCATCGCTAAGGGCTTTGTTGGTTTTGGTGACCTCTTCGATGGTATTTGACGCAATAATATCACTGCGCATGACTTCACGCAAAGCCCCTTTTAGTTTTGGATGGTCACCATCCATCACCACCAGTCCATGATCACCAAAAAGTGCATGAACGTATTTTCTGACAGCTTCTGCGAGCGTTGAAGAACTTTTATATGCCTGAATAAAAACCTCCGCGGATGAGGGCACCTCATTCAAAAGGCTAGCCATATCCTTAAGGTTAAATCTTCCTACGGCACCCTTTTGATCGGTAGTCCAGGAAAACTTTTTCCCTTCCAGGGAGAAATATCTTATTTCTTCAAAATCATGATCCTCTGATGCCATCCAGTAAACAGGCACAAACCGATGCGCAGGATACTTTTTCTTAAGCGCTAAACAGGCATTTATGGTGGTGACTATTTTGTAAATGAAATATAGCGGGCCCGAAAATATGTTGAGCTGATGCCCGGTGGTCACCGTAAACGTATCCGTATGCTCAAGGGCCTCAATATTTTCAGTGACGGCTTGAATAGATGGAATGGTCTTGTACTGCTCCTTCAAAACCTCTACCAATAACTTTCGGCTGGCGCCGGTGTAGGCCGATTGTTTTTCAGCGATTTGTTCCTTAAAACTTTCAATGGACGGAAAGCGGTTGTAGAACGGCTTCAAATTCTCCTTCTGACCGATATAATCCAGAAAAAATCCCGAGAAAGACTCGGTTTCACTCAGCGGCAGCTTGACATGTCTCATGAATATTTCGGTGCTCCGAGGATTCCCGGAGGCTCAAATAACGCTAAATAACCTCTAAATCGGCAGTGCCCTGCCCATCAAATGGCAGTCCCGGTCAGATCGAACTCGGACGCCGCATCAATCCTGACCTGAACAAAATCGCCAATGCGTAAGTGCTCATCAGATCCAATAATCACTTCGTTGTCCACTTCAGGGGAGTCGTGCTCTGTTCTGCCTATATAGGTGCCCGACTCCATGCGGTCCACCAGCACCTTCATCACTTTACCAACTTTCTGCTGGTTAAGCTCGAAGGAGATTTTCTCCTGAACAGCCATCAGCTCATCTGCACGCTTTTGCTTTTGTTTGGCAGGAACTTCATCCGGCATCGAATAGGCATGTGTATTTTCTTCGTGGGAATAACTAAAAACACCTGCCCGCTCGAATCTGGATTTCTCTGCGAACTCCAGGAGGTCATCAAACTCTGCTCTTGTTTCACCAGGATGGCCAACAATAAATGTTGTCCGTATGGCGATACCCGGAACTCTCGTCCTGATTTCATCAATCAGTTGTTCAGTTTTTTCCCTCGTAATTCCTCTTCTCATCTGCTGCAACATTTTGGTTGAACCATGCTGAAGCGGTATGTCCAGATATTTACAAATGTTCGGCGTCCTGGCCATAACATCCAGAACGTCTGTCGGAAATCCTGCAGGAAAAGCATAGTGAAGCCTGATCCATTCGATGCCGTCAACTTCGGATAGCCGAAGCATCAACTCTGCGAGATTTCTTTTTTTGTATAAATCCAGTCCGTAATAGGTTGAGTCCTGAGCAATCAACAACAATTCCTTTGTTCCTGCTGAAGCTAAATTTTTAGCCTCTTTAACCAGTTCCTCTATCGGACGGGAAACATGTTTTCCGCGCATCAGTGGAATAGCGCAAAAAGAGCACGGTCTGTCGCAGCCTTCACTGATTTTCAAATAGGCATAGTGCCCGGGATTGGTCAGAATTCTTTCTCCAACGAGCTCTTTTTTATAATCAGCATTAAAAACCTTAAGGAGCCGACTTAAATCACGCGTACCAAACCACCCATCAACCAGGGGAATTTCTTTTTGTAGATCATCCTTGTACCGTTGAGACAAACATCCGGTGACATAGACCTTCTCCACCAAACCTTCCGATTTGGCATCTGCATACCTTAAAATAGTATCGATTGACTCCTGCTTGGCATTGTCAATGAATCCGCAAGTGTTGATGATGACAATTTGAGCATCTTCTTTCAGCGACTCATGGTCTGCATCAATTCCGTTACCCCGCAATTGCGTAAGCAAAACCTCCGAGTCAACCTGATTTTTTGAACAACCAAGGGTGATGAGGTTTACCTTTTTCTTGCCGGTAGCGGACTTTGTTTTCATGGTAAGGGCTGCAAAGGTAAAGCGAATTACCGCAACTCGTTCATTGGTAGATCAGACATGAAACGAACAACCCGTTCGAAGCACTCAACGACTCAGATAGAGATTTCTTTCAGAATAAATCTTCATGAAATAGTCGTCCATCAGGTCATCGATGAAGTAAATGGCTTCACCGGTACTTTTCATTTCCGGCCCAAGCTGCTTATTCACTTCCGGGAATTTGCTGAAAGAGAAAACAGGCACCTTAATGGCGTAACCTTTTTTCTTAGGATTGAACTGGAAGTCGCTGACTTTATTGGCGCCAAGCATAACCTTGGTCGCATAGTTTACATAGGGCTCGTCGTAGGCTTTGCAGATGAATGGTACAGTTCGGCTGGCTCTGGGGTTAGCCTCAATGATGTAAACCTTGTCATCCTTAATGGCGAACTGAATGTTGATCAGTCCAACCGTTTTCAAAGCAACAGCGATTCGTTTGGTGTATGATTCAATCTGTTTAACGACCAAATCTCCAAGGTTGTACGGAGGCAACACTGCATAGGAGTCACCGCTGTGGATTCCGGCAGGCTCAATGTGCTGCATGATGCCAATGATGTAAACATCCTCACCATCACAAATCGCATCGGCCTCTGCCTCAATAGCGCCTTCCAGGAAATGATCCAGAAGGACTTTGTTATCGGGTAGGTGTTTCCATATGTCCAGGATGTGGTTCTCCAACTCCTTTTCATTGATTACAATCTTCATGCTTTGTCCACCCAACACATAAGAGGGTCTCACCAACAATGGAAAGCCAATGGTTTTAGAAACTTCAAGCGCTTCATCAGCATTTCTGGCCACACCAAATTCCGGGTAAGGAATTCCAAGCTCTTTCAATAAAGTCGAGAAACTTCCTCTGTCCTCGGCAAGGTCGAGTGCTTCAAAGGAAGTGCCCATGATTTTAACACCATACTTGCTGAGTTTTTCAGCAAGTTTTAATGCCGTCTGTCCTCCCAATTGAACGATTACACCTTCCGGCTTTTCATGCTGAATGATGTCCAACAAGTGTTCCCAGAATACAGGTTCAAAGTAAAGTTTGTCAGCAATGTCAAAATCGGTTGAAACCGTTTCAGGATTGCAGTTCACCATGATGGTTTCATAACCTGCCTGTTTGGCTGCCAACACACCATGAACACAGGAGTAGTCGAACTCAATGCCCTGACCGATACGGTTTGGTCCTGAACCCAATACAATTACCTTTTTCTTATCGGAGACAACCGACTCATTCTCCTTATCAAATGTTGAGTAGTAATAAGGTGTTTTGGCAGCAAATTCAGCAGCGCAGGTATCTACAAGTTTGTAAACCCTGTTGATGCCCATCTCTCTTCTCTTTTTATGAACCTCGCTCTCAAGGCAACCCAGGATGTGCGCCAACTGACGGTCGGCGTATCCTTTTTCTTTGGCTGTCTTCATTAACGCTGCAGGCAGCGTCTCCAGCTTGTACTCACCAATTTTTTTCTCCAGCTCAATCAGTTCCCAGATCTGTTCCAAAAACCATTTATCGATTTTGGTCAGGTTCTGAATGGTCTTCATGGAGATGCCAAGTTTCATGGCATCATAAATATGAAACAGTCTATTCCAGCTTGGATGACCCAGGCTGTAGAGCAATTCTTCCTGTTTGGTCACCTCTTTTCCGTCCGCTCCAAGTCCGTTGCGCCGGATTTCAAGACTCTGACAAGCCTTTTGTAAGGCTTCCTGGAAATTTCTTCCGATGCCCATCACCTCTCCCACAGCTTTCATCTGAAGTCCCAATCTGCGGTCTGCACCAGGGAACTTATCAAAATTCCAACGTGGAATTTTAACAATCACATAGTCTAATGCAGGTTCGAAGTAAGCGGTGGTGGTACCGGTGATGGCGTTTTGAAGTTCATCGAGGTTGTATCCTATCGCAAGCTTGGCTGCAATTTTTGCTATGGGATAACCAGTGGCTTTAGAGGCCAGCGCAGAAGAGCGTGAAACCCTGGGATTGATTTCAATTCCGATGATATCGTCGTTGTCCGGATTAACAGCAAACTGAACATTACATCCACCAGCGAATTTCCCGATGCCATTCATCATCTTAATCGCCAGGTCACGCATGTGCTGATAAACGGTGTCCGGCAAGGTCATGGCAGGCGCCACAGTAATCGAATCGCCCGTATGAACACCCATTGGGTCAAAGTTTTCTATCGAACAGATGATGATCACATTCCCGTTTCCGTCCCGGAGCAACTCCAATTCATATTCTTTCCAACCCATAATGCTCTGCTCTACGAGTACCTCATGGATGGGAGAGGCATGCAAACCGCGGTTGAGTGCCGCATCAAAGTCTTCTGGTTTTTCTACAAATCCGCCACCGGTTCCACCCAAGGTAAATGAGGGCCTGATAACCAATGGAAAACCAATTTCCTGAGCAATTTCCTTACCCTGTAAAAAAGATGAGGCCGTTGCTCCCTTACATACGCCAACATTCAGCTCCATCATCTTCAACCGGAACTTCTCCCGATCTTCGGTTGTCTCAATGGCGTTGATGTCAACACCAATAATTTTTACTCCGTAGTGCTCCCAAATTCCTGCCTTATCACACTCAATGCACAGGTTAAGCGCAGTTTGTCCACCCATGGTTGGCAAAACAGCATCGATATGATGCTGTTCAAGAATTTCGCGAATGTATTTTTTCTCTAAGGGCTTTAGATAGACATGATCAGCGTTGATCTTGTCTGTCATTATAGTGGCCGGGTTGGAATTAATCAGCACCACCTCAATACCCTCCTCCCTCAACGAACGGGCTGCCTGGGAACCAGAATAATCAAATTCACAGGCTTGTCCGATAATGATCGGACCGCTACCTATGATTAGCACCGAACGTAAGCTTCTGTCTCTTGGCATGAGGGTTTGGGTATAGATAAATTGCGCAAAAATAGTCGGTCGACCCATAGCTTTTCCCCTCGCCCGGCAAAAAAATTCTCTGCTTTAGCCGCTTAAAATCCCTACATTTCTTCTTCCCTATGCTGAAAAGAATTCTGCCACTTCTTTTAATCCTGGAGGCCTGCCACCCTACTGAAAATAACTGGGTTATTGAGGCGCCCGCCGGTAACGAGTACACTTCAATTGACCCCAATGGAAAAACTGTAATTCCCAACGGTCGCTTTGTGACCCCTTTGGGTAAACAAATCCAAATTGCTCCTCATCCGTTCGGTCTTGTATTAAGTCCAGATGGAAAGAAAATTATAACCGCTAATTCAGGAACCGGCCCGTTTTCAATCAGTGTGATTACAGCGTTGGATTCAGGCCAGCCACAGGTAAGACAAATTCCGGAAGGTGCAAAAACTGATGAGGGTCTGCTCGCTGCCGTATTTATGGGCCTGGCAGTAGCACCTGACAATAAAACTGTCTTTGTTTCTGGCGGTCAGGAAAATAAAATTTATCGATTCGACCTCGATACTGGTCTTAAAACCGGTGAAATCAATTGTGCAGTAACCTTCGACAACCGGGATTTTTCTGACGGATACATAGGTGATATGGTCATGACTGCCGACGGTAAAATGATCTATGCAGTTGATCAAATTGGTTTTAGGGTGGTGCAGATCAATGTTGATCAGATGCAGGTTGTTGAAAATATTTCTTCCGGGCGTTATCCGTTTGGCATTGCATTATCGCCCGATGGTAAAAAACTTCTGGTGGCCAATGTTGGCATGTTCGAATACAGCTACATCCGATCTCTCGACCCAAAGCGACTAAAGGAAACTGCGCTTCGTTTTCCGGCTTTTGCTTATGGTTCGAAAGAAATGAAGGAAGGAATCAAAAACGATACACTCGATGTCCCGGGTTTGGGTGAAATGGATTCGGAAAAATCATTCTCTGTATGGCATTACGATCTTTCCGGCAAAAGCCCCGTTATCCGTGCCAAGGTTCGCACGGGGATTAAAGTTGGTGAAGCCATCGAGGGCATACCTGCTGTTGGAGGATCGAGCCCCAATTCAATCGTCTGTACACAGGACCTTGCCTTTGTAAGCAATGGCAACAACGACAATATTTCCGTAATCGATCTCAGGACAAACAGCATAAAAAAAGAAATTTCTCTTCAGCCCGAACCGCGACTCGGTCGCTTAAAGGGTGTTATCCCTTTTGGCCTTGCCTTGTCTCCAGATGGAAGTAGATTGTACGTGGTGGAGTCCGGCATCAATGCGGTGGCAGTTATTGATGTGGCAACGTTGCGCGTGATGGGTCATTTACCCACGGGTTGGTTTCCAAGTAAAATTCGCATCACACCCGATGGAAAGAAATTAATCGTAGCGAATGCCAAAGGCTTAGGCTCTGGTCCGAACGGAGGGAAAAATTTTACCGCTGGTCCTGAAGGAAGCTACATCGGTAGTTTAATGAAGGGTACCGTATCGTTGATTGATTTGCCGGACGATGATCAGCTGAAACGGCACACCAATCAGGTTATTGAAAACAATTTCAGATTCGTAGCATCGGAGGAATTCAAATCCAGAAATAATCCAATTCCTGCATTTCCCGGCCAAACCGAGTCCCCCATCCGTTACATCGTTTTTATATCCAAGGAAAACCGAACCTATGATGAAGTTTTCGGTCAACTGCCTGGTGGTCGGGGCGATCCTACTATGGCGCGCTATGGCCGCAACGTAAGCTTCACCAGCGCCGATGGAAAAAGAAAAATTCAGTCTGCAACCGTTATGCCAAATCATCTGGCATTGGCAGCACAGTTTTCGATCAGTGATAATTTTTATGTGGATGCAGATGTGTCTGCAGACGGGCACAAGTGGCTGGCTGCAACCTACCCCAATGAATGGATGGAAACACAGCATCCCGCCTCCTACGGAGGGAAGCGCACCCAGAAACGGGAATCCAAAGCCCCTGGAAAGTTTGCGATCACAGGGGCATCGGGTGCTGTTTACCCGGAGGACTACAATCAGGATGGCTCACTTTGGGATCACCTGTACAGAAACAAAAAGGAATTTTTCAATTTCGGATTTGGTGTAGAATTTGACACAGGAAGTTTTTCGGATTCAACTTTTAAATATGGTGGCGTTCGCTACCTGGTGAACTATCCTGTACCTGGTCCCTTGTACGACCGGACTTCGCGGTTGTTCCCAACCTACAACATGGCTATTCCTGATCAATTCCGAGCAGATGTTTTCATGCGGGAGTATCGTGAAAAATGGCTGGACAAAAACATCGAACCACCTTCAGTCATCACGCTTCAACTACTCAACGACCATGGGGCAGGAGAGCGGTTGGCTGCAGGCTTTGGATTTCACGAGAGCTACATGGCCGACAATGATCTTGCCTTGGGAAGGGTGGTGGACTTTTTGTCCTCAACACCTTATTGGAAAAATATGATGATTGTGGTAACCGAAGACGATGCGCAAGGCGGCAAAGACCATATCGATGCCCACCGCAGTCTCCTGATGGTAATCTCGCCGTATTCAAAAAAGGGGCACGTCAGCCACCGACATACGAGCTTCGGAAGCATCTTTAAAACTTTTTGGAATGTTTTGGGGATCCCGCCACTCAATCAGTACGATGCAGGTGCTTCCGATCTTTCAGATCACTTTTCTGCAACACCTGATTTTACACCGTACAAAGTAGTCCCGGTCGACCCGAAAATTTTCGATCCTGTAAAGGCACTAACACCACTGGATGAAAAATTCGATTGGAAGGCAGTCTTTGATTCACCGGGTCTCGATGATCCGGAAGACATGAAAAAATTTGCTGATCAGAAAAAAGAATCTGGCAGAAATTAACACCAAGATTTAAAAAAGGAATTCAATTTCCTGTTGAACGTTTTCGTTAAGGCTCAGGGCAACAGGGCAGGTTAAGGCTGCTCTTTTTAACTTTTCCTTTTGCTCTTCCGACGCCACCAGCGATTTGTGCTCCAATTGGATTTTTACAGTTTCAATTTTTCTGGGGTTGGCTGACATGATTTTTACCACTTTTCCAGTCATCCCGTTTAAGTCAATCCCTTCTCTTTCTGCAAGTATCCCCATGATGGTCATCATACAGCTGCATAGTGCTGAGCAGACCAAATCGGTAGGGCTGAAAGATTGCCCTTTCCCATTATTGTCCACAGGAGCATCGGTAACCAATTTTACCCCGGAACGTAAATGGGTGGCCTCCGTTCGCAATCCACGGTGGTAAACCACCTCAATAATCTGATTTTCCATGTTTCAGTGCTTCAAAATATCAGAGAAAGAAAAATATTGCTCTAAATTTATCGATCATTTTGGTATGATTCGGATTGCCTTCTTTTTGATTTTGTTTTCGCTGGTTACGGCCAATGCTATGGCCCAGACGGAGGAGAGCTATGAGTACAACTCTGAATTCAATTGGGGTGTAAATAAAAATTCTGCTGGTGGATTGATTGGTGGTTTCTTCTTTAAAAAAGGCAGGAAACTCGGAAACGATGTACTTGAAACCTATGGGCTGGAAATTGTAAACGTAAAACACCCGTTGGAATCCCGCCAGAGTTCCAACTCCGGGAACTTCTTCATTTTTGGCAAATCGAATTATTTGTTTGCATTGCGTTTTCAATATGGCCGGGATTGGATCCTGTTTAAAAAAGCTTCTCATCAGGGAGTTGAGATTAAAGCGGTAACTGCAGTAGGTCCGACCTTGGGTCTTCGTACACCTTATTTTATCGAACATGCCTTGGATGGTCCGTTCAACACCATTAATGAGCCTTATGACCCGGCCAACCCCAACCACAGTTTTCCTCGAATCATTGGTCCGGGAAAGTTATTCGAAGGTTTGGGGCAGTCAGCAATTCAGCCGGGGGGTAATATTAAAGCTGCTTTAAATTTTGAAACGGGTGTTTTAAAAAGCTCGCTGACTGGATTTGAAGTTGGATTTTTGCTGGATGCCTACCTTAAAAAGGTTGAAATCATGCCTACAGCGGCCAACAAAGCCATTTTCCCGACAGTTTTCCTGTCCATTTTTTACGGCAGCCGGAAATAACGCCTAACGCCTGTTTTAAGGCCGGCCCGACTTTTTCTCCGGTGGAATTTTCCGTTTGAAATCTGTGTTTATATTTGAAAACCAAAAACGTTCTATATGGAAGCCAAAAAGACCGAGAGTGCAGATTTGACCAACAAATCATCATTCTTTTTTAGCATAGGTCTCGTGGTAACCCTGGCTGTAACCCTTACTGCATTCGAATGGAAGCAGATGGAGGAACAAGCTGAGTTGGTTGCCGGAAAGACCAGCGACAACGCCGATGAGATTATGGAAGTTCCACCCACCGAGCAACCACCTCCACCTCCTCCACAAGTTCAGCAGCCCCAGGTTGTTGAAGTTCCCGACGAAGAGGAAATCGAAGAAGAAATTCAGGTTAACCTCGACGTGGAAATGAACGAGGAAACCAAGGTTGAGCAAATTGAAATCAAGGTTGAGGAACCTAAAGAAGATGTTGACGAGATCTTCACCATCGTTGAAGAAACCGCTACACCCAAAGGTGGCATGGCTGCTTTCTACAAATACGTTGGATCAAAACTGAAGTATCCTTCACAAGCAACCCGCATGGGTGTTGAAGGTAAAGTATATGTAGAGTTTGTGATTAACCGCGACGGTACCATTGTTGATGTACGGGTGGTGCGTGGTATCGGTGCAGGTTGTGATGAAGAAGCTGTGAGAGTGGTGCAGTCCTCTCCCGCCTGGAACCCTGGTAAGCAACGTGGTAAGCCTGTAAGGCAGAAATATACCCTGCCTATCCAGTTCAAGCTTCAGTAATAATTACTGGTTATTAATTGTGAGCAAGCTCCGCAAGTTTTTGCGGAGCTTGTTTTTTTATCGGAACACTAACCCCGACAACAATCCTATCGGTATCAACATCCAGGATGGCACCCTGGTAAAGACAAGAATCATAAAAGTGCCAACCGCCAATCCGAAATTGGTGATGTTAAAATCTAAGGGTTGAAACAGAATTACAGCAGCTGAAGCAACCAGGCCTGCATTGGCAGCAAGAATTCCCTCCAGAGAAGCTCTGATGGGGCGGTACTTTTTCAAAGCCTCCCAAACACGGATCATGAAAAAGATCAGAAATATGCCCGGAAGAAATATCCCGGCAGCAGAAAAGAGCCCTCCGATAATCTGATCTGCAGGACCTAAACCACGGCTATGCATTGCCAAAGCGCCCAGATATGCACTAAAGGAAAAGATCGGTCCGGGTAGTGACTGGGCAAGCGCAAACCCGGATAAGAATTCTTCTGAGGTAACGTAGGGTCTGGCAACCTCTCCAGCAACCGGTTTGGCATACTCAACAAACTCTGTATACAACAAAGGCGTCAGAACCTGACCACCACCAAAAATCAAACTTCCATTTCGATAGAAGTTTTCGAATAGCCTGATCGGTAATGATTTTGTTATCCCGCCGATGGCCGCTGCGGCAATCAAAACCCCTGCCCACAACATCAAATTGTTCCAGGAGATGCTGGTCTCAAGTTTCTCCTGTTTAGGTTGATTTTTATACTTGAACGAAGTAAGGGCACCTGCTATCAGAATGGTTGCCGGAAATATGTATGGTGTCCTGAATAAAAAAGAAACAACGGCCGCCCCGATCATGATGGCGATGCTCGATTTGGTTTGAATATTTTTTTGAATGATGGTATAACCTGCATAGGCAACAAATCCAACCGCCATCGGTTGAATAAATCGGGTGAAGGCCAGTGAAATTTCCCTTGATTGATAACTGGAAATGAGCATTCCTGCTGCGATCATCAGGCAAACAGATGGCAGCGCCCAAATCAGTAGCGTTAAGTATGCCAGCTTTGCGCCGCCCAAACGATAGCCGATGGCACAAATCGTCTGGGTGGAGGTTGGACCTGGCAACACCTGGCACAGTGCATTTAACTCCTGCAACTCTGTTTCAGAAATGTATCTGCGTCGATCAACAAGGTGTTTATTGAAATGACCCAGGTGGGTTTGGGGGCCACCAAAAGAAGAGAAGGAAAGAAGAAGGACATCCTTCAGGAAAACAAGGTCTCGGTTTTTCCTGACCGACATAGTGACTATTTTTTTAATCCGATTTCTCTAAGCCGCTGTTCCAAAAATGCTCCCGCCGTAATGTCGGGCCATTGCTTCGGATTTTCAGCGGAGATACAATTCTCCAAACCGGCAAGACTCATCTCGCTTCTGGGGTGCATAAAAAATGGAATTGAATATCTGGGGGTATTCATTTTTTCACGCGGTGGATTCACCACACGGTGAACGGTGGACTTCAATCGACGGTTCGTAAGCCGCTCCATCATATCACCGACGTTTACCACCAATTGATCCGGAAGCGCAGTGATCGGAATCCATTTACCGTCATTTCGATGGACCTGAAGACCATCAGCACTGGCGCCCATAAGAAGGGTAATCAAATTAATGTCACCATGTTCAGCAGCCCGAACCGCGTCGGAAGGCACCTCTTCTGGTTTTTCAATGGGGTAATAATGGATGGGTCGCAGGATGCTGTTTCCGTTCCTGACTTTTCCATCAAAATAATTTTCATCCAGACCTAAATACAGTGCAATGGCCTTCAGCATCCGTACACCGGTTTGTTCCAATTGCCGGTAAACGGTGAGGCCATAGGTCTTTAATTCCGGCAATTCATCAGGCCAGATATTTTCGGGGTATTCAGAACGGATGGGGTCCCCATCTGTTACTTCCTGACCGATGTGATAGAATTCTTTTAGGTCACCGGTATTACGACCTTTTGCATGTTCTTTCCCTTTTCCAATGTATCCGCGTTGGCCTGAAAGTCCTTTAATCTCGTATTTCTGTTTGATGTTGTCCGGAAGTGCAAAAAACTCCTTCATCAGACGGTACAACTCATTACTGTCTTTATCGCTCAGGTAGTGATTCTTAATGGCTACAAATCCGATTTGGGTATAGGCATCGCCCAATGCTTCTACAAATCTCTGCTTGCGATGTGCATCCTTGCTGTCGAAATCAGCCAGGTCGAGGGAAGGAACTTGCTCATAAATGCTTGCATTCATGACGTAAACGGTTTAATGCAAGCTACTGATTTTTTATAACTTAGACCCTTGGGTTTATCACTGATAACAGCTCGATCATGGACAGAAGAAAATTTATAGGTGATTCAGTTAAGGCTGCTGCCTCCATCACCGTAATAAATACCGCAGCAGCAAATGCTGCGTCACTGAATTTTTTGGCACCACTTCGCTGTGCGCAAATACCGCTTCCTTATGCGGCCGATGCACTGGAGCCCCACATCGATGCGCGCACCATGGACATCCACTACAACCGCCACCATGCTGCTTATGTGAAAAATGCCAATGAGGCCATCGACACTGAAAAAATTCAGGTTGAATCCTATGAGGCGCTGTTTGCTCAAATAGGTAAATACAGTGCCAAATGCCGAAACAACGCCGGAGGTGTTTGGAACCATAATTTCTTCTGGAAAATTATGAAGCCAGCCGGTGGTCAGCCTTCCGGAAAAGTTGCCGAAGCACTCACTGGTACATTTGGTTCAGTAGACGCGTTTAAGGAAAAATTCAGTGCAGCTGCTATGGGTCGATTTGGATCGGGTTGGGCCTGGTTGGTTAAACAAAATGGACAGCTTAAAATAGGCTCAACACCAAATCAGGACAATCCATTAATGTCCGATGCTGAAATTCAGGGAACGCCGTTGTTGGCCATAGATGTTTGGGAGCATGCCTATTATTTGAAGTATCAAAACCTTCGGAAAGATTATATCGCTGCCTGGTGGAACCTGGTCAATTGGGATGAGGTAGCATCAGGGCTTTAAATCATTTTAAATTATTCTTCATGCAAAATTCAGCCAGGCCCGGAATCATCAACCGACTTACTCTTTTCATTCTGGTTGCCATGGCTGCCGGAATTGCATTGGGATTTGCCCTCAATAAGTCCTACATCGCCGATGAAATTTCAGCACTCGAAAAAATTGAATTCAGTCAGCAACAAGTACAGCCATCAGACTCGTTACAGCAAGCTTCAATTAAAGAAACCCTGGCCACCCGCTCCAAAGAACTCCGTCAGAGCATTGATAAAAAACTTGAGCCCTTTTCGATACTGTCGGATATTTTCCTGAGGCTGATAAAAATGATCATAGCACCGTTGGTTTTCACAACGCTTGTGGTGGGTGTCGCCAAGCTGGGTGATATCAGCGCAGTGGGTAGGATAGGAGGCAAGACCCTTATGTGGTTCATCGGCGCCTCATTGCTTAGTTTGTTGTTGGGTATGATTCTGGTGAACCTTTTTAAGCCCGGGACCATGATGCAGCTTCCATTGCCTGACAACACCATTGATACGGGCATACAGAGTACAGGGCTTTCGCTGAAGGGTTTTCTTTACCACATCTTTCCAAGCAGTGCGGTTGAGGCTATGGCCAAGAATGAAATACTTCAGATCGTCGTTTTTTCTCTCTTCTTCGGTGTCGGTACAGCCTCACTCGGTGACCAGGGTAAGATCATCATCCAATTCATGGATGCTGCAGCCCATGTGATTTTAAAAGTAACAAGCTATGTGATGTCACTTGCACCGGTGGCTGTGTTTGGTGCAATGACGGCTGTTGTTGCCAAGCAGGGTATAGGGATTCTGAAAACCTACTCATTATTTATCGGTGAATTCTATCTGAGCCTGATCGTGCTATGGGTTGTCCTCGGAGCATTATGTTTCATGATCATTGGTAAAAGAGTGCTTAAACTACTTCAGGCCGTAAGAGAGCCAATCATTTTGGCGTTTAGCACGTCCAGCAGTGAGGCCGCTTTTCCAAAAACAATGGCTCAGCTTCAGGCATTCGGCTGCAAGGATAAAATTGTAAGCTTCGTACTTCCTCTGGGCTATTCATTCAATCTGGACGGTAGTATGATGTATATGACATTTGCCAGTCTGTTTATTGCGCAATCCTATGGAATTGAACTTTCCATCGGAACCCAGGTAAGTATGTTGCTTGTTCTGATGTTAACCAGCAAAGGAATTGCCGGTGTGCCACGTGCTTCGTTGGTGGTGATCGCAGGCACTTTGGCCACTTTTAATATCCCTGAAGTTGGACTGGCTTTATTGCTCGGAATTGATCCGCTGCTGGATATGGGCCGTAGTGCAACCAACGTTGTCGGAAATAGTATTGCTACGGCCGTGGTTAGCAAATGGGAGAATGAACTCGATGAAATTCCGGGTGGTGCCAATCCGGCACATTGATTAATATTGCAGGCTCTTAGCCATGCAGGAAACCGTTAAAAACGTCCGAATATATCTGGAATCGAATCCCAATCCGAATTCGATGAAGTTTGTCGTCAGTGAAATGCTGGTGCCCACCGGCATGAGCTTCGATTTTCCGGATCCTGCCTCAACCCGCGAGGCCCCGCTGGCTCAGGAGTTGTTTATGTATCCTTTTGTCGACAGGGTTTTCTACATGAGCAACTTTGTCACGGTTACCAAAAAATCCGATGTCGAGTGGTTAGAAATTCAAAACACCATTCGCGACCACATTAAAAACTTTTTGGAGTCAGGTCGATTTATTTTAGACAAAAAAGCGCCTGAAGAAGGCGGTGCCGAGGAGACCGATCAGATTAAAAAGATCAAGTCCATTCTTGATGAATACATCCGTCCAGCCGTCGAACAGGATGGTGGAGCGATCTCTTTTCACTCTTTTGAAAACGGAATTTTAAAGGTGATTCTGCAGGGATCATGTAGTGGATGCCCATCTTCAACCATCACGTTGAAAGCAGGCATTGAAAATCTCTTCAAAAGAATGATGCCCGAAGAAGTACAGTCGGTGGAGGCGATCGCCTGATTCTTAGTTTGCTAGCCCGGCAAAAACCTTCAGCATTTTTCCTTCTCCCTCAGGCTGTAGTTTCACCATCGTATTTCCGTCTTTAACCACCGCCGAATAGATCTCCGTTTTTCCAAGACTGTGCACTTCTACTTTTATGGTGAAAGGCATGGGCGCCTTAGTAAAGCTTTCGATCATTAAATTTTCATTTGGCGTTGGTCCATCAAAATTCGAGGCTAACGCACCTTTTGACTGTCTGGAGGGCAGCACCCCGTCACCAACAGGAATTTGATTGACTTCACCTTCCCGTATGGCGTGCTCCTCATTTCCTTTTTCACCTTCAAAAACCTGAAGCATAGAAGAAGGAATAAACAAATCCTCTACCCTTGTTCCCACTGAGTCTTCCGTCCAAATGCCAATGACTGGAATGAGGGCAGCTCTGTCTTTTTCAATCATTATCGTAATGCGTTCACCCTCACCTTCTGTACCTGTCGAAATTTTGCTGAAGCTGATTTTTGGAACTGATTTTTGCCCACCCTTTCTAAGTCCTTCTCCAAACTCCTCAATCATTTCAAAAGGTGGCCACATCAGTCCTGCACCGATCACCGATGCCGTGGCAAGTGTAAATACAAGCATGAATTCGCGGGTGAGTCGAAAAACCCCCTTTTCTTTCATATAGGAGGTTAACGAAACCCAATTGTTGATGATGTGGAAAACAGCAAAGCCCACAAAAAATAATCCAAAGGTGGTGTGAATAACCTTGGTTGGTTTATTGTGCTGAACGAGATACAACAAAAGACCGGTGGTACCGAGGGCAAGAAATACTGCCGCGATTCCGAGGCTGACAATTTTTTTCTTATTCATAACTAAAAAGGAAACGGAAGATAGAAAATATTGACCAACAGGTGGTCAGCTCTTAATCTTTCTTCTTGGGCTGTTTGGAGTCTTTGTTGTCGGTGGGTTTTTTGGAAGGGGCCTCTCCAGGCTTTGCACCTGGCTGTTGTCCGGGAGCACCACCACCTGGCCTAACCGCACCCGCAGGAGGACCAGAACGCTGACCTCCACCCTGATCACCACCCATGCCTTGTCCTCCGCCATCGCCGCCACCACCATCTTTTAGGTCATCGTTGTTAACAGATTTTTTTCTCCTGGTGGGTTGATCAAAGCTCATCTTTCCAATGCGATAGCTGATGTTGAAACGAACGCTGATGTTGTTCATGACGTTCACGCTGTTTTGAACAATCGGACCGGATATAATTTCATTTCTGATGCGCATGGATTTTGCCAAAAAGTTTTCAGCACCCAACCCGAAGCTGCCTTTCTTGTTTTTGAAGTCCTTTTTAAAACTGATGCTGTACATCCCGAACCCACCCTGCTTGCCTTGAAGTAGAACCTGCCTTCCTCTGTAATGGGAGAAGAACTGCAGTCCCCAGCCATTTTTGAGGTTGTAGTTTCCGAAAAGTCGTCCGTTGGCTACCCAACCTGTATTTTGAATGTTTGCTGAGCCGTCGAGGTTGTTGTTCAAAACAGCATAGTATGCATCTGTTCCTCCGTTAAGTGTAAAGTTTTTCCCTATCCTGACACTTCCGAAGAAATTAATTCCGTAGGCCTGTTCCTTTCCGATGTTGTCGAAACGGGTACGGATGGTGTCGCCCGTTGCAACCGCCTCACGGATGCTCTGAATGGCACCTGAAGTGTTTCTGAAGAAACCTGACAGGTTCAAATTCGTTCCCTTAAAAAACGTAGAATAGGACAATTCATAATTGTCAGTAAACTCAGGATTCAGATTCGGGTTACCCACTGTTACGTTCAGTGGATTGGAGGCCTGAATGTTAGGATTCAGGAATTGAATCGACGGCCTCTGAATTCTTTTGTTATAAGCGGCCTTAAGCGTTTTTCCATTATCCAGTTTGCGGGAGACATTGAAGCTGGGAACAAATACGCCATAAGACGGAATGTTGGTATCAATTTCCGATGCGTTGGCGAAATTGGCACTGATGGTTGTATACTCATAACGTCCACCCGCTTTAAAGCTGTATGCTTTTCCAGAATTCAGCGTGTAGCTTAAATAACCGGCCGTTACATTCTGGTCATAGTTAAAAATGTTCGAAAGGCTTCCGTTGGGATCAACCTGATAGGGGTTGAGTCCTGCAGAAAAGAAGTATTGATAATCACTGGAAACATTTCGGATAATCTGTTTTCCTCCCAATTCAACCAATTGTGTTGCGCCCAGTGGGGTTTGGTAATCGGCTTGTACGGTAATCTCCTGGTTGAAACTCAGGTTGTCGTTTCTTCTTCTGCTCAGTACATCAAAACTGGTCGGATCCTCAATTATGTTTTCGAAGTTATTGGTTCTGTTGTTTCTGCTGAATAAGGTTAGCACGCTGAGTTCCCTTTGAGGCTTTTTATACAAATGCGTGTAATCGAGGTTAAGATCCACCGTGCCTGAGTTGTCAACAACGTCTACCTGTCGAAGTGAACGGCTGGTGAGTAAATCATTCAGGTAGGTCTCTGTGGAAAGGTTGTCCTGATAATTGTTGGCGTTGCGAAGGCCATAGCGAACCGAAGCGGCTATCGAATTATTTTTATTGATGTCATAATCCCAGCCAAACTGATACCGTCCGAAAATGTCGTTACGACGCGTATCGGCAAACTGCAGGTTGTTGACCAGTCCTATTTGTTGGTTGTTCCTGAAACTTCCGGTTACATTGTAGCCAGCGCGTCCCCAACCTCCAAGGTTGAAGCCCATTTTGCCCTTTCGGTAATTTCCATTCAGACCAAGATTTGATCCGCGTAAGCCAACCCCAGCATCGATGCCTAAGGTTAGCCCCTGAAGCGTATTTTTCTTGGTGATGATGTTAATAATCCCTGCCGAACCTTCTGCATCGTACTTAGAGGAAGGTGAGGTGATTACTTCAACCGACTTAATTTGGTCGGCTGGGATTTGCTTCAGCGCATCGGCCACACTGTTGGCGACCACGCTTGAAGGCTTATTGTTGATGAGTACCCGTACATTTTGGTTTCCCCTCAAGGAAACATTTCCGTCCAGGTCAACAGACAGCATAGGCACCCGTCGCATAACATCTGCTGCATCACCGCCGCGGGTGGTATTGTCATTTTCAGCATTGTAAACTGTTCTGTCTACTTTTTCTTCTATGATGGCTTTTTGTCCTTCCACCAGAATCTCCTTTAAAACTTCTGAGCTTGGACTTAAAATGATGGTACCCATGTTTACATCCATCATTCGGTCTGTGATGCGGAAAGCAACTGTTTTGGACGTGTAACCAATGAAGGAAATGGAGATCTTAAAGTTTCCGTTCGGGATGCGTGAGATGGTAAACTTCCCTTTCTCATCGCATACAGCGCCGTCAAAAGGTTTTCCTGTTGAAGGATCCAGGATCGCCACTGTGGCGAATTCAACCGCCTGGTTGTTGGTTGAATCCAGTACAACCCCAGAAATTTTACCGATTCCACGGGCAATCTGACCCTGTTGAGCGTAACCGACTGTAAAACAGGCTATAAGAGCTAAAAAAATAAAAACTTTTTTCATCATTCATTGTTTACGAAACCCCCGAACCAGACCTCAAAACTGAGCGCTGAACCTCCCGGATTTCAATTTCGAAAGCCACTTGGACGCAAAAGAACCGCAAAGGTTGCCCATTTTTTTAATTTTTATACCAGCGGTGGGCTTGTTCCGGTCATACCATATGACCATCCAGGGACATTAATGAGGTGCAATATGGTTTGAGTTCACGGCCTTATGTCCTCACATCGCCTGACCAATCCATTAGGCATTCTCCAAAATCTGCTGTATTTTATTAGCCCTAAACCTTAATTTTTTGAAGCCTACCAATACAAACGACCCTGAGTATTTTCATAAGGTCGTCGATTGTCAGTACGCCTGTCCGGCGCATACGCCGGTTCCGGAGTACATTCGACTGATTGCTGCCGGAAAATACGATGAAGCCTACCTGATCAACTGGGAATCGAATGTTTTTCCTGGTGTACTTGGGAGAACCTGTGACCGTCCATGTGAGCCAGCCTGTCGACGTGGCCGCGTGGAGGAGCAGCCTGTAGCCATATGCAGGTTAAAGCGTGTCGCCGCTGATAACAAAGGAGACCTGAGTTCACGCATGCCCAAGGCAGGTAAATCCAATGGAAAAAAAATTGCCTTGATCGGTGGAGGTCCGGCCTCCCTAACCGTTGCACGAGATCTTGCTCCACTCGGTTATGAAATCCATTTGTTCGATGAGTGGAGTAAGGCTGGCGGAATGATGCGGACACAAATTCCGAATTTCAGATTGCCAGAAAGTGTTCTGGATGAAGAGGTTGGTTTTGTAACCAGTCTGGGAATTCACACCCACTTTAATCATTATGTATCCAGCATGAAGACGGTACTGGATTCAGGGTACGATGCTGTATTTGTTGGAACCGGAGCACCCAAAGGAAGGGATTTGGAATTACCTGGAAGAGCGGATGCAGGAAAAAATATACACATAGGAGTTGAGTTTCTTGCCAACGTTGCCTTTGGTCACATCAACAAGATTGGGGAAAAGGTAATTATTCTTGGCGGTGGTAATACGGCGATGGATTGTTGTCGGACCTCCAGGCGTTTGGGTGGAAAGGATGTGAAGGTAATTGTGCGAAGTCCTTTCAGCGATATGAAGGCCTCACCATGGGAGATTGAGGATGCGCAATCGGAAGACATTCCCATCATTAACAATATGCCACCCAAGTCATTCGTAGTGGAAGGAGGCAAATTGAAGGGAATGATCTTTGAAAAAGTAAAGGCTGTTTACGATGAGAAGGGTAAAAGATCTTTGGTGCCAACTGGAGAGCCCGATGAATTTGTTGAAGCCGATGATGTGATCATTGCAGTAGGTCAGGACAATGCTTTTCCATGGATCGAGCGCGATCTTGGAATAACCCTGGGAAAATGGGAGCTGCCCGCGGTGAATGAGGTTACTTTTCAGTCGACGCTTCCAAAGGTTTTCTTTGGAGGTGATGCAGCGTTAGGGCCAAAGAACATCATCACCTCTGTGGCACACGGACATCAGGCTGCCATTTCTATTGATCTATTCTGTAACGGCAAAGATCTGGTAAAAGACAGGCCGGCGCCAACAACGAATCTGTTTCAGCAGAAGATGGGAATCCATGAATGGAGCTACGATAGTCAGGTGGTCAATGACTTGCGCTACAAGGTTCCGCACCAGAAAAAGGAAATCACGCTGAAAAACCTTAAGACAGAAGTTGAGCTGGGCTTTGATCAGCAAACTGCATTCAAGGAAGCACAACGTTGTCTGAATTGTGATGTCCAAACCGTATTCACTGCAGATTTATGTATTGAATGTGATGCGTGTATGGACATCTGTCCGACCTCTTGCATAACGTTTACCGGGAACGATGAGGAGGATGCACTGAGAAAAAAACTTATTGTGCCTGCTGAAAACCCAACACAGGATCTCTATGTCTCATCTGAATTGAAGACCTCCCGCGTTATGGTGAAGGATGAGGATGTGTGTTTGCATTGCGGCCTTTGCGCCGAGCGGTGCCCAACATCAGCGTGGGACATGCAAAAGTTTATGTATGGTGTAACCAAGCCTGCAAAAATTCTATGAGCAAGCCAGTACGCGTCAACGATATGGTCATCCGGTTCGCCAATGTCAATGGCACCGGATCGGCAAGCGCCAACGATCTGTTCAGCAAAGCTGTTTTTCGGATGGGGATACCATTGTCATCTAAAAACTTTTTTCCGTCCAACATTCAGGGTTTGCCCACTTGGTATGAGGTTCGTGTTAGTGAAAAAGGTTATACAGGAAGAAGAAATGGTGTGGATTTGCTGGTTGCGGTGAATCCCCAAACCTATGCTAAGGATATCGCCACCGTGGTACCTGGCGGATATTTTTTGTACGACAGCACGAAGAATTTGCATCCGGAGCTTATCCGAAAGGACATCAATTACATTGGAATTCCAATGATGAAGCTTTGCATGGAGAACTATGATATTCCAAGACAACAGCAGCTCTTTAAGAATATTGTATACATCGGTGCCTTAGCGACGTTGTTGGATGTGGAGATGGAAGTCATCCGTGACATCATCCGCCAGATGTTTGCAAAGAAAGAAAAATTGATTCCGCCGAATTTTAAGGCACTGGATTTGGGTGCCAATTATGTGAAAGAAAATTTTAGCTGGCCACTGGAAATACGACTGGAGCGTCGGGACGCACTTGGTGATCAGATTTTCATGGATGGCAATTCTGCTGCGTCACTTGGCGCTTTGTACGGAGGAGTAACCTTTGCTGCCTGGTACCCCATTACACCCTCCACCTCTGTGATCAGTGCATTTGAGAAGTATTGTAAAAAGTATCGGACCAATCCCGATGGAACAACCAACTATGCCATCGTGCAAGCGGAAGATGAACTTGCGGCCATTGGAATGGTTATAGGCGCCAGCTGGAATGGTGCACGGGCTTTTACCTCAACCAGTGGTGCCGGCATCTCATTGATGACCGAATTTTTGGGGCTTGCCTATTTTGCTGAAGTGCCGGCTGTGATCGTAAACGTTCAACGAGGTGGTCCTTCCACCGGAATGCCTACACGCACCCAGCAATCTGATATTATTTCATGTGCCTATGCTTCTCATGGCGACACCAAGCAGGTACTACTTTTCCCTTCTACGCCGGCAGAGTGTTTTGAGATGACTGCTCAGGCCCTGGATCTGGCTGAAAGACTGCAAACACCAGTTCTGGTAATGACGGATCTTGACCTCGGAATGAATCTTCATTTATCTCCTGCGTTGAAATGGGATGATAACCGAAAATACGATCGTGGCAAGGTTCTCAATCGACAGCAGTTGGAAGAGGCCAAGCAATTCGGTCGTTACCTCGATGTGGATGGTGATGGCATTTGTTACCGAACACTGCCCGGAACCCATCCAACCAAAGGTTCATTCTTTACCCGTGGCACCTCGCGCGATGAGTTTGCCCGCTATACGGAGGAGGGCGAGGCATATGTCCGAAACATGCAGCGGTTACAGAAAAAATGGAAGACGGCTGCTGATCTTGTTCCAGCACCGGAGGTTACACGCACCGGCACTTCCAAGCTGGGGGTCATTTATTTTGGTACGACCAAATTTTCGGCAGATGAGGCCCTTGATATGCTTGCCGAGGAAGGGATGAAGTTTGATGTTTTAAGAATAAAAGCTTTTCCTTTCGGCGGGGATGTACACAAGTTCATTAAGGATCACGAACAGGTTGTGGTGATCGAACAAAATCGCGACGCTCAAATGCGTACCGTGTTAATGACTGAGCTGGAGATTGATCCTGCTAAACTGATTTCGGTGGTCAATTACGACGGTATGCCCATTGCTGCAGACACTATTTACGATCAAATTAAAAAACGCCTTTCACCCATTGCGGTAAAGGCATGATTCAATTGCTATGACATTTGTTAAACCTACTTTCAGACACCCTGCGCTTACCAAAAACGCTGTCGGTTTTACCAAAGCCGATTACGAAGGTGCACTTTCCACCTTGTGTGCCGGTTGTGGACACGACAGCATCAGTGCATCGATTGTCCAGGCGTGCTATGAATTGGATATTGAGCCCCATCGGGTGGCAAAATTTTCGGGTATTGGTTGTTCTTCTAAAACACCAACCTATTTCCTGGGCAACTCCCATGGCTTCAATACCGTGCATGGCCGGATGCCGTCGGTAACCACGGGGGCCAACCTTGCCAATAAGGATCTTATTTATCTTGGGGTTTCCGGTGATGGAGATTCAGCTTCCATCGGCCTTGGTCAGTTTTGTCATGTCATTCGAAGGAACCTCAACATGACCTACATAGTCATGAACAATGGTTGTTATGGTCTGACCAAAGGGCAGGACTCAGCGACAGCAGACCGTGGCTCCATCAACAAGTCAGGCGTGGAAAACAGATTTCAGTCCATCGATCTGGCTGCATTGGCGTTGGAGTTGGGGGCAAGTTTTGTTGCCAGAAGTTTTTCCGGCGATAAAGGCCAGTTGATTCCGTTGATCAAAGCTGCGTTGCTTCACCCTGGCTTTGCGTTTATCGACGTAATATCTCCTTGCGTTACGTTTAACAACAACGACGGCTCCACGAAATCATATGATTTCGTCAGGGATCACATTGATGCCACCTCGCCTTTGGATTTTGTTCCGGAGGAGGATGAGATAACCCTCGAATACGATCCTGAAAAACCTGCTGAGGTTAAACTGCACGATGGATCGATTCTTAATTTTTATAAGCTGAATCCATTGTGGGATCCAACAGACCGAAACCTTTCCGTGGAGCGCATGAACAAAGCCAGGCAGGAAGGTCATATTTTAACAGGATTGCTTTATCTGGAGCCCTCGACGAGTGATCTACACAAAACTTTACAGACCACCGCTAAGCCGCTCAACACTTTAAAAGAAGATGATCTTTGTCCGGGAAGTCAGGCCTTGGATAAAATAAATCAGGGGTTGAGGTAGTAGGGAAAAATGAAGATTGGGTTGAATCGGGAACGGAAAAAATATTTCAATGAACGAGCGTAAACACTGGGACAACATTGGGGAGCGATACAATGACGAAATCTTTGATGTGTTTGCCAGCGACCGGCTTGGTTTATTACCGAAGTATTTTCGCAAGCATGGAAGCAAGCGGTCTGCTGCTTTTGACTTTGGCTGCGGTAATGGAAAGGCGTTTCGGTTTTTGTCGCCATTGTTCAGGGAAGTGATCGGTGCTGATATTTCAGAAAACCTATTGGTACAGGCAGGTCGTCGTGGTTTCAGGAATGTGCAGGTGCATCAGGCAGATCTTACGAAGCCAGCCAGGAAAACATGGAAGGCTGATTTCGTTTTTAGTTGTAATGTGATCATGCTTCCTGAGCTCGAGGCCAATTATAAGATGCTTAAAAATGTTTCCGGAATACTGAATAAAGGCGGCTCGGCGGTTATTGTGGTTCCTGCTGCCGAGTCGATCATGTATTCGGGTTGGCGCCTGATCGATTGGTACAAACGGGAGGGCATCAAGGCAGAGAAAATTGATTCGGATGACTTGAGTTACTTTAAAGGAACGCGTCCGGAGATTGTTCAGGGATTATTTTACATCGATGGTGTTCCGACCAAGCATTTTTCTGCGGTGGAAATTGAAGTGATTTTTAAGGATGCTGGTTTAAAGGTTACTGCGCTGGAGAAGCTTGAATACGGTTGGGATACGGAGTTTGCTGAACCTCCAACGTGGATGAAGGCACCATATCCCTGGGACTGGTTGATTGAGTGCAGGAAGGCCTGATGGATAATTTCTTTGGCTTGGGTTTTCTGGTGTGCATTGGGTTCAGTTCTGGCGGTTTAATCTAGATGAGTTGTTTAGAAAATCCCATTCTTCATGGTGTGGGTGCCAATTATCTGAGTAAGTAAATAATTAAAAAGTCACCAGTTTAAGTGGATTTTAGGAGGGATTATTTCGTGATCCCTATATGCTGGGAGCTTCAACCACTTCAAAAGTTCGTTCCCTCCTTCGTCGGGTACTTCCTTTTGTTTTCATCCTCGCCTCCTCGAAACTGTGTTTCGATCGGCTTGTCTGAAAACAAAAAGTCCCTTGCAGTGCAAGGGACTTTTGAATTGGTTGGCAGAGGAGGAGGGATTACTTCGTGATCCCTATATGGTGGGAGCTTCAACCACTTCAAAAGTTCGTTCCCTCCTTCGTCGGGTACTTCTTTTTGTTTTCATCCTCGCCTCCTCGAAACTGTGTTTCGATCGGCTTGTCTGAAAACAAAAAGTCCCTTGCAGTGCAAGGGACTTTTGAATTGGTTGGCAGAGGAGGAGGGATTCGAACCCCCGATACCTTGCGGTATGCCGGTTTTCAAGACCGGTGTAATCAACCACTCTACCACTCCTCTAATTCATGCTCCTAAAGAGCTTTTTCGGCAGAGGCGCAAAACTAATCGCTTGGAGGCTTTTGTGCAACCTCCTAATCCCATCATAATTCTTCACTAAAATCAGGAAAGGCCTTCTTCAAATCCTTGTTGTCGAACCTGTTTTTCCTGCGCGCCGCATCCAATTCCAACAATAAAAGCTTTTGATTATTAATAATCGGCAACAATTTCTCACGGTCTGCATCAAATTCCTTTTTCCTTCGCTCCGACTTTAAGGCATAGCGCCTAGCAAAATTATCGCCCTCTATCTGAAGCTGGTTGCGAATCTCAACACATACCCGCATCTGATCCAAAATATCTGTTTTTGATTTTCCGATCACCTCTGTGGCTTCTAAGGTTCCCAAGGTCAACACCGTAGTTCCACCAATACCACTGACCACCTTAGACTGATCTGTGGGCAACACCACCGGCGATAAGCCCGTAGCAGCACCCAATGAAGCATTTACAATAGCCCGGTGTTTCTTCCCTCTCTTGGCTTGCTTATACAACTTGGTTAACTCACTATGCTTCTCATCAAGCTGATCCAATAATCCCTTAGCTGAAATCAGCGATATGCGGTACTTCTGATAAATGAACTTATCTTTTTCATCAAGGTTCTCTGCATCGTGAACATGGATCCTAATTCTGCGCTGAGTCTTATTCGATGCCCTGTCGATGGCATAAAAAATAATCTCTACTTGTCTTACCTTCTCTGCTTCATCAACAAACGAATACCCTGGCGACCAGGTAAACTCCGATTGTAGAGGAGCATTTTCCTTCAATAAGTTTTTTGGAAGTCGGTTGTCTGAAGCCACGAACCCGATTGCTGTGATGTTATCATCACCGTTTGGATCCGTAGCGTAGATCTTTAAATTGACCAGCTCATCCTCTTTGATACGGTAGACGCTGTCGCCAGGAACCAAAATGATTTCCGGTGATAAATCCAGTTGTGTTTGTGCGATCTTAAGTTTGGCTTTCTTTTCAGATTTATCGGGCAGATCCTGAACGATAAATTCAACGACCGCTGGATTATTTTTTAATGTATTGAATTGGTTTCTAGACGGCGTCCAGGTCAACAGTCCTGATGCGCTTAATACCATACCTTCCGACATTTGGTTGGGTATGGATTTAAAGACCAGTGGATCGCCATCCGGATCAAAAACATAGTCAGCTGAAATCTGATATTGATTTCTTACGCCTTGTCGGACGTAAAATACTGGCAGCTCCTCAGCGAGTGGTTCCCGGTTGGTGTGGGTTAACGTGAAAGTTCCCTCCTGACGAAGCAATCGCTGATCCTGCAGCACAACTGCAATCACCACTGTATAGCTTTTCATTCGCTCTTGCCGGCTGACCAGATCAAATTCAGGCTGCCAGGAGAAATGTCCTGTGCTATCCAATTTCATTCCCTGAAGAACCTCTCCCTCAAAATAGAATCGTAGCGCTGGAACCGAATCGGTTGAAGTGATTTGAAAATTTATTTCCTCGCCTTCATGCGCTATGCTCCAGTCTCCTTTTGAAAATGAAAGGTGCTGGGCCTGAAGCGCGGTGGTCAAGGAAAAAAGCGCCAAAAAACAGGTCCTAAAGAACATTTTGAAAGAATTATGGCAAAGTTAAGATTTGCTAAACATAAATCGGGCCAACCATGGCTAAAGCCAAAACGAAAAAATCGAAGGAAAATTTTTTTAATGATGTCTATGAGGTGGTCAGACTCATACCAAAGGGGCGTGTGACCAGCTATGGCGCCATCGCTGCCTTCCTAGGGATGCGATCCGGAGCAAGAATGGTTGGGTGGGCTATGAATGCCTCCCACAGCGAAAGAAATGTGCCAGCACACCGGGTGGTTAACAGTCAGGGTCTTCTAACCGGACGGCACCATTTTGAGACCCCTGGAACAATGGAAAAACTTCTAAAGCGCGAAGGGGTTCGGATCGTAAGGCATCAGGTGGCCGACTTCAAAAAACTTTTTTGGAATCCGGTTACTGAGTTGGGACTCTGAAAAATTAAATACTGACTTCCGAATTTGGCTTTGAGGAAATGAGGTGTAAACCTCCCATGGTCAACAGTCCATTGATCACCAATATCTCGATATCAATTTGATAACCTCCCAACAACACCGGCGCATAAGAACTCAGCAGGTAAGACAAACAAGGTGCTGCAATGCAGACCAACAATACCATCGGTCCACTTACACTTCTTTTGGATAATAATCCGTAGCTGAACAAACCCAGCAACGGTCCATAGGTGTATCCTGCAGCCTTGAGCACGGCATCGATCACCGATTTCTGATTGATTTCTTTGAAGACCAGAATGATGACCAGGAAGAGCAGTGAAAATCCAACGTGAACGATAAACTTTTGTTTTTTCTTCACTTCCTCAGTCTTAGCATCAAAATTCAAAAAGTCAATACAAAACGAGGTGGTGAGTCCAGCCAAAGCAGAGTCTGCACTGGCATAAGATGATGCTGTGATGCCCAACAGAAAAAATATTCCCACCAGCAAACTGAAGTGATTCAATGCCAACAGCGGAAACAATTGGTCAGAAGTAGCCGGCATAGTAATTTGATTTGCCTCCACATATAAATACAAAAGCGCGCCGAGGGTAAGAAACAATAGGTTTACGATCACCAGCACCAGGCTATACCAGAACATATTTTTTTGCGCCTCTGACAGTGACTTACAGGTAAGATTTTTTTGCATGATTTCCTGATCCATGCCCGTCATCGTTAGCGCAATAAATGCGCCACCGATAAACTGCTTTGGAAAAAACAATCCGGAATTCGGATTATCGAAATGGAATATGCGGGAATAGGAGCTGTCGCGTACGGTAATCAGTAAATCAGAGAACGAAAATCCAAGCTCTCCGGCAATTTGCCACACAGCGATGGCAACCGCTGATACCAGGAAGATGGTTTGGAAGGAATCGGTATAGACAACCGTTTTAACTCCACCACGAAAGGTATACACCCAAATCAAAGCAATTGTGGTCGCTACCGTAACAAAAAACGGAATACCCCAGGCATCGAATAAAAAGAGCTGAAGCACGGTGGCCGCCAGATAAAGCCTTAAGGCAGAACCAACCGATCGTGAAATCATAAAGAAAAGTGATCCGGTTCTGTATGCCCATCGGTCAAAGCGCTTATCCAGGTAGGTATAAATCGAAATCAGGTTAAGCCGGTAATACAACGGCATCAAAACATACATGATGGTCCAGTACCCCAGCAGGTAGCCAAGCACCACCTGGAAATATCCAAAACCAATTTTTCCTACGTTTCCAGGAACAGAAATAAACGTTACGCCCGAAAGCGAACTGCCAATCATTCCAAAGGCAACCAGGTACCAGGGCGACTGACGATTAGCGGTGAAAAAAGTTTCTGTAGTTGCTCCCCGTGAGGTGATCCAGGCAATGAGGATCAAAACAGCGAAGTAAATGATCAAAATGGAAAAGACTAGTGTGGGGCTCATCACCAGCAAACTGTCTAATTTTTTTTACTTTTGAAACTGATTTTTTCAAGTCATGGGCTTTTCGGTAAAGGAAGCAGAAGTAGCAGAGCTGGATGCGTTGACCGACCTTGATTCGCCGAGGGATTTGGTCGTATTTAATGACGATGTCAACACCTTCGACCATGTCATTTCAACCCTGGTGAAGGTATGCCGTCACACACCTGAGCAGGCAGAGCAATGCGCCTGGATCATTCATTACCGCCAAAAGTGCACAGTAAAAAAAGGACCCTTTGATGAACTTAGGCCAATGAGGGATGCGATTTGTGAACGTGGGATCGATGCACGAATCCTCTGATCTTTAGATAATGGATTTTTCCTCCAGACTACTGGAACAAGCTGTGGAGCAAATAGCCAAACTGCCAGGCATTGGGAAAAAAACTGCTTTACGACTGGCCCTGCATCTGGTGAGAGAAAACCCTGCTTACACAACCCAGCTAACCGAGGCCTTGGGTAAACTCCGTTCAGAAATCAGCCTATGTAAAACCTGCTTTAACATCTCTGATCACGAGCTTTGTCCTTTGTGTCAGAGCCCGCGAAGGGATAAATCAATTGTATGTGTCGTGGAAGACACCCGCGATGTCATGGCAATTGAAAATACTTCACAATACCAGGGTCTTTACCATGTCCTGGGTGGTGTTATTTCACCGGTTAATGGAATCGGACCTGGCGATCTGCGAATCGAGCAGCTAATTCAGCGTGTTTCAGAAAGCGGATCGGAGGTTCGTGAAATTATTCTTGCTTTTAGCTCTACCATGGAAGGGGATACCACTGGATTTTATATTCATAAAAAACTGTCCAGCCTGTCAGTAAAAGTCACTTCCATCGCCAGGGGAATTCCTGTAGGGGGCGACCTTGAATTTACCGATGAGCTCACGCTGGGAAGAAGTATTTTATCGAGGACGCCGGTACAGTAATGGATTGCCCAGCCTAACGATTGTCGATCTGAACTAATCCATATTTTTACGTCCCTAAACCTGTTATGGAATGAACCGTTTATCCAACCGCATTAACGCTATCGAAGAATCTGCAACCCTTGCCATGGCCGCCAAGGCCCGTGAATACAAGGCAAAAGGAATTGATGTCATCAGCCTTAGTTTGGGCGAACCAGATTTTAAAACACCAATTCATATTTGTGAGGGCGCGAAAAAGGCCATTGATGAGGGAAAATATTTCTCCTATCCTCCGGTAAACGGATACCTGGACTTACGCGAGGCTATTGTGGCCAAGTATAAGCGTGATGCAGGCGTTACTTATAAAGCGGATCAGATAGTGGTTTCCAATGGTGCAAAACAATCCATTGCCAATGTAATGTTTGCCTTATTGAATCCTGGTGATGAAGTTATCATCTTTTCCCCCTACTGGGTTTCGTACGATGCTTTGGTCCGTCTGGCAGAAGCTACGCCTGTTTTTGTAAAAGGCGGAATTGAAAATGACTTTAAAGTAACAGCTGCCCAGGTTGAAGGTGCTATTACGGCTAAAACGAAGGCTATAATTTTCTCTTCACCATGTAATCCAACCGGTTCCGTTTTTTCAAAGAAAGAGCTTGAAGCGATTGCAGCAGTAGTGCTCAAGCATCCTGATCTTCTGATCATAGCGGATGAAATCTATGAGCACATCAATTTTACCGGTGAGCAGGTGAGCATCGCTTCTTTCCCAGGAATGCAGGACAGAACCATTATTGTAAACGGATTTGCCAAAGGTTATGCAATGACCGGCTGGCGCGTGGGTTACATCTGTGCACCGAAGTGGGTCGCCGATGCGGCCAACAAAATGCAGGGACAACTCACTTCTGCCAATAGTTCAATCGCTCAAAGAGCGGCGATGGTTGCGCTAACCGGCGATCTTCAGCCTACCTTGGATATGGTAAAGGAGTATAAAGTACGGCGTGAAATTGTTTATGCACTCCTGAAGGACATCCCCGGTATTAAGGCAAATTATCCTCAAGGAGCCTTCTACTTTTTTCCGGATGTCAGTTCTTATTTCGGAAAATCAGACGGAAAGGTTACGATCAAAAATGCCGATGACTTATGTCTCTGGTTGTTGGATTCAGCACAGGTTTCGCTGGTGCCAGGTGGAGCTTTTGGGGATGAGAATTGCGTGAGACTTTCTTACGCCGCTTCTGAAAAGGACTTGCGTGAGGCGTTGGCCCGCATCAAATCCGCATTGTCCAGGTTATCCTGACCGAATCTTATTGAATTCGTTTCCTGACCTCGGAGATGACGCGGTCGGGGTGGATGCGGGTGAGGCAGGCGAAATCACCTCTTTCACAATGAGCTTTTCCAAACACGGAGCAAGGCCTGCACGGTAATTCATCAGTAGGTATTTCCACAATGGCGTTGTCTTCCATGGGCAAGGGTCCAAATCCAGTTACGGTATGGGTTCCGCCCCAGATGGATACAACCGGAATGCCCGAAATGGATGCAAGGTGCATGTTCGAGGAATCTGTACAAATCATGAGACGAAGCGATTTGATTAGTTCGAGCTCCTCGTCAAGTGAATAATTGCCAGCCACATTGATGCAATGCTGGAATCGAGCTGACCAATTTTTTAAGATCGCAACTTCCTCCGTACCTCCTCCGAAAAGATAAATCTTGATTTTAGGATTTTGGGTGAGCTCACCGATCACCACTTCAAAATTTTGAATGGGCCATCGCTTTGTCGCGTGTGCAGCAAAGGGTGCAATGCCTATCCTGATTTCATTTTCTTGATTTAGGCTTGTTCTTGAAAATTTTGCTGGCCTGTTGGCTGGGTTAAACTCAAGGGGAAATCCGGCAAGTCCGAAAGCCTTAGCATACCTCGCAGAGGTGTGGATAAGTGGCTTTCGATGGTTGGCCCGAAGTTGACCGGTAGCTAACTTTTTTTCGGCACGACCTTTACTGAAAACAGCCACCTTAGTTCCGGTAAGCTTTAAAAATTGCCTCACGATTTTGGTTCGCAGGTTGTCGTGGAGATCCAACACCACATCTGGCTTAAGGCTTCGGACAACTTGAATAAGTTTCCACAGTCCGAAAATTCCTGAATACTCCTTATTAAAATCTATTGAGCAGATTTTAGTTTGTGAGAGATTCTTAAACAATCCTGCAAACCTGGATCGTGTGACAATGGTTAAGTGGTCGTTTGGATATTGTTCAGTAAAATATTGCAGTACCGGAACCGTCAGGGCAACATCGCCCATCGCTGAGAATCTAAGAACCACAAGGTGTTTAGAAGACAATCGTCAGGATTTTTTTTGGTAGAAAACCGGATTCAATGATTCGTCATTATACATTTTCATCTGCCGGTAGACCTTTATTCGTTTTTTTCCGGATGCGATCTCCTCCATCAATTCATCAAAGCATTGTCCCATATCCCTACGCTGCTCCAGGAGAACATCGAGTTTGAGTTTACACCGTTGCACGTGCTCAGATGATACGTCCGTCCTAACGGTTTGCTCCTGCATGTGCCAGATTTTGAGAACCAGAATACTCATTCGGTCCAGCAGCCAGGCTGGTGTCTCAGAGTTTTGTTTGGCTTGGGGTAAGGGCATTACATCGGCAAAGTGGCTGATGAATAAATCATCCAGCTTCTCAACCACATCCGTTCGGTGTTGGTTGGATTGATCGATCCTTCTCTTGACGGCCATGCCTTTGACTGGATCAATAAGAGGGTCACGAACGATATCCTCTAAATGCCACTGTACAGTATCGATCCAGTTTTTCAGATAAAGCAAGTTCTTTTTATCGCCGTCCTGAAAAGGATTATTGATCGGTTTATCCACATCGTTAAGTAGGTGATAATCCGAAACACTTTTTTCAAAAATCAAATAACATTCTGCTGAAGAAATCATGGATTCAGTTTTAATTGGGGCGGCTGTCCTGATGCTCAAGATATTCAATCACGTAAGTGGCCTGTCTTTCCAGATCGCGGGGAGCGCCCGATAAAATGACGATCAACCAATTTTTCGCCGGCAGGTAAACATAGTTTCCGCGGAATCCACCCTGACTGCCCGTGTGTCCGATTTGAGTAAGGCCCGATTTGGTTTTGGTGATAAACCAGGACCACCCGATGAACTCCGGAGTAGCACCATTCCAATCGTTGAACTTTTGAATGGTCCTGCTCTCCGTTAAAGTTGTGCTGTCAAGAAAAACCTGGCTTTGTATGGCCAATTCATAATGGTGCAACTCTTTCACGCTACTCCATACTCCGCCATTGCCCGATGCCGCGAAAGTGGGTTCCTCCATGTAGTCTTTTTCAATCCACTCACCCTTAGAATAAATGTAGCCGTGCGCTACGCCCGTTTGGGGATGAGCGCCATCGGTGATCGTGCTTGAAAACATTTGGGATGGCTTGAGAATATTCTCCTCAATATAAGTTTGCCATTTGGTGCCAGAGACTTGTTCAACAATCAAGGCAAGCGCATTAAAAGCGGGGTTGGAATATTCAAAAGAAGTGCCTGGCTCGAAATTCAGTGAATCTGTTTTTAAAATCGGAGCCCAGTTTTCCTGGTCTTTGGCAGTTAAATAAAATACACTGTCCCGATATGGAAAACGAATATCGGGTAGCCCGGATGTGTGGGTTAACAGGTGTTTGATTTTTACCTTTTCACCGATGGATTTGTTTTTAAAATCGGGGAAATACTTAATCAGACTGTCATCGAGCGACAATTTGCCTTCGTTCCTCAACTGTAGGATGGCGTTGGCTACAAAGGTTTTACTGATGGATCCCAGGTTGAATAAAGTATTGGTCGATACCTTCTCCTTGGTGGAGAGGTCTGCTAAACCCCATGCACCGGAAAATAAAATACTGTCGCCACGGGCAATCAGCACAGCGCCTCCGGGATCATTTTCAGGGTACTGTTCTGCAAACCAGGAATCCAGCTTTTGAAAATCTGGCTTCTTTTCTGCAGGACTGCAGCTGAACAGGATCCAGGTTAAACCTAAAAGGGCAACACCTTTCATGGGTTGATTAGTCCTTTTTGAGCGTTGGTAAAATGAAGTCATCCAAAGCGCTGGGCAGCGTCATGATATCTTCAATTTCCTTGACCGTTCGCGGCGCTGATTTGGAAAGATGTTCATAGCCACTTTTGGTGATCAGGTAATCATCCTCGATGCGAACAGCAATTCCTCTCCATTTAGGATCCACATTGCTGTCCAACGGAATATAAATTCCCGGCTCGATCGTAATAACCATATTTTCCTCCAGTTTATCATATACGCCGCGGTCATGAACATCAAGTCCAATGTGGTGGCAGCAACCGTGTGGATAATATTTTCTGACCTCCTTTTCTTCTTTAATAATTCCATTTTCCATCAGCCCTTTTGCGATGACTTTTTGTGTGGCAACCAGTAGATCACGAAACGGTGTGCCTGGTTTGCAAATGGTCATGGCTTGTTCTTGTGCGTTGAGCACAAGCTCGTAAATGATTTTTTGTTCCGGATTAAATTTTCCGTTGATGGGAATGGTTCTGGTGATGTCTGCTGTGTAGCCGCGGTATTCAGCGCCAAGATCCATCAGGATCAGATCTTTTCCGTCTACCTGTGGACGATAATTTTCTGTGTAGTGAAGGATGCAGCCATTGTGTCCTGCGCCAACGATGGAAGGGTATCCAAGATCTTCCGCCTGATATTTCTTAAATACAAACTCATGAATCCCTTGAATTTCCCGTTCAGACATTCCAGGTTTTAGCGCTTTCATTACTTCTACCTGACCTGCGCAGGAAATTTTAACAGCCATGCTAAGCAAGTCCAACTCCTCCTTTGTTTTGATGCCCCTAAGTTCCTCCATGTATGTTTCAAGTTGACTTATATTGAGGTTGTTGGCAGGCTTTTCCTGGGAGATCACCAGGTCGTTTACTTCAGGATAGTTTGCCTTTCTGCGGAATTGGAGGATCAGATCGTAGAGGTCTGCCGAGTCGGCTTCGTTGCGAACATCATTTTGAAATTCATGGAAGAATACCTGGCTGAACTTTGAGAAGTCGATCGGGTACCTGGAGAATTCTGCGCCGTTGAAGGCCATTTTAAATCCAAGTTGTGCGGTTACGCCTGCAGGCCCTAACCTTCTTCCTGTCCAGGTTTCTGCGCGCTCATTTCTGGCTTGAACAAAAATGATTTCATCATAATCCGGACCTGATGGGGCTTTTTGTTTTTCCTTGAAAATCAACAGGACTGCATTGGGTTCGCGGTATCCGGTTAGATAATAAAAGTCTGGATCCTGATGGTAATTGTAGTCCACATCATTGGCACGGTTTCTAACCGGGTTAGCGAAAAAAACGGCCACGGATCCGGGCGTCATTTTTTCCCTGAGTTTTTGGCGACGTTCTGCGTGGAAATCTTTGCTTAGAAAGTCGGAGGGTTGGAGTTGATTTTGACCTATTGCCTCGCTGATTATCAGGGTAAGCAGTAGGAAATGGAGTGCACGCTTTAGAATTGAAAAATGGTTTTGCATTGGAGTTAAATTCGATTTTTTAGATTGGTTCTCAAAAGGGGTGGTATTCAGATTTGTTGATATTGATACTTAAGGGGTTTTCATCACTTTCCTACTTGAATCTTTGATCTTATAAAAACTCCATCGAGCTTAAATTTAAAAATCCTGCCTGCCTTATTTCTTTTTAGGTGATTTGGTTCCCTTTGATAAAGTTACTTTTTTGATCTGCTTTTCAAAGTCACTCTCAAAGTTCCTATCCTGTATAATCCTAAACTTTGAGTACTCTTTTTCAACCAGTTTTATGGCAATTTCGTGACTAATCTTGCCACTTTCTTTGAGGATATCAAATTGATTAAACTTTAGAAACGCATCCAGCCTCGAAATCCAATCAGACATTTTCATTGGAATTTGTCTTTCGGCCTGCAATTCTGCAAAATCCAAGTACATGGTTACAATTTTTTCTAATGCTTTTATTTCTTTTTCCTGCAGATAATTTTTAGCGATTCCTATATCTGATTTTAAAATTTTCCCATGCGGTGCATTTTTCCAGGCTGTAAGTCCCATAGTTGGATGCTCTGCATTTGCCCGTGTTGAAACCAGTTCAGCTGCCGTCATTCCGGTTATTGCCCAATGAAGTTTATTTTGAACGGTCTTAAAGAACCGCTCTGTCAATTCAGAATTCTTATTATAATCAATGCTGCATTGCTCATAGATATCAGTGATTTTAAGGTAAAAGCGTCTTTCGCTTGCGCGAATTTCTCTGATCCGCTCTAAAAGTTCATCAAAGTAATCTTTTCCAAATCGCTTTCCTTGAGCCAATCGCTCATCATCCAGTACAAAGCCTTTTAAAATATATTCACGAAGTGTTTTTGTTGCCCATATTCGAAAATCTGTAGCCTCCTTACTATTAACACGGTACCCAACAGCAATTATGGCGTCCAGACTAAAAAATTTGGTTTTATATTTTTTTCCGTCGGAGGCAGTATCCGAGATTTCCTCGGTAACTGAAGCGGAGTCTAGTTCCTTACTTTTAAAAATATTTTTAAGGTGCAGTGATATGTTGTCTATGCTACAGCCAAAAAGCTCCGCCATACGCTTTTGAGAGAGCCAAAGCGTTTCATTTTGATACAATACTTCAATTTTTATCTTACCCTTACCAGTGGTATAAAAAATAACATCTGACCTTAAATTTTCCTTTGTCATTTTTCACTTATTTCTTTTTCCGATCGTGAAATGCGCCCTGGTAATCGGGGTTTTCTCTTCGAATTTGCCGGTCGATTTCCCTGGCAATATCCTGCGACTCCCCAAATTCGGTCGATTCAACCTGAACCTCCGAAGGCAGGCTTAGCTTATTGATCCTGGTTTTAATCAGTGCCTCAATTTTTTCAATATGGTATTCATCTGCGGGTGTAACGAAAGTCAAAGATTCACCAAGCTCAAACGCCCTGCCCGTGCGCCCAATCCGGTGCACGTAGTCATCGTAAACAACGGGAACATCAAAGTTGATGACATGACTCACTTTGATTACGTCTATTCCACGCGATGAAACATCAGTAGAAACCAAGACCCTGATTTCTCCAGACTTGAATTCCCGTATCGCATTGATCCTTGAATTTTGCCCCTTGTTGGAATGAATCGAACGCACCGGCCCCAGTCCACTGCGATCAAGGTATTTACAAATGTTATCGGCCGACTCTTTGGTGCGGGTGAAAATCATCACCCGATTTAAATCGGGTGATTTTAGCAAATGAGTCAGCAGATTGATTTTAGTTCTGAAATTCGGAACTGCATACCTGCCTTGTTTAACAGAAACAGCAGGTGTCGCCTGAGGCGTGACTTCAATTTTTACAGGAAAATCAAGAAACTCCTGAGATAGTTTTTCTACGCGCGCAGGAAAAGTAGCAGAAAAAAGCAGGTTTTGTTTTTTGACAGGAAGTATCTCGAGGAGTTGCCTGAGTTGAGGCATGAAATTTAAATCCATCATTCGGTCAGCCTCATCAATTACCATGGTTTGAATGGACTTGGTGACAAGTCCTTCTTTCCGGTAGATTTCCATAAGCCTGCCGGGCGTGGCGATGATCAGGTCAACGCCTTGGGTTAATTCCTCAATCTGCGCTTTAGGCCCAATGCCACCGTAAAGCGCAACAATTCTCAAGTCAGTAAATTCCGAAAGTTTTTTTCCGTGTTCAGCAATCTGAAGGACAAGCTCTTTGGTCGGTGCAAGCACAACTGCCCTGGGATTGACGCCTTGACGGTACCGCAGTTTGAGCAGTAACGGTATGAGGTAGGCAGCGGTTTTTCCAGTTCCGGTTTGTGCAATTCCTATAACATGGGCACCGCCTAAAATGGGTGGGATACATTTCAGTTGAATGGCCGTGGGTTCCCTGAATCCACAGTTCTGCACCCCTTCAAGCAACTGCTTGTTGAGTTTTAATGCCTCCCACGCCGCGTATTTCGGGTCCACTGGAATTATCTTTGGAAATGGATATTCAAATCGTAAACGCGAAGATAGTAAACGAGGGTAAGGTCGTCGAAAGCGACGTGCTGGTTCGTGCAGGGAGGATTGAACGCATAGGAAGTGGGCTAGGCTCAACCCAAAATTTGCATACGGTTGATGCGGGCGGAAAATTTCTGCTTCCCGGCGCCATCGATGATCAGGTTCATTTTCGCGAGCCTGGTTTAACCCATAAGGGAGATATCGCAACGGAATCGAGGGCAGCAGTGGCAGGTGGAGTGACCAGTTTCATGGAAATGCCCAATACCGTGCCTCCGGTTTTTAATCACGACCTTCTAGAACAGAAGTACCAACTCGCAGAAAACCGGTCTGCAGCCAACTACTCCTTTTATATGGGTACTTCTCCTGATAATTATGAGGAGATCATGAAAACAGACCTCACCAAAGTCTGTGGACTGAAAATTTTTATGGGGTCCTCAACCGGTAACCTGCTGGTCGATGATCCGCTGGTATTGGAAAAAATCTTTGGAAATTTTACCGGTCTGATTGCTGTACACTGCGAACACGAGCCTACCGTTCGGGCAAGCACGGAACACTACAAGAGGTTGTACGGCGAAACGGCCACTGCTGCTTTGCACCCCATCGTACGGGATGAAGATGCCTGTTACCGCTCTTCCTCCTTTGCAGTAGACCTGGCCAGTAAAAAGGGCACAAGACTTCACGTTCTGCATATTAGTACCGAAAAGGAAACACATCTTTTTTCGAATCAACTTCCGCTGGCGAAGAAAAAAATCACTGCGGAAGCCTGCATCCACCACTTATGGTTCAGCGATGCCGACTATGAACGGTTGGGCAATCGGATTAAATGGAATCCAGCTATAAAAAAATCCAGTGACCGGGAGGGTATTTTCAAAGCACTTCTTGAAAACCGTATTGACGTTATCGCGACCGACCATGCGCCCCATACCATAGAAGAAAAGGCAAAGCCATATTTTGACGCGCCATCCGGCGGACCATTGGTTCAGCACTCTTTGAATGCCATGATGGAGTTTCGTAAGCGTGGATTAATTACCATTGAGCGAATTGCAGAGAAGATGGCGCACGCACCTGCAGTTTTGTTTGATGTTCAGGATCGCGGATTTATTCGTGAAGGATATTGGGCTGATCTTGTGCTGGTGGATGATCAGCAGTCATGGACTGTTGGCCCAAATAATATTTTGGCCAAATGCGGATGGTCACCTTTTGAAGGTTACACCTTCTCTTCATCGGTCACCCATACGTTTGTTTCCGGGCAGTTGGTTTACGAATCGGGTAAAATCAAAGAAGGATTGTTCGGTAAACGACTGAGCTTTACGCCAAGAAATCGTTGACATTTAATTGTTAAATCATTTTTGGATCAATAGCCTTGATGGTCTTCTATAGGTTGAAAGCGTAAAGTTGGACAATAAAAAACCCTTGTTATCCGCCTGGATCGCAAGGGTTTTGTTTTGAAGAGGTTTGGGGTGAAAGACGGGACTCGAACCCGCGACCCTCAGAATCACAATCTGATGCTCTAACCTACTGAGCTACATTCACCGTTTGGGGGTACAAAGGTAGACGACGAAAAGTAAAATCCAAGTTGAAAACCTTCAGCTTTTTATCGGAATTCTGTTTCTAAATTGAGAAGAAATTAAGCGTTCTATGGATCAACGAATTATTAATCTTTACGACGAGTACACCCACAAGCCTTTATCAAGGGAGGAGTTTTTAAAACGTCTGTCGGTCTTAACGGGTTCCATGACCGCTGCCTTGGCATTGTTGCCATCGATCGAAGTCAACCAGGCCAAGGCCGGAACGATTGTACAAGATGATCCCAGGTTGCGCACCGAGCGCATCACCTATGAAGGGGATGGCACAACTATGAAGGGATATCTCGCCATACCTGCGGAAGGAAAAAAATTTGCTGCGGTGATGGTGGTTCATGAGAACCGTGGACTGAATGCTCACATCGAAGACGTTACAAGGAGAATTGCGCTCGCCGGATTTATCGGATTTGCGCCTGATGCGTTGTCTCCTTTTGGAGGAGCACCTGAAGATGCTGATAAGGCAAGAGATTTGTTCACCAAACTGGATGCTGTCAAAAATCTGAATAGTTTTCTTAAAGGTTTTGAATACCTGAAGGAGCGAAAAGAATGCAACAAACGCTTTGGCGCGATTGGATTTTGCTGGGGTGGTGCCCTGGTAAATCAACTTGCAGTTCATTTTCAGGATTTGAAAGCTGCGGTTCCATTTTATGGTCGTCAGCCGGAAATGGAAGACGTCACGAAGATTAAGGCTTCCTTAATGATTCATTACGCTGAAAATGATGAACGGATCAACGCTGGAATTTCAGCCTATGAAACCGAATTGAAACGAAGCGGAAAAGATTTTGTTCAGTATGTTTACCCCGGAACACAACATGCATTTCATAACGATACGGCGCCTACCCGGTACAATGAAGCTGCAGCCAAACTAGCCTGGACGAGGTCGATGGACTTTTTTAAAGAGAAACTAGGATGAACCTGCTGCCCTTTCCTGAACAAAATGCCGGCCCAATCCATCATCAGGTAAGGGAGTTGTACGAATTTGGATCTTTTGTAACCTCCATTCGTTATTACCGGTACAAAATCAATTTGTATTTATTGAGAGGAAAATACCTCGAAGTCTTCGTCAACCATAAAAAAGGGATCATTGAAAAAATCCTGCCCCTCGATACGGCCAACTCCAGAATGAAATTTTATTGCGATCAGATCCGTATTCAGCTTTAGGTATTTAATGTTTTGAATCCTTAAACCTTTTACTATTGCGTAGGTCTAAGTACTGAATTAAGCCATGAAAAATTATTTTACTTCAATTGTGTTGGCCATGACGCTTTTCGGGTGTCAAAACGACGCTTCCGAAAAAGAAGTGGATCCTTATTTGGCCATAAAAGAAAAATTTGGTGTCACCATTGATCCTGAAAATCTTCTGAATTATGAGAAACAGACCAAGCCCGCGTACATAACTCGCGACAACACCGGCACCAACCCAATCAAGGATGAAGCTGCTACCCTGGGGAGGGTGCTTTTTTACGACGTTCAATTGAGCGTAGACAATACCGTTGCCTGTGCGAATTGTCATGCACAGGAACATGCTTTCAGTGTTCTGGCACAGTCGAGCAAAGGTGTCTTAGGTGGCAGTACCCAGCGACATTCCATGAGACTGGTCAATTCCAGGTTTGGAGCTGAGACTAAATTTTTCTGGAACGAAAGAGCTGCGACGCTGGAAGATCAGGTTACCAAACCCATCAGGGACCATGCTGAAATGGGTTATAGTGGTCAGGATGGGCGCCCTAATTTTGATGTATTGCTGGATAAACTCAAGAACATCGGGTACTACCGTGAGTTGTTTAAGTTGGCATTCGGTGATGAGGAAATAACCGAAGCAAGAATGCAGCAGTCGCTGGCTCAATTCGTTCGAAGCATACAATCTTTTGATTCCAAATATGATGCGGGCAGATCACAGGTTAATGCCGACAATCAACCCTTTCCGAATTTCTCCATAAAGGAGAATCAGGGAAAAAATCTTTTTTTGTTACCACCTCAATTTGATGCATCGGGAATCCGAATTGCGGGTGGGGCAGGTTGTGGCGGTTGTCATGCCCCTCCCGAATTTGATATTGCCCCAAACACCAGAAACAATGGCGTTATTGGTACTATCAATTCATCGGAGGTTGATCTGACCAATACCCGATCGCCATCGCTGAGGAATCTTACCGATAATGCAGGCATTCCCAATGGTCCGATGATGCACAATGGGATTTTTAATTCCTTGGAGGAAGTGGTTGGGCATTACAACGCCATTCCTGATCAGCCGAATAACACTAACCTGGACCCCAGACTCAGGCCCAATGGCTTTACCCAAAAATTGAATCTTTCAGTTGACGAAAAAGATGCGCTTGTTGCTTTTCTGAAAACACTTTCGGGATCAGCGGTTTACACCGACGAGCGTTGGAGTAGCCCTTTTAAATGAAATCTTACTGAGCGCCGCGCTTAATTTCTTCTACCACCGAGGGATCGAGCAGGGTAGTGGTATCACCAAGATTGCTGGTATCACCCTCTGCAACTTTTCGCAGTATGCGTCGCATGATTTTACCTGATCGTGTTTTAGGCAGCCCACCAACAAACTGAATTTTGTCTGGCTTGGCGATTGGCCCGATAATCTTAGAAACTGTTTCCCGGATTTCCTTTCGTAAGGCTTCTTCGTCGGTTGGTCGCTGATAACAAATTACAAAGGCATAAATACCCTGGCCTTTGATGTCATGCGGGAAACCCACCACCGCAGTTTCACAGACGGCAGGATGTTCGTCGATGGCACTTTCTACTTCCGCAGTTCCCATGTTGTGGCCTGAAACAATGATGATGTCATCCACCCTTCCGGTGATGCGGAAATTTCCTTCTTCATCCCTTTTACATCCGTCGCCAGTGAAATAATAACCCTCGAAAGTAGAGAAATAGGTATCCCTGAACCGCTGATGATTTCCGTAAATGGTTCTTGCAATGCTTGGCCAGGGAAAACGCATCGCGAGTCTTCCTTCAATTGGTCCGGTTTCAGATGCCGGACGATCTGAAATGATGTTTCCCTTTTCATCCATGATGACCGGCTGTACGCCAGGCAATGGAAGTGTGGCATGTGCCGGCTTTAATTTGGTGACTCCGGCTATAGGCGAAATAAGAATACCTCCGGTTTCAGTTTGCCACCAGGTGTCAACAATTGGACAATTTTTCTTACCAATGTTTTCATGATACCAGTGCCAGGCCTCTTCATTGATGGGCTCTCCGACGGATCCAAGAATTTTCAGGGAACTTAAATCATGGCGCTCCACGAAACTCAATGGCGCTTGCTGCAGTGAACGAATGGCTGTAGGCGCTGTATAAAAGGTATTGATGCGATTTCTTTCAATCATTGCCCAGAACCTTCCCCAATCTGGCCAGGATGGGATTCCTTCAAACATCACTGTGGTGGCTCCTGCAGACAATGGTCCATAGATTATGTAACTGTGCCCGGTGATCCAACCCACATCAGCTGTGCAACAAAAAATATCATTTTCCTGATTCTGGAATACGGTCTTGAAAGTGTAGTTGGTATACACCATGTAACCTCCGCAGGTATGGACCATACCTTTAGGTTTTCCCGTGGAACCGGATGTATAGAGGATAAAAAGAAGATCTTCAGAATCCATTGTTTCCGGAATGCACACCGAGGCCTGTTTTGCGGTCTCCTCATGCCACCTAAAATCTCTTCCAGGTATTAACGTGGCACCGGAGTTGGTATGCTCCACAACAAAAACTTTTGATACCGTTGGGCAGCTCTCCAATGCCTCGTCAACAATTTTTTTCAAGTCTATTTTTTTATCACCGCGAAACGCGCCGTCGGCGGTGAGCACCGTGGTGCATCCAGAATCGTTGATCCTGTCCACCAATGAACCAGATGAAAACCCGGCAAATACAACCGAATGTACAGCCCCAATTCTTGCACACGCCAAAATCGCAAATGCGGCCTCAGGGATCATTGGCAGGTATATACATACCCTGTCTCCCTTTTTAACGCCGTGACTGCGCAACATGTTTGCGGCGCGACAGACCTCGTCGTGTAATTGCTGATAGGAAATGTGTCTGGGGGTATCCTTCGGATCGTTGGGTTCCCACAGGATTGCCGTCTGCCCTGCGCGATGCTTCAAGTGCCGATCAATGACGTTTTCAGTGATGTTCAGCTTCCCTCCGATAAACCATTTTACCTCAGGCTTGGTAAAATCCCACTCCAAAACCTTATCCCACTTTTTTGTCCAGATAAAATCTTCGGCCACACCAGACCAAAATTTTTCAGGATCTTGAACACTTTCGTGGTATGCCTTGGCATACGTCTCTTGTGAGTAGATGGAATGATTCATGCTTGTAAATAAGAAACCTTCAGAAAGATAGTTTCATTCTTTCAAAAAGTAAACCGGAAGTCCCTCGATGGTTAGAACAGAAAATCAGCAAGAAGCGCTGTAGCAAATCCAGCCGACGCCACCAGTGACTTTTTGGCATTAAAGCTATGGCCGGAGCTGCTTTCAAAAACAATGGTGGTGGATATGTGCAAAAAGCTTCCACAAACTACTGCAAAAAGTCCTTGAATGACGGTGGGCGTCAGGAGTCCACGGAAATACATGGAACTGCTTAACCACAAACCTATCGGCGAGGCCAGTGCAAACAGAAAAAGAATTCTAATCGCCTTGCGTCTGGATAACTCACAAATCAAAACGCTCATCAAAGCAAAAGCCTCAAGTATTTTATGCATCAGAATACCCCAAAACATTGGTCCGGTGGCATTTTCTTTATCCTCTGAAATACTGGTGAGCATTGTCCCTTCCAATAAGGCGTGAATACTGAGTGCGCCCAGGACCACAAAGGCTGCTGAGGCATGGTGCTCTTTGCCTGCTTTATGAACGTGCACATGTCCGTGTTCAACACCCTGGCTGACGAACTCTAAAATTTGTTGCAGCACAAACCCGCCCAACACCAGCAAACCGGTTAATCCGGAGGCTGACGGATTGGAATATAAATCCGGAAGGATGTGTGTTACGGTAATTGCAAATAAGTAGGCTCCGGAAAAAACCAGGGCTAATTTATAATTAAGCCCTTCCTTTCCGGGTAAGTAAACTGCGGAAAGTCCACCAATCAGGGCTGCCGTAAAAAGAAGTATAAGTACCAACAACTTGTTTTATTGCTTTTCGAAGGTGATAAATTTTTCTGCACCTGGCGTAAGATATTTTTCAACGCCACCTTTCACTGACCATATCAAGCAGGCGTCCAGCTCTGGATGATCTTTCAATAGGACAATCGCTTTTTCATGTCCCATAGACATGAAAGCCGTTGCCCATGCATCGGCCAGGGCACAATTTTCTGCGAATACACTTGCACTCATAATGGCATGCTCCGCAGGAAACCCTGTTTTGGGATCTATGGTGTGGGCATAACGAATGCCGTCCACCTCGCGGTAGTTGAAATAATTACCTGAAGTTGAAAAACTGCGGTTGCCTAATTCAATGAATCCGAAAAACGACTCAGGTGATGCAGGATTGACGAGACCTAGTTTCCAGGGTTTGCCGGATTGCTCATTCATTCCAAGGGCCATTCCTTCTCCTCCGACTTCCACCAACATATTTTTGATCCCTTTGGAGATCAGGAATTCGGTTAATACATCAGCGCCGTAGCCCTGCCCAATTGCACTGAAGTCCAACTGCACGCCAATGACCGACTTTATGATGCTGTCTCCGGTTTGCCTGACTTTATCCAAGCCAATAACGCCAAGTACTTTTGTTACTTCCGCAGTATCTGGACGTCCGACCTTTGCGGGACCAAAGCCCCATAAATTCACCAGAGGCATCACGGTTGGATCATAGGCACCACCGGACTCACGGAAAACTTTTTCTGAAATGGTGAGTGGAGGATTGAAATAGGGAAGACTTGGAGCAATCCCTTTTTCGGATCGATTAAAAATTGAAATCTCTGATGATGAATCGTATGTGCTGATGGAGCGATTGACCAAAACCAACAGCGAATCAAGGGAATATTGAAAATTTCTTTTTTGCGGATCAAAAATGGTGACGTGCCAGCTGGTGCCCATGGTTTTACCCTCAAACTTCATAGGCTCTGGTGATTTCCACTGACGGTATTTCATGACCGCCATGATGGCAAGCAAAAGGATCGCGGTATAAAGGATATTTTTATTGCGGTTGCTCACGTTCAGTGAAATTTGAACCGCAAGTTAGTGGTTTGAAAGATAGGGTTCCTGTCAAATCCTTAGCGGGTGGTGGTGGTTTTTATCTAACTTTCCGTCTGTTAAAACATGAGAGAAGATTATCTGAAAGGCGATCGTTCCGAAAATTCAGAAGACCGTGAAGTTGATCGGGCCTTGCGCCCGTTATCATTTTCTGACTTCTCTGGTCAAAAGAAGGTGATTGATAATCTGAAGGTATTTGTTGAAGCTGCCAAAATCAGGAAGGAGCCGCTGGATCATGTGTTGCTTCATGGCCCTCCTGGTCTTGGGAAAACCACGCTGTCTCACATCCTTGCGAATGAGCTGGGGGCTTCGATCAAAATCAGTTCTGGGCCTGTATTGGATAAGCCCGGTGATTTGGCAGGTTTACTGACCAATCTTGAAACGAATGACATTCTTTTCATTGATGAAATCCATCGACTGAATCCCGTGGTGGAAGAGTACCTGTATTCTGCTATGGAGGACTTCCGAATTGATATTATGCTCGACTCTGGTCCCAATGCCAGGTCGGTGCAAATCGGACTTAATCCGTTCACCTTAATAGGCGCCACTACACGCGCGGGACTGCTGACATCTCCACTTCGCGCGAGATTTGGAATCAATGCCAGATTGGAATATTATGATGCTGAATTGCTTTCCGGAATTGTAAAGCGCTCGGCCGGTATTTTAGAGTCGCCCATCGATAATGATGCTGCACATGAAATTGCGCGTCGTAGCAGAGGAACCCCAAGAATTTCTAATAATTTATTAAAGCGTACGCGGGATTTTGCACAGGTCAAAGGCAATGGCAAAATCACCCGGGAGATTGCACAGATGGCACTTCGGGCTTTGGATGTTGACGAGGATGGCTTGGATGAGATGGACAACCGTATTCTCACCACCATCATTGAGAAATTCAAAGGTGGTCCTGTTGGCTTGTCCACCATAGCAACTGCAGTTTCTGAAGAGGCTGAGACCATAGAAGAGGTTTATGAGCCATTTCTGATTCAGGAAGGATACTTAAAGAGGACATCGCGCGGACGGGAAGTCACTGAAAGAGCTTTCCGGCACCTTGGTTTGCCCCTTCCAAAAAATCCAACGTCAGGCGGAACACTTTTTGACTGAGGGTGATTATGTCATCGGGATCTTTACTCTCCCATCGTTCAGAAGAGGTTAAGGGACTTTCCAAAATTTTTGGTTTTCAATTTTGTGGAATATCCAGGGCGGGATTTCTCGAGGAGGAAGCTCCTCGCCTTGAAGCCTGGCTTCAAAATGGCCATCAGGGAAAAATGCATTACCTGGAAAATCATTTCGATAAAAGGCTTGATCCATCCAAACTGGTGCCCGGGGCCAGGAGTGTGGTCTCTTTGATTTTTAATTATTACCCCAAAGACGCTTCGCCATCCGGCAAAAAATTTAAGGTAGCCCGTTATGCTTATGGCGAGGATTATCATCGTGTGGTAAAGGACAAACTATTTGAATTTCTCAATGCCATCAGAGAAAAATTCGGTTCAGTCGATGGCCGGGCATTTGTAGATTCTGGCCCTGTCATGGAAAGGCAATGGGCACAGAAATCTGGGTTAGGTTGGCTAGGCAAAAATGGATTGTTGCTCAACCAGTCGATGGGTAGCTATTTTTTTCTAGCTGAGTTGATTATTGATCTTGAGCTTGAGCCGGATCATCCGGTTAAAGATCATTGCGGAACCTGTACAGCCTGCATCGACGCTTGTCCAACGGATGCCATTATTGCACCTGGTGTTTTAAATGCATCACGTTGTATTTCCTATCTGAACATCGAATTGAAGGACTCAATTCCGAATGAATTTTCGGAACGAATGGATGGTTGGATTTTTGGATGCGATGTTTGTCAGGAGGTATGTCCATGGAACAGATTTTCCAAGCCAACCGATGAGCCAGCTTTTCAACCTACTGGAAGGTGGTCGGATTTCACCGACCGTGAATGGCAAGAGATTACTGCAGAGGTTTTCAAAGAAAATTTTGGTAGGTCGGCTGTATTGCGAACCGGATATGGTGGATTGAAGCGAAACATCCGATTTGTTACCGGGCAGTCTGAAGAATCGGGGGATTCGGGAAAAAACAACGCTGAAGAATATCCGGATATAAGCCTATGAATTGGGCGTAACACCATGATCTCAACTCTTCAATTTCCGAAGCCAGAAGGGCTTTTAGTGCTTTTTTAAGTTCCTTTTCAAACAATTTGGAATCGAAGCTCACCTTAGAAAGGATCTTTTTGAAATACTCCAGCATTTTATTTTGCCCCTCCTTCCTCATACCGCCTGAATTGCGACAATATTGCAGACAGAGAAACTTTTGTCAATAAGATTTTAACTTTGCCGCCCACTGACTTGTGTCATTCATGTTGCGCATTTTTTCTCTTCTGATTTTTCTTCTGTCCTATACAGTCAATGCCCAGAAAATTGATATTGTTTTAGGGCCTTCGGATGTTGCTGAAAATCAGTTCTGGACCATAACAGTTTCGGTGAGCAACGACAACTTTAAAAATTATGATGCTTTTCCGGATGTTGAAGGCTTTCGCAAGCGAGGGACCAGCACCCAATCGCAAACAAGCATTGTGAATGGCCAGATGAGTACGGTGCAATCGGTGATCATGACCTATCAACCGGTAAAGCAAGGCACGTTTGTTCTTCCGCCTTTCAAAATGAAAATCAATGGTCAGGTTGTCTCTTCGCCAGGTAAGACCATTCGGGTCGGGCAGGCGGTCCAATCTCAGGCACGTGACCCTTTCAATAGCCTTCTCGACAGAGATCCTTTTGCGGATATGTTTTCAAAAAGAGAAACAGAGTTTGTTGAAGTCAAAGAGGATGCGTTCCTCGCCGTTACCACCGATAAAGATGAGGTTTATACAGGGGAAGGATTTACGGCAACTCTTTCATTTTACATTTCAGAAACCAACCGCGCAACCATGCAGTTCTTTGAGCTGGGTGAGCAGCTGACCGGTATTCTTAAACAATTGCGGCCCGACGCGTGTTGGGAGGAAAATTTCAACATAGAAAATATAGAAGGTGAGCGTATTGAAATTGGCGGCAAAGGATATACCCAGTACAAAATCTATCAGGCAGCGTTCTATCCGCTGAATGCTAAAAACATAACCTTTCCATCGGTAGGATTGAAAATGATCAAGTTTAAGGTCGCAAAAAATCCATCCTTCTTTGGTCAGAATCGGCAGGAGGATTTCAAAACCTTTTACACGAAAGCCAAAACAGTTCGGGTGAAGGAATTGCCACCGCATCCATTGCGGGAGTCGGTTGCCGTTGGTGCTTATCGGGTGGAAGAAAAAATCAGTGAGCCCGAAACCACCACAGGAAAAAGTGTTGGATTTGATTTTACCATACTGGGAGAAGGAAACATATCAGGTATTCAGAAGCCGCTGGTATCGGCAAATCCAGGATTGGAGTTTTTTGATCCCAATATCCGTCAGAGCATCTCAAGGAATTACGGCCGCGTGGCTGGCTCTAAGACATTCAGTTATTTTATTATTCCCAATGAAGCCGGTGAATATGATCTTGGCCAGCATATTCAGTTGATCTATTTTGATCCAGCCCGGAAGCAGTATGATACCTTAAAACCCCGAACTGTTCTGCGGGCAACGGGTGAAAACCGTCAAAACATTGCCATTGAAAGTAAGGACGCTACCTCATTTTACGATCGGATTTCCTCCGCAGACAATACGTTGAAAAATCAGAATGCCTTTGATTTTGCCCGACTCGGAGCTAACTTGTTCGTCGCTGCCGCATTGGGTGCAGCATTTTTTCTGATCATCAGAAAGCAAAAACAGTAGAAATGAATTCTTACGGACATCATTTTAGAATCACAACCTTTGGTGAGTCACATGGACCAGCCATCGGTGTGATTATTGATGGGTGTCCTGCAGGTCTGGACATCGAAGAAAAATTTATTCAAACTGAATTGGAACGAAGACGACCCGGTCAGTCCAGAATTACTACACAGCGCCAGGAGGAGGATCAGGTTCGAATTCTTTCAGGTGTATTCGAGGGTAAATCCACCGGTACACCCATCGCTTTGGTTATTGAAAATACCGATCAGCGCAGTAAGGACTATAGCCATATAAAAGATGCTTACCGGCCGTCTCACGCCGACTTCACCTACGATGCCAAATATGGTGTTCGGGATTACCGTGGTGGCGGAAGAAGTTCGGCGCGTGAAACAGCGGCCCGCGTTGCTGCCGGTGCCGTTGCAAAGCTCTTATTAAAGAAATCAGGCATTACCGTGCGGGCATATGTCTCACAAGTGGGTGATATTTCGGCCCCTCACTATGCTCAATTGGATCTATCCGCAACCGAAGAAAATATTGTTCGGTGTCCACATACTGCAACCGCTGAAAAAATGATTGCCTTGATTGATCAGGTCAGGCTTGACCGTGATACTGTGGGCGGCATGGTAACCGGCGTTATTCAGCATTGTCCTGCCGGGTTGGGGGAGCCTGTTTTCGACAAGCTTCATGCTGAATTGGGTAAAGCGATGCTCAGCATCAATGCTGTAAAAGGCTTTGAGTATGGCAGTGGTTTTGAAGGCATCAAACTTCGTGGCTCGGCCCACAATGATAATTTCGTCAATGATGGAAACCGGATTCGAACCACAACCAATCATTCCGGCGGTGTACAAGGGGGTATTTCGAATGGTGAGGATATTTATTTCAACGTTGCTTTTAAGCCGGTTGCCACAATCATGATGGATCAGGAGAGTGTTGATAAGGAGGGCAATCAGACAACGGTAAGCGGAAAAGGCAGACATGATCCATGCGTTGTTCCTCGCGCGGTTCCGATTGTTGAAGCTATGGCCGCACTTGTGGTCGCTGATTTTTTGCTGCGTGCACGCTTGTCAAAAATCTGATCTGGTATTATTGTCCTGCCCAACCTTCGCGATCCAGGCTTCTGAAGTGGATCGCTTCTGAAAGGTGCTCAATGGCAATTCCTTCGCTTCTCTCAAGGTCCGCAATGGTCCTCGATACTTTTAGGATTCTATCATAAGCGCGAGCCGACAGCCCCAATTTTTCCATCGCATTTTTTAAGAGGATACGACCGGTTTCATCGATAACACAAATATCTTTTACCATTTGTGAAGGCATCATGGCATTGCAAAAAACAGTATCAGATTTTTTAAATCTTTCAGTTTGTATACTTCTTGCAGACACCACACGTTTTCGAATTTCTTCAGAGCTTTCATTTTTTCGGAATGCAATCATCTCATCAAATCCGACAGGTGTAACCTCAACATGAAGGTCAATCCGGTCCAGCAATGGACCGCTCACCCTTGAAAGATAACGTTGAACCACCACCGAGCCACAGACACACTCTTTTTCCGGATGATTGTAATAGCCACAAGGGCAAGGATTCATACTTGCCACCAGCATAAAATTGGCCGGAAAATCAATTGAAACCTTTGCTCTGCTGATGGTCACCTTTCGGTCTTCCATCGGCTGGCGCATGACTTCCAGCACTGATCTTTTGAATTCAGGCAATTCATCTAAAAACAAAACGCCATTGTGTGCTAACGAGATTTCACCAGGTTGCGGATTTCCTCCACCGCCAACCAGCGCTACATCTGAAATGGTGTGGTGGGGAGAGCGGAAGGGCCGCGTAGTCATCAGCGACGAGCCCCTGATTAACCGACCGGCAACAGAATGTATTTTGGTTGTTTCCAGTGCTTCCTGCAGCGACAACGGTGGAAGGATTGTGCCCAGACGTTTCGCCAGCATAGTTTTACCTGCACCAGGCGGACCAATCATAATCACATTGTGCCCACCTGCAGCTGCAATCTCTAATGCCCGCTTGATATTTTCCTGGCCCTGAACATCACCAAAGTCGGCCTCGTAATCCAGCATTTGTCTGCTGAAGATTTCTTCAATATCGATTTGAAGTGGCTCAATTTTGATTTCGCCTGCAAAAAAGGAAATCGCCTGATCAAGGGTTTCAACAGGAATGACATCGAGTCCGGTAACAATCGCCGCTTCGTTGGCGTTTGCTTTTGGAACCACTATTCCTTTGAAACCTTCTCGTCGTGCCTGCATTGCGATAGGGAGCACACCTTTAATCGGACGAAGGATTCCATCGAGCGACAATTCACCCATGATCACATACTCCTCCAACTGATTGAAAGCGGTTTGTCCACTGGCTTGTAGAATGGTTAGCGCGATTGGTAAATCATAAGCTGAACCCTCCTTTCTGATGTCTGCCGGTGCAAGGTTTACCACGATCTTATTTCGTGGCATGAAATAGCCGGTGGTTTTCAGCGAAGACTCTACGCGATGTTGGCTTTCCTTAACGGCGCTGTCGGGCAGCCCGCTCAAATGAAAGTCCAGCCCCTGTGCTGCATTTACCTCAACCGTAATTGTTCTGGCATCTACCCCGTGGACTGCACTACCATACGTTTTTGCTACCATAGCCGTTCGTTCGGCGATGTTACGAGCTTGACGTTTTTAATTAAAGCGTTGCGGTGTTAAGACAGTTATTTACCGTGAAAACACTTTTGGTCCACGGTTATTTTCTGATGAGTCCTTTCCTGCCAATCTCTGTGGCGATTAATTCACCGTACTCATGTGCCATGGTTTCGGTACTGGAAGGATCAAATGATCTGGTTTGAACAGAATAAACCAGTTGTTGGGTATTCATCTCATATAAATTACTCTCCCAGAAATAGCGTGTACTGGTTACATAATATCCAGGCTGATAAATTCGATTCATCATCATGGCGTGATAGCCCCAAAAATTATTGTAGTAATAGATGAATGGAGAAAAATAAAAAGTGCCAGGATAATAGCTTCGCTCCCGGTCTTTATCCAGTAAAACGATGGTAAGCACAGCATCGTAACCTTTTTCACGAATAGACTCCAATGCTTGTTGTTCGGTAAGATGTTCGAAAGCTTTTGGGCCATAGACGTCCCAGGACGAAACGGCATCATATCCTAAGTCCTGAAGATCTTCTGTAAGATGCCGCTCCATGGTTTGTCTGATGCTTCGGTCAGAGGATCTGACAACCCCCAATACCAGGATTTTTTTGACTGCAGCAGGCTCGAATGCCATAGGTTTCCAACTGGAGGTAATTTTGGTGGCCGTACATCCTAAAAGAAGCAGGCAGAACAGCCAAATAGGAGAAAAAGATTTAAGCGACTTTAAATTTGCAAGCATCCCCCAAGATGCCGGGAGATCAGCTCATTGGACAATGAGCAATTTCAGTTTCAGGTAAGATGCTTTGTTGGACTACGCTTGCTGGATTTCTGTCAGTCGGCGATAGATGCCATTTTTATCCATCAACTCGCGGTGGTTTCCACGTTCGGCAATAACACCATTTTGGATCACAACGATTTCATCGGCATGTTGTATGGTGCTGAGCCGGTGCGCTATTATCAGGCTGGTGCGGTTTTCCATCAGGTGTCCAATGGCCTCCTGCACGAGCTTTTCGCTTTCGGTGTCCAGTGCGGAGGTTGCTTCATCCAAAATCAAAATGGGCGGATTCTTTAGTACTGCACGCGCAATACTCAACCTTTGCCTTTGTCCACCCGACAGTCTCGAACCTCTTTCTCCAATTACAGTTTGGTAACCGAGCTCTGTTTGCATGATGAAATCATGCGCGTTGGCAATTTTCGCGGCTCTTACCACCGCCTCTTCTGTTGCATCGGGCATACCAAAAGCAATGTTGTTGAAAATGGTATCGTGAAAAAGAATTGATTCCTGAGTGACCACACCGATCAGGCCTCTTAGGGAGTGAAGCGTCAAATCCTTTATCGGAATACCATCCAGTAGAACTTCACCTTTAATAGGGTCGTAAAATCTTGGTACTAGGTCAGCAAGGGTAGACTTGCCGCCTCCGGAAGGACCAACCAGGGCAACGGTCTTGCCCTTAGGAATGATAAGACTCACGTCCTGTAATACAAATTCCGATTGGTAGGAGAACCAGACATTTTTGAATTCTATTTTATCATGAAAGGATTCAATCTTTTTTGCATTTGGCTTTTCGGTAATTTCTGATTCCAAATCCATCAGGGTAAAAATTCTTTTTCCGGAAGCAATACCCTTTTGCAGCTGCGTGATGCCATTCGAAAAACTTTTTGCCGGCTGAATGATCATGGTGAACAAGGCCAGAAAACCCATGAATTCCGAGGGCTTGAAGTCGGAATTTTCGGAAAGTACAAGGCTGCCACCAAAATAGATGATGATGGCCACGATCGCCACACCAAGAATTTCAGAAACAGGAGCAGCCATTTCATTTTTATAGGCCATTGATTTGTTTACCTTCCTATAGTGGTCTGCTTCGTGCTGTAATTTTTGAAGGACAAATCCCCGCGCATTAAAGGCCTTGACGACCCTCATTCCGCTAAAAGTCTCATCAAGAATATTGACCAGCCTGCCCAGAGACTCCTGACTTAATTTTGCCTGGCGCTTGAGCGCGTTAACAATTTTAGCCAGCACCGTACCGGTTACCGGCAGTACAATAAGCGTGAATAAGGTAAGTTTTGGTGACAACAGGAACAACATCACAAAATAGACTGTGATGGTAATCGGATCTTTTACGACTGCCTTGAGCAGGTTTAATACAGCGCCCTCTACCTCCATAACATCGCCAGTGAATCTGGAAATCAGATCTCCTTTTCTTCTGGTGTTGAAAAATCCTAAGTGCAGCAGCGTTACTTTTTCAAATATGTGTACCCGAAGTTTTCGAACCAGATCCACCCGGATTTTGGTTGCAATCATTCGTTCCAGGTAGCGGAAGGTATTTGCCAGTAAAACACAAACGACAATCAGAGAACACACGAAAAGAAGGGCTTCCTTTCGACCGAAAGATTTGATGATGTAAAAAAAGTAGTGATTGAAAACCTGCAGAACGTAATCACTGGTAAAACTGAATTCGGGAAGAACAGGAATTGTTTCAGGCAGCTTTGCTGTAAAAAGAACTTCCAGCATCGGGATGATCAGAACCAGGTTAAAGGCACCAAACACAATCCCGAGCACCATGAACAGGAAAAACAATACCAAACGGGAGTTTAATTTCCTGGAGTACGATAGCAGGCGTATCAATGTGTTCATCCTAAACTGGTCAAAAATCGTATGACCGTCGGGCAATATTAAGCCGTAAAGCTAATGAAGTCAGATTCGTTTTTCGGGTAAATTCAGGTAGTTCACTCTCGCTGTTCCTGCGGATGTGCTGTACATCGACAAACAAATTATGCCGGATCATCCATGAAGCCGTTAGTTGAACATTCATGACGCTGGTTTCCTGGCCCTGACCGATGGTATTTCCCCTTGTCCCGGCTCTGTTAATGTTGTTCGGTTTCAGAATGTCGCCGCCCCAATTCTCATTGATGCCATCTTTTCCCGTTCGATAAAAAAATGATCCGATGGTCAGGTTGAGCCTTGAGGCAGGTTGATACCGAAGTATGCCTACCCATTCCCTGAAATTGGCACCAGCTGGATGCGCAAGAGGTTGCCGGTAGTGTGTGTAACTCAGAAATCTTGAGCTTTGTGAAAAGGTATAGGGTCTGGCCACATTATACTCACCCTGCACATCCAGATTTTTGATGCCAAAGACATCCGTCATCCTGAATCCTCCCTGATAAGCATATTTATTTCCCCACCAACCATCGCCCGCTTTTATGTTACTAAGAACAAATTCATCTAAAATAATTTGTCCATACAATGTGAGGCCAGGTGCTACCATCCACTTTCCATCCATACCAATAATGACATTATCCGGACTACCGAATTGTTGCTCAACAGCTCGGTAAAAAATGACCGGATTAAGATACCCGACGTCAAAATAGTCAGTACGTAAAGTATCTTTTGGACTAAATATGACGGACTCAAATACAGAGAGATTAACCTTTTTTCCCAGATTGATGCTGGCCTGGTGAAAGGCCATGAATTTTTGAGGATAACGCCCGCGGATCAAGGTACCTGCACCGCTGGTAAGGATGTCGGCATTCAATCGACTTAGTTGCCATTGGTAGTTTACCTTCCAGACTTTGAGGTTGGTTTTCAAAAAGAAATATGGCGCGCTGTAATCGGACAGCACCAAGGATCTGAATCCATTGCCAATAAAATTTCTATCGTGCCCGAACTGAATGTGAAGATTTTTCGTGGCCCTGAAACTGATGTGTGCTCTTGCATGAAGGAAATCGATTGCGCCATTTTTGTATTTTTTATAAAGTGCTTCGTGTGGAACAACTCTATAGGGATTGAGCGTTTGCTGGACAAAACCCGGAAGCCTTGTTTGATTCTCTGAAACAAAAGTGTAGAGACCAATTTTTTTGTCGATGGTACTGCGAAGTTCAAAACCTCGGGTGTTCGTATAGGTCGGTCGGTCTTCGCCGCGGTCCATTCCAGAACTCAGATGCAACACCGGACTTAAATGAAGATTGAGATCCTCGCGGTCCAGCTCAAGCATATCACTTTTGCTTTTGTATAAACCTGCCGGAAGTTTTTTGTTGCTTAGACGACCCTCGGAACCACTGAGTTCCCAGCTGTCAATCAAAAAATAATCGCGGTTGAAACGGTCTTGTTTTGATTGATACAGGTTTGAGGAATCTGAGGTTTTAACAAACTGAATAATATCTGCCCGTCGGTATGGTTTTATGCCTGTGAATAAGTCCGGGCTGATCCTTCCGGATTTCGTTTCATAGCGCTCAATCCGGTAATAAATGTCCTCGTTTAGGGGTAAATAACTGCTTTGGGCGTGCGAGGCGAGCGTACTTCCAAGAATGAGCAATACAGAGATTACCCCCATCGAAGCGGAACCTTTGAAAATGCCCTGAAAGGGGGAAAAATGCATTATTGCCCAAAAATACATGCCTTTCGGGTTGCCCCAAATTTTATGGAAATCAAGTACTTGCAAATCGGGCCTGAAATCTTAGTTTTGCAGTCCTTTTAAAAGGAAAACGTTTAGAAAATGAAAAAGGAAATTCATCCCCAATACAACGAGGTCATTTTTTGGGATACCACCAGCGACTTCAAATTCATGACGCGCTCTACCCTTCAGTCTAAGGAGAAAATCATCTGGACCGATGGTAAAGAGTATCCTGTAATCAAGGTCGAAGTGAGCTCTGCCTCACATCCCTTCTTCACCGGCAAGAAAATGTTTGTGGATTCTGCAGGCCGTTTGGAGAAATTCAAGAAGAAATACGAAAAGAAGGCATAAGCTTTTTTAACAAGTCTATTTAAAGGCTTTCCGAAAGGGAAGCCTTTCTTTTTGTCAGGAACCTATTTGCGGTAACCTCTTTTCAAAATTGTACTTTTAGATCATGAACATTGTTTTGTGCGATGATCCTGTAATCAAGCGACGGTTGTTGCCGTTGACCTACACAAGACCGGTGGGGCACATCACATGTGGTATTTTTTCTTTGGCGGAAAAGTGGGAAAGGCTAGGCTTCAATAATTTATCTTTTTTAACCGACCCCTATCTGTCGGTCAAGTTTCCTACCGTTCTAAAACAGGATAATTTTTTTGTAAACGGATGTGTGGTGCCTGATCGGAACCTAGTACTAGCGCTTGAGTCCTTACAGCCTGATGAATGTTTTGTTTCTGGTGAACATTGGATTGCTTGCCGAAGCGATGGCTGGACACCCGATCGTTGGAAAAAATTAAAGCATCGGCAAATGGAAAGACCAGTGATGCTTGATTCATTGACCAATATTTTCAGGCTCAATGGTGAAATGATTCGTCGAGATTTTGAAAGCCTCAACCATAGTGCATCAAAAGTCATTCAGGATCCTTTCACCAAAATTTATCAGCCGGAAAATATTTTTGTTGCCGATGGTGTAAGGGTTGAAGCTGCCGTGCTGAATGCATCCACAGGGCCAATCTATCTTGGTAAAAATTCATGGATCCAGGAGGGAAGTGTGGTGCGTGGACCCTTTGCGCTTGGAGAGGATGCTGTATTAAACATGGGCACTAAAGTCAGGGGCGACACAACCATTGGAAGGGGCAGCAAGGTGGGTGGAGAGATCAGCAACAGCGTTGTGTTTGAATACTCCAATAAGGCACACGATGGGTACCTCGGTAATGCCGTAGTGGGCAGTTGGTGTAACCTGGGCGCAGGCACCACGGCGTCCAACCTGAAAAACAATTTTCAGGAAGCCAGGCTGTGGGATTATAATAAGGAGAAATTTGTAAATACCGGATCACCCTTCTGTGGATTAATCATGGGCGATCACTGTCGCACCGCCATTCAAACCACATTCAATTCTGCGACCTCGGTTGGAATTGGATCCAATATTTTTGGTGCTGGATTTCCTAGAACATTTATTCCTTCTTTCACCTATGGAGGGCCCGCCGGTTTTAAGACGTATGAACTGGATGAATTTTTTGCATCAGCCAACGCGATGATGGCTCGTAGAAGCATGAAACTTACCGATGCTGATCAAAAAATATTTTATGAAGTTTTTGAGCTGACTTCCCAATTAAGACATTGGAAATAACTTTGTTGAAATGAGGTTCGCAGATATACCTGGATTGGATGAACTTAAAAGGAAACTGATTGCCTCGGTACGGGACAATAAGGTTCCTCATGCCTCACTATTCCAGGGTAAGGAAGGCGCCCTAAGCCTTCCAATGGCTGTTGCCTTTGCATCCTATCTGCACTGTGAAAACCGAACAGAGGAAGATTCCTGCGGATCCTGTGCCGGATGTAGTCTGAGTAAAAAGTTGATTCATCCGGATACCCACTTCGCTTTTCCGGTGGGAAATATGAAAACGGAGCTAAAGGAAAAAGATGATGAGAAGTTAAGAAATGAATTGCTGAAGCAGTGGCGGTCTTTTTTGTTGGAGCAACCCTTTGGATCCCCTGACGACTGGATAAGTTTTTATGGAGGAGACGATAAGCAACCCATTATCTCAAGAGAGGATGGTCGTGAAATTATTCGTTCGCTATCTCTTAGGCCTTTCCAGAGCAAAGTTAAGGTGATGATCATCTGGCAACCTGAAATGATGCACCCCTCAGCAGCCAATGGTCTTTTGAAAATTTTGGAGGAACCTCCGGCCTACACCTACTTTATGTTGGCCACCGCGCAAGCCAACCAATTGCTCCCCACCATTCTCTCCAGAACACAGAAAATTTCAGTTCCTGTGCTTTCTGAAGAGGAGATGAAAAAGGCACTAAGCGCACGGGTTAAAGCCGATCCTGTTCAGCTTGATCGCGCTATTGGATTCGCTCAAGGGGATGTTCAGGAGGCGATTAGATTGTTGTCATCAGAAGAAAATGACCACCAGGAATTTTTTCAGGAATGGATGCGATCATGTTTTAAACCCGATCCGCTGAACCTTATTCAGCTTTCAGAAAAATTTCACGGCGACGATCGCCTACAGCAAAGAGGGCTAATGCTCTATGGACTTCACATCATGCGCGAATCATTGCTTATGTCTGCGAAGGCCTCTGATCTCTGGCGTTCACGTGGAAAAGAACAGGAGTTTGTACAAAAATTTTCTTCGGTTTTATCAGTCAATAAAATTGATAGGATCGTAACGGTATTCAACGACTCCCTCTACCAGTTGGAGCGGAACGGAAGTGCCAAAATGATCTTTATGGATTTGTCCCTTAAGATCAACGCCACCCTAAAAGCCTGATTAGAGAGGCATTTTTATTCACGTCTTAAGATTATTTTTGCCCCGAAATTTTAATTATGAGGTATATACTTCTTGCTGTTTTACTGGTTGCAGGATCCTGCGCCGGAGATGAGGGTCCGAAAGATTTTTTGGTGACCATTTCAACCCCGATGGGAGAGATGTATGCCATTCTTTATGATGAAACACCCCGCCACAAAGAAAATTTTATCAAGCTCGCGAAAGAGGGTTTCTTTAACGAGACGCTTTTTCATCGCGTAATCCAGGAATTTATGATTCAGGGCGGCGACCCCGATTCGCGTGATGCTGCACCCGACAAACAACTGGGTAACGGAGGCCCGGGATATACTGTGCCTGCGGAGTTTAGGCCTGGCCTGATTCACGAGCGCGGCGCTCTTTCGGCTGCGCGACTCGGTGATCAGGTAAACCCTGAAAAAGCTTCCAGCGGTAGCCAGTTTTACATTGTGCAGGGTAAGGTGTGGAAGGAATTTGAGCTGGACCAATTCCGCTACGATCAGGAAAAAATGATGAGTGGCATGCGCCGGATGTTCGAGCTTCCTCAATATCGGCCGCTCCTGGACACGCTCAATGAATTGTATGCCTCCGGTAACATTCAGGCATACACTGGAAAAATATTCAGCCAGGTAGGGGAGGTGGAAAAATTCACCGGTGAAAAAATTCAGAAGGAATTCACACCCGAACAAGTAAAAACTTACACGACTATTGGCGGATCACCACACCTGGATGGTGGATATACCGTATTTGGAAAAGTCATCGGAGGGCTGGAGGTGATTGACAACATCGCGGCAGTTTCTAAAAATGAACTCGATCGCCCACTGGAGAACATTCCTATGGAGGTTTCCGTAGAGGAAGTTTCCAGGAAAAAAATTGAAGCCAGGTTTGGTTACGTCTATCCCACCAAACCGTAGTCGATGAAAATTTTGGTCACTGGAAGCAATGGATTGCTTGGGCAAAAACTTACAGCATTAATCTCTTCTCGCCAGGAGCATCAGCTTATTGCAACCGGCAGATCCTCAGAACCACCGAAGGGATTTCTTGGGACTTATCGTATGCTGGACATTACCGATAAAAACTCAGTCGACCGGGTGCTCTCAGAGACCCAACCTGATGTTATTATTCATGGCGCAGCCATGACCCAGGTTGATGATTGCGAAATCAAAAAGGAGGAGTGTTGGAAGTCCAACGTTGAAGCCACCGGCTTTTTACTGGAATGCGCCAGCAGGATTAATGCACACTTTATTTTTGTGTCTACTGATTTTATTTTTGATGGTAAGCAGGGATTGCTGGATGAAGAAGCGGTTCCTGGACCGGTTAATTACTACGGCGAATCGAAGCTTGCCGCCGAAAAACTGGTAATGAACTACACCGGTCGTTGGGCAATTCTCCGTACCGTTTTGGTGTATGGGGTCACTCAAGATAAATCAAGATCCAACATTGTCCTTTGGGTCAAAAATAGTTTGGAGGCAGAAAAGCCGATTAGGGTGGTCAATGATCAGTGGAGAACACCCACCCTCGCAGAAGATCTTGCGATGGGTTGTTTACTGGCTGCTGAGCATAAGGCAGAAGGAGTGTTCAACGTATCCGGTGCCGAGATGATGACACCCTACGACATCGCAGTTCGGACAGCGCTGTTTTTCAATCTCAAGGATGAGTTAATCACTGAAACCGATTCTTCGGCATTTAAGCAAACTGCTGCCAGGCCTTTAAAGACCGGATTTAAAATTGATAAAGCACGAAAGGCTTGGGGATATAAACCCCATACTTTTGAAGAATCCCTCAGGCTGCTTGCTAGGCAGCTGACCTCCATTTAATACAATTAATCGGCAGATAAAAATGGGTAGCGGTAGTCCGTTGGGGGTACCAATGTTTCCTTAATGGTGCGCATGGAAACCCAGCGCATCAGGTTGGCTCTAGCTCCAGCCTTATCATTGGTGCCGGAACCTCTTGCGCCACCAAAAGGTTGTTGACCGACCACTGCACCGGTTGGCTTATCGTTGATGTAAAAATTACCGGCTGAATGTCTTAGTTTTTGAGTGGCTAACTCAACAGCATAACGGTCACCAGAGAAAATAGAGCCGGTAAGTGCATAGGGAGAGGTGCTGTCGACCAATTCAAGAATTTCTTCGAAGTGGTCAGGATGATACACGTAGATGGTGAGCACTGGTCCAAAAATTTCCTCACACATGGTAAGCGAGCTTGGATCCTTAGTTACGATGATGGTGGGCTCAATAAAATAACCTTTCGATTTATCATACTTACCGCCAGCAATAATCTCATTGAGCGGATTGCTCTTGGCCTTTTCAATGTACCCGGCAATAGAATCGAAGGCCTTCTCATCGATTACGGCATTGATGAAGTTTGAAAAATCTTCTACGCCGCCCATTTTGATGGAAGCAAGGTCTTTTAATACAATGGCCTTCACATCATCCCAGAGATTGGAAGGGATGTAACAACGCGAAGCCGCTGAGCATTTTTGTCCCTGGAATTCGAACGCGCCCCGAACGATGGCTGTTGCCAAAGAAGCAATGTCTGCGCTGTGGTGCGCCACGATAAAATCTTTTCCTCCCGTTTCTCCTACAATTCGGGGATAGGTTTTGTATTTGGCAATCTGACTTCCGATGGTTGCCCACATCTTTTGGAAAACGCCGGTACTACCCGTAAAGTGAAGCCCCGCAAAATCGGGATGACTGAAAATTACATCTCCGGCATCAGGACCATCCACAAAAATCAGGTTGATGACGCCATCGGGTAACCCAGCTTCTTTCAGAATTTTCATGAAGACATAAGCCGAATAAACCTGTGTGTTGGCAGCTTTCCAAACCACGGTATTGCCCATCAAGGCCATGCTCGTCGGTAGATTTCCACCAATCGCCGTGAAGTTGAATGGGGTCAATGCGAACGTAAATCCTTCCAGTGCCCGGTACTCCATACGGTTCCAAATGCCTGGCGCAGAATCCGGTTGATCCCGATAAATCTCACCCATAAAATGCACGTTGAACCTGAGAAAATCGATCAGCTCACAGGCTGAATCAATCTCTGCCTGAAAGGGATTTTTTGATTGCCCCAACATGGTTGCTGCATTCATGATGTAGCGGTATGGACCAGCCAATAAGTCGGCGGCCTTAAGAAATATGCTCGCGCGGTTCTCCCAACTAAGATTTTCCCACATGGGTTTGGCGGCCAGTGAAGCCCTGATGGCTTGCTCAACATGTGTCTTATCGCCAAAATGAAAATAACCCAGTGTGTGCTTATGATCGTGTGGAGGCGCTATGCGACGCTTATGTTCTGTTCGGACTTCTTCTCCACCTATGAACATCGGTATGTCTACTTCTTTTGACCGTGCTTCTGCGATAGCCTTCTGAAGTGATTTTCGTTCAACACTGCCAGGCGCATAAGCCAATACAGGTTCATTTTTGGGCTGGGGAATTTTGAAAAATCCGTTTGACATAATGATTGAAACTTTAAGCAGGGTTTTAGGCCCGAAATTTAGAACAAATAAGATTATCCGAGGATGTTGCGAAGCTCCAGCAGATGACCAATTTCATAGGTCATGGTACTGTCGTGTGAATTTTTTTCAGGATTAAAAAACACGCTGTCAATACCTGCATTGGTTGCGCCTGCAATATCGGTGAGGAGATTATCGCCGATCATGATGGATTCTTGGTGCATAAGGCCATGCTTACGCATGATGTGGTCAAAAATTTCACGCGAAGGTTTTTTATGACCGACCTTTTCCGAAATCACCACTTCTCTGAAGAAACCTTCAAGTCCGGAGCTTCGGACTTTCTGGTACTGCACTTCCTCAAATCCATTGGTAACAATAAAAATTGGAAACTTCTCACTAAGCTCCTGGAGAAGCTCCTTTGCGCCTTCGATGAGGTGACCCTTCTGTGGAGACCGCGATACATAAGCATCGGAAAGCAGTTCAGATAGTCTTGGATCGCCCGCATCAAAATTTTCAAGGATCGACTGAAATCTGTTCTTCCGTATGACATCTCTGTCGATTAGGCCTTTATCGTATTGATTCCAAAGTTCAGTGTTGATGCGTTGGAAGGTGTTGTGAAAAGATTCAAAATCTGTCCCGGTTTTTTCCTTGAGCAGGAAGTCGGTAAACATTTCCTCCAGTGTCTCTTTGGAATTGCGATTGTAATCCCATAGGGTATGGTCGAGATCAAAAAGAACCGATTTATAATTCCTTCTCACGTGGGGTAGGATAAAGGGATTTCAATCGAAGCCCAGCCAGTTCCCGGTTCGATTCCATTGTTTTATACGTATCCTGATCTTTTAATAATTCGGGATCCTTAACTACAAACTGAACGATTTGACGGATCAGATCAAGCACCTCATCCTTGATCTGATAAAATGACCACTGGTTGATTTTTCTGGTATTCAGAATGCCGGAGTTTTTCAGATACAGAATATGCCTTGATGTTTTGCTTTGGGTGAAATCAAGGATGCGTTCCAAATCGGTGATGCACATTTCGCCGTTTTGGAGAATCAAGTGTAGCACCCTAAGCCTGGACCGGTCTGAACAAGCCAGAAATATCTGTGCACCAATGTCCAATCTGAAATGTTTTAACCGCATAGCTTTAGTTGATCAGCCAATCTTCCGGGTTGAGGGCAACAATATTTTTTCGGATTTGAAACCTCAATTCCGATTTTCCTTCACCGTTCATCAGCACCTCACCAATCTCCTGATTGGTATTTACTTTTTGTCCGGACTTTACATACACGTCTTTCAATCCGGCATAAACGGTGTAGTAGTCGCCGTGGTTTATGATGACCGATGTGCCAATGGCTGGTATAAACGCAACCCTTCTTACTTCACCATTGAAAATCGATTTAACTTTTTCGCCTTCTTTGGTTTGAATGTTTATCCCGTCGTTCCACGTTTCAACCCTTGGCAGAACAGGATGTTTTTGTCTTCCAAACCGTTGTGAAATAAATCCACTTACCGGCCAGGCAAACCGTTTTCTGTTCCCCTCAAATGAAGCACTCGTAAGCGCAACTGCAGCCTTGGATTCAGATGCCTTTGCTTTTTTGGCCGCCAGCGCCAATTCTTCTTTTACAATCTCAGCTATTATCCTTTCCAATCGGGCAATCGCCTTTTTGGTTTCATCGAGGTCTTTTCGAAGTTGTTTCTCCTGTTTTTCAAGATTTTTTACCAACACCCGCTGCTTGTTTTTAAGGGAGTTGAGCTGATTGTTTTCCCTTAATTCCTCATCCAGTAAATCTTTTTTTTCAGTGCGGATAGAATCAATTTGCTTCACCTGAGCCGACAATTGCTGTTGTATCTGGCCGATGGCTCTGGCTTGCTCCTTTCGTGCTTTTCCGTATTGCTCCATGTACTTCATCCTGCTCATGAACTGATCGAAAGAAGTAGACGAAAACAAAAAAGTAAGCTTGTTCACCGATTGACTTGCCCGCTGAGTTGCAAAAATCATTTTAGCATACTCTTCCTTCATTTCCTCCAGATCTGAGGAAAGCGCACTCATAATACCGTAATTTTCAAGTAGGTCCTGATCCAGTGTAGACACCTCATTTCGAATGGATCGGATCAGGTTCTCCTGATCACGAATACGCTGATTCAATGCCGATAATTCCCCTAATGTATTTTTTTTCTTTTTGGAAGTCTCACCAAGAATCTTTTCAGTCTCCTTGATCTTTGCCAGATTGTTTTGCTTCTCCTTTTGTAGCTGGGCTTTATTTTTTTGGGCAAAAAGATTTACCGAAAGAACCAATAAAATTGAAAGTAGAATGTACCAGCGTTTACTTCCGGACATACTTTCGAGGAATGTTAAATGGAAAATTGAGCTCACGATCTCCGATTTCCGCTTTAACGTATTCAAATCGGATGGTTGTATTGGTGGGCATCAGGCCTGAAAAGGCTTTGTAAAGAACACGGATGGTGCCAGTATATGGAAATTGTTTATCCCCCAATGGTTGAAAATTGGAATAGGAGATGTCCAGTGCATTTTCAGAATTATCTTCTTTCATCTGAACCTTCTCAATTTTGCCTGTGTTCCGGTTGATCGAGTTAATGATGGTCATTTTTCCCTGACGCTGGCGGAGCAAACGAAAGGCATCATCTTCTTCCACCCTATCTGAAACGCTTTTAGGATTGATAAGATTACCCAGCATAGCAGCCTGGATGATGTTGTAATTCACCGTCGTCTGAAATCTTTTTGATAGCTCTTCGTAGGTGAAAACGTAGTATTCCTTTTTTACGGTACTGACGATCGTAATCGAGTCGTTGTTGATCAATGCCTTTCCTCCCTGAACCCCCAAAACCGAAAAGGTCATCCAAATGACGCTGTCTTTACGTAGCCTGATGTGTGCTTTTACTTCTACGTCTTTACTATCGTCTTTCAGGTTCATTTGTGCCCTGCCATGGAGGTAGCCAAAATCAATCTCCTCAATGGATATATCAGGAACTTTTGGGGAAGTGGTAACGGAAAGTGTTTTTCTGGCGCAGGAAGCCAAAAGGCAGCAGGCTGCCAGAAGTAGAACATGGGATTTGTTTTGCAGACGCATCAGAGCTGAAAAGTCCGAGCGCAAAAATAGTTAATTCAACCGCCGATTAAGGATTTTTTTCCTGAGCGAATCGTTCTGGCTATTCATGGAAAGTGACTTTTCCCAAAATTTGACGGCCTCTTCGGCACGACCGAGCATGAATAAAATATCACCATAGTGCTCCAGGTGTGTTGCGTTGGCTACCCCGGCATTAATCACCTCCTTCAGGACATTTTCTGCCTCCTTGTATTTGCCTCTGGCAAACAATACCCAGGCATAGGTATCCGTGAAAGAAGGATTTGATGGTTGTGATTTGTAAAGCCTCAATGCCAAGGCTTCAGCCCTTTCCAATTTGTTCTTACGCAAGGCCAGGTAATAGGTGTAGTTGTTGATAACGGAGAATTGATTGGGATCCAGCCTCAGGACAGCTTCAAAACACTCATCGGCTCTTTCGTATTGCTTTTCGGCCTGGTAAGACTCCGCCAGCAGATTGTTTAATTCAATGCCAATCTCTTTTTCTGGAAGCAGTTTCTTTGCTTGCTCCAAACTATTGATGGCTTGCTTGAATTTCTTTTTCTGAAACTGACCGAGTCCATTGAAGTACCATACAATTCCCTGATTGGGGAAAAATTCCAATGCTTCTTCCGAGTGAACCATCAGGCTGTCGATCAGATTTTCCCGCAGATCAAGAAGCAGGATATTGTTCCAGACCTGAAAATCTCTGGCGCCTCTGCGAATGGCATGTCGATAATATTTTAATGCTTCAAAATTTTCTCCGGAGGTAATGAAGTAATCCCCTCCGGTAAGCAATACATTGGCATTGTCCGGAAATCGTTCCTGAATTTTTCTCAGAATATTTTTTAAAGCCTCTGACTCCGACGCGCTTTGCTGGGCCGAGGAATTACCCTCCTCGGCTGCACGAATCAATGCTTTGAATAAGACAATTAGATTTTCAACATCCACCTCCGCACGACCAACTGTTTTTTCAGCAAGTTCCAACGCCTTCGACCTACTCCCCGATTGCAAGTAATATTCAGTAAGCATCAAGCTACCGTATCCCACGTCTTCTCCTGAGGCAATCAGTGATTCTAACAACCGAACCCCTTCATCATTTTTCCCTGAAGTAAAACACCTGGAAGCGTAACCAAGAATATACCTGGGCTCATCCGGAAAATTATCCATCAATCGTTTGGATTCAGAAAGTGCTTCCTGATTCCGGCCAAGTGCATTGAGCAACTCAATTTTTTTCAATGAAATTTCTTCCCGCGTTCCGAATTTTTTCTCGAAGCGCTCCAGAGTTTTATAGGCTTCCGGGAGATTTCCATCCAATTCGTAATAAGTTGCCATGTCTGACCAAACAGATTCACCAGCCTGAATACCACCAACCATCTGTTCCAGGACTTTTGCCGCTTCTCCGTGCTTGCCTCTAGCGGAATAAATCCGTGCAGCCAGTTCATAGTAGTATCGATTTGTCTTTTCCAGGCTCAGCGCCTTGGTGATCAATACTGCTGCTTCATCCAGGTCGGCGGTCTCCTCGCTGCTGCTTAAGATTTCAGCAAGTTTATAGGCAGCCGCGTGGGCGTTTGGATCACCCTCCAGCGCTCTGGCAAAAAACTGTTTTGCTTTCCCGAAATCCTCCAGCAAATAAAATTTTACCCCTTCTGTAAAATAAAATTCAGTCTCTTCTTTTGAAATGGGTTTGCTACTTGCTTCTGACTTTACGGTCCTGGTATTTTTTTGACCAAGAGCGTTTACCGACGCCCCAAGCAGCAGGACGATTAAAAAAATTTTATGGATGAGAAATTTCAATTGGTTGTACTGAAATCACCAATACTGAGATCCTGTGCCTGTCCACTCATTTGAACGTTGTTGCCGAACATAGAATTGTTCGCTATAATTTTTTCAAGCTGACAATTTTTCTGAATGATGGAACTGGTGATGCGGCTATCTCGAATCACCGAATGCTCACCAATGGAAACGTGTGGGCCAACAACAGAGTTTTCAATTACGGCTCCATCACCAATAAAGCATGGTGGAATGATTTGCGATTGAATGATTTTAGCGCCTGTCGAAACCAAAGGTTTGTCTTTTAGGAATTCCAGATATCGAGCATTGGTTTGTACGGTTGCGTTTTTATTTCCACAATCCAGCCATTCTTCGACTTCTCCGGTAATAAATTTTGCACCGTTTTTACGCATCCCTTCCAGCGCAGAAGTAAACTGGTACTCACCTTTCTCTTTAATGTCGTGGTCAATGAGGTGTTGCATTTCTTTTCTTAACACCTCACCTTGTTTAAAAAAGTAAATTCCGATTATCGCCAGATCCGAAACAAAAGTGGATGGCTTTTCTACCAGGGCCGATATATAACCCTGTGGATCCAGCTGAACTACACCAAATTGTGAAGGATCTGCCACCCGTTGCACCCAAATGGTTCCGTCCTTAGAAGTATCTAGTTTAAAATTTGCCCGGAATAACGTGTCGGCAAAAGCTACGATCACCTTACCTGTGAAAAGTTCGGCAGCAAAAAGCAGTGCATGGGAAATCCCCATCGCTTTATCCTGGTAATAGATTTTTCCATTGGCACCTACTTCCGAGGCTACACGGCAGAGGTCTTCCTCAACTTGTTTTCCAAAGGATGGGTGAATGATAAAACCAATATTTTCTACTTTCTCAGGAGCAAGCTTTGCGATGTCTTCCACCAGTCGGTGCACCATTGGCTTTCCGACAATGGGCAGTAAAGGTTTGGCGGTGGTGAGGGTGTGTGGCCTCATTCTTTTTCCAAGGCCCGCCATGGGAATAATGATGTTCATAGGGAAGTTGTTTTAACCAGACTTCCCAAAGGTAAATCCGTGTTGGCCTAAAACTTTCTGGCCAACTTATTTTTTTCTATCAGCCACAATGCGATTGCTGTGACCAGGGTAAGCGTAAAACCCAACACCAATACCTGAAGGTCCTCCTTTGGGCCCCATATCAGAAACGACTCTGCGATGGCAAATCCTGCAAAAACAGTGAAAAAGTCGCGGATCAGTGTGTAGGGTACAGGGTAAAAACGTTGCCCGGCAAAATAGCAGAACAAGGTCATGGAGAAATAGCAGAGAAAGGTGACGATGGCACTGCCCAGAATTCCCAGCTGTGGGATCAGTAAAAAGTTGAGACCAATGGTTATGGCCGCCCCAAAAAACGTAATCACCGTTCCCCAGCCGGTCCGGTCTGTAACCTTGAACCAAACGCTCATATTAAAGTAGATGCCCAGGAAAAGATACCCCAGCAATAAAAAGGGTACGATGTTAAGTCCACTCCAATAAGCCTCATCGACAAAATATTTTAACCAGTTAAGGTTAAAACAAACGGCCACCATAAAAAATGCTGCCACGGTGGTGAAAACATGGTTAACATGTGCAAATAGGGCAGGAGAATTTTTTTCACCCGCATTTTTAAAAAAGAAAGGTTCTGCTGCCATTCGGAAGGCTTGTACCAGTAAACTCATCAGAATGGCAAACTTATAGCAGGCACCAAACACGCCCTGAACATAATCCGCACTCTGACCAGCATAAAAATTTTTTGGAAGCCAGTTGTCAATGCTGATACGAGAAAACATTTCGTTTGTCATCCCTGCCAATCCAGTAAGCATGATGGGCCAGGCATAACCCAACATTTTTGGGGATAAATCCGGAGACCATTTTGGTCGCCACTTGATGAGCAGTGGAAGGAAATAAATAAGATAAATGGCATTTGCTGCTACATTGGCAAGGAAAACCAACTCTGGTGTAGCAGTTTTCGAGGTCAGGAAGTACAGATTAAGGACGACCAAAATTACCACATTGGTAATTTTTAAAAATGAAAACATACGGCTTCGATTCTTAATACGAAGTCTAACGAATGGAAGTGCACAAGTTGCATCGATGAATAACGTGAGCACGACATACAACAGTAAATTTCTATTTCCAAAATCGATGGTGATCGCTCCGTTCAGGTAAAGCGCCGTCAGCATAAGTAAGACCGAAATGGTTATTCCGAAAACGATGGTCTGAGCAGCATGGAAAATATTTTCATTTTTTCCTTCCTCTTTTGAGGCATATCGGAGGTAGGCAGTCTCCATACCAAACATCAAGACAACATTCAATATGGCCATCCAGCCATAGGCATCCGTTATGTTGCCATAGGCTTCCGGACCAAAGACCCGCGTATGCAAAGGCACCAGAAAAAAATTGAATACCCTCGGCACAATACTGCCAAGGCCATAAATCGCTGTATCGGCAAAAAGCTTTTTTAGAACACCCATGAGCGCACTTAAAGTTGGAAAAAATAAGTGAGTGAGAAGGGGCTTACCCTTAATTTTTACCTTTCTGCAGATGGTAAAGGATGTCTTTGGTCATCTCATCCAAACCAAATTGATGCTGCCAACCCCAGTCTCTTCGTGCATCCGAATCATCGATCGACCTTGGCCAGGAATCGGCAATGGATTGCCGGAAATCAGGTTCGTAGGAAATGGTGAATTCAGGAATGTATTTTTTTATGGTTGCCGCCAGCTGAGCCGGACAAAACGACATTGACGAAATATTGTAACTGGTGCGTACACGAACTTTTTCAGCAGGCGCCTCCATAAGGTCCAGGGTAGCTTTCACAGCATCATCCATGTACATCATGGGTAAATAGGTATCTGCTGAAAGGAAACAGGTGAATCTTTTTTCAGCAACTGCTTTAAAATAAATATCAACTGCATAATCGGTGGTTCCGCCACCGGGTGGTGTTTTCCAACCAATCAGACCTGGGTAGCGCAAACTCCTGACATCTACCCCATACCGCCTGAAATAATAGGAGCACCAAAGTTCACCCGCCAGCTTGGTCATGCCATAGACTGTCGAGGGATCCATGATCGTTTGCTGCGGCGTCATGGCCTTGGGGGTCTCTGGACCAAACGCTGCAATTGAACTTGGCCAGTAAACTTTATCGAGCTTTAACTCATGAGCTGCCTCCAGCACGTACAAAAGGCTCTCCATATTCAGTTTCCAGGCCCACCTTGGATCCTTTTCTCCTGTTGCCGATAGTAAGGCAGCGAGATGGTAAACCTGGGTGATCTGGTATTTTTTTATCAGCTCAAAGAGTTTGTCGCGCTGAAGAACATCGAATTTTTCATGAGGTCCTTCCAGCAATACACCCTGCGGATCCTTGATGTCTGCCGTCACAACCTCAGAGGTGCCATAAATTTTCCTTAGTGCTATGGCCAATTCTGCTCCCAGCTGCCCGCCTGCGCCAATAATTAGAACCTTCGTTTTCTTCATGAAAAAGTCTGCTAAACTAAAATATTTTCTCCATCAGACTTCTCCGAATTATTCAATCCACAGCCAATAGGTTTTTAAGCGCTGTCAAACTGCATTTATATAGTTTTGTGGCGTGAACTTTCAGGAATATCTGGAATCAAAAAAAATTGATGCAGTGGCTTTTAGCCGTGAAGCATCTGATTTGTTTGCTTCATGGAAAAGTGAGTTTGAGCAGGTGCACCCTTCTTCTTTCACTTCGAGGCATCTTTACCAGATCAATTCCATAAGAAGAAAATTTAAGCTTACGGCGCCTGTAACCCCGGCAACCCATCTCGCTGCCCGTCCTAAGCCAATCATGAAACCTAAAATGAACTAACTACCTATGTTCAGCAAATTGCAACCTGTACTCCAGAAAGAACTCCAGTCCATAAAAGAAGCAGGGCTCTATAAAAAGGAACGTGTTATCGTCACACCACAAGGTGCCGACATTAGGGTAGAAGATGGTGAGCCTGTTCTTAATTTCTGCGCCAACAATTACCTGGGACTAAGCGCGCATCCAAGGGTAATTCAGGCAGCGAAAGATGCCATCGATTCTCATGGTTTTGGTTTGTCCTCTGTTCGCTTCATCTGCGGAACCCAGGACATTCATAAGGAGCTTGAAAAAAGCATCTCAACTTTTCTCGGCACTGAAGACACCATTCTCTATGCTGCTGCGTTCGATGCCAATGGTGGTGTATTTGAACCTTTATTTTCAGCTGACGATGCCATCATTTCCGATGAACTGAATCATGCCTCCATTATTGATGGTGTGCGCCTTTGTAAGGCCATGCGCTACCGCTATCGACACAATGATATGGCAGACCTGAAAATTCAGCTGGATGCTGCTGTGGCTGCGGGAGCAAAGCAAATTATTATAGTCACCGATGGTGTTTTTTCAATGGATGGAACCATCGCCAAGCTTGATCAAATTTGTGACCTGGCCGATGGCTATGGTGCATTGGTGATGACCGATGAATGTCACTCTACGGGTTTTGTTGGCAAAACAGGTCGTGGTGTTCCTGAATTCAGAAATGTTCTGGGAAGGGTAGACATCATTACCGGAACTTTGGGAAAAGCTTTGGGAGGTGCTTTGGGTGGATTTACCAGTGGTCGAAAAGAGATTATTGAAATGCTTCGTCAGCGCTCAAGACCCTATCTGTTTTCGAACACACTTGCTCCTTCCATTGTAGGAGCAGCAATAGAAGTTTTTAAAATGTTGTCAGAGACAACAAGCCTACGCGATAAACTGGAAGCCAATACAAAATACTTCCGGGAGAAGATGACGGCGGCCGGATTCGACATCAAGCCGGGAGAACACCCCATTGTGCCGATCATGTTGTACGAAGCTCCGCTTGCACAGCAGTTTGCCGAGAAACTCCTTGCAAAGGGAATTTATGTGATTGGATTTTTTTACCCAGTGGTTGCAAAAGGTCAGGCCAGGATTCGGGTTCAAATTAGTGCCGCCCATGAACCGTACCACTTAGATAAAGCGATACAGGCATTCACAGAAATTGGGCGCGAATTGGGTGTAGTTCGTTAAGGCCGCTATTCGGTTGACTCATTGGTCTGTGCTTCAACTGGAAGCACTTCCCAATTTTCCGGCTCCTCGTTGTTGAGGTATTCGTTGATCTTTTGTTCAACAATTTTCAATTTCAGTCCACGGAGAATCTTACCGTTACGCGCCAGGATCAACCTTCCGGTTTCCTCGGAGATGGCCATTACCAGAGTTTCAGTTACCTCACTCATGCCGACTGCAGATCGGTGACGTAATCCGAATTTCGAAGGAAGATTGTCGTTTTCACTAACGGGTAAAACGCACCGTGCTGCCTTAATGCGCCCATTGTAGAGGATAACAGCGCCATCATGTAATGGTGAATTTTTATTGAAGATGGAGAGCAACAGGTTTTTGGTAATCTCGGCGTTTAGGGCCTCCCCGGTCTCTGCATAGAATTTAAGCTCCACGTCTCTTGAAAAAACAATAAGAGCACCTGTTTTGGTTGCCTTGAGTGTCTTAACAGCCTCCATCAACTCCTGTAGGTCATAGACATGCTCCTCACTACTTTTCCATCGTGTAAAAGATTTTAAAAGATTCTCCCGGTTCAGCTCAGTGCTTCGGCCAATGACCAAAAGAAACTTTCGAATTTCCGGTTGGAATAAAATGATCATCGCCAATACACCCACCCCCATAAACTGGCCCAGCAAAGTGGCCAGTAATTCCATTTGGGCCGCTCTTACCATTAGGTAAGTGAGGTAGAGGGCGAGGATTCCTAAAAAAATATTTACCGCAATACTACCCCTGATGAGTTTATACACCTGGTAAAGAAGTATCGCCACCAGGCTAATGTCTACCAGATCAGCCCAGCCAACGGTGAGAAATCCTATTTTGAAAAGAAAAATCAACGTTCAAAAAAGTTAAACAGTCAAATATAGAGACTTGACTTATCTTGATTGGTTCAGTTGAACCGATCCGACCTGATCCAGGTATTTCCCAAACCAATCTATGTACCTGCGGTAACGGTCTGCCTGGTAACTGGGTACCGTGAGGCCGTGAAACTGTCCAGGATAAACAACCAGCTGGGTAGGGGTTCCTAAAACTTTCAAGGCTTGGTACATCTGCTCACTACCAACTGCAGGCACATTAAAATCTTTTTCGCCGGTCATGAACATCGTTGGCGTCTTGATTTGGTCTGCTTTCAGGAACGGGTAGGAGAGTTTCAGATATTTGTTCAAATTTTTCCACGGATAACCAAGTTCGTTTTCATACTGAACGATGTACTGGTCAACGCCAAAAAGGGAAAGCTGCAAACTGCTTCCTGCGCCACTTACCGCTGAGCGAAAACGCATCGGATCAGAAGCGATACAATAGTTCGTTAAAATTCCTCCATAGCTCCAACCGCCTATAGCCAATCGCTTTGGATCTGAAATACCTTCCTTAACCAAATGATCACTTGCTCCAAGTATATCCAACACTTCTTTATTGCCCCAGTCAGACCAGATGGCCTGTGTAAAAGCGAGTCCCCGGCCGTTGCTACCCCGGTAATTTACCGCTGCAACAGCATAGCCAGACGCAGCAAGTATTTGCCTGGTCAGGTCAAATCCAAAATCATCTTGTGAAACAGGCCCACCATGGATATAAAAAATGGTAGGAAGGTTTTTTTCATTTTCCCGTCCTGGTGGTGGATACAATATGCCTGAAACCATTGCGCCATCCTTACTCTTTGAGGTGAAGCCCCTGGGAACCGATAAACGAACAGACTTTAAGAGCTCATCCTGCAGATGGGTCAACTGCCGGAACCTACCATTTTCAAGGGCATAAATTTCTTCGGGTCGGTTTGGAAAACTCGCAGTTACAACCCAGGCTCCGGAGGATTGAGGCTGGAGATCCTCAATGCGGTACTCACCCGGCGCGACGGCCTCAGTTTTTTTCAGTTCAACCAACTCGCCAAGATAATTTTTGCGGTCATCGGTTATCAGGTAACCGATCTTTTTTCCGTCAATTGACCATTCCGGTGCGTCGGCGTCTCTGTCCAGTAATCTTGTGTGCTCTACCGGTTCGCCTCCTGTTGATGAAATTGTGCACAACACGGTTTGCTCGTACATCAGAAAATTTCCTGCACCGGTAGAGCGGACGTAGGCTATGGTTTTTCCATCTGGACTCCAGGTTGGTTTTTCATCGCTCCCCGGCCAACTGGTGAGTCGTTTAACCGTAGCCCCTGGTCTGGCGTCCACCATCCAAAGATCAGTATTGTCGTTTCGGTCCGGTTCCGAAGTTCGGTTGCTGACAAATACGATCTGCTTGTTGTCCGGACTCCATTCAGGTGAAAATTCATCGTAAGCTCCACGGGTAAGGGTGTCTAGTTTTTCTGTTGCCAAATCAAAAAGGTATAGGTGTCTGCGGAGCGGAAGGACATAACCTTCTACATCTTGCTTGATTTTATATTGATTCAGCACCAATGGATTTCGTGGCTTATTTTTTAAAGAGTCGTTGCGCTCAAGATCTTTAATTGACAGCACGAGCTTTTTACCATCCGGAGACCAACGGTACTCCTGAATTTCACCGGCAATTTTGGTTGCTACTTTTGCCTCACCACCCCTTCGGTCCATTAACAAAACCTGAGCATGATTGGAATTGTTTTTGGATGCAAGAAAGGAAAGATATTTTCCGTCTGGACTAAACCTTGGTTGACTTTCTCCTTCTGGTGTATAGGTAAGTCGAACGTGCTCTTTTCCATCCCAGGAGGTCATCCATAAATCCGTTTCTCTTTTATCCTTAACAGAGTCCACACTCGAAACCCCGTATACAATCCAATTGCCCTCAGGGGAAACTGCAGGTGTTGAGATGGATTTGATTTTGAAAATGTCGTTTGGACGAAGTGGTCTTTGTGCCACTCCAAGTCCAAATACCAGCATCAGACAGAAGAGAATTGTTTTTTGCATCATGGGATTTGAATAGAGGGTTTTCCTTTCAATTCATTAAATAATATCACGGTTTCCATTGCTTCCTTAACATCATGCACCCTTAGAATGGACGCTCCGCCAATCAGGGCCGCCATATTTAATGCAGTGGTGCCGTTTAAGGCATTGGCGGGTTCAGTTTTCAGAGTCCGCCAGATCATTGATTTTCTGGAGAGACCTGCCAACAATGGAAATCCTGTTTTTGTGAAATGATGGAAGTTCCGAAGCATCGTAAAATTTTGTTCTGCTGTTTTAGCAAAACCAAAACCGGGATCAAGAATAATCTCCGTAACACCGGCTGTTAAAGCCTCTTTTGATCTCTCATTTAAGTAAGATGCCACCTCGGTGACTACATTTTTATACTCAGTAAGTTCTCCCATGGTAGAAGGTGTACCCCTCATGTGCATTAAGATACAGGTGGCTTTGTTTTGCGCCACCACAGATAACATATTTCCATCGTATGTCCCTGCCGTGACGTCATTAATGATTGCCGCGCCTGACGCTAACGCCTGAGCAGCAACTGTTGACCGAAAGGTGTCAACTGAAATGACCACACCGGGAAATCGTTTAACGATGGCTGTAACAACAGGCATCACTCTTTTTAACTCCTCCTCTTCATCAACTTCAGCTGCGCCTGGTCTGGTGGAGTAACCGCCAACATCCAGAATACTGGCTCCTTCCGAAATCATTTCCTCAGCGGACTTCAAAGCTGCTTCAAGGTCTTTAGCCCTGGAACCATCAAAAAAACTATCTGGCGTTACATTAATAATTCCCGCAACCAGGGGCACCTCAAGACTCAATAGGCGGTTCCCTGCCCTGAGTGTTTTGTTGGTTGAAATTGGCTTATTTTGCACGCGCTGGAAATCTTCAGCGAAGATAACTCCTTATTGAGTTCAACCCATGGCAACGATTAGAAAGTTCATTGACCAGTTCTCCAGAATATTTGTTGGAGGACTTTTCATTTTCTCGGGACTCATTAAACTCAATGATCCTGTAGGAACGGAAATAAAGATGCAGGAGTATTTTGAGGTTTTTGCGAACGACTTTGGTGATTTCTTTCACGCCTTCATTCCCTGGTCCCTGGAGATCAGCATTCTGCTCATTGTGCTCGAATTGGTGATTGGGGTTGCAGTATTGCTTTTCTTTAGAATGAAGACGACCGCATCCGTTTTGCTCTTGCTGTTGACTTTCTTCACCTTTCTTACCTTCTATTCAGCGTATTTCAATAAGGTTACAGACTGCGGGTGTTTTGGAGATGCCATCAAACTTACCCCATGGGAATCTTTTACAAAAGATATTATCCTGATGGTATTTACACTTCATCTGTTTTGGTATCGGAGAAGTTACACCCCTTCGGTTCGATCCCGCTCCGGCTACGCCTGGGTTTCCGCCACCGCTGTGCTTTCCCTTGTAGGTTGTATTTATGCGGTAGAAAATCTCCCTTACATCGATTTCCGCGCCTACAAAATCGGAAATGTGATCCCTGAGCAGATGATTCCTGCTGAATCACCTAAAATTGAATACACCTTTACTCATCAGGGTGAGACGGTGACTTCTGAAAAATTTTTGACAGAAGATCAGGGCTATCAATATGTTTCCTCAAGGGTATTGAATGAGGAAGAAGCCAAGGCTAAAATCACTGACTATTCTGTTATGTCGCCTTCCGGAGAGGATCTGACGCCATTCACGTTTGAAGGACCTGTCTTACTTTTTATCGTGTATAGTGCTGAGAAGGCTTCTGCCGAGCATGCATCACAACTCCGCACGCTGGCGGAGCGTCTGGACGGAAAGGTGAAAATGCTTATTCTCACCGCTTCTTCAGAAGAGGCCATTGAAAAGTTTAGACATGACAATCAGCTGCCCGTTTCTTTTGCCTTTGCTGATGCTACCGTTTTGAAAACAATCATCCGCGCCAACCCTGGTATTGCATTTTGGATGAACGGAAAGGTTTTGGGCAACTGGCACCATAACAATACGCCCTCACCTGAGGAAATCCTTTTGCTGCTGGCCGACGCAAAATAACCGATGAATCGGGACCGAATATTTCTAATTGGACTCCCAGGGTCAGGAAAATCAAGTCTTGGCAAAAAGATCTCAGGCAATCTCCACTTGCCTTTTTTTGATCTTGATCAATGTATTGAGAAAAGTGAGTCGAAGTCGATACCCGAAATCTTTTCCCAATCAGGAGAAAACTATTTTAGGCAAGCTGAAACCCGCGAACTTGAACGTGTGGTAAGCGCCAATAAAACGCTGGTGCTTTCTACAGGTGGGGGCACACCTTGCTTCAATAGGAATATGGACTTTATGAATAATTCAGGCACAACCATTTATTTGGATGTCCCTCTCGAAGTCCTGGTTGATCGGCTTTTTATTTCAGCCAACCAACGGCCCATGTTCAAGGGTCTTAACCGAGCATCGGCACTCGAGAAAATTTCTGAATTAAAACGGTTACGACTAAATTTTTATCAGCAAGCGACGCACACTATTTCCGGAGCCTCCATTACACCGGAAGAAATTTTAAAGTCGCTGATTTGAAATTTTAACGGAACGGAAATCCCGCCGTTACCTGAATGAACAGGTTCTTATCTTCAGATATGACCAAAGGACTCTCAGCAGATGGAATTCTATAAGGTCGATAGCTTTGATTGCTCCAGGCATAGCCAACGGTTACGTCCACATTAAAGGATTTTTCCTTGACTCCGAATCCACCGGTAACCTGTGTCCGTTCGCGCGATACGCTGTTTTGAATTTCAATAAATGGGTCATAGCGATGCGAGCCACCTGCCCTGAACCGATACTTACCAAAGCGCAGTTCACTGCCTAAACGATACGTGGTTGTTTTGCGGTATAGATTTCGAATGGAGGCATTGTCGCCATCAAAGGAAACGCCCTCAGTTCTTGAGGTATACTTGGCGTTGCTGTAATCGGTTGTTTCAATTTCACCAGTAACGAATCCTGTTTTCCCAAAGAAAAATGAAGCGCCAGCCGTAATTCTTCCTGGCGTTCTGAGTCTGTAATCGGTGATCAGACTTTCATCCAGCTGGGCCCGCAGCTCGTTAATTTTTTTACCATTTCCGTAATAATCATAATTGTTCCAATTGGCGGTAACAGTAGCTGAATACACATCGTTGACCACCAAACCTGAGGGCGATTCATAAGAAGCCCCTAATTGTAATCCTTCCACAGGTCTGCCAATGATGCCCAGCAGCACATTGTAGCCGGAACCACTAATGCTCAGTGTTTCCTCTAATGAAAAATTATTGATTGGCTTGAAAGCTGGATTTCCAAATAAAAATGCTGACTCTGTAAAGGTTTTACGGTTGATGTAATCAAAGCTCCTCAATCCCAAGCCTGCACCAACAAAAACCCGGTCAGCTATGTTAAGACCGTATGAAAATGTCCATTGATTTCCAGAGCCACTGGTCTGAATTTTTTCAGTCTGGTTCGATGCGGTAAAATCTAAAACCGATCCGTATTCCTTGAACCCACCGAAAGTCACCGTATCAATTAAATAAGTTTCAAATGCGAGGCTGGTGGGGGGATACAAATCCCGAGGATCGATGACGTTACCATTTTTATCATAGCCATCGTTGATAAAAAAATCAAGAATTGAATTGGATTCATTCCGGCCTTGGTACAACATCGTCCGGTTGAAATTATTATTGCGGGAATAGGATATCCCAAAAGTTCCACTGATGATTTTATCGCGGTCAATTTCATTATGAAAGGAAACTCCTAAAAAAGGAATGGAGAGATTGGGTTTGTTGCTGTTGGTGGTGGTTCCCAAAAAACTTGCGTCGGTTTGAAGGTTAGTATACCCTAAACTGAAAGCCACCTCCCCTTTGTTAAACATCCCAAGTCCGGCAGGGTTGATTTGAGATGCGCTCAAATCGCCTCCCAGGCTTACGCCGGCTCCACCAAGGGCTGAAAATCTGCTGCTTTGAACTGGATTGATTTGTGAAAAAATCAAAGCGGTTTCAGAATAGGATTGTGCGTTTACCCGAACCCAACTGCACACACTTAGCGCAGTCAGGAGAAATACTCCCCTAAATTTTTTCATGATTACTGGAGTTGAGCTTTAATCCCTGCCTCTGCGTCCGCCTGAAGAAGAACTGCCACTTGAAAATCCGGAACCAAATCCACTGCCTGACCTGCCTGAATGATCAGAGGGTGATTGAAAGGATCTGGAGCGACTATCTCTCCACTCTGGTCCTGATCCATTTAAATTATTCCAGCTGTTGCCTCTGTTATAGGAACCTGCGGGAGGTGTAGTGGATTGTGAGGGCCTTGGATTGATGGAAGGATCTTGTCTCCAGCCTCTTTGATAATAAGAACTGGTTTCAGTAGCTGAGCTCCTTCCGTTTGGAGAACTGGTTCTCGCATTGTTACCGTTAACAATTACGTTGTTACGACGAATAGGATTTTGAGCATCGTTGTTGAAGCTACTGCTTCGGTTTGGTCTTCTGCCGTAGGAGAACTTAGGTCTGTAGTCGTTGTTGATTATAACCACTGAGCTAGGGTAAAATCCGTAAGGATTGTTCCATCCCCCATAGCCGTAAAAATTGTTGACGACTCCGAAGGAATTCATACCATACCAGTTGTTGCCCCAGCCGAAGGAACTTCCCCAGGACCAGCAGGACATACAGCCAGAACGGTAAAATGAACGATAGCCTGCAGAACCCCAACCGAATCCACTGTTCCATCCGAACGGATCATACGGATCATAAAATCCCCATGGATTGCTGAAAGAATTAAATCTAAAAGGATCGTAATAAGGATTGTAAAAATTGTTTCCGAAGCTATTGAATCGGTTGTTGTACAAACCACCATTCACGGCCATCGGGGCGTAGGAGGCCTGGAAGTAATCATAGTTTTCAATCTCGGCGCTGGACATGGCTGGATTGAAATCAGGATTTTCATTGCGGCCGGCATACTGACCATTGAATTCTTTACGCTCAGAAAAAGTTTCATTTTCTTCTTCAACGAGGTGTCGAACTGTTTTTGGTTTTACGGCCAAATCAGCTTTTCTATCCCTGAAGGAGTAATAGAGATCGTCCGTTTCGGACTGTGCGACTGTCACCAGAGCGATTCCGGAGAGCAATATGGTAACCAATGGCTTTTTCATGATGTTCGTCGATTATGCTCCTGCTTTAACGAAAAAAGATAATGACTGTTGTGGTTCAAAAATCCTGCCAAAGAAGTCGTGCTTTCGGAGGCACATGCCAACCTTCTATATTTGCACGGTTTCACAGTAAAATTATCAAAATAACCCCAAGATGGGAAAGGAGATTACCCCCCGTTTGCAGGACTATTCCCAATGGTACCTGGACATTGTAAAGAAGGCAGATATGGCAGAAAACTCCGATGTGAGGGGTTGTATGGTCATCAAGCCCTATGGATACAGCATTTGGGAGAAAATGCAGGCCGGGCTGGATAAAATGTTCAAAGACACAGGCCATACCAATGCCTACTTTCCGGTTTTTGTGCCCAAAAGCATGTTTGAAGCGGAGGAGAAAAATGCTGAAGGCTTTGCGAAAGAGTGTGCCATCGTTACCCACTATCGTTTAAAGAACGATCCTCAAAACAAAGGAAAGTTAATGGTGGATCCGGATGCAAAACTGGAAGAAGAGTTGGTGGTTCGGCCTACAAGTGAAGCCATCATCTGGAACACGTATAAAAAATGGATTCAGTCCTACAGGGATCTTCCGATTCTGATCAACCAATGGGCTAACGTGGTTCGTTGGGAAATGCGCACCAGGTTGTTTTTGCGTACCGCTGAATTTTTGTGGCAGGAAGGTCATACCGCACACGCCACAGCAAAAGAGGCGGAAGAAGAGACGGTAAGAATGCTGAATGTATATGCTGACTTCGCTGAAAATTTCATGGCTTTGCCCGTGATCAGAGGTCGCAAGTCGGAAGGAGAAAGGTTTCCTGGCGCCATCGAAACCTATTGTATCGAGGCACTCATGCAGGATGGTAAAGCACTTCAGGCAGGAACTTCCCATTTTCTAGGTCAAAATTTTGCAAAAGCTTTTGATGTTCAGTTTTCTGGAAAAGATGGAAAACTTGATCATGTATGGGGTACCTCATGGGGAGTCAGCACCCGACTCATTGGCGGATTAATCATGGCGCATTCTGATGATGATGGTCTGATTTTGCCACCCAGACTTGCGCCGATTCACGTGGTGATCGTGCCCATCTTTAAGACTGAAGCAGAACTTGCTTCCATCGCAGCGGTTGCTGAAAAAATTGCCGGCGATCTTAGGAAGCTGGGCTATGCTGTGAAGTTTGATAACCGTGACAATCAAAAGCCTGGATATAAGTTCGCTGAATACGAACTTAAAGGGGTGCCTGTTCGAATCGCTATTGGCCCAAGAGATCTTGAAAATGGAACAGTAGAACTTGCCCGTAGGGATACCAAGGAAAAATCAGTTAAACAAGTTTCTGAGGTTGCTGCTTTAATTCCTTCGCTTCTGGAAGAAATTCAACAGAATATTTATCAACGTGCGTTGAACTTTAGGAATTCAATGACAACACACGTGGATACCTACGAAGATTTCAAAAAAGTATTGGATGAAAAGGGAGGATTTGTCCTTGCACATTGGGATGGGTCCAAGGAATCGGAAGCAGCCATTAAAGAAGAAACCAAGGCCACCATTCGTTGCATTCCCCTGGATGCTGCATCAGAATCCGGAAAGTGCATTTATTCCGGGAAACCTTCGGTGCAGCGGGTGGTTTTCGCCCGTGCGTATTGAGTTTCGAAAGGCGTTCCGATCTGATTAGCTTTACAGACTTATGGAATGGACCATTGTCGTTTCCTTGATTGTTTTGGGCCTGGCTTTGCTGGTGGTTGAGATTTTGTTTGTGCCTGGCACGACACTGGTTGGACTCTTGGGCTTTATTCTGCTAATAACCGGAGCAGGCTTGAGCTTTCGTTATTTTGGTCAGCAAACAGGCTGGTCAACGGTTGCTGTAACAGGGGTTTTGGCCTTTGTAGCGCTCTATTTATCCTTTAAAAGTAATCTTTGGATGAGGTTCTCCTTAAAATCAGTCAGTGAAGGAGTGGCAACCCCTGAGGTAGAAGGAAAGGTTGCGGTGGGACAGGAAGGAAAGGCGATCTCAGCCTTGAGACCGATTGGTAAGGCAGAGTTGCAGGGTGAAGTTTATGAGGTAAAAACAAATGGAACTTACGCCGATGCTGGCGCAGCTGTTAGGGTTGTACAGGTGTTGGGCAGTCAGATAATAGTTGAAGTAAAATCTTAAATTAAATTGTGTTTATGGAAAGTGGATTAATGTTTCTATTCCTGGTGTTCCTTGGGATCGTCGGGTTTTTTATGTTCCTGTATTTTGTTCCGGTAGGATTATGGATCACTGCAATTTTTGCCGGGGTCCGGGTAACCATTGGTGAACTGATTGGAATGCGAATCAGAAAAGTGCCGCCCGGAATTATTGTCAACTCTTTAATCACCGCCATTAAAGCCGGTTTGAATGTTACAACCCGAGAGTTGGAAACCCACTTTCTTGCCGGTGGAAATGTTCCTAATGTTATCCGTGCGCTGATTTCAGCGCAAAAGGCAAACATCAACTTAAGTTTTCAACAGGCTACTGCAATTGATTTGGCTGGACGTGATGTTTTTGAGGCCGTTCAAATTTCTGTTAACCCTAAGGTGATTAATACGCCAAAGGTTGCAGCGGTCGCCGCAGACGGTATTCAGCTTATCGCCATTGCGCGTGTCACGGTGCGTGCAAGCATTCAACAATTGGTTGGTGGTGCGGGAGAAGAAACCATTCTCGCGCGGGTAGGGGAGGGAATTGTTACCTCCATCGGATCGGCTAAATCTCATAAAGAGGTGCTGGAGAATCCTGATAAAATTTCAAAGCTTGTACTTTCAAGAGGTCTGGATGCAGGCACTGCATTTGAAATTCTTTCTATCGACATAGCAGACGTAGACGTTGGCGCCAACATTGGTGCAAAACTTCAAATTGATCAGGCTACGGCTGACTTAAAAGTCGCAGAGGCAAAGGCTGAGGAACGTCGTGCCATGGCGGTAGCACATGAGCAGGAAATGAAGGCAAAGGCTCAGGAAGCAAGGGCTAAGGTGATTGAGGCTGAAGCTGAAATTCCAAAGGCCATTGCCGGAGCGTTTACCAGCGGCAACCTGGGCGTTATGGATTATTATAAAATGCAAAATGTTCAGGCCGACACTGATATGCGCAATGCCATTAGTGGATCTGGAAAGAGCAATGCGCCAAAATCCTGATTGAAATTCTCTTCATAAAAAAGCCGCCAAGTGCGGCTTTTTTATTGTTCACCGTTTTTCAAGAAGTGAAGTGCGTTTTGGATCGTCGATTCGTCCTTAAGGATGCGGTTATGACCTAGGCCCTCTGTTGTTACAAGCTTTGCTGAAGGATAAAGCTTTATCGCTTCCATGGCGTGTTCAATGGGGACTTCCCTGTCATTCTTATCATGAATGATCATTAAGGCCAGGGGTTGTTGAATTCTTGGCAGGAACCATTCAAGGGAGAATTCCTTAAAGTTTTTGCCATGGTCCTTGATGAGTTTCTTTTGAAAGGCTTCTCCGGTTTTAGCCGTTGCGCCAATAGCTTTTAAAAAAGAGCCAAGTAGTTTATCAGCGATCACCGGAGTTCCAATGGTCACAATTTTATTTAATGGAATGCCGGTTAAATTGGCGTACACCGCTACGGTTCCTCCAAAGGAATGTCCGATGGTCCCGGCTGGAACACCGAATTTTCTGATAAGCACATTCAAAACCTCTCTGAATTGTAGAATATTGGTTTGCTTCCCTTGAGATTTTCCATGCGCCGGTCCATCAAAAGCAACGATTCTGTATCCAAGATTAAGCGCCGGTGTAATAAATTTTCTGAATTGTGTTCCCCTTCCTGCCCAGCCGTGAATCAATAGCAGGTAAGGATTTTTAGAGTCACCCCATTCATAAATCTGGATATTTCTTCCATCTATTGTTAAAACGGAAGAATTGGCTTTCATAATCCATTCCCTTTCTTTTTCCGGAAAACCGTAATGAAAAGGTGTGAAAAATAATTGTGAAAATACTCGTGTGGCCAGTCCGGGTGACAAGCTCTCCATCACTGGAAAAACTTTTCTGATCAAACGAATCAATACAGGCTCCTTAAATTTTTTAGGCATGAAAGTTTCTATTTCGAAGTATTGAAACGGATGGTTTTGGTTTGGGGTGGTTGATTCGGCAAAAAAGTTCTTTCAGTAAAGGTAACCTCACCCGAGGCTTTTACACTTAGAATGGCCGACGATCTGGTACCATAATCATGAGTAGAGATAAATGATGCACTTAAGGCTTTTTCCCGCTCAGGTGAAAGTCCGGTTCTTGGCAAATCTTCCAAAGCTGCTGTTCTGCGATCGGATAACATTTCAAACAGATCCTCCTCTGACAAACCATTTTTCGCACTCCTGTGTAGAATGTTGTCGAACCGCTCTTTTCCAATCTTGACTTTTGGCCATGGGTCATTTAATAATCCATTGCTCAGGCCATAAGATCCCGAATTAAGAATTTCTGTGTCCGGTCTTTGATTTGAGTAGTAGAAAAGTTCCCTGGTATTGCCGAACACCAAATTAAATCCGTTGTACTTAGAGCTCTCTAATTTTAATTGATTCGTATATAATTTGGCTTCAATGGATTGACCCAGAAAGCCGCTGACCAGTTTTCCTCTGCTTGGAGCGTTGGGCTTAAATTTTGATACGTCCCTGTAGTTGGTGATTAGTGCCACTCTTCCATCTAAGGTCACTCCAAACCAAGTTCCTGGAATTTCACCAACTGAGTATTGTTCTACATCAAAGCCGCCAATAATCTGCGGATGGTCTGGCCAATGTTGTAAGGGCGCAGTTTTTCTTAAGTAATATTCATCACGGTTGGCAGCGATAATCAGTGGATAATCACTGTATTGGTTGAAAGAGAAAAATACCAGGCACATGTTTGGATGGTTACTCTTCAAACAAATGCATTTGACCAGGAAGTTGTTGAAACGACCTTCGGTGAAGGGGTGTTAGCCCAAGTGCCCTGATGCCATCGCGGTGTTCCTGGGTAGGATAGCCCATATTGGTTTCCCATTTATACCCCGGATACTGTGCTGAAAATTTTGTCATCAAATCATCTCTATGCGTTTTGGCAAGAATAGACGCAGCGGCAATGGATAAAAAAATAGAATCCCCCTTTACAATACACTGGTGTGGAATGCTTTGGTAAGCTTTAAATCTGTTTCCGTCTACCAATACCATTTGAGGTATTACTTCAAGTTTCTCTAAAGCCCGATGCATGGCCAAAAACGAGGCGTTGAGAATATTAATTTCGTCAATCTCCAGGTTGGAGACCTCACCAATGGCCCAGGAAACGGCGCTTTGTAAAATTTCTCCTTTCAGTTCGTTCCGCTGGTCTGCAGTCAAAACCTTGGAATCGTTCAGCCATCGGTGTTTAAATTTTTTTGGAAGCACGACCGCGGCCGCCACCACCGGTCCGGCGAGACATCCTCTTCCCGCTTCGTCGCATCCTGCCTCGATAAGATCTTTGGTGTAGGATGATTTCAGCATTTCATCAATAGACCACAAGTATAATGATTTCCTGTCCCGCATGTGGTTTACAGGTATGCCCTTAAAAGACTATACTTGTATAAAACCGATGCGATGGAAAATAATCCTTGGAAGATCCTTAGTTCGAAGCAGCAATACGATAATCCTTGGATTCAAGTCACCGAATTTCAGGTTTTAAATCCTGCGGGTAAACCTGGTATTTATGGGAAGGTTCATTTCAAAAACAAGGCCATCGGAATTGTTCCTATTGATGACGAAGGAAATGTGTGGCTGGTTGGCCAGTGGCGTTTTCCATTAGACAAATGGAGTTGGGAAATCCCTGAAGGCGGTGGACCACTTTCTGAAGATCCACTAGAGGCTGCCAAACGTGAGTTGTTGGAGGAAACCGGATTGGCGGCTGAAAAGTGGGAATTGCTTGTTCGCGCAGATCTATCCAATTCGGTCTCAGATGAAGAGGCCATTTTATTTTTGGCCACATCGATTTCTGAATCTTTGGATAAGTTAGACCGTGAGGACACCGAGGCCGACATGCGTGTAAAAAAGGTTTCTATGGAAGAAGCGCTTCAGATGGTGGAACAGGGAGAAATTACCGATAGCCTCACGGTCATGGGATTGCTTATGGTAGCGAGAAAATATCCAAAGCTGTTGCTTTAAGAAGATGTTCGATCGAGGCCACGTTCGCCCCAATATTCTACTGGCTTATCCTGTGATGTTGAGCATGCTTGGTCAGGTTATGACCGGTGTAGCAGACAGCATCATGGTTGGATGGATTGGGGCAACTCCATTGGCTGCATCCTCTTTTTCCAATACATTTTTTTCGATCACCCTGCTTTTCGGAATAGGGATTTCATATGCCATAACACCATTGGTGGCACATGCCTCGGGATCAGGAAACAGGGTAGAGGTAAGCCATGTGTTGCGACACGGCATGTTGATCAACCTGATTACGGCGGCCCTTCTTACCGGCTTCCTCTTCTTGATGATGCCATGGATGTATGAAATGGGTCAACCTTCGGAAGTAGTAGAACTTGCTATTCCTTATCTGGTGGTTGTAGCGCCCTCCATAATTCCTACCATGATTTTCCAAACCTACCGGCAGTTTGGTGAAGGATTACAACATACTCGGATGGCCATGGTGATTGTTATTCTTTCGAACCTGCTCAACATTATTCTGAACTACCTCCTCATCTATGGAAAATTTGGTCTACCCGAAATGGGTTTGCTGGGTGCCGGTTGGGCAACACTGATCTCGAGGTGTTGTATGGGTTTAGCTATGGCGCTTTATATTTTTTATGGCCGCTCGTTTAAATTATACCGTCACGGATTTAAAACGGGTAATTACGCTTTAGCACGAATAAAGTCAATGCTTCATATTGGGGTTCCGGCAGGAGCCCAATTCATTTTTGAGGCTGGTGCTTTTGGATTTTCTTCCATCATGATGGGTTGGCTGGGCACTGTGCCACTGGCGGCGCATCAAATTGCACTCAATCTTGCCACCATCAGTTATATGATAACTTCTGGTATGGGCGCAGCGGCCACCATTCGAATTGGGCATTTTTTCGGTAAGGGTGATGTTCAAAATCTTCGTTCGTCTGGATTTACCATGTTCTGGATGGCGGCAGCATTAATGTTGTTTTGGGCGATCATTTTCATTGCGGGACAAAATCTTTTTCCCACCATTTATATCAGTGATCCGGCAGTGATAAACGTTTCAGCGGGGTTATTGGTGGTCGGTGCATTTTTTCAACTCTCCGATGGAATTCAGGTAGTTGCTACAGGTGCGCTTCGTGGATTGCAGGATGTAAAAATTCCAGGACTGTTGATTTTTGTTGCGTATTGGATCCTCGCCTTACCGGTTGGTTACTGGCTCACTTTTCACAGAGGCTGGGGTCCGCAGGGCATTTGGATGGGCTTGCTGATAGGCCTGACCTTATCTGCATTGGCTACTATTTGGCGTTTCAATCGGCTCTCTTCAGAACTGAACCGCCGCTAAACCAAAGAGCCTTTCCATTAACTTTGTTTTGATGGCGCAAATACCCTCCAGGCCGGTTCGTGAATCCAGAACGGTAATCACCGAATTAATGATTCCGTCTTATGCCAACTTTGGAGGAAAAATCCATGGTGGGATTTTACTTTCCCTCATGGACAAAGTCGCTTATGCGTGTGCCAGCAGACATGCCGGAAGTTATTGTGTAACCGTTTCGGTGGATCGTGTTGAATTTCTTCAACCTGTAGAAGTGGGTGAGCTTGTATCGTTGATGGCCTCCGTTAATTATGTCGGCAATTCTTCGATGATTGTTGGCATTCGTGTTGAATCTCAAAATGTAAAGACAGGTGAGATCAAACACACCAATTCCTGTTTCTTTACCATGGTGGCAAAGGGTGAGGACAACCGACCGTTGACTGTACCAAAGCTCGTTTTGGAAAACAGCGAGGATGTCAAGAGGTTTATAGAGGGCATGCGTCTAAAAGATCTAAGGAAACAGGTTCGAGATCAAATGGACGATATACACACAGTTAAGGATTTCTCAGGCGCATCCGAACTTTTACGAAATGAACGATGCATTCTGCCTGCCAATTGGAACAATTGATCAAATCAAATATGAGAAACGTAATTTTTATTCTTTCATTGGCCTTGGTTCTTCACCTGCAGGCGCAGCCCCTGGTGCTTAGTCAGCGCGCTCAGGCGACTGTTGTGGATGAACTATTAGAAGATCGTTTGAAAAATCTTCTGCCTGGTTTGATGCGTAGAGAGGGCTTTGATATGTGGGTCGTCATTTCCAGGGAGTACAATGAAGATCCTGTTATCCGAACCCTGTTGCCGGCCACCTGGTTCGCAGCCAGACGTACCACCATGCTTTTGGTCTTCGATAAGGGCTCCGCGCAACCAATGGAATACCTGGCGGTTGCACGTTATGATGTTGGAAAGGTTTTCAAGCGCGCATGGGACCCGGAGGCGCAACCAGACCAGTGGGCCCAGCTCGGAAAACTCATTTCAGAACGGAATCCAAAAAAAATCGGAATCAATAAAGCACCGGGTTATGGTCATGCCGACGGACTTACCTCCAATGATTACGACCGTTTGATGGAAGTGTTGCCTAAAAAACTTCAGTCATCCTTGGTAAGCGCCGAGAAACTAGCGGTAAGCTGGCTGGAAGCAAGAACTGAAAAGGAGATGGTTATTTACCCACAAATCTGCCGGGTTGCCCATGAAATTATTGCGGAGGGCTTTTCCGATAAAGTCATTCAGCCAGGTGTTACCACAACCGATGATGTGGTCTGGTGGTACAGGGAGCGCATCAGAGAACTTAAGCTAGATACTTGGTTTCAGCCATCTGTTTCAATTCAACGTGAGGAAGAGGAAGCGATTTTTTCTAAGCGAGCGCAACCATTGGTCATTATGCCGGGTGATTTGCTCCATGTGGATTTTGGCATCACATATTTAAGGCTAAACACCGACACGCAACAGCATGCCTATGTATTAAAACCTGATGAGAAATCGGTTCCCCAGTTTCTTAAGGATGCTTTTGCCAAAGGCAACAGGCTTCAGGATATTCTAACGGGTAATTACAAAGAGGGTAAAACAGGAAATCAGATTTTGCAAGAGTCGAGACAACAAGCGCTACAGGAAGGACTGCGTCCATCCATTTATACGCATCCCATCGGGTTCCATGGCCATGCTGCAGGAACTACGGTTGGCATGTGGGACATGCAGGGTGGTGTTCCTTATACCGGCGATTATCCCCTTCATTCCGGTACTGCCTATTCCATTGAATTGAATGTCACGGTAGCTGTTACCGAATGGAAAAAGGACATCAAGATCCAGCTGGAAGAGGACGGATATTTCGATAAGACCGGCTTCCGATATATTGATGGCCGACAAGTGGAAATCATACCCATCCCACGTCCTTCGACCATTAACCGATGAAGTTTTGGGGTAATTTCGCAACCATTTTACCTCAAATCAGTTATTAAGCATTCTTCATTCAACAACCAGGCGCCCATGTCCAGAATCATTGAGACTAAAAATATTTCGAGGCAGTATGTCATGGGCGATAACATAGTTCGTGCCCTTCAGGATATATCCATCACTATTGAAAAGGGGGAATATGTCGCTTTCATGGGCCCCTCAGGTTCTGGAAAATCAACCCTTATGAACATTGTAGGATGTCTTGACACACCATCCTCTGGCACTTATATCCTAAACGGACAAGTGGTGAGTGAGATGACTGAAAATGAATTGGCTCAGGTCCGCAACCGTGAAATCGGTTTTGTATTCCAGACGTTTAATTTATTGCCCCGCGCCTCAGCGCTTGAGAATGTTGCCTTGCCACTGATATACGCCGGCTATGGCAAATCTGAACGTGAGGAAATTGCCATGGAGTCTTTGAAAAGTGTGAATCTTGAAGATCGTTGGCACCATAAACCAAATGAGCTTTCGGGTGGACAAAGACAGCGTGTAGCGATTGCTCGTGCACTTGTCAATAAGCCCTCCATAATTTTGGCCGATGAACCAACCGGTAACCTCGACACCAAAACATCCTATGGAATCATGGCCCTGTTTCAGGAGCTTCACGATAAAGGCAACACCATAATTATGGTGACCCATGAAGACGACATTGCGCATTATGCACACCGAATCATACGCCTGCGTGATGGTCTGGTGGAATGGGACAAAATAAATGACAGGGTTACCCGTCAGGCCGAAGCAACTGCCTAAGCAACAAAAGTAATATTGCATTCAAGCCATTTTTGGTTTGATCGACTTCCTGCAATTGCGGTTCTTTGTATTGAAAGATTCGAATGCGAAGACGAAATTTTCTGGCTCTTACCGGAACCTCTCTGTTGGGAGGGCTGCCCACGTTGGCTAAAGTGCTTCCGCCTACTTTAGAAACGGTTGTAACCGGTGGCAATGTATTGATCGATGGTGCCTGGAAGACTGCCCACCTGGGTATACGTACCGATGGCAGCATGGAAGTTTTGCAAAATGTACCTACCGGAATTCCGGTTACAGATATAAAGGGAAAATATGTTTCCCCTGGATTTATTGATATCCTCGCCGACAATGCGGCCAACCCGGAAAGAACCTATCGGATTTTTGAAAAGTATAAGGTAACCGACGGTGTCACCACAGCCCTTCAAATGCACGGAGGAAGTGCTAAGGTGGCTGAGTACTATAAACACTTTGGCTCATTGCCCCACCGGATCAATTTTGGTGTTTCCGTTTTTGTGATGCGAATTCGCTACGCCAAGCCAACTTTGGGAGAAAGATTGAAAGCCGTTGAGCAAAATCTGGAAGCTGGAGCATTGGGTGTCTCTCATAGTATTGAGTACCAACCGACGCCGTATGAAGAGGTGCTTCAATATGCCCGATTGGCTAAAAAATATGATCGTCCTTTTTTTCTTCACCTTCGGTACTCATCCGAGTCGAAAGAACTTGAAGGAGTTGATGAGGCTATTGCAATTGCTAAAAATTCTGGTGCAAGGGTTCACATCGATCACCTTCACTCTACCGGCGGAACTTTTCATATGGCTGCCGCTCTCGCAAAAATAAGATTGGCCAATCAATCAGGACTTCGAATCACATGTTGTGTGTATCCTTATTCATTTTGGGCCACCTATCTTCATTCAAAAAGATTTGATGAGGGGTGGAGGGAGAGATATGGGCTGGATTACAAAGATCTTCGACTTGTCGGTACCGGAGAGCGGCTTACAGCTGAAAGTTTTTTACGATACAAGAAGGATATGAAATTGGTTGCTGTTCCGGAAGGAACAATGCCAATGGATCAAACCATAGATCTGGCGCTAAAGGAAGAATTTTGCATGATCGGTTCTGATGGTGGTATTGAATATGAACCAGGAGCAAATTCTCACCCACGAGGTGCCGGATGCTTTGCTACGGCTGTTCGACATGGTCTGGATATTGGTATGTCCCTTGAACAAATCATTGGAAAAATAACTTCGCTTCCCCGGGGTCTAATTCTACCGGCCATGAAAGACCGGGGCCTGATCCAAAATGGCAGCAAAGCGGATCTGGTAGTTTTTGATCCAAAAAAAATAAATGGCAGGGCTTCCGTAGAAAACCCAAATCAATTTTCAGAAGGCATCAGTATGGTTTTTGTAAACGGAAAAGTTGCTTACAAAGAAGGGGTACTGGGCACTGAAGCCGGTGTTCCGATTAAGTACTAAACATGGCTGAAGCGCCTAAAAAAATTCAGGTTTTGATTGTGGCGTATTACTGGCCGCCTTCCGCTGGAAGTGGTGTTCAGCGATGGTTAAAATTTGTTAAGTATTTACCTGAATATGGTATCGCCCCTGTTGTGCTTACACCGGAAAATCCAGATGCTGAGTGGACAGACGCCTCACTGGAGGCTGAAATTCCAAAAGACATAGAAGTTCTCAAGCTCCCGGTGTGGGAACCTTACCGTTTTTGGCGCCGAATCAAATCAGCATTCAAAGGTGGTCGTAAGGTGGCCTCCAATACGCCCTCGCATGAATCTGGTTTAGCCAGGTGGATTCGTGGAAATTTTTTTCTTCCGGATCCGCGAATATTTTGGGTGAAGCCTGCCGCCGCATTTCTTGAAGATTTTGTCCGGTCGAGGAACATCAAAATTTTAATTACTACAGGACCGCCTCATAGCATGCATTTGATCGGTTTAAGGGTGAAGAAAAATTTTCCAGATGTTAAATGGGTTGCTGATTTCCGTGATCCGTGGTCGACCTGGGGTGCTCTCAAAAAATTTAAACCCTCCTCAATTGCAATGGGCATTCATCGGCGACTGGAGCGATCAGTCCTGGATCATGCCGATGAAATTCTGACCATCTCACCCTTTTATGTTCGCCAGCTGAGTGCGCTGTCAGGAAAATCTGTCCATCTTTTTACCAATGGTTTTGATGAAGAAGATATGGGACGGATCCACAAAACGCCTACCGACCGATTTACCATCCGACATGTTGGAATTCTTCATCCAGAATGTGATCCTTGGCCCTTCCTGACTATTTTCAAGACCTGGTACTTGATCCATGGGTTGACTCATAAGATCAGGCTTGTATTTACCGGGACAGTGACCGGTGCGTTTCTTTCAGCCCTACAAAGTGACGATTTACTTAGGGAGGTTGTTGAAATCGAGACTCCGGTTTCTCATAAAAACCTTCTTGATCTTTATGGTAAAACCGATGCATTGCTACTGGTTCTTACCGGCTATCGTGATGCGGAGGGGTTTTTACCCGGGAAACTGTATGAATATTTGGGTACAGGGTTACCTATTGTCGCGGTTGGACCTGCTGCAGGTGACGCATCTTTAATTTTAGAAAGTTCTGGTGCCGGCAAAATGTTTTCAGAGGATGATGAAGCAGGGGTTCAGGGTATTCTTACTTCATGCTATGAAGAATGGTTGAATAAAATAAACCGCCCCAGTTTACCGCCTGCTTCATTGAAATGGTCCAGAAAACATATTACTGCCGACTTAGCAACATTTTTGAAGTCCCTTCATTCCTAAAGGGATTTACTAAATTCGATCTATGAAAAATTCAATTCTTCTATTTTCCATTCTTATTTCAATATCTGTGTTTGCACAGGATAAAGATGAGGCTCAGATTTTGGCTTTATCTAAGCGAAAATTTGAATGGATGAAATCCGCCAAACTTGACTCACTTAATGCACTGGTTGATGATCGGTTATCCTACATTCATTCCAATGGCTGGGTTCAGACCAAAAGGGAATTTCTGGACGACTTTACCAATGGCAAATTGGTGTACCATGATGTAGTCGTTTCTGAAGCCAACGCAAGGGTCTATAAAGGATCTGCGGTGGTTACCGGAAAAGGTCAGTTCACCACCACGATGAACAACAACCGCACAAGTGTTTCCTTGATGTTCACTGAAGTATATATTAAAGAGAAGGGCAACTGGAAGTTGGTATCTCGACACGCCAACCGATTGCCTTAGAATTATTTTCTCCGCCTGAAATCAAGGCCCAGTCTTTTTAGGCCATCGTAAAATAATTGGTTTGCTTCATCAGAACAGTTTAGGCCTATGGCCGCAAAACAGTAGACTGCTGTTAGTAATGTAGAACGTACTATAGCATCGGAGAGTGACGATCCTACTTTTGGAATTAGCTGATTGATAAAAACAGTCACCATAATTACGATGGCAACACGTGTAGTGCGCCCATCGAATGGATGCATTTTTATTCGAACTGAAATAAAAATTGCTTTTGCCAGGTTGTAGAGGAATAGAGCAGCCAAAGTTCCAATCGCAGCACCATTCATCCCGTAAACAGGTATCAGGAGAATGTTTGCTGCCACGGTAAAAGTTGCCAGCAGCGCAATAACCACCAGGTTAAACCAATAATGTTTGGAAAGGCCGATGACCTCGCTGCTGGGACCGAAGGACATGTCCATCAGTTTGGCGCAGCCAATAACCATGACAACCCACGCGCCGGCTTCATAAATATCGCCTTTGGGCATGATGTCAAAGATATTTTCAAGGTTGGCCCATATGCCGGTGAGTAAAAGTCCGCCGATAAGCATCTGATGAAGGGCGGTTTTACGATAGATTGAAGAGGCTGATTTGAGGTCGCCTTTTTCGAATGCATGTGCAAGCAGTGCAGATGCAGATTGGGTTAGTGCGCGTTTGGGTACCTCAATGACGGAAGCCATGTAGTAGGTGGTGGTGTAAATCGCTGCTGCTTCCAGTCCAAGAAACCCAGTAACCATAAGGCTATCCACTTTGGCAACGACTATAACGGAGCTGAGACCAATAAAAGTGATCAATCCAAAAACTATGATTTCTTTTATTTCACTTTTCTCAGGCAGTTGAAGTTGAAAGGTGTTACGCCTCAATATTCCAAGATAGTACAGAAGGGTGATTAGCGTGAGCGTGTAAATACCCACCGAACCGAATAAAAATTGATCAAAATCAATTGTGCCTTGTAGGTAAAACAGGACGAGCACAGCTTGAAAGGCGCGTATGACAACATCTTTGAGCAGTGCTGGCAGTGCAATCATCATTTTAGATCTGGCCATCTGTTCAAAAATTCCTGAAATGGTGAGGGTAAGGGTTAGCCAAAGGATCAAACCAGGGTAGTTCAAAAGTTCAGGTGCTTCCTCAGCGAAAAAATTTGAAATAGGATCCTGGAAAAATTTAAGCAGTAAGGTCATCACCAAAAACCCAACCATTGAAATCAGCAAGGTTAGGGTGATAAAGGAGGACAAACGGTTTTCATCTGAGTGAAATCTTGGATAAAATCTAGCCACAGCCTGTGGTACGCCGAGTGAAGCAAATGGGGTGAGCACCATAGCGCTGTCTAAAATTGCTCGTAATAATCCAACCTGGTTGGTCTCAAGATATTTTGGGTATAAAAAAACCAGGTTGATGTAGCCAATCACTACCCCTGCGTAGGAGATGATGGTGGTGATTAGACTTTGCCTGACAACGATACCCATGGTTTAAAAGAGTGCTGAGATGGTCTGATTGAAAATTACTGCATTTTTTTCAGCACAGAGGTCAGCGGCTGCCTTTTCTGAACCTTGTTTGAAATTCAAAAGAGTTTCGGTGGTAAGTTGATTGAGTTGAGAGGCCAAGGCACGTGGACTAAAATCGGCGGAAACAATACCATTTTGATATTGATGTACGTAACGGGCCATTTCGGGTGAAGGACCAATAGCAACGGCGAGCCTAGCTTGAATAAAATCGAAAAATTTATTGGGCAGCGCATTGGCGTAATTGAAGTTGGAAGGCGGGAGTAAAAAAATTCCGATGTCAAATTGTTTAATGGTTTGGACAATCATGTTGCTCTCCACCGGTTCATGAAGTGTTATCCGTGGATCTGACCTGAATTTTTCTTTTAATGCATGGATGTAATCTTTTGTGCTACCCGATGCAAAGTCACTGGTTAATAAGTAGAGGTCCAGCGTGAACCGTTGGTCAAGCAATTGCATGACGTCAAACATCAATTCTAATTTTCTGGAAGGGTTGGCAATACCATGGTGGACCAACCGAATTTGGTTGGGTTGAACTTTTGAGGGTTCAACTTTTTGAAAACCTGGGGCATTGGTGATGACCACAGGTTGTCGGCCGAAATGAGTGGCATATTCATCCGCCAGGCCTTTCCCAACCGTAAACATGGCGTCAAGACGGGGAATAAATTCGGTACAACACCAGATGTTCATGGGCTGAAAAATGAGTCGCCACCACCAACGGTCTTCAAAGTGACGTGGCGCGTACTCGTGGGCATCCAGAATGATCCTTGCAGCTGGTCGTTTTTTTTTGATCTGGAAGGCTAGGGGCAAAGTTTCAACATCATTGGAAATGATGATATCCCACAGGTGGTTGTTATGATTTTTCAGTCTTCCAGAATAGGGGTGAAACGTATTCCAGGCTCTTCTATACTGCCCGAGCAGGGACCATACCGCAATCATAATTTTCCTTAACAATCCGAGGCTGCCGGGTTTAAGGTCAATGAAATGGTGGTTTGCATGGGAGACGTCTCCAAAGGCAGCGACGGTGACTTCAAAATTTTCAGACAGAAAGCCAATCTGACGTTTTACCCTGGCATCATGTCTGAGCTTGCTATAAACAAGGACCAGGGCTTTTTTCATCAAAAACTTCTCAAATTAAAATTTAGCGATTCCTACTATAGAGGATGCGTATGTGAAAGGATAGGATTGCTCTGTACCGATTATGGATGAAATTTTTTTCCGTATCAACTCAAAAGTTCCCAATGGAACTCTGTTTGTGAAATGGATCGAGTCAAGTTCAAAGCCAGATCTTAGAATGACTTTGGCCAGGGTATAGGGTGTAAACCAATAACGGTGGTCGGAGTTTATGATTTCCTCTGACCTGTTGGCATAATGCATGGTGGTCTTGGTCCAGGCATTGGGAACGGTAATGACCAGGTACTTTGTGTTCTTTTCAAAATTTTTTCTGATCGCTTGCAGAAATTGGACCGGATTGTCGACATGCTCAAGTAATTCGCCTAGGACGGCATAGTCCCATTGTTCATTCGATCCAGAAAATTCAACACCACTGGTGAAGTCATGGAGTATAATGTTGTCGTATCCTAATTTGGCTTTAACAAATTCAGCGGTTTGCTTATCCACATCTATTCCCAAACAACGGCTGGCGCTTGCTGACAACTCGGCGTGCAGCCACTGTTTTCTCTTAAATTTCTCCTCAATTAAATTTTGGTGGTCAAGACATCCCAGGTGCAGTACACTTTTGCCACTCATCAGCTCACAAAGAAATTTTATCCGATCAGGAATCGGTCCAAGAAAATCATATCGGGTAACATGATTGTTGGAGAATTTCTCTCCTTTTAAATAGGGAAGCGACGCTGGGTCAAACCGCATGAGAGAGATTCAAAACTCTTTGGGCAAAGTTAGGAAAATTAACAGCGGCGTTAAATTTTGTCTCCCATACCTTCCTGGCACCTTCCCTTAATTTTAGGTATTCATGCTCAGGCATTGTTCGAATGGTTGTTATGGCATTCGCAAAGTCTTCTTCTGTCGGATTGGGTGAAAGCAGCAAACCTGATTCCCAGGTCACCAATTCATGAATGGCACCAACATCAGGAGCAATCACTGGTATTCCATACGACATGGCTTCCATCATGGTAACCGGAATACCTTCGTTTTTGCTGGCATTGATAAAAATGGAAGGCATCTCATTTAAATAAACATCTCCTATAGCTGTTTGAGGAATGTTTCCAGTGAAATAAAAAGTAGAATTTGGATTTGAATGAGACAAAGTTTGCGCAAGCTTGTTTATTTCTCCCTCCTGGCTACCCCCACCAATGTGAACATGCCGAATTTCATTCTTTGAAGCCAGCGCAACAGCCCTAAGTATTTTATCAACCTGCTTAACCGGTAACAAGTATGAGCAACTGGCCACGCAAAATTTTTGTCTTGTATCCGTAGTTATTTCAAAAGATTTGGGATTTGCGGTACCCAATCGGCTAACAGAAATTTTTTCTGAATAATTATCTCCCACCGTTGAAAGAAGGTAACGCTTCCCATCCTCTGAAATACTGAGCACCTGATCAAGGCCTATCAAAAGTGTTCTTCTAAAAGACAAGTAATTACTTTGGTGTCTGTATTCATAAAGGTCTCCACTGTGTGCCCTTGAAATTCTGGTAATTCCTTTTGATCCTCTAAAAGTTATCATGGTCGCAAGAGCTGAGTTGTTCAGCCAGTAGGAATATAGAATGACGGGTTGTTTTCCAATCTCTTTGTTAATGATGGTTTCCATTTTTTTGGAAAGTAATAATGCCTTTGAGGCATCATGCAGCATCTTTTGAATTGATGAGAACTTAAGTCCTCCGTGATTGGCTATAAATCCGACTTCATCAAAAAGAATTTTAGCGAGAAACAAAAAATGACGAAACATCAGGAGCGGTAGAATAACGTAATCACTCCACGGACTAACAAGGTTTATTCTATAGATGGAAGCATCAACTTCGGAAGTTTTTGCATCTACCTGATTCTTGGAAAGAATAATTACTTTACTAAAGAATTGTTTTATTTCGGTAAGCTCTGGATGCAGAAAAGATTCTCCACGACCAAAAGGAAAATTATTGGTGATCAAAAAAAGTGCCGGCTTCATTTTTTTATCCTGCCCGGATTTTTTTTCAGAAAAGATTTCCAATCATTTCCGCCTAAGGTGGTGATGGCTTTCCCCTGGTAATGATGACAAACAGCAACCGCCAATGCATCCGTGGCGTCTAAAAATTGAGGCGCCTCTTTCAAACTGAACATGGCGCTGAGCATGGCGGCAACCTGTTCTTTGCTTGAATTTCCATTGCCGGTTACTGCTTGTTTTATTTTGCGGGGCGCGTATTCTGTGATCGGAATTTGTCGGTAAAGCGCCGCCGCCATGGCTACGCCCTGCGCCCTGCCAAGTTTAAGCATCGATTGTACGTTCTTCCCGAAAAAAGGTGCCTCCAGGGCTACCTCATCAGGATGGTACTCATCAACCAAAGACAAAATCCTTTCAAATATTTTTTTCAGCCTCAAGGCATGGGAATCCATCTTTGCCAGTTTGATTACACCAAACTGCATCAACGTCATTTTCTGTCCATGCGCCCTCAACACACCATAGCCCATTACCGTCGTGCCCGGATCAAGGCCTAGAATGATTTTCTCTTTGAGATTTTTTTTATCCATTTTGGGAGCATACAAAGTAAACAAAACAGTCTGAAGTCATGACGGCGCTGGCCATCATCCTCACCTTTTTTTATGTTCTGGGTCTGGTCTGGATCGGTCTGTCATTCACTAAGCGTTTTAAAACATCAAAGGCTGACAACCCTCCAGAAAATCAAAGGCTTTGGTTTCCTACGCCTGGGGTATCCATCATTATTCCATTTCGTAATGAATCCCAAAATCTGCCGGATTTGATGAAGTCCCTCGATGCGCAGGTTTACCCTGAAGGAAAAGTTGAATTCATTCTTGTTGATGACCACTCCGAAGACCTGAGCGGCCTGCTTCAGGAACGATACGCTGACAAAAAATTTCGATGGTTGACATCTGAGTCAGGTTCGAACGGAAAAAAGTCAGCATTGGAACATGGAATTAATCACGCAACGTTCGATATTATTATTACTACCGATGCTGATTGTCGCCACCAAAGTCATTGGATCGAAAGTATGGTGCAGCCATTTCTATCTTCATCTACTCAATTGGTGATCGGGCCAGTGAAGATTGATTCAGGTAACTTCTTCACCCGTTTACAACAATTGGAATTTTCAGCGGTGGTTGCTACCGGGATGCTTCTTGCCGGCCAGGGTAAGCCTATGTATTGTAATGGTGCAAATCTTGCCTTTCGGAAAAGTGCTTTCTCGGAGGTTAATGGGTATTCCGGCAACCATCACCTTGCTTCAGGTGACGATGTATTCCTTCTCGAAAAAATTAGAAAAGTGTATTCTAATGGGATTGAGGTTGCCTGGATGAATGGAGCGGTGGTGATCACCAAGCCTGTAGTTGATTTTAAAGCTTTCTATCATCAACGGGTCCGGTGGGCAGGGAAAACGAGGAATACAAACTTTCAGTCGGGCTTATGGCTTGGTTTAGGTATTTTGATTTTTCAATTGTTCTCGGTTTATGGATGGATGTTTATTTTTTCAGGACATGCGTGGAATGGATTATTGATTCTTTTGCCCCGTTGGTTGGCCGAAGTTTGGTTGCTTAAGCAGCTCTCAAATGTATTTTCACTTCAAAATAATCTGCTGGAACGATTTTATTTATCCGTAGCATACCCGGTTTATGTGGTAATGGTGGCAGTTTCATCATGGCTTTACGCACCTGCATGGAAGGGTAGGCCAATCCGTAACCAAAGCCATTCATAAAAATGAAATCCAAAACAATTTGGGCTAGTTATCTTTGAGTATGGCTGATGTAAATCTTAAAAACCTGATTGAAAAAAAAGAGCTGGAGTTAAAATCCCTGCTTGAGATCACACAGGCCATTAACAGCAATCTGGATGAAGGCGCTCTCTACAAAATTTTCAAGTTCACTGTACTCTCCAACCTTAAAATAGAACGTTTGTGCCTTTTTGTTTTCTATGGAGAATGGAGCGTAAAAGTTCACTATGGAACGCAAAACAATTTGGACAACCTTTCCATTGATAAGCGTTTTTCAGGTGTTAAATCCGTAACCAGGCGGAGTGCAGACTGGGGAACTGAGTTTGCTGAGTTTGATTTGCTGATCCCTGTATCCCATCAGGGTTCTAACCTGGCATTGTTGTTCGTAGGTGGTTTAGGACTGGTGGAGGTTCTCAACGAACGTGAAGAAGTGGTGGAATTTCTGCAGGCAATCTCCAACATTTTGGTGGTTGCAGTTCAAAACAAGAGACTGATGCGACGCGAGTTGGAGCAAGAAGCCTTTAGAAAGGAGTTGGAAATCGCCGGTGATGTTCAGCAGTTGCTTTTTCCTGAACGTCTGCCATCATCAGGCAACATCCAGTTGGAAGCAAGTTATTTACCCCACGATCTGGTTGGTGGCGATTACTACGACTACATTCCTCTTGCGGAGGATCGATTCATAATATGTATAGCAGATGTCAGTGGCAAAGGTGTGGGTGCAGCACTGATGATGTCCAATTTCCAGGCCTCACTTCGTACGCTGGTCACACAAACAACGGATCTTCATGAAATTGTTGTTGCGCTGAACAAGCTCTTGACCCAAAGCACCAAATCGGAAAAATTTATTACCGCTTTCATTGCTCTTTACGATTATAAAATGGGTGAGATGGTCTACATCAACGCAGGACATAATCCGCCGATCTTGAAAACAAAAGAAGACATCAAATTGCTGGATGAAGGATGTACTGTGCTTGGCGCTATCAGTACACTGCCAGCCATCAAAACCGGCAAGCTTTCAGGTCTTAAGGAGTTTCTGCTTTTTTGCTACACCGATGGGCTAATAGAAACCTTAGATGAGGCTGGTCATGAATTTGGATTAGCAAGGCTTTTGGATTACCTGGAAAAGTCGAACCCTAAGCCACTTAAATTGATGCATCAGGATGTAATAATTCTTTTGGATGGCCATAAGGGTTCAAACGCTTACCGAGATGATATTACCATGTTGTCCTGCAGGGTTGGTAATCCTAATTTTTAATGCTGAGATTCTACCGTACCCCAACGCTTTTAAAAAAAATTTTCCCTGGATTGCTATGGGATTTGCCGGTAAAGGATCGTCAACTATTTCTTACGTTCGATGATGGGCCAGTACCCGGTCCAACAGACTTTGTCTTGGATCAATTGGACAGAGTCGAGGCAAAAGCAACATTCTTTTGTATTGGCGACAACATCCGTAAACATCCTGAAACATTTAACAAGATCCTCGCGGCTGGCCACCGGATCGGAAACCACACTTATAACCACATCAGCGGTTGGAGTAATGGTGCTTCTGATTACGTCGATAACATAAAGAAGTGTGAAGTATTAATACCCTCGATGGGTAAGCCTCTTTTTCGTCCGCCTTATGGCCGAATTAATCCTTTTGCCCTTCGGGCCTTGCATAACCATTCGATTGTTATGTGGGATATTCTCTCCTATGATTTTGACTCCCGGATTAATACTGAAGCGGTTTTGAAGGAAATGATCCGATTGATCAGACCCGGATCGATTGTCGTTTTTCATGACAGTTTTAAAGCTGAGAAAAATCTTAAGCTGCTCCTGCCTGGTTACCTTGATTTCCTGGTTAGCAACCACTACTTGCTGCAGTCAATCAACTGAAGGGTTATGGGCAAAAAAGTTTTGCTCGCTGTTCTGGATTGGGGTCTGGGTCATGCAACCCGATCATCTGTTATTATCAGAGAGGTTATCAGCCAAGGACACACTCCGTTGGTTATTTCTTCAGGTGAAGCCTTGCGATGGATTCAATCCGAATTTCCAGAATTAAAAACCTTTTCATTACCCTCATTGGAAATGAAATATTTTTCTTTTTTCGGAGCACTCATCAGTGCGGTTTGGTATACGCCCCGTCTGCTGTGGATTATCCATCAGGAAAAAGAGTTGGTTAAGAAAATCGTAGATCAGGAGAAAATTGATCTGATTGTCTCGGACAATCGATATGGAAGTCGCCATCCTTTGGTTAAATCTGTTTTGGTTTGTCATTTTTTGAACATTGTCTTGCCAGGCAGATGGAAGGTGTTCAGTCCGCTGCTCAACTTTTTTTATAATCGCTGGCTTAAAAGGTTTCATGAAATCTGGATTCCAGACGATGCTTCGCGGCGGTTATCGGGTGAATTATCCAAGGTGGGTCTTCCTTCCGGTATGTTGAAATTTATTGGTCCGCTGTCACGATTTACGCCGGTCCAACCCACCATAGAAAAAACCTACGATGTCACAGCAATAATTTCAGGTCCCGAACCGCTGAAGAGCCGATTTGCTGAAAAAATTTTTTCCTCGTTGTCCGGGTTTCCTGGTCGTTGCTTGGTTTTGGTTGGAGGAAATGAATTACTTGTCCCATCGGTTGAAAAAGTTGAGCTTCGTTACAATGTTTCAACATCAGCGTTGGAGGAAATTATTTGCAGAACCCGTCTGGTGATAAGTCGTTCAGGTTATTCGAGCATTATGGATTATGATCGCCTCCAATGTCGTGTGTTGATGGTGCCAACCCCCGGGCAGCCGGAGCAGCTATACCTGGCAAGGCTGATGGCTGAGCGTGGCCATGCCGCCTATGTCGGTGAGGAACAATTAGATCAGGAAATTATCCGGGAAAGTATGACCTCCAAAATGATTTTTAGGGGTGGTTCCTCCCCTGATCTGTTAGAAAGCCAAATCCGGCAATCTCTCCTATAGGTAACTTTTTTGAAGGGTTCAGAGTTGCCATCTTTGCAAGCATGCGATGGATCGATACCCATGCTCACCTCTACGCTGAGGAGTTTGCCAAGGATCAGCAAGAAGTAATAGGTCGCGCCCAGGAGGAAGGGGTAGAGCGCATTTTTATGCCCAACGTCGATGGGGACTCCATTGACCAAATGCTGGAAACCGAACACAGATTTTCTTTCTGCAGGCCGATGATGGGTCTTCACCCTTGTTATGTTAAAAAAGGATTCGAGCGCACGTTATATGAGGTGGAATCTTGGCTTAACCGACGTCCCTTTGCTGCCATCGGTGAAATAGGCACTGATTTGTATTGGGATAAAACTTTCTGGCCTGAACAACAGGAAGCATTCCGAATCCAGGTTGGCTGGGCGATCGAAAAAAAACTTCCAGTGGTCATCCATTGTCGAAACTCTTTTGATGAAACAATTGAATTGCTTAAGCCATTTGAAGGGAAAGGTCTTCGTGGAATCTTTCATTGTTTCAGCGGTAACAAAGAGCAACTTGATCAGGTAATTAATCTTGGTTTTCTGGCAGGGATAGGAGGGGTAGTGACGTTCAAGAATGGAGGACTCGATACAATACTGCCGGATGTTTCACTTGACCACTTGGTGGTCGAAACCGATTCGCCATACCTTGCGCCTGTGCCTCACCGGGGAAAAAGAAACGAACCGGCCTACATTCGAAAAGTCACTGATAAATTGTCGCAGGTTCTGGGGGTTTCGGAGCAGGAACTTTCCGAACGAACCTCAGCCAATGCAGACAAACTTTTTGGTCCTGGATAAACCACTAAAATTGAAAACTTGAAAAGTCCTTTAATAACCATCAACACCGCGCCCACCGGAAAGCCATTTTCACGGGTTATGATCATATACACCGGTGGCACCTTTGGCATGTTCAAGGATTCTTCCGGCGTTCTAAAGCCATTCGATTTTTCGATGATCCTTGAGCATTTGCCCGCCCTCAAACAACTGCTGCTTGAAATCACCGTCATCTCTTTTGAAACTCCCATCGATTCTTCAAATATGGGTCCGGAGCAATGGGTTGCCATCGCAGACATCGTTGAGAAATATTATGAGCAACAGGATGGTTTTGTGGTTCTGCATGGTACCGATACGATGGCCTACACTGCATCGGCATTGGCTTTTATGCTTCAAGGTTTGGAGAAACCGGTCATTTTCACCGGTGCGCAGTTGCCCATTTCCGAGCCACGAAGTGATGCCCGGGAAAACCTCATCACTGCGCTTGAAATTGCTGCCATGAAAAATAATGGCTTACCTGCTGTGCCTGAAGTGTGTATCTATTTTGGAAGTCAGTTGTTACGCGGTGTTCGGACGAGAAAGGCAGAAAGCCAGCATTTCGATGCTTTCGAATCGGAGAATTATCCATTGCTTGCTGAGGCTGGAGTAAAAATTGAATTGAATCAGGAGGCAATCCGTAAATCCGGAAAAGCGCCACTTAAAGTGCTGCGCAAATTTGAATCGCGTGTTGCCATCCTCAAGCTTTTTCCGGGTGTCAGCGAGGCGCTGATCAGACATACAATTGCGTTGCCCGGGCTTCGCGGCATTGTTTTGGAAACTTTTGGTTCAGGAAATGCTCCATCTGCGAGTTGGTTCATTGAATCGCTTTCGTCTGCGATTCAGTCCGGCATCACCATTGTTAATGTCTCGCAGTGCCCCGGTGGAATGGTTCAGCAGGGTCGCTATGAGACCAGTCGGGAGCTTGCTCAAATAGGTGTAATAAGTGGAGGAGATATGACCACTGAGGCCGCCATCACCAAGCTAATGATTGGATTGGGCGAATTCGGAATGCCTGAAGTTGGTCAGTGGATGATCACTCCGGTGGCGGGAGAGCTTTCCTGATGTTTTGTTTCTGTGGACTGACGAACAACTATTTTCTTTTGCTGATTTTATTTCCGGTGATTGCTCTTTGGCTTTTACTCTTGAATCTGGAAATATCATCAGAGCGTTTCTTTTGATGCTTGGTACTCACGCCGCTATTCACTCGTTTTCTCCATAATTCGAAACTGCTTCGCTTCAGATTTTTTCTCATCAATGCGATGACCTCTTTTTCAGGTAGCCCGAATTGAATTTCGATGGCTTCGAAAGGAGTTCGGTCTTCCCAGGCCATTTCAATGATGCGGTCTGTGTCCTGAAGATTGAATTTCATCGGTGCAGCTTTGGGCAACAAAGGTATTGGTAAGGGCGGAAGTGGTTAATGGTTTTTAAGGACAAAAGGTGGCCACCCGCGAAGGGGGAGGAGGAACTCGGGTTTTTTTCATCCTTCGCACGTCGCTGCAGCCTGCGGCTGCGCTCCTGCTTTGGACGAAAAAAAATACCCTTCTTCGAAGGGTAATTTTGATCTCTTTTGGGGGAGAGAGAGGGATTATTGGCATGATCCCTTGGATGGGGTGGCTTCAAATTAAAATCAAAATCACCTCGGCTTTCGCCTCGGGTTTTTTTTCATCCTTCGCACGTCGCTGCAGCCTGCGGCTGCGCTCCTGTTTTGGACGGAAAAAATTACCCTTCTTCGAAGGGTAATTTTGATTTTTTTGGCGGAGAGAGAGGGATTCGAACCCTCGATACCTTGCGGTATACACGCTTTCCAGGCGTGCCAGTTCAGCCACTCCTGCACCTCTCCGTTTAGTAAAAAAGTGCGCAAAGTAATGAAGAATTAGCCCGGCGCGCAAAGAAGCTGTTCTATGGCAGCCGCCTGTCAAGTCATTGGCCAACGCCTGGGATTTAAATCATCCAATGGCTCCCAAATGAAATTTTTTCATATTTATGTGGTTATCAGGGCATTTGAAGTGATTCAAATCCAATTCAAGCCGCAACAGACGTTAGGATTAAAGTGAAAATGAACACGATTAAGACTGGTAAGAAGGGTTCATTAATTCCTGATGTAAAAAAAATCCTTTTGTTGCCTATGAATGAACAAAACCTTTAAATTTGACGCCTTAACTGGATTTTTAAACCTCAAACCATGAAAAGAAAACTAAGCATTCTTGCAATCGTAGGGATTCTGTTCTTCAGTTTCTCTAACCAGGTAATCGCCCAGGGTGATACCACCCAAACGGCAACAGAAGAAGTAGCTGCGCCCGCAGAAGAAGCAGCAGTGGAAGAAGCAGCTGCCCCAGAGCAGTCATTCCACCAGCAACTCAAAGACAAATTCATTGAAGGTGGTGCTCCATTTATGTGGCCCATCCTGATCTGTTTGATTCTTGGTCTCGCTGTTTCCATTGAGCGTATCATCACGCTTAACCTGGCTACAACCAACACCAATAAGCTCCTTGGTCAGATTGAGGATGCTCTGAAATCAGGCGGCGTAGAAGCTGCAAAAGAAGTTACCAAAAACACAAAAGGCCCAGTTGCTTCAATCTTTACCCAAGGTTTGATGCGTGCCTCAGAAGGAATTGACATGGTTGAAAAATCAGTGGTTTCTTATGGTGGTGTAGAAATGGGTAAACTGGAGCGCGGACTTATTTGGGTTTCACTTTTCATTTCACTCGGACCAATGCTTGGATTCTTTGGAACGGTTATCGGAATGGTGCAAGCCTTCGATGACATCCAGGCTGCAGGCGATATCTCCCCTCAGGTTGTTGCAGGTGGTATGAAAGTGGCCTTGATTACAACGGTCGGTGGTCTTATAGTAGGTATGATTCTCCAGATTCTTTATAACTACCTGGTTTCTAAAATTGATAGCCTGGTAAACAACATGGAGGATGCATCCATCTCTTTGATCGATATTCTTGTAAAGAATAAAATCGCCAAGTAAGGCGTCATTATATGGATATATGTGAAGCAAATGGCCTCTCGGAGTTGTCGTGTAACGCGATTTCCTGGGGTCTGTATTTCTGCTACATCTTGTTCTTCGGCTCTGTTTTGGCCATCGTTGGATTGTTTCTAATGAACGCAGCCAGCGATACCAAAACCTTGATCCGATCAGCAATGGGCGCAGGTATACTCGCAGCTTTGTTTATTGTGTCCTACGTGCTTTCTGGAAGCGAGCTGTCCTCGTCAGCCATAGCAATGGGCATAGATGAGGCCGGTTCAAAGCTCATTGGTGGAGGACTGATCATGTTCTACATCACTTTTTTCATAGCTGTTATCGGACTGATTTATTCTGAAATCTCTAAAGCCCTGAAGTAATGGCCAGAACAACACCGGAAATACCCAACGCATCGATGGCGGATATTGCCTTCCTGCTGTTGACCTTCTTTCTGGTTACAACGACCATTGCCAACGATCGTGGATTAAGTCTTATTCTTCCTCCGCCCCCTGAGGCCCAGCAAACGGAAGAGATCAAGATTCAGGAACACAACATGTTCAAAATCCAGCTCAATTCCTCTGATGCTCTTCTTGTAGAAGGAGAATACACCGAGGATGTCAGTGGCCTGAAAGACCAGTTAAAGGAGTTCGTTTTGAACTACGGAAAAAATCCGAATCTGTCAGACAACCCTGTCAAGGCAATCGTTTCTTTCAAAACCGACCGTGGCACTACCCACAAGCGTTTCATTGAGATTCTGAACATCGTTCAGTCTGCATACAATGATATCTACGCAGAGCGGGCCGGTGTAAACAATGCTCGTTGGCGCGAAATCGCATCCGACCTGCAGGATCCGGAAAATGAAAGACTCTATGACCTTGGCCGTGGTAAAAAGGTTGACGGATCGCTTGAGATTCCGATGAACATCTCAATTGCTGAACCAACCAAGATAGGAGGTTAATATGTCTAAGTTCAAAAAGAAAACGAATGTAAAACAGGAGATTCCAACCTCCTCCATGCCGGACGTGGTGTTCATGCTGTTGTTTTTCTTCATGGTTACAACAGAGCTTAGAAAAACATCCATAGACGTCATGCAGCGAATCCCTGAAGCAACGCAGCTCCGTAAGCTCCAACGTAAAAGTCTTGTCGTAGACCTTTACATCGGAGAGCCTAAGAAGCGCGATCAGGGAGAAGACTTCAAGATCCAGGCTGATGATAATTTCATTCTGCCTAATGAGGTTCTCCTTTGGGTAAGCAGAAAACGCGACGGCCTTCCTGAGGCTGAGCGCGACCTGATGACCGTTTCCCTTAAAGTTGACAAGGAAACCACGCGTGGCATCATTGCCGATGTGGAAACCGAGCTGAGAAAGGCGAACGCCCGCAGGATTCTTTATGCTACCATGCAGCAAGCCGAGGATAAGATGTAATTCTTACTTGCTTTATTCCATTAAAATAGCCTTCTTCAAGAAGGCTATTTTTTTATGACCGAAAAGAACAACCCTTCCATCGTCCGATCCTGGACTTTCTATGATTGGGCCAATTCAGTGTATTCACTGGTGATCGTTTCTTCGGTCTTCCCGGTGTACTATCAGGCTGTAACCACAGCTTCCGATGGCAGCGACCAGGTAAATTTCCTCGGTTTTACGCTCGCCAATTCGGTCCTGTTAAGCTATGCCATCTCTTTCAGTTATATAGTGGTTACGCCATTGTTGCCTTTGTTGTCTGGCATTGCCGACTACGCGGGCAACAAAAAATTTTTCATGGGCATGTTTGCCAATCTTGGTGGATTGGCCTGCGCCACCCTTTACTTTTTCGATGCCTCCAACCTGGAGCTCGGTATTGCCTGTGTTGTTTTGGCATGCATTGGTTATTCTGGTAGCGTCGTATTCTATGATGCCTACCTTCCTGAAATCGTAACCGAAGACAAAATGGACTCGGTTAGTGCAAGAGGTTATATAATGGGGTATGCAGGAAGCGTACTGTTGCTCATTTTTAGTCTGGTGATGATTTCCAATTACCAAACCTTTGGGTTTACTGCTGAATCCTCGGCAGTCAGATTTGTTTTTCTATTGGTAGGCTGCTGGTGGATTTTGTTTTCTCAAATTCCGCTTAGGGTTCTTCCAACTTCCGGAAAAAAACTTTTTACCGGTGGTCAGGTTATGTGGAGTGGATACATTGAATTAAAGAAAGTATGGAATGAATTGAAAGAACAACACGAAATTCGTCGTTATCTGCTTTCATATTTTTTCTTCAACATGGGGGTTCAGACCATAATGTACCTGGCCGCGACTTTTGGATCGAAGGAATTGCAACTGCCAGGTCCTAAGCTTATTGCTACCGTTCTTCTGATTCAGCTTGTTGGTGCTTTGGGCGCCTGGGGATTTGCACGTGTTTCAGACAGAATTGGAAACAAGGCAACCCTGTCCGTGATGATTTCTATTTGGATTGTCATCTGTCTCTCAGCCTATTTCATAACCCAGGAATATCAGTTTTATGCTGTTGCCTGTGCGGTTGGAACGGTAATGGGGGGCATTCAATCCCTTGGAAGGGCTACCTATGCTAAGTTGCTCCCCGTTGAAACCAAGGACTTTGCTTCTTACTTTAGTTTTTATGATGTGGTGTACAACCTTTCCATTGTGTTTGGAACGTTCATGTATGGATTTGTGGAGCAGATCACGGGAAGCATGCGCAACAGCACTTTGGTGCTGATGACATTTTTTATCGCTGGTCTTTATTTCTTACAAAAAGTTAATATGCAGCACCGACCTTCGGTCGCAACTAATACAACAGGTGCTTAACGGTTGCGCCGTTGTTGATCAATTGTCTCAGCGAATCAATTCCAATCCGGAGGTGCATGTCCATAAAGTTCTTGGTCACCACCGTGTCGCTTACTTCAGTTTTTACACCTTCAGGAATCATTGGCTGATCTGAAACCAGCAACAATGCGCCGGCGGGGATTTCGTTAAAAAATGCAGTAGAGAAAATCGTGGCGGTTTCCATATCGATGGCCATTGCCCTGATCTTTCTCAAATAATTTTTGAATTCTTCATCCCACTCCCATACCCTCCGGTTGGTTGAGAAAACGGTTCCAGTCCAATAGTCATTCCCAGCATCTCGGATCGTGGTTGAAATGGCTTTTTGAAGCGCAAACGCCGGTAATGCCGGCACTTCTGGTGGAAAATAGTCGTTGGAAGTTCCTTCGCCTCTGATGCCAGCAATCGGAAGAATAAAGTCACCCAGATTGTTTTTCTTTTTTAGACCTCCACACTTTCCAAGGAAAAGGCAGGCTTTGGGTTTAACTGCAGATAGACAGTCCATGATGGTGGCAGCATTCGGGCTACCCATTCCAAAGTTGATGATGGTGATGCCTTCAGCGGTGGCGCTTCGCATGGCTCTGTCCTGGCCATGGACTTCTACACCATGCATTTCCGCAAACTTCTTTACGTATAAATCGAAGTTGGTGAGTAGGATGTATTGACTGAACTGATCCAATGGCAGGCCTGTGTAGCGGGGCAACCAGTTTTCAACAATAGATTCTTTGGTCTTCATGCATATAGGGGTTTGGTAAAAAAAACCCGAGGCTTAAATCCATAAATTGCAAGATGCAATCTTTGAACCTGCCGGAATTTGAACCCAAAATTATCAAAGAGAGCGGCAAATACAGGATTTTCGATCTGATTCGGAAAAAGTACGTGGTTCTAACCCCTGAGGAATGGGTTCGGCAGCATTTTATACATTATATGCTTAAGGCGCTGAACTACCCCAAATCGCTGATTAAGGTCGAATCAGGCCTGAAAGTAAATGCCCTTCAAAAGCGCTCTGACATCCTGGTCCATGATCGGGAAGGAAAGGCCTGGATGCTGGTGGAGTGTAAGTCCCCTGAAATTGGTTTGGATCAAAAGGCTTTTAACCAGGCTTCAGTTTACAATATGACCGTTGGTGCAAAGTTCATTGTTGTGACCAATGGAATGTTGCATTACTGTTTTAAGCCTTTTCCCGGCGGACAGAAACCTGAATTTCTTGACGGCCTACCAGAATACCATTAATGTTTTAAGCAAAATTACCTCTCGGGTTAAAAGACAGCTTCCATAATCGTAATGGCCAGCACAAAAATGATGGCAAGACAAAAAAGGTTGAGCAACAACCCCGTTTTAATCATGTCTTTCATTTTGATGTAACCACTCGCAAATAGAATGGCATTCGGTGGTGTCGAGATTGGCATCATAAAAGCACAGCTGGCTGCGAAGGTTACAGGTAGTGCAAGGTAAATGGGATTAATTCCGGCCCCTTCTGCAATACCAAAAACGACCGGAACAAAAATGGTAACAAGTGCTACGTTACTCATGAGTTCCGTGAGCGCCATGGATATGAACGTCAGTGAAAATATCAGAACTGCACCGCTGATTTGATTCTCCCTGAAATACCCACCAATTTTTTCAACAAGACCTGATTTCTCCATTCCTCCGGCCAATGCCATACCGCCACCAAACAGCAATAAAATTCCCCATTGCATGTTTTTCATATCCGACCACTCCAGTAATCCCCTGGCTTTTGTTTCCTCTGATGCTGCCGGTAAAAGGAACATCAATACTGCACCCAGAATTGCAATGGACGTATCATCGAGCAGTCCAAAACCAATGACTTTATTGATCAGTTGTTTAAAAATCCACAGGAAAGAGGTTATACCGAAAATAATCAGCACCTTTTTTTCCATTCCCGACACTGGCCCCAGTTCTTTGAGTTTGTTTTCAATCAGTTCTTTGGAGCCCGGAATGTTTGATAGACGATTTCGGAAAAGAATTTTGGTGATAATCAGATAGCACGATGCGAGTGCAAGAATCATGAGTGGAACACCAACAATCATCCAATCGGCAAACCCAACATCTGTTCCGTATATTCTTTTTACATGTCCGACCATGACTACGTTTGGTGGTGTGCCAATGATGGTGGCAATACCTCCTATGCTGGAAGCGTAGGCAATGGCCAGCATGAGTCCAGTAGAAAAATTTTTAAAGCGATCGTCCTGCTCAAGGGATAGATCTTTAGCGATCAGGTTGGTCACGGAAGCGGCGATGGGCAACATCATGATGGCGGTTGCGGTGTTGCTGATCCACATGCTGATGAGTGCAGTGGCTAACATGAATCCCAAAATGATTCCATTGCCGCTGGTGCCGGTCATTCGAATCAGGTTCAAAGCGATGCGTTGATGCAAATGGTATTTTTCTAATGCCAGCGCCAAAATAAATCCGCCCATAAACAGAAAGATGACCGGATCACCGTATGGTTGGGCGGTCTCGGACATAGAAGAAATTCCCAGGGCTGGCAGTACAATCAGTGGAAGAAGTGATGTGATGGCAATGGGAAGGGGTTCTGTTATCCACCAGGTGAGCATCCAGGCCCCAAGTGCTATAACTGAAGAAATTTCTTTGGAAAGTCCTGTGGTCGGAATGATGAAAAATAAGAGAAGGAAGAGTGTTGGACCGGCAGCGATGGCCAAGTTTCTTTGGATGGAGGCGTTCATAAGGGCAAAAGAATTACCCTAAGGTAGATCAATTACCCCCAAAATATGAATACCGGTTGTTGTGATTTAACTCCCTTAGAGGACCGAGGAATCCTGCCCTTTGTTTAGGGAAGAATTGGCGGGCTTGACGATGAGTTCTCTTCCGTCCAGTTGATAACCGTTGAGTGATTCAATGGCTTTTTGTGCTTCGGTGTCATTGGGCATTTCAACAAAGCCAAATCCCTTAGCTCGACCGGTTTCTTTGTCTCTGACCAACTTAACGGACGATACCTCCCCGTGGGTCTTGAAGGTAGTTTCCAGGTCTTCTTTCCTGGTTTTGAAATTGATGTTTGCTACGAAAATGTTCATGGCAATCCCGAATAGTGACCAAACTTTACGGTGTAAAGAAGGTTAATTCAGGTTAATTACGCAAGCTATTCAGCTCATAAGTTCTCTGGCATGTTCCAGAGCGGCTTTGGAAGGGCTTGAACCGGATATTATCCGCGCGATCTCATTTTCCCTTTCTTTTTTATCCAGTAAACGGATATCACTGCTTGCACGGTTGGTGCTGGTATCTTTAAAAACAAGGTAATGGGTTGCGCCTTTGGCAGCAATTTGGGCCAGGTGCGTTATAGCGATTATTTGATGTTTTTGTGACATTTTACGCATAAGCTCTCCCAACCTGAGTGCAATTTCTCCTGAAATTCCAGTATCGATTTCATCCAGTACCAGTGTGGGCAACGAGGTCTGTCCAGCCATGATGTATTTAATGCAAAACATCAAGCGAGAGAACTCACCGCCAGAAGCCGCCTGTGCAATTGGCACCGGCTCCACACCTTTATTGGCGCTGAAGAGTATGTTCAATCGATCAATGCCAGTTGGACCGGCCTCTACCATTGCATGTTGAACCAAAACCTTTGCATCAGGTATACCAAGCTCTTTGAGCAAGCCCCTAAGTTCTTTGCATAGTTTTTCAACAACGGCCAGTCTCGAAGCCGAAAGTTTTGATGCCAGGTCATCGCGTTTTTTGACGCGCACAGCAAGGTCTTTTTTACATACAGAAATCATTTCTGCGATGCCATCCGTTTTAACAACTTTTGAACGCAATTCCTCTCCTATAGCAATCAACGCAGCTGAAGAGTTCACACGGTGTTTACGCTGTAGATTATTGATAGCGTCCAGTCGCTGCCTTAACTCTGTTGCCTTCTCGGAATCAAAATTTATTTCTTCTGCTGCTGATTCGCTTTCATGTGTAATATCTTCCAGCTCGATTCTAATCGATTCAATCCTGGCTGCCAGTGTGGCATAGACTGGACTAAAGGAGGCAAGATTATTTAACAAGGCCCGAGCATCGAGCAATGTTTTCCGCGTGGAAAATTCCTGCTCCCCCAAAATTCCAATTGCCTCTACCAACTTTGATTTGATGACTTCCGCGTTTTCCTGAACTTTTAGCGCGGACTCCAGGTTTGAATCATCCTCGGCGACAAGATTAAGGCGATCTATTTCCTGAAGTTGGAATCGGATGAAATCCGCCTCTTGTTTCAGCTTTTCAGATTCAGCCTCCAGATTCAATAGCTTTTCGTGCTCAGATTTCCATGCTGTCCAGCCATCAACATAATCCTTTCTGAGTTGCTCATTGCCTGAATACAAATCGATGAGTTTAAGTTGAAATCCAGCTTCGCCCAATTCAAGGGTTTCATGTTGCGAGTGAATGTCCATCAGTCGCAATCCGATTTTTTTCATGACCTCGAGCGTTACCGGACTGTCGTTAATGAAAGCGCGACTCTTACCTCCAGGACTAATTTCACGTCTGATGATGGTTTCGGGCTGATGGTCCAGTTCGAGCTGCTCAAAAATGGATTCAAGCTGGTAATCACCAATTTGAAACACGCCCTCTGTTATGCACTTCTCATTTTGATCCAGCAGAACTTTGGTATCGGCGCGATTCCCCAACAACAAGCCCAGTGCTCCCGACATAATGGATTTACCTGCGCCAGTTTCTCCGGTAATAACGTTTAGTCCTTTACCAGGAACCATTTCCAGGCTTCGGATCAACGCGTAGTTTTTTATGGTCAGTCTGGTCAGCACCGCGTTGGGTGAAAGGTTTATTTGGTGTTCAGTATCTCCTGATAAATTGTTCTTTTCGAGTCGATGGCTGTTAGTATGTCGTAGGCTTCACGTTTTACACCCAGGCTAGCCTTCGAAAAAATATTTACCAACTCATTCGATTTAGAGTCGAAAAATGAAACGATAAGAATTGAATTTGGATTGATGGCCCAGGCTTTCTTTACTTCTTTTAAAACATTGAGCACAACCGTACGGCTCTCTTCTGGCTTGTTGTCAAAAACGTCCAATGCAAGCCTGTGGTAACGGTAGTTGTTTTTTCTCAATTCAATGAGCTGTGGATTGTTAATGCTTTCAATCAGACTGTTTCGGTTGCGGATGCTGGAGAGGGAAGTCCATCCGCTTCGACCTGAGGTTTGCGCATTGTTCACCACCATAAGCGCTTTTTGGAAATGAGGCGTGCCGCCCATTTCGCTGAATGAATCATAGTCCATTCCAATGATGATGTAGGCGTAAAAGGCCAACATCGAGGTGAGGTTGCTGAGGTAGCTGTTGTCGTTGTATTCAAGCGGCTGACTTTCGATGTAATCGAATTCCCAATCGCGGTCGGCAAAATTCAACATCACCGATTCGTAGTTGGAATTGAATACGGGTCTGCCGGAGGTAATCTGGGCGCTGGCCTGAAAGTTTCCAATCGATGGCATCCGGCTTATGTTCAGAAAAAGGGTACAATTAATCCGTTCATGATTTTTGTATGAATCGTTTGTCCATTTGCGTGTGTTCATGAAGTTGGCAAAGGAGCGTTCCATGTCCTTAAACACCGATCGGTCTGCACTCTGCACCTGATCGGCATTGATCACCACCTTACAGTTCAGTTCCTGGGCATGAACAGTAGCTGCGGTTAATAGCAATGCCAAAACGATTTTATTGTACATACAATCCTGAATTTAGATAATCAAACCCAACTGCTCCAACTCTGGTGTCTGGCCTATGGCCGTGTAGTTGGAAATACCCCGTTTTAACGACGAAAGCTGGAAATTAATGTGTTGAAATAAGGAAGAGAGCCGAACGGATCGCTTAGATCGATTGCTCGGCTCTCCTCGTATTCAGCCATCGGAGCGAACTTGGGAAAGTCCAGTTCGCTTAATGGTTATGGCAAAGAATCAGTGCTCCGGTCAGGCTTCCTGAGGCTGGTCGGTCTCTGTTCTGTATCGGAACATTACCTTGCCCTCCAGGAACTCTTCGGTTGCGCTGCTGGTCGGCTTAGGCAGACGCTCATAATATTTTGAAATCTCAATTTGCTCACGGTTTTCGAATACCTCTTCAAGGTTGTCGACGGTTGTCGCAAATTCAGCAAGCTTGTTGCTGAGTTCTTCTTTTAGGTTGGTGGAGATTTGTCTCGCACGCTTAGAGATGATCACGACCGATTCGTAAACGTTACCGGTTGGAGCGGCGATTTTGTCCACGTCTCTGGTGATGATGGAAGGTTGTGCTGCCATATTTAGGAGTTTTTGTTTTTCTTAAATTGATTTAATCTGGATCTGCTTTGAATATAAAATCGTTCGGCGTCTTTTGAATACTTACTCTCCGGATAGCGGTCAATGAATTCCTGGTAAAGATCGACCACAGCCTGGTATCGCTCCTCCTGTAAGTTGGGTAAACTTTTGTTGGCCAACTGAAATTGAGCGTCTACCCGTAAATAGGCACTTTCTTCAAGAAATTTCGAGTCTGGAAAGTCAAGAGAGAAATTTTTCAGGGCAATCACAGCAGCCTTATAATTTTTCACCTTGAGATATTGTCTGGCATTTTCAAAACCTTTTTCCTCGAGCTTAAGTTGAGAAGTATTGATTACGTCAATGGCTCGCTCAGAAAAATCGGATGCAGGGTAGCGGTTCAAAAAGTTCTGCATCGCTTCCATGGCTTCTATACCTGGTTTTTGATCGAGGTTGGGCGGCGGGGCATAGGTATAGAGAGAATAAGCATACATGAAAAATGCTTCCTCTGCTTTTTGACTTCTGCCGTACACTTCAAAAAATGATTTAAAGGATTCACTGGCAAGCAAGTATGTTCCTTCGTTGTATTGACAATAAGCTAAGGAGAATTCAACCTGCTCACCTTCGGGTAATCCGCGTACAATGGGTCGTATATCCTCAAATAAAATCGCAGCGCGGTAGTAATCTTTTTTCTCGTAATAGGTTAGAGCGGCTTCGTATTTCACGCGCCAGTCTTCATTCTTCTGAATTTTTCTGAATTTATTCGAGCACCCTGCCAACAACAATAAACCTGATAACAGGATTAATGTTTTCTGACTTGTAACCAATGAACTGAGTGCCGTCGAAGAAAAGATCATATTAAAGAAGGGCGCAAATATAGGCCTGTAAAGGCATTCCCGAAACCTGAAATTCAACGCTTGACCACCAGTTTTCGTGTTACAACCCCCTCATTGTCTACATAAATGGTGTAGAAATAGATTCCAGGGGTCATTTCATCGGTTGAAATCTTAGCTTTTTGCTCAGAAAAAGGCATTTCTTGCTCTCCTACGGCACTTCCGAGGATATTGTGAATTACAATTTTGGCCTCTGTGCGCTCATTATAAAGCTCGTAATCTATGAAGGCAAGCGATGAAACAGGGTTAGGGTAAAGATCCCGTATGGTTATGTCCTTTGACTGAAAAACAATGTTTTTAGCTTTTTCCTCGTCGATATTAATGGTTAGCGGTAACTCCTCCTTCACCCCGCCTCCTTTGTACATGACGTCAAACCTTAAGAGGTTTTGACCGGCCACAAGGCCTGTTTCAAGCGTAAAATGAAGCCCAGTTAGGATGGCTCCGGGCTCAATTTTTCTGGTTATTTCAGGCACTCCAGCCTCCAAACAATCGCCATCTATACAGAAATAGCCTTTTTGTGTTGCTCTAAAGTCAGCATCACCGAGCCGGACTATGAAAAGTTGTGACTTATCCGTGTTGTTTTTGACCCTAATGGGGATTTTGATTGTTTTTCCAACGGTACTTTGGACCGTTTCAGGGACCCCCACCACCTCAAATTGCTGACCATTCACCCAAAAGGAGGCAAAAAGGGCCATTATTATGAAAATAGGTGTGCGCAAGCTGGCTAGGTTTAACCCAAATAAATATAACACCGGTAACACTTACTTGGTTCTCAGGTGCCCCAATTATTATTTGATTAGAATCCTTTAGGGGGATTTTTTATCCCCTGTTCCGCGGGGTTTTCGGGTTCTGCCGCCCACCACCATGATGCGGGTAGGTCTTTCTGTTTCCCTCCAACGGAATCCTTTCAATAGCCGGTCGTCCTCTTTGATCTCAAGTGGTGGAATGAACTTGGCGTCTGGCATGACATAGAAGGTGATGTTGTTCAGCTTCCCTTCCATGAAGTTAATTTTCATGTTGCTGCAGATAATTTTATTCATCCCTGTCAATAAGGTGGCGGTGGCACGAAGGCTGTCGGTTTCGATGGATTTTTGTTCTAAGGCAAAGTACAGGCTCTCACCGTTACCGGTAACGTCTACATAGTCTATGGTGTTGTTGCGCATCCAGGCTACCATCCGTCTGCCTTTTATCTGGTTGTAGTTGTTCAAATCATCCGAGCCTGCAACAAAACTGTTGCTGATCATATTGATCTTTTTGATGGAATTGTTCTGTATAAACATGCGGATCGTATCGGCGGTCATTTGATTGCTGAGGTTCCAAAGAACGGGCTGATCAAAAAATGTCATCACCGAGTCCGCTGATTGGTAAACGAGCGAGTCGGCCACCGCTTGTAAGTCTTGTTTGAAGATACGAACGCGTGGGTAGGCGAGTAGGTATTTGGTTTTGCCATCCTGTCCTTCTACAGAAACCAGTGTGTCTCCGCGCAGAAAAAGTGTATCGGCCGCTTGATCGAATCGGACCACGTATGGATTGCCATAAATTTTAGTGATCCCCTGCTTCTTGTGGTAATCACCTTGTTCACCATAAATGATCATATTCTCCTCCTTGGCAGTGATGACGACGTTGCCGGTTGCACGATAGAAAAAGTTTTTATCGTCTATCTTGTAATGGTCACCCTTCATCCGGTTAGACTTGGTTTCAATAACGCCATCGTTTAGTACAGAAAGTTTGGAGATGGTGTTGTAGGTGCCGCTGTTGTAGTTGACCACCTTGCCGTCCTTATCCACCACCGTAGCCGGTGCCAGAAAAGTTACTACTTTGGTTTTCGTCTGGTACTGCAGGGTGTCTGAGGTGAAGGTGAAATCCTGGTTTTCACCGATCACTCCTGACTTAAAAGCTGCAACGTTGGTGACGGTGTTCAGGTAACCCTTTTGGCTTTTAAGGACATTGGTGGTGTCTACGAGTTTTCCTCCATTAAAATATTTGGCAAGGCTTTTATTGCGGTAGTAGTCCAGATAATTGGTAAACAATTGAAGGGAATTCAGTTTCGTGAATACGACGTTCTTACGCAGTCGGGCGATTCGATTGTTCCCTTCGTAGGTCAGGCCTCCGGCGGTGATGGTTACTGAGTCGCCTTCGAGAATTTTGATTTTACCGAATGCCTCAAGACTATTTTCTGCCTTATTTAATATGGCAGAATCACAAAATATGGTTGTTCTTCCCTGTTTGAAAACCACATTGCCTACTGGTCGGGCGACTCGGACGCCGCCTGAGGTACCACCTTTCAATACGTCGGCGTGTTCGAGCTTGATTTTTTGCGCCAATACCCCCGAGATGGAAGTCAGTACAAGGAAATGGATGAGGATAAGACGCATGATGTGTTTCAAAAATAGATAAAACTTAATTTTGGGTATGCTCGAAGGTTTCAGGCGATTTGCGGAGAAAAAAGAGCTCTTTTCAAAAGGAGGCAAAATCCTTGCCGCTGTGAGCGGCGGATTGGACAGCATGGTTATGGTCAACCTATTGAAGTTGGCTGGTTATGAGTTTTCCGTAGCGCATGTGAATTTTATGCTTCGTGGAAATGCTTCCGATGGTGATCAACTGTTTGTGAAGCAGTGGTGCCTGGAAAACGGAATTCCTTTTTTTTCTGAAAGACTGGATGCAGCAAAGTATTCCGGTGAAAAGGGTGTCTCCATTCAGATGAGTGCTCGTGAATTAAGGTATTCCTGGTTTAAAACTTTGGCAAGCGAACACAACTTTTCCCACATAGCCACTGCACATCATTTGGATGATCACCTTGAGACAGTTTTGCTGCAGCTTTCCTCCGGTTTAGGTCCTGCCGCGGTTAGTGGAATTCCTGTGAAGAATGAATTGGTGGTGAGACCGATGATGTTTACCGATCGGAAATCCATTCATGATTTTGCTCTTGCCAGGAATATTACATGGCGTGAAGATGAAAGCAATCAAGGAGACGACTATGCAAGGAATTTTTTAAGACATCAGGTCATTGAGCCCTGGAAGCGGCAACATCCAAATCTTTTATCATCCATCGAGTTATCGACTTTTAAAAGTCTAGGCGTCATGGAAATCTTTTTTGAAGGATTATCAACTTTAAAAAACCGACTGATTCGGTTGGACCAACATGGAGTTGGGGGTATTGTGATGGAAGAACTTTTTGAATTCAAGAATCCATCTTCAATTCTTTTTCATTTACTCTCCGATTTTGGCTTCAATCGTTCTCAATGTGAGCAGATGTTGGAATTTTTTGAACATACTGGCGCCAGATTTTTTTCAGAGACCAAGGTGGCCTGGATTGATCGTGGCAGAATTCTTATTGCTGATCCATTACCACTGAGTCAGGAGCAGGTTGAAATTGTTGGGCCGGGGGCCTATGCCAAAGCCGGGGAGGTGATCCGATGTACTGAGTCAAATACGCCGCTCAATGCTCCTAATGTTGCCTCCCTTGATTTGGAGACGCTCCGATTCCCCCTCACCTGGCGAAATTGGGAGCCCGGGGATGTTTTTGTCCCCTCCGGCATGACGGGCAGGAAAAAGCTTTCTGATTTCCTGGTGGACAATAAAGTCCCGGTCATGCATAAACCCAACGTGTCTGTGGTAATATCCGGGGATGATATTGTCTGGGTTGCAGGTTTTCGGGTTAGCGAAAAATACCGCGCCAAAGCTGATACCCGGAAAATCTTTCAAATCGAGCTACAAACTACCCGCCGGTAATTCAATTCTGATTTTTTAATTCTGTCCCGAGGCGTAAATTGCGCCGCTTAAAAATCAACGAAATTCAATCGCTATGAAAGTAACAGTTGTGGGTGCTGGAAACGTAGGAGCAACCTGTGCCGATGTTCTGGCTTATCGTGAAATTGTCAATGAAGTGGTATTGCTTGATATCCGTGAGGGCTTTGCTGAAGGTAAGGCTTTGGATGTGTGGCAGAAGGCCCCAATCGACCAATATGACACCCGCACGGTTGGGTCGACCAACGACTATTCCAAGACTGCAGGGTCCGACGTGGTGGTTATCACCTCTGGACTTCCCCGCAAGCCAGGAATGAGCAGGGATGATCTTATAGGAACCAATGCTGGTATCGTTAAGTCGGTTACCGAAAATGTTGTTAAACATTCTCCCAACTGTATCATTATCGTTGTGTCCAACCCGTTGGACGTAATGACCTATCAGGCGCACTTGGTTTCTAAGTTTCCTAGAACCAGAATTATGGGTATGGCCGGAATTCTGGATACGGCACGTTACCGCGCATTTTTAGCAGAGGCTTTAAATGTTTCCCCGAAAGACATTCAGGCCATGTTGCTGGGTGGTCATGGTGACACCATGGTACCACTTCCACGCTATACTACGGTATCGGGTATCCCGGTGACTGAACTCATTGATGAGGCGAAATTGAATGCGATCATTGAGCGCACCAAAGTCGGCGGTGGAGAGCTGGTTAAGCTTATGGGTACTTCTGCCTGGTATGCACCGGGCTCAGCAGCTGCCCAAATGGTAGAATCAATCGTTAAGGATCAAAGAAGAATTCTTCCGGTTTGCATCCAGTTGAAAGGAGAGTACGGAATTGACAACTGTTACCTGGGTGTACCTGCTGTATTGGGTAAAAATGGTGTTGAAAAGATCATTGAGCTTGATTTAAATCAACAGGAGAAAGCCCTTTTAGAAACAAGCCGAAAGCATGTTAAAGAGGTGATGGATGTTCTGGATAAAATTGGAGGCTAAGATTAATTTGGGCCTATGATTCGTATTTGGGTACTATCTTTTTTTACATGTTTCGGTGGCGTGCTGTTTGCTCAGCAAAACATGCAGGCTGTGGAGTTCAATCAAAAACTTAAGTCCGATAAAACGGCTGTGATCCTCGATGTGCGATCTCCTGGAGAGTACGCAGAGGGTCACCTGGATAAAGCGTTAAATATTGATGTTAACGCAACCGATTTTTTGGCGAGAACGTCCAAACTCGATAAGCAAAAGACCTATTATGTTTATTGTCTCGCCGGTGTTCGTAGCGACAGGGCGGCTGAATCATTGCGAAAGCGTGGCTACAAAGCCATTTCTTTAAACGGCGGAATCAAGGCATGGTCCTCCGCCGGATACCCGGTTGTTAAAACTGGAAATAAATAAAGGGCTGAATTCCTGCCGACTTGGTCTGAATGACCAAGATGATGGCGGCGACCATCAGGACCAATTTCCCGGCCAGTGGCATACTGATTACCAGTGACTCTGCTCTCCTTTCAAAGGGCTCTGGTAAAAAGTGCAATACATATCCAAACAGCATGAGCAGCAGTACCCATCGGTAGCCTTCAATGAATTCAGGCAGCACCGACCAGGAGAAGGAACCAAATATTTGACCGATCATTTGAAACGCCGTGGCTGAATCATTGGCCCGGAAAAATATCCAACAGAGGCATACGAAATGGAAGGTGAATAACCATCCTGAAAATTTCCAGATTGCTCCAGGTTCCACGACTGTTTTGTTTTTTACATCGGAGTAAATCTTATGAACGGCCAGTGCGGCGCCATGCAGGCCTCCCCACAAAACGAACCTTAAAGAGGCTCCGTGCCAAAGACCGCCAAGGAGCATGGTGATCATCAAATTTAAATAGGTTCGCCATTTGCCTTTTCGGTTTCCACCCAGTGATATGTAGAGGTAATCCCTCAGCCAGGAAGAAAGACTGATGTGCCACCTCCGCCAAAATTCAGTGATGTTGAGCGATCGGTAAGGTGAATTAAAATTGATGTTGAAATGAAAACCGAGTAACAAGGCGATTCCTATGGCCATATCTGAATACCCGGAGAAGTCGCAGTAAATCTGCAGGGCATAACCATAAACCGCCACCAGGTTTTCAAGTCCGGAGTACAACGCCGGTGCATCAAATACTCGGTCAACAAAGTTCAGGCTGATGTAGTTTGAAATGACCGCTTTTTTAAATAGCCCGGTTACTATCAGAAAAATTCCCTTTCCCATCATCGCATCAGTAACCAAAACAGGTTTCCGGATTTGTGGTAAAAAGTCTGCAGCCCGGACAATGGGTCCTGCTACCAGCTGCGGGAAAAAGGAAAGGTAAAAGGCGTAATCCAAAATGCTGTCAGTTGCTTTAAGATTTCCGCGGTAAACATCGAGCGTATAGCTCAGGGACTGGAAAGTGAAAAATGAGATTCCGACCGGTAAGAAAATATCAAAACTTCGGTCTGGGCCTCCTGCTAATCCATTGAAAAGGTCAAAAAGAAAATTGGTGTACTTGAAGTAGGCAAGCAAACTAAGGTTGACCGAAAGACTAACCAGCAAAAGAAATTTTTTTAAGGATGGTCTCGAGGCGTCCTGTATGACCTTGGCCAATTGGAAATCCATTAGGGTGCAACTGGCCAATACCAAAAAGTAAATTCCACTGGATTTATAATAGAAATAGAACGAGAAAAGAATTACAAAAATGAGTTTTGGTCTTGTGGTATCTGAAAGCAAATAATAGGTGAATAAAAATCCAGTGAACAGAAACAGGAAGAATCCACTGTTGAAGATCATGGGCTGATCGGGTTGGTAGATGAACTGACCAACCAGCTTTTGAAGATCAATGGGCAGCATAGGCATTCAGGGCCTCCATTAGTGCAAGGTAGAGCATGTCCCCCTGTAGTTCATATCCGGTTTTGGTGAAATGAACGCCGTCCTTTTGCATTAGACCTGCCTTCATCCATTTTCCGGGGAATCCGTCCTCTCCACCAGCGGCATAGAGATCAAAAACCGGAATTTTATTTTCATCTCCATATGTTAAAATCAGGTCTCTGATTTTCCTGACGGAGGGATTGGTTCGATTCTTTTTTCGGAAGGTGCCGGGAGGTGTTGTAAGCAACAGCGTTGCACTGGGATTGAACTTGCGAATACTTTCAATAAAAGTTCTCATTTGTGCCTCGAGATCACCATCAAAATAAGGGTAGTCCAAGGCCTCATTGGTTCCTAAGGATATGATGATCAGGTCTGGATGTAGGGCTGGGGTTTGTTCCAGTTGTTCGGTGGGAAGACTGTAGTGTTTGAATTTGGCGCCATTTACTCCGGCGGCGTGGTACCAAACTCCAGGTTTGCCGGAACCAAGAGCCATGCCATAAAAGGTGAGTCTGGTTTGCTGTGGAAGTGTCTTTAAAACTTTTAGTTTAATTCTCTCTGTCGGGTAGGGCAAATATATTTTGCTGGAACCCGGCACTTCATTGGTGTACGCCCCCGCAAAGGCCATTGCTCTGTTCAAGGAGTCCAAAATGGACATATGGTATGAATAAGAATCCTTTCTATAGAAGAGTATTAATTCATTGGCTCTATAATCAAAACCCCCGGTTTTCTTCAAATTGATTTCCAGCATGGCTGTTGAATCTGAGCTTGACACGGTGATTCCACTCAGGCCGATGGGAAGCGGCTGATCCGGGAAAACCATCCGCTTACTTTCCCAGTTTACGTTCGAAGTGGACTGAACATCATCCGGCCCATTCGTACGGGCAAGTTTTGCAGGAATAATAAGGCCTCTGCCTGCATTTCCAAATTCTGTTTGAAAATGCTTTCTAACTTGTCCGGAAAGAAAATCAGCCTGAATGTGTGAGTCCCCGAAGTGCAAAATGGAAACTGTTTCCTGGCCATTATTTTTTAAAGCCTGTAGTTTTTTCAAAAATTCTTTTAGTCCCTCAGGGTATACGATTCGGTTGTACCGATAATCTACTACGCCATAGTCATTGGCAATGGCGAACCGAATGGTTTCCTGCTCTTCACGAAGCGTGAACGAAATCATGAAAATGCTAGTTAAGATCAGCAGCCTTTTCATAACGTTTTTGTTCAAAGAGTAATGCCTTGGCCAGTTTGCTGGCCATAAATGATCCGCCGCGATAATTCAGGTGGGTGTAATCCTTTCCAGCCAAGGGAGGCTGTCGATTGACCAGGTCTACCATGCTGTTTTCGCCGCCCATGGCTGCGAACATATCCCAAAAAGCGATCCCTGTTTTTTTGGCAATGCGACGTTGGGCATTCCTCATGTTGAGCACGGAGGGCATGGTTTGGTAATTCCCATTGTCGTTGATGCTTCGGTCGCTTACGCTCAGGAGTAGGATGGTTGCATTTGGCATCGATCTTTTGAGGTGTTCAACCACTCTGGTCATTCCAAAAACATAGTAGCCATAATCAGAAGAATCTTTTTCGCTCACCACATTGAGGCCATACTGCAGTACGATCAATTGATACGGGTGTTCTTTTGAAAACGACTGGAGGATTTTGCTGGAAATTCTGGTCAGGGCCATACCGGAATTACCCCGCATGGCAAGGTTGTCAATAAAAATCCCGTTTCCCTGTTCGAATGAAATCCCATAGATACCAAGGCTATCGGCATTGTTGACGGTTAAGCGAATCGATTGGCTTCTTTCGCGTGTCAGTGCGATGCGCTGGAGGCTTTCGTTCGGAACGATTTCAATTTGCTGTCCAATGCTGTCGTCTACCGTTAATTGGATGGTGCGCCATGCATCGGCCTGGAGAAAGATTTCTGCCGGTTCCAATGAAATTAATTTTTTTCCAGGTCTGAATTCAGCGAAGTTGTTTTCAAGTGGGGTTGCGGAAAATCCAGCCGGACCAAAAACCGGCTCTGTTTCATATTGCGCGGTTATGGTTTTGTTACTCCATTGTTCAAAAGATTGTTGAATGGTAGTGCGAAACTTGGCCACCTCACTCACCAGTGGAATAAGACCAGGTCCCTTTCCACCAAAAATCTGTTGCAGGGTATCCCGCAGGTTTCCGGTCAGGATGTCACCCTCAATAAAGCTGTCGCCATAAAATCCAATTCGAACCCTTTGTTTCCCTGCTTTATTAATGGCTGCGTAAAAGGAAGCCATTGCGTTGCCTTCTGCTGAATAATCTTCAATACAGGTGACCCCATCAGGACAAGGTAGCTTTCCGGGGTGCAGTGGGACTTCAATTTCAACAGTGTCTGGGGCTACAGGAGCGGTAATTTTTTTTCTGGTCTGATATCAGAAAGCAAATCAATCTTTTTGAATTCAAACCCGGCAATTGAAAAAGCGGGCAGCCAATAGAGTAACAACAGCAGAAGCACTGCATAGACAAATAGGATCAAACCCTGATGCAGCTTGTTTTCGTTCATGCAGGTCGTCGTTCTAAGATAGTGATTAATTATGCTTAGATGTAGCCTGCAGCGGTGTAACTAATGAGTCCAAGGGTTTCCTTGAAAATTCGTTCCCAGATTTTAAGGGCTTTGGTAGAAGGGATGATGATCTGATCCGGCGTGAATTGTCTTTCTTCAAGTTGGGTGTCGGTCGGAAAAACCGGACAGTCGAATCCGGCCTTTTTAAAGCATGCCGAGGCCCGTGGCATATGAAAGGCTGAGGTAATGAGCAGGCAATCGTTTGGGTCAGTGTCTTTTAATAGTTTGACTGACTCAACAGCATTTTCAAACGTATTTCTTGAATTCCCTTCGGTACGAATGACCGAGTCGGGAACACCCATGCTCAGGAATAATTTTCGTAGCTCAACCGCTTCGCTATAGGTGCCGTCGAGCAGTTCGCCACTTCCGCCTGAAATAAGAATATTTTTAATGATGCCTTTTTTGAACAACATCACGGTGTGGTTCACGCGGTCTGGTGAGCTGGTGACATAGATCCGGTCCTTTAAAGGTGCATGGGATTGGGTAACGCCGGTAAGTAGAATTCCAGTGGAATAAGTCCTGTCGATGGAATTCATGGGCACCAGGGGAGTTTCCCAGATTCTGGCGGCTTCAATGGCTAAAAATTCATTGGTGAAAAAGAAAAACAGCGCCACCGAAGTGATGAGTAGTTTTCTTTTTAAACCTGGATTTTTAACAAAAAGCCCCCAAAGCAAAAACACAGCGATTAGGCTTCCCGGAAGAAATAGCTTACCAATGGTTTTGGATAGAAAGAAAAACATGGCAGAGGTTTTTTACCAGTGGTAAAATTAACCTTTCCTGCCACGGGTCAATTCTATCTTCTGGATTTATTGTCTCGCTTTCTGGACAGGCTATTCAGCATTTTGGTGTTTAGGAATTTTCTTCCTGGTGCCTTACGAAGGTATTTCTCAAAGTGTATGGCATTGTGCATATCTGAAAATGCGACGTAGCTGAGAATGTTGACCGGGCCACGGTCTCTGGTGGTGTGGCAAATGCCTGAGTTGTGGTCAAAAATGGCACGATCAAGGTCATTGGTAAATCCGGTGTCACGGTGGCCATCGGAGCATTCGAGTACATAGACATACCAAAATGGGCAGTCGTCCTGTGAGAGGTGGTTATCCATATCTTTTTTCTGCTAAGTAAGGCAGTGGTAAGATTTACCACCTCAAAAATTCAAGGATGAGTAAGCCTTTTATCGGATAATTGATGCACTAGAAATTATCGCACCAACTGGAGTTTTTCTGAACCCATTTGAAAGAGTGGGCCCTGTTGGGATCGAACCAACGACCACCTGATTATGAGTCAGGTGCTCTAACCGTCTGAGCTAAGGGCCCTGATTGGAGTGAAGCAACAAACTTCACCCGGTGAAGCGAATCTCTTTTTTAAAAGAAGCAGCAATGTTACATATTTGGCCACGGAATTACAATGGAGTTCGCATTAGAGCAAATCACCAACATCGTTTTTGATTTGGGTGAAGTCATCATCGACCTTAATATACCCGGCACTGTTCAAAAATTTGCCGACCGATCAGGAAAGTCGGCAGAGGAGGTCCGTAAAATATATTCCTCGTCAGATGTGTTTTTGAATTATGAGAAAGGTCTTATTTCAGATGAGGAATTCAGGTCGGGCGCAAACCAGTTGCTGGGAACCTCCTATGCGGCCCATGAGTTTGATGCCATATGGAACGGTATGCTACACCGATTGCCGCTGGAGCGACTGCAATTGTTAAAAAAACTTTCCAGTCGGTACCGGATTTTTTTGTTGAGCAATACCAATGCAATTCACCTAAGGCAGTTTACCAAAATGGTTCAGGCTGTTTCAGGCGAAAAATCCATGGAGGACTATTTTGAAAAAGCCTATTATTCTCATGAAATCAAAATGAGAAAGCCTGATGCTGAAATTTTTCAGTTCGTATTGAAAAACAGTAATCTGGAGCCGGGACAAACGCTTTTCCTTGATGACAATGAGGACAATATTATCGGCGCCAAGGCCTGTGGTATCTGCGCGGAAAGAATTTTGAAACCAGACCAGATCTTTGATATTTTCAAATGAGCACTGAATCCAGAAGAGTACTAATCCAGTTTATTCTTTTTGTTCTTACGTTGGTTACTACCACGCTGGCTGGAGCAGAGCTCTGCTATGGCCGCAGTCCCATCTCAGGCGAATTCGCATGGGCCGATTTTCTCCTTGGACTCAATTACTCCGTTCCATTTCTTTTCATTCTATCCGTTCACGAATTTGGTCACTACCTGACTGCGCGCTACCATCGGGTCGATACCAGCCTTCCTTATTACATACCGTTTTATCTGCCGGTAATTTTTCCCTTTTCAATCGGAACCTTGGGTGCCCTTATCCGCCTGCGCGAAAGGCCCCCATCGCTTACCAAAAATTTTGACATCGGTATTGCTGGTCCGCTTGCAGGCTTTGCGGCGGCGCTCCTGGTGCTCACCTACGGATTTCTTACCCTGCCACCGCCTGAATATATTTTCAGTATCCATCCTGAATACGAGCGGTTCGGTTTAGACTATGCCAGCTATGTTTACCAACCTGGCTTTGCAGAGAACATTTTAAACATTAGCCTGGGCGATAATTTTTTATTCAACCTGCTTTCAGGCGTGCTGGCCGATCCCACTCGGATGCCCAACCCACATGAAATTATTCACTACCCCTTTTTGTTGGCAGGCTATCTTTCGCTCGTCTTTACTGCCCTTAATCTGTTGCCCATCGGTCAACTCGACGGTGGACATGTGGTTTATGGTTTATTTGGATCCAAAGGCCATCGGCTGATTGCCATCACTTTTTTTGTTGCCTTTGTTTTTTTTGCGGGCTTGGGAACCGTTCATCCCAGAATACCTTCTGATGAAATAATTTTCACGATCGTTCTTTATGCAGGTTTCCTCTTCTTTACCTTCAAAGGGTTGCGGTTGTCCTGGCAAAATACCCTTATCGTTGCGCTTGTCACGCTCATTATTCAGTATGGAGTAATCTGGATGTTTCCATCCATAGAGGGATTCGGCAGTTGGCTGCTCTTTGCATTTATTCTTGGTCGGTTCATAGGAATTTATCATCCACCTGCGTTGTCGGAAGAGCCACTCTCTTTAGGCCGAAAACTGTTGGGTTGGCTGGCCTTGGTAATTCTTGTATTGTGCTTTACACCGGTGCCGGTGGAAATCAGTGTACTATAATTCTGGATTTCCGGAAATTACCCTGATCGTTCCAGAGTACAATTTTTAGGCCTGGGCTTGGCCTTGTCATGCGGATCAATTTTCCTTCTGATAAATCTTCTGTGGTGAACTCAACAAAGAATCCGGTTGGCTCCAAGATCCGAATGTCCTCGGGGTTACCTGGAATAGTAAACTGACCGGTATTTGGATTGGGCCAAACGCTAACAGCAGTTTCTCCTTTGACTGAAGCGATAACATCACCCGCCCCTTTTCCAAAGACCGGCCTAATCATCAGGCTGCCGGAGAGGATTTCATTTTGCAACCACTCGCCATTTAGGTTATACCAGATCTTTTTTCCGTTGTCACGACTTTTATCCAGGCCCACAGGCAGGTCTCCGTCACTTGTTCTTTTCCATCCAAAATAAACCCTACCCTGCACCAAAACAGGCTGACTAAGCACGAAGCGGCTGAATCGATTTTGTGCATTACGTACTACGGTTATGGTTTGCTGGTGAACTGCGGTCAGGGGCTTGCCTTCTGCTGAATTCCAGATCTTAAGATTTAAGGTCTGGTTGCTTTGATCGCCGAATTGCGGGAAATAGATATCGATGGCAACGACCGTATCGGCTTTTTTGGTAAGAATGTCATATCCATACGCGAGTTCGTTTGCATTTTTATTTACGCCGGCTCCAAACTCAGCCTCGCCGTCGTCTGAGCTGTAAAAATCTGACAGCACGAATTTTCGGACGGTGGTATCGTTGTATAGAAAATTAATAGGCCGGTACTTTGGAAGATATGTTTGCGGATTGCTGTCTGCAGTATTTATGCCCAGTTTCATCGTAACCGAAACCGAATCGGCATCTGGCGAGAGTGTATTATCAGGGAATTTTTTCTTGAGAGAAAGTTCAAGCGTTTTGAAAGGCTCAATAATCTGAGCGCCTCCGGTCTGTGGGTTTACCGGAACTTCATCGTTCTCGATGATCACTTTTTTAGTGTTTACACCTGCGGGGGTGCGTTCGGTTATTATAAGCGATGTGGTGTAACGGAAAGGCTGCAGGTTGTTTTCCAACAATCCAAAAAGTTTCGCGGTCTGAAGGGTGCTTATGGAATTAAGAGTATCCCTCAAGTGCCTTAGTGGAATGGCTGTATAATCTCCGAAAGGTGAGGTTAACGGAGCGCTGATGGTTCGGTCCGGCATTGATTTTTCTGTAGCCGTTCTGCCATAGTTCACATAGACATAATCCAGGTGCCACATATCGTAAGGCCCTGATAAGCGGGCAAAATTTTGAAACCTGAATTGGAATCCACTGTGAAAATATTTTTCGTCGCGGATGGCAATCGTGCGATAGTAGAACTTTTTGGGATCATAATTATCATCGCTGGTGGCCTCAAAAACTTTCTCCCAAGATCCGTTGGCGTCTTTGAACCAAAGGCTGAGGTTATCGTCACGGTCTGAGGGTTCACCATTGCCTTGATATTGAAAATAAAAACTCAAAAAGACGGAAGTCTTTTCTGTAACAGGTATCTGGTCCAGTTTAATCCCTCGTGAAGTCATTTTATCGGCAAAGCCTTTGGCCAGCAGATCGGTTGGATTGTAAGGCTTTCCAAGAGAATCCAATCCATCGAAAGTGGCGACAAAAACTGAAGGAGGATCGATGGTGAGCCCGTTGTTGACCCAAGTGCTTTTAGCATTAATCCATAAGGTATCGTTAACATAACCGTTACCGGCCGTAAATGAAAAATCATCCCAGAAGGGTAGTGCAATGGGCTTTAATTCAGACTGACGGGCAGTGGCATTGGAGAAATTTCCACGCCCTCCTGTGAGGGGCACCTGAACCAATTGAGCAAAGAGGTTGGAGTAGGTCAAAAAAAGACCCACTGCCACGGAGAGGTGTCGAAAGTCTCTAAAAAATATTCTCAACTTCAATCGAATCAGGAGGCGGTGTATAGTCTTTTGGGGCAATCCACAGATGTACAGGATCGCCCAGTCTTACTGAATCACCCGCCAATGGTTTTTGTCTGAAAACGAATGATTCTGTTCCTGTAGTATCTGCATCATCAGGAACATGGACATCGCCCAGGTGGAGATTCCAGTTAGAAATAAGCACCATGGCTTTTTCGAGGGACATGCCAACCAGGTTGTTGACCACAAAATCACGTGCTCCGGCACCATCGCCAACGATCAGGTCTATCGGTGTGCCTCTGGGCACCCGTGCGCCTTCTCTAACCGCTCTTCCTCTGATGGCCATGGAAATCACCAGGTCTGCAAAAGGGCTTGGCTCGTAGATAATTCTACCTGGCTTTAATCCATTGCTGACCAAAATTGCCGAAGCGTTGATCAGCGACACATCGGTGAGCTCAGGAACCGGTACGGTGGGAGGATCAGTTCGGTTAATGGATACAAAAATTTTACGGCCTGGTTTCACCATGCTTCCTGGTGCTGGGAATTGCCTTGAAATTTCAAGCGGACCGAAGTCAGCGTTAAAACTGGAGTCATTCACTTCAAACCTTAAGTTGGAAGCCTCAGCAGCGGAATCAAGTTTTTCAGAAGGCATCCCTAGAAAATCAGGAACTTCCATTAAGGCACCGTGGTTGGTAGACCCTGGCAGGTAAATGTAAAAGTAAATTACCGCGATGGTCAGCAATACGCCCAACGCTATAGCCAGTGCCCGTACAAAGTCACCGATGGTTTCCCCTTCCAGTAGCGACCGAAAATTCATCTTTTAAATTAGTATTTAAGTGAGGATTGAAAATCCCGGTTTAACATGCCTTGTTCTGTTGTCCGTTGTTGTGCGATCCGGATAAGTCTGGTGATGAGATCGGAAAAACCAATTCCTCTTTCTTTCCACATCATTGGATACATGCTTGAGTTTGTAAATCCCGGAATGGTATTGATCTCATTAATGAAGATTCCCTTTTCACTATAGAACAAATCTACCCTTGCGAAATCCTGGCAACGGAGGGCCTGGAATGCCTTGATGGATGCATCTCGGATTTTTTCAGCAACCGGTGCTTCCAGACTTGCCGGCACTTGAATTTTAACTGCATCTGGATCTACATACTTCGCATCAAAAGAATAAAACTCATATCTGGGCGAAATGATGATTTCTCCAGGCATCGATGCTTCCACCGGATTGTTTCCAAGAATAGCACACTCTATTTCCCTCCCGGGAATGTATTGTTCAATCAATACCTCTGTATCGTACCTGAATGCCTCCTCAAGGGCCGCATTCATCTCCGATTCAGATTTTACCTTCGACACACCCACAGATGACCCAAGGCTTGCAGCTTTTACCATGAAGGGGGTGCCAAATTTTGAAACAATGTCAATGAATTTAATCGTGTGACGCTCTGATCCGCCAAATGCAATAAAAGGTGTTACCGGAAGTCCTGCCGCAGCGAGCATTTGCTTCGCAATTATTTTATTCATCGCCAGTGCAGATCCCAAAACGCCTGACCCGACGAATGGAAGGCCAAAGGCTGTTAATAAACCCTGGACACTACCATCTTCACCATCTGTTCCATGAAGAACGGGGAACACCACGTCCGGCTGAATCAATTGATTTTTTGTTCTGAAACCAGGCTGTTTGGGGTCTGCATCGATTTGTAAAGGATCGCCCTTACTGATCTCACGGTCAACCACCGAGGTTAAATACCATTTTCCGTTGAGATCAAGCCCAATGGGAATAGGCTCGAACTGATTTTTATCCAGGTATTCAAAAATATTTCGGGCTGAATTGATGGATACACCGTGCTCTACCGAACGTCCACCGTATAAGATCGCTACCTTTTGCCTCGTCATAAAACAAAAGCCAAAGATAAACAATATTGATGCTGGAGCAGGCTTAAGGCACGAAGTGCCTCACCGCATAAATTTTTCCATTGATCTGCAAGCGGTAGATGTAAACCCCGGAAGGAAGTCCTAGTTCAAAAGTATAGGTCTGGTTTAAGACATCGGGCAGGATATTGTCCAGCACAACCATTCCGGTTACACTGATCAACTGAAGCCGGACATCTTGCCTGTCTTCCAGATTAAAGGTTAATTTTTCAATTCTGGTGTTCTCCTCTGTATAAACCTTAAACGGCTCATCAATGTCTAATGGCTCCGGATTATCAAGGATGAAAAACTCAATGTTGTCGACATAAAGATTGTTTCCGTTGGCATTGGTAACTTTTAAAGCCAATAAAACGGCCGACTTACCTGCCACTGGTGAAAGGCTGAAATACTGACGCGTCCAATCGCTTTCTGCCTTGGGTTTCCATTCGTTTTCGGAAGGGTTAGAATTTAATTCATCGGCACTTCCCTCAAAAAGGATCTCATCAAAGGTCTTTCCACAGTCTGTAGAAGCCACTAGTGTAAACTTCTCTGTTCCGGAAAAGCTTAGTCCATAACTAAAGTCCGCAAACATGCTGGATTCATTCGAACGGCTCATGTCCAAGATGGGACTGACCAGCCAGGACTCCGTTCCGGTTGCTGAATTTCCAAAGCCGGAAAAGATTGCTGAGTTGCCAAAATTGGTTGACGTTACCTCCCAGGGTTTTCCTCCCTTACCTGTAACAGGGGTCCAGTTGGTATTCCTGTCAAAATCGGAAAGCGTTGGAATGCGATCCTTGTTGGTGATCCTGGTTATTTTAAAGCTACCTGAATTATCGGCTGGTGTAAAGTCTTCAGTTCCGATTGGCTGAGCTTCGATCTGAACATCATTTGTCCCCGCATTCAAACTGATTTCACCGACATCAACCGTTGCCTGCCCGCCTGGCGCGAGGGTAATGTTTCTTTGATCAGCACTGATCAAAATATTATTGGAACGCACAGTCAATTTAATTTTGTCGACCTGAGTGGTTCCGTAATTGGCAATGGTTAATCTCGGACTGACTTTCTCTGTGCACACGGCAAGCGAAGGTTCAGTCAACGACTCCACAGCAACATCGGTAATAAGTCCGGAGGAAACCTTGATGTTATCCAGATAAAAATTATTCCCGTATCCATTCTGGTAGGCAAACGCCAGACGCAAATTCCTTTTTCCACCAAAGGCGTTAATTGAAATTCTTTCCGTCCTCCATTGTGAGGAGTTTGGCACAAATCCGGTTAGCTGATCCGGTGCTGTGGCGAGGGCTGAGCCCTGTTTCGAAAAAATAATTGTTCCGCTGCCCACAACATTTCCGCAGTCCTCCAAAACGTAAACTTTCAACGATTCCGTTTCATTGCCCGGATATTTTGCATAGGCTACGTCAAATTGCAACAGCATGTTGGTGATGCCTGTGGCATCGAAAACGGGTGACAATAAAAGATCGATGGCTCCCTCAAGGTCATAATTAAATGAAGAAAGCAGGAGGCTTCCGTTGTTTGCTGTAGAAAACTCCCATGTCTTGGAATTGTCCTGGTTCACAATGGTCCAATCGGCAGGGAGGGAATTGAAGGGTTGTAACAGCGGCAATGAAGCTGCGAATGGAGAAATGGTTTTAATGGATCGGACGTTATTGATGACCAATTCATCAGCCTGGCCGTTGACCTCGATCAGTTCAAATGAAAAATCTGACGCGCTTCCGGAGGAAATAGACAATTCGGAAAAAGAAACCTGTTGTGAGGCATTGGTAGCAAGATTAAGGGCAAAGCTTTTATTCTCTACCAAGTTGCCGTTTAGCAAGAGTTTTATTTTGGCAGCGGTAATTGAGTTTTTGCCCAGATTTTTAATCTCGGCCTGTGGGATAACCGTTCCGGGACAGATTGTTTGCCCCGGCGATACAATGGTGATGGCTGCCTCGTTGATATAATCGGGCGCAAAACTACCAGTGGAGGTCAGTAAGGATTTTCTTCTTGGACTGTTTTCAATTACAATTTTCATTCGATCAACCTGTCCCTTGGTAAACAAGTTCATGCAACGGTCGTAGGTGTAGTCCATGTAATTCTGGAACATCTTGGTGTTGTTGCAGGAAGCCTGAGGGTGGTTGGGGCAACCGGTGGTTTCGCTGGCTTGTGGTGGTGTATCCTCAACGTAATCGGTGGCACAATTAAAGGCATCTCCCCAGATGTGACGAAGGCCAAAGAAATGACCAACTTCATGGGTTACGGTTCTACCCTTATTGTAACGGTCGTCGAGGGAAAAAGCACCGTCATCGGCAGATCCGAAAACTTTGTAATCAATCATCACCCCATCGGTTACGCGGTTATCCTGTACGCCCTGAAGTCCGGGTAAATTGGAAATGGGAAAAGAGGCGTAACCGATGTCACTACCACTGAGGTTCAATACCCAGATGTTGAAATAATCTTCCGCTGGCCAATAGCTCAGTGCTTTGAAGGCTGTCTCTTCACCAACACCCCAGGAGCTTTTACCACCATTAACCCTGCGTATGCCATTGGTTGCTGCTCCCTCCGGATCTCTTTTTGCCAAAACAAATTCAATAGAAATGCTTCCTGCCAGACTTTGAAAGTCGGATGGGGTTTGAGTGGCATCGGAATTGAGGCGTTTAAAATCCTTGTTCAGTACCTGAATTTGTGAGAGGACCTGTGCTTCTGAAATATTGACACCGGTTCCAATGGCCTCGCCGCTGTGAATGATGTGGACGACCACCGGAATGGTATATGTTGCGGCCTCTTGCAGCAACCTTGTTTTTCTTTCTCGAAGTTTTGAAGTGAGCCATTTTTCAAATTCAGCGGTTTGCTCGCGGTTGGGAAACCGTTGATTTAAAATCTGCTCATACCGAATGATGGAGCAACGTTCTTGTGCAAGCGACTCTTGTGAGGAGATCAGAAGAGAAAAAAAAATCACAGGCAACAGTGCGCTGAGGCTCCGGGAATTTCCAGACGACCCGATTCGACAAACAACTCGGGCGAACAAGTTCAATTAGTTAAGGGATGAAACTGAGAGAACTTCAGGAACAAGCCTGCGGATGGCCTCTTCAACACCTGCCCTGAAGGTCATGGAAGACATAGTACATCCGGCGCAATTACCGGTGAATTTTACAACTACGTGGTTGCCGTTGTTAATCTCCACCACCTCAACATCGCCTCCGTCCGCGTCCAGGTAAGGCCGAATGGTGTTCAGTGCTTCCTCAATTCGGGAAAGCAGGTTTTGATCCTGATCGGTCGGCGCAGAGGTCTTCACCTGGTGGTAATTTCGGTAGGCTGAGTTCTTTCAAAATTAGCATTTCTGATGGCAATCTGTCGCGCCAGCGCTTCAGCAAGTGAAGCAAATGCCTGAGAGGAGATTTCGTCCTCTTTCAAAATTACCGGAAGGCCGTTGTCTGCACTCTCCCGGATGGACTGCACCAAAGGAATTTGTCCGAGTAAGGGAACCTCGAATTTATCTGCCAGCGCCTGGCCGCCACCCTGCCCAAAAATTGGATAGCGTGATCCTGGAAGTTCGGCTGGAGTAAACCAGGACATGTTTTCAATAATGCCCAATACGGGCACGTTTATTTGTTTTTGTCTGAACATGGCCACGCCCTTGGTTGCATCGGCCAGTGCCACCTTTTGTGGCGTGGTAACAATCACAGCACCGGTCACCGGAACCGTCTGAACCATGGTGAGGTGAATGTCGCTGGTGCCTGGGGGTAAATCGATCAACAAATAATCCAGCTCACCCCAAACCGTTTCAGAAAAAAATTGCTTCAACGCAGAGCTGGCCATGGGCCCACGCCAAACAATCGCGCTGTCCGGCGGCGCCAAAAATCCAATTGAAATAAGCTTTACTCCATAGTGCTCTACAGGTACAATAAAATTTTTGCCATTTACCGTTTTCATTTCCGGCTGCTCATACTCGCAGTTGAACATGGTTGGAATCGAGGGACCGAAAATATCGGCATCGATCAACCCTACGCGTGCACCTGAGCGCGCCAGCGCTACAGCTAGATTGGTGGTCACCGTTGACTTACCAACACCACCTTTTCCGGATGCAATGGCTATGATGTTCTTAACCTCAGGCAGCACTGGTCCCAGTGACCTGGAGGAAGTAACCTGTGCCGTCATGTTGATGGTGATTTCAAATCCATCCCCGATTTGTTCAGTGATGGCATCAATACAATCTTTCCGGATTTTCTCCTTCAGCGGACAAGCCGGAGTTGTTAAAACCACCGTAAAGGAGATTTTTTTGTCCTCAACTTTGATGTCCCTAATCATGCCCAGGGTTACCAAATCTTTTTTCAGATCCGGTTCCTGAACTTTGGATAAGGCTGATAAAATTTCCTGCTCGGTCATAAATTTTTACAAAAATCTGGATAACCAGATCGAAAGCCAAATAATTTCTAGGACTGCGGGTCGGCCGGTCCCTTTTCATGCTGGTGGAGTGTGGCATTAATTTCATAACCGGCCAAGAGCACGACGGACAATAATTGAATCCAAATCATCAGTGCAATCAAAACCCCGATGGATCCGTAGAGTTTATTGTAGCTGCCGAACCTGGAGATGTAGGCGGAAAATCCGTAAGAAACTGCCAGCGATCCAATGGTGGCGATGAGTGAGCCCCAGGAAAAGAAATTCCAATTGTAGTGAATTGAAGGTCCGAAATAATAAATGCAGGAAATGGCCAGTAGAAAACCCGCAAACACAATGGCAAACCGCATCAAATCGAACATCAGCAATGAAAACGCATCTACCTGCAGGTGACTAAAATCCTTAAGGTGTGTACTGATATAATCAAGGACCAACTGCCCCACAATCATCATCACCATGGTCAGCAGCAGCACCGCTGCAAGAATGAGCGTAAGTAAGGTTGAGGTCATACGAATGCGCCAGATGCCTCTTATTTCCGTGGTTTTATAGCAGGCGTTAAAGGCCTGAATCATCGACATCATTCCATTGGTGGCAAGGAAGAGTGCAGAAATGAAACCAACCGTTAATAAGCCGCTGCGTTGAATGCTGACAATATCCAGTACCGTTTCGGCAATGGTGTCGTACATACTTCGCGGCAACATGGTTTCTAAAAATTCCATGATGTTGCCTTGATTGATTTCCGGAAAATAAATGGAGATGTAAGGAATGAGGGTGAACAGGAAAATGACAGCAGGGAAGATGGCCAGGGTAAGGTTAAAAGCAACCGCATTCGCACGGTTTAGAATTTCGTGCTCCTTGATGTTGATCAAAAAGCTTTTGGTGATTTCATAGACGGAATGGTTGGTATACCGGGAGATCCGGATACGCTTAAGGCGAATGATCAGGAATCGCAACATCCTGAATCGAAGTAATTTTCTGAGCAGGCTGAATTTCATCAGAAAAATGGCTCCAGTTTCTTCATGAACATTTCAGGCGGGCGACAGGGCTTGCCCGAAGCGATGTTTACAAAAGCCAAAAGCGTTTCACCTTCGTGAATGTGCACCCCGTTTTCATTGTAGATGTCATATTTGAATCGGATTCTCACACCCGGTTTTTCATGTATGGACGTCACAATTTTTAAAAGCTCATCGTAACGGGCCGGCATCATAAACCGGGAATGATTCTCCAATACCGGCATCATTACACCCATTGCCTCCATCTCACGGTAGGTCATTCCAAGCTGACGGAGACTTTCTACCCTAGCCACTTCATAATAGCTGGCATAATTACCATAATAAACGAAGCCCATTTGATCGGTTTCGCCGTATCGCGCCCTTATGGTCATTTCAGCCTGATACATTCCCTATTCCTGGGTTTTGGATTTTTTGATCTCTTCAGTAAGGGCCTTTTGATATTTGCGTGCATTCAACTGATGTTCCGCCAGCGTTTCAGCAAAGCGGTGATAGCCTGAAAAATCTTCTTTCGCGCACATGTAAATGAATTTGTGGTCCTGAGCATCAAGTACTGCGTCCAGGGTGTTGATGTAGGGCATATTAACCGGCCCCGGGGGCAGACCGGCATATTTATAGGTGTTGTACGGTGAATCGATTTCTTTATGAGTATTCAGTACCCTTTTAATGGTAAAATCACCTAAAGCAAAAATGAGCGTTGGATCAGCCTGTAGCGGAATTCCACGCTTCAGTCGGTTGAGGTAGAGCCCGGCAATAATGGGTGCTTCGTCTTCTTTTGAAGATTCAGCCTGAACAATCGATGCCAGAATAGAAACCTCCACAGCTGTAAGACCAATTTTTTCTGCTTTAGCCAACCGCTCTGTGTTCCAAAACATGGTGTACTCCTTATTCATTTTTGAGACCAACTCTTCCGGAGTGATGTTAAAATACACCTCATAGGTATTGGGAATAAACATAGACAGGATGTTTTCCTTGGTGAATCCCTGGTTGTTGGACTCCACAAAACCATAAACTGCCTCCTTAAACTCATCAGGGGTCATGCCAATTTTGGCGGTAATCTTTTCAGCCAGCTCATCAAAAAGTCTAACATGGGTGAAAATGATTTTCACAGCTTCCCTTCGGCCCAGCTTTAGTGCCCGGACGGCCTCACGGTTCGACATATCGGCCCTCAGCAGGTAACGTCCTGGTTTGATCTGCTTATCGTAGCCCATTAACCTGGCAACAAAACTGAAAGACACCATATCGTTCACCACACCCTCATCAGCCATTTGTTTTTGGATGCCCTTGAATGTTGCATCGTTGCGGATTACAATTAAGCGGTCCGATTTTCCAACCAGAATGTTTGGGGTAAAAAATACCTGGTAGAAATAGAAGGTAAAGGAGATCAGTAAAACAGATACCAGTAGAAATGCTGCAAGCTTTGTTTTGGGTACTTCCTTCTTCATAGGTTCGGAAACAGGCGGTAAAATTAGAAAATACGGGCAGATCGCTTGGCGATCATTCCCCAACCGATTTCCTTTGTTGAAAAGAGTTGGACACCCAAGGCAATTCAGATTTCAATTCAGTTCTGATTGAGCCGCACTATCTGCCGGTTGTTGAGTATTTCTGTCTGCTTAGCTCGTTCCAAACAATCATCCTCAATAATGACGGACCTTTTGTCAAGCAAGGTTACCGAACCCGAACGGTCATTCAAACGGCGAATGGTCTGCAAACGCTCATTGTTCCGGTCAAAAAAAGAAGTCACAATGCCCCGCTCAAAGAAGTTACCATAGACCATACCTATCGATGGGCAGAACAACACCGCAGATCAATTGAATCCTCTTACCGAAACGCACCATTTTTTGAACACTATGCCGATGATTTGTTCGCGGTCCTAGAATCCAAGCACGATCACCTGGTTGATTTAAATACTGCTTTACTGACAATTTGTCTAAAATGGCTTGGCTGGAATAAAAACGTGGTGGTGGGTTCAGGCGATCAATTTCAGGCTAAAGAATTGGTTAATGCCATTCAGGCCAAAAAAAGTCACAAAGAGAGAAGTTTCATAAATCCTAAACCTTATTACCAGGTATTTGGCAATGGTTTTGCAGAGAACCTGAGCCTGATTGATTTGATTTTTTGTGCAGGACCGGGGTCTGCTCAAATTGTTAAGGAATCATGTTTTAAGGGAACCGAATGATGATAATGGGTGGTTTGAATAGTATTTGTCATGGTTTAGTTTTACAACCAATAACCCCCGAGTAATATGGAAGCAAAATTTTCTAATCGCGTCAAGGAGGTTATTTCCCTCAGCAGGGAAGAAGCCCTTCGTTTGGGCCACAACTATATTGGAACGGAACACCTGCTTTTGGGTATGATCCGTGAAGGTGAAGGCGTTGCTGTGAGTTTGTTGAAAAAGCTTGGCGTGCCACTCGATGCGTTAAGAACTGAAATTGAAAACGTCTCCAGAACCACCGCCAATACAGAGATCAAAAATCAAGCGAACATTCCGCTCACCAAGGCCTCCGAAAAGGTCTTAAAAATAACTTACCTGGAGGCCAAGGCATTTAAGGCTCAATTGATCGGAACAGAACACTTGCTTCTGTCCATCCTGCGGGATCCCGATAACCTGGCCACCCAGATTCTGAACAAATTCGATGTTGCCTACCAAGTTGTAAGAGAGATGCTGGAATATCAGAATGAACAACCATCAGCGGGACCGGATACCGATGATCCCGATGAAGAAGGTGGTAAAATATTTGGAAGTGGCGCCGGTTCCGGAAGCACTTCAAAAACGGAAAAGAAAGGCACTGAAAAATCACGTACCCCGGTCCTGGACAATTTTGGTCGCGACCTCACCAAATTGGGTGAAGATGGCAAGCTCGATCCAATCGTTGGAAGAGAAAAAGAAATTGAACGTGTGGCCCAGATCCTGAGCCGCCGCAAAAAGAACAATCCAATCCTCATTGGTGAACCAGGGGTAGGTAAAACGGCCATCGCTGAAGGTCTGGCCCTGCGGATCATCCAGAAGAAAGTTTCCCGTGTTTTGTTTGGCAAACGCGTGGTCACACTTGACCTGGCCTCACTGGTTGCCGGTACCAAATACCGCGGTCAGTTTGAGGAACGCATGAAAGCTGTGATGAATGAGCTTGAAAAGTCTCAGGATGTCATTCTTTTCATTGATGAAATCCACACCATAGTAGGTGCGGGAGGCGCATCAGGTTCGCTCGATGCCTCGAATATGTTTAAACCTGCCCTGGCCCGGGGTGAGATCCAGTGCATTGGCGCTACCACCCTGGACGAGTACAGACAATACATCGAAAAAGATGGGGCATTGGCCCGTCGGTTCCAGATGGTGATGGTGGATTCTACCACCCCGGAGGAAACCCTCCAGATTCTTCAAAACATTAAGGACAAGTATGAAGACCACCACCATGTGGTCTATACGGATGAAGCACTCGCCTCTTGCGTGAAGCTTTCCGATCGCTACATCAGTGACAGATTTTTGCCCGATAAGGCAATTGATGTCCTGGATGAAGCCGGTGCAAGGGTTCACATCAACAACATTCATGTCCCCGAAGAGATCATCAAACTCGAAGAAGCCATCGAGGAGATCAAAAAGGAAAAAAACAGGGTAGTCAAAAGTCAGAAATATGAGGAGGCTGCCCAGTTGAGGGATAAAGAAAAGAAACACCTTGAGCAGCTGGAAATCGCCAAGGCCCGCTGGGAGGAAAAAACAAAGTCTGAAAAGTATACCGTTAACGAAGATCATGTAGCCGATGTTATCGCCATGATGACCGGTATTCCAACCAAGAGGATTGCTCAGAAGGAAAGCAGCAAGTTGCTGACCATGTCCGATGAACTGGCGGGTAAGGTCATTGGTCAGGATGAAGCGATCCGTAAACTTACCCGTGCCATTCAGCGCACCAGGGTTGGTCTGAAAGACCCCAAGCGCCCAATTGGCTCTTTTATTTTCCTGGGCCCAACCGGTGTCGGAAAAACCGAATTGGCCAAGGTCCTGGCGCAATACCTGTTCGATAAAGAAGATTCCCTGGTTCGGGTAGACATGAGTGAATACATGGAAAAATTCACCGTCTCCAGGCTGGTTGGGGCGCCTCCCGGATACGTTGGTTATGAAGAGGGTGGTCAGCTTACTGAAAAAGTAAGAAGGAAGCCTTACAGCGTTATCCTGTTGGACGAGATTGAAAAGGCCCACCCGGATGTATTCAATCTACTTTTGCAGGTACTGGATGATGGCATTCTGACCGATGGTCTCGGACGCAGGGTTGATTTCAGGAATACGATTATCATCATGACCTCCAATATTGGCGTTCGTGATCTGAAAGATTTCGGCTCTGGTATAGGCTTTGCAACCAAAAGCCGTCAGAGTGAGGATGAGTTGATGAAGTCAACCATACAAACCGCCTTAAAGCGTGCTTTTTCGCCTGAATTCCTGAATAGAATTGATGACGTCATTGTGTTCAATGCACTGCAACGCGAGCATATTCATAAGATCATCGACATCACCCTTGCCAAGGTTTTTGCACGAATCAGCGCATTGGGCTATCAGGTGGAGCTCACCGAAAAGGCGAAGGATTTCCTTAGTGAGAAGGGCTATGATCATCAGTTCGGTGCCCGTCCGCTGAACCGTGCCATTCAGAAATACCTCGAAGATCCAGTGGCTGAAGAAATTTTAAAGGGCGAAATCGAAGAAGGTGGAAAGATCGTTGCCGACTATGACGGTAAGTCTGAACATCTTTCGATCTCCATCAAAAAAGCCCGTGCATCCTCCAAGGAGAAAAAGGAATAAGCACCAGTTACTCGCTAAATAAAAAATCCCGCCTAAAGCGGGATTTTTTTTGGACTGCCTTTGAGGGGCAGTTTCTTCATAGCTGGTTCAATTAACTTCCGCAGGCTTCGCAAGCATCCGGATTGTCCAGTGAGCAGGCCATATCCGAGCGCTTCTGCTCGTAAGCAGCATCGAAGGCAACCGCTGTCTGGCCCTGTGCTTGCAGCTGTGGCTCACGAACTTTTTCAACTGTCTCCCTAGCTTCCTTCGCTTCTGCCGGAGCAGCAACCTGTGCAGGTTGTTCGAGTGCAGATTTGTCAAGCGTGAACTTGATGGCATCTGTGGCGGCAGTGGAGCGCAGGTAGTACATGCCGGTCTTGAGGCCTTTCTTCCACGCGTAGAAGTGCATGCTGGTGAGCTTTCCGAAGTTGGGATCTGTAATGTGGATGTTGAGGCTCTGGGATTGACAGATAAATGCACCACGATCCGCGGCCATATCAATGATCACCTTCTGAGAAATTTCCCAAACGGTTTTGTAGATGTCCTTAAGGTTCTGCGGGATTTCTGAAATCTTCTGAACAGAACCATTGGCTGCAATCAGCTTCTGTCTCATACCCTCATCCCAAAGGCCAAGCTCCATGAGATCTTTCATGAGGTGCTTGTTCACCAGGATGAAATCTCCTGAGAGTGTTCTTCTGGTGTAAAGGTTTGAAGTGTATGGTTCGAAGCACTCGTTGTTTCCGAGAATCTGGGAAGTAGAAGCTGTTGGCATCGGTGCCAGCAATAGAGAATTGCGAACACCGTGCTGTTTTACTTCCTGCTTGAGGGTTGTCCAATCCCAGCGAGAAGAAGGGGTAACTCCCCACATGTCGAACTGGAAGATTCCCTTGGAGACCGGAGAACCTTTAAAAGTTTCATATGGGCCATTTGCTTTGGCGAGCTCCATAGAAGCCTGCATCGAAGCAAAGTAAATGGTCTCATGAATTTCGCGGTTCAGGCCTTTTGCTTCTTCAGAATCAAAAGGCATTTTCAACAGGATGAATACATCGGCGAGGCCTTGTACACCAATACCAATAGGGCGGTGGCGCATGTTGGAATTTCTCGCTTCAATCACCGGATAGTAATTGATGTCGATCACCTTGTTGAGGTTGCGCGTGACCACTTTAGTGATCTCATACAACCGCTGGTGATCGAATGTTCCATCTTCAGCAACAAACTTTGGTAGCGCGAGGGAAGCAAGGTTACAAACGGCCACCTCATCGGCAGAAGTATATTCCAGAATCTCTGTACAGAGGTTGCTGGATTTAATGGTTCCTAAATTCTTTTGGTTTGACTTTTTATTAGCAGCGTCTTTGTACAACATGTAAGGCGTGCCGGTTTCAATCTGAGCCTCGAGGATCTCAAACCAAAGGTCTTGTGCTTTTACCTGTTTGCGGAACTTATTTTCCTTCTCGTACTTTTCATAGAGACGCTCAAAATCATCGCCATAGCAGTCAGCCAGGCCTGGAGCCTCGTTTGGACAGAAGAGCGACCACATCTCGTTCGATTCAACACGCTTCATGAACAGATCTGGAATCCAAAGAGCGTAGAAGAGATCGCGGGCACGCATTTCCTCCTTACCATGGTTCTTTTTCAGTTCGAGGAAATCAAAAATGTCGGAATGCCAGGGCTCCAGATAAATCGCAAAGCTTCCTTTGCGCTTGCCACCGCCCTGATCAACATAACGTGCGGTCATGTCGAAGTTGCGCAGCATGGGTACGATTCCGTTTGAGGAGCCGCCTGTTCCTTTAATGTAGGAGCCTTTCGCGCGGACACTGTGAGTGCTAAGTCCAATGCCTCCGGCAGATTGTGAAATTTTTGCACACTGCTTAAGGGTATCGTAAATGCCATCGATACTGTCGTCCTTCATGGTCAGCAGGAAGCAGCTCGACAATTGCGGCTTGGGTGTTCCTGCGTTAAACAGGGTAGGAGTGGCGTGTGTGAACCACTTTTCAGAAAGCAGGTTGTAGGTTTCGATCGCAGCCGGAATGTCTTCACCGTGAATGCCTACAGCCACACGCATAAGCAGGTGCTGAGGACGTTCAACAATCTTACCATCGATTTTCATCAGGTAAGAACGTTCCATGGTTTTGAAGCCAAAGTAGTCGTAGCTGAAGTCGCGGTCATAAATAATGGCCTCGTCAAGCTCAGCGGCATGTTCGTGAATGACCTTCCAGGTTTCTTTGGAGATCAATGGTGCATTTTGACCGGTTTTTTCATCCACATGCTGATAGAGCCGCTTCATGGTGCTTGAAAACGACTTGCTGGTGAGCTTGTGAAGGTTTGAAATGGCAATCCGTGCCGCCAGCTTGGAATAATCAGGGTGGCGGGTAGCCATGGTAGCAGAAACCTCTGCAGCAAGCGTATCCAGCTCCTGGGTTGTAACGCCGTCGTACAAACCGTTGATCACCTTCATGGCAACCTCTACCGGGTTGACATGCTTCGGCTCCAGGCCGTAGCAGAGTTTCTCGATTCTGGCGGTGATTTTGTCGAATTTGACAGATTCTCTGTGTCCGTCTCTTTTGACTACTAGCATTTTAAAAAGAAGTGGTTAGGGTCCTAAAAAAAGTTTAAAAAATGTCTGTCAATGTACTAAAAGTCCTCGTTCAGGGAAAACTTTTGAGCGGTTTCCTTTTCGGGTTTGTTCAGTACGCCTGCCTTTTGGTATTCTCCCACTCTTCTTTCGAAGAAATTGGTTTTTCCTCTCAGGGAAATCATCTCCATGAAATCAAATGGATTGGTGGCATTGTAGATTTTTCGACCGGTGAGTTCCTGTAGTAGTCGATCTGCTACAAACTCAATGTATTGCCTCATCAGTTGGGAATTCATACCAATCAGGTTTACAGGCAAAGAGTCGGTAACGAATTCCTGTTCAATGGCCACAGCGTCTTTGATGATCTCGATGACTTTTTGGGGATCGAGTTGGTTGATGACGTGTTTGGTATAGAGGTGGCATGCGAAATCGCAATGCAGACCCTCGTCTCTGGAAATAAGCTCATTGGAGAAGCTTAAGCCCGGCATTAATCCACGTTTTTTCAGCCAGAAAATCGAGCAGAATGAGCCTGAAAAGAAAATTCCTTCCACCGCCGCGAATGCGATCAGGCGTTCCTGGAAACTCCCCTGGTTGATCCAGCGCAAAGCCCAGTCGGCCTTTTTCTTCACACAATCCATGGTTTCAATGGCATGGAACAACCTGTCCTTTTCCTTGGGGTCCTTTACATAGGTATCAATCAGGAGGGAATAGGTCTCGGAATGGATGTTTTCAATGGCTATTTGGAAGCCATAAAAGAACTTTGCTTCGGTGTATTGAACCTCGGCCACAAAGTGTTCAGCCAGGTTTTCGTTCACAATCCCATCACTGGCGGCAAAAAAGGCCAGTACATGGGTAATAAAGTGGCGTTCACCGTCTGTGAGGTTTCCCCAATCGGTAAGATCCTGGCTAAGGTCAATCTCCTCTGCAGTCCAGAAACTAGCTTCGGCTTTTTTGTAGTATTCCCAAATGTCATGGTGCTGGATGGGAAAAAGGACAAAACGGTCCTTGTTTTCAATGAGAATTGGTTCAATCGATGATCCTGCTGCGCTCATGCTTTCTTCTTTTAAGTTTCGGTTGAAGGAGTGAAAAAAACAGGAGCACTGATGAACAATACTCCTGTGTAAAAGTCAGGGGGCAAATATTCACATTGAGCCAAAAAAATCAAAGGAGTGTCGGGAGGTGTACGGGTGTTAGTCGGATTGAATGAACCAACTATTGAACCGATAAAGGTTTTCATTTTCATGCACTTAACTCCGAGGATAAAAGCATCGGGTTAACTGAAAAAAAAATAAAAAAATTTCGTGATCCTTTTTCCAGTCGGGCCTGACCGTGATCAGTGGCCTGAAGACTAGTCGTATAATTACGATCCGTTGGCGGGGCGGGATCCATAAAAGGGCTAGAAATCTTCGTTTTTAAGACAATTTCAGCAATTTGTTGCTTGGCTTTGGTTTTTCGACCCCTGCCCAATACTTTTGCAGTCCGTTTTTTAAGCCTAACGATTATGTACGCAATAGTTGATATCGCCGGAAAGCAGTTTAAAGTGGAAGAAAAGAAGTACATCTATGCACCGCTCATGGAAGGTGAGCAGGGCAAATCGGTGAGCTTTGACCGCGTTCTGCTCGTTGACAATGGCTCTGAAGTGAAAGTTGGTGCCCCTTTGGTAAAAGGTGCTGCCATTTCAGGCAAAATCCTTGACCATGTAAAAGGGGAGAAGGAAATCGTTTTCAAGAAGAAGCGTAGAAAAGGTTACGCCAAAAAAACTGGACACCGTCAGAACTACACCAAAGTTCTCATCGAGTCCATCAAGCATTAATTTTTGTTCTTACATATTAATAAGCGTTAAATACCATGGCACACAAGAAAGGTGAAGGTAAAGTAAAGAACGGCCGCGAATCGGAGAGCAAACGATTGGGCATCAAAGTTTATGGTGGCCAGAAGGTCATTGCAGGCAATATTATTGTACGTCAACGTGGTACCCGACACAATCCCGGTCAAAACGTTGGGATGGGCAAGGATCACACCCTTTTCGCGCTTACCAATGGTATCGTTGAATTCAAGAAAGGAAGACAAAACAAGTCTTATGTATATGTAAAGGCTGAGGCCTGAGCTTTCAGTCCTTAAAAATTATCTGAAAATGGCGGTTTTTGACCGCCATTTTCATTTTATGCCATCCTGGGCCATAGATAGGGAACATGCCATTCGCCAGTGAGACGAGGAAGCTTACAGCTTTGGGACTACCAAACTCTATGGAACTAATTTCAATTTGAGGCAGCTAACTTTATCCTAACAAATGTTAGCAAATAGTATCCTGAAAACGTTTTTTGCCTCATAAAAACGAAAACCACCTCTCATAAATCGAAACAAATCAAATTTTTACCTAAGAAAATTGCATAAGTCTGACGGCTGATGCAATTTGTGCCCCTTAAGACCAAAAATTTATTGACCAAACCAATGCCTATGAAGAAGTTTCTACTCTTGTGCTTCTCATTCGTTTTTGCCGCCGCAGGTCTGATGGCGCAAGATCGAAGCATATCGGGAAAGGTAACCGCTCAAGAAGACGGTGCCCCTCTGCCTGGTGTGAACGTCGTGGTTAAAGGAACAACCAACGGCGCAGTTACCGACATCGATGGTAACTATAAGCTTAATGTTTCCTCCGGCGAAACGCTGGTGTTCTCATTCATCGGTTACATTTCTCAGGAAGTGGAAATCGGAGAGAGGACCATCATCGACCTCGGTCTGGCCGCTGACGTAACTCAGCTGGCTGAAGTTATTGTTACCGGTCAGGGTATCCAACGCGACAGAAAAGCGATTGGTTATGCACTGAGCCAGGTTAACTCTAACCAAATTGCTGCTCGCCCCGTGAACGACGTGGGTCGGATTCTCCAGGGTAAAATCCCAGGTGTATCCATCAACCCTAACGGCGGTACCTCGGGAGCAGGTTCCAGCATCAACATCCGCGGTTACTCAACCCTTACCGGTTCGAGCCAGCCACTTTGGGTTGTTGATGGTGTTCCTTTCAACTCAGCAACCAATAGCGGTTCGGGTTTTACAACAGGTGGTGCTGCAGTTGCAACCAGCCGCTTCCTGGACATCGACCCCAACAACATTGAGAACATCACCGTGTTGAAAGGTCTCGCTGCCACCGTATTGTACGGTGACCAGGGCCGTAACGGTGTAATCCTTGTTACCACTAAAGGTGGAAATTCCAAGAAGGCAGAATCTGAGATCAGCATTCAGCAATCAATGTCATACACAGAGATTGCATCCTTGCCCGATTTTCAGGACAACTATGGAAACGGTTTCCAGGGTCTTTATGGAGCATTCTTTTCAAACTGGGGACCGAACTTTGCTGAAATTGATTCAGTAGGTCATCCTTATCAGTTCCTTTCCGATGCAGGTTTGAGGTCTGCATTCCCTCAATACTATTTCAACCGTTACGATTACGAGGCGAAGCCTGATGTTGGCGGATTCTTCCGCAAAGGTTTGGTTTCAAACACCTCGCTGAACGTTTCAGGTGGAACAGCAAAACTGGGCTACAACACCGCTGTATCTTACACCAACGAGGAAGGCTTTACCCCTGGTAACGACCTTAAGCGTATCAACATTTCCAGTGGTTTCAATGCCGCTGTAAACGATAAGATTACTGTTAAATATTCACTTCAGTTGGCCAACACAGATGTGGTTTCACCCCCTCTGAATGGTGCAACCGGTGGCGGTGGTGCTTTCAGTGGTATCCCTTCTCTTTTCGCCAACATGCTCTACACGCCCAGAAGCGTTGATGTGCTGAATTGGCCCTACGAGACACCTACCGACAAGCGTAGTATCTTCTTCCGTGGAGGTAACGACATTCCGAACCCTCTTTGGATGTACCGCAACTTCCGTGAGACGAGCACCACCAATCGTTTTTTCAATGCTGCCAACATCAGCTACGATTTCAACGAGGCGCTCAGCTTAATGTACCGCGTAGGATTTGACTTCTCCAACGAGACCCAAATCCGTGAGTACAACAAAGGAGCGAACATCGGTGCCAACATCAACCAGGGTATCCTCCAGACACGATCCATCAACCAGTCGATCTGGAACCATGACCTTATCTTCTCATTCAATAAGCAGATTACTTCAGACATCAAGGTTTTTGCCCGTGCCGGTGCAAACGCCCGTAACGACTTCTCGAAAACAGATGGCGTTTATTCTGAAGGACAGGTTGTTTATGGTTTGATGCGCCACTCTAACTTCTCCTCCGCTTCTTCACGAAGCGTAGCCTTCAGCGGATCCTCCTTATATGGAACCGGTGAACAGCAGCGTTACGGTGTTTATGCCGACGTTTCTACAGACTATAAGGGTTGGGCCATCCTTAACCTCGCAGGTCGTAAAGACTGGGTTTCTAACCTGGAGAATGGAAATAACTCATTGTTCTACCCTTCTGCCAGCGTAGCGTTCATACCTACGGATGCCTTTAGCGGATTGAAGTCTAATGTCCTTCGCTATTTGAAATTCCGTGCTGGTTACGGTACTTCTGCCGGTTATGGCAGCATTTACTCAACCAGAAGCACAGTAGGTCAGAACCTGCGTTCTTTCGCTGATGTGTCTGGAACCATTTACGGTTCACACAGCATCGGTGACCTGCTTGGTAACGCAAAACTGAAGCCTGAGCTCCAACAGGAGATAGAGGCTGGTTTTGAAACCAAGTTGTTCAACGACAGGTTCGGAATCGACTTTACAGTTTACAACCGTTCTACCCGTGACCTGATCACTGCGGCTCCTATCGACCGCGCTACCGGTTACTCTGTAACCCTCCTTAACCTTGGTCGCATCAGCAACAAGGGTATGGAGATCGGTGTAAATGGTCAGATCATCAAAGCCGGGGACTTCAGCTGGGATGTGATCTGGAACTTTAACCTGGTTCGTCCTTTTGTTGAGGAACTGGGTCTTGGTGTGGAGCAGGTTGTACTTTCAGGATTCACCAATCTTGGAAACTTTGCAGTTCCAGGAAAACCATATAACCTTATTAAGGGTACCAACTCACTCAAATCTCCTACAGGAGAGCGTGTAGTGGGTTCAGATGGTAACTATTTTCTTGACCCTATCATTCAGGAGCTCGGAAATCCTAACCCTAACTATACAACCTCTTTGATCAACACGATCAACTGGAAAGGTTTCTCCTTGAACTTCCAGTTCGATTACCGTGATGGTGGTATCATGTCTGCCAACACCGTATCTGCTCTGTTGGGTCGCGGTGTTACAGTTGATACCGACTTCAACCGTGATTTGACCTTCATCCTTCCAGGTGTTGTTCAAACCGGTGTAGATGGAAGCGGAAATCCAGTTTACAAGAAGAACGATGTTCAGCTTTCAGCTTCGGACTACGGTTTCACAACCCAGTTCTTCGGTAACTCTCAGACTGCAATCTTCGACGCAACCACCATCCGTTTGCGCGAGATTTCACTGGGCTATCAGTTCCCTAAAGCCCTAATGAGCAAGACACCATTTAAGTCTGGTTTCATTCAGGTGAACGGAAACAACCTTTGGTTCAACGCCGTGAATACCCTTAAAGGCATGAACTTCGATCCAGAAGTTTCCAGCCTTGGTGTGGGTAACGGCCTTGGCTTTGACTTCATTACAGGTCCAAGTGCCAAGCGTTACGGCGTCGTATTAAAACTCACTTTCTAATCTGCAACAGATCATGACTATGAAGATTTTTAAAACTACTGCGGTAGCGTTGGCCATGGTGCTGGCTTCAGCCTGTACCCTTGACCTTCGTGAAGATCCGAACGCCGTTCAGCTGGCACAGATTGATGTGAACCTTAGCTTGAACGAAATTCAGACCACCTTCGCAGGCTTTTACAATGGAGCCAGCGGTGTGGGTGAACCAATGGTGCGTCTGACCAACTCAGGTGGAAGCCGTTACAACAACGTGTTTACTCCTGTTGGTTTCGATGGCATCTGGTCAACAGCTTATTCAACCTTCCTTCAGGATGCTTCCAAGCTTACTGAAAAGGCTGATGCTGCTGGTTTGACTTACCACGCAGGTGTATGCCGCGTCCTTTCAGCATATGTATTGGTAACACTTGCCGACTACTTCGGTAATGTTCCCTACTCTGAGGCTTTAAAAGGATCCGACAATTTCAACCCTGCTGCGGACACCGACCAGAGTGTTTATGAAGCTGCTTTCGGATTGTTGGACGCTGCGATTGCTAATTTCAATACTGCATCGACACCGATCCCGACCAGCCCTCCTTTTGCTGACCTTTACTACAACGGAAGTTCAGCTAAATGGAAGAAGCTGGCCAACTCCATCAAATTGAAAATGTATTTGAACTGGAGAAACTTTAATGCAGCTCAGGCGAAAGAAGGAATTGAGGGACTTCTCACCAGTGCAGATGGCGTTATCGCTGCACAGGGCGAAAACTTCATTTTCCGTTATGGCACCAACACTACTGACCCGGATGTTCGTCACCCGAACTATGGCGCTTACATCGCAGGTGGAGGTACTTACATGTCAAACCACCTCAACTGGATGATGTTGTATGGCTATGATATGCATTTGGAAGCCCGTCCTGGTGACCCTCGTATGAGGTTCTACTGGTACCGCCAGACAACTGCAAACTCTACCAACCCCAACGAAATGCGTTGTGTTACGGAGCAAACTCCGTTGCACTACATGTTCGCTTCAGGCGGTGCGGTTATCTATGCAAAAGGTGGTGTGCCCCCCGGCATTACAACCGATGCATCCAGCGTAGCCTGGACAAGAACGTATTGCTATCCTAGTGGCGTAGGTTACTGGGGCCGCGATCACGTCGACAACCAGGGTATTCCTCCGGATGCTTTCTTGCGTACTACCTGGGGACCTTATCCTGCCGGTGGCCGTTTTGATGCCAACCAGGGTGCAGGCGTAACCCCTTCTATGGGTATGCGTGGCGCTGGTTTCCAGCCCATCATGATGCGCTCATTTGTGGCTTTCATGTTGTCTGAGGCTGTTAACAACGCAGCAGTGACTGCTCCTAAAACCGCACGTGCTTATTTCTCTGATGGAATTGATTATTCCTTCAAAGATGTTCGTGATTGGGCACTGAACGGAACCTATGGAACCAACGCAGCCGCTGCTTCTCCAACTGAAAATTCAGGCATCACTGCATTCTACTCTCAGGCAAACTATGACGCTGATGTTACGACTTACAAGACTCGTGCTTTGGCAGCATACGATGCTCAGGCAGATGCCGATGCAAGGTTGAATTTCATTGCAAGAGAATATTGGATTGCAGCCTTTGAAAACGGTGTGGAGATGTATAACCTATATCGCCGCACAGGCAAGCCTACCGGCATGCAGCCTACCTTGGATCCTAATCCAGGTGCATTCCCTCGTTCCTGGTGGTACCCTCAGACTTATGTCACCCTTAACAACAAGGCTGACCAAAAGGCTGATTTGACCTCCAAGGTTTTCTGGGATAAGAATTCTGCAAACCTGGACTTCTAATTTTTTAAAGGATGAATCTTATGAACAAAAGATATTTATTCCTGGCAATCCTTTCATTGGTAGGATTGGCCATGTCCTGTAAGGATGAAAGCACCTATCCGCTTCCTTACAATGACCGCGAAACTGGTGCTTACATGAGGGTTGTACGGATCACTTCAAACGTATTTGACACGAACGACCTGAGTAACTCTGCACTCGAAGGTGTATTTGAAATCGTTGACGAAGAATTCGGTGATTTGCTGGAAAGCTTTGAGATCGTGGTTGGTATCCGTCGCGGTATCTCCATCTCTTCAGAGGCTACCGTGAAAACTGTTGCCGGAAGCGATTTCCAGCCCGTTCCTGAGCCTACGTATTCCAAGTACAAGCGCGCCACCATTCGTATTTCTGCGAATGATGCTCTTGCAGCTTTGAAAACGACCACCGGCTTCTTCGGCGCAAATGGAGTGTACACCGCAGGTGATGTGGTGAACTTCCGTGGAATCGTCAAATTAAAAGACGGAAGAACTTTCACCAACACGAACACCAACATCAACATCTTGAGTGGTCAGTTTTACAACTCCACTTTTGTGTACTCGGTTACGGTTCGTTCTTTGTTGGCTGGTTCATGGGTTGGTACCTATAGCTTGAAGCAGACTGCAATTTGGTCACCCAACCATTCTGCAGCGCTCCATGCTACTGCTTTCCCTGCTTATCTGAACCAGAAGCTTTTCCCTGATCAGACGGTAACGCTGACCAAACCTGCCGGTGGGCTTTCTACTGAGCGTGAGTTTGATGTTCAGTACCGTGGTAAAACAGTTAAGATGAGAATTAACCTTGAAAACGGAGCAGTTTATATACCGCTTCAATATTCAGGTGTTGATTGCACTACTGAGCGTCAGCTGTTCTGGACATGGCCTACTTTTGGTTCCTTCACTGGAAGCCCGGCCTTAGCTCCAGGATTGCCTCAAGGCGCAGTAAGCAATCGTGGAACTTACTCTACCTCATCTACTGGGTTGACAGCCGGAAATGTCATTTCAATTGGTGTTGATGATGATAGTGATGAGTACGGTCGCCGCAACGGCTATTGTACTTGGGTACGTCGTGTAAGACTTCAATTGACAAAGCTTTAATCAAGCTTTTTCCAAAAAAGGGGCCCTGGAATGAAAATTCCGGGGCTTTTTTATTTTTTGTAATGCCTTAGTTTTCAATCGGTTATAAAATTGACTCTCCCTTGAACGCATTTATCATTTTCAAAAAACCCAAGAATCCCTATATTGTATATTCATTATTCTTAAACCAATTCCTATGAAGAAGTTTTTACTCATGTGCTTCTCATTCGTTTTTGTCGCAGCCTCCGTGCTGGCGCAGGAGCGAATGGTTTCCGGAAAGGTGACATCAGCTGATGATGGTTCATCCATGCCCGGCGTAAACGTGGTGCTCAAAGGCACAACGAATGGAGCGGTTACCGATGGGGACGGTAATTTCAAGCTCTCTGTACCATCCTCCGGCGGAACACTAGTGTTCTCGTTCATCGGTATGCAAACCCAGGAGCAAGCCATAGGCGATCGCTCTGTGGTTGACATTAAAATGGCATCTGATGTTGAGCAACTCCAGGAGGTCGTGGTTACCGCACATGGTAAGATCACTGAAAAACGTGCCGTCGGTTATGCCGTTACGACGGTTGCAGGCTCTGCGCTCGAAGCAAAGGCTGAATCGGATGTTGCACGTATCCTCACCGGTAAAGTGCCTGGTGTAAACATCACCAACACGGGTGGTGTATCCGGTACTGGAACCAACATCGTTATTCGTGGTTACACCACGATCTCAGGTTCAAACCAACCTCTGTTTGTTATTGATGGTGTGCCGTTCAACACCAACACCAACCAACAAGGAAGTTTCGCTGACGGTTCACTAGCAACCTCCAGCCGATTCCTGGATTTGGATCCCAACAACATTGAAAGCATCAACGTCCTTCGTGGTCTTGCTGCAACCGTACGTTACGGTGAGCAGGGTAAGAAGGGTGTAATCATTATCACCACCAAGAGCGCGTCCCGCTCGAAGAGAGATTTTGAAGTGAACCTCACGCAGAGCATGTTCAACAACGAAATCGCTTCAGCGCCTGATTACCAGAACAACTTTGGAAATGGTTTTGACCAGAACTTTGGTTACTTCTTCAGTAACTGGGGTCCTCGTTTCAAGAACAGCTCTGCACCTGGTCTGTATGGTCCTGAATTGGTTCAGCACCCTTACGACCGTCTTCCAGCTGATCTTAGGAGTCAATTCCCTGAGTTTAATGGTGTAAAAGATTATCCCTACAAGGCTATGCCTAACCCAATGGGATTCTTTAGAACTGGAAAAATTTCAACCACTTCCCTGGCACTTCGCGGCACTAAGCAGGAAACTGGCTACAACGCCAGCTTCAGCTACACCAACGAGGATGGATTTACACCAGGCAACTTCCTGAAGAAACTCAACGGATCGGTTGGCATCAACTCTAACCTTTCCAAAAATTTCTCTATTCAGTCATCTATGAATTTTGCATTGACGGAGATGGAAACACCTCCAATTTCTGCCGGCGGAGGTAGCGGACCTGCAGGAAATGGTTTCTCTGTTTTCTCTGATATTTTCTACACGCCGCGCTCAGTAGATATCCTTGGCCTACCTTTTGAGACGCCGGGTGATAAGAGAAGCGTCTATTATAGATCCGGTAATGACATCCAAAATCCCCTTTGGACTGCCAAATACTCCCGTTCTACTGATAACGTGCGTCGTATGTATGGTCAAACCACATTGACCTACCAGATTACACCTGCGGTTGATGTGAAGTATCGTTTAGGATTAGATACCTATTCTGAAACACAGGAATATTGGCAGAACAAAGGTGGAGTGCAGAACTCCAACTTTAAAAATGGTCTTTATCGTTCAACAGCCATCACCAACACCATCTGGAACCATGATTTCATGGTTGATTACAACCATGACTTTGGTGATGATGTAAACCTTACAGGTACAGTTGGTATGAACGTGAGGATGGACGAGTACAAGCAGGATGGTATCGAGAGTACCAACCAGCTGGTTTTCGGGTTCATCAACCACGCCAACTTTGTAAACCATGCTGCTACCAACGGATTCACCGGAGGTCAGCTGCAGTATATGGCTGAAAAAGTTTGGCAGGCTGTTTATGCTGAGACCCGTTTGGAATACAAGCGTTATTTGTACCTCAACCTGGCTGCTCGTAACGACTGGTCTTCAACCCTTGAAAAAGAAAACCGCTCCTTGTTCTATCCATCAGTGAGTGTTTCGTTTGTGCCGACCGATGCTTTCGGTCTGCAATCGGACTTCCTGAACTTCATCAGAACAAGGGTTTCTTATGGAACATCAGCTGGTTTCCCTCAGCCTTACAGCACACGCAGCACACTGGCGCAGAACGCCAGAAGTTTCGTTGACCGCAGCGGAAACGTTCTGGCCACAAACGCAACTTCTTCCTTCCTTGGCAACCCTAATCTTCTTCCTGAGTTAAGTAAGGAGTACGAAGCGGGTATTGAAACGCAGTTCCTGAACAGAAGATTGGGATTTGATTTCACTGTCTATACACGTGATACGGAGAATTTGATTACAGGTGCTCCGCTCGACAACTCAACCGGCTACGGATTCACCTATGTAAACATCGGACGCCTCAACAACACCGGTATCGAGGGAACCATTACTGCAACACCGCTTAAAGCCGGTTCATTCCAGTGGAATGTAACAGGAGTTTACACACGTTACCGCAGTGTGGTAGAAGAACTCAGTGAAAGCCTCAAGCAAATTAACGTAGCTGGTTACGGCGATCCTGGCAACTATGCCATTGAGGGTGAACCATTCAACATCATCCAGGGCAGCAAAGTTGCCCGAGATGCCAATGGTAACCTGTTGGTTTCTGATACCGGCGACTGGCTTCCTGCCGATGACATTGGAATTATCGGTAACCCGATTCCAAACTACCAGTTCAATTTTATTAATGAGATCACGTGGAAGGGCTTGACCTTCACCGCTCAGATCGACTACCGCGACGGTGGTGATATCTTCTCTACCACTGCACGTTCCTTGCTCGCAAGGGGTATCAGTAAGGATACCGATGTGAACCGCGATATGGCCATTGTTCTTCCAGGTGTAAAACAAGACGGAACGCCTAACGACATCGCACAGGGTGCAGGTTCGGCGTACTTTAACAACTTCGGTTTCGGACCTTCAGAGGTTTCAGTGTACGATGGTACCACCATCCGTCTGCGTGAAATTTCATTGGGTTACAACCTTCCGAAGGCATTGCTTTCTAAAACACCGTTTAAAAATGTATCCGTCAGGGCACTGGGTCAGAACCTTTGGTTCCGGGCAGTCAACTTCCCTGAATATGTAAACTTTGATACAGATGTGGTTGGAACCGGTGTGGGTAACGGATTTGGACTTGAGTTCATCACCGGCCCTTCTGCGCGCAAGTACGGCTTCACGGTTTCAGCTACTTTCTAAACTTTTAACCGACTTACGACTATGAATAAGATAAAGAAAACATTAGCAGCTTTTGCGATGATCTGGGTCCTGATGGCCTGCGATCTCGACAAGTTGGACAACCCCAATGCGGTGTCCCCTGCCAATTCAGATGTTGACTTCGTACTCAACCAGGTTCAGTTGAGTTTTGCCGGCCTGTTCTTCGGAATGAGCGATTACGGCATGCAAATGACCAGATTAGCACACTTCTACGGCCCCACTTATGAAGCGGGATTCAGTGCAGCAAGTTTTGACGGATTTTGGTCTACTGGCTACTCTGGCGTTTTGATCAACACCAAGACGCTAATCCCTGCAGCTCGTGACAAGGGACTTTATATACATGCAGGAATCGCAAGTGTAATTGAGGCCTACACCCTCATGTCACTGGTTGATTATTTTGGCGATGTGCCTTTCTCTGAGGCGCTTGATGCCAATAACTTCAATCCGGTTGCTGATGATGATGTAACCATTTACGCTGCAGCCATCACCAAATTGGATGAAGCCATTGCGGATTTTGGACAGACGTCATTGGCTGGTCCTAAAAACGATTTGTATTATGCTGGCGAAAAGGCAAAGTGGGCCACCTTAGCTAAGACACTTAAACTAAGAGCCTACATCCAAACCAGACTCGTTGATACGGGTGCTAAAAAGACTGCCATTGAGGCCTTGGTGGCTGCCAATGATCTGGTCGACACTGCCGCAGAGGATTTTAACTTTAAGTATTCAAACACCATCGCAAACCCGGATAGCCGTCACCCATACTTTACTGGTGACTACCTCGCCGGCTCCGGATACTATAAGTCTAATTACTTGATGCATGAGATGTACTATGGAAAGAGTGTGGTTGATCCACGCATTCGATATTACTTCTACCGTCAGGTAAATGCCACTACCACGGATGTGAATGAGTTGTCTTGTATCGTAGTTGAGCCTCCTTCTCATTATCTACCTGAATGGCCATTCTGTGCTGTGGGTGATGGTTATTGGGGTCGTGACTTTGCTGATTTCAGCGGTACGCCTCCTGATACCTACAAGCGTACAGCATTCGGAATCTATCCTGCTGGTGGTCGTTTCGACGGAAACTTCTACGCACCAGTAGCTGCCACACAAGGCTTACAAGGCGCTGGAATATTGCCGATTTACAACTCTGCCAATACCAAGTTTATGCTTGCAGAAGCTGCATTGACCATGGGTGCCAATGTTGGTAATGCTAAGACCTTGTTGTTGGATGGTATTCAGCGTTCTGTGGACAAGGCTAAGAACTTTGCCACTGTAACACCAACCAACTTGATCCCGTCAACAACGGCCGTTAACAATTATAAGGCATTTGTTTCCGCACAATATGATGCAGCGGCTACCGACAGCGATAAGTTGGAAGTAATCGTAAAAGAATACTGGATATCACTGTTTGGAAATGGCATTGATGCATTCAATACCTACCGCCGCACAGGAAAACCTGGTAACCTTCAGGCCGGTTTGATTTCCAATATGGGCAAGGCCTACAGGTCGTTCACTTATCCAAGTGTATATGTTACCCGGAATTCAAACGCAACTCAGAAGACCGATAATACTGTTCAGGTTTTCTGGGATACGAATCCTGCAAACTTCATTGACTAAACTTTTTAATTGAAGACTATGAAAAATTTTAAATTCATATTCGTCCTCGCAGGTGCCCTCGCTATGGCTATTTCCTGTAGCGATGATAAGGGGTTCTTCGATAAGGACGCTATTGTGTATGCTGCTTATCTGAACGTGGTTAAGACTATTTCTCCAAGCTATGGAACGGTTTCTCAAACCGACTTCCGTGTGAACACTTCATCAGTGTATACCGTAGAATTGGAGGAGCGTGATGTTCAGCGTGGAGGTTTATTCCAATCCGTTGATATATATGTGCGCCACCGCGACAATACGGAGCCTAAGCTTGCTTCAACCGAGAAGTTGTTGAAGAGTGTTCCTTCAACTGATTTTCAGGTTGACGCTGAAAGTGGCTATCCAAGAGGAACCATCAACGTTTCTGTGAGCGAGGTTCTTACCGCCCTTGGAAGGGCGCAGGGTGACCTCTTTGGAGGCGATCAAATCGAAGTTCGTTTCGAATTGGTGTTGAAGGATGGTCGTAAGTTTTCAAAGGATAATGCCAGCAGTGTTGTTACTGGTGGAGCCTTTTTTAATTCCCCATTCTTCTACAGAGTTCCAATCGTATGTGCATCAGAAAGAGCTGGTGTGTATGATGGCGTAACCGATTGGGTGGATTATTATGGATACGAAGGCACCAATGATTATGTAGAAGACCTTACCGCTGCAGAGGGCGCTGGTCAATACAACCTTACTGACCTTTCAGGTGGTATGGAACCTATCATCTGGGGTAATCCTGATGTTAATGCGGTGTTCCAGGATCTTTGCGGCAGCATTAATCTGGTGTCTGCTCCTTATTCATATCCTTATTACATCCGTGACGGCTCGTTTATTGATCTGGAAACTGGAGTTATGACCATTGTTTGGGAAAACGCTTATGGTGAAAATGGTGTAACCACCCTAACACCCGCAGGCGTTGCCAAGCCTTCAAAAGACTAGCAAGAATTTAAGTACATTAGAAAGGGTCCCGAAATTTCGGGGCCCTTTTTTTTACCCCTACATAATGTGAAACCTTCTGCCTGGAGATTCCTTCGCGCCGCCTTGTATCTGGGTTCTTTTTCATTTGGAGGATACATGACCCTGGTTGAGCTTTTAAGAAGGAAATTGGTAGAGGATTATAAGTGGCTGTCGGGTGAGGAATTTTCCGAGGGGCTCTCCCTGGCAACCCTTTTACCAGGGCCGGTAGCGGTTAATACCCTTGTGTTTTGCGGAGCGCGTTTGTTTGGGCGTACCATCGCTTTGCTTGGCGTGGCGGCAGTTTTAATGCCTTCTTTTGTTTTAATGATTCTCCTAACATCTGCTTACCAGCAATTGATGGCTTCGTCTGGATTAAAGATTGTTTTAATGGTTTTAAACGGTGCAGTTATCGGAATTCTGATCGCTGCCGGTTTAACCCTGCTCAAAAAATCCTGTCATTCTAATTGGCATTACCTTATCGTGGTAATCAGTTTTGGTGTATTGATTTTATCGTCCAGTTATTTATCAATGCTCTTATTATTACTCAGCTGGATTATAATCGCACAACGATGGGGCAGCTATATGACGGAGCACAAAAGCCCACCGGCCAAAATCGATCTACGCCGAAATTTTATTTTGATCGCTGGCGTTTTAGTTTTTACAGTATTGCTTGGTGTAGGTTCCCACTATTTTTTTCTACTGGATATCCTTAAAACCTTTTCAGGAATTTCTTTAACGTTCTTTGGTGGGGGCTACGTTATCCTTCCATTATTGAAGGCTGTACTGGTTGAGGGCCGACATTGGCTCACAGATTCAGATGTACTTCTGGGCATATCTATGGGTCAGCTTTCACCAGGGCCAATTCTAATCAGCTCGGCATTTTACGGGCAAAAGTTGGCAGGAATTAACGGAGCCATTGCCGCAACCGTTGGTATGTTTCTTCCTCCTGCGTTTTTGATGGTGGCTGTGGCAGGATTTGCTCGAAACCTTAAGAGCTTTATCTTATACCGTAAGGCATTGGATTTCATTCAGCCCTATGTGGCCGCACTTGTTTTGTTTGCTGGAGTAAGCACTGGTTTTACCTGGTACTCTAACATACCTGGTTATATTATTGTTATTCCCCTGGTCGCAACTTTTTTCAGTTACTATGTAAGAATACAACCCATTTGGCTGTTGGCTTCCTCCATAATTATTGGTCTGCTCTTAACTTTGTAAACATGCCTGAGCCTTTAAAGTATCTTCAGTTCATTGGGACACAGCGGTCCGGCACCAATCTTTTACGGGTAATGCTCAATCAGCTGCCAGCCATTTCAGCTCCCCATCCGCCTCATATTTTAAAGACCTTCGTTCCGCTGCTTAATCGCTACGGTAACCTGGCCATTTCCGACAATATTAATCGCCTTGCTGAGGATGTTTGTGATTGGATTAATGCCAACCCTGTGCCCTGGTCACCCTACATCGCTCAGCCCGCACAAGCCATTTCTGAATCCCGCAGCCCTGACCTATTGGGAATTTTTGTTGCGCTTAGTGAAGCCAAGGCGAGACTGGATCAGGCCCAATGGTGGTGTTGTAAGAGTATGGAGTCGGTTGCTTATACCGATTTAATTGAGGCTGCAGGGTTAAAACCTGTCTACATCCATTTGTATAGAGATGGAAGAGATGTGGCATTATCTTTTATGAAGGCGGTAGTTGGGCCAAAGCATCTATATCATCTGGCACAAAAATGGAGGGAGGATCAGGAGCAGGCCCTACGTCTCAGGCCACTCGTGCCGGAGCCTCGGTTCATATCCCTTCGATATGAAGATCTTATTGCCACACCTGAACCGATTCTTAAATCACTTTGCGCAACACTACAGTTGGACTTTAGGCCAGAGATGCTGAATTATTTTGAGAGCTCGGAATCAAAGAACACATCCAAAGCAGGGAAGATGTGGGAAAATCTGCAAAAGCCTGTGCTGTCCGGCAACAAACAGAAATTTCTTTCTGAAATGAGCCGCGATGATCTCGCACTCTTTGAAGCGATAGCGGGTGGTATGCTCACCAGGCTTGGTTACGAATTATTTACCTCCAAATCAGAGCGGATCTTGCCTGATATAGAACAAATCAAAATTTTTGATGCTGAAAACAAAAGACGGATGTTGGAAGTGGGTAAAACTGCCGATCAGGCGGATCTGGAACGACGTCGGCCACAAGAAGAATTATTAAAGAAAATTTTATCACGTCCAATTATTGATTGAAACGCAATTCCATTAAAGCAATGAATCGAGTCCTGATTTTTTTAGCGGCAGCTCTTTTGACTGTTGCTTGCACACCTTTTAAAGGCGATCCGTCTGTGGCTTTTAAAAACAACAATGCCTTAATGCCTGAGGTATCTTATGCATTGAAGGATTCACTTCAAAGTTGGATTGAATTTTGGCCTTCAACCTCAGGAGTTTCGGTAAGAAAGTCGAGCCCAAAAAAATCTATTTCCCAAAAAACCACCTTATTAAATCTTTTGCCGGACCGTGAGTACCGCTATCAGATCGTGGCCATTGGTACTGACGGAGATACCCTTCGTAGCAGGGAATTCGGATTTAAAACTGGAATGATGCCCGAAGCCATATACCAGGTTAGAAAAGACAAAATCGATTCAACACAGTTTTCAGGACATATTCTGTTGCGCCGATACTATGGAACTGGTGCCGACGTTCTCATGAACAGCAAAGGTGAAATCGTGTGGTACAACCTCTATGACACTGCTGTCCGAAGGCCGATTACCTATACGCCCAAAGGCACATTTTTGTCTATTTATGACTCAGCGATTATAAGGGAAAACGATCTCTATGGAAATGTTAAATTAAATCTGGATTTAGAAAAGCTGGGACAGCCTGAACGGTTTCACCACGAAGTTTTATACGATGCACAGGAGAACATAATTTCTCTGGGTGTAGACTCAGCCAAGCGGGATCTCCGTCGATGGGGAGGAGAAAAAGACCAGTATTTGCGCGCCGACGGAATCGTGCGGATGGATAAAACTGGTAAGATTTTATGGAAATGGAATCTTCTGGAAAAATTCAATCCTGATCCACGAAAAGACTCAGTTAACATTAAAGATGTCTGGGGTCACGCCAATGCAATGGTTATCGATAAGGACGGAAATTATTTAGTTTCCTTCCGCGACTTTTCACAAGTATGGAAAATCAATTCGGCTACCGGCGAGGTAATGTGGCGCTTGGGGAAAGGCGGTGACTTCAACATGCCTGTCGAAGCTCATTTTCTCAGACAGCACAGCATCAACTGGACCAAAAATGGTGATCTAATCATGTTCGATAATGGAGAGAGAAAGGTTCGCTCGGAATCTAGGATTTTGGTTTTGCGACTCGATCAAAAAAATAAAAAAGCATCGGTGGTAAACCTGATTTCCTTACCCCGGGGTTATGCCTCGTACCGCATGTGTAGCGCACAAAAACTTTCAGACGATCGGTTCCTGGTTTGTGTCACCAGAAAAGATGCAACCGTTATGATTGTAGACAATCAGGCCAGGATTTTGTGGAAAGCTGTCTGTAATTATTCTTCCTACCGGGCGGAAATGCTTGAAAATCCTTTTCCTTTTTAGGCGAGCATTTTAAGCAACGTCGAAAGGCGCAATTTCAAATTTCTTCGGTCAACGATAAAGTCCAGGAAGCCATGTTCCTGTACGAATTCAGCGCTCTGAAAACCTTCCGGTAAATCTTTGCCGATGGTTTCGCGAATGACCCTCGGTCCGGCAAAACCTATTAGTGCACCTGGCTCAGCAATGTTGAAATCGCCAAGCATGGCATAAGATGCTGTTACGCCACCGGTTGTTGGGTCGGTCAACAATGAAATGTAAGGTATGCCGGCTTTGTCCAGTAAAGCTAGCCTTGCTGAGGTTTTGGCCATCTGCATTAAAGACAACCCCGCCTCCATCATCCTGGCTCCACCGGAACGGGAAATCATCAGGAATGGAGTTTTTTTATCCAGGCTGTAGTTGATGGCACGCGCAATTTTCTCACCCACCACCGAACCCATGGAGCCTCCAATAAAACTAAAGTCCATACAGGCAATGGTAACGGTTAAGCCATTCATCTTACCCGTAGCGGTACGAACTGCATCCTTTAATTCAGTTTTTGATTGCGACTCCTTAATTCTTTTTGGATAGGCTTTGGTGTCAGAAAATTTGAGCGGATCGGCCGACTCCATCTTTTCATCCAGCTCCTCAAACTTATTATCGTCAAAGAGAATCTCGAAGTATTCCTTAGACCCGATCCTTACATGGTGATCCTCTTCAGGAACAACATAGGCGTTGTTCTTGAGTTCCCTGGTGTGTATGATCTTGCCTCCTGGTGATTTAAACCACAATCCATCCGGAACCTCCCGTTTGGATTCGGTTGGTGTAAGAATTCCTTTGTCGGTTCGTTTAAACCAGGGCATAGTCTTGCCTGATCAGGCTACGGTTACGGTTTGATCGAGGTATACATCCTGAATGGCTTGAAGGATTTCAACGCCTTCATCCATGGGTCTCTGGAAGGCTTTCCTTCCACTAATCAGACCCATTCCACCCGCACGCTTGTTGATGACTGCAGTACGTACTGCATCTGCCAGGTCGCTGGCACCTTTAGATTCACCACCGGAGCTAATAAGACCAGCGCGGCCCATATAACAATTGGCCACCTGGTAGCGACACAGGTCAATAGGATGGTTGGTGGTGAGTTCTGTATAGATGCGCTCATCCAGTTTACCGTAAGAACTACCGCCGGTATTGAGTGCTTTATAGCCGCCGTTGTTTTCGGCAAGCTTTTGTTTGATGATGTCCGCCTGGATGGTAACGCCAAGGTGATTGGCTTGTCCGGTAAGGTCAGCAGAAACGTGGTAATCCACTCCGTCTTTTTTGAAGGCATTGTTTCTGGTGTAGCACCACAGGATGGTCGCCATTCCAAGTTGATGGGCCTCTTCAAATGCTTTGGCCACTTCAACTATTTGTCTGGTTGAATTGTCTGATCCGAAATAAATGGTTGCGCCGATCGCCGCTGCGCCAAGATTCCACGCATCGCGAACTGTACCAAACATGATTTGATCTGCTTTGTTTGGATAGGTCAGCAGTTCGTTGTGATTCACTTTAACCACAAATGGGATTTTGTGTGCATAACTCCTAGACATCATGGCCAACACACCATAGGTGGTGGCAACAGCATTGCATCCGCCTTCCATGGCTAGCTTGATGATGTTTTCCGGATCAAAATAGATTGGATTTTTTGCGAAAGAGGCGCCACCACTGTGCTCAATTCCCTGGTCGATTGGCAGGATAGAAAGAAACCCTGTGCCTGCCAGGCGACCTGTATTAAACATGGCGGAAAGGTTCCTTAAGACGTTGGTGTTGCGGTTGGACTGTACAAACACTTTGTCCACCATGTCATTGGATGGTAAATGAATGCTCTCTTTAGAAATCGTTTTGCAGGTATGGCCGAGCAGAAAATCGGCGTCCTTGCCTAAAAGCTCGGAAATTGACCTTTTTGCCATGATTTTTTGGTTATAGGGGAGGCAAATATAACCTTAACGGGGGTGGGTTCAAAAAAGCCAAAGGCCCCCTTAGGCCAATAAAAAATCCCATTCCTTTTGAAATGGGATTTTTGAGATTCAGGTGAACGAGAATATTAAGCCTCTGTTGATGCAGAGAGCTTTTCTTTGATCCTGGCAGATTTACCCTGACGGCCTTTCATGTAATAAAGCTTCGCCCTACGCACCTTACCAGATTTGATCACTTCAATTTTATCAATGCTAGGGGAGAGGATTGGGAAAATACGCTCAACACCTACGCCATTAGAAACTTTACGAACGGAAAAGGTTTCACCGTTCGTGTTGTAGCCTCTTCTGTAGAGCACCACACCCTGGAACTGCTGGATCCTTTCCTTGTTACCTTCACTGATTTTAACGTGAACATTTACGGAGTCACCAGCTTTGAATGCCGGCAAACTGGCTCTTTTTGATGCCAGTTCCTGCTCTGCGATCTTCATTAAATCGGCCATGGCCTTGTTTTTTTAAAAATGGACTGCAAATATAGGGAACTGAGTGTCCTGAGCAAGTTATGGGAAGCCATCCCGGCTGAAATCAAGGTTTTTTGACTGAATTATTGGTTTTTTCCTCAACCAATCATTCCTGGCCTTCTTTTTCTTGTTCTGGCTTCTGCTTGTTCCTCCTTCCAGGCTTCAATTTTAGCCTGATGGCCGCTGAGTAAAACCGGAGGAACGCCCCAGCCTTTATAATCAGCCGGTCTTGTATAAACCGGAGGTGAAACCATACCGTCCTGAAAAGAGTCGGTCAGGGCACTGCTCTCATCACCCAATACACCCGGGAGCAGGCGTATCACCGCATCGCAGAGTACTGCTGCGGGAAGCTCGCCACCAGAAAGAACGTAATTACCTATGCTGATTTCTCTGCTGACCAGGTGTTCACGGACGCGCTCATCAACGCCCTTATAATGTCCGCAGAGAAGAATAAGGTTTTTGGAAAGGCTAAGTTGGTTGGCGAGGGGTTGGTCCAACAAATTGCCATCCGGGCTCATGAAGATGATTTCGTCGTATGTCCTGACTGATTTAAGTTTTGAAATACACCGGTCGATGGGTTCAATCATCATCACCATACCAGCCCCGCCGCCAAAGGCATAGTCATCGGTGGTCCGGTGCTTGTCCGTGGCGTATTCCCGCAGGTCATGGATGTCGATGCTGACCAGGTTTTTATCCAATGCCCGCTTGACAATCGACTCGGTCAGGGGACCGGTCAGCAGACCAGGAAGGCAGGTGATGATGTCGATGTGCATGGTGCCTTGGTTGTTTTATGGGGCTTTTTTGCAGAATTGGAACAAAATTAGGCCCGTTTGGGTTAAGGAGGGTGAATCCAAAATAATGAGCGGCCGGTTTGGTGGCTAAAGTCTTTTAAATACCTTTGCAGTCCCAAAATTTAAAGGGATAAAAAACGATCAAAAAGCGGACTTTAAATGCCTACCATTCAGCAATTAGTTAGAAAAGGGCGCAAAAAGATGACCTGGAAATCCAAGTCACCTGCCCTGGATTCCTGCCCTCAGCGCAGGGGTGTATGCACAAGGGTTTACACCACGACTCCTAAAAAGCCGAACTCAGCGCTGCGTAAAGTAGCCCGTGTGCGGTTGACCAACACCAAGGAGGTAAACGCATACATTCCAGGTGAAGGCCACAACCTTCAGGAGCACTCAATTGTGCTGATTCGCGGAGGCAGGGTAAAAGATCTTCCCGGTGTTCGTTACCACATCATCCGTGGTGCTTTGGATACCGCCGGTGTGAACGGAAGGCTTCAGGGTCGTTCAAAATATGGTGCAAAACGTCCTAAGGCAGGTGCAGCAGCTCCAGCCGCAAAGGGCAAAAAATAATTTAAGCTGAAATGAGAAAGTCAAAACCTAAAAAGAGATACCTCCTCCCGGATCCAAAATTCAAAGATCCGATGGTAACCAAGTTTGTGAATTACCTGATGGAGCAGGGAAAGAAGAGTGTTGCTTATTCTGTTTTCTACGATGCCATGTCATTGGTTGAAAAGAAGGCGAACGAAAGCGGACTCGAAGTTTGGAAGAGGGCGATGAACAATGTGATGCCTGCCGTAGAGGTGAAAAGCCGTCGCGTGGGTGGAGCAACATTTCAGGTTCCGGTTGAAATTCGTCCGGAGCGTAAAATCAATCTCAGCATCAAATGGATCATCGAATTCGCCCGTGCGCGTGGTGAAAAAACGATGCAGGATAAACTTGCTGCAGAACTAATTGCAGCATCAAAAGGCGAAGGTGCCGCCATCAAAAAGAAAGACGATACCCACCGTATGGCAGAAGCCAACAAGGCATTCTCCCATTTCAGGTTCTGATTTAATTTTTATCCCCTCAACACAACCACTTACATTTTTTAAATGGCCAGGGACCTAAAATACACACGCAACATTGGAATTGCGGCCCACATCGATGCAGGTAAAACCACGACCACAGAGCGTATCCTTTACTATGCCGGTGTGAATCACAAAATTGGTGAGGTGCACGATGGTGCAGCGACCATGGACTGGATGGAACAGGAGCAGGAGCGTGGTATCACCATTACCTCTGCTGCTACCACCGTTTACTGGAATTACCGCAACAATAAATTCCATGTTAACATCATTGATACACCTGGTCACGTTGACTTCACCGTTGAGGTTAACCGCTCTCTGCGTGTATTGGATGGTCTGGTTTTTCTCTTTAGTGCGGTGGACGGTGTAGAGCCTCAGTCTGAAACCAACTGGCGCCTTGCAGATAATTATAAAGTGGCCCGTATCGGATTCGTTAATAAAATGGACCGCGCCGGCGCCGACTTCCTTGACGTGTGTAAGCAGGTTAAAGAAAAGCTTGGCAGCAAGGCAGTTCCACTTCAACTCCCCATCGGCGCTGAAGATAATTTCAAAGGCGTTGTTGACCTGGTCAACTTCCGTGGTGTTATCTGGAATGAAGAAGACAAAGGAATGACCTACACAGTGGTTCCAATTCCTGACGATCTCATGGAAGATGCAAAGGAATACAGAGGAAAGCTTCTGGAGGCCGTCGCCGAATACGATGAGACCCTCATGGAGAAGTTCTTTGAAAATCCTGAATCAATCTCCGAGGCTGAAATTCTCAGCGCGCTCCGCCGCGCGACAATCGATATGGCCATCGTTCCTATGGTTTGCGGTTCATCCTTCAAAAACAAGGGTGTTCAAACCATGTTGGACTATGTAATGGAGTTGTTGCCTTCACCACTTGATAAAGACAACATCATTGGAACAGATCCTGATACAGAGGGTGAAGTAACCATTAAGCCAGACGAATCAGAGCCTTTCACGGCACTCGCATTCAAAATTGCCACTGACCCGTTCGTGGGAAGACTTTGTTTCATTCGTGCTTATTCAGGCGCACTGGATTCTGGTTCTTACGTTTACAATTCACGCTCTGGAAACAAGGAAAGGATTTCCCGTGTGTTTCAGATGCACGCCAACAAACAGAATCAAATTGAAAGATTATCAGCCGGCGATATCGGTGCGGTAGTCGGATTCAAAGACATTAAAACCGGTGATACCCTCTGTGACGAAAAGAGAAAAGTAATTCTCGAGTCAATGGTGTTCCCTGAGCCTGTAATCGGTTACGCCATTGAGCCTAAGAAACAGGCTGATGTGGATAAACTAGGTATGGCCATTGCCAAACTGGTTGAAGAGGATCCTACCCTCAGAGTTAACACCGATCAGGAAACAGGCCAGACCATCCTTCGTGGAATGGGGGAACTTCACCTGGAAATCATCATTGATCGACTTAAGCGCGAATTCAAGGTAGAAATCAACCAGGGTGCTCCTCAGGTGGCGTACAAAGAAGCGCTCACCAGCTCTGTTGAACACAAAGAGGTTTACAAGAAACAGACCGGTGGTCGCGGTAAATTCGCTGACATCGTATTTGAAATCGGTCCCCGTGACGACGGTAAAGAAGGGCTGGAGTTTGTTAACGACATCGTTGGTGGTGCCATCCCGCGCGAATTCATTCCTGCGGTTCAGAAAGGCTTCGACCAGGCAATGGTTAACGGCCCACTCGCTGGTTATCCGCTCGACTCGATGAAAGTAAGGTTGTTCCACGGTTCATACCACGATGTGGACTCCGATTCACTTTCCTTCGAATTGGCGGCAAGAATCGGTTTCAAGGAATCAGCAAGAAAGTGTTCACCTCAACTTCTGGAGCCTATCATGGGTGTGGAAGTGGTTACGCCTGATGAATTTACGGGCTCAGTAACCGGTGACCTTAACCGCAGGAGAGGTATCATGAAAGGTATGGACACCCGCGGAACTGCCCAGGTTATTAAGGCCGATGTGCCACTCGCAGAGCTTTTCGGTTATGTGACCGACCTGCGTACGATCACTTCAGGCAGAGCGGCGGCAACCCTGACGTTCTCACACTACGCTCAGGTACCTAGAAACCTCGCTGAAAAAGTAATTGAAGAAGTAAAAGGCGCAACAGCCAAATAAGCCTGCTAAAGAAAAAGCATTATGAACCAGAAAATCAGAATCAAACTAAGGTCATACGACCACAACCTGCTGGACAAATCCTCTGAAAAGATTGTCCGTGCGGTAAAGGCAACTGGTGCAGTCGTTAGCGGTCCTATTCCGCTCCCTACTGAGAAAGAAAAATTTACAGTATTGCGTAGCCCGCACGTGAACAAAAAGTCACGTGAACAATTCCAGCTGTGCGCCTTCAAGCGCCTGGTGGATATTTACTCCAACAGTGCCAAGACTGTAGATGCGCTCATGAAGCTTGAGCTGCCTTCTGGTGTTGATGTAGAAATCAAAGTGTAGTACCACTTAAGAGCACACAAAAAAAATCCCGCTTATGCGGGATTTTTTGTTGGTCGACGTTGAATTCTTTTAAAGTCTTCTGAGCCAGATGTTGCGGTAGCTGACAGGATTTCCGTGATCCTGAAGTCGGATGGATGCTGCTCCATGTTTCTCATAATAGGGTAGACCAATGTATTGGCTGGGTCCCCATATTTCAGTGTTATTTTGAACAACGACGCCGTTGTGGATAACGGTGATTCTGGCCGGTACCGCAATTCTTCCATTGTCGCTAAATCTGGGCGCCATAAAAATGACATCATAGGTTTGCCACTCACCCGGCTTGCGGCACGCATTAACCAGCGGAGCAGTCTGTTTATAAATAGAGCCTGCTTGTCCGTTGGGATAAGTCACATTTTGAAAATTATCAAGCACCTGCAGCTCATATCTTTCCTGAAGGAAAATTCCGCTGTTACCACGTCCTTGTCCATCGCCTTCCACCTGTGCAGGTGTTCTCCATTCGATGTGCAGCTGGATGTCACCAAAGGTTCCCTTCGTTTTGATGTCGCCCGTGCCTTTGGCAACCGTCATGATGCCATCCTTTACTTCCCATTTCGCTGGTTTACCATCGGGTGTTGACCAGCTGTTGAGGTCTTTGCCGTCGAAAAGTATTTCAGCATCGGATGGTGCATTGCCATAGGCTGCACCAGGGCTAATGGTTGGAGGTGTAATGGCCCATACCTCGGTGGTTTTAGGGTCTTTTCCTGGCTCTTGTGCCGATGCTAGCCCGGCCGAGAATACCAGTAGGAGTAAGATATAATGCTTCATGGTTTGAGTTTTAACTATACCAATTTAAGGAGAAAGGCTGGAAGCCTGAAGTTTGGGAACCCAGACTTATAGAAAACCTGATTTTTTTAATTCTTCTTTGAGCGCTTCCGGTCCGGTAAAATGGATGCTGGGAATCCCCAGTTCTCTGGCTGCCTCAATGTTTCGAAGGTTGTCGTCGATAAACAGGGAGTTTTCAGCCTTCACCGAATAGCGGTTGAGTAGGATTTTGTAAAACTCCGCGTGTGGTTTTCTGGTTTTCTCCTCACCAGACATAACGATTCCGTGGAACCAGTCCAGGAAGTCATATTTTTTTCTGGCTATGGGGAAAGTCTCTGCCGACCAGTTGGTGAGGGCTAGAATTTTGTATTGTCCTGATTGCCTAAGTTGATTGAAAATTTCCACTGTACCCTCAATGGGGCCGGCAAGCATCTCTTCCCAACGTTCCCAAAAGGCATGAATTTCATTTCTGAATTCAGGATGGTTTTGACTGAGCGTTTGTACGGCATCTGCAAATGGTCTTCCTGCATCCTGTTCCTCATTCCAGTCTGAGGTGCAGATGTTGGCAAGAAACCATTCCATTTTTTCCTCGGAATCAAAAATTTTACGATAAAGGTGTCTTGGATTCCAGTCAATCAAAACTGCGCCCAGGTCAAAAATGATGGTATTGGTTTGTTGGATGGTCTGCATATATCCAAAATTGGCATTAATTTGAACGCGTTACAAAATCGATGCTCCGTCACCTCACTTAATTCGCCCTAACTCATGGCAACAACTACGACCACCAAATCAACTTCTGATCAGTGCCAAATACCCCCGTTGGGTTCCATTGTTGCGCTTGTCATGCTTCTTCTTTTGATACCGAAATTTTCCTTCTCCTGGGGTGTTACCGGTCACCGTGCTATTGGTCTGATTGCTGAGCAAAACCTAAAACCTAAGGCAAAAAAGAAACTTCAATCACTGCTTGCGGGCGACAAGCTTCCGCTCGCCACTACATGGATGGATGACATCCGCTCCGCTCAGGCGTACAACCACACTGCCGATTGGCATTGGGTGACCATTGAAACCGGAACAACCTATCAGGAGAGCACAAAAAATAAAAACGGTGATGTTATCGAGACGCTCCACCGACTGATGCGGGAGATAAAATCCGGTCAACTTACTACAGAACGGGAAGCCGAACACGTGAAGATGATCCTTCATTTGGTTGGAGACATCCACCAGCCCTTGCATGTGGGTTGTTGCGATGACCAGGGTGGGAATAAGGTTCGTTTAAAATGGTTTGGTGAGGACACAAACCTCCATCGGATCTGGGACAGCGACATGATCGACGGTACAAAATTGAGTTTCACTGAACTGGCATATTCACTGAAGGAAATAGCAGAGCCAGAAAAAATTAAAATTCAAAGCGCTTCAGTTGAAGATTGGGCAAAAGAAAGCATGGCCCTGCGGTCAAAAGTTTACGATACCGGAGATGGAAAGCTTGGTTATACCTATGCGTATAAAAACATGCCCCTGGTAAAAGAAAGACTCCTGCTGGCTGGATTAAGGCTGGCAGGAGTCCTCAATGAATTGTATGGCTAAAATCAGTCTACGATCAGTGTAAATGAAATATCAAAATCGGTTTCCCCATCACCCGCGCCGGATGATGTGGATTTTATTCCTGGCTGGTGTTTTAAAATTATCCTGAAGGTTCCTGCTGAAATGGCTCCTGTTGATGCAGTTTTCCATTTGGTTTCCAATCCAAGTGGCAGGTTTTTGTTGTCTGAATCGAGATAATTGACCGGATCATTTCTGCTGTCAACGTTTCCGTTGCCTTGGGGAGAGTCAAAAATTCCATTCGTCCAGCCAAACAGCAGTAAATGCTCGTCGCCTTCCTCCTCCACCTCCTTACCAATGTCGTAACCATCAGAATTGGGATCAGCAAGGCCATTAAACATTTCCAGCGAAAGAATGTATTCTGTGTTTCCGTTCAACACGATGTCCTTGTCTGCCAGAAGATCTAACACGCCCTCCCCATCCGGATCATTGGCAGTTACTACTATTGCCGCACTACCGTCGGTAGGTGCAAACGTTAGCTTGACCTGTGTGATGGTTTCCGGCGCATTCTCTTTTTTAGGATCGTCAGGGTCACATCCTGATAAGGTTAACATAGAAGTTAAAACCATAGCATTCAGGAAAATTATTTTTTGAATCAATTTTAAAATATGGATTTTCATGGTTGATAGATTAAAAATTAAAAAATGATGTTTGCCGAAATTCGAATGTTTCTTCCCAGCTCGTCGGCAAAATATCGAAGCCGGTTGGTGTAATCCCGGTATGAAGTATTCAATAGATTGTCGCCGTGCACACGGAATTCATACCTTGATTTTTTTTGAGGCACACTCAGGCCCACTGATGTTCCAAGCAGAAAATAGCCATCGGGAGCTTCCTGAAAATCGAAGTTTTTTTCACTTCCTTCCAGTGGATCCGCAACCTCGCCATTTAGCTCCTGGAATTTGATGGGTAAAATCACCGGCGGGGCACGGTTTTGTCTTAGCACATATAGCCAGCGGATTTCAGCAAAGAAAGAATTTGCGGACCCCTTTGGCTTCCATTCTTTTTTAACCTGACTTTGAACACGATTGGCGGGAATAAATGCGAGTAAATCATTGTTCTGTTCATCCGATGCACGAGTCCACGATGCCCTTAGATTAAGTGTGGTGTTTGAAGCGATTTCAACAGTCCCTTCTGCATCGGCGCCTATGAATAGAGCATTGGTTTGTTCGTAGCGGAAATAGGGGAAAGCACCTCGCACATTTTTGGTAATTCCTCCTGGCCGAAGCCAGAAATAATCCAGAACATAATTGACGTAACCGGTGACCTCGGCATCTACCTTCCGTCTGTTTATTTTCCAGCCGCTGACCCATTTGAATGCACGCTCACCTTTAACCGCCAATTCACTTTGCGGTCTGATCCTGTTGGTTCGCGGATCCAACAGCAAACCATATTCGATGGCTGCAGCGCTTTGGTGGGTGCCAAGGCTGAACAACTCTGCAACGTGAGGTGGTCGCCAGGCGCTACTGAGTGTGATGTTCACCACCTGATCACCACCCACAGCCGCTGAGATGCCTAACGTGCCACTCAGATTTCCAAAGTCCATCTTTCTTCGATACAAGGAATTGCTGAAGTCATACCCCGCTACACTGTAATAACGGTAGTCGAAGCGGATGCCACCGTCTAGGGTAATCAACGAACGTTTTCTGCTTATCGCACCAAATATCCCTCCACCCGTATGATTGAAGTCAGGTATAAATGGAACGCGCTGGGTGCCGTAAACATTTTTGTTGGATTGAAACACTCCACTAATGCCAAACGTCCTTCTTGTTTGTGTTGGATCACCCATATCCCACGCAACTTCTGCACTGTGTGTATCAAGGGTGAGGTTCATGGCTGGCAGCTCAGACAATCCGCCTCGACGGATATCAAATTCTTTACGTTCATTTTTCTGCCAAGCATAGTGTGCATCAACTCTGCCTTTCGACAAAATCCGGTGACCTCTTAAAATATTCAGTTGGTGCACTACCTCTTGCCGCGGCTCTGAAATATTATAACTGAAATCCGAGGTAAATGCAGGAACGCCTGCCGTCATCGCTGTCGCCAGATCACTGATGTTACCAACTGATGTAGCCCTCAGGATACCAAGGTCGGTCGTGAATCGGCTGGTGTACAATTCAAAACCACCATTATGGCTATGGTATCCTGTTGTGCCGGAGTAGTTCAACTCACTCAATGCCGTGTTGGTCAGCTGGTAGCCTGGCGCATGGAAATCACCAGCGCGTCTCGCAGTTCCCTGCAATCGCCAGCCCCAACCGGGGGCACCCGTGACACCACCCTGCAAGCTGCCCGATGCAATGCCTGACCGCCCATTCGATTGTCCGACCAACTGAATGCTTCCGCCCATTCCTTCGCGATCAGGAATTTCAGCCGGTGTGACCACCACAACACCCCCTAGAGCGTCTGACCCATAGCGAATAGAGCTGGCATCCTTAACCACTCGAATCGTATTGGCCGCCAAAGGATCAATCTCCGGCGCGTGCTCTGCACCCCACTGCTGACTTTCCTGTCGGATGCCGTTGTTTAGAATCAAAATCCGCTGGCTGTGCATGCCATGAATCACAGGCTTGAAAATTCCTGGACCAGCCTGCAAGCTGGTTACGCCGGTAATGTTGTTTAGGGTTTCCCCTAAACTTTTACCGGCTTGATTAAACAAGTCTTTTTGATTCATGACGCTGATGTTCAGCATGCCCTGATCCTGTAACCTGTCTTCATGAACCACTACTTCAGAAAGCTGTGTGGTTTCTGTGTCAAGTTTAGAGTTCACATGGAGGCTTTCACTAATCCGTATGGTATCATAAATCGTTTGGTAACCGACCAATCGAATCTCTATTCTGTAATTACCTGGACAGATGTTTCTAAGGACGAAATTTCCATTCGGGTCAGTAGCCGTTCCATGTTGGCCCGGCGTAAGCACAATTGCAGCGCCTTCTGCGCCTTCCATTTCGGTAATCGAAATTTTACCTGAAAGAGTAAGCTCACAGTGCTGGGCAGGTGCTTTTGCGCACCCTACAAAAAGGACGATAAAGGCTACTAACCTTTTTACGGACATGAAATCTTAACTAAATGAGTTGGAAAAATTATCAGCGACTAGCAGAGGCTAGACCGTGGGTGGTCCCCTTGATTCCTTGTGGACCAGCGCAATGCTATATGCTTGCTCTGGTTTAAGGGATTTATTTTTTACGTCTTGAGTATGATCACTTGAGTAGGTAGCCAACAATAAAAGCTGATCCGATTCTTTCGATCCCGGGCAGAAAGGACATTTTTTGTTTTCAGATAGGTGCGTGGGATGGCTACAATCTTCCGTCGGCACATTATGGAAAACCACACGGTGACAGGCATTCTTTTCCTGTTCCTCAGTGTGCAATGCGCCATCACTATGCCCGTGAAATAGTTTATGGATAGAATCAGTCTGAAGGAAACCGAGCGCATACAATAAGACCAGGACCAGAAGAAAATATCTTCTGAATTCGGCTTTAAATTGTTTGGTTCCTTTGAAGGACATCGGACAAAAATAGGGAGTAGTTACCCCAAATCAAAACGGCAAAAATCAGCTTTTGTTATAGCCCAAAACCTGCATCATGCTTTCGCTGGACTGCTCTGGAGCAAAAAGGCTGGTGGTAATTTCTCCGTCTTCATTGCGGTTGATCAGCACATGCTTTGGTGCCGGTACCAGACAATGTTGTATGCCTCCATATCCGCCCAGTGATTCCTGATAAGCCCCGGTATGAAAAAATCCGATGTATAGCTTCTCGGTCTCTGCGTTCACAGGTAAGAAAACTTCGCCGCGATGTGCCTCAGAGTTATAATAGTCCATGCTGTCGCAGGTCAGTCCGCCCAGGTTTACCTTATGGAACGGATCGTCCCATTTGTTCACGGCCAATAAAATATACTTCTGGTTAAGTCCCCAGGCATCCGGAAGATGGGTAATGAAAGATCCGTCGATCATGTACCAGAGCTCTTTGTCATTTTGAAGTTTCTGGTCAACAATGGAATAAAGCACGGCTCCACTTTCCCCAACGGTGTAGCTGCCAAACTCTGTAAAGATGTTGGGCACAGGAACATTATTTTTATCGCAGATCCATTTAATGTTTTCCACGATCTGTTCGATCATGTACTTATAGTCGTAGGAGAAGGTAAGCGACGTCTTGATCGGGAATCCGCCGCCAATATCTATCGAATCCAGGCTGTCACATATTTTTTTCAGCTCACAGTATTTAAAAACAAACCGGCTGAGTTCACTCCAGTAATAAGCGGTGTCTTTTATGCCTGTGTTGATGAAAAAGTGCAACATCCGAAGGGCAGCTTTCGGGCTGTTCGCGATTTTATCTTTATAGAACGGAACAATGTCGTTGTAGCGAATTCCTAGCCTGGAGGTATAAAACTCAAATTTCGGTTCTTCATCCGAAGCAACCCGTATACCCACCTGATAAGGACCATTTACCTGTGACTCGTAAACTTCAATTTCATTGAGTTTATCAAGGATCGGAATACAATTATTGAAACCACTGTTAATCAGATCACAGATATTTTGGGTGTACAACGGCATTTTGAAACCGTTGCAAATTATATAGGTGTCTTTGGTGATTTTACCACGCTCATACAGATTCCGAACAATCGGAATGTCGAACGAAGAAGAAGTTTCGATGTGTACACCATTTTTCAAAGCTTCTTCCATGATAAAGGAGAAGTGAGATGATTTGGTGCAGTAGCAATAAGTGTAGCTGCCTGAATATTTATGTTTCTCTAAAGCCTGACTAAAAGCAGCTTGAACAAAGCGAATGTTTTCGCTGATCTTTGGAAGATAGGTGAGCTTTAGTGGCGTGCCGTATTGCCGGATGATGTCCATCAGCGGCACTTCATTGAAAAGCAGTTCATGTTCCCACACCTTGAACTCCTCTTGAGGAAATTCAAATGACTGCTCAATCAGATCTCTGTAACTTTTCATCTATCGATTACACAGGCTCAGGTTGTCCTTTGCTGAGAGGGTGCAATATTGACATTAATTTGCCATCTTTGCAACACTATGTTCACACGCTTCAACCTATTGATTTTCAGCGTTGCACATGGACTTCCCGGGTACTGACTTCCTGGCCGGCGGGTCCTGATCTAAGTCCCGCAACCTCCTGTTTTTCTAGTCGTTTACCATTAGTCAGTCAAGCCATGAAGGAAATCATCATTATAGAAGTTAAATCTGAAATTGGGGCAGGTACCCGCGGCGCCAGCCTAGGAGTAGAATCCATAAAAATTGCGAGCCTTGATTCTGGATCCGATCTGTTCCGTAAACTCCCAACCGTTGAAGTTGAAAACGTAAATGAACTGCTCTTCAACAGCGCAGAACACACGTACGCCAAATTCATTGATGGCGTGCTCATCATGGAAGAGCGGGTTTGTCTTGAAGTTTACGAGCAACTCTTCGAAGAGCGGTTTCCAATCATTATGTCCGGTGACCACAGCACAGCCTATGGCACCATCGCAGGAATAACCAAGGCTTTTCCAAAAAAGAGGGTAGGAGTAATTTGGATCGATGCGCATGCCGATATGCACACGCCATACACCACGCCTTCCGGTAACCTGCACGGCATGACACTTTCTATGGCCTGTGATTTCGATAACCTGGAATGTAAAGTCAACAATCCAAGAGGGGAGACCTTGGAATATTGGGAGCAAATTCAAAACGTAGGAACACCCGGCGCCAAAGTTTATACGGAGGACATCGTTTTTATTTCAGTCAGAGATCTGGAAAAACCTGAAAACTACCTTATCAATAAGTACGGAATGGGGTTTATTGAAGTGGATGAGGTTCGTAAGCAAGGTCCGGAGTCAGCAGCCAAACGTGCGCTTCAAATGTTGGAGCATTGTGATTTGATCTATGTTTCATTCGATGTGGACAGCATCGATAGTCGCTTTTCATCCGGAACCGGTACGCCGGTGCCCAATGGTCTTACGCCAGAAGAGGCTAAAGTCATCAACGCCACCCTCGCACTTGATCCAAAAGTCTGTGCCTGGGAAGTTGCAGAAGTTAACCCTACCCTCGACACCGAAAACAGAATGTCCGAAACCGCCTTCGATGTAATTCAGGCAGTCGTTGCGTCCGTTCAGTCCAGAGCCTGACCGGTAAAATCATCCAATCGTTTATTAATCATTCTGGTAAAATCCCCTGCTTTCCAGGGGGAAATAATTGATTAATTTCGCACGCCCGAAAATTGAAAATATGAGCCAAAGACCCATTTCTGATTTCATTGAAAAGAACTATCTGCACTTCAATGCAGCGGCATTGGTTGATGCCGCCAAAGGATACAAGAAGCACCTCGCAGAAGGTAAAAAAATGATGGTAACCCTGGCCGGTGCAATGAGCACCGGTGAACTCGGTATAAGCTTTGCCGAGATGATCAGACAAGATAAAGTGCACATCATTTCATGTACTGGTGCCAACCTTGAGGAAGACATCATGAACCTGGTGGCTCATTCCCACTACCGTAGAATTCCGAACTACAGAGATCTTACGCCGGAGCAGGAGTGGGATCTACTTCAAAACCACCTGAACCGAGTAACAGACACCTGCATCCCTGAAGAGGAGGCCTTCAGAAGGCTTCAAAAGCATTTGTATAAAATTTGGAAAGACGCCGAGGATAATGGCGAGCGGTTGTTTCCACATGAGTTCATGTTCCGCATGCTCAACAGTGGTGACCTCAAACAATACTATGAGATCGATCCAAAAAACAGTTGGATGATCGCCGCCGCAGAGAAAAACCTTCCAATGGTGGTGCCAGGTTGGGAAGACAGCACCATGGGCAATATTTTTGCCTCCTACGTGTACACCGGCGAGCTTAAGGCTTCGACCATGAAAAGTGGCGTTGAGTATATGGTCTGGCTCGCAGACTGGTACATCAAAAATTCCGGAAAAGAGGGAATTGGATTCTTTCAAATCGGCGGAGGCATCGCTGGTGACTTTCCGATTTGCGTAGTGCCCATGCTGCATCAGGACCTCGAAAAAGACAATGTGCCGTTCTGGAGCTACTTCTGTCAGATCAGTGACAGCACTACCAGCTATGGTTCATACTCCGGTGCCGTTCCAAACGAAAAAATCACCTGGGGAAAACTGAGCATCACCACACCGAAGTTTATCATCGAAAGCGACGCTACGATTGTGGCTCCATTGATGTTCTCTTACATCCTGGATCGTTAATTCGGGTATGACCCCTGATGACTTATTAAAGGAGGCCCTTGAATCGGCAGTCGTTGGATTGTTTGGGAAGTCGGCAGATCTGCAGATCCAGCCAACCAACCCTCAGTTCGAAGGCTCGCATACGTTGGTTTGCTTTCCGCTAACCAAACTTTCAGGGAAGTCACCCGAAGAAACCGGAAAACTAATCGGTGAAGCTGTCCTCAAGGGTAGCGACACGGTCTCCTCCTTCAATGTTGTTAAGGGATTCCTGAATTTCGTACTCTCCGATAAAGTTTGGAGCAGCAGATTTAATCAGATCAATGCCAACCCATCCTTTGGGACATTTTCTCCCAACGGAAAGGAGATCATGGTGGAGTACTCTTCACCCAACACCAACAAGCCTCTGCACCTCGGTCATCTTAGAAATAACTTTCTTGGTTTTGCTGTAGCGGAAATCTATCGTGCAATTGGCTACAAAGTTCACAGGGTCCAGATCATCAACGATCGAGGCATTCACATTTGTAAGAGCATGGCGGCCTGGAAACTTTTTGGAAATGCTGAGACACCTGCATCGGCTTCTGTAAAGGGTGACCATCTCGTTGGAAAGTATTATGTGCTTTTCGACAGACACTACAAGGAACAAACCGCGGAATTGGAAAAAAGTGGTTTGGCCAAAGAACAGGCAGAGAAAGAAGCGCCCATCATGAAGCTTGCTGTGGCCATGCTTCAGCAATGGGAAAATCGTGATCCGGAAATTTTGCAATTGTGGCAAACCATGAATGGTTGGGTTTATGAAGGATTTGGAAAAACCTATGAAAGAATGGGTGTGTCCTTTGATAAGCTTTATTATGAGTCCGAGACCTATTTGCTGGGTAAGGAGGAAGTTCTCAAAGGACTGGAGTCAGGTGTATTTTTCAAAAAAGAAGATGGTTCTGTTTGGGTTGATCTCACCGCTGACGGCCTTGATCAAAAAGTCTTGTTAAGGTCAGATGGCACCTCGGTTTATATGACCCAGGACATTGGAACGGCTATCCTTCGCTTCAGGGACTTCCCTTCCATCGATGGCCAGGTGTACACCGTTGGAAATGAACAAGAATATCATTTCAAAGTCTTATTTCTGATTCTGAAAAAACTTGGATTTAAATGGGCTGAGAAATGTTTTCATCTTTCCTATGGAATGGTGGACCTGCCTACTGGGAAAATGAAATCCAGAGAAGGAACCGTGGTGGACGCCGATGACCTCATGGAAGAGATGGTTCAGGCAGCAGCGAAACAGTCACAAGAGCTTGGTAAAGCAGAACCATCTGAAGCCACCAATGAAATGATCGGCCTTGGAGCATTGAAATATTTTCTTCTGAAGGTAGATCCTAAGAAGAGGATGTTGTTTGATCCCAATGAGTCTATTCAGATGCAAGGCAATACCGCGCCCTTCATTCAATATACCCACGCGAGAATTCGTGCGCTAATCCGAAAAGCGGAAGAACAGAATTTGAATTTTTCAGGATCATTTTCTGGCATTAAACTGGAACCCGGGGAACGCGCCCTCATCAGCCTGATCAGCCGCTACCCGGAAACGATCACTTTAGCGGCATCGGGATATTCACCTTCGGTGGTGGCCAATTACGCTTACGAGCTGGCCAAAGAATACAATCAGTTTTATCAGACTGTCAGGATTTTCGGTGAACAGGACAACCAAACGCTTTTATTCAGAATTGCCCTTTCGGCCCAAACGGCGAAAATCATCAGGCACGCCATGGCACTTTTGGGCATCGGATGTCCCGAAAAAATGTAAAAAGATTATTTCCTGTAACTCCACTCTTAAATGGTAGGTGTTCACTCTCCTCTATGAGAATGAACCCTCACTTAAGCCTGATCCTGTAACATATTTGCATCCTAATCAATCTTATTATGAAAACGATTATCGCCATTATGCTGATTTCGATGCTTTCTGTTCCTGAAAAAGGCTTTTATGATTTTAAGGTCAACAGCCTTGAAGGTTCACCCGTTGATTTTAAGGCTTACAAGGGGAAGACCGTTTTGGTGGTCAACACCGCGTCCAAATGTGGCTATACACCGCAATACAACGATCTTCAGAAACTTCACGAACAATACGGTGGCAAAGTGGTGGTGTTGGGATTTCCTGCGAATAATTTCGGTGGACAAGAGCCGGGTTCCAATGCTGAAATCAAATCATTCTGCAGTCAGAATTATGGTGTAACCTTCCAAATGTTTGAAAAAGTTTCGGTGAAGGGAGACGATCAACACCCCTTGTTTCAGTGGCTCAAGGAGAAATCCGGTAGCGAACCAACCTGGAATTTCTGCAAATACCTGATCAAGGCCGACGGCTCCGTGAAGTTCTTTTCTTCCAAAGTGAAGCCATTGGATGAGCAGATTTTGAAAGAGCTCTGATGAACCAATCAGTTTTAATTTTTATTATGTTTTCCTTGTTTGCAAAGCCACCGGTGGTGGCACAACAAAGCATTTACGATTTTCAATTGCCCTCACTGGAAGGAGATCAAATTGACTTCTCTAGGTTTAAAGGCAAATGGATCCTCATCGTGAACACAGCCTCCAAGTGTGGATATACCCCCCAGTACAAGGAGCTCCAGAAGCTACACGAGTTGTATGGCGATAAAGTGGCTGTCCTCGGCTTCCCTGCGAATAACTTTTTCTGGCAGGAGCCTGGTAGCAATGATGATATCGCTGAGTTCTGTGAAAAAAATTACGGGGTATCTTTTCAAATGTTCGAAAAAGTCTCTGTCAAAGGTGCCAGCAAACATCCGCTGTACCGTTGGCTCGAAGCCAAAAGCGGAAAAACTCCTACCTGGAATTTTTGTAAGTTCCTGATCGGCCCGGATGGCTCCTATCGAAATTTTTATGCTTCGGCTATAAGCCCGATGGACCAACAAATCATCAGACAAATCAGCAATTAAACATCGCCTTATGAAATGGATGAATCAGACCAAACCATTGGCCTTCGATTTGGCCACCCTTGCGTTAAGGCTGGCCGGTGGATTGCTTTTACTGCACGGTATTCCTAAGGTTCTGAATTTTGGTGAGCGGATGAATACCTTCGGAGACCCTATTGGCATCGGTAGCACAGCATCTTTGGTGCTTTGTGTTTTTGCAGAGTTTTTCTGCACTGCGTTGGTGGTTCTCGGATTGTTTACCAGGTATGCTCTGGTACCCATCATCATCAATATGGCTGTAATTGTTTTTGTCGTCCATGGTGCAGAACCTCTTAAAGAAAGAGAACTCCCCGTCATGTTCCTTCTGATTTATTCTGCGCTGTTTTTTACCGGGCCAGGCAAATATTCAGCCGACGGCCTGCGTGGCCTGTAATAACCTTATGCCCTCCCAGCGTAGGTTTGGTAATTGGATAGCGGCAGCACGACCCAGAACCCTTCCACTGGCGCTGTCAACCATCGGAATGGGGGGCTTTCTCGCTGCAGCAGAGGATCAATTTAATGTCACTATTTTTTTGCTGTGTTGCCTCACAGCCTCACTGCTTCAAATTCTCTCCAACCTTGCCAACGATTACGGCGACCATATTCATGGCGCTGACCACATAAACCGCATCGGACCGTCGCGCGCGGTTCAATCGGGACAAATTTCAGCACAGGCCATGAAAAGAGCAGTTTACCTGCTCGCATTCCTTAGCCTGTTATCCGGTCTTTCCCTGCTGTTCACCGCATTTCCTGGCAGTCTTCTGTCAATTGTTTTTTGGACAGTTATAGGCATTCTATCCATTGGCGCTGCCATCACCTATACGTCAGGCAGCAAACCCTATGGGTATATTGGTTTGGGTGACTTATCTGTTTTTATATTTTTCGGACTGGTGGGCGTACTTGGATCCAGGTTCGTGATTTCAGGTACCGTTATTTATTACGATTTATTACCCGCGACTTCGGTAGGGCTTCTTTCTGTGGCTGTGTTGAACGTTAATAATGTACGGGATATTGAATCCGATCGGCAGGCAGGTAAATTTTCTATCCCTGTTCGGATAGGTCGGAACAATGCAGCCGGCTACCATGTTTTTTTGCTGGGTTCCAGTCTGCTCTGCGGATTGATTTACTTTTACCTCATCGCCAATCCGTGGGTAATTTTTTTAGCGGTGACACCTCTTTTTTTGGGGATTGCTCGCGCGGTAAAATCAGTTCCTGATCATTCCCTCGACCCGTGGCTGAAGAAAATGGCGATTTCAACTTTAATTTTTGTGTTTCTTTTCGGAACAGGATTGTTGCTCGGTTCCTGAGTTTTTTTAATGGATGACATAAATCAGGGTTGGAATTGATCAAAGTCAATTCTGTCCCCCGCACTCATAGGTACATTTGATCAAATCCAAAAGTCAAATGAAAAAAATCCTTGTGCCCACCGATTTCTCCGAACAATCCATCAATGCATTTCGTTTTGCGATTCAGTTGGCTGTTGCTCAAAAATCTCAAATTCAGTTGCTTCATGTGATTGAATTACCCGTGATGCACGACACTACCCTGATGCCCACCTTATCTTTCGAACAGCAATACATGAAAGATGCATCTGATATGGCTGAGAAAAATTTTAAGCGTCTGATTAAAGTGGCAAAAGGAGAGAATGCCATATCATGGTCGGTTGAATATGGCAATGCAACAACCATGATTCTTGATTATTGCAAAAAGAAAAAAGCTGATCTAATTGTGATGGGCACCAAAGGGGCGACAGGTCTTAAAGAATACTTTGTTGGTTCTAATACTGAAAAGATTGTTCGGCTTTCGCCTGTTCCCGTCATAGCACTTCCCGAAGCCACAACCCTATCCTCTATCAAAAACATTATTTTCCCCACGCCACTTTATGGCAGTCAGGAAGCGGTAGTACCTCAGATTAGATTGTTACAGTCTATGTTGCATGCAAAATTGCACGTGGTATACATCAATACGCCGGCGAACTTCCGTCGTGATAAACAAACCACAGCTTTATTGGAGCAGTTTGCTAAAAAGAATCAGCTTAAAAATTATGATCTGCACGTTTACAACGATATCTCCGAGGAGGAAGGGTTGGTAAATTTTGCATCCCATATCGGCGGTTGCCTCCTCGCTATGCCAACCCACGGTCGTCGCGGAATTGCACATTTGATGGCAGGCAGTATTGCTGAGGATGTCGTAAACCACATTCATTTCCCGGTCTGGACATTCAGAACAGGCAGGCGCTAAACAATGGTTGGGGGTGATTTAGGCAGAGAATAATTAACTTGCAGTGAATCACCGATTTGACCAGAAAGTTTTTTCCGCTGGACAAAAATTATCTCCTGGAACAAGCACAGTTCCGGCTACGCAATCCACTGCTCTCTCAATTACGAGAAAAGGTTCGTTCCCGTTTCCTGGAGATCAACAACCCTTTGGGTCTGATGGACTCTTTTGCACTTAGGATAGAAGAAAATCCCAACAACGCCCTCGAATCCCTGTATCCTTTTTATGACATGCTTTCGGCGGTTTACCGCCTTCAAAAGGGAACCAATCAATTGGAAATTCTATGGAATGGAAAAGACCATAGTGATCAATTTGCTGAGGAATGGAAAGCTGTTTTCAGCGATTGGACTGAATCCTTTTGTAGGGACAATTCTTTTCTTCAGGCGATACTCGACCTGACGGTCTTTTATCCATCAAACAGCAAATCACCAATGGCTGAAAGTCGAATGCAAGCTTTCATTCTGCGTCGTTTTGACTTGAAATGGCATAAAACAAAGCATGTGCTGTTGGCACAAGGCTGACCCAACCGGGAATTTTGGTTAACTTAAGGTCAATCAAAATTCTTTCCTATGAGTGTTCGCGGATGGTTCTGGTTAATTTCTATTGCTGTCATCGCTCTCGTTGCAGCCTTAGCATTTTATGTAAATGTTGGTTTTCTGTACCTGTATTTACTGGTAGTGCCGGTGGTATACATGGGCGTCGAGGATATTCTTCAAAAAAATCAATCCATCCGAAGGAACTTTCCTGTTCTGGGCAGACTTCGCTACGTTTTTGAAGACCTCCGTCCTAAAATTCAACAGTATTTCGTGGAGTCCGATACCGACGGAACACCACTCAACCGAAATGAGCGATCCGTTGTTTACCAACGTGCTAAAAAGCAGGTCGATACGACCCCATTCGGCACACAACTGAATGTTTATGCAGAAGGTTATGAATGGATGGCGCATTCAGTAACGCCCAAAGACTTCCACCGCATGAACCACCATCCCCGAGTTCAGATAGGTGGGTCCGATTGCAAACAACCCTATGAAGCAAGTGTATTGAATATTAGTGCTATGAGTTTTGGTTCTCTGAGTAAAAATGCTGTCATGGCCTTGAATGGTGGCGCTCAAATGGGAGGTTTTGCGCACAATACAGGAGAAGGAGGAATCAGTGCTTACCACCTCGATCCGGGAGGTGATTTGATTTGGCAAATTGGGACTGGATATTTTGGTGCCCGTGATAAGGAAGGAAGATTTAATGATGAAGCCTTCCGTTCTAATGCCCTGAAGCCAAATGTGAAAATGATCGAAATAAAATTATCCCAGGGTGCAAAGCCTGGGCACGGTGGAATTCTCCCTGGTAAGAAGAATACTCCTGAAATCGCTGCGATTCGTTTGGTCGAACCAGGCACGACAGTTTTTTCACCGCCTTACCACTCTGCTTTTAGTACACCTTCGGAGCTCATTAAGTTCGTGGCTCGTTTAAGAAATTTATCCGAAGGGAAGCCTGTTGGTTTTAAGCTTTGCATCGGAAACCGCAGTGAATTTTTATCCATCTGCAAGGCCATGGTACAATTGAATACCTATCCGGACTTTATCACTGTCGATGGCGGTGAGGGCGGAACAGGTGCGGCCCCTCCTGAGTTTTCCAACTCAGTTGGTATGCCTTTGTTGGACGCTTTAGCATTCGTAGACAATGCACTGAGAGGATTTTCAATCCGGCAAAAAATAAGAATTGTATGTTCAGGGAAAATCCTCACAGGATTTCATATGATGAGGGCAATGGCCCTTGGAGCCGACGTGTGTAATAGTGCTCGCGGAATGATGTTGGCCCTGGGATGCATTCAGGCACTTGAATGCAATAAAAATTCCTGCCCTACGGGTGTGGCTACCCAAGATCCTGCTTTGACCAAGGGGCTCGTCGTCGAAGACAAGGTGTCAAGAGTAGCTAATTTCCACAAGCATACCATTGAAAGCTTTGTGGAATTATTGGGCGCAGCGGGTCTGGAGCATCCCGATCAAATCGACCGTACCCACATCTTCCGCAGGGTATTTATGAATTTGGTGAAGACTTATGAAGAGATCTATCCAACCATTCCGGACGGATCGTTGCTGGAAGGTGGCGATCCGCCGTTTGAGTTGATGGCTGAGTTGTCACGGTCGTCCGCCGAACGTTTTTGATTACTTGTTACCGGAGATTTTTACGGTAACATTTTTGTGTCCTGCTGATTTCAGGAAATTTTCAATCCAGGATTTTGCACCTGTTTCTGTTTGCTCAATGATTTTATTTGCAACTGCGATGCGAACCAGGCTGTCCTTCCTTTGGTTGATTTGATCCTGAATAGACTCCACAACCAGTGGGTAGTGTCGGGTTCCAACCTGAACAGAAAAATTCCCTGTCTCACGAATACTCATTTTTTCAATTTCGTAAGTGGGCTGACCAACCTTTGCCTTGGGTATTAAAACCAAGGTTTCTTCTTTAAAATTTTCAGAAATGATAATCCCACGAAGATCGACGTAAGCGGTGATGGTTACTGGAATTTGAACGATTGCAACAATCGGTTTTTCAGGGTTATTCTTTTTATGGAGGAAAAATAAATCGGTGTAGCGGTGCTTTACCAGGTGCAGTTCTTTGATTTCTGTGATTTCATGTAAGTGAATTCTACCTTCGGGATTGGCCTTACTCTTGGCTGAACCAAAAATCAGCCAAATGCATAAAAACGAAACTGCGCCCGCCAAAAAGGATAAGCCAAGGTTGGTGTAGTTTTTCATGGGGTTTGTCCGGTAAAATCTAAACGGACCTTACCCTGTATACGACAAATCCTTAATGGTCGGAGTTGTACTTAGCGTAATTTTAAATGACAAATTTTACGCTCATCCTCAAACTATTATTTGATTGGCACGTTTGTATACACTCATTGATGGTCGATAATGGTTCTTTTAAAACCATTTTATTTTAGCTGAAAAGCAATCGACTGTCTTTTTGATTAAATCCTACGATTCCGTCGCTCGATCAATTTTTTTTACTCACCTTTTTTCCATTCCCATCTTTCTGGTCTCCTTCGCTCATTAGTTTTTGCTTCGCCTTCTCCAGCTCCTGTTTTTGAATTGGCGTCACCACCGGATAGCGTAGGTCTAGTTTTTCGAATCGGCGATAAATGGCTGATGCAATGGCCAGCCTTGCGAACCATTTATCATCTGCCGGTATAACATGCCATGGCGCAAATTCAGTGGACGTACTGGAGAGAACATCGGCGTAAACCTCCTGGTACGTATCCCAATAGGCGCGCTCCTTTAAATCGGACATCGAAAATTTCCAGTTTTTAGATGGATCCTCTATTCTTTGAAGGAATCTTTTCTTTTGCTCTTTTTTCGACAAATGCAGGAAAAATTTGAGAATAATTGTTCCGTTTTCAGATAGATTTTTTTCAAATCGTCTGATCTGCTTGTAGCGTTTTTTCCAGAATTCTTTGGTAATGTCCTTAACCGACTCAATGCCGGGAATATTTTCATTCAACACCCATTCCGGATGTACCTGTGTGACCAAAACGTTTTCGTAATGGGAGCGGTTATGAATGGCTATTTCGCCTCGGGCAGGCAAGGCAATTTCGTGCCGCCAGAAATAATGATGATCGAGCTCAGCAGCGTTAGGCGCTTTAAAGCTGTGGACCTTAACGCCAAGTGGATTGAATCCACTCATAATATGTTTTACAGCACCATCCTTACCCGCTGCATCCATGGCTTGAAAAATTATTAGAATGCTGTACCGGTTGTGCGCATACAATTTGTCCTGAATTTCAGACAAATGACGCCGACCATTTTCAAGCATGACCTGTGCGTCTTCCTTATTTAAGGTTTTTCCTTTATACCCGGTTTCAAATTCACTCAGTTTGATATTGGTGCCTGGTTTCACCAACATATTCTTTAATGAAATGATTTTTTCGTCCTCCAACATAGATTTTAAATGGTTATATTCTTACCACCATCATTAGGACAATTTAGTGATAAACGTTTACTGTCCGGATGATTTTCATCACCCTTCCTTCATTTATCATCAAACCATCGGTTTGTGCTGTGGTTTGGTGGTAATTCCTTCGAAAAAAAATCTGCCTCTGTTCTCATTTACGGCATTGACGTCACTCATTACCCGCCCCTGGCCGGTCGCGCCATCTTGCTTGTTCAATAATTAATCCAACAATTATGAACAGAAAAGCGACAGTGATGGAGAAATTCCAGTCCTCTTGGACTGGTATGCGGAGTTGGGTGATTCCGCTTATTCTGGCCCTGATGGGGTCGGTTCACGTGTTGGCGCAAAGTCCGCCTTACACGGTAAAACTTTCTGGTTTCAATACAGCTTCTGCAAACCTGGATCAAGCGCGCAATGGCGCTGCCGATGATCCGGTAAGTCCCGTTGACTGGGTGAATGGAAATGCAGGTGCCAGCAACGCGCATTATATCGAAGGGTTTTCAATTCCTTACCGGATTGTCATGCGAAACCTCCCGACCACTTCACAAATTGTGGCTGCAGGAGGAGCAGATGGAAAAGTGCACATGATTCTTGAGTATGATATCCGAAACAGCAATAAGCACGCTGTTGATTACCTGACCGGATACCAGCGACTTGAACCGCATACCCAATTCACGAACATCGATCCTACCCACCTGGCTGAGGAGGTGAATCCTCTATACGATCCGTCAACCGGATTTTTAATTTTTAATGGCACAACTCCAACGCCCTCCATGTTCCCGATTCCTGAGCCTCCAACGCCAGGAAGTGATCCTACCGCCATGCCACGCGCCAGTTTCAACCACTTGCCACCATCAGAGCGGATGTTGGTTCTTTGGGGTGGACAAATCACCAACATCTCTTATGGTCCAGCCGGCGACCTCACCGCCAAAAATGCGCCTCAGTTAATTTATATCTCTTTCATTCCAACAGGGGGTACAGCATTGCTTTCATTCGGTGGACATATTGCCTCCCGTCTGGACTGGGGTCCAAACGAATCCGCCTCTGGAATCAGTGGTTCACCTTACCACATGCATCTTGTGGATTGGAATCTGAATAACCTGGGCAACCAGGACAGGTCTCTTTCAACGGCTGCGGTAATAGTTTTCCCCCCATGTGAAATCTCAGGTCCAAAATGGATATGCACCAATGACTCAGGTCCGTTTATTTACACAGCCGATGTTAGTACGATGCCCGGTGCAAGGTTAAGTTATCTATGGTCACTGTTCGACAATACCGCGGGGGCCTCAATTGTATCAGGCACCCAGACTCAACAACAAGCCTATATCAATCCGGGAACAACCGGTGGATCATTTAAAGTGAAAGTGGTGATAACGGATTTGGATACACGCGTTTCCAGTACATGTTATTTACACGACATGAACGGATCTGATTCTATGGAGGGGGCACTACCTGTTCAGGTTGTTGCTGTTTCTGTAGATGCTGTTGCGACAGATGTTAGTTGCTATGGACTTCAAAATGGAACATTGGCTGTAACCGGATCAGGTTATTCAAGCCTGGTATTGTTTAAAGACGGAACACAACTCGGCGATACAGTCACCACCGCCGGGAGCTATACATTCACCGGACTTGCTCCGGGTAGTTATGTAGTGCGCGCCTATGCAGATTCTTTGTCATGCAATAAAGCCAGCGATCCCGATATTATCCGGCAGCCTCCTCAAGTTAGTGTCTCGGTTTCTTCAAAAGATATTACTTGTTATGGTGCTGCTGATGGTTCTGTTACCGTAACCGGATCAGGGTATACAAACCTAAAACTATTTTTAAATGGTGTTTTGTCATCAACAGTAACCACCACCACCTCGCCATATAATTTTTCTGGTTTATCACCGGGCTCCTATTATGTAGAGGCTTCGGCACAAGGTTATCGGGGTGCAACCTGTTCCGTCACAAGCGGTACAGAGAACGTAGAACAACCTGCACAGATCACGATCAGGATAAGCAGCACGGATGTGACGTGTTATGGAGAGGGAGACGGCAGTGTTACAGCGACGGGAAGTGGATACACGTCCCTGAAGCTTTACCGCGGCAGTGAGGTGGTAGGCACGGTAACGACTACAACTTCACCATATGTTTTCTCTAACCTGACGCCTGGGGTGTATAAGGTTGAAGCCATTGCGGCTGGTAATGAGCGTGCAACCTGTAACGCGATGAGTGGTACAGAGAGCATTGAGCAACCTGAACAGGTTACAGTAAGAATTACTGCGCAGGATGTGGTTTGTAATGGTGAATCAAATGGATCAGTCACTGTGTATGGTGATGGATACTCCAGACTTGAATTGTATGATGAATCTGAAAGGGTTCAAACCTCAAGCACCAGCTCCAATCCGTATGTCTTTGAAAACTTACCGCCTGGAAGCTATAAGGTGATTGCCTTTGGAAATGGTAATCAGGGTGCTGAGTGTCAGGCTGAAAGTTCAACCCTAAGGATAAATGAGCCAGCATTAATCTCCTGTCAGATAGCGGAACCTGAGTTCGATAAACCAGTATGTGGAACGCATCAGAGCAATGTACTTGAAGCCACTGCACAAGGTGGAACAGGAACAATCACCTACAGTTGGTCTGTCAATGCCTCCAATCCTACCGATCAATCCCGCTGGGGCATATGGTCTGGCCAGGGTACGAATTCAATTATTTTCCGTGCAGGAAATTATCCTGCAACCTTTATCCTGACGGTGACCGATGTCAATGGCTGCGATTCACAATGTTCCATTGAAGTTAGAGGTTGCGCAAGTGAGTACTATTGTACCTATACGCAGGGCTTTTATGGAAATACGGGAGGCAAAGGATGCTCTGCTCAGGGTGAACAGTCAACTGCTTTACAGATGATGACCAGCGTGTTACCTTCTGGATCCACCAATTTTGGCAATGGAAGCAAACGTTTTGAGTTGTTTAGTACTGATCTCACCAATGGTAATATTTTTAAAATGTTGCCAGGCGGTAAGACACCGGCTGCTCTTAAAGGTTATGCTACCTATTCAGTAACCTCAACCTGGCCGAATGTCCCAATAGAACGAAAGGGCTCCAATGATGGTAAAATTGCCAACAACCTTCTGTCTCAAACCATGGTGCTCTATTTCAATATAGGTCAGAATTTAGCTTTTAATCTTGCATCCTTAAAAATCACTGGCCCGTATCTGATTACTGCAAAAGCTGAGAATTGTGGAACCAGATTAGCGATTCCATATGAGGACCTCTATACCATCATTCCGCAAGGTGTAATCGACTATATGTCGACCGCCTATGCTTCCAGTGGTGGAGCAACAGTTGGAAATTTACTCAGACTTGCCAACCATATTCTTGGTGGTGGTAGTGCCGGATCGCTCACACCATCAATGGTCAATTCAGCGGTAGATGCCATCAACCGTGGATTTGATGAATGCAGGGTGTTCATTGAGTTCAGCGCTGTACAGCCTGGTATGATAGCATCCAGAAATGCTTACATCCCAAAATTTGCTGGAGCGGATGAGCTTTCGGATCAGCCTTCTGAGATGTTGAAGGACGAGCCTTCCAAGCTCAAGGCCAATGCCTATCCAAATCCATTTGGTGATAAGGCAATAATTTCCTTCACGCCGGCAGAAAATACCACCGCTACGGTTCAAGTGTTTTCCTTGAACGGTGTAAAAGTCAAGGACCTTTTCCAGGGAGCGGTAGAAGGGGGTAGGAATTATGAATTTGAATTCAATGATTCCGCAATCGGTGGAACGGTATTCATCTACAGAATTGTGACGCCTCTTGGCTCACAGGTGGGTAGATTAATCCGAACCCGAACTGCCGAACGATAGGTTAAAAAAACCAGTGTTTATAAAAAGGCTGCTTCAACTTAGAGGCAGCCTTTTTTATTATTAAATATTCTGAGAACTTGGGCATTCCCGTCCAATGACCAAAAGATCCATCCGATTACTTCGCGTTACCACGGCGCCAATTTCACTTCGTTATTTGCTCGGCGGACAATTAGAATATATGAAGGCCTCTGGTCTGGAAGTTCTTGCGGTGAGTGCCGATGGACCGGAGGTAAAACAAGTTATTGCCAATGGAATTCCACTTCAGGTTGTTCCTATGACCAGGCAGGTTACGCCATTCTGGGATCTCTATTGTTTGTGGTGTTTGATTAAAGTGATTCGGGATTTTAAGCCTGATGTTGTCCACAGCCATACCCCAAAGGCAGGGCTGTTGGCCATGCTTGCCGCCCGGATCACCGGAGTTAAGGTACGAATGCATACAGTCGCAGGATTGCCATTGATGAGGTATTCTGGTTTCAAGCGTTGGTTGCTTGGTCGCATGGAGTGGTTGACCTATAGCTGCGCTACCTACGTTCACGTCAATTCATCCGGACTTCGGGATTTTATTTTGAACAACATTACAAGAAGGTTTCCGCTGCATCTTATTGGTCGAGGAAGTTCGAATTGGGTGGATGTGCAATTTTTCTCACCTGAAAATTTCGTGGACCAGGGTATGGTGGTTAGAAAAACGAATTTCATTCCTGAAGATGCTTTGGTTTATTGTTTTGTTGGAAGATTGGTAAAAGACAAAGGCGTTCAGGAATTGGTTCTGGCTTTTGATAAAATTCGTTTGGAAAGACCAGAGGCTTACTTGATGCTGGTCGGATATATGGAGCCGGAACTTGACCCGCTACCAAAGCAGATAATTGATCGCATAGAATCAGGAGGTGGGATTGTTCTAATTCCATTTCAGGAAGATATTAGACCCTATCTTGCGGCATCGGATGTTTTGGTTTTACCAAGTTATCGTGAAGGTTTTCCGAATGTGTTGCTGCAGGCCGGCGCAATGGAATTGCCTTGCATTGCCACCGACATTAATGGCTGCAATGAAATTATCCGGGATGGCACAACTGGTTTTTTGGTTGAGGTTGGAAATATCGAATCGCTGACTCAGGCGATGATTAAATTATCGGATTTAAAAATTATAGATCGGTTTGGGAAGAGTGCTCGTGAAATTATCAGGGTCACCTATACCCAACAAGAATTCTGGGAGCAACTGAAAGGTATTTATTTAAACCTCTATTCAAAATTTGGTGTTAAATAAAATTACTTCTGTTCCCGCTTTTTTAGTTCTCTGAGCCGACCCCTGAGCCGACACCTGAGCTGACCCCTGAGCCGTCCTCTGAGCCGACCCCTGAGCTTGTCGAAGGTGTCGAAGGTGTCGAAGGTGTCGAAGATGTCGAAGGGGGAGTCGATGAAGCCGATTTAAATCCAAGCCATCAAATCATCAATCAACTAAAATCAGATATTCAATTGAGTAATTAGACACCTGAGCCTGTCGAAGGTGTCGAAGGGAGATTCAAATTTCATTTGTGCTAATGAGAATTCAGGCATTGGATACTGTGGCTTCGATCACCTCGGTCAACTCCTTCTAATTCTCCTTCTCATTCTGTTTTTTTCATACTTTTTTCTCGCTCTCGCTCTCGATCTAAATTAAGATGGAGATGGGCGTTCGAGTGGGGAGATCGAGTTCGAGATCGAGTTTCGAGTATAGTTGCCTTTCTCTCCCTTCTCGCTCTCGCTCTATCCTAAGATCGAGTTGGGAGAGCGAGATGGAGTTGTCGTCGTTCCCAGTCCATTTTGAATCCTATGAACCTCCCCACTCCTTCTCATTCCGTTTTTTTCATTCTCTTTTCTCGCTCTCGCTCTCGATCTAAATTAAGATGGAGATGGGCGTACGAGTGGGGAGATCGAGTTCGAGATCGAGTTTCGAGTGTAGTTGCCTTTCTCTCCCTTCTCGCTCTCGCGCTATAACTAATACCATCAATCCTTTTGATTTTATCGGAGATCGAGTAATTTTGTTGCTCGCTCTATGTTAGATACCCTTATAACCTCCCGCACCCGACTGAATCTATTGCTAAAATTTTTTAGCAATCCTCAGACAATCAGTTATTTAAGAAGCCTAGCGGAGGAATTTGGGGAATCTACCAACAGCGTACGCCTCGAACTGAACCGCCTCTCCGAAGCAGGTTACCTCAACAGCAAGGCCGACGGAAATACCATAACCTATCGCGCCAACACCAGCCACCCACTTTTCCCCGAGATTTCTCGAATTGTAAGCAAATACCTTGGCCTCGATAGCCTCATGGAGCAGGTGATTTATAACCTTGGTGATCTCCGAAACGCCTGGATCATAGGTGATTACGCCAAAGGAAAGGACACCGGACTCATTGATTTGGTAATCGTTGGTGCGCCCGATCAGCAATACTTAGATACCCTGTTGGCCCGGGCAGAACAAATGATCAGCCGCAAAATTCGCGTACTCGTTCTCTCTGCAGAGGAACTTCCCCGTCTCCGCGAAACCCTCGGCCTCGACCAGGGAATTCTTTTGGTTGGAAACCGACCCAATCCACCCCATAAATCGCAAGTTTCTGAAAATGAGTGATTTAGAAAATTTAAAGTGGCTGGTCCTCTACACCAAACCTCGCAACGAGAAGGTTGTTGCTGATCGTATTGAGCAATTAGGCATCGAGTCGTATTGCCCGCTTCGTAGGTCTAAAAACCGCTGGTCTGACCGCTGGAAATGGGTGGAAACACCCCTCATTAAATCATATTGCTTTGTAAAGATCAACCCTTTAAAGATCAAGCAAATTCATTCCATTCCTGGGATGTTAAAGGTCTTATACTGGAACGGTAAGCCTGCAACTGTTCGGGATGAGGAGATAAATCGATTAAAAGCATGTTTAATGGATTTTGACCACGATTCACTTGAAGTTATTAAATGTGATGTTGGAGATCGTGTGCTGTTAAAATCCGGTCCTTTTATGGACTTGAAAGGTGATGTTATTGAAAAGACTGGTAGATTTTTTAGCGTTCAACTGGTTGAACTAGGAATAACAGTTAGGGTGAATACTAAGGCCAATTTGTTCGAAAGAATTTCTTGAGGCCTCTAAAACATTTAATTTTTTAAGTTCTCAATTGGGACTGACAGGGCGGAGCCACGTTTTAGAGTTAAAGCAAACTTATTTTAGTAGTGGTCGAACGTCTTAAAAAAATAATTTCGAACCTCTCAGCCAAGTTTTAAGTTTAAATCGAATGCCAACGATAACAGACACAAATCTTTTTTGACTCAAAAAAATCCTATTATCACATAACGATCCTAATGGTTTGATAGAAAATATTTATGAAAAAAGCGTTAATAACCGGGATTACTGGACAAGATGGAGCCTACCTAACCGAATTTTTGTTAAAAAAGGGTTATGAAGTTCATGGAATAAAAAGAAGGTCCTCACTTTTTAACACCCAGCGTATTGATCACATCTATGAAGATCCGCATACACCACATCGCCATTTATATCTCCATTATGGCGATTTGACGGATAGCACAAATGTCATCCGAATTATCCAAGAGGTAAAGCCAGATGAGATTTACAACCTTGGCGCCATGAGCCACGTGCATACGAGTTTCGAAGAGCCAGAGTACACAGCAAATGCTGATGGGGTTGGCACCCTTAGGGTTTTGGAGGCAGTAAGGCTTTTAGGACTAAGAGAAAAAACTAAAATTTATCAAGCTTCGACCTCCGAGTTGTATGGGCTTGTACAAGCAGTTCCACAAAAGGAATCAACACCATTTTATCCTCGAAGTCCATATGCTGTTGCAAAGTTGTATGCCTATTGGATCACGGTCAATTATCGGGAGGCTTATAGAATGTTTGCAAGCAATGGAATACTATTTAATCATGAATCTCCACTACGTGGTGAAACATTTGTAACCCGAAAAATTTCACGAGCAGTAGCCAAAATTGCCCTTGGGCTGCAAAACACCTTATACCTTGGAAATCTAAATGCACAGAGGGATTGGGGTCACGCCGCAGACTACGTTGAGGGAATGTGGAAGATACTTCAAGCTGAACATCCAGATGATTTTGTTTTAGCTACTGGTAGAACAACTTCTATTCGTGAATTTGTTCGCATGGCATTTCAGGAAATTGGTGTACAATTAGAATTTGAGGGTAAAGATGAACTCGAAGTTGGTAAGGTGATTTCCTGTTCGGATTCATATAAAGTTCCAATTGGTAAAATAGTTGTGGAAGTTGATCCGAGATACTTTAGACCAACCGAGGTGGAATTGTTGGTTGGAGACGCAACTAAAGCACAGAAGATTTTGGGTTGGTCACCTAAAAGAAATCTGGAGCAATTGGTAAAGGAAATGGTTACTGGAGATATCGAAATTTTTAAAAAGGAACAAATTCTAAAGGAGAAAGGCTTCAAACCTAAAAACGAATTTGAGTAAGAAATTGATAGGCCCCTTGTCAAGGGCAATAACTCTAGATTTAAAATATGCTTTCAATTAATTCTAAAATATATGTGGCGGGTCACTCAGGAATGGTTGGGAGTGCTATGGTGCGTAAACTGTCTTCACTTGGTTTTAAAAATCTTTTATTTCGTAAATCATCCGAGTTAGATCTTACAAACCAGGATCATGTAAATTTATTTTTTAAAAAAGAAAGACCTGAAATCGTTTTTCTGGCTGCGGCTAAGGTTGGTGGAATCATGGCCAACACAGGTTTTCCAGCAGAGTTTATTTATCAGAATCTAATGATCGAGGCAAACATAATTCACGCCTCATATAAATGCGATGTAAAAAAACTATTATTTCTGGGCTCCTCTTGCATATATCCGAAATTTGCTGATCAACCTATGAGAGAGGAGGCGCTCCTTTCTGGTTATCTTGAAAAGACCAACCAGCCTTATGCTGTAGCCAAGATAGCAGGTATAGAATTATGCGATTCCTACCGAAAACAATATGGCTGTAATTTCTTTTCCGTTATGCCGACCAATCTCTATGGTCCTAACGATAATTATGACTTAAACAGCTCCCACGTACTTCCTGCATTATTACGTAAATTCGTTTTGGCAAAAAAAAATGGTGATAGCCAAGTTACCATTTGGGGTTCGGGAACACCTAAAAGAGAATTTCTACATGCAGATGATTTGGCGGATGCTTGCGTTTTTTTAATGCAATCGAAAAAAACGGATATTGGTTCGGATGATTATTTTGGGCTGATCAATGTTGGATCAGGAGAGGAAGTTTCTATATCAGATTTGGCAGCTTTAATTGGAAGGCTCACAGAATTTAAAGGTCAGATCATTTATGATAAAACAAAGCCTGACGGCACTCCTCGAAAACTACTTGATTCGTCAAGGCTTATGGATTTGGGCTGGCATCCTTCGATAAGCCTTGAGGGGGGTCTTAAAAATTTGCTAACACAGGTTAGTCAATTACCATTTTAAGTCGATTTAGCTTTATAAATTATCCTTTTAAAGCTGCTAGAGCTATTAGGTAACCATGTCATAGGAAAGCCCATTTATATGGGAAATGGTTTCTTTTTAAGATATTTGCGGCCTCTTTTTAAAAACATAAAAAACTCGATCTTTTTGACTTATCACTAAGCAAATGGAAGTCCCCACTTTTATTGTTCGATTCTTGGTCAAATTGGAGAATTCTCTTCGAATTCCACCACTACTGCTCTGCCTACTACTTTCAATTGGGGTCGTTTATGCGCAAATTCCTTCAGGAGACCTTTCAACCTTTAACCTCGAACAACTTGGAACAGATGCGCCACAGCGCATTTATGAAAGTTTCCAAAGGTCGGGCCTGAATGAATCACAATTTTTTGAATCCCTTACATCCCGTGGACTTCCTGTTACTGAATTGCAAAAGTTGAAAGTCTATTTTCAAAAACTGCAATCAACAAAAGGAATCGCTGCTGGTCGATTTTCGGGCAAACAAGGAGTTAATACCACTACGCCTACTCAGGATGAGTTACTTGGTAATACTGAATCTAAAAACAAATTGATCGAACAAAGATTGTTTGGTTTCAAAATGTTTAGTTCGGATCAAACCGGAGGCTTTGAACCAAACATGAACATGGCTACTCCTAAAGATTATGTGGTTGGCCCCGGGGACGAATTGGTATTGCAGATTTATGGTGTGGCTCAGAAAAAATATGAAACCAAAGTAACCAATGAAGGCAAAATAACACTTGACGACATTGGCGTTATACATGTTGATGGCTTCACTATTGATGCCTTGCAATCTATGTTGACTGCAAAACTGAGCCTCAGGTATTCTGGAATGTCAGGAAAAAGTCCAAATACTTTTTTACAAATCTCTGTCACTAATATTAGGACCATCAAGGTAAACGTACTCGGAGAAGTAAATCGACCTGGGACATACTCGCTTCCCTCTTATGTTAATGTTTTTAATGCCTTATACTCTGCAGGTGGACCTAACTTCCGTGGAACATTCAGAAATATTCAGGTATTCAGAAGCAGCAAGCAGATTGCTTTGGTAGATCTGTACGACCTTTTGGTGAATGGAAAAACCAGTCAAAATATTCGCTTGGAAGATAACGATGTAATCCTTGTTGGTCCGTCAGTAGGACGAGTTGATCTGACAGGCGAAATCAGAATTCCTGGATTATTTGAATTAAAACCTAAAGAGACCTTTCAAGATCTTTTAAAGTTCTCAGGAGGTTTTACGGATAAGGCTTATCGTAAACTCGTTAATGTAAGAAGAAGAGGAACTTTTGAAAATGAATCTTTTGACCTCCCTGAAGGTTCATTTGAGACGGGATTATTAAAGGATGGCGATTCAATCACTGTAAGTCAGATTTTAGAGCGATTCCGCAATCGCGTTCAGATAACTGGAGCAGTCATAAGACCTGGGGCCTATGAGCTAATGCCCGGTATGCGCGTTACGGATTTGATCGAAAAATCCGGAGGACTTAAAGGCGATGCTTTTTTAAGCAGAGCACTCTTATATCGCACTAAAAGTGATTACACTCAGGAATCATTGAGCATAGATATTTCACAGTCCAGCAAATCAAGTTTCGATCACAACCCTTTACTTCAACGTGAAGATCTATTGAGTATTCCCGCTGTAAGTGATCTTCGTCAGGAGTTTTATGTGCAAATAAGCGGAGAGGTAAATAGCCCTGGAGCCTATCCGTTTGTTCAAAATATGTCTGTTGCGGATTTGATTTTGCAATCAGGAGGATTTAAATACTCGGCCTATTCATCAGAAATCGAGGTTGCTCGACGAGAGCCGAACGACCTTTCAAGAATTGCAGAAATTTTTAAAGTGTCGGTTGATTCTGGTCTGGTCGTTGGATCGTCTGACATTAACTTTATTTTGTCTCCATTCGATCATGTGTTTATTCGGAACAAGCCTGGATTTCAGGTGCCCAAAACAGTCTCTATAAGGGGTGAAGTAATGTATCCGGGTCTTTATGTTATAGATAAAAAGGAAATGAGAATATCAGACCTGATCAAGAGGTCAGGTGGTCCAACCAAATACGCTTATATAAAAGGAGCCTCATTACTTCGTAAAAGACCTGATTCAGATAAAGTGCCTGAAGCAGAACAGGAAAAAATTCTTTTAAATGAGATAAGATCAAATATCTCAAAAAACGCTCAGTACTCGACGGCTGATGCCTCATTAGAATTGGATAAACGTCTCAAAAGTAAAATCTCCGAATTGGACAAAATTGCCGAAGCTGAAAAGTTAAAAGAGAAAGAAAAAGAACGCGAAAAAGAAATTATATCAGGAGCAGGTTCACTTCAACAATCACAAGGAGTCAAAAAATCAAACTTAGAGGACCAGGAATTAGTAGCAGCAGATTTTGAAAAAATTTTAAGATCGCCTGGAAGTACTGAGGATATTTTTCTCAAAGAGGGTGATGTTATTACTATTCCTGAGTTCCTTGAAACAGTAAGCGTACAAGGCGGCGTTTTATATCCTGTTTCAGTGAAATATAAAAAGAGCATGAGTTTCAAAAAATATGTCAGCAGGGCGGGGGGATATGCGCCAAGAATAAATCGCAACAGATCTTATGTTGTCCAGGCGAATGGCGAGGTTGATCGGGTAAGGAACTACCTGGTGCTCAGAGATTACCCCAGAGTCCTTCCCGGCGCAAAAATAGTTGTACCTGACGCTATCGTACAGCGAAATGGCTTCTCTTTTGAACGTGGATTAGGTATTATCACAAGCTCTCTGACCTTATTATTTCTTTTAAGATCACTTTAGACGTCGGTTTAAATGACCAGTTCTGAAAATAAACGGTTGAACAGTCTTACTGGGGAAATTACCCTCAAAGACCTGATTTCTTTCCTGAAGGAATTCAAACCAGTTAGAAAGGCCGTTTTAATTGCTTGTTTAATTCCAACCGTGCTTTTTGTAGCCCTTGGATATATTGCCAAAATCACTTCTACAAAAGAATTTGAATCTACTTGTGTTCTCTATAGCGAAGAATCTCAGGGGGGGCAGTCAGGGTCAATTCAGGCGCTCGCATTGTTGGCTGGCATAAAGGGCACAGAGCCTTCTTATGCAACTGGGGGCGATTTATATCAACTAATTCTAACCAACAAGCCGTTTCTGCTGGAGTTATCACAAACTCCCATACCTACCAGCAATTCCGGAAAATCAATTTTTCTTGGGGAGTATTTCACTGAGGACACTAATGATGATGCAATTCATTCGACGTTTGAGGCTATTAAGAATTTTCCAAAAACAATTGTTACTCTATTCTCAGGCACCAAAGAGCCAATTAAAAAGGTAACTAAAAAGATTGGAGTAAAGCGTGATTCAATCCCTTCAAGTTTCGTAAGCAGAGCCTTAATTTCTGAATTGACAGGTGATGACAAACGAATCATTGCTATTTTATCCCAAAGAATAAAGCTTGTTCAAAACGGCAAGCTCAGTACGTTACAGGTTAAAATGCCAGATCCAGTCCTCAGTGCAGAAGCCAACAAAGTTGTCCTGGAATTGCTTCTAAAATATGCCATTCGTTTTAAGGCAAGTAAACAATTAGAAAATGTTGAGTTTCTCGAAAAGAGAGTGCATGAAGCTGAAGTCTTATATAAAGAAAGTCAGCAGAAACTGGCAAAATTCAAAGACACCAATTTCAATGTTGTTTTCCAGAGCGTGCAGGCTGAAGAACGATTTCTGGAGAGCAACTTTGCGCTTTACTCGGGATTATATTCACAGTTGGTGGGTCAGTTGGAGCAAGCGAGGATACAACTTAAAAAAGATTCGCCGCTCTTTACAATTGTAGAACCTGTATATATCCCTGATCAGGTAATAAAAAATAATGATAAGATTTTCGCCTACTTTAAATATGGTTTTGTTATTGGTTTTTTAATTACAGGATTCATTGTCTTTAAGCGATTAAGAATCGTCCTTAAAAACTCACAAAATTCTTTAAATGAAAACAACAGATAAAAAAATTGCAGTAATAGGTTTGGGTTATGTTGGACTTCCCTTGGCAATTGAATTTGGCAAGAAGTATCGGGTACTAGGTTTTGATATAGACCAGGCTCGGATTAATGAGCTGTCAACTGGAAAAGATCGGACCCGCGAAGCGGATTTAGAAGGCATGAAAATGGCCACGGATCTGTACAAATCCAACCCTAATGTGGGCCTGACGTTTTCAAATTCACTGGAAGAGTTAAAAGCCTTTAATGTTTTTATAGTGACAGTCCCAACGCCAATCGACCAGTTCAAGGCGCCGGATCTTACACCCTTGATAAAAGCATCCACTATGTTGGGTGGGGTACTAAAAAAAGGTGACGTTGTTATTTATGAGTCAACCGTATACCCGGGTTGTACAGAGGAGGATTGTGTTCCAGTATTAGAGAAAGCCTCTGGTTTGAAATTTAATCAGGATTTCTTTTGTGGTTATTCCCCAGAAAGAATTAACCCCGGTGATAAGGTTAACACTTTAACGAAAATAAAAAAGGTAACCTCCGGCTCAACCAGTCAAATTGCCGATTTGGTCGATGGACTGTACGCCAGCATTATTACAGCCGGCACACATAAGGCTCCCAGTATAAAAGTGGCGGAAGCCTCTAAGGCAATTGAAAACGCACAGCGAGATGTTAATATTTCTTTTGTCAATGAGCTGGCTTTGATTTTTGACCGAATGGGAATTGACACAACGGATGTAATTGAAGCTTCGGGTACCAAATGGAATTTTCTTAAATATAAACCTGGTTTGGTTGGCGGTCATTGTATTGGGGTTGATCCCTATTACCTGGCTCATAAGGCTGAAAGCCTCGGTTATCATCCGCAGGTTATTTTGAGTGGACGACGCGTTAACGACACCATGGGTATGTTTGTCGCCAATAAAGTGGTGAAGCTAATGATCCATAAGGGACTGAAGGTAAGTGAATCCAAGGCTTTGATTCTTGGTATAACCTTTAAAGAGGATTGCCCTGATATTAGAAATTCAAAGGTGATTGATATTTATCGAGAATTAATCCAATTCGGTATCAATGTAGATGTCTATGATCCACATGCAGATCATCATGAAGTTAATAAGGAGTATGGTCTGAGTTTAATTGATGAGCCTGGTGAAGAATATGACGCAGTTATACTTGCAGTGTCCCATAGTGAGTTCCGGGAATTGAAATATTCTTCCTTGATAAAAGGTAACGGTTCTGTTTTGTTTGATACAAAGTCTTTTTTAGATCGTTCAATTGTTGATGCCAGACTTTAAGTAATAGAGTCATGAAAATCCAAATGGTTGACCTTAAAGGTCAATACGAAAAAATTCAATTGGAGATTGATGCTGCACTGCTGAAAGCCATTCGTAATGCAAGTTTTATCAATGGTCCTGAGGTAGCATCTTTTACCCAAAATTTAGCATCTTATTTGGGTGGGGCCCATGTTATTCCCTGTGCTAATGGAACAGACGCCTTACAAGTGGCCATGATGGCACTTGGTTTGGAACCTGGTGATGAGGTGATCGTTCCTTCATTTACTTATGTGGCAACAGCAGAGGTAATTGGTTTACTAAAACTCACGCCGGTAATGGTGGATGTAGATCCTCTCCACTTTAATATTACAAAGACCAATATTGAAGAGGCAATCGGACCTAAAACAAAAGCTATCGTTCCCGTTCATTTGTTTGGACAATGCGCCGATATGGAGCCGATTCTGGAACTTGCCAGAGAAAATGGTTTGTATGTAATTGAAGATACTGCGCAAGCCATAGGAGCGGTTTATACTTTTAGTGACGGAACTCAAAAGCAAGCTGGTACCATGGGCCATGTTGGATGTACATCATTCTTTCCGTCTAAGAATCTCGGCTGTTATGGTGATGGTGGGGCCATTTATACAAATGATCCAATATTGGCCGACAGAATCAGGATGGTGGCAAATCATGGGCAAGAAAAGAAATATGTGCATAAGTATATTGGTGTTAATTCAAGACTGGATACGCTACAGGCGGCCATTTTAGATATCAAATTGAAATACCTTGATCAATATAGTTCTGCACGCAGAGCTGCCGCTGATCGCTATGATCGTTTTTTAGCTGGGATTGATGAATTAAAGACACCAGTCAGAGCCAGGAATTCAACCCACGTTTTTCATCAATATACCGTGCTGATTGCAAACAATAAAAGAGATGCATTGAAGCAATACTTGGAAGCATTAGGTATTCCGGTTATGGTCTATTATCCTGTACCACTGAATGAGCAGGAAGCATTCAAAACCATTGGTTCAATTGTCGGCTCATTACACGAAACAAAGCGCTTATGTTCCTCTGTACTTTCGTTGCCCATGCATACAGAATTAACGGAAGAGCAACAGGTATTTATTGCTGATTCGGTAAAGTCCTTTTTCAAATTGTAATCATGAATAATTTTATACATCCTACGGCGGTGATCGATGATGGATGCGAGATAGGTGCCGGCACAAAAGTCTGGCATTTCTCACATATTATGCCCGGTTGTAAGTTGGGTGAAAATTGCAATATCGGTCAGAATGTTGTGATTTCTCCGGAGGTTGTATTGGGGAAAAATGTTAAAGTTCAGAACAATGTATCCTTATACACTGGGGTTACCTGTGGGGATGATGTATTCCTTGGTCCATCCTGCGTATTCACCAATGTTACCAATCCTAGGAGTGCAGTTAACAGAAGAGGTCATTATGCCAAAACTCATGTGGGTCGAGGAGCCAGTATTGGCGCGAATGCTACCATTGTTTGTGGTCATGATATTGGTGAATATGCATTTATTGGGGCTGGTGCTGTAGTTACCAAAACAGTACCGCCATATGCCCTTGTAGTAGGCAATCCTGCCAGGCAAGTTGGCTGGATGAGTGAATATGGACACCGGTTGGAGTTTGATTCAAATGGCCTTGCTGTTTGTAAAGAGTCCGGCCAACGTTACAGGCGTATTGATAATTTGGTAGAAAAAATTAACTAATGGTATGAAAAAGTTTGTTTTGATTGGAGCAGCAGGATTTATCGCGCCCCGACATATGAAGGCGGTTAAAGACACGGGTAATGAAATCGTTGCTGCACTTGATAAGTTTGACAGTGTTGGAATTTTGGATAGTTATTTTCCAGAAGCTGATTTCTTTACAGAATTCGAGCGGTTCGACCGACATGTTGAGAAATTGAGAATGAAGGGATCTCCTATTGATTACGTTAGTGTTTGTTCACCCAACTATCTTCATGACTCACACATAAGATTTGGATTACGAAATCATGCTGATGTCATTTGCGAAAAGCCTCTTGTGCTTAATCCATGGAACATTGACTCACTTGCTGATCTTGAAAAAGAATTTGGAAAGAAGGTTTATAACATTCTCCAACTAAGGCTTCATCCGGCTATTATTTCGCTTAGGGAAAAAATTAAAAATGGTCCGGCAGATAAAATTTATGATGTTGACTTAACATATATTACCTCCAGGGGGAGTTGGTACTATTCGAGTTGGAAAGGGGATATCCAAAAGTCTGGTGGTGTGGCTACCAATATTGGTGTTCATTTTTACGATATGCTTTCGTGGATTTTTGGACCGGTAAATAGAAATATTGTCCATGTCCACGACCATGATCGCGCTGCGGGCTATCTGGAATTCCAGCGTGCACGAGTCAGGTGGTTTCTCAGCATAAACCACAACACCATTCCAAAAGAAGTTCGAGAGAGCGGAAAGCGCACTTACCGACTCTTATCCTTGGATGGAGATGCCTTTGAATTCAGCGAAGGATTTACCGAACTACACACTGAAAGTTATAAACACATTTTATCTGGGAAGGGCTTTCCTTTGATGGAGGCTAAGACTGCGATAGAAATAGTTCATGAAATCCGTTCACAGAAAGCTATTGGTGCTCAAGGAGACTACCATCCTTTCGTTTCTTCTAAATAAAATTTCTAAACAATAGTATGATAGGTGCAATGAAATTAGAAAATTCCAAAATTTTAGTAATAGGCGGAGCTGGTTTTATAGGGAGTTTTGTGGTTAAAGAATTATTAAAACATCCGGTAAAGTCGGTTATTATTTTTGACAATTTTGCACGCGGGAAGAATGAAAATATAACGGATTGTTTATCTGATCTGAGATGTAGCATATACCCGAATGGAGGAGATATTAGGGATTTGGATATTCTTGATGCGGCGATGAAAGGTGTAGATTATGTTTTTCACCTCTCTGCGATGTGGTTGCTTCATTGTAAGGATTTTCCCCGCACAGCCTTTGAGGTGAATATTGCTGGAACGTTTAATGTGCTGGAGGCATGCGTTAAAAATGGAATTAAAAAATTAATATATTCTTCATCGGCTTCCGTTTATGGTGATGCATTAGAGGTTCCAATGAGGGAGACCCATCCTTTTAATAACAAAAACTTTTACGGAGCGAGTAAAATCGCTGGCGAAGCAATGTGTACCGCATTTAATGATAGGTATAACCTACCTGTAATTGGATTGCGTTACATGAACGTTTACGGACCGGGCCAGGACCAGACTGCCGCTTATACGGGAGTTGTGCCAATCATGCTGAATAAGATTGAAGCGAATGAAGCTCCAACGATTAATGGGGATGGTTCACAGGCGTATGATTTTATTTATGTTGAAGATGTAGCACGCGCTAATGTGTGTGCACTGACTAGTGGTGCCCTACATGGATTTTATAATGTGGGCACTGAAATTCAAACCAGTATCAAAACATTATGTGATACAATTCTTCAGCTAAAGAGATCAGATCTGAAAGTTAATTATAAGCCTTACTCAGCTGATGATGCACGAGCGTTGGTACAAAACAGAATCGGATCAGCGGAAAAAGCAGAGAACGAAATTGGATTCCGTTATCAGTATAATCTTGAAGAAGGCTTAAAAAAACTTATTGATTGGAGAATTCAAACCGGAGTAGATAAAAGAAATTAACATCTATGGAAGATCCCCAATGGGATGTGGTTATTGATGCTAAGGAATCAAAAGGCAGATCCAGTTTCAAAGATCTTTGGAGATATAGGGACTTGTTATGGTTGTTGGTCAGAAGAGATTTTGTTTCCTTTTATAAACAAACCATTCTGGGCCCTATATGGTTTTTAATTCAGCCTATCTTTACTGCAGCAATTTACCTTTTCGTCTTTGGCAATTTAGCGGGATTATCTTCGGACGGAATTCCTCCGCCCTTATTTTATATTTCTGGCATTACTGCGTGGACATACTTCTCTGAAACGCTTGTTAAAACATCAGGTGTACTAAGGGATAATGCCTCCATTTTCGGTAAGGTCTATTTTCCACGTTTGATTATGCCCTTGAGTATTATTTTCTCCAACTTATTTAGATTGGGCATTCAATTAATGTTAATATTCATAATAATGTCCTATTACCTGATCACCTCTGATCTAGTAATCATAACACCTGCTATCTTTCTTTTGCCATTTGTAATAATTGTGATTGCTGTACAGTCAGTTGGTATAGGTTTGTTTGTGTCAGCGATAACTTCAAAATATCGTGACCTTGCGTTATTATTAGGATTTGGTTTGCAGTTGCTGATGTTTACTTCCACAGTGGTTTATCCATTATCTGGTGTTGGTGGAATATTTAAGCTGATTGTTGCAGCCAATCCGCTCAGTTTTGCTATAGAACTTTTTCGTTTTTCAATGTTTGGAAAGGGAACAATCCCTATCGAAGGGTTATTGTATTTATGTGGAATCACAACAACTATTTTCATGCTGGGCCTCATCTCCTTTAATCGTGCTGAGAAGACATTTGTTGATACAATATAAAAGTCATGAGTGTTGCAATTCAAATAAATGGAATCTCTAAGGCATATCAGCTCGGTGTTATTAATACTGGTTCCTTTTCTTCTGACCTAATTCGATGGTGGGCGTTAAAAAGAGGAAAAGAAGACCCATATCTTCAAATTGCTGAAGAAAATGATCGATCCTCTTTAGGTTCTAGTAATATCGTTTGGAGCTTAAAAGACGTCACTTTTAATATACTACAGGGTGATTCAGTTGGAGTTATGGGAAGAAACGGTGCCGGAAAGAGTACTTTGTTGAAGATACTTTCTCAGGTAACTCATCCGACTACTGGTCAAATAAAAATTAAGGGTAAGGTGGCTAGTTTACTTGAAGTTGGCACGGGATTTCACCCAGAGCTAACCGGCCGGGATAATATATTTTTGAATGGCGCAATTTTGGGTATGCGGAAGCAGGAGATCAAAACGAAGTTTGATGAAATCGTAGCTTTTTCAGGTGTAGAGCGATATATCGATACTCCAGTTAAGCGTTATTCCTCGGGTATGTATGTGCGACTTGCATTTGCTGTTGCTGCTCATCTTGAATCAGACATTTTAATTGTGGATGAAGTTTTAGCGGTTGGAGATGTGGAGTTTCAAAAAAAATGCATGGGGAAAATGAATCAACTGGGTAAATCTAACGGTAGAACCATTTTATTTGTAAGCCATAACATGGCGGCAATCAAATCACTTTGTAAACAGGCATTATTCCTTGAAAAGGGAAAGGTTAAGAGCTTTGGTGAAACAGGTACCATCGTAAACGATTACTTATCTGCTTATTCGGTTAGACAGGCAGGTGATGGAGCTATTCCGTGCGGCTCCAGTTTGCATGGAACCGGAGAAGCACGTTATACCAGATTTCAAATCTGTAAAAATGGAAATGGGTGTGAGGATTTTTTCTTTGGTGAAAAGCCCTCTTTATTGGTGCACATGGAAGTATATCAGCATATTTCAGATGCTGTAGTAGGTGTTCATTTAGTAAATATTTATGGTGAGAAGATAATGATGATGACACCTGATAAAAACTATAAATCAGTGATGCTTGAAAAGGGCTCTTATCAGTTTAGCATTGAAATCGATGAGATATTAATGCCCGGTGAGTATTCATTCAATCTTGCTGTCTCAAAATATAATACCGGATCAGATATTGATTATCTGGAATCAGTAGGTACCCTAAGGGTGCTTCGGGATTCAATCGATCATGAATTGGATTACCCCTGGGCTACCATACACGGTTTCTTGAAACCTCAATCTATTTGGGACATTAAGCGCATTTAACTACATGAATCAAAAAAGAAATATTCCTATTTCTCTACCCAGCATGGGCCAAGATGAGTGGGAGGCGTTAAAAGAGCCAATTTTTTCAGGTTGGATCACTCAAGGTCCTAGGGTAAAGGAATTCGAAAACCTCTTTGCTGAAACACATCGGGTTAAGCACGCTCTTGCTGTTTCCAATTGCACCACTGCGCTTCATTTGGCTTTAGTTGCCTTAGGTATCAAAGAGGGTGATGAAGTTCTGGTGCCAGCATTTACCTGGGTATCAACTGCTAATGCGGTAATGTACTGCAATGCTACACCTGTTTTTGTAGACGTGGATCCTGTCACTTTCAATATTAATCCTGAAGAGATCCTTAAAAAAATTACACCAAGAACAAAAGCAATTATCCCTGTTCACCTTTTTGGTTTATGTGCTGATATTGAAGCGATCAAAAGAATAGCACCTAATCTCAAAATTGTTGAAGATGGCGCTTGTGCAGCTGGTTCTGCATTGGATGGCAAGCCGGCAGGAAGCCTAGGTGATATTGGTTGTTTTTCCTTCCACCCGCGCAAATCAGTTACTACTGGTGAAGGAGGTATGCTCACCACTAATGATGACCAGTTAGCCGATACTTTGAATAAACTTCGTAACCATGGTGCTTCTATTTCAGAAGAACAGCGACACAAAGGTCCTAAGCCTTATATTTTACCTGAATTTGATTTTGTGGGATTTAATTACCGCATGACAGATCTTCAAGGTGCATTAGGTGTTGTTCAATTAAAAAAGCTTGATAAGTTTATCGAGGAGAGAAATGAACGTGCTAATTTTTACAATAAAAATTTAGCGTCGATAGAGTGGTTAAGGACTCCAAGTTATGGAGCTCGTTTTAAGCATGGGTGGCAATCGTATGTCCTTTTCGTTGATGAAACTAGGTCGCCTATAAATCGCAATGAGCTAATGGAATTTCTTCAACAAAAGGGTATTAGTACTCGACCAGGAACACATGCAGTTCATATGTTAGGTTTTTATAAAAATACCTATCGAATAAATGCAAGTGATTATCCTGGCGCGTTTCAATCCAATGAATACTCAATGGCCATTCCGCTGCACAATCGTATGGTAGCCGAAGACTATGAATATGTTGTAGAGGTGCTTAAAACGTTATAAGATGTGTGGCATTGTAGGTGTATTTAATCTGAATGGTGAGCCTTTTGGTTTGCCGGCCATCAAAAAAATGGCGGACGCGATCGCGCATCGCGGACCAGACGGAGATGGCTATTTCACTGAAGACAACATTGCAATGGCACACCGTCGGTTATCCATATTAGATGTTTCTGTTCGCGGTGCCCAGCCGATGACCTCTAAAAATGGTGACTGGGTAATTACCTTTAATGGCTGTATCTACAATTTTTTAGAGCTCAAACAAGAATTACAGGCCAAAGGACATGAATTTTCATCTACTTCAGACACTGAAGTTATTGTGGAAGGTTTGGCGGAATATGGAACAAATTTTTTCGAAAGGCTTGATGGTATGTTCGCTGTAGGTGCCTGGCACAAAAGTGAAAAAGCGCTTTATTTATCGCGTGATCGTTTTGGTGTTAAACCACTTTATTATTGGTTTACAGGCAGAACTTTGGTATTTGCATCTGAAATCAAAGCCATCATCAAACATCCTGCGTTTCAGGTAAAGCTCAATTATTCTGCACTCAATGAATACTTCACTTTCCAGAATATGTTCACTTTCCATACCCTTTTTGATGGGGTGTGGATGTTGCCACCAGCCAATACCGTACGCATCGATGCTGCCAGTACCGGCGTGAAACATCGTTCTTGGTGGGATTATGATTTTTCGAAAACTGACGAATCCATCAGTTTTGAAGATGCTCGAAGCCAAACAGAAGCCCTATTCATGCAGGCAGTGGCGAGGCAAATGATTTCAGATGTGCCTGTAGGTTCTTACTTGTCGGGTGGTATGGACAGTGGCTCTATCACGGCCTTGGCAAGTACCCACGTTCCGCGTTTGGCCACTTTCACCTGCGGTTTTGATATGAGTGAGGTAACCGGTGTAGAGGCCAATTACGACGAACGCCGCGATGCAGAGCTTATGGCTAATCATTTTAAAACTGAACATTACCAACAGGTTTTGAATGCTGGTGACATCCGTTGGTCGCTTCCCCGCGTGGTTTATCACCTCGAAGATTTGCGCGTGGGGATGAGTTACCCGAATTATTACATTGCACGTCTGGCATCGAAATTTGTCAAGGTTTGTCTCCAAGGCACTGGAGGCGATGAATTGTTTGGTGGCTACCCTTGGCGTTATTACAGGGTTTTTAACTCGGTAAGCCAATCGGAGTTTTTCGACTTATATTATGATTTCTGGCAACGTTTGGTGCCCGATAACCAGCGTGAATCACTCTTTACCACAGATGCGCGACGCAAGGTAGACTTTTACGAGCCCAGAGCAATTTTCGAACGTGTATTTACCTTCAATTCAAAATTGAAATACGAACGGCCTGAGGACCACATTAACAATTCCTTGTATTTTGAAGCAAAAACCTTTTTACCTGGCCTATTGCTGGTAGGCGATAAGTTGTCGATGGCCAATGGTTTAGAAGAACGTTTTCCATTTCTTGATAATTCTTTGGCAGAATTCGCTCAAAAAATACCTGTAAAACATAAACTCGGCAATCTTGAAGAAATGCTGAAAATTGACGAAAACGAAGAAAAGAAAAAGAATAAAGCTTACCGGGAATTTGATGATGGTAAAAATGTTTTAAGAAAAGCTATGCTGGGTTTTATGCCAGAGAAAATAATTAATAGAAAAAAACAAGGCTTCAGTGCGCCTGACGAAAGTTGGTATCGAGGTGAAAATGCAGCCTACATTCGTGAACTTTTACTAGAAAATAAAACGGTTTCATCCGATTTCATCAATCAAGATTACATCCGGAAAATTGTTAGTGAGCATACTGAACAACATATCAATCATCGCTTGTTAATCTGGAGTTTTATGAATTTTGAATGGTGGTGTAGGATTTTCTTAAAAAATGAAAAATTTTCAATATGAATAGGTATGAAGGCCTACAAGGGGATCAATCTCTAATTGATTTATTTAATAAGCTAAATAGTCTGAAAGAGCAAATTGACATTCTTTTAAAGGAAAGTTTTGATCGCGCCTTACCTTTCCCAGACGTTCTATTTGATCGTTGGCAACGTGCTACCAAACTAGGCTTTGGGCGAGGCACTTCTATATATGACTCTTCATACATTTTTGGAAAGGTACATGTTGGTGAAAATACCTGGATAGGTCCATTTACAATTTTAGATGGGAGTGGTGGGCTTCGAATTGGAAATAATTGCAGTATTTCAGCTGGTGTTCAAATTTACACTCATGATACAGTTAATTGGGCGGTAACAGGAGGCGTTGCTCCTTACGATTATGCAGAAACCTCGATTGGAAATAATTGCTACATAGCACCAAATTGTATTATCTCTAAAGGTGTTCACATTGATAATAACTGTATAATTGGAGCTAATAGTTTTGTAAATGCTTCATTTCCTGCTTATTCTAAATTGGCAGGAAATCCAGCTAAACTCATTTCTTAAATTATATAGTGTGGAAAAAGTTAATTTCGTTGACCTATTTTTGAATAGGGTTACGATTAATAGAAATTTTATTAGTGTTCTCGATCCTAATAAACTTGATTTAGGAAAGGACCAGTTGCAAACTTCTGATATTTTCAGTGATAAGTGGATTGAAGCTGAAGGATATCATAACATTAAACAGCTTTATAATTTTCAGTTCAATTGGTTTTTGTCACTTTATGGTTTTCAATCCGAGGATGACTTAAAAGCCTATCTAAGCAGTAAGAAAATAATTCTTGATACTGGATGTGGTTTAGGTTATAAGGCGGCATGGCTTGCGAGGCTTGCGCCACATGCAATAGTTTTAGGAGTAGATTTATCAGAATCCATCTATTTGGCAGCAAAAAACTTTATTGATATTCCTAATTTATTTTTTTTTAAAGGCGACATTGCTTCTACAGGTCTGAAAGAGGGAGTAATTGATTTTACTGTTTGTGATCAAGTAATTATGCACACGGAGGAACCTGAAAATACCTTTGAGCATCTATCTCGACTAACGACAAAAGGTGGTGATTTCCTCTGTTACGTTTACTCAAAGAAGGCTTTACCAAGGGAATTGATAGATGATTATTTTAGAAAGGAGACACACAACATTCCAAAAGAAAAAATATGGGAACTCTCAGAGCAGTTAACAATTTTGGGAAAAAATCTTTCTGAATTAAAGGCAACCTTTTCTTGTCCATCTATACCTCTTTTGGGTATCAAGGGTGGTGACTATGATGTTCAGCGATTCATTTATTGGAATTTTTTAAAATGTTTTTGGAAAGAGGATTGGGGTTTTAATCTGAGTAAGAGTACCAATTTTGACTGGTATGCACCTAGTAATGCAAAGCGTTTTACGAAAGATGAGTTTTTGAAAATGGCATCTGACAATAGTCTTTCTGTTTCATTCCTTCATGAGGAAGAAGCATGTTATTCAGGAAGATTTAAAAAGTGATCCCAACTTATGTTAGATTCCTAACAGGAATATTTAAATCCTATTCTAGAAAAAACGTACCTGATCTTTGGATCAGTTGCCTCAGAGTTCATATTTATTCAAACTACCTTCTGGTCAAAACCATCTTTAAATAGCTTTCACCGGTAAATAATTTGTCAAATTCGTCTGTTGAATCTCCGACCATTTTAAGTGTTGGTCAAAAACATCAATTTATTATTTTTAGTATTTATGAATCCAATCGCACTATTATTTAAACTAGGTTATTTTTTACGGATTTGTATTAGGGAGATTTTAATTTTATGCTTATATCCTTTTTTTTATTTTTTCTTAATTTCTAATTTCTTACTGGTATGCTTTTTCCGAAGGAGCGTAATAAAACCCAGGCTGGTTTGGGGGCCAGATCCAATTATATCAAATAAATATTGGTGCGAGGCTATGAGGGAAATAGGATATGAATCGGTGACCCTAATGACTACTCATTATGTCATTAATTCTAAAAATGACTACAATGAGTACTTCGAAGATATGTTTAAAGACCTCCTTAAAATACCAATTCTCAAATGGATGGTAAAACGGAATTTATTTTATCTTATATTTATTAACTCAGTTAAAAGATTTGATATTTTTCATATTCCCTTACATGGATTCGTTCTCCGCTTTACTTGGTTAAAAAAATGGGAATCTCAACTAATTCATTTTGCTGGTAAAAAAGTTATTGTATTACCTTACGGTGGGGATATTTATCGATATTCTAAAATACATGACCCTAGTTTAAGACATGCTTTAATACTTTCTTATCCGGGCCCAGCGCGTTCTGAAAATTTATTGGAGGAGCAGTTTAATCGTTGGGTCAAGGATGCTGATTTTTTCCTTCCCTTCTTTCAAATTGATTCCGTTGGGCGATGGGATTCGCTTCCTTTTAGTGCAGTTGTTATTGATTGTCGGAAATGGACAAGGAATATTCCTTTAGGTGGGTCTGATGGAATAAACACGACAGTAAAAATTATTCATACACCTAATCATCGTGGTTTTAAAGGAAGTGAATTTATTATCAATGTGGTAAATCGAATGAAAGAGGAGGGCTTCAAAGTTGAGCTTATATTATTAGAGAAAAGATCTAATGATGACGTTCTTGAGGCAATGAGGTCTGCAGATATCCTTATTGAGCAATTAATTGCAACTGCTTATGCGTTAAGCGGAATCGAAGGTATGGCATGTGGATTGCCAGTTATTAGCAATCTGGAATCGGATTATTATACGCAAGTATTTCGGAGATACTCATATTTAAATGAATGCCCGATATATTCCGCTAGTCCTGAAAATCTATATGAGAGACTAAAAGAGTTAGTTATTTCACCCGGCCTTCGTAAAGAATTAGGAATTCGCGGTAGAAAGTATGTGGAAAAATACCACTCGTACAAATTTGCACAGACTTTTTTCCCGAAGATATATGAAAATATCTGGAACGATGGTAAGAATGATCTGATTACCTACTTTGATCCAAATAACCCAAACTCATACAACAATACTTTTAGCAATTCAATTGAGTAATCTTTATTTTTATTTAATCTGTAGTCAGGAAAAATGTTGTTTTCTAGGGCTAATTAAATTCCTAATCAGCAAGGATACCTAATAAGTTGTAATATTTTGATATAGACTTTTTCGATATTGGCCTTCGCATATATTTCCCGGTTATAGCAAGAGGGTATTTTCTGAAATCTTTTTATCTTTCATTCATCTTTAATTATCCGTGGTTTGATTTTTGAAAGTTCAAAATTCCGGTTGCGAGTCAATACGTTGATCAAATGTCAAAGCACTGTTCAATTATAATTCATTTTATATTTTGTAAATGCTATTGTGCTATCAAACAATCCTGTTTTAGATATCAAAGATTATATTGTTGAGCCTCCAAAAAAAAGTGGAGTGCGATTCCAAAAATATTTAACAATTAGATTATTGTTCTGGCCTATAGAGTCACGAATATATTCTTGGGATATTTTTGAAAGATTTCGTTTCTATCATTTTTCAAAAGATATTAATAGGGCGTAAAGAATTGGGCGTAAAATTGCGGCAGCTTATTTAAGACATCTTAGTTTTAGAAAAATTGCGGCCCGATTAATCATAAAAAAAATTTTAAAATCGATTATGCGGAAATACCGAATATTAGTGACTGGTGCCAATGGCCTTTTAGGAAGACATGTTTTGAAAGCCTTCAGTGCTAAACATGAATTACATGCAATGGTCCGTGAGATGCCAGCTGAACCTATACATGGGGTAACTTATTATGAGTGTAATTTCAAGAATGACTGGTCTACTGAGGGTTTACCAAATGGCATCGATACTATATTACACCTTGTGCAATCAGAAAAATTTAGAAATTTTCCAAATGATGCCCTTGAAGTATTTAATGTTAATGTGGCCTCCACAATTAAATTATTAGATTTTGCCAAAATCAATAATGTCAAAAAATTTATTTTTACTTCCACCGGTGGATTATATAAAACGGGTATTGATTCTGTGACGGAGAACACTCCAATTAATACCTTTGGTACCTTAGGCAATTATTTAGCATCTAAATTCTGTTCTGAAATTTTAATGCATAACTACTCTAGTTATTTTAATGTAATGGTTTTGAGACTTTTCTTTATGTACGGACCAGGCCAAAATAAAAGTATGTTGATGCCTCGGTTGGCTAGTTCCGTAAAAAAGAAAATCCCAATTAAAATAAGTTTAACTGGAGGAATAAAAATTAATCCAATCCATGTTAATGATGTGGTTACAATTTTTGAGCGAATCCTGGATATTGATGAAAGTTTGACTCTAAACGTAGCTGGTCCTGAGGTTCTTTCGATTCGTGATATTTCTGAAATCTTGGGAAAGGCGGTAGGTATAGAGCCGATATTTGAAGTTGTAGAAAAAGAAAATTCTGGGTTAATCGCAAATATAGATTTATTGAAAAATAAACTATACTCACCTTGCCTAACTTTGGATCAAAGAGTTAATGATGTTTTATTAAGTATTAATGACTAAGTAATTGAAAGTTTGCGTAGGATTAAATAGCGTTGCGTCGATTATTCCTGAGATAAAATCATCTTTCGAAAAGCAAGGAATCGCAACTATTACCGTATCTCGAGTCGAAAGTCAATCAGTACTTATAAATAATGAGATAGATTTTTGTATTCCCACTTGGAAAGCCCGTTGTCCTGTGTTTAGGCCTGGAAGATTTTATGTGCGGTTTAAAAAGTGGTGGGATAAAAAGGTTGAGTCCTTTATTTGGAATAAAGTTCTGAACGAATGCGATATCTTTATTTTCATCGTATTATCTTTTAAAGATGATTTTTCAGACTTAGAAGAATTAGTAAAAAGAGGAAAAAAGATTTTTTTTGTTTTTGTAGGTGATGATGTTCGTTGGTATTACGCAATGAAATCGGAATTCTCACTTTACAATTTGCATCCTGTTGAATACGGAATAGATGGTATTGACTCTATACAAACTTTAAGATCAAGATTAGCTAGAATTAGAATCGCTGAAAAATATGCAACCGCAATCTTTAGCCGATTGGATCAGGCTCAACTACAACTTCGGCCATATTATAGGTGGAACATGATGGTTATTCCTGAAAATTATAATGTTGTACTGAATCAACGAAAGAAAAATCCTGTTATCATACATGCACCAAGTAATCGAAGTATCAAGGGAACCAAGTATATCCTTGATGCTATAAATAGAATTCAAAATATTGATAAAATTGAGATTACATTTAGGCTAGTTGAGAATATAGCTCATAGTGAAGCACTATTAATGTATGAATCAGCAGATATTGTTATTGACCAGTTGTTACTGCCTGGAACCGGAAAACTTGCAACTGAGGCATTGGCAATGGGAAAAGTCGTACTATCAAATATGTCATATGAAAAATACCCGCAAAAAAACCCTGCAGAATGCCCAGTTATAGATGTTAATCCAGATACAATTTATGATGTACTGAAAAAAATAATTATTGATTTTGAATTTAGGTCTTCCCATGCAGCCTTGGGGAGAAAGTATGTTGAGACATACCTTGATGTTGCTTTATTTTGTAGCAAGGTTTTAGATTTAGCTACCGGAAAACACATAGAATACGACTACATTCCAAATTTCTTTCGTGATTGTTATAATTCTGATAATTCGGATGAAGTTCAGGCAATCAATCATTGGACTGATTTTATTAAAGACACTGATTGGTATAAGACTTTTGTAAAACCTGGTTCCAGAGGAGATTTTATTTTTTAAGCTTAATTAGTGGGAACTAATAAAAAAATATTAATAATATCTTACTCATCACTGAAAAGTGATCCACGCGTACTGCGGCAGATTAGGATACTTGGACAGCGGTTTGAAATAATTACTTGTGGTCTTGAGCCAAGTAATTTACCATTTGTAAAACATTTTGTGCCATTTACAATCAACGGCCTCCAAATGTTTGATATTTCTAATTTTTTCAGGCGTTGGTTTTTAATTGTCTTCTATTTATTTCCAGTTCGGCTTATCAATAAGTTTCGATTATTTCACAGGCTAAGAGTCTATAAATTATACTACTGGAATCTTGGTAATTTAAAATTAGAGAGGAAGTTATTGAGGTATAATGTTGACCTAATTATAGCAAATGATCTAAATACCTTGCCTCTTGCATTAAGGGTTAGCCGAAAGTTAAAGGCTAAGGTATTATTTGATGCGCATGAATATTCTCCTCTGGAATTAGAAAATGATTCGACTTGGATGAAATGGGAATCTCCTTATCTCACATGGCTTTCTAAAAAATATATACCCTTAGCCGACAAATGCATCACCGTGGGCTACCAAATTGCTAAAGAATATGAAAAACTAACAAAAAAGAATTTTGATGTTGTTTTGAATGCTCCAAAATTTCAGCAATTGACGCCGTCGCCCGTTAACGAAGTACTTCAATTTATTCATCACGGGGGTGCGATGAAAGCGCGAGATCTACATGTCTTGGTCGAATGTTTTCTGCAGCTACCAGAGAACTATATCTTGAATCTTCTCTTAACAAAATCCGATCCTGAGTATTATGCGTATCTTCAAAAACTTGCGTCTAATTCAAAAAATATAAAATTTCATGATCCAGTGCCCACTGAGGATATAGCTGCATTTATTAATAAGTTCGATGTTGGTTTGGCTTATATTCCTCCAGTTAACTTCAACTATATGTATTGTTTACCCAATAAATTCTTTGAATTTATTCAAGCTAGGTTAATGATAATCACTGGTCCTTCTCCAGAGATGGAAAAAATTACTAATGACTATAAGCTTGGTCTCGTTACAGACGGTTTTAAGGCTGATAATTTACGAAATGCGATTTTAAGCCTTACTCCCGAAATGGTAATTAAGTATAAGCAAGCAGTTGATAATGCTGCTTTTAATTTATCGGCCAACAAGTCAATGAAAACCTTTGACAATCTAATTTTTGAACTATGTGTGGAATAACTGGAGTAATTAATGCTAGGGGTAGGATTGACTCAACTGAGATTTGTAGAAAAATGTCAGAAGCAATAGCACATCGTGGACCAGATGGGGACGGTTACTGGTGTAACATAAATTCTACTGTGGCACTGGCCCACAGGAGATTGTCAATAATTGATTTGTCAAGCTCCGCCGATCAGCCGATGTTCGTCGCTGGTCGATATACAATAGTTTTTAATGGCGAGATATATAATTATCTGGAGTTAAAAAAAATTTTAATTGAATACGGGTATTCATTTTTAACTGAATCTGATACTGAAGTTTTGGTAGCGATGTATCAGCACTATGGGGTTCAATGTTTGGATTACTTAGACGGGATGTTTGCATTTGTACTCTACGATCAACTAGAAGATTTAATTTTTATTTCTAGAGACAGATTTGGAGAGAAGCCATTCTATTATTCAATTGACAATGATATATTTTACTTTTCTAGTGAGATTAAGTCTTTTTGGAAAATTGGGTTGCCTAAAATCGTGGATGATGAGATGCTTGGATATTTCCTACACTATGCGCAAGTCCATCATCCTCACAATAATTCAAAAACCTTTTTTAAAAATATAATTAAACTTAAACCCGCTCACTACTTATTTGGCACGCCACAAAATTTATTTAAGGCTTCTCAAATTCAATATTGGAGATTGCCCGAGAATCGTGACACATCTTATGATAGCTTGTCAGAAAAAGAGATTTTTAATAAATTTTATATTCTCTTTGAAACCTCTGTAAAAAGGAGGCTTCGTAGTGATGTCCCTGTTGGAAGTAGTTTGAGCGGCGGTTTAGATTCCTCTTCCGTTGTTTGTATGATTCATCAGCTTAAAAGGGAATCGAATATTTCGCAGTCAACGTTTAGTGCAAGATTTCCTGGTTTTGTAAAAGATGAAGGCAACTTCATGAAATTCGTAATCGACGCAACAAACACTAGTGCTTTTTTTGCTTTTCCTGATAAAGAGGGTTTCTTAAGTAACTTTTCAACCATGGTTTTTCATCAGGATGAGCCATTTGGCAGTGGAAGTATTTATGCGCAGTTTGAGGTTATGAGGTTAGCGAAAGAAAAATCAGTTACGGTTTTACTTGATGGTCAAGGTGCTGATGAAATGCTTGGTGGTTATAGTTACTATCGAGACACTTTGAATGCACAAAACTTTGTACACTCACTTGGTCCTCAAGTCTCGCCAAATACACCGCCAATGTCCGCTAGGCAAATGCTCAAGGCGTTTATAAAATCTAAAGCACCTGGTATTCTGGATGTATACCGTGGCTTAAAAATAAAATCTGCATCTGGAATTATCTATTCTCCTTATAGTAAGGAGTTTTCATATTTTTTGAAGAAGTTGAAATCTCCTTATCCCAATCACACCTCTCTATATGAGCATTTGCGCCATGACTTAACATCTGGCAATTTGGAAGACCTCTTACGATATGCTGACAGGAATAGCATGGCCCATAGTCGTGAAGTTAGGTTGCCTTTTTTGAATCATCAATTGGTTGAATTCGTCTTAGCCTTAAACGATTCGTATAAAATTAATGGCGAATGGACTAAATGGGTTCAGAGAAAATCAATGTCTCGGATAATGCCTAATGAAATAACCTGGCGTAAGGATAAAATAGGATATGAGCCACCCCAACAAAGTTGGATGGATGATATTGATTTTAAAGAACGTGTCATGGATTCCAAAAATATTTTATTTAAAAACGGAATAATTAATAAGCGCGAAAAAGAAATGACACCAACTTCTGCTGGTTCGAATCAGCGTGGTGATAATAGTTGGGCCTATTTAATGTCAGGAGTGCTTTTTGAGTAAAATCTTTTGTACACAATTTTAATTCTTTCATACTCAAAACTTCACTCTGATCCCAGAGTGCTTCGGCAGATTCAGGTTTTGGAAAAAGACTTTGACGTATATACTGTCGGTCTAAGTGCTTCAGGCAAGTCAAAAACTATTCACATCTCAGCAAAAGCAAAAAAGAAAAATACTAAGCTAGATACGTTGTATGAGGCTCTCTTGTCTTTGATGCAATGCGATGATGAGCTTTATTGGAGATCTCCTCATGTTAGCGAGCTTTTTGATAAAATTTGTGGCTGTTTTAAGAAAAAAATTCCTGATGTGCTTATCTGTAATGAAATTGGTTATTTACCACTTGCGGTTAGGTTAAGCGAAACCTTTTCTTCCAAGTTAATGGTTGATTTACACGAATATGCACCAACTGAGTTAGAAGAAAATTTCTTTTGGAGGTTAAGGTTTCGTCAATATTACACCAGACAATTTAAAAAATACTTGCCAAAAGCTAATGCGGTAACTACGGTATGCTTCTCGATTTGTCAATTATTGAAAAAAAAATTCAATGTTCATTCAGAGGTTATTTATAATGCTCCTTTTTATAGAGATTTAACCCCTTCTGAATTATCTCCTCGAAGAATTCGGCTCGTGCATCATGGCGCTGCAATAAGATCTCGGCATTTAGAGATTATGATAGATTCAATGAAGTATCTGGATGATACTTTTGAACTTAATTTGATTTTGATTCCCACTGATTTAAATTATATAAAGGAATTGAAAAATCTTTCAAGGGGGCTCCATGTAAATTTTCATTTGCCCGTTCCTACTGAAGAAATTCCGGGTTATTTGAATCAATTTGATATTGGTATTTTCATTCTTCCTCCAGTCAATTTTAATTACTCAATTGCATTACCAAATAAATTATTTGAATTCATACAGGCTCGATTAGCAATTGTTGTTGGGCCTTCTATAGAGATGGCTTCAATTGTTAAAAAATATGATTTGGGAAAGGTAACTCAAGGCTTTTCGGCTGAAGAAGTGGCGTTAAGTATAAAAAGTGTTAATAAGGAAACCTGGATCCATTATAAGCACCAATCGAATGCAATTTCCAAGGAATTGAGTTTTGAAAAATCTGCTACTATTTTAAACAAGCTAATAACCGATATACTTAAATAATTATGATGAAAATTATCCTTATCGTTGGAGCTCGTCCGCAATTTATAAAACATTTTCCGCTCGAAATTGCTCTGGCTAAAATGCTTAACGTTGTGACTATTCATACAGGTCAACATTATGATTCTAATATGAGCGATATTTTTTCAATGACCTAGGAATTTCCAGACCTAATTATCTTTTAAGTCTTGTGAAGACATCACATGGTGGTCAAACAGCTGAGATGTTGCAGCAAATTGAAGGTATACTTTTTCAGGAAAAGCCTGATGCAGTTTTGGTTTATGGGGATACTAATTCAACTTTGGCAGGAGCATTAGCAGCAGTAAAAATCCAAATCCCTGTTATCCATGTCGAAGCTGGCTTAAGAAGTTATAATAAAGAAATACCAGAAGAGATTAATCGAATAATGACTGACCATGTCTCTACACTTTTGTTCTGTTCCTCGCCAAATGGAATTTTAAATTTGCAATCAGAAGGAATTACTAAAGGAGTCTTTGATTGTGGTGATTTAATGAAAGATGCCTTGATTTTGCTACAACATAGACTTCAAGATTCTGTCAAGGAAAAATATATTTTTGCGACTTTTCATCGACCTTACAATATCGATAGGATTGAAAGACTCACTCAAATCCTTGACATCTTAAATAACCTGTCAGTAAAAGTAATTTTTCCGCTACACCCAAGAACCAGAAAAGCTATCAACAGTAATAATCTGAAGTTGTCTGATTACAAAAATATCCGTTTTATTAATCCTGTTGGTTATATCGATAGTTTAAGATTTCAAAAATATTCTGATTGTGTTATTACTGATTCTGGTGGTATTCAGAAAGAGGCTTATTGGTTAAAAAGAAAGTGTATTACAATTCGCAGTGAAACTGAGTGGATCGAGACATTAAAAGGCAGCTGGAATGAGCTTATTTTTGATCATTTGCCATTTATTGGCTCAGCTTTGAGAAATACACCAATTGAAAGTGAATATCAAACTAGTCTTTATGGAGAAGGTGATGCTTCCGGGCAAGTATCTAAAACTATTTTTACGTTTTTAAAATCTCTTAAAAAGTAAATAAGTCTTCTTTAAAAATTGGTCCTCTATAATTATCCACATTGGCTTATAAAAGAGCGAGATTTGAATATCTTGATGGTGATATATTTTTATTAGCCGTATTTGGATAAGCTGAATTCAATTGATAAGTGCAATTTTTGAAACAACGGTAAAAAAGCTTTTGAGGGCTTTTTTACCGTTTCCCCGCGTAGTGCAATCTTTGGATTGTCTATGGCCAAAACTTACAACCACCTCGGTTCGGCACAAAGGTATCGAATCGAAGCCTTTATGAAATCAGGCTTGAAACAAAAGGAAATTGCCGAGAAACTCGGTGTACACCCTTCTACCATTAGCCGGGAACTTAATCAGAATACACCTAAACGAGGCTGCCTTGCCGGAATTTATGATGCCGATAATGCTCAACGAAGGACCCGCTTGCGACATTCCATCAAGCCTAAGCATCAGGTATTTGACCATGCTATGAAGCAAATGGTAAAGAGGTACTTGGAGAATGAAAAATGGAGTCCTGAGCTTATTAGTAAATGCCATGAGGGCCCAATGGTCAGTCATGAGTGGATTTATCAATGGATCTGGAATTGTAAGTTCAGTAACAAGCGAAATGACCGGCCATACAAGGGTCTATATGAATATCTACGGCATGGGCGCAGACGCCGAAAAAGGGGCATCAGGCATGATAATCGAGGAGTAATACCAAATCGAATACCGATTGAAATGCGACCTGCAGTAGTTGGGAAAAGACGAAGAATTGGAGATTTGGAAGTTGATCTGTTGATGGGTAAAAAGCACAAAGGAGCGATCCTGGTAATGACCGACCGAGGTAATGACCGACCGAGCCACCTTGCACACCAAACTGCTTAAGCTAAAGAACAAAGAATCAGAAACGGTTTATGAGGCCTCTGTGAAATATCTTATGGAGAGTAATTACCCTATCAGGACACACACCTTTGATAACGATAAGGCATTTAGTGCCCATGAAAGTATTTGCAACAAACTTGGAGCTAAGAGTTACTTCACAAGGCCCTACACCAGTCAGGACAAAGGCACCGTTGAAAATCGAATTGGAGTGCTGCGAAGGTTTTTTCCAAAAGGTATAGATTTGAAAAAGGTAACTCACCATCAGGTTTCCAGAGCAGAAGACTTACTAAACAACAGACCAGTAAAAAAGTTTAACTATTTAACCCCTAACCAAGTGCTACAGGGAAAAATTGCACTTATTACTTGAACTTAGAATTGATTATTTGACTTGGATTAGGACGCTTTGAAAAATGTGGCAATTGCTAGAAAATACCAATTTAGTTTCCATGCCGGAGTTTAAGTTTCTTGAAAATAGACAAAGCTATTTCCGATTTTTTAAACGCCACTTTGCCAAAAAATTCAAGAAATATTTGTTCTTTGAAGATCTTTAATTTAGACCAATAGTCTTTTAAAGAGGAGTTCACAACGACTGCAAAACCAATTTAGGATTACCATTGTATTTAATGAATTTCAATCGGTCTCTATTATGTGTGGTTTAGTAGGATACTTTGCTCCCTCAGGCACCTTGCATGAGGATTCTTTTCGCGCTTCTTTGCAAGCGATTGCTCATAGGGGTCCGGATGATGAAGGAATTAACTATTTCGAAGGCACAAACGGCATAGTTTGTTTAGCTCATAGACGATTAAGCATCATTGATTTATCGGCCAACGGTCATCAGCCATTCTTCGATAACACTGGCCGTTATGCAATGGTTTACAACGGGGAAGTCTTCAATTATACGGAACTTCGTACCGATCTGGAAGCTTTGGGTATTACTTTCCGAACTAAAACTGATACCGAGGTAGTCCTTGAGTCTTGGAAATACTGGGGTAACGATTGTTGGCGGAAATTCACGGGTATGTTTAGCGTGGTGATTTATGATAGGAAGATTCAAAACTTAGTGATGGCTAGAGACCCCTTTGGTATAAAGCCATTGTATTATCGGTGTGAACAAAATTCTGTTTTTTTTGCTTCGGAAATCCCTGCATTGATCAAATTATTACCATCGCGTCATTATCTAAATATTCAGAGGGCAATTGAATATCTTGTCTTTGATAATTATGATAATGACGAAAAGACATTTTTCGAAGGAGTATCTCAACTTCTACCAGGTCATTTCTTGTCGTTTGATTTATCGAAAGATCTTTTAAAAACGCATCCAGTAAGATGGTGGATACCGGACATAGCACAAAGAACAACATTAACTTTTACAGAGGCGACTGAAAAGTTGAGAGAGCTTTTTTTACAAAGTGTCAGATTGCATTTACGTAGCGATGTTCCGGTAGGTGCTGCCCTTTCTGGGGGTATAGACTCTTCTTCAGTGGTTTGTGCAATGCGTTATCTCGAACAAGAGATGCCAATACATACTTTTACCTATGTTGCAGCCGGCACTAATCTCAATGAAGAAAATTGGGCTGATTTTGTAAATAAACGGGTTAATGCGAATGTCAACAAGGTCTACATTCAGTCGGATGATCTATTGAAAGATCTAACCGATTTAATTAGGACTCAGGGAGAGCCATTCAGTGGAACAAGTATTTATGCACAGTATCGAATCTTTAAGCGCGCCAAAGAAAAAGGGATTAAAGTAACCCTCGATGGCCAGGGAGCTGATGAGTTGCTGGGTGGTTATTACGGCTATCCTGAGAGGAGGATTCGGAGTTTTATGGCCTCCAATAGCTGGATTAGGGCCCTTAATTTTTCGAAAAACTGGGCTGGGCGTTTGGAACGCAGTGCTTCTGAACCTTGGCTACATGCTATTGCTTCCATGATGCCCGAGAAAATGTTATTTAGACTGGCTAGGCTGCTTGGAAAGGTTGAGATCCCTTCATGGCTAGATCTTAAAATGCTTAAGAATCAGGGAGTAGTCCTGAATTCACCAAAAACTGCTAGCGTGGTCAATTCTAGGGATCGAAAACTTATGGAGCAATTGGCCAATGAATTAATAGCGCTAAGGATTCCAAGGTTATTGAGATACGCCGACAGAAATTCCATGCGGTTTTCAATTGAAAGCAGGGTGCCATTTTTAACTATTGACTTGGCTAATTTTATGTACGGACTTCCTGAGGAATTTTTGGTATCTGATAAAGCAGAATCTAAGCACATATTTAGAGAAGCTATGCGAGGCATAGTTCCAAATGAAATCCTAGATCGAAAAGATAAAATTGGATTTGAAACTCCAGAGAGAGAATTGATAAAAAAAATGGGTTTAATATTTAATGATAACTTATTGTCGCTGGGTAAGTTGCCGTTTTTGAAAACAGAATTATTGACCAAGCAATACAACGACGCCTTTTTTGATTCTCCTAGCTTGAATAATCGTCATTGGAGAATAATAAATCTGATAATTTGGATGAATATTTTTGATGTGCAATGCAAATAGCGGCTTGAGGATAGCCACTAATTAACTAAATGATGAGTAAAAAGAGTGCGCTTCTTCTAACATTTAGTGACCCTATTGGTGACCCAAGGCCAAAAAGGGCATTCGAATTACTGAATCAGATGGGATTTGTGGTAGATATCGCAAGCTTTGCGATGTTGGGTAAGCTAAATGCAAACCGGGAATTTATTATTCTTCAATCTAGCGGTGCCAGATTGATTTCTATAATCAGAAAGGGAGTCATTGCTTTTTTACTAATAATCAGCAGGTTGTTTCCATTTACCCTTTTTAGAGATAATATTATTAATTTTTGGTTCAGATTACGTCCTGTTTCGCGAGTGATGCGAGAATTTACTTATGATGTCATTTTAGTGGAGGATCTGTTTTTCTTACCGGTCATCATGCAAGGTAAAAAATCATCAAAAGTGATATTTGATGCTAGAGAGTATTATCCGCGACAACGCGAGGATAGTTTAGTTTTTCGCATAGTCGAAAAACCAATACGAATCTATTTGTGCAAAAAGTACCTTAAGCAATGTGATCTTTTTCTTACTGTTTCTTGGGGGCTAGCACATGAATATTTTCGAGAATTCGGGGTTAGTGGTCATGTGATCCGTAGTACGCCTTCTGAGGTGGTATGTAGAATAAATGAAACTCCGATGAATAAAATCCGAATGGTGCACCATGGCGTTGCCAATCGAAATAGGAAGCTGGAAAACATGATTCATTTGGTAAAATTACTTGATCTTAGGTTTTCATTGGATTTGTATTTGCAGGGAGATCAGGTATATATAAGTGAATTGGAGGGATTAATTACTCAGTCGTCTAGGGTAGCGATTAAAAAGCCTGTTCCTTTTAATGACATCATTCCCATGCTTAGAAACTATGACTTGGGTTTGTTTTACGTTGAGCCAACTACTTTTAATTTGGCTCACTGCTTGCCTAATAAGCTCTTTGAGTTCATTCAGGCAAGATTAATGGTTGCGATTGGCCCATCCCCGGAAATGTCTAGAATTGTCAGGGAGTTTGATTGCGGTGTGATTTCTGATCGATTTGAATTAGTAGCAATGGCTGAATCGTTGAATAAACTTGACGCCAATAGGATCAGGGAATTTAAAAATAATAGCGATAAAGCAGCGCGTCAGCTCAACTGGGGAGAGGAGGGTAAAATCTTACAAAGGCTAATTCAAGTGACATTAAATTGATGGCTGCTACTTTTTTTGAACCAGGTTGAAATAATCAAATGAATACCATTACAATTATTGATTACGGTATAGGTAATCTGAATTCTGTTGCTAATATGATTAGATATGTAGGAGGCAAGTGCATTATATCATCAGATTTAGACACTATAGTGAAGGCGGAAAAATTACTTCTACCTGGTGTAGGCGCATTCGATATGGGCATGAGTAAATTAACTTCCTCAGGGATTAAAGATCTGCTTAATGACTTAGTTATTCAAAGAGGCATACCAATATTAGGGATTTGTCTTGGAATGCAGTTGATGACTCAAAAAAGTGCAGAAGGGGAACTTGAAGGTTTAGGTTGGATAGAAGCAGAAGTAAAAAAGTTTACCTTTAATGGAGAAATGAACCTCAAAATTCCACATATGGGTTGGAATAATGTGGAAGTGAGTAAGGATAATTTGTTAATTAAAGAGGGGGAGCACAAGGAGCACAGATTTTATTTCGTCCACTCTTACTTCGTTGATGCTAAGAATACAACGGATATTATGTGTTTAACCAGGTATGGACATGATTTCTGTTCTGCTTTCAGTCATCAAAACATATTTGGGGTTCAATTTCATCCTGAAAAAAGTCACAAATATGGAATGTCGTTGATGAAGAAATTTATACAAATCTAAGACATGTTACTACATCGTGTAATTCCAGTATTGCTATTAAAAAATAACGGTTTAGTAAAAACAACTCGATTTAAGGACCCAAAATATGTAGGTGACCCAATAAATGCAATTAAAATATTCAACGATAAAGAGGTGGATGAATTGTTGGTCCTAGACATACTGGCTTCAAAATATCAGAATGAACCAAATTTTGAATTGATTGAACAGATTGCTGGAGAGTGTTTCATGCCTTTAGCCTATGGGGGCGGAGTAACTACTTTTGAGCAAGCAAAACGACTCTTTTCGCTTGGAATTGAAAAGGTTTGCTTACAAACTAGCGCAATTGAGAATCCAAGTCTGATAACTAAGTTGGCTGAGTATTATGGAAGCCAAAGTATCGTTGTATCAGTTGATATTAAGAAAAACTGGTTAGGAAAATATGAACTTTATCATTCTAGTAAGTCGAAAATAGTGGTATTGAATTGGAAGGAGTTTTTAAAGAAAATAATTGAGGCGGGGGCAGGTGAAATTGTATTGAATGCTGTTGATAAAGACGGCACGCTAAGCGGTCCTGACTTGGAATTGATTAAAATGGCCTCTGCTTTATCAAAAGTTCCATTAGTAGCCATTGGGGGTGTTTCGAGTCTTTTAGATATTAAAGCAGCGATAGGTGCCGGAGCAAGTGCAGTAGCCGCTGGTGCGTATTTTATTTATCATGGTCCCCATCGTGCGGTTTTAATAACCTATCCAAAGCGGCATGAATTACAATCTTTGTTTAATTAAATAGACTTATGGAGATGCCGTATCATACAAAATTTCAAGTATGCACATATTGTGTAATGGACACAACAGTAAATGATATCGTTTTCGATGACAAAGGTATTTGCAACTATTGTACCGAGTTTATTGAAAGGTCTAATCATATCATTTTCGAAAGTAGTGAACGCAAGCAAAAGCAATTGATAAATTTGGTGGAAAGGGTAAAAAAACAGGGAAGAGGTAAACAATACGATTGCGTTGTAGGTGTTTCGGGAGGTGTTGATAGCTCCTGGACACTTGTTCAGGTAAAAAATCTTGGATTGCGGCCACTTGCTGTACACATGGATAATGGGTGGAACTCTGAATTGGCACAAAATAACATTGCAAACCTGGTTCAAGTTTTAGGTGTTGATCTGTACACCCATGTGATTGATTGGGAGGAGTACCGTGGGTTGATGCAGGCGTTTTTCAATGCAGACGTTTTGGATGTGGAATTACTCTATGACAACGCCATGTTGGCGGTGAATTTCAGGCAAGCAAATAAATATGATCTGAAACATATCCTTTCAGGAAGTAATCAAGCAACGGAGGGCATGAAGTTCCCCGAAGGATGGAATTGGCTTAAATTAGATAAGAGGAATATTAAAGCCATCGCTAAGAGTGGCGGCATAAATCGGTTGAATACTTATCCCGCTATTGGGCTCTTCGAGTTTATCTGGTACGCTGCGGTAAAAAAAATCAGGTGGGTCTCTTTCCTCGATTTCATCGACTATAACAAGGAATCTGCTTTGATGGAATTGGAAAAGAGTTATGGGTATAAACGTTATCCTTACAAACACTATGAGTCAATATTTACGCGCTTCTATCAAGGTTATTTGTTGCCCATGAAATTTGGAGTGGATAAGCGCAAGCTCCACCTTTCAAATTTGATTGCTTCTGGTCAGCTCAGCAGAGAAGATGCGCTCAAAAGTTTGGTAGGTTTGCCTTATCCTTCACAAGATGATCTGAAACAAGATATTTCTTATTTCCTTAAAAAAATGAATTGGAGGCAAGAGGATTTGGACATCTACCTTAAACGGCCACAACGTTCCCACTTGGAATTCCCTAGTGATAAGCCCTTATGGCAAAGACTTAAGCCTTACTATAGACGTTTTAATTAGCCTCCTTTCTTAAGCAATTCTGCTGCCGCAGATTATATTGGTTGAAAATTGGGATTTATTTCACGTTATTTTCACTAAGAAGAAAAAGTATTACGGTATGGGTTTCTGATTTTTGATCGAGCTGTATTAGATCAAGAATTTTAATTTTTGACCGAAAATATTACTGTAGAACATAACCGGTACGGAGACATTCCAGAGTATTTTGAAAAAAGTTCTGATAAATGGTCAAAAAGAAATTCGGCAACTATCAAGTCTATAATTTGGTACATTTTCAGGATGGTATGATCTATCTTAAAGAGCATCCTTCTAATGATACAATTTTGGTGGTGTGAATATTTAGTGCCTTCGAAAACGGTTTTATGAAATTGATAAGGCGCGCCCCGAAGACTTCAGATGCTGCAACAGTTTTAAATTGAAGTTTATAAATTCGTTTTTATGGCTCTTTGAATCTTATTTCGTTCAAAAATTATTCTATTTAGTAGTTTCAAAAATTTATATTCGATTTTAATCAGTTATAACCAGTATGTTAGTTTTAAAACTAAGGATTTTAATCTCTCATTTTCTTAAAACACCCATACGAGAGTTTTTTATTCTTTTAATTTCCTTTTCTGTTTTCTTCCCTTTTATCCCATCACTTATAGCGGGCAGTGATACACAGCCTCTTTTGATGCTCACAGCTATTTTGGTAATTCTAATTTTTATTTTGTGGCCAAAGTTTCTTGAGGCTTATGAGAATAGGAATGTTTCGGTTTTGAAAATAATTTTTTTGATAATTATTGTTGCGTTTTTAAGCGTTTGTCTCAACACCATAATTTTAAATAAAGCAGTAGTATTTAGTCGCTTGGCTTCTTTTGTCCAGTTTTTAATGGCTTTAACTTTTGCATACTTGGGATCAATGAAGTATTTCGCTAAATATATTGGCGGTGTATTTTGGGCATATTTAATCTTTACTGTTGTATACTTCTTATCAAATGGTTTGGTCGAGACCATCCTGATAAAATCCAGAGATTCCGGTACAAGTTCCATTTTAGCGTTGACAGGTCGTGGTGCTCGTACTTTGAGTCCTGAACCTTCATTTTTTGCAAATCAATTATTTAACTTAATGCTCATTACTTTACTTATAATCGAGCGTGATTTAGCCGTAATTAAGTCTAATATTAAAATTTTATGGTTTATTCTAACTATTTGTCTTTTATGCACCTTAAGTGGATATGGATTTTTAATCGTTTTTTTTATCAGTCTTGTTTTTTACTTTAGATTTTTCATAGTAAGCGCTATCATTCTCTTAATTACATTTCCTTTATGGATTTCATATTTAGAGCACTATTCACAATTTCGTGCGCTTAGATTAATATTTAGGGTTTTAACGGAAAATCCGGCTTTAGTTTTACGCACTGATGCAAGTATTGCTACTAGGCTCAGTTCATTCTTTAATTATTTTGAAAGCTTCGGAAATAATTTTCTTTTTGGTGACGGCTTCTCTCTTTTACAGACTGGCGGATTAATAAGTATCATTTCATCAATAGGTTTAATCGGCCTTTTATTATTATATGCAGTACTTAGAAATATCTTAACATCAATATCCAGCGTCCATTTAAGAGCCTTATTAGTATTCTGGTTTCTTCTCAATCTACTGGCGGGACCTATCGGAATTCCTTCAATTGGTATAATTATGGGTTTAATATTGCGGCCATCTGATTCTTTAGCACATCAATCAGATGAGTAAGGTTTCAATCTTGCTTGCTGTGCATAACTGTGCAGAATTTTTATCTGCAGCAATTCAATCTGTCCTTAAACAAACTTATTCCAATTGGGAATTAATTATTGTAGAAAATGGATCCTCTGATTCAACCCTTCAAATAGCTCGGGATTATTCTAAACAGGACATGCGTATTTTATGTTTTCAACTTCCTGAGAAAGGTAAATGTGCTGCTTATAATTTAGCTTTCGCCAATTGTACAGGCGATTTTATTTGCTATTTCGCTGGAGATGATTTGCTTGTTGAAAATAGTTTAGAACAAAGAGTAGAGTATACCAGAAATCATCCCTTTAATTTTTCAACATGCTTAATAGAGACCATTTCTGAAAATCCTAAGTATGATGGTGTGCTTTTCCCGAAGCAAAAGAAAACTATGAATTTTTCGGGTGGAGCACTTTTCTTTTTAAGATCACTTGGTGAAAGAATCTTTCCAATCCCTGTCAATTTACCCAATGAAGATACGTGGACGATGCTTCATCTTAAAGCCTTCGGATTGGGTAGGCCGGTGACTCAAGTTTTGTATAGGTACCGTATACACCTTTTAAATTCTTATGGCTATGATTTATCCTTTCAGGAAAAAAGACGAAGGTTTATAGAACGAATGAATGCTTATCGATTGTTTAAGGCGAAATATCCAAATCTTTCCGATCACAGCTTTATCGATTATATAAATGCCTATATCCAGGCACTCAATATGTTTGAATTAGGTTTTAATTTAAAAATTCTCCTTTTGCCCCATCTTCCGATACGTCAAAGACTTGTATTTATTTATTTTTCCAGTCCATTACTATATTTCCTTCGAAACAGGTTCTTTCGAAAGTTGAGCGGTTTCTTTGGTTAGCTTTCTATTTTTACCTCAGTTTTTAAATAATTTTTTTCAAATTGCGCCCCGAAGTCTGTAATGATTAGACTTTCAGTGCATATTTGATTACTATAGTTTATTATTATTCGAAATTATCCTAGCCAAAAATCGTATGAAGGTTTGTGTTACAGGTGGAGCTGGTATGATAGGTTCATCATTGGTTAAAAAGTTATGTGAAAGTGGATATGAAGTTCAGGTAATTGATAATTTATGGAGGGGAAGTAAATCATACCTCGAACAAATTAATGGGTGGTCATTGGATCTGAATTTTCATCATATTGATCTTGCGGACCCAGGTTCCCTAAGTAGGGTTACAAAGATTTTTAGTAGTTGCGAAGTTGTCATTCATCTTGCTGATATTGTTGCAGGCATTGGATATGTATTCAATCACCAATATGAAATTTTCAAAGTAAACAATCATATTAATAGCCTTGTATTTGAAGCTTGTGCTGCTTCCAGGATTCGTAAAGTAGTTTATGCCGGAACCGCCTGCTCGTTTCCTAAGCAACTTCAAAACGGGTTAACCTCTATTTTGCGAGAAGATCAGCTTTTCCCTGCCGAGCCTGAGTCATCTTATGGCTGGAGTAAATTAGCTGGAACGCTTGAGCTCAATTATTTGTGCATGAATTCGGAAATGGAAGGAGTTACGTTAATGCTTCATAATGTTTATGGAATTAATTGTGATTTAAGTCCAAAACGTTCTCAGGTTATTCCATCCTTAATTAGAAGGATGTTGGAGTTAAGAGATGGTGAGTCGCTTACAGTTTGGGGCAGTGGTCGCCAGGGTAGGGCGTTTGTTTATGTCGATGATATCGTAAATGCTTTTCTTAAGGCGATTGAAAAGGATAACCTCCCACAAATAATTCAGATCGGTCCTGATACCTGCACATCAATTCGGGACCTAGCTTATTTGTTAAAAGATGAAGTGCTTTGTAAGCAAATAGACATCTTCTTTGATGAAACTAAGCCTGAAGGAGATGCAGGTCGTTGCGCCGACTATTCCCTTGCTAAGAATGTTTTGGGTTGGTCGCCGGGCGTCGATTTAAAAACAGGACTGGCCCAAACAACAAATTGGATAGCACAGGCACTCAAGAGTGCGGAGGTATGAAGATCTCTGTTGTCATTCCTAATTTTAATGACTTAAGAATTAAGAGATCGTTTGATTCGCTCTTCGCTCAATCTTATAAAAACTTTGAGGTAATTGTTGCAGATGGCGGATCAACAGACGAGCGCCTTCTTAAAATTTATGAGTCCCATAAAATTGATGTGCTGATTCATGAGCGTGATGAAGGAATATTTGATGCCTTGAATAAAGGAATTGATAAAGCCTCAGGTGATATCATCTTCTTAATGGGGTCAGATGATTACCTGGCCGATAAAGATGTATTTTCTGATGTTGTGCAAAGATTTCAAGCGAAAAATCTGTTGCAGGGAGTTTGTATTGGTTGCGAATTTGTTAACGCAAAGGGCGAAGTAATACGAAGCTGGAGGCCTAATAAGGTCAGTTCTTCCAGAATCAAATGGGGAATTCTTCCGCCCCATTTCTCGCTATTTCTAAAACGTGGAGTTTATCAAAGTGTGGGTAAATTCAATTTCAAAGAATCCAATAACATAGCTTGTGATATTTTTTGGATGTTGGATATGGGCATTGCATTACCCGAACTTTTAATTGATGTTCTTAAGGAACATTATTTAGTAATGCAATATGGCGGGGCTAGTACTGGTTCCTTTCGTGCAGTTTGGATGCAATTTCTTTTTTCATTCAGGTATTCATTTAAGCGGCGTATGCACCTGCCAGTTTGGTTTGTATTTTCGCCAATTCGGACATTTTCTAAAATCTTTCAGTTTAGATTTTTTAAATGACTTGTTTCGTTACTGGGGCATCTGGCTTTATTGGCAGTAACCTTGTTCTTTTTCTGAAACAGGTCGGCATTGATTCATTTGCCATTGACAAACACTCTCTTAAGCAAAAAAAATTCCCGATTCTATCAGGCGCTGTTATTCATTTGGCTGGAAAAGCTCATGATTTAAAAAGTACTTCTTTGATTGAGGAGTACAACCTTGTAAATTTTGAATTAACAAAGGGTCTGTTTGATGAATTTTTAAAAAGTGAGGCTGAAGTATTTGTTTTCATAAGTTCAATTAAGGTATTAGATGATAAGGCTGGTGATTTTTTAGATGAAAGATGTAAACTTGAGGGCAATTCACCTTATGGTGTTTCAAAAAGAATAGCTGAAGAATATATTTTGACTAATGGTATTAATTCAAAAAAGAGAATTTACATTCTTCGACCCTGTATTGTCTATGGAAAAGGCCATCGTGGGAATCTGGAGCTTTTAAATAAGTTCGTGAAATTTAATTTGCCATGGCCTTTAGGCTCATTCGATAACTGTAGATCCTTTTGTAGTGTAGATAATTTGAATTTTGTTATTTCTGAACTAATTAAAAATAAAAAAATTGATTCTGGAATCTATCACATTGCTGATGATGGATGTATCTCAACCAATGATTTGATTAAATTAATTGGTGCGGCTCAAAATAAAAGGATTAGAATTTTAAACCTTAACAAGAAACTAGTCAGGATTATTGCCAGGATCGGTGATAAGTTCAACTTACCATTTAATTCAAGCCGACTGGAAAAATTGACTTATAGTCTAAAGGTTAGTAACGCTAAAATAAAAGCAGCGATTGGTCAGCCTCTTCCAGTTAAGATTAATGAGGGATTAACACAAATGTTCTCAGAGCTGCAATCGTGAAACCCTTGGTTTTTAGATAGCTACACGCTATCGGTAGACCTAACCCACCAATTGGGTCGATATCTCTAGCCAATTAGGTTGGTGTTAAAAGGTTTTTATTCTCTACTTTTGTTGTTTGATTTCGTAAGAATGTTTGATCTAATTGGCCGCCAGGGCCCATTGCTTGATGGTGACATACGAAAATTTGATTCTACCCTTATTGAGGTGGTTTCAGGTTCCTCTTTTTTGGTCGTGGGTGGCGCCGGATCTATTGGGCAGGCAGTTGTAAAACAGATTTTTTCACGTAATCCGAAAAAATTACTTGTCATTGACATTAGTGAAAATAATCTCGTTGAGCTTGTACGAGATATCCGAAGTTCACTTGGTTATGTTTCAGGGGATTTTCGAACTTTTGTTGTCGATGTGGGTTCAGGTGATTTTGAGCATTTCCTTAAAAAAGAGGGGCCCTTCGATTTTATTTTAAACTTGTCTGCATTAAAACATGTACGAAGTGAGAAAGACGAGTTCTCGCTTATGCGACTAATTGAAACCAATATTTTTAATGCGGTTCGATGTCTTACCTTGCCGGCTGCTTCAGGTTCAAAGAAATATTTTGCAGTTTCTTCTGATAAAGCAACAAATCCCGTCAATATGATGGGGGCGTCGAAACGGATAATGGAAAAATTTATTTTCCGCCACTCAGACCTCTTGACTGTCTCAACAGCTCGCTTTGCTAACGTAGCCTTTTCCGACGGTAGTTTGTTGCATGGATTTAATTTAAGAATTCAAAAGCGTCAGCCTTTTGCCGCCCCTAACGACGTGAAAAGATACTTTATAACTCAGGAAGAATCTGGGCAAATTTGTCTACTGACGGCAATTCTGGGAGATAACCTGGATACTTTTTTCCCAAAATTAAGCAACCAGTTAAACCTTATTACTTTCTCTGAAATTGCTACTCGTTTCTTAAATAGATTGGGATTTGAGGCTTTTGAATGTGAAAATGAAAATGAAGCTAGATTGAGTTTAGATTCCTTGGTAGCGCAGGGTAAATGGCCTTGTTATTTTTTCAAAAGTGATACAACAGGTGAAAAAGATTTCGAGGAGTTTTATTCAAACAATCAGACAATTGATTGGGAAAAGTTTGAGAACCTCGCTGTGATAAAAAATATAGCCGGTACTGATTTTAAACTATTGGATGATTTTTATTCCAATGTCACTAAGTTGAGGCGTCGTGGAGGCTGGACAAAGGAAAACCTACTTGAAGAATTTTTTCAACTGCTACCAGAATTCAAGCACGAGGAATTAGGTAAAAATTTAGATCAAAAAATGTAATGCAAAGGTTTTTTGACATAGTGCTTTCTAGCTTGGCATTGGTGGTACTTATGCCGGTTTTTGTTTTAATAATTTTGATTCTAAGGTTTACCGGTGAGGGTGAGGTTTTCTTTATTCAAGACCGGATTGGTTTAGGAAAAAAACCATTTAAGCTATTCAAATTCGCTACCATGGTTAAAAATAGCTCTAACCTCGGAAGTGGCGATATCACTGTAAATAATGATCCAAGAGTGTTGCCTTTTGGTAAATTTCTGAGGAAGACCAAGCTGAATGAGTTTCCCCAGATAATTAACGTTTTTCTCGGCTCAATGAGTGTTGTTGGTCCCCGGCCACTTACTAAAAAAGTCTTCGGGTATTATACATTGTCTCAGCAAAATCAAATTGCTGAATTGAAACCCGGTCTTACGGGGATAGGATCAATTTTTTTCAGAGATGAGGAAAGATTTTTAAATCGTAATACTGATCCTGAAAAATTTTACATGGAAAATATATCCCCATATAAAGCGGAATTGGAAATATGGTACAGTCGAAACAATTCGATAAGAAACTATTTTTTGCTTATACTTTTAACAATCTATTCCATTATAAACCCGGAAAGTGATTTGCATTTCCGCGTCCTTAAAAAATTACCTGCTCCACCAAGAGTTTTTTTAAATCAATAAGGTTTGAGTCCGAATTTAAGTGTAATGGAAACAGTAGCTGTTCTAGGGGGAAGCGGATTTATTGGAAAATCTTTTTTAAAAAGGTTAAAATCATCCAAAAATTATAATGTAGTATCTTTTGATAAGGTGCCTTTATCGGGGCTCGATGTTGTAAGTGAGGTTGGAGATATAAGAGATCAAAATGATCTAAAGCGATTTTTTAGTAATCATAACCCACATATAGTAATAATTCTTGCTGCGGAGCACGGAGACAATGTTAGTCCCAGAAGCTTGTATTGGGATGTTAATGTTGAAGGCTCCAGAAAAATTGCTGAGATTGCCAATCAGCACCGGGTTAAGAAAATAATCTTCGTAAGTTCTGTGGCAGTTTATGGGTTTGCGCCAATTGGGACAGACGAGAACGGTATAATCAATCCATATAATGAATATGGTAGAACAAAATTTGAGGCTGAAACACTTTTTGTAAAGTGGCAGAACAGCGATCCTGATTCCCATTCATTACTGATACTGAGGCCTACTGTAGTTTTTGGCGAAGGCAATAGGGGAAATGTATTCAATTTGTTTCGTCAGATAAGGTCAGGAAATTTTGTAATGGTTGGTAGGGGTCGGAATCGCAAATCTTTGGCGTATGTAGAGAATCTTACTGCTTTTCTCGAGTATTGCTTAGGACTCAATTTCAAGTATCGAGTCTTTAACTTTGTGGACAAACCTGATTTTGAAATGACAGGCCTGGTAAGCCAAATAAGAGAAATTTTAGGCATGGATTCCAAAATTTCCTTTCGTATCCCATTTTGGTTAGGATACCTGCTTGGCAGGTCACTGGACCTCATTTCCCTTTTTACAGGAAAAAAATTTGCTGTCAGTGGCATAAGAGTGCTTAAATTTTGTTCTAATTCTGTATTTAGCACTTCCTTAAACGAGACTGGATTCCAGGCTCCTTTTCCTATAGATCAGGCACTTCAAAGAACAATATATTATGAGTTCCCTGAGCTGAAAAAGAAATGATTATTTGTTGAAAGATCATAGTTAGTCCGATTTGATTTCAATGGTATTTTAATTGACAGAAGTTTGAGTATCGTTCAAAAATATTTGAATTTTTTGCGTTTCTGTAATTTCTGGATATTCATTTTCTTCTGTGAAAACATTTTCACATCATGTGCAGAAGGGAGTGAGGAGTTTGAAATAATTGCATTTGAATCTAACCTAGAGTCAAAAAATCTAGAAGGTATTTATAATGGCAGGTTATTAGAATTTCAATCTAAATTTCTTTTGGGTCCGTATAATAACGATGGGTTTTTCTTTTATGCGTATCAATTAAACAGTCATCGTTATTTGAAAATTACATTCGATTTGTATATTCATGATAGTTGGGATGGTAATTATGCCTTCCCAGATGGCCCTGATTTATGGCTGATTAAAATTGATGGCCAGGAGGTTTTTCGTACCACGTTTTCTAATGATCCTTCACGTATGAAGCAGTCCTACCCTGGTACATTCCCGGATATTTATGATCCTCGAACTGGATCAATCTTAATTCTGCCAGGTTTGTGTTTGCAGCCGGATAAGCCGAATGGAACAACAGTCTATAAATTCGAAATCAAGGTTGCGCATAATTTAGAGTTGGCTAGAATTGAAGTTAGTGACTTACTTACTCAGCCAAATTCCGGAAATCCGTTATGTGATGAAAGTTGGTCAGTGGGTAACATTAAAGTCTCTACTATTGGTCTTAAATAGTATGGATCTTTTAACCATATGGAGACCGCGCTCTTACATAAATTTGTTTCCCAGTATCATCCTATGCTTATTATCCTTATTTTATAAGGATTCTTTGGGACAAACTCTTCCTTTGGGTTTTTTCTTTGGCGACGAAATACCTAGAACTGCTCAATTATTGGGTGATATAGATTCGAATCATTCCTTATTAATAAGACCAATCAACGCTAAGGAATTGTTTCAGAGCCGAAAAGGTAAAGATTCAGTTTACGCTTTAGGAAATTTAAATTTTGCATACGTTAAACACGAGTTTAGGTGGCAACAATCAAAAATTCGTTTAGGGTTATTACCTATTGCATTTAAAACTCAATGGAATACAAAGTTGCCGACCTCCACTCTTGATGGCTCCATGATTCCTTCGAGAGGTTTGCAACAGCTATTTACTGGTGGGGTGTATGCTAAGGCCGGCCCAATTACAATTCAATTGCAGCCAGAATGGGTATGGGCCCAGAATAAGGCATTTGATTTCCTTGATGTTTATAATTCACAATATGAACTAAGAAAAAGATATTGGTTGGTTTCCGAATCACCTGAAAGATTTGGAGAAAAAGCTTTTCAATATAAATCATTTGGCCAGTCGTTCTTTAGGCTACAAACTGGTCCTGTTGCCTTTCGCTTTTCTAATGAAAACATCTTTTGGGGACCAGGTCAATTCAATAGCTTAATTTTTTCAAATAATGCTCCGGGATTTAAACACGTTTCATTTGAATCATCTAGGCCAATCAATATAGGAGTCGGTTTTACGGAGTTTCAATTAATAGGCGGAATTCTGGAAAATTACGGGGATAATTCATTACCATTTATTTCAAGACGAAATGAGGAGCGCTACGTAAATGCCTTGAGTTTAACTTTTATGCCTAAGTGGGTCCCTGGTCTATTCTTAGGATTTGAAAGATTTTTTCAGCAATACTGGGATGACAGGGAAAACAATTTTCGTGGTTGGTTGCCTGTTTTCGAAGGTTTACAGAAAAAGAGGTTCGCATCCGGGTTTTATAATGATTCGTATGACCGTAGAGCACAAGATCAGCAGATGGCAGTTTCAGTTCGTTGGCTCTTTCAAGAGTCTAATGCGGATATATATTTTCAATTTGCAAGAGGGGATCATGCCTATAATTGGAGAGACTTGCTCATGTCACCTGATCATACCCGTGCCTACCTGGCTGGCTTTAAAAAAATCTTTACCATGGGTGGCGATAATAAATTTTTCCAAATCAGAGCCGAGGTTTCACGGTCAGAGGAATCTCCTAATTATTTAACCCGATACGGTACAAATGGTGGTTATGGTTGGGGTGGGCATATCCCAATAACTCAAGGCTCTACCAATTTTGGTCAGCAGTTGGGGAACCTTTATGGGCCAGGTGGTAATGCAGATATTATTGAATTTAGTTTCCTAAATGGTTTAAACAAATATGGAATTTTATTTGACAGGTATGAGCATCAAATGGATTTCTATAGGCAAATGGTTCTTAATAAAAAAGATGCAAAACCTTGGATTGATTACGGCGTACAGTTCCAATACACCAAATCAATAGGAATGTTTATTTTCAATTCAAGTTGGAAATTTATTGGCATTCAAAACTATCAATGGAATCTGCTTGACGCGGTATGTGAATGCAGTTTTAAGTCAAATATGAGCATTGCAGTAAACGGCATCTATCGATTTTAGCTGGGTTACAATGAATAATATTAGGTTTTATTTTGGTTTTTGTAACAGGTGTAAAATTATTTTTTACTTGCTTATTATTAATTGGTCTGCTTTTGGTCAAGCTATTCCATTAAACCCAGGTTTTTTGCGTGATTATATCCGAAGGCAGCAAATTTTGGGTCACTCCGATAGCTTGGTTTCATTTTCGATTTTACCTTTGAACTTTAACAAGCACCCGGAGCTTCAAAAAAAATTTATTTCAGAGGAAAATTCTAAATCATTTAGAAGTTCTGATTCAATTCATTTTCAGTTTTACCCGGTAGTTTCAGAAAATCTTTGGAATTCGAGTCATCCTTATGGTGATAATCTTGGTTCTATGTTTTCTGGACGGGGATTTCAGACTAGGTTTACTTCTGGTGTTTTTGCTCAAAAGGGAAGTTTTAATATTCAGTTCATGCCTGAACTGATCTTTGCAGAAAATAAATTCTTTGAACAATTTGCGCCTGATCTTCATCCGTATTTTTGGTACTATATGTCCGCTTGGTGGAATAAGATTGATCTGCCAACTAGGTTTGGAACTAAACATTTATTTAAATTCTTTCCTGGGCAGAGTAAGCTGGCTTTTCAATCAAAAAAATTTGAATACGCTCTTGGCACTCAAAATATTTGGTGGGGGCCTGCCAAGCGTAATTCCGTATTGATGGGTAATTCCTCTCCTGGCTTTCCCCACATTAGTTTTAAAACGAAGGATCCGGTTCTGTCAAAAATCGGGTCTTTTGAAACTATGGTATTTTCAGGACTTTTATCAGACTCCAATCAAAAACCACCAAGTGAATTCTTTATTAAAAATATTTATGATAAAGTGTTTGTTCCAAGAAATAAGGAAAATCGTTATTTCACTGGATTTAACTTGGTATATCAGCCGCGTAGTTTAAACGGGCTTTTTTTTGGACTTTCAAGAACGTCTCAATTATACTTTAGTCAAATTAGTTCTGCCTGGAACTTAACACCTTTTTTTAATGGAGTAGCTGAAGACAATGTGAATGCTGACCTTGTTCGGACTCAAAATCTAGCTTTAACATCTTTGTATTTCAGAATGCTGATGAAAAAATCTAATGCTGAATTTTATGGTGAGTTTGGAAGTCAAAATTCAAAACAAGGTGCTCTAGTTTGGCTTAGCCCATTCAGCTCTGGTCAAAAAATGTTTACGGTTGGTGTGAATAAAATTCTAAAAATTCGAGAGGATTCTGGTATTAGCCTCGATTTTGAAACCAGTGAAAATGGATTGAGAGATAGGGCGTTAATTAGGAATAAGAGTAGCTTCTACACCCATAATATTATAAGACAAGGCTATACGCATAGTGGTAGAATGCTAGGGGCAAATATTGGCCCGGGTGCCAATGTCCAATTTGCACAAGCTACATGGTTTGATGGTATTAATTCAATTGGATTGTTTCTCGAAAGAAGAGTTCATAATAATGACTTTTATTATTTTTCTTATGAATTACCCTTTCCTGATTCACGGGGACACTGGGTTGATTTGAGCGCGGGGATTTCAGCTAATTTTGATTTTAAGAACATAATAGTTGGTTTATCTCTAACTGCTATTAAATCCTTTAACTATCAATGGGTTATTTTTATGAGACCCGGAATTCCTTTTAGTGATGGGAGAGATGTAATGAATTACCATGCTTCATTAAGTATCCAATGGATGCTTTGGAAGGGTGTTAACTAAAATCTTCCTTGGATAACATTGAATTCGGTAGTAAATTTGTCTTTAATGCTTGCAAGTGGATGATAAGAAAGCTTCTTTAACTGCTTCTGTTGTATTGTTTAAGACGAATCCAACAGTTGTTAAGCGAATTATCGACTGTTTCGAACGATCATCCGTAAAGTCAAAGCTTTATTTAATCGATAATTCTCCGGATCGTTCCCTTGAATCCTTTTGTCAAAGAGATTTCTGCACTTACATCTTTTCTGGCAAAAATTTAGGTTATGGTAAAGCCAATAATTTGGCTATAAAGGAAATTCTTTATGACGCTAAGTATCATTTGGTTTGTAATCCAGATATATTTTTTGATGGTGATGTGCTTGAGCGTCTTATAGACTTTATGAATAAAGATGATTCTATAGGTCAAATCATGCCTCGCATACTTTATCCAGATGGGACAATTCAGCATTTGTGTAAGATGTTGCCTACGCCGATTGATTTATTTTTTAGGCGATTTGTACCTTGGTTGGGGGTTGCTAAAAAACGCAATCAGGATTATGAACTTCGGTCATCTGGATATAATAAGGTGATGAATGTCCCTTATTTGTCTGGATGTTTTATGTTCCTAAGAACTTCGGCCCTCAAAAAAGTTGGCTTGTTTGAAGAGAAAATTCATCTCTATATAGAAGACGCTGATCTGACAAGAAGGATACATAAGTTTTTCAAAACAATTTTTCTACCAACCATCTCAGTCTATCATGATTATGGGAAAGGTTCGTATAAGTCAACCCGATTGACTTTATGGAATATCCATGGAGCGACAGTTTATTTTAATAAGTGGGGATGGTTTAAGGACACAGAGCGCGACCAAATCAATCAGGAGTTGCGTGAATTATATTTATCAAATTGATTTTCTTTTTAGTTAGAATTTATAATAGCAGTCCGCTTCGTGTCGGCTTTATATAGTTTTCTTAACTCGATGCTTTATGATATTTTTAGCACTGTCTTAAATATTTCCTAGAGAATCTGTTTTAATAATCAATAAAAGCTTTAGAGTGAGTAGAAGACTGGTCTTGCGGAATTTCTTTGCGCTCTCAGGTGTCCAAATTGTAAATTATTTGGTCCCAATTGTAGTGGTTCCCCTTTCCTTGAAAATAGTTGGTTTGGAACAGTTTGGTCGCGTTGTATTACTGCAATCAATAATTTGGATTCTTACCTCGGTTGTAGAGTATGGATTTCCTGTTTCAGGCGCAAGGCAGATTGCATGGCTTGAATCGAAAATTGATGGCTTGTCGAAAATAGTAAGCCACATAATGTTAGCCCGATTATACTTTTTTATCGCTGTAGGTGTTATTATGATTTTGGCAACGTTACCTATTTATAGAAATTGGTTATCTACAACTGAGTTGATGGTTGTTATGCTTGGGATATTAGGGAACACGATTAATCCCTCTTGGTTTCACCACGGAATTCAAAGGATGGAGTTCATTGCGTTTTGGAATGCTATTTCCAAAGTCGTCTATTTAATTGCTATCATTTTTCTGGTCAGAGCGCCTTCAGATTACTTACTAATTATTGGACTTTACGGATTGATTAATGTTTTAGTCTCAGGGGTGATTTTACGATTCATCTATAGTAGGTATGAACTGACTTTTCTTTGGCCAACATGGTATGATATAAAATATCAATTTAAAATTGCTTTACCGCTATTTGTGCCCAGTATTGGATCAGCTATTATTATCGGTGCTAATCCAATAGTTTTATTTCTTTTTAGTTCAGGTCAGAATTTAGGTGAATTTGGAGTGGTTGAAAAAGTGTCTATTGCTTTTTGGCAGATTGCAAGTTCTTTTAATCAGGCTACTTTTCCTCAAGTTTGTAAACTTGCCTCATGCAATTCTTCTGCATTTGATTATAAGCGATTCTATTTTAGGATTTATTTACCATTTATAATCATTTTTCTCTCAGCTATTACCCTGATTAGCTTTTTTAATCACGAAGTTATTAGTTTAATATTTGGGTTAAACAATGAAATTGCTGATGGGATGTTGATCAAGATAATCTGGGTCCCATTTTTAATTGCTCTAAATATTCCGGCAAATCAAATGTTGTTGGCCTTTTCGATAGACGGTGTTTACAATAAAATATTTTTGCTCACACTTATAATTTATCTCATTTCGGGAATCTTCCTTACAATAAATTACTCGGCGGATGGCACAATAGCGGCAATGATAATTACACAGTTCTGTCTGACTGCTTTATTGTATTTGGGTTTTTACCAATTTACATTCCTTAATTTTCGAAACAATCGATGATTTAGAAATGGATGTTTTTAAATGTATAGTTTGCGACGGCTCATTTCATGAAGTGGATTTGATTGTTTCCGAAAAAATGTTTGGGTTGAGTGGTGTGTTTAAGTATAAAAAATGTTTGAAATGCAACACGTTACAACTCACCAATCCACCTAATTCCTTAGAGCGCTTCTATCCTGATACTTATTATAGCTTGACTGAGAAGGTGACTAATAGAAATAAAATTAGCAATTGGCTTCGATTTCAACGTGATACATTTGAATTGGGTCGCTTTTCACTATCAGGAGCTGTCGCCACCATTTTAGTTCCTAACCTATCCTTCAGGTATTTTCGAAGTATGACTAATATAAGCCGAGCATCACGAATTCTGGATGTTGGATGTGGAAGCGGTCAGTTTTTGTATAATCTAAAAGCACATGGTTTTAAGTCATTGACTGGAATTGATCCTTATATGTTGGATCGGAAAACTACTGAAGTAACTGGTGGCCTTAATTTGTGGGCAAAAGAACTTCATCAAATTAATGAGACCTATAATTTACTAATCTTTAACCATGTATTTGAGCATCTACCTAATCCCAATAAGACTTTACTTGATGCCAAAAAGTGTATCCCGATTGGTGGATACATACTGATTCGTGTTCCTTTATCAGATTCTTTTGCTTATGCTAAGTACTCCGAAAATTGGGTTCAACTTGATGCCCCCAGACATTACGTTCTTTACACTAGGCGTGCTCTGATAGATTTGTTTTCTAAGCACGGATTTTTGTGTTTAAAGCAGGATGATGATTCTAGTGACTTTCAATTTTGGGGTAGTATTTTATATCAGGCAAATGAAAAATTAAGCCCTTATATTTCGAATAAAACCGCGGTTCTCAATTATTTTGGAAGGATAAGGTTGCTGTATTTTAAAATGTTGTCTCGCTTATTAAATATATTTGGAAGAGGGGATCAGGGAATTTTCCTTTTCCAACGTATAGCCTAGTGGATCGTTATAAGCATGATTTAACTATCATTATTCCATTTTTTTTTGGGAATAAGTCTTTACTTAAGCTTCTTAATTCCTTTGTAACCTCTGGGTTGTTCAATGAGGGTACTTTAGCTGTGGAATTGATTTTGGTTAATGATTCTCCTCAAATTAGTGTTGGGGAGATCGAAGTAATATTAGAGTCTTTTTTTTGTTATTTCAGACGAACTGAAATAATTCAAAATAATATTAATGTAGGTGTAGCGGCAAGCCGCAACAAGGGCCTGGATTCTTCCACAGGTCAATGGATTTACATTATTGATCAGGACGATGAGGTGTTGCAGAGCTTTTCTCAGGTTGTTAGGAAGGCTTTAAAGGGTAATTTTGATTTTATTCTGATGAATGGGCTTTATTGTTTTGAGCTTTATAAATCAAAGACGCATCCAATTTATTTTTTTAAGCCTTTACTAAACCTTAGAAAATTAATTCGCGCTGAAATTATTCGATCACCCGGGCAGGTTTTGATTAAGAGGGAACTATTACGCAATCTAAAATTTCCTGAGCCGCCGGGTAAATTCTATGGTGCCGATGATCGCTTTTTTTGGATTATACTTTTTGCAGAATATCCTTTTTTAAAAGTATTATATGATGCAGGCTTTTCTTATAAGGCAAATATTCATCTTTCAAATACAGGGGCCGATTCAAAAAAATTATGGTTATCTTCCTTAAGTCTTTGGGATGATTTTGTTAGTAAATATAACTTTAGTCAAAATGGCCTGGTCAATAGAAATATACTTCTGTTGAAATTTCGACTACGGCAATTTGACGGTATGACTATAAAAGATTTCTTCGTTGGTTTATATGAATTTATAAGGCACTCCTGTGATTTAAATAAAATATTCAGATTTTGTTCCAAAAAAATTATTCAGTTGAAGTCTATCGCCTTGTTTTAAAGAATGTTAATCTCCAGAAATAGTTTGGTTTCTTCTTGTTTATGGATAATTGCATTATCGGCGAACTTTACAATTCATAATCTATTCGTAGTTCCGCCTGCCGTTATTTTATTTCTATTAGGGTTAGTAGGCTTAGGACTATTTGCTAGTAAAGTGGTTCTAGATAGGACTATTTTCATACCAAGCTTAATAGCTGCATTATTTTTGGTTATTCAGCCTTTCCTGGGTGCGTCTATTGCTGGATTGTTGGGTGCTGTTTTAGCCATTTTGTACTATCCAATAATTGTTTCTTTTGGTTTCAGTCTTACGAAGGAAAACTTAGAGAAGATTAGTTTGGTCTTTATAAAGTCTGGCGTTGTTGTATTATCGTCCGAAACAATTTGGAGGTTGTTGCATCCAGATCTCCGGTATCGCCAGTTTTTACGAATTGATGATACCCGTTGGATTTACATGTTTAAAATGAACAGCTTCATGTATTCTGATAGTAATATCACTGGGCTCCATTTAATTGTTCTTATTTTCACCTTATTCTATCTCAAGTTTATTCTGAAGAAAAATTTCTTTTTCCTTCAATTTACCTTAATTGGCTTGCTCGTTTTAACTTTTTCCAGAGCTGCTTGGATTGCGTTTTTGGTTGGGATGATTTTTATCTTCTTCATTCGACGTCGTGGCTACCTTGCTCGATTTATAGTATTGGTTGCTTCTTTTATTGCACTGACAGCCATCTACTGGTTTTATTTAAGGCCAATTATTATTGGGGATTTCAGTTTTAGAGCAAAGTATAATATGATTGATCTTGTGATGTTTTATTTTTCTAAAGCTGGTATTGTAGATCTTTTGGTAGGGGTCGGATTTACAAACTCAATTCGTGAATTAGGCATTTATGCTCATAATATCTTTCTGGTGTATTTTATGGAGACAGGCATAATAGGATTAATGCTATGGATTATCCTGCAGGTTCATTTAATTACCTCTTCCAAATTTTCTGTTTTAATATTAATGGTGCCTTTTTTTGTTGCCACATTGTCTGCTTCGGCAACTTTCATGCCTTATCTCTATACTGCAGTGGCCTTGATTTATCTGTGGAATAGAGGTAATGAAAGAATTGTTAAACATGATTAGTAAATCTAGAATCTTGTTTATTATTTCTACCCTCGATAGGGTTGGACCTACTAATGTTTTATTTAATCTTATAAGGTATTTAAATCGTGATAAATTTGACTGTGCTGTTTTAACCCTTTCCCCTGAGAAGAAGAGTTCCAGACTATCTGATTTTATTTCTTTAGGGATACCCATTTTCCAGGTTAATCAGAATAGATTCTTTTGGTTATTCAGCTCAGCGAGGATTCGAAAATTTATTAAATCATATAATCCTAAGATTTTACACAGTCACTCTTTTCGTGCTGATTTTGAGATTTTTCGCTTACGTGGAAATCGATTGAGAATTGCTACACTCCACGCCGATCTAAAAGATAATTATTGTGATACCTATGGTTTGCTTGGTGGATATTTACTAGCGCTTTTAAATTTTAAAGTGCTTAGAAATTTCGATTGGGTAGTTTCATGTTCAAAGCAACTTCATACTAAGTATATGATGGATTTTTCTAAGTCATTTATCTTTAATGGTATTGATGAAACAGAATTTTCAGTGCCCGGACCAGACCGGATTAATAGTCTTAAAAGTAAGTTGCTTATTCAAAGCGATAAAGTTATTTTCTTATTCATTGGGTCTTTTATTGACCGAAAGGATCCTGAGACTATAATTAGAGCATTTCAGGGGATGCAATTAAAAGAGCAATCACTTTTGATTCTAGTGGGAGATGGTCTGTTGTATAGAATTCTACAGCGCCGATATCGCCACGAAAAGTTGATTGTATTTAGAAACTTTACAACAGGAATCAACGATTTCTTTTCAGTAGGTAATGTTTTGATTTCTGCTTCCAAATCTGAGGGTTTGCCAAATGTTGTATTAGAGGCGATTGGTACTGGAAACAACCTTCTCTTATCTAAAATTCAAGGTCATCTTGATATTATTGAAAATATCCAATGTGAATATGATCTTTTTGAAATTGGGGATGTAACAACCTTAACAGGTTTAATGGATAAAAGCGTTAAGTCCTTAATGGATACGGCATATGGCCGAAATAAGCAGGTTAGCTTGGGTTCTTTTACTGCTAGAAATATGGCTGAAAATTATGGTGATTTGTATGAGCTTTTAATCAGGCAAAGATTTGGGTCAGCAGAAATCTGAAATATTTGAAGAGGCTCTTATTATAAGTGCACTTTATCTTGGGCTATTGGTCCATAAAATATTTATTTGGCCAGTTGCAATTGTGCTGATATACCAAATCTTTAAAAATGGCTTTAAGCCTAGAAACAAATTTAATGGAGCTTTATACTTTTTTTTCTTTCCATGTTATATCGTTTTGCCTGGCTTAATAATTGATTTGTTGGGTGGTGAGTTTCTGAGTGGTCTAAAGCAAGCTGAGCCACGCATTATAATTATTATCGTGATATTGGCTATGATTTACCTGCCCTATTTTAATGATCGAAATAAAAATATTCGATACTTTATTTGGATTGTTTTGGGAATGGTGATTTATTCTATTTGGATTTCTTTTTACCAAGGTTTTATTTACAGAGGCGTGGTGATCCATCAATGGGATTATTTAAACACGGTCAAATTCTATAAGCTTTTTGATAATACTGAATTTAATTGGGCCTTCCTATTTTATAAAAAACTTACCGAAACTGTGGGGTATGATCCACTTTATTTAGGCCTGATTATTTTTTTAGGAATTTTAGGAAGCGTGAGTTTGATTTTTTCCGGACAGCCAAGTAGTAAGTGCAAGTATATTTGGTATTTCACTTTGTTTGTATTCACAATTTATTTATGTCTTATTTCAGCTAAGGCTCCGCTTCTATTATTAATCCTATCCTCACTTATCTTTATTTGTTTCCGATTTAGAAAAGCATTCTCGGTCTTAAGTTTAAAAATATTTCTTCCTTTAATCATTTTATTAGGTTTTGGTTTTGCTTTAGTACCTGAATTCATATTCAGGATTAGGAATGAATCATTTCCGAATAATATTTCTATTGCTGATAACCTCAGAAATGATTCTTTTAGCGATTCACGTATTTCTATTTGGAAGGTATCAAGCGAAATAGTCTGTAAGAAGCCAATTTCAGGTTTTGGGCTAGCGGGAGGCCGGCGATTTAGTGAATCCTATTTCCTGGAGAAGCAAATCCCTTATTATAATTCACATAGCGAGTGGTTGAATACCATTTTAACCTCGGGGATATTGGCACTTGTGTTATGTCTTTTATCAATTATGTTTATTTCGCAGCATGTCTGGACAGCCCGGAGTGTTTATTTTATAGTAACCTGTTTGTCGATATTTTTGATCATGTCAATTGAAAATTTATTTACTCGCTTTCATGGCTGTGTTTGGTATTCACTCACATTACTACTTTTTTTGCCTTGGGAGCATTACCTTAAGGCTAAAGGCTTTAACTAAAGTATTTTAAGGCTAAGTTTGGTTAACTATAATTATTAGCTTTAACCTTTTGAATCACCTATATATGAAAAATTCAGCTGATCATTCAATGGATGAGGTAGATGTATCGTCTGTCATTGGTAATTTATCATCAGGAATTAATCGATTGCTTTATCTGATATTTAAAAGATTAGCTGCGCTCCGAAATTTGATAATAAGTAGGAGGCGAGTATTCCTAATAAGCTGTTTGCTTGGAATTTCGGCATCATTGGTTTATCTAAAATTTTATGATAGGCCCGCTTATCGCTCTGAATTTTTGTTGAAAAGTTCGTTTTTAAACTTTGAGATTCTAGGCAATTTCGTTGAAAACCTAAACAGTCTTTGCGAGGAGCGTGAGCGACTAGCAATGGCAAAGACTTTAAATATTTCAATTGAACTAGCCAAATCTATAAAGAAAATAGAGGTTGAAGAGTTTTACTCCGAGCGTGAATTATTAAATGGCGAGATGCTTAAGCAGCAGTTAATGAATGAGTTGAGTTCCTTACGTGGAAAGCAAAAAGATATTGAGCCTGATGAAGTGCATGAAAAAAACATGAAGGATGTGATAAAAAAATTAGGTAAGGTATTTCAGCAAACTTTTAAAATTTCTGTATCGGTTTATGGGGATCCTACTAATATTCGTCTAGTCCAGCGCGCAATTGAAGATTATTTATTAACCGTCGGCTTTATCAAGCGTCGTTTTGAAGCCGGGGTTAATAGTCATTTAAAGGAGAAAGAATACCTCAAAATGGAAATGAGAAAACTTGACAGTATAAAAATTGCATTTGTCGATAGGTTAAAGTCCAGCCCTACTGCATCTTCCGGCCTCGAGAAATCTGGTTTTGTAGTCGGTGACCGATATATCCTCGATCCTATGCAGGTATATATATTAGGCAATGAATACCATGAGAGGATTATTGCCTTGGATGAAGAGACGGCAATCGGAACAGATTTTGAGATTGTTAATGATGCAATCGAGGTGCATCATAGGGATAATTTAGAATATTATGAGGTTTTAATCCTGGCTATTCTCTCTTCTTTTGTCCTCGGAATATTATTTGTGTGGATTAAGGAGGTTGATTCATTTCTAAGTAACCTCCATGATTAAATTAAGTTGTTAATGGGTTGGTACTTTTCAAAGCGCCTGTCATGACACTCAGTGGAATCGTAATTACCTTTAATGAGGAAAAAAAAATAGCTCGCTGCCTTGATTCGATGAGCGGTCTTGTTGATGAAATTGTTGTCGTTGACAGTTTCTCAACTGATTTAACTGAACATATTTGTAGGGAAAGAAAAGTGCGTTTTTTTCAGAGAAAATTCACCAATCACATAGACCAAAAAAATTTTGCGATTGGTTTAGCTACGGCTGATTATGTTCTTTACTTGGATGCAGATGAGTACCTATCGTCTGATTTAAGGAGTTCGATTGGTAATATCAAAGAAATTGGCTTGAAGGATGCGTATTCAATGGATCGAATTTCCTCCTATGGTGGCGAATGGATACGGCATGGTTCTTGGTTTCCTGATACTAAAATCCGTATTTGGAATAAAAGATCTGGATCATTTGGTGGATATAATCCACATGATCACGTCCTTTTAAAAAAGGATGTTCAAGTTAAAAAGTTGAAAGGACTTTTGATGCATGAGAGCTATGCGAATAGTCTTGAGGGTTTAAAAAAAATCGTTTCTTACTCCGAGATTTATTCAGATGAACAGGTTTTTAAAAGATCAATCAGTAGGTTTGGTATTTTCACTCACTCTGTTTTTGCGTTTTTTAAAAGTTACATACTTAAACTTGGAATCTTAGATGGTTTTAATGGTTGGGTCGTTGCGATTTTTTGTTTTAATCATACATTTTTTAAGTATGCCCGTTTGCACGAAAAAAACAGAAACCGTAAATAGGACTTTTTGGTTGCGTCATTCCTGATTTTTTAATTGAATCTCCTTAGTTCTGTTTTTTAGTTTACTTAGTTATGTATTTGAATTGTTTTTTATAAATAATTAACCTTACTTAGACCTTTGGTTAACTACATTTAATAGATGAATTTTCAGTTGGATTTGGCGGCCGCATTGACTTCATACGTTCCTTCAGTTCTTTTGTTTCCTGTTTTTACGAAACTTCTACACAGGTGGCAATTGATGGATGAACCTGATGAAAGGAAAATGCATACAAGACGCACTCCTGCCTACGGAGGCTTATTAATTTTTGTGGGTTATCTTCTTTCTGTCATTATCTGGACGCCTTTCAGCGAATGGTATCATCTAAAGTTTATTATTCTTACTCAAGCTATAATGGTTTTATTTGGTTTAAGGGATGATTGGACCGAGCTTAAACCTTTAGAAAAGCTTTCAGGTCAGATTTTAGCTTCTTTTATTATTATCTTTTTAGTCGATGTTCGAATTGAAGGATTTTATGGCTTGATTTCGGAGAATGCATTCCATTCCATACCAAGCTTTGGAATTTCGTTACTTGTAATTATTGGTCTTATAAATGCTTTTAATCTGATTGATGGCATAGACGGATTGGCTGGAAGTATTGGTGCTTTGGCTTTATTTTTCTTTGGTGTTTGGTTCAGTCTGCTCGGGCAAGAAACTTTCGCTATACTTTCTTTTGCACTCTTAGGGGCAATAATGGCATTCCTTTTCTTTAACTGGCAGCCCGCCAGTATTTTTATGGGTGATACGGGATCACTATTTATTGGTGTAACTGTTGCAACCATTGCACTGAAAGCGATGAATTTAAATTATGAATTGCCATCCGGTCATTTTGCTAAATTTGAAAACACCATTACTATTGGACTTTGTATTTTATGCTTTCCTATTTTTGATACAATTAGGGTAATGTTGATTCGTACTATTATTAATGGCACATCTCCTTTTAGACCAGATCGAAGACATATTCATCATTTATTGGTAGATCGAGGACTTAGTCATCAGCAGGTTGTATTTCTTATTTTCACCTTCAATTTAATTTTAATACTTGCTGCTATTATTTTTCGAAATTTTGAAGATATAAACACGCTACCCATTTTGCTCGTTATTCTATTATTGTTATCGTCGATACTTAATAGATTAAAAAAGGTTGAATCCACTCCTGCTAATATTGAATAGGTAAATAAAGCAAAGTGCATTGGATAAATTCCCTTTCATCGTGAACGATCGATAACTAGGTAACCACTCGTTTATAATTCTTTCTTAACTGAAGGTTAATTCTACGTTTTCGTGAGTCCTTCAGGCTCTTTTAAAAAACTTTCTGTTATTTATTAAATAAATTATTGAAGGCCCTATCCTATAATTGTATGGGGTTCATCATTAGAAGAGGAATATTATTCACTTAATACATGTACACGAAGGGCTTAAGACCATGGAAACTTTTCTTTTTAGAAAGCTTTCCTGATTGGTCGGCGGGACGTAAAAGAGAAATATATTTGAAGTCTGGTGTCGGAAAGGAATTCCTTAAATCTCAGGTCCCGTAGTTCAACGGATAGAATAGAAGTTTCCTAAACTTTTGATCCTGGTTCCCTGCCTGCCGGCAGGCAGGGATTCTGGGCGGTAAAAATTATTTATTTGAATGGTTGAGGTTTACGCGATAATGAGTGAGTCATGTAAAGAGATTTATGTTGGGATGGCTCGAAGTGCTGTTAAAAGACTCAAGGAACATAATGCGGGAAAGAACAGGTACACGAAGGGCTTAAGACCATGGAAACTTTTCTTTTTAGAAAGCTTTCCTGATTGGTCGACGGGACGTAAAAGAGAAATATATTTGAAGTCTGGTGTCGGAAAGGAATTCCTTAAATCTCAGGTCCCGTAGTTCAACGGATAGAATAGAAGTTTCCTAAACTTTTGATCCTGGTTCCCTGCCTGCCGGCAGGCAGGGATTCTGGGCGGTAAAAATTATTTATTTGAAAGATTGAGGTTTACGCGATAATGAGTGAGTCATGTAAAGAGATTTACGTTGGGATGGCTCGAAGTGCTGTTAAAAGACTTAAGGAACATAATGCGGGAAAGAACAGGTACACGAAGGGCTTAAGACCATGGAAACTTTTCTTTTTAGAAAGCTTTCCTGATTGGTCGACGGAACGTAAAAGAGAAATATATTTGAAGTCTGGTGTCGGAAAGGAATTCCTTAAATCTCAGGTCCCGTAGTTCAACGGATAGAATAGAAGTTTCCTAAACTTTTGATCCCAGTTCGATTCTGGGCGGGACTACAATAAAATAAGATTCCTCACCGCTGCGAAGGAAAACTCATCGTAACGGTAGTTCCGGAGTTCTCCTTACTCTCGATAATTACGGTGCCACCATGGATCTCTACAAATTGCTTAACAACCACCAGGCCCATGCCGGTGCCCTGAATGCCGGAAACATTGGATGCGCGATAGAAGGTCTGGAATAACTTGCTTTTCTCTGCGTCCGGAATCCCAATACCATAATCCCTAAGCACCACCCTTACCTCACCCGGCTCAAAAATCAAGCTCATTTCAGGGGCAGCAGCATCCTTTGAATATTTTAATGCATTGCTGATCAGGTTGCTGAAAATATGGGTCAACAACGCTGCATCACCACTAAATGGCCTGCTTTGACCCATAACCCTCAAAACAACCTCCCTGGGATCGTTCCAGTTTGATTTGTTTTGAATCATATCCCGAACAAAATTCACCAAATCCAGATCCTCCGGCTGATAGGTGATCTTACCAGACTCAAACCGCCCCATCAACAAAATATCGTCCATAAGTCGGGTCAGCTTGGAAATCTCTGTGGTAATCCTGCCCAAATGTTTTTCAAGCTTATCCTTATGATCCCCTACAACGTCGCCCAACTTAATGGCCAGCAATTCCGCATTGGCCTGAATGGTGGTAAGCGGTGTTCTGAATTCATGAGAGGTCATCGAAACCAGCCTTGACTTCAATTCCGTTAATTCTTTTTCTTTTTCCAGTGCTCGACGGAGATCCTCCTCTGCTTTTTTCCTGATGTTGATGGTATTGGCAAGTATATCGTTTGCCCTTCTGAGATTTCTTTCTGTTTCCTTTTGCTGCGTGATGTTTACCACTGATCCATCATAAACATCAATAAGGCCGTTTCTGGCCACCTTAACCATACTGATCAACACCCAGATTCGTCCCTGAGGACCACCCTTCATTTGCGTCTCCTCATTTTTGAGGACGCCATTTATCTCCAAAATCGATTTAAGTGTAAACCAGGTTTCCGGATCAGCAAAAAATCCTTCAATGGTCTGGCCGGTCAGGTCCTGCCATTGATCTGAGCTGACCAACCCCACAAATGCCCTATTGGCAAATAGAATTCTTCCGTTGGATTCAAGTCTGAAAACGCCTTCACTCAGGTTCTCGTTAATTGATTTCAGGATTTGCTCACTTTCCGATAGACGCTCCAGCGCCTGAGCCTTTTCTAATCTTATTTTTTCATTGAGCGCAGTTAATTCGCCGGAAGTCAACTCCAGCGAACGCTCAAGCAATTCCCTGTCGCGCTCAGAAAATCTGTACGTTTCATTTACGGCCTGCAAAAATTCCTGTATACCGGGATCATCGGTTTTCCCGTCCAGAAATTTTTGTATTTGCCGCTTAAGCGTTTTCGAAAATTCTTCGGCCATCAGATCTCTTTATAGGTCGTAATGGTCATGGTTTGATTGTGCAGTTCACACCGAGAAACGCGGACTACGGGTGATATTTCACCATTGGAATAAAATCCGCTCACCATGGTATCCGGACCAAACATGGAAATGGCCTCATCCACTTCATCTTCAACCCGTTGGTTCAGCACAATTTTTCTTCCTACACAGCTGATCAGTAAAGCAAAATCGGGCTTTGAATCCATATGCGTCGTCAGACTTTCATTGGCAGCCAAACCTGCTGCATCAATGACTTTATCAAAATTCGCTTTCATCAGTTGGACCCTCGCACCCTGAGGAAGATTCCCCGCAAAAGTCATACTCTGGGTGGCTTCATCTACTGAAAGAATGGTTCTGACCAGGCTTTCGTTGGAATCACTGACTTTCATATTCAAGGGGAACAACAACGCTGAGCCTGGCAATTCTGCACTCAGATCACCCAAATACGTTTTATATAGCTCCAAGGCATTTTGTCCATCAAGTTCATACAGGACATTTCGGTCTGATTTGGTTACAATCCTTTCCGGGCCGAAGGGATCCCAACCACCTCGGGTTCCATGTCCGATCTGTAATGAGTTGCCATAAAATCCAATACCTACTACATTTCCCTGGGCTGGATACTGGTTGAGACCTACCAGGGTTCTGATGAATCGGGCATTGTCACCAGCCAAGCCTCCGGTAATCGGAATTTTAGTTCCGTTATTTTGATTCAGTCCGCCAACAAGCTCGCTGCCATTAACCAACATTCCATCAGAAATAATCAGTACGTGGCAGAGGTCTTCACCCTGAAGATCCTTAAAAATGCTTTTGCCCAATTCAAAAGCAGATGATGCTTCCTGGATATTTTTTTGAACGTATTTAAGTTTGGTCTTTTGAAATTCAAGCGCAGAAACGACCACCGCCTGATCCAGTACCTGATTTTTTAAAATATCTCCAGAAGTACTTGCACAGACAATATTGGCATTGGGATATCGGTTTTTCAAATATTCATAATTGGCGGAATTTTCAATTAACTCAAGTGGCGCAAAGGCCAGGACCAGTTGAGGATTAATTTCAGGAGCGCCGGTAGTTTTCCAATCGCTGCCCGTGTTTTGGTTTAATACCAACTGTTGTACTCTCATATTTCCTGAAGTTTAGAGGAATTTTGGTTGGAATGAATTCAAAAAGTGGAAAACAGCACCTAAAGTCTATCGGCTATACAAATTGGCAAATTCTTCATGAATAAAAAAGGAGCAAACAATGATTCGGTAAAATTTCCGATTTTTAAGGGATGAATGTCTACTCCAGTCCCAACTCGGATCTATTTTGGGAACCAGCAACACAAAGACTACTGTTTGTATGGAGGTCTTCGGCTAAAAGGCTGAACGAAGAGGATGTTCAGGCAGAGTTTCTCAGGCTATTATCCTTTGTAAAGCAATATGGCGCCAAAACCATCGTGGTGGATGGCAAGCTTTATCCGTATTACGGCAATTTCGATTTGCAGGGCTGGATTGATTTTGAGTTTCTAAGGCTAGCTGCAAATTCTGGTATTAGTAGGGTGGCCATGATAGCCAATCCATATGAAATTGATGTCCTTAAAAAAGAGAAGCTTTTTGAATCAAGCGAACTCAAGCAAGAATATTTTCACGATGTCGATGCTGCCATACAATGGGCGGATAAGTCCAACTGACCAGCTTTTCAACATTTAAATTGATTTTTATGATCCGATCCATGACAGGTTTTGGAAATGCTGTGTTCTCCGGAGCGCTTGGAAACCTTTCGATTGAAATCAAGTCACTGAACTCAAAATTCCTGGACTTATCCATTCGGTTGCCGAAGGCCTATTCCGATTTTGAAACAGAATGGAGGTCGGTTATTGCGGATAAGCTTGAGCGAGGTAAGATTACTGTAAATGTGGAGTTGACCAAAAGTGGACAGCAGGAATTACACCAGTCTTATAACCTTGATCTCTTTAAAGCCTACTATGGTGAATTAAAGAAATTGGCTACTTCAGTTTCCTCAGAGGTAAGTGATCAGCTTTTTAGTTTGGCATTACATTCTCCAGATGTCATTCAATCCGCACAAAAGGAAACCATCTCCTCCGATGAAAAAATGCTCATTAAGGATTTATTAATCAAGGCCATTGATGAATGTGATCGTTTTAGGATTTCTGAAGGTAAAATCCTAGGAGAAAAACTTTCGGAATACATCGCGCATATAAAAGTTGGACTCAAGGAGGTCAAATCACTGGATCCTACAAGAGTAGAAAAGATCAGAGCCAGGATTACGGGGCGATTAACTGAATTTTTTGGGTCAGAGGGCTTTGATTTGAACCGGTTGGAGCAGGAAATGATCTATTACATTGAAAAACTTGACATCACCGAGGAAATAGTTCGGCTGAGTGCACATCTGGATCATTTTCTTCAACTCCTTCAACAACCTCAATCGAATGGTAAGAAGCTTGGATTTCTTGCACAGGAGATCGGACGAGAGATCAACACCATTGGATCAAAAGCAAATGATGCTGTCATGCAGGTCCACGTCGTAAAGATGAAAGATGAGCTGGAGCGCATCAAAGAGCAGCTCAATAATATTTTATAGAACTGAAAACAATTCGTGTTGTTTTTTCAAAGGACACTAGGATATAATTAATTGAGTTTTCTAAGTCTGGCCATGTAAAATCCATCGGTGCCTTCTGACGGAAATAAACTTCGCTCTTCCTCCAGAATAAAATTTGGATTTGTTTCTAAGAAATTCTTCACCTGAAATCCATTCTCGGAGGGCAGGATGCTGCAGGTGGCATACACCATCGTGCCGCCCGGCTTTAAAATCCGGTGGTAAAGGTTAAGGATTTCCTTTTGCTGGTTTTTGGTTTCCTCAATGGATGCCATGCTCAGCTTCCATTTGGCATCTGGATTTCTCCTCAAAACGCCTAGACCTGAGCAGGGTACATCCAACAGTAATCGGTCTGCGGAATGTTCAAGGCGCTTGATGGTTTTTGTGCCTTCAATAATCCGGGTTTCAATGTTGCTGCTGCCAGCCCTGCGAGCCCTCTTTTTAAGTTCATCAAGTTTCCAGCCGGCAGTATCCATCGCAACAATCTTCCCCGAGTTTCCCATGATGCTCGATAGATGCAGCGATTTTCCTCCCGCGCCAGCGCAGGCATCAACAATTCGCTCCCCTTGTTGCGGATTCAGAAAAAGTGCCACCTGCTGGGAGGCAGCATCCTGGACTTCAAATAATCCTGACTGAAAGGCAGTGGACCGAAAAATATTTTTCCTTTCAACCAATTCGATAGCCGTGGATGGATGATCAAGTGCTGTTGCCTCAATTCCTTCTTCGTGTAGTTGCTTAAGTAGTCTTTGTCGATCGGTTTTAAGCGTATTCACGCGCAGGTGGACCGGTGCCGGATTGTTAAGTGATTCCAATTCTATTGGCCATCGTGTGCCCAATTCTAATTCCCCTAGCGTATCCAGCCAGTCCGGAATGCTCATCCGGATTTTTCTCGGGAAGGAGTCTGACTTAATTTCTGAGACAATTTTTTCCTTCTGGTAATCGGAGAAAATATTCCAACCAGGGAGTTCATTAAACTTCCATACCAGATAAACTGCTACCATGGCTTCTAAGTTGTTTTCAGAAGTCTTGGCGATGGCTGCCAGCCAGCGACGCCAGCGTACGATATCATAAATGGTTTCAGCGATGAAACGGCGATCTCGTGAGCCCCAGCGAGGATCCTGTTTCAGAAGACGTTCAATTACTTTATCGGCGTATTCCTGGTCGGTGAAGATTCTGTCCAATCCATCTAAAACAGCATTTACCAGGTTAGGGTAGAGTTTCACCTTTGATGATTTTTTGCGAATTTGGTCAGCGCTACTTTAACAAACACCTGCAAATATGAAAAGAAGAAATTTTATTCGTGAAGCGACCTTTGGTTCTGCTTTACTGGGACTTTCCTTTAATCAAGACAGTCAAGCCCAATCTGTGGCAAAACCTGCAGGTGAGCTTTTTAGGCTCAACTATGCTCCCCATGATGGTATGTTTTCTTCCCATGCTGGTAAGGTATTTACGGATCAGATAAGGTTTATGGCGGATCAGGGTTTCAGAGCGATTGAGGACAATGGACTTCTCAACCGGAGTTTGGCTGAACAGGAGGCCATTGGCAAAACGCTGTCTCAGTTAAACATGACCATGGGTGTTTTTGTGGTCGATGGTGGTGACAATTGGAAAATTTCACTAACCACAGGTAAAAAGGATTTTCTGGAAAATTTTCTTGCTACTTGTCGTAAGTGTGTTGAAGCTGCGAAACGGGTGAATGCGAAATGGATGACCGTGGTACCTGGATTTTTTGAGCGAAAACTTCCATTGGATATTCAAACGGCTAATGTGGTTGAGGCCTTAAGGCGTGGAGCAGAAATTTTTGAGCCGCACGGCCTGATTATGGTGTTGGAGCCGCTCAGTGATACGCCCGAATTATTTTTAAGACATGCTCCCCAGACTTACATGATTTGTAAAGCAGTCAACAGTCCGTCTTGTAAAATCCTGTATGACGTATACCACATGCAGCGCAACGAAGGGCATTTGATTCCAACCATTGAACAATGTTGGGACGAGATTGCCTATTTCCAGATCGGGGATAATCCTGGAAGAAAGGAGCCAACAACAGGGGAGATCAATTACAAGAATATTTTTAAGTACATCCATTCAAAGGGTTATAAGGGCGTTATGGGGATGGAACATGGGAATTCTATGCCTGGAAAAGAAGGCGAACTTGCCTTGATAAAAGCTTACCGCGAGTCAGATCAATTTTAATCGGGCGTGATATGCTGAGGGTAATCCTTATCCTGTTTTGCTGCTCAGCTGGCACTTTGTTTGGTCAGGATTGCGGGAGATTGCTTACCGGAGCGATTGGTCGTGCCGGCTCTGACAAAAAAGCTAGACTTGATTCTCTGGATTTTCAATTTGCTATAACGGTAAGTGAAAACACCGGATTGATTGATGCTTCCCAAAAAGGAGAGATTAGCGCTAACCTTCTCTACTTGATGCGTGATGAGGGTGAAAAAACAGCATCCGAACGTGCGCGGGACACGCTTAATGCAGCCATTCAAAATTATAAGCTTCGATTTTATTGGTTGGCAGAATCAGGGTTTTTTGATGTAAAGCGCATGATGGAACGGGATGGATTAACTGGTGAGATTAATTATATCCGGTGCATCTCGAATATAGGTTTGCTGGCGATGATCAGGGGAAAGACCACTGAGGCGGAGAAGTACTTGAAGGAGGCCACGGGAATGTCGCTTAGGAAACTTGGTGACCGCTCCGCAGGCTATGCAGCCAATCTCAACAATTCAGCCAAACTCCAACAGTTGCTTGGCAATTACAATGAGGCAGAGAAGTTATTCAATCAGTCGTTTCGGCTGGTTGGATATAATTATGGGGAGACCAGTCTTCAGGCGGCGATTGTTCAAAACAACATTGCTATGCTTAATCTGACCATGGGAAGAAAGAACGAGGCGATCCAGCGCATGGAAAAGTCTTCAGCCGCGGCTGCTGCATCTTTCGATTCAGGACTAAAAGGGAAAAAGTCATTTGAAAACCGAATGTTCTTGTCCAATCTTGCTTTGGTGTATCAGTCGGCAGGAAAATTTTTGGATGCGGAAAAAACTTTTCTGGAGATCAAATCCATTTTCGAAAAAAGACAACAGTCCAATAATCCTGAATATGCCGGGATGCTTCGTCAGCTCGCACTACTTTATATTAAAATGGGTAAGCCCGAAAGTTCGGAATCTCTTTTGATTTCCTCTCTCGATATTTTTAAAAAGAAGTTTACCGAAATAAGTCCAGCCTATGCTTCAGCCTTACACGATTTAGGTGTTTTAAATCGAATAACAGGCAGACTAACTGAATCAGAGACAAATCTTCAAAAGGCTTTAACGATAAGGCTAAAAGTTTTGGGTGACCGTCACCCGGATTATGCCAAATCTCTGGAGGAGCTTGGATTAACCCAATGGAAGGCTGGTGGACTGGCTAAGGCGTATCAAAATCTGAAGGCCTCGGCTGATTTGAGCATCAGTTTTATCAATCAGTATTTCCGGCCCATGAGCGAGGTTGAAAAAACCAGGTATTGGGAATTGTTGCAACCCTCGTTTCAAAAATTTTATGCCTTTGCGATTGATTATGCGCCTCAATTTCCCTTGGTCATGAGGGATGTTTTTGAGTACCAGATGGTAACCAAGGCTATTTTATTGGGCTCAACTTCAAAAGTTAAGCGAGCAATATTAAGCAGTGCTGATAGGGTATTGATTCGGGATTATAACCAATGGATTCGCAGGAAAGAGGAACTGGCAAGATTGTACAGTTTTTCAAGAGAAGATCTTGAAGCACAAAAAATCAACCTGAAATTATTAGAGCAACAGGCCAATAACCTGGAAAAGAGTTTATCGGATCGGTCTATTCAGTTTACCGATGGATTCGTGGCAAAGACCACTTCCTTTTCCGATGTGGCCTCGATTCTTGGAGATCAGGAAATGGCCCTTGAGATGATTAGGCTCCGACTGGTCCGAGATGACCAGTCTGAAGAAATAAAGTATTTAGCGCTAGCCGTAAAAAAGGGAATGCAGGTTCCTGCCTTTATCGTTATGGACCAGGGTAAACTGCTAGAGACTAAATCGGCGAAGGTTTATAAAAATGCCATTCAGCAGAGGGTTGCTGACCCAGTTTCATTCACTCAATACTGGAAGCCGCTCGTAGGTTTAACCGATAAGGTTAAACGAATTTATTTTTCGGCGGATGGTGTCTACAATCAGATCAACCTTAATACCATTCGAACACCGGAAGGGAACTTTGTGTTGGATTTGTTTGAAGTTGTTTTTCTGGGAAATCCACGAGAGGTGATTGGTTTAAAAGCACCAGTAATTGAGGCTTCAGTTAAAACAGCCTTTCTTTTAGGGTATCCTGATTATGGAGGGTATGTTGTGCCCCTTCCCGGAACAAAAGTTGAATTGGAAGGGGTGTCTAAAATACTTTCTGCTGCAGGGTATAAAATCAATTTGAGGCAGCAGGCCGAGGCGAGTGAAGCAAACATAAAATTGATTCAGTCACCTTCAATTGTTCATCTGGCAACCCACGGATATTTTTTGGCTGATCATGAAGTTGGTGATGGATTTTCCATGGGGATCGAAGCTGAAAATGCTCGAAGCAATCCTTTGCTAAGATCGGGTTTGATTCTATCTGGCGCAGGAAGGACGTCTTCTGATACCTCGCGGGTTGATTTTAGCACATCGGATAATGGAATTCTCACTGCTTATGAAGCGATGAATTTGAATCTGGAGGGCACCTCACTTGTGGTGTTAAGTGCTTGTGAAACTGGTCTTGGAGAGGTAAAGGCCGGTGAGGGGGTTTATGGTCTGCAACGGGCATTTTTAGCCGCGGGAGCAAGGTCTTTGGTAATGAGTCTCTGGAAGGTGGATGATACGGCTACTCAGGAACTGATGAGTTTTTTTTATGCCGCGATGTTGAAAAATCCAGATCGCCCACAGGCTTTCCGGTCTGCACAAAAACTATTGATGCAAAAGTATCCCGACCCTTATTATTGGGGGGCGTTTTTGTTATTGGTTAAATAGGTCATGGTAATTAATTATGGTTAAGCGAATGAGGACATCAGTAACATTTTTTCTTTTTATTTTTTCTCTTCAGGTTTTTGGTCAGGGGATTCAGCCAACTGAGGTTTTAAATCCAAAGAAAACTTCGAATGGTTATGTCAGCGATGTCTATGGATTGTTGGATAAAGTTGAAACAGATTCTATAACAAGAATTTTAGATGCCCTGGAGCGAAGGACTACGGTACAATCAGCTGTGGTGGTATTGAATTCGATAGGAGATCAGGATGTTTTTACTTTTTCGCAAGACCTGTTTAACCATTGGGGTATTGGTCACTCAGAAAATAACAATGGATTATTGATACTTCTAATTATCGATCAAAAAACGGTACGCATTCATACGGGTTATGGTTTGGAAGGTTTGTTACCCGATGCAACTACAAAGAGAATTCAGGCTGAGGAAATGGTGCCTCATTTTAAGAAAGGTGAATTTGGAAAGGGTCTATTAATGGGAGTGCAAAAAATTGTCAGGATCCTGGAATCACCAAAAGCCATCGAGGAGGTAAAAACAGTTCAGGATAATGCGGTTGATTTAGAAATGATAAGATGGATTTTATTTTTTCTTGCCTTGACTACTATAGCAATTTGGTATTGGATCAAGCGAAGGAACAAGCACTTTGATGCTGCAACCGATAAAAATAATTTTCCTTCGGAGCGAATTGGTCAGGGGTTGTGGTTAATTTTTTATGGCGTTGTCCCGGTCTTACTAATGGTTATTGGCTTATGGATCATTGGTGACCTACCCACCTTTTTCCTGGCGGTTTATGGTTATGCTGCGGTAATGTTTTTTTGGCGTCGACTGCGAATGGGGCGGGAACTAAGGGAAATGGAGGGTAAAAAATTATTTAGAAGAGCTTATCAGTATCTGGAGCACCGTCAGACCATGTATATCGTATTATCGGTCATATTTCCATTGCCTTTCCTAATCCTGATTCCGTTTTATTTTCGGAAAAAGCAGCAATACCGAACCTGTGCCCGTCCGTGTCACAAATGCGATAAGGTCATCCACGCCAGGCTTGATGAAAAAACAGATGATGAGCATCTGAGCCTTTCACAAAAATTTGAGGAATCAATTGAGTCATTGGATTATGATGTGTGGTTTTGCCGTTCCTGTGGTGCCAAAGAAATCCTACGATATCCGGGTAAGAAATCTGGCTATGAGGAATGTCCAAAGTGTGCTGTGCAGGCTTATTATCTGGAGTCCGCCATAACGCTGGTATCGGCCACGACTTCATTGGAGGGGCTGAGAGAGGAGACCAAAGCATGTAAGTATTGCGGCCTTGTGGCCAAGCGCAAGTATTCAGTTCCAAAACTTGAAACCAGTACCTCGGGTGGAAGTGGCAGCTCCGGCTCTGGAAGTTTTGGCGGTGGGCGATCCGGTGGCGGAGGCAGCAGTAGTTCCTGGTGAAATACTTTTCCGGAGCGCTACACTCTAATTAAGAGAAAACCCTGAGTTCAGGAGATTTGAAGCTTGTATTGTACGAACGCAATGGTACCTGTGCAGGTCCTCTTAATACTGCACCGGATGTGCTGAACTCACTTCCGTGTGCGTTACAAATCATTTTTGAAGCAGAGGCTGAGTATTCAACAGCAACATTATTGTGCGTGCATGATTTCGATAATGCAACAAAAGAGTCGGTTCCAGTTCTGGCGATAATAACTCCATCCTTGTAAACGAATCCTCCTACACTTTTCAGCGGACTAAAGGAAGCATCCTCGATATTGATGGTAAAATCAATTCCATTGGTTGGGGTAACAGAATCGTTATCGTCTGAACAGCTTACCAACCCACAGTAAGCGCAGACTGCGACTGCACCTGTGCCCAATTGTTTTAAAAATTCAGCTCTTTCCATAGTTGAATGATTTTGGTTTCAGAAATGGTTTTACGTGACTTCAAATAACATTTCAAATATCGCGTAAATTGCCAAATGAATTTCAAAATCGTCAGTGAGTTCACTCCAACAGGTGACCAGCCTCAGGCTATTGAACAGCTGGTTCAGGGAGTAAATTCAGGCGAGCCTGCTCAAACCCTGTTGGGCGTTACGGGTTCTGGAAAAACTTTCACCATGGCAAATGTCATTGCCAGATTAAATAAACCAACGCTGATTTTGAGTCATAACAAAACATTGGCTGCTCAGTTGTATGGTGAGTTCAAGCAATTTTTTCCTGAGAACGCTGTTGAATATTTTATTTCATACTACGATTACTATCAACCTGAGGCTTACATTCCGACCTCCAACCTTTACATCGAAAAAGATCTCTCGATCAACGATGAAATTGAAAAGCTAAGGCTAAGTGCCACAGCATCGCTTCTAACCGGCCGGAGGGATATTGTGGTTGTAGCTTCTGTATCCTGCATTTATGGGATTGGAAATCCTGAGGAGTTCGGGAAAAATAAGGTTCAACTTCGGATTGGTGACACCATTGCAAGAAACCGGTTACTTTTTCAATTGGTGGATATACTTTACAGCCGCACCGAGTTGGAATTTAAGCGCGGTAATTTCAGGGTTAAAGGAGATACCGTTGATGTTTTCCCTGCTTACACCGATTATGCTTTAAGAATTTATTTTTTTGGTGATGAAGTGGAGGCAATTCATATCATTGATCCCACCAGCGGATTAAAAATTTCAGAGGAACAAGCCGTCACGATCTTTCCCGCTAACCTATTTGTTACCGGTAAGGAATTGTTGCATGCTGCTATACGGGAAATTCAAGGTGATCTGGTTACACAAATTGCCATGTTTGAAGAAGAAAAGCGCCACCTGGAAGCACACCGAATCAAGGAGCGCACAGAGTTTGACCTTGAAATGATGCGGGAACTCGGCTATTGCAGTGGAATTGAAAATTATTCCAGGTATTTCGATCGCCGTCAACCGGGTCAACGCCCGTTTTGTTTGTTGGATTATTTCCCGGATGATTTTTTGATGATCATTGACGAGAGCCATGTCACCGTACCGCAGATTCGGGCCATGTGGGGAGGGGATCGAAGCCGTAAGGTTAACCTGGTTGATTATGGTTTCAGGCTCCCTGCTGCTTTGGACAACCGTCCATTAACCTTCGCTGAATTTGAATCCATCGTGAAGCAAATTGTCTACGTTAGTGCTACGCCAGCCGAGTATGAATTGATTAAGTCAGATGGTGTGGTGGTGGAGCAGTTGGTTCGTCCCACCGGTCTTCTGGATCCTGAAATTGATGTCCGTCCAACGAAGCATCAGATCGATGACTTGCTGGAGGAAATTGATGAAAGGGTTAAAAAAAAGGAACGTGTGTTGGTGACGACCCTTACAAAGCGGATGGCCGAAGAGCTAACGCGATACATGGATCGGGTATCTGTGAAGTGTCGTTACATACATTCTGAAGTCGATACCCTGCAAAGGGTAGAACTTTTGAGGGAATTGCGGCTGGGTGTTTACGATGTATTGGTTGGTGTAAACCTTCTTAGAGAAGGTTTGGACCTTCCCGAGGTTTCATTGGTGGCTATTTTGGATGCTGATAAGGAAGGTTTTTTGCGAAACCAGCGGTCATTGGTGCAAACAATAGGTCGTGCAGCCAGGAATGTGAATGGTAAGGTGATTATGTACGCTGATAAAGTTACTGAGTCGATGGACAATGCGATTAAGGAAACAAATCGACGCAGGGAAGTTCAAAAGGCATACAATGAAAAACATGGCATTATACCCCGTACGGTTACCAAGTCTGCCGGTGAAATACTGTTGCAAACCAAAGTAGCGGATTCAAAGAAGAGTGCGGTAAAATATTACAATGAACCTCAAGAGTTGAGCCTCGTTGCCGATCCGGTCACCAGCCTGATGCCGGCAGCAGATTTGGAAAAATTAGCGGCTCGGACCAAAAAAGCGATGGAAAAGGCAGCCAAGGAATTGGAATTTATGGAAGCTGCAAGGCTAAGGGATGAATATTTGGCTTTGGTTAAATTGATCGGTGAGAAGTCAGCCACGAAATGAAATTTTCAGTTGTCATAGCGGTTTATAACCGTCCGGATGAAGTTCATGATTTGTTAACAAGTCTGGTTAATCAGGATTATAAAGACTTTGAAGTGATTGTGGTGGAAGATGGTTCGGTGATACCATGTAAGGCGGTGGTTGAGGCGTTCACTTCAAAATTGAGTGTCACTTACCTGCAAAAATCCAACTCTGGTCCTGGTCCTTCAAGGAATCTTGGAATGAAGATGGCCAAGGGAGAATACCTTGTGCTTTTTGATTCAGATTGTATCATTCCGCCGCAGTATTTTTCAGAGGTATTGTCGTTCATGGAATCCAATCAGGTTGATGTTTGGGGTGGTCCGGATGCCGGACATGAAAGTTTCTCAACAATGCAACGTGCGATGGCGTTCACCATGTCTTCTATTTTGACGACTGGTGGAATTCGTGGTGGCAGGAAAACCATGAAAAATTTTCAGCCAAGAAGCTTCAACATGGGCGTCCGAAAAGCTGCTTTTGAGCAAACTGGTGGATTTCAACTTGAACGTTACGCGGAGGATATCGAATGGAGCATCCGATTGCGTAAATTAAATTTTAAGGTTGTACTTATTCAAGGTGCGTTTGTTTGGCATAAGCGGCGGACTGACCTAATTCAATTTTTTCATCAGGTCTATAATTTCGGAAAGGGAAGGGTAGAGGTCTCTGAACATCATCCGGAAGCTTTAAAAATCACCCATTGGTTCCCGTCTTTTTTTACCCTTGGACTGGTATTGTTTCCTCTTTTATTCTTTTTTGATTCCGGGTGGTTTGAGTTTTCGCTAAAGTTTTTTCTGGGCTATCTTATTTTGATTGCACTGAGTGCGACCATTACAACCGGTTCTATGGTGGTCGGTATTCTTTCGATACCAAGTGCTGTGGTTCAGCTTACGGGCTATGGATTGGGATTCCTCAGTCAATGGCTTCGAAAAGGCCTTAACCGAAAGACTTAATTTTTATATGGTTTTTGAAGCGCTGCAGTGGAATATTTACTGCAGATCGGGCACTGCTTCCAGTCGTGTTTCTTTGCTGGACAAAAGGCTCTGCCGAAATAGATGATTTGAAGGTGCAGGTTTTTCCAGGACGATTCAGGAAAAAGTTTTTTTAAATCCTTTTCGGTTTGCTCAACATTTTTTCCTGAGGACAAGCCCCAGCGCCTGGCCAGTCGGTGGATGTGGGTATCAACAGGGAATGCAGGAACATCGAACCACTGCGTCATTACCACTGAAGCGGTTTTGTGACCTACTGCGGGTAGTGACTCAAGGGCCTCCATGGAATTCGGTACTTGTCCGCCATATTTTTCGATTAAGATTTTGGATAACCCATAAATACCTTTTGATTTCATGGGTGACAATCCGCATGGTTTTATGATTTCCCGTATTTCCTCCTGAGTAAGCTTTGCCATATCGTAGGGATTGTCTGCTTTACTGAACAGCAGTGGGGTAATTTTGTTCACCCGCTCATCGGTACACTGAGCAGAAAGTAAAACCGAAATTAAAAGCGTATAAGCATCTTTATGATGTAAGGGCGGTTCAACGGTTGGATATAGTTTATCAAGAATTCTATGGATTGAACGTGCCTTTTCTTTTTTGGTCATGACTTTTTGGTGGGTGGTTCGAATCGAATCGGAGAAGCTAAAATATCCCCTAACGACCGTAGTTCCCAATGTAAAATTGTTGTTGTTATTATTTGTGTCGGAGGTTAATATTGCTCCTCCAAAAACCGTAAACCAAAGGAATGAAAACCATCGATCAGATCAGTTTCAAGGGAAAGCGAGCCCTCATCAGAGTTGATTTTAACGTACCGTTGGATAAATCTTTCCATGTTACGGACGACAATAGAATTCGTGCCACCATCCCAACCATTAAAAAAATTCTGTCTGATGGCGGTAGTTGTGTTTTGATGTCGCATCTGGGAAGACCTAAGGAGGGCCCGGAGGATAAGTATTCTTTGCGCCATACCATTTCGGTAACGGAGGCGCTTCTGGGTTCAAAGGTTCTTTTTGGTGGAGATTGTATCGGGGAGGAGGCCTACCGATTGTCTAGTGCCCTTAAACCGGGAGAAGTTTTGTTGCTTGAGAATTTGAGGTTTTACAAGCAAGAAGAAAAGGGGGACGAGGACTTTGCTAAAAAATTAGCCAGGCATGGCGACATCTATGTGAACGATGCTTTCGGTACAGCACACAGGGCCCATGCATCAACCACCATTGTGGCAAAATTCTTTGAAGTGAAATGTGCTGGCTATGTTCTCGCTGCCGAGGTGGGCAATGCAGACAAGGTGATGAAGAGTGCGGAAAAGCCTTTTACAGCGATAATGGGTGGTGCTAAAATTTCTGATAAGATCCTGATTATCGAGCAGCTGCTGAATCGTGTGGATCATCTGATTATTGGTGGTGGCATGGCCTACACCTTTTTCAAAGCCATGGGGGGAACCATCGGAAACTCTTTGGTAGAGGCTGATAAACTTGAGCTGGCATCATCATTGATTCAAAAGGCAAAAGATCTTGGTGTCCAATTGCACTTACCGGTGGATTCAGTGGTCGCAGATAAATTCGATGTTGCGGCCAATACCTCCATCTCCGATAACATGCACATTCAGGATGGATGGATGGGGCTAGACATTGGCCCGAAGGCTGCAACAACCTTTGCTTCGGTTATTGAAAATTCCAAAACAATACTTTGGAATGGACCAATGGGAGTTTTTGAGATGGAACCCTTTTCTGCGGGAACTAAAAAAACTGCTGAAGCCGTAGCACGTGCCACCAAGAATGGGGCTTTTTCTCTAATAGGCGGAGGTGATTCAGCTGCTGCAGTGGCTAAGTTTGGCTTGGCCGATCAGGTCAGTTATGTTTCAACTGGGGGTGGAGCCCTGCTTGAATACTTTGAGGGTAAGGAATTACCAGGCGTGAAGGCTCTGGATTAACGTGATCTGGCTGGATTCAGATTGACGCGCCATTCGCTATCATAGACCAGTACCCCGTTTTCGACCAGCTCTCTTATCGTTTCAATCAATAAGGACGGATTGTTTGGGGATATTTTTTCTTCCAAAGCATTTAATGTCATTGGTCCTGTCGAGGTTAAGGAAATAATTTGATTGTTGTACTCAGCTTTAAGCGAAGCAATATTCTCACTTGTGGAGGCAATGCATAGATCGCACTGGCCACATTTTTTCCTGACCTTTTCATTAAAATATTCCAGGATAAATGCCTGCCTGCAGCTGATGGTATCGGTGGTGTAGGTTCGCATGGCATTCATTTTTTCCCATGCGTTTTGTTTCCGCGACTGAAGTCTCTGGACATCCAGCGGAAGTCTGCTGGCATCAAACCTTTCTTTCAGGTAGGTTATTCTTGGGAGGTCAGATGAGGGGTAATACCGCAGAATCTTTAGTTCGGAAAGCTGCTTTAAAAGTGAAATGATTTCTGATTTAGAGGTACCGGCCGCAATGGCCAGCGCACCTTCGGAAATCACCACCCAATCTTCAAACAACACAGCCCCATACATTCGAAGCAGTGGTTGTAAGACCACCTCGAATTTTTCATGGGTCAACTGAAAGTCATACAGTCGATTTCGGTCTGCACCAATCTGCAAGCGGGAAGGTCTTAAAATCTTTTCTTCAAATACAATCAGCCCCGATTCCTCCAGTCTTTTCAGGGCAGGGAAAGCATCAGCAACTTTAAAATTGAATCGTGCAGCAAATTCAACGATGTCGAATGGAAAACTTATGCCTGAACCTGCGCCCTCAGCCAACTGGAAGTAATTGGCCAGTGCCTGGTAAACCTGCTTGAGATAGGTTGTGGTTGGATAAGCCTGTTCAATGCGTTTTTCCAGATTGATTAAATCTCCCTGTTGAACCAGCAACAGCGCATACGACTTATTTCCGTCACGGCCCGCACGACCAGCTTCCTGATAGTACGATTCAAGGGTTTCAGGTAAATCGGTGTGCACCACCAACCTTACATCTGATTTATCGATTCCCATCCCAAAGGCATTCGTGGCCACCATAACGGCTGCGCCACCATCAGTCCACATTTTTTGTCGCTTTTTTCGTTCCTCCTGATCAAGTCCTGCATGGTACCAGACGCTCGAAATTCCATTCTCCTCTATTAGCGCTGAAAGCGTTTCAGCAGCCCGTCTTGATCGCACGTAAACGACGGCCGATCCCTTAATTTTTTTAAGAGCAGCCAGGAGTTTTTCCTCCTTGTTTTCTGCACGACGAACCGAGAAAGAAATGTTCTCACGTAGAAAACTTTTTTTAAAAATCGCAGTCTTGTTCATCCGTAACCTCAATACAATATCCTCACAGACTTTTTCAGTTGCTGTTGCCGTTAGGGCAATCATGGGTGTCTGGGGATGCCATTGCCTGATCTCACCGATCTCCAGGTAGGAGGGCCTGAAGTCATATCCCCATTCAGAGATGCAGTGGGCCTCATCTACCGCTATCATCGATAATTTGAGCTTACGGATGCGTTCTTGAAATAATTCAGACTTGAGCCTTTCAGGGGAACAATACAATAATTTCACCTCGCCGTAAATACAGTTGTCGAGCGCTACATCAATCTGATGGTAAGACATTCCTGAATGGATCATTATGGAGGAAATCCCTTTTTTACTCAGCTGTTGAATTTGGTCCTCCATCAGTGCGATAAGTGGGGATATCACCAGGCAGGTGCCGGGGAGCAAAACGGCGGGCACCTGAAAGCAAACGGACTTACCTCCACCGGTGGGTAAAAGAGCAAGGCAATCCTGTCCACTTAAAACCGCTTCAATGATTTCCTTTTGGGGGGTACGAAAGGATTCGTGTCCCCAATACTGCTTAAGTACTGCTTCTGGTGTGGGCTTCAAAGTGGTATTCAGGGCTAAATTAATTACTTATTGACTACCACTTTTTACACCAGGCGCCGGATTCATGGACACTGTAGGGCTCGATGCCCAATTTCTTTAATTTTTCTTTAAGCTTCTGAAGTGATTTACCCCGTAAACTGGAATCTAGAATGAAGGTATCGATTTGATGGGTGCTACTTTTTTTGAATTCGATGTTTGCCGCATGCTTGCCCAAAATCAAAACATCGGCATGTTGATTGGTGAGGTTGAAATTTCCATGATTCAGATAGAAGATTTTTTGATCTCCAAATTTGAAAATCATGGCTCTGCTGGAATCACCATTTAATACTTTTAGGGTTTCCTTTTGCTTTTTTTTGATTCGTTGGAAATATTGGTGCAGTTGACCAGAATCGGTGTAAATACCAGTAGAATGAAATCCATTTTGGAACACTGCTGCTGATTTACCAGGGATTCTGAAAACGCATAGGTTTTGCTTTTGTGCTTGAACTATATGGTTGTTGAAGGAAACAGCTGAGCCCGCCACCGCAAAAATTAGGCTTCCATAAATCCACCTGATTTGATGTCTGGTGACCCCCAACGTTAAACAGACAATCAGAAGAAAAAGAAATATTCCCTCCATCGTACTCAGTTCGGCTGGCAGGACGCTACCTGGCAAATCACTGAAAAATTCGGAAATACCGATCATCATTTGGATTAGCCACGAAAGTCCAAGGGCAAGAGCCTGGCCAACCAACGGGATCGGATCGAGTGCCATAAGAATAATTCCAATGATTAGTCCCAACGAGGAGAGGGGTATAATGATCAGGTTGGCAGGTATAAAATACAATGGGAATTCGCCGAAAAGCACCAGGCTTAAGGGGAGGGTGAGCAATTGGGCTGACAGCGTCATGGCGATGGTGCTCCACAGGTAGTATCCAACTTTTGTTAATGGTTCAAATGCCATAACCAGTCGGGGGTAAACCCAAACAATTCCAGTAACGGCTAAAAAAGAAAGTTGAAATCCTGGCCGCTCGATCATCCAAGGATCAAAAATTAAAAGGATAAAGGCCGAGGAAGCCAGCGTGTTAAAAACATTTGTTCTCAGGCCTAGGGGTTTGGCGATGGTTAGAAAAGAATACATGGTGACTGCCCGCAAAACCGAAGGGGATAACCCGGTTAAAACAGCATAAAGCCATAAAACGACCAAACTGGTTCCGGTAATTATCCACTTTCCTTTTTTTAGGTACGATACCGGGCGCAGCAGTAGTAAAAGGATTCCACAGATGATGCTAACATGCAATCCTGAAACTGCTAAAACATGCAGTGTTCCGGTGGCGGCAAAATCATCAGTTAGCTCAGGTGTCATTTCCGTGGTATTACCAAGGACCATGGCAAGAACAATGGATCTTTCTTTCACATTTTTAAAATGCTCCAGGATAATTTTTTTACAATAACCATCTATCCATTCAATTATGGTTTTTTGTGCTATTGGTTTTGCATCTAGGGAAATGAACTTGCCTGTCTGAAGATTATGGGTGAAAAAAACATTCTGTTTTTCTAGCCATTTTTTATAATTGAAATCAGAGGGATTCCATGGAGGTCGAATGGTGTCCAGGGGACCAAGGATTAATACCTTTTGTTTTTTAAAGAAGGAGTTTTCGGGGGAGCCGTAGACCAGGCATTTACCTGTCACAGTTTTCCACTCGATGTTGTTTCGGATGGACAGGATCTGCACCATCGTGCGTGAAAATGTTGGATTGATTCGGGTGTCTTCGGCGACTTCCGCCAGCATCGCTGTAGCATTCTGGATTTCTTGATGCGCGATATGGTCCTCTCTAAGCCTTTCATCCCGAAGTTCTGGCAGCAATACGCCAATGGTCCATAAAAAAAGAAGTGCTGTTAATCCACTTAGTAATTTGGATCTATTGGATACGCCAAATAGATACAGGAGAAAGAAAAAAACCAGCAATACCATTCCGGCTTCGGCGGGACTTTCAAAGGAGCAAAAAGAGGCGGTCAGGATGCCGGCTAATAGCCAAAGCAAAACCCTGATCATGGCAACCGGTGTCCAACGAAATCTCAAAGCTGAAAAGTCCGAAAGCTAGCGCGCAATCGGAATTATCAGGATTGTAAAGTAATGCTTAGCAGGATTTTTTAGGAATGAGGCGGATGGATCAAATGCCCAACTCAGCTTTATTGGTTTTGAGCACTTCAATGATGAATGTGATGTGATCGGAAAGCTCGACCCCCAACATTTCGGTGCCTTTATAAACTTCGTCTCGTTCAACCTTGGCGGCAAAACCTTTATCCTTCAGTTTTTTGATCACCGATTTGTTTTCAAGCGTAGAAATTCCTTCTGGTCGTACCTGGGCGCAGGCAACAATAAAACCGGTTAATTCATCACACGCCAGAAGCGCTTTGTCCATAAGGTTCAGATACGGAACATTCCATTTCGTGTAGTGCGCAGAGATGGCGTGGGCAATGGTTTCTTCGCCCATTTCCTTGAGTTTATTAACAATAATGCCTGGATGTTGGTCGGGAAAGCGTTCATAATCGGCATCATGAAGCAATCCTGCAATGGCCCAGGCATCCTTATCCTCACCTAATTTTTCTGCGTAGGCCTCCATCACAAGCTCCAGTGTACGCATGTGGCGCAACAGGGCAGGTGAGTCGGTCATGGATTTCAGCAATATTCTTGCCTCCTCTCTGGTCATGGAAAATTATTTTTTAGAGGCCTTTCTCTTTTGTAAAATGTAATTAACCAGCAGAACGGCAGTGAGAATGGAAATTACCATCAGAGTAATGGCAAGACGGGTACGTTGCAATTCGATGGCCTGAATGGCTTCATCTTTTTTAAGCCGCTCAATTTCTTTTTCTTTTTCATGGATGTCAATCAACATTTCCATCTGTGCTATTTTCTTTCCGCTTTCCTCACTAAAAATTCTTTCTCTGGATTGCTCGAACTTCAGCATGTTTTCATAAGCCTCCTTCATTCGATTTTGTCTGGCGAAATTCACAGCTAGTGTTTTGTAAATCTCCGGTTCATACACGTAGGCCTGTAGCTGCTCGCTTAGATCCAGTGCTTCGACCAATGCCTTTTCCGACGCTTTTAGATTTCCTGAACTCAGCCACGCGCTTCCCAATCCGATGCGGATGCTTAGGAGGCTTTCACCTTTCTGCATTCCGGTGGCCAGGGTTGCTGCCTGATTTAAAATTTCCACAGCCTTAGCATGGTCTCCTTTTCTCAGATACATGGTTCCGATATTGATCAAGGGATCCGGGGACGATAATCCTGAACGCTCTCCAAGGGCTACGGCCTCCTCAAAATATTTAAGTCCCTCCTGGTGTTTGGTCACTTCATCGGTCACATTTCCCAGGTTGTTTAACGCCCCAATGAGTTTGGCTGTATCACCCAGCTCCCTGAATAATTTGGCAGCATCTTCAAAGTATCCCTTCGCCTTGGCCGCATCTTTTTTCAGCGAATAAACTGTTCCAATATTATTATGGGTTGCCGCTAAGCCGGGTTTTTCATTTGATTTTTTGAATAAACCCTCCGCTGTAATGTAAAACTCAAGCGCTTTGTCCAATGCACCGTGGTTTCTATACACAACGCCAAGGTTGTTGTAGGCTGAGGCCATACCATGGGTATCACCAATTTCGGTTGCCAGTGCCAATGCTTCCCTGGTATATCCTGAGGCACGTACAGGATCCTGATCGATCCATGCACCAAAAAGTAGATTCAGGGTTTTAACTTTTTCTGCTCCTTCTACGCTAGAAAGTTTCTTTTCCAGTTCAGCGGCGGTTTGGCCAAAAGATGGCATAACCAACCATAGCATTATACTGAAGGCGAAATATCTCATGATCAGTGGGTTTGAGAACGCTAAAATTACTGAAATAACTGACTTTTATAAAGCACCTTTGCAGGGTTCATTTCTTTTAAAAGGCTTTTATACCATGAGTGACTTTTTTAGTATTCGTTCCTTCTTCCGTTTGACTCTTTTTTATTTCACCACGATTATGGCCATGGTGGCAAGTGCTCAACACGCTGACACTGACGTGATGGCACCGATCCATAAAATGTTCGAGGCCATGGCCAAGGCCGATACAGCGCTTCTTCAAAGTACCTTTCATTCCGACGTCACCTTCGCAACAGTGGTTGTTTTGCCAGATGGAAACTTAAAACTCACCCGCGAAAATGGACCCCAAAATTTTAAAATGGCCATTGCCAAATTGAAACCAGGGTTCCTTCAGGAACCGATTTTTGACTACAAGGTATTTTTTGCAGATGGTTTTGCTCAGGTTTGGGCCCCATACGCTCTTTTTGCCGGCGGTCAATTCAGGCATTGTGGGGTTGATGCCTTTCAATTGGTGCTGACTCCTGATGGTTGGAAAATAATTCACCTTGCTGATACACGGAAAAAGGAAAACTGTCAGGTGCCCGATCATATCATGAAGGCTTATAGCCGTTGAGGCTACAATGTTTTCGCTTTACATCTAAATCAATTTCCTTTGTCAACAAATCCAGATTTATGAAACTCGGTACCAAAGCAGTTCACTCCGGAATTGAGCCAGATCCTACCACGGGCGCTATCATGACCCCGATTTTTCAAACTTCAACCTATGTTCAGGAATCCCCTGCGCGCCATAAAGGCTTTGCCTACGCACGCGGCGCGAATCCAACCAGATCTGTATTGCAGCGAAGCATTGCAGCTATGGAAAATGGTAAACATGCCATTTGTTTTGGTTCTGGTATGGGTGCTACCGATGCTGTGATCAGAATGTTGAAACCCGGAGATGAGGTCATTACTGGCAACGATTTATACGGCGGCACGTATCGACTGTTCACCAAAATCTATGAGAAATACGGAATTCGTTTCCACTTCACGGATCTAACCGACATCAGCAAAGCCGAGCCGCTGATCAACAAAAATACCCGGTTGTTTTGGTTGGAGACGCCCTCCAATCCGCTGATGCGCATCACCGATATCGCAGACCATGTTCAGCTTGCAAAAAAGCACGGCATAATGGTGGCGGTTGACAATACCTTTGCCTCGCCCTGTCTTCAAAATCCATTGGATTTGGGTGCAGACATTGTTATGCACTCAGTGACCAAATACCTTGGTGGCCACAGTGATGTGATTATGGGTGCGCTTATTGTTAATGATGACAAGCTTCAGCAGGATCTTCAGTTTATTCTTAATTCCTGCGGAGCGATCCCTGGCCCGCAAGACTGCTTCCTGGTTTTAAGGGGAATCAAAACCATTCATTTACGCGTCGAGCGGCATTGTAAAAATGGCCGGTTGGTAGCAGAGTATCTGCGTCAGCATCCATCGGTAGGAAAGGTTTTTTGGCCCGGATTTACAGACCATCCAAACCATTTGGTGGCTGCCAAACAAATGAAGGATTTTGGCGGTATGCTTTCCTTTGTGCTTAAGGATGATAATACGGAAAAAGCCATTCGGGTAATGGAGAAGTTTAAACTCTTCTCATTGGCTGAATCACTCGGAGGCGTGGAATCCTTGGTTAATCACCCGGCGTCAATGACCCACGCCAGCATTCCAAAGGAGGAACGATTGAAATCTGGTTTAAGTGATTCCTTAATCAGACTTAGCGTGGGTATCGAAGACCATGAAGACCTGATTGAGGACCTTCGTCAGGCGCTGGAGAATTGATTTTATAATTTCTCAATCGCCTTCAGCGTATTAGCAATTTCCTCTTCGGTGTTGTACGCCGATAGCCCAAGACGCGTTACGCCACCGCCTTCCAGAAGGCCGAGCACTTCGATTGCACGTTGAGCGTAGAAGTGTCCATCCCATGCACAGATGTTTTCAGTGGCAAGTTTTTTGCAAACCTCCTCTGCGGTTAAGCGATTGTGAACAAAGGAGACAGTAGGTGCTCGAAGTCCTGAATTGAAATCAGTTCCTATGACTTTTACACCGGGTGTTGAAGAGAGCCCTGAATAAAGTTTTTCAGCAAGTTTTCTCTCATGAGTTCCGATATGACCATAAGCATTTATTAGGCGGCTGCGTTCATTTTCTCCTTCACCAAAGCTCCATAAGAATTGAGCCGCAGCATCAACTCCGGCGAGTGCGGCATGGTTTAGCGTTCCGGTCTCAATTTTATCCGGTGCGGTTTGGCCAGCCGTACGGAGGTGGTCGGTTGGGATGTTGTCCAAAAGACCGGGTCTGCTGTAGAGAATGCCGACATGTGGGCCATAAAATTTATAGGCTGAACAAAGCAGAAAATCACATCCAATTTTACAGACGTCAATTGAAAAATGTGGAGCATAATGCACTGCATCCAACAACAACCAGGTCCCTGTTTTGTAGGTTAGTTTTCGTGCTGTTTCTATGTCGTTCACTGTTCCAATGGCATTGGAAGCCATGCCCATCGCCAACAATCTGGTCCTTTCACTGAGCTTGCGTTCCATATCCTCATAGTCAAGCCGACCATCTGGTTTTAACCGGACTTCCTTGATGATGATCCCTCGTTCACGCAAAGAAAGCCATGGACCACGATTGCCTTCGTGATCCAGCTGAGTGATAAGAATTTCGTCTCCTGGTTGGAAAATTCGACCCATTCCTCTGGCCAGCGCGAAATTCAGCGTAGTCATATTTTGGCCGACTGAAATGGTATTGGGGTGCTCAGCTCCTAAAAATACCGACATGGATTTGCGCATGCTTTCGATGGTCTCGTCCGTTTCGCGGGTCGTTATAAACACGCCATGGGTGTTGGAATTCGATTGGTGGTAATAATGTGTTATAGCGTCCGTTACCTGAGAAGGGACCTGCGTGCCTCCCGGTCCATCCAGGAAGGTGAGTGGCTTATTTTGGTATACTCTTTTCAGAGATGGAAAATGTTTTCTGAATTCCTGTACTGAATACATTTTTTTAGGGTTAACGGTTCAATATCGCTTATTCCGCCTGAATCTGAAATCAACCGGAATAAATTCCGGACGTACATTGTACCTTAGGTGTCATTAAGTCAATGACTGAAAGACGCTCTTCTATTTTATATTCTTTTCCGGTTCAGCTGTTGTTGACCCATTTCAAACGGAATCAACTAATGATTCTGGGTTGGTTGGTTTTACTGGCTATGGTCACCGGTAATTTTGGGAAATACTTAGGAATACCCTACCTGTTTCTGGATCCTGAATACATGGACCGGGTAAACTTCACCAGTTTTTTCATCATGGGTCTGACCACAGCTGGTTATGCTGCTGCCTTCAACATCACCAGTTACATAACGGAGGGCCACAGATTTTCGTTCATCGGTGCCTTGCCCAGACCATTCACCAAGTTCGCGCTGAACAACAGCATTTTACCGATGGTTTTCATATCGGTATATATTTTTCAAATGGTTGCTTTTCAAGTCAGCAATGCCAACATCGGGATTTTAGATTTAGCGGTAAACATCAGCGGATTTCTTTTCGGTCTGCTTTCCCTCACTGCACTACTTTACACGTACTTCTTTTTCACCCAAAAAGATATTTTCAGGTATGTGGTATGTCGACTGGACGCACGATTGAAAAAAACCGTCCCGATCACCAAGGCCAGCGCTTTAAGAAAGTTGGACATTGCCCGCAAAAAACAGGAACGTGTCGATAACTACCTCGACTATGATTTCAGCATCAAAAAAGTTGGGACAGAAAAAGAGTTTTACGATAAGCAATTGATTGTACAGGTTTTCGATCAAAACCATTTCAATCTGGTGGTGATTGAACTTACTTTGTTTTTATTCATTTTACTGCTTGGAATTTTTAAGGACGTCCCCGCCTTTCAGATTCCTGCTGCAGCAACTTTCATGATTTTTTTAACCGTCTTTGTAATGATTGCCGGGGCGTTTGGTTATTGGTTTGGGGGTTGGTCGGGAACCGCTGCGCTCATTCTTTTTTTGGTGATGAATTATTTGATCGGCATCGAGTTTTTTTCGAGGCGGTTTGAGGCTTTTGGTTTGAGCAATAAAGATGTCCCGGTAAAATACTCCAGGCAGAATCTGGTTCTTTGGTCCGATTCTGTCGCTATTAAAGACGATAAAAGTTTAACCCTTCAACAATTAAATAATTGGAGGGCTAAGTTTAAGGAGCCACCAACCATGGTTTTACTCTGTACCAGTGGCGGAGGTAAGCGATCTACATTATGGAGTTTTGCAGCCTTGCAGGAAGCTGACCGCCAAACGAATGGTCAACTTATTAATCATAGTGTCCTGATAACGGGTGCCTCCGGCGGCCTGATTGGTGCTAGCTATTATCGGGAACTCTGGTACCGTAAAAATGAAGGCCAGCCAGTTGATCCGTATGCCGGTTCCTATCTTCAGGATATCTCATCTGATAACCTGAATCCGCTGATTTTTAGCCTGCTTGCAAACGATATATTTTCTGGAAGCAGAACATTTAAGTACGGCGGTTTCTCATACCGAAAAGACCGCGCCTTTACATTCGAACAGCAACTCAATAAAATTACTGGAGACCTGATGGATAAGCCTTTGGGCGAATACCGTGCTCCGGAGCTTTCCGGTAAAATTCCAATGATCGTACTGGCGCCTACCATCGTAAACGATGGTAGAAAACTCTACATCGCCTCCAGACCAGTTTCATTTTTTCCAGGCAGTAGTTCAGTTTTCGAATCGTATGATGGAAATAAAATTGCTGGGGTCGACTTTCATAGGATGTTTGAAGGGCGTCAGCCGGATAGTCTCAGATTTCTTTCAGCCCTGAGGATGAGTGCCACCTTTCCTTACATTACCCCCAATACAACGTTGCCCTCCGATCCACCCTTATTAATAATGGACGCTGGTATTTCAGATAATTTTGGGGTTTCTGATGCCGTTCGGTTCTTATTTGTCTTCAGGGATTGGATCCAGCAAAACACATCCGGTGCATTGGTCCTCTCCATTCGTGACTCTCCTAAAATCCGCGAGACCAAAAAATTAAGCGGTCAGTCGATTGTGGATCAGATTACTCAGCCGATCAGCAGTGTCTACAACAACTTTGAAAATTTCCAGGACATCAATAGTGATTTCTTAATGACTCAATCACCAACCTGGCTTAAGGTGCCGGTGTATCGTGTTGATCTCGAATATGAGGCCTCGGATTATGTTTCAATCCTGGGCAAAATGGACAGCATCCGTCAAAACAGCGCGAGGGCCTCATTAAGTTGGCGATTAACCAACCGCGAAAAGCGTGGCATCATTGCCAACCTCAAGTCTGCAAAAAACCAGAAGGCATTGGAAAAAATCCGGACGCTGGTAGGATCCGGATCAATATCCATCGAAAAAAAGTAAGGGATTTGAGGTGCTGAGCGGATTCGAACCGCTGTAGGAGCTTTTGCAGAGCTCAGCCTAGCCACTCGGCCACAGCACCAAAAGACATCCCGCCAAAACGGGATGTCCGATCTAAAATTACTCAGCCTTTGGTTCTTCAGGCTTAGAGGCCTGGGCTGACATTTTCTCTTTCAAGGCAGTAAGTGCTTCAAGATCCCCCAGGGTTGATTTCTCAGACTCCTGATTGATCTTCTCAATGGTCTTTCCTTTAGGTGCTGCCGCCTTTTTCTTAGGCGCTGCAGGTTTCTCCTCTTCGGTAGACCAGGTAGCCTTGAGGCTTAAAAGAATCTTTCTGTCCTCTTTAGAGAACTCAAGAACCTTGTACTCGGAGGCTTCACCAACTTCTGGTTTGGTGTTGTCCTCACGAACAAGATTCTTTGAAGAACAGAAGCCTTCAAGGCCATAGGGCAATTCAAGAACTGCACCTTTGTCATTCTTACCGGTGATTGTACAACGGTGTACAGAACCCACGGTGAAGATATTTTCAAAGGTATCCCAAGGGTTTTCTTCCAGGTGCTTGTGGCTCAGTGCCAATCTTCTGTTGGCTGCATCGAGCTCAAGAACCTTTACCTCAAGTTTTTCACCCACTTTGGTGAACTCCGAAGGGTGCTTAACCTTTCTGGTCCAGCTGAGGTCTGAAACGTGCACAAGTCCATCGATACCTTCTTCCAATTCAAGGAAGAGTCCGAAGTTGGTCAGGTTGCGAACCAAACCGGTGTGAACAGATCCAGTTCCATACTTAGAAATGATGTCCTGACGTGTCCATGGATCTTCAGTCAATTGCTTGATGCCAAGTGACATCTTGCGTTCGTTGCGGTCGATGGTGAGTACCATGGCTTCGATTTCGTCGCCAACTTTAATGAAGTCCTGTGGATTGCGAAGATGCTGTGACCAGCTCATTTCGCTTACGTGGATAAGGCCTTCTACGCCCGGCATGATTTCCAGGAATGCTCCGTAATCGGCAACATTGGCAATTTTGCCTTTAACCTTAGAACCAACCTTGATGTCTTCGGCAAGGCCAGCCCATGGATGAGGCGTAAGCTGCTTCATGCCAAGTGAAATCCGTTTTTTGTCCTCGTCGAAATCAAGTACAACCACCTTAATGGTTTGGTCGAGTTTAAGCAGCTCTTCCGGATGGTTGGTGCGTCCCCAGGAGATATCGGTAATGTGCAACAAGCCGTCTACACCACCCAGGTCGATGAACACACCAAAGTTGGTCATGTTCTTGATAACGCCTTCCAACACCTGACCTTTTTCGAGGTTGGTGAGGATAGCCGCCTTTTGTTGTTCGATGTCCTTCTCGATGAGAACCTTGTGCGACACCACGACGTTGTCGTTGGTGTAATTGATTTTCACCACCTTGACTTCAATGTTCTTATTAACATAGATGTCGAAATCACGAATAGGCTTTACATCAATCTGTGAGCCAGGCAGGAACGCCTCAATGCCAAATACATCGACGATCAATCCACCCTTGGTTCTACGCTTGACAAATCCTTCTATTACTTCATCTTTATCCAGTGCTTTCTGAACATACTCCCAGCCTTTAACAAGCTTAGCCTTTCTGCGGCTGAGCACCAGCTGCCCCATAGCGTTTTCACGCTCCTCAATGAAAAGATCGACTTCATCACCAATCTTCAGGGCGGGTTGATCTTTAAATTCAGCCAATGGAACCAAGCCATCTGATTTGAAACCGATGTTCAAAATCACATCGCGTTCGTTGATGCCAACCACTACTCCTTTTACAACTTCAGCATTGGCTACCGTTGCAACGGTTCCGGAATAAAGCTTCGTAAGCTTATCCCTCTCCTGTGCGTTGTAACCTTCGCCGAATCCTTTTTTATCGAATGATTCCCAATCAAAATTTTCCGGAGAAACAAAAGCAGGCACAGGTGCCTTTTTTCCTACTGTGGTCAGAACCACAGGTACAATACCATCTTCCTCCTCAGCCTTTTTTTGCTGTTTGAAACGGGCTAGTTCATCCTGCTCCAACTCTGCCTCTGCTGATTTAACATCAAGGGGAGCCGGCTCTTCTTCCTTCGCCAGTTTCTTGTTGAGGGCTTCCTTAGCTGCCTCTTCTGATTTTGAAATTTTTGCCATAAACGAAAAACGCCCTGCATTACATGTTTTCGGTCGGGCTTACCGAAACACTTTTTTGGTTAAACAAGCCATTTTCACAATGAAAATAGCCCTCCCATTTTGGAAGGGCTGCAAATGTAAGAGAAACAAGGGTTTTTTCCGAATGCAGGAATCCTGCTTAAATCAGGCTAAAGCAGGCGTTTCAAACTTCTCCAGGTAATCAGCAACGCGCCTGACGAAACTTCCGCCCAATGCCCCATCGATCACCCTATGATCATAAGAATGGGATAAGAACATTTTGTGCCGGATCGCAATTACATCTCCATTAGGGGTTTCAAGCACCGCTGGCTTTTTTTGGATGGCGCCCAAAGCGAGGATGGCTGCTTGTGGCTGCATGATGATGGGCGTACCCATCACATTGCCAAAGGATCCGACATTTGAAACGGTATAAGTGCCATTGGTCAAATCATCCGGCTTCAACTTATTTTCCCTTGCTCTTCTCGCTAAGTCATTAATCGCACGCGCCAGTTGTGTGAGGTCGAGCTTATTGGCCTGCCGAACTACGGGTACAATCAGGTTTCCGGTTGGAAGCGCAACAGCAACACCGATGTTTATTTCTTTCTTAACAACAATCCGGTCTCCATCGACCTGAATGTTAATCATTGGAAAATCCTGAATGGCTTTGGCCACCGCCTGAACAAAAACAGGGGTGAAGGTTAAGTTCTCGCCAAATTTTTTGAGGAAGTCTCCTTTTTTTTCCTCTCGCCAATGTACAATGGAAGTTACATCGGCTTCAACAAAAGAGGTAACATGTGGTGAAACCCGTTTACTGTCCACCATGCGCTCGGCAATCATCCTGCGCATTCGATCCATCTGAAGAATTTCATCTTCTGGCCCAATTACTGCTGGAACCAGTGGTGCTGATAATGTTCCGCTGGGGGATGCAGGTCTTCTGAATTGTAAAAAACTTAAAAGATCCTTTTTGGTTACCCTGCCGCCTGCGCCAGTTCCTGAAATGGATTCAAGTTCGATCCCGGAAAGTTTTTCTTTTTTGGCAATTGTCCTGACAAGTGGAGAATAGAAACGGTTGGTCATTCGCCGCGAAGCGATCAATTCCTGTTTTGGTTGCGTTGCTGTTGATATGGTTACGGGTGCCATAACCGGTACCACGGTCGGCGTGGAAATTTTTTCAACGGGTTTCGCCGGTGCAGATGGTTTTGAGGGTTGTTGTTGAACTGCAACAGTTGTTTCGATGATTGCGATGGCCTTACCCACCTGAACCACCTCACCTTCTCTGGCGAGTATTTTCTTAAGCGTACCTGGATAAAGGCTTGGCACCTCGGTGTCAACTTTATCGGTCGCCACTTCAAGAACAGATTCATCCTGGCCAATCGGGTCGCCCGGCTGCTTAAGCCACTTTAGGATGGTGGCCTCCATAATGCTTTCGCCCATTTTGGGCATGATCAATTCTACTTCAGCCATAAATCAAGGCCCAAAGTTATGACATTGCCGACCAATCTGCTTTAAATTTTGAGGCTCTATAACCAAACCAATAGTCCTTGAAAATTGAGGTTCTAGATGCCGTAAAATTCATTTCCTGGTAAACTCAAAAGCTGTTTCACGATAATTATTCTCCATATCTTTAACGATCGTACTTATTATGAAGATCAGTTTGAAAGGAAAGCAAACAATTATAACCGGAGGAGGAAGCGGGATTGGTTTGGCAATGGTCAAGTCCTTTGTTGATGCGGGGTCCTTTGTGCATGTATTGGATTTCCGTGCAGACGAGGCTACCACCAACCTTCTTAAAGCAGGCATTGATGCCGTGTCGGTGAAGGTGCACAAATGTGATGTATCATCACAAGAAGATGTCTCAAAGGTGATCAATTCAATTCAAGGGAAAATTGAAATACTGATCAACAATGCAGGAATTGCCCACATTGGAACAGCGGAATCAACCGAGGAAACTGACTTTGATCGACTGGTAAGTGTGAATATTAAAGGCGTGTACAATTGTTTGCATGCTGTAATTCCTAAAATGAAAATCGCCGGAGGAGGTGTTGTGTTGAACACGGCCTCCATAGCCGGTAGTTTAGGGATTTCGGATCGATTCGCGTATAGCATGACCAAGGGTGCGGTACTTGCCATGACGTTATCAGTGGCAAAAGATTTTCTCTCCTATGGCATCCGGTGCAACAGTATTTCTCCAGCCCGAATTCACACTCCGTTTATTGACGGCTACTTAGAGAAAAATTATCCTGGCCGAGAAGAAGAGATGTTTGAAAAGCTTTCAAAAACACAACCGATTGGACGAATGGGTAAACCCGATGAGGTTGCAGCACTGGCGCTTTTTTTATGTTCAGATCAGGCCGGCTTCATTACCGGTACTGATTATCCGATCGACGGCGGCTTTGTAAAGCTTAATGGCGGTTAAGGTCTACTGCTTTTTTCACCTTTCTAATACATAAACAACTATATGAAACTGGTACGTTTTGGAAATCCTTCCAATGAAAAGCCTGGTGTCCTTGTGGATTCAGGGAAAATTCTGGACGTCAGTCCAATCATTTCTGATTACGACGAAAAGTTTTTTGGAGGAGAAGGCATTTCAAGGTTAAAAAATGAATTGGTAAAAGGTAATTTGTCTTTTGTGTCGGATGGTCAACGGCTGGGAGCGCCCATTGCCCGTCCGTCGAAAATTATATGTGTCGGCTTAAATTATTTGAAGCATGCCCGAGAGAGTAATATGGCTGTGCCTACTGAGCCAATTATTTTCTTCAAAGCCACGAGTTCAATTGTTGGTCCGGATGATGAAATCATCATTCCAAAAGGCAGCGCCAAAACCGATTGGGAAGTTGAACTGGCTGTGGTGATAGGAAAAAAAGCATCATACGTTTCTGAAGAAGATGCTCTGAATCATGTTGCAGGATATATGCTTCACAACGACGTTAGCGAGCGAGCCTTTCAGCTTGAGCGCGGCGGGCAGTGGGTGAAGGGCAAGAGCGCAGATAGTTTTGCTCCACTTGGTCCATGGATGGTGACCGCTGATGAGATTAAAGATCCACACAACCTCAGACTTTGGTTAAAGCTGAATGGTAAAATGCTACAGGATGAGTCAACCTCTGACATGATTTTCAAGGTCCCGTTTTTGGTGAGCTACATCAGTCAGTTTATGACCCTTTTGCCGGGTGATGTTATTTCCACTGGCACACCAGCAGGAGTGGGGCTTGGATTTAATCCTCCTGTTTATTTGAAGGATGGTGATGTTATTGAGCTTGGTATCGACGGGCTCGGAAAAGCCCGACAAAACGTGGTGTCCTTCGAAAAGGCCCGCAGATGAGAATAGATGCACATCAGCACTTCTGGAATTATGATTCGGTCCGTGATGCGTGGATGACCGATGACATGGGGGCTATCAAAAAAAATTTTGGTGCCTCTGATCTAAAGCCAAAACTTGATAACCTCAGCATAGATGGAACAGTGCTGGTTCAGGTCCAGCAAGATTTACAGGAAAATGTATGGCTTTTAAACATTGCCCGTCAACACTCTTTTGTAAAAGGGGTGGTTGGTTGGATAGACTTCACAGCGCCAGACCTTAAACAGCAGCTGGAGAAATTATCTGGAGAGGGCTTGCTGAAAGGCTTTCGGCATATAGTTCAATCGGAAAAAGATCCTGAATTTTTAAATAGACCACAGTTTTTGAATGGTGTCAGGACATTGGCTGACTTCAGATTCACGTACGACGTGTTGATCTATCACCACCAGCTGCCAATGGCTGTTAAATTCGCCCAAGCCTTGGATGGACAGCCGTTGGTCTTGGATCATATTGCCAAGCCGGATATCAGGAGTGGCAATTGGAAATCCTGGTCGGATGGGATTAAAAGCCTGGCACTACTTCCTCATGTTTTTTGCAAGATCTCCGGAATGGTTACAGAAGCCAACTGGTTGGGTTGGAAAGAGGAAGATTTCAAAGTTTACCTGGATGTGGTGACGGAAGCTTTTGGTCCTGCCAGAATGATGTATGGATCCGATTGGCCTGTGTGTGAGCTTGCCGGTGGCTACGATGCCCAGTATAAGATCGTTTCAAATTACTTTTCTTCCTTTTCCGCTGATGAACAGGCCTGCATTTTTGGTTTGAATGCTGCCCGATTCTATAAGCTCTGAAACATACTTAAGTGACAGCAGCTGGATATGCAGCCATTGAGCCGTATATTCAACGATCAATTCAACATCAAAATGGATTTGAACCTAAAGAATAAAGTCATTCTGGTGACAGGAGGAGCCAGAGGAATCGGCGCTGCAATTGTAAAGGTTTTGGCATCAGAAGGCGCGGTACCGGTGATTGTTGGAAAAGATGAGGATGACAACCTTAAAATGTTGGAGGAGATAAAAATTTTATCACCGGACTCCATTCAAATTAAGGCTGAATTGACCAAGCCGGAGGAATGTGCTTCGGCAGTTAAGATTGCCGCCGAACGTTATGGTCGAATGGATGGACTGGTCAACAATGCAGGGGTGAATGATGGCATCGGACTTGAAAAAGGTACATATGAAGAATTTATGTTGTCTCTTCATCGAAATGTTGTCCATTATTTTTTGATGACCCAAGGATGTTTGCCATTCCTTAAGCAATCGGGTGGCTCCATTGTGAACATAACTTCTAAAGTGGCTGAAACTGGACAAGGCAACACCAGCGCCTATGCAGCTGCCACTGGTGGTAGAAATGCACTGACCAGGGAATGGGCTGTTGAGTTACTTCCATTTGGAGTTCGGGTAAACGCTATTGTGGTCTCAGAATGTTATACTCCGTTGTACGAATATTGGGTCAATACTTTTCCGGATCCTCAGGCCAAGCTCAATGAGATCACCCGGAAAATTCCACTTGGCAAACGAATGACCAAGCCTGAAGAGATCGCCAACACCGCAGTTTTTTTATTGTCTGATCGGTCCTCCCATACTACAGGTCAGCTAATTCATGTTGATGGTGGTTATGTTCATCTCGACCGTGCGTTATAATTAATTCCAATAGCTATGACCCAAACCTCCAGAAATAATTATTTAATACCATTTGCACTGGTTACCAGTCTGTTTTTTTTATGGGCGTTTGTCCACAACCTCGAACCCATCCTCATTCCACATCTGAAAAAAGCTTGCAGGCTTACAGATTTAGAGTCAGCATTGATCGATTCTGCGGTCTACATTGGATATTTCGTCATGGCCTTGCCGGCGGGATTGGTCATGAAGCGATTCGGATATAAGGCAGGAATTCTGGCCGGACTACTCATGTATGGCGCTGGTGCGTTATTGTTTCTTCCTGCCGCTGATGGCCGACAGTATGGAATGTTTTTAGGGGCATTATTTGTGATTGCTTCAGGTTGTGCTTTTCTGGAGACGGCAGCAAATCCATACGTTACCATGTTGGGCTCACGGGATAGCGCTCATACAAGAATAAATTTTGCACAATCATTTAACGGGTTTGGTGCGTTCATTGCTCCATTCGCAGGTGGTTTATTTATTCTGAGTGGCAAAGAATATTCAGACGATACCCTTGCTGCCATGGCTCCTGCGGAGCTGGAGGCTTATCTGCAGATGGAGGCAGATGCCGTAAGGTTTCCCTATCTGGTTATTGCTTTGGTGGTTTTGTTTGTAGCGGTTCTGGTTTGGTTTACGAAGATGCCTGATGGAAGAACTTCATCAGTAGGAAAGTCCGGAGGTAATCTGTGGCAGGTTTTCAGGCATCGCCAATTGAAGTGGGGTGTGGTGGCTCAGTTTTTTTACGTCGGTGCTCAGGTAGGGGTTACAAGTTTCTTTATCCGGTTTTCAAAATTCAGTTCAGGAGTTCCTGAAAAAGAAGCTGCTTTTTGGCTTAGCATGGCTTTGCTTGGATTTATGGTTGGACGATTTGCCGGTACTTTACTCTCCAGGTTTATTCCTGCCAACCGCCTTTTATTAATTTATGCATCCTGTTGTATTGTATTGTTGCTCGTGGCCAGTTTGATAAAATCCGAATTGGCTTTATGGGCTCTTATTGCTGTTCCGTTTTTTGAATCCATTATTTTCCCCACCATTTTTTCTTTATCGATCGATGATCTGAAAGAAGACACGGAGCTTGGTTCATCGCTTGTTGTGATGGCCATCGCAGGCGGCGCATTCTTTCCATTGGCGATGGGTTGGATTTCAGACGCAACCGGGAATATTCAGATTGCTTACCTGGTGCCAGTAGCCTGCCTGCTGGTGGTATTGTGGTATAGTTTGGATGGCTACCGAGCCGAAAGCAATAGCCACGACACAAAGGCGGCTTAATACTTTTACAAATTTTTAATTCTCACAGGGTATGCGGTATTGTCTGGCATTGGATTTAAAGGAGGATTCCAAATTAATCGAGGACTATAAAAAATATCATCAGCGCATTTGGCCTGAAATAGCCGAAAGCATAAAATCAGCAGGGATATTGAGCATGGAGATCTGGAATACTGGAAACCGCATGTTTATGATTATGGAAGTGGCAGAGGGATTCAGCTTTGAAAAAAAGGCTGAAATGGATCGGTCCAATCCAAAAGTCAGAGAATGGGAGGAGTTGATGTGGAGATTCCAAAAGCCACTTCCCAATGCCTTACCGGGAGAAAAATGGATTCTAACGGAAAAAATATTTGATTTGAAGGATCAAGTATCCTGATGAAGATCGGATTGTTTATACCGTGTTACATCGATCAGTTTTATCCACGCGTTGGAATCGCGACCCATCAGCTCCTGGTGAAGTTGGGTTGCGATGTGCATTATGTCCGCGAACAAACCTGCTGTGGTCAACCTCTGGCCAATTCAGGTTATGAGGATAGTAGCCGTAGCTGTGCAAATCGTTTTATAAATAATTTTTCGGATTTCGATTTTACCGTGACCCCGTCAGGAAGTTGTGCCTACCATGTACGGCATCATTATGATTTCATTCAGCAAACAAGTGATGTCGTTCATGTGAGAAATTCGACGTTGGAATTGACAGAGTTTATTGTTGATGTTCTTAAGAAGCCATTGCCAAAGGTCACCTTTCCCCATAAGGTTGGTTTACATTCCGGATGTCATGGACTTAGAGGGCTTAGGCTTGCTGCTGCTTCCGAAACAAAAGAATCTGCATTTAATAAAGTTGAAGAATTGCTAAATGCAGTGGATGGTCTGGAGTTGGTCTATCCAGAGCGCTTGGATGAGTGTTGTGGTTTTGGTGGAACTTTTTCAGTTAAGGAGGAAAAAGTTAGCGTTGCTATGGGTAACGATCGGATTCACGGCTTCCTGGAAAAAGATGTAGCGTACATCACCTCGGCTGACATGTCCTGTTTGATGCACCTCGATGGATTGATCAGACGCCAAGGTTTGTTGGTACAGGTAGTGCATGTTGCTGAAATTTTGAACGAATCTGTATATGGGGCATCCTGAGGAAGCTTCCAGATTTTTAGCAAACGCCGATCGGGCGAAATGGCATGACCAAACGCTTTGGATGGTCAGGCAAAAAAGAGATGTTGCAACTGGTTTTGTTTCGGAGTGGGAGGAATTGCGGAGCGTGGCTTCGGCCATAAAGGAACACACCTTGTCCAGGCTCGATGATTACCTCACTGAGTTTGAATCCAATGCGCTATTAAATGGAATTAAAGTGCATTGGGCTGAAAATGCTGACGAGCATAACCGTATTGTATTAGGAATCCTCTCGCGCAGAAAAATAGATACGCTGGTTAAAAGTAAAAGTATCCTGACGGAGGAGTGTCATTTGAATGACTTCCTTCAGGAAAATGGTATTGAAGTGATTGATACCGATTTAGGCGAGCGGATTGTTCAATTTGCCAAGCAACCGCCCAGCCACATTGTGATGCCCGCCATTCATATGAAGCGTGGCGAAATCAGTGAGTTGTTTCATGAAAAACTCGGAACAGAAAAGGGGAATGAAGACGCAACCTATCTAACCAGAGCGGCGCGCAAACACCTTCGGGATAAATTTCTGAAAGCCAAAGCGGCGCTTACAGGTGTCAATTTTGCCATTGCGGAGACCGGTGGGTTTGTGGTTTGTACCAATGAGGGCAATGCTGATATGGGCGTTCATTTGGCCGATGTTCACATCGCAAGCATGGGGATTGAAAAGCTCATTCCGCGATGGGAAGATTTGGGCGTGTTCACCAGAATCCTGGCGCGTAGTGGCACGGGTCAGGCCATAACCAACTACACTTCGCATTTTCATAAACCAAGGAAGGGTCAGGAGTTGCATTTGATTTTGGTAGACAATGGCAGAACCAAACAACTGGGGCGGGAGCATTTTCGGAGCAGCCTTAAATGTATCCGATGTGGTGCTTGTATGAATACCTGTCCCGTGTACCGTCGTAGTGGGGGATTTAGTTATAAGTCAACGGTACCTGGACCAATTGGTTCTATTTTGTCACCCGGGATTGATTTAAAAAAGTACAGTTCACTTCCCTTCGCCAGTTCATTGTGCGGATCTTGTTCAGATGTTTGTCCGGTTAAAATCAATATTCATGATCAACTGTATCGATGGCGACAGGAGATCATGCAGCATAATAATGGACAGGTTCAAGGAAAAATTTTTAGTCGAATGGCTGGATTTTTACTGGCTTCGCCTTTTTGGTACCGGGTTCTCTCCTCCATGGTGACGGGAATTTCAAAGGTATTTCCGGGCGCTTTAAAGAATTCCTTTTTGGTTTGGGGAAATCAGCGAGAATTTCCGCCCGTTCCGCGGCAGACATTCAGGGATTGGTTTGATCAAAATGCTGGTAAGGGATGAGCGCTAAGGAAAAAATATTGAGTCGAATTCGTGACTTGAGTTTACCACCAGCGAATTTGCCTGAAACGATTTCGTTCCCTGACCGAGGTGATAAGTTGGGGGGGTTAAAAAAGTCTTTGGAATTGGCCGGTGCAAAAGTGATAGAGCACAATGGCGAGGGACTGTCTTTTTTGTTGAGCAATTATTTTTCGGCGAACGTATCAATGTTGTCTTTGGTAAATGGTGTTCAAGGAAATTTTTTCTTAGAGGGCATCAATCAGCCCGGTGAATTGGAGGGACTGGAGGTGGCAGTTATACCTGCGGCATTTGGTGTTGCTGAAACCGGAGCCTTGTGGCTCAAGGAAGAGGCATTAACTTTTCCTGTCCTGCCATTTATTGTACAGCATTTGGTTCTGGTGGTTTCAAAAGAGGCCATTGTTTCAGATATGCATGAGGCTTATCGCCGAATTGGTCCGATGCATCGGAATTTTGGAGTATTTGTTGCAGGGCCTTCAAAAACAGCCGATATTGAACAGTCGGTGGTCATTGGGGCGCATGGGCCATTGAGTCTTACAGTAGTTTTAAAATAATATTCTCTTCATGAAGGAAAAAGATAAAAAACGTGGCCAAACAGGGTCGACCGGAAAGGGATCAGGTCTATGGGACTTTTCGGCTTTGATCATTATTCTGCTTTACCTGGGCGTTGAGTTTGTTCCCAAGTTTGATTCATTTGATGTTTTGGGGCCGCAGTGGATTTACCTCAACAGCCTTAATGTTTTAAGCATTCTGTTGTTATGGTGGGAAAAAAGAACGGAGGCGGCACAGGCAGTTTTTAAATCCTTGCTTACCGTTACCATGATCATGTTGATTTTGGTGATGGGGCTTTCTATACTATGGGCAGGTAATCAAGTCGAGTCGTTGTTTTGTTACTCCCGCTATCTAACTACGGCCACCATGTTTTTGTGCATTTCGATGTTGATGTATGGTCGGATGCAGATCTTTTCTTATGTGGCTTATGCGGTAGTAGCGGTTTTGATTGTTCAGAGTGCCCAGGTGATTGATCAGTATTTTGATGGATTGAAGTTGGGCTCTTCCTTAGCTGATGTAATTAATATTCTTAAACTCAATACGGGTAATAAAAATATTCTTGCTGCGAGCCTGGTGGTTAAGTTTCCATTTCTCTTTTACCTCATTCTAACTCGGAATTATTTGCTCCGTTTGCTTTTCGGTTTAGCCTTGATTTTGGCTTCGGTTGCACTGGTGCTGGTTAATGCTCGATCTGCATTTGTTTCCTTTGTTTTGATCACGGGTGCCTATACCATTCACGTAGTTTTAGAGTTTCTCAAAAATAAATCCAGGGGAGAATTAATTACCCAGCTGTTATTGGTTGCTATTCCCTTTGTTATTGGTGTTCAAGTCTCCAATGCCTTAATCCGATATGGAATCCGTTCAGGAGGAGAAACTGAGTATGGTACATTATTAAACAGGATAAGCGCTAGTGGGCTTGCAAATACTAGTACCTCCTCACGTTTTTTTCAGTACTCAAGTGCACTTGATTACATTGGCTCCGATCCTATATTAGGATGTGGTGTGGGTAACTGGAAGCTGGCATCCTTACCTTATGAGTCTGAGTTCTCTAATGACCTTTATGTCAGTTATCACGTTCACAACGACTTTCTTGAAATCACAGCGGAAACGGGATTGATAGGGGGAGGGCTATTCCTCATACTTTTTGTCTTCTGTTTTTACAACGGCATTAAACGATACTTCAAGGAGCAGTCAACGGAGGACCGCATTTTATTGGCCACTGTACTGATGGCACTTGGTTGCTATGTGGTGGACGCTTTTTTGAATTTTCCACTGGAGCGTCCTGTTATGCAATTTTACTTTGCCATGCTGTTGGCTTTTTCAGGTATACTGATCATGCCAGTGCTAAGGTCCTGGTTTGAAGTTCGCTCCAAATCAACCATCAGCTTTTTCGCCGTAGCCTGTCTTCTTATGAATGCGCCGGCTGAATACTTCCACATTACGTATTATCGTTCATTAATCGCTCAGGCCATCTATAGCTACGATTCTCTAAAAGGAGAGCCGGAACGTACCTGGGATGAGGTCAAAGATGCATTTCCACCCATTCCCAACATCAATGCTTTTTGTATCCCAATCAATGAAATCAAGGCCAAGTACCTGATGAAGGAAAAGCGATACGACGAGGCGATTCAAGTCCTGGCCGCTGCCAACCACAACCCCGCCCTGGGATACAATGAATTTTTGAGGGCATTTATTTATTACAACACCGAAAAGCGGGACAGTGCATTCCGTCTGGCTAAAAATGCTTTTTATAAACGACCAAGATCAAAATCCTACTACGACTTGTTGGCCAAGTTTTGTATTCAGCGAAAAGACTCCACCACATTGGGTGAAATGTTCCGAAAAATTGTTCCGTTAAGGAATGAGGATTGGGTGTGGGATTTGTATTTGGCAGGCATTAAAGAGGCAGGTGGAACGAAAGAGGACCTGACCTCCAAAATGAGCCAGGCGCTGGTGGCCTTTCCTCAAAGTGAATTGTTGCGCAATCGACAGAAAAATATCTACTATTCAGATGAATATCGTTTTGCAGTAAGTCGCGGAATTGAGTTCTATCAGAAAAAAGATTATTCAAATGCCGCCAAGGCTTTCATGCAGGCAGCTTCCCTGAATCCATTTGATTATTCAAATTTTGAAAATGTTGGTTTGTCGTATTATGCCATGACAGACTATTCAAACGCTGTCTCCTGGTTTGAAAAGGTTTTTTCCATCCGACCTAAAGTAGATGGTAAGTCTGAGTATTTCCTTGGCTTGTCTTATGTGAATCTCGGTGACCGCAGCAAAGGTTGTCCTTTCCTGAAAGTTGCCTCTGATTTAAACTTTAGCGAAGGAAGAAGCTACTACGGCTCACTTTGCAAATAGGCGCTTTACCTAGAGTGGCTTTATTTAACAGAAACAGCTGATTACTTAATTTGGACCACTGAAATCATTCGGGGTGTAGCACAGCCCGGCTAGTACGCTACGTTCGGGACGTAGAGTTCGGTGGTTCCCCCGACACCATAGAAATGCTTCCTTCCAAGAAAATTAAATTTTTGTTCCATTCGAATGCACCACTTTGTTAATCCTTTTCCCTTTTTAGGAATAAAAATTCAACCGTCAGTCCATTTTTGGGATTGACTAACCCTAAAGTCCTACTTCAGGCCGATCTAATTAAATCCTAATTGCGGTCGACCGTATCTCAATACAGTCAAAACTAATTTTAATCAATCACCACACCGTAGGTGTCGTGAATTGATCATGGCTGCAAAATTTTCAAAGCAAAAAGAGAGCATTCCAAATTTTGAATTCGACGACACCTGTCAGTTCGAGTCTTTGGTTCCTCTATTGCTGAAAGCACGAACGGAGTTGGCTGAATTGAAAGGCTACACTAGTTTATTCCAGGAGCGAGAGGCCTTATTGAATCCCTTATACCTCAATGATGCTTCAAAAGGGCTGAGTGCGGAGGGTGTTGAAAACAACCATGAGGCGGCCTTCGAAAACCAACTTTATTCCGATGGGGAACAGTCAGAGCCCTATATTGGCTTGCTTCGGATCAGGGATGGGTTATTGATGGAAGGAATAAATGCTCTTCAGTTCAATGATTCGCTGATGTCTATTGGCTCAGTTTTAAATGGAGGGGAAAAAGCCTTAGGTTTCAGAAAACGAGACTTCTCATTAAAAAAATCGTTGCCTGGTCAACTATCGATGGGTGTACCGTCGTCTGAAATTGAGGAAGCCTTGTCGAATGTTCAGGGTTTTTTATCCAAATCAAAATCGGACATCGATCCTTTGATTAAGGCTTGTGTTGTTCATTTTAACCTCGAGCACATCCAGCCATTCAGTCAGTACAACAGTCGAATGGCTAAAATTTACTTTAATAAGCTCCTGGTTTCGATGGGCTTGTTAAAGTATCCTGTTTTAACACTTGGTGAATTTGTCCGTTCAACTTCAGAAAACTTTGTCAAAGTTTATAAGGAGGTTACCCACAACTCAGATTGGTGCCCTTACTTGAAATTCATGTTGCTTTCGGTGGCTTCTGCAGCCAGAAAGCAGCGCCAGTTGCTGGAAAAAACCCTGGTTTTGCATCGCGAAACTCAGCGAAGAATGATTTCAAAATGTGAAGGCGCCTACAGCCCTGAATTGCTTGATCTTATCTTCATTATGCCTGTGCTCTCACCCCTTAGGCTATCAGCGAGGTTGGATATCCATTACACCACTTCCACCCGATATTTGAGGAAGTTAATGGAGGAAGGCATCCTGATCAATCGCCAGTCAGGAAAATACCAATTGTATATCAACAGGAATTTCATTCAGTTGCTGGGGGTGTAGACTCCGGCAATTCCTGCTTCAGCACTTGTTCCTAAAGAGTTCTTTTGTCATAGACCTTTTCAGTAAGGACTAACAGTCATTTGGGTTAATATTTTATCCTAAAAAATTTAAAATCAATACTATTATTTGAAAATAGGTTTGAAAAATACCCTCATTAGAGAAAAAAGTATAAAAAATTCATGATGATGGGTTAAAATTAGCCTTAGGTTCCCATTTTTGACATAAAATCAAAAAGCAAGCCTATGAGCAAACCTAAAACCCGTTGGATTGTAATTTTTATCATCCTGGTAGCCCTTCAATTAATCGCATTGGGCTATTCGCCTAGCCTGGACGCCACCTCAACCGAAGGAATCGACAAATCAGATACGGCATGGATGATCGTGGCAACCGCCATGGTTCTATTTATGACGCCCGGACTGAGCTTTTTCTATGGTGGCATGGTCAGCGTAAAAAGTGTCATTTCAACCATGCTTCAGAGTTTCATCGCTCTGGGCATCATTAGCCTGCTTTGGTACCTGGTTGGATTTAGTCTCGCTTTCGGAGAAAGTATAGGGGGACTAATCGGCAACCCAGCCACATTTTTTGCATTTAAAGATGTTGGTCTCTCCGTGCATCCAGCGCTCTCACCTACGGTTCCTTTAATGCTTTTTGCATTTTTTCAACTCAAGTTTGCCATCATTACCCCGGCACTAATCACCGGCAGTTTTGCCGAGCGGGTAAAATTCACTTCCTACCTGATTTTCATGTGCCTGTTCTCACTTTTCATTTATGCACCACTGGCGCACTGGACCTGGCACCCGGATGGTTTTTTGAGGAAACTTGGTGTCCTTGATTTTGCCGGCGGCACCGTGGTACACATGTCTGCTGGATTTGCTGCACTGGCCGGTGCATCTATCCTTGGTAAAAGGGAATTTAAATTCCATATGCCTGCCAACATTCCATTCATTATCCTCGGAACTGGTATGCTTTGGTTTGGATGGTTTGGTTTTAATGCAGGTTCGGCACTTTCCTCCAGCGGACTTGCCGTATTGGCTTTTGGAACCACCAACATGGCCGCTGCCTCAGCATTAATCACCTGGGTGATGTTTGATGCACTCGTTGGAAGAAAAATTACTGCCATGGGTGCGTGCATTGGTGCAGTGGTGGGTTTGGTAGCCATTACACCGGCAGCTGGATTCGTAAATATTGGACAAAGTGTTTTCATTGGATTTGCCGCTGCACTCATCAGCAATCTTGCAGTCTATTACAAGCAAAAGACTTCATTGGATGATACACTTGATGTGTTTCCTTGTCACGGTGTGGGTGGAATTGTTGGAATGCTTTTAACAGGCGTATTCGCTAAGGACGTGGGACTGATTTACGGTCAATACACCACATTTCTATATCATCTTCTTGCTTTGGGCGTAGTTGGCATATTCACCTTCGGCGGCTCCTACATTATTTTCAAAATAACCAGCGCCATCATCAATCTGAGGGTATCGCCCGAAGAGGAAAAATTAGGCTTGGATATTTCTCAACACCAGGAAACACTTCAGGTGTCGTAGCTGGATCTTGTGTGATCCTATTTCGATGGGATCACTAAAGCATCCGGCAGGGACTCTGACCTCCCCGCACGGACACCTTAGCTTATGTTAACTAAAACACACACAAAAATATGAAAAACCCTTTGAAGGCATTTATATATACACTCTCTCTACTCCATTTGATTTCCCTGGTCGCTAAGGCACAAACCGATGGTATTGTGATGGCTTCTGCATTGGTGGCCCCTGCTCCTGAACAAATGATCCAATTGAATGCGCCCAAAGAGGAGGAAAATAACAACCACAATGAAGGTAAACTTTCTGTATCCGGCTATTTTGATACCTACTACTTCGCTAACCTTAACAACCCCTCAACCCGCAGCAACCTTGGTGCATCTGGCATCAGCAGGGGTTTCGACCGATATCCCGGTCAGTTTCAACTTGGCATGTTTATGTCACGAACGGCCTACAGTTACAAAAACACCGAAATGGTCGGAGAAATTGGTTACGGTCCGAATGTTGAGTATGGCAGCTACGGAAATGATTTCAGGTATAAATGGGGAACGGTTATCGCCAATTCAACCTATTCAGCCATTATGATCAAACAAGCCTATATCACCACGAAGGCTACTGAAAAATTGAGTTTTACCGTGGGTCAGTTTGGAACACACATCGGCTACGAAATGATTGATGCTCCACTCAATTTCCACTATTCCATCAACAATACTTTTAATGCAGGAATTCCTTTTTATCACCTTGGTCTCAAGTCAAACTTTGCAGCATCTGAAAAAATTGGATTAATGGCCGGTTTGGTGAATGGAACCGATAATCTTAACGACAACAACCGTGGCAAAAGTTTTATAGGTCAATTTTCCTGGTTGCCTACCGAAAAGCTTTCCATCTATTTCAATACCATTCAAGGCAACGAGGCCAATTCAAGAACAAACGGTAAGGACACCACTTCATATTTTGGTGTTCTAGATCTGGTGGCAACTTATAAACTATCAGACCGCTGGTCCATTACTTATTGGGGCATGCGTGGAACGCTCAGGGGTGAATTTCAGGGATCAGGTTACGAAGCTAAATCCAGACATTGGACTGGAAGTTCCGTCTACCTAACCTACAGTGTTTCAAACATGGTATCCATCGGTACACGCATCGAGTATTTTGATAACCGTGATGGCGCCAGGGCGCTGCTCACCCATGGAAAAGGTACCGACGCTGAAACAATCACACTCACCGCCAAATTCAGTCTCGCGGATGATCGGCTTCAAATCAAACCTGAATTCAGGATTGACCATTTCAGGAAAATCACTGGTTCCAATGGCGAGCAACCGCTACAACAGTTCGTGGATCAAAACGGAAATTTTACCAAAACCAATCAGGCTACTATAGGCGTGGCCGCGATTTATAAATTCTGAATTCATTCAAAATAAAATCCTGGTAAGCCTGTCTCTTCGTGTAATGGCAAATGTCGGGGGCCATCATGAAGGACGGGCGAGCCGGATTCATTTCGGCAGGTTTCTTTCAATTCGTCAAGTATAAAATCTCCGGTCATCCCTATAAAAGGCTTGACTGAAAATGATTTTGTTAACTTTCCGAAAACGAATTCAATGCTATGAAACCCGTTAATTTTCTTCTGATTTTCCTTTCGCTGACCAGTCTTATTGCCCTTTCACAAAAGACCAAGTCGGACATTGTTGCTGAGCTCAATGCAAAAGAGGAATTCTACTCAGCGCAGGCGCTAAAAATCTGGGGTTTCGCTGAAGTGGGCTATAAAGAAGTGCAGAGTTCAGCATTGCTTCAAAAGATACTTTCTGATGCAGGCTTTAAAATAGAATCAGGCGTGGCAGGAATGCCTACGGCATTTACCGCAACGTTCGGTTCCGGTAAGCCCATTATCGGTATCCTGGGTGAATATGATGCGCTTCCGGGACTTGCACAAGAAGCCATTACCGAACAAAAACCAATTGTTGGTCAGCGAGCGGGTCACGCGTGCGGTCACCATCTCTTTGGCGTTGCATCGGCAGCTGCAGCCATTGAAGTAAAAAACTGGCTTATCACAACCCGTAAATCAGGCACGATCAGATTTTATGGAACCCCTGCTGAGGAAGGTGGAAGTGGAAAGGTGTATATGGTCAGAGAAGGACTTTTCAGCGATGTCGATGCAGTAATCAACTGGCATCCTGGCGACGCCAACGATGCGAGTGCTGGTGGATCTTTGGCCAATAAGACTGGTAAATTCAGATTTTATGGAATCGCCTCACATGCAGCTGTTGCTCCTGAGCGTGGCCGCTCTGCTTTGGATGCTGTTGAGGCTATGAACATCATGACCAACATGATGCGCGAACACGTGAGCGAGAAAACCAGAATACATTATGTCATTACCAGAGGCGGTGAAGCACCCAATGTGGTGCCAGCATTTGCTGAAGTCTATTATTATGTTCGTCATCCGAAAAGAAATGAAGTGAAAGAAACCTGGGATCGTCTCACCCGCATTGCACAAGGTGCCGCCATGGCAACGGATACCCGCGTTGAAATTGAGGTGACAGGCGGCGTGTATGATTTACTTCCCAATCAAACCCTGGCCGCGGTCATGGAAAAAAATTTAAGTGAAGTTGGCGGTGTCCGCTATTCAGCCTCTGAAAAGGAATTTGCAGTAAGGATACAAAAGTCCCTCTCTGGAAATATTCCCTCCCTGGATCAGGCATTCCTGATTGCTCCTTCAAAAAAAGCAACAGAAGCAGGCTCCACCGATGTTGGGGACGTGAGTTGGGTAGTTCCTACTGTTGGACTTAGTGCCGCAACCTGGGTGCCAGGCACACCTCCCCATAGTTGGCAAGCGGTAGCTGCAGGCGGAACACCAATTGGCACCAAGGGTATGATGGTGGCTGCCAAATCTATGGCGCTTACCGCAGCCGATCTTTTTTCTGATGCTTCACTCATTCAAAATGCATGGAAGGAATTTAAGTCCTCAGTAGGTGAAAATTTTAAGTATGAGTCTTTGCTGGGTGACCGGAAACCTGCTCTGAATTATCGTGATTAATCAGCCAGCTGGATGCGCGCTGAGGCTCCAGTCCTCTGGTTCATTTGTTATTTTTGGCTGAAATGAATTTTGTCTATCCCTCCATACTGTGGGCAATATCCGCCTTATCCATTCCGGTTATTGTTCACCTTTTTAATTTCAGGAGAGCCAAAAAAGTATTTTTTCCCGGAAATCGTTTTTTGAAAAAGGTACTGGAGGAAAGTTCCAGCAAAAGGAAAATCCGTCATTGGATTGCTCTGTTTTGTCGCATCATGTTCCTTCTCTTTTTGGTCCTTGCTTTTGCACAGCCATTTATTCCTGCCCGGCAACAGGCCAGTTCAGATGGAAAAGTCACCATCATCCTCGATAATTCACCCAGCATGTCTGTTCCTATGCCTGATCAGACCAGTGCCTTTGATCATGCCCTGCAATACGCCTCAGCCATAATTGAAAAATATCCTCTCGGTACAAGATTCCGAATACTGACGCAGGACATTCAAGCTGCCACCGCTTCATATTTACCTTCATCAGAGGCAAAAGAGTTTTTGTCTTCTATCCGGCTGACTTCCACTGCCCGGGATTTTGGTCAGCTGATTAAGCGGGCTGAAAAAAATCAGGACGTGTTTCTTATTTCAGATTTTCAGCAGTCGATATTGGAAGCATTCAAAATTTCCGATTCCCTGAAAACGTGGAGGTGTATTCCAATCCAGGCTGAAGAAACCAACAATCTGTATGTTGATTCAGTTGCATTTGAAAATCCTTTTATGCTTCCCGGGGCCACCAACCAGTTAACGGTTTGGTTAAGAAATGACGGCCGCGCTGATGCAGATCAGATCAACATTAAAATCTCCAGCAATGCAAAACTTGAAGCGACTGCAACCGCCGCCATTCCCGCCCAGAGTGTTACCAAAGTTTCATTCAACCTCAGCAGTGCCACCCGTTATACCCCGATTAAAATTGAAGTACAGGATTTTCCGGTCAGTTTCGATAATGAGTTTTTTTTGACAGCCCAGCCTTTGCGGATCATTAGAATTGCGCATCTTTTTGATGGTGTGCGTGAACCTTTTTTTGAGACGGTTTACCGCAATTCTGAAATATTTGAATTCAGATCCTTCCGTTCCAGTGCTGCAGCGTACAGTTTCCTGCAGATCGCCGACCTGATTATTTTAGATGGGCTGTCGGATTACCCATCTGCGCTCAAGGATTTATTAAATTCCAAGAGTGAAAAAAGTTTTCTAATCGTCCCTTCAGAAAAACCGAATAACTCCTCTCTCAATGGATTCAATGGAATTTCTTTACGGACAATTTCCGACGGCGTCCGTCAGTCTATCGCACCACCTGATCTGAGGGATCCTTTTTTCAAAGATATTTTTGAAGGAAAAACAGATTTGGCCAACATGCCGTCGGCGCTTCCAACCATCGCTTGGGGCAATGATCGATCTGCCATTCTCAATTTCAGGGATGGCGTTCCTTTTCTTTCAAGATTTGGAAACATCTTTATAATGGCCTCGCCACTGTCAACCCGTTTTACTGATTTTGGAAAGCATGGTCTCATGGTGCCCGTGATGTACCGAATTGCAGCTTCTGCGAGGCGCGACTTAGGAAGATCTTTTTTTTATACCGATGCTCCGCTCATTCTGGTGCCTTCAGATTCCATACCGTCCGGAAGAGCGGTTGTCCTGAGTGGTGCCAGGGAATTTACGCCGACCCAAAGGACATGGTCGGGTAAAACCGGACTTGGCCTGGAAGGGATAGACCCCGACCCGGGTATTTATGCTGCAAAAATTGACCAGGATACACTTGCTTTGGTTGCCTTAAACAGCCGGCGAAAAGAGTCCAAAATGGATTTATTGACCGAGGAGGAAATTAGAAATCGGTTACCAGGCGTGGAAGTGGTTGGTTCAGGTGGTATTAAGACTTTTAGTAACGAGATAAAAGAAAGATATTTGGGGGTCAGTCTTTGGAAATACTGCTTGGCCTTGGCACTGCTGTTCCTTCTGGGCGAAATAATCGTCCTGAGGTCAGATAGGCAAGACGCCCAGCGATCAGAAGACAGCAAAGACGGTCAGGCTCTAAAAACCGCATGAAGATACTCCTTCAGTCACCCCTCATCCTGGATAAAAATTCCAGTTTTCATAAAAAGAGGAAAAATGTCCTCATTCAGGGCGGGAAAATTCAGGATATAGGCGATAAATCATTCCAGGCTGATAAAACCATTGATGCAGAGGGCATGATCCTCTCGCCGGGATGGTTGGATCTGGGTACTGTTGCGGGTGATCCCGGAACCGAATACCGCGAGGATCTGGAGTCGGTTACCAAGGCTGCAGCAGCAGGAGGTTTTACAGAGATTGCTCTTTTGCCCAACACCAACCCTGCCATTCAAACAAAAAATGACCTTGCCTACCTCACTGCTAAAAATGGTGAGCGCTTGGTCAATGTTCACCCCATTGCCTCAGTAACCAGGAACAATAAGGGAGAAGAGTTGACCGATATGATTGATTTGAATGTGGGGGGCGCGGTCGCTTTTAGCGATGGATTGAAATCAATCTACAACACGGACATCTTTCTCAAGTCACTTCAATACCTAAAAAAATTCGATGGCGTCCTCGTCGACTATGCCCACGATCATTGGCTGGACCTTTTTGGTCAGATGAACGAAGGCCCGGTGAGTACTGCGTTGGGCCTGAAGGGTCGTCCGCTGCTTTCGGAGGAAGTTGCAGTATCCAGAAACCTCCGGTTACTGGGTTACGCCGGTGGAAGACTTCACCTACTTCATGTATCGGCACCAAAGGCTGTTGATCTGGTACGCGCTGCTTTAAAGAAGGGTATTCGCATCACCTGTGATGTTACTTCCTACCAGCCGTTGCTTGAAGATGGAATGCTCAACGACTTTGACACCAACCTAAAAGTGAATCCACCCCTAAGGGATCGCTCCAGCAATGATAAATTGATCAGAGGACTGAAGGATGGCACCATTTCCATCATTACTTCAGGCCACACACCAGTAGATGATGAAAGCAAGGTGGTAGAGTTTGATCATGCCGAACCTGGCATGGTCAACCTGCAAACAGTGGCTGCTCAGCTTACCAAGCTTTCTGAGGATATAAAATGGGAAGAGCTGTTGGAGAAGGTAACGTTAAATCCAAGGAACCTATTAGGCCTTGAGTCACCCAAAATTGAAGAAGGCGAACGCGCCAACCTTACGCTGTTGGATCCTGCGGCTGAATGGATTTTTAAACCGGAGGATAATTTTTCTAAATCAGGGAACTCGCCTTTTTTCGGTAAGCCTTTAAAAGGTAAAGTCAAGGCAACATTCAACAACGGCAAGTACTGGTTGAATGCCTGAGCGCAATAGAATTAATCCGCTGTTCACCGTTTCTCTTCGCTACGGGCTTATAGCATCCGTCGCTGGTATGGCGAGTGTGGTCGCGTTTTTCTATATGGGAAAACATCCGTTTTGGATTTTTCCATTGTTTGATATCCGAATCCTTGTCATTTCCATTTTACTCTTCTTTAGTCTAAAGGAAATAAGAGATTATTTTTTTGGAGGCCTACTTTTTTTCTGGCAGGGAATAGCCGGAAGCATCATTTTATTTTAGTAATGGCCTTGCTGGGGTTTTGCCGGCATTTATGGTTTCGGATCGCTTGAGGATTCATTTGTTTCGGAGTACGTCCGTCAGGGGTTGGAACAAATCAATGCACTTAGCGACGCCTCGGCTGCCCAAATTGGAAAGCCGGCAGTGGAGGAGATGAAAAAAACGCTGCCAGAGACCTCACTGGCCTGGATGGCTAAAAGGTATGCCATTCAAACCCTGACGTTTGGCCTTTTTATTTGCGTAATCATCTCGGTAGTTTTGAGAAAGCATAACCAGCAGACTCCATGAATTTACCATTTTTTGATTCTGAAGAACCCGTAACAGTCCGCAACACGGGCTTGCGATACGGCATAATTTTAGGACTTGTTTCCATTGCCTACTTCCTATTGCTGGTGGTCTCAGGTGTCAATACCGCTGATGGATGGGGTCGATGGTCCAGCCTACTACTCAATGCAGGCATCCTGGTCCTTGGGCAAATTTATTTCCGCCAGAATGGAGATGGTTATATGTCCTATGGACAGGGGATGGGTATTTCATTCTGGATGGGTGCACTATCTTCTTTCATTCTAAGTGTATTTACCTATGTCTATATCAAGTTCATTGATTCTGATTTTCTTCTGATGATGGAAGACATTCAGCGGGCTGCTATGGAAGAACGTGGCATGTCCGATGAGCAGATTGACCAAGCCATGGAAATGGTGGCTAAATTTTCAACCCCTGAGTGGATTTTTGTCTTTGGTGTTTTAGGTGGCATCATCGGTGTGTTGCTGGTCGGGCTGCTGGTCACTATTTTCACGCAGAAACCTAACCGATCCATGCCGGAGTAGATTTGTGAAAAACCTCTCTATAGTTATACCCGCCAAAGATGAGGCCGAATCCATCCCGGAGCTTTTGTCGTGGATCAATCGTGTGGTTCAAAAAGAACAATACACTTACGAGGTAATTTTTATTGATGACGGAAGCACTGACCAAACCTGGGAGGTTATCAGAAAGCTGGCCTCAGCAGATTCAAACTATAAGGCCGTAAGGCTAAATCGGAATTTTGGAAAATCCGCTGCACTCCAGACCGGCTTTCAATTGGCAGAGGGTGAGGTGGTGATAACCATGGATGCCGATTTGCAGGATAGCCCGGATGAAATTCCTTCCCTTTACAGGCTGATTACTGAACAGGGATTTGATCTGGTCAGTGGCTGGAAAAAGAAACGACATGACCCAATAACCAAAACGCTCCCATCTAAATTCTTCAACCTGGTTACAAGAAAGATTTCAGGAATTGATTTGCACGATTTTAACTGCGGGCTAAAGGCGTACAGAAAAGTTGTCGTCAAAAATATCCGCTTGTATGGAGAAATGCACCGCTACATTCCGCTGCTTTCAAAATGGGCTGGGTTTTCTCGGATTACCGAAAAAGAGGTTGAACACCACGAAAGGAAATTTGGGGTAAGCAAATATGGTTGGGAGCGTATGATGAGGGGTTTTTTGGATCTGCTGACCATTACGTTTGTTGGAAAATTTGCGCAACGACCGATGCATTTTTTTGGAAGCTGGGGTGTATTGTGGTTCCTCGCCGGATTGGGTATGACGGCTTTTATTCTCTGGCAAAAAGTGGAAAGCATTTTTATCACCGGTGTCCCGGTTAAACGAGAAGTAACGGAACAACCTATATTTTATCTGGCGCTTGTGGCCGTGCTGGTAGGAAGTCAACTTTTTCTAACCGGATTCATTGCTGAACTTATTGCGCGACAATCCCTTTCGCGCAGGGATTACCTAGCCATTGAAAAAATTAATTGTTAGCAGTCCGAGCGGACTGATGACTACTCGTACATTTTCTGATAATACTCCGCTGCCATTCGGTCTGAGTCGAAGGTGACCATCACATCTTTCATGGATTGAACCATAATCTTCTGCCAGGCAGAAGGATTACGGTAGTAAGCCGGCATTACCTCCTCTTCCAATACGCGATAAAGGTTAACCGACTCGGTATGATCCTTTTCTTCGGGCGTTAGGGCGGTCGGCGCATGCGGAATCAAGTATGAATTTTTTCCATGCCGGGCGAACTCGGGAATCCATCCGTCGGCGATGGATAAATTGATGCTTCCGTTCATGGCTGCCGTCATTCCTGAAGTCCCGGAAGCCTCGCGAAACAACCTTGGATTGTTGAGCCAGACATCAGATCCCTTTTTCAAAAGCCCTGACAATCTGATTTCATAACCGGTTAAAACGGCTGCATTGGAGAATTCTTTCAGCCTATAGAAAATACTATTAAACAGGTCAATGCTTGCCTGATCCTCAGGATAGGGTTTACCTGCCCATATTATTTGGATGGGATAATCCTGGTTTGAAAGTAGGGTCCTTAATTTTTCAATATCCCGCAGAATCAGATCGGCTCTTTTATAGGCCGCGAACCTGCGCGCCCAAACGATGGTAAGCACATCTACATTAAACTTTCGGCCAGTCTGATCCGCCACCAAAGAAAAAAGCTCGGCTTTCATTTCTTTTTTCCTTCGCGCCAGGGCCTGCGTATCACCTGCGACAAGGGCTTTTTCCATCTGAAGGTCCATCCAGAATTTTTTGCTTTGCGCGTTGGTGATTTCAGTGATGCTGCTGGTGCCTTCAAAATTTTTCCACATGGCCCTCGAAACTTCGCCATGCATTCGGGAAACGCCATTCGCTTTTTTGCACATCCTGAGGGCGGCCAGCGTATAATTAAAATTATGCCCATCCTCCGACAAACTTTGAATGGTTTCTGATGAGGCGTCTTGAAAAAAGCCTAAAACATCAAGGCTTGCGACATCATGAACTTCATTGCCTGCGGGCTCCGGGGTATGGGTGGTGAAGACAACCCTGTTTTTTACTTCCTCAAGCTTTCCGTGGAATTTTTTAAGCAAATAGAAGCATAGTGGAAGTGCGTGACCCTCGTTTAAATGGTAAACCTCCGTTTTGCGTCCAAGCTCATCAAGTAATTTTGCTCCGCCTTTGCCCAGCAAAATACTTTGCGCAATTCTTGCCGACTCATGGTGATCGTACAATCGGTGACAAATCGTCTGTGCAAGAAAATCGTTTTCAGGGATATCGGTCGATAAAAAGAAAACCGGAGCAGTGCCAAATACCTCTGGTCTCAGCAACCAGACTTTAACGTGAACGGGATGTCGGTGAATGCTTATGGTGAAACGGATCCCTGTTTCTTCCAGAAAATAATAGTCCTTCTGAACGTAATTCACTTTCATGGATCCATCTCTTGCCCGGTCTTGATCATAATAGCCGTACTTCCAAAGAATCCCTATTCCTACGAGATTCTGACGAAGGTTGAAAGCACTGCGCATGTGTGAACCAGCAAGAAATCCAAGTCCCCCACTGTAGGTTTTTAGGCTCTGATCGATCGCAAACTCCATGCTGAAGTAAGCAACGGGCTTGTGGTATGGCTCATCGAATTCGTAGGGAAAAAGATTATCCAGGTTGAACATGTATTATTTCAAAAGCGCGTGAATCTATTAAAAAGTCGATTGATCCAAAAAGAACAATTTTCAACCAATGGGCATTGAGTTTCTTGTTTTAAAAACATGAAGTGCTTTACTTGAGACTCGTTTCGAAACAATTCACATAAAACAAGCTTAGTCTTATGTCTCGATTTACCCTTCTGCTCATAAATATTATTACAGCCTTGGCCATACAGGCCCAGGATTATTCAGGAATGAAAAATCTTGAACTCAATGATCTTTCTGCTTTTAGAACACAAGCGGGCAACTGGAGAATTGTTGGTGAGGTGTTAATGGATCCTTCCGTGGACATTCACCAAAAACCAGCTTCTGTGTCTGAGTCCGGCCAGAAAAAAGCTAAAAAAGGCACTGCTTTACCTGAGCACTCCGCTCCACAAGCTGTTCTCCCAACCCCAGGTAAAGGTGTTCTCCTAAATATGAACGATGACAAGATTAAAAGCCATCTCCTTTCGGTTATGGAGCATGGCGATATTGAGCTAGACCTTGAATTGATGGTGCCTAAGGGATCCAACTCTGGAATTTATTTGCAGGGTCGATATGAAGTTCAGATCCTTGACAGCTGGGGTGTTAAAAGTCCATCATTTTCGGATCTGGGTGGAATTTATCGGAATTGGGAAAATACGCCTGGACAGATCTATATGGGTAAGGCGCCTCTTTCCAATCCTGCCAAAGCCCCAGGCCTCTGGCAACGAATGCACATCGTTTTTCAAGCACCAAGATTTGACGGCAATGGAAAGAAAATTTCCAATGCCCGATTTGTTTCAGTGGAATTGAACGGAGTAAAAATTCATGATCAATTGGAAGTGCCCCTCCCCACCGGCGGGCCGGTAGACAAAACCGAAGTGTCCAGTGGACCACTCATGATTCAGGGTGACCATGGACCTGTGGCTTTTCGGAACATCCGATATAGAATTTTAAGGGAAGTGAAACCTGTCTTAACTGGAATCAGTTGGAAGGTATTTCACGGACAGTTCAAGACCATCAGCGATTTTTCATCACTTACCCCAGCTTATACTGGTGCCGGCGAGGAGCTCACGTGCGAGGTTCTTGATCAGGAGGACACCTATGCTTCGATCTATTCAGGGAAAATAAAAATACCGGAGTCTGGCACTTATACCTTCGGTCTCGCCTTCACTGGAGGAGGACGACTCACCATCGACGGTAAAACGGTTATCGATCACCAGTCGGTCGATCATTGGCCTTTAGACAGAGGAACCCTTCAACTGCAAAAGGGTGATTACAATTTTGAAATTTACAACTACAAGGACGCGGGTTGGATGCCTCCTCGTCTTGCATTCTATGCTGCAATTGAAAATGGTAAAGAATACTCCTTACATGCTTATAATTCTTATCCTCCAGATCCCAATCCTGTCTCCTCGATCCTGATAAATCCGGGATCAGAGGTTAAGCTGCTCAGGGCTTTCCTTGATTTTAGCGGGGATCGTGCCAAAAGACTGACGCACACTATTGGTGTTGGTGAGCCTTCAGGTATTCATTATGCGTATGATCTTCAGTCGGGCAATCTTGCATGTGTCTGGCGTGGGGAGTTTGTTGATGCAACGCCCATGTGGCACGATCGGGGCGATGGTTCTTTCAGGCCTTTGGGATCGGCTTTGTATACCTTCAGAGGTCAGCCCCTGGCAGTTTTAGAATCAGGTGAAGCTGAATTCCCAACATCTGAAAATTATGTAGGAAAAGGATATGACAAGGATCCGATGTCGGGTCGCCCCTCCTTCAATTATTTGTATCGGGGGATTCCTGTGAACTCCAAGATTATTCCCGGGACCGATAATAAATTTTTTACGCATGAGGTTACGGTCAAATCTGCATCCACAGTTGCGGGTCTAAAGTATAAACTTGCAGAAGGTTCAGTGATTCAATCAATGCCTGACGGCTCTTTTGCTATAGACGATAAACGCTATTATGTAAAAGTAAACTCGGGAGGAAAGGCTGAAATTCGAAAAATCGCAGGTAAAGAAGAGCTGATCATGTCCTTTGAGTCCGATCAAATTTCATACAACATCATTTGGTAATCCATTAGATAACCTCACATGCATAAGACCATGCAAACACGAATCAACATTTTTATAAAAAAGGAATTTATATCTTCCCTGATGTTCTCTGTACTGCTGTTGATGTTCGATCAAGCTGCAGCACAACGTAAAACGACTGTTGAAGATGATTATTATAAGATTATTACCATACCCGTTCCGGAGGGCATACTCTTGGAGGCTGGCGGTGTGGCGGCTATGCCCGATGGAAGGATGGCGGTTGCTACCCGTAGAGGTGATGTCTGGACAATCGAAAATCCAAATGGGGTAGATGGAAATCCGAAGTTTACCTTGTTTGCTTCAGGACTTCATGAGGCGCTTGGGCTTTTGTACCATAACGGATCCTTGTATTCGGCCCAAAGAGGTGAGCTCACGAAGCTCACCGATAAAAATGGAGATGGAAAAGCCGATAGCTATGAAACTGTTTATGCATGGCCGATCTCCGGACATTATCACGAATATTCCTACGGCCCGAAGCTGGGATCGGATGGATCATTTTTTGTTTCAGGAAATGTTGCCTTTGGCGACCAGGAGTGGTGGAGGGGTGAGAGCAGAACGCCCTGGAGGGGATGGACCTTCAAAATTCATCCAGAGGGTAAACTTGAGCCCTGGGCGGCAGGTGTGAGATCGCCTTGTGGGCTGGGTGTTGTGGATGGTGAATTTTTTTACACCGATAACCAAGGCGATTGGGTGGGCACCGGTGGTGTATGGCATCTTGAAAAAGGTGATTTTGTCGGGCACCCAGGCGCACTAAAGTGGACGAGTCTTCCTGAATCGCCTCTCAAGCTGTCCACTGAGCAGCTATACGCCAGGGTTAGCGCACGTCAGATAAAAAAGGATGGTCAGTACATCAAGCCCTCCAATGTCGAGCAAGAAGAAAATCCTGATTTTCTCTATCAGGTGAAGAAAGATATTCCACAGCTTAAGCTACCTGCGGTATGGCTTCCTCATGGTGTTCTGGGTATCTCTAATTCTGAGATTATCACCGATGAAACCAAAGGAAATTTTGGTCCGTTTGCCGGACAACTTTTTGTGGGTGACCAGGGACAGAGTAAAATCATGCGTGTGGTCCTGGAAAAAGTTGATGGTGCCTACCAGGGTGTTGCTTTTGATTTCCGTCAGGGTTTTCAATCTGGTGTTCTAAGAATGAATTGGGGAACCGATGGATCGATGTTTGTAGGAGAGACCAACCGTGGATGGGGTTCTGCTGGTACCACCAATTCCGGCTTGCAGCGCTTGTCCTGGACCGGGAAAATTCCAATGGAGATGTTGACGGTCAAATCAATGTCCGACGGATTTGAAGTTGAATTCACCCATCCAGTAGATAAGGTCCTTGCTGAGGATCTATCCTCCTACAGTGGAAGAAGTTATATTTATAAATACCACCCGGTGTATGGTAGCCCGACCGTAAACGAGGAATCACTCGTAATACGCGGTGTGAAAGTTTCTGCTGATCGACTAAAGGTTCGTATCGTGATCGACAACCTGCGACAATATTATCTGCATGAGCTCAACCTTTCCGGGATTCGATCCGAGGACGGATTGCCGCTTTTGCATTCAAATGCATATTACACCCTAAATAAAATTGCAGCCGGTGAAAAACTCTCACCTGGTGAAATTACCGGCAAGCGTCCAACCACTACGGTTCCGAAAAAAGCTGCGGGTGTTACCAAGACAGCATCGGTGACCAAAGCTGTTTCGTATGCAGAGGTGGAGCCATTGTTGGTAAAAAATACCTGTACTGCCTGTCACAATGTTTCCAAGCGGCAGGTTGGCCCTTCCTTTTCTGATATCGCGAGACGCAACTATTCGGTAGAACGGATCATCCAACTGATTTATAATCCAGAACCGAAAAATTGGCCTGAATATGCAACGCCTATGGCTCCGATGCCGCAGGTTCCCAAAGCGGAAGCCATGAAAATTGCAACCTGGATTACTGGGTTATCAGCCAAGTAACACCTTCCTTTTTAAATAAAATAAGCCGCTTGCAGAGGTCCTGCAGGCGGTTTTTGTTTCCGGCCCTAAATAAAGGATTTGGTATCTTTATGCCCCTATTTCCCAAAAATTGATCAGCAGAGACACCATTGACGAGGTAAGAAACCGCATGGACATCGTGGATGTGGTTAGTGACTTTGTTACGCTCAAACGGTCGGGTCAGAATTACAAGGCACTGAGTCCATTCAGCAATGAAAAAACGCCTTCTTTTTTTGTGGTGCCTGGAAAAGGAATCTTTAAAGATTTCAGCAGCGGAAAGGGCGGGGATGCCATCTCATTTGTAATGGAGCACGAGGGTCTGAGTTACCCGGAATCCATTCGGTTTTTAGCCAAGAAGTACGGAATTGAAATTAAAGAGGATGCACGAAGCAATGCCGATCAGGAAACTTCAGGTTTAAGGGATTCTTTGTATTTGGTGATGGCTTTTGCGAGGGATCTTTTCGTCAAAGACCTTAATCATTCAGAGGAGGGCCGTGGAGTTGGATTGAGTTATTTCAGAGAGCGCGGTTTCAACGACCGCATTTTGGAAAAATTTGAGCTGGGCTATGCACTCGATGAATGGAACCATCTGGAAAAATCTGCCATTGAAAAAGGATTTAGTGAAGAGATCCTGGAGAAGGCGGGACTAATTGTTAAAAAGGAAACCAGTAGTTACGATCGTTTTCGTGGGCGGGTGATTTTCCCGGTTCACAATCTTTCAGGACGGGTAATTGCCTTTGGTGCGCGTATACTTTCCAAAGACAAGCAGGTTAATCAGCCCAAATACATCAATAGCCCGGAGACGGATATCTACCATAAGAGTGATGCATTGTTCGGCTTGTACTTTGCTAAAAATTCAATCCGTCAGGCAGATAATTGTTTCCTCGTTGAAGGATATACTGATGTACTGGCCATGCACCAGGCTGGCATCGAAAATGTTGTTGCCTCCTCCGGTACCGCACTGACCGAACAACAAGTTCGACTGATAACAAGATTCTCGGATAACGTAACGGTTTTGTTTGATGGCGACACTGCCGGAATCAAAGCGGCGCTGCGTGGAATCGATCTTTTGTTGGCAGGCGGACTCAACGTTCGGGTTGTTTTATTACCCGAAGGGCACGACCCCGACAGTTACTCAAGATCGGTAGGTAACCAGGCATTGGTTGATTACCTGAAGAATGCCGCCAAGGACTTCATTTCTTTTAAGGCCGGGCTCTATGCATCGGAAACTGGTAGCGACCCGATAAAAAGAGCAGAGTCCATCCGTGAAATAGTATCGAGCATTGCCAAGATCCCCGATCCTATCAAACGAACCGTTTACGTTCAGGAAACCTCTTCTTTGTTAAAGGTTCCGGAAGGTGTGCTGATTACAGAGTTGAACAAAATTCTGCTGCGCGAAAGAAAAAATCAGTCACAGCCACAACGTGAAGAAATTGTTCAGGATCCGGTTGTTTACCAGGAGCCACAACCTGCTGACCGGACTGATCCGGTTCAAATGGTTCAGGAACAAGAGCGAGAGACATTGAGGTTGTTATTGAATTATGCTGACGCTTCTGTCGGCGAGACACATTTGGCAGAATACCTGTTTGCGGAGCTGGATGATGTAAAATTTTCGAATACACTTTATGCGGGAATTTTTTCTGAAGTCAGAGACCGCTGGAGCCGCGGGCAGGTCGTGGACAGTCAGCATTTTCTTGAACACCAAAATCCTGAGGTTCGCAATTTGGTTGCTGATCTGGTGACCCCACGTTACCACACCAGCGACCACTGGCATGAAAAATACCAGATCTATTTTCCGGGTGAAAAGGAAGTTGTTTCTAATCTTGCCTCCGGAAATGTTATTCGACTTAAATTCCGCCTTATTCAATCACTCATCCAGGAAAACCTTTCGAAAATAAAGACTGCTGAAGAATCAGGTAATGATCAAAAATTGGATGAATGCCTCTCAAGGCACTATCATTTGAAGGAAGCTGAGCGTGCACTTGCCGGTCAGCTGGGAATTGTTGTAGCGGGATAGCCAAAACAATTATGAAGAAAAGCCAACTAAACACGATACCAGAAGCCATTGAAGAGATTCGAAACGGAAAAATCATCATCGTGGTAGATGATGATGACCGGGAGAACGAAGGTGATTTTGTTTGCGCCGCTGAGTGTGTAACACCAGAGATTGTGAATTTTATGGCCACGCATGGTCGTGGACTTATTTGTGCGCCACTGGTCGAGGAGCGTTGTGATGAACTTGGTCTCCCTTTGATGGTTGGAAAAAATACTGCAGTTTTTGAAACGCCGTTTACAGTTTCTGTTGATTTGATTGGTCATGGTTGCACGACCGGCATTAGTGCACACGACAGGTTTAAGACCATCAAAGCTTTGGCCGATCCGGAGACCAAACCTTCCGAGCTTGGTCGTCCGGGACATATTTTTCCTTTGCGTGCGAAACGCGAAGGTGTTTTAAGACGTGCTGGTCATACCGAGGCGGCCATTGATTTCGCGCGTCTTGCCGGCTTTCGTCCTGCGGGGGTGTTGGTAGAGATTATGAATGTGGATGGATCTATGGCTCGCCTCCCTGATTTATTTAAGGTGGCCAAAAGATTTAATCTAAAGATTGTCTCCATCCGTGACCTGATTGCCTACCGCATGAAGGAGAATGCTCATGTGCGCAAGCAGGTTGAAGTCAATATGCCAACTACATGGGGTGACTTTAAACTGGCAGCCTTTGAACAAATCGATTCAGGTGAAACCCATCTGGCCTTGATAAAGGGAAAATGGAAAAAGAACGAGCCGGTCATGGTTCGTGTGCATTCCTCCTGTGTTACTGGTGATATTTTCGGATCCTGCCGTTGCGACTGTGGACCGCAATTGCATCACGCCATGCAGATGGTTGAAAAAGCCGGTAAGGGAGTTGTGTTGTATATGCAACAGGAGGGAAGAGGAATAGGCTTAATGAATAAGTTGAAAGCCTATCGCCTACAGGAAAAAGGACTTGATACCGTTGAAGCCAACTTAAGCCTGGGTTTTGAAATGGACTCCAGAGATTACGGTACAGGGGCGCAGATTTTACATGAGCTGGGCATCTCAAAAATCAAATTGATCACCAACAATCCAAGGAAGCGTGTGGGGCTGATGGGCTATGGTCTGGAAATTGTTGAAAACATTCCAATTGAAATCGCTCCCAATCCTCACAATAAGAAGTATCTTAAAACCAAGCGGGATAAGCTTGGTCACCAGATCCTGAAGAAAAAAAGAAAATAGGTGTTATCGCTGCAATGGTAAAAGTTCTTACGCTCTGTTTGACGATTTCATTGTTATGTGCAAATGCGCAGCAATTCCCATTTGAGTTTTGGCATGATGGGAGGGCTGTATTGGATACGAGGGATACCTTACGGGGTAAAATCAAATACGACCCTCAAAACGACATGATTCAGGTAGAAATTCAATCGAGATTTGAATCCTACACAAGTCGGAAAGTAATTTTCTATGAAATCTTTGATCAATCGCTCGATAACTACAGGCAGTTTTATACACTTCCCTATTCAGTGTCTGGCGGATATAAAACACCTACCTTTTTTGAACTGCTTACAGAGGGTAAAATAACACTGCTGAGCAAGGAGGCCGTTGAATACCGGTCATCCAATGCAGGATTCTTCTATGGAAATATCTCCAGACTAGTTTTAGTTCATAATTATTTTCTACTCAGGGAAGATGGAAGCATACTTAGAGTAACCGGAAGTAAAAATGAATTTCTCAGTTTAATGGGTTCAAGGGAAAAGGAAATACGAGATTACATGAAGGAAAATCGTCTTGGTCTGGAACGAAAGATTGACATCATCCGGGTGATTAATTATTACAACTCTTTATTTTCAAAATGAAGCAGGGAAAACCATTGATACTGGTGACCAATGACGATGGAATTACCTCGAGGGGTATTCGTACGTTGGTGAACATCATGAAGGATATTGGTGAGGTTATAGTTGTGGCGCCTGATAGCCCCCAATCTGGCATGGGTCATGCCATTACCGTTGGAGATACCTTGCGGTTAGAGCCCACCTCTATATTCGGAGACATCAAAGCCTTTGAGTGCTCCGGTACACCTGCCGATTGCGTAAAAATGGCCAGGCATTATGTTCTGAAAGACCTGCGTCAGCCTGATTTGGTGGTCAGCGGCATTAACCATGGGAGCAACACATCAATCAGTGTTCTGTACTCTGGCACCATGTCGGCAGCCATTGAAGCAGCCATCGAATCGGTACCTGCCATAGGCTTTTCTTTATGCGATTTTTCCATTGACGCCGATTTCGGGCACACGACAGAATATGTTCGAAAGATTGCGCTTAAGGTCCTTGAAGGAGGTTTGCCGGACGGCGTTGCACTAAATGTAAATTTCCCGCCAAAACGAAATGAATCGCTTCGAGGCATACGTGTTTGTCGTCAGGCGAATGCGCGTTGGATGGAAAATTTTGACGAACGATACGATCCTAATGGACGACGCTATTTCTGGATGGCCGGTAACTTTGTGAACTTCGACAAAGGTGAAGACAACGATGAATGGGCCATTGCCAATAATTTTGTGTCCGTTGTTCCTTGTCAGTTTGACCTCACTGCCCATCATGCTATCCGTACCCTGAATGATGACTGGAGCGGACTCCTCTAATTGAAATTTATCAAATGGTCCGCTTAACCCTCTTTTCTCTGTTGCTAATCCTATGCATTGCTGGGTGTGTCAGCGCTCAGACTGCATCAGTTTCAGGAAGAATCATTGATGCCCAAACCTCCGAGGGTTTGCCAAACGCCAACGTTTTTATCGATCAGACAACCTTTGGTGTAGCGGCAGATGTAGATGGAAATTTTCTGTTTAAAAATATTCCATCTGGTAGTATTGTTCTGGTATTTTCTTTTGTTGGATATAAAACATATCAGGTTAGTCTGAACGTGGAGGACGGAAAAGCTGCCAATCTCCTGATCAGACTTCAGCCACAGCTTGAAGAGCTTTCCGAGGTGGAAGTAAAAGGATCGAAAGACAAAAAATGGGAGTCTGATCTTAAAAAATTTAAGCGCTATTTCCTTGGTACCGATGATGCCGGCTCAAGATGCACCATTGAAAATCCATGGGTATTGGATTTTTCCGAAGATTCAAAAAACGGCGATTTTCTGGCCAAGGCGTCCCAGCCTCTTGAAATAGTAAACCCTGCCTTAGGATATAAAGTCCGGTTTATTCTTCAGGAGTTTAGGTATGCGCCGAGTTACTATAAGATTGCTGGTAATGCGCAGTTTACCGAGATAGCTGCAGCCGATGCCCGGGAGGCACTCGATCAGATGAGGCAACGAAAGACATCCTATCTCTATTCGGACAGGTATTTTTTTAAGTCGCTTTTGGAAAATCGCCTAAAAGACAATGGTTTTTCTGTTTACATCGATAAGCCTCGATATGAATCCATGCGTACCAATGTGTTTTCTGTTGAGGCAGGCAAAAGTATTATTCCATGGACGCCGGGTAACGCAGAGCTCGCCAGGCCAGGCATTTATCGAATCCCGGTTCCTGCAAAAATAGAAATACACAACAATCAGCTGAACTCTGATAGACGGGTTTACAAGGATGTTAATTATGCCATCAGTTGGATTGATATGAAGGGGACCCACGTTCTGGTCAATCAGTCTGGTGTGGTCATGAATCCCGGAGTGGTTGTAACCTCAGGAGAAATGAATATGATTCGCGTAGGACGAATGCTTCCGCTGAATTATACTCCCGATGAGATGGTTACAGTTGCAGGGCTAAGGCCTGTCATCAAACATGAGCGACTTCGCGAAAAAGTATATCTACTCACCGATCGTAACTTTTATTATCCAGGTGAAGTCATGAAGATAAAAGCGCATATGAATTATGGAGACCAGTTGATGCGCGATTCTCTTTCAGTAATTCTTTACGTTGAATTGTTGAATAAAAACAAACAGCTTCTATTAACGGAGAGGCTTCAGATTGATAGTGGTTTGGCGTTTGGTAAAATATTAATTCCGGATTCCTTAAAACAAGGAATGTCGTATGTCCGGGCCTACACCAATTGGATGCGGAACTATGGAACTGCTGCTTTTTTTATTAAGCCTGTTCCGGTTTTAAACAAATCAGTAAGACCAGCGGCCAGCCAAAAATGGGCGGAAAATTCATCGGTGGTTTCGTGGAAATATGAACCTGCTTCAACACCAGACGCTTCACCGGGATTTTTTGTACATGTGTTGGATACAGCAGGTGAGGACATCCCGGCTCATTTATCGGTTTCAATCACCGATTTGAAGGCGGCTCCGTATGTATCAGAACCAACCGGTATAACAAAAGGATATCCAATCAAAACCTCAGAGACCATTCCGCACCAGGATTTTACTTACCCCATTGAATATGCCATCTCGATGAAAGGACGTGCGATCAATGATACAGGAAAACCAATTCAGGGTTCAGTAACCATGATCTTGGGTAATCTGGAAGATCTGCATAGTGCTCAGAGCCAGGCTGACGGAAGTTTTGAAATGGATAGTCTGTTCTTTTATGATTCAGTTAAAGTAGCCACGCAGGTCAGGAATAAAAAAGGTAAGCAGGAGGGATTTGTTTTGTGGCAGCATCGGGATTTTCCTTTCGCAGATTTCTCTACTGTTCCATTTAATCTTCCCACTGAATCTTTATTAGAGCCCGTATTCGTTCCCTCCCCAGGATCACGTTTGTTGAAACAAGTCACGATCACCGAAACAAGGCCTGAGAAAACTCAAAATCAACCCTATGGAAAGGCAGACTATGTGATCTCCGGCGATCAGCTGATGTCTACCAAAACCGGTGCAAGTCTGGTCAATAGCCTACAGGGTAAAGTTCCTGGCATGCAGATTTTGACAACGTTCGGTGAAACCGGCATTCGGTACAAAATTATCATGCGTGGAGGCTCCAATACCATCCTCGGTTCCATGGAACCACAGGTGTACATCAATGGGGTTCCGTCTACCTCCAGCGACGGCTTTGCCTCTACGGTTCTCGATCAGATTAATCCAATGGATGTTGATAGGGTTGAAATCATCACCCGAACCAATGCACTGATGGGAAGCCTGGGTTCCAACGGACTCATTGCTGTATTTACCAAATCGGGCATCAGCAACAGTAATTTTAATTCAGAAGGTTTTCGCGTCGATAAAATGAAAGGACTTCAGGTGTTGAAAACCGAATTGCCGGATTCAGAAGGATTTCGTGGAACTGTTTACTGGAACCCAGTGGTTGAAATTAAAAAGGGGAGCAAAGGCGTTTGGATTCCCTTTAAAGCGCCTTATGCCGGTGAATTCCTCGTTGCCATCCAGGGCATTACATCAGAAAATCAGCCGATCAGAAGTTTCCATCTAATTTCCGAACCTTAATTCGTTTCGGATTATACAGGATCGACGTCAAAAATTATTTTTAATCTGGCTAAACGTCTATCCAAACCCAGATTTTCCGCCATTTGATGTAAGTGGGCTTTTATTTTTGAAAGTCTGGAGTCGTTCCTGGGAATTTTAATTAAAACCTGATGGATGTATTCGTTTCTGATCCTGCCTACAGGCGGCTCGCCAGGACCCAGAATCATTTTTTCTCCGAATGTTTTCTTCAACTGAGCTGCAAAAAGGGTTGCACCTTCAAGCGAGATGGTTTTGTCGTTATGTCTGAAACTGATTTCAATAAGTCGAGTATATGGTGGATAATACAAATGGCTTCGTTCCTCCAATTGATTCCTTAAAAAATTCTCCACACCATTTTCTTTTATGATGGAAAAGATGGGATTGGATGGGTCGTTGGTTTGGATCAGAACAGTTCCTTTTTGTTTACGTCTTCCGGCCCTGCCACTAACCTGAACCATCATTTGAAATGCTCTTTCGTGTGACCTGAAATCCGGGAAATACATCATGCGATCAGCCTCCAAAACACCCACCAGACCAACCTGGTCAAAATCAAGTCCCTTGGTAACCATTTGTGTTCCTATGAGCACTTTGGTTTTACCATTTGAAAAGTCCTCTAATATTTTTTCGTAACCAGTTTTAGATCTTGTGGTATCTGTATCCATTCTGGCCACTTCAATGCCAGGAAAGAGTAGTTTAATCTCCTCTTCAATTTTCTGGGTACCCTGACCAATGGTTTGCAAATTTTTGCTTTTGCACGCAGTACATTCTCTGGGTAGGTTTTCACGGTATCCGCAATAATGACACATCAGCGTGTGGCGGTACTGATGGTAGGTTAGGCTTACCGCACAATGAATGCATTGTGGAACATGCCCGCAATCCTGGCATTCCAATACGGGGGAGTAGCCTCTTCTGTTTTGGAATAAAATGATTTGCTCGTTCCGATCCAATGTGGTCTGTATACTTTTGATCATTTCGGAGGAAAATACCCCCTTCATTCTCTTTTGTTTTTTTTCAGCCGATACGTTGATGGTGCGTATGTCCGGCAAAACCGCCCCTCCATACCGACTCGTTAATTTGGCTATCGTGAAGTGCCCCTCCTGTCCCAAAAAATAAGATTCCACGGACGGTGTCCCTGAACCCATCAATACTTTGGCATGGTGAATTTTGGCAAGCATTAAGGCGGTATCCCGGGCGTGATACCTTGGTGATCGATCTTGTTTGTACGAGGTGTCATGTTCCTCGTCTACTATAATCAGCCCCAGGTGTTCAAATGGGAGCAAGACCGAGGATCGGACCCCCACCACCAAACGAATTTTCCCTGATGCAACGCCATTCCAAACCTCGACCCGCTCATTATCTGAAAATTTCGAGTGGTAAACACCCAGCGCATCGCCGAATACCTGCTTGAGCCTCATCACAATTTGTGTGGTCAGTGCAATTTCAGGTAAGAGGTAAAGTGCTTGTGCTTCTGATTCCAAAACGAGTTTTATTATGCTGATGTAAACTTCTGTTTTACCGCTACCCGTTACACCAAACAGCAATGCAGGCTTGTTTTCCTGAAAGGATTTCAGAATTAAATTTTTGGCAGCAGTTTGCTCTTCGTTGAGCTGAGGAGGGGCGAGCAATTGGGAAGGTGAATCAGGAAAGCGGGAAATGATTTTGTCAAAAGATTCAAGGACCCCTTTTTTTATCAGTGACTTCAGCGCCGAATCTGAATGCCCTGACGCCAATAAATTTCTTTTTGATATCCCTTCCAGATTTAATTCAGGCTGCTGCAGAACAGGAATTTTATTCAACATCTCAAGTAAAAGTGACTCCTGTTTTTCTTTAGACTTTAGTTTTTCAAAAACCTCTTCCAGGTTGATCTTATCCAAATAATTGTTTTGGAAACGGATTCTGGTTTCCGATTTGGGTTGGTAAGACTCATGCAGCTCCTCAGTCAGTAAAATGGCTTCCTTTTTTATGAGGGATTTGATGGTTTTGGAGAGTTTTTTCGCCGGTATTTGCTTTGTCAATTGGGTGAAAGAGGTGGGTCCTCCTGCCAACATTTCCAGAATTAAACTTTCCTGGGATGTCATGGGCGTTTCAGGATTCCTGGAAGGATGCAGTTGTACAATCGATTCGGAAGAGACTTTCAATCCCGAGGGCATCGCTGCCTGCAGCACCTCGCCAACGGTACACATGTAATAGTCTGCCATCCACCTAAACAGTGAAATCTGGTTTTCGCAGAAAACAGGATGGCCATCCGCTACATCAATGATCTCCCTGACTTCATATTTCTGTGGTTTGTCCTGGTGTACATTGATCAGTATTCCCGTCAGAATTTTTTTGGAGCCAAACGGAACAATGACGCGTACCAATGGTTTGGCTAAAGCGCGTAGGTCTTCCGGAATCTGATAAGTGAATTCACCTCCAACCGGAACCGGTAAAATCACATTACCATAAAATGGTTCAACAGCTTTAAATAAAGGTGGGCCCTCGTCCGGACTTTTCATCCTCGAAAGTTAGCCAAAAGGTTATTCCTCACTTACTCCGTATTGAATCAAACGGCAGAGCAATGAAAATCCAACAGATTAAAGAAATCAGCGCCAATTATGACCTTCATAAGTACGACTTTAATCGATTCTTTCTTAGTTTCAGAACCCATATTAACCTTATCCACCAATTCTATGCATCGAATGGCTTTCAAAATGAAATTATTTCCGAATTGCGAGGAGGAGTACAAGCGTCGCCATGATTTGATTTGGCCTGAACTTTCCAGTTTACTGCAAAACGCTGGAATAAAGGAGTATTCGATTTTTTTGGAGGACTCGACCGGTAACTTATTTGGTTTCCTTAAGGTTCAGGATAAGGCGTTAATCGACCGGCTGCCCGAAGAGCCCATCATGAAAAAGTGGTGGGATTATATGAAAGACCTTATGGAAACCAATCCGGACCATTCCCCTGTCTCCATTCCATTGCGAGAGGTTTTCTACATGCCTTGAGATTATGAAACACTTTATACTTTTATGTTTTGCATTGTTGATCCGCATCAATGCACTAGCTCAGCCCAATATTGTATTGATTTTCGCTGATGATTTAGGATATGGTGAGCTCGGTTCATATGGCCAGAAAATAATTCGTACCCCTAATCTGGATCAGTTCGCTGCAGGCGGATTAAGGTTCACGAATTTTTATTCCAGCAGTGCACTTTGTGCACCAGCACGATGCCAGATGCTCACCGGACTCCACAGTGGACATGCCCAGATCAGGGCGAATTTTGAAATGGCAAATGGTCCTGAATCTTTCACCGATTTAAATGAAAAGGGTCAGATGCCGCTTGCTGGCGACGCAGTTACCATTGCCAAACGCTTGAAAGAAGCTGGCTACACCACAGCCTGTATTGGTAAATGGGGTATGGGTATGGCCGATACACCTGGAAATCCGAACCAACATGGATTCGATTATTTCTACGGCTACCTTGATCAAAAGCAAGCACACAACTATTATCCAACACACCTTTGGGAAAATGGAAAACCTTTAAGTCTTCCCAATCCTTTCATGCGTGTACACACAAAGGTTTCTGCGGAGCAAGCAACCGACAGTTTGTTTAAAAGCTTTATTGGAAATTCTTATAGCATCGACGCGATGGCCGAAAAAGTAAATGGATTTATCTCGGGCAACAGGGATAAGCGATTTTTTCTTTACTACCCGATAACGCTTCCGCATCTTGCCCTGCAGGCGCCTGAGTCTGCGGTCAACGAATACCTCGGAAAGTTTGAAGAGCAACCGTATTTGGGTGATCAGGGGTATTGTCCATCCAAATATCCAAGGGCTACCTACGCTGCCATGGTGACCTATATGGATAAAAAAGTTGGTGAACTCTTAGCGCAACTAAAACAAAATGGTTTGGAAAAAAACACCATTGTCATTTTCACCAGCGACAACGGCTCTGCATTTAAAACGGGCGGAACCGATCCCGACTTCTTTTCGGTAAATGGCTTGCTAAAAAGCCATAAAGGGAGTCTTTATGAAGGAGGAATCCGCGTACCCTTTTTGGTTCAATGGCCAGGGGTTATTCAACCTGGAGTTATCGATCAGCCTTGGGCTGGTTATGACATTTTTCCTACCCTTCTGGAGGTCGCGGGATTAAAAAACCAAGGTGGGCTAGACGGACTTTCTTTTTTTAATCTTTTGAAGGGCGCTAAATCCAACCTGCATGAATTCCTTTATTTTGAGCTTTCCGAATATTCAGGACAACAAGCAATACGCTCCGGAAAATGGAAAGCCATCAGAAGAAATTTGAATAAAGAACCCAACGCACTGTGGGAACTTTATGATTTGAATAACGATCCTTCTGAAACAACCAACCTCGCCTCACGGTTTCCAAAAAAAATAAAACAATTGGCTACAATAGCAGCCAAACAACACAGCCGTTCCCCAGTGGATCATTGGAATTTTATGGAAAAAGCCAAAAATGTTCCATGAACCAAGCGCAGAAGAATTTCCGTACCGAAATTCATTTATACTCCTTAACTTCCAAATAAATATTCCCCTAATGAAAAAGTATTTTATCCTGAGTCTGATGGTTATCGGACAGCACCTGACCATTGGTCAGATCATTCAGCAAACCAGAGATCAAGTTATTGCGATGACGCCTCTTTGGAAAGGTGAGCGTTTGGCCGACGGTAGGCCATTTGTTCCCGATCGATTGATGGAGCGTCTCAAAAATATTTCTACCGAAGAATCTTGGCAAATTCTCCGCAACGAAGGATACAACAATCAATTTGAAGGCCATTGGGATATAATTAATCCCGGTGAATCCATGGTAGGCCGGGCCTTAACTGTACAGTATCTTCCTAAGCGAACTGATTACGATGATCTGGTCCGGGCAAAGGGAAAAACAGAAGGACGATCAGGCAATTTCAATTCATGGCCAATCGACCTGTTGAAACCTGGCGACCTCTACATAGCCGACAGTTTTGGAAAGGAAGCCGATGGAACGTTGATCGGGGATAACCTCGGCAACTCAATTTATTCCAAGAGTAAAAATGGTGTGGTCTTTTATGGCTCGGTCAGGGATGCGGAAGGATTGGAAAAAATTCAGGGTTTCAAAGCCTGGGTAAAAGGCTATGACCCGTCTTACTTGCAAGAGGTAATGTTGGGCGGTATAAACATCCCAGTTCGAATAGGTCGAATGACCGTGCTTCCGGGCGATGCCCTCCTGGCGAGGAAAGGCGGAGTGGTCGCCATTCCGGCTCATTTGGTCGAAACAGTGGTCATCAACTCCGAGTTCATTCAATTGCGTGATCAATTCGGTCACCAAATGTTAAAAGAGGGAAAGTATACGCCTGGACAAATTGATTCCCAATGGACAGATGAAATCAAAACTGCTTTTTTAAAGTGGCTTGATCAAAATCCTGGGAAACTGCCAATGTCGCGTCAGGAGTTGGATGATTTTATGAAAAAGAGAACCTGGTAAAACCACCAAATATGAATACCCCATCCCATCAATTTCTGAAAAAATTCGGGTTACGTGAACCTGGTGATGAAACGATTCAGGAGCAGAGCAGAAGATCCTTTTTTAAGAAAGCTGCTGGCGGCCTGACCCTTTCTGGATTTCTTTTCTCACCAATCGAGGATGTACTGGCTCAATCTACTTCTAAAGTCAATCGGAACTCATCCCCGAGTGACTTAAAAATTACCGATATGAGGTATGCGGTGGTGATGAATGGGTATGCGAGGTGTCCTGTCATTCGAATCGATACCAATCAGGGAATTTATGGTCTGGGCGAAGTTCGGGATGGTGCATCATGGCGATATGCCATGTTTTTAAAAAGTAGAATTCTCGGAATGAATCCATGCAGTGTTGAACATATTTTTAAAAGGATAAAACAATTCGGATACCACGGAAGGCAGGGTGGAGGGGTGAGCGCAGTGGAGATGGCATTGTGGGATCTCGCCGGAAAAGCATACAATGTTCCGGTTTATCAACTCCTTGGAGGTAAGTACCGTGATAAAATCCGATTATACGCCGATACACCTGAAGGCGAAAATGAAGCTGATTTTGTCGCTCGCGTAAACAAACGTTTTAATGAGCAGGGCTTCACTTTTATGAAAATGGATTTTGGAATCGAATTGCTAAAAGGTATTCCGGGAACGGTTTCCAATAGTAATTTTTGGGATATCGCTCGACAATGGACCAACGATCCAATGACTTATGGAAGCACCGAGCACCCTTTCACCCAGATTCAAATTACCGATAAAGGACTTGACCTTCTTGTTCAGCGTGTAGCGATGGTACGAGAGAAGATTGGTTATGAGGTTCCGCTTGCCTCAGATCATTATGGTCACTTCGATCACAACAATGCTATTCGGTTGGGAAAGGCAGTAGAGCCATATCGATTGGCATGGTTAGAGGATCTGGTCCCCTGGAAGTTCACCGAACAGTGGAAATTGATTAGCGATGCCATCGAAACTCCGACCATCACCGGTGAGGACATTTATCTTAAAGAGGAGTTCATCAAACTTATGGATCGGGGGGCAATTGACATGGTGCATCCCGATCTGGCCACTGCCGGTGGAATTCTTGAGACAAAAAAGATTGGTGACTACGGTGAGGAACGTGGCGTTGCCATGGCACTGCATTTTGCAGGCACGCCGGTTTCATTTATGGCCAACGTACATTGTGCCGCAGCAACCCAAAATTTCGTTGCGCTGGAACATCATTCCGTTGACTTGGATTATTGGGCCTCACTGGTTAAAACCAAGAAACCTTTTATTGAAAAGGGTTTTGCTGTGTTGCCCGAAGCACCAGGTTTGGGTGTAGAACTAAATGAGGAGGTTGTGAAGCAACACCTCGACCCTGAACATTCAGGATATTTTTTACCGACCACTGAATGGGATAAGGATCGCTCATGGGATCGACTTTGGAGTTAATTAAAAATTATGGCGCTTGAAATAAGAAAAATCGGAAGCCAGGGACTAGAGGCTTCTTCATTGGGTCTTGGATGCATGGGCATGTCAGAATTTTATGGTCCTGCCGATGACAAGGAGTCTATTCGCATTATTCATGAGGCGATTGATCGGGGTGTTAATTTCCTGGATACGGCTGATGTATATGGACCTCATAAAAATGAGGTGTTGGTTGGAAAAGCAGTGGCTGATCGAAGAGTGAAGGTGGTGATTGCTACTAAATTTGGTATCGTTCGAGATCCTTCACGGCCAAATGACCGCGGTGTAAATGGTCGACCAGAATATGTTCGATCATGTTGCGAAAACAGTTTAAAAAGATTGGGGGTTGAATCCATTGATCTCTACTATCAACATCGGGTCGATCCTTCTATTCCAATTGAAGAAACCGTGGGCGCAATGGCTGATCTTGTCAGGCAGGGAAAAGTCCGTTTCATTGGATTATCGGAGGCGGGCCCTGAGACCATTAAGCGTGCGCATGCAGTTCATCCGGTTACGGCTCTTCAGACGGAATATTCACTTTGGACAAGGGACCCTGAAAAGGAATTGATTCAAACCTGCCGTGCATTGGGTATTGGCGTGGTTCCTTACAGTCCATTGGGAAGGGGATTCCTAACCGGCACCATTGGAGGAGCAGATGCACTGGGTGAAGACGATTGGCGCCGGTCGAACCCAAGGTTTTTACCAGAAAATTTTAACGGTAACCTTGCTTTGGTCGAGCGGATTCGACAAGTCGCTACAACCAAAAATTGCACCCCCGCACAACTGGCACTCGCCTGGGTAATGTCGCAAGGAAACGACATGTTCCCGATTCCAGGAACCAAAAAAATGAAGTACCTGATAGAAAACATTCAGGCTTCTGACATCCAGCTCGCTGCATCAGATTTTGAAAATTTAAGTAGCCTTGAAAAACCACTGGGTGAGCGGTACACCGATGCTGGAATGAAGGGAGTGGGATTATAGTTTGAGTAACCAACCAAATATTTTCGAATGAAAGCCACGTCGCGTCGCAATTTTTTATCCTCTGTTGCCCAATCAGCTTTAACTGTTTCATTGCTACCCGCATTTGGTGCGGGAATTGAAAACCAGTTGGTGGGTGAAGGAAAGCTAAGGGTTGCCATTATGGGCTTAGGAAGTTATGCCAACCGCGTTGCAGAGGCCATGCTGGATTGTAAGCGCGCGGTATTAACCGGGTTGATCAGCGGTTCGCCGGAGAAAGTGAAAACCTGGCAGTCTAAGTATGGCATTCCTGATAAAAATTGTTACGACTACGGGAATTTTGATGCCATTCGTTCGAATCCTGATATTGATGCGGTTTACATCATTACACCCAACGCACTGCATAAGGAGCAAACCCTCCGAGTGGCACGTGCTGGCAAACATGTAATCTGTGAAAAACCCATGTCGGTTAATGCCGCAGAGGCTGAGGAAATGGTCGCTGCGTGTAAAAAAGCCGGTGTTAAATTGCTAATCGGTTACCGGATGCACGTAGAGGCTAAAACCTTAGAAGTTATCAGGTTGCGTAAGTCAGGCGCCTTTGGAAAAATTGTTTTCTTTCAGGGATTGAGTGGATTCAAAATCGGAGACCCAACACAGTGGCGATTAAACAAATCACTCGCTGGTGGAGGTGCTATGATGGACATTGGAATCTATTCCGTCAATGGGTCACGATATATGGTAGGCGAGGAGCCTATATGGGTTACGGCGCAGGAAACCAAAACCGATCCTGTTAAGTTTAAGCCAGGGGTAGATGAGACCATAATTTTTCAGATGGGGTTCCCAAGTGGAGCTGTAGCCTCTTGTCTTTCCACCTATAATGCCAATCACCTGGATAAATTTTTTCTTTCAGGTGATAAAGGTTTTGCTGAGATGCAACCCTCAACAGGTTATGGTCCGATAATGGGTAAGACTCACCTTGGAACGCTGGATTTTGCCCACCGAACCCATCAAACAGTTCAAATGGATGAAATGGCCGATGTTATTCTAGACAACAAAAAATTGGAAGTTCCTTTGGATGGGGAGGAGGGATTGAAAGACATGAAAATCATTGATGCCATTTATCGCTCTGTGGCATCAGGAAAGAAAGAATTTATTTCTTAAGGCTTGCTTACTGAGTTCTTAGAAAGCGTATTCCACCCATTAGGACGAGCACATTCTGGTCTCCGTTCATCGTGGTTTCTGAAAGTTTGAGTCTGAAACCTTGTGATCGGTAACTGAGTCCTCCAAAAAATTTTCTCCCATTATATCCTGCCGCTAATCCGATGCTGGTAACAAAATTTATCTGAATGTCATACGTCGTTCCGCCGCTGATTTGTTGATTTCGAATCCAATACTGGGCTGGACCGGCGGTAAGTGTGCCATTCACAAAAAAGTCACGCCAGATGTAATTGTAACTATAGCCTGGGGCGAGCCCTATCATAAAAAACGATGTGCCTGCAACTTTATCTAATTCCTCAAAATAGGGAAGGTCTTCCGGGTTCAACATAGTTCCGCTTCCTGAAAAAGAAAAACGGTTGAAGGCAACTCTTAGAAGGGGTGATCCTGCACTGTACAATTGACGTTCGCTGAATAAATATGGGCTCCTCATTGAAAACCTGTTTGGATTGAACAAGAAGGTCACTGAGCCGGTTCGGCTTAAAAGGGAAAGGTCAGGTCTTAAGGGCAATGCTGGTGCAGCCGAATAGCTTTCCCATGACTTACGCAAAAAAAGACCCTTATAATTGACCCAGTGTAAATCACCAAACCACCGCTTTCCCATCGTATTTATGGTCAATTCAGAGGCGTCCGTTTCTCCATAACGACCGATGGAGCGTGATCCGGGGCTTATGGCTGCAGAGGCCTCTATCGTGAATCCAAAGGCAAACAATCGTGCTCCGGCATTGTAGCTGTTGTTTGGTCTGTATACGATTCGTCGGTGTTCGGGATCCGGTCCGTTAATTTCCAGCGATGGGTAGCGATACTTTAATAATGGAGCTATCGCCAAGCTGCTGTTGAAAGCTTCAATATTAAGTCGTCTGGTGCTGTCTGAGGTGCTGAACGCCTGAACAGCACTGATAAGGAGGAAAAATAAAATTAGCAATTGAGGTCTCACGGCAAGGACTGGACTGCAAATCTAAGGCCAATACCTGAAATCAATTTTGTAGCCTAAAAATGGATTCAGAAAAAGAAAAAGTAAGCCTAAAGTATGTATTCACTGAGGTCTTTGTTTTTCAAAAGCCCTCCCAGTTTTTCCTTAACCATGGCTCTGTTTATGTTGATTTGAGCAGGTGGTTTAATTTTTTCAGGGACATCAAAAAGTATATCGTTTAGAAGCCTGCTCATGACGGTATGTAGTCGACGGGCGCCAATGTTTTCAACTTCTGCATTGATCTGAAAGGCGGTCTTAGCAATCTCTTCAATCGATCCCTGATCAAAATCCAGCGTAATTCCCTCCGCCAACAGCAAGGATTGATATTGTCGGGTGAGGGCATTTTGGGCTCTGTTAAATATTCGGATGAAGTCCTCCTTGGTGAGGCTGTTCAACTCAACCCTAATGGGAAATCTACCTTGTAGTTCAGGAATGAGATCCGAAGGTTTCGAGACGTGAAAAGCACCTGCGGCAACAAACAATATATGATCCGTTTTTAGGCTGCCGTATTTGGTATTTACCGTGCATCCTTCGACGACAGGCAGAAGGTCCCGCTGAACACCCTCACGTGAAACGTCCGGACCACTACCTTTCTGAGCTCCAGACGCAATTTTGTCAATCTCATCAATGAAAATAACCCCGTTGTTTTCCGCCAATCTTATGGCTTCCTCCTTTACAGAGTCCATATCAATTAATTTTCCAGCCTCTTCCTCCGTCAGAATTTTTTTGGCTTCAGCGATTGAAACTTTCCTCTTTTTATTTTTTTTCGGCATGAATCCACTCAACATTTCCTGAATGTTGAGCATGGATCCTTCATCCATCATTGGTGCACCGATCATTCCGATCCCTGCCCCAGGGCTCCCTTTGATTTCAATCTCAATTTTCCGCTCATCCAGTTCGCCAGCTTTGATCTTGTCCCTGAAGTGATTCCGGGTGGATTGATTTAATTCAGCATTCGTCTCTTTCATCATCCCCTCCTGTTCAGTTACACTAGTCGACGTATGTACAGGTGGAATCAAGGCGTCCAAAATAATTTCCTCTGCAGCCAGCACTGCGCGTTCCTTGACTTCATCCTTACGATTTTGTTTGACAAGGTTTACAGCCTGTTCAGCCAGATCACGAACCATACTTTCCACATCTCGTCCAACATACCCCACCTCAGTGAATTTTGATGCCTCCACTTTAACAAATGGTGCATTGGCCAGTCGTGCAAGCCTACGGGCAATTTCTGTTTTTCCAACACCCGTAGCACCGATCATTAAAATGTTGTTGGGGATGATTTCGCTTTTCATTTCCGGATCGGCATTCATCCTTCTCCAGCGGTTGCGCAGGGCAATAGCCATATTCTTTTTAGCATCCTGTTGACCCACAATATATTTGTCCAGTTCACGGACAATTTCAGCAGGCGTAAGATGCAATGGTTCCATCCCTTGAGCGTTCATAAAAGCTGGTTTAGAATTTAGTTGGCCGAGTTTGAAGCCGGGTTGAACTCGAAGCGAAGGGGATTTTTTACCAATTCTTTGGTTAAAGCGAGGTCCAGAACCTCCGAGACATTATTCACGTAATGAAATTTGATGCCTTTGAGGTAATTTTTCTCTACCTCTTCAACGTCTTTTTTATTACGGCTGCATAAAATAATTTCCTTAATACCACTTCGCTTTGCTGCCAGGATTTTTTCTTTTATTCCGCCAACCGGCAATACCTTGCCACGGAGGGTTATCTCCCCGGTCATCGCTAAACGGCTTTTTACCTTGCGCTGAGTAAATATGGACGCCAGTGAAGTCAGCATTGTGATACCAGCAGATGGTCCGTCTTTAGGAACGGCGCCCGCCGGTACATGCACGTGAAGATCGTATTGCTGAAAAACACGGTGATCAATATTCAGCGAAGCTGCATTTGATTTTAAATAGGATAGTGCTGCAACAGCAGACTCCTTCATGACGTCTCCCAATTGTCCGGAAAGCGTTAACTGTCCTTTTCCCCGACTTAGGCTTGATTCAATGAATAGAATATCTCCACCCACCTGCGTCCAAGCCAGTCCGGTAACTACACCTGCAGTTTCATTATCCTGATAAAGCTCCTCATCAAAGATTTCAGGCCCCAGCGCCTCAACCACAAATTCAATACCCACCGATCCGGGCATGGGTTCCTCTAATGCTTTATTGCGTGCAATTTTTCGGATGATGGACGCAATTTTTCTTTCAAGGTTGCGTACACCCGACTCCCTGGTATAGGATTCAATAACTTTCAGTAAGGCCTCTTTGGAGAATTTAACTTCCTGTCCACCCAAGCCATGTTCCGTAAGTTGTTTGGGTACAAGATGCTTTATGGCGATTTGTAGTTTCTCCTCTACCGTATAGCCGGTGATCTCAATGATTTCCATGCGATCACGCAACGCGGGATGAATGGTATCCAAAGAATTGGCGGTGGCAATAAAAAGGATCTTCGACAAATCGTATTCAACTTCTAAATAATTGTCGCCGAAGGCATTGTTCTGTTCAGGATCCAGTACCTCCAGAAGGGCTGAGGATGGATCACCGCGGAAATCTGATCGTACCTTATCGATTTCGTCTAAAATGAAAACCGGATTGGAAGATTTGGCTTTCTTAATGTTCTGAATAATCTTGCCTGGCATGGCGCCAACGTAAGTCTTGCGGTGACCGCGAATCTCTGCCTCGTCGTGTACTCCACCCAGCGACATTCTCACATAGGATCGCTGAAGTGACTTTGCTATAGACTTTCCTAATGACGTCTTACCTACCCCGGGTGGCCCATACAGACAAAGAATTGGGCCTTTCATATCCTGCTTAAGCTTTAAGACCGCCAGGTATTCGATGATGCGGTCTTTTACTTTCTTTAGTCCAAAGTGATCCTGGTCTAGGATTTTCTGCGCCCTGACCAGGTCAAAATTATCCTCCGTGTAATCTTCCCATGGAAGTTCAACCATGAACTCAGCATAATTCATGGCGACAGGATATTCCGCAGCCTGCGGATTCATCCTTAGTATCTTTTCCAATTCTTTGCCAAAGTGTTCAGCAACAGCCTGAGGCCACTTTTTCTTTTTAGCCGCTTCCCGCAACCGTTCTACTTCTTTGTCCGGACCGGCATAGCCAAGCTCATCCTGGAGCACTTTCATTTGCTGGCGGAGAAAATAATCCCGCTGTTGCTGATCGATGTCGGTGTGGACTTTTTTATTGATTTCGCTTTTGATCTCCAGCATTTGAATTTCCTTAGACATGAACTGGAGTAGCAGTGTTGCTCTTGCAGTAAAGTTCTCAGTCTCAAGAATTTTTTGCTTGTCTGAGACCTCTGCGTTAAGATTTGATGCTAAAAAGTGCGTGAGAAATACAGGGCTTTGAATGTTGTCTAATGCCACTTGAGCTTCCTGGGGAATTTCAGGATTGAGTTTGATGATTTTAAGCGCTGCATCTTTCAAAGAAGCAAACAATGCTTTTGATTCTTTTGATTTAAGGTCTGGCTTGTGTTCATGAATGGCTTCAATCTTTGCAGTCAGGTAGGGCTCTTCGGACACAAACTCTTTTACCCTAAAGCGATTTTTTCCCTGTATGATGATGGTGGTATTGCCATCCGGAAGCACCAACATTTTAATGATTCGCGCGACCGATCCAAATTTGAAGAGATCCTCTGTTGTAGGTTCTTCTTGTTTTCCTTTTTGTGCTAGTACGCCGATGATGCGGTTTCCCTGATAGGCTTTCTTGATCAGCCGTATTGATTTCTGCCTGGTTACCGTAATTGGCATTACGACACCAGGAAATAGAACGGTATTTTTAATCGGTAAAATCGGAATGATGTCCTTGAGGTCTTCCGGTTTTAGATCCGGGTCGTTTTCCGGATTGATCAGTTGGATGAATTCTTCCTGATCGTCCTGACCGAAAGAAGCAATTATTCCGCTTTTGAACATAGGCACTTTTGCCAAAATGGCACTTTTTACCCTTGATTATAAAGGGCGCGGCAATAACTCAATCCAAGTGCCAGGAATTTTGCAACTGCATGCTGGCCTCGATTCGTGCGAAATGCAGCGGAATCGATCGTGGGTTACCTAAAAATGGAATTTAACAGCCTTTAACGGCAAACCTTTAGGTCAGATTGGCATAAACAGATCAACCGGTTATCCAACGAGCAATGTCGTTGTAGAAGGAGAAAACCATCAGTGCCATCAATATGGCGAAGCCAATTTTAAGGGAGGTTTCAAAAAAGGTTTCAGAAGGTTCTTTACCTGTTATCATTTCGTAGAGCAGGAAAACAACATAGCCTCCGTCTAAGGCGGGTATTGGAAGAAAATTCATGAATGCAAGCACCATCGAAAGCAAACCGGTCATTCTCCAGAATCTTTCCCAATCCCAGGAATCACCGTACATCTGCGCCATGCCGATAGGACCGGAGAGTGATTTTCTTGCATCAATCTCACCGGTAAAGATTTTTCTAAACGCTTTGATCTGAATCCAGATAACATCAAATGCCCGGACAGGTCCGATGGCAATGGATTCGCCTAGGGAGTAGGATTTCACATTCAGTTTATTCTTATCCAAACCAACAGGATAAAAACCAATTACTTTTTGTCCCTCGATGAACTTTTCTGCTACATTAATTTCTTCACCATTCCGGTCAATGCTTAAATGGATGGAATCTCCGGACGATATTTTAAGTGCTTCGACGATTTCGTCGAAATAAAAAACAGCCTTACCATCTACTTTTGTAAACCGATCTCCTTTCTGCAGGCCCGCTCTGGAAGCGATGGTGCCGGGTGAAACCGATTCAACAATAGCAGGGATTCGTGGCCTTAGAAATTTTTCAGCAGACTCCTTTTTATTAAAGCTTTCAATAAAATTCTCCGGAATCGGGATTTCAATTTTCTCTCCGCCCCTTAGAACACCAAAGGATGCTCCCTTCTCAAGAAAATTGGAAGGTTTGATGAGGTCATTGAAGGATTCAACAGGGGTTTGATTGACCGTGATAATCTGGTCGCCTGTTTTAAGACCAATGCTGTCGGCAAGTTCCAAGGCATGAACTCCACCGTTTTCATTGACGAATTTCATTGGAATGGTTACGTCACCCAGAAACCAGGTGAGTCCTATAAAAATCAGGATGCCGGTGATAACATTCACGATGATTCCGCCGAGCATAACGATCAGCCGCTGCCAGGCTGGCTTGGTTCTGAATTCCCATGGTTGAGGCTCGGATTTCATTTGATCCTTATCCATACTCTCATCCACCATGCCGGCAATTTTCACATAGCCACCCAATGGAAACCAGCCAAGTCCGTATTCGGTGTCCCCTTTTTTGAATTTGACCAGGGAAAAATTCAGGACATTGGCCAGCGGAAAAAGAAAGTCAAAAAACAAATAGAATTTTTCTACCCTTATTTTAAACATCCTTGCAGCCAGAAAGTGACCGCCTTCGTGAACAACAATTAGAATAGAAAGGCTCAACAGAAGTTGGGCCGTCATGATTAAACCATTCATAAGAATCTTTTCAATTTTTTATTTGGCCTGTTGAGCAGCAATTAGACGCGCTTCACGATCGGTTTCAATATAATCCTGAATGGAGGGCGCTGCGATCCAGGATACTTTGTCCATGGTTTTTTCTACCACATCAGACATGGTAAGAAAGCCAATGGTTCCATTTAAGAATTCCTGCACGGCAATCTCATTTGCTGCATTCATGATACAAGGCATGTTCCCACCTTTTCGGAGTGCTTCAAAGGCGAGCGCAAGATTACGAAAAGTTTCAGTATCGGGTTTTTCGAACGTGAGCGAAGGGTAGGCTGTAAAATCAAATCGGGGAAACTTAGAATGTAATCTATTGGGAAAGGTCATGGCATACTGAATGGGTAGCCGCATGTCTGGTAGTCCCAGCTGTGCTTTGATGGAGCCGTCCTCAAATTGGACCATGGAATGAATGATGGATTGCGGGTGGACAACCACCTCAATTTTCTCCGCTGGTAATCCAAAAAGCCATCGTGCCTCAATAACCTCCAGCCCTTTATTCATCAGGGATGCTGAATCGATGGTGACCTTTGCACCCATTGACCAGTTGGGGTGCTTGAGTGCCTGCTCTCGGGTAACCTTCATTAATTCCTCTTTTTTCCTGCCACGAAAGGGACCGCCCGACGCGGTAAGGATTAATTTTTCTATTGGATTGTTCAGTTCACCGGTAAGACACTGAAATATGGCGGAGTGCTCGGAGTCCACGGGATAGATATCGATTCCATGTTCCCTTGCCTTTTGTGTCACCAGCGCGCCTGCGACCACAAGGGTTTCTTTATTGGCAAGTGCAATATTTTTACCTGCCTCTATCGCCTTAAGCGTAGGAATGGTACCAGAAAATCCAACCAGTGCTGTTAGCACCAGATCAATCGAGTCCATTTGTGTTACCGAGGCCACGGCGTCGGATCCGCAGTAAACCTTAATGCCTTTGGTTGATAATGCTGATTGAACAACCTCATAGTTTGCCTCATTCTCGATGACCACAGCATTCGGCTGGAATTTTATGGCCTGTTCAATAAGCAATTTGGTATTGTTTCGGGCGGTAAGGACTTCCACCTCAAATTGGTCTGGATGAGCTTCAATAACCTCAAGGGCTTGTGTTCCGATCGAACCGGTAGATCCTAAAATGGCAATCCGTTTTTTTTCCACAGTTGGCGGTTAATTTTTTTCGGTATATGGACTAAGATCAAATGCAATTTTCCGGTCGTTAGAAAGTCTCGGCACCTTGTTCTGGCCTCCAAGTTTTCCTTTTGCCTTCATGTATTGGATAAAGGCATCTTGCTGAAGTGGTGTTACCACCAGTGAACGTAAAATATTCCCAGTAATCAAATCATCGTAATAAATATTTAACGATCTGAGTTCCTGATCCAGCGTTAGCCTGAAAGCTTCCTGATCATGGGGCTTTCCGGTGAAGGCGATGAGCCACTCATGATGGGGTAAACCACTTTCCGGGGTAACCTGAGGGGCAACCGTAAATTCACTGATGACCACTTCAGGAAACTTTTTTAGCGCAGCGGCCATGGCGCGTTCCACCTCTTCTCCAATAACATGCTCGCCGAAGGCACTGATAAAATGTTTGATTCTTCCGGATACAACAAGTCGGTAAGGATTCTTCGAGACGAATTTCACCGTATCGCCGATGGAGTATCCCCACAATCCTGCATTGCTGTTGATGATTAAGGCATAATTTTTTCCAAGCTCTACCGCTTCAATGCCAAGTCTGGTGGGTTGTTCATTAAAGTATTCCTCGGCAGGAATAAACTCGAAGAAGATTCCAGAATTCAGGAGCAGCAATAGGCCTTCAGTCTCTTCTCCATCCTGGTATGCGATGAAGCCTTCCGAGGCAGGATACAATTCAATGGCATCAACTTTACGTCCAATACTATCTTCCAGTTTGTTGCGGTATGGGGCGTAATTAACGCCACCGTAAACAAAAACAGAAAAGTCCGGAAATACCTCGCCCGCCTTTTTTCCGGTTCTCTCCTGAATACGGTCGAAGTACATTTGAACCCAGGGAGGAATGCCACTGATTAAAGTCATTTTGGCCTTCAGTGTCTCATCTATTATTCTTTCAAGTTTCTCTTCCCAATCCTCAATGCAATTGGTTTGATAAGATGGTTTTTGATTGCTCCTCAGGTAGCCAGGAACATGGTGGTTAACTATGCCCGAAAGACGCCCGGTGGGAATACCGCCTTTTTCAGACAGTTCAGGACTACCACTCAGAAAAATCAGATTGCCATCCAAAAACCCGGAGTTACCTGTTCTGTGAACATATTGAAGCAATGCATTGCGGGCACTATTGATATGGTTTGGCAATGAATCTCTCGTAATCGGAATGTACTTGGTTCCGGAAGTTGTTCCACTTGTTTTGGCCAGGTAGGAGGGTTTACCAGGCCAAAGTACATTGGCTTCACCATGTGCCACCCGATCAAAATAAGATTTTAGACCCTCGTAATCTTTGATGGGCACCTGTTTTCTGAAATCGTCAGTGTCTTGGATGTCCAGGAATCCATGGTCCCCGCCAAAGGACGTTCTGGCTGCTTTTTGAATGATCTCTGTAAATATTTTTTGCTGGGATCCTATTGGATCGAGACTCCACTTTTTTGTTTGAGAGGCGATGAAGGAAGCCAGTGGCCTGGCTGCAAAAGACCGGATACCCATAGTTTTCAAAGTTAATCCAGGCGAATAAGAGCTGTGCCTATGTGGTTCAATAAATGGTGTGATCTGTCCGTTATCCTGACATTTTTTCCTTTTTTGAGCCTGCGGGACGATTTTTGCAACGTTGAAAAAAATTTAAATCCGAGTTACCATGAAAACGCTACAAATAATTGCATTAGGGCTATTGGCCGGGTTTACAGGATCCTGGATTTTTCAGACCTGGCATGAGGGTAGGATGGCTGAGGTCACGAAGGCGTCAGATTTATCCAATTCGGTGGTGTATTCCGCGCAGTCACCCGCCTCCAGTAGTGACAATGCGGTGAAATCTTTATCGACGCTTTCTGAGAAAGTAGATTTTACAGCTGCTGCTGCCAGAACCATTCCAAGCGTCGTGTACATCAACAGTATCTCGCAAAGCGGTGTGAGCTATTCCATTTATGATATGCTTTTTGGGAATGGGGGTAAGCAAACCCAGGTGAGCTCAGGTTCAGGGGTAATTTTTACACAGGATGGATACGTGATTACCAACAACCACGTAGTTGAGACCGCTGAAAAAATTGAAGTGCTTTACAATAAGAAAGTTTACGTGGCAGAGCTGGTTGGTACAGACCCGTCAACCGATCTGGCGGTTCTTAAGATTAAAGAAAACGGCTTGCCGGCCATTGTCTTTGGAAGTTCTGCAGCACTTAATGTAGGTGAGTGGGTTGTTGCAGTTGGTAATCCATTCTCCTTGACTTCAACCGTTACGGTGGGGATCGTAAGTGCCAAGGGAAGGAGTATTAATGTGGTGTCTGATAAGTTTCCCATCGAATCCTTTATTCAGACCGATGCCGCCATCAATCCTGGAAACAGCGGGGGCGCTTTGGTCAACAAAGAAGGTGCGCTGGTGGGAATCAATACAGCCATTTTATCTCGTACCGGTAGTTATACAGGATATGCTTTGGCTGTTCCAGCTGATATTGTCAAAAAAGTGGCAACTGATATTATAAAATTTGGGGTGGCACAAAAGGCCGTTTTGGGTTGTGAAGTGGTGGAGTATGATTTTAGGAATGCGGAGAAATTCAGGCTCTCTACTACCGTCAGTGACTTCCGTGGTGTTCTGGTCTCTGAAATATCAGAAGAAGGAGCTGCACGCAGCGCCGGATTGAAGCCCGGCGATGTTATTCTCAAGCTTGATGATGTTGAAACCAATTCCCGCAGTTCCTTTGAAGAAGAGCTAAGCTATCGTTCTCCAGGCGATCAGATTAAAGTTGTATACCTGCGAGGCGATGAACAACGCTCTGTTGGCATTACGCTTTTGAATCGCAACGGCAATAGTGCTGTATTGAAAAGACAGATCTACAGCAGTGCCTCGGTTGGGGCGAATCTGGAAGCAGTGGAGTATGGCGTGAAAGTTTTCAGAATTAAAGACGGTCTGTTCAAAAAGTTAGGCATTCCGGAGAACTACACCATTATTTCTATCAATCGCCAAAGGGTCCGGAAGCCAGAGGATGTTGTTGAATTTTTTGAGCGTTATAAAGGAAGGGTTCTGCTTTATGGTGTGAACAGCTCCAAACAAGAGTATCCACTGCAATTCTATCTCCAATAGATTTCAATAAAAAAACAAAAGGCGGGTAACCCCGCCTTTTGTCTTACAGATTAGACCAGTATTAGTCTTTTCTGCTGAGTGTGTAGATCACAAGACCGAAACCGATCTTGTTTACAGCATCTCCAATGTTGTAGATGATGTCCATGTTCAATCCACCGATTCCGAGATCAGAAGCAGGGATTCCGAACAAACCACCGGGTGTTCCAACGATATATCCGAGTGGATAGATCGCCCAGCCCACCAACACAAACCAGCCAAGGGTTTTGGTTGCCTGAGCAACTGCTGGTGATGAAGCTGTTGCAAGTTTTGCAACATCGCCATACCACACGAGGTATACAATGTAGAAATAAGCAAGACCGCTGACTACACCCCAGAATACGCTCTGGTCGCTGTAGATGGTTTCACCGAAGTAGCCGGTAACCAGCATAACGACAGAAGCGAAGATGAGCTTCCAAAGAAGATTGGTGGTAGCTCCTGCCTTTTTGGTGATGAGGTAGAACTCTACGCACATCAGAGGTACAGTAAGCAACCAGTCAACGTACCTGAAGAAAGTTGGCGATGCGCCGTTTTCCAGGTTGTAGCCGCGCATGTAATAATAATGCACAGCTGCAATGAAGGTGATCAATCCTGAAACCAGGATGGATGTTCTCCATTGGGGGGAGGTATTGCTCAACTCGAAGAAGAAGAATACCGATGCGGCCATCATGGCCATGGTTCCGATGAAGAACGTAAATGCTACGTAATTATCGGAGGCTATTTGCATATGCTCCATGTTATATGGGTTGGTTTATTTGCTCGAACGTACGTTACAACTTCTAATGATAGATTCAGCCTTGGCTGAAACTCAGAGTGAACCCCAAACTTTAGGGAACGAAATACATGTTGTCACCTGTGATTGGTGATTTTTTGCACCAAAAACCCACATATTGGGGTGTAACAGTCTAAAATTTGAAAGTGCCCAGAATGGTCAAAAAGGGCATTTTTAAAAAATTAAGAATCAGAATCTTAAATATCAGTTCGATGAACTGCCAACCCTGGTCTTGAGTTTCTTGTAGAGCTCATCAACCTGGTTTTTAAAAGATGGCTCTGCTTTCATCATGTCTTCGACCGATTCAAGCGCATGGATAACCGTGCTGTGGTCCCTGCCTCCGAAATTCTCTCCAATAAGCTGGAGCGTAAGTTGGGTGAAGCGCTTGCAAAGGTACATGGCTACCTGTCGGGGGATAACAATTTCCCGCTTTTTCACCTTGCTCTTCATGGCTTCAGCGTCGATTTTAAAATAATCTGCCACTGTTTTCTGTATGAAGTCGACGCTTACATCGCTTTGAATTTCCTTGACAATATTTTTCATCACCTCTCTTGCCAGCTCGAGGTCAATTTCTTTTTTAAGCAACGTGGCATGAAACAGCAATGAATTCAAAACCCCCTCCATGTCGCGTAGGTTGGTGTCCACACTAAACGCGAGGTATTCAGCAACCTCTGTTGGTATTTGAATGCCATCACTTTCCATTTTATTATGGATGATGGCCAGCTTCGTTTCAAAATCAGGCTCCTGTAAATCAGCGGTCAAACCCCATTTAAATCGACTTAACAACCTTTCCTGGAAACCTTTTAAATCACGCGGAGGACAGTCACTGGTCATAATGATCTGCTTACCGGTTTGATGAAGCTGATTGAAAATGTGGAAAAACATCTCCTGTGTCTTTTCCCTTCCTGCGAGAAACTGAACATCATCCAGTATCAGCAGGTCAACCTGGAGATAGAAATTTTGAAAATCCTGGATCTGGTTGTTTTGAAGGGCATTCAAAAATTGATTGGTGAAATCATTCTGGTCCACGTACAAAACCACCTTTTCCGGCAGCTTACTCCTGATTTCATTTCCAATAGCCTGCACCAAATGCGTTTTTCCAACCCCTACACCACCATACAACATCAACGGATTAAAGGAGGTAATTCCCGGCTTCTTGGCGACAGCCAAACCAGCAGATCGGGCCAATCGGTTACAATCGCCCTCAACAAAAGTGTCGAAGGTATAGGTAGGATTTAGTCTGCTGTTGACATTTTGCGGATTAAGCACCCGGTAAGTAAAGGGCGTGTATTCACCTGATGAAACGGGTCCATTCGATGATTGCCCTTGTTTGCTTTTAAGACCATTGGGGTAACTAACCGTTACCGGCGGGCTCTGCCTGTTCCCGCTGTCCACAATAACAGAGTATTCAAGTTTTCCATTAGGACCCAATACGGCATGAACGGCCTTCTTAAGAACCGGAACATAATTTTCCTCAAGCCACTCATAGAAAAATTGAGAAGGAACCTGAATGGTTAAGACGTTATCAGCAGCTTTTAATGGAACAATAGGCTTGAACCAGGTCGTAAAATTTTGATCATCTACTTCCTTACGTAGAATTTCCAGGCAATCATTCCAAACAGCTGCGCGATCAACTTCCATGCAATAAATTCAGGTTCGTCCCTGCTCCGGTTTTGAGAAAGGGTGACAAAGGTGTGAAAAAAAACCAGTAAGAAAAAGGCTTGAATAAACCTGAAATCTTCAATTTTTACGACGAGGAAAAACAGACCTTTGGGCATGCCTACCCTCGATGAGCAAATAATAAAATGGCGCAAACTTGCCTCCGCTGAGTCCGGCTCCATAGATCCGGAGGCGACGCTTTGTCGTGAGGTTGGTTCTATGAAATTTAAGTCTGTTTATTCCGCTGCAGATGCACACGGAATTTCGCATCAGCCGGTTCAAAGAATAAGTAAGCCCTTCATCGGGCCTGGGGGTTGGTATAATCTCCCTGAAATTTCTGCAGACTCAGATGATCTGGCCTGTACTGCTGCTTTGGAGGCATTGAATTCCGGCGCCAACGGAGTGGTATTTCATGTTCGTGAAGGTTGGGATCCAGCGATCATGTTAAAAGGTATTCATGCTCGGTATTGCTTTCTTGGCTTTACATCCACACGCTTTAATACCGATTTCCTTGAAGCACTGGACAAACGACTGTTAATCGAAGAAGCTCCTCCCGAGGATTTTACCGGCGCTCTTTTTCAAGACAATACTGTTGTTGAGTCATTCAAATTGAATTCCTGGGTTGCCAGGAAAAATTTTCGGGTTGGAGGAATCAACACAGATGCTGAAACCTGGGTAAAACACCAGGTTCAACTCTTTCAATCAGGTAGCGTTACTGAAATCAATCAGACAGCCTTGTCACTTATTCTGCCCGATAATTTTTTTCAGGCTATAATTGAACTGAGGGCTTTGCGTTTGGTCAGGCAATCAATAGAAAATCATTACGGAGTTTTTGGGCATCCGGAATTCATTCGTTCCCTAGTTCAGCCCGCTATAAATTCCAATAAGGAACAAAATCTATCCATGATCGTTGGTGCAACACAGGGATTTGCCTCTGTCTGTGGTTGTGCCGATGCTTTAACCATCCTGCCGGAAGACCCTACCAATGCTGTTCATCGGCAAACGGCCAGAAACATTTCCTTATTACTGACAGAGGAAGGACTTTTGGATAAAATTACTGATCCGATTTGTGGATCCTGGTTTATTGATCATGCTGTTAATCAACGTGCACAACAGCTTCTGCAGCCCTTTGGAATTTCAACAACATCAAAGAAGTTGCCCTTGGATAAAAACAAGGAAAAAAAGTCTTTTATAACCCGTGAGGGTATTGAAATTAATTCCCAGCCAATCGTCAATAATCAAATTCGATCTTCTGTCGAAACCCAAATGCCCGGCGTTCAGCCTTTTTTAAGAGGCCCTTATGCAACGATGTACTCGGTAAGGCCTTGGACCATTCGTCAATATGCTGGCTTCTCCACTGCTTCTGAGTCCAATCGTTTTTATCGCAACAATCTTAAGGCCGGACAGAAGGGATTGTCGGTTGCCTTTGACCTCCCAACCCACCGCGGTTACGATTCAGATCACCCAAGAGTATCGGGTGACGTGGGCAAGGCGGGGGTGGCCATCGATTCGGTGGAGGATATGAAAATTCTCTTCGATGGCATACCATTGGATTCGATGTCTGTTTCAATGACTATGAATGGGGCCGTTATCCCTATTATGGCCTTTTATATTGTGGCAGCGGAAGAACAAGGCGTTCCATTGGATAGACTTTCCGGAACCATTCAAAATGATATTCTCAAAGAATTCATGGTCCGGAATACTTTTATTTATCCACCTAAGCCTTCCATGCGAATTGTTTCTGATGTAATGAAATTTTGTGCAGCCTATATGCCAAAGTTTAATTCAATCAGTGTCAGTGGCTATCATATGCATGAGGCTGGTGCGCCTGCCCACATCGAACTCGCCTATACCCTTGCCAATGGTTTTGAATATTTGCGATCGGCTGTTGAAGCCGGAATTTCAGTTGATGAAATAGCGCCACGCATATCATTTTTTTGGGGTATCGGTATGAATTTTTTTATGGAGGCTGCGAAGATGCGTGCAGCCAGACAATTGTGGTCAGAGCTCGTTTCTGAATTCAAACCGGCAAATGCCAAATCTCTTGCGCTTAGAACACATTGCCAGACCTCTGGATGGAGTCTTACTGCACAGGATCCTTACAACAACATTACTCGAACCTGCATTGAAGCTATTGCCGCAGTGGTGGGTGGTACACAGTCATTGCACACCAATGCACTGGATGAGGCCATCGCATTGCCTTCTGAATTTTCTGCTGCCATCGCAAGGTCAACACAACTGTATCTCCAGAATGAATCAGGTCTAACCGCGGTAGCCGACCCGTTTGCCGGATCTTTTTACCTGGAGCACCTGACCGATCAACTGCTGGAAAAAGCCCGCGTAATTATTGCCGAGGTACGGACGCAAGGTGGAATGGTGCAGGCGGTTGAATCCGGTATTCCAAAACGAATTATTGAAGAGGCGGCTGCATCAAGACAAGCACGAATTGATTCATCAGAAGAAATCATTGTTGGTGTGAACCGATACCAATCCGGAAGCATTACGGATTTTAAAATATTGGAAGTTGACCATGCGCAGGTGCGTAAGGAGCAAATGAATCGTTTGTCGGAGGTTAAAAGCGGGAGGGATCAGGAAAAAGTTGATGCGGCGTTGAAGCGTTTGGAGCAAGGTGCGAAAGGTGATGAAAATCTGCTGGCATTGGCGGTTGAAGCAGCAAAGTGCCGTTGTACGTTAGGTGAAATAAGTCTGGCGTTGGAAAAGGTTTTTGGCCGACACCAAAGCCGAAATATTTCAGTTACTGGCGTATATTCAGGATTCATGAAGGATCAGGAAAAAATAAAGACGGTCAGAGCCCTCAGTGACAACTTTGCTTCGACCCATGGAAGACGTCCACGAATTCTTGTGGCTAAAATCGGACAAGATGGTCACGACAGGGGTGCACACATCATTGCATCCGGATTTTCTGATCTGGGCTTTGATGTTGATTTGGGCCCATTGTTTATGACGCCATCCGAAGTTGCCCGACAAGCCATGGAAAATGATGTTCATGTGGTTGGTATTTCCAGTCTTGCCGGTGCTCATAAAGCGCTAATCCCTGAACTCAGAAAGCAGATGGATGATTTGGGTATGAAAGAAATCCTTTTGGTTGTTGGCGGTGTCATTCCGGAGCAGGACTATGATTTTCTAAGAAAGGAAGGCGTCGCATTTATTTTTGGTCCAGGCACACAGGTTTTTGAGGCTGCCAGGGTTTTATTGGAGCATCTCATCACAAAGAGTACGCTCTGACATTTTGGTTTAATCTAAATCAGTCAACATATGCATCGATTTTTAATTACAATCTTTATTTGTGCCGCCGCAGGCGTAATGGCTCAGCTAAGATTGCCTTCAGTCATTTCCTCTGGAATGGTTGTCCAACAAAATACCACCACAACATTATTTGGCTGGGGTAATCCGGGAGCCAGGGTTTTGATTCAAGCATCCTGGTCAAACAAAACCGACACAGCAAAAATCTCCAATCTGGCAACCTGGCGGATTAAAATAAATACACCACCTGCTGGTGGTCCGCACACCATTACGCTATCCAGTGGTTATGAAAAAATTGTCTTAAATGATATCCTCTCTGGTGAGGTTTGGCTTTGTTCCGGTCAATCCAATATGGAGTGGAGTTATCGACAGGGATTAAAGGATATTCGGGATGAACTTCCTGTTGCCTACAATCGATCAATCCGTTTGTTTCATATCCCTAAAACCGGGTCCGATTTAATCAAAGATGATGTGCAGGCCAGTTGGAAAATTTGTGACTCTGTATCGTTGAAAGACTTTAGTGCCGTAGGATATTTTTTTGGCAAACGACTTCAGCAATCACTTAATGTGCCCATTGGTTTGATCGATGCGAGCTGGGGAGGGACGCCAGCAGAGGTTTGGGTGCCTGAGGAAGTGATCAATCAAAATGCTGTTTTGAGACAGGCTGCATCCCAACTAGGAGCTTTTGATTGGTGGCCTAGTTTGCCCGGGAAGGCCTATAACGCCATGATAGCCCCGGTTCATAATCATCAAATCGCTGGCGCCATCTGGTACCAGGGTGAGTCTAATGTTGGAACATACGCCACCTATCGAGATTTAATGAAAACCTTAATCGATTCATGGAGATCTAAGTGGGCCAATGCGTTTCCATTTTATATGGTTCAGATTGCGCCTTTTGAATATGATGCTAAACTATCGGCCGCCCGATTGCGCGAGGCGCAGGATCAATTGCAGTCACACCCTTCAACTGGAATGGTGGTTGTTTCTGATTTGGTGGACAACGTAAAAGACATCCATCCCATCAACAAACATGATGTAGGCCTTCGCTTGGCCAACCTCGCTCTTGGTGATCACTACAAGATTGGTTCAGGAAATTTCCGGTCACCAGTATTTTTGAAAATGGAGCGCGCCGGCTCAAAGCTGGTTCTTCATTTAACCAATGCCAATGCGCTTGTGACGAAAGGAAGTGAAGCAGTAGGCTTTACAATTTCTGGTGCCGATAAAAAATGGCTACCGGCTAAGGTTAAAATTGATGGAAATCGCCTGGTGGTTTGGAATGCCGCATTAAAAAATCCTGAGCAAGTTCGATTTTCATTTGACAACACGACCATCGGAAATATTTTTTCTGAAACTGGCTTGCCGTTGGCGCCGTTTCGAACCGACCGCTGGGAGCCTTAAGGATTTTTATTGGTTCGGTTGTTCGCTTCCGGCCTGAATGAGTTGTCGAAGTTGCTCAAGGGCTGAAGTTTCACGCTCATCCACCTTTCCATCGGAATTGATGATGTCGTACATATCGGTATACACCTTGTATTTGGTGGAAAACTTAACCGATTCAAAATGCTGAAAAGTATCGCGTATTAATTCCTGAAGGTCTTCTTTTTTTACGCCCTGGTACTGTTGTAGGCCTGCTTCAAATTTTTGATTTAAATCAGTTCCTTCTGGAAACAACTTGGAAATCTTGGCCCTGACCACCTGTTCTTCCTGTGCATGAATTTTTCCATCGGCATGTGCCATGTGCAGGTATAAGAAAAAAACAAAGTCGGAAAAGTTATCGTGAATGACCATTTGATTGGATAAGGTGGCTTGCTTGAAATACAAATATAAAAAAAGGCTTTCCGGTGAAGGAAAGCCTTTTAATTGGAGCTGATGCAGATTACATCATGCCGTCCATTCCGCCGCCGGGAGGCATTGCAGGAGCTTCCTTCTTCTCAGGAATCTCTGAAACAATGGCTTCGGTGGTCAGCAATAGACCAGCAATAGAAGCTGCGTTCTCAAGCGCGAGGCGTGACACTTTGGTAGGATCAATGATACCTGCAGAGAAGAAGTCCTCAAACTTATTCTCACGGGCATTGAATCCGTAGTCCTTCTTTCCTTCGCGAACCTTGTTGATAATTACAGATCCTTCCTGACCAGCGTTCTCTGCAATAACCCGCATAGGCGCTTCAAGGGCCTGGCGGATGATGTTCACACCAGTTGATTGATCTTCATTTTCTGTATTAACATTTTTCAGTGCATCGATTGCCCTCAGATAAGCTACACCACCACCGGCGATGATACCTTCCTGAACTGCTGCGCGGGTCGCATGCAAAGCGTCGTCAACACGGTCTTTCTTTTCTTTCATTTCAACCTCAGTCGCTGCACCAATGTAGAGGATGGCAACGCCACCGCTCAGTTTGGCAAGGCGCTCCTGAAGTTTCTCACGATCGTAGTCCGAAGTAGTGGTCTCAATCTGAGCCTTGATCTGATTGATCCGGCCTGTGATCTCACTTTTCTTTCCTGCTCCGTTTACGATGGTGGTATTGTCCTTATCGATGATCACGCGCTCAGCACGACCCAGGTATTCGAGGGTAGCATTCTCTAATTTGAAGCCGCGCTCCTCGCTGATTACTTGTCCACCGGTCAGAATTGAAATGTCTTCCAACATTGCTTTTCTGCGGTCACCAAAGCCAGGGGCTTTCACCGCTGCAACGCGGAGTGCACCACGGATTTTATTTACCACCAGGGTGGCAAGGGCTTCGCCTTCAACTTCCTCGGCGATGATCACCAGAGGCTTACCGGTTTGAGCGGTTGCTTCCAATACAGGAAGTAATTCCTTCATGGAACCAATCTTCTTATCGTAAATGAGGATGTAAGGATGATCCAACTCAGCCTCCATCTTTTCAGTATTGGTAACGAAGTAAGGTGACAAGTAGCCACGGTCGAACTGCATACCTTCCACTGTCTTCACTTCAGTTTCAGTTCCTTTGGCTTCCTCAACAGTGATAACCCCATCTTTTCCAACCTTATCCATAGCCTCTGCAATCATCTTACCGATGGCTACATCGTTGTTTGAGGAGATGGTTGCTACCTGAGCGATTTCCTGAGAGCCCTTGATGTTTTTGCTCTGCTTGGCCAGGTTTTCAACAACTGCTGAAACCGCCTTATCAATTCCACGCTTAAGATCCATCGGATTGGCACCTGCAGCAACGTTCTTAATGCCGTGCGCAAAAATTGCCTGGGCAAGAACTGTCGCAGTTGTGGTACCGTCACCGGCAGCGTCAGCAGTTTTAGAAGCAACCTCTTTGACGAGCTGAGCACCCATGTTTTCGATCGGGTCCTTCAATTCAATTTCTTTTGCTACCGATACACCGTCTTTGGTTACAGTAGGTGCACCGAATTTTTTATCGAGAATGACATTGCGACCTTTTGGTCCGAGGGTCACTTTTACTGCATCAGCGAGTTTATCTACTCCTTTTTTAATTCTGTCTCTGGCAGCGGTGTCGAAAGTAATTTCTTTAGCCATTTTAAATGTTGATTAAATAGTTTGGTTGATCAGATTGTTCCGAAAATATCTGAGTTACGCATAACCAGATATTCTTTTCCGTCGATGGTAAGCTCTGTTCCGGAATATTTACCGTAGAGAATATGATCACCGACTTTAACAGTCACCGGCTTGTCCTTGAGGCCGTCGCCGACCGCCACAACTTTGCCACGCTGGGGCTTTTCCTTGGCGGTATCAGGAATGATGATGCCTGAAGCTGTCTTTGCTTCAGCAGGAGCGGGTTCAACAAGAACCCTGTCCTCATTGGGTTTGAAGGTAATCTTTGCCATAATGGTAAACAGTTCTGTTTAAGGGTTAAAACTTAATGTCCCCCCACCAAACGATTATCGTGCCACCGTTCAATTCTGCCACATTCAGCCATTTTTCCGCCAATTTTTCATAATTTTCATCGGTTTCCTTAAAAATGAACCCCAATTCGTTTTTGCAGAATGGCATTCTGTCAGTATACCCCAGAACCTTATATCCTCACAAGAACCTATGCTTGAGCTACCGGTAATTGGCAGGCTTCATCCTTTCCTTGTCCACTTTCCAATTGGCATCCTCCTGCTTGCCTTCCTTTTTGAATTTTTAGGTGCTTTCAGGGGGGGTAAGAAACTTCGAAAAGCAGTCCCCTCCATTCTTTTAATCGGCTTTTTAGCAGCTCTTTTTGCCATTGCCTCCGGATTGGTTCTGGAAGAAGAAGGCGGGTACCCTGAGGACACGCTCTTTCGTCATAAAATTTTCGCTTTCGTAACTGCAGGATTCAGTTTGTTGCTGTTGTTGGTCATTCGTTTTGGCGCCGGTTTAGATAAATCAGCCATGAAAGCCGTACGTATGGTTTTGTTTATCATTCTATCGACAGCCGTTGTTGTGACCGGGCATTTTGGAGGTACAATGACCCATGGGGAAGATTTTCTTTTCCAAAGTTCCCCACTAGAAAAAGAAATCGCGCCAGCAGCATCCAAAGAATTTAATCATCCTGAATTGGTCTACCGTGATGTTGTTCAACCCATTCTTGAATCCAAGTGCGTATCCTGTCACGGTCCTACAAAGCAAAAGGGAAAGCTTCGACTGGACTCAGAAGAAATGATTCTTAAAGGTGGAAAAAATGGAGCTGTGTTGGGTGTCCAATCAGCGACGGGTGAGCTGGTACGCCGCATCAACTTGTCCATTGAGGAAAAAGCCCACATGCCACCAAGGGAAAAGGAACAATTGTCCAACACAGAGACTGAATTGATTTCGGCCTGGGCGAATTTGAACAATCCATTTTCTGATTCGGTTCGCCGACTTCAAACCCCTGCTTTCAACATATGGTTGGAAGAAAATCAAAAAGAAAAGCCACAGGACATCTGGCCCTCCACACCAATTGAGGCGTTGCCGCTTACCTTAATACAATCATTGAAATCCAAAGGGATCACGCTTTCACCCATAGCTGTCGGTAGTCCATATGTTGAAGCCATTTTTGGAAACGGGGTTGACTTTTCCGGTTCCTGGTATTCGGAATGGAATGAAGCGCTCTCGAATATAGTTTCGATTCGACTTAGCTTTTCAAAACCTGGTGATGATGGTGTGGCTAAAATAATTTCAGGTCCACAGGTTCGAAGACTCTATTTAGACCATACCAACATTTCCGATGGTTCTATGAAAGTGGTCTCCAACCTTAAAGAGTTGGTCTATCTAAATCTAACAGGAACAGCAATATCAGATCAAGGATTGGAGTTTATTAAAAATATGACTTCATTGAAGCAACTCTTTGTATACGACTGCAGGTTTAAAGGCAACTTCCTAAGAAAGTTTGTTGAGGATAACCCCAGGCTTCAGATAGATACCGGTGGATATGCTTTGCCTGTATTACCTTCCGATACCAAGCGACATGCCCGGTAATTTATTTTACCGCAAACTGTGACTCACCGATCTTGTAATTATCTGCGAACAATTCAACACGATAATTTCCCGAAGGATAATCAGAGCCCTTTTCATAGGTAAACGTGAGCTGCTGCCTGGTGTTGTCGAATAAAATTTCCTGTGCCAGAGTATACCACTCTTCCTTGCCGTCTTTAATAAACGTGCCTGAACCTTTTGACAAATCAAAAATTACTTGTCCAGCCTCATCTACAATACGGATCATGATTTTCTTTCCTTGGATGGGTGCAACCTTATTGTCGGCCAGATTAAAACTCACCTTAAGTTTTGCGATTTGTCGGTTTCTGAAAGGTGATTCTTTTTCGCGGTTGCCAGAAGTAACGGAAACCACTTTTACATTTTCAGCCTTCAGTTGACTGGCGATAGCCACTTTACCGGCAAGTTCATCTCTTCTCTTGGCTATTCGATTGATGGAATCGCTCAATCGATTTTGTTTCGTCTTCAGGTCGGTGTTTTCGGAATACAAGGCATCGTTTAAGGTGCGAAGCTCTTCCAATTCCTGGTCCTTTAATTTCAATAACTTCTCATAACCCTGAACCCTGTCTTTTAACTCTCTTATGTTTTTAGCACTCCAGGCTTGATTCTTTTTAAGTGTATTTTCAACCTCCTCTTTCGCTTTTTTCAGCTCCTCAATATCACCACCAAGCTCTCCGATTTCTGCAATTTTTTTGTCCAGCTCAGCGCTGATTTCCTCCAATCTCGTTTTGGTTTCACCCAACTCCGTATTCGATTGTGTTAACTCCTGCTCGACCTTTGATTTCTCTCTGTAATCCCAAACAATCTTGATACACAGGATGGCAATGATGATGGAAAGAATGATTACCGTTTTGGAATTTTTAGGCTGTGCAGAAGTGTTGCTCTGTCCTGAGGTGGTCATTGGTCAAAATTTTCCCAAAAATAGCATTCCTTGCTATTTGTTTTGATGAGCGCCTTCATCAGGCTACATGCCGTTGGTGGTGTGGTTTTACTGGGACTTGGTTTATCCTTTTTTCAGGCCCTTAAACGCTCCTTTGTAGGTGTAAAACCAACTTTTTCCTAAGTCAAAAAAAACTATATTGTAGCTCTAATTTCCCACCGAATGAATCTAAATCTTGACGCCGAAAAAAAGAATACCTACGACGCAATTGTCGTTGGAACAGGTATTAGTGGCGGCTGGGCCGCAAAGGAACTTACTGAGAAGGGATTGAATACATTGGTCCTTGATCGGGGAAGAATGGTCAGGCACCCTGATGATTACCCGACAGCAACAAAAGATCCTTGGCAGCTGCCTTATGGAGGCCGCCCCACTCAGGAAGATTTAAAAAATCAAGGTGTGCAAGCCAGGACAGGCTATACTGTTGCACAAACGACCAAGCATTGGTTTGTTAACGACCTTGAGCACCCTTATACTGAAACAAACAGGTTTGACTGGATGCGCGGCTATCATGTCGGCGGCAGATCCATTATGTGGGGTCGACAGAGCTACCGCTGGAGTCCGATGGATTTTGAAGCAAATGCAAAGGAAGGTATTGCTGTGGATTGGCCTATTCGCTACAAAGACCTTGAAAAGTGGTACGATTATGTAGAAACTTTTGCCGGAATCAGTGGACAAGCAGAGGGATTGACACAGCTACCCGATGGAAAGTTTTTGCCAGCCATGGAATTGAATTGTGTGGAACGTGAATTTCAGAAGACGCTAAAATCCAAAATGGGCAGAGCGCTCACCATTGGTCGCACGGCGCACGCAACAGCCCCTCTTCCTCACTCACCACAACGTGGAACCTGTCAGTTTCGCAACATGTGCTCCAGAGGCTGTCCTTATGGCGGATATTTCAGTAGCAACTCCTCCACACTGCCTGCCGCTGAAGCCACAGGAAAAATGACGCTTCGCCCCAATTCGGTGGTGTATGAAATTATTTATGATGAACAGAAAGGCAAAGCCACCGGTGTCAAATTGCTGGATGACGTAACCGGTGAACAACTTGAGGTGTATGCCAACATCATTTTCCTTTGTGCATCCACCTTCGGATCTACCTTCATCATGATGAACTCCATCAGCAACAGATTTCCAAATGGCTTTGGGAATGACAGTGGTGAGTTGGGTCGCAACATCATGGATCACCATCTCGCTGTAGGTGCGTCGGCTGAGGTAGAAGGTTTTGAAGATCAGTATTATTTTGGACGCCGGGCCAATGGAATCTATATCCCGCGGTATCGCAACGTTGGTAAAGACAAGCGTGATTATCTCAGAGGATTCGGTTATCAGGGAAGTGCAAGCCGTGGAGGTTACGGCAGGGTCGCTGAAACCGAAGCTATCGGAGCTGGATTAAAAGAAATGGCCTCTACACCAGGTGGCTGGACCATCAACATCCAGGGATTTGGTGAAATTTTACCTTACCACGAAAACAAAGTTACCATCGACAAATCCCGCAAAGACAAAAATGGATTGCCAGTGCTAAACTTTGATGCCATCCTGCGTGACAATGAGAAAAAAATGCGTGTGGACATGAAAAATGATGCGGAAGAAATGCTCAATGCAGCAGGATTCAAAAACATAAAAAGTTTTGACCGAGAAATCGGAATTGGTTTGGGGATCCATGAAATGGGTACTGCCCGCATGGGTAACGATCCCAAAACATCTGTTTTGAATAAATGGAATCAGGTGCACGCGTGTAAAAATGTATTTGTCACCGACGGTTCTTGTATGACTTCCGCAGCTTGCCAGAATCCATCGCTCACCTATATGGCCTTAACGGCACGTGCAGTGGACTTTGCAGTTGAGGAACTTAAAAAAGGTAATCTCTAATCAAAATCTTAATTACTATGGACAGAAGACAAGCCATTCAACGTGCCGCCATGGTGCTGGGCTATACCGTTTCAGCACCTGCAATTTTCGGTGTGCTCAACGGATGTCAGGCCAAGCCGGATTTAGCTTTTAAGCCAGTTTTTTTAACTGACGAACAAGCTGCAATAATTGCAGAGGTCGCTGAAATCATTATTCCTAAGACGGATACACCGGGCGCAAAAGATGCTGGGGTACCTGGTTTTATTGATCTCATGCTTAAAGACTGCTACAGCCAGGAAGATCAGCAGCGATTCGTCCAGGGTTTGGAATCGATGCAGGCTGAAGCAAAGTCCTCCTATGGTTCAGATTTTCTTTCTTGTAAACCAGAGCAACAGCAGGAGCTTGTTTTCAAATTGCATGCAGCTGCAATAGCTGAACGCAAATCTGAAAATCCTCCCAAAGACAAACCATTTGTACTTATGGCGAAGGAGTTAACCATTTTGGGCTTCTTTACAAGTGAGCCCGGAGCAACACAGGTCCTTAGGTATGAACCTGTTCCCGGTAAATACGAAGGATGTGTACCACTAAGCTCGGTTGGAAAAACCTGGGCTACTTAGTTTTAAGATACTGAATAAAAAAACCCGCTACTGCGGGTTTTTTTATGGCTTTAAACTCCAAGGAATTCTTTGACGTCGGTATAGGGGAGGTTGAAGGCATCGGCCACTGCTTTGTACACAACTTTGCCATTGATAATGTTCAATCCCTTACGCAATTCATTGCTCTCTTGTGATGCTTTTTTCCAACCATGGTTAGCAAGTCTGATGGCATAAGGCAAAGTTGCATTGGTTAGTGCCAGTGTTGAAGTAAAGGGTACTGCACCAGGCATGTTGGCTACGCAATAATGAACAACATCGTCCAAAATGTAGGTTGGATCTTCGTGTGTGGTTGGTTTACAAGTTTCAATACATCCACCCTGATCCACGGCTACATCCACCAACACGGTTCCGGGTTGCATGGTTTTAAGCATATCACGGGTAATGAGTTTAGGGGCTTTTGCTCCAGGGATTAAGACTGCGCCAACAATAAGGTCATGCGTCCGTACCAGTTCGCGCAGTACAAACTCATTGGAAACCATCGTTTTTACATTTTTTGGCATCACATCATCCAGGTAACGCAGTCGATTAAGATTTACGTCGGTGATGATCACATCGGCACCCATACCCGCGGCAATTTTCGCTGCATTGGCACCAACCACGCCGCCTCCCAGGATCAGGACTTTTGCAGGCATTACACCTGGAACGCCGCCAAGAAGGATTCCTTTTCCTTTCAACGGTTTTTCCAAATACTTCGCACCTTCCTGAATGGCCATTCTTCCTGCCACCTCACTCATCGGCACCAGCAATGGTAAGGAGCCATCGGCACGCTCAACCGTTTCATAGGCCAGACAGACTGCTCCGGTTGCGATCATGGCATGCGTAAGCGGTTCGTACGATGCAAAATGGAAATAGGTAAAAACCAATTGGTCTTTTTTGATGAGCTTATATTCTGGTTCAATTGGCTCCTTCACCTTCATGATCATCTCCCCACGTGCATATACATCTTCTGCACCCGGAAGGATCTGTGCACCGGCTGTTTTATAGGCATCATCACCGAATCCGCTGCCTTCACCGGCGCTGGATTGAATAAAAACCGTGTGACCTTTTTTTGTCAGTTCCCGCGCGCCTGCAGGCGTTAGGGCGACTCTGTTTTCATTGTTTTTGATCTCTTTTGGAACGCCAATTACCATGATGTCGGGATTAAATTGTGGGGACCGTTTCCTTTAAAACGGGCCCAAATATAGTACAGGTCAGGAATTGGAATTTGGACTATGATTTTTCGTGGGTGTACGGCTAGATCAATTTTCATAATTTTAGCCCGCCTCCCCAGATGACAGCTTCCACCCGCGAAAAAGTGACCGGAAAAACCCTTTTTTCCCCTGAGGAAATTTTGGCAGACTATCGGTTGGCCTGCGAAAGCAGGGAAGCCAGCATCATAGGCCGAAAAGAGGTCTTCATGGGCAAGGCCAAATTTGGAATTTTTGGCGATGGCAAGGAATTGGCCCAAATCGCTATGGCCAAATATTTCCGCCCAGGCGATTTTCGGGCGGGGTACTACCGAGACCAGACTTTTATGATGGCCATCGGTGAGCTCAATACGCAGCAATATTTCGCACAGCTGTACGCCCACACCGATGTAGAAGCTGACCCAGCCTCAGCCGGTCGTTTGATGAATGGGCATTTTGCAACTCGGATGTTGGATGAGCATGGTGCCTTACGGCCACTGGTTCAGTTGCGCAACAGCAGTGCAGACATTTCACCCACCGCCGGACAAATGCCAAGAATGTTGGGGTTGGCCTATGCCTCTAAACTTTTTCGTTTGAATCCGGAGCTGAAAAAATTCAGCGACCTGTCGAACAACGGAAATGAAGTGGTATTTGGAACCATTGGAAACGCATCCACTTCCGAAGGAATGTTTTTTGAAGCCATGAATGCTGCTGGTGTTCTGCAATTGCCCATGCTTGTAGCTGTTTGGGATGATGGCTATGGTATTTCAGTTCCACAGGAATTTCACACTGTTAAGCTTTCCATTTCTAAAGCATTGGCTGGATTTCAAAGAAGCCATGGGGAGCAGGGCATGGAGATTTTGGTCGTTCCGGGCTGGGATTATGAAAAGCTCCTGGAAGCGTTCGCCAAAGCCGAAAAAATTTGCCGGACTGATCACGTTCCGGTTCTGGTTCATGTTATAGAAGTCACGCAACCTCAGGGCCACTCTACTTCTGGTTCACACGAACGTTACAAGTCACGGGAACGTCTCGCATGGGAAAAGGAATACGATTGTATTCGCAAATTCAGAGAATGGATCCTTCAGAATGGTCTTGCGCTTCCTGAACAACTTGACCAATTGGAGGTGGAAGGCAAACAGGCTGCTCGGAAAGCCAGGGAGGCTGCGTGGAATATTTTTTCACAGGACATAGCTTCTGATCAAACGAAACTGCTCTCCTTATTGGAAAGAGCGTCTGCGCAGGTGCCGGAGATCCATGCTTTAAAAGATGAGCTTCGTTTTACGCACCATCCCAGCAGGTCTGATGCTGTCCGCGCTGCCCGAAAGGCCATCCGGTATTTACGGAACAGCGACTCGGAGGTTAGGTTTAATATTTTGGATTGGATCAAGGAATCCAATGCCAACAATGAAAGACGTTTTTCCTCCCATCTTTACAGTGAATCCAAATGGTCGGCCTTAAAAGTTGAGGCGGTTCCGGTTCAATATGAGGAACATGCTCCGATAGTGGATGGACGAGAAATTTTACAAGCGTGTTTCGATAAAATTCTTGCCCGCGATCCAAGGGTTTTTGCCTTTGGTGAAGATGTGGGGCGTATAGGCGATGTAAACCAGGGATTTGCAGGACTTCAAAAGTTGTACGGTCCTTGGAGGGTTACTGATACTGGAATACGAGAGACTACTATCATCGGGCAGGGTATAGGTGCCGCTCTTAGAGGACTACGGCCGATTGCTGAAATTCAGTACCTGGATTATTTGGTTTATGCGCTCATGACGCTATCCGACGACCTAGCCTCCTTGCAATACCGAACCAAAGGAGGACAAAAGGCTCCGCTGATCGTGCGTACCAGAGGACACAGACTAGAGGGTGTTTGGCATGCCGGTTCACCGATGGGTATGTTGCTGTCCTCGCTTCGTGGCATGTACATTCTTGTGCCTCGAAACATGACCCAGGCGGCAGGATTTTACAATACCTTATTAAAATCGGATGATGCTGCTCTTTTAATCGAGTGCCTGAACGGATACCGTTTAAAGGAACGGGTTCCATCCAACCTTGGAGAGTTTTGTTTGCCCTTAGGAATACCGGATGTCCTCAGGCAGGGTAGCGATGTAACCATTGTGACCTATGGATCGATGTGTCGCGTTGTTATGGAGGCAGCCGAGGACTTAGCCTCCCTCGGAATTTCGGCAGAGGTTATTGATGTTCAATCGTTGTTGCCGTTCGATTTAACCAAGACAACGCTGACCTCTATTCAGAAAACAGGAAAAGTTGTCTTTGCTGATGAAGATGTTCCGGGCGGCGCAACAGCATTTATGATGCAACAAGTTCTTGAAGTGCAGGGCGGTTTTGCTTTCCTTGACGCTTCGCCGGTTACCATCACAGCAAAAGCGCATCGACCTGCATACGGATCCGATGGTGATTATTTCTCCAAGCCAAATGCTGAGGATGTTTTTGAAGCAGTTTACCGAATCATGCAGGAAAGTGATCCGGAAAAATTTCCCGATTTATTCGGGGCTGGCTAACATTTAACCAATACCTGTTGAAGAGTGAACTCGGGGGTCTCAATCTCGTTGCTGAGGTTTAGATCCCGATCCATAATTTTTATTTTCAATTTCAGCGTCTTAATGCTGAAAGTAGCCAACAGGGCGGTTGAAGGGAATCGATATCGAATGGTTCCTTCAAGTGGAATGCGTAGTGATAGATTGTTGTCTTTTGCAAGAATTGGGAAGCGACCGTTGCTGCCGTCGGTAACACAAAGCGGATAGGTAAATTGTCTGGACCAGTCGAATTTTTGGAATGTCCCATCATTTTGCTTCACGTAGATGTCCATGAAAAAATTGAAGAAGTTTTTATTGAGTTGAAAGTAAACGGTGTCAACCGGTTTAAGGAGTGCATCAAAAACAACCTGGTAATTGGTGCAATTGTATGGCGTTTTGAAAGGAGGCAGGGTATCGTAACCTGGCGTGGTCCTGCGCATCTTATAGGTAACGAAGTCGGAGAGTTTTGATTCGTCAAAGCTGGATCTTTTGATCTTGGAGCATGGCTCAACGACACCGAATTCACATTGTGACGCCGGTGTGGTTCTGTAATACCAGCGGTTGTTGAAAGGTGGCGCATAATCCTCTCCATCAATACCCAGGTTACCGTCTCCATCGGTAAAATTGATGTTAACCACCAGCGTATCTGCAACCGATGGACTGCTGCAATCCACAAATTCGACTCTATTAAATTCGATCTGTGGTGTAACGGGGTATTCAGGGGGTTCGAAGCATCCCACCAACCATGGCAGGGTCGTGATCAATATGGTAAATTGCCGAAACTTGGTTGTCACCGTTTGAACAATTGAGATGCCTTTAGATAAGATCAGATTCTTCAGAGACCAGTGTCTGCAAATAAACGAAAATAACTTCGATGAAATTGCATTGGAAATTTTCAGGTTTCAGGCTTCCGAAAATCCTGTGTATCGGACTTGGATGGGTCACCTTGGCTTGAATTCCGGTACCGTAACATCGTTGGATGAAATTCCGTTTTTACCCATTCGGTTTTTTAAGACCCATCAGGTTAGCACCGGATCATGGCTGATCCAGAAAATTTTTAGAAGTAGTGGTACGACTGGAATGCAGACCTCCAGTCATGCTGTTGACAATATTGACTTTTATCATCGACACGCCTTAAACGATTTCAGGCGTTTGCTGATGGATCCTTCCGATGTTCATTTCATTGCGGTATTGCCATCCTATACCGAGCGTTCAGATTCTTCCCTGGTATCTATGGCTGAATGTCTTATTCAGGCGTCAAGTTCAAAACGCTCGGGTTTTTATTCCCCGAATGTTAAAACTTTGACACCTATCCTTGATGGTTGCCGCTCCACCGGTAAGCCAGTGATCTTGTTGGGGGTGACCTTTGCTTTGTTGCAGTTCGCCCGTGAGGGGCTTGATTTAGGTGGTGTGCATGTTATTGAAACTGGTGGTATGAAAGGAAGAGGGCGGGAGCTAACCCGTGAGGAACTTCATTTAGCGCTGAGGCCCTTAAATCCTATCGCAATCTGGTCGGAGTATGGTATGACGGAGCTCTTGTCTCAAGCCTATTCAATGAATGGTGCACCCTTTAAGCCTTCCAATCATATGAGGGTTCTCACCAGGGAGATAAATGATCCCTATCAATCTACTGAGTATGGAAAAACCGGGATTTTAAAAATTATTGATCTGGCCAATGTTCATTCTTGTTCCTTTATCGAGACCCAGGACTTGGGAAAATTGCATGCTGATGGCTGTTTTGAAGTGATTGGCAGGCAGGATTTTAGTGATGTTCGGGGTTGTAATTTGCTTTTTGAGGGTGCCTCAGGGTTGTAAATATGCTTTAACCGATTAAATTTGTTCGTTATAACCTTAGCCGGATGAAAAAATTTACAGTTTTAGTGCTTCTGGTAGGATTTCTTTCTTCATGTAGCCAATACACCTGTGCTACTTACGCGAAAAAAGAAGTTAAGAAAGCTTCAGTAAGATCCTGATTTCTTACTGATGTGAAGGGCTTTAGGCCCGAATGAAATCACAGGTATTTGTTGATGTCGTCAATGATGATGGGGTCTCCACCCAAAATCATAAGTCTTTCCATTACGTTTCTCAATTCCCTGATATTTCCAGGCCAGGGATGTTTTTCTAATGCTTTGAGTGCACCTTTTTCAATTGCTTTTGGTTTGGTTCCTTGTTCCTTGGCGATTTCATCCAGGAATCTCTGAACCAATAGCGGAATGTCTTCCTTTCTTTCTGAAAGGGGTGGAACGTTTACAACGATAACACCAAGCCTGTGAAACAGGTCTTCCCTAAATCGGTTTTCAGCAATTTCTTTCCTGAGGTCTTTATTGGTAGCGGCCACCACCCGAACGTTTACGTTAATGTCCTGGTCGCCACCAACTCTTGTGATTTTCTTTTCCTGTAAAGCCCTGAGGACTTTGGCCTGAGCAGACAGGCTCATGTCACCTATCTCATCTAAAAATATTGTACCACCATCAGCAAGTTCAAATTTTCCCTGCCTTTGTTTGATGGCAGAGGTGAACGATCCTTTCTCATGACCAAACAACTCGCTTTCAATAAGGTCTGGTGGAATGGCGGCACAGTTTACCTCGATAAAAGCTTTGGATGATCTGGGGCTTTTTTCATGAAGGGCACGCGCAACCAGTTCTTTGCCGGAGCCATTTGGGCCCATAATCAAAACACGAGCATCGGTGGGTGCGGCCTTCTCAATTATTTTCTGGACTTCCATGAGGGCTGCAGAGGTTCCAGTCATTTCATATTTTTTGGAAACCTTTTTACGCAATGCAGAGGTTTCTTTTACTAATTCGGTTCGATCCAAAGCATTTCTTAGCGTAATAAGCAGTCGATTGATGTCTGGTGGTTTTTGAAGGAAGTCGTAGGCGCCCAAACGTATGGCATCGACGGCCAATTCGGTAGTGCCGTGAGCAGAGATCATAATGAATGCAGCGCCATTTTCTGATTCTTTGGCACGCTTTAAAACCTCCATGCCGTCAATGCCCGGCATTTTAACATCACAAAAAACAACATCGTATTGATTCTGCTCCAGCAACGAAAGACCTTGCTTGCCATCGGAGGCAAATTCAACTTCAGCCTTCAGATCTTTTTCGTCCGATATTATTTCGGCAAGGACCTTTCTGATGCTGGCCTCATCTTCAATGATTAATATTTTGGACATGGCTCAAGGTAATTAAAAAAATGCAGGCCTATAAGCCGGATTCTGTTTCCCGCAGTGCGGGACCCTTATCATTGATCTGGTCCGTTCATCACTGAACGGATCTTTCAGCCTACCCACCCGATGCCTGGCTTGCGCCGGCAAACCGGGGCTGGTCGTTCGGGCTTATTTGGCCTTTCAACCCGCAAGGTTTTCCATGCCTCCTTTGTCGCCATCGGAGCGGTGGGCTCTTACTCCACCTTTTCACCTTTTCCCATTCTGAATATTCAGATTGGGTAGTTTAATTTTCTGTGGCACTGTCTGTTCCCGGTTGCCCGGGACCTTCCCGTTAGGAAGTGCGGTACCCCTGTGTTGTCCGGACTTTCCTCCCCGTTTTACGAGGCGATAAGGCGGCCTGCATTTTTGCAAAGTTAGAATATCCCGGCTCGGCATTCGAAAAAATTCAACCTGCCTCAATTGCGTTAAAAATACAATGGATGCAATCTGATTCCATTGTAATTAAACTCAATGGCTGGGGCTGGAATCCTGATCATATTCAATGCCATAAAAAGTTTTTTTACCCACCGTTTTTTCACTGGTATATCCTTTAAGTCGATGTCCAGGCCAATAAAAATTCTCCTCTGTGCATTAAAACCCGCCGCCATATTTTTTTGTTCCCGACCAAAAACCATCTCATTGGCGCCATAACCTAAGGATAGGTTTAGCCAACCTGGTAATTCAGATACGTTATCCAGATCGGCTGATAACCAATAGGTCTGTCCATTATAATTTTTAAGCAGCCGCTCCAGGGTGGATGCACCTAAAACCTCAGGTCTTTTTTCAGCGAGTTGATCGTTATGGAACGAAAACTTAGGAACAATACGCTGTTCACCCCAACTTAAATCCTGCGCTACAAATAACAGTGTGCCAGCTGCGTTTGCCGCCAGGTCTGTTACCGATGCGCCATAGGCTGGAGAAAAGCCATCAAGGATTTCAATCGATGAAAGAGCAGTGAATGCAAACAATGCGCTTTTCAAATTACAGTCTTTGGTACTTCCTCCTGAAGTACTGCAACCATTCCTCAATCCTCTGGTCAAGTGGTAAGCAGTAAATAAATGCCCCGCTTTGTCCATTTGTTTCCATTCTGGTAAGTCATTAAAAAGCCGGAATGTCCCCAGGCCCTGATCTCGATACCAGCTTGTTCCAAGTAAGGTCATTCCACTGGCATAGCCTATACCAGCTTTCAGGAAAAAACTTTTACTCCTGTCATTTTGTATCGAGTCGATGAGTTCATGATTGGCTGTTGTTGAAAGAAAACAGCACTGAAGCACCACGTAGAAAAGGGAAAACTTCTTCAATCAGAAATCCTCCTCATCAAGGTTGTTTTCTCTTGCACGTTTTCTTGAGCTTCTCAATAACTCAGTAAATCTATTGAAGCTTTGGGTATGAGAAAGACTCAATCCTGTTGTATAAGCCGTCTGGGTATTAATCGCGCTTAACAAGGCATTGTAATTCGATCGGCTATACATCTTCACCTTGAACTTACCATCGGGCGTCAGCAGATAATCGACCGTCCAATCACCAGCCAGCGCCGCCATATTCGATTGATTGTACTGATTGGAAAATAACGTTCCATCGCGCGTCACCCTTAATCGTCCATTCATAAGTGAATAAGACATCCGCAATTGGCTAATATTGAATGCGTCCTCATCAAGACTTCCAAGATCGAGGGTGACCTCAAGATTTTGGTCAACCTGGCTTAGCCAATAACTCAGCTGATTGGAAAGAAATTCACTCACACTATTGGTAAGTCCACCACTGGTGGTAAATGCATCCTGAGGTGTGAACCTCCGCAACACAATGAGGCTAAAGACCTGTTTTTTTAGTTCCTGTTCGTCCAACCTGGCCTTAAAGGCATTGAATTGAAATTTTACTGGTATGGGCCCTGTTGACTGATCGCCAGGTAAATTTTCAGGAAGATCCCTGGCGTTGATGTCGAAGTTGATTTGCGGTGAAAGCATGGGTCCATCCAGCAGGAGATTTACTTCGATGGGGAATTTTCGCCTTAAGGAAGCCGGCGGTGTGGTGGTACTGTTTGGTGAGGTCAGGATAGGCATTAACGAGGCCAGCTGTCGGTATGCTGCATTGATGGAAAGTGTGCCCCCATAGGGATCCCCAAACCAAGATATTTTACTGCCTTTGTTGATCGCAAATTCCTTGTTGATGACACCACCAAGCGTGAAGTTGTAGAATCCACGATCGAATTCGTAAGAACCAAACATGCTGAAGTCACCTTGCGTATCAATGTCCAGCTTCAGGTTGCCGGTGCCCCATCCACGTATGATGTCGCCGGCCTTTATATCAAAAATTATTTCTGAGTATGCGTCTGGCGTGATGTCCAGATTGAAATTCATGGAAAGGCTCGATGTTGATTTTTTCTTTCTTTCCTGCTCTTCCTCCTCGTGTTGGGTTGTGCTGTCGCGAAGGTTAACGAATCGAATGAAGCTGCTTCTTTCTACGGTGGAGGTGCCGCCGACAGGAATGTAAATACGGGTGTTTTTATCGGTTCTGGCCGTTGCCTGAATATTGATCCTATCGGTTGGCCCACTGATTTTCAGGCTGCCGGTCGCGCAAGCCTGTCCATAAAACAAATCGTTCTGTTTGGCATTGGTATTGAGTGCTTGAAGATTGCGGAAGGAGGCCTCCAGGTTCAATCGGAAGTTTGAAAAATTTTCATGTCGGATCTGGCCTTTCAACAATCCTTTCCCTGTGTAGAGATCACCCAATTCCAGGTTTTTGAATTCAATATTGCCTGGCTCTGCAGCCACTGTTCCTTTTAGCTTGTAGGTCGAATTGAGGTAATTAACCGTAACCTGACCGTCTGCTATTTCGGCACTGCCTTTTATGATTGGTTTGGAAAGATCTCCAGAGATGTCAAATGCCCCCGTCGCGGTACCCGACCAATTGGAGAACAGATCTTTCATCAGCGGTTCAAAGATTTTAATTTGTGTTTGATTAAGGTTGGCAACCAATCTGAGTGGCTTTTCATCATCACCTGGTACGTACAACCCGGTAACATCCACAATTCTTCTCTGCATCCGATCTATCCTGAAATTGATGACGAATGCTTCTTGCTCTGTATCCCAGTTGTTGGTACCGGTTACATCACCGGCTAAAAATTGATTAATGGTTAGTTCGTCTATTCTGAATTCACTTTGGATGGAGGTGTTGGTATAATAATTTTTAATGTTTAATTCTCCGTTTAGTCTGCCGTCTAATTTTTCACCAATCAAAGAATTCACTAAATCCATTGACAATTCATTGAACTTTATTTTCAAGGTTTCTTCTGATTTTTCTGAAAGGTTTCCCTGAATAACCATCGAGCGGTTTTGTTGGGCCAGGGAGAGATTTTTGATCTGTACCTCTTTTCCTTTTGCCAGGATCATGTTGCCGGGGTCAATTTTCCATTCTTTGCCCAATAGTCTAAGGCGCGAGGGTAAAAAACGCCAGCGTATGCTGTCGGAAAGAAAATCAAGCTCTGAGTTAATCCGGATAATGTTGTCATATCCTTCCTGGTCAAAGTCGAGTCCTAGATCAATATGACCGCCATTCCAGATACCTTCGAGAATCAGATTTTTGGTTGTAATACTTTTGGTGAGTTGTTGTCTTTCAGAGGAAATCAACAACATGGCAAGGACTCTCGTTGAATCACTGATTTTAGATCCATTGAAATCAACCTCGTTGCCGGTGAAGGTAAGGTCATCAACAACCAGTTTTGGAATGTTTGAATAGGCGTGAAGGATGGAGGTGTAACCGTTGATGAAATGTCCGCTGAGTTGTATCCTTTTTGAGATTTCAATACCTGTTGAGAAAAAGGTTAAGACCGGATTCAGGTCATGCAACCGGAACAGGAAGTCCATTCGGTAATCGGTATGTTCTTTACTTTTGGCTGAATAATATTTTTTTATTTCCTCTTTATTGTTGGCTGCATTAAGAAGAATTTCTTTGAAATAGGCCGACAGATCGTTAAAGAGGTTGTCAAACCGAAAGTTTCCATGTGCTTCGAGGGTCGCCAGGCTGCTTCCAATAATAATTCGCCTCGATTTGGGTTGTCGTATGGCCAGAATATGGATGGAGTCGGTTCCCAAGGAACCCTTATCGTTTAATAGTTTGATCTTTTTGAACAGCAATTGGCCGGCCAGGTCGTCAAGCGTTAGGCCGGTAGTGGTCACTTTAACTTCGGTTTTTATGGCAAAAGGTTCCTTAGACAAACCAAGCTCTCTCACAGCCAGGGTGTCTATTTTGCCTGCCAACCTGATTTGATTTCGGTTGTCACGCAAATCGATGGAGCCATCCAGTTTTAATTTAAGGTAGGGATCATTTACCACCACCTGTCCAATAAAGAGCTCGCGAGCAAACCTCGCCCTGCTTGAAATTCCTTTATAAGGGTACCCCAGTAGATTCAGTTCGTCAAATTTTCCATCCAATACAAAATCAGCGTTATCTCGGGTTAAACCTGATCCGTTGATCGATCCTGACATGGTTATGGTCTTGACAATACTGGTGTCACTGATCAAAGCGCCTGCATTGAAAGCATTTAGTTTTAGTCTGCCTTTGTAACTGCTTTTTAAAATATCGCCCTTTTGAATTTTAAAGTTCAGATTGGATTCAATTCCACCAATGCGTGTGTTGAATTTTGCATCCGTAACAAAATCATTTATAAATCCGGTAAAATTCCCTGCCATGGAGAACATTCCAAATGGGGCAATCCGTTGTTGTACTTCAGCCGGTATTAGTCGATTGAATTGAATTGGGTTGATGGTTGCCTTTTTGATTCTTGCGTTGATAAAAGTTTCATCCAGCACGGGTAATCCCTCCATCTCGAGCATTCCATTAACTGAACTGGCTCCGATTTTTACCGTGAAGTTTCGGAATGAAAAGTCATCAACGCTGCCTGAAAAATCCCCTTTGGTTTCTATGTACTGATCAATCGGCAGCGATTGGCCTGTAAAGAAGGCGATATCCTTAGGCCCTATTTTACAATTCCTAAGTCGTGCCACCAGTGAAACATTTGCTTCATCCTCCACCAACGCATCAGGAAGTTTAACCACCAATGAATCTCCCAGGAAACTATCACCTGCTTTGGCCTTCAATTGACTGAATAGAATTTTATTGTCCTGAAAGTGAAATTGACTTGAAAAACTGTGCAGCGGCCACTGGTGTTCGAGTTCAGTAGCAGAAAGCGTCTCTACCATTAAATCAATTGAATCGTCTTTTAGATTTAAGTTGATGACTTCAGCTGAGGGGATGTCTACCGAAAACCTGGTTGGATTGAAAGTTTTGGTTATCGGATTATTAAGGGTGTCGGAAATGCTGAACATTCCCTTTTTCAGAAATACCTTGGAAATAAATACCGGTCTTCCGGGCAAGGTATCTTTTGAAGGTCCGGTGAGTTTTTGAATTTGCTCTGCAAACCCTGTGATATTTAATTTTCTGTTGTTTGCTGATCCATACCATTTCAGTTTTAGGTTTGGCTCATTCAGCGATACCTGGTCAATGGTGAACCTGTCGCCTGTCAGCAATCCAAACAGATTAAAATCTATATCAAGTTGGCTCGCGGTGATCATTTCGGATTGTAGCGAGTCCCGAATGCTTAAACCGGAAACTTCAAGTTTATCATACCAGGTCAGATAAATTTTGTCGACTTTAACCGGGTAGCCTGTGAGTTGGTTAAACCGACCAAGCAGGCGTTCTGTTACGTTTTGTTGTACAGCTGGAAGTTGAAGAATTAAAAAGGGTATCAACAGCAAAATCAATGCTGAGAGGAGCAGAACTAAGGCCCACTTCAAGACACGTTTTTTGGTATTTTGCGGATTCATTAACCCCTCGTGCGGATCAATATACTGGCTATCGAATCATCCTGCGATGAAACCGCAGTTGCGCTGATCAGCAACGGAAAAATACTTAATAATCTGATTGCCTCCCAGATGATTCATGCCGCTTATGGTGGGGTGGTGCCGGAACTTGCCTCACGAGAGCATGAAAAGACCATCGGTAATCTTGCGGAGCAGGCGCTGCTTGAAGCGGGTTTAAATTGGAGGGATTTGGATGCAGTTGCTGTTACTCAGGGTCCTGGTCTTATGGGTTCATTGTTGGTGGGTCACTCTTTTGCCAAAGGTGTTTCCGTTGCATTGGGCATTCCGCTGATTTTGGTCAACCATATGCAGGCCCACATCATGGCGCATTTCATTCCCGAGCGTAAGCCTGGGTTGCCGTTTTTATGCCTAACGGTCAGTGGTGGACATACTCAGTTGGTGCTGATGGATGAGTTGATGCGCTTTAATCTATTGGGTCAAACCAGAGACGACGCTGTAGGCGAGGCATTTGATAAGGGTGCTAAAATGCTTGGGCTGCCTTATCCTGGCGGACCATTGATTGACCGGTATGCAGCCCATGGAAATCCAGAGGCTTTTCCTTTTTCTGTTTCCAAAATGCCGGGCCTTGATTTCTCTTTTAGTGGCATAAAAACCTCTCTTCTTTACTTTATCAGAGACAAAGAGGTTGGTCATCCTGGATTTGTTGAGAAAAATCTACCTGACATCTGTGCAAGTTATCAACGCCATTTGTTGGCTATGTTAATGGAGAAACTTGAGTTGGCTGCTTCTACGCATCAGGTTAAATCCATAGGAATTGCTGGTGGGGTCGCGGCGAACAGTGGATTAAGAAAATTATTAGCAGAGAAGGCAAAGGAGAAAAAATGGGATGTTTTCATCCCTGAATTTTCCTTTTGTGCGGACAATGCTGCAATGATTGCCATTACAGCGCATTATAAATTTTTAGCCGGTGATTTTGCTGCATTAAATTCAATTCCCGTCGCAAGCTTATCCGCCGACTTTGAACTTAATCCCGCTCAGGGGTAAAATATTCTTCGGTAGCTTTCAATTTAATACGACCTTTGTCGTTATGGCCAATGAGCGATTCAGTAAATCGTTGAACATTCGAAATAAACAAGCAGGTTTCAATTATGAATTGCTTGAAAAATTTATTGCTGGTGTGGTGTTGACTGGAACTGAAATAAAATCGGTTCGGGAAGGTAAGGTAAATATGACTGATGGTTATTGTTTTGTAAGAGATTCTGAGGTTTTTGTGCAGGGAATAAACATTTCACCGTACGCTGATGCCTCTTTTCAAAATCATGAACCTGCGCGCCTGAGAAAACTGTTACTGAGTAGGTCTGAGATCAGTAAACTCGAAAAGGCATCCAGGGAAAAGGGTTTGACCATTGTGCCTGTGCGAATGTTCATCAATGATCGTGGATTTGCAAAAATTGAAATTGCCATAGGTAGGGGAAATAAAACCCACGACAAGCGGGAGCAAATCAAAGAAAGAGACATTCAAAGAGATCTACAGAAGTGGAAAAAGTAAATACGTATACAGATTATGGCGTTTGCCGGTCCTCCAATATTTCCGTTATGACCAATGCCGGTTGGGGTGGTAACCTGGCCGGGGAAATTCTTTTCGGTGAGCCTTATGCAGTTACCGGAAAGCCAAAGTCGGGATGGCTGCCGGTTTATTCTGAGGCCTCAAACTCGGAGGGTTGGATTCCTGCCTCTATTCATCATGGTATTACAGAGGACTATTACGCACTGCTCATTTCCTCCGATCACAGGATCACCCTCGATGTGGTTTCCAACGCGTTGTTTAAAAAATCGACCGTTCATATTCTTTTGGGAAGTCTTATTCCACTTTCTGCTGGTGAGTTGTTTCAGCCTGGAGAGCAGTTGGTTTATAATGGTGAGGCAAAAGCACTAAGCCAAAAGCGGGATGCCGAATTTTTTTGTTCAATCGCACAGTTGTTGTTAAACACACCAGAGCGACCTGGTGGCAGAACTCCTTTTGGCATGGATGCTTATGGTTGGATCAGGCTGGTTCATAGGATTGCGGGTTATGGATTGGCTTCTACGTCGGAAGGTGCTTGGCTTCAGGGAAAAGAAGTGGCCGAAGCTGAAATCCATCCAGGTGATTTGGTTTTACTGGAATCAGGAAAGCTTAAAAGAATTGGAATCCTGATTAAAGATGGAAGATGCCTTTATTGTGACGGCATGATTCGTGTAGACTTGATTAAAATGGGTGGATTGTTTCGTGAAAATCAAACAAAGCCTGCCTGGAAGGTACTTGGGTATCGAAGGATTTTGACCTAAAACGTTGGGTTGATTCAATGCCCGACAGGTCTTAACTTTAAGACAATGAACAGCCGGGTTTTGGTTCTCAATCAGGATTACAGCCCTTTAATGGTTTGCTCGGTCGAACGTGCCTTTATTCTTGTTTACCTTAATAAGAGTGAGATGATCAAGGAATCCATGGCACAACGAATTCACTCTGTTACCCGGTCTTTTCCATTGCCATCGGTTATACGATTAAACCGGTACATTCACGCGCCTTTCAAGAGTGTTAGTCTGACCAGGCACAATATTTTTAAGCGTGATAATTACGAGTGTCAATATTGTGGGACGCGTAAGGATTTAACCTTGGATCATGTAGTTCCAAGCTCTCGCGGTGGCGCACATGCCTGGACCAATCTGGTGACAGCCTGTAAAAAGTGCAACACTTCTAAGGGTGATTTCACGCCCGATGAGGCGGGCATGTTTTTAAGGAAAAAGCCATCCAAGCCTTCGTATGCAATTTTTCTAAAAGATTATGTCTACAACCACGGTGGAATGTGGGATGAGTTTCTAACCTGATCGTTCAACGGAAAAATTAATTTTATTGCCGATGGTCCTTTTTCGGACTCGGCCCCAATCGTCCCTCCATTTTTAATTACCAGGTTTCTAATGTTAAACAGGCCGTTTCCGGAAAGTCTATTTTGAGGTTGGTGTACATGCTCAATTTCCTTCTGCGACGGTTGAAGTAGAATGTTCCAGGATTTTTCTGGTAATCCCGGACCATTGTCTAAATAAGTAATTTCCGCTCTGTTGCTGGTTACTTCTGCCTTTACGGTGATTAAACATTTATACGGATTCCCATGCTTAATCGAATTTGAAATCAGATTGTGAAAAATTCGGTGAAGGATACTTTCGTCTATAGGGATCATCTTAGTACGGGTGTCGAGGGCTATTTCAGGTGACATTGTTTTTGGGAATACCTGCTGGATGGAGAATAAGAGATTTTCCAGATCGGTTGTGTTACTATTAAAATTTATTCCATTAGAGTGTGCTGCAACTGCGGGTGATTGTTCACTGAGATCAGAGAAATTAATACGTTTATTGATCTGTGGTTCAGAAATCAGCTGGTTGGATTCATCGATGCTTGGGGTATTTACCATAAGATTGGCGATTAGCTTGTCCATTTCGCGGGTGCAGTGGATAATCTTAGAAAGCGATTCTTCCTGTTCCTGCAGATTGAATGTTGAATTTTTAGTCCTGAGGAATTCGGCCAACCAGGCGATGGTTTGTAGAGGATTTTTTAAGTCGTGGGCGACTGATGCTGTCAACTCCCTAGCCTTCATCATCGGTAGGTTGGTGGCATTATGACTTAAGCCATAGTAGGACGAGGGATCGGTAGTAACGTGCTGATTCATTGACGGATGGGTTTTGATTAATTGAATCAAAAGTAACTTTCAATCCATGGCATGCTTAGTCGTTATTCCGATATCCTAGCCTTTTTCCGGATGGATTAGAGTAGGGGAGGAACAGAAATATTCGTGGGGATGCCGATGGATGAAATGTTTTTCATCAAATTCGCGACCTGAAATTTATGGCGCTACTGGAAAAACAACTGGTTGTAAAAAAATCGACCTTACCTGGTGCGGGTAAGGGACTTTTCACACTAAAAGATATCCCTAAGGGTACTTGGATTGTCGAGTATAAGGGTCAGATTCTAACCTGGCCAGAGGTTGAAAAGATGGCCGATTACCGCCATGGTTATGTTTTTTATGTATTCAGGAATCATGTGATTGATGCATGGAATCACCGAAAAGCGAAAGCCCGGTATGCCAATGATGCTATGGGCATTGTGCGTATTCCTGGATTGAGGAACAACAGTGAATACCATGTGTATAAGCGTCGCTGCTATATCAAGGCGACCAAAAACATACCTGCCGGCTCTGAAATTCTCGTCGGCTATGGTCGAGAGTACTGGCAAGTTATCCGACACAACATCAAGGATGAGGCTAAAAAATCAAAGCGGAAAACTTCCAACAGGCTTCCTCATCACGATCAAAAGAAGCATTGAGGTAATGTCCTTTGAGCATTGGGTTTAAACTTCCGTATTTTCCTAACACTGGTTCGTAAGCACTTTTTAAAATTTCATTCACCATATTTTGTGTTAAGCAGATTTTATCATTTCTTCGCTTGAGAGAAGACAATGAACAAGCGCAGCTTTTATTTTGGTTATTATTTTTTTAATCCCTGCTGCCGGGACTAACAGATTTTAATTGACTTTAAACTGATGATCCCGGCCCTAAAGCCGGGATTTTTTTATGAAAAGAAAAAGCACGAGGAAGAAATCAACAACATTGAAAATAGCGATTCAGGGAATCGCTGCGTCCTTTCATGAAGTAGCTGCTAATTCCTACTTCAGCAGTGAATCCATTCAAACCGTCGAGTGTCTGAACTTTCATGTGCTTTGCCAGAAGCTGGAATCAGGTGAAGCGGATTATGCGGTTATGGCCATTGAAAATTCCATTGCCGGCAGCATTTTGCCCAACTATTTTTTGTTGCAGCAATTTCATTTCTCTATCGTCGGTGAATTGTATTTGCCCATTCACATGCACTTGCTTGGATTGCCAGGAACCAAGTTGAGTGATGTCCGAACCATCGAATCGCATCCAATGGCCATTCGTCAGTGCTCTGAATTTTTGTATTCCCTTAAGGGTGTTGATATAAGGGAAAGTGATGATACGGCACTATCGGCTAAAAAAGTCTCTCAACAAAAATCAAAAACCATTGCCGCTATTGCCAATGAACGGGCAGCCAAACTATTTGGACTTGAAATCATTGAGAAGCGAATTGAAACCCATAAAAAAAATTTCACCCGTTTCCTTATTCTTTCCAGGAGAACCACTCCTCCAAAGGGTAGTAATAAGGCTTCCTTAAGTTTCGAAGTGGCCCATGCGGTCGGAAGTCTTGCTGAGGTGCTTATGACATTCAAACTGAATAAGCTTAACCTGACCAAGATTCAGTCCATTCCCATTATTGGTAAACCAAATGAATACTCCATTCACATCGATGTGGAATGGAAAAGCTATGGCTCCTTTCATGCGGCCGTACGTGAGGCCCTGCATCAGGTCCGCAACCTCAACATACTGGGTGAATACAAAAAGGGAAAAATTGAATACCGGTGACCATGATTCAAACAGCTAAAAGAATTGAAAAAGTTGAAGAATATTACTTCAGCCGAAAGTTGGCGGAAGTAAGGTCTTTGGATCGAGCGGATCTTCGAATTATCAATCTAGGAATCGGTAGCCCGGACCTTGCTCCGGATCCTAAAGCCATTACGGCTTTAAATGCCTCTGCCTCCAATCCTGCCAACCACGGTTATCAAAATTATAAGGGTATTCCTGCGCTGCGGGAGGCTATTGCCTCTTTCTATCACAAGACTTATGGCGTGGTCCTCGATCCTGAGAAAAATCTACTTCCACTGATGGGCAGCAAGGAGGGTATCATGCATGTGTCCATGGCCTTTGTTAACGAAGGTGAAAAGGTCCTGATTCCTAATCCTGGTTACCCTACCTATGCTTCGGTGTCTAACCTGGTTGGGGCCGTGCAGCTGGACTACCGCATTGATTCATTTGGCGAATCGGCCATTGATTTTGCTGAGTTGGCCGACCGTGATTTCACGGACGTTAAAATCATGTGGCTGAATTTCCCCCACATGCCTACAGGTAGAAAAGCCGGAAAGGCTGTGTTGGAAAAACTGGTGCGTTTGGCACATGAAAAAAACTTTTTACTGGTAAACGACAATCCATATAGCTTGATCCTGAATCAGGAGCCCATGAGCATTTTATCTGTTGATGGTGCTGAAGAGGTGGCGATGGAGCTCAATTCATTAAGTAAATCGCATAACATGGCGGGATGGAGAATCGGATGGTTGGCTGGTAAAAAGGAACATATTGATTTTGTGTTGCGTGTTAAAAGCAACATGGATTCTGGAATGTTTCTAGGCTTGCAACACGCAGCAGTGGAGGCACTAAAAGCCGGTCAGGATTGGTTTGAGCAACAGGATGAGGTATACCAACAGCGAAGAGCGCTCGCAGCGCAAATGATGGAGGCTTTAAACTGCGAATGGTTTCATGATCAGTCAGGATTATTCCTTTGGGGTCAGGCGCCCGATACTATAGCTGATGTGGAGGCATGGCTAAATGGTCTTTTGTATTCAGCGCATGTATTCATCACGCCTGGATTTATTTTCGGATCAGAAGGCGCGCGTTTTATTCGTATCTCCCTGTGCAGCCCTGCTGAAAAAATGCAGGAGGCACTTGAAAGAATTCGTAAATGGATGGCCACAGAAACCAAAACAATAGGCTTATGAAATTGTCGGTGGTTGGTTTGGGTTTGATTGGTGGTTCCGTAGCCAAGGATCTTCGGGCGGCCGGTTATGTGGATCATATAACGGGCATTGATCTGAATGCTGACCACTGTTCTAAAGCACTTGAGCTAGGCCTGGTAGATGCAGTGTCGGATCTTTCCAAGGGCGTTGAAGAGGCCGATGTAGTGCTGGTCTCCATTCCAGTCAATGCTTCTGTTAAAGTCATTGCAGATGTTTTGGATTCTACCCCAAAAAAAACGTTGGTCATAGACACCGGTTCAACCAAAAGTCTGATTTGTAGAATTCTGAAGGATCACCCCTCCAGACATCGCTTTGTAGCGGCTCATCCCATTGCCGGTACTGAAAATTCCGGTCCAACTGCTGCACTGAGCGGTTTGTTCCGTGGCAAGACGAATATTATCTGTGAGAGTGATAAAACGGATCAAAGCCGTATTGATCAGGCCATGGCCTTATTTGAAATTCTTGGCTTGAAAACCATGTTCATGCAGGCAGAAGAGCACGACCGTCACGTTGCCTATGTTTCACACCTTTCTCACGTTAGTTCATTTCTGTTGGGTAAAACTGTGTTGGATATAGAAAAGGATGAACAAAATATTTTTGCCTTGGCTGGTAGCGGCTTTGCATCCACCGTTCGTCTGGCCAAAAGTTCACCGGAAATGTGGGCGCCGATTTTTGAACAGAACACTGAACATTTAAGTCAGGCGCTCCTCGAGTACATCATGCACCTTCAGCGGTTTCATTATTTCCTGATGAAAAAAGACACCGCTGAATTGACCAAGATTATGACCGCGGCCAACCGCATCAGAACCATTCTGGATGGCATCGAGCCAGCCCACAAGTCCTCCGCAACTCCAACCAAAAATCAATAAATTGCAAACCATTCTATTTTTTTATGAGTAAGAAAGCGTTATCCCTCCAGCCTCTGTCGTCATGGACAGGTGTACAAAGGCCATTCATTATTAGTGGCCCTTGTAGTGCCGAAACAGAAGATCAACTCCTGACTACAGCAAAACAAATTGCTGCTACAGGCAAAGCCCACGCACTACGCGCCGGAATCTGGAAACCCAGAACCAGACCGGGGCAATATGAAGGTTGTGGCGATGTTGGTTTGAATTGGCTTGTCAGAGCCAGGCAGGAAACCGGTTTACCGATCACCACTGAAGTGGCCAACGGCGCTCATGTCGAGGCTTGTCTCAAGGCAGGTTTGGATTTCCTTTGGGTTGGCGCCAGGACAACGGTTAATCCTTTCTCTGTGCAGGAAGTTGCCGATGCGCTGAAAGGCGTTGACATTCCAGTACTGGTAAAAAATCCTATCAATCCGGATGTAGAGCTTTGGCTTGGAGCCCTGGAGCGTTTGAACCGCGCAGGCATAACCAAAATGGCTGCTATTCACCGGGGATTTTCCTCATTCGAGAAAGGCCCGTTCAGGAATGCTCCTATGTGGGATCTGGCTATTGAATTAAAAACCAGGGTTCCTGAACTGGACATCATTTGTGATCCAAGCCACATTTCCGGGAACCGTGAACTGATTGGAATGGTCTCACAGAAGGCACTTGATTTGGATATGGCGGGTCTGATGATTGAAAGTCACCTGAACCCTGATGCAGCCTGGAGCGATGCCAAGCAACAGGTAACCCCGTCTGCTTTAGCCAAAATCATAGATGGACTTGCCGTTAGAACCCAGTCTTCGGAAAATAAAGTTTTCAAGGATACATTAAGTGTGTTGCGCGATCAGATTGACCAATTAGACGATGAGATCATGCAGCGCATGGCCTCGCGGATGAAGATTTCTGAAAAAATTGGTACGTACAAAAAAGAAAATAACGTAACCATTCTTCAGGTCAATCGTTGGGATGAGATCGTTCAGACCAGGGTTTCAATGGCACGTGCCATGGGGCTGGATGAAGGGTTTATGAGAGACTTGCTTCGGTTGGTTCACCATGAATCCATTCAGATTCAGACTAGGATTATGAATAAGGTGGAGGAAAAAGTTTAATTTAAAGGTGATGAGAGTTTTGGTTGCGGTATTGCTTTTTGTTTTAATAGGGAGGGTGGAAGCCCAAAAAACTTATTTGAATAATAGATTTCTAGTTGAGCGAATTGGAAGTGGAAACGATATGCTAACAGGAACCACTGGAATGTTTTCTTCGCTCAATACTGCTCCACCTGGAGTAGTGGGTGATTCGTTTCTGAAAAACTATTTCTCCAAAACAGTTTTTTTGCTTTTTGATGAACAACAAGTTGTGTCGGGCTATGCTTCGAAATATGACATCTTGAAGGACGACTTTTATCTACTTCAAGGGAACACCATACGCGTGCTACCAGGCACAAGGGTTAAAAACTTTTCATATGTGGATTCCATCAATCAGGCACAGCATCATTTTATCAATGGAAGTGAATTTGGCTTAGAAAGTGGGACTCCAATGTCTGGTTTTTATGAAATTCTGGTTGATGGACCCCTGGCATTACTCAAGAGAACTGAAGCAGTAGTTAAAGAGGCTGACTACCACGCAGCCCTGAACGTAGGCAGTAAGGACCATCGTATCCTAAAATCACAGTCCTATTTTCTGGCGGATGGAAGAATTTTGAAACCGCTACCCAAGGGGAAAGCAATGCCAGGTCTCTTTGGTGAATTTGCAGAGCCTGTTCAGAAATTTATAAAAGTCAATCAGCTTGATATGCGCAACGAGTCACACCTCAAGGCTGTTTTTGATCACTACTATACTTTGAAGAAATAGGGAAGGCTTAGGCGGTGGCGCCCGCCAGGAGGTAAAGGACAGCCATTCTCACAGCCACTCCATTCTCAACCTGATCCAGTATTACTGAATGTCCACTGTCGGCAGCATCGCTGCTGAGTTCAACCCCCCGGTTGATTGGTCCCGGGTGCATGAGGACTATTTTTTTATCCAGGTTTTCCAGCATTTTTCGGTTGATGCCGTAATAAAGCGTGTATTCTCTAAGGGAGGGAAAATATTTAAGTTGTTGTCGCTCCAGCTGAATGCGCAGCACATTGGCGGCGTCGCACCAGGCCAGTGCTTTAGAAACCTCCGGCTCTACCGTAACTCCGAGGCTCTCGATGTACTTAGGAATAAGGGTGAGTGGGCCGCATACCTTAACTTCGGCTCCAAGTTTTTTGAGTGCAAAAATATTAGACAGGGCAACCCTGGAATGCAGGATATCGCCGATCAAAACAATTTTTTTACCAGCTACCGATCCAAGTTTCTGCCGAATGGTAAAGCCGTCCAGTAGTGCTTGTGTTGGATGTTCATGCGTTCCGTCTCCTGCGTTAACAATGTTTGCAGTGATGTGCCTTGATAAAAAGTGCGGTGCACCAACGCTTGCGTGGCGCATCACCACCATATCAACCTTCATGGCCAGAATGTTGTTCACGGTGTCGAGCAGGGTTTCCCCCTTTTTCACGGAGCTGCCAGAAGCAGAAAAATTCACTACGTCGGCTGAAAGTCGCTTTTCAGCCAATTCAAAGGATAGTCTTGTGCGGGTAGAATTTTCAAAAAAAACGTTGGCGATGGTTACATCCCTCAGGCTCGGCACTTTTTTAATCGGCCGGTTAATGACTTCCCTGAAGTTGTCAGCGGTTTCAAAAATTAGTTCAATGTCATCGGCAGTGATGTTCTTGATTCCCAGTAGATGTCGCTGACTTAGTTTGGACATTGCGTTCAGGTATTGGTGGTAAGCCAGATTTTATTTTGTTTACTGCCTTGTGCTTCCAGTTCAACTAAAATTTTCTGTGAAGCGAGGGTATTGACGGCCTTGCCTACATAATCTGCTGATATGGGAAGATCCCGCGTGTGAACCCTGTCAATCAACACCAGCAGTTCGACCCGGGCTGGTCTGCCAAAACTCAACATGGCATCAAGGGCCGAACGAACTGTTCTTCCAGTAAAGAGTACATCGTCGATCAGAATAACTTTTTTGGCTTCAATGACAAAGTCAATTTTCGTTTCGCTGGCTTTGGCAGGAATTTCCCTTCTTCTAAAATCGTCGCGGTGAAAAGTAACATCCAGCATGCCCAGATGGACATCCTTTTTTAAAAGTTTTTTAAGTCTGGAATGGATGGATTCGGCCAGATAAATTCCTCGAGGCTGAAGCCCGATGATGACTGATTCCGAGAAATCTCCGTGATTTTCTACCAATTGCCGACATAGACGGTCCAGGGTGATGTCGAGCTGGACGGAGTCAAAAATCAGCTTTTTACGCATAAAGCCTACAAATATAGATAATTAAGCCGTGTCGTGAGCCAATAAGGCTTCTACGGATTGGCAGCTGCAGGATTACCAGGCACCAATTTGGCAATGAAGAAAAATTTTCCAGTTGTTTTTTCTGATCCACCCTGCTGTTCTTCGAGTATACCAGCACACAGTGGAGGCAACCCCGCACGTCCTATCAACTGTAAAAAGTAGCGATCTTCCTTTTTTGGTGATTGGCTGGTCTCGTTTTCAAATGGAAAAATTTCATCGCCTTGCTGTTTATTCTTATCAGTCAGTTTGGCCTTGATTCGGTCGCCACCGGATGTAACCACAAGGACTTGTTCTGAATTTGTTTCGTGACTAATGGTAAATGCTTTTAAGGTAAAACTTCTGAAGCTTTTGAGATTCATATTCAGATCCCATAAAAGCGTGCCGTCTCGTTTTATTCCAGCAACGGCTGCATGGGTGAATCGATATCCATCGAAAGTAAAGTCCCGTTGTTGTGAATAATAGGGTTTAATGAATTGAAAGATTCCTGTATTGGCATAGCGTGTATACCCGATGTATCCGTTTCGATAAACTGGTGCGACCATTTCTGCCAGCATCCGGGCCCCATCCCCTGATGGAACTAATTCATGAATGAGCGTACGAAAAGGAAGCTTTATGGATTTGCCTGATTGTTTTAGCTTCTGGATACGTGATTCAATTCTCCTGATTCTTTTTTCTGAAAGGTGTGAAAAAAAATTTTTAAAGTCACCGTAATTGTAGAGCCTTAGCACTGAGCTTCCTGAAGTGGTGAGTGTCGATGTAAAAATTCCACGCGAAAACTCGGTTCGATTTCCATAAATACCTGCAAAAAGTATGGAGTCACTGCTAAGGCGCATCGATCTGGCAAAAATCAGATTGTATTTGCTCCCGGATTTTAAAATCTGAGTTCTGATTAATGATCCATCCGATTGATACTGTTGCAGGTAAATAGCTTTTTCTGAACTTCCCTTTTTAAGTGCAAGTAAAATATCAAAGCTTCCGTTTGGATTGATCCTTACTTCGTTCACCTCACCTTCAAGATTGAAAAAACCAGGAAGTACTCTGGCGCTACCAGTGTTGTAATCCAGATAGAGTGCGACGGGCCTTGTTTGTAAGTACCCGGCAATTATTGCGTAGGTTTCACCCTGTTCAAGAAAATAGGGTCTGATCGGTAATCCATTTCTGAAGGTCCGGATGATGTAGGTCGACGTATCGCTCCTGATGGAAAGCAGGTTTAGGTCTTGTGATTTGGATCTGGTCTTGGTCAGGAAACTTGCCTTTCCATTTTTCATATTGGAAATAAGGACCACCATATCTTTTCCAATATCCACTATCCCTCGCTGGCGCTCAGAAAGATTTTGGTCCAGGAAAATAAAATCAATCAGTGTTTTGCCTTGATCGAGTGCTGATCGATGAAGGAAGGTGCCCGACTCATTGGCCATCATTTGATACCCTTCGACATCGGAACGAATGGGAATTCTGAATTTCTCCTTTGCCACCACCTGTGCGGAAAGTAAGCCACAACCGGTTGTGCTCAGGAGAAAGATCAGAATGGCCTTAAATCGCATAGGATTATTTAAGCATTCGTGGATCTGGGAAAATCAGACGATTGATAAAAAAGACTTTTTTACGCTGAACACCAGAGCCCGGAGTTTTTCTTTTGATGACCTGGTAACCGTGAATGAAAAAATTATTCCGGTACCAAAAACGCAGAAGTTGTTCGTCGGCGTCAGTTTCAGACTCAGCGCCTGCATCGGTTATTCTGATGGGTACTATTTTGGATTCTGGCTTATCTGAAACATTTCCTGAGATAATAATTCCCTCCTCTGAGGGTGCCGCAAAAACCACTGAATCGCCTTGAATCAGGTAATCAGCATGTTGTTCGTTTGACGGTCTTTTGTCGTCTGTCTGAGGCATACTGAAGTCAAATATTTTATTTCCACGCGGATCAAAGCCAACCACAAAGGAATTCAGCATTCTGATTTCCGGGGTTAATGGCACGCCTGGATTGAATGGGTCGAGGCGTGACCCCATCCCTGGTACCCAATAGTATGGGTACATAAGGCCGAGCGGTCGATACAGTGAACCTGGGCCGAAGGGGGAGAAGGGTGCATTGCTGTTCATTGTTGAGGAAGATTGAGACCACGATTCTCCAAATACAATAAAACCAAATGGCTGATCGTCTATCCGTCTGACAACACTGTGCGTCCTGAAATCCGGCTCTCGTCCAAACTGTTTACGTTGTGTGGTCTTTGAAATAATTCTAGATGATTGTTTGGTGGGCAGATAGTTGAGAAAATTTTCCAGCATGGGGTAGTCTATCCATTGAAGCGACAGATCCTTTGAAGGATCCACCGGTGCTGAAAAAATTCCTGCAGGCTGCCTGGAATTGTTGTAGGTAAATGTTCCGGAAATTAAAACCTCATCCCTTCCAAGCATACTCATGGTTGCATTCATAATGGTATGGTCTTCATCTACGATGAAATCATCCTCTATGAGTAAGGTGCCATTGCGGTTGTAGGCACCGTACCGAAGCGTTTTGCCACTTGGTTTACTGAGCATTTGCAACAGACTAAAAGTTCCATTTCGGTTGGGTTTGATGTCGAGCAGCTCGGCTTCAGTTAGAAAGAATCCCGGCAAGATTCTGGTTCTTTTTGTTTCTCCATCAAACAGGGCTATAGCGGGTTGACTTCCAATGGTGCCGCCAACAATGCCGTTTCCTCCAGCCACGGTAAAATGTGTCAGTTTAAAATTTAGCTCAAGTTCAAGGGAATGACTTTCCGTTTGCCTCTTATTGAAATCAATTCTGGTTAACTGTCCTTCGAAGGGTACATGGTTTTCTTTTTGAAACAACAGGAAAAATGATCCTGGTGCGTATTCATACCCAATAAGCTGATGATCTGAATCGGTGGCAATGGTTGTGCTCCATGTTACCTGAAGGGTGGTATCCAGGACAACAGCAGACCAAATTTTCTTTCCTTCATTGAAGTTGCGATTGTCACGGATAACCATGATCCCTTCCTGCTCCATGGAGAAAGGGAAGTAATGGTCATCGCCACCGTCTAATGACGTTTCGTATCGATACCCTTGTGAAGGCTCTTGCTGGGCGCACATCTCCAGCCAAATGGTTGTCAGAAGAAATCCAAGCAGAATTTTAGGGATCATGGCTTTGTTCCTGAGCACTTTAAAATGTAGTCGAATTCGGTTTTGGTGACTGGTTGAACGGATAATCTGCCAAATCGAACCAAACTCATGTTCTTTAAAAGAGGGTCACCCTTGGCCGTTTCGAGGGTGATTGCACTTGCCAACTTTTTTATTGGTTTAAGTTTTACAGCGAACCAGGCAGGATCCTTCTTTTCAGGGAAGGCTTCTTCAATAACCTGCGCATATCCTACAATTGATTTTTCCGAACCGGTGTGGTAGAATAAAACCAGATCACCGATTTTCATCTTTTTTAGGTTTAATCGGGCCTCAGCATTTCGGATGCCATCCCAAACGGCTGATTTCTCTTGTAGCAGATTTTCCCAGGAATAGGTTCCAGGTTCTGATTTTACCAGCCAAAATGCCATGTTGTATAAAGGGTTGTATCGGTTTAAAACTACTAACCACTTGAAATATTGCAAATGATGATGCGTTGGTGGAAGGGTGGATGGTATGATTTTGGATCTGGCTGTGGAAATAGGTATTTTTGAACATTAATTGCGACAACGGTTTCCGACGAGGTAGCCGTTGTTTGTTTTTTAGGCAAATCTGATTGAAAGGTTATGGCAAAGAAGGTATCCTATTACACCAAAGAAGGACTTGAGAAGCTCAAGTCGGAGTTGGCTCATTTAAAATCAAAGGGAAGGGCAGACATCGCCAGGCAGATTGCTGAGGCTCGTGATAAGGGCGATCTCAGTGAGAATGCTGAATATGATGCGGCCAAGGACGCGCAGGGATTGCTGGAAGCTAAAATTGCCCAATTGGAAGAAGTAGTGGGTAATGCCAGGCTTCTGGACGAATCTAAAGTCGATAAAGATGTGGTCTCCATCTTGTCACGGGTTACCATTAAGAATAAGAAGAACGGCGCAACTGTTACCTACCTATTGGTTTCAGAGGAGGAGGCCGATTTGAAGGCTGGAAAAATTTCTACCCAGAGTCCGATTGGCAAGGGGCTGTTGGGTAAGAAGAAAGGGGAATCGGCACTGATCAAGACGCCTGCAGGAGAAATTGAATTTGAGATCCTGGAAATTTCTGCCTGATATGTCAAGCATCTTTTCAAAAATCATCAACGGTGAAATACCCGGTCACGTGGTTGCTGAGAATGAAAAATTTGTTGCCTTCCTGGACATTATGCCGCTTAAGGAGGGACATACGCTGGTGGTGCCAAAAAAGGAAACCGATTATATTTTTGATTTAAGTGATAATGATCTTTCTGAGATTCTGGTCTTTGCCAAGCGTGTCGCTGCTGCCATCCGAAAAACCTGTTCCTGTAAAAGAGTTGGCATCTCTGTGATCGGTTTGGAAGTGCCCCATGCACACGTTCATCTCGTACCCATAGATTCGGCAGACGATCTGAATTTTACCCGTCCAAAACTCAAGCCATCCTCCGAGCAGCTGGCTGAAGTTGCCAAAAAAATCCGCGCTGCTCTTTAAGCTGTATTTCAGTGATCCAGAAAATCGATATCCAAACTGAGCGGATATCGCATCAGGTACGATACCGCGTCCTGAACGGTGAGCTGTTCAAACAAAACTTTGTACACCGTTTCGGTGATTAAGGCGCGAACCTTATAAAATTCAGCACACTTGCGGGCGATTTTAACGGTGTTCACACCCTCAGCTACTTCATCCATTGATGAAAGAATTTCCTGAAGGTTCTCACCCTTTGCCAATCGATTGCCTACGGTAAAATTTCTACTGGATGGGCTGTTGCAGGTTGCGACCAGGTCTCCGATTCCGGCGACACCTAGAAAAGCTTTGGTGCTTCCGCCGAGCGCTCTGCCGAGATAGACCATTTCAACAGCTCCGCGGCTGATTAATAATCCTTTTGCGTTTTCACCATAACCAAGTCCATGGAGAGCTCCTGCTGCGATGGCGATCACATTTTTTAGAATTCCGGCAAACTCGACTCCAATCAGGTCATTGTTCTCGTAAACCTGAAAGCGATCACTTTTAAGTAGCCTTCTTCCGGTTTGAATCACTTCCTGAAAAGGACTGGCGATTACGGTTGCTCCGGGTTGTTTTTCGGAAAGTTCCCGGGAGAGGTTGGGGCCTGCCAGGCAACCTACCCTAACCACCACACTTTCTTCACGGATCACTTCACTCATGGTCTTTACCATGGTCCGATCCAGGTAGCGCATGCTTTCTACTGATTTACCAGTGGGAAGCTGCAGATCAAGTCCTTTTGTGCCGTGAATGAGCAGATGGTATGGTTTAAGGAAAGGAGACAGCTCTCTCATTAAATTTCTAAAACCCGATGAGGGCACGATGGGAAAGATCACATCACATTTTTCACCCACTTCCTGAAGGCTTGAAGTGATCTTAATGCGGTCGTGTAGTGGAATGTTGCGGCACAATCTTTCGCTTTGCATTTGTGCCGCCTTTTCCGGATCGCGGGTATATAAAAGCACGGGCTTACCTTCAGCAAGCATGTTTGCGATAACGGTGCCGAAATTGCCGGCACCAATTACACCGACCGGCTTATCAGATGTATCGCTCAAGATCATATCCTACCAGACGGTTGTGGTAATAATACAGCAGGTTCAGATCCTGGGTTACGATGTTTCCGGCCTTGTTACGCAGCAAAGGCCTTTTTAGATGGAATATTCCAACGTTATCTATGCCTCTTCGGATTACTTCCTCAACTTCTCCTTTGAGGTGGCTGGCATAGTTGATTTTGTTTTTTTCCTTCAGGTTATAGATTTCCTTCCTTACTTTTTTGAAGGTTTCCCTGAATTGATCGTAAGGAATTTCAAAATCTTCCTCCGGAAGTCGCAGCAGTCCAAAAAGATCAAGCTTGGGGTGCATTCGTTGGAACATAACGAAGGCAATAAAGGCGACCAGGTGGCTTCCAAATACTCGATTGATTCGGTGATACTCGCCAACAATTTTAGTTGACAGCAATCGGGTGTATTCATTGTCCCGCTGTGGATCCTCCGTTATTTTTCCATTGCTTACAAAATAATCGCGGGCTTGTATGATTTGCTTTTTGGAATCAAGGCTATTTCCCTCTTCATCAACATAATTTCCAAGTACGTCAAGGGCTCTTCCGATCGACACGGAAATGCTAGAGCCTGTTGTAGAGAATTTATAAATGAACTTGAGCAGTTCAAGGCTACCGTATTTTTCCTTTTCAGGGAAATAACGATCCTGGCCTTTGGACTGAAGATAATCCTCAATAAGGTCAGGTGCCTCCAGTACAAAATGATAGTTCAATGTAACCGGTACGATAAATATCTTCCTTGGGTTTTCTGATTGTTCCGAGTAGATGTGCCGCTGGGCTTCAACCGCTGTGCCCAGCAAACCCAGCTTTAATTGTTTCTCGATCATTCCTGATCTGGAACGGGTTCCTCCTGGAAAGAATAAACTGTGAGCTCCTTTTTGGATGGCCAGGTTGCTGTACATTTTCAGGGTTTCCAGGTAGGGCGCATTTTTTTTCCTGCGGTCTACTTTATAGGCCCCGAGACTGTTCATGAAGTATGCAAAAATTTTGATGTTGAACAGGTTTAGTCCTGCACCATAAATGAACGCGGGCAGTCCAAGGGAATGGATGACCCAACCGATGAGCATAGAGTCGATGTTGCTGAAGTGGGTGGGAACAATGATGATTGTTCCTTTGCTGGCCAACTTTCTGAGCATCCTTACTTTGCCGACCACATGAATTTTATCGCGCAGCGTATACTGACTCCGAAAAAATGCTCCGAATTTTTTTATTCGTGCTCCATTAAGCAATCGTGCGAACCAGAATTCGGTGATTTCCCGCGCTAACCGATAATAGCTGGGTCGAAAGTCACCTGCGATTTCATTGGCATACCGATGTACAACCGTTTTTAATAGTGCTCGGGCTTGTTCAGGATCATCATTTCCGTCTGTACTGAGTGCAGTGGTCTTTGCTTTTACATCAGACCAAAACTTGGGCTCATCTTTAGGATCGACACGCCAACGATTTCGCTTCAAGCGATTTTGTTCCTTCAGTGCTGTTGATTCAAGTTCATCCAGAATCGCCTTTTTACCTGGTTTCGTAGTGACAATTCTGTCAACAGTTTTTTCAGCAACCTCCTCTATAAATGATTTACGTTGTTTGCTGAGTAGATATACAGGCCAATCCGGTATTTTCTCCAGGATCGGTTCGTAGCGTCTGTTCTTGTTCTTCTTTTCCTCTAGAATTTCCATCAGTGTTCGGAACGGACGCTAAAGTTAGGAATATTTCGATCAAGGGTTTTTGAGTGCCTCGCGCATGACTTGGGCCATGTCATCAAATCTTGAAAGGGCCTTATGAAGAAAATCATCTGAGAGGATCTCCTCAATCTGGTTTTCACCATAAAGATCGAGCTCACTTATTTTAAAGGTTTGCTCGAGGTTACCCAACTCGAGTTTAATGATGTATTTGTTGTTCCAGCTGAAGACTGAAATCCTTAAATCCCCGCGTTGAAGTTCCTTTACTACTCTCATATTTTAACTGGGGATGGGTTTTTAACCATCCACTCCGACGGGGAAAATTAACCATAAATTTCAGCTGAACAGGAAATGGCGATTGACTCAATAATTGCCATATTTACGATCTATTAATTTAAGGTTTTTCGGCGCCACGTGCTGTCCCTTCGACTAAAATTCATCTTTCTCCTTTGGCTTCCATTGTTAATGGGTGCCATGCAGGCTCATGGTTCCCACCTTCGTGCCGGTGAGATAACTGCAAAGCGGATCAATTGTTCCCTGGAGTATGAGATTTGTATCACCGTATTCACAAACACCGCAACAACCATTCGCTTTGGGGATGGTGTATTGGATTTTGGTGATGGAACTTTTTTCAGTCCTCCTCAAATTGAAAATACCGAACGTCCGGACCTTGGCCCCAATGTTGCAACAGTAACATTTTGTAAACGCCATACCTTTCCCGGACTAGGTCAGTATAAAATCAGTTACCTGGAACAAAATCGAAACGGCGGAATCCTCAACATGTTCGATTCTTTTAATACCACATTTTTTATTGAATCGGTCATCAACATTGATCCTTTTTTGGGTTGTGACAACACACCCTTTCTTTTGGTTCCTCCCGTTGATAAAGCCTGTACAGGTGTGGCCTGGTTTCATAATCCAGGGGCCTATGATGTGGATGGCGACAGTCTTTCTTATGAACTCACTGTTCCAAAAAAAGAAAAAGACAAAGCAGTCATTGGCTATCTGGCCCCCAACGATAAAAGCTTTTACACGCAGGCTGGCATCAATTTTAATCAGGCAACCGAAGACGGTTCCGGTCCACCGACTTTTGAAATAAATCCAGTCACCGGTACGCTTAAATGGGATTCGCCTGGGGCGCCTGGTGAATACAATGTTGCCTTCCTCATTCGACAATGGCGAAAAGTAAATGACACGTGGATTCAACTTGGTTATGTGACAAGGGATATGCAGATAATTGTGGAGGACTGCAACAACAAGCGACCTAAACTCGAAGTGCCTCCGGATGTTTGTGTTGAAGCCGGAGAAAAAATTCAGGCAGTTATTTTTGGTTCTGACCCTGATCTCAATGACGTTTCTATAGAGGTGTTCTCTGAAGTATTAATTCTGGGCAGCAACCCAGCCACCTATTCTCCAAGGGATATTGTTCCTCCCATCTTACCGGTTCTGCAACCTACTTCACCCAACAAAGCTGAGCTTTCATTTACCTGGCAAACCGATTGTTCACATGTGAAACAGCAGCCTTATCAGATTGTTTTTAAAATCACCGATAACCCTAAAAATGGCGGTGCTAAGCTTGTGGAATTTAAAACCTGGAACATCACCGTTGTTGCGCCTGCGCCTAAATGGGACAAGGCAGCGGTGAATGGGGGTAATGTGGATCTCTCCTGGAAAAATTATACCTGTTCTGAGGATGCTGTCTCTATGGAAGTATGGCGAAGGGTAGATTCCCAGCCCTTTACCCCGCCTGATTGTGTTACGGGTATTCCCGAATCACTGGGCTATACAAAGGTCGTAACGCTTCCCATCGGTCAGACAAAATTTAAGGACACCTTCGAGGGCTCAGGTGTTCCCTCCGGCGCGCTGGTGTGCTACCGTCTCGTTGCAGTCTATCCTTCTTCTTTTGGCAATACGGGGATAGGGGCGTCAAGCTATGCCTCAACTGAAATCTGCGTCGGCCCGGTTCCAGCCGATGAACCGGTAATTACCCGCGCCAACATAGATGCTACCGGACTTACCAATGGTCAGGTAACGGTTAATTGGAGAAGTCCATTCGATCTGGATAAATCACGATTTGCGCAGCCCTATTTATATGATGTTTTCAGGGCAGAAGGATTTGCAGGAACATCCGGCATCACTAAAATCACCACCCAGAAAACTGCTGACTCGGTTTTTGTAGATAAAAATCTCAACACTCAGGAAAAGGTGTATAACTACCGGGTGGTGTTGTATGATAATAAAGGAGTTGTTATCGATACCTCAGCAGCGGCATCTACGGTGAGGCTGGAGGCTAAACCCCTGTTCAGAAAAATTGAATTATCCTGGACAGCCAATGTGCCTTGGTCACTAAGATCTCCAGATTACCCGCGGCATTTGATTTACCGTTCGACCGGAAATGGACCATTTGTTTTGATTGATTCAGTGCTGATTAGTCAGAGTTTGCTCAAATATGTAGACGAGGGGAAATACAAAAACCAACCGCTTACCGAAACGGAAACCTATTGTTACCGAGTGTTAACCCGTGGTGCTTATGGAAATCCAAAATTGGATGAGCCTCTGTTAAATTTTAGTCAGGTTTCCTGTGCACAGCCAAACGATAATAAACCTCCCTGTACACCAGAATTGGCTATTCAGCTAACTACGTGTGAAGATTACTTCAAATTGAATGGGTGTGCGTCGAACCTTTTCAGCAATACCCTAACCTGGAAAAGACCTGCAGACCCGGAATGTAGGGCCGATATCCAGTATTATCGGGTTTATTTTAGTTCTAAAATCAAATCCGATACAGCAGATTTTCAATTGCTGAAAGATAATTTAACCGATACGGTATTTGTGGATGAAGGTCTTCCTTCGTTTGCCCGTTGTTACCGTATTACAGCAGTGGACCGTTCTGGAAATGAGAGCCTGTATAGTGAGGAAGTGTGTAACGACAACTGCCCGAATTATAGTCTACCGAATGTTTTCACGCCAGGAAACGGGGACGACTGCAATGACTTGTTCAGTGCTTTTAGTGATCGGTTGTTTACCTCAGACAACAAACGACTGCGGTGCGGCAACATTGAACTCACTCAGGAGGCTCAACGTCAGATTAATTCGACTTGTCCACGTTTTGTTTTGAATGTCGATTTTACGGTTGTCAACCGCTGGGGTAAAGAGGTGTTCAATTATAGTTCCGGAGGGGAAAAATCAATTTATATAGACTGGGATGGTAAGGACAACAACGGAAATGAACTGGCTTCAGGTGTTTATTTTTATCTGGCGACCGTAACGTTTAACACACTCGATCCTGCACAAAGTATTAAGACGCTTAAAGGTTGGGTTCATCTGATTCGCTCTGATCCATGATGGTTCCGGAAACGGAAAAGCATCCGGTGGTTTTATTCGATGGTGTCTGCAATCTTTGCAGTGGCACGGTCAAATTCATTATCAAACGCGATCGTGATGGATTGTTTCGATTTGCATCCTTGCAGTCTGAAGTTGGAGTCCAACTGTTGATCAATGCTGGTTTGGATCCAGGCCAATTAGACTCTATTGTTTTGTGTTGGGGAAAGAAGCATTATTTTAAATCAGGCGCAGTCCTCAGGATATTGCGACAACTGAATTTTCCGTGGCCAATGTTTTATGTCGGCGTACTCATTCCTGCTTTTATCAGGGATGGAATTTATGATCTGGTTGGCAGGAACCGCTATAGGTGGTTTGGAAAAACTGATTCCTGCAGGCTGCCCACCCCCGGAATTCATCAGCGATTTCTTTCCTAAAGGTTCAGAAGGTTTAATTTTGAAACAAATTATTTCATTATGAAGGCTTACGTTTTTCCGGGCCAGGGAGCTCAGTTTACGGGAATGGGCAAGGATCTGTACGACCAACGTCCTGCAGCAAAAGATTTAATGGAACAGGCAAACGATGTTCTTGGTTTCCGGCTTACAGATATCATGTTCAATGGAACCGCCGACGAATTGAGGCAAACCAAAGTCACCCAGCCTGCTGTCTTCCTGCATTCGGTGGCCGTTGCGCTAACCGCTGATCAGTTCAGCCCTGATATGGTGGCAGGCCACTCGCTGGGTGAATTCTCTGCCTTGGTATGTAACGGGGTACTTGATTTTTCGGATGGACTCCGATTGGTTTCCATGCGTGCACAAGCCATGCAAAAGGCTTGTGAGCTTGAGCCATCAACCATGGCGGCTGTCCTTGGACTTTCGGATGAAGTGGTGGATGAAATTTGTCGTTCCATTGTTGGTGAGGTGGTGGTTGCTGCCAATTTCAACTGCCCAGGTCAATTGGTGATCAGTGGTTCCATCAAAGGCGTAGATGAAGCCTGCATAAAACTTAAGGCTGCAGGTGCGAAACGTGCCCTTACCCTGCAGGTTGGAGGCGCTTTCCATTCGCCCCTCATGGCACCTGCGCGGGAGGAACTCTCAGCTGCTATTGCGCAGACTAAATTTTCTTCTGCCCGCTGTCCTGTCTATCAAAACGTAAACGCATCACCATCCACCAATCCTGAGGAAATAAAAAAGAATTTGATTGAACAGCTCACCGCACCGGTTCGTTGGACGAAATCTGTTCAAAATATGGTGAAGGATGGGGCAAAAGAATTTATTGAATGTGGACCTGGAAAGGTTTTGCAAGGACTGGTTGCAAAAATTGAACCCTCGGTTGCTGTCTCCGGACTATAAATCAACCTTAGACACACCAAGGTTATCCTTACATTGATCCAGCAAATGTTGAATGGTAACCCTCGAACCGGGTATTATCAGGTTGGGATTGAGTTCGCATAAAGGGATAAGTGCAAATCTTCTTTCGGCTATTCTTGGGTGGGGGATGATCAACTCACTGGATTGGATTTCCAGGGTTCCATAGATCAGGATATCGATATCGATCAATCTGCTTCCCCATTGTTCGGAGGGGGTTCTGCCCAGCTCTTTCTCTATTGCTTTGAGTTGGGTTAACAACTGGGTGGGAATTAAGGAGGTTTCCAGCATCAGGGCCTGATTCAAAAATGTTGGTTGGGATGACAATCCCCACGGTTCTGTTTCATAAATCGAGCTAACCCCAGTTATTTCACCTAGATTTTTCAACGCTTGAATGGCATTTTGAAGGTTGTTCACCCTGTTTCCTAAGTTGGTTCCGATGAGCAGGTACGCGGTTGCCGTCATTTGTTAATTTTGAAGCCTGTTTTCAGCCTATGAATTTTTTTAAAACTTTTTTGACCTCCTGCCTGGGCACATTTACTGCCTTATTGTTGATCACAATTTTAGGCATTCTTGCAATTTTCTCACTTTCAGCGTCGGAAGATGTTGTTACGGTCGCTGACAATTCAGTGCTCGAGCTTAATCTGAGCGGCCGAATCACTGAATTGGAGATCGAGGATCCATTGGGTGCTGTAATTCCAGAAGCGGCTGAGGAATCCATTGGACTAATTCAGTTGATTGAAACCATTGAAAAGGCTGCAACGGATGAAAAGATAAAAGGGATCTTCCTGCATACTTCTGATGTTGCTGCCGGTACGGCATCAGTTGAGGAGATACGGGAAGCTTTGGAAAACTTTAAAAAGTCCGGTAAGTGGTTGGTGTCTTATGCTGATGGCTACTCCGAGCGAGCATACTATCTTTCCTCTGTTGCAGATACGATTCTTCTGAATCCTCATGGCATGGTTGAATTCAATGGATTAACAGCAGAGGTAATGTTCTTTAAAAAGGCAATGGATAAGCTTGAAATCAAACCTGAAGTTTTTCGCGTGGGTGATTTCAAATCGGCAGTGGAGCCTTTCCTGCGAGAGGATTTAAGTCCGGAAAATGAACTCCAGCTCAAGGAACTTTTAAACGATGTTCATCGCGAAACCATCAATAAAATATCTGTAAGTCGCGGAATAAAGGAAGAAGAGCTCAAGCGAATAGCCGATAAGATGCTGGTAAGAAATGCTCAGCAAGCGGTTGAATTCAAACTGGTGGATCAATTGATGTATGAAGACCAGGTTCACGACTTGATTCGTCAAAAACTTTCTCTGGAAAAGGATAAGCGGATTTCATTTGTTCGTTACGATAAGTACCGCAAGACGAAGAAGGAAGAACAGGAGGTTTCACGCGATGAAATAAGTGTCATTGTTGCTGACGGAGAGATTATGCCTGGAAAGGCTGATAATGGTGTGATCGGATCCAAGACTTTTGTAGAAGCATTGCGAAGGGCCAGAAAAACGGAGCGGGTTAAAGCAGTTGTATTGAGGATTAATTCACCAGGTGGTTCCTTCACGGCTTCTGATGACATTTGGCGGGAAATAAAAAATACAGCTGCTGAGAAGCCTGTTATTGCCTCCATGTCCGATTACGCCGCATCAGGTGGCTACTTCCTTGCGATGGCCTGTGATTCCATTGTAGCCAGACCAACGACCATTACCGGCTCAATTGGTGTTTTCTCGGTGTTGTTTGATTTGAGTGGATTTTTAGGCAATAAAATCGGAATCACCTCCGATGAAGTTCGAACCGGCGAAGTTGGTGAGCTAATCACCTTTACCAGACCTCTTTCAGAGCAGGAGCGTGAAATATGGCAAACCCAGACCAATGAGGTCTATGATATTTTTATTTCTAAAGCTGCTGCCGGGAGGAAGATGTCTCAGGATTCTCTAAGAAAGATCGCATCAGGTAGGGTGTGGACCGGAAATCAGGCTTTGTCGAACGGGTTGATCGATGCCTTTGGAGGACTCAAAGAGGCTACAGCCATTGCAGCAACCAAGGCAGGACTTTCTGATGGGTATAAGGTGAATTATTATCCTAAGCCTAAAAACTTTTTAGAAAAGGTGTTGTCTGGTGATCAGCGGGAAGTCGATGCCAGCGATATTCTGAGTCGATTGGGCTTTGGTCCTGGCGATGAATTACTTAAAAAACAGTGGTTAAAATTGAAATCCTATGCAGGTAAGCAAGCCCGGATGTCCACTGAATTTGAGATACACTAATAAAAGAAGGCTATGAGTGCCTATTGGATGTTTGGTTTTCAGCATCCCCATGTAAGTTTCAATGCTGATTTAAACTTTTAATGGATAAACTATCCACTCGGGGAGATTTGGTACCCGGTGATTGGATAACCTTGATTTTACTTTTGTCCGGTCCTTCAGGATTGGAAGGACGATAACACTGAATGACAGCTGTATTTTAATTCACTGAAAGGTTAAATCCCCAGGGATTTTATAAATCCTGGACCCTTCCAGTTCACCCATCTGATTTTATGATGCACCCTCGGTGCCCTCCAGGTGACTTTGCCATGGAGAAGTCCAGTCCAATGGCGCTTTGCTTAAACTTTACTTTCAAGGATAGGACCATCGATTTCGAGGACCAATTGAGTGTTAATCATCCAGCCTGGACAGTTTCTATCCTGTAGGAACTTTGTTCCTGTGCGGTCTACTGAACCGACAGTTCGGTCCAGGGTTGCCTTAATGTAACTATCTGATAATCAGTTGAACTGATTGCGATCAGTCGCCATCATCATACTTTCAGTTGCACTGGGGCCACTGCTGTAGCGAAAAGCAGATCCAGGACGTTTTACGAAGGTGAAGGATACGCTGCCGATGGCAACAATCACCAGGACAATTAATTTGATTTTCATGATTGATACGTTTTAATGGTTAAAAATTAATTGCAGCTCTTTCCAGAAAATTGGCATTTGTCGCCTGTCTGTTGATCACGAGGTCTGATGTTTTCCTCAGAGCATGAAGAAAGAAAAGCGGTAATTACTGCAGCGAGCACAACGGAAGTGAGTACTTTTTTCATAGAAGTTTTGTTTTTTTGGTTTTATGTTTTTTAAAAGTTTTTCGCCGTCCTTGAACGACAGCACAAACGTAGGCCTGTGAAATCTGCCTTACCCCGCAAAACCAGACCCCTGATTACCCGTGTACCTTATTAAAAGTAAAAGTCTAAGGATATCGGTTATATGCCTTGTTTTCAGCTTGTTATGGCATTCTAAAACCTACAGCCAGAATAAGACCATAGATTCCCTTGAAGCGGAGTTGCCTCAGGCTTCTGGAACAGAGCGATTGGCTGTTGTACAGGAGCTTTTCGCTGAATTCATAGGCGAAAACGACATTAAAAAGTCAGTTTTCTATGCGGAGATGTTTCAAAGGCTTGCCAAAGAGAGCAAGGATACCCTCTGGATGGTAAAGGCTGGTAATGCCTTAGGCTACATTAGGGACAGGGTAGGAAGGCTAAATGAGGCTGTTAAAATTTATGAGGAAGCCCTACAGCTTGTTGAGATAAAGCTTTTGAAAGAGGGCCCACAGATTAAGGACTTTAAAAGGCTTAAAAAGTTTCTGCTAAACAATGTTGGATCCTCCTATGCGAGGCTTGCCTATTATGATAAGGCACTGGATTTTCACCTCAAGTCACTAAAATTCCGCGAACAGGAAATGGATACTTTCGCCATTGCTGTTGCTTTGAATAACGTGGGCTTCGCTTTTAAGGAATTGGGCGACTACGACAATGCGCTTTCTTACTTTAAAAGATCCTACAACTTTCAGCTTAAAACCAATGATGATTTCGAAATCGAAATCCGATTGAACAATATAGCTGATGCCAGCAATCAGCTTGGATTGTATGAGGAGACCATCCAGTATATGGAGCAGGTTTTTAGCAAATGCGCTAAGAAAAATTGTGAGCCCAGGGCCATAGCATTTGCACACCATACCAACGGCTATGCACTGCTCAAATTGAATCGCCTGGAAGAAGCAGAATCAGAGTTCCGGACTGCGCTCAAAATGTTTCAGGATATAAATGATATCGATGAGATTATTGAACTCAATGCCATTGCGGAGGTTAAGTTTGAACAAGGCGATTATAAAAGAGCGCTTGAATACCTGGAAGAAAGCCAGGAGCTTGCTTCACAAACCGATTATCTGAAGTATCAGCTAAAAAACTTCAGATTGTTTTCTCAGGTTTACCGAAGGCTAAAAGATTATAAGCTTTCTGCCGAGTATCAGACCAGATACAGTGAAGCTTACGAAAAGATTTTTAATACCGATTTAATTCGGAATGTAGCCCGCATTCAATCAGAATATCTTGAGGAGGAAAACCTGGCTACCATTGAAAGGCAGGGATCAGAAATCGAATTGAATAAAGAGCTTATACGCGCACAGCGGAATCAGGTGATCTTTTTTACCGCCGTATGCGTCCTCGTTATTGGTCTGGTCTTTATTCTATGGAGGTTTACACTCGCCCAGCGGAAATCCAATCTGGCGCTGGTATCGGCCAAATCGACCATTGAACAGAAGAACAATGAGCTTACCGACATCAACCGCACGCTGGATGAGCGCATCCTGATTAAAACCAGGGAGCTGGTTAATGCCAACGTCTCCCTCCAACGTTCCAATGAAGAGCTCGATCATTTTATTTATAAAACCTCCCATGACATCCGCGGTCCGCTGGCCAGTTTAAAAGGGATTGCGAGTCTGGCCTTGATCGAATCCAAAGACGAGGAAGTTACGCGCTACATCAGGATGCTGGATGAAACAGCGGAAGGACTAATCAAGATCCTTACACGCATGGTCAGCATAAGCCAGATCACCCATGCTAAAGTCGAACCTCAGAATATTGGCTTCCAGGTTCTGGTGGCCGATGCGCTTTCCATTCAGAATAAGAGGGGTGCCCAGAAAAAATTGTCCATTGAGCAATCCATTGATCCAAGAGCCATTCTGATTTCTGATAAAACGCTGCTCGGTATTATTCTGGACAACCTGTTGGATAACGCCGTTAAGTTTCAAAATACCTCTGAGCGGACTGAATCCTTTGTTAAAATCAAAGTGGCGGTTATTCCGACCGGAATCGAAATCGCCATTACCGACAACGGTATTGGTTTCGATAAGGCCAACGCAGAGAAGGTGTTCCAGATGTTTGTCAGGGCGTCTGAAAAATCCGAGACCGGTGGACTAGGGCTCTACCTCACACGTCTGGCTGTCGAAAAAATTGGCGGAACCATTGCACTGCACATTACCGATGAAAAGTGGACCGAATTCAGGATCGTACTGCCCCCTGATTTGCGCGTGGTGCTGGAGGAGCGTAGCGAAGCTGAAATTCAGCATGAAATGGATCAGCTTAAATTCCGGTTGATGGCCATGTCGTCACACGAAATGAGAACACCGCTAACATCCATCAAAGCAAGTGCTGAATCTCTTGCACTGAGGTTGAAGCAGAGCACCGGTGAGGAGCGGCTGGACATCAAACGAAACATTGACCGAATCATCGCAGAGGTTAATCGCGTAACGGAGATCATCGATGAAATTTTGAAAAAGAATTAATCACGTCACTATTTCATCCAGCGGTTGTGCTTTTATGCGCCGGATGAAAGATATTTGAGGTCTTAAACTGACATGGCCAGCACCGATAAATTCAAGCGGATAACCATTACATCTGCACTTCCCTATGCCAATGGGCCAAAGCATATTGGTCACCTGGCCGGTGCCTACATTCCGGCAGACGTGTATGCTCGTTTTCAGCGCAGCACCGGAAGAGATGTTCTATTCGTCTGTGGGAGCGATGAACATGGAACAGCCATTCCGAACCAGGCATTAAAGGAGAATACCACGCCACAGGCTATAATTGATAAATACCACGCGCTGATCAGGGATTGCTTCGTCAGTTTAGATATTTCTTTTGATGTCTATCATAGGACGAGTGAGCCCATTCACCACCAAACTTCACAGGAGTTCTTTCTGCGTTTGCACGAAAAAGGACTTCTACGGGAAGAAATTTCTGAGCAGTATTTTGACGAGCAAACCAGGACCTTCCTGGCCGACCGATACATTACCGGAACCTGTCCTAAATGTTCTTATGCCTCCGCCTATGGCGACCAGTGTGAAAAGTGTGGAAGCACACTAAGTCCGAGTGAATTACTTAATCCGAAATCGACTTTATCCGGAAATCCGCCAATACTTCGTCCAACCAAACATTGGTATTTGCCACTGCAGGATTGGGAGGGATGGTTGAAAGATTGGATTTTACAGTCGCATCAATCTGATTGGAAACCGAATGTATATGGTCAATGTAAATCCTGGATAGATGCCGGATTGCAGCCAAGGGCAATGACCAGGGATTTGGATTGGGGTATTAAGGTTCCTTTGAAAGACGCTGAGGGAAAAGTCCTTTATGTCTGGTTTGATGCGCCAATCGGATACATCAGTGCAACCAGGGCATTTTTTGAGGAGGTCGCTTCATCCAAAATGAAATACGCCACACCCAGGAGAAATTTTGGAAAAGTTAACCCTGAAGACTGGAAGCTTTATTGGCAGGACAAGGAAACCAAGCTTGTTCATTTTATTGGAAAGGACAACATCGTTTTTCATTGCATTATTTTCCCTGTAATGCTTCATGCGCATGGTGACTTTGTCGTACCAGAGAATGTGCCGGCAAACGAATTCATGAACCTTGAAGGGGAAAAAATGTCAACCAGCCGCGGTTGGTCTATTGAAATGCATGAGTACCTGGAGCAGTTTCCCGATAAAACCGATGAGCTCAGGTATTGTCTGCTGTCCAATTTGCCAGAGAGTAAAGACAGTGAATTTACCTGGAAGGACTTTCAGGCGAAGAACAACAATGAACTGGTGGCCATTTTTGGAAATTTTGTAAACCGGGCACTGGTACTGACAGAGAAAAATTTTGGTGGGAAAATTCCGCCGTGTTCTTCGCTGGAGGACATTGATCACCAACTGATCGGTGTTTTGAAAGAGGCGCCGAAACGTATTGCAGAAGCCATTGAATTGTATCGCTTCAGAGAAGCGACTGTTTTGATGATTGATTTGGCGCGTGCCGGTAATAAGTACCTGGCAGATACTGAACCCTGGAAGTTGGCCAAGACCAATCTTGACCGTGTTGGCACCATTTTAAATCTGTCGCTTCAGGTTGCTGCATCCCTCTCAATTGTATGTGAGCCCTTTATTCCAAAAACTGCTGGAAAGCTAGGTGCAATGCTCCGCTTGGGCGATTTGTCATGGGAAAAAGCTGGACAATCGAACCTTATTCAAGTCGGGGCTCAGTTGGGGCAAGCTGCCTTGTTGTTTAATAAAATTGAAGATGAAACCATCGAACGCCAGAAGCAGTTGTTGGTGGAGCGCTCAAAAAAGCAAAGTCAAATGAATCCTGAATTACCTGCTGCCAAAGACGCCATTCAATACGATGCCTTTTCAACCATGGACATACGCATTGGAACCGTTCTTGCCGCTGAGCGCGTTGAAAAGTCAGAGAAGCTGTTGAAGCTTAGGGTCGATACCGGACTGGATCAGAGAACTGTGATGAGTGGAATCGCAAAGCACTATAGTCCTGAGGAGTTGGTGGGTCGGCAGGTTACCATTCTGGCCAACCTCGCACCAAGGAAAATCATGGGAGTAGAGTCTCAAGGAATGATTCTGATGGCGGAAGACAGCGAAGGTAAACTTCGACTGATTGGTCCCGAAAAACCAGTTAATCCGGGTTCAACAGTCAGCTAAAAAAACTTATTGATTGAATTGATTCATGGTTCTTTCGATGCCGGCTGTGCAAAATGAAAGGATCATCTCAGAGGCCTTGTCCATGGCCTCCGGGAGTTGTTTTAGTTCGGCATCGTTGAAATTGCTTAAAACATAATCTGCCTGCCTTCCTTTAGGGTAATCGTTACCGATTCCAAACCGTAACCTGGCATAGTTCTGATTGCCCAGTGTTTCTTCAATGTGGTTAAGTCCATTGTGGCCGGCTGAGCTACCCCTCGGTTTCATTCGCAGATGGGCAAAGGGCAGGGCGATGTCATCAAGAACAACCAGTAGGTGTTCCGTCGGAATTTTTAAATCCTGCAGCCAATAAGAAACTGCTTTACCGCTAAGGTTCATGAAGGTGTTTGGTTTTACCAGGTGAATCTGCTTTCCCTTGAACCTGATTTCCGCCTTCTCGCCATAGCGAGCAGAGGAGAAAATGCCTTTTCCCTGATCAACAAGTCGATCCAGGATCAAAAACCCAATGTTGTGACGGGTGAGTTCGTATTCGGGACCAGGATTGCCGAGGCCTACAATAAGGTATTTCATGGTGGTAACCAGGCAAAGGTAGGATGGTAAGTGTTGGTAATAAAAAAACCCCGCTTGGGACGGGGTTTTTTATCGTTGGAGAGAAAGCGATTATTTCTTTCCGCCTTCTTTCTTTGGAGCTTCTGCGGCCTTCTTGGCATCGGCTGCAGGTGCTGCTGCGGCAGGTGCTGCTGCGCCTTCTGCAGGGGAGGCTGAAGCCTGTGCGGCTTTTGCTGCGGCTTCCTCTGCGGCCAGTTTGGCTGCACGGGGAACCTCAACGGCTGCAATAGCTGATTGCTTGGGGTCAAGGAATTCAAGCCCCGGAATGTTCATGTCGGCTACTTTAATAGCATGGTGGAAATCAAGTTCAGAAACATCAACATCGATGTGGTCTGGCATGTCTTTAGGATAGCCATAAACTTTCAATACGGTTCTCTTTTGAATGAGGGCACCACCTTTACCTACACCGGGTGCCTGACCGACCAAACGTGCTGGTATATCCATTTTGATTTTTCGGTCCTCGCTGATGCGTAAAAAGTCGGCATGCAACAAGACCTCACTTACTGGATGGAATTGAACTTCCTGCAGGATGGCCTGACACTCGTCGCCTTCGATGTTGAGGTGAACAAAGTGTGCTTCGTTGGTGTACACCAGATCCCTGAAAAGAATCATGGGTGAGTGAAAATGAACCTGCTGACCGCCGCCATACAGTACGCAAGGCAGGCTGCCCTCTGCGCGGAGTCGTTGTGATTCTGACTTCCCGAGATTTGCTCGTTGATACCCTATAATCTCAATGGTTTTCATAATTGTTTTGGTTTATAAATAGTTAAAAATTAAAGCTTGATGAACAGCGAACTGATTGATTCGTGGTCATGAATTTTTCTGACAGCCTTGCTGATCATGGGCGCAACGGAAAGCACCTTGATTTTAGAAGTTGTTTTGGTTAGTGGTATGGTGTCTGTTACAACCATTTCCTCCAGAACAGAATTTTCAATGGTTTCGTAGGCCTTACCGGATAATACGGGGTGACCGCATAGGGCACGGACGGATTTAGCACCTTTTTCCTTTAAAAGTGCTGCTGCTTTGCAAATGGTTCCGCCGGTGTCCACCAGGTCATCAACCAGGATAACATCTTTGCCGTCCACTTCTCCAATCAGTCTCATGGATTCAATGAGGTTGGCCTCTTTTCGGTACTTGTCGCAAACCGCCAGTTCCGTTTCAAAAATTTTAGCGTAGTTCCTTGCGCGCTTGATGCCGCCTACGTCAGGACTGGCAAACATGATGTTTTGCAATCCGAGTGATTTGAGATACGGAACAAAAATGTATGAAGCGTAAAGGTGGTCAAGGGGAATGTCAAAAAATCCCTGAATCTGATCCGCATGGAGATCAATCGTCATGATGCGGTCTGCGCCAGCGGCAGAGATCAGGTTAGCAATCATTTTGGCCGCAATGGCAACCCTTGATTTGTCTTTTCGGTCTTGTCTGGCGTATCCGAAATAGGGGATAATGACGTTAACGTTCTGTGCACTGGCCCGTTTTGCGGCGTCAATGAGCAGCAGCAACTCCATGAAATTATCGGCAGGAGCAAAGGTGCTTTGAATAATAAACACATCATGGCCACGAACCGATTCGCCTATTTGGGGTGAGATCTCGCCATCACTGAATTGACGGTAATCCACTTCTCCCAAAGGCTCGCCGTAAGCTGCGGCGATCTTTTCTGCCAAGTAAACTGAGGCTCTTCCTGAAAAAAGTTTTACGGCCATGGTCTTTTGCCTTTTGAATTCCGGATGATTTTAACTGGTATTTGTTTGTTGCCCGACTAGGACTCGAACCTAGAATAACAGAATCAAAATCTGCTGTGTTGCCATTACACCATCGGGCAAAACACCTTCATCAAAAGGAGTGCAAAGCTAGAATTTTTTTGGCATTTGGAACCGGGGTTTTGTGAAATTTCCCTCGACCTTCAGCCTTGAAAATCAGCTTTTTAAGGTGGAAATCCCAGAAATTATCCTGTCCTCCGGCTGCCTTGAGGTGTACCGCAGGGCGGTTTGCGTACCTTTCGGACGATGACAATCTGAGAATCCATGGGCATTTTGGCTGAATCGTTTGGTCTTGCTGTAGAGTACTTTGTTGTAGATGTCGACAACCTTAAGCTTGCGAAGGTGCCAGCAGAGGTTTATAGCCTGAGCTTCCAGGGGCCATACCAGCTATTCCGTTCACCGCAGCCAGGAATCATCCGACTGACGGCCAATACGGCCAGACAAAACATCAATTACCTCGACTATGGTTTGGCTGAAACAGTTGTAGCAATCAACACAAAGTTGGCGGCGCATAAGATGTGTTTGATGCCTGGCTCCATGCATCCACTTTCGAAGTCGAGCGAGCTTGCCGGATTCATGCCTGCGAATCCATCAGAAGAAGCCATGGCCAAACTATTCACGCCCTCGGGTCATGGATGGCTGAACCGGGCAGGTTGTGATGTTCGTCTCTCATTTTTGGATGATGATGAATTTTCCAGACTTCATGCAGCAGCTAGAATAATTCTTCCAATAGTACCAGCCTTAACGGCTTCCTCGCCGGTATTCGAAGGGATGCGAACAGGTTTGCGTTCCAACAGCTGGAAGAATTTTATAGATCGTTATTCAAAATTTCCAGATTTGCAGGCAGGTGAAATTCCAGAGCCTGTTTTCAGTGAGAAGAAATATGAAGAGACCATTCTCGATCCAATTCGGAAGATGGTGGCTTCAAAAGGGTTAGGTGAGGTGCTTTCAGCAGAGGTCATTAATGCGCGTGCGGTGACAGCGGATTTCAAGTCGAAAGAAATAGTCATTCAGAGTACTGAATCTCAGGAGTGCCCTGCTGCTCAAATGGCGGTTTCCAGACTTATTATGGAGGCGATCCGTGCCATGGCCAACGAGCAATGGGTGACCCATGAACAGCAGATGAGGGCAGTGACCAGTAACCTCGCCGGATTGATCATTGAATCGGCCGAAGGTGGCATGGGCGCTGAAGTATTTTCCTCAGAGTATCTGTCTTTTTTCGGGATGGACGATACCAAAACCATTCGTGAAGTATGGAGGCATATTTTCGAGACATTATCGCTCAATCCGGAAAAACCGCTTGCCCGCTATGAGCAGGAGCTTTCGGTGATTTTGCAACAAGGATCACTGTCTGATCGTGTTTTAACGGTGCTGGGAGAAAATCCCCAACAAGATCAAGTGTTGTCGGTTTACAAGAACCTCTGTGATTGCCTGAATCAAAACAGGTTGTTCATTTTGTAGCAGCCTGAGGTAACCAACGGGCTATTCATGATCATGCTGGCCCAGGTTAAGCAAACTTTACGATCTTTTTTTGAGCTCTCCGTTTCCGAGCAGCGCGCTTATATCATCCTGCTGCCGTTGCTTACGGCGATTGTTTTTAGTCCAATGCTATGGAGTGCCATGTCGCCCGGAAAGCAAATTCCAATGGAAGTATTTGTTCTTGCCGATAGTCTGTTGGGCGTTTCGGATACGATCGACGGCACAGTAAAGCCAAAGCAATTTCGGAGCGAATGGAGCGTAAAGCCTGAAAAAGTAACCGCACGGAGGGTGATTCAGAAAGACCTGAACCTTGCCGATACAATTGATTTTGATGCTGTGCCCGGCATAGGATGGAAAACGGCTTCCAGGATCGTGCGATACCGCGATGCGCTGGGTGGCTTTATTGACCCCAATCAGCTTTACGAGGTTTTTGCCATCGATTCATTGGCAGTATTCTCGATGGATGATTTTTTTGTCGCCAAAAATTTTGTTCCCAGCAGGATCAATTTGAATACTGCGCTGTTGGAGGAATTGGAAGTCCATCCATATTTAAGCAGAATTCAGGCGAGGGCAATTTTATTGTACCGCTTTCAACATGGAACAATACGCGATTCAACAGAGCTTCGAAAAGTGAGGATGCTTGACGGGAAAACGCGCAAAAAATTGGCGCCCTATGTACGGTTTGAGTGAAGTTAAACCTTAGTAGCCCCGGCAGGAATCGAACCTGCATCTTCAGAATCGGAATCTGAAATTCTATCCATTGAAATACGGAGCCCTGATGCCTCTCAAAGGCTGCAAAGATAACCTTCTTTGATTCATTGAAATCTGTCAGTTTACCCCTCAGGCTCCATTCGGCCACCAATTGAATTTTTTGCAATCCACTGAAAATCAGACCATAGCTACGATCAGCTAAAAAAGTGAGCAATGCAATACTAAAAAATTTAGTATTCCTATACCTTAGCGTTATGCCAGGGTTCAATTTGCAGGATTTTCAAGATGGCCACATTGCTGAGGTGTGGGATGAGCTTAAAACGCGTTTTGGCTTCGATTTGAAGTCGTGGAAGAAAGATTTCAGAGCGTTTCTGGGGACGCAGCCGCGAAATACCCCTGAAGCAGATGCATTTATCGTTTTTGGAAACCGAAGGATTAACCCAGTGCTCAATGAGATACTTCGCCGCAATGAACTGTTCCCGACTTTCAATAAACTTGTTGCTTATATCCTGAACAGGAATAAACCACAACAAGGTGTGCTACCACAAACAAGATCGCGCGCTGGAAAAAAACCTCGTTGAGCGCTACAAGGCGACCATGCACGATGCCTATGAACCCAGGTTCTATGAAAGCGGGTTCAGCCACCTTTCTTCACCAGCCATTACCTCCGAAAATCCCTCATCCTTCAGGAGTCTATCGTGGGGCCTGATTCCCTTCTGGATAAAGACGATGGAAGATGCTCTTCAAATTCGTGACCGTACACTAAACTGTATCTCCGAAGAGGCATTTGATAAGCCTTCTTTCCGAAACGCGATACGCGAACGCCGTTGCCTGATACCCTGTACCGGATTCTATGAATGGCGATGGTTGGATGGAGGGAAGCGAAAATACCCGTACTTCATTCAAACCGATGACTTTATCTTTTCACTCGCAGGAATATGGTCGGAGTGGACCGACCGCACCACGGGAGAGACGTTGTCAACCTACAGCGTACTGACCACCAGGGCGAATGCGCTTATGGAGAAGGTTCACAATCATAAAAAGCGCATGCCGGTGATTTTGCCCCAGGAGTTTGAAAAAGATTGGTTGAATCCGAATCTCACCAAAGAAGATGTGTTGGCCTTATGTCAGCCTTACGACGATAAAAAAATGAAGGCCTGGACAATCAGCAAATCAATTTCTGCCAAGACTGGGCCTAAGAACATAGAGCATATTTTTCAGCCATTCGAATATCCTGAACTTTCACTCATCGATGGTTGATCAACAAAACTGAATGAAACCAACGCGGCAACTTTGAGGGATTAAGAATGAGTCAATTTACCACTGATCAGATATCGGATATTATCCGCAGACATTACAGCCTTCAGACCATTGCTACAAAGTTGGTTGGAGAGTTGGACTTAAACTTTCAGCTTTCTGATGGTGCTGGAAATAAATACTGTTTTAAAATTTCTCACCTCGGAGAGGCAAAGGCTCATCTTGAAATGCAGCATGCGGCCATGGTGCACGTGTATGCTTCAGATCCTGAATTGAGTGTTCCCAGGGTTGTTAAGGCTGTTTCAGGTGAGGACATCATTTCTGTTAATGATGCCGAAGGCAACCTAAGGTTTGCGCGATTGCTTACATGGATAGAGGGAAATGTTTTTGCTGACGTCAGGCCCCATACGTCTGGTTTGTTGTGTCGCTATGGATCTTTTTGTGGCAGACTTTGTAAGGCGCTCAGTGATTTCGATCATCCCGCTGCACATCGCTTTATCAAATGGGATCCTAACCAGACATTATGGATCAAGGATAGCATCCACCTTTTCACCGGTAGCCGTGCAGAAGTGGCTTCTTACTTCCTGGAGCTTTTTGAAAGCAAGGTTCTTCCCAGGCATTCTGAACTTAGAAAAAGTGTTAATTACAACGATGCCAATGATTACAATGTTCTTGTAGGTGGTTCGGCCGATGACCGATCCATTTCAGGAGTGATTGATTTTGGTGATCTGGTTTTCACTCAAACGATCAATGAACTTGCCATTGCCATCGCTTATGCGGTGATGAAGAAGCCAGATCCGCTTGAAGCGGCATGTCATTTGGTTCGGGGTTTTCATGCTGTTTTTCCAATTCAGGAGGTTGAACTCGAGACCCTCTATTCACTTGTTGGGGCCAGGTTGTTGATTTCTGTGACCTGCTCAGCAATAAACCGAAAAGCTGAGCCGGAAAATGTCTATCTGCAAATCAGCGATGGTACAGCATGGGATCTTCTTTTGAAATGGAAAGACATCCATCCTGATTTCGCTTATTATGCTTTTCGGAACGCCTGTGGACAATCTCCGGTCCCGTTGCAACAACATTTTAACGAGCTGCAAAGCAAAATAAGAACTGGTTTATTTATGCCGGTCCCTAATGTTGATGCTGCATCGCAGTGGCTTGATTGCAGTATTGAGAGTCCGGATCTGGGCACCATGCATGATATTGCAGATCCTCATTTGTTAGCGGCAAAATTATCGCAGGCCATTGCATCGCTTGGAGGTGCGTCTGCTTTAGGTCGTTATGGAGAAGCTCGACCATTTTATACAACCGATGAATTTATTGAAGCAGGTAACGACAAACAACGGTGGAGAACCAAGCATCTGGGAATTGATTTTTTTGGTAAGGTGGGAACGGAGGTTCGCGCAGTTTGGGAAGGAACCATACACAGCTTTGCCAACAACAACCGACCTCGTGATTATGGTCCAACCCTGATCCTTGAGCATGTTGTTGATGGCATTACTTTTTACAGCATTTATGGCCATCTTTCTGTTGATTCCATGCAGGAATGGCGTAGGGGCCGGAAGGTGAGTGCGGGAGAGTACATTGGTTGTATTGGCTCATTTGAAGAAAATGGACACTGGTCACCACACCTTCATTTTCAGTTGTCACTGAATTTGTTCAATCAAGTTGGAAACTATCCGGGTGTTTCATCCCCTGAGTATTTTGATGTCTGGCGATCAGTATCTCCTGATCCATGGAATTTTCTGACTGGTAAAGAATGTCCGACTAAGGAGCGCCTAGAAAAAGACGACATCATAGCGTATCGAAAGGAGCATCTTGGTAAAAATCTCAGTATCTCTTATCGGGAGCCGATTGTCATGATGCGTGGACATGGGCAATATCTGCTCGATCACGAAGGAAGAAAATTTCTTGATACCGTGAACAATGTTGCTCATGTTGGTCACGAGCATCCTTCCGTAGTACTTGCCGGACAGCGTCAAATGGCTGTATTGAACACCAACACCAGGTATCTGCATGAAAACCTTGTGAAGTTTACGGAAGCGCTGTTGAAAACCCTCCCGCCATCGTTGGATGTGGCTTTTATGGTGAATTCCGGAAGTGAAGCCAACGAGTTGGCGGTTCGCCTTGCAAAAAATTATACAGGTGGGCAGGACATGGTTGTTTCGCAGATCGGATACCATGGCAACACCAACGTTTGTGTTGAAATTAGTTCTTATAAGTTTGATGGTCCGGGTGGAAAGGGAGCTTTGCCACACATTCATGTGGTTCCTATTCCGGATGTATACCGAGGTCTGTATCGAGATACCGTTGAGAACCCCGGTGCAAGGTATGCTTCACATGTTGAAAAAGCTGTTCAGGAAATTCAGTCATCGGGCAAGAAGCTTGCGGCACTGATTTTTGAATCGGTGATCAGCTGTGGTGGTCAGGTTGAATTGCCTGCTGGTTTCTTGAAACAATCCTACGACGTGATCCGAAAAAACGGAGGGGTTTGCATTGCCGATGAAGTTCAGACAGGTTGTGGTAGGATGGGTGACCATTATTGGGCTTTTGAAGCGCACGGCGTTACGCCTGACATCGTAACCATTGGTAAGCCGATCGGCAATGGCCATCCACTGGGTGTGGTGGTGACAACCCAAAAAATTGCTGATGCCTTTAAAAATGGAATGGAGTACTTCAATACGTTTGGTGGCAATCCCGTTTCTTGCGCAATTGGTCAGGAGGTGTTGAAAATTATTCGAGAAGAGGGACTACAGGAAAATGCCAATCGTACCGGTGGATACCTCAAGGCTGGTTTAATGGAATTGAAAAGTCGTTTTCCGGTGATAGGTGATGTTCGCGGTTCCGGATTTTTCCTTGGATTTGAACTGGTGGAAAATCCTGAGACACGGATGCCGGCTACTGCCAAAGCCTCATGGCTGGCCAACCGGATGCGTGAAAAAAGTATCCTAATGAGCACGGATGGCCCTTTCAACAACGTTCTTAAAATCAAGCCTCCCATGGTTTTTTCGTCAATTGATGCTGATTTCTTGCTGCATTCGATTGAGGAAGTCCTGGGGGAAGATTTTATGCAACTCAAATAGTTATGGTGTTGGTTTCCAATTCGTGAAGTGCTGATAAATTTACCGCGTCATGCTGCGTTGGTTTAAGCTTTTTTCTGTTCTGATTATATTTTCCTGCTCTTCTGAAGAGGAGGTCACCGGACCCATTCATCCTGATGTGCTACCGGAGGTACGCTTTGTAAAGCTTGTTCCGGACGATTACTCCAATCAGGAAACCATGGTAGCCAACGGAAAAAGTACTGTCAAGTTTACCATGGAGCAGTACGATAAGGACAAAAAACTCTTATTTAAAAATATTCCGTATCGCGTTAAGGTAATTGTCAATGGAAAGGATCCTTTGGTTAATCCTTTCGTATTCAGTACCAATATTCCCGGTGAATACAATTTTGAGCCGGAAGGTTTTCCATCCAAGGCGGTATTGGGTGGGCCTGTCAAAATAAGAGCGCTTGCCGAAAGGGAATTCACTGAATTTACGATGCCGGTTATTCTCCATTATTTTGCATTGCCGGGCACAAACCTGAATCAGGATTACCTGAAACGGTTAACCGAAATGCACATTGAACATCTGAACCTGGCGTATCGGAACAAGTACAACAGTAAAGATCCAAATAGTGTTGATGTGTTTATAAATTTTGAGGCAGCGCTCATGGATCCTGAAGGAAATCCCTTACAAACGCCGGGATTGGTGGTGGTTCGAACGGATAAGATAAAGTTCAAGAATAGTGATGATGAATCGTTGCACCGTTTGATTTGGGATGGAAATTTTTGGTCGCCAAGAAATTATTTAAATGTTTGGGTCTGCGATTTTGAGGAAAATTATTCGTGGGCGAGGTTTCCTTTTTTGGGTTCTTCCAATGCTGAATTTCCGACCAATGCTTTCGGTGTTTTTTTTAATGCCAAGCAGTTCGTCTATGAGCGGGGAATCTCAATCCTGGTTCATGAATTTGGCCACATGCTTAATCTATACCACAATTTCAATTCAGCATGCAGTGGTGATCTGGATCAGTGTACTGATACGCGTGATTACCAACGCGAGTTTGATAAAGATTATAAAGGTGGATTGTTGCGCACAAGTTGTGATGCCGTCAGCTTTCCGGGCACCAATTACATGGATTATTTCCCCAATGAATACAATACGTTTACCTATGAGCAGCGGGAGCGTATGCGCCGAACTGTAAATCTTTGTCCGTTTTTACCCACCCCCCTGAATCTTTCTTCAAGGCGCATCCTTTCCAGGAGTAGCCTTAAGTTGAATTGGCGTGTAGACAGCGCCTCGTTGATCTACTAGTTGGATCGCTTTCTGAGCTCGTCCCTAATTTCCTTTAGCAAGGCAATATCTTCAGGCTCTGTTTTTGGCGGTGCAGCATCCTCTGTTTTTTTCAATGTGGTGTTGACGCCTTTGATGACCAGAAAAAGAATGAAGGCAACAATAATAAAATTCAATACAGAAGCCAGGAAAACGCCGTAGCGAACGGACCCGAAGATGGTCAGGTGTTCAAGTTGACTTAGCCTGGCAGCGTCAAGCGCTGGCTTGAGCAGAAGCGGTGTAATCACATCACCAATCAGGGAAGAAACGATCTGGTTGAATGCGGCACCGATAATCACACCGACGGCAAGCTCAACCACGTGACCACGAAGCAGAAACGATTTGAATTCTTTAATCATAAAGAATAGTTTAAAAATTTAAAAGGATTTTATTGGTCGTCTGATTTGGACTTCAGCTTACTTTTAAGGTCTTTTTACCCTGACCCTGGTCTTGGGTGTTGACGAATTTTACGTTCGTTCTTTTTGCATTTTTTTCAAACAAGTGGAAGATGATTCCATCTTTCAGTCCAACTTCCGGCACAATCATATTTTTAGAACCAGCCCACTCCATCGCACGGATGTAAATATTACTTGCCGGCACGATAACGTCTGCCCGGTCAGGGTTCATTTGCAGCTGGTAGATCCTCTGATTCATATTGAGTTTGGAAACTTTTTCCCTGATCTTCTTTATCATGGAAAGCGGCAGATGCTCACCTCTTTCCAGACCAGCCAACTCATATATTTTTGAAATATTGCCACCGGTACCAACCGAAATTATTTCACCAAGCGACTGAACAACATTTTCATGCAACCATAGTTCCATCTTTTTCCAGATTTCCGGTGAGTCATTTTTTTCCAGAACCCGAACCGATCCGATTTTAAAAGATTGAGAGCTGGTCTTTTTTCCTTTATGGTAAATGTTAAACTCCGAACTACCGCCTCCTACATCAATGTGCAAATAGGTTTTGTCCAACGATAAGTATGAAAAAATGGCCTTGTTGATTAGTTCTGCTTCTTTTTGGCCATTGATAATGTGGATGGTTACGCCGACTTCCTTTTTAACCCTCTTGACCAACTCTTTACCATTTTCAGATTCACGCATGGCAGAAGTTGCGCAAAACATAAAGTCATCGGCTTCGTAAAGGTCAAGCAGGTATTTGTAAGTCATCATCAACTTGATAAACCTATTGGCACTTGTCTTGGTGATCTTTCCACCGGTGAATACATCGTGACCCAATCGAAGCGGGAAGCGGATGTACTCCATTTTTTTGAAGAGTACTTGGGTGCCGTTGTCCAGAACCGAGGAGATTTGAAATCGTATGGCGTTGGATCCGATGTCTACTGCTGCGAGCTTCAATTGATCGATTTAAGCCTCGAATTTAACAGAACAGCCATTTTTTAGTAAGCATATAAATCATTTTCTTTGCATCGCTTATTCAGAAAGACCGAGGGATTGGGCCCTGTGACGTCTTGGCATCCTGCCGACCAGATCAACGTCGGATGTTGTGCCAAAACCCTTCCGAAGATTCGGAATAATAAGCGCCTCCAGAACTTGGGCTCTTTCTGAAAGCATTTAACAAGGAAAGAGCGTGGACATTCAACAGTTATTAAGCGAGAGAATCCTCATCATCGATGGTGCCATGGGTACCATGATTCAGCGGCATAAGCCGGAGGAATCCGATTTCAGAGGCGAAAGGTTTGCAAATCATAGCCATCCCTTAAAAGGCAACAATGACCTGCTAACCATCACCCGTCCTGATATTATCCGGGAAATCCATCGTCAATACCTGGAGGCTGGGGCCGATATTATAGAGACCAATACTTTTAGCAGCACCTCGATTGCCCAGGCTGATTATGGTCTGGAGGCACTGGCCTATGAATTAAATTTTGAAGCGGCGAAACTAGCCAAAGAGGAGACAAGCTCCTTTACAGCCAAAGACCCGTCTAGGCCAAGGTTTGTTGCCGGCGCACTTGGTCCAACCAATAAGACTGCCTCCCTTTCACCAGATGTAAACAATCCGGGGTATCGTGCAGTGACTTTTGATGATTTGAGGATTGCCTACCGCGAACAGGTCCGTGGACTATTGGATGGTGGTGCTGATATTTTATTGGTAGAAACCATTTTTGATACCCTCAACGCTAAAGCAGCACTCTTCGCTATTCAGGAGTTGTTAGAGGAAAGAGGAGCCACCGTACCAATCATGGTCTCCGGAACCATAACCGATGCCAGTGGTAGAACCTTATCCGGGCAAACGACGGAAGCATTTTTGATTTCTGTTTCCCATGTTCCGTTATTGAGCGTTGGTCTTAATTGTGCGCTGGGTGCGGCTCAACTTCGACCCTATTTACAGGTACTAAGTGAGAAATCTGAATTTTTCACCAGTGCCTATCCAAATGCAGGACTACCCAATGCTTTCGGTCAATATGACCAGACCCCTGATGAGATGGCCGCTCAAATTGAAGTCTTTCTGAAAGATGGATTCATCAATATGATTGGAGGATGCTGCGGAACCACTCCAGACCACATCAGGGCAATTGCTAAAGTTGCCGCTAATTATTCGCCTCGTAAACCTGTTGTTGCTGCTTAGTCTATGGAAAACAGGACATTGAAACTGAGTGGCTTGGAGGCGGTAAACATTACAGCAGCTTCCAATTTTGTAAACATAGGTGAAAGAACAAATGTTACCGGTTCGGCAAAATTCCTTAAGCTAATCAAGGAAGATAAGTATGAAGACGCACTGGAGATAGCCTTGGATCAGGTGCGTGGAGGTGCGCAGGTAATTGATGTGAACATGGACGAGGGGATGTTGGATTCCCGGTCTGCTATGGTTCGATTTTTGAATCTGATGGCCTCTGAGCCGGAGATCTCCAGGATTCCGGTGATGATCGATTCATCGAAATGGGAGGTAATTGAAGCGGGCTTGCAATGCCTTCAGGGTAAGGGGATTGTGAATTCCATAAGCCTGAAGGCCGGTGAGGAAGAATTTCTCAGGCAAGCCAGATTGATACGCAGGTATGGTGCTGCTACAGTGGTCATGGCATTCGATGAGAAAGGGCAGGCCGATACTTATGAGCGACGCATTGCCATTTGTCAGCGTGCCTATGAGTTATTGGTTGCTAATGGATTTCCTTCAGAAGACATCATCTTTGACCCGAATATTTTTCCGGTAGCTACCGGTATAGAAGAGCACCGAACATACGCTGTGGATTTTTTCCGTGCAGCGGATTGGATTCGTAAAAATCTTCCTAATGCCCACGTGAGCGGAGGTGTTAGTAATGTTTCATTCAGTTTCAGGGGCAATCAGAAGGTGCGTGAGGCCATGCATTCTGCATTTCTTTACCATGCCATTCAGCATGGGATGGATATGGGTATTGTTAATCCCACCATGCTTGAAGTTTACGATGAAATTCCAAAAGATCTTCTGGAGCGGGTGGAGGATGTGCTCTTGAACCGAAGATCGGATGCCACCGAAAGGCTTCTTGATTTTGCTGAATCCTTTAAAGGGGAAACTAAAAAGCGAGAATCTGATGATGCCTGGCGTAGAGAATCTATTGAGTCCAGGCTTACCCATGCTTTGGTCAAGGGAATTGTCGATTTTATTGATCAGGATACCGAGGAGGCTTTGGCCAAGTATGGGGTGCCATTAAAAGTTATTGAAGGTCCATTGATGGATGGTATGAATGTGGTGGGGGATTTGTTTGGCGCCGGCAAGATGTTTTTGCCTCAGGTTGTAAAGAGTGCAAGGGTAATGAAGAAGGCCGTTGCCTGGCTCGAACCGCATTTACAAGCTGAAAAGTTGCGCAATAAAGGTGCTTCAAGGAATGCTGCAAAAATCCTGCTGGCTACGGTAAAGGGCGATGTCCACGACATTGGAAAAAATATTGTTGGTGTGGTATTGGCTTGTAACAATTATGAAGTAGTAGATATGGGCGTCATGGTGCCACCAGAAAAAATTCTGGAGGCCGCCAAACGCGAGAATGTCGATGTGTTGGGACTAAGCGGGCTTATTACACCTTCACTCGATGAAATGGTTCATGTGGCTAAAGAGATGGAGCGTGAGGGATTTAAAATTCCGCTGTTGATTGGCGGAGCCACCACCTCGAAGCTGCATACCGCCGTAAAAATTGATCCGGTCTATAGTGGACCTGTGGTTCATGTATTGGATGCCTCCAGATCGGTGCCGGTAGTCAGTGAGTTGGTGAACCCGGAGACAGCAGCAATGGCAAAGGCAAGGGTTAAGGAGGAGTATGTTCTGTTGAGAGAGGGCCACGCGAGAAAGCAATCTGAGAAAAATCTTATTGTAATTTCCGAAGCCCGCAGCAACCGTGTTCAGTTTACTTCTGTCCACCGGCCCGCCAAACCTTCGTTTACCGGGGTCAGGTACCTGACCAATTTCCCTTTGAAAAAACTGGTAGCGTATATCGACTGGACACCTTTTTTTCAGACTTGGATGCTTGCAGGCAGGTTTCCCCAGATACTCCAGGATAATGTTGTAGGCAAAGAGGCCACCAAGCTTTATGCCGATGCTCAGAAAATGCTGGAGAAGATTGTTTCCGAAAACTTGTTGCAGGCCAATGCTGCCGTTGGCTTTTTTAAAGCTTTTGCAGAAGGAGACGATGTGGTGTTGCCAGAGCACAACGAACGACTTTTTTTCCTGAGGCAACAAAACAAAAAGGCAGTCAGCGCACCAAACTATTGCCTCTCCGATTACATCGCTTCACCGGGTACCGATGATCATATTGGCATGTTTGCTGTTACCACCGGGCTTGGTTTGGAAGACCTTGTTAAAAAATTCAAAGCAGACCACGACGATTATAGTGAGATCATGGCCAAAGCCCTGGCCGATCGATTGGCAGAAGCTTTTGCTGAATGTTTGCATGAGTTGGTTCGAAAGGAATTGTGGGGCTATGCTAAGGATGAGACGCTGTCCAATGAGCAGCTTATAGACGAGAAGTACGCCGGTATTCGTCCTGCACCGGGATATCCTGCGTGCCCTGATCATACCGAGAAAAAGTCCATCTTCCGACTCTTGAACGCAGAGGCTGTCGGCATTTCGCTAACCGACTCTATGGCCATGTGGCCCGCTTCATCAGTCAGTGGTTATTATTTCTCACATCCGGAAGCCAGGTATTTTGGATTGGGGAAAATTGGAAAGGACCAGGTTGAAGATTATGCCAGAAGAAAAAAGCTATCACTCAATGAGGTGGAGCAGTGGCTTGGTCCGGTTTTAGGTTATTAACAATAAATGAAACATCACTTGTTATGAAAGTCACAGAACATTTGGAACGGGCTAAAGGAAAGACCCTCTTCAGTTTCGAGGTTTTACCGCCGCTCAAGGGTGAGAACATCCGGTCGTTGTTTGACCACATCGACCCCCTTATGGAGTTTAAGCCTCCCTTCATTGATGTTACCTACCATCGTGAAGAGTTCGTTTTTAAAAAGAGGCCAAATGGTTTGCTTGAGAAGATCACCACCAAAAAGAGACCTGGAACGGTAGCCATTTGTGCAGCGATTCAAAACCATTATAAGGTAGATACGGTTCCGCACATACTTTGTGGAGGGTTTTCAAAAGAAGAAACCGAAAATGCCCTGATTGAGCTGCAATTCCTTGGGATTGATAATGTTCTCGCCCTGCAAGGCGACGCAATAAAAAATGAAGGGCGTTTCATTCCTCACCCGCTTGGTCATCATTATGCCTCTGAACTCGTCCAGCAGATTGTTCAACAAAACAGTGGCCGGTACCTTGATGAGGATTTGCAGAATCCCCAACCATCGGGGTTTTGCATTGGGGTAGCTGGATACCCGGAAAAACATTTTGGAAGTCCTAATCTGAAAACTGACTTAAAATATCTTAAGCATAAAGTAGATCTGGGCGCCAATTACATTGTAACGCAGATGTTTTTTGACAATGGCCGGTTCTTTGAGTTTGTAAAAAATTGTCGGGAAAATGGAATCAACGTTCCGATTATTCCAGGCATCAAACCGATCACCACAAAAACTCAGATCAGTGTCCTTCCAACTGTATTTCATATCGATATCCCTGAAGCGTTGGCTGAGGCGGTTGAAAAGTGCAAAGACAATGCAGCTGCAAAGCAGGTTGGGATTGAATGGGCCATTCAGCAGTCAAAAGAGCTTATGAGTTTTGGTGTGCCGACCCTTCACTTTTATTCTATGGGAAAGAGCGATCCGATTTACGGAATTGCTAAGGCCTTATTCTAAAAAAAATGCCTGCTGTGTTCACAGCAGGCATTTCATTCAACTTTTGTAGTGATTACTAAGGAATCGGAAGTTCGTTTCCTGGGAGACTGTTGATCTCCACCAGAGGTACTGTTGCGCCGAAGGTCTTATTAATCGCCTGGATAAAGAGGTTGGCAACATAGCCATTACCCCTCGCATTTGGATGCAGACCATCCAGGGAGAAAACTCCGAAGGGAGGTGCAATGGATGCAGAAAGGGAACTGCCCTTGAAGACCGTTGTTCCTTTCCTTAAATTCTTCATGGCTGTATAAACATCCACCAAAGTCAGCGAAGGGATCTCATTGGGTGTATTGAGATTTTTGGTTTTTGCATTGACAGCGTCTGCGATGATCAAATTGAATTCAGCAATACGTGACTGGATTTCGCTAACCTCAGATGGGATGAGTACATACTTATCGCTGGTTCCGGTCTCACCATAACCGAGTGGTAATGAAACCCCATTGATTAATGTTGGATTACCTCCAATCACTTTTCCAATCACTGTTGCCGCAGGCAGAACGATCAGGTCGGTAGATCTGGACTGACGAACTTGACGGTAAGGCTCCAGCGCAGCGCGTTGTGCGCTATTAATGATTGACTGTGCTGCTAGAATGTCGAAGTATGGTTTCAGATCAGTTAAGGTTTCATCAGTAATTAGTAGGCTATTAGTTTTTGAAACCTTATAAGTCACCTTTCTGGAGGCAATTTCAGCTGCCAGTGCGTCTGAGATGCCCAGGAGTGCCTTGAAGCCAATCAAACCATCCAATGCTGCATTGTACCCTGCGAAGCCAGCTGACAAAGCTGCCTGCGTTGGTGCATCAAGCGGAACAGGATTATAGGTGATGGTCGTGAAGAAGGGTAACTCCGTAACATCGGGAACATTCGCAACGGCTCCTCTCGCAGCAGGGTTTGCTGAAAGCAACGTACTTAGAGCACCATTGAATGCTGCATAAAATGTATTCCGACTGGTTAGCAGTGCAGGGTTGGAGGCGCCACCAATGGCGTATCCAAGTGCATCATTAATCCCCAATTCAAACAGTAGGAACGTTCCTCCATTGGCCATGGCAGTTGCAGCATCGCCAATTAGGGTTGAGGTACCTGGTTTGCTGGCGAATCGTGCGTAGTAAGGGTTGTAAACCGGATTCGCGGCAGGACCTGGAAGAACCGCTGGTCCGCCAAGCAGTGGTGTAAGCGCTGTCTGAATGGTGGCCCCAGGCACGCTGAAATTGTTCAATGCACCAGTGTAAGGTGCTAACGCCTGGAGATTTCCAGGAGTTTTTGGGGTAGGGGTTGGGCTACCGCCAACAATTTTCAGGTAAAGTCGTCCCAGTGTACAACCCGTAGCGGGGTCGTAGCAACCGTTAACGGCATCCGGAGACAAGTCAGGCTGTTTGAATGCTCCACCACCTGCCTGTGCCATTTGTGCGGCGATCATTGAGGGGAAAGAATTCTTTTGTCCGTCTACATACAATGCGCCGTTCATAAATCCGGCAGCAACGGAATTACCGACAGCAATGACGTTGTCAAATTTTGCTGTTCCCGGTACGGGGGCCTGAATTTCAGGTAGTTCATATTGTTCGCAGGCTGTAATGGTAAGTATGACAGCGAGCGTGGCGAAAATCTTATTCATGTGTTTCATGTTTCGCTCAGGTTATTAGTTCAACAATTCGTCGAAGGTGAAAGAAACGTAATAAATGGCTCCCAGGGTAGGGCCTCCGTAATTGAGGACGTAGCGCTGGTTGAGCAGGTTGGATCCTCCAATCTTAAGGGTTGACTTCAGATCCTTCAGCTTGATGCTGATTTGTCCGTCAAGTGTTCCAACGGAAGGAACTTCGCCAATTCCAAAAGAGGATTCCCACAGGAAGTTTTGCTGCCAACGGTAGGCAAGGTTAAAGCCAAGCTTCTTGGTCAGCCTTCTGTTTCCAAAAGTGACGTTGTACTTGTGCTCCGGTGTATTGAATTCAGAAAGGAATCCATCGCCAAGTTCCTCATTCAATTTGTTCCAGCTGTAGTTGGCGCCGAGGTTGTATCCTTGGCCAAGCAGATAGTTCAAGCCGATTGCAGCACCCTGGGAGGAGATCGTCTTTTCAATGTTGGAGGCCACAGAGAAAGTATTTTCCTGACCAGGGGTGGTCACTGGCGTCAAAAGGGTTTGTGCGTTTCTTACGTTTTGTTCAGTGATGGAAGTTGCGGCCAGGTCGATTGCTCCAGCTGCCTTACGTACGAAAACACCAGCAATGAAGTCATTGTAACGGTTGTAGTAGTACGATACGTCAAAGAACAAATTGCCTATTTGGTTGTTGTATCCAAATTCAACGGATTTGATTTGCTCTGGCTTAACGGGTTTGATCTCGGTTACAGGCTGCAACAACTTAAGCGCTGAAGGATCTCCAAGCGCAAGTCCTGAGTTTGCCCTTCCGCCAATAGCGGTCAGGTAGGCAGGATTCGAAATATTCTGCGTGAATTGGGAGATGTAAGCGTTAACGGAAGGCAGTGTGTATGCATTTTGAAGCACATTATACTTCTGCGCATAATAAGGCAGACCTCCTATCAAACGTGCAGAAACAACGTTCAGATCGATGTGCTGATTCTGTGTGGTTGGATTTCTGAAACCGGACTGGAAGGCAATACGAATATTGCTTTTCTCAGTGGGTGAAATCACCGCAGCCAAACGTGGATTGATCTGTGCATTGAAGTTCTGGTTTTTATCGTAGCGGAGCGAACCAATTAATTTGAGTTTATCGTCAAACAATTTTTTCGTTCCCTGGGCATAGGCACCAACTTCCTGGATGGTGATGTCGTTGCCTTTGGTGTCTGCGAAAATGGTTCCGTTGGAATTCAAATCGTAGAGCCTGTAGGTAGCGCCAGCAATCAGATCCATGAATTTGATCTGATTTTTGAAGTTGTATTGACCTTGTGCGTGGTACAATGCTGTCTGGTCGTCAAACAATGCGCCTGAAGGAATGACTGATTTACGAGCAGCCAGTTTCGCCTTTTCAAACTCTGCTGATCCTGCAGGAATCCTGGACAGGTCAGCTTGTTGACGGGCAAATTTGTGTGCTGCCTCTTGTTGTGCAGTGGTTGCCGCACCAGGCGCTGCTCCGCTAACGGCCAATCCAGCGAGGTAGTTGGCGGCATAATCGCCAAACCATGCACTGTTCTTATTGCCATCAAAGGCTTGTGTAGTTGGATCCCACGTATTGATCAATACACCAGCGAGGTCTGCGATATAAGATTCACCTGAATTTTCAATGGTGGTGTAACCCCTCAGGAAGAAGTTATCGCCTTTCAATTCAAGTTTGTGCTGTTGTATGTTGAAATTTCTAAGAGAATAACGCTGGGCACCGGTGTACACAGAGGTACCTGCACCAAGATTCAGATTGTAAAGAACTTCCAGTTTATCGGTTGGGCGGTAGTGAAGACCAATGTTGGTTTTCAGGTTTTTAGCACCATAATCAACCAGATACCTTTCATCATAAGGAGTTCTGGAAACAACCATGTTTGGAAGATCAGGTAAATAGGCACCTAATCCTGCCTGTGCGACACCGTTAACAAAGGATGAGCTAAGACCAACCAGGGCGAGGTTTACAGAAACCTCATCGCCGTAGGCATGGATTTTATCAGATCCCGGGTTAAAGGAAAATCCTTCAGGCTTATTCGCAGCTAGCCTGTCTTGAAGGTTGGTACCGTACCAGTCAGTGGCCTTATTGTATGAAAAAGCAACTTTTACTGCGAATTTGTTCTTCCAGGCCTTTGCATAACGCATGGCGCCTTCAAACATGTTTTGTGAAGAACCGGGGCCAATTTTAGTGCCGTCCGCATCGAGATCTGAATCACCTACGTGGTTAAGTCCGGACTTGATAAAGGCAGATAATCCCTGGTATTCGAATGGGCTTTTGCTGTTAACCAACAGGATACCATTGAAAGCGTTAGGTCCGTAGAGTGCCGAAGCAGAGCCAGGGATCATTTCAACACTTTCAACGTCGAGCTCAGAAGGTCCATTCAGGTTACCGATAGGGAAGTTCAGGGCTGGTGCCTGGGTATCCATTCCGTCCGTAAGCTGTACAAACCTGGTGTTTCCAGTGCTTCCAAAGCCACGGGCGTTGATAATCTGAAAGTTGATACTGCTGGTGGTCATATCCACCCCTTTAAGGTTGATCAGACCCTTGTAATAGTTGTCTGAAGCAGTGTTCTGAACCATCAAACTGTTCATTTTTTCGATGGAAACAGGGGATTTTACGACAGATTCCTCGGTAAGGGATGCACCGGTTACGGTAACCTCAAAAAGGGAGGTATTAGACTCCTCCAATTTGATCTCCAGTCCGGAAACATTGGTCTGTGTGACCTCAAGCTCAACGCTACGGTGGGTTACATAGGAAACTGAGAGTTTAAACGGGGGATTGTCAGACACTTTAAGGTTGAATTCACCCTGTCCGTCGGTCACAGTTCCAATGACCTTTCCTTTCACTACGATATTCACCCCAATGAGCGGTTCGCCGGAAACGGCATCAATTACCTTTCCCGATATGGAGGTCTGTGCGAACGCTGAGGAGGCAGCAAGACAGAAGAATAAAAGAGGAATTATTCTTCGCAAGTAACAGTTTACCATACAAAAAGTTGGTTTAATGGGTTTAAGTGAAGGATAAAGCTAAACAAATTTTAAAATAAACCGAATCTGTGTTAGCCGGCTATAGGACGGCCATTATCCTTAAAGGGAATGTAAGAACCGATAAGAGGTTTGAAAGGGGATTAAGCCCGAGTGGGGGGATCCTGCTGGCTTACATGTTTAACCAGTTTTTCGCATAAATCCTTCATTTCTGAAGCCATCTTTTCGTCACCTGTAGCCTGTAATACGCTTTGTGCAAGGCCCCCGATACAGTCGATGTAAAAGCGTTTCATCTCATGGACCGGCATGTCTTTGGTCCAAAGGTCAATTCGAAGGGTATTTTTGTCCAGGCTATCCCAGATGGAAAGGCTTATGGATTTTGTTTCAGGACTTTGGTCTTCGGGTTTGTCGGTAGCGTCCCATTGAATTTTTTCCGGCACATTGTTTTCGTCGAGATCGACCGTGAATTGAATGGTGGATTTTTTACTCATAGGGGGAGCTTGTTGTTTCGAAGTACTTCAAGGGTATGCTGTTTATCTGTGATCATCTGGAGCCTGAGTGCTTCCAGGTCACTGAAAGTTGAATCACCACGAATTTGTTCAATCAGATGAATGGTGAGGGATTCGCCGTAGATGGTTTTGTCGAAATCAAAAATATTGACTTCGATGGATTGGCGTGTACCGCCGAGTGTCGGTCTATTGCCAATGTACAACATGCCGTCAAAAATGCCTCCACCATAATTAATGCGGACAGCATAAATGCCTTCGGACGGAATGAGTTTGTAGCCTGAATCGGTGTCGATGTTCGCAGTTGGGAATCCCAATACCCTTCCGAGTTTTTCACCATTCACCACTCTGCCTGAAATGCTGTACGGCCTGCCCAGCAGTTGATTGGCCTGTTTTATTTCACCTGCTGAAAGGTGGCGTCGAATGGCCGAGGAGCTAATGGTTATTTCATCGATCTCTTGTCGTGGAATTTCCTCCACCTCAAATCCAAAGCCTGGTCCATTTGCTTTGAGTTCATTAAAACTTCCTTCTCGGTTTTTGCCGAACCGATGATCGTAACCGATGACAAGTTTTTTGGTTCCAATTTTTTCGACCAAAATGTTTTGAATGAACGCCAGTGAGGATATAGAAGAAAACTCTTTTGTGAAGGGGATCCTTAATAGGTGTTGAACTCCAGCGCTCTTCAACAATAAGGCCTTTTCCTCAAAGGTGTTCAAAAGTTTAAGGGAGGTATCGTCGGGGAACAAAACCAATCTTGGGTGAGGCCAATAGGTGATCACCACTGAACTACCACCAACTCTTTCGGCAATCTCATTAAGCCGATGAATTATTTTTTGGTGGCCGAGGTGCACGCCATCGAAGGTTCCGCTGGTAACGACCGCGTTTGGAACCGGATTAAAATCTTCGATGGAGTGGTAGATGTTCATTGAACGCGCGAATTTAATTCAACGGCCTGCTCCACGGAATACTGACCAATCCTGGTTCTGCGCAGTGCCGATAAATATGCTCCTTTGCCTGCGGCCTCGCCGAAATCACGCACCAGGCTTCGTATATAAGTACCCTTACTGCACACCACCCGGAAATCAATTTCGGGAAGTCGAATACCGGTAAGTTCAAACAATTTTATTTCTACCATCCTAGGTTCCAATTTCATTTCAACGCCTTTTCTGGCGAACCGATAGGCGCGCTTTCCATCAATTTTTACTGCAGAGTGAAGGGGTGGGACCTGAGCGATGTTTCCGGTGAATTGCTTACAAAGGCTTTCCAGAAATTCATTGGTGACGCCAATCAGTGAAACGGGTTCAGTAGGTACAGTTTCTAGATCGTATGATGGTGTGGTTTGCCCCAGGACAAGCGTGCCGGTGTATTCTTTTTCCAGTCCTTGAAATTCAAGGATTCGTTTGGTCATTTTTCCAACACAAACAATTAACAGACCGGTGGCCAGCGGATCCAGTGTGCCTGCATGGCCTATTTTTTTGGTTTGAAGTTTTCGCCGGAGTTTGTTAACCACATCGAAGGAAGTCCACTCCAGTGGCTTGTCAATAAACAAAATAGAGCCCTCTGCCTCAGGCGTCGCTAGGTTCTTTTCGGCGTCTGTGTTCACAAAGTTTAAAGTAGAGCCATATCCAAACCGGCATAATACAACAGAAGTATGATGCCGCCGGCGATGATGCGGTATACGCCAAATACAAAGAATCCTTTTTTTTCAAGCAGCTGTATGAAGCCCTTAATGGCAATCCAGGCGACTATGAAAGCCACCAGGTTGCCGGTAAGCAATAGCGGCAACTCATTTTCAGCAAAACGATTTCCGTCTTTGAAAAAATCAAGGAGTTTATAACCAGTTGCAGCAACCATGGTTGGAACCGCCAACAAAAAGGAAAACTCAGCTGCACGCTTTCTGCCCAAGCCACGCGTAAGCCCCCCGATAATGGTTGAAGCAGATCGGGAAATTCCAGGTAATAGGATCGCGAAGCATTGGAATGCGCCTATGATCAGGCTGTTTTTGGGATTGATTTCAGCTTCAGGATTTCCCTCAGCATTAAACCAACGATCGGCAAACAGAAGAACTACACCTCCGATTAACAATCCGTAGCCAACCACATCCACCCGCTCCAGTGCATGATCTATCCAATCACCAAACAGAAAACCGAATATCAATGCCGGCACTACACCGATGGCGAGCATTAAATAAAATCTCAGGGTTTGAAAAAATCTTTCCCAATACACAGCCACCACGGCAAGAATGGCTCCCAGTTGAATGGCGACGGTATAAGTTTTGGAAAAAACGGTTGGCTCAATGCCCAACAATGCACCGGCAACGATCATATGTCCAGTCGATGAAACCGGTAAAAATTCCGTCAGGCCTTCAACAATGGCCAGCAGTATCGCTTCCAGATAATTCAACCCGCTTATTTTTTGGTGTTCCCGGGATTCGCCAGGATGGCATAGAGTTCAAAAAGAAAACCAGCAACCGTTACGATGGGCCCTAAGGTTAGTCCCAGAAAGCCAAAGCCATGCGGATCGCTGTCCAAGGACATCAGTGTAAATCCGGTGATGATGATGAGCAGGCCTGCCACCATTAATTTGTAATTGCGAGGCCCGAAAGGCATTTTTTCGCTCATGCTTAATAGAGTTGGTCCAGCGAAAGGGCCAGGTACTTCCTGACTGCAAACCAGGTGCTGGAAACCGCCACAAAAATACCCAGAAGGGCGACAGATGCAAGAACGGTAAGAATGCTGCGCTCATTTACAATCAGGCCAACTTCAGGAAAATTGCGGATGGCCAGGGTAACCAATCCAATCAATAAAGCGGAGGCAATCAGGGAGGCTGATAGTCCATAGAGGGCCGACCGCTTCAAAAAAGGTTTTGTGATGAATCCATTGGTAGCGCCTACAAGCTGCATGCTTCTGATCAGAAAGCGTTGGGAAAAGAGTGCAAGTCTTAGCGTGTTTCTGATCAAAAGAATGGACACCGCAAACAAGACGGCGGCACATCCTAGGAGAATGACTGCAATAACATTTCGATTCTGGTTGATGGACTCAATCAGGTTTGGATTGTAATCAACATAGTGAACCCCGCGGTATTTTTCGATTTTGGATTTGAGTCCACGCAAACTTTTAGATGACTGAAATGCCGGAGCAACAGCCAAAATGAAAGAATCGTGTAGTGGATTCTCACCCATAAACTGGTAGAAATCTTCGCCGGTTTCTTTGATGAATTTTTTGGCAGCGTCATCACGGGCAATAAACGTAATGGGTGCTTCCACCGACTGGTTGATAAATGAATCAGCGGTCAGTTTCTTTTTTATTTGGGCTATATCCTCTTTACCAATTCCTTTTTTAAGGTAAACCTGAATTCGGATGTTCTCTTGTACCACTCGCTCCAATTCCCGTGTGAAGGTGAGCAGGGTACCGAAAAGACCTATGACAAAAAGGGCAAGGGTGATGCTGAATACAACGCTGGCCGATGGATAACTGCCCAGCTTCTTTTTCTTTCCTGATTTCCCCATGGTTCAAATATAGGACCTCTTGTAAAAACAAAGGCCACCGAAATTCAGTGGCCTTTGAATCAATTTTGAAGAAGTTTATTTAACGAGCAAAGGAGCCAGTACCAATGCTACGACAGACATCAATTTAATAAGGATGTTGAGTGAAGGTCCGGAGGTATCCTTGAAAGGATCGCCGACCGTGTCTCCCACCACTGCTGCTTTGTGGGGATCAGATTTTTTGTAATACATCTGACCGTTGATTTCAACACCTTCTTCGAAGCTTTTCTTGGCATTGTCCCATGCGCCGCCTGCGTTGGATTGGAAAATGGCCAGGAGTACACCTGAAACCGTTACACCGGCGAGCATTCCGCCAAGCGCCTCTTTACCAAAGCCTGGGAGGAAAGCGATGACCACTGGAACAACAACAGCCATCAAGCCAGGAAGGACCATTTGACGGATAGCGGCTTGAGTGGAAATTTCCACACACTTGCCGTATTCAGCTTTTCCGTCGGCTTCATGAAATACTTTTTGTTCTTCAGCACTCCACTCTTCTACGGGCTTGTCACCGTTTTTGCGCATCAGGTCTAGCGCTGCTTTTAAGGCGGGAATGGTGGTGAACTGTCTGCGAACCTCCTCAATCATAGACATGGCAGCTCTTCCTACTGCGCCCATGGCCAAGGCGGAGAAAACAAATGGAAGCATTCCTCCGATGAACAACCCAGCCATCACATTGGCTTTGGATACATCGATGGATGAAACTTTTGCGGTGGTCATATAAGCACCGAAGAGTGCAAGGGCCGTTAAGGCTGCTGAGGCGATCGCAAATCCTTTACCGATTGCAGCGGTGGTGTTACCGACAGCGTCTAACTTATCGGTACGTGAACGAACTTCTTTTGGCAGTTCGCTCATCTCTGCTACACCCCCAGCGTTATCAGAAATAGGTCCGTATGCATCAACGGCCAACTGGATTCCAAGGTTTGAAAGCATTCCAACCGCAGCAATGGCGATTCCGTAGAGTCCGCCAAATTCAAATGCTCCGATAATGGAAAGTGCAATGATGATGATTGGATACATGGTAGACATCATTCCGACGCCAAGGCCTGCAATAATGTTTGTTGCAGCTCCTGTACCAGACTGACGTACGATGCTTTTCACTGGGGTTTTACCCATACCAGTATAATACTCAGTTATTAAGCCGATCAATACGCCGCCAACCAGACCGATAACTGTTGCCCAGAAAACGCCTAGGGCAGTCATGTTTCTTACAACGGGTGTTCCATCAGGATTTGAATAGAGGGGATCGGTGTAGGTCCACTCTGCTGGGAGCATCCAGGTGATGATGAAATAGCTTGCAACAATCATGAATGCAGAGGAGACAAATTCGCCCATGTTCAGCGCTCTTTGTGGATCTCCGCCTTCTTTAACTTTTACGAAGAATGTACCAAGGAAGGACATTACGATTCCTACGCCTGCGAGAACAAGTGGCAGAAGCACCGCTGAAAGTCCATTGAAATTATCTGCAAATCCATCAACCATAAAGGCTGCGCCAAGAACCATGGTGCCGACAATTGAACCAACATAGGATTCAAAGAGGTCAGCCCCCATACCGGCAACATCACCAACGTTGTCTCCAACGTTGTCAGCGATGGTTGCTGGGTTCAGTGGATGGTCTTCCGGAATACCGGCTTCAACTTTTCCAACCAAGTCTGCACCTACGTCCGCTGCTTTGGTATAAATACCGCCACCAACACGTGCGAAGAGCGCGATGGAAGATGCACCAAAGGAAAATCCGGTGATAATGGTAAGCACCTGATTGAGGCTGGCCTGGTCACCAGCGCCGAAAATATTCATGTAGATGATGAACAAAATGCTGAGGCCGAGAACACCAATTCCGACCACACCCATACCCATGACCGATCCACCGGTAAAGGCGATCTCAAGGGCCTTACCTAATGAGGTTCTTGCTGCATTGGTTGTACGGACATTGGCTTTGGTGGCAACCTTCATACCGATGTATCCTGCGAGTGCAGAACAAAACGCTCCTATGATAAAGGAGAGTCCTACCAAAGGAGATGAGGTCTCACTGTTTGCGGTAAGTGCAAGTAAAAGTGATACACAGACAACAAATATTGCCAACACCTTGTACTCGGCTTTTAGGAAAGCCATAGCACCTTCAGAGATGTGGCCCGCAATCTTTTTCATTTTGTCGGTTCCTTCATCCTGTTTGGTAATCCAAGCGGATTTCCAAAACACATAGACCAGTCCTAGCAGGCCAAGAACCGGTAATCCATAAAGTACGTTCTGCGTCATAAGGTTCAGTTTTTATTGACTTAGGGAGTTTCCTTTGATTTTAAGTCCCGCAAAGATAGAAATCGCCCGAAAATTTAAAAATCAAGGGTTTTTAGATCTTTTTCAGGTGGTTAGCAGCGTGCCTATGGCAGTCCACAATGCCTTTTTATGATCCGGGTTGTTGGTCAGGTTTTCGGGGGATAGGCTGCGAACAATCTTTCTGCCTCCCCAATCTGACACTTTATGCAACTCCAACGCATCCATAGGGTGCCCAAACGAAACCAGTCTTGAAGGCAGGCCATTCAAATCATTCTCCTTCAGTTCGGATTTAAAAACTATTCTTGGTCCTGGTTTGCTTTTGACGGCGGCACAAAGATTTTGAAGAAGCTGTTTGGACGCCGGCTCTAGTTTTTCCCATGGCTTTTCAATCAGAAACATTATGGGTTCTGTTACTCGATAGACCTCCTCTGATTCAGCAAAAAGCATAAGTTCTTTAGTCTTTTTGACTGATATCGAAAATAGACTTCAGTTCGTTGGCTTCCTGTGGTTTCATGCGCCCACTCAGGATCAAACGCAATTGTCTTCTTCGGAGCGCTCCATCGAAGTGTGCCTTTTCCTCTTCGGTTTCTGGAACCAAATCAGGAACATTTTGAGGCGCGCCTTCTTTTCCGACGGCAACAAAGGTGAAGTAGGCGCTATGGCTATGGGTTTTTTCACCAGCAGGAATGTCTTCAGAGAAAACATCGATGCGAACCTCCATGGATGATTTAAATGCTCGGGTCACTTTTGCGGTAAGCGTAACAGTATTTCCGAGTCGGATGGGATGCCGGAAGGAGATGTTGTCGACCGAGGCAGTCACCACCACCTGGTTGGAATGCTTTTGTGCAGAAATGGCCGAGACAATATCCATCCAATGCATTAGTCTTCCTCCCATAAGATTTCCAAGGGTATTGGTGTCGTTGGGTAAAACCAATTCTGTCATATGCACCAATGAATCTTTTGGGGTTTTAATTTTTCTTTCCATGGTTATGAATTTTTATTACCGCCATTCCATCCATCTTTTCCCAGTAGCGGTACGAATGCAAAATTATCAAACTCCTCTGTCGTAAACGTTGAACCTTTTCTGGTAATGCGAAGCATCTTTTGTTTGTCCAATGTGCCGACGGGAATAACGAGTACGCCATTTTCCGCCAGTTGATCTTTTAATTCGGTGGGTACCACCGGCGCGCCGGCAGTAACCAGAATCCGATCAAAAGGTGCTTTGGATCTCAGTCCTTTTGAGCCATCGCCTAAAACAAAGAAAGGGTGGTAACCCATTTCTGGCAGGAAGTTTCTGGTGCGCTCAAATAGTTTTTCGTTGTATTCAATGGTGTATACTACGGCACCCAGCTCCAGCAGAACACAGGCTTGGTATCCAGAGCCGGTCCCGATTTCCAATATCCTCTGCCCTGATGCGACCATTAGTTTCTCGCTTTGGAAGGCTACGGTATATGGTTGGGAAATGGTTTGTCCTTCCCCAATGGGAAAAGCCTTGTCTTCGTAGGCATGGCTTAGGAGGGCGCCATCGAAAAATGCATGTCTGGGCACCTTTCCGAGGGCTGACAAAACGGCCTCATTTGAAATGCCTTTTTGTCTCAGTTTTTCAACCAGCTTTTGTCTTAGTCCGCGGTGCCTGTAGGTGTCCTCAATCATTGGTTTCGGCGTAAAAAAGGGCATTTTCAGCCTCGAAAAAAAGTTTTTTTAAAAACGTGGGAAATATGGAATCCCCGATTCTACTTTAGGGCCCTCAAACAACAGTGACCAAAGCTTTGCCATAGCGTTTCACTGATGTTTCCTGCCCGGAACAGTAGAGGTGGTATCCACCCACTACTGGGGCAGGGTAAAAAATCAAAAAACCGCCCGAAAAGGCGGTTTTTTTGTTGTACCAGGTCTGTGGACCATTTCCAGAAGGCTGTTATTTCAGGCCACCCAGCGACATATTTTCGATGGATGCCAGTTTGAGGATTTTCTCGTAATCCTCCGGGTTCAAATCATTGAAGAAATAATACACCGGGTTAACTGCATTTCCATTGACGAGCACTTCATAATGAAGGTGTGGTGCTGTACTTAAGCCGGTGTTACCAACATAGCCAATCAACTCGCCGCGCTTGATTTTTTGTCCACGATAAACAGCAAATCCATGTAAGTGCGCGTAGCGCGTGCGGTAACCAAATCCGTGTCTATCTCAATCCATTTTACCATAACCACTGAAGCTGAATTCTACCTTCTCAATGGTGCCATCAGCAGCGGCAAAAATTGGTGTTCCTACCGGGCTGGCAAAATCGATGCCCTGGTGCATGCGTCGCACTTTATAGACAGGATGGATTCGCATGCCATATCCTGAGGCAAGGTGTGCGATGTCGTTGTTCTTTAATGGTCTGATGGCAGGGATGGCTGAGTATAGATTTTCTTTTTCACGCGCCATAGTGACCACTTCGTCCTGTGATTTGGACTCGATGTAGATTTTATGTCTGAGTTTATCAACCGTTGCGCTCAGGTCCAAAATCGTATTCATGCTGGCCATTTTTTTACTCCTGATTTCAGCATATCGATCAGCGCCTCCGGTTCCTCCGTTTCTTACCGACTGATCGATTGGCTCGGCGCCCAACACAGAACGGTAAATGTTATCGTCACGGTTGGCCATCTCTGCCACCATTTTATCCATTTGCTCAACCTTCTTAGATAAAGAGCTATAGTAGTACTCCATCTCCTTAAGCTCATTTTTAAGAAGAAGCTCCTTTGGTGATTCGAAATAGCTGCCGTAGATAAACAACAATCCAACTGCAAGCACCAGTGTGAGCGAAACAACGCCCAACACATTAAAAATAATATCCCCCGTGGTCGTTCTTACCCGTTCGTACCGGCAGGTTTCTGTATCGTAATAGTATTTGATTCTGGCCATATCAGTTAGCGGACTGTGGTCTGAATACCTTTATATTTTTTTCATTGCCTTTAATGAACGGGCCTCCCAGCAAATCAATACAATACGGTATGGCGGGAAAAACCGCCTCCAGACATTGCCTGATTGATTTGGGTTTGCCTGGCAAATTTACAATTAATGTCTTGTTCCGAATTCCGGCGGTTTGTCTCGACAAAATGGCTGTAGGAACATATTGAAGGCTTACCGATCTCATAAGTTCACCGAATCCTGGCATTAAACGTGAACAAACGGCCATGGTTGCTTCGGGTGTTACATCCCGTGGAGATGGGCCCGTGCCGCCACAAGTCACCACAAGACAACACGCTTCTTCATCGGCCATCCTAATCAGGGTATCTTGAATTTGATCCTGTTCATCGGGAACAACTGCATAAACCTTGTTCCATTCTCCCTGAATGTATTCGGATAAGCATCGAACGATCTCTTTGCCCGGAAGATCTTCATATTCACCGCGGCTGGCGCGATCGGAAACATTGATGATGCCTATTTTAATCACGCCTGTTCCTTTTTTCTGAATTTGATGGAAGCACCTCTGCTTTTTTTGAAAACCATCCGACCATTATTTATTCCCTTTCTGATTTCCTTCTGTTTCTCCTCGGGCAGCTGCAAAATGTCTGAGCACTCCTTGGAGCAGCATCCATGATATTGCTTTTTACATTCTTTACACTGAATGAACAATAAATGACAGCCGTCGTTCAGGCAGTTGGTATGTTCGTCGCAAGCATTTCCGCATTGATGACAAACGCTGATGATGTCTTCAGTAATTCGTTCTCCCAATCGTTCATCGAAAACGAAATTTTTTCCAATGAATTTATTTTCCAGTCCATTTTCCCTGACTTGCCTGGCGTAATGAATAATGCCGCCCTCCAATTGAAAAACATTTTTGAATCCCTGATATTTCATCCATGCACTTGCCTTCTCACATCGGATTCCTCCAGTGCAATACATCAATAAGTTTTTACCTTCATTGCCTTTCAGCAAGTCTTCTACAATTTGTAATTCCTCTCTGAAGGTGTCGGCGTCAGGGCAAACTGCATTTTTAAATCGGCCTACCTCACTTTCGTAGTGGTTACGCATGTCCACAATTATGGTGTTGGGGTCATCTGCGAGTTTGTTGAAACCTAAGGCATCTACATGTTGTCCGCATTGCGTGACGTCAAAGTCCGGATCATTGATTCCGTCTGCTACAATTTTCTTACGAACGGTGATTTTAAGTTTAAAGAAAGATTTTCCATCGTCCTGAATCGCGATGTTTAACCGTATGTTCCGCAGGAAGGAAATCTGGTTTAAGAGCTCTTTAAAAGAATCTAAATTCTTAGATGGCACACTGATTTGTGCATTAATGCCTTCCGGCGCCAGATAGATCCGGCCCAGGACGCTAAGAATTTCGCAGGAACGATACAATTCGTTCCGGAAATGCTCCACCTCCTCTATGTGATGGTATTTGTAAAATGAAATGGTGACGCGCGCCTCACCATCCTGACGGATCTGCTCCTTGAGCAGCTTTCCGTTTATTGTGTTATACAGTGGAACCGGATTAATTGCAGGTTAATCGATACGGGTGCAAAGATAGCTTCTTTTGAGGCCATATATCACTGAATTACGCTGTCGACTCAGCAGTTACTTTGCTGTGCCGTCAAATTTGATTTAATTACAAGAGACCGATCACTTGCTTTGAATACCATGAAGAAACAAACCGTTATACTTTTTCTGGTCCTGGTTGCGACCCTTAGCCTATGGGCACAGCGGCAGGACACATTGTTCACGCTTTCAGCCCTTAAATCATATCCGTTCCCAAATGAATTGGTCGCCTCACCAAAAGGGGCACGCATCGCCTGGGCTTTTCAGGAAAATGGTCGACGTAATGTTTACGTGGCAGAAGGCCCGGAATGGATTTCAAGACCAGTGACTTCCTTTGCTGCAGATGATGGCCAGGAAATATCTTCACTGTCCTTTTCACCCAACGGTGATCGGCTAATTTTTGTGCGAGGAGGGGATCATGGTTCCAATTGGGACGATCATCTACCGGTAAACGTTAACTCATCTCCAGTTGCACCAAAAGTTCAAATCCTGAGTGTATCCTTCGCGGGTGGCGATTTAAAAGTTCTCGGTGATGGCGAAGAGCCTGTGGTTTCTTCCAGAGGTGAGGTTGCTTTCCATAAATCCGGACAAATCTGGACTGTGCCCGCCGATGGAAGCAGTCCGGCCATTCAGTTGTTTACAGCCAGAGGCTCTAATTCAAATCCTGTATGGTCGCCCGACGGACAAAAACTTGCCTTTCAAAGCAACCGGCAGGACCATGCTTTTATTGGTGTGTACAGTGGTGCGACTGAACCCATCCGTTGGATGGATCCGCAGTTCAAACGCGATGGTAGCCCACGTTGGTCACCCGACGGAAAATATCTTGCATTTGTCCGCACCCAGGGTGGTGGCGGAAAGCCAGACTCTATTCTAACTCGAAAGCATACGCCATGGTCTATTGTGCACGCTGAAGTTTCGACGGGAATATCCAAAACACTCTGGACGGCGCCCAAAACATTGCGGGGTTCTATTCCCACAACGCATGGTAGCACCAATCTTCATTGGGCCAAAGAGGCCATTGTATTTCTCGCTTATGCAGATGGCTGGCCACACCTTTATACGCTTTCACCCAACACAGGGGAGGTTCGGTTGATGACACCCGGAAATTTTATGGCTGAACACATCACCATGAATCAGGACGGAACCATGTTCTTCTTTTCTGGCAATGCCGGTCCAGATGAAAAAGATATTGATCGAAGACATGTTGTAGCGGTGTCTACCAAAGAACCAGGAGTAAAGATCTTAACGCCCGGCAATGGATTGGAATGGACTCCGGTTCCTTTGGGTGATGGAAAAAATGTTGCCTACATCAGTGCTACTGCGCAAAGGCCACCCTTGCCGGCTGTTAAACCAATTGCCGGTGGAGAGCAAAAACTCATAGGTGCCGGTCAATTGTCTGCGGGCTACCCTGATAAACTGATTACTCCAAAGCAGATAACCTACACCACACCCGATGGTTTAAAAGTTCATGCGCAGTGGTTTGAGCAACCTGGCAAAAAGGGTAAGAAGCCTGCAATCATTTACGTTCATGGTGGCCCACCGCGGCAGATGTTGCTAGGGTGGCATTACTCAGATTATTATTCCAATGCCTATGCCATGAATCAATACCTCGCCAGCAGGGGATTCGTTGTGTTGTCGGTAAATTATCGGCTTGGCATTGGCTATGGCTTTGAGTTTCACAATCCACCGGCGGCCGGCACTGCTGGTGCCTCGGAGTACATCGACATCCGTGCGGCTGCCGAATGGTTACGTCAGCAGCCTGAAGTTGATGGACAACGAATAGGTATTTATGGTGGTTCATATGGTGGGTACCTCGTCGCCATGGCGCTTGGACGGGACAGCGGTTTGTTTGCTGCTGGTGTGGACATCCACGGTGTTCATGACCGTACCATTGAGCGCACACGGCAAATGATTGCACCTGATAAATATGAGCGCGCACCCGATGCACAAAAGGCACTTGAGGTTGCATGGCAATCTTCTCCTGTTGCTTATGTAGATGGATGGAAATCACCCGTCTTGATTATTCATGGTGATGATGATCGAAATGTACGGTTTAGTCAGAGTACAGACCTGGTCCGGAGGCTAGAGGAAAAGGGAGTGCCAATTGAAACGCTGGTAATTGTTGACGACACCCATCACTTCATGTCACATCAAAAACAGTTAAAGGTGAATAAAGCAACGGCAGCATTTTTTGAAAGAAGGCTCCAGCCTTAATTGATTCCGCCCCGGATGGAAAACCTAAAAAAGAAATTTAAAAGTCGGTATGGGAACAATCCTATCCTGATTTCTGCGCCGGGGCGCATTAACCTGATTGGTGAACATACCGATTACAATCAGGGATTGGCTTTGCCGGCGGCAATTGGACGAAGAATGACTTTGGCCATTGCGCCTTCCGGTTCCAGACGTTGTCGAATTTTTGCTGATGGTTACGGTCAGGCTGAATTTTCATTGGATGAATTGAAGCCTGTGCCGGGCTGGATGGGTTATGTGATGGGTGTAGCAGCAGGGATTGTCCGGCAAGGACTAAAAATTGGTGGCTTCGATCTGATGGTTGAAAGTGGTATCCCGGTAGGTGCGGGGCTCTCCTCCTCGGCAGCCCTTTGTTGTGGTCTGTGTTTTGGTCTTTCCGAAATTTTTGGTCTTAAAATGCACCGCAAGGAAATGGCCTTGGTGGCTCAGTATGCCGAGCATCAATTCGCCGGTGTGCGTTGTGGATTGATGGACCAGTATGCTTCCCTTTTTGGTAAAGGCGGCAGCGCATTGTTTCTTGATTTCCGGGACCTTGATTTTAAAATCGTTCCATTACAGCTGGGCGAGCGCGTTATAATGTTGGTCAACTCGGGAGTGAGCCATGAATTGGCAGGGACAGCGTACAATAAGCGAAGGGAAAGTTGTGAGCTTGGAGTGAAGTTGATCTCCGAACGTTACCCGGTTCAATCGCTAAGAGAGGTTGGTTTGGATATGCTCGATGAATTCAGACCGAAAGCAGGTGAGGAGGTTTATAAGCGATGTCGTTACGTTGTGGAGGAGATTGAAAGGGTGAAACAGGCAGTGGTTTTTTTGGATGAGGGCGATTATCGGTCATTCGGTGAACTGCTGTATTCAACGCATCGGGGTTTGAGTGAGGATTATGAGGTTGGATGTTCAGAAACGGACTTTTTGGTGGAAGCAGCAGCGGAAAGTGGGTTGGTGCATGGAGCAAGAATGATGGGTGGTGGTTTTGGTGGTTGCACGCTAAATATTCTCGAAGGCTCGAACACAGACGCCTTCCGTGAAATTGTTCAGGAGAAATATCTTGCCCGATTCGGAAAAGAACCTGATTTTTATCAGGTTGCTCCAGCGGAAGGGGTGTTTATGATGCTCTGATTCCGCCGGTCGACCAAACCTAAACCCACCGTTCATGAACCAGCTTCAGCTTCCGGATTACCTTGTTTTCCTGCTTTATTTCGTTGCCGTTACCGGCTATGGTTATTGGATTTACAATCGCAAGAGAAAATCTGAGATCGATTCCCGTGATTTCTTTTTGGCTGAAGGTTCTCTGACCTGGTGGGCCATCGGAGCTTCGTTGATTGCCTCAAACATTTCTGCAGAACAATTCATTGGCATGTCGGGTTCAGGATTTGCTATGGGGCTGGCCATATCTTCCTATGAATGGATGGCGGCTGCAACCTTGATTGTGGTGGCCATATTTTTTCTTCCCATCTATCTGAAGAATAAAATTTACACCATGCCGCAATTTTTGTCACAGCGGTTTAGTCCACTTGTGGCCACCATAATGGCCGTTTTTTGGTTGCTGGTGTATGTGTTTGTAAATCTTGCAGCCATACTTCACCTGGGTGCGTTGGCCATTGAAACCATCAGCGGACTTGATTACATGGTTTGCCTGTTCGCGCTCGCCGTCTTTGCCATTTTCATTACCCTCGGCGGCATGAAGGTAATTGGTTATACCGATGTACTGCAGGTTGCAGTTTTGGTGCTCGGCGGATTGGCGACCACTTATCTGGCCCTTGATCTGGTTGCACAAAAACTTGGTGGGGGAGATGTATGGGGAGCATTAAGTTTTATTAAGCAGGATGCCTCCGATCATTTTCATATGATTCTCAACAAAGGCCAGATGATGATGCCAGACGGAAAGGGCGGTGAGGTTGATGCCTACCAAACCTTACCAGGATTGGCTGTTTTGGTTGGTGCTATGTGGATTGCCAACCTGAGCTATTGGGGATGCAATCAGTACATCACCCAGCGTGCACTTGGTGCAGATCTGAATACTGCAAGGACTGGACTTTTGTTTGCTGCTTTTTTAAAGATGTTGATGCCGGTGATTGTAGTCCTTCCTGGGATTGCTGCTTATGTTTTGTATAAGAATGGCATTTTTCAACAAGAGATGACGGTGGGTTTGGAAATGGCCGACGGCACTGTGAAGCAGGTTGTCCGGTCAGACAAGGCCTATCCGGTTTTATTAAACCTGCTTCCGGTTGGTTTGAAAGGATTATCCTTTGCAGCGCTAACCGCTGCGATTGTAGCGTCGCTGGCAGGTAAGGCCAACAGCATCAGCACCATCTTCACTTTTGATTTGTACAAGAAGTATTTCAACAAAGAGGCTTCCGAAAAAAATATGGTTTTCACCGGACGGTTGGTGGTGGTGGTGTCGATGGCGATTGCCATTCTAACCGCTCCACAGTTGAAACGATTTGACCAGGCCTTTCAATTCATTCAGGATTTTACCGGTCTGATTTCGCCCGGGGTAATGGCCATCTTTTTATTGGGTATGTTTTGGAGGCGGGCATCAGGATTTTCTGCGCTGGTCGCTGCTTTGTGCACCTTGCCGCTTGGTTTGGCCTTCAATGAGTGGATGCCAGGTATTCCTTTTCTGCATCGGATGGGTTACGTCTTTCTTCTGCTGATTGCCATCATGGTGGTGATCAGCCTCATCAAACCAAGAAAAGATGGTGAAGGGGAGGTCGAGGTTGACCAGAGCATGTTTGGTGTGTCGCCTGGTTTTACGGTGGGCGCAGTTTTAATTACCGGTATGCTGATTTCGTTGTACACTGTTTTCTGGTAAGATGCTTCATCGGTCTATACTGTGTGGTTTATATTTTCTGTTTACCATCAGTTTTGCGCAGGAGACTGAGCCATGGATCGGAAAATGGATCGGTTTGCCCGGTGCAGACCCCAACGGATACGGCATATACGTTTTTCGAAGAACCTTTGAACTAACTTCTAAACCAGACGCATTTCCTGTCCAGGTTTCTGCAGATAACCGATATAAGTTGTTCGTCAACGGCAGGGTTGCGTCAATGGGTCCTGCCCGTGGTGATCTTTACTTTTGGAATTATGAGGAATTGGATCTTGCACCTTTTCTTCAAAAAGGGGAGAATATAATTGCTGCACTGGTTTGGAATGAGGGCTCCTCTCGTCCGGAAGCACAGATGACTTTTCAGACTGGATTTATTTTGAATGGAAAAACGCTTTCCAACTCCTTTGTTTCAACCGATCAGCAATGGAAAGTCGAACAGCAAAAAGGTTACGCCCCTATCCCGGTAAAGCTCAATGCCTATTATGTTGCTGGCGCCGGTGAGCGCATCGACTTCAGTCAAAATTTTTCTGGTTGGGAAAGTTTTGGTTTCAGTGACTCTAAGTGGGCAAATGCACAGGTGTTGGGACAGGGTTTGCCAAAGGGAGTATTTAAGTTTGATTACCGGTGGATGTTGGTGCGCTCCATACTGCCTCAGATGGAATTACGAGAGGAGCGCCTCGCTGAAGTAAGAAAGGTTGATGGATTGAATTTGCCCAAAGGGTTTCCAAGTCAGCCTGTCGATGTTGTAGTGCCGGTACGCACGAAAGCAGTAATTCTGCTGGACCAGCGGAATTTGACCAACGCTTATTTCACCATTCGTTTCAGTGGCGGAAAGGGCTCTTCTATAAAATTGGTCTATTCAGAAACCCTTACCGATTCAAAAGGTGTGAAGGGTAACCGAAATGAAGTGGAAGGTAAAAATATAGTTGGAAGAACCGATGTGTTGTTACCCGATGGAAAGAGCAACCAGGATTTTACAACCCTTTGGTGGAGGACCTATCGCTATGTTGAAATGACTGTTGAAACTGCATCTGACCCGTTGACACTGCACGATGTTTTTGGAACGTTTACAGGCTACCCTTTTCAGCGGGCATCAGAATTTAATGGTGGGGGAGATTTGGTAAACCGTAATCTTGATATAGGTTGGCGAACGGCCAGGCTTTGTGCGGTGGAGACGTATATGGATTGCCCGTACTACGAGCAATTGCAATACATAGGGGATACACGCATTCAGGCAATGGTGACCTATTATAATTCACAGGACCGACGTCTGGCCAAAAATGCATTGAACCTGATGGAGCAGTCTGCCATCAGCGAGGGTCTAACCCTAAGCCGACACCCTTCATTCACGCCGCAGATTATTCCCACATTTTCATTATGGTATATCCATTTGCTGCAGGACTACAGGTTATACAACAACGATGAGCGATACGTTGCGGATAAAGTTGTGAACACTAGACCTGCGCTCAATTTTTTCTCACGCTATCAGGATGATGGTGGTTCATTGAAAAACCTGCCCTACTGGGTTTTTACCGATTGGGTGGAGAGTCCCGGATGGAAAGATGGTGTAGCGCCCATCGGATCGGACGGCACTTCGGCCATAACCGACATTCAGTATTATTGGACGCTCAAGGTAGCAGCCACACTCGAGGCTGAGCTTGGTTTGAAACATTTTGCTGACCAATACCTCAGGCGGGCTCAGGTTCTTGAGCAAACAATTCGCAGGAAGTACTGGGATGAGGGTCGTAGGATGTTTGCAGACCGGGCAGAAAAAGATTTGTTTTCCCAGCATGTAAATTCATTAGCCATTCTTTCAGGGTTGATCGGCGGACCGGAGGCAAGGTTATTGGCTGAGCGCACGCTGGAAGGGGCGAACATGGCGCCCGCATCCATCTATTTCAAATACTATTTACACTGGGCTGCAGCGGTGGCTGGATTGGGTCGTGATTATTTCTCCTGGTTGGGAAAATGGGAAGAAAATATTCAGTTGGGCTTATCCACCTGGGCAGAGATGTCTGATGTTCCTCGTTCGCGTTCCGATTGCCATGCCTGGGGTGCGAGTCCAAATGTGGAAGTTTTCAGGATCGTGATGGGCATAGAAAGTGTGGCCCCCGGTTTTAGCCAGGTAAGGATAGCACCTTCCTTACCGGATCTGCGAAAGGATTACGCGGCTACGGTTCCTCATCCGTTGGGGAAAATTGAAGTTAATTATTGGTTGTCCGGGAAATCACCCCGTGCAAAAATTACCCTGCCAGTGGGTGTAGGTGGAAACTTTTTCTGGGAAGGAAAGAGGTTTGAGTTGAAGTCAGGTGAAAACCTGTTTGACCTGGGCAAATAAAAAAGGGCTACCCGTTTGAGCGGTAACCCCTTTTGAAAATTTTCTTAAAAATTATTTGGCGAGGTTCAGTTCGATGTTTGCACCAAGTTGAACTTCTTCACCTACTACCATGCCACCGGTTTCAATGGTCTTATTCCACTTTAAATTGTAATCGAAGCGGTTGATGGATCCATTGATTTTAAAACCTGCTTTGGTGAACTGTGCAGTTTTCACCGTTCCCAGGTAAGTAACCGGAAGGGTTACATCTTTGGTCACATCGCGAAGGGTTAGTTTTCCTACAGCGCTGTAATCTTTTCCTTTCTTAACCAGTTTGCCACTGAATTTGATTTCGGGGTATTTTTCTGCGTTGAAGAAATCGTCACCCTTAAGGTGTCCATCCCTCATTTCGTTTTGGGTGTCGATGGATGCAGTCTTTGCAACGAATTCGATGGTGGCTCCATTGAAGTCTTCAGTTGTTGATGAAACTTTCACCTCGCTGTCGCGGAAAGAACCCGACACTTCAGCAATAACCATGTGCTTAACGGTGAAACCGATGTTGGAGTGGGTTTTATCGAGAACCCAGTTGGTTTGTGTATTCGCCTGAACGATCATAGCCGCAGCGAATACCAAGGACAAAAGTGATTTTTTCATGTTTTTGAATTTGTGGGTGCAAATATAAATAGATGTTACAACATGTATTTTGTGAAATTTGTAATAAATTGAAAATCAGATTATTAAAATTGATAAAACGAATTTTAGAGGTAAAAATCCCGGGTAATTCTGGAATATTCCTCAGTCTTTAACCCCTCCTCATCCAAAAGAATCAGGCTATCCTTTTGGGTGAATTCAGCCGTAAATCCGAGCTCCACCAATACGCGCTCTATAGGTTTCGATGGCTTGGAGCGAACCTCGGTGATTCTTTTTGGAAATAGTTTTTGTCGTTCGGCATAATCAAGAAAGCGCAGCGCTTCTTGTTCGGGAAGGATAATGGAAAATCGGCCGGAAGGCAAAAGAAGGGCAGCCACTGCTTCAGCCAAATCTTCAAATGAAAGGGTATTGGTATGCCGATGAATTTTTCTTGAATCTGATGGTGGTAAAAGACTGTTTGAAAAAAATGGTGGATTGGAAACGATCAAATCAAAACGTTTAGTGGTTGAAAATTGCTGAAGGGAACTTTCGAATACATTAATCCTATTCGACCAGGGTGACTCTTTTACATTTTTAACCGCCATACAAAAAGATTCACGGTGGGGTTCCAATGCTGTGACGGTGGCGGTGGTCCGTTGTGCTGCCATCAGAGCAATCAATCCCGTACCGGTTCCGACATCCAGGATTTTCTTTTCCAAATGCATTGAAGTCCATGCGCCCAACAACACGCCGTCGGTCCCGACCTTATGAACATCATCGGACTGTATGACTTTAAATTGTTTGAAGTTAAATGTGCTTTCCACCGGATCTTAAAAGTAGTAACTTCGGAGACTTTACTTTAAAAAAATGAAACAGGTTAAATGGGGAATTCTGGGTTGCGGTAAGATTGCTTCAAAGTTTGCCTCTGATTTACAATTGGTCGAAGGGGCTTCCAGGTTTGCCGCTGCTTCCCTTGACCTGAAGCGTGCTGGTGCGTTCGCTTCCAAATTCGGTTTTACAAACCACTTTGGCTCTTATGAGGAATTGGTCCAATCGGATGTTGATATCATCTATGTCGCGACACCCCATGGTTTCCATTTCGAACATGTTAAGCTTTGTCTTCAACATGGTAAATCAGTCTTATGCGAAAAGGCCTTTACATTGAACGCCAAACAGCTTGAATATCTGATTGCATTGGCCAAAGAAAAAAACGTGTTTTTGATGGAGGCTTTTTGGACAAAGTTTTTACCACATTATCGCAAAACCTTTGATCTCATTAAGCAAGGTGCAGTGGGCACCATTCGCACCGTCTCCGCTGATTTTGGATTCAAATCACCAGAACCAAAGCCTCAACGGTTGTATGATCCCAGACTGGGTGGAGGTTCCTTGTTGGATATTGGCATCTATCCTGTTTTCCTAACCCTGGACCTTTTCGGAGAACCCGACCAACTCACTGCGGTTATGAATCCCTATTCTACCGGAGTAGATGAACAAATTGCGATTTCGTTTTCCTATAAAAATGGAATGGTGGCTAGCCTTAATTCGTCATTTGCGGTAGACACCCCTGTGGAGGCCACCCTCAATGGTACAACAGGTCGAATTCATTTGGCCAACCGTTTCCATAATCCATCATCGGTCGTAACCATCCATCGCGAGGAAAAACAACCAGAGGAACTCACTGTAGACAAAGAGGATGGATTTGGTTACCAGTATGAGGCGCGCCATGTGCAGTATTGCCTGGCGAATGGACTGAAAGAAAGTCCGGAATTGCCACTTTCGTTTTCCCTTCGACTGATGCGGTTGCTGGACCGCATCAGAGAAGCCTGTGGAATTCGCTACGAGGCCGATCAATCCTTCTGATCCTGGTTTTATGCAAACACCAGTTGCATCGGTTGCCTGCATTAAAGTTGAGGAGGGTCAGTCCAGACCGTTTGATGATTTGCTTGCAGCAGAGGAGCCGTTGGAAATTCGACTGGTCTATGGAGCAGATCGTGTCGTGAAGCCTGTTACGGTAACCATGCGAACGCCTGGAAATGATTTTGAGTTGGCTGTTGGATTCTTGTTCACTGAGGGAATTTTGCAATCGTGGAGTGATGTCAAACTCATTCGCTATTGTAGCGATTCAGGGAAAAGGACTGAAAACAACAATGTTGTTAAGGTTGAAATGCAGCCTCAGGTGACTGTTGATGTTTCCGGTTTGGAAAGAAATTTTTATACCACCTCATCCTGCGGGGTTTGTGGTAAATCATCTATGGATTCGGTTCGAAGATTTTGCGCTCCCTCCGATGCATCATTCAGCATTAAATCTGAAATGATTACCCGTCTGCCCGAACTGCTAAAAAGCAACCAGGTGGTTTTTAAACGCACCGGAGGTTTACATGCCGCTGCCTTGGTTTCTTCAGAGGGCCAACTGCTCTTGGTGCGGGAAGATGTAGGGCGTCACAATGCGTTGGACAAAATCATAGGCGCTGCTTTTTCTTCAGGCCAAACTCCCTTGAACAACCACATTCTGGTTTTGAGTGGCCGAATAAGTTTTGAACTTGTTCAAAAGGCAGCTATGGCGGGGATCGGTGCCATAGTGGCGGTAGGCGCTCCATCAAGTTTGGCGGTTGATTTGGCTAAGTCACTCAATCTTACGCTCATAGGTTTTGTAAGAGACCAGCATTTTAATGTTTATTGCGGCGCTGATCGAATCATTTTTTAATGACCTCAACCGATCGGATTTTTTATGTGTGGTTCCTTAATTTTTTTTAATTGAACTGGCGTTACGTTGGAACCGGCGTTCTGTTTGCTGTGCTTTGGTCATCTGCCGGTACTGCCGGTAAGTTTGGCATCCGGTCGGTCGAGCCCTTGGTCCTTTTCACGATAAGATTTTTAAGCGCCGGGCTCCTGATGCTTTTGTACAGCCATGGGTTGAAGAGGGCTGAATTCCCAAAGGCTGGAGACTGGAAATCCTTAGTGATATTCGGATTTTTTAACACCACGCTTTATTTGGGTGTTTTTATTGTCGCGCTTCAGTATATCACCGCTGGAATTACCGCATTGGGCATTGCTATTAACCCGCTTATTATAAGTGTAATGTCTTCCTACATACTGGGCAGGAAGGTTTCCAAGGATGAGTGGATCAGTATACTAATTGGAATTGCAGGCGTGGTTGCTGCCGCGTGGCCTTTATTGATTTCAGAAGAGGTATTGCCTGTCGGTGTTTTGATGCTATTTGTTTGTATGGTGGCCTATTCCTTCGGATCGGTTTATTATGGAACTGTAAACTGGGGAATCTCCAGACTGACCATCAATGGCTGGCAGGTATTTTTTGGAGGCTTGATGTTGGTTCCTTTTGCCTGGTTGATGCACAAGGGTGAAAATCATTTTGATCGATTATTCTGGATTTCCGAGGCATGGTTGATTTTCCCGGTGTCAATCGTATCGGTACAACTCTGGTTGGTATTGTTGAAAAAAGATGCTGTGCGTGCTTCTCTTTGGCTGTTCCTTTGTCCGATTTCCGGACTAATCATTTCTTCTGTTTTTCTGGGAGAACAAATATCAACCTACACGGTTGCCGGAACGGTTATGGTGTTATTGTCCTTATACCTTGGACAAAGACAAAAGTGGGCAGATGCCTCAGAAAAAAAATAGTGTGCCAAGAGTGCCTCCGATAAATCCAACGGCAGCACCAATCGAAATTTCTTTTAGCGTATGGGCCTCGAGCACCAACCTGGAACTCATCACCAGCCCGCTTGCCAACCAACCAAAAACCACCGGAAAAATTAATTGCCCTGATCCTTCCTGAAGTGCCAAGGTTGTGAGCACAGCGGTAGCGCATACCATGGAAAGCGCATGAATGGAAAGTTTTATAAAAAAATTAATGATCAGCGACAGCAGTGTGAGGATACATAAGATGTACAGCAGAGAAAGGATTCCTGGAGCTGGATATTTCGAGTAGAAAAGGTAGGCCACGAGGCCGTAAATAAATCCCACCATCAGAAAGGGTATAACCCGATCGTTGCGGTCCGGCATTTCCAGGTCCCTGATGTTTCCCATCATTCGAAGCAAAAGAATATTCAGGGCAGGCAAAATACCTGTGAGCAGGACCATCAGAAGAAAAATCCAAAATCCAGGTACGACGGTCTGAAGTGCTGAGGGATAGTGCAGGCTTATGGCGGTGAAAAGGTATGAGGGCACAAGCAATGGATGAAAGATCCAGGAAATAAGCTTGGCGGTAAAGCGTATCATCAGAGCTCTCTTCTCAATCTGGCCACCGGAATTTGTAACTGTTCACGGTATTTGGCTACCGTACGTCGGGCAATGTTGTAACCCTTTTCTTTCAAAAGCTCTTCGAGTTTTTCATCCGATAACGGTTTGCTTTTGTCTTCTGCTTCCACCAGTTCGCGGATAATGTGCTTAACCTCTCGGCTGCTCACCTCTTCACCAGAATCCGTTGCAATACCTTCGGAGAAAAAATACTTAAGCGGAAAGACCCCAAAATCAGTCTGAACGTATTTGCTGCTGGCCACCCGGCTTACCGTTGAGATGTCCATGCCGATCATTCCGGCAATGTCTTTAAGGATCATCGGACGTAATTTGGTTTCGTCTCCCTCCAGGAAATACTCATGCTGAAACTCAACAATTGCCTGCATGGTGCGCAGTAAGGTATGCTGGCGCTGCCGGATGGCATCGATAAACCATTTTGCGGCATCGAGTTTCTGCTTTACAAAGGTGACGGCTTCCTTCAGTTTCTTATCCTTTTTATCGCCTTTATCGTACGCCTTGAACATTTCAAGGTAGGCCTTGCTGATTTTAAGTTCCGGTGCATTGCGTGAGTTCAGCGCAACTTCCAGGGTGCCGTTGTTGTTGGCCAACATAAAATCGGGTATGATCACCTGGGTGCGCGCAAGTCCGCCCGATGCATCACCACCGGGTTTAGGATTCAGCCTGATGATAAGCTCAATCGCATCGCGGATGTACTGCTCGTCGTCAAGGTCAAGTTTTTTTAAAATTTTATCGTAGTGCTTTCGTGTAAATTCTTCGTAGCACTCTTTCAAAATCCGAATGGCCACAATAACATCAACATCTTTCTCGTCGTCCATCCGCTGAAGCTGTAGCAACAAGCACTCTTTTAAATCCCGTGCCGCGATTCCGGCCGGATCAAAACCATGTATGAGGCTCAGGATTGCCTCCGTTTCAGCAACGGTCGTATCGATGCCTTGAGAAAAAGCCAGGTCATTTACAATTGATTCCAACGGACGGCGGATGTACCCGTCGCCTTCAATGCTCCCAATCAGCTGACGGCCAATGGCTGATTTACGATCGTCGAGTCCAAGGTACCCCAGTTGAGACAACAGACTTTCCTGCAGGCTGGAGGCGCCGGCCACCGGCATTTCGCGATCCTCTTCCTCATCGTCTCCGTTGTCGGATTGGGTTTTATACGATGCATAATCATCGTCACGCAGGTAGTCGCGAATATCAATCTCATCTTGCTGATCACCCTCTTCTTGGGTTGGTGATTCTTGTTCGCCTTCCTGTGGTGAATCCGATTCAGAGGTGGTTTCTGCGGTAGGAACCTCCTCATTTTGTCCTTCCTCCAATGCCGGATTGCTTTCTAATTCCTCCTCAACACGGCTTTCGAGTTCGGCAGTCGGTACCTGCAACAACTTAATGAACTGAATCTGCTGTGGAGACAGCTTCTGTTGTTGTTGTTGATGAAGGCCTAGCTTCTGCATGAACTGGATTCGCCTCAAAGATAACCATCCTGATCGGCCTTTCCTTGAGGCCTTGTTCCTGTTGGCAAGTCAGTCCCTTTTTTGTTTTTTTGCCGCCTGTTGTGTGTTAGACGCAGCTTCCATCGGCTATGAAAAGAATCAAAATTGCTCAACTCCTCAAAACAACGCCTTCTGAGCAGGAGGTGACCGTGATGGGTTGGGTCAGAACTTTCCGTAACAACCAGTTTATTTCTCTAAACGACGGCTCAACGATACACAATCTGCAAGCGGTGGTGGCCCTGAATGCGCTTTCGGATGAGACGCTCAAACGGATAACTACAGGAGCTTGTCTGAGTATTACGGGTAAACTGATTCCTTCGCCGGCTAAAGGACAGGCGGTTGAAGTAAAAGTTGATGCACTGGAAATTCTTGGTGATTGCGATGCAGAGGTTTACCCACTCCAACCCAAGAAACATTCATTGGAATTTCTTAGAGAAATCGCGCACTTGCGCGGGCGCACCAACACCATGAGTGCAGTCATGCGGGTTCGCCATGCCATGGCCTTCGCCGTGCATAAGTTTTTTAACGATCGTGGCTTTTATTATATCCACACGCCGATCATCACTGGTTCCGATGCCGAGGGAGCGGGGGATATGTTCAGGGTTACCTCGCTTTCGGTGGATAAGCCGGAAAGAAATGAGGATGGCAAAGTTGATTTCAGCAAAGACTTTTTCGGACGCGAAACCAATCTTACCGTATCCGGTCAGCTGGAAGGAGAGACCTACGCACTTGCCTTGAGTGAAATCTATACTTTCGGCCCCACTTTCAGGGCTGAAAATTCAAACACCACCCGACACCTCGCTGAATTTTGGATGATCGAGCCGGAAATGGCTTTCTATGATTTGAGCGATAACATGCAATTGGCTCAGGATTTCCTTCAATTCCTTTGTCGTTATGCCTTGGAAAATTGTCAGGATGACCTGGAATTTTTATCCAAGCGTGCGCTGGATGAGGAAGCGGCCAAGCCTGCAGATCAGCGGAGCGAGTTGAATTTGATTGAGCGGCTTCGATTTGTAACTGAAAATGATTTTCAAAAGCTCAGCTATACGGAAGCAATTGAAATACTGAGGAATTCCAATCCCAATAAAAAGAAGAAATTTCAATACCTCATTGATCAATGGGGCACTGATCTGCAGTCGGAGCATGAGCGCTACCTGGTGGAAAAGCATTTTAAGAAACCTGTTATTCTCTATAACTATCCTGCGGCGATTAAGTCCTTTTACATGCGCCAGAATGAAGATGGAAAAACAGTCGCGGCCATGGACGTTCTCTTTCCAGGAATAGGTGAGATCATTGGTGGATCTCAGCGGGAAGAACGTTATGACAGGTTGATGCGCAGGGTGGAGGAACTTGCCATGCCACAAAAGGACCTCTGGTGGTACCTGGAACTCCGAAAATTCGGCTCAGCACCTCATAGCGGTTTTGGACTTGGTTTTGAGAGACTAATTCAATTTGTTACCGGTATGGGGAACATACGGGATGTTATTCCATTCCCGCGTTATCCTGGTAACGCCGAGTTCTGATGCTATTTCTTCTTCTCTTTCCGTTTGAACGCCAACAGCGGAATACTTCCCTGATAGGCGATGGTTCGGGTTACACTCAACCCAAACATTTTCTCATATAAGGAAAGTTCATGGGTGAAGGTGGTCAGTAGATCAGCTTTCGTTTCCTTGATGAAACGGTCGATTGCTTCCGGAATATCGTCATCGATCAGGAATTGGAAACTCAGGTTGGGGTATTTGAATTTTTGAATGGTCCTTTCGACTTCCACCTTTTTTGCCTCAAGCACCTTATCTATGGCCGGAACAACGTGTACCATGCGTATGGTGGACTGAAATATTTTGGCGAATGGCAGAATTGTTTCAAGTTCTTTTTCAACATTCTTAAGATCGCTGGCATAGACCACGTTTGAAAAATTCCAATACGCAGCGAATTTAGGAATGGATAAAACCGGTGCTTTACTCATTTCAATGACCGAAACGGCGGTGCCACCCAACCTGAATTTCTTCATCGAGCTTGCACCCTGACTTCCCAGAATAACCAAATCCGAGGGATTTTTCTGAGTGAAACGGTTGAGTGCTTCTGAGACCGAATGTCCCTTGATGGCCTTGAAATTTATTTTAGTGCCTGGTTTGGCCAGGGCAGCGAGTGATTGTACAAGTTTTTTACCCTCCTGTTCAGCAATGCCAATCATCGATTGTTCAATCGACTTTAGTTTCATGCTGCTTTTCGGCAGGCCGTCCAGTCTGACGATGTTCACAATATTGTATTCGGCGTCGATGCTGTTGGATATCCTTGCGCCGAATTGTAGTGCTACCTCTGATAGTGGTGAGAAATCGGTGAGCATGGTAATCTTCAGGGTCTTCATGATTTTAGAGGTTGAACGGCTGCAAATTTAACCTAATCCTATCATTGCCTTTAGGATTTTGGTCATGTTTCTCCCCTTTTTAGGGAAGGAATACTCCGCCTCGCCTTGTAACTTTGATGAGTGCAGATGGAAAATCAAACAACGCCTGAAATCAAATTGCTCAGTGGGCGATCGGTACTCATCACCTATGGTAATGAAATTGATCTACAGGTTTCAATGCAGATTTATCACGTTGCTCAGTTTTTGGGGCGGGGTCAGGAAAATTGGATCACCGAAATTGTACCTGCCTATTGCTCGCTTTCGGTATTTTTTGATTTGAGCCAGGTGATGCAGTGGTGTGGAGAAAGCCATCCACTGGAATGGGTAATGAGCCGATTGGAAAAATTAATCAGAGATGCTGGAAGCAGTCAGACAGTGTTGGGAGGGCGGGGTCAGTTGCATGCCATTCCTGTTTGTTACGATGGCGAAGACCTTCAGGAAATTTCACGTTTAAAAAATCTGGATGTTCAGGCGATTGTTGAAATACACACCAGTCGGGTTTACGCTGTTTTTATGATCGGTTTTTTACCTGGCTTTGCTTACCTCGGTACGGTGGACGAGCGGATTGCGGTGCCGAGGCACACCAAGCCGCGCACCAAAGTTTCTGCGGGAAGTGTTGGCATAGCCGGAGTACAAACAGGGGTATACCCGATGGACTCCCCCGGCGGTTGGCAAATCATAGGACGAACGCCTGTGGCGATGTTTAATCCTGCCGCTTCAACGCCTTCACTGCTCAGGCACGGAGACAGCGTGAGGTTTTATCCTATTTCATCGGACCAATTCGAGGAATTACGTGGGCATTAGATTCACCTCCTCAGGCGTACTGACCACCATTCAGGATGCCGGTCGATTTGGGTATCGATCGGTTGGAATCGGTCCGGGCGGACCGATGGATGAGTTTGCGTTTCGTTGTGCTAATTTTTTGATCGGTAATCCTGATCATACAGCGGCCCTGGAATTCTTTTATCCCGGGCCTGAATTGGTATTTGAGGAAAGTGGTATGGTTTCACTGACCGGTTTAGGAATTGAAGCTGAACTGAACGGGGAGCAAATTCCAGGTTGGAGACCCATTGCAGTCAGTAAAAATTCTGTTTTGAAAATCCGATCCAGGATTGGTGCCGTCGGATACCTTGGGGTAGGCGGAGGAATAAAATCAGAGGAGTGGTTGGGAAGCAGCTCAACGCACCTCACGGCAAGGAAGGGTGGCTTTGAAGGCAGGGCTATCAGAAAAGGTGACCTTCTGGAGTTTTGCACTAGGGTAGAGGTAAAGTCATCGGTTGTGCACCGATGGGGAGTTGGTGCAAAACAGCTGGAATATGTCTATGGGTCAAACAAACACCTTTCGGTTTTGCCAGGACCAGAGTTGGATTGGATCGGACCAGCTTCTGTGGAGCAGTTTTCAACGCAATCGTTCAGCATTTTACCAGCCAGCAATAGAATGGGTTACCGCTTGAGTTCCAATGCGCTGCCCATCCAAAAATCCATTCAATTGATTTCCTCTCCGGTGGATGTGGGAACAGTTCAACTTCTGCCGGATGGGCAGGCAATTGTATTGATGGCCGATCATCAAACCACAGGTGGTTATCCGCGGCTGGCTTCGGTCGCTGCGTTTGACTTACCACGTCTGGCCCAGAGCCTGGGTCATCGGGAGGTTTGTTTTTCTTGGATTTCTATGGAGTCGGCAGTAGAACTAAACCGCATCTGGCATGATACCCTTGAAGCACTGCGACAAGGTTGTTTATTAAATGCCGGCCGTTACCTTTACCAATAATGTTGAGAAGCATCGATTTAAATTGTGATGTGGGTGAAGGAATGGGAAATGAGGAAGCCCTGATGCCGTTCATTTCATCGGCCAACATAGCTTGTGGCCTTCATGCAGGAGATGCGTTGTTGATGCGCGAGGTGGTAAAATACTGTAAGCGATTTGGGGTGGCCATTGGCGCGCATCCATCTTTTCCAGATCGGGAAAATTTTGGCAGGCGTAATATGGATTTGCCTACAGAGGAGGTGTATGCGCTGGTGCTTGAACAGATTGAATTGTTAAAGTCCATAGCTGTAGAGGAAGGCGCTTCAATTCATCACGTAAAGCCGCACGGAGCGCTCTATAATATGGCTGCTGCGGATAGAAATTTATCCGATGCAATTGCACGGGCAGTGGCAGCAGTAGATCAATCGCTGGTTTTGTATGGTTTGTCGGGAAGTGTCACGGAAAAATCGGCTAAAAATTCTGGTTTACGCTTTGCTCATGAGGTATTTGCCGACCGAACCTATCAGCACAATGGTTCATTGACGCCGAGGTCAGAAAAAAATGCGTTGATTACAAATCCCGTGGATTCGGTTCAGCAGGCCATTTATCTGGCCATGGGTACTTCTATAAAATCTGTGGATGGTCAGCCGATTAAACTTAAGGCCAACACCATTTGTCTGCATGGCGATGGAGCTGATGCGGTCGGCTTCGCCAAAACCATTCATTATGCTTTAAAAGAGATGGGGATAAAAATTGCTTATGTCTGAGCCAAAACGTTCAATGTTTGGCTGGTTGGGTGGCGCCGGCGTTGGCGCGGCATTTCTGATGGCCAACAGTTCTATTGGTCCGGGGTTTTTGACACAAACCGCGTTTTTCACCGGTGAGTTGTTGACCAGCTTTGGATTTATTATTCTTTTATCGGTACTGCTTGATCTTGGTGCGCAGCTGAATACGTGGCGGGTCCTTGCGGTGAGTGAACTGCGTGCTCAGGATTTGGCCAATCAGGTTTTACCTGGACTTGGGTATGCCATAAGTTTTCTGATTGTCTTAGGAGGTTTTGCGTTTAACATTGGAAACATCGCTGGCTGCGGACTTGGATTGAATGTACTTTTTGGACTCACCTTTTCGCAGGGTGCAATGTTATCCGGGGTTATAGCCTTGATTCTTTTCTGGTCAAGAGAAATCGGAGGGATGTTGGATCGTTTCACCAAGACCCTGGGAATTATCAAGATTGGACTTGCCTTATTTATTGCATTTGCGGCGGCGCCGCCATTGGGGCAAGCCGTTGTACACACCTTTGCTCCTGAGCAATTCAGTGTTGCGGCCATGGTTACCATCGTAGGTGGAACCGTTGGGGGCTATTTGACTTTTTCCGGTGCGCATCGATTGTTGGATGCCGGCATAAAAGGCAAAGAGAAACTTAAGCTGGTCGATCAAAGTGCTGTGCGTGGAATTTTGATCAGTACGCTGATGCGTTATATTCTATTTCTTGCTGTGGCGGGTGTAGTGGTAAAAGGTGTGGTTCTTGATCGGGAAAATCCTGCTTCGACAGTTTTTTGTGAAGCTGCCGGTGAAATCGGATTCAGAATTTTTGGGGTCATATTATGGAGTGCTGCGATTTCTTCAGTGGTTGGAGCGGCCTATACCTCTGTTTCCTTTTTTAAAACCTTCCATCCCTGGATTGAAAAAAATGAGCGGTGGTTTATTTCTGTCTTTATTGTCATATCTACTGCTGTTTTTGTGGCGGTTGGAAAACCAAGGGATCTGTTGTTGTTCGCTGGGGCAGTTAATGGATTGATTTTGCCGGTAGCCTTAGCGGTTATTTTGGTTGCTGCAGGACGTGAAAACCTGCTGAATGGTTACCGTCACCCCATTTGGATGCGGTTGGCTGGATGGATGGTGGTATTAATTATGGGCTGGATGGGCACCAAAGCAGTTCTAGAATGGATCCAAAAAGCAGTTTAGCCTAATCCCAATTGTTTGTAAATTACCCCTCTATTGGCGGGAATAGCTCAGTTGGTAGAGCTTCAGCTTCCCAAGCTGAAGGTCGCGGGTTCGAACCCCGTTTCCCGCTCAATACCCAAACCTGTTAACCATATTATGAAAAACCTTATCCTTGTTTTGTTCGCCCTGATGGGTGCATCGGCCTTTGGTCAAAAGGCTGGAGTTGGTCCGTTGTTCGCCAGCGAAGAGCCGCTAGAAATCAAGCTTCGCTTTTCTGTAAAAGATGTTAAAAAGATAACGGTGGATACCATCTACACGGCCTCCGTAATGCAATTTAAAGTTGGTGGAAAGTGGGATTCTATTCCCATGGACATCAGGGCACGTGGAAATTTCAGAAGGGAGAACTGTTATTTTCCTCCGTTGCGAATCAAAATTAAAAAGGATGCAGCTAAAGGAACGATTTTCGAGGGGAACAGAAGTCTTAAACTTGTTTTTCCTTGCAAATCAGCAAAAGATGGAAATCTGGTGTTGAGGGAATATGTGTGCTACAAGATGTATGAGCCGGTAACGAAATATATTTTCAATACCAGACGTGTTAGCATTGATTTCACGGATTTGTCCAATAAGAAAATGCAACATGTTCCCGTTATCGGATTTCTGATTGAGGATGATGACGTGGTGGCCAAACGCCACGACGGTGAGGTGGTGGAGGCAAAAATTTCGCCCATGCGATTGCAGGATACAGCCTCTGTAAGACATGACTTTTTTCAATACCTCATCGCCAACACAGACTGGTCCACAACCTTCCTGCACAATGCCAAGGTGATGAAGCTTAAAAACAACAATCTTATTCCTCTTGCTTACGACTTTGATATGGCTGGTATGGTTGATGCGCCTTATGCTTCCGTAAGTGAAACACTCACCATTACCAGTGTGACTGAGCGATTGTATCGCGGTTTCTGCAGGCAGCCTGAAATTATGCAGGCGGTGCGCAAAGAATATATTGCCAAAGAAGGTGCCCTGCATCAGGTATTAAAACAGTATGAGCCTGTTTTTGATCCAAAAGAATTCAAAGGAATGTCTGATTTCACGAATCAGTTCTATTCGGTCCTTAAAGACGACGGAAAATTTAAGGCCGAAATCTTGGATAAGTGCAGGACCAAATAGAGCACTGAATTTTCAACCCGTCCGATTTTTTATGCTTCAGATGAGTTTCTCATCACGCTGGTTTTTACCTGCCTTAGTTCTTGTTTTGCTGGGTTGTGATCAACTCACCAGGAAGGAAGGGAAAAAGCAGGCATTGGAGATACCCTATGACCTCGAAAATCCAAGTGAATTTATTCTGGATGATGAGCTCCATGAGATTTCGGGCATCTCGCCGCTAGCAGACGGAAAATCACTTGCGGCCATCAATGACGAGACGGGTAAACTTTACTTTCTGGATTTGGAAGGCAACATTCTTAAATCCAAGTGGTTCCATAAGGGTGGAGATTATGAAGATATAGCTGTAGTTGGTAATGGGCTATACATAATGAAAAGCAATGGTAACCTTTACTTTATTGAGGATTATGCAGCAGATTCTATCGATTCTCAGACCATAAAAGCACGTCTAAAGGACGGAATCGAAATTGAGTCGTTAACCTACGATGAAGCGGCTGATAAATTATTACTGCTTGTAAAAGCAGGGGATAGTAAGCATGGTAAGGCGCCCGTCTTCGCATTCAACTTAAGAAATTCTTCGTTTGGAGTTGACCCAGTTATGTTGGTCGATCCCAAAGCGGCGCATGGTGTTACGGTGAAGGGTAAAAGTCTGAGGGCATCCGCAATGGCCAAACATCCGATAACCGGACATTTTTACGTTGTTACTTCCATCAATCGGATGTTGTTGGTATGCGACAGTCAGGGCAATGGGCTGGCGAGTTTTAAGCTTTCTAAAAAGAAATACCCACAGCCTGAGGGAATCTGTTTTCTGCCCAACGGCGATATGTTTATTTCAACAGAGGGCCTTAGTAAGCCGGCAAAACTTTTTCGGTTTAACTATATGGGCACTGAAATCCCTGCAGTTGATGCAGACAGTTTGAAGTCTGGACTTTAGGCTTTAAGCTTTTTAATAATTTGATTGAGGTCCTCTGGTGTATCCACGCCAATATTCTCTATTTCAGTTAGACCAACCTTTATTTTGTATCCGTTTTCCAGCCACCTTAGTTGTTCAAGGGATTCAGCACGTTCAAGTTTTCCGGGCTTTAGATTGGTAATGGTGTTCAATACATCAACCCTGTATCCGTAAATACCAATATGCTTTAGGTAGTCGAATTGGTGAACCCATGCTTCGGGGCTGTTGTTCCGTAAGTATGGAATCACGGATCGACTGAAATACAAGGCAAAACCCTCCTGGTTGGTAACCACCTTTACAACATTGGGGTTTTCAAGTTGACTGTTATCGGTTATTTTTTTGGCAAGTGTTGCGAGTTCAACCTGGTTGTCCAGCAATCCGGCGAGTTGATCGATTTGAAGGGGATCAATCAAAGGTTCGTCGCCTTGAATATTGATGACATAGTCGTAAGAATCTCCGAGAACATCCAATGCCTCCTTACAGCGATCGGTTCCGCTGGGATGTTCGGGTTTGGTCATGATCGCATCAGCAAATGTCCTGACATGGTTTTTAATTCTTTCGTCGTCGGTTGCGATGATAACCTTGTGGAGCCTCGTGGATTTTGTTGCCTGCTCATAAACCCGTTGAATCATAGACTTACCGAGAATATCGGCAAGTGGTTTCCCGGGAAAGCGGGTGGAGGCAAAGCGTGCCGGAATAATACCAAGAATTTTAATCACGCCTTTTTTACTTTGAGCGTGGAGGCTTCGACATCAACCACCACCACTTGTTCCCCCTTTTCGATGAACTCGCCGCGTGTGAAGGCATCGTAAACTTTTTCATCGATCATCACCTTGCCTCCTGGTCTTAAAATGGTGTGGGCAGTTCCTGTTGTTCCAAGGCTTATTTGCGGAACAAAATTGGCGGTAAACCCTGATTCTTTCGACTGGGTATCGAGGTTGACCATCCTGGCGAAGGCTCTGGATTTTGTAAGCTTTGACCCGCCAGCAAATAATACAATTGCTGCACCCGTGAGTCCGCCGATTGCCGTTATGGCAGCCACAAAAACATCGCCGGTGGCGACCAGATCGAAGTTGAACAGGTCATTGTCCAACATGATCAGAATAAGAGAGCTGATGATCAGGGAAATGCCGAGGATCCCCGGTATGCCAAATCCAGGAATAAAAAATATTTCAGCAATGAGCAGCAGTAGTCCGACAAACAGCGCAATGATTTCCCAATTTTCAGCCAGGCCGTTGAGGTAGTATGGTACAAGGTAGAGCACCAGTGCGGCGATGGCAGCAAAAAGCGGGAATCCAATGCCGGGGGTTTGAAATTCAAAATAAATTCCACCGATAATGATCAGAATGAGCAGTCCGCTGATGGCGGGGTTGAGGAAGAAGGCAATTATTTTTTCGATGGCTTCCAGTTTAAAATCAACCCGCTCATAGTTTTTGATGTTGTTGCGTTTTAGAATTTCATCAATGGACTCTGCTTTGGCTTCACAGAAACCATAACGAATGGCTTCGGCAGTGGTTAACGTGATCACCTGGCCAGCTGGTTTGATGCTGTCGATCTCTAGATTCTCATCCACCATACCCTCTGCGATATCAGGGTTCCTGCCTGTTTCCTGTGCGGTGCTTCTCATGATCGAACGCATGTAGCTTTGATATTTATCGGGCGCTGCTTCACCGTCGGTTCCATTGACCACCGTGGCGGCACCGATGCTTGCACCAGGTGACATATAAATGCTATCGCAGGCAATGCTGATCAGTGCACCGGCACTGGCAGCATCTGAATTGATGAAAACCCATACGGGCTTTTCGAAATTGAGGATCATATCAGCGATATCCTTAGCATCGGTTAAAGCGCCGCCAAACGTATCCATGTCCACAATCACCAGATCAGCCTTTATATTTTCAGCCTTCTGAAGTGCGAGCATTACATATCGCCGCATGGGGGGATTAATTTCATCCCTGATTTCCATAACCAAAACCTTTGGTTTTTCCGGAAGTTGATTTTGAGCCTCTGCAAACGCCAGGCAAAACGCCAGAAAGAACAATAGACGGTTAAATTTTATTTGCATTTTTTAAAAGGAAGACAAATTTACAACAATTACAACTGGTCAAAATTCTTCATACATAGGTTCTAAAGACTAAATTTGCCATTCGATATGACAACCTTTTTTGTCTTGCTGCTGGGATCTGTTACCACTTTTTCCAATCCCGATTCCCTTCGTACCGAAACTGTCAACGGAAAACTTTTTGTAATCCACCAGGTCGATAAAAAAGAGACATTGTTTTCTATTTCCCGTCGATACAATGTTGAAGTTAAGTCCATCCTGGAATCCAATCCTGGAGCAGACTCCGGTATCGATGCCGGACAGTTGCTTAAGGTGCCATACAGTAAGCCTGTAGCAAAAGACGGGATCTATCATGTCGTCGAGGATAAGCAAACCTTATACAGTATTTCCAGGCAATACGGTGTTACCGTCGATGAAATAAAAACCTTAAACAATCTCACTTCAACAGATGTTAAAGCAGGGTCTAAGCTTTTAATAAAAAAATCTACTGCTCCCGTAACCACGGCTCCCAAACCTCAGGGTGCTGTACATGTGGTGGCTGAAAAAGAAACACTTTTCTCCATCTCCAAAAAATATAAGGTTAGTGTTGATCAGCTTGTGCGGTGGAATAATCTTCAAAACAAGGAAGTAAAAACCGGGCAAAAACTGGTGGTGGGAATGCCTGCAGACGACCGGGTAACCCTTCAGCAGCAAAAATCAAAAGTGTCTGAAAAAAGACCTGATTTGGAGCTTCCAAAAGAGGATCGTGACATCAAGCCTGCGGCATCTGATGACAGGTCTGAGACTGGTTATGCCATACCCGATGAGTCGGCTCAGGAAAACCGTCGGTATTTGGCCTATCACCGCACTTTGCCCAAAGGAAAAGTAATCAGGCTGAGGAATCGAGAAACTGGAAAAGAGGTTTTTGTGCGGATCAATGGCACATTAGAGAGCGACGATGCTGAGCTTATTCTGACCATTTCCAAGGCGGCGTTCGATCGCATTGGTGGTCAGGGGCGCACGCCTGTAGAAATCGTCTACTTCGACTGATCGGGTCTCCTTCATGCCACTCAGGAAGGATCGAATTCAAAAGCTTAAATCTATTTTGGATGCCGGTGTAGAAAGGTACAACCGTGCTGATTTCATTGCCGATGATCCGATTGCTGTTCCCCACGATTACTCCAAAAAGCAAGATATTGAGATTGCAGGATTGATCGCCGCGACCCTGGCATGGGGTCAGCGCAAAACCATCCTCAACAAGTCGCGTGAATGGTTGGCTAGGATGGATGGTCGACCATATGATTTCGTTTTGCATCATTCGGAAAGGGAACTTATTCAATTGGAAAAATTTGTTCACCGGACCTTTAATGGAACGGATGCCTTGTATTTTATTGATTTTTTAAATCGCTATTACCGGGAGCATGGTTCGTTAGAGGATTTGTTTGCAGAGGGTTTCAGGATTCAGGGTGCCAAAACGGCTATTGCTAACTTCCGTTCTGCTTTTTTTGATTCCGCTTATGCGCCTTCCCGTACGCGCAAACATGTGCCTGATCCCAACCGCGGGTCTGCCTGTAAAAGAATCAATATGTTTTTACGTTGGATGGTCCGGCGGGATCGGTCAGGCGTCGACTTTGGTATTTGGACGAAAATTTCTCCTGCCAGTTTGATTTGTCCTGTAGATCTTCATGTTGAACGGGTAGCCAGAGATCTGAAGCTTATCCGTCTGAAGCAGGTAAACTGGGAACTCGCTGAATCGTTAACGGAGGTGCTGCGACAGTTTGACCCTGAGGATCCGGTAAAATATGATTTTGCCCTCTTTGGTATGGGGCTTAACCGGTCGTAATCAGTTTTTCCAGGTTAGAAAGAATGGTCACATAGCGATCTATCCCTTCTTCAATTTCTCTGGTATAAATGAATTCATTGGCCGAATGGGATCGTGCTGAATCACCGGGTCCAATTTTTACCGACGGCATGGGGAGGAGTGCCTGGTCGGAGGTTGTTGGGGATCCAAATGGTTTGCAGCCGGCGATGATCGCAGCTTGGGTCAGTATATGATTTTTAGAAATCGATGATGGCCTGATGCGCAGCGATCGCGGTTTTACTTCACACTTCACGTTGCTGCGAATCTCTTCCATGACTTCTTCCAATGAATAAGCATCGGTGACACGAACATCGACGGTGAAATCACATTCGGCCGGTACCTGATTGTGGGCTTGTCCTGCCTTTATTACCGTGACACTCATTTTCACCGGTCCGAGCACATCAGAAATTTTTTCAAATCGGTGATGCTTAAACCAGTTTATGTCATCGATGGCCTCATAGATGGCATTGACCCCCTCTTCACGTGCAGCGTGACCAGCTTTCCCCAATGCTTTGCAGTCGAGCACCAGCAGGCCTTTCTCGGCTATGGCTACTTCCATTTGGGTTGGTTCCCCTACGATGGCATAATCGCAAGGGGGTAGGTGGTGCAGCAAAGCTTCAATTCCGTTTGCACCGGAGATTTCCTCTTCAGCAGTTGCGGCCAAAATCAGGTTGAAGGGAAGATTATCGCGGTCGTAGTAATGTAGAAAAGCAGCAATCAGTGATACCAGCGGTCCGCCCGCATCGTTGCTGCCAAGTCCAAAAAGTTTTCCTTCCTCGATCGTTGCCCTAAAAGGTTCTCTGGTGTAACCCGGGTTCGGCCTGACTGTGTCGTGGTGGGAATTGAGTAGGAGCGTAGGTTTGCCCGGACTGAAGTCCCTGTTGGCAACCCATACATTGTTCTGATACCGTTGGGTTTTTACACTTTCTGTTTTGAAAAAATCGGCAATAAGTTGGGCTGTCTGATCTTCTTCTTTGCTAAAAGAAGGTGTTGCAATCAGGTTGCAAAGCAGTCGAATGGCCTTTTCCTTGATATCGGTTTTCATGACGAATGTTCAGGCGGTAATCAGGGTTCCGAGGGTGTCTGATGATGTATTCTTCAAAAGATTTTCGGCATCACCAATAAGGACTTCTTTGACCCCTTGTCCAATAGCTTCGAAAGCATTTTCAAGTTTGGGTAAAATTCCATCGTGCAGTGCGCCTGAGGCCAATAGATTTTGGTAATCGACAGTATTTAGTTTGGTGATGACACTGTCGGGCTGATTGACATCCCGCAGAACGCCGGTTTTATCAAAACAGTAGATCAACCGGACATCATGTCGTGCACTAAGCGCTACGGCCACTGCCTGAGCAATCGTATCGGCGTTGGTATTCAAGATGGTTCCGTCTCCATACGTCAGCGGCGCTAATACCGGAACCAACTCCTGTTCAAGAAGGGAAAACAGAAACGTACGGTTAACAGAACTGTCGCTTAAATCTCCGACCAATCCGAAATCAATTTCCTTTGCCGGCCGCCGGGTGGCGTGAATGGCATTTCCATCTGCTCCGGTAAGCCCGATGGCGTTTACACCCAACTGCTGAAGTTGAGCCACCATTTGTTTGTTGACCAGTCCACCATAAACCATAGTCACCAGGTCCAGCGTTTCTTTGTCCGTAATGCGACGGCCTTTATGATATTTCGATTGAATTCCGAGAGCGTCACCGATGCGTGTGGCAATGGAGCCACCGCCATGAATAAGAATTTTTTTTCCCTGGATTTTCGAAAATTGTCTCAGGAAATCCCGAAGGTTTTCCTCGCGGTCGATAACGTTTCCTCCAATTTTTATAACGAAAAGCCTGGCCATGCTTTACAGGGATTTGAGGATCTGTTCAAGAACAGCCTGGGCCGACCATACGCGGTTGCCGGCTTGCTGGACAACAATTGAATTTGGCCCGTCGAGTACTCCATCTTCGATGACAACATTTCTACGTACCGGAAGGCAGTGCATCACTTTTCCATGGTTGGTTTTTTCGATTTTTTTTGTTGTCACCATCCAGGAATGATCGCTGCTCAGAATTTTACCATACTGGTGGTAAGCGGACCAGTTTTTAACGTATACGAAATCTGCATTGGCCAAAGCTTCATCCTGATTGTTGGTGATGGTGGCTCCTTTGGTGAAAGCGGTATCCAACTCATAACCTTCCGGATGGGCAATGGTAAAGTCACAATCACCCCAGGCATTGATCCATTGCGCAAATGAATTGGGGACGGCTTGAGGCAGGGCCTTAACGTGTGGTGCCCAGGTCATCGCAACCTTAGGTTTTCTTCCGGTTCCGAAAATTTCCCGGATGGTCACCACGTCTGCCAAACTCTGCAGTGGGTGAAGCGTCGCGCTTTCAAGGCTTACCACCGGAACGCCTGAAAATTTTACAAAACTATTGATGATGTATTCACTGTAATCCTTTTCACGGTCCGTTAATCCAGGGAAAGACCTGACACCAAGAATCGAAACATATTGACCAAGCACGGCTGCAGCTTCTCGGACGTGTTCAGATGTATTGCCGTTCATGACTACCCCATCAGAAAATTCCAGTTGCCAGCCCTCTTTGTCAACGTTAAAAACAATTACCTCCATACCCAGATTTTTAGCCGCTATCTGAGTACTGATTCTGGTTCGGAGGCTGGGATTTAAAAACAGTAAGCCAAGGGTTTTGTTTTTTCCAAGTTCCTGATTGGCCAGTGGATTGCTCTTGTGTGCAAGTGCCCGTTCAATCAGGCTGTTAATATTTGATGCGTCCTGTGCTGAAATAAATTTTTTCATTGTGGTTGGTTTGCAGACAACTCCATTCTTAGAGCTTCAATTAATATTTCTATTTCAGTTGATCCAATGTTGAGCGGGGGAAGGAGCCGGATGACGTTGGGTTTAGCTTCTCCGGTAAATATCCGGTGTTTTTTGATGAGGTTTTGGCGAAGGGTTGGTGCATGTGCCGGTGTATCGAAGCCCAACATCAATCCTTTGCCTCGTAAGGTTGCCGGAGCAATGAGCTCCCCAATGGCTGAGGAAAGAACTGTGCCCATATTGGCTGCGTTTTCAATCAAATTTTCCTCTTTGATAATATCAAGAACTGCAACAGCAGCAGCGCATGCGAGGTGATTGCCGCCGAATGTGGTTCCAAGCATTCCTGACCAGGGTTTTATTTCAGGGCTGATCAGGACACCACCAATCGGAAATCCGTTGCCCATCCCCTTAGCGGTGGTGATCAGGTGCGGCTTAATGCCGGAGAACTGATGCGCAAAAAATTTCCCGGTTCTGCCGTAACCCGATTGGATTTCATCCAGGATTAGCAGGCATTGGTGTTTGGTGGCCAGCTCTGCGGCTTTTTGAAAGAAGGCGTTGTTGGGTTCATATATACCACCCACGCCTTGAATTCCTTCAATTAAAATAGCGGCCGTCTGGTCATCAACCGCTTGTTCGAGTGAAATCAGATCGTTGAGTCCAACAAAAACAACTTCATGTCCTGCATTGACCGGTGCCACAATTTTAGGATTGTCGGTAGCGGCAACGGCTCCGGAAGTTCTGCCGTGAAAGGCATTTTTAAGCGCAACAATTTTCTTTCGACCGCTAACGAAAGACGCAATCTTTAGTGCGTTTTCATTCGCCTCTGCACCGGAATTGCAGAGAAACAGACTATAATCTTCGTATCCGCTTAACCGACCAAGCTTTTCTGCAAGCTCTTCCTGAATCGAGTTGAGAACGGAATTGGAGTAGAAAGAAATTTTATCGAGCTGATTTTTAATGGCCTGCTGATATTTAGGATGGTTGTGACCAATAGAAATAACGGCATGCCCGCCATAAAAATCCAGGTAGCGGTTTCCATCCTTGTCCCAAAGCCAGGAGCCTTCGGCTCGAACAGGTTCAATGGGTAGAAGGCTATAAACTTCAAAAAGTTTCATGTTGCGTCAGTAGGCCAAAGGTTTCCAGATCAATCCCGCATCTTCCTGTAGGCTGAACATCAGGTTCATATTTTGTACGGCCTGACCGGAGGCACCTTTAAGTAGATTGTCTATGGCTGAGTGGATGGCCAAGGTATTTCCTTTTTTCTCTATTTGAATCAAACACTTGTTGGTGTTCACCACCATTTTAAGATCAATTGGGGCAGAGGAAAAAATGGTGAATGGATGATGGTGAAAAGTTTTTTGAAAGAGCTCCTTTAATTGATCGGAACTGAGGTCACAATCGGTGACGGAGGTAACAAAAATCCCTCTTGTAAAATTTCCACGCCATGGAATGAAGTGGATTGCATGATCAAATCCTTGCTGTGCCTGTCCCAGGGTTCTTTTGATTTCAGCGAGATGTTGGTGGTCTAATGTTTTATAGGCTGAAATATTTCCGGTTCTCCAGCTGAAATGGGTGGTATCCTGAAGTTTTTGTCCAGCGCCAGTTGATCCGGTGATGCCGGTGGTGTGTACTGCCCCTAATTTTCCTGCCAAGGCCAGTGGAAGCAACCCCAGCTGGATGGCAGTCGCGAAACATCCCGGGTTGGCTACATGGCTGGCATTTCGGATGGTCTCCCGGTTGATCTCCGGAAGTCCGTAGACGAATGGTTCGCCGTTTAATTTTTCGCCCAACCTGAAATCCTGGCTCAGATCAATAATTTTTGGATTGCCCGGCAGCTTGATTTCGTTAAGAAATTTTCCTGATTCTCCGTGTCCAAGGCAAAGGAAGACAACGTCTGCAGATTGTACGTCGCCAGAAAAGATCAGATCGGTGTCGCCGGTGAGGTCCGGGTGTACGGTTGTGACCGGCTGGCCGGCATGGCTTCTGCTCTGAACAAATGCAATGGCGACATTGGGATGGTGCAGCAGAATGCGGAGTGTTTCACCTCCGGTGTATCCTGCTCCCCCGACAATCCCTGCTCTGATTTTACCGGTAGCCATGTCTAAGCGTTTCTTTTTTGTTCGGCGGTAACCTGATGGTGGATGGCCACCTGATTTCCAAAAATTTTGGTGAAGCCTTTAACATCATCACCAGACCAGCCAAGGTTTTCCTCGCCATACTTTCCGAATTTCGATGACATCAGGTCGAATGGCGATTCGATACCAAGAACCACAAATCGGTTTGGATGTAATTCCAGGTGCACTTTGCCGGTAACATTTTTCTGACTGCTTTGTAGGAATGACTCCATATCGCGCATAACTGGATCAAGGTACTGACCTTCATGCAGCCAGTTGCCATAGAACTGTGAGAGTTGGTCCTTCCATGAAGCTTGCCACTTGGTAAGGGTATGTTTTTCAAGGGCGTGATGTGCCTTCAGAATCAACACTGGTGCGGCGGCCTCAAATCCTACCCGGCCTTTGATGCCAATAATGGTATCGCCAATGTGTATGTCCCGACCAATGCCGAATGGACCGGCAATATCCTGAAGAAAGCGGATGGCCTCCACGGGATGATCGAAATGTTGTCCATTCACCTCGTACAACTCACCCTCTGTAAATCCAAGAATAACTTTTTCTGGTGATGATTTGGTTATGGCTGTTGGCCATGCATCTTCAGGCAGTACACCAAGTGAGATAAGGGTTTCCTTTCCCCCGACCGATGTGCCCCATAGACCTTTATTGATGGAGTATTTTGCCTTGTCGAAGTTAAAGTTGACATTTTTCTTCCGCAGGTAATCAATTTCCTGATCTCTGGAGAGTTTGAGTTCGCGTATCGGGGTAATGATTTCAAGTCCTGGAGAAATGATGTGCAGGGCCATATCGAATCGAACCTGATCGTTGCCGGCTCCGGTGCTGCCGTGGCAAACTGCATTGGCTCGTATTTCTTTGGCATACCGCGCAACACTGAGTGCCTGAACCATTCTTTCTGCAGATACGCTTAAAGGATAGGTACCGTTCTTAAGAACATTTCCAAAAATCAGGAACCGAAGGATTTTGCTGTAGTATTCCTCTGTAACATCTTCGGTGCGGTGGGAAGCAACGCCGAGTTCGTTTGCTCGGGTTTCAATGTGCGTCAATTCTTCTTTTGAAAATCCACCGGTATCAACCGTAAGGGTATGGACTTCATAACCAAGATCATCGGATAGATATTTAACACAGAAGGATGTGTCCAGTCCACCGGAAAAGGCCAAGAGCACTTTCTTTTTCATAGCATCAGGGTTACAAGAAGAAAAATGAATTCAATATTGAAGATCCGCCATCCTGACCATCTTTTTTTCCAATGGTTTTCAGGAGCACGAATTGTTTGAACCGCACCCATCGGTCGAACAGGCTGAAGTTTCCTTCAAATACTCTTTTTTCATCATCTTGTGATGTTGTGTTTGTTGAAGGGTTGTTTGATGTTTTGGCGGTAGCAGGATCGTACAGCATGGCTGTACAAAGGCAATTTTTTCTGCCTTTCGACATGAGGATGTCGTAGTTCACACAACTCTGGCAACCTTTCCAAAAAGCTTCATCTGAAGTAAGCTCAGAGTAGGTGACGGGTTCGTAGCCCAATTCTGAATTTATTTTCATGACCGCCAAACCGGTTGTAAGTCCGAAAATTTTGGCGTTGGGGTATTTGGTTTTGGAGAGCTCGAAAATTCGGCGCTTGATTTCCCTGGCGACACCTGATTTTCGAAAGGCGGGGCTAACAATCAGTCCGCTGTTGGCTACGTAGTTTTCATTTTCCCAGGCTTCGATGTAACAGAATCCCACCCAGGCGCCTTCAGCGGTGAGGGCAATAACTGCCTTGCCTTCATTTATTTTCTCACGGATGTAATCGGGTGACCGTTTGGCGATGCCGGTGCCCCGTGCCTTGGCGGATTCCTCCATCTCAGCGGTGATGGTTTCAGCAAAATGTAAATCGTCCGGACCAGCGGGCCGGACAACAATGGTATTGTCCAACTTTTTAAAATCTTAAGTAAATGATGAATTAAAAGGGCGGCGGCTAAAACGTTGGCCGCGGGTGATCTGGAGCAGATCAGATCCGGATTCGTCGGAGGCCCGTGGCATCGGGCAGAAGAATGAAGTTGTTTAAGGCTGGAACCAGCTTTGGATGAAGACCCGAGGTCTCAAAGAGGGTGAAAAGGGTTTCCAATTCTTTGTAGTGGTTTACGTTGCTATAAGGGCATCCAAAAAATTTGCGTAAAAATAAATACCTCCAAGGTTTATCGGTCAGGTTTGCCAAAAAAATTATGGCCTAACCTTCATTCGTTTTCCCGGTAGGCCGGTGCGCCCAATTGATCGGAATTGATGATGTCTACGCCAGCCTCAAATAGTTTTTGGTGGGAGGCGGGATCATCCGGAATGCCCCAAAGTCTTAGGATTTTACCCTCTTCATGAACCTTTTTGGCGAGGTTGATTATTTTTTCGAGTCCGAGATCACCACCAGACCATTTAGAATAACGATCGCTGATCCATGGCATCTGCCTGGATGGAATTCCTTTCCCCAGGTCCTCGGGGCGGCCATCAACACAAATTCTTTGGGCAGAAACAGCCTCCTTCAGGATTTCTTGTTTTGGGACATTGCCAGACAACAGCAGCGAGACTTTTCCCTGCACGAGGGATGGGAAAGAATTCAACAGATTTTGAAGCGCGTGGTAGGTCTCGGCGCCGTCAGTTTTAATGTCGATCATCAAAGTGAAAGGCCGTCCCCCCGGATTGGCAAAGCCATTAAAGATCCTGCAGAGGCTGTCGAGGGGTTTAAGATAAAGCTCAGTTAATTCCGGAGACCGGTTGGAAACCTGATTATGACCAACCAGCAATCGTCCCTGGTGCAAATGGATGTCTGCTTCGACGGAGTGAAATCCGGCCTGAAGAGCCTTTACCAATGGCTGATCATGTTCATAGTCGTTGTGGGCATGCCATTCAGCCATTCTCTGCTGTAGCGGTTGATCAAAATGGTTGGTGTATGGTTTAATGAATCGATTGGGTGTTGGCACGTTCAGCAGGAACTGAATTCCTTGCCTCAGGTGCTGTATAAATTGAGGATTGGTGTAATCGTTGATGTGGTGGCCAAGTGCAGTGATCCAAACCTGTCCACCATCAAAGCTTTTTGTCCATACCGCGGGGTACCTGCTTCCTGATTTTTTAATCTGTTCAATAGCCGAACCAGGATTTTTAATTGAATCCAAAAGGTGTTCCATCAGCACCATCCCCTTATCATATTCTTCCTTCAGGAAATAACACTCATCTTCCTTTGGCCAATTCATGGGTAAGCCTGAGATGGACGGATGACCTGTCATTGTGTTATAGATCTTGAGGTCTTGAAAGGGTGGGTGGGTATCGAACGTTCCTCCGAGCAGCTGTTTAAACCAGGACCAATTTCTTTCGGTGCCCAAGGCTGAATGGATGCCAAGAAATTTCCCACCATTTTCTATGTAGCGCCGAAATGCAAGCCGTTGTTCATTGTTTTCAAAAACTTCATTGTTGGTGCTGGCAAATATCAGCAGTGAATAATGCTTCAGGTCAGCCTCCTTAAAGGCTTTGGCGTTATCGGAAACGTGGACTTTGTACCCGAGTTCTTCTCCAATCTTAATCAGGCACGCACTGGCTGCAGCGCGGTTATCGTGAACATATCCGGGGCCATTTTTGGTGAATACCAAAATCTGTTTGAGGTCCTGTGCCTGTAAGGCATACAGGTATATCAGAAGCAACAGGCAGGTGATGAACCGGCCGTACATACCGGAGGTCAGATGCGTTCCAGTTTAATCGGGTAGGTCTTGCCTGCATTCCACTGACAGACGTAGATGTTTTTATCACCGTCGATGCAAACGTCATGGCAATGGTTAAAGATCGGCTGCGCCTGTACCATAAGTTGCAACTCCCCATTGCGGTATTCCGGTGCTGTGCCGCCGGGATTTGAAATGACTTTATCGTTGCCATCCAGGATGGTGACGAACCCGGAGTTGTTGGTTTGTTCGAGATAACGCAAGCGTGACCAGCAAACCCCTGCGTAGAGATTTTCTCCGTCGATGACGGCGCGGCAGACAAATGCACCTGGAAGGAAAAGAGTGGATAAGTATTTTCCGTCGAGGGTAAACCTTTTGAATGCATTATGTCCTCTGGAGGTACAGATGAGCGTGATATTTTTTGGGTCGCGTCGATCGATGCAAACACCGTGGGCTGTGCTGAACTGGTCGTCGCCGCTGCCGGGGCCACCGAATTTTCTTATGTACTCCCCTTTGGCATTGAACTGTAGTATGTACTGAGAGCCGTATCCGTCGGCCACATAGATGTCGCCATTTGGCGCGACAGCAGTTTCTGTTGGTAACCAGGCATCTTTTTCCCCATAGGCACCGATTTTGGCAGGATGGGGTAGTTCCATCAAAATTTTTCCATCGGTGGTTGTTTTGACCACCCTTCCGGTTTGAGGATCGCAAATCAACAGTACGTCGGTGCCGCCTTCGTCGAAGAGGGTGAGTCCATGACCTCCGGGAAATTCATTGCCCCAGGTGGTGATTAGTTTTCCTGAACGATCATAAACGATGATGTTGTTTTTGGTTTCATCGGTTACCATGATGAGCCTGCCTTTTTTGTCCAACACCATTTCGTGACAGTTTTTAACTGGTGTGCTGGATGGATCCAGATTACCCCATGCTTTATGAACGCGGTATTTAAATTTTCCGTGTCCAATAATTTCTTCCGACAATACTGGTGTTTTGATGATGTTGAAGGATGGAAGTGTAAAGGCCAGACCGGCCATACCCGCATTTCTTATAAAATTTCTTCTGCTGTGCTGAGAGAATCTCATGGGTGTAATTTTTAGTCCTACAACTTAATCATTCCATCGTTTTAATCCAATGGAATAAAGAGAATGGACTGTAAAGGGGAAAAGGTATCTTTGGTCTATGTCGCAGGTTACTCTGGATAAAATGCTTGGAATCAAATACCCGGTCATCGTTGCGCCGATGTTCCTGATTTCCAATACCAGTATGATCAAAGCAGCGCTTAAGGCCGGGGTTACTGCAGCGTTTCCGGCACTGAATTACAGGACAGACCGAGAGTTGCGCGAGGCCATTGCTGAGATCAGATCAGAAACCAATCTTCCTTTTGGCGTTAACCTTATTGTCAACCGCTCCAACTATAAGTACAAATCCCAGCTTCGCACTTTACAGGAACTTCGCCCCGCATTCATTATTACTTCGCTTGGAAATCCAAAGGAAGTGATAGAAACCTGCAGACCTTTGGGGATTAAAGTTTTTTGTGACGTTATTGATTTGGCTCATGCTAAAAAAGTTGAGGATAGTGGCGCCGATGCGCTCATTGCAGTGAACTCCAGGGCTGGTGGTCATGCGGGTCATACCGATCCTCGAAAGCTTGTGGAGGAACTAATGCACGGGACATCCTTACCGGTGATTTCGGCAGGTGGTATAGGAAAAGGGGAGCAATTGGCTGAAGTGATGTCATGGGGTGCTTGTGGTGCATCCATCGGTACCATTTTTATTGCGAGTGATGAATCGCCGGTTTCTCAGGAGTATAAGGATGCGATGGTTCAATATGGTGAGAAGGATATTGTTCGCACCACGAAACTGTCCGGTTCCCCGCTAACGGTGATCAACACACCTTATGTTCAGCAAATGGGTACCGAGGCTACCTGGCTCGAGAAACTGATGCATCGAAACAAGTGGCTTAAGAAATACATCAAACTCTATATTGCATTCAGAGGCATTAAGAAAATTGAGCGTTCAACTTTCGGCGCCAGTTATCAGACGCTCTGGTGCGCGGGTCCCGCTATTGAATATGTCGACCGCATCAGGCCGATGGCTGAAATTTTAAAAGACCTGCTCGAAGAATATGAGCACGCCAGAAAATGATGGAAATCATGCCAGTGGTAGAGCAACACGAACGCTTTCTAATCTGAAAAACATTAAATTGATCACCATGAAAAATCAATATTCTCCCTTTGTAATATCCATTGCACTGTTGTTAACTTCTTGTGCTGTTGAGGTGAAAACGGTCTTCAATCATAAAACGGATTTTAAAAAGTATAAGACCTTCTGCTGGATGGAAGGTTGTGGCACAACCTCGAAAGATTCTGTGGTACGCAAACTTCAGCGGATACTGGAAAATGACCTCAAGCGTAAGGGGCTTGTTCAAGCAACAAACAATCCTGATCTGTTGATTGCGGCTCGACTTACTTTAAAAGATGAGCACACCATGATATACCGCAGGCAGGATGAAATGCCCATGACGTGGGCTTCGCCTACTGAAGCTCAGGCCATCGACTATACCCGAGGAACCATCGTAGTGGCCATGGCCGACGCCCAGCTTGGAAACCTGGTTTGGGAATCTGTAGCTGTTGAATTTTTGAGCAATCAGAATGAGGCCAACGATAAAAACCTCCAAAAGGGCATCCGCCGACTGCTTATTAACTATCCACCCGATACCGAACTAAAAGCACGCCGCAACAACGCAGTTTATTAAAACACTTCCTTCCGATGATGGAGGGCTTTCGGATCATAGCGGGCATTGGATTTTTCCTCTTTGGCATGAGCCACCTTCGGGAGGCTTTACAACGACTGGCTGGTCGCACGTTCAAGCTTTTCATCAAACGCCATTCCGTAAATCCCTTTAAGTCGCTGCTTGGTGGCGCCTTATCCACCGCCGTTTTGCAAAGCAGCTCAGTGGTGAACATCATGGTCCTGGCCTTTGTGGGCTCAGGAATCCTGGAACTTAAAAATGCCCTCGGAATTGTTTTGGGTGCTAACATTGGAACATCCCTCGACAGCTGGCTGGTGGCCAGCTTCGGATTCCAATATTCTATTGAGTGGTTGGCGCTCCCTGCAGTAGGAATCGGTGCATTGATGCTGGCCTCCACCGAAAAGGGTTCGCAGGGTAGACTTTGGTCTGGATTAATGTTTGGACTAGGCGCTGTTCTGCTGGGTCTGGATTTTATTAAGACAGGGTTTCTTTCAGCAAAAGATTTGGTGGACTTCAGTCAATGGAAAAATTTTTATCTGATATTTTTTCTTGGTGTTGGATTCTTTCTCACGGCACTTATTCAGTCAAGTTTTGCCATGGTCACCATTATTCTTGGCGCCTTGCATGCCGGATTGATTGGATTGGGGCCCGCGATGGCAATGGTGTTGGGAAGTGAATCTGGTACCGCCGTAAAATTATTTCTCGCTGCTGGTCCGGTGAGCCGCTCGAAGGGTGATTCTGCGCCGGCCAAACGATTGGCGGCAGCAAACTTTGGCTTTAATCTGGCCATCACCTTACCGGTTTTTTTCCTGATTCCCTTTTTGGTCAATGGACTAAACTCGTTTCAAACCGAAATGGATCCGCTGATCGTGCTCGCCGGTTTTCAATCGGCCGTAAATCTTTTGGCGGCCTTGGTATTTCTTCCGTTACTTGGAAAGGCATCGACGTGGTTGGAGCGCCTGATACCAAAATCGACCGGGCTTACCCATTACCTGAATGAAGTGCCGCCCGATTCAGGTGAATTGGCCAACGAAGCACTCGAGCATGAGGCCAGGCGGTTTCTATTGTGCACCATTGAATTTCTGAAAAAATCATTCGGAATATCCACCTCTGGATCGCAGGGTGACGCAAGTTTCAGGGATGATTCTGTACAGCTCCATTATCAAAACCTAAAATCGCTTCATGGTGAAATCCTGAATTATTTCAATCGCTATTCGACCATGTCATCGGAAGATAAAACCAACGAGCGGGTGGAAGCATTGATCGGAGCGGTTCGTAACGCCATGTTTTCTGCAAAGAGCATCCATGATTCTTTGGGCGACATTGCTCTGCTCGCCAATTCATCGCATGATGTTAAGTATAAATTGTACACCGATAGTTGTGCGAACATGAAAGCCTTTTGCGAGGGGGTAGAAAAAATACTTGCTCCAAATCCGGTGGATCCGTTTAGGTTGTCGGTTGACCTTTATCGTTCAGTACAGGAAGGGTATGGTCTTCAATTAAAAAAATTCTATCAGAATGGCATGCTCAACGGACTTCCGGAATCAGATGTTACCACGATGATCAATTTTAACCGTGAATTGCACAGCGCCTACAAAGCAATGGTGTGGTCAGTAAAAGACCTTGTGCTGATTAAAGAACAATCGGATTATTTTTCTGATTTGCCTGGATTCATACGCTGAAGTTATTTTCCGTTGCCCAGGAGTCTTGCTACGGTGCCGTCAGGGTCAACCTCATCGGCAATCAGCTTGGTAATGGCGGCAAAAGGAATAAATAAAATCATGCCGGCTGCCCCCCAGAGAATTCCGCCAATGAACATGACGGAAAGGGTGGCGAGGGTATTGATCTTAAGTCGGCTGCTTACGGCCATTGGGAATATGATGTTGGCTTCCAGGTATTGGACGATGGCAAAGACCACCACCACGCCTGCGGCATACCACGCCGAGTCTTTGGTAATCCAGGCAACGGTGATCGGTAGCAGAGAAGCGATCATAATTCCGATGTAGGGAATGAAGGTTAAAATGGATGCCACAAATCCAAAAAGAAAAGCCTGTGGAATTCCGATGATCAGAAGACCCAGGCTGTTGAGTAAGCCAACGATCAGATACACGGTGAGCATTCCTTTTATGAAATCGTAATAGGTTTTGATGGTTTTGTGCAAGACCCTAAGAATGGTTTCTTTTTTTGAAGGGTGAAAAAATCCAAGCAGGATGTTGACCAGCCCTTCGCGGTTGTATAAGATCAGTGCCGAATAAACCGGGACGATCACCACCACTGCCAGTGAACCACCTGAATTCAATAATGCTGATCCCAAAGAGGAGATCAATCGGGTCAAAGAATTTTTGAGCCATTCGTTTTGTCCGGAACGACTGATGGAAAGAATTTCGGTTATTTTTTGACTCAGCGCCTCAAGGGTTTGTCCAACCTTTTCACTGATGGAGGGCCAGGAGGTCTCAAATTGGACAAATTGAGCACCGAGTAAATAAATGACCAGCCCGATCAACAGCGTAATCAGACCGATTCCAATCGCAATGGAAAATGCCCTTGGAATTCTTTTAACCTCCAGCCAACGGCAGAAGGGGTATAGAATAAAACTAATCAGAATGGCAAAGCTCAGAGGAAGGAAAAGCACTCTTCCAAAATACAGCAGTACGCCTACGCCGATTATAGTTAATAGAAGCTGATTGATCTTTTGAAACTGATTTTGTGATTCTACCGTCATGCTGATTTCTTCTTTTTGATCACCACTTTTTTTGAGGTCGAGGCCTTCTTCAAAATTGAATTCTTTAAATGATATTCCTCCATGCGATGGCGTATGATTTCCCTCACAAGTTTTTCAGGAATGTCCTCATCCAATCTAAACTGAATGGTTCCTTTGCCGGTGATGCGGCTGCCTGCTTTCTTTTTAAATGCCGCGACCGTAGCCGCGCCGGGATATACGGCGATGTGGGTGTTATAGGCAGAAAAGTGAAAGATATTGGTCTTTAGCCTATAGGTTGGAATTCCATAACGGATGGCTTCCTCTGCACCGGGAATTTCCTCCCGTGCAATGGCTCTTATTTTTTTGAGTTTGGCCTGAATGGAAGTGGGAAATTCCTTTAAGAAGGCATCGATATTGGCTACATCTCTCATTTTAGGCATAACTCAGCTTTTGGTTATCAGAGGAGGTGTTTTTGGGTCTGCTAATTTCAATTTTTGGCACCGATTAACAAGTGATTCATGCGATTTACCCCCGAGGTTGGGTATGATCAGGCCCTATCCATTGCCGTTGGTGTAAATGCAATTGCCAGGAGGTGCATCTATGAATCCGATTGCCCTATATTGCCCGCAAATCCACGAAAATATGTTAAGGTATTTACTGTTGTTCTTTTGCCTGGCTGCAGGTTTTTCAAAGCTGGCGGCACAGGAAACTTTTCCTACCAACGATGTGCGCGATCTGCGTGCAGGAGCCTATGCATTGATCAATGCAAAAGTTGTTGCGAGCACTGCATCGACCATTGAGAACGGAACATTATTGGTGAGGGAAGGACGAATTGAAAAAATTGGTGTTAACCTCCCTGTTCCAGCCGGTTATACCACCATTGATCTAAAGGGTAAATCTGTTTATCCGTCGTTCATCGATCTTCACACCAACTATGGCTTGCCACGGGCTGAGAATGCCGGTGGACCAGGAGGGGGTGGATTTGGTGGTGCGGAACAGATTCAATCCAAAACCAAAGGTGCTTATAGCCCCAACCAATCCATCAAAGCCGATTACCAGGCTGTTCGTGAATTTACTATCGATGCCAAGACCGCTGAGAAATGGCGCGCTGCCGGTTTCGGAACGGTACTCTCGTTTCGTGCCGATGGTATTGCACGGGGGACTTCGGTGGCTGTTGCATTGGCCGACGACCGTGACCAAAATCTTATCTTAAAGGATCAGGCTGCTGCGCATCTTTCCTTCAATCGCGGTACATCCCGTCAGGTTTATCCCAGTTCGTTGATGGGATTTATTGCTCTTTTGCGCCAAACCTATCTGGACGCGGATTGGTACAGCAAACAAAATCCAAAGCCCTACCGCGATTTGTCGCTTGAAGGATGGATTGCCTCACAGAATCTTCCTCAGATTTTTGATGCGAACGGTTGGGTTAATGTGCTGCGGGCCGATAAAGTTGGAGACGAATTTGGCAAACAGTACATCATCCGTAGTACGGGCGATGAATATCAGCGGTTAAAAGAAATCAAAGCCACCGGTGCCAAACTCATCATTCCGGTAAACTTCCCTGAAGCCTATGATGTGGAAGATCCGCTCGATGCTGAAGCGGTAACCCTAACGGATATGAAACATTGGGAAATGGCGCCTGCAAACGCTGCTATGCTTGAAAAAGCTGGAATTCAGTTTGCGATTACTTCCGATCGATTGAAAGAGCGAACGGATTTTTTAAAGAACATTAGAAAAGCCATTGAGTATGGATTAAGCGAGTCCGCTGCGCTTAGTGCCATCACGGAGGTGCCTGCAAAAATGATTGGTGTAGACAACCGCGTTGGAACGCTGGCGGCTGGAAAGGATGCCAACTTCCTGATTGTTTCCGGCAACCTGTTTAGTGATGACGCAGTTATTTATGAAAACTGGGTTCAGGGAAAAAGATATTCAATAAAGGACATGGACGTTCCTGACTATGCGGGCAATTATAACCTTCAGCTGAATGGAAAGAGCTATGGTATGGAAATTAGTGGAAAGCCGGGTGCTCAAAAGGTAAAGATCAAGGTTACCGATAGCTTGTCTGTTGATGCCAAATCTAAAATTGAAGACAACCTGATCACCATGAGTTTCAATCCATCGAAAAAGCAACCTGAGACCATTCGACTCTCCGGATGGCGCACCACCAATGGTTGGAACGGAAAAGGTCAGTTGTCTAATGGTAACTGGATCGAATGGACAGCCAGTGCTGCAGGTTCCTCTGATAAGAAAGATGAAAAAGCCAGGGAAGGGAAAAAATCAAAACCTGAAATCGGAGACGTTATTTATCCTTTCATTGCCTTCGGAACAAAAGAACTTCCGAAGTCTGAGGAGATGCTGATCCGCAACGCTACGGTTTGGACCAATGAAAAAGACGGTATACTTCAAAATACCGATGTGTTGGTTCGTGATGGCAAAATTGCAGGCGTGGGTAAAAACCTGACTTCAACCGGAAAGATTGTTGATGGCACGGGTAAGCATGTTACTGCCGGTATAATTGATGAACACTCCCACATTGCCTTAGCGGCCATCAATGATGCAACGACCAATTCTTCTATGGTTCGTGAGGATGATGTGGTGAATTCTGAAGACAACAATATCTACCAGCAGCTTGCCGGAGGGGTGGTAGCGGCACAACTTCTGCATGGATCTGCCAATCCGATTGGTGGACAATCTGCACTGATTAAACTGAAATGGGGAGCCGGACCGGAAGAACTTAAAATTAAAGGTGCCGATAAGTTCATCAAGTTTGCTCTGGGGGAGAATGTAAAACGATCCTCCAATGCTCAGTCTATGCGTTTTCCACAAACGCGAATGGGTGTGGAGCAGGTATACGCCGATGCGTTCACCAACGCATTGGAATATGAAAAGAAATGGAAGGCTTTTCAGGCGCTGCCTGAAAAAGTCAGGGCCACAACGGCGCCTCCCCGACGGGATCTCGTAGATGAAACCATGTTGGAAATTATCAGGGGAAAGCGTTTTATCACCTGCCATTCTTATGTGCAGTCGGAGATCAACATGATGATGAGGGTTGCAGAGCGTTTCGGTGTGCGCATCAATTCTTTCACCCACATCATGGAAGGTTATAAAGTGGCTGATAAAATGCGTGCGCATGGTGTGGCGGCCGGAACATTTTCCGACTGGTGGAACTACAAGTGGGAAGTACACTACGCTATACCCTACAATGCCGCGATTATGCATCGTGAAGGTGTGTTGACAGCAATCAATTCAGATGATGCCAACATGGGGCGCAGGCTAAATCAGGAAGCGGCTAAAGCGGTTAAGTATGGTGGTATTTCAGAGGAAGACGCCATTAAAATGGTTACGTTGAATCCGGCAAAAATTCTTCATTTGGATCAACAAATGGGTAGCATCAAAACAGGTAAGTCTGCCGATATCGTGCTTTGGAATGGACACCCGCTCTCGGTGTACAGCCGCGCTGAAAAAACCCTTATCGAAGGGGCGGTGTACTATGACTTGGAAACCGATATGAAAAGGCGCGAGGAGCTTCGGACGGAACGTGCACGGCTGATTCGCAAAATGACGGAGGCCAAAAAGGGCGGTGCGCCTATGCAGCGTCCTGCGTCGTCGCAACAGATAGATTTTGATTGTGATGGAGAGCTCGCAGCATTGGAAGGCAATTGATTGTATAAATGAGAATTGATATGAAAAACATAATTGTAATTTTTCTTCTTGTATTGTTTGTCGGATTCCAATCTGCCGCTCAGGTACCAGTGCCTGCCAAAGCGCAAAACCGTCCGGTGTTGGTGGTTGGTGGAACGGTTCACACCGCAACAGGTGCGGTGATCGAAAACGGTGCTGTGGCTTTTGCGGATGGCAAAATAACCTACGTTGGGGCGGCCAGTGGTGCACCCGCTGACCTTAAGACCATGGAGGTTGTCAATGCAGCCGGTAAGCATGTCTATCCTGGATTTATTTTACCCAACAGCCGGGTGGGTCTGGTAGAAATTGAAAGCATTCGTGCTACGGTTGATTTTGATGAGCAGGGTGATTACAATCCAAATGTTCGGTCCTTGATTTCCTACAACACCGATAGCGAACATATTCCTGCTTACCGCTATTCAGGTATTTTGCTGGCAGAGGCAGCACCGGTTGGTGGTGTCGTTGCGGGAACCTCCTCGGTGATGCAGATGGATGGATGGAACTGGGAAGATGCGGTTCACACCAAGGATGTAGCCATCCATTTGAATTGGCCTGGCATGCAAAAAGTGCGGTTTGATTTTGAAACGTTTTCAAGGATTTCTGAAAACAATCCGGACTATGGCAAAAATGTTGAGGAGGTCTCTGCATTTTTTAATGATGCCATTGGTTATTCTAAGCTGAGCGCTAAAGAAGTGAACTTGAAATTTGAGACCATGCAGGGATTGTTCTCCGGGGCGCAGACGCTGGTCATTCATGCTGGAAAAGCAAAAGAGGTTGTGGATGCAGTGTTGTTTGCGGAATCAAAGGGTGTGAAACGGATGACAGTGGCATGCGGTGACGAGGCCATCTCCATTGCTGGATTTTTAAAGGAGCATAACATTGGTGTTATTGTTCCTTCCATCCACTCACTGCCTGTACGTGATGATGAGGATATCGATCTGCAGTATTCGATGGCTGCGATCCTGAGCAAGGCGGGCATTAAAGTTGCTTTTTCCCATACAGGATCACTTGGTACGGGTAGAAACCTCCCATTTTATGCAGGCACATCCGTTGCACATGGAATGGATAAGACCGAAGCATTAAAGGCGCTGACAATTTATCCTGCGCAGATGTTGGGCATTGATAAGGTAGCTGGAACGCTCGAGGTTGGAAAAGATGCTACACTGTTCATCAGTGCAGGTGATGCCCTTGATTTCAGAGGCAATCAATTAACAGATGCTTTTATTGGTGGTAAGCGTATTGTTCTGGACAATAAGCATCAGGAGCTTTACCGTCGCTATTCGGAGAAATACGGCCACGGAAAATAGATTGAGATTTCTATAAAGTTTGCTGTAAAAAAAATCCCGCCTCGGCGGGATTTTTTATTGTAGAAGACCAAACCTATTTATTTTTTATTTATGTAACCATCAATTTTATCCATGTATGTATTGAGAAAATCAACTGTGGCACCTTTTACTGATGAATAATATTTTGGAGCATCAACCTCTATTGGTTGCATATTTTTCATTTCCTCGTCTGAAAAAGAGAAATACGTATACATTCCGGCACTGGTTCCCCAGTCTGTCTTTGCAACAGCCATGGCTTTATAGCTTTTTGATTCCATAACACCTTCAATCGGGAAAGTTTCCCCTTTTATAAAGGCATTTGTGCCACCCTGTTCCCCCAGTTTTTTCATAAAATTCAATCCAACCGATCCTCCAAGCCGCAGGTCTGTTACAGCAGAAACTGCTGCACCTCCTAATGCATTGACTAAACCAGTTTTGAAATCCTTGCCAGGTTTTGCCATGGGCACATTAACCACAACATTAAGGACTAGTGCTCCGCCAAGTTCTTTGCTTAGCTTATTATTTCTGGTCCCTACGCCTGCATCAAATCCATTGCTCTCTTTTCCACTATCTTTTATTTTTTTAACCATGTATTCGAACCCTGAAGGGGAGACCGAAATAAAACCTTTCATTTGTGCCTCACTTCCAATGCCACCTTTTACCTTATTCCATCCTTCGTAAGGCTCGAAGTCGGTGAGGTTATCCAGTCCAACCAACGTGTACCCGGAATTTTTAAGTCTTTTTACAAACTCTTCATAGATTTCATCGGTTGTCTTGACCAATTCCTCAGAAGTTGGACCCTTCAAGCCAAGCATCAAAATCGCTTTGGCTGATCCTTTCATACCTCCACCAAGGGTGCTACCGCCTGCCTGAAATTCAGAGTCGGTGTACATGATCTGGTAATTCACTTTGAAAGTTGAAATATGGACTTTCTTCTCACTGAGTTTAAAATATTTCTCTCCATATCCTGTGAAGTCCAATTCAAATGGCTGTGCAAAGCCGCAGGTTGTACATGCGAGTAACAGAACGATCAAAAATTTATTCATAGTAGTTTTTTATTAAAGGAACCAAGTTCAAAAGCGGCACCCAATACTGCATATGCAGTATTTTGGGATGGTAATTCCTATAAAAACCAACAAAAAGCCTGCTTTTTAGTTGCTCCTTAAATCTGATGGGTCAACCGTTTAAACGGTATTTCTGTGCCAACAAAATGGCTTGGGCTTTGGAGTTGATGTGCAGCTTCTCGTAGATGTGACTAATGTGGGTCCGCACCGTTTGTGGACTAATGTGTAAGCGTACGGCAATGGCTTTATAATCATGCCCTTCGACGAGCAACTTCAAAAGCTCTTGTTCGCGTTCGGTGAGATTGTGTCGTATTAGGTTTGACTTTGAATTACCGGGCTGGTGGCCTTCCTTCAACCATTGAAGTGTTTTCCTTGCAATCGCAGGACTCATCGGTGCGCCGTTCAGATCCAATACGTTGTGAATGGCTTCCTGAATTTGAGTGGCGGCGTCATCCTTCAATAAATAACCTGCAGCTCCGGCTTTGATGGCCTCGAAAATTTTCTCATCGTCATCAAAAACAGTGAGCACCAAAAACCGTATTTCCGGATATCGCACGGTGGCCACTGCAATGGTTTCTATTCCGTCCATTACAGGCATATCTAAATCCATCAATACCAATTTTGGAAAATCACTGCTATTAAGTTCCTGAAGTTTGAAAAGAAAATCCTCTCCATTTACAGCTTCCAATACCACTTTGAGATCAGGGTCTGCAGACAAACTCTGTCGTAAGGTTGTCCTGTTGATCGACTTGTCGTCCACAATCCCTATTTTGATCATCTGCTAAAAGTTCAACGAATTTTCCGCATATTCAATACCCCAAATGCATTACCTGGCGACATTGCAATTCAAGGCGCATCTAAAACTGGTCCTGGCTATTATTTTTTGTGCCATCGCCGGCGCCTTGTCAGCTCAACAGCATGCGTTACGATATTATACGGTCAAAGAGGGGCTTAGCCAAAATTCAGTAACCGCCCTATTCCGGGATTCCAGAGGTTTTCTTTGGGTTGGTACCCAGGACGGATTGAACCGCTTCGATGGATCGGAGTTTACAAGATTTCGACATGATGGCAACGATGAGTCATCCATCAGCGATCAATACATAACATCAATCTACGAGGATGTCCGCGGACTGCTCTGGATTGGTACCCGAAATGGTGTTAATACCTTCGATTGGTCTACCCAAAAGTTCAGAAGGATCTACCCTGATTCCTCCATGAGAAATAAAGTTCAGTACGCAGTGAATCAAATTAGCTCTTTTAGTAATGGAGATCTTATGGTGTCGATTTCCGGTTCAGCCTTTCGCTATCGACATGCCGACCAGTCCTTTCAAAAGCTTAAGGATGAAATTTCATACTCTTATAGTTTTGTCGAGGCTGGAGACGAGTTGTGGCAAATTGTCGATGAAAACCATGTCTGTCGCCCAGTAGTTGAAAAACACAACCACCAGGGCTTGGGTGGTCGTTTGAATTTGTCGGTTGATCCCAATCAAAACATCTGGTCAGCATTTCCGGATGGACCTGATGGCACCCTAATTAAAATTTTTTCTACCAAAGAAAAGAAATGGCTTCCTGAGCAGATTCAACTTCCGATGGTGGTCAATCAAATTGTATTTGATCCTAAAGGAACAGCCTGGTTGGCCAGTGGTAAGGGAATCCACCAGGTACTTTCCAATAAGAAGGTTCTTTTGTGGCAAGCGGGAGGTATTTCGCCTGGAACAGAGGTCTTGTGTCTTTTGCACGATAAGGACGGATTTATGTGGGTTGGTCTTGGAAATAATGGACTTGGTCTATTCAATCCTGAAACGGAAGCTTTTAGATTGTTTCAAACAGGTCTTCCCAACGATCCTGTTTTCTGCGCCGTGGAAGGCCTGGACAAGACACTTCTGGTAGGTGCACAATCCGGCCTCTATCGATTTACAATGGAAGGCAATCGAATTTCAAAATGGCTCGATGAAAAATGCAGATCCATTGCCATTGGTATTCAAAATGAAATTTGGGTTGGTACAGAAGGAGCAGGCTTGTTTAGACTTAATTCAAACGGAAAAATTACCGGTCATTGGACCAATGGCAATTCTCTACTTCCGGGCAATCAGATTTTTAGCGTCCTGCCTACGAAAGATGGTGATTTGGTGTACGTCTGTACTGATGGAGGACTGTTGGCTTTTGATACGCGTGAGAATTCAACGGTCTTTCATGATCCACTTATGACCAAAACCGGACCTTATCTCAGCGGTAATTATGTGTTGCATGCTTTCCAGGACTCAAAAGAAAATATCTGGATTAGTACCAACTCCGGCATTGATGTTATGAAGGGCACGTCGATAGTATCTTCTTTTCACACCGATTCAGACACTTCTCAACACATTAAAAGGACCATCGTAACGGGTGTAAAGGAGGATGGAAGTGGCGATCTATGGATCACCACCCTCAGCAATGGCATTTACCGGAAACGTGGCAGCAAATTTTCTCAGTATAGGGGACCTAGCGCTATTGCTTACGGTGCTGCGTTGGATTCGTCAGGAAGGGTATGGGTAACCACCACCGACGGGATTATGTTGGTTGACCCGATTTCCGAAAAAGTATTTTCTGTCACCACCGACAATGGTCTGCCGGCATCGGACTTTTTCATTGGCAGTATTTCCTCAGGCCCATCCGGATTGTTGTTTGCTGGCAGTCCACAGGGTTTGGTTGTGATCGACCCAAATCTTTTTAAACCTATGGAACAAAAGCTGTCCGTTCATTTAACTTCGGCTTCCTTGAATTATGAACCTGTTCCGATTTCAGAATCCTATGTGGTAGGGCAGGGCACCAGGGTTGTTTCATTTGGATTTTCAGCTCCTACCTTTTTCAACGCTGAAAAATTAATTTTTCAGTATCGCCTTACCGGCTTTCAAAATGACTGGGTCACGCTTCCTGATCAGGAACGAAGGATCACCTTCACCAACCTCCCTTATAGTCAGTTCGTGCTCGAGTTGAGGGCGGCTCAATCCACTGACCTTTTTCCTGCATCGGCTATCCTCAAGGTAGACCTTACGCGTCAGCCGCCGTGGTGGTTAAATAGGTCCGTGCAGGTCCCAGCGCTGATGATGGGTTTGGTGGTACTGGGTTTGATCATTCGCAACCTTAGTCGAAGAAAATTAAAGGAGCGAATCCGTAAATCTGAATTGGAGAAGCGTTTGTCGGAGGAGCGGGAACGGCTATCCCGTGACCTCCACGACCGACTGGGATCATATGCTGCAGCGATTAAAAACAGCATTCATCATTTAGAGCGAAAAGATGGCGGGGAGGATCGGCTCAGTTTATTGAAAGAAAACGCCGAGCAGATGGTCAATGCACTCGGGAAACCATTTGGGCGCTTCAGCATCAGAACGTTTCACTGATATCGCTGAGTGATCGGCTCAAGAGCCACATCAACCGCATCGCCGGAAATTTCCCGGAGACCAACATTCAGGTCTTCGAAAATTTAAAAGCAGAGCATTCGCTTTCTCCTACAGAAGGCATCCATTTGCTTTCCATTTTACAGGAGGCTATCACCAATGCTTTACGCCATTCCGGCGCCTCGTCCATTCAGGTTGGGTTCAACGATCAGCCGGATTTTGAAATAATGGTACAGGACAATGGCAAGGGATTTTCAGCGTCATCACCCTCAGGCGGCTATGGTTTGGAAAACATGAGACAGCGAGCGCTTGAAGCAGGTTTTCAACTTGATATTTTTTCTCAACCTACCGGCACACGAATAAGCATTCGGAGAAAAAGTTAGGGTGATCCTTCCTTTTTGCTTTTGCTCTGATTCCAGTTGCTTTTTCAGGAAAAATTCAAATCGATTTTTTTTCCTTCGGCTTGACTTTGAAGAGCGGCATCGATGATTTTCATAACCGCAATTCCTTCCGTTGGGGTCACGGGTGGTTTTCCCTGATGGCGAATGGATTGAAACACACCTTCATAAAAATGCCTGTAGTTTCCAGGTTCTGTGGGTACCCTTTCTTTAACCGACTGGCCATTGAGATGCAGGTGTAGTAAGCCGGCTTCGGTGTCAGGCTCTCTTCCCCACTCAGGCTCATCTGGTTTCCTTCCAGCTTGTAATGCAGTCTCCTGAATATCACTTCGGTGTTTGAGGAAAGAACCGTTTTTACCGTGCAGGATGTATGCCGGGCCAGGTTCCTTCACAAAATAGCCACTGTGCAAGCGAGCTCGACCTTCAGGATAAAATAGTATCAGCTCAAAGTAATCATCCACTTGTGAATGCTCCCTGGTAATGCGCAGGTCGGCATACACTGCCTGAGGCAAACCAAACAATACGAGTGCCTGATCGATCAAATGAGGACCTAAGTCCTTAAGTATTCCAGAGCCTTGGGAAAGGGTCTCCTTATGGACCTTTGGGCTGAGCGTTGGATTGTATCGGTCGTAGCTGAGCTGTGCTTCCACAATGGTCCCAAGTTTTTCGGATTCCAGGATTTTTTTTGTGGTCAGAAAATCGGAATCCCAACGTCGGTTTTGAAAAATCGTTAAAACCAGGCCTTGTTGTTTAGCCAGGTTCTCCAGTTCAATGGCTTCTTGTGCGTTGGTGGTAAATGCTTTTTCGACCATCACATGTTTCCCTGCCCTAAGACATGCCGCGGTGAATTCAAAATGTGTGAGGTTGGGGGTGTTCACGACCACCAGTTCAGCGTCTGATTCCAGTACTTCTTTCAGCGAATCAAAACTTTTGGTCCATGGGTAGTCTTTTTGGATTTGCTTTTTACTGCGTTCCCATGCGCCCGAAAGATGAAAACCCGGATGGGTGGTCAGGAAGGGTGCATGGAAGACTTTACCAGACATCCCATAGGACAGTAACGTTGTTTTGATTTTATCCAATGGTGGAGAAATTGAACCTAAAGGTAATCAGGCAATTTCTTTTTTGATCTTTTGAAAGCCTGCCACATTCAGGCTGTAGCGTACCATGCGGCGGTCATCTTCAGTCCGTTGGGTAGCAATCAGCATTTCTTCAGAACCTGTGTAGAGCGAAAACTTCTCATTGATGGAGCGGATGACTAAGCTCCTTCGCTTTTTCATAGCGTCGATCGTTCTGTTTTCTGTACCCAGAATTTCATCCAAATCATTGGTGGTGATTGACTTTTGTTCGGATTGATCAAATGCCTTCAGAACTTGTTTTTCCAGTTCATCGAACAAGGGTTGCTCCTCATCGGATTGTTGTGTGTTGTGGCGCTTGCTTCTTCGGATTAAAATCAAGCCGGATAAAAACATTAAAAGCCCGGTTGCCGAAACGAAAAGTGATGTTCGGTCAAGTTTACGGACAAACCCAAAATAAGGTTGTTGATAAACTTTAAGATCCGTTTCAATGAATTCATCACGTTTTAAAGCAATCCGTTCATGGGTTCGATTGGAGGTGAGAATGTGTAAGGTATCCTGATGAAAGAAGGTGATCATCCGGTCGGCAAGCTTACCACTGTTTCGACCAACCAGTATGGCGTCTAAAATTTTTACAGACTTGGAGAAGTCCTTGAGTTCAAGGATCTTGTTGTTTCGGTAATCAATGACCTGTGTCTTGAATTTCTTTTTAGGGCCGAATGAAACCATTTCGCCAAAAGGCGTTCCTGCGACTTTAAACGTAGTACCCAATGCATTTTTTGCATCGTTGGTGAGGGTACCATAATCCGACCATGATTTGGAGTTTAGGTCCAACATAAAAACCCTGTCGGTTTCGAACGTCATGTGTGTGTTGTCCTTATTGACTCGAATGCCATCCATTGGAATGGCGCATGGGATAACAAATAGCATTTGGTTTGGCAAGTCAAGCAGGTAACCACTATTCTGAATGATTATGGGAACGGGTCGGTTCAAGGGCATGATTTCCCATCCATAAGTGTTTTCCCGATAGTAACGAAGGTTGCTATTTACGTTCCATAGTCCGTACCCACCAAGTGAAAATATGGTATCTCTATAGTTAAAATAAAAGGCTCCGAAATTGTATCCGCCGTAAATGGTTGAATCGATTCGTGTGACCACCAGGGAATCACCTTTGAACGTAATGGACTGCACCCAGCCTGTGCCAGGAATGGCGCAGAACATCCCCTTTTTATTTTTTATGATGGCATCGATCCCTGAACTTGAATGGATTTTTTTGGAGTCCCGCACACCATCCACAAACATGGGGTTTGCCTTCATCCAGATCGAACTGATTTCTCCGAAGAAGTTTTTTTGGTTCCAGATCTCCCTAAGCAACCAGATGTCTGATTCGGTTTGTGCTTGGGCGGCTGTAGTGGACAGCGTAAACAGTAAGGACAAGAAAAGAGGACGCATGGTTCAGGGATTCAAATTTAGTCCGCATTGGCCTTATCACAAACCTGAAAAGCAGGTAACTGGAGATAATTTATCCGTTTATAGGATAATTTACCCGAGAAAAGCTTCTTTGGTATCCGGAATCTGCATTAGGCTATCGAAGCGTGCCCATGATTCGGTCCCAGAATTTTAGATAGAGTCCGTAATTACCGTTGAAAAACCGGTGATGAAAATTGTGTGCTGTAGCGGTATTGATCCATTTGCCAAAGCTGCTTTCCATAAAGCGCTTCGGATAAATTTCCCACCCCAGGTGGCCATAAACATTGTAGACTATCGAGAATAAAAAGAACAGGAAAAAATGCGTTCGGTGCATTGGCAGGGTGAAAAGAAACAATGGGAAAATCCCGACCTCCACCAACGCTTCCAGCGGATGAAAAGCATAAGCTGCCCAGGGCGATGGATTTGTTGAGGCATGATGGGTCGCGTGAAACCATCTATAAATCCCTGGCGTATGCATGATTCGGTGCGTCCAATAAAAATAGGTGTCGTGGATAAGAATCATTAACGGAAAAGCCAACCAATAATAAATCCAGCCACGTTCAGATATTTCGCTGTACAATCTGGTGTAGGAACGAATGGTGGGATTAAAAACAAAAAAGTAAGGCACCAGGGCAAAGATCATAATGGTGACAACCGAATAACCAATTTCCCTCAAGTAATCTTCATTGCCTGGGAGCTTAGATTGTATTTTTTTTCCTGCGATTCGTGGATAGAGAATTTTGTAGCACACCAGAAAGGCAATACCTGCGATCAGAAAGTATCTGGTCGAAACATTAAACAGGATGCCCCAGTATCGCTCCACCTTTCTGCTGAGCTAAATTATTTCTTTTGATTTTCTACCTGGGCTTTTACTTCCGTCGGATTTCCTTTGATCACCTGGACCGTCTCCTTTGAAGTTCCTGCAGAATCTTCTTTGATGGTGATGGTGGCTTCGGCAGTTGAATCATTTACCATCTTCATTTCAACTTTTACTTCCTTTTCTCTTTTTTCTTCCTGTTTCTTACAGCCTTGAAGCATGGGCAAAAAAATCAGGGAAACAATAATGGTTGATTGGATCATTTTCATAGTACTTGGTTTTATTCCGGCAAAGGAACGTATACGATCTCAAGGAACAAAGGTTTGAATGGAAAAGCTGATCCTTACCAGCGCGCACGAAATCCACGGGCATCGATGTGAACCGACATTGCATAAACCCCAAGGCCCCCGCTGTTTCCAATTACCCGGCGTAAAATTGGCAGCAGAAGTTTTTTGTCTTCCCGGGTGGCCATGCCATCGCCATCGATGTCGCCGATTTTAATATCGAGCGCATCGCCCATCATGTGGCGGCTTTCACTTTTCCCGCCAACATTGCGATTGTGCCCGGGGGTACGATGTCCGGAAATGATTCGGATTCCATCCCGGTCATGGCCTGCTTTTTCCAATTCATTCTGAACTTCTATAAACCGGTACAAAATGGATGGATTAATGTGGAAGTAAAATTTCTCATCCGAAAAAATTGAATGTCTTCCATACTGATTGTCACCTGAAACGATACTCATTAGCCTGTTACTGCCTGCGATTTTTTTATACAAGTCCTTCTTGGTAACAGCATAAAAGCGCTGTCGTTTGATTCTTTCCCGTTCGGCGCGCCGGTTCATTCCCGTTCTTCTTCTGAAATCATCGGGTATCTGCTCGTACGATACGCGTTCAAGGTTGTTTAGAAATTCTCTTAGCTGGCCACGGTTTTTAACATAAGGATTGCTGTGGGTCCAATCGTAGTACACCCGCTCCAGGACATTGGTCTTCGGCCAGAAACGCGCAACAAGAAAATATACTATGGAGACGGCAACGAGGGATAGTAGTATCCAGGAAAGTGGTTTAAGTCGCCGAAAAAATTTCAAAAGCAGAATTTTCCCAAATTTAATGAGATCGACTCGGAAAAATCGACCTCATTCCTATTCAATTGAAATTAGGATGGGTTTTAACCTCACACCGTAACTCGTGTAGGATGGAATAAAGTCCAAAATAGGTTCGGTTGATGTACAGCGCGTCTTTTACGCCTCTTGCCTTTTGGGAATTTCTAAGTTCCTTCATGGATGCAAGCCGCTCGCCGTAGGCATAGAGCGTTTCAAAATACTTATCGTCGGAAAAATCAAACGATTCCTTGGCGAATGGACGGCTCAGGAGTTCCACTAGTTCAACAAAAAGATCAGTGAAAAACGCTTTTTCCTTCGGGGAGTCTTCGGGATAAATGAATTTTAAATTGTTAAAGGTTTCTGCAAGCCGGTCTGGATTATCCAGCAGGCCCCTGTCCAGCAACCTGAAATAATTTTCATAGAAATCCTCCGGAATCACTTTGACGCATCCAAAATCAATAATGCCCAACTCGCCGCTTTTCATAAGAATGAAATTGCCTGGATGGGGGTCTGCATGAACTTCCTTAAGCGAGTGGATCTGGAAATGGTAAAAATCCCAGAGTGCCTGTCCAATGCTGGACTTGATTCCGGCAGGAATCTTCTTTTTCAAGGCTTCGCCCAATGGTTCTCCATCCAGCCAGTCCATGGTAAGAATTCTTTTTGAAGAAAACTCAGGATAATAGCTTGGGAACCTAAGTCCCCTGATGTGGTTACAGAGGGAAGAGAGCCTTACCGAACGCTTAAGCTCAAGGGCATAGTCGGTTTCTTCCAACAAGCGGGATTCAACTTCCTGGATGAACTCCCGGTAGTCGGCAGGATTGAGGTTGAACATGGAAAGTGCTATGGGCTTTACCATGGCCAGGTCCGACTTCACCGAATCTGCGATACCAGGATACTGAACTTTTACCGCAAAGGTTTTCTTTGCTTTGGTGGCTTGATGAACCTGTCCCATGGAGGCAGCATTCACTGCATTCCTGGTGAACTGATCGAATAGGTCTTCTGGTTTTTTGCCCAGCGATTTCTGAACGATGTTGGTCACTAGGGGGTAGGACAGGGGCGGTGCGCTGTATTGTGCCAGCGTAAATTTCTGCTGATAGGCTCTTGGAAGAAGACTCCTGTCCATGCTCAGCATCTGGGCCACCTTCAGTGCGCTGCCTTTCAATTCACTTAATGACTCATAAATATCTTCTGCATTGTCCTGGTGCAATTCATCTTTGGAAAGATCCGGGTTCACCAGCTTCTTTCCATAATGCCGGAGGTAGTTGGTCCCTATTTTTGCACCGGTTTTGATGAATTTGGTCGCACGCTGGACCTTCGAAACCGGAATTTTATCAAACTCCTTCACGCAAGAACTTAGAAACGGACTTTGTTTTGATAGACGAATTTGGCCAGGTCAATGGCGGTGTCCAAAGCACCTTTGCCAAATAGATCAAAAGCCAGATTCACGGACTTTTCAACGAAGGCATCCGATTGTTCGAATGAGGTGGAGCTGTCGGAGACCCAGAACTGAAGGACGAGCATTAGGTGAATCCAAAAAATTTGAGGATAGCGGTTGTCCAGCATGGGTCGGGCAGCGACCTCGCCTGAAGATTTTCCACTTCCGATGATCTCGGTTACAAAACTTTCAAATGCTGTTTTGAATCCTTTCAGGCAGGCGGGCAATTGGACAGGTGAAAGGCTGATGCCTGCCGTCATGACCGCAAAGCTTCGGTTTTCTTTAAGGATTTCCAGAAGGGTAAAATACAGGGCCAGCATCTTTTCGCGTGCAGAGAAATTCACAAATTGCTGGTCTGCTGAAACTGCGTCAATGGCGCGAACCATCAGCGAGGTCCATACCTGATTTTCCAACTCGTGGAAGGAGCCGGCCACATCATAAAATTCAGATTCCTTTATGCCGATTTCCTTACAGAATTTAAATACGGTAACGGGCTTTTTGCCATGCGATACAACATGGTCGATATACGCCTGAATTATTTTTTCTTTGGTCGGATTCCCGGTTTTTTTTCCGGTTCCCTTTGATTTGGTCGTCTTAGCCATTCGGTTGATTTTTCCGAATGCAAACCAAACACAGAACGATCAATTTTGATCGTAGGTGAGTTACCTCTCGTCAGGAAAAAACGGCAGTTTATCGGGAAAAATGGAAGGTCCGATCAGCAGTAGACCTTGAAGGGCGCGGTTTTATTTTTGAAACCAAGGTAGTCGGCCTTGAAGCTCTCCAATCTGGGTTCAATTTCATCTGTCTTCACAATCCAGAATTGAGCGCCTGCCTCAACTGCCCTTGCCTGCTCGGTTTCATCGGCACTTGAAGAGATGATGCCGGCTACGACACCACTGTCGTATTCGGTTTTTAATTTTCTGATCAACTCAATTCCATCGATGGAACTTCCAATAATGTTTAAATCGATGAATGCGCAGTCGGGCCTTTTTTCAGGGTTGGAAGCCCATTCTTTAAACATTATTTCTGCCTGCTCCGTAGAATAAATGGTTTCAATGTTCAAGGCTATGTCCAACAATCCATTGACCTCCTCAAACACCAGGTGGAACAAGCTCTCATCGTCGACTAGTAAAATTGAATTGATCATGGTTACTTTAATTTAATAGAAATGGTGGTACCGACAGTTTCGTTCTTCCGGCAATATATCTGAAAATTATGTTCTTTCAATATGGCTACGCAGATCCCCAGGCCTAACCCGCTTCCGGATTCCTTCTGATTTTCCCTGCGCAGATTTTTGGAGGAGAAATTGATGAATTCTTCCTGTGTGATGCCCCTGCCGTTGTCCTCCACCAGTAGTGTATCGGGATCGCCCATTCGAACTTTAACCCACTTATTCGTGCTGTCGTTGTATTTCAGTCCGTTACGAAACAGGTTGTCCACGGCTGTACAAAACAATTGCTCACTTACCATGGCGCTGGTCAGGTTCTCTATAATGATTTGATCTTTGTAGGCTGTGGTAGAAATAAATTCACGCAGGATTTCACCGAGGTTGTGTTCGGTGAGTTTTAGTTTGGCGTCGGGCTTTACCAGGTTGGTAAACTCGAATATGCCCTTGTAAACCTTTTGTGCATGGCTGAGGCCTTCCTGAAGCATTCTTAAGGCAGGATCAAGTCTGAAGTTTTCAATGGCCTCCGGCGAAAGTCTGAGCTTAAGTGATTTAATGCCTCTGGGTATATAAACGTTTATGCCTGAGTGCATGTCGTGCCGTAAAATTTTTGCAGCGTGTTCCAGGTAGGTATTCTTTTTTTGAATTTCTCCGGATTGCTTTATTCGATCGGTAATGTCAACAGCAATTTTAATTATCCTTTTTACCAATCCTTCATTGTTAATAATCGGAGTGTAGGTAGCCTGAAGCCAAACTATGGAACCATCTTTTTTGATGCGTTCCAATTCCGAAGATATGTGTCGGCCACCGCGAAGTGTATTCCAGAAATCCATGTATTCGAGGGATTCTGCGTACGTAGTGGTCACAAACATCTGATGGTGTTTACCTTGAAGCTCCTCATGGGTGTAACCCATGGTTTCACAGAACTGATCGTTGGCATACATAATGTTGCCATCCATATCAAACTCAACCACAGCGTTTGATTTGTTGATGGCATTCATTCGGTTTCTTATCTCCAATTCCTTCCTCTTTAATTCCGTTAAATCCTGACGGATGGAAGTGTATTCGGTTAAGGCTCCTGAGATGGGATCAAAATCCGCTTTAACATAAGTGTCGACATAATAAAGCTGTCCGTTTTTAGATCGGTTGGTGACCACCTGGTTCCAGATGCCCTTATCCTTTATCACCGTCTTATACATGTCCTTCCACATGTCCTTTGGATGGATGCCGGAATTCACCACATTATGGTCCTTGCCCAACACCTCTTCCAGGCTGTACCCTGAAACCTCTGTAAACTTTTTATTGACGTAAGTGATTTTACCTTTTGCATCCGCTCTTGAAACGATGGCGGCCTCATCAACAAAATGAATCAGTTCTTCAAATCTTTTCCTTTGGGTTTCAATTTATTGCTGCTGTAAAACCCTCTCGGTTGCATCGGTTGCAATTTTCATGACCCGGATTACCCTTCCTTCGGTATCCAATACCGGGTTGTAGGTCGCCTGCAACCAAATGCTTGAACCATCTTTTTTAACACGCTCAAAGACGGCATTGAGGTGTTTTCCATTGGATAATGTCTTCCAGAATGCCTGATATTCTTCAGAGCTTAAATAATCCTGCCGAACCAACATGCCATGGTCTTTTCCTACCAGTTCGTCCTGCGTGTAGCCAAACAGTTCACAAAAATTAGGGTTTGCAAAAATGATTTTATGATCCAAACCAAATTCAATAACTGCGTTTGATTTGTTGATGGCATTCATCCGGTTGCGGATGTCCTGCTCCTTATTTTTTAGTTCAGTCAGATCCTGGCGTATGGAAGAATAGCCGGTGAGTGCGCCGGTTGTCGGATCGAATTCGGCCTTGATGTATGTGTCTACATGGTAAAGGCTGCCATTCTTGGCCCGGTTGGTGACCACCTGGTTCCAGATGCCCTTATCTTTTATCACCGTCTTATACATGTCCTTCCACATGTCCTTTGGATGAATGCCCGAATTCACCACATTATGGTCCTTGCCCAACACTTCTTCCAGGCTATACCCTGAAACCTCTGTAAACTTTTTATTGACGTAAGTGATTTTTCCTTTTGCGTCTGCTCTTGAAACGATGGCGGCCTCATCAACAAAATGAATCAGCTCTTCAAATCTTTTCCTTTGGGTTTCAATCTGTCGCTGCTGCAAAACCCTCTCGGTTGCATCGGTTGCAATTTTCATGATCCGGATTACCCTTCCTTCGGTATCCAATACCGGGTTGTAGGTTGCCTGCAACCAAATGCTTGAACCATCTTTTTTAACACGCTCATAGACGGCATTAAGGTGTTTTCCGGTGGATAAAGTCTTCCAGAATGCCTGATATTCTTCAGAGCTTAAGTAATCCTGCTGAACCAACATGCCGTGGTCTTTTCCTACCAGTTCGTCCTGCGTGTAGCCAAATAGTTCACAAAAATTAGGGTTTGCAAAAATGACATTACGATCCAAACCAAATTCAATAACTGCGTTTGATTTGTTGATGGCATTCATCCGGTTGCGAATGTCCTGCTCCTTATTTTTCAGTTCAGTCAGATCCTGGCGTATGGAAGAATAGCCGGTGAGTGCGCCGGTTGTCGGATCGAATTCAGCCTTGATATATGTGTCTACATGGTAAAGGCTACCATTCTTGGCCCGGTTGGTGACCACCTGATTCCAGATGCCCTTATCTTTTATCACCGTCTTATACATGTCCTTCCACATGTCCTTTGGATGAATGCCCGAATTCACCACATTATGATCCTTACCCAACACTTCTTCCAGGCTGTACCCTGAAACCTCCGTAAACTTTTTATTGACGTATGTGATTTTTCCTTTTGAATCGGCTTTTGAAATGATCGAGGCCTCATCGATAAACTTTTCGATCTCACCAAGTCTGTGTTGTTCGAGCTCTAATTCTTTGCTTAGAACTCCTTTTTTGGATGCCTTCACCTACTGTATGTAGGAGCGAATCAAAAAAAGAAAGAAAGGGAAGAACAATCCTATGCACGCCAATCCAAAATACCCCAACCAAGGCTGGTAACTGAGCATACCAGATACAAGCAAAACCTGGATGAACAGGTATGTTACCATAATCGCCAAACAGGCGATGAATGCAGCGATACTACTTTTGGTTTTAAGAAACATGTCGGGTGCCTGGTTTTAAGTAGGTGGACAGCCTGAAACCATAACATCAATGCTGCCCTTCGATCAAAGTTAGCACGCTAACCCTGTATTTTCAATGAATAAAATGATGACAATCAAAATCAAATCAGACCATTAGGCCTTTTTACTCCTCTGTTTTATCTTCTCCTGAATGGGCTTAAATGGACCGAACTTGTGCTGCGCTTCGGTAAATCCATCCGAAAATGGCCCAAAGGGGTGGTCAACTGGCTTTTTCGAAATGTCCGGCCAATCGGCGGACAAATCTTTTGTCGGGCGTGGTTGTGAATTCACAAAAGCTGCGATGTCCCATGCCTCCTCATCGGAGAGCTGAGGCCGGTCAAAGGTTGAACCCAGCGGCATGTTGGCTTTGATGTAACCTGCAAACCTCGACAGTCGGTATAATCCTGCTCCCGTATTGTAACTGTGTTCGCCCCAAAGCGGCGGATAAAACCAACCAGGTCCACCCGGCATACGTTGCCCTTGTCCTTCTCTGCCGTGACAAACCGTGCATTTCTGAGCGTAAAGAATTTTTCCATTTTCCGGACTTGCGGCACGATCCAAAAAAGGCAGACTAACCAGTCCGGATCCTAATGGGGAGACATCCTTTTCCACATTGCTACCTAGCCAACGGAACCAGGCTAAAATAGCTTTCATCTCGCGGCTCTCATTGGAAAGCGGTTTTCCGTTTAAGCTGCGTTCAATGCAATCGTTCACCCGTTTCTCCATGGTCTCAATGCTCCCGGAACGTGCTCTAAACTTTGGATAGGTTGAAGCCACAGCGCTGTAGTTGTTTCCAAAGGGTCTTGTTCCTGCATCGAGGTGACAGTTCTGGCAGTTCATTCCGTTCGATAAGGCGCCAACTGAACCTTCCGGCCCCAGGTAGGCTGAAGTTTTCTCAATCAGCGATCTGCCATACCGGATAAGTTCAGCACTATCGGATTGATCAAGAAGGCTTAAATCCGGCGCATGCCACAAGGAATCCTTTTTTTGCTCAACGATGGGTGTCGGCGACTGACTGGGCGCAGGTGGTGAGAGCACCAGCCAGGACAGCACAAAACAGGAAAGCAGTACAACAACCGATACCAATAAGGTTAGCCTTACAAGGCTGAAAATTTTATTGGCCGGTGATTGCAGGGGCTCCAAGATTTTTTAGTGTGGAAGTTTCTCTTTGAGTAAACCGTAGGTCCAGGTTCCAGCCAATGCACTCAATAAGGTTACAGCAATTTGGGGATAGCCGCTGGTGATTTGTGCGAACAACGGACCGGGACAGGCACCGGTCAACGCCCACCCGAATCCAAACAGCAATCCTCCCCAAACAACACCCATGTGAAATTTTTTATCAGAAAGTACCACTGCCTCACCTTGAATGGTTTTGGTTCCAAATTTTTTAATCAGCCATACTGAAACCACTGCAGTGAAAACTGCTGAGCCAATCACGCCGTACATGTGAAAAGAATCGAAGCGGAACATTTCCTGAATGCGGTACCAACTGGAAATCTCTGCCTTTACAAAGACCACTCCGGTTAATAATCCCGCCAAAAGATATTTGATGTTTGATCCCAGCCATGATTCACGGGAGGACTGAAAATTCGACAGGTCATCCCCGCCGGTAAACTTTTCTGAGTTATTGTTTTGGTTGAGTGTTGACATACAGGGAGCGATCAAATCAGTTTGATGAGAAAGGGAAATAAAACATGCACCATAATAAATCCACCGGCCATAAAACTAACCGTGGCAACAAGCGAAGGCCATTGCAAGGTTGACAAACCGAAAATGGCGTGTCCGGAGGTACAACCGCCGCCGTAACGGGTTCCAAATCCAACCAGAAATCCTCCCAACACGAAAAACAATAATCCATTTGAGGTGAACAATTGTTCAGGTCCAAAAATGGAAGCAGGCATCAACGTTCCATTGCTTTCAATACCAAGTGTTGCAAGCGCTGATGCGGTGGCTGGCGCTACGGTAATTGCTTCAGGGTTTGCCAAGGGTCCGGCGGCCAACCATCCGCCAACACCAATTCCCACCACAAAAAATATGTTCCAGATTTCATGTTTCCATTGGTATTGGAAGAATGGAATTTTAGCCGGCAGGCAAGCGGCGCAAATGTGTCTGAGGCTACCGGAGATCCCAAATCTTTTGTTGCCCAACAACAGCAACAGTGGTACCATGAGGCCAAGGATGGGACCGGCTACATACCAGGGCCAGGGCTTAACTAATGAGTCCATGATGAGAATTAAAAGATAAAGATAGTCCGTGAGGACCAGAAAAGGATGGATTTAATGCTCGTTCAGAGCTCCTTCCACAACATGACCATGCCGGTCAACAGTACGAACCATCCGAAAATGGGTCTGAGTTTTTCGTCAGAAATATGGCGTGCCATTTTGCTGCCGACCAGTATTCCACCAATGGCAAATCCACTAAACAAAAGAAGAAATCTGTAATCGATCGGTGCGCCTGTCAGTAAGTCGCCTGTAAACCCTATGAGTGATTTGGCGGCGATGATGAGCAGGGAAGTACCCACAGCATGTTTCATGGGCAGTCCGGCAAAAAGAATCAATGCTGGGATAATCAAAAATCCTCCGCCTGCGCCCACCAAACCGGTGAGTCCACCAACGAGAAATCCTTCAGTAAAAATCAGCTGATAATTCAGCTGCTCCACTTTGGATGTACTGGTTTTATTGGGCTGGAAAATCATGGTTAATGCTGCGCCCAGCATGAGAACAGCAAAGAGTAAAAGGATCAGGCTTGATTTGGTAAGCAGGAAGTCGCCGGTCTGGAAAATATTTTCCGGTATGGCCGGCAGTAGTTTGGCGCGCACCAGCCAGACCGAGGCAATGGAAGGCGCTCCGAAGACAAGGGCAATTTTAAGATCGATGAAACCTCTCCTAAAGTGACTGTAGGAACCGATGAGGCTTGCGGTGCCAACGATGAACAAGGAATAGGCTGTAGCCGTAACCGGGTTGATGTTAAACAGGTACACCAGAATTGGAACAGTAAGTATGGAGCCACCGCCGCCAATGAGGCCTAGCAAAATGCCCATGACGACTGCAGATAAATAACCCAGAAATTCCATTATCGATGACCGCGCGAAGGTAGAAACATTCGCGCTGTGTCGCGCGTGACCTGAGTCACTATTGGTTTTGTTTGCGTTACAGCTAAAAAATTTTAATCACCATTTTTCCAAACCAAGAAGTTTTTTGCCCAAATCAGTGAGTGTGGCCGTCTGATATTTTGTCTGTTCCCACTTCCTGGGGTCGCCCGGGAATGCATAGCCCTCCGGTGCCATTCGATCGCGCCAGGAGCGGATCCGCCAGTCTTTTAAGGGTTCGTTGTCCTCTTCCGCAGGCATCATAGAAATGTATTGAGCCATTCTCACCTTATCCGTACTGTTGTTGGCACGAATGCCGTGTGGTTGCAGACTGTTGAAGATCAGTAAATCGCCAGCCTCAAGTTTCACCTTCACCAATTCATAACCGGTGACGTCAGGTTTAAAATGATCCCATCCCTCCGGTTGTTTGGCTTTCCAGGCTTCGTAATTCCTGAACAGCTCAGGCACACATTGAAAGCCGCCCATATTTTCATCGGTTTGATCTGCCAGAGCAAGGACGCCCTGCACGTTCACGGGTTTGGTTTCAGGGTTGTAATCCCAATGAATAAATGCTTTGTATTCAAAACCAGGTCTAATGGGAAAATTCAGGTTGGCCCTGTCTATGGTTACCCAGAGTTTTTCAGTTCCCCAGATGTCCACAAAAGCATCATACACCCGGCGCGTCATTCGGTTGTTCCACAGGTGCTGGTGGTTGTAAACTTCCACCATCCCTGTATTCACCAATTCCTTCATTTGCATGTCTGCCCGTGGTGCTGTGTACCAGGTGGAAGGATCGTTGGGATTTTTCTCTTCGAATTCCCATAAGAAGTTTGCAGTGGCCTGGGCCTGTTCTCTTGGTACTGCATTTTTTATAACGATGTAGCCATTCTCAACCCAGAATTTCCAATCTGCTTCACTCAAAACCCTGAGGGGCTGACCATTGGTTCGATCGTTTAATTTAAAGTTGCTGGATTTGGCGACGGAGGGATTTCCGGGAATGTCCTTGTGGGCATTGTTGGGAATCATTGTGGGGTTCATCGTGCGGTTTTCCATGATAGGGTAATCTGTTTTTTTCTGGAATCAGGCAGGGAAGTGCTTATGTTAAATCCATGCCCCGACATCGAAATTTAGCATGGCTTGATTTAAATCCAATACACTAAATCATCCGGCTTTTCGACCCAAAAACCCGCCACACCTGTATTTATTGTATTCACTCCGTTGATCTGGTGCGCATGATGGGCAATAGACACCTGACTGCGAAATTTGCCCCATGATTCTTCTGTTTTTGGTGGCTGCAGTCGGATGGTTTGGTGGTTTTTACCAACCGGAATCCTCTACGTTGACCGTTAAGATTCAGGGTTTCAGAAGCGCCAAGGGCCAGGTAGGTATCCTGGTCTTCCCGGGTAAAGAGGGTTTCCCGTCTGATAGACATAAAGCGGTTCGACAGGTATTGGTTCCATTGAATGGAACTTCTCTCGTGCATAGTTTCAGTAATCTTCCAAATGGAAATTATGCGGTAACGGTTATGCACGATGAAAACGGGAATAATGAATTGGATGTAAACTTTTTGGGTATTCCCAAGGAGGGTTATGCTTTTTCAGGAAGTGGTGCTGCGTTGTTGGGACCTCCTTCCTTTGAAAAAGCAGCGGTCAGGCTGGAGGCCAACCGTACCATTGATTTGAAATTGAGTTATTGACCAGAGGTAAGGAGGATTCACATTCTCTCAGGGCAACCCGGGCTTGTTTTTGGGGTTAGGTCTTGGGTTGCCGCTCTGGGAATTTTATTTCTGTTTCACTTCAGGACTCCGTCAGCGATCTGTTAATGAATTTCACCAGAGGGACTGCCGCTTAATAATGCTTTAAGATTGATTTAATGCTGTTCTTATTAAGCAGCGTATCATCATCCACCGCTGCAGTTACTGTAAAACTTTTCAATTTCAGGTATTCGAGCCCCGGATGTTCGGGCGAATAACCTTTCGGCGGACGAGATAATTCAGCTTCTCGATCCAGGTCTCCAAAAGTTTTTTTGAAGACAGATGATTTCACAATGGATTTGAATTCATCCAAACAATAGTCGATCTCCTGCCTGATGGTGCTGACCTGCTCGGGCTCCGGCATCCAAATTCCGGCCGCCAAAACTGTTGCCTGGCTCGATATGAAGATAATAACCTGCTGTTGCCGATTTTTTTCCGCCTTTATTCATAAAGACTCCAAAGTTGTTTTTGTACGGTCGTTTATCGTTGCTGAACCGGATATCGCGGTTAATTCGGAATAGACATTTATTCGATTCAATGGGTCGCAGATCGTCGTCCATCAGCTTTAGCGATTCCAACAATTCATGAACGTATTCGTGAAACACTTCCCTGCAGGCTGAATAAGTTGGCCTGTTGGCATCAAACCATTCCTTTCTATTGTTTTTCTTCAGCGCCTTTAAAAACTTAAAAACCGAATGGGTAAGTGAGGGTAAATTTTTCACGTGACGAAGATAGACAATGCCAAGGTTGCCGCTGAAGGAAAACTTTATGATTTCGGTGGTTTTACCGCGTAAAAATTCATTTTTCCATGTTTGGAATAACCTCCGGCGTTACGATTGAAAACGCTATTTTCGCACTTCACATTCTGATTGCAAACTTTAAATTCTCATAATGAAAATTGGTGTCGTTAAGGAAACACGTGATTTTGAAAAGCGGGTTTCCCTTACCCCTGACAGTGTAAAGCTGCTCGTTAAAAAAGGTTATCAAGTCATCGTCGAATCCGGTGCCGGCGCACAATCTTTTTTTTCCGATGAAGAATTCTCTGCCGCAGGCGCATCACTGGTTCCAAGGGATGAAGCCCTGGGTGCCGATGTGGTCCTGAAAGTCAATGCCCCGACCGAAGAAGAGATTTCCCGTATGCGGCAGGGTGCGGCAAGTATTTCTTTCCTGTATGCGCACACCAACAAATCTTTGGTGGACACCCTGAAGTCGAAAAATATTTCATCTTTTTCCATGGATGCGGTGCCCCGTATTTCGCGGGCACAGAAAATGGATGCACTGAGCTCTCAGGCAAATTTGGGTGGCTATAAGGCTGTTCTGCTCGGCGCAAACCACCTGACAAAAATTTTTCCGCTCATGATGACTTCTGCCGGTACCATCACACCCGGCAGGGTATTGATTTTTGGAGCAGGCGTAGCAGGTCTGCAGGCCATTGCCACCGCCAAGCGTCTTGGTGCTGTGGTGGAGGTGAGTGATGTTCGACCTGAAACCAAAGAACAGGTGGAGTCATTGGGTGGACGTTTTCTGGTGGTGGAAGGCGCAGAGGGTGTGAAAACCACCGGCGGCTATGCCAGTGAAGTATCTGAGGATTTCCTCAAGAAGCAGAAACAACTGATCGCCGATAAAATCCGTGAGGCTGATCTGGTGATTACCACAGCGCTGGTGATGGGTAAGAAATCACCAATCCTGGTTACGGAGGAAATGGTGAAGACCATGAAGAAGGGATCGGTAATTGTAGACATGGCTGTTGAGTCGGGAGGCAATTGTGAGCTCTCCGAAATACATAAGACCGTGGTCAAACACGGTGTCACCATTGTTGGTGAGTCCAACCTTCCTTCGCTCCTGGCCACCAATGCGAGTCAGCTTTATGCCACCAACATCAGTACCCTGTTGATGCACCTGTCTACCAAAGATGGTTTTCAACTGGATCAGGAGGAGGAGATCACCAAAGGTGTTCTCATCACCCATGGCGGTGCATTGGTCCATGAATTCACCAAGAAAATTTTAAACCAGTAATTGATCGTTAAACCATATGAGTGCTGAATCATTAATCATTTTGCTGTACGTGCTGGTCCTGGCCAGCTACCTCGGTTTCGAGTTGATTGCCAAAGTGCCACCAACCCTTCACACGCCTTTAATGTCCGGGTCAAACGCCATTTCAGGAATTACCATAGTTGGTGCCATCCTGGCTTGTAACGAGCTCGGCTACACCAGCACTGCCAAGTGGTTGGGCATGGCTGCCCTGGTACTGGCCACAGTGAATGTGATGGGTGGCTACGCTGTTACGGATCGTATGTTGAAAATGTTCAAAAAGAAATGAGCCTGCTAATTTCCATCGCCTACCTGATTGCCTCGGTATTGGTTATCGTGGGCATCAAACTCATGAACAAAACCAAGGATGCCCGGAGAGGAAACTTTCTGTCTGCAGTGGGTATGCTGATTGCCATCGCAGCCACCCTGGTACAGGTTCAATTGGTTACCTATACTGAAATCGCTGTTTGTATGGCAATTGGAACGGCCATCGGACTCTACTATGCATATAAAGTGGAGATGACCCAGATTCCTGAGATGGTTGCTTTGTTCAACGGATTTGGTGGTCTGGCTTCTGTTTTTGTTGGGCTGTCGGATTATTTCCTGCGTACCCAAACCCTTAATGAGGAGATGGGTGCGGTTATTGCCGTAAGTATTATCCTAAGTATTCTTATCGGTGGCGTGACGTTCACAGGATCTATGGTGGCGTTTCTTAAACTCAATGGAAAGATCACAGGATCACCGATTACTTTCTCCGGCCAGCATCTTTTGAATCTTCTTTTGTTATTGGCATTTATTGGTGCTTCCATCCTGGTTTATCTGACACCAGCGGATCCGCTTTTTGTTTACGTTATAACTGGAGTGGCATTGCTTCTGGGCATACTCACGGTAATTCCAATTGGTGGCGCCGATATGCCGGTGGTCATATCCCTCTTAAACTCTTATTCAGGGATGGCTGCCTGTGCGACCGGATTTATTTTGAACAACAACGTGCTGATTGTAGCCGGTTCGTTGGTTGGTGCTTCAGGCATTATCCTGACCCAAATAATGTGTAAGGCGATGAACCGCTCGCTGACGAATGTATTGCTTGGTGGCTTTGGTCAGACCAATGCTGCAACTGCGGCCGATGGTCCTGCCATTGTGATCAAGGAAGTTGGTGTAGAAGAAACAGCCATGCTTTTTGATTCTGCATCGTCTGTTATTGTTGTGCCTGGCTATGGTATGGCCGTGGCGCAAGCGCAACACGTCATCCGTGAATTGATGGAACAATGTGAGAAGCGCAACATTCAGTTTCGCTTTGCCATCCATCCGGTAGCTGGTCGCATGCCTGGTCACATGAACGTGTTGTTGGCGGAGGCGAATGTCCCTTATGATAAATTGGTTGAAATGGAGCAGATCAACGATGATTTTGCCAATACGGACTTGGTTTTTGTGGTGGGCGCAAACGATGTGGTCAACCCTGCTGCCCGCACCAATCCCGCCAGTCCGATCTTTGGAATGCCCATTCTGAATGCCGACAAGGCCAAGACGGTGATCGTTAGCAAGCGAAGCATGGGTAAGGGATATGCCGGCATTGAAAACGAGCTATTTGGTTACCCGAACTGCCTGATGTTGTTTGGTGATGCCAAGCAAACCATCACGAAGGTTGTCGGTGAGATGAAAGAGATGTAATCGTTTTAAATCAATCCGAATGGAATTAATGATTTCTCCAACCGCTGAGGCTCAGGCCGATTGGGTTGCGGAAATGTTAATTGATTTGATTCGTACAAAGCCAACAGCAGTAATATGTATGGCTTCGGGCAACTCACCTGCGAAGACCTGTGCCGCCTTCGTGCAAAAGGTTAAGGAAGAAAAAATTGATGTCTCCGGTTTTCGTTTCGTTGGATTGGATGAGTGGGTAGGAGTGCCGCCACTGTCGAGAGGAGCTTGTCGTTTTGATTTTGAGGAGCGGATATTCAAACCACTTGGAATAGAACCTGAGCGCTGTTTGTTGTTCAATGGTGTTTCAGGGGATTTGTCAGGGGAGTGTAGAAAAATGGATGAAGGCCTTGCCCGGGTAGGCGGAATTGATTTGATGGTGGTTGGACTTGGATTAAATGGTCACATCGGTTTTAATGAACCTGGTGTCTCATGGGGACTTGGGTCGCATGTGATTGAGTTGGAGAAGGAAACCGCGGTGGTGGGACAAAAATATTTTGATCAGCCGATGGATCTGAAATATGGCATCACGCTTGGATTTCGGCATTTAATGGATGCGCGAAAGGTGGTGTTGGTGGTGCAGGGTAAATCTAAAGCTGAGGTATTGAAGCGGGTGGTACAGGAAAAGCCCAATCAAAATTGTCCTGCCAGCATTCTTCAAACCCATCCCGCTGCGATCGTCTCGGCCGATGTTGCTGCGGCTGAATTGGTCAAGGGTTAATTCCGGAATTTTTAAATTTTCTTCTTGAGCATTTCAAGTTCACCGATAGGTTGATGCAGGTGATTATGCTTAACTTGATCGGAATACGAGCGGTAGCTTATGGAACCACTTTACCGAAAAATTTCTTTACGACTGATTCCGGTTTTGTTCGTCTGTTACATTCTGGCCTATTTGGATCGGGTGAATGTCGGCTTTGCAAAATTGTCGATGGGCAACGAGTTATGGTTTTCGGATGAGGTATTTGCCCTTGGCAGTGGTATTTTTTTCATTGGTTATTTTCTTTTTGAGGTTCCTGCCAACTTGTTGATGCAGCGCCTGGGTGCGCGGCTGTGGATGACCCGCATTATGATCACGTGGGGTATCTGTTCTGCGTTGTGTGCGTTGAGCTCCGATCCGATGCACTTCTATTTCTTTCGCTTTTTATTAGGTCTTGCTGAGGCTGGATTTTTTCCTGGAGTGATCTTGTATTTGACGTATTGGTATCCCCAGTACTATCGTGCCAGAATGGTGGCTTTGTTTATGTCGGCCATCGCACTGGCCGGCATCATTGGTTCGCCGGTTTCAGGTTTTATTTTGAGTCGGATGCAGGAATTTGTCTGGCTTAAACCGTGGCAATGGCTGTTTGTGATGGAAGGCATACCCAGTGTGCTGTTTGGACTTGCATTGCCATGGTTGTTAACCGATGGCCCACACAAAGCAGCCTGGTTGTCAGCGCATGAAAAAAAATCGGTGCTGGACCGGTTGGCATTAGAACAGGTGCAATCAAAGGCAAAAGTCCATTCTGTTGGCGCAGCCTTGCGATCGCCGGAGGTGTGGTTGCTTGCCTTGGTTTATTTTTCGATTACCCTTGGACTCTATGGAATTTCTTTTTGGCTTCCTCAGATTTTAAAGACAAGCATCACCACTGATCCTTTTAGGATTGGATTGCTCGCAGCCATACCGTGGATTTGTGCTGCTGCGGGCATGTACGCTTATGGTCGACATTCTGACCTCCATCAGGAGCGACGGCTGCACTTGCTGGCCGTGGCCATACTGGGCATGGTATCTTTTGTTGGTGCCGGATTATTTATGGAGTCGCCGGTGGTGCTGATGGTGTTTTTAAGTCTTGCAACCACTGCGGTGATGTGTTCAATGGCTGTTTTTTGGCCGTTGCCCTCAGCGTTGTTGTCGGGTGTTGGCGCTGCCGCCGGAATTGCGTGGATTAATTCGGTCGGGAATCTGGCTGGTTACCTTAGTCCGGAATTGTTTGTTTGGCTGCGAAATGTTTATTCCGGTAACGCTGCATTGATCACCATCGGAATGGCTATGATGGTTGGGGGACTGATCAGTTTTGTTCTGTTGAAACCGAAAGAATAAGATTCAGTCGTAGGCACTTATCTCATTTTTTCAATTGTTCTTCCAACCGCTTTTTGAATTTGTGGTAGTTCACCGTGATGGTGTGGCGCGGCGTATCGATTTGTCGGAAGTCAGGATTTTTTAATTCCATCTCAATTTTCTTTTTGATGTCGGTGGGGCGTTTCCATTTTCCGGCGAGCTCTCGTGCCATGATTTTGCTTTGCAATTCAGCGCCGGGCCAGATGCATCCCAGCGGTTGGAACAATCCGATAAAATAAAGGGTTGGGTGGTCCGGGTGAAGCATTCTGAGGTAAAGCGGAACGGATCCTTCGGAGTAGTCCAGGAAATTTTTTTCGAAGAAAGGATGGGCGATGATGTATCCGGTGCAAGCCACGATGGTGTCGTAGGATTCGGAGGTGCCGTCCTTGAAAATCACGTTTGTTCCATCAAAGCGATCGATGTCGGGTTTGGGATTAATTTTCCCATGTCGTATGGTAAAAAAGAAATCCTCGTTGATGGTGGGATGATGGGAGCCTATGGGACCGTCGGGATTGGGCAGACCATAATCTGAATTATTGCCGTTTCGGATGAAGAGACTGATGGCGGAAAGTTTTTGCCATAGTGCAGTTGGGAGCCAGTCGAATTTCCGACTGTATACATCTGCCGGTTTACCCATCATGAATTTGGGTGCGATCCAATAGCCGCGGCGCCAGCTAATGTCCACGCGTGACGCTACGCGGCTGCTTTCGACGGCCACGTCGCAAGCGGAGTTGCCGCCGCCGATGACCAACAGCTTTTTGTTGTTGAATCTGGAGAAACGTTTTACCTCGTGTGAGTGAATGAATTCACCTTCAAATTTTCCACGGTATTGGGGCATGCGTGGAAGCCAATGGTGTCCGTTGCAAACGGCCAGTGCATCGAACGTGTGGGATTCTATTTTACCGTTGCAGGACGTTTGAACGGACCATGATTGATCGGACAGCAGGGTGCATTTTTCTACGCGTGTTTGGAATCGGATGTGCGGGTAGAGGTTGAAATTTTTAGCGTAGTCCTGGAAGTATTGTGCGAGTTGGCGGTGCGAAGGGTAGTCGGGGTATTGTGATGGCATCGGAAAATCCAGGTACTGACTCAGGGTTTTGGAGGAGATGATGTGGGTCGTTTCAAAAACAGAGCTGTGTCCGGGGTTTTCGCTGAACACCCAGTTTCCGCCGACCTCGTTTCCGGCGTCGAAAACGGTGATGCGGTGACCTTCATCGAGCAGGTTTTTGGCTGCGGTAATGCCGGACGGGCCTGCGCCGATGATGCAAACGGATTTTGGTATGGAGGTCATGGGTTAGAGGGGTAGTAAGATGGTTATAAATCCGGGACTTTTACTTTGTCTAGGAAGGACGGTTTTTGTGACCTTTTGGAATGTAATGGAGATGACATATTGGGGCGGAATTGGCTGGATTTTGGGTCGATTTTTGACCCACTTTGGGATTTTATAGAAATTGATTAATATTTCAATTTTATGGCCATTAGGCCATTATAATTTCATTATTAAGCTTTTTTAAGATAAAAAATTGATATAAAAATTGATTTTATTGAATAATTTATAATAGTATTTATGTTATAACCTTATCCCATTTTGGAACATTATCAAAAACTTAAAAAATCATATCAAAAAAGGCTTTTAGACATCAGTTGATTGGAAAAAAGTCCCGTTCTTAGTAGTCCTTTTATGACAAAAATGGGACGAAACTGCGCTGATGGCTTTTTAGGGTTGGGGACTGGATTCGGGATTTTTTGATCCATGAAGGGAATAAAGATGAAAAAGCAGCCTAAACGCGCAGAAAACCAAGGTTTCAGGCAAGGGGATTTTCCAATCTTCGGAAGTGTATCTTTTTGCTTTATGCCCATGTTTTCTGGCATTGAGCTTGCCAAACGAGTCCGTATTTGATTGATAGGACCTAAGACCAACCTAGATGGAAGTTTTTACCAGAGTATTTCAATTTCGTCGAATTCAGGAACTAGGCAGCGCTCTTCGCATTTGGGTTTTGTCGGCCGTATTCCTTTTAAGTACCGGAGCGGTTTGGGGGCAGACCCTAAGTGCTGCTTTAACGGGTACATACGGAACTGCTTCTAGTTACGATCACGGGTGCTCCGTTCATTTATAATGGCAGTGCGATTACCCCTGCGACGGTATCGGTTACCGGGGCTGGTGGTCTGAATGAGACACCTGTTGCGGTTTATGTCAACAACACTAATGCTGGTACAGCGAATGCGAGCTACACCTATGCAGGTGATGAGAACCACGAGGGCAGCAGTGACAGTGAGGATTTCACCATTGGCAAGGCCATCGCTACTATTACTGCATCAAACAAATCCATTACTTACGGCGAACCTATTCCTGAATTCACTGCAGTCGAATCAGGCAAAGTAGGAGATGCTTTTGTATACACTTTATCTTCTGAGGCTAAAATATTAAGTGATGTTGGCACCTATGCTATTACCGTTGGTCTAGGTTCGAACCCGAACTATAATGTGGCCACAACTAATGGTTTATTGACCATCACCCCCGCCACACCAACCCTCACCCTCACCGGTGGAGAATTTAACTACAGCGGAAGTGCAATCGCTGCAACCACTACACTCAAGGGTGTAGCAGATGAAGCGCTTACCCCTGCCGCTAAAGTGTTCTACCAGGGTTCTTACATCACCAGTAACTCAAATGCTGCCTATGCGCAATCCGAAACAGCACCGATAGAACCTGGTACCTACTCAGTAACTGCCTCCTTCGAGGGTAATAAAAATTATAACCCCGCAACAGCCGGACCGGTAACCTTAACCATCGTCGATAAGGTGAAACCAGTAGTGGTCACTAAGGATATTACCGTGAAGCTTGATGCAAATGGCGTTGCCTCTATTGCTGTGGCAAACATCGACAACAACTCTACCGATAACCATCAGGTTCTTTCTAGAGTTCTGAATAAAACCAGCTTCAATTGTGACAACCTCGGAGAGAACAAGGTTGCCTTAACGGTGACCGATCTAAGTGGAAATACTGCTACCGCCACCGCAACCGTAACTGTCGTTGACGAAATTAAGCCCGCAGTTACCGCTGCAGCCGACATCAATACGACAACTTCATCCGACGACACAGCTAACTGCACTGTATCAGTTGTAATTCCTAATGCCACTTCATCTGACAATTGTAGTGTGACATCCCTGACATGGGTAATGACAGGGGCTAAAACTGCCGATGGTAATGGACAGATTGGTACAATTACATTCCCTATCGGAACCACCACCATCGTTTATACGGTTAAGGATGCTTCCAACAACACGTCTACAGATGAAATGGTCGTTACCGTTACCGATGATGAGAAGCCAACCTTCTCTACTCCAGCGTCCATTACCCGGAAAACAGATGAGGGCTCTCTTCAGTATACAGTAAATGCAACCGAATTGGATGCAATAAATATTACTGACAACTGCTCCGTAGCCAAAATTGAATATGAACTTACCGGCGCCACCAAAGGAAATGGCGACAACACATTGGCTGGAGTGAAAATGGAGTTTGGTTTAACCACCATCACCTGGACCGTGACCGATAAGGCAGGCAACGCTACAACTGCAACAACATCCATCAACGTAAATGCAGTGAACTCACAGATGTTGACACTTAATGCAGCACCAGCAGCTGTGCAGTACAGCGATAATGTAACCTATACCGCTCAAATCAAACCTTGGACGGGCTCGGGTGACCTGACGCCATCCGGTTATGTTGAATTCACTACCAACGGAGTATTCATGGGTAGGGCAGAGGTAGGTACAAATGGCGAGGCAACTCTGGTTGCTCCGTTGATTGAATCCAAATTCGATCAATCCTCCTATGATAATAATCGTCCTACTGCAGGTCTCTTGATGCCAGGATCTAAGGAAATCACCGCTGTTTTCAAATCTGCAAACAATAATTATCAAGACATAAGTAATACTCTTCAGAATGGCTTGTCGATTCTTGAAGAAGAGTCTTTAATTACACTTGATAATTCAAGGACCTATTTCTCTGCTGATCCTGTAACAGGTAAAGCCACCATCAGCATGAAAACTTCTGTCCAGGATGCACTTGATAATTCCAATGGTGACATCCGAAATAGCATGATTCAATTCATGGATGCTGAAACTGGTAAATCTATTTCAATTGGAACATTATTACCTGTTACACTTGAAAATTCCTCAGACCTCACTAAGGGAAGTACGACCTATAACTTTGAGCAACAACTCAATAATCAACCCGGTCGCCAGTGGCTCGTATGGCCTAAGGCATCCAACTACTACAAAGGGGATGATCGCCTTAACATGAATATTCTTACACTTGGTGTGCCGGGCTTAGAATTTTTATCAGGATCAGGTTTTATCATTCAGCAAAACTCAACTGGTGCATTAGCGGGTACTGCAGGACAAAAGATGAATTTTGGTTTCCATATGAAGTGGAATAATTCAGGTCAGAATCTGCAAGGTCAATTGAATATACTTTACCGTCGTATTGAAAACGGAGTAACCAGGCTTTACTTGATAAAGAGTAATGCAATCGAAGGTACTGTTATAGGTGCGAGGACTTTTGTAGATAGTGATGGAACGGAGCGAGCCTATACCACCAGCAATACAATCACCACCAAGGCTTCACTTATTGATATCACTGACGAAGGAAATCCAATCAGCGTCGCTGGTAACCTCTTACTTAACTTCACAGCTTGGGATGATCGATCATTGGGTTCACAAGGTGATTGGGATAAAGTTTCAGTGGAACTACGTCGAGGAACAAATAATGAATTGGTATTCACCAACAATTTTGACGGATCGGCTTCAACTGCAAGTAATATCCGTAGTGGTAACATCAATGTCCGTGACGCAAATACCTCTACACCTGAGGCCTGCTCAACACCAAGATCACTGGCAACCGATTTCATCACCTCTGGTTCAGCCAACTTAAACTGGTCTTTGGTGGCGGGTGCTACTGGTTACAACGTTCAATACCGGGTACAAGGTGCAAGCGATTGGATCCAGCTCTCTGGCATCCCAACCATGCCGTATGCTTTAAATGGACTTACTCAGGGCACTTCTTATGAATGGCAAGTTCAAACGGCATGTCTCGGATCAATGAGTCCATTCTCGACAACCATGTTCTTTACTACAGGAACTGTTTGTTCTGCTGTACCTACAGGCCTGAGTACTTCAAATGTTGCCAACACCAGCGCTCAACTAAGCTGGGTAGCAGTATCAGGTGCAGTTAGCTATAACATCGAATACCAAATCCAGGGTGGTACATCGTCCTTCATATTTGGTGTTACCTCCACTGCTTATACCCTCAATGGTCTATCCGAGGCAACCACCTACAACTGGAGGGTGCAGTCAGTTTGTTCAAGTGGTCCTGGAGCATTGTCGCCTTATTCGAACTTCACAACCACCACCAGCTGTCTGCCTACCGGAATTGTGGCGCAAAACGTAACGACGGAATCAGCTAAAATCAGCTGGAATACGGTTCGCTCAGCTAAGTTTTACACACTTCAATACCGTGAGTCACGAAGCACTACCTGGTCTACTCCTGTCACTGTTAGCACTGGAACCAGCTATGATATGCTCGGTCTGAAATCTGGTACCGCCTATGTGGTTGGTATAGCCGCTGATTGTAATGCTCAGGGTCTTGTGACCGCTTCATTCACCACGCTGGTGGGCTGCGATGCAACATCCTTGGTCGCTAGTGGCATAACAGCATCGACCGCTACTCTTTCCTGGGTAGGCCCTGCAGGCGCTACGTTTAACCTACAGTACAAATTGAACACGGCTGCAGCTTGGACAGCAGTAGATGGAATCACTGCAGGTAATTATGGTCTCACAGGTCTAAGCACGCAGTCAACCTACAACTGGCAAGTCCAGGCTGTATGCAATGGAACGGAAGGCAACTGGTCGGCCATTGCCTCCTTCAAGACGACTTCTGTTGCGGCTTGTCTTACGCCTTCAGGATTGATTGCCTCAAACATTACTGGAACTAGTGCAACCTTTAAATGGGGTGCTGTTACCGGGGCGAAGTCTTACAATGTTCAATACCGCTTGTTTGGAGCGACTACGTTTACTGTGGTACCCGTTACGAAAAATACCTTAAACCTTACCGGTTTGGTTGCTGGAAAGCAGTACGAATGGAATGTGCAGACCGTGTGTACTACCGGTAACTCAACGGTATCCGCAATCAATTCCTTCAATACCATAACCCCATGTGCTCCGTTCAACCTGTCTGTCTCGTCCATCAGTACAAGTGCTGCGACACTCAATTGGTCAGGATCGGGTTCCAATGCGACCTATCGTGTTGAATACCGCAAGCGTGGATCATCGTCCTACATTGCCGCTGTAATCTCAACTACCTCGTCTGCCCTCACCAGCTTAGCCGCCGGAACCACCTACGAGTGGAGGGTGACATCGATCTGCGACGGTAAAAATGGATCAACCGTTAATGGACCTTCCTTCACCACTCTTAAGAACGGATCTGGCAGATCTGCTGAAGATGTTGATACCACGGATGAGAATGTCTTTAATCCTTCGATAACAGCTCGCCCTAACCCTACCCACGGACCGGTTTCAGTAAAAATCTCAGGATTCTATTACGAGCCTGTCATGATCAGGGTAACCGATATGCGTGGCGCGATCATCTTCAAACAGGAAGTTCAGTTCCACCCTGATATGCAGTCCATCGATCTGAATCTGGAAAATGCTCCTGTAGGAATGATCTTTATCCAGGCAATCCAGGGCAACACGACCATCACCGAACGTGTGGTTAAGAATTAAATAAAAAGAGCTGCCGACATCAAACCGGCAGCTCTCTTTTTCACCTCAGCAATCTATCCCCCTCATTCTCTTCTTTCCCTCACTGCCTCACCTTCATCACACCTTGCATCAATCTCCAGTGCGCAGGGAAAGTGCAGATAAATGGATAATCACCCGCCGCAGCAGGTGCCTTGAATCTCAATCGATAAATCTGACCACCATTCACCAACGGGGTATAAAAAAGTACTTCAGGTAGGGAAGGGATATAATTTTTTTCAACCCCCTTTGGATCCTGAAGCATTTTGTCGGCTGCCTTGCCAACCTTTTCCTGATTTCCTGGCTTCACTATGACCAGGTTGTGTTGCATGGCATCAGGATTTTCAAGGACCAACTCTATGTTTTCTCCCGGCTTCACGGTGAATTCAGTCAAATCAAATTTCATAGCGTCTTTTATGGTCTTGATGCGAATCACCCTGGCTGCTGCCGTGGCTGCAGGTTTAACGACCCCCCATGCTTCCATCAGTTTCTTCTGATTTTCATCTGGGCTTTTCAGGGCAAGCAAATAGGCTTTTGAACCTGCTGAAATCTTAACATTTTTCTTTCGGAAATTCCATCCATCAGCAGCTGCCTTGTATAAAGCCTTACGATCTTGCTCAGGCAACCGCTCTGCCAACTTCATAACCGATACCAACGAATCTGCCGAAGCCACTGAAGCATAACCCCTCACAGCCCTCAACAATCCAAATTGGCCAACGGTAGGTGGATCAGAAAAACGGACAGTCTGACGAAAAAAATTATTCCGTTCATTGCCCTCAGCGACTTCACCATTGCGGTCAATCTGAACGGTCAGCGAATAATCGCCAGGGATATCCGTTGAAAAGGCAAGGTTTCCTACCCACGGTCCGTTGATGTTTTTTTCAATCCAAACACTTTTACCTGCTGGAATACCTCCCTTAAAATTCCTGCTGAGCTGTTCCTGCTTCAATCCATTGCCCTCAAAGCGCACATAAAAAGGAACAAATTTTCCGGTATCAAGATTTTTGGTACCCTGATTCAAAATTTCGACCGAAACATTAATACGCTCGCGAACGGCAGGGGAGGATGGCTCAACCTTAACACTTTTTACGACGAGGTCAACGCCTTCCACAAGTTCCTTTTTTCCAACTGGTGTTTCCTTCTCCTCCTGAATTGCCTTCACCTCATTTGTCTTATCTGTCCTACGCTCCAGTCCAAGCCTTTTTAGATACTTCTTCATCAGCTTTCCATTTTCGGCGGTAAAAACGCATGAAAATGCATCAGGAAACCATCTATCCTCGCTGCCACCCAATTCATCCAGTTTTTTAAAAATCGCCTGCTCTGCCTCTGGAGTGATGGTCGATTTTGAAAGCAACAACAAAGCATTCAAAACCACCAATTCATCCCGATGATTCAATAATCCTGATTCAAGAATTTTTTTGGTGGTGTTAGCACCCGGGTCCATAGTTTTCAACGCATTTTTCACCACCTCCGGCTGTGGATGACGTAACGCAACATTCAGTGTAGCCTCATCCAATCCATCCAATCCCTTCATCGTCCATAGGGCATGAACAGCAGTAGGATTAATCCCGATCTCATCAACCTTTGTCGATGCAACCAATTCAGCGAGTTGTGGTAGCACATCTTTATTTCCACGTTCTACCAAAAGCCGCTGTGCCTGCATACGCCAAAACATATTATCACTGCCCAATGCTGTAAGCAATCCATTGACATTCGATCGGTTCAATGCGAGGGGTACATAAGGAGCTGCTTTTCTATGTGAAACTCTGTAAATCCTCCCATGGGTATAATCGCGCAAATCAGTTTCATAGGCATTCCCAGTACCATTATCAAAACCCTGCGGCACCGGATTGTGTTGAATAATAAAACTGTACCAATCTGCTACCCAAACCGCGCCGTCCGGACCTGTTTCCGCAAACACCGGAGAGAACCATTCGTCTGCTCCAGCCATAAGGTTAAAGGATTCAGCATCGTAATAGTCCGTACCGCGTCTGATTAAATTGTTTTGATGCAAAACATGACCTGTTGGTTCAGCCACAAAAGCCATCTGGTTCCAATATTTTTTTGGAAATGCACGTGCCGTATAAAAATTGTGTCCCGCCGCTGCAGTAAATCCACCAAAGGCATCGACCTGCCGGACTTTGGTGGTGATGGGTTTCATATCGCGATGGGTGTCCGTACTTCTGCTGCCATTCTCTGTTCTTCCATCGGAATTGAAATATGAATTTGGAATGGCCATGTACCAACCATGTGAATTATTGGCTGTTGACCCGAAAACATCATTCGTTTCATTAAATGAAAATCCCCATGTATTGTTTGAGGTTGAAGTCATCCACTCCATCCGAGAGCCATCCGGCTTAAACCGGAAAAATCCCTGGCCAAACTTAAGGCTGTCGCCTTCTTGTAATTTTCCTTTGAATCCAGAGTAACCCACACATCCCCAGATCCAGTTGTCGAAACCATAATGCAAATTGGAGGGACCGGCATGGGTATCAAATGTTCCAAATCCGGTAAACAATTTTTTCTTCACATCGGCAACATCATCACCATCGGTATCCTGTAAAAAGAGCATATCGGGTGCCTGTGAAACAATCAACCCGCCGTTTGCGAAAACCATTCCGGTAGGAATGCTTAATCCATCAGCAAATTTTTTAAATCGATCGGCTTGCCCATCCCCGTTGGTGTCTTCACACATTAAAATATAATCTCCACCGCCACTGTCTTTTCTTTCGTTTGGATAATCCTTGGTGATCAACACAAACAACCTACCGCGTTCATCCCATGTTAAAGCAATTGGATGTTGCACATTAGGCTCTGCTGCAAACAACTCTAGTCTGAATTGCGGCGGGACCTGAATATGCTTCATCGATTCTTCCGGTGTTAACGGCATTTGCTGTAGTTGCTTTCCCGGGCGTTGCTCGTAGTTGGGCAGTCGGGCCTCTCTGTATTCAAACGGCTTAGGACTCCTGGCTTCAAAAGCAACTCGGGCTTCCTGAGGAACAACCCACAAAACAGCATTAAACAGCAAATCATGAAATCCCGACTGACTCCAGGTATTTTCATCATGACCGTAGGCCGTATAAAATACTTTTCCTTTTCCGTGTGTTCTTACCCAGGTGTAGGGCTCTGTTTTTTCCCCTGGCTTATCATTCTCCTGATCTTTTTTGATGGTTCTTGTGGCCAACACCTGATTGTCGGGTTGCAACTGAGTATGGAGATAAGTTTCATCCCAGGAAGTGAAAGGCCTCAGTCCTTTCATCACCGGATGTTCCGTTTGAACGATATCGGCTCTTACTGAATCCATGGTGTGGCGCCAAAACTGTCCGCCAACCATTTTAACATACTCCTGTGAATTTCTGAAACAGTATGAGGCACAATGTACCGGAATCAACCCCTTGCCGGATGAAACAAAGTCCAGAAGCGCTTTCTCCTGGTCAGGTGCGATTTCATTCCAGTTGGCGTAAATCATGATAGCATCGTACCACGAAAGATTTTCAGGATTTAAATCTTTCAGGTCTTCGGTGTAGGTGAAGTTGATGCCACGCGGACCGAGGGCGGCCATTAGCGAAGGCAGTCGATCCATGGGTCGGTGGTGACCTTGGTCGCCCAAAAACAAAACTTCAATTCTTTTTCCGCTCTGTCCAAACGTCAGCAACGGAAGGAACAAAATGACCAACAAAAATTTTTTCATGGAATTAGGTTTCAAAGTGCGTTAAAATCAGGAATCTGAATGATTTCGCCTCCTTTTAGGGCGGACTGATGGGCGAGAATGCCTACAGACGTCCAATTGGCGGATTGTGCAGCATTGGGGAAAGGATCACGGTTTTCCATCAAGGCCGTAACAAATTCATGGGCGAGGTGCGGGTGTGAACCGCCATGACCTGCTCCCTGGGTGAAGCTCAAATGGGTATTGTCAGCAATATCATAAACACCCTTGGTGGTGAAAGGCTGAATGGGCTCTGGTAACAAATGCGCATAATCCGGTACCGTAACTTTTCTAGGGATCTCATGTTCCGGAAGTTTTGCCGTGTGCAGCACATGCTGCTCATGTTCAATCAGCGACCATTCAAAGGATTTTTGACTGCCGTATACTTCAAAACTTTCACGGTATTGACGCGCAACATCAAACAACGAGCGATATACATAAGCGCTCAGATCGCTGTTTTTGAATTTGATGTGTGCCGATTCAATGGCGAATGGGGATTGATGAATTTTGGCCAATTCTTCCCGTATGGTACCAGATCCAAAACTAGACACATAGGCAGCGTCAAGTTTTAGCAGACCCGCTACAGGCCCGACACAGTGCGTTGCATAGTGCATTGGAGGTAAACCAGGCCAGTAATCGGGCCAACCGTCCATATCCTGTTGATGAGAAGCCTTTAGAAACTGAATTTTACCAAGTTCTCCTTTTTGATACAGCTCTTTTACATAGAGAAATTCTCTTGAGTAAACCACCGTCTCCATCATCATATATTTTTTACCGGTGGACTTACATGCTTTTACAATCTCCATGCATTCCTCAACGGTGGTGGCCATTGGAACGGTGCAGGCAACATGTTTTCCAGCATACAATGCCTTGAGCGACTGCTCGGCATGATTGGGAATCGGAGAATTGATGTGAACAGCATCGACTGCTTTGTCATGCAACAATTCATCATAGTCCGAATACCGCTTCTCAATATTAAAAGCCTTTCCAATGGCCTCCAGTTTATCTTTCGATCGTTGACAAACGGCATACATGTTTGTGTTGGGATGTCGTTGATAAATGGGAATGAACTCGGCTCCAAAGCCCAGTCCAACGATGGCCATATTGATCTTTTTCATAGTAGGGATTGTAGGTGTTTAAAACTGTCGCGCATCAGGTCTGATTCAGACACAAACATTTTGCGCCAAATGTTTGCTGCTGAAAGTTTAGGACTGAATGCTTCAATACTCAGCATGCCTTCGTAATTGATTTGATGAAGGGTTGATAAAATTTCACGGAAATTAATATGTCCTTGGCCAAGCGTTGACCGATCGTTTTCTGAAAGCTGCACATGAACGAGCCAGGGTGCTAAATGGTGAATGGCTTCGGTAAGGCTTTTCTCCTCAATGTTTGCATGAAAGGTGTCGAACATTACCTTACAGGCCGGGTGGTCAACTCTTTTGATAAGTGCAATAAGCTCTTCCGAACAGGTAACCAGGTAACTCTCAAAACGGTTGAGATACTCTAACCCTAGAACAATCCCTTGGTTTTGCGCATACTCAGCAAGTTCCCTTAGGTTATCAGCAGCCCATCCAAGTTCCTCCTCACGAGCAGGCTTTCCGGTGAAGACACCCAGCGCGGAGTGGAAGGGTCCGGTCAACAGCTTTGATCCCAGCACCGCCGCACAATCAATGGCCATCTTATTCCTTTCAAGAGTTTTAGCTCTTAGCCCTGCATCTGAACTGATCTGGTTGAATTCCGGTCCATTTAAGGTCACGGCCACCGGACGTAGTCCAAGCTCTTCCAGTTTCTTTCTCCATGGCCTCCAATAGGATGGGTCGGTTCGGAAAATTGGGATTTCAACTCCCTCAAAACCGATAGAGCGAATCTCTTCCAATACAGGAAAAAGGGTTTCATTGATTTCTGTCCCCCACAAAAGCAAATTCATTCCGACAATATTTCTATTCATGGATTCGGCTTTACTTGCAAATACGAGTTTTTGAACAGAAATTCAAATTCAAGCGGATGTAACCGGATGAGAATTTCTTTTTTCGGTCCGCCCTTAACCACATTAATTTCAAATGAGAAACCCCTTTCACCTTTTGCTGGTCCTACTGATTATTTTTGCTTCTGCTGGTCAGGTTTATAGCCAGTCTGCCGTGAGCAAAAAACTTCGCCATGTCGTTATGTTTGGTTGGAACCAGGATGCCGATCCTGCTCAGATTTCAAAGATTGTGGATGCCTTTGGTGCTCTTCCATCTAAAATTGCTCTGATAAAGGGTTATGAGTGGGGAACCAACAATAGCCCCGAAAAATTGAACCAGGGTCTTACCCATTGTTTTTTTCTGACGTTTAATTCCGAGGCTGATCGTGATGCCTATCTGGTCCATCCGGCGCATCAGGAGTTTGTGAAGCTATTAAAACCTGCTCCCGCCAAAGTCACGGTTTTGGACTACTGGACCAATTAAAATTCCACACAATCTTTAGTGTGTCCGGCAGGGCTTATTCTTCTGCGGGTTCCTTATTTTCGTGCCAATTAAGGTTCGGTTGACTTGAATTTTTATTTTGGTTCAAACCGAGATGCCTGCGCTAAACATGACCTCGTTTCAAACAAGCCATCTTCGATCCCTGGAGTCCGAGGCGATATTCATTTTAAGAGAGGTTGTAGCGCAGTTTAAAAATCCAGTTCTCTTATTTAGTGGTGGTAAGGACTCCATCACACTTTTTCATCTTGCACAAAAAGCATTCTATCCTTTACCTGTACCTTTTTCGCTGCTTCACATCGATACCGGACATAACTTTCCTGAAACCCTGGCGTTCCGAGATGCTTTGGTTGAAAAATTCGGTCTTCGTCTGATCATACGAAAAGTACAAGACACAATCGCTGAACGCGGTTGGCAAGAAGCGCAGGATCGATTCCCAAGCCGCAACTGGCTCCAGACCTTTACTTTGCTGGATGCCATCCGGGAATTTGGATTCGATGCTTGCATTGGAGGCGGAAGGAGGGATGAAGAGCGTTCCCGGGCCAAAGAACGAATCTTTTCGGTGCGCGATTCGGAAGGAAAGTGGGATCCCGGTCTTCAGCGCGTTGAACTCTGGAATATTTTTAACGGCAGAATTCATCAAGGGGAGAATGTCAGGGTATTTCCGATTAGCAACTGGACAGAGTTGGATGTCTGGGAGTTTATCCAAAAGGAAAAAATCGAACTGCCCTCCATCTACTTTGCGCATCAGCGTCAAATGATATTATGGAAAGATAAATGGCTTGCTGTTTTTCCATCACTGAAAATTGAATCCACTGATCACATTGAAACACTTTCTGTGCGCTACCGAACCGTTGGCGATATGACCTGCACTTCTGCCGTTCCCAGTCATGCCTCCAATGTGAAGGAAGTGATCCAGGAACTTCAAAATACAAGAATCAGCGAGCGCGGTCAGACCAGAATCGACGATCAGGTCACTGATGCAGCAATGGAGGATCGTAAGAAAATGGGTTATTTCTGATTGCTGAATATGGAGGTGCTTCGATTTCTTACAGCAGGAAGTGTGGACTCAGGCAAGAGCACTTTGATCGGTCGACTTTTGTTTGATAGCAAGAATATCCCTGACGATCAGTTACAGGAGCTCTCTTCTCTATCCGGTGGTCAACCAAATCTTGCACTTGTTACCGATGGACTGCGCGCCGAACGGCAACAAGGCATCACCATTGATGTAGCCTACCGTTACTTTTCATCACATAAAAGGAAATTCATTGTCGCCGATGCCCCTGGTCATCAGGAGTTTACCCGAAATCTTTTTACCGGCGCCAGCAACTGTGCCTTAATGGTCATTTTGATTGAGGTCAATCGACCATTTACCGAACAGACGCGACGTCATTGTATGGTTGCTGCACTGTTGGAGATTCCGTTGGTGGTGGCTGTCAATAAAATGGACTCGGTTGATTACAGCGAACAACTTTTCAACGAGTTAAAGGAAAAATTTATCACGACCATGGCTTCGCTCCGGATGCGAGAGCCTGAATTTATACCGGTCAGTGCCGTAAAAGGTGATAATGTGGTGGAAAGATCAGCCAACATGTCCTGGTATAAGGGTCAAACCCTTTTAGAATTTTTGGAAGCTTTCCAGGTTAGAGAAAATGAGACGGCATCTGTGTTGCGTCTCTACGTTCAAAATGTTCTTTCTGTCCAAAAAAATGAGAAAGCCATAACCGGTCGTATTCAGCGTGGGGCAATAAAGGCTGGGGATCTGATTATTTCAGCCAATACAGGTGAAAAGTACACGGTAAAAAACATCTTTTCACTCGGCGAAAAATCAGAACAAGCCAATTCGGGCGACAGCGTTACGCTTACTTTTGAAGAGGATAACATGTGTAATCGGGGCGAACTTCTTTGTAAACCTGGAGAAGGACCAAGTCCGATCAATGAATTCATCGCAACCATTTGCTGGTTTGATGATTCGATGCTAGAGGCAGGTACACAATTTTTGCTTCAGTATGGCACAAACCTGGTTCCCGCAGTTGTTCGTTCCATCAACTCAAAAACAGATATCCATTCTTTTCAGCAAATTGCCTGCTCCAATGTCATATCCATGAATGATGTTGCAGAGGTATCCATAACAACGGAACAACCCGTAACGCTCGAGGCCTATTCCGCGCTCCAACAAACCGGTGTGGGTATTCTGATTGACACCCACAGCAACCGAACCGTCGCAGGAATTCTTAGAAGATAAATGTCAGAAGAACCAATCACCAATTCACCCCACCCATCAGGAACCCCGTCTGAGGCAACCCGCTGGAAGACCTTGGCCAGGTTGATTGCCTATTCAGTTGGTCTGGTCCTGATCATTTCTTTTTGGTTCGCATGGTCTGATGAAGGTTTTTCCGGATTGAACAAAACAGATTTTACTTTTTTGCTGGTAGCAGGGTTCCTGGCTCAGTTGGTCGATGGCGCGTTGGGAATGGGCTATGGAATCACCGGCGCAACCATTCTACTTTCTTCCGGCGTCAATCCTGCCATGATCAGTGCCGGCATCCATACTTCAGAGTTATTTTCATCCGGGCTCTCCGGCTATTCACACTATCGTTTTGGAAACGTGGATAAAAATTTGTTCCGTCAGCTCCTTGTTCCCGGAGTAATCGGCTCAATCATAGGAGCAATTCTCATCATCGTTCTGGGTAATGAACTTGGTTCAATGGTCAGGCCACTGCTTGCTGCATATACGCTATTCATGGGAGTTACACTTTTGGTGCGTGCTTTCCGCACCATCCAGCACGAAAAGGATTTTAATAATTACCGTGTACTGGCAGGTGCTGGTGGTTTTCTGGATGCTTTCGCCGGCGGCGGATGGGGACCGGTAGTTACCTCCACCCTGATCTCAAAAGGACACACCCCAAACACCACCATCGGTACAGTAAGCCTCACTGAATTTTTTGTCACGCTTGCCTCCTCCATAACCTTTGTCTTCTTTCTTGGCATCAGCCACTGGCAGGTTATCGCAGGCCTCATTCTCGGTGGCCTGATCGCTGCACCGGTTGCTGCATTAATCGCAGGACGAATCCCGCGTAAAATCGCCATGGTTTCACTGGGTATCCTGGTAGTGATCTGGAGTGCTCGGATTCTATTCACGCTTCTCTGAATTCCTGAAATCAGCGCTCGGAACGGTTTGATGGAGGTTTCCTTTTGACCTTAAAAGGTTAAATTTACCTGACACCTTATTACGACTGCATGAAAAAAGTATTTAAAGTACTAGGTCTATTTTTTCTTGGGCTGGTTACAGCCTGTACACTTTTGTTGGCCTTTGTCTATCTACGTTCAATGGTCAATTCCTCCAACAATATGGCCTTGCTTGGTCCGGAGGCTCCTGTGTTGATCTCCGGCAAACAGTCATTCAGGGATTTGAATAAAAATGGAAAGCTTGATCCCTATGAAGACCATCGAAAACCTGTTGAAGATCGTGTGACGGATTTGCTTTCACAGATGACCATCGAGGAAAAAGCAGGCGCTATGTTTATCCCTATGGCAGCCATGAATGAGGATGGTTCCCTGAGTGAACACACCACCATTACTAATCCGTTGTCACTCGCTTTTGAATCCAATTCCGCTCTCGTTGTAAAAAAGCATATAAATCATGTGAACACGCTTCAATCGCCTTCACCCCGAGCCATGATCTTGTGGCACAACCAAATTCAAAAATTAGCGGAACGAACCCGCCTTGGTATTCCGGTGACGCTTGCCACCGATCCAAGACACGGTGTAGCCAACACGGTTGGAGCCAGCATCGTCACTCCGTTTTTTTCTGCATGGTGCACGCCACTCGGTCTGGCAGCCATTGGTGATACGGCTTTGGTCAGGGAATTTGGAGACATTGCCCGCCGCGAATACCTGGCCATGGGTTTCAGGTTGACGCTTTCTCCTATGGCTGACCTGGCTACCGAACCAAGGTGGGGTAGAATCAATGGTACATTTGGTGAAGATGCCAACCTCGCCGCTAAACTGACCAAAGCCTATATCCTTGGTTTCCAGGGAGATTCCATAGGTCCCGGCTCGGTTGAGTGCATGGTGAAACATTTTGCGGGTGGTGGTCCACAACTGGGTGGCAGAGACGCTCATTTTCCACCCGGCAAACAGAATTATCCCGGCAACAATTTTAAATACCACCTCATTCCATTTGAAGAGGGAGCTTTTCCTGCAAACGCAGCTCAGGTAATGCCATACTATGGGATTCCAGTCGGGCAAACCGGTGAAGACGTTGGCTTCGGTTACAATAAGTCGATCGTTACGGGAATGTTGCGCGAGCAGTATGGATTTCAGGGAATCATCTGCACGGATTGGGGTTTGGTCTCTGATGTTTCCTTTGCAGGCATCACCATTAAACCTGCCTCCGCACACGGCGTCGAAAATCTTTCTATTCCTCAGCGCGTACAAAAAATTTTGGATGCGGGTTGTGATATGTTTGGAGGCGAAGCTATACCGGAAGTAGTGGTGGAGTTGGTTAAATCCGGTCAAATCCCGGAGGCGCGATTGGATGAATCTGTAAGGCGGATTTTAAAAGAAAAATTTAAACTCGGCTTGTTTGATAATCCCTATATCGAATTGAGAGGGGAGAACTACGTCAATCGTCCGAATTACCGAAAGAAGGGCGAAGAATCTCAGCGCAGATCTCTGGTGTTGCTGAAGAATGAATCCATATTGCCGCTGAAAAATGGTGTGAAAGTTTTCTACAGCGGATTTTCTGAGGAGGCAATTGCCTTGCAGTCCGATGCTGTGGGTTCTGCGGAAGAGGCTGATGTGGTGGTGATTAAAATTAAAACCCCTGAAGGATCAGTGGAATACGATTACTTGCTTGAACGCGTGTTTACACCGGGTACCCTTGCTTTTTCGGCGGAGGAAGAAAGTGGACTGCTGGCACTGATGAAGCAAAAGCCAACCGTAACGGTCATCAATCTGCAGCGACCCGCCGTGATTCCGGGAGTCAACCAGCATACCCGGTCACTCATCGCTGATTTCTCCAGTCGCGACGACATCATTCTTGAATTGATACATGGTGTATTCAAGCCAGAGGGCAAGCTACCTCTTGATCTTCCTTCCTCAATGAAGGCAGTCGAAGTTCAGATGGAAGACCTGCCCTTTGATACTGAAAATCCTTTGTATCGGTTTGGTCATGGACTCACGTACCAGGAAAATTGAATGGATCAGACTGGAACATCACTTTATCTCTTTTCACTTAAAAAAAATTAAATCTCCAACATGAAGCGAATAGATTTTTTACAAAAAGCACTTTTGGCTGCCGGAGGCCTAACGGCTGGTGCGCTCTCTTCCGCACGCGCTGGTAATCCGGAAGTCATTCCTAACCCGCTACCGCCGGCCGATCCGGAGGCACTGAATATTTTTGAGTTGGAGCAGGTAGCGAAGGAAAAGCTCCCGACCATTGCGTACGACTATTATCGAAGTGGTGCCTGGGATGAAGTAACCCTGAAGTCCAATCGGGAATCCTATGAGAAGTTGAAGATCCATTATCGGGTACTGGTAGATGTGGCCGACCGCGATCTTTCCACCACCGTATTCGGTCAAAAAATTTCTTTTCCGATCATGGTTGCACCTACTGCGTTTCATAAGTTGGCGCATCCCGATGGTGAGCTTGCCACAGCTCGGGCAGCGGTGAATACTGGAACGATAATGACCTTAAGCAGTCTTTCCACCACAACCATAGAAGAGGTAGCGGCTGCAACGAATAAAAATTTCTGGTTTCAACTCTACATCAATAAGAACAGGGAGTACACACGTGATTTGGTAGCCCGCGCTGAAAGTGCAGGTGCTAAGGCATTGGTGGTCACCGTTGATACACCGATGTGGGGACGACGGGAGCGCGATGTTCGCAATGGATTCCATTTACCGCCTGGTCTGTCGGCTATAAACCTGGTGAAGTATGACAAAGATGCGGTGGCGAAAGGTCAGACCGGTGCCGGCCTCGGTCAATCGTTTGCCTGGATGCTGGATGCAACGTTACAGTGGAAGGACATGGACTGGCTGGCGGGCATCACCAAACTTCCCATTATCATTAAAGGAGTTTGTCGGGCCGATGATGCACGCATCGCACTACAGCATGGTGTAAAAGGAATTGTGGTTTCCAATCATGGCGGAAGGCAAATGGACAGTGCGCCGGCAACCATCGATGTTCTTCCCTCTATTGTAGACGCGGTTGGAAATGACCTGACGGTTTTGATGGATGGTGGTATCCGCCGCGGGCTGGATGCCATGAAAGCCATCGCCCAGGGTGCCAAAGCGGTGCTCGTCGGTAGACCAGTGCTCTGGGGACTGGCGGCCGGCGGACAGGTTGGCGTGGAGAAGGCCTTGACCATTTTACGTACAGAGTTGGATTTGGCGATGGCGCTAAGCGGTTGCCGGAATGTTCGTGAAATCAACCGAAACTTATTGGGTTGAAAACCAATAGCAGCCGTCAGTTCTGGTTACTAATTACTTTTTTACAAACAGTCATTTTGAAGTGATGAGATTTTTTTTGGTGCTTATTTTTTGTGTTTCCCTTGGTTTATCAAAAGGACATGCTCAGGATTTGCGTGTAGCTTTTGGTTCCTGCAGCCGACAAGATCTGTCGGATAAGCAACTATGGAAGGAAGTTCTGGAGGTAAAGCCTGATGCGTGGGTCTGGACAGGCGACAACGTCTATGCCGATACCAGAGATATGGAAAAAATGCGGGCCATGTATGAAAAACAAAAATCCCACCCCGATTACCAGTTGCTTAGATCGAAGGCAAAAATTTATGGTACCTGGGATGATCATGATTACGGTGAAAATGACGGAGGGAAAAACTTTACGATGAAAGCCCAAAGCAAAATTGAACTGATGAGGTTTTTGGATCTCACCAACGATGAGGCACTGGATGCACACGAAGGGGTTTATCAGTCCTATGATCTTAAAAACAAATCCGGTGTTGTTAGATTGATTTTGTTGGACACACGATCCTTCCGGGATGATCTTGTTCCTTCAAAGACCAAAGGCAGGCGGTACGACATCAATCCGGAAGGTGATGTGCTGGGTGAGGCCCAGTGGCAGTGGTTCGAAAAAGAACTAAGCCGACCAGGGGCAGATGTTTTTATGGTTATCACCAGCATCCAGCTGATTCCTGTTGAGCACGGATTTGAGAAGTGGGCCAATCTTCCTAAAGCGCGACAAAAATTTTTAGATGTATTGTCGAAGGCTCCTTCACAAAATATTTTTTTGGTAAGTGGGGATCGGCATATTGCCGAGGTGTCTGCGTTAACCATTCCAGGTTGGAAAAATCCACTTTATGAATTCACCAGCAGTGGGCTTACCCATACCTGGACCATAGCAGGCGAGGAGCCGAATGGTTTTCGAAAGGGTCCTCTGATCGCAGAGCGTAATTTCGGCTGGATCGGATTTAACTGGGTGGGCAAGGAGGTAAAGCTGGATTATCATGTGGTTGGTCCGGAAGGTAAAATCCTGTATGAACTGAATTTATCCTACCCCTTGCATTGAAATTTTGAGCGCTGATTTAAATGTTTCTGGAATAGACAAAAATCGCTGTAGCGTCAACAACTATCTTTTATAATTTCGCACGAATGGAAAGGTCGTTGCAGGTTTTTATGGATGGCTATACAGGATACTGGAACTACCTGATTCAGGAGATATTATATCCCGGCTGGCACAATTACTTCTGGTGGTTGTTGGGGCTTTCGATTTCGGTTTGGCTATTGGAGGTTTTCTTTCCCTGGCGTAAGGGGCAGTCCATTTTTCGTCAGGATTTTTGGCTTGATGGATTTTACATGTTTTTTAATTTTTTTCTTTTCTCGCTCATCGGATACAATGCAGTTTCGAATGTGGTGGTCGATTGGTTTAATCATGTGCTGGCGGCATTTGGGATGACCAATCTTGTGGCCTGGAATGTTTCCACCTGGCCAGGCTGGACGCAATTGCTATTGCTTTTCATAATGGCTGACTTTTTACAGTGGAACATCCACCGCTTGTTGCATAACGTGCCATGGTTGTGGGAATTTCATAAGGTTCACCATTCGGTTGAACAAATGGGTTTCGCTGCACACCTGCGCTACCATTGGATGGAAACCATAGTCTATAAAAGTCTTCAGTACGTGCCGCTGGCTATGATTGGATTTGGACTGGACGACTTTTTTATCGTTCACATCTTCTCTGTTGCTATCGGACATTTCAATCACGCCAACCTCAACATCAACTGGGGTCCCTTGCGCTATATTTTTAACAGTCCAAACATGCACATCTGGCACCACGCGATGCATTTGCCAGAAGGTCGAACCAGTGTTAATTATGGCATTAGTCTAAGTGTTTGGGATTATATTTTTGGAACTGCCTGGGTGCCTGGATCAGGTAGGGATGAGGCGCTTGGGTTTGATGGCGTCAGTAGATTTCCGAAAAAATTTGTGGATCAGATTACCCATCCATTCAGAACTAAAAGCGAATGAATAATTTCTTAAAGCAAATAGGTATGCCTGCTGTGGTTTGCCTGACACTCGGACTTGCGCCCTTTTTCCCGGAACCCCATGTCCTTGGAAAAATTCGTTGGGTGGCTGGTGGTGCCGTTGGGATGCAGCCTATGGATTGGTTTGATTTATTGCTGCATGGCTCGCCATGGTTATGGTTGCTTTATTCGGTCGGACGCTTTTTTGGTCAATCGAATTCAGATAAGCAATGATTCGTGGAGCGCACCACCACATCAGGAGGAAGCTGATTCTCCTTTGGTGCCTACCGTTACTGGCTTTTTCCGTCGAGGGTGTTAAAACGGAACAACTTCTCTTAATCGATCTTTTTTATAACGGATTAAAATCAGGGGTAGCCTGTTACCGCATTCCTGCATTGGCCAGTGCAATGGATGGCTCTTTGATCGCAGCTGCTGATGAGCGTATACCATCCTGTGCGGATCTGGGGACCAACCCAAACGTAAATATTGTATTGAGGCGGAGTACCGATGGTGGCAATACCTGGGAGGCTCCAAAAGTGGTGGTTGATTTCGAGGAGGGTATTTCAGCCTCCGATCCTTCCTTCATAACGGATGGACAAAATGGCGATGTGTTGCTCTTCTATAATTATATGGATCATGTTCGGGAGAAGGGCGTTTACCGTTTTCAATTTATCCGGTCATCCGATCATGGGATAACCTGGTCAAAACCTATTGATTTTACCGTCAGATTATGCGGCAGGGTTGGCAAAAACCTTTCCTATTCATTACATCCGGTAATGGAACGCAAACGAAGGATGGAAAATTGCTGCATACCCTTGCGCATGTAGGGGAGAAGGCAGCCTATGTGATCATCAGTGCCGATCATGGCAAGTCATGGAAATTGATAGATCGGCCCCTGGTGCCGGGTGATGAGAGTCGGGTGGTTGAATTATCGGATGGCCAATGGATGGTAAATACGCGGGTAAATGGAGCAGCTAAGCGATACACCCACACCTCTGCAGATGCAGGAAATTCCTGGGTTACTGCTCCGGTCGATGTCTTGCAGGATCCGGGATGTAATGCTGGATTGGTGGTTTCAGGAGCGCGTCTTTATTTCTCTCATTTATCAACACCGAAAGAACGCAAGAATCTTACCCTGAAATGGAGTGACAATTTGGGTAAAACATGGGATGGGAATTTGACCATTTATGAGGGCAGCTCAGCCTATTCTTCTTTGGTACCAATGGCCGGTGGAAATCTTGGGCTATTGTTTGAGCGTGACGATTATACCAAAATCACGTTCGTTAAAATCCCTAGTGCTAGGTTGAGATGATCAGGTCTCTTGGTTTACCCTGGATTTAACAGATGGAATAATTAAGTCTTGAATACCCGAGTGCTCTAAGGCTAAAACCTTAAAAAAACAAGGCGAATTTTAGGCTACCCTCCACGCAAATACCGCGTGATTTAAGATTCGTTAAGGAAAATTAAGACGACCGAAATTGGTTCATGAAAGCCAAAAAAGACCGCTGAAAATCAAGCGATCACCTGACCGCTTGCCTGCGATCTGAATAATCCATCCAACTCCAGGATCACTTTCAAATCCGGACGCGTGAAAAATAAACCTGATTTTCTACCTACGCGAACGCCACGCAGGAAAACATAAATCACGCCACCAAAATCGCGTTCATAATCAAAACCCTGAACTCTGGATTGTAAGTATTTATGGACAGCCAGACTGTACAAATGGTATTGCAAATGGTAATTGCCGACATCCATCGCATCCAGCAATCCCTGGTGCTCATAATCCTCTACTGAATCGCCCAGAAAATTTGATTTCCAATCCAACACGTAATACTTACTACCAGCCTGGAAAAACAAGTCGATCTTTCCATTCATCACGCCTTCAAGATTTCTTTCATTAATCGCCTGGATCGGAAAACTTACCGACTCCAGTCTCGTCAAATCCTGTGCATCAAACGGCGCTACATTAAAATCAAACTCCAATTCATTTAACCTGAGCCCTAATCCAACCGAGGAAAGCTTAAAATTGACTTCCGGTATCGTCACCTCCGTAATCACCTTCAACATTTCCAATACGCCACTACGAATCTCCTCTCGGCTATAGGATAACCGATGCATGGCCATTTTCACCACCCGTTCCCATCCCGAAGCATTGGAAAAGTCGATGTGTTCGAAAATATAATGCAGCAGGTTTCCGGTTACAGCCCCTTTCGGTAACTCACGGAAAATAAAACGATCATAATCCGACTCCTGTTCTCTGGTAAGCCGTACCGCAGTTCGATTTTGCTTCTCACTCAAGTAACTATAACTCAATTTTTTCCAATTCCTATGTTGCCAGGCTACATGCTTCGGTCTGGTGGTTTCGATCAGTTGCTCCTTTACGCTGGCTTCGTACCGGTAGGTCGAATTCATTTCCGGGAAAGCCGGATCGAAGAGGATTCCCGACCCAGCGCTCCCTTTTACCTGCTCTTTCAATATCTGAGTGAAATACTTCAAAGTCGAATTTTTGAAATAGGATCCATTGCTTTGAATCAATACACAACCAAATCTTGCTCTGGTCAGCGCTACATATATTAAGCGTCGGTTTTCCTGTTCCTGCTCTTTTAGGTACCAAGCATTGGACTGGTCATCGAGTTGAACGCTGTTTTGAAAAACATAAATGCCTCTGTTTGGATCCCGATACGTCGTGAGTTCCCTCTTTTTCCTGGGTATGAAATCCAGGTACGGGGCAAAAACAATGTTGTACTCCAATCCTTTACTTCGGTGGATGGTGAGCACATTGACCGATGCTTCATCACTTTCAATCCGAAGCTCGTACTCATCGCCTTCCAGCTGTCCGTCATTTATTCCTTTTTGCAGCCAAACCACCAGTTCCGAGGGTGCATAATTCTGCTGCTTTTCCATCTTGTGAAGCAATTCAGTGATCTGACCAATATTCGATTGCGTGCGTGCACTCATTGGATCCCCGCTCTTCATCAAAACCGCATGAATCCGGAAATCCGATAGAAATGAAGTCAGCATTACAAATACTCCTTTTTCCAGCCATTTTTTCTGATAATCCCGGAAGCGCTCCAACAACCAATCTTCTTCCAATGCCATGACTTCTTCAATGGTCATTCGGGTCATGCTCGTCAACAAGGCTTTGTGTAAACCTGGTAAGGTAGGGTTAAGTGCTGCCTCTAAAACGTATAAAACCTCCAGTGCTTCCTCGGTTTCAAGAATTTTGGTGTCATCGATGGTAACTGCCGGGATGCGAAAGCGCGCAAGGGCTTTTCTGACCGCCGCTGCTTCCTTTTTTGTGCGGACCAACACCCCGAAATCACCCGGTACCATGGCGCGTGATGTTCCTTTTACTTTTATGGCCCACCTTGAATCGGACAATAAATTGGCAATGGTGTTGGCAGTAATGGTCGACAGATCCTCTTTGTTCTTTGTGTTGAATACAATCATCGGATGTGCAGTTTCTCCTTCACACATAAGCGCTCCCTCCTTGGCATCAGGCCCTGGTTCAACCGCTTGATAAACTATCTGATTTTCGTTTTCACCGAAACCGAACGTATCAAATTTTTCATGCGGTAGAAAAAAGTAGTTCAATGCCTTCACCATTTCTGATGAAGACCTGAAGTTAACGTTCATGGAATAGCGATGGTCAACCTCATGCCCTGCCCGGAAATAGGTGAATACATCGGCCTGGCGAAACGCGTAAATCGACTGCTTGGGATCGCCAATAAAAAATACAGTGATGCCTTCTTTCAGAAATAACCCTTTGAAAATCTCATACTGTTGCCGGTCGGTATCCTGAAACTCATCGACAAAAACTACCTTGTACTTGTTGCGCAGCGCTTCTTTGATTTCCTCACTTTTATGCCCAACCACCACAGCGTGAAGCTTTGTAATAAGCTCGTCAAACGTGATTTGATTTTTTCGCTCCCTGTTGCTGGCCAGCGTATCCAGTATCTGCCTTAGGGCAAATTCAAATGCAGTACCTACCACCGACAACCGTATTTTTCTCTTCTCCTGTTCCAAATCCTTAATCTTATCCGGATAATCCTGTGCGATGGCAATGAAATATTGAGCTGATTTGTGTTCACTTAACCACTCAAAAACTTCATTAACATCACCCCTGATTAATAGATCTTTAGCAACGGGGGGAACTTTCTTCGCACCTTGAATTCGGGTTACCAAGGTTGGAATATCCGCTCTCAGCTTTTCTTTAAAGGCCATGTCAAGATCATGCTGTCTGGCCGTGCAATCGCTGAACCGTTCATTCAGCCTTACAATAAAATTCTCTGCCCTAAGGTCATTCACGCCGGCGTCTGCACCTGCAAATCGCTTTCCGCCATTATGAAACTTCACCGCTTCAACCAAAGAGGTACGGGTGAAATGGTTACTGACCAACATGCCATACAAATCCGGGTCAAGTCCTGTAATAAACTTCCGCCAGAACTTATTAACCGCATCCTCAATAAATTCATTCTCATTGGAAACCAGCTCTGCTTGAAACAATTGCCCGGTTTCAAAAGCATATTCTGAGAGTACTTGCTGACAAAAACTATGGATGGTGCGGATTGAAGCATCATCCATCAACAACATGGCTTTGTGTAGCCGATCGGTTATCACCTCCGGTTCAGTAGTCTTTCCGGCCTCGTTTAAAACTTCTATTATGTTTTTGTCTTCAATGGGATGACCGGTGCTAAAGGCCCAGGCCAATCGGACAAAATCCCTAATTCGTCCCTCGAGTTCGGCCACCGCTGCCTTGGTAAATGTGACCATCAGAATCTGATCTACTGAAATCCCTTTCAGGATCAGTCTTAGGGTGAGGATGGCTATAGAATAAGTTTTCCCGGTGCCCGCACTCGCCTCTATGAGGTTCGATCCACCAAGGTCTACGGAGAGCACGTTAAATTTTTCCAGCTTTTTGCTCATCGGTTATCGGCTTAAAAAGGAAAATGTTTATTCAGTAATCCAAAAAAACTCAACATATTGGTTTGTAACGCAGCATAATTTTCCAATGAAAAAAATCCAGATCGGTACATCAATAGAAAGTGCGGATCCTGAACATAGCCTGAATATTCCTCCTCCTCAGCTTTTCGGATTTTTTTGCCCAGTTCATTCAGATAATCATCGGCCGACATTTTAAATGCTTCCAGCACATTTTCCTCCAGACCTGGTACAAAGGGATAGCATGCCCTGTTTCCAATCCGGAATGCTTCCATCCAACCCTCAACCAGGACAGTTGCTTTTTTCTTTGAGTAGAGTCCTTTTACTATTGGCTTAAGGTTGGGATTTTTTTCATCCACTATCCACAATTCAATATACTCCCCGGAAGCAACAGCCAGGATGTATTGAACAAAGCCTGATACTAGATTTTTATTTCTGGAGGATTTCGAGTGTAGCAAAAGAACCATTCGATCGCCGTAGACCTGTCCTACCAAACCCACCACCTTCCCTTTATCGGTCGATACATTGACCTGAATCCTGCGCTCTGCTGCTCCATTCATGGCCTCCTTAAAGGCCTTCATCAGGTCATGATTTTCATTGAAGTTCTTTTGGATATAATAACGTCCGGCATTACGCAAGGGCAACTGTCCGTTCAGTACCAAACTTTCCCTCAATCGATCTGGATTATTTTCACTTCCCCGAAGCTGCAGATCACTAAGCTTCCATTCATCCAACTTGTTGAGTTCAAACATTTCGGTATCCGGCAGCAAAATTTCCTTTTCTCGGTAATAAATGTTCAATACCCGGTTGACATACCACTTTAAGGGGTCACCAAAAAACTGAATCAAATCTGCCGCATTCACATTCGGACTTTCGACTTTTTTATCGGTGGAATCTTTTTCAGCCTTCGGAAATCCATTTCCCTCATTCAGATGGGTCAGGTAAGTCCTGAAACCTGAATCCTTAGTAAAATATTTCCGACTGTAGTTGTGCAGCGGTTGCTTACCGATAAGGTCCTCCCGCTTGATTTTTACCTTATCCTCTGAATTTTCAATCAGATAATCAAGAAGCTCGTCCACCACGGTAGAGGGTGGCATGGCCACAGCATCTGTAACCCTTATACCTGTGAAGCTGATATACAAAAAGCTGCGTGCCGAAAGCAGAGTTTCCAAAAACAAATGTCGGTCGTTGTCACGCACATTACGGTCACCCGGCCTTGGATCCTTAGCAAAAAGACTAAAGTTCACCACGGTCTCTTTCCTGGGAAAAGCATCGAAATTCATTCCCAACATGGCGATGACCTCCGCCGGAATGCTTCGCATAGGAATTAACGAACAAAAGGTGATTCCTCCACCCGTAAAAGCATGGGTGCGTTTCACTGTTTGAAGCATGTCTTTAAGGCTGTACCGAATCACTTCAAATTCAATAGGCGATTGGTTTTCAGCTCTTGCTTCATCAACCTCCGGAGGTGAGGAAATTGCATCCGGTCCCGCCATCGACTCCGTAACTTGAATAAAACGATGGTAATCTTCATACTCTTTTTCACCCGGTTGGAAAATCAACGCGCCGACGACCTCATGCAGATATTCCCTCCAGTTTTCTAACGTGCGGGCCTGCGCACGTTTCTGAATAATCTTTTGAAGCGTGTTTACAAAAACGTAAAACCGCAACAGCTCATCCGATGCATTTCCCTCGATGACATCCAGCGGTAAAATGGTTTCCACCCCATTGAAAAATGGCGCTTCCCCGCCAATACAAATCCCATACATAAGCCGCTCCAGGCCGTAAGTCCAACTGTAGTAATGGGTTTCCTCCTCGCGTTCACCATTCCAGCCAAACTTGATGCCCGCCGATCGAACCAGTTTTCTGATTAATGCAACATCGGTAATGCCGGCACGTTCACGGATGAGTGTGGATTCCAAAAGTTCCAAAACAGATTCAGCTGAAAATTTCTCCTCGTCCAGATCCATGAGCAAACGAAGCGCATAAAACAGGTTGTTTCCGCTGTCTAATGATTCATCAGCGATGTTGTATGGAATCTGATACGGCGCATGATCAAAAACAGCCCGGATGTACGGGGCGTAGGCATCGATATCGGTGACCATGACCACAACATCTTTAGGCGATAGCTTCTGATTTTTTTGATCTATCAATCCAATCAGAAAATCATAAAGTACCTCTACCTCTCTGAGCGGTGTATGACAACTGTTGATGGTTATTGAACCGTCCTTTCGATCGGTGGCGGTAATCGGATGGCATTCCGTGGCCACAGCATTTCTGTAAATGTCGTCCTGGATTTTGCCCAACAGCGTACGGAAGGGTTTCTCTTGTATTCTGTTGACATATTCGTAAACATTGAAAACACGATCATTTTCAAACAGAACCCTGAAACTTCCTTTGATGATTTTTCCCAAATTCAACAACAAGCTGTTACCCTCCAGATCCTGATTCCAGTCGGATGAGGTTTTCATGCCATTTCTGTAAAACCAGGAATTGTAACGGGCAATTTGTTTTTCAGACAAGTAGTCGAACCAGTATTGATCCGGCGCGGGATTCAGCAAATAAAAGTTCACATCGATCCACTCACTTAACTCACTGAAGAGCTTCATGTAGTAGGGTGTAATCACTGCAATCCCAAAAAAATGGATTGCTGGCATCTTTGAACGTAGCCGCTCAATTTGTTCTGGTTGTTTTAGTGCCTGTAGAAGATCTGTGATGAGTTCAGTTTTGTCCTGCGGACGGTAATGTCCGTCCTCCCGAAGTCTATACCAAAGCCATTGTTGCCATTGTTCGTGTTGCAATTCAATTTTTGCACCACTGTTCCACTTAATAATGGTTTCCGTTCTGTAAACCTGGTATTGGTCGAAAAGGTCCGACAATCGGGCAGCCAACGCCATGCGCTTGACGGGCTCACCTTCATAGTAATTGGCAACATCCGGAAATTGGGCAGTGAATTCCGATTCAGATAGCAGGCGGTAAAGTCTCCACCGCATATAATCCTGCGTTAAGGCAGGTCTCACAGCACTCGACAAAACGCCCCGGATGGTCAGCACCACATCATTGGGCTTGGGAAAAACCACATTGGCCGCAATGCCTAAATATTCTGCAACCTGGACCTTTAGCCAGTTGTTCATGCCTTCCGTTTGTGTGACGATAAACTGTCGCGTGAAAGCATCCTGCCGGGTTAAATTCATTTGACCGGAAAGCTTTCGCGCCAGGGCACTCAGATCGTCTGACACATAAAATCCCAATGCCATGGCTTAGTCGGTTGAAAGGTTTGAAAACCGCTCCGCAATTCCTGATGAGCGTTGAACCCCTGCCGCAGCAGCGGTGAGAATAATTTCCTCTGTGCCCTGCAAGACCACCGAATCCTTTGCTCTGGTGATGGCGGTGTAAAGCAATTCTCTGGTGAGTAGTTTATTATCTGCATTGTCGGGTAGCACCACCAAAACTTTATTGTACTCCGATCCCTGTGATTTATGGATGGTCATGGCAAACAGCGTCTGAACATTGCTCAGGTATTCCGGTTGAAATTCGCGCAGGCCCCCATGGGCATCACCAAAATAAACCCTCAGCTTTCCATCCTTATTTTTTCGCACGATCCCCACATCGCCGTTTACGAGCCCCAAAAGGTTGTTGTTTTGGGTAACCAGCACTGGTCGGTTTTCATAGAACTCTGAAGTGCGGTGGTGGATGAGATTTTTTGCAGCAAGGTATTTTTCAATCCGAAGGTTTATGGCATTGAGCCCACGGTCACCTTCCCGCACGGTGACCAACACCCGAAGGCTGTTGAGTTTGTTTAATGCTTCCTGGATGTCCTCCGTTTTAATATAGGTCTCATAGCCTGAAATGAAGTTTTCGAATACGTCATCTCCGGATTTGGTGTCAATATGGATTTGATTGCTTTTACCGGACTGAATCAGCGCTCTTAACATGTCGGACTGATTGGTAATCACTGCACGACTGAGTTGACCGATGCCACTCCGCTCATTAAACCGTCGGCTCCGCCGCAACTCCACCACATGACCGGTGAGTTTATTCAACTTCCTGGAGGCATGGCTATCGGTGATTTGATGGGTTTTTGGCTGGATGTATTGATTAAAGCATTGTATTTCCGATGCGGTAAACTGATTGATGTCGGTGCAGCGGCATACATCGCCCAAAACAGACCCTGCTTCAACGCTGGCCAATTGATTGTTATCTCCCAGAAAAATTATCCTGGTGGATGGGGCGACGGCGTCAAGCAACTTCGCAAATAAGGGTACATCGATCATCGATGCTTCATCAACCACTATGACATCAAATGAAAGTGGTTGTGCTTGATGGTGACGGAAGCGGACCGAATCCGGTATGGTTTTTAAAAGCCGGTGAATGGTGGAGGAAGTGAGCTTGCTGAATTTTTCCCGAATGGCATCTGGGATTGAAAGGGGAGTGGACTGAAGCGACTCCAACATTCGGACCGAAGCCTTTCCGGTAGGTGCAGTGAGCGCAACTGATAACTCCGGATGGATGGTATACAGTATGGCCAGGATTTTAGCGACCGTGGTCGTTTTACCTGTGCCCGGCCCACCGGTAACGATGGTGAAATTATTGAGGCATGCCTGAATGGCGGCAATCAGCTGCCAGTCAATCCTTTCATTGGCCGTAAGGGATTCTGCATCAGAATCGTCGGCCTGAAGGGTCTCAATCAACGATTTGACTTGTTCCAGTTGCTCCAGTCGTACGGAGCGCAAATCCGCTTCCTGATCAATTAATCGATGGATGGACTTAATGATGGTGGTTTCGTAAGAAAAATATCGGTGGAAGTAAAGGCGGTTGCCATCCACCATGAAAGGTTTCGTTTCAGTGCCGCTTCCAACCAGTGATCTGATTTTTTTAATGGATCCCAGTTCCTGAGCATCGAGTGGCAGGCAGATATGGCCCTCCTCCAACCGTCTGGATAGCCTCGATGCCCACGGTCTGATGCGCCCGTCTGGAAAAAAAGACGCAAAAGATTCATGCAGATCGGTTGGTTGGTCCACGTGGGGAAGTTTATTTGAATTGGAAGGTTTCAAGATAGCGTAAGAGGATTTAAATAAAAAAGCATGCTGCAAGACTAATTCAGGCAGTTGTAACAGGTTTACAATGGGAAACTTTATACTGCAGGAAATTTGAAATAATGGAATCCGGTAGACTCCCCAATGGACTTTAACCTTGATTTGGGTAATGGACTGCAGGGGTCAAAAGCGTTCCGTATTTTAGAGGCAATTCTTCTATTTATTTAAACTATGATAACAACGGTTTTAATCACAGCGGTTACGCTTTTTGCCGGATTGCTGGCAGGTTATTGGTTTGGAAAAGGAAAAAACAATGAATTGAAAGCCGAGCGCGACGAGTTTCAGCGTCTTAGCCTATCGTCAGAGGCCAAGGTAGAGCTGCTGCAAAAAGAGGCGCAAAAAGCGGAGTTGCTCAATCAACAGCTTGGAGAAAAACGTGAGGAAATTGCCATTCTGAATACGCGTTTGGAAAATGCTGCTAAAATTTTCCAGACGCAAAAAGACGAAATTCAAAAAATGCAGGACAACAACCTGAGTCAGTTTAGGAATGTAGCCCAACAAATCCTCGAGGAGAAAAGTAAATCCTTTGCCGTTGCGAGTGAGCAAAGCATTAAAGGTCTCCTCAATCCGCTTGAAAATCAGATTAAGGAGTTTCGTAACCGTGTGGATACCGTTTACCAGGCTGAAAGCAACGAGCGCCATTCACTGAAAGATGAAATAAAACGTCTGGTGAGTGAAAGTTCTAAGGTAAGTGAGCAGGCCAACAACCTGACCAATGCCCTTAAAACCAATGTGAAGCTTCAGGGCAACTGGGGTGAGATGTTGCTGGAATCCATTTTGGAGCACAGCGGATTGAACCGTGACCGGGAATATTTTGTCCAGGAATTTATTCGCGATAAGGCCGGTAACATCATTAAAGACGAGGAAGGACATGGACTTCAACCCGATGTTACCATTCATTATCCCGATCACCGAAAGATCATCTGTGATTCCAAGGTCTCGCTGATTGCCTGGGATCGTTATGTCTCAGCGGCCGAAGAGGAGGAAAGGCGATCGGCCCTAAGCGACCACCTGAAATCATTAAAAGCGCATATTGATGGATTGAGCAGGAAGAACTACCCCAAATATGCCGAGGCATTGGAGTATGTTTTAATGTTTGTTCCAATTGAGCCCGCTTTTTTGGAGGCGATAAAATCCGATCACACGCTTTGGAAATATGCCTATGACCGAGGCATTGTGATGGTGAGTCCGACCAATCTGATCGCTGTTCTTAAAATCATAGCCGATTTATGGAAAGTGGAGCAGCAGAGTAAAAATGCCATTGAGATTGCTGAGCGCGCCGGGCAGTTGTACGATAAGTTCGCAAACTTCATTGCCTCCCTGGAGGAAGTCGGGCAGCGCATTGACCAGAGTCAACGTGCTTATGACGATGCCTTTAAACTGCTGTCAACCGGAAAGGGTAATGTGCTGCGTCAGGTGGAGGAAATGAAAAAAATGGGTGCCAAAGCAACCAAGCAATTGCCTGATCATCTGATCAAGGATTGATATTGGAAAATAAGGCGAATTCGACCCTTTAGTCTTTCGTATCGTAATATCATCTTAATTATAACATGTTAGGCGGTAGGCGTTTGAGGCGGCGCTGATGGTTCTCCTAATTTTTAAACTTAAACTCTGGTTAATTCCGGAGGGCTGAATCCTACTGACCAATCATTTAGGCTTACTCAGTCCTGTTAGGCCTCCGCTCACTCTCAGACGCTAAACTCTGAACAGATCCTTTCCGTTCTTACGGCTTAACACAAATAAACCTATGATCAAACAACAACTTTTTAGATTTCCTGCCCTGCTACTTTTAACAGTAGTGGTTTCGGGACTTTTACTTTCCTGCTCCACAGAAGCAGATGAGCCAAAACCTGATAAGTCAATCGTAGAATTGGCACAGAGCACCCCTGACTTATCCATCCTTGTAACCGCTTTAACCAAATACCCCGATTTGGTGACTACCCTCAGCGGGGATGGTAGTTTCACTGTATTTGCACCCACCAACGCTGCATTTACCTCACTGCTGACGGCCATCGGGTAAACCAGCCTCGATGACATACCAGCAGATGTGCTTAAAAATGTCCTGCAATACCACGTGGTAACGGCCGGAGCTTTTAAGGCAGCGCAACTTTCCAATGGATCAGTGAATGCAGCCAATGCAGAAGCCATTCAAATCTCTGTTACTGGTGGTGTGAAAATTAACTCCAGCGTAAATGTGGCGGTTGCCGATATCGTTGGAACCAATGGCGTTGTACATATTGTAGACGCTGTTATGGTTCCACCTTCCATCGTTCCCATTGTTGGAACCATCGTGGCACCGGCATTTTTCAATAAAAATTTTACAACACTGGTTGCGGCTGTTAAAGCAGCTGATCCTGCAGTTCTAACCATTCTGCTTGGAGCAGGTCCTTCCAAAAAGAAAATGACCTTGTTCGCTCCCACCAACGATGCCTTTGCGGCAGCCGGCATCACTTCATTGCCAACCGATAAGGCACTCTTAACCGATGTGTTGAAATATCACGTAATTGATGATGAGGTCCTTGCAGCAGAATTGCCTACTGGCTCAGCGACCATCCCTACACTGGGTGGTAATTTTTATCTCAGCAACAATGGCTCGAAGGGTGTCTACATCAATGCAACCACTAAGGTCACCAAAACAGACATTACAGCCTCCAATGGTGTCGTCCACGTAATCGATCGCACCTTGTTGCCGCCATCCAAAACTTTGGCTCAGATTGCAACGGATTTAGCTTTTGCAACTGCACCTCAGTTTACGCAATTGTTGGCAGCGGTTTCACGCACAGGCGGTGCTTCAACTGATTTCCTCGCGGCGGCTTCGAACGCAAGTGCTGATCTCACTGTCTTTGCGCCAACCGATGCGGCTTTCCAAAATCTCTACAAGGTTTTAGGAGTTAGCGGCGTTAGCGATATTCCGCTTGAAACCCTGATTGCCGTTCTGGCACACCACGTGGTAGCGAAAAGGGTATTCTCAACCGACCTTACCAGTGGCGTAGTAGCTACGTTAAATGGCAACATCACCATCAATGCAACCGACGGGACTGTTACCGATGGCAAGGGTAATGTGGCGAAACTAAGTTCTACAGCTGCTTTGCTAAATGTTCACGGAAAGAATGGTGTTATTCACACCATCGATAAGGTGTTGCTTCCTTAATTCGAAGCATTCAACGTTTTAAGATTACCCTGTTCGGAAACGGACAGGGTAATTTTTTTACATGGTATTTCCTGCAGCTGTCTAACTAGCAGCCCGACTTTACTACATCCAAAACAAACTGCTGTGCGTATTTTCTTCCGGTTTTGTCCTGCGCTGGTTTCCAGTTGGGCATGGAAAGGAGCGTTTTAAGCAACAATTGATCGGCCTGTAGGTTGCCTGAGGATTGGGTGAGGCTGGCATTGGTAATTTTCCCTTGTGGATCAACCGTAAACAATATGGAGGCGCCTGTGAATTCATCACCCGTCCCATCGGCGAGTTTTTTGAAGGACTGATGGATGAAATAATTTCTGACCGTTTCGATTTGGTCAGACGGTTTGGCTTCCTGATCGGTGACGATGGTAAAGGTGGAATGTATCTTACGTTGTTCGTTGATGCCGGTGACAGAATTTTTGCTGATGTAGCGAATGTCGAAGGTAAGTTGATCTCCAATCTGGCCATCGGAAAGTAGGTTTTTTTGGCCACTCGACAACCCATTGGAAGTGCCTTCGGCGCTACGTTTCGTATTTCCATGTTGCAGGGTGATGGTGGTGCCTGCATAGCCATCGATCCAGCTGCTGGGATAGTGGTCCATCAAATCTTCGAATTTTTGTGGTGACTGCAAACGTTCTTTCAGCAATGGTTTGCCAAAAGCACGGTGGAGTTCGATGGACGTAATCATATCCTGGCCACCGACCACCAGTGATATCGCGAGAAGATTTAGGACTAGGAGTTTTTTCATTCAGTTTATAGCTAAAGTCGACTAGTTGAAGTTTGATCTTAAAGGTATGCTTTTAAATCTTTTGAGCCGAAGATGGGACTTGAACCCACGACCTACGGTTTACGAAACCGTTGCTCTACCAGCTGAGCTACTTCGGCTTTAAAATGATGGAAATCAAATTTAACTATTAGCGATCACAGGAACTTCGCCGAACATCAAAGATTTCCTCATCATTAGAATAGGTCTTTCTCAAATAAGTCATCAACTCAGCCAGCTCCAAATCCGTCAGCCCGGGGTTACCAGGCATCAATGCCCTGTCGCCAGAAGCAGAATCCACCATAGACCCGTAACGAATCAAACAAACAACCTCATCAGGTTTGGTCTTTAACCAATCCGAATTAACCAGCGACGGATACAATTTACCAAGCCCACTACCATCGCTCTGGTGACAGTTGCTGCAATGCTGCTCATACAATCTTTCTCCCTGAACAAAATATTGCGCAGTCTTGGCATCACCCAAAGAGCAGGATGTCAGCGCAGCGGCCAACAGTCCAAACACAAACGCCTTCATCCTCATTCCTCTAACCTCAGTTTCTTGATATCCCCAATCAATCTGTCAACATCCTCCGCCACTGTGCCATCATATTTTCCCCTGATCCGACCCTTTCGATCAATCAATAAAAAAGCGCCACTGTGAATATAGCCGTCGGGGTCATTTTTGTCCTCCATCGCCGTCGCGAAATAACTGGTCTGCGCCAAATTGAAAATTGAATCCCGATTGCCAGTCAGAAAATGCCATCGCTTGCTGTCAGTCTCCAGCTTATCGGCAAACTTTTTTAATCTCCTAACATTGTCATATTCCGGATCAATGGTGTGCGATAAAATCATGAAATCGTCGAAGCTTTCCGTTGCCGCGTAAACCCTTTTCATCTGGGTCTTCATCTTTGGACATATTGTTCGGCAACTTGTGAAAAAGAAATCCGCTACGTACACTTTCCCGGCAACGTCATCATTCTTGATCAGTACACTGTCCTGATCAAAAAATTTAAATGGTGCAATGGTGTGGTAAACAGTATCCGTTCCATTAAAACTACGCTCCCCAAAAATTGGCATCGGCTTGCGGTCGGTGGAACACGACATCACCACGACACCAAAAAACACTACAAGCAACTTAGCGCTTCTCCACAACATCGCCCCTTTTGATAAAACCATAATTTTCAGCAATTAAATTCTGTCCAAAATAAACTTTTCCTCCTCGCTTGCGGTACTCCGACAAAGTTGCAAGAGGTTCTTTACCGGAAACGCCTGTTTCCGGATCAATCGTAATAAGGTTGCACCGACTGCAGGGTTTTACACCGGCAAAGTCCACGCTTCCAACCACCATCTTTTTCATCTGGTCCTCGCCATAGGGTTCTACACCTGAAATGACAAGGTTGGGCCTGAACCGATCCATACTTACAGTGATGCTTAGCCTCCGATTCAAATCACTCAGCGACTCCCGGCTAATCATTATATAGGGAAATCCATCCGCAAGACTTACCTGATCATGACCCACCGCATAATCCGGGTCCACGTCGCGCTGCGCGGATTCCGGAAATCTCACCAACCGACAGCCTCGTCCCAAATGCGAACTAAAAAAATCATCCGCCTCGCCAGAAACCCCAACGACTTCCACTTCATCCTCCCAGACCCTGGCTTTCGCTTCCTTAGGCCGATGGTCTTCCAACAAAGAGATTTTAATTCCCTGGCCAACGTTTATCCTTGATCGGATTTCAAGCAGATCGCCCTTAATCTCTAAATCAAATTGCGAAAGCAATGGTTCGGTCCTTTGGGTAATAAATTGCCCATCTGCGTCTACCACCATCATCCTTCGGTCAAACTTTAATCCTTTGGGCTGCACCTCTGCCTGATCAACCATCAAACCAGGCAATGATTTCACCGGATAAATTCTGATCTCGTCCAATACTGGCATCTGGGAACCTAATTTTCTGCTAACTTAAGGAATCTCCTGATCTGGAACCTATGCGATTATACCGTACCACCACTGGCGCCATTGTCGAGCACGACGGACAAACCTACCTTCATCAGCTTGATTGGGATCAGGTGGTCAACCGGTCATCGCTCTTCCGGAGGTTGTTGGAAGATCTTCAGCAAGGGTTGCTTAAGCCCTCCTCATTGGTTGGAAAAAAAATTTTAGCGCCCATCGGTCGTCAGGAGCTCTGGGCGGCGGGAGTCACCTACATCAGAAGCAAGGTGGCGCGGATGGAGGAATCAGAACAATCCGGCGCTTCTCGTTTTTATGACCTGGTTTATTCTGCTGACCGTCCTGAACTTTTTATGAAAGCTGCCGGCTGGCGCGTTCGCGCCTCAGGTGAAGGTCTGCGCATCCGAAAAGATTCGGTTTGGAATGTGCCTGAACCTGAACTCACGCTCTTCATTTGTTCCGGTGGAACAATCGAGGGCTACACCATTGGCAACGACATGAGCTCACGAAGCATCGAAGGAGAAAATCCACTTTACCTTCCACAGGCAAAAATATTTGATGGGTGTGCTTCCTTAGGTCCATGTCTTCTGGTGCCTCCGCACCCTATCAATTCCAGCACTGAAATTTCCATAAGCATCTTCCGCGATCAAAAGAATGTGTTTAGTGGTTCCGCCACAGTTTCACAGATGAAGCGCGGTCTGACCGAATTGGCCGGCTGGCTCACCAAAGAATTGTCCTTTCCCGACGGTGTCATGCTCATGACGGGGACCTGTATTGTTCCTGGTGATGATTTTACCCTTCGGTCAGGCGATAAAATTTCTATTTCAATCACCGGAATAGGATCACTTGAAAATCATATTGAATAATTAATCCCGTTACTATGAAAACCTATTTGTTTCTGGCGTTGTCGATGGTGGCCTTTGGTGCCGCCGCACAAACCACTGGAAAATTCAATGGACTTGGCGTTGGTCTGGATAATTTATACAGGCTTTCAGATGCCAAGACGCGTTCCATTTCGGCAGAAAATTTTACAGGCGAGAAAGGTAAAGGCGGTATGGCTAAAGAAGGAGTGGCTTCCAAAGCTTCCAGGGATTTGGGCCAGGGCTGGAAAGTGAATCCATATATTATTATTGAACCAGGTGCGACATTCACCTTGGCCGAGATCACCGGTCCGGGCGCCATTCAGCACATCTGGCTTACGCCAACCGGCAACTGGCGTTTTTCCATTTTGAGGTTTTACTGGGACGATGAAACCAATCCTTCCGTGGAAGTGCCACTCGGCGATTTCTTTGGCATGGGTTGGGGTGAATATGCACACATGAATTCACTTGCTGTAACGGTGAACCCGGGAAGTGCATTCAACAGCTATTGGGTGATGCCATTCAGAAAGAAATGTAAAGTCACCATCGAAAACATCAACACCGAAAAAGTCACCATTTTTTACCAAATCGATTATACGCTCACCGATGTCCCAGAAGACGCAGCCTATTTTCATGCGCAATACCGGCGCACCAATCCGGTCAAGTACAAGGATGTATACACCATTGTCGACAACATCCGGGGAAAGGGTCATTATGTAGGAACTTATATGGCCTGGGGCGTCCACAACAATGGATGGTGGGGTGAAGGGGAGATCAAATTTTATATGGATGGTGATAAGGATTTTCCAACCATCAATGGAACGGGTACCGAGGACTATTTCTGTGGTTCCTACGATTTTGATACCAGGCAAAAAAATGACAAGGGTCTTGAGGTAATCGACTACACACCTTTTTCAACGCCCTATGCGGGCCTCCATCAGGTGATCGACGGCGACGGACATTACAAAGTGATGCAACGATTTGGGATGTACCGTTGGCACATTCCGGATCCTGTTCGGTTTGAAAAAGATCTCCGAATCACCATTCAGGATCTGGGCTGGAGAAGTGGAGGGCGGTATTTGCCTCAGCAATCCGACATATCTTCTGTAGCCTATTGGTATCAGACCGAGCCACACGTTCCCCATCCAAAGCTTCCTTCCAAGGATGAGCTGGAGGTTAATTGATTTTACTGGATTACTCTATTTTGTCCTTTTAAACTCCACGTCGGCCACCTTTAAGGAGCCAATGCTTCCATGTTGATTCAGATGGAAGGTCACGAGTCCTTTACCCATCCAGCGCTCTGGGTATTGGATAGAAAAAGTATCAAAGTGGAAGTGTTGTAGGTTGCCCTTGACCACGTCGTTTTGATCGAAGCTCAGTGCGCCTCCCGATTCAACAATGGTTATGGTGCCATGCAGTGAATTTGAAAAAATACCTGCGTAATTCTTGAGTGTCTGTGAAGGTTTGGTGTCAGGAATTTTATTTGAAAACATTGAAGCAATTGCTTCCTCCTGGTTGGCCTGTAATGTTGAGTAGAGGCTCAGAATTTCTTTATTCCAATCACGGTCACCACCAAGTGCGAACAAATCAAAAGCTTTATAGACCAGGGCATGGCGTAATTCAGCATGGTCCATATTTCCTAAAAAATAAAATCCGAGTTGCTCCGACGGCAGCTGTGCATGCATGGCAATTTCTCCCGGCAAACTTCCGGTGTGGTAGTTCACTTTCCTTCCCTTGTAATCATGTTGAAACCATCCGAGTCCGTAGGTGGTCCAGGAAGGCTGAACCAGCTTCATGGTTGGATAAAACTGTGTTTCAGGAACCACCACTTGCGGCTTGAACATCTCTTTCCAGGTTTCGGATTTAAGGAGTCGAACGTTACCGAATTTGGAACTGTCGAGCATAACCTGCGCCCAGCGTGCCATATCCTCAATACAGGCATACACACTTCCTGCAGGTCCTACATTGTCTGCACTCAACCGCTGAATAACTTCTGTTTTGCCCTCAATCAAATAGTGTGCACTGCTGATGTTGCTCTTGTCCGATGAGGCCAACAGTGGTACGGTATGCTTCAGTTCCAGTGGCTTTATAATCCGATCCTGTATAAACGCACTCCATGGCTTACCGCTAATCTTTTCAATCACTTCACCTGCGATCAGATAAAAAATGTTCTGATAGATAAAGCCACCACGCAGGGGATAAACCGGTTCAATGTCTGCCATTTTTTTTACGATTTCTTTGGAGGTCAGCGACATATTGCCCCACAGAAAATCAGTGTTACCTGTTCCTGAATTGTGGGTGAAAAGATCACGGATGCGCAGGCTTGCCGTGGTATATGGATTGTACAATTTGAGCTCCGGAAGATGTTGAACCACTGGATCATCCCAGCGGACTTTACCCTCATCCACCAGCATGCCCATGCATACCGCGGTCATGGCTTTTGTGGTCGATCCAATAGAAAATTGGGTGTGGTTGTCGGTTGGTGTCGACGCGCCATAAGTGCGCACGCCATAGGATTTGGCGAAAATGACTTGATTGTTTTTGACCACGGCAACCGCCAAACCTGGAATCTTCCAGTCGGTCATTCCTTGTCGTATGTAAGCATCATAGGCCTCAAGCTTTTTCTCGAGTGATAATTGTTTTTGCCCAAAACCACTTACGGAGCAAATCAAAAAGAACAGGATCATCAGGTTTTTCATGTGCGGGAAATGAATTCAGGTCAGGAAGTTAATGATTATCGACATTGTTAGGTTTCGGTCTCCTGCGATTCCTTACACTTTCCTAATATTGGGCATGTCAAAATCGAGGCAGTTGGTTCGTTGCGGTTGGGTCGGTTTGGATCCTGAAATGATTCATTACCACGATACCGAATGGGGACGACCGGTCTATGATGATCGATTGCTGTTTGAAATGCTTACGTTGGAAGGTGCTCAGGCAGGCTTAAGCTGGTCTACGGTTCTTAAAAAAAGAAAACATTACCTGAAAGCCTTTGATGGATTTGAGATTCAAAAGGTGGTCAGATTTACGGACGCGCGATTTGAAAAGTTATTGAAGAATGAAGGTTTGATACGAAACCGATTAAAAATTGGATCGGTGGTGAAAAATGCCCGTGCATTGATGGAGATCCAGAGATCGGAGGGAAGTTTTAGTCAATACATCTGGTCTTTTACCGATGGCAAGGTGGTTCGTAATCGTCCTAAAAGCTGGAAAGAGGTACCGGCCCGGTCTGAGTTAAGTGATCGATTGAGCCGAGATTTAAAGAAGCGCGGATTTAGTTTTGTTGGGTCAACGATTTGTTATGCTTATCTGCAAGCCATTGGGGTGGTCGAAGATCATGTTGTAGGATGTTTCTGTAAAAAGTCAATCAGGGAATGAACCGAATCGAAGCACTTGCGCATCATGTAGAGGGTTTATTCAAAGAACTCGATGATGACATTGCCCGATTCTCCGGGTGGTCAGGTATTCACTGTGCATTTGGTTGTGGTAAGTGTTGTCTGAAACCGGACATAGAAGCATCACCACTTGAATTTTTACCATTCGCACTCGAAGTCCACCGCAGGAAGGAAGTTGCTATTTGGCTTGAAAAAATCCAGCAGGCAGGAGCAACCTGTGTGGTGTATGATGAACATCAACCTGGTGCGGGCAAATGTTCATCGTATTTGCATCGTGGAATGATTTGCAGGCTTTTTGGATTCTCTGCCCGTCGGAACAAATACAACAAACGTGAAATGATCACCTGTTCCATCATCAAGGACGAGCAGTCGGCCAACTTTGAAAACGCTGAAGAAAAAATCAACGATGGTGGTGAAATTCCTGTCGCCGCCGATTATTACGCCCGTTTGCGTGGCATTGATCCAGGCCTTGGTGCACAGCTTTTTCCGGTCAATCAGGCCATTCGAACGGCTTTGGAGACTGTCGATTCGTTCTTTTATTATGAATCTGGTCATCCGGCAGGCTGACCGAACCTTTTAATGCACAAAACGGCATCCTTTTTGGTAAATTGCCTCCCGTTATAATTGTATGCTAAGTCGCAAAATCGTTCCGGTTTTATTTTTCATTTCGATTGTGTTTGCTGCTGCACAGAGTCCTGTGCGTTGGTTAACCTTTGAGGAGGCTGTTGAAAAAAGCAAGACTGAAAAGCGACTTATTTTTATTGATGTATACACCGACTGGTGTGGGTGGTGTAAGGTCATGGATAAAAACACCTTCAGTGAACCACTGATTGCGAAAATTTTGAATGAAAAATTCTATCCCGTTAAGTTTAATGCAGAACAGCGGGAGGATGTGATGTTCCAGGGCAACCGGTTCAAATTTGTTCCCTATGGAAATGGTGGCTCGCATGAGCTGGCAGCAGCATTATTGAACAATCGGTTGTCTTATCCGACCGTAGTCTTTTTGGACGAAAACTTTGGAATGATTCAACCACTTCCCGGTTACCAAAAGGCTCCGGAATTCCATAAGATCATTCAGTACATTGGTGAAGGACACTTTCGAAAAACCAAGTGGGCCGACTGGCAAAATGTTTATAAATCACCCTACGGCTCCGGTGCAGCCGCTGGCAACTAAACAGATTTCAACGTACAACGCATGAGGATATCGCTGCTGGTCCTGGTCCTTACAACTGCAAAATTGTTTGGTCAGGGGCCCGAGGTTCCCCACAAAATGAATTTTGCCGGCATGACGCTCACCATCCGTGACGATGCCCGGGAGGAAATCCAAAAGGACGTTGATGCATTAACCCAATCGCCCAAGTATTTTGAGGTGAAGGCCGATCGTGCCAGAACCTACTTCCCGATAATTGAAAAGATTTTTTCTGAGGAGAACATCCCTGATGACTTTAAATATTTGGCCCTTCAGGAAAGTGCATTGGTTGCCGATGCTGTATCGTCGAGTAATGCCATTGGATATTGGCAGTTCAAGGAAGCAACAGCCACTGATTTTGGATTGGTGGTCAACGGCAAGGTAGATGAGCGAATGAACATTGCCTCGGCCACGCGTGGCGCGGCCCGGTATTTCAAAAAGAGTAATACCTATTTCAACAATTGGATTTTGGTGATTCAATCGTACCAGATGGGTATTGGCGGAACGATGCGATCGGTGGGAGAAAAATTTAACGGGGACCGACACATGGAAATCAACCGCGATACGTACTGGTATGTCAAAAAATTTCTAGCCCATAAAGTTGCTTTTGAGAATAAATGGAAAGGTGAAGCATCGATTACCCTTCGATCGATGGAGGTGGATAAGGAGTATTCACTTGAAGAGATCGCTAAGAAGGAAGGGGTGGATCGTGAATTACTCAGGTCGTATAATTTGTGGTTGAAGGCCGATAAAATTCCCGGTGATCGCGTATATGCTGTATTGGTGCCCGGTGGCACAGGAAGGTTGACCGATCCGGCACCGGTGGTAGCCTCGAAGCCAGTGGTTGAAAAGAAGGAGGCTGAAGTCAAGACCACACCAACTGTTCCGGTCACGGTTGCAGAGGTGGTCAATGGATTACGGGCCATACGGGCCAGGAAGGGTGAGGCCTTGGTGTCGGTTGCTGCGCGGGGCCAGGTCACATCGCGTGAATTGATTAAGTGGAACGACTATCCTGAAAAGAAAAGCCCCAGTGAGGGTGAGATCTTTTATTTAGAAAAGAAAAATAGGTCGGCTGAGGTTTCCAATTATGAAACCGATGGAAAAGAGAGCCTGCTGGCGATTGGTCAGAAGTATGGAGTGCAGCTTAGGTCATTGGAAAAAGCCAATCCTGGATTGCCAGATGGATTGCTGCCGGCTGGAACTAAAATTTATTTTGGAAAACGTGCCGATGAGGGTGGCCAGGTTGCGCGAGCGGTGGCAGTTGACCCTGCCAAGCCATTCGAATGGGGAACTCCTGATAAGGATTAAACCGCAACTGGCACCATCTATTCATCGTTTTAGAAGAAATTGGGTAAATTTGGGCTACATTAGAATTTACTTATTCTTGAACAAATGAAGAAAGTTGCAGACCTGGTGATGTTGGTGGATGATAACGATACAGACAACTTTATCAGCAAACGAATTATCGAAATAACCGGTTTTGCCGGCCGCGTAGAAGCAAAAAATTCCGGAAAGGTTGCGTTGGATTATTTGAGGGAAAATCAGGACCAGGTTGGTAACATTCCCGATGTTATTTTTCTCGATATCAATATGCCAGTGGTTGACGGATTCGTCTTCCTTTACGAGTTCGACAAGTTCCCTGATTTGGTGAAGAATAAAACCAAGATCATCATCCTGTCCAGTTCCGACAACAAACGTGACATTGATAAAATTGTAAACAATAACCATGTTATCAATTTTATCACCAAGCCGCTTACGGATACAGCTTTAGAGGAAGTTTCCCTTACCAAGAAGTAATTTTCTGTCGGAATTTTTCTAATCGACATAGAATCACTTTAAAATTTCGTGTATTGTACTGATCTTCAGGTTCAAACCAATTGAAGTTTTTGAACCATGACCTTCAGAATCGTACTGCTGCTCGTTTTATGTAGTGCTGTGCAGAGTGGTGCACAGATTGTAAAGCCTGACACCGCTACCCATTGGCGTAAGAGTTTTAAGTCAGCCTTGAATTTAAACCAGGCATCTTTTTCTTCAAACTGGAAGTCGGGTGGCGTTAATTCACTTGGCTTTAACGCCTTGCTTAATTACAAGGCCAATTATAAAGTAGATCGACTGACCTGGGACAATGAGATTGATTTGCTGTACGGCATGGTCAATAATGCAGGTCAGGGGTACCGTAAGACGCTGGACCGGGTATTTATAGATTCCAAATTAGGTTACGGTATCAATAAAAAATGGGGTGCGTTTGGTGCTATGAACTTCATGACCCAGTTTGCTCCCGGCTACAAGTACACAGTTAAAAATGGCGTAGAGGTGGCTTCCTTGATATCATCATGGTTAGCGCCTGGATTTTTCACCACCTCATTGGGTTTGGAATATAATCCGGTGAGCTATTTCAAGCTTCGAATCTCTCCGATTGCCCCCAGGATTACCATTGTTAAAAACAGTCAGGATTATTCTAGTGTGGATCCAGTAGCTCCTTATGGTGTTGTTTCCGGTGAAACCATAAGATATGAGTGGTTGGCTGCACAAATGCTCGCTGAGTTCAATAAGGATGTGGCGACCAACATCAATTTAAAATTCAGGTACTTGTTTTTCGCAAACTTTGAGCAGTTTGCATTTAATCGTTTTGACCATCGATTGGATTTGAACCTCACAGCCAAAGTGAATCGCTTCATCAATGTTAGCCTTGGTTCTATATTGTTGTATGACTATGACCAGGACGCCTCTATTCAACTGAGTCAGGCCTTTTCTTTGGGTATCCTGTATACCTATCGCAACTACGAAAAGTAGCTAGCAGATAATTCTCTTTCGATGAGGCAGGGGTGTTTTTCTACCCTTGCATAGGGTGTTTTTCACGCTCCATTTTTTTGTTGTTGGGGTAGGGAGTAATCTACTTTTGACCCGTCAGACGTCAAGACAATACCAACAACCAAAACAAATCAAAATGAAAAGTTTAAAGAACAATGTTCATCTGATCGGGAACCTGGGTAAGGACCCGGAGGTGAAAATGTTTGGTGAGCGAAAGAAGGCAACTTTCACGCTCGCCACCAACGACTCCTACAAAAATTCAAAAGGGGAGAAGGTGGAGGATACGCAGTGGCATAATATTGTCATCTGGGGTAGCCTCGCCTCTGTAGTGGAGAAGTACCTACGGAAGGGCAGTGAGGTTTGCGTTCAAGGCAAACTGATACACCGCAGCTACGATGTTTCCGGCGAGAAGAAATACATCACCGAAATCAGCGTGGACGATTTGCTCATGCTCGGAGGGAAATCCTGAGGGCGCTGCGTAGCGGTTGTTGCCGGTTCGTCCAGCGGGTGACGGTGTCGGCGCCCGTTCGCGTAGACCTTCATTAAGGGTGGAGCAATCCACCCTTTTTTTGTTTTAGCTGGCTTTTACCAGCCCTTTATTTTAGAGGAAAACCAATCGTCGCCTCCGGATTTTTTCTTTCCCTTCGAAAAAGGACGTTCAGCCCTGGGTTTACCAAATCTTCCCGAGCCGCTTGGTTTACCATAACGTTTTTCCTTTCTGGGACCTTCCTCATTTTTACCGGTCAACTCTATTCTGACCATCCGGCCACGGTATTCAAAACCATGTAAATGCTCACGCACATTGGCTGTATGGGTTGGCTCAACTTCAAAAAATGAATAAGCGCCTTTCAGGTCAATTTTGCCGATGGCATGACCTTGAACGCCGCTGCGGTCGCAAATCAGGGAAAGTAACTTACCCTTATCGAGTCCATCCATTTTCCCAAGATTAATGAACAGCCGGTCTCCGGTAACAAACCGCTCGCCGCCGCTATCCCGATCTGAAGATTTCCCGATGGCATTAAGATCAGGTGCGCCACGATAATAATCCAGCAGGTGATTGAATTCGAGTGACGTAAATCGCATGATGATCTCTTCTTTGCTTAAAGGCAAGAGGTCTTCATACACCGCCGGCAGTAAGTCCTGAATTTCGGATTCTACCACCTTTACTTCCCTGAGTCGGTGAACCAGTTTCACCAGCCGCTGTTTACAAACTTCCGGACCGGTTGGCAGATTGATCCTGGTCATTCTGATACCGGTTGACTTTTCAATTTGTTTGATTTTTCCTGTATCCCGCTTTCCCACCAGTGCAATAGAGATTCCTTTTTTGCCCGCGCGGGCTGTACGGCCGCTTCGGTGGGTATAAAATTCGATTTCGTCAGGCATGTTCAGGTGAATGACGTGCGTGATATTACTCACATCAATTCCTCTGGCGGCCACATCCGTCGCCACCAGCATCTGCAACGTTTTGTTCCTGAAACTTCCCATGACCCGATCACGTTGCTGTTGGGTAAGATCACCGTGTAATGCATCGGCATTGTAACCATCCCGCATCAACTGCTCAGCAATTTTTTGTGTATCAATTTTCGTCCGACAAAAAATAACCGCAAACATTTCGGTGTTGAAATCAACCAGTCTTTTCAGGGCCTCATAACGATGCCGATCTTCGACAATGGCATATTGGTGTTCAATGTTTTCATTGGTACGCTGTTCATGGCTGACCGAGACTTCCTCGGGGTTATTCATGTACGCAGCGGCAATCTTGCGAATGGCGGACGGCATGGTGGCAGAGAACAACCAAATCCTTCGTTCGTCGGGCATGGATGCAAGGATATGGTCAATGTCCTCCTTGAATCCCATATTCAACATTTCATCAGCTTCATCCAGAACCACAATTCGGATGGTTTCAAAGTGAACGGCTTTGCGCTCCATCAAATCCATCAATCGACCAGGCGTGGCAACAATAATCTGTGCTCCTCGTCTAATTTTTTTAATCTGTTCTGAAATACTGGAGCCTCCATACACAGGCACAACACTGAACCGGTTAACGCCTTCGCTAAAGCGATTCAAGTCTGCGGTGATCTGAAGACATAACTCTCTTGTAGGAGCAAGAACCAATGCTTGTGTGCCGCTGAAATCAGCTGAGCATTTTTCAATCAGTGGTATACCAAAAGCCGCCGTTTTTCCGGTGCCTGTCTGTGCTAAAGCAACCATGTCCCTTTCTTCCTGCAGAAGAATTGGTATTGCTTTTTCCTGTATCGGGGTGGGTTGCTCAAACCCCATCTTCTTGATGGTTTCGAGCATGGCTCCGGAGATGCCCAGAGCTTCAAATGAATGCATTATCTATATAAATCAGCTGCAAAGGTAGGTAAGTTAGACCAGAGTAGGGTTTTTATTTTTTGGCACAACGCATTGGTCACCTTCAGTTTGGCACTGCCATTTGTCGTAATTCCATCAAAAACCTCTGTGCAGGTTAGCGCGGCCTGTGTAAATTTCAAATCTTAAACCCAAGGAATATGAGATTGTTGCTCACTAGTCTGACCCTGATGGTTGCAATGTCTTTTGCACAGGACTTCCCTCAGAAAAACTTTTCATCCATGCGATTCCGTTTTATTGGTCCGGATGGAAATAGGGCGATTGCTGTTGTTGGCGAGCCTGGTAATCCTATGGTCTCCTACATTGGTGCTGCCTCCGGAGGCGTATGGAAGACAGAAGATGGTGGCTTTAACTGGAAGCCGGTTTTTGATAAACAAGACGACTCCTCCATAGGTGCCATGGCTATTGCACCTTCATCCCCCAGACAAGTATGGGTGGGAACAGGGGAAACCTTTCTGATCCGTCCTGCTCATGCAGTGGGTAATGGGGTTTATAAATCTTCCGACGCTGGTAAAACATGGAAGAAAATGGGTTTGGAAAAAACCTTTAGGATCAGTCGCGTGATTGTTCACCCAACCGATACCAACATTGTTTACGTTGCCTCCATGGGTCATTCTCACGGCCCTCAACAGGAGAAAGGAGTTTACAAAACAGAAGACGGCGGTAAAACCTGGCAACGCGTTTTCTTCCTGGATGAAAACACAGGTTGCTCGGACTTATCCATTGATCCTTCTGATCCGCAAACATTGTACGCCGCCATGTGGCAACTTGAAATTAAAACCTGGAACCTCAACAGCGGTGGTCCATCTAGTGGAATCTACCGGTCGCGTGATGGAGGCAAAACGTGGCAGCCATTAAGAAACGGTCTGGAGAGCGGCCCTGAACATCCTGTCGGAAAGACTTCGGTTGATGTTGCTTACAGCAATCCAAAGGTTGTTTACGCGCTTATTGAAGATAAAGAGCCACGCCTTTATCGCTCTGAAGACCACGGCGATACCTGGAAGCTGATGCAAAAGGACCACAGCATGGGTCAACGTGCTGGCTACTATACTCGGGTGCGCGTTGCGACCGATGACGAAAACCGGCTCTATACCATCTGTGTCGGAATTAAAATGTCGAAGGATGGCGGTAAAACATTCTCGAATGAAATGAGCCAATGGGCGGCGGGTGGCGATAATCACGACATGTGGTTCGATCCAAAAGATCCCAAACGTATGATGTGTGCACACGATGGATGCGTTAACATTTCAAGCAACTATGGTAAGACATGGAAAAATATTAATCTTCCCATCGCTCAGATGTACCACGTCGCCGTAGACGACCGGGTACCCTATTGGGTGTATGGCAATCGACAGGATGCATGGTCTTATCGTGGACCAAGTCGTTATTTGGGCGGCTGGTCCATCCCCTTGGGTGCCTGGCATGGGGTAGGGGGATGTGAAAGTGGCTATGCCCAGCCAGATCCATTTGACAACAATATTGTATGGAGTGGATGTTATGATGGTGGTCTTGATGTTTTTGATCTGCGCACCATGCATCCAAGAGATGTGAGGGTATATCCCCTCACTCAAATCGGAGCAACACCAGCGACTGCGAAATACCGCTGGCACTGGAATTTTCCGATGGCCGTTTCAGTCCACGAGAAGGGGAAAGTCTGGGTCGGCAGCCAGTACGTTCATGAAACTTCTAATGGTGGACAATCCTGGAAAGAAATCAGTCCAGACCTGACCACCAACGACAAAAGTCATCAGCAGAATAGCGGTGGAATGGCAAGCGACAATCTGATGACCTGGGATGGTTCAACGCTTTATTGGATTGCTGAATCGCCTGTAAAAGCCGGTGTTCTTTGGACAGGAAGTAATGACGGTATCATCCATGTCACTACCGACGGTGGAAAGAACTGGAAAAATGTTACCTCCGCTGTAAACGGTTTACCCAAGTGGGGGACCATTCGCCACATCGAACCATCCCCCTTTGACGCTTTTACCTGTTATGTGGCGGTTGATGCACATCACAATGGCGATTTTGGCTCTTATTTATTCAAAACAGAGGATATGGGTCAGTCCTGGAAGAGAATTTCAGTGAACCTCCCTGAATCCAACTCCAATTTCATACATCAGATCAAAGAAGATCCAGGCAAGAAAGGCTTACTTTTTATGGGTACCGATGTAGGATTGTATTTTTCATACAACGACGGTGCCAACTGGATCCGAGTAAAAAATAATCTTCCCCCTGTTCCGATCTATGGAATTGCGATTCAGAAAAATTTCCGAGATCTGGTTATTGGTACCTATGGACGAGGCATTTATATCCTGGATGATATCACCCCAATCCGTGAGTTTACTCGTCAGGTGGAAGCCTCCGAAGCGTTCCTCTTTAGTATGCGCAATGCATGGCGATTTCAGAAAATCGACGGTATGAAGACCGAGGATAGTTATGTGAATGGGCAGAATCCTCCTTATGGTGCTGACATCAATTTTTATCTGAAGGAAAAACAAAAGGACAGTGTGGAAGTAAAAATTTTGGATCAGCAGGATCGGTTGGTTCAGGTTATTAAAGCCCCTAATCGACCGGGCATTCAAAGGGTTTGGTGGGATCTTAGGTACCAGGATTATGTTCTTCCTCCGCTAAGGACCAAGCCCAGAGGAAAAGATTGGGTTCAGTTAAACGAAAAGGGTGAGCGCAATATGTTTATTTATGATTTGGATATCGGCCCTGGTTTGACGGCTCCGTTGGTAATGCCTGGTGTATATACCGTGGTTTTAAAAATTGGCGGTAAGGAATGGCGTCAGCCCCTGGAAGTATTAAAGGATCCTAATTCTGCCGGAACCCAGGAATCCATTACCCTTCAACATGGCTTTGGACTAAAGCTGTTTACTTCAATAAATACCTCACTTAAAATCATTGATGAAATGGAACAGCAGCGGTCGAAGTTACTTGCCATGAAAAACGATAAAGCTGCTCTTCTGCTGGAGGATAAAATATATGCCTTGGAAGCCCGGTTGCATGATGTTTACGCGACCGGAGCAAGAATGGACATCTTCCGTAATCCTCCTCAGGTACTGGAGCGATTTCTTTCAATGGCAAAGGAAAGCATCATCAGTAGTGCAGACAGTCCGCCCACCGATCAGCACCAGGAAGTTTATGAGCTTGTGAATGGACAATTAAAAGAAGTTCAGAGTGCTTGGGAATTGTTGAAGCAAAGCAGAGAGATGAAAAAGTTTAATAAGAATCTTTGATTTAGAGCGCACATGGACTCCGCTGCTGATCGTTTCTACGATGCTATTGTTGTCGGATCCGGAATTTCCGGAGGCTGGGCAGCAAAAGAGCTCACTGAAAAAGGATTAAAAGTTCTGATGATTGAGCGCGGTAGACCGATGGAGCATCCTGATTATCCCACTGCCACGAAAGATCCATGGAATTTTGAATATCGCGGCCGACTTTCCAATGAGGAACGGGAGCGCTGCCCTATACAAGTCAGGCACTATTCCATCAACGGTGAAAACAGCCACTTTTACGTCAGTGATAAGGAAAACCCCTATGAAGAGAAGCTTCGCTACGATTGGATCCGTGCTGATGTGGTCGGAGGCCGATCGCTCCTTTGGGCAAGACAGTCCTATCGCTTAAGTGATCTTGATTTTGAAGCAAACCTAAGAGAAGGTATCGGTGTTGATTGGCCGATCCGTTACCGTGATTTATCGCCGTGGTACGATTACGTAGAATCATTTATTGGTGTCTCCGGGCGGAGAGAAGGGATTGCACATTTGCCTGATGGTCAATTTCAGCCTCCGATGGAAATGAATTGTGCTGAGTCTGATTTTGAATCGCGTCTCAAATCAAGATTCCCTGAAAGAAAAATTACCATTGGAAGGACCGCCAACCTTACCGCTCCGGTTAAAGGCAGGGGTGTTTGTCAGTTTCGTAACCAGTGCCACCGCGGCTGCCCTTACGGTGCCTATTTCAGCACCAATGCTTCTACCTTGCCGGCAGCTTTTGCTACAGGAAGGCTGACCTTACTTCCTAACACGCTGGTTAACCGAGTACTCTACGACGAAAAAAAGCAAAGGGCGATGGGGGTCGAAGTTATTGACCGGGATACCGGGAAGGTAGCTGAGTTTTTTTCAAGTATTATTTTTCTTAATGCCTCCACCATGGCAACAACTTTTTTGTTGCTGAATTCGACCTCAAATCGATTTCCCAGCGGCCTTGGAAACGGAAGTGATCAGGTCGGTCGAAACCTGATGGATCATCATAAAGGTGTGAATGTGTCTGCATCGGTGGATGGATTTTTAGATCGTTATTATGTTGGCAGACGACCTACGGGGATTTACATCCCTCGTTACCGGAACCTTGGCCCTAAGCCTGAAATGGATTATCTCAGAGGTTTTGGTTTTCAAGGTGGGGCCTACCGAGAAGGATATTCAGGAAGTAACCAAGCTGATTTGATTGGTGCTGATCTGAAAAATTCTGCTGCCTTGCCCGGTCCATGGCGGATTTCTTTCAATGGCTTTGGGGAGTGCCTGCCTTATCAGGAAAATCGTGTTACGCTTAACACCGATGTAAAGGACAAGTGGGGAAGAAATACCTTAACCATGGAGGTTGCCTTTCGTGATAATGAAATCAAGATGCAGGAAGATATGGAAGCTTCTCTTGCTGAAATGCTTGAGGCTTGTGGCTATACAGGAATTAAAACAAGCAGGGTAATGTCCTTCCCCGGAAATGCAAACCATGAAATGGGTAGCGCCCGTATGGGTAAAGACCCCAAAACCTCCGTGCTCAATGGCTTCAACCAAATGCATGAAGTCAAAAATATTTTTATTACCGATGGTTCGAGTATGACTTCCTCTGCTTGCGTTAATCCATCGCTTACCTACATGGCCTTAACAGCACGTGCATGCCATTATGCTGTTGAAGAAATGAAGAAAAAGAACATCTAAGTCAACTACGCCCTGATGCAGGAGGCTATCCGATCGGAAAGGCCGGCGAAATCATCGAAGCCAAACCATTGTACCTCCGGATCACTTCGAAACCAGGTCATTTGTCTTTTGGCATAATTCCGCGTGTGTTGTTTAATTTTTTCAATTGCCTCCTGGCGGTTGCACTTTCCATCGAAAAAATCAAAGAATTCCTGGTAGCCAACCGTTTGAAGGGCTTTAAGTAACCGAAGGTCCTTGAGTGACTTAACTTCTTCTTCTAGCCCTGCCAGGACCATATCGTCTGTTCGTTTGTCGATGGTATGATACAAATCCTCGCGGGTTCGATTTAATCCTATTTTCAGCACCGAATAAGGTAGCTCCTTCGGTTTGCCAGTTTGAAAATAGGATAGTGGCTTACCAGTTTGTCTGTAAACCTCCAAAGCCCTTAATAGCCTCCGGGGATTTGATGAATCAGCCCGATCATACCATATCGGATCTATTTGTGAAACTTGTTGTTGAAGCCACTCCATTCCATTTTGCTGGAATTCGCGGTCAATGGCCCCCTTTACTTCATCTGAAACCTCAGGAATGGCATCAAGTCCATTTAGTAAGGCGTTGATGTACAGGCCACTTCCGCCGCAGAGGAAGGCTAGGCTGCTCGTCGAGAATAAATCCTTCAGTACTGACGCTGACTCTTTTGAAAAGATTTCTGCGTTGTACTCCTCCAAAACGGATCGGTGGCCGATAAGGTGGTGCTTAACCAACTTGAGTTCGTTGGTGGAAGGTTGTGCGGTGCCAATGGGCATTTCCCTGAAAACCTGCCGTGAATCCGCCGAAACAATTTCACCCCCAAACCGGACGGCAAGTCTGATGGCCATGGCCGTTTTTCCTGATCCGGTTGGTCCGGTGATTACTACCAGGAATTTTTTCATGAACAACAAATTTATTCGGTCGGGAACAGTTTTAAAATTTTAACTTTAAACCCGAAACAGGACCGGGATAATGATAAAATACACAAATCAGTTTCTCCTTCGTATGGAAGAGATGATCGGAGAATCAAATTACACTTTGCGTTACGAAAAAGGTCAGTTTAAATCAGGCTATTGCCTGCTTCGGGAACAGAACATCATCATTGTAAATAAATTTTACTCTACGGAGGGTAAAATCAACGCCTTGCTCGAAATTTTAAAAGGCATCCAGCTCGATACCGCTAAATTTTCCGAAAAAAGTAAAGCCCTTTACGAGGAATTGCTTACACCCGCTCAGGGGTAAACGCTACCGCGGAGATCACGTTGCTTCCTTATCTTTGGGTTTTATGGCAGACCCATGCAGGTAACATTTCTTGGTACGGGAACCTCACAAGGTGTGCCTGTTATCGGCTGCACTTGTCCGGTCTGCAGTTCACTTGATTTTAGGGACAAACGACTTCGCTGTTCCGTTCATATCACCACGGATGCATTCAGTCTGGTCATAGATACCGGGCCCGATTTTAGGCAGCAAATGCTACGCGAGGGGATTTCAAGGCTTGATGCCGTACTGATGACCCATGCACACAAGGATCATACGGCAGGATTGGATGATGTGCGTTCCTTCAACTTCCTTCAAAATTGCGATATGCCGGTTTATGGTAGACCTGAAGTTCTTCATCAGATACGCTCTGAATTTGCTTATGCATTCAGCGAGCACCGTTATCCAGGCATTCCCCGCATCGATCTCCGGGAAATCGGTGAAGGTGATTTTGATCTCCATGGTGTAAGCATCATTCCGCTGCCGGTTAAACACCTGCATATGGAGGTCATGGGTTTCAGAATAGGTGATTTTGCTTACATCACTGACGCAAACTTTATTCCTGAGGAGACGTTCGATCGTCTTGAGGGTGTTCGGATTTTGATTCTAAATGCTTTACAAAAAGAAAAGCATGTATCCCACTTTAACCTGGAGGAAGCCATTGCGGTAGCTGGTCGAATAGCCGCACCTCAAACTTACTTTACCCACATCAGTCACAGACTCGGCGCGCACGCTGAGATCAATGGACAGCTTCCTGATGGCATTCAACTTTCTTACGACGGACTCAGGATCACTGTCTAGTCAATGCACAACAGTTGGTTCTTTTTTCAGCACTTAATTCCTGCCCTTTCAGAAAAAATTAAGGGACTCCAGCTAACCTCCTGTTTTAGTCAGCAGAAAGATGAATTGATCCTGGGATTCTCAAATCAGTCCACAAGTTTTTTTATAAAGGCAAGCTTTTCATCCGGGCTACCCGGATTGTCCTTTCCTGATGTTTCCGGTAGGGCGAAAAAGAATACGATTGATCTTTTTCAGGAGGCTATAACGGAAAAGGTTTTAAGGGTACATCTTTTTCTAAATGAGAGAAGTTTCCTTATTGAAACCGCGCCGAATTCCGGATTTCTATTTCGAATGCACGGCGCTTCCGGAAATATTTTTTTGCTGAAGGACGGCGTAGTAACCGAAGCTTTCCGGAAAAATCTGAAAAAGCCTTTGAATGAATCGCTGAGCGAATTTGATCGAAAATTGGAATTTTCACCCGAAGTCCACACGACGATTACCTCAGACCACAAAAAATTTTATTTCACTTTTACCCGGGAGATTTGGTTGTGGCTGGAGCTCCAAGGTTATGAACAAGCAAGGCCATTGGAGCAGTGGGGGCTTATTGCAGAGGCTATTCAGCGGATGGCCCAGGGACAATACTATCTTTTGCTGCATGATGGAAAATGGTATTTCTCTTTACTTCCCTTTGGGAAAATAATTTCAGAATGGCGTGACCCCATACATGCGCTTAATGAATATGTCTCCTGGTGGTATCGGGAGGAGGCTTTGCATAAAAAACGGCTTGTCGTGAGCGCCAGAATCAAATCCCACCTCGATCAGACCATTCGATACCTGGAAACTTCCCGTCGAAGGCTGGAAGCGTTGGGTCATGACGACCATTTTAAGGTAGCCGCCGACCTGATCATGGCCAACCTGGATCGCATTCATGTCGGAGACCAGGAATTCCAAGCAACGCGCTTTGATGATCCTTCTAAGGAGGTTTTGATACGACTTCAGCCTACACTAACGGCTCAAAAAAATGCTGAGTTTTATTATCGAAAAGCGAAAAACAGAAACAGAGAAATAGAGGTCCTCCATCAAAACATCAGGAACAAGGAAAATTTCCTTACAGAAATTCAACAAATAGCCTCTGCCTTCAGTACTTCTTTTGATTTAAAATCTCTTGATGCTTTGTATGATAGATTGCCTGCTGAACGTACGACCCCCGATCAGGAATTAAGACTTCCCTACCATGAATTTATTCATTTGGGTTACCGGATTTGGGTGGGCCGAGGCGCAGCGGACAACGATGAGCTCTCTTTTAAATTTGGAAAGAAAAAAGATCTATGGCTGCACGCCAGGGATTGCCCAGGTTCCCATGTTGTGATCAAGCATATTGCCGGTAAAAATTACCCCAAGCCCGTCATTGATTATGCTGCCTCGCTGGCCGCTGGCTACTCCAAGCGAAAGGGCGAAACCCTATGTCCTGTTTCTGTCTGTGAGCTTAAATACGTCCGTAAAAAGAAAGGCGATCCTCCTGGTCTCGTACGGCTTGAACGGGAGGAAGTTGTGATGGCAGTGCCGTACCGAGCCTGATGGCTTATTGCTTTGGCTGAAATTTGAAAAAACTGATCTTATTTCCTCTGACCAATACCAATCTTTCATCGGAGGCTATAACCTGCTCACCATTTTCAGGCAGCGGAACCGAATATCGATCACCGGAATAGATGTCTTCAAATGTTAATTGGTCCTGCTCACGGTAATAAAAATCCTCCCCCAAAACACCAAAAACCGGAAAGGGTGTGGCAATCGTTCTTAAAAGTTTACCAGTCCGACTTAAAATATGAAGCCCTTTATCTTTTTCTAAAAGAAAAAGAAAGTTCTGGTAGAGCCGTAGGGCAAAAAAATTTCTTTTTTCCTCAGCGTTAAATATTGATGGTGACTCAGTCAGCATCCTCATGTTGGCAAGATCAATTTCTTTTAAGGAGTAATCTTCATCCAAGACCCATACAAGTTCACTTCGTAAACCATTGCCAATTAAAAGCGGAGCAAGCGCAAAGGCTGGATCGATATTAACGCTCTCCTGATAGGACTCCAGATTTTGCCCAAGCAACAATCCTGCATGTTTTCTCCGGTGGTGAAGAATGATCCTTAATGGGTTCCAGGCCTCCAGAAATGTCCCCTCCTTAAATATTGAATCCTTTCGGACAGCAAGAACCTTTCCGTCGCCATCGGTTTTAGTAAGCATTCCCTCTGACAGAAAATAAAAATTTCCAAGTCGGTCTATGCTGGTATGAAATACAGGTTTCTCAATCGAGAGCAGGCTAAGCGCCCGGTCTGCCTGGCCGAATGCCGCAAAATATATTATAGAAAAAAAGGCTGCGAGCAGACTTTTTACCTTCATAGTGGCTGGTAGGTCTTCAGCAATAGTTTTTCACCATCGTACTCGGCAAAGGTGGAGCCATGAACCCATTCACCAAGATTGAGGTATCGGCTTGCTGGTCCTGCTGGTAAATCCATCGTGGCGTGGCGATGCCCAAAGATGTAAAAATCATGGTGGTTATTCTTTTCTTCCTCCTTACACCAGGAGAGTAGAAATTCTTTTTCCTCTGAACCGTATTTTTCCTCCTTCTGCTGATTGGCAATCCTGCTGTTTTTGCTCCATACCTGCGCCAATGAAATGCCCAGATCCGGATGAATCCAGGAGAACAGGAACCGAGCCAGCGGAGAAACAAATATTTTCTTCAAAAACTTATAGGTGGAATCGCCAGGCCCAAGGCCATCGCCATGACCAACCAGAAATCTGTGCTGTTCTGTTTGTAGTTGAATGGGGTTGTGAAAAACCTTTACGCCAAGTTCTTTTTCAAGATACCCGAAGGTCCACATATCGTGGTTGCCGGTAAACACATAGACGGGAATTCCAAGGTCGGTTAATTGTGCCAGGGTTCCCATGAACCGTGTATGTCCCTTTGGAACTGCCTTACGGTATTCAAACCAAAAATCAAAAAGATCGCCTAGCAGAAAGATCGCAGAGGCCTCACTCTTTATAGAATCAAGCCAGCGGATAATTCTTTTTTCTCTTGAAATGCTGGATTCAGGATTAGGAATGCCCAGATGGAAATCTGAGGCAAAAAAGATCTTTTTGCCTGGCGACGGATTTAAATTCAAGGAATCCATTTCCGAAATTACACAAATGAGCGTCGCCTTAGTTCAAACCGCAATCTGGAATAACTTCCAATCCACAATGGCTATAACTTTAGACAACAGCAGGTTCAGGTGTTGCTCCAGCAGCTGATTCATCCGTTTTTGCCGGCTCCTCGCTGGTGTTTTCTTTCTCCTTGTGCTGCCCGTTCGTAAACCTTTGATAGGTTGTTTGTGTTGCAAAAGGCCTTTTTCCAATCAGGCGTTCCAAATCGTTCTGGAATAGAATTTCTTTTTCAAGAAGTTCAGTGGCGATGGTCTCCAGGTTGGCGCGGTGCTCCATCAGGAGTTTCTTGGTTCGTTCGTAGCATCCGTCGATTACCTTTTTAACCTCCTGGTCGATCCGTTCGGCGGTAGCATCCGAATATGGCTTCTGGAAGTTGTATTCCGACTGCTTGGAATCGTAGAAGGAAAGATTTCCAATCTCCTTATTCATACCGTAGACGGTAACAATGCTGTAAGCCATTTTGGTTATGCGTTCCAGGTCACTCAGTGCACCGGTGGAAATTTTTCCAAAAACAATATCTTCTGCAACCCGACCACCAAAAGCCATACACATTTCATCGAGCAACTGTTCTGTCTGATACAGGAATTGTTCCTTTGGTAGATATTGGGCATAACCCAAGGCTGCCACGCCTCGTGGAACGATGCTAACCTTAACGAGTGGATCAGCGTGTTCCAGATACCAACCTGCAACGGCATGGCCGGCTTCATGGTAGGCAACGATTTTTTTCTCCTCCGGTGAAATGATCTTGTTCTTCTTTTCCAATCCGCCGATGACTCTGTCAATGGCATCCTGAAAATCTTTCATATCCACTTCTTTCTTGTCCTTTCTTGCTGCAATCAATGCTGCTTCATTGCATACGTTGGCAATTTCTGCTCCGGCAAAACCAGGTGTTTGGGCTGCAAGATTTTTTACGTCCACCTCTGTCGCAAGTTTGATCGGCTTGAGGTGCACTTTAAAGATGTGTTCTCGGCCTACGATATCCGGTTTATCAATGCTGATTTGTCGGTCGAATCGACCTGGACGCAACAATGCTGAATCCAGCACATCTGGACGGTTGGTTGCGGCGAGAATGATGACACCACTATCGGTGGCGAATCCATCCATTTCAACCAAAAGTGAGTTGAGGGTGTTTTCACGTTCATCGTTAGCGCCTGGCATCTGACCACGTCCGCGGGATCTTCCGATGGCGTCTATCTCATCGATGAAAACAATGCAAGGAGCTTTTTCCTTTGCTTGCTTAAACAAATCGCGTACCCTGGCTGCACCTACTCCGACAAACATTTCGACAAAGTCTGAACCGGAAAGTGAGAAAAATGGAACCCCTGCTTCGCCGGCCACTGCTTTTGCCAAGAGGGTTTTACCAGTTCCTGGAGGTCCTACCAGCAAGGCTCCTTTCGGAATTTTTCCGCCAAGTGCTGTGAATTTGGTGGGTGTTTTCAGAAACTCAACGATTTCTTTAATCTCTTCTTTGGCCTCATCCAATCCTGCCACATCAGCGAAGGTGATTTTCACCCTGTTCTCCGCATCAAATAATGCTGCCTTTGATTTTCCAATGTTAAAAATCTGTCCACCGGCTCCACCGCCTGCCATTCTGCGCATGAGCATCCAAAAACCAGCCACCAACAGCACTAAAAATCCAAGGTTCAGCAACACACCGGTCATGTCGCTGCTCTCGTCGATTCGGTAATCAATTTTTTCTCTTTGCTCTGTTGAGGTTATGGATTTGTAATACTGACTGAACTCGTCGAGCGTTAAGAATTTATACGAATAATGCGGGCCTTCCTGGGTGAGGCTCCAACGATTGTTTTTCTCCAGCTCGTCACGGTATTTCGCATTCTTTAATGCGTCGGATGTCAGGGTGATTTCAGCGATGTTTACGGTTTTACGAACGGTAATCTTGCGCACATCGTTGCTTTGTACGATGTCCCTGAATCGTTTTTCACCGACCTCAATGGTGTCGCCTGCCCCTTTGAAAAAGGTAACTCCAAAAATGATGGCCACCAGTCCAAGGATAATCCACATCTGGTAGTTGTTCTTCGGATTGTTTCCTGGGAGTTGTCGCTTTCTTTTGGGTACGTTGGATGGTTTATTGCTCATGTTTTAATGTCTTAAATGTGGATAGGGCTTTGAAGCCCGATTAATTAGATTTCCTGGACCTCGGTGATTTCAGCATCCCCCCAAAGTTTCTCCAGGGCAAAGTGGTTGCGTTTTTCCTTTTTGAAGACGTGGGCCACAACGTCTATGTAATCCAAAAGCATCCACTCCTTATTTTGTTTTCCTTCCCTGTGCCAGGGCGATTCGCCTATTTTTTTGTCTACTTCCTCCTCGATAGAATCTGCAATCGCACTTAATTGTTTGTCTGAATTTCCGGAACAGACAATAAAGAAGTCAGCCACCGAATTTTTAGTGTTTCTGAGATCCATGATAACAATATCCGAAGCTTTCTTTTCCTGCATTCCGGATACAATTGCTTTGGTGAGCTTTTCTGTGGCAGTGACTTTCCGTTTTTTGGTCTTCAATGTTCTGTCTCCCCTTTAAATCTTAAATTAACGCGCAAATCTAACTAAAAACCAGTGTATACACCCCTCGAGGAAAGCATCCATCTGGGTGGAAAGGTGATATTCCTTCCCCGAACAGCTTCAACGAATTCTGAGCTTCAGAAGTTCGCTCAGGGGGGTAATTTGGCGAATGGAACGGTACTGATCACCGATGAGCAGTATGCGGGGCGTGGTCAGGCTGGGAACCAGTGGATGAGTCAATCGGGTGTAAACCTGACCTTTTCGATCTACTTGTCCGACGCAGGCGAAGTCAACGCGCAATTCCAGCTTAATATTTTTATCACCCTCGGTATCCTGGACTTTTTGAAAAAATCCGGATTGCCAGCCAAAGTAAAATGGCCCAACGACATTTTGATCCACGGGAAAAAGATCTGTGGCATCCTGATCGAAAATTCAATAGGTGGAAATCGAATCACCCATTCTATAGTCGGCATTGGATTGAATGTCAACCAACAGTCTGATTTACCGCAAGGCGCAACCTCGATGGCTCAGCTTACTGGCTCTGCCTTATCCCTGCAAAAATCTTTTCATGATTTACTCCGGTCGCTGGAATCACGATATGTTCAATGGAAATCGGGTAAAACATCACCTTTAAAGGAGGAGTGGCTTAGCAGTCTTTATTTGAAGGGTGAGCCTCATATCTTTACGGTTGCTGGTAAGCCATTACCCGGGACCATTTCAGGAATCGATGAAACAGGACGGTTAACGGTTGTAACTCAAGACGGCACACAGGTTTTCGGATTCAAGGAAATTACTTTTTGATTGGAATGGATTTTTCAGTTGTATCAGATGTTGTAGTGGCTTGTCCGCACCGAATTTCCCCTTATCTCAAAGAGGAAGTTGAGGCACTCGGATACGATATTGTTGAATCCTTTAAAACCGGTGTCCGAATCAGAGGCAGTCTAATGGATTGTATTAGGTTGAACCTAAATCTCCGGACTGCAACCCAGGTTCGTTATTCATTACATTCTTTTAGAGCCGAGCGACCTGATGATATTTATAACCTGGCCGCCAAAATTCCTTGGGAAGAAATATTTTCACCCCACGAAAAATTTTCCGTTCAAAACAGTGCGGAACATTTTACCCTTAACAACACGATGTTCATTAATCTTCGTGTTAAGGACGCCGTAGCCGATCGCTTTAGGTCAAAAGGACTGGGTAGGCCAGACTCTGGGAGCGATGCTGCAGGGGTTGTGATTCATCTTCATTGGCGTGATGATCATGCTGAGCTTTTTCTCGACACTTCCGGCAGCGTCATCTCCAGACATGGCTACCGTCGAATACCCGGAAAGGCACCAATGCAGGAGAGTCTGGCAGCTGCAGTGGTAATGGCAACGCAATGGGATCGGATGAGCCCGTTTATAAATCCAATGTGCGGATCAGGTACACTTGCCATTGAGGCCGCTTTGATTGCCTCTGGACGAAAGCCCGGACTCATTCATCGTGACTATGCTTTTTGTCACCTGTTGGGTTATCCAGCAGAATTTCTCGATCAGGAAAGAGAGAAATTAAAAGGCGCAATTCTGGAAAAGGAGATGCCGTTGATCATTGCAAGCGACATCCGAAATGGTGCAGTAGAAGATGCCCGGGAAAATGCAAGGAATGCAGGTGTCGAGCATCTCATCCAATTCGAGTGCGCTGATTTCAGAATGTCAGACATTCCCCCACAGGCGGGTGTAATAGTGCTCAACCCGGAGTACGGTGAACGCATGGGCGAATTATCGGAGCTTGAAAACACCTACAAAGAAATCGGGGATTTCTTCAAGAAAAGATGCGCCGGCCACAAAGGATTTGTATTTACCGGAAACCTTGATCTGGCAAAAAAGATCGGCTTAAAGCCCTCCAGGCGAATTGAATTCTTTTCTGCTCAACTCGATTGTCGTCTTCTTCAGTTTGAATTGTACCAGGGTAGCAGGAAAGTCAAAAATCCAGCAGAAGAGTCCCCTTCAGGGGAATAAAATTTATACCGGTGGTCCGACTGCGAATCGGCCATTGTCTATCTTTAGGCCTTCCAAAAAAATCTGGATATGAAAAAAATTACCCATTTATTAATTTTTGCTCTTTCGGTTTTCCTTGCCCATGCTCAGACACTGGATATGGAGAAACTAAAAGGCATCAAACCTCGCAGTATTGGTCCGGCAGGAATGAGCGGCCGCATTACTGCGATTGATGCGGTTGTGAACAACCGCAACATCATCTATGCAGGATCAGCTTCAGGCGGTCTTTGGAAATCTGTAAATACCGGAATTACCTGGGAGCCTATTTTCGACAAAGAAACTGTTCTGTCGATTGGCGCTGTTGCCATTCAACAAAGCAACCCTTCTGTTGTTTGGGTTGGTACCGGTGAGGGTAATCCGCGGAACAGCCTTAACAGTGGTAATGGTATCTACCGTACCCTCGATGGCGGTAAAACCTGGAATAAACTAGGTCTGGAGAAAACCAGAAACATTCACCGAATCATTATCGATCCTTCAGATCCCAATACGGTATATGTGGGTGTGATCGGATCGCCATGGGGAGATCATCAGGAGCGAGGAGTTTACAAAACAACCGATGGTGGACAGACCTGGAACAGAATACTGTTTGTCAATGAAAAAACAGGTACTGGCGAAATGGTTATGGATCCTTCCAATCCGAACAAACTTTTTGTGGCCATGTGGGAACACCGCAGACAGCCGTGGACATTCAAATCCGGTGGTCCTGGTTCAGCCTTGTACGTAACCTTCGATGGTGGAAAGAACTGGAAAAAATTAGGCTCAAAGGAAGGTTTACCGGATGGTGAACTTGGTCGTATGGGCCTAACCATTTCCAAAAGCAAACCGGAGGTTGTTTATGCCTTGATTGAATCTAAGAAGAATGCACTTTATCGGTCGTCAGACGGTGGATTCAAATGGGAAATGGTTAACGATAAGGCAGGTGAAATTGGTGACAGACCTTTCTACTACTATGAAATCTATAGCGATCCAAAAAATGAAAATCGGTTGTATTCAATATTCTCTGGTGTCAACATCAGCGAGGATGGCGGAAAATCATTCAGGGCACTCATTCAAATGATGAATGGCGTTCACCCTGATCACCATGCCTGGTGGATCGATCCCAATGATCCTTCATTTATGATTGATGGAAACGACGGAGGTTTAAACATTACCCAGGATATGGGTAAGACCTGGCGCTTCGCAGAGAATATTCCGGTTGGTCAGTTTTACCATGTGAACGTTGATATGAATCACCCATACAATGTTTACGGCGGAATGCAGGACAATGGTACATGGGTTGGTCCAGCCTATGTCTGGAGAAACTCCGGCATCAGAAACTCCTACTGGCAGGAAGTATATTTTGGCGACGGATTTGATGCGGCGCCCGATCCATCCGACTCAAGATATGGTTATGCCATGTCTCAGGGTGGTAACCTTGGTCGTTATGACATTCAAACCGGATTCGTCAAAAATGTACGTCCTACACACCCTGATGCAAACTTCAAGCTTCGTTTCAACTGGAATGCAGCTTTCGCGCAGGATCCTTTTAATGCGGGAACCATTTACTATGGTAGTCAATTCCTGCATCGAAGCACCAACAAGGGAAGTACGTGGGAAATCATTTCTGGTGATCTAACCACCAATGATCCCTCCAAACAAAGACAGTTTGAAAGCGGTGGCCTTACCATGGATGCCACCGGTGCTGAAAACCACTGTACACTGCTCACCATTGCACCCAGTCCAAAAAAGCAAGGTGTCATTTGGACAGGTTCAGACGATGGTCAGGTTTATGTCACCGAAGATGACGGCAAGAACTGGAAGAACGTAACACCTCAAATCGCAGGTATGCCTAAGAATGCATGGGTACCCCAGATTCAAGCATCTCTGCATTCCCCCGGGGAGGCATTTGTTGTAGTAAACAATTACCGCCAGAGTGATTACCGCCCTTATTTCTTCCGCACCAGAGATTATGGTAACACCTGGGAAAGCCTCGCAAATGTTGCTCAGCTGGGTGAACAGAACTATGTACTGGCCAGCGTACAGGATCCATTAGAACCAAAACTTCTTTTCCTGGGAACAGAAAATGGTCTTTTTGTTTCCATTGACGATGGAAAAAATTGGACGCGCTGGACGAACAACTATCCAGCCGGTGTTCCGACCATGGATCTGGTCATCCATCCACGTGAACACGATTTGGTTATCGGTACGTTTGGACGGGCTTTTTATGTGATGGACGACATTCGTCCACTAAGGGCTTTGGCTCAATCGGGTGAATCTGTTTTGAAGAAAACAGCGCATTTGTTTTCGCCTCCTGATGCATACACAGCTACGATTCAGCAGCCAGAAGGCCCCAGGTTCGATGGCGATGCTATTTACAATGGCGAGAACCGGCCGACTGGTGCAATGATATCATTTGTGGTGAACCGGCCAGATGAAAAGAAGGAGGAAAAGCCTGTTGATGAAAAGTCAAAGAAGGCGGTTGGTAAGAAACCTGAACCTGCTGCCGCTTCTTCTTCCAAGCCAGCAGTTACCGCAGGGCCTCAGATTAAATATGATTCCATGAAACTGGAAGTATTTAACGATAAGGGAAAATTGATTCGAACCATTAAACAAAAAGCTCCGGAGGAAAATGGATTACACCGCACCTTCTGGAATCTTACAGAACGCGGCGTTCGTCCTCCTTCACGCCCTGGTGCCGGTGGAGGTAGGCGAGGGGGATTTGGAGGTGAACCCTCAGGTCCAGTAGTCATGCCTGGCGTCTATAAGCTTCGTTTAACCTTTGGCAACCAGAAGGACTCAGTGAACATCACCGTAAAAGGTGATCCCCGATTAAAACTTGATCCAGCTGTTCAGCAGGCACGATATGATTTGCAGAAGGAGGTTATGGGGTTGACTGAAAACCTTGAGTCTGCTTCAAGACGTTTGATTGAGTCGTTGGCAGTGGTAGAAGACTTTGAGAAAAAGTTGAAGGAAGCCAAACGGTCTGATTTGAAAGAGGCTGTTGAAAAAACCAAAGCCGCTAAAGACTCAATTCAAATGCTGATGGATTTGGTTTATGGCAAGGAGGATAAACGTCAAGGTATTACCATGTCTGAATCCAGAAGTGTGATGGAATATGTATTCACAGCCACCCAGTATGTTGCCAGGGATTTAGATCCTGTAAGCGATACCGATAGGCGGGTGATGACCCACGCTCGTGAGAAAGCTGAAGCAGTTCTTGTTCGGGTAGACCGCTATTTTGAGGCATCCTGGAAAGAGTATAAGGCTTTCATGGAAAAGCAGACGATCTCTCCCTTTAAAGATTATCCACCGATTTTGAAAAAGTGATGAAGAAAAAATCCCGCCTAGGCGGGATTTTTTTTGTCTAAGGTTTCCATTCGGCGGGATTTTCCCGCCATTGGCCAACCAGTTCAAGTTGCTCTTGTTTCATATAGCCACTTTTGACCGCCTGATCAAGCAGGTGCTTAAAGTCAGAGAGGCAGACCAACGGGATTTTTGCGTCGTTGAAATTATTTTCAGCGGTTGGAAAGCCATACGTGAAAATGGCCGCCATGCCTTCAACTTTTACCCCCGCATCGCGTAAGGCTTCCGCAGCTTTTATAGAGCTTCCGCCTGTGGAGACGAGGTCTTCGATCAAAACCACTTTTTGACCGGGGACAACTTTACCTTCAATCAGGTTCTGCATGCCATGATCCTTGGGTTTGGGTCTGACGTACACATAGGGCAATTGAAGTTGATCGGCAACCAATGCTCCCTGCGGTACACCGGCTGTTGCAACCCCGGCAATACATTCAGCATCGGGAAAATTCTTTTGAACGGCTTCGGCAAGCCAATTACGAATCAAGGATCTTTTATCGGGATAAGATAAAGTAAGGCGGTTGTCGCAGTAGACGGGTGATTTCCAACCTGAGCTCCAGGTAAATGGCTTTTCAGGACTTAGTCGGATGGCACCGATTTCGAGTAGCAAAGAGGCTACCGCATCGGCTGAAGTTTGTTGAATGGTGATCATGGATTCAAATAAGGGTAAAATTTGAAAAAAATATCCTTGTCATAATCGGAAATATTTGTGTTTTTGCAACTGTAGAATTTCAGGAATGAATCTTTTTGTGAACGATATCCCGGTAGCCATCCTCAAACAAGGTTCCCGTCCTGCCAAAGGGGAAATCAATGCGGTCCTGGATGCGACGGTAGATAAAATAACCAAAGCCGCATTGATCAACCATGTGTGGATCAAAAATGCATCTATTGCTGATTTGGGTCTTGTATTGGATCTGATCAACTCAAAGGTTCCTCTCCAGCTGCTTTCCTTGTCTATAAGTGTTGCCAATCGAAAAGAAATAAAGGCTTATCTACGGAAAAAATTTAATGTGGTCGATGCTGCCGGTGGTCTGGTGTTGAAAAAAGACCGGATCCTCATGATCTATCGGCTGAAGCGTTGGGATCTTCCAAAAGGAAAACGTGATCCGGGGGAATCTTTTCGAGCTACGGCAGAGCGTGAGGTTAATGAGGAGTGCAATATCAAAGTGGAGGTTGGGCAGCGCCTGGTAACCACTTGGCACACCTATACCATGAATAAAAACAACATGCTCAAGCGCACCCGTTGGTACCTGATGGAACTCACCGACGATTCTAAAATGAGGCCGGAGGAAAAAGAGGATATCGAGGATCTCCGCTGGATGAATCAGAAGGAAGTATACCACGCCCTGGAAAATTCTTACAATTCCATTCGATTTGTTTTTTCAAGTTACTATGCACTTGAAAAAACTGATGCCTAGAAATTAAAGTGAATATGGCAGCATAGCAGAAACATCGCCGCCATAGCGATGCACCTCCCGTATGATGCTTGAAGAGATCGACGCATAAGGCGGCGAGGTTATCAAAAAAATGGATTCCAGCTCTGAATGCAGGTGTTTGTTAACCTGTGCAATGGTGTTTTCGTATTCAAAGTCGGTGGTGTTCCTTAAGCCGCGGAGCAGGAATTTAGCCTGATTTTCGCGCGCAAATTCAGCGGTAAGTTTGGAGTAGGTCTGAACTGATATTTGAGGTAGATGTTTGAAGGTGGATTCAATCCGCTCCTTCATAAAATCAATTTTAAAATAGCGGTCACTTTTTGCGCTGTTGTATCCTATGGCGATGATTATTTCGTCAAATAATTTCAATCCCCTCAATACAATATCCTCGTGGCCCTTTGTAAAAGGATCGAAAGAGCCTGGAAAGAGTGCTATCTTCTTCATCTTCAGGATTATTTTCTGACCATCGCAAAAATATCACTGAAAAAGTGATCCTGCACATCGCCAAAAGCAGGCGAAAAACCAACTGAACGGGTCCTGGCGCCCAAGGCAACGTGACGAATAAACTTTTTGAATTCTGCAAAATGGGGTGAGGTTCTGCTAACGAATCCCCATAAAATCACCGGAAAGGCTTCAGGATCCAACGTAAGGGTTTTCATGACCAAGAGGATATACCGTATGTAATCCTGAAATTCCTTAATGACGAACTGGTTATAGTAGAGAAGTTTTCCTGAAGCAACAGCGGTAATGTGCATGCTGAACCGATCAATGTAGACATGTACACCAGCAGGAACGGTGGTATCGTTCAGTGCTGCTGCGACTAGATTTCCTGATTGGTGAAAAAAGGTGGTTGACTGCCGGTTATAGATGGAATTCAGCCATCCGTAGAGCGATCGTTGCACAGAAAAAATGGTAACGATATTTTTATACGGTGTGCTCCAGGCAACTATTTCCTGTTGAGGATCAAAGCTTGAGTTTATTTTTAAAACCTCCGCGGCATTGGATTTATCAAATAGATCGGCCGGCAATTGTGTGAAATGTGTGCCTTTGATGCTGATCAGCACTTCTTTCCAAAAACCAGCCGAAAGAAACGTATGTCCATCAAACAGATTTTTAATTGAGTTCAGGCTATCGATGGTGCCTGCCTCGGGGAAGACATAATCTTCAAGTAAAATGAACTTACCTGCTGGCCTCAGGTAAAGGGCTACCTGCGCGTCGCGTGGTCCGACCTGAAGCAATAAAGTGTATTGATCGAGGTCTTCCCCGTCAAAGGATTCGTCTTTAACTCGTCGGATTAGTTTATGTGCCGTCAGCGTATCCAAACGGCAGGGGATTACTCCCAGTTACCTACCGTTGAGGCATCCAAACGTGAACCGAAACGAAGAGGCTTTTTGGTTTTCACCTCATTGGATTCTTTTCTTTCAGGGTTGGCTGGCTTGGGGTCTTTCACCTCAATGACATCCACCATCAAGCCGTTTTTATCAACCTTCCCAACAAAAATCTCCAACAATGTTCCAGGCAAATAAGGGATTTCACCAATTTTTCTGATGTCGGTGTTAATATCAAACTGGTATTCCCAGAAGTTGATCAGGTTGGAACCTTTCGTAACATTTTCGCCAGCCATTAATTCTGCCAGTGATTCAATGGTACCATTTTCGATGAAGATAGGTTCAATGGATCTGTCGGCAGTTTTCATGTTGTATGCTTTCATGCCCTTTACAACTTTTTGTCCAACAGCGACCTGAAATTTTTCAAACACTCCATCCTCTGGAGCATTCATGGTATAATTCTTTTTGAAAATACGATCCTTAGCAGATATGTATCCAAGGGTATCGATGTGAAGAATTACTTCTTCTCCACCATAGGCCTTTTGCTTAATTTCTTCTCTTCTGTTGATGATGGGTACTTTTCCGTTTTCGATGAAATCCGCCAGAGAATCCCAGTTCGCAGTGTATCTTCCATTTTGCTCCTGAAAGACTATTTCAGCCTCGCGAATCAGGCGAAGTCTATCAATGAGTTGCTGTTCTTGTGCGGCAATGAGCGCTCTTTTTTCCACAACAGAATCAATGCCGTTGTAGAGGAACCAGAACAAAACTATGCTTACCAGAAACAATACCGCGGTGAGAATCTTAATTGGCTTCATTTAGGGTCAGATTTAGGATGCAATAATAATTATTTCCTGCTTTTTCGACTATAAAAAGGGCATGTTTTACACGTCAGGTACATTCATGAAACCCACTGGTACCAAGTATGTCTGAGGGGTGGCTAAGCTTGCTGAAAATAGGGTGCAGGTTCTCGGATTTCATTTTCTCGATGGTGCTGAACGGGAGGTATTCAGCTGCCGTAAGTATCTGATGATCACCAAGCTCTGGATCAATTCCGGTGATCAATTGCCCCGAAAGCACCTCCACAGCAAAAAACAACTCCAAGGCATGGATTTTACCCCTGATGACCGCGCAGGTGAATAAATAATTTTTAGGAATGACCACCAATCCGCATTCCTCCCGAAACTCCCGAACCAATGTTTCAGCGCTTTTTTCGCCGAAAATTGCCCCTCCGCCCGGGGGTGACCAGAAATCTCTACCGTATAATCCACTATGGTTGAGCAGCAAAATGCTGTCTCCTCTGGTGGCCAGGCCACAAACCCGAATACGGGGTTTTCCGGTAAAATGATCCTCAGAACGGATATCCATCGGCTACAAATTATGCATCATTTTTAAAATCGGTTCAAAGTGGAGAAATTTGAGGGAATCAAATCCATTAAAAGCATTTAACATGAAAACGATCGTCATCGCCCTCGCGCTGGTAGCAAGCGGATTCGCTGTTCTGGCTCAATCCGGCCCCCAACTGGTTTGGGAAAAATCGGTTCACGATTTTGGTCAGATCACCGAAGGTTCTCAAGTCCAACATACATTTAAATTCACCAACAAGGGTAAGGAACCACTGATCCTGACTTCTGTTCAGCCAACCTGCGGTTGTACTGTTCCGAACAACTGGCCTAAAGATCCTATCCCTCCCGGTGCCTCAGGCGAAATCACCGTTTCGTTCAACAGCACAGGAAGAACTGGTAGCAACACCAAGGTCATTAAGGTTTTCTCCAATGCAGCCAATGAAGGTGCAGATCACTTCACCTTTACGGCCAAGGTGGTTCAGAAGGATGCCAATTGATTGGCTAAGCTGACTATTCAGATTGTACAGGGGCGGAAATTTTCCGCCCTATTTTTTTGGTAATCAGTCCATGTCTTGGTGAAAACAACATGGCCAAAAGAAAAAGAACGCCATTAACCGACGCAATGGCGCCGGCGATCGAACCATCCATCCGTACAGCAAGAAAATATCCTCCAGCAGAAGCAATTATTCCGGTTAAAACAGATAGCAAAATCATGATCTTGAGATTGTCGGTTAACAGGTAGCTTGTTGTTGCAGGCCCAATCAGTAACGCGACGACAAGGATGGCACCCACCGACTCGAACGATGCAACGGTTGTTACCGAGACTGATCCCATCAGTAGGTAATGCCACAATGCGGCCGATACGCCAATGGTTCCGGCATAGGCTGGATCAAAGGTGGTTAGCGCCAGCGGACGGAAACCTATCCAAACAAAACCTGAAATAAAAAGGAGTACCACGACACCAATGATCAATGCTCGCGGTCCAACAATGGTTCCACCATCGGTGATAAAAAGATCAAGTGGTACATAGGCAATCTCGCCATACAATACACAGTCCTGATCCAAATCAATTTTTCCTGTAAAAGCTGAAACTAAAATAACGCCGGCAGCAAATAGACTGGTGAATGTAACGCCAATGGCTGCGTCCGATTGTAGCCGTCCACGCCGGTGTAAAAATTCAATGATAAAAGTGGTCAGTAATCCAATGGCACTTGCTCCAGCCACCATAATCAGTGAGTCCCTCGACCCACTGATTAGGAATGCAATTACGATGCCCGGCAAAACAGCATGTGAAATGGCATCGCCAACCATGGCCATTTTTCTAAGTACCAGAAAGCAACCGAGAATGGCGCAGCTTGCAGAAACCACCGAGGCGGTTAAGATGATGTACCAGTCGTTGATGCTCATGGTTTTTGGTAGGGTATTTCCGCTGCGTGGGGATCGGTCTTGGGGTAGTTGAGTTGTTTTTCCAACTCAGCCTCCAGTTCAGGAGTAATCAGGTGTTCCATGGTTTCTGCATCGTCGTGCACATGGTCCGGAGCGATATTCATTTTGGTGGTCAGGTAAAGTTCCCAAAGCCGGTGTATGCGTACGACCCGTTCTGCTTTACGTCGACCGGCTTCTGTAAGTGACCAGTTGTTTGTGGACTTATCAAGATATCCTTTCGACTCCAGGTTGTTTAATATTTTAGATCGCAAACCTTGATCCATACTCCGTCGTGCTTCCATATCAGCAGCTGTTCTTCCAACCAAAAAATCACGGTTGGTTTCTCCAAGCTGATAAATGGTTTTCAGGACGTTCTCTTCGTGAATGGTGCGTCGGTTTTTTTGTTGTTTCAATAAACGTGACAGAATTCCTTTTTTCGGTGCCAGAATAAAGGACACGCCGGCAATCAGTGAGATGACCAGTACAATCCATGGACCTGTGGGTGCAGATGGTAATAAATAGGAGATGTATGCCCCGGATAGACCACTCAATGCGCCGAACAACCCAGCAAGTGCCACCATGGTCTTAAGTCTGTCGGTCCAAAATCTTGCCGCAGCGGCAGGTGTAATCAGCATGGCGGCCATTAAAACAACCCCTACAGCCTGAATACCAATCACCACGGCCATGACAATCAAAATGGTGAGAAGAAAGCGAAGTCTTTTTACCGGTAATCCGATGGCTTCTGCAAAATCTCTGTCAAAGGACAGCAGCGTGAATTCCCTAAAAAATAAGGTCAGTCCAACCAGCAGGGCAATGGCTACCACGGAAAAAACCACTAGGTCTTTCCCCATTAGTGCTGCAGCTTTTCCGAAAATGAAACTGTCGAGTCCACTTTGTGATGCGTTTCCTGATTTTTGAATGGTGGTGAGCAGAAGTATTCCGACACCAAAGAATACTGAAAGCACCAGTCCGATGGCTGCATCCTCTTTAATACGAGTGCGGGTGGTAATAAATTCTACAGCAAAAACGGAAAGCCAGCCGGTAATGAATGCACCACCAATTAGAAAAACCGGGTCTTTCGTGCCGCTGATTAAAAAGCCTAGACATATACCCGGTAGGACCGCATGTGCGATAGAGTCCCCCAACAGGGACTTTTTATCCAAAAAAGTGAAGCAGCCCACCAATGCAGAGGTCGCTGTCAGTAAGATGGCGCCTAAGGCTACGACCCTTACATTGGGATCGGACATTGATAAAAATTCCCACAAGCTGTTCATGACTAGGGAAGGGTCGTTTCTCGGTTGGGGAATGATTCTCTTCTGATCAGGTTTCCTACCTCAGAAAGTATCGAGAGTTTTCCTCCATAAGTTTCTTTTAGAAGTTCAGAAGTGAATGCTTCTGTAACAGCGCCGGATGCAATCAGACGGGTGTTCAGGAGGATAACCCAATCGAAATACTGCTGAACAGATTGTAGGTCGTGGTGAACCACCAATACGGTTTTGCCCGAATCGGTAATGGATCGTAACAGACCTATGATGGTTTTTTCAGTCGCTGCATCAACCCCTGCAAAGGGTTCATCCATGAAGTATAAATCGGCCTGTTGTGCCAAAGCCCTTGCCAAAAAGGTTCGCTGTTGTTGACCGCCCGATAATTGTGAAATCTGCCGGTCTGCAAACTGCAGCATGCCAACTTGTTTCAAGCAGTCGGTTGCAATGTCTTTGTCGGCTTGCCTCAGTGGTCTGAACATTCCGGCCTGGGTATACCGCCCCATCAGCACTACATCCATAACCGAGGCCGGAAAATCCCAATCCACCGATTCGCGCTGAGGCACATAGCTAACATGTTGACGAACCTCATCAATAGGCTCATTTAGGATTTTAACGTATCCGCTGCTTATCGGCAGCAGCCCCATAGAGGCTTTGATGAGGGTTGATTTACCTGCACCATTTGGCCCAATGATGCCAACCAGTTTACCCTGTGGAATTTGAAGGTCGATGTTCCAGAGCACAGGCTTCTTATCAAAAGCGACTGTGAGGTCGTGGACTTCAAAAGCTGGAATTTGTTTGTTGTGGTCGGTTTTCATCTTAATCCCTTAACGATGGTTTGAACATTTGCATTGACCATTCCAATGTAAGTGCCTTCGGGAGTCCCTTCTGCGCCCATCGCATCGGAGTAAAGTGATCCTCCAATAGAAACATCCCAACCTTTTTTTCTACAACCTTCCACCACCGCTTCAATAGAGCGTGGGGAAACGGATGATTCAATAAAAACGGCTTTTATTTTTCGAGTGGTGATAAAATTGACCAGCGCTGTGATGTCCCTCAACCCAAATTCCGAAACAGTTGATATGCCCTGAAGTCCCTTGACTTCGATGTTGTAGGCGTCACCAAAGTAGCCGAAGGCATCGTGGGCTGTGACCAAAACCCTGCCTGCTTCCGGAATCTGACTGATCTGTGTAACCACCGAGGCGTGAAGGCTATCAAGTTTTAGTTGATACGCTGCAGATCTGCTTTTAAAATTTTCAGAGAGTGCTGGATATTTTGCTGAAAGGAATTCCTCTGCGGACTCTACAGCATGTTTCCATAAACTCACATCGAACCAAATGTGGGGATCATGGGCACCGGCAAATCCGGGAACTGTTCGCAACAATGAATCCGGAATCCCTTCACCGACAGGTACTACAGGTTTGATGGCAGCTAATTTCTCCAGGACTTCGCCCATTTTACCCTCCAGGTGCAGACCATTATAAAAAATGATGTCGGCTGAAGACAGTTTTTCAAGGTCACCTTGTGAGGCTTTGTAAAGGTGTGGGTCAACGCCGGGACCGATCAGTGCAACCACGTTGGCCTCGCTTCCAACCACATTGGCCACGGCATCGCGAATCATACCGGTGGTAGTAACAATTTGAATGGTTGAATTGGAGGAATTTTTATTTTCTGAGGTACAAGAAACCACCAGAACAGAGGCAACCAGTAGGGGGTAGACAAATGTTTTCATGACTTGGAAACCAGTATTTTTTCACCTGATTCTTTTGATAAGGTGATTCGTCTCTTGTTTTCAACAAGCAGGTCCATGGAGCCATCAAATGCTCTTCGCTCAATAATTTTCAGACCGGCACCGATCCCGATGCCAACCTTAGACATGTATTGAAGCAATCCGGGTACATCGTCTCGAATGGACTTAACCCTAAACTGTGAACCGGCTCCGGCCTCTGAAAGAGGTGTGCGTTGCTCTTCCTTGTATTTTCCATTTCGGTCGGGAATCCAATCGCCATGGGGATCTGATTTAGGGTAACCCAGGAACTGATCAAGTTTGTCGACCAGGAGTCTGGACTGCACATGTTCAAGTTGTTCGGCGACTTCATGCACCTCATCCCATTTAAAGCCAAGTTTTTCAACGAGAAAAGTTTCCCAGAGTCTGTGCTTCCGGATTATGGACAGAGCATCGTTGGTTCCCTTATCGGTCATGCTTACCCCTCGGTAGCGTTCATACCGAATCAGTTTTTTTGCCGACAGCCTTTTCATCATGTCGGTGATGGATGCGGCACTGGTATTCATCTGGGCAGCAAGTGCGTTGGTGCTTACCGATTCAGTTCCCTCCGTGGAGAGGTGGTAGATGGCCTTCAGGTAGTTTTCTTCGGTATGACTGAGCATAGGCATCAAACTTAATAATTTAGACTAGTCTAAAAAATAATTTAGATCAATTTGATGGCCGTTTTATCCCTTTTTAGTGTCGGTTTGCCTTAAATTCTCTTATTTGCAAACCCAATTGATGATGTATGTCTGTTGAACAACTGATCGAAGAGGTTTGGTTGAATCGTGAGTTGCTCCGTTCGGCCATTCACATTAAGGCCATTGAGGAAACCATCCAACGGCTGGATGCTGGTTCTTTGCGTGTGGCAGAGCCGCATGAAAGCGGATGGAAAGTAAATGAGTGGGTAAAAAAAGCGGTCATCCTGTTTTTTCCGCTAAGTCAAATGGAGGTAATCGAAGTAGGCCCTTTTGAATTTCATGATAAAATTCCGCTGAAAAAGGGTTTCAAAGAAAAGGGTGTTCGTGTTGTTCCCCATGGACTGGCACGATACGGGTCCTTTTTGAATAAGGGTGTCATCATGATGCCTTCCTATGTGAACATCGGTGCCTATGTTGATGAGGGCACGATGGTCGATACCTGGGCGACAGTTGGAAGTTGTGCTCAAATTGGAAAGTCGGTACACCTGAGCGGAGGGGTAGGCATTGGAGGAGTGTTGGAGCCCGTACAGGCAGCGCCCGTCATCATAGAGGATCACGTTTTCGTAGGGTCACGTTGTATTGTTGTTGAAGGTGTTAAGGTTGAACGAGAGGCGGTTCTTGGGGCCAACGTTGTGCTAACCGCCAGCTCTAAAATTATTGATGTAACCGGACCGGAACCGGTAGAGTACCGCGGATACGTGCCGGAACGTTCAGTGGTAATTCCTGGCAGCATCCCTAAGAAATTTCCGGCAGGGGAATTTCATGTTCCCTGTGCACTCATTATCGGTAAGCGCAAGCCCTCCACCGATAAAAAGACTTCCTTAAACGATGCCTTAAGGGACAATCAGCTTTCTGTCTGATTATCTTTAGCCATGTTAAAACCGGTCACAGCCTGTCTCTGCTGTTTCATGATCTGTGTGCAGTTTCACGCCAACAGTCAGGCCGAACTGGTGGTCAAAGCGCCAGGCAACGAAAGTTTTTCACCTGGGGAGGAGCTCTATTATAAGGCAAGCTTCGGATTTTTTAACGTCGGAAAGTCCGTAACGCGGGTTGACCGTTCCTACCACAAACTCAACAATAAAATCTGTTATAAGATTGATGCGTATGGTGAAACCAGTGACTGGATTTCGTGGATTACTAAGGTGGACGATAACTGGGGTGCGTACCTTGATACAGCTACAGTTTCTACCCAAGTATCCTACCGAAGACTAAGGGAAGGCAGATATCGGCTGGATGAACTAACCCGTTTTGACCATCAACAGAAAAAAGCAGAGGTTAGTGTAAGAGAGAATCCCGCAGCCGCCTATAAAGTCAAAAAATCATTTTCAATTCCCACAAGAGCTACTGATCTGATCGGTGGATTCATCCACCTTCGGTTTATAGATTTTTCAAAAATCAGGCCTGGTGATTCACTTTCCATCGCTGGTTTTTTGGAAGATAAAGCCTATCAACTAAGAATTCTCTACAAAGGGAAAGCACTGGTGAATACCAAGCTCGGGAATATTCCATGCCACGTACTCATACCAAAAATGCCAGACAACAAGCTTTTCGATGGAGAAAATTCAATTACAGTCTGGATTTCCGATGACCTTAACCGTATCCCGGTAAAAATCCAGGCAAAAATGTTTATCGGTTCTACTGGAATTGAATTGGAGGGATTCAGGCGATTAAAAAATCCTTTGAAAATCCTTCACTAATGGGATTCTCTACTTTTTAAAAGCAGGGGAGGGTACCAGTTCTTTCGATCCCGACTTGTGCAGATAAAATCCTTCCCCTGATTTAACCCCAAGCTTACCCGCCAAAACCATATTCACCAAGAGTGGTGAAGGGGCATAACGCTGGTCGCCCAGCCCGTCCTGCATAACCTTAAGAATGGCGTGGCAGACATCCAGTCCTATAAAATCAGCCAATTGAAGTGGCCCCATTGGATGGGACATTCCCAGTTTCATGACTTCATCAATTTCAATCACGCCTGCAACACCTTCATGAAGGGCGCGAATGGCTTCATTGATCATGGGCATCAAAATACGGTTGGCAACAAAGCCAGGGTAATCTCTTACTGCTACAGGAATTTTTTGGAGCGATTTTGCACATTCGATGACCAGGTCACAGGTTTCATCGGAGGTGGCATATCCTCTGATCACCTCAACCAATTTCATAACCGGCACTGGATTCATAAAGTGCATACCAATAACTTTTTCAGCCCTGCCGGTAACCCCTCCAAGCCTGGTGATGGATATGCTTGAGGTGTTGCTGGCCAGGATGGTATGGGTTGGACAAAGCTGATCCAGCTGCCTGAATAAATTAAGTTTGATGTCCGCATTCTCGGAGACAGCTTCTACGACCAGATCTGTATCCTGTAAATTCTGCCGATTGATTTCGGTGAGGGTTTGAATCCGGCTAAGTGCAGCAGAAGCTTGCTCTTGGGTGATCAGATTTTTTTCTGCTTGTCGTCCAAGATTTTTTTCAATGGTCGCCAGTCCTTTCTTTAATGCATCGCCGTTGAGGTCAATGAGCTGTACTGTAAATCCATGCAGTGCAAAAACATGGGCAATACCGTTGCCCATAGTTCCTGAGCCAATTACAGAAACTTTTTTCATGGTTGTGATGTTTTGAGTTCTGATGAATAGATCTCCTTGGCACGCCCCATGGCGTTAAAACGTATGGTCAAGACTTCAGGAATGGCAAGACTATCGCCGCATCTTTGAGACGGACTTAGGAAATAAAGAAACATCTTTTGGTTTCGCTTGTAAAGCTCAATAAGATCAGGTTTACCCAGTACGGAAATAATGCCTGACTCAGGTTGTGCCAGCAGCAGAGACTTGTTGTTCGTGATGAGTGGAACCATTTCTATTCTGGTGGGTTCACACCCATTGCGTCCCTGTTCCCAGCGGGTTGTCTCGAAGCCCGGTACGACGGGTTTGGCGGGATTACAGGCGAAAAGAAAAAATACCAGGGCGAAGACAGGTAGATTTATCAGTTTGGGGAGAATGGAAAACACCATGGAATGGTCAGGTTGATTTAATTTGCGTCTCAAAATAAACAGGATGTATTCAAAAATCTTCAGGGTAATCTGGATTATCTCCTTTCTCGCGGTGCTGGTGGTATTCTTTTATGCTTATGCTGCATTACAGGATACGGTGCAATTGGGAATGGGGACCCTTGCGGTAAGCCGGTCTGGTTTCTTTTACCTGCTATTGTCTCTATTGGCCCTCACCAACGCCTCAGGTGTGGCCTCTGGAAAGTTGCTCTCCGATGATTCCCTTAAATCCTGGTTCTATGGTTTGTTGGCCTCGATGCATCTTTTCCTGATTGCAGCCATGGTTTTTCTGGCCATCCTCAACAGCAATGAACAATACGACTATTCACGGCTGGGACCATTTGTGATCCTGGCCTTCGTCTTATTTGCCGGATGGTTGCTGGCGTTGCCTGTAATGGGGTTATATCGGAGATCGACGGTTAGGTCTTGAGTTTTACACGGCATTCATTAATTATTGAATATCAGTCTCTTAATGGTTTATCCCTTGCGAAAAATTGCGACACTTTGTTGTTGCATTAGTAGCAAACGGGGAGAAGTTTATTTTTCTTGTTAACGAAAACGGAAAACGACGTCATGGCAAAGGAAACAACAGAATACAACGAGGCAAGCATACGATCATTGGATTGGCGGGAGCACATCAGGCTCAGGCCTGGAATGTACATTGGAAAGCTTGGCGACGGCTCCAGTAAGGATGACGGAATTTATGTTCTGGTGAAGGAGGTAATCGATAACTCGATTGATGAACACATGATGGGTTACGGCAAAACCATTGATGTAAAGATCAATGAGAGCACTGTGGTGGTACGCGATTACGGTCGAGGTATACCCTTGGGTAAGGTGGTGGATGTTGTTTCTAAAATCAATACCGGTGCGAAATACGATTCAGGGGCATTTCAAAAATCGGTCGGTCTTAATGGAGTAGGTACCAAGGCCGTCAACGCCCTTTCCGAGTTTTTTAAGGTCCAGGCGTTTCGAGAGGGTCAGACCAAGTCAGCGGAGTTTAAAAAGGGCAAACTGACCCATGATCCCAAGCAGTCCCGTTCAGCAGAGCGCAACGGTACCCTCATTGAATTTGAGCCGGATGCGAGCATGTTCAAAAATTACCGGTTCATTCCTGAATATCTGGACGACCTAATGTGGAATTATGCTTTCCTTAATGCTGGTCTGACGATCAACTATAATGGCAGAAAGTTTTATTCTAAAGATGGCTTGTTGGATCTGCTCAGGCAGAAAACCGATCCTGAAGAAATGCGCTACCCGATCATCCACATTAAGGGCGATGATATTGAGATCGCAATGACGCACGCCAATCAGTATGGGGAAGAGTATTATTCATTTGTCAACGGTCAAAATACTACCCAGGGTGGAACGCACCTTGCGGCTTTCAGGGAGGGTGTAGTTAAAGGCGTGCGTGAATTTTATAAAAAGGATTTCGATGCAGCGGACATCAGGGCAAGTATTGTTGCGGCTGTAGCGGTAAGGGTTCAGGAGCCAGTCTTCGAATCGCAGACCAAAACCAAACTTGGTTCTGTGAACATGGCGCCCGACGGACTTAGTGTTCGTTCCTATGTCGGTGATTTTGTGGCCAGAGAACTAGAGATTTACCTAAACACCCACCCTAAAGAAGCTGAGTCGATGCTAAAGCGCATTCAGCAGTCTGAGCGGGAAAGAAAAGAGATTGCTGGTATCAAGAAGTTGGCCAATGAACGCGCAAAGAAGGCCAACCTGCACAACCGTAAACTTCGTGACTGTCGTTTTCACCTGGACGAAAACAAAGGTGCGGATGGTCAGGGAACCATGATTTTTATTACTGAGGGTGATTCGGCGAGTGGATCCATCACCAAATCGCGTGATGTGGAAACGCAGGCTGTTTTCAGTCTGAGAGGTAAACCTCTCAATTGTTTTGGTCTGACCAAAAAAGTGGTTTATGAAAATGAAGAATTCAATCTACTTCAACATGCCTTGAATATTGAGGATGGATTGGATGGACTTCGTTACAACAAAGTGATCATTGCCACCGACGCCGATGTAGACGGCATGCATATTCGTTTGCTGTTGATGACCTTCTTCCTGCAGTTTTTTCCTGAATTGGTAAAAGCCGGACACGTTTATATTCTGGAAACACCTCTTTTCAGGGTTAGGAATAAAAAAGAAACGCATTATTGTTACAGCGAAGAAGAGAGACAGGCTGCTGTAAAAAAACTTGGTGGCCGTCCGGAAATCACGCGCTTCAAGGGATTGGGTGAAATCTCACCGGAAGAGTTTGCGGGCTTCATCAATGAAAATATCCGGCTCCAGCCTGTTATGATCGGAAAGGAAAGCCATCTGATTAAACTCTTGGAATACTACATGGGTAAAAATACACCCGACCGGCAGGATTTTATTATCGACAACCTTCGGATCGAGTTGGATAGACCTGATGATTTGCAGGAAGTAAAAATTGCTGAAGCTCAGGAGGAATAAATACGTGTTGACATGACGAAGAAAACAAAAAATAAACCGGAACCTGCGAGAGAAAAAGTCCATTTTATTCAGGTCGACGGCCTCTATAAGGATTGGTTCCTGGACTATGCTTCCTACGTGATTTTGGAGCGGGCTGTTCCCCGCGTGGAGGATGGATTTAAGCCGGTTCAGCGAAGAATCATGCATGCATTGCGTGAGATGGATGACGGAAGATTTAACAAGGTTGCCAATGTAATTGGCAGCACCATGCAGTATCACCCACATGGAGATGCTGCCATTGGTGAGGCGATTGTGAATCTGGGCCAGAAAGATCTCCTGTTCGACATTCAGGGAAACTGGGGAGACATCCGCACCGGCGATAGTGCTGCTGCGCCGAGGTATATCGAGGTTCGACTCTCAAAGTTTGCCCAGGAAGTGGTTTTTAATCCACAAACAACCGAGTGGCAACTGTCTTACGATGGAAGGAAAAAGGAGCCAGTTACGCTTCCGGTTAAATTTCCCATGGTTCTTGCGCAGGGCGTTGAAGGAATTGCAGTAGGTCTATCTACTAAAATTCTTCCGCACAATTTCTGTGAGATCATCAAAGCCTCCATTGAGGTGCTGAAGGGAAAAAATCCTAAAATCTACCCCGATTTTCCAACCGGTGGAATAGCGGATTTTTCTGAATATGATCAGGGTTACCGCGGCGGAAAAATTAAGGTAAGAGCAAAAATTGAAATCCAGGATAAAAAGACCCTGGTGATCCGTGAAATTCCTTTTGGAACCACCACGGCTTCTCTCATGGAGTCGGTGGTTAAGGCTAGCGAGAAGGGAAAAATCAAAATCAAACAGGTTGTAGACAATACTGCAAAGGACCTGGAGATAGTCATTCATTTACAACCGGGTCAGTCGCCGGAAATAGCACTTGATGCCCTTTATGCTTTCACCGATTGTGAAATTTCTATTTCCCCCAATGCCTGTGTCATTATTGAGGATAAGCCTGCATTTTTAAAAGTAAACGAGATCCTCAAGGCTTCAACGGAACAAACAGTTGCTTTGCTGAAGCAGGAATTGGAAATCCGTCGGGAGGAGTTAATGGAGAAAATTCTATTTTCCTCGCTTGAGAAAATCTTTATTGAAAACAGAATCTATCGTGACATCGAAGAATGTGAAAGTTGGGAGGAAGTAATCACAACCATCGATAAAGGCCTTAAGCCACATAAGAAAAAGTTTTATCGCGAAATCACCCGCGACGACATCATCCGGCTTACAGAGATTAAAATAAAGCGCATTTCTCGCTACGATGCATTTAAGGCGGATGAGCTGCTTCGTGATCTGGAGAAGGAACTAAAGCAGGTCCAGCACAACCTCAAAAATCTTACCGAATATGCCATTGCTTATTTCCAGGGACTACTCGATAGGTACGGTAAAGGGCGCGAAAGAAAAACGGAAATCAAAACTTTCCAGTCGGTTACCGCGGTTGAAGTGATTGCGAACAACCAGAAGCTTTATGTAAATCGTGCCGATGGATTTGTGGGTTGGGGACTCAAGCGCGATGAATACATCTGCGATTGTTCTGAACTTGATGACATCATTGCCATACGACGCGATGGTATGGCGCTGGTAAGCCGTATTTCTGAAAAAACCTTTATGGGTAAGGACATCTTGTATGCCGGAGTATGGAAAAAAGGCGATGACCGCATGGTCTTCAACCTGATTTATACCGATGGAAAGTCAGGTAAGGCTTTTGCAAAACGGTTTGCAATGCCGGCGGTGATCCGGGACAAGGAATATGTGCTGCATCAGGGAAATCCAAACAGCAGGGTGGCGTACCTAAGCGCCAATCCTAACGGTGAGGCTGAGGTGGTGGAGGTAAAACTCAACCCGAGCAGTACTGCCCGAAAAAAGGTTTTCGAGTTTGATTTTTCTGAATTGGACATTAAAGGCCGAGGGGCCCGAGGCAACACCATCACCAAATACCCTGTTCGTAAGGTTGATTTCCTTGAATCAAAAGGCACTACGCTAAGTGGTTTGCAGCTGTGGTTCGATGAAGTTTCCGGACGTTTGAACCGCGATCAGCGAGGAAAAAGTATAGGGAAATTTCAGGACAACGATCAAATCCTTGCCATCACCAAAAGTGGTAACTATAAAATCACGGGTTATGATCTCAACACAAGATTTGAACCCGACGGCAAAACACTTTTGATTGAGAAATTCAACATCAAGAAAGTTATTTCAGCAGTCTATTGGGACGGTGAATCTAAACAACACTTTGTCAAGCGTTTTAAACTCGAAACCACCACACCCGATAAGGAATTCAACTTTATTTCTGAATCGGTCGGCTCCAGGCTGGAATTTGTTTCAACGGAAGAGGATCCTGAAGTGCAGGTAGATGTGCTGAAGGGAAAGGGTAAGGAAAAAGAAACACTTGAGTTGGTGCTTTCTGATCTTATCGATGTCAAAGGTTGGAAGGCTATGGGCAATCGGCTTACCAACCATAAGTCTGTCGCTATTCGTTCAGCAAATGAACCCTCCGATGGTAATGACCAGGCTGAAGATGAAAAAGATGATGAGGTGACGGAAACGTCATCAAAAAAAAAAGAACAGCCGGAAGCCGGCCAGGCAAACCTCTTCGAAAACAAGCCGGAGGGGGAAAAAGCCAGCCGTCAAAAGTCAAAGCAGGATCAGGTCCAGGGAAACCTCTTCGGGGAAACACCCAAAAAGGAAAAGGAAAAAGTAAAGCGAAATCCACCGGCAAAAAAAGACGATAAGGATAAAGATGGAGGTAAAATTTTTACGGTTGGCGACACCATAAACCTGGACTTTTAATTTGGCATCTTTGTAAAAATTCCTAATGATGTTTGACCGCGAAAATCTTTGGGGAATCGATTTGGGAGGGACCAAAGTAGAAGGTGTGATCCTGAGGTCTGCCAGTGATCCGACGGTTCTTTTTCGCGACCGACTGCCAACCGGTGCTGATCAAGGGTACGACCACATCGTAAATCAAATTGGGTTGTTGGTGGAAAAAATGCGGCAAACCTCTGCTTCCAACACGCACCATATCGGTTTTGCCACGCCGGGCATTCGTGATCCGAAAACCGGCACGATGAAAAATTGCAACTCTACCGCATTGAATGGCAGATTTCTAAAAGAGGACCTTGCTGAACGGTTAGGTGTATCGGTTACACTAGCCAATGATGCCAACTGTTTTGCGCTGGCGGAAACGCGAATGGGTGTGGTCCGTGACTTGTATCCAAACGCACGAGTGGTATTTGGGGTGATCATGGGAACAGGTGTTGGCGGAGGTGTTGTGGTGGATGGAAAAGTCATTAACGGGCTTCATGGAATCGGTGGGGAATGGGGACACAATTACCTTGAAGAGCATGGAGACGAATGCTATTGTGGTAAAAGAGGTTGTGTGGAGCGTATTCTGAGTGGTCCGGCACTCCAGAAATATTATAAAAGTCTATCCGGAAATTCGCTGACGATGAAGGAAATAGCTGAGGCTGCAGCATCAGGAGATGATCCCTATGCTGTCCAAACCATTCAGCGGTTAACCGATTTGTTTGGGAAGGCCATTAGCGTGGTCATCAATATTCTTGACCCTGATGTAATTGTTATTGGTGGAGGTGTAGGACGGACTGAGGCCCTTTATACGAAGGGCAGAGAAGCCATCCAGAAATATATTTTTAACAATTCGGTCGAGACACCAATTGTGAAGCCACTGCTGGGTGATAGTGCCGGCGTCTTTGGTGCGGCATATCTCGGCCGCTAATCGACAATCTGGTTATTTGGTTGTATCACCCTGCTGATTAGCAGGTGCAGGGAATGAAGGCTGAGCAGCGGGCTGCTGAGTCTTAACCCTATCAAGGATATCGTCAGATGCGTTGCCGGAAGGGGAGACCAGGTTGGTTCCAAGGGCCACCAAGATGATAACCACAATGAATCCCCAGGTCAGGCGCTCTAGTAGATCACCTGTCTTTTTCACGCCCATGATGTTGCTGGCGCCGGAGCCGCCGAACTGGCTGCTCAAACCACCACCCTTCGAGTTTTGGGCCAAAATGACGAAAACAAGCAGGACAGAGGCAAAAATTCCAAGACCTATCAGCAATCCGTACATATAACTATTAACTTAATTTCTCAATTCGAGCCGCAAATAAAGCCTTTTTCTGCGGAAACTTCCAAATGAGCTTTTTCAGGACTTCGACGGCTTTTTCCTTTTTGCCCTGACGCTCCAGAATGTCAACCAGTGTTTCAGAGATTACGTTCTCGCTATAACCTCCTGCAGGCTCCGTAAAATCCGATTTAATCGGAGCATTTGCCGGTTTAATGACGGTTAATTTGGCTTTGATAAACTTATCGATGATTTCCAGTTGCTCGCTTTGCTTCTGGCTATCTGGTTTAATTTTCTTTCTGGAGGTTTTGATCTCCTGAATGACCTGCTCACCTATCGCTTCCTCTGAAAAAATCCTTGGTTGCTTTTTTGAGACTTTTTCTACCTCCTTAACTTTTTCAGGTTCAGATAAATTTTGAGTCAGCTCACGAAACCTTTCCTTCCGTTGTTTTAATTCTCCTAGATCCTTCATCACCTGATCGGCAGGAGCGGATGTGTCTGAAGGTGATTGACTTTCGGTGGCTGTAACCTTTTTTACTGCATCCGTTACAATTGCTTTTTCCTGAACAGCTGTCACTTGGTTTACGTCGACCACCGTGGCGTTAGGCTGAGCCACATGCCCGGCTTCAATTGCGTTGGTTGGTTTTATGGTCTCGGATCCGGTATTTATTACCGATGTGCTTTCCATCCACCGCTTGAGCAACGCTCTATCCTGACAGTAAACAGCTGCAGTTTGGAGTGCTATCGTGCTTTGTGTCGAGCCTGAATTTTTTAATGCCTTTGCTTTTAAAATTCTAGCCGATTGACAATACGGCGCTGCAACCAAAACTGTATTCAGTAAGGCTAGTTCTTTTTCCGAAAGATTCGGAAATCGGGAAATCATCGAAGCAAATTCCCTTTGGTTCACAGCGCTATTCAATTTTTTAGAGTCCAAAACTATTTAAAAGGTCAATGGGTGCCAAAATCCTTACCAGTTGGCAATGGTGGCATTGAACAAGTCAATCAGGATTTGTTCAAAAATCTTTTTCTCAAGGTCCTTTTGCACTGCCTGAAAGTCCTGATTGTTGTCAAAATCCTGATAAAATGAGAAGGTTCTGTCTTTAAAGCTGTTTTTAGGTTCAACAGTATCGGTGTAATTGATCTTGACCGAAATGGTTAGCCTGGTTAAGGCAGCCTGGTCGACCCGTGCACTTGAGCCAGATGCAGTGGGTGCAATTGGCGCCAGACGGTAATCGGTAATAACACCTTCCAATGCGAGTTGTCCGTTTTCCGCCACCACCGATAAGTTGGAGTTTTGAATGAAGTAATCCTTCACTTTGTTGGTAAACTCAGCGCCAAGGTTTGCCGGCGCCAGCTCTGTATTATTAAAAAACTGATCCACGGAAATGTTTGTGGCAGTGGTTGAAACGCCGGACATTGAATAGTGAATACAGCCCTGGAGCATTACACAGAGTACCACGAAAAAACCTGAGATTTTATTCCTCAAGTCCATACTCTTTAATTTTCCGGTACAGCGTGCGTTCAGAAATGCCCAGGTCATTCGCCGCATACTTTCTTTTATTGTTGTTTTTCAACAATGCCTTTCGAATCAATTCTTTTTCTTTCTTTTCAATTGAAAGCGAATCATCCTCGGTTTCATGCGTAACATCCTCGACAATCTGAGGTTCGGCATCCTCTTCAGCGGCCGCAGCGGACTTGTCCACTTTAATCAACACCGGATCAGCAGTTCTTTCATTGGATAAATCATTAAACAACTGAGGATGATCCTTTAGTATCTGTGAAGCAACACTTGGATTGTTCAATCCTTCCAGCACTAGTTTTTTCAACTCATTCACGTCCCTTCTCATTTCAAAAAGTACCTTATACAGGATTTCCCTCTCTGAAATGTTATCAGCAGCTGATCCTAAACGTGCCGGTAAGCTGCTCTCAGAAGGTATGTATTTGGCAAGCAATTCCGCATTGATTTCTTTTTGATCGGCAGAAAGAACAGAAATTTGTTCCACCAGATTTTTCAATTGTCGGATGTTGCCTGGAAAACGGTAACGGATGAGCACTTGTTTGGCTTCTTCGGTAAGGTTGATAGGCTTTACCTTATACTTCTCGGCAAAATCAGAGGCGAATTTCCTAAACAGCAATTCAGCATCCTTGCCACGCTCTCTAAGGGGCGGCACATAAATGGGGACGGTATTCAGTCGGTAATAGAGATCCTCACGGAACTGACCTTCCTCTGCTTTCTTCAGAAGATTGACGTTGGTTGCTGCAACAACCCGAACATCGGTTTTCTGGACTTTCGAACTTCCAACTTTAATGAACTCGCCATATTCCAAAACTCTAAGGAGTCTTGCCTGGGTGCTCAGGGGCATTTCGCCAATTTCATCCAGGAATATGGTACCGCCATTGGTGACTTCGAAATAGCCTTTTCTTGCTTCATGAGCTCCTGTAAAGGCCCCCTTCTCGTGACCAAACAATTCAGAGTCGATGGTGCCTTCAGGAATAGAGCCACAGTTGATGGCAATAAATTGGCCATGTTTTCGTGGCGATAGGTGGTGGATGATTTTGGAAAAACTTTCTTTTCCGCTTCCACTTTCGCCGGTAATCAGGACCGACATTTCAGTCGGCGCTACCTGCATGGCCACCCGCACCGCGTTGTTGAGCAAATCGGAAGTGCCGATAATGCCGAAGCGTTGCTTGACCGATTGAATATCGTTTTCAGTAATCATGCTGACTAAACTATTTTGCCCAGCAATGTTGCGCCGGTTGAAGATTCAACCAACACATTTACATATTGCCCGGGTTGGTAATTCATTTTAGGAAAGACAATAACCTTGTTTGCAGAGTTTCTTCCCTGAAGATCATCTGCTGATCGCTTAGACGTTCCTTCAATCAGAACCCTGAAGGTTTTGCCTACTTCATGTAGATTTCTTTCCTGCGAGTGTCTGTTTTGAAGCGCGATGATTTCTCCAAGTCTTTTCTTCTTGGTTTCAGCATCGATGTCGTCTGTAAATTTTTTTTCCGCAGGTGTTCCTGGTCTTTCTGAATAAGCAAACATGTAGGCAAAGTCAAATTTGACCTGTTCCATAAGGTCAAGGGTTTGAAGGTGCTCCTCCTCGGTTTCAGAACAGAATCCGGTGATCATATCGGAGGAAAGTCCACAATCCTCACCCAGAATTTCCCGTATTCGTGAGACTTTTTGAAGATACCACTCCCGGGTGTAACCACGATTCATCATTTCCAGGATCCGGTTGTTCCCACTTTGAACGGGGAGGTGTATGTATTTGCAAATGTTTTCATACCTGGCCATCGTATGGAGTACATCATCGGTGATGTCTTTTGGGTGTGAGGTAGAAAACCTGATCCTCAGTGCTGGGTTTACTTCAGCAACCATGGCCAAAAGATCATAGAATCGTACGATGGAAGAACTTGTTGTTTTTTCAAGTCTTGCTTTGTTGTTCTCTTCAGGGCTCCATTTATAAGAATCCACATTTTGACCCAGTAGCGTAACCTCACGGTAGCCAGAATCAAACAGTTTTTGTGCTTCTGCTACGATCGAGTGAGGATCGCGGCTTCTTTCTCTTCCACGTGTGAAGGGTACAACACAGAAGGAGCACATGTTGTCGCATCCCCGCATGATGCTGATGAAGGCTGTGACCCCATTGCTGTTAAGTCTTACGGGATCGATATCAAAGTAGGTTTCTTCCCGCGAGAGAAAAGTATTGATCGCTTTTTGGCCTGATTCAGCCTGAGCGATTAGTTCGGGGAGGTTACGGTAAGCATCCGGACCGGCCACCAGGTCTACTATTTTTTCTTCTTCTAGAAATTTTGATTTTAGTCTTTCCGCCATACAGCCGAGTACGCCGACCAACATCTCCGGCTTTCTTTTTTTGAAGACTTGGATTTGTTGAAGGCGGTGGCGAACCGTTTGCTCGGCCTTTTCCCGAATGGAGCAGGTGTTAAGAAAAACCACGTCGGCCTCTTCAATGCTTTTAGTGCTGGAGAAACCTTGTTTTTCAAGTACGGAGGCAACGATTTCGCTGTCGGAAAAATTCATCTGGCAGCCATAGCTTTCGATGTAGAGTTTTCCTTTGGAACCTCTGGTTGATTCGCTTAAAACAGCCTCTTCCGTTGATTTTTGCATTGATTTTGCGTGGTACAGCCTGCAAAAATACTAAGAATAGGGGATTTTTCTGCCACTTTGGCAGTAAGGGAAATTTCAGTTTGAGGGGTTTGAAAAGACCGACTTTAAACGTTGAATGATTATTTAAAAAAAATGCCCTGCATAAACTGATACGTTTTCTTCCAAAAGGCTCTTCAGCACAAAAAAGAGATAAGCATGTTCCATCAAACTCAGTCTCTTTTTTTGTTTCTGATCAGGGTCATTCGGTTGAAAGAATTCAATTCGCGTAATTTGATTGAGCAACAATCAAACGCATGGCACTAATCAAAACCGTCAGAGGATACACACCAGTTTTCGGGACTGATTGCTTTTTGGCTGAGACGTCTGTCATTCTTGGAGAAGTATTGATGGGCAATCGTTGTACCGTTTGGTACAATGCGGTGGTTAGAGGTGATGTGAATCGGATTACCATCGGAGATCGTTCCAATATTCAGGATGGCGTAGTCATCCATGGAACCTATCAGAAAAACGCCACGCTCATTGGCAGTGATGTGAGCATTGGCCATAATGCCATTGTTCACGGTTGCATTATTGAAGATCGTGTGCTGATTGGTATGGGGGCGATTGTGATGGACACCGCCGTAATTGAAACCGGATCGATGGTAGCAGCTGGTGCGGTGGTGCTGCAAGGGACAAGGGTTTCTGCAGGTATGCTCTATGCAGGGGTTCCCGCAAAACCCATCAGGAAAATTGATACGGAATTGCTTGAAATGATCGACCGGACCGCCAGAAATTATCCGGTTTACGCAGACTGGTTTAGGGAAGGTGAAAAGTAGGATGCGGTTGGCTTGGGTGAATCGGACATCCTGATATCTTTGCAGGTTCAAATCCAATACGATGAAAAATATTTCTGTTGTTCTCAATGTTGTCCTTCTGGTGGCAGTTGGCGCATTGTATTTCATTCACTTTTCTTCTTCACCTTCTGCAACCGCGCCTGCCGGTCCTTCCGGAGACGGATTGAAGATTGCCTACATCCAGGCTGATACGGTCCTGAAGCATTATGATTACCTCAAGGCAGAGCAGGAAAAATTTGATGATAAGGGAAAGAAGATCGAGCAGGATATGAAAAACCGAGCACAGAGTCTTCAAACAGAGATTCAGGCCTATCAGCAGAATGTTAACAACATGACCATTGGACAAGCTAAGGCGGTTGAGGAGGATCTTGGAAAGAAGCAGCAGAATTTTGAATTGTACCGCGAGCGTGCAACCCAGGAGCTGATGGCCGAACAGGATAAGCTTAACAAGGCCTTGTACGATAAGGTGACAGCCTTCCTTAAGGATTACGGCACTAAAAATGGTTACCATGTTGTATTAAAGTATAACACGGCCAGTGACGTACTTTTTGCCAGTGAAGGTCTTGACATTAGCCGTCAGGTAATTGAGGGCTTGAACGATGAGTACCGCAAGGAATCTGGAAAGTTAAAGACCCCAGAGAAGAAATAATTTCAGGTTAAAAATTCAAAAGGCCCGTAAGGGCCTTTTTTGTTTGCTTTAAAATCTTTGGCTTCATTCCAGCCTGTCAATTTCTTTTTAGTCTATCGCTTCAAAAATTTCTTTAACGCCAGAATCGTCTTCTCCGAAGTCTTTTGGAATATGGCCGTATCCTCAAATACCTGCCTTGCATTGTTATCATCTGTGCCCAACATCTCAATACGTACCGCTACCTCGCGCGCATTTTCCGCGCCAACCATCACCAACGATGGTTTCATTTTATGCACCGACCGCACAATGGTTCGCAAATCTTTTTTTGTTAGAGCTTCCTGAATATTGGTCAGCTCCAGTGCTGCCGTTGATAGAAACGATTCAACAATCTGTTGGATGAAATTCAAATCATTCCCGGAAACACGCTTCAGATACCCCAAGTCAAAAACCTTACCGGCTACATTCAAACTGCCATCGGCACCATCCTTAATAGCAACCATTGATTTTTTATCGGCATACAATCTTAAAACGCCTTGTAATTCAGCGGGCGTAAATGGCTTGGGTAAATAATCCGTCATGCCACAAGCCTTGCATTGCTCTAGAATATTTTGCGTTGCGTTTGCTGTTAAGGCAATAATGGGCATTTGATTTTTCTCAGGCAGCATAGTCCGAATGGCTTTGGTTGCCTCAAAACCATCCATCACCGGCATCTGGACATCCATCAAAACGATATCAGGCGTAAATGTTTTGAGTTTCTCCAACGCCACAAACCCATTCTCCGCAACCTCATAGTGAATACCCCAATTTTTTAAAATGCTTCCAGCGTAGAGTTGGTTGATGTCGTTGTCTTCCACCAGCAGGACAGAAATTTTTCCTGGACTGTCCAACCTCTTTTCAGCATTGGATTTTCCTGAGGATTTACGAACAGCTGTGGCTTCCATGGTTTCGTAAGGAATACGAACCGTAAATACAGAGCCCACCCCTTCAATGCTGGATACCTCAATGGATCCATGCTGAAGTTCGGTCAGCTGCTTCACAATCGCTAAACCCAAACCTGTTCCACCATATTTTCTGGTGACGCTGCTGTCTGCCTGGCTGAACCGTTCAAAAATTTTATTTAATTTTTCCTTGGCCACCCCGATGCCCGTATCCTTTACTTCAAAGGCGAGCAGAATACTTTTTTCCTTGGTTTCCTCCGCTTTTACGGAGACATGAATCGATCCCTGGTGCGTGAACTTTAACGCATTGCCGATCAGGTTGATCAGAATCTAATTGAGTCGAACCGGATCACCCAACAGAATTCTGCGAATACCTGTTTCCTGGCGTATGATAAGCTGAATGCCCTTTGATTTGGCCTGAAAACCAAAGGTGCTTTGCAAGGCCGATAAAAGGTCATCGAGGTTGAATCCAATTTTTTCAAATTTGATCTGACCCGATTCAATCCGGGACAAATCCAGAATGTCGTTGATGATTACTTTTAAATTCTCAGCTGCAGAGCGTATCGCAGTAAGGTAGGATTTGGCCTCCTCCGGCGGCGTGGTTTCATTCAACAGGGATGCGATTCCTGCAATACCGTTAATGGGCGTTCGGATCTCGTGGCTAATGTTGGCCATAAACAATTCCTTGGCCTGTTGCGCCATCAGCAATTCAGCGGCATCTTTTTTTCTCTGCGTAATATCTCGACAATCTAGGATCAGGGCCTCAACACCCTCTGTTTTTTTAAGATTGATGGAATTAAACTCAAAAAACCGAAAGGTCTTATCCTTACAGAGAAACTGAAATTCAACAGACCGGTTGAAAGGTTTTTTGGTGCTGGCTTTGAATTGCTTTCGGGTCTCACCATCGTCCTTTAGAAACTTGAAAAAATTTTTTCCAACAAGGAAATCGCGGTTGTACCCGAGCGTTGATTTTACTGAGTGGTTGGCATAAAGTATCTCACCATCGTAATCGACAATCATGACGATGTCGGAGCCATCCTCAACAACCGATTTAAAAAATTTCCCCCTGGCAACGAATTGCCTTAGCTTTTTTTGGTCCATCAGATCCCTTTCGCTTCCATTTCCTTAAGATACCGGTAGATCGAGGATTTACCAATACCAAGCTTATTGGCTACCTCCAGCACATTACCGTCGTACTTGTTAAGGAAATTCCTGATGATGTAATAAGTATAGTCTTCCAGTGACATTTCCGAGGAGAAGAAATTCGTGGATTGATTGCTATTAAATGAAATGTCATTCTCACCAATTTCTCCATTCTCACATAAAACTGCCGCCAACTCCATCACCGACCTGAGTTCACGAACATTACCGGGAAATTGATAACTGTTTAACTTTTGCTGTGCCTCAGGACTTAATCGGACAGGATTGAGTTGATTTTCTCGTACAAACTGATCCAGGAAATATTTTGCCAGAATAATAATGTCCTGACCTCTATCTCTGAGCGGAGGTAAATGAATGGGTAATCCAAGCAACCGGTAGTAAAGATCTTCTCTGAATCTACCAGCTTTAACCTCCTCCTGTAAATTTTTATTGGTAGCAACCATAACGCGGGTATCCAGAGAAATAACCTCGTTGCTACCCAATCGAGTAACCTCCCTTTCCTGAAGAACCCGCAGCAACTTGGCCTGCATGGCGAGTTCCATTTCTCCGATTTCATCCAGAAAAATGGTTCCTTCATGGGCTTCTTCGAATTTTCCAATTCTCCTGGCTATTGCACCGGTAAATGCTCCTTTCTCATAGCCGAAGAGTTCACCTTCCAGAAGTTCCTTGGGAATGGCGGTAACATTGATGGCTACAAAAGGTTTATTCTTTCTTTTAGAGTTGTAATGAATGGCTTTGGCCACCAGTTCTTTTCCTGTACCGGTTTCACCGTAGATGCTCACCGTGATGTTTGATTTCACCGCCTTGTCGAGCAGTCCAAAGACTTTTCGAATGGCTTCACTGGACCCTACAATGCTCTTTTCAAATTCATATTTCACCGCAATTTCTTCCTTGAGCCTGCCCATCTCTCGGATCATGCCCCTTTTTGTTCGGGCATTCTGGACGGAATTCAGGATTCGCTCTTTTGCTTCATTGTCTTTCACAATGTAGTCGTAGGCCCCGGATTTGAGCAGGTTGACGGCGGTATCAATTTTTTCCTGTCCGGAAACAACGATTACAGGAATTTCTGAATCGAATTCGTGAATTTTTTTCAGCACATCTTCCCCCAACATATCGGGAAGTACAAAGTCCAGATTTATTATATCTGGTTTCTTGCTTTCCAGGTCAGCTAAAGCTGCTTTGGCGGTTTCATAGAAATGCACCTCGTAGTCGGGATTCAGGTCATAGACGTACTTAAGGAATTTGGTGTACGTTGGATCGTCTTCGATCACAAAAATCCGGCATATATTTTCTGAGTTCATAGGCAGTTTTAGCGTTTACCGGTTGAACACAGTGCCTATTGATGAGCATGCATGCTCGACGCTAAGCCGTACCGAATTTCAATCGGAATAAATCCCAAAATAGGAAAAATTGTGTCCCAAATTAAGTATTCGTTCAATACGCCAACAAACATCAGATTATCAAAGAATTATAAACATAAAACCGGTGCCTGATAAGTAGTGAAAAGTTGAAAATCGATTTGCATGTTGGATTTGACGACGGCTATCTCTGATTGGGATTTTGCAGACGGCATAAAGAGAAATTCGACGCTAAATGCACACAGGAAGATGTTGCCAAACTTGATTTCAGGGTGCAACCATCTATGAATTACCTTGCAGCTCCAATGGATCAGGCTGTAAAAAAGATTGTTCAGGAGATAAAGTCAAAGAAGCCTTCACCGGTTTATTTCCTGCAGGGAGAGGAAAACTATTTCATAGATGTCATTGCCAACGTCCTGGAGAATGAATTTTTGGGTGAAAGTGAAAAGTCATTTAATCAGGTTGTCCTTTATGGCGGAGAAACAAATTTGCCGACCATTCTCGCCAATGCCAGAAAATTTCCAATGATGTGCGACCATCAGGTGGTTCTGGTAAAAGAGGCGCAAGAGCTTTCTGACCTTTATAAAGAGCCTGGTTCCAAACTCCTGCTGGATTATTTTAATAAACCGGTACCCTCCACGGTATTGATGTTCTGCCACAAGCACAAAACCCTGGACAAGCGTAAAGAATTCGGCAAAAAAGCTGAGTTGTCCGGTGTGGTTTCAACCTTTAAAAAAATTCCTGATTACAAGGTTGCAGACTTTGTAATGGAACTTACCTCTGAAAAAGGTTACCGAATAGAAGAAGGGGCAGCCCAGATTCTCAGCGAATCGGTTGGAAACGACCTGAGCCGCATAGCCAATGAATTGGCGAAAGTGATGATCACCCGTGCGCCCGGATCTTTAATTACTGCAGACCAGGTAATGAAAGAGGTAGGGGTGAGCAGAGAGTACAATATTTTTGAACTCCAAAAAGCAGTCACGACCAGAAACCTGCCCAAGGCCTATGCGATCATCCGATATTTTCAGGCCAACCCCAAGAAAAATCCTGCCATTCCCAACATTGCTTTTTTGTATTCATTTTTTTCAAAGTTGCTGGCAGCATCATCGCTGCCCGATCAATCTTCACGGTCGTTGATTGCGCAGTTAAAAATGTCACCAATGATGGCCAACGATTATTCAACGGCGCTTCGTTATTACTCTGCTCAGCGAATCAGGGAAAACATTTCCGTGTTAAAGGATGCTGACCTTAGGGTGAAGGGTTTTGGTTCCCAAGGTGATAGTGATGGTGATATCCTGCTCGAAACCATCTTACGATTGATGGCCTAAGGGGCTCCGGTTATTGGCAATTATTCCCTAAATTTGATGGTCTGTTTAATTTTTTTGCAGACTGGATAATTTTTTGATTCCAAAACAGTTTTTCAGATAAACCGTTGATGCGTTTACTGTCGCTGCTTTTCGTTCCGATCTGTTTGCTTGCACAGCATCCGGCGCGAATCGCTACCCCCGAACAAATCAGAGATCAGATTCGGACGGCCTTTTTAAGGGCTGAATACCAGAAGGTGCTCAGTCTTCAGGATGAACATCGCTTTTCTGCCCATTTCAGCATCGATGATGAGGAGATGAATTTCTACAAAGCCTCATCGGCTGCGAGGCTGCTTCAAGCGGACGGTGAGAAAAATTTGAAAATTTTTCTTGACCACTACACCAACTCTGCATACTCAGATTTAGCCAAAGTCGAACTGGGCATTTGGTACCACCACAGGGGAAATTTTGATGCCTCTGCCGATTGGTTCGGCAGGGCTGATTTCCGTGCCCTCAAACCTGAGGACCGGGTACGTGCCAGGTTTCTATGGGGATATGGATACTTCAGCCAGAAAAAATTAAAGGAGAGCCTTAGTCAATTCAATCAGGTTAAACTTTCTGATGGTGCTTATGGACCTGCGGCATCCTATTATGCTGGTTTCGCTGAGTTTTATGAGGGAGATGTTGTAACCTCTTTGGCAGATCTTCGGAGAATTGAAAATGTAGATTCCTACAGCAGGGTAGTGCCCCATCTTATCGCTCAGATTCTAAACAAACTCGGAAGTGATGATGAATTGCTCAAATACATCGCTACCGTGGAAAATAAATCTGGTCTTCAAAATGCCGCAGAGATTAAGTTGCTGGGTGCCGAGGCGAATTTCAGAAAAGGGAATTTCAGCAGTGCTCTTGCTGGCTACCAGGCTTACCTGAAGTCAATGGCCCAAAAAGATAAAAGCATTCTTTTCCGGGCCGGTCTCTCAGGCTACCGCACGGGCTCTTATAATACTGCCATCGATTACCTCAAAAAAGTTGCTTCCGATAAGGATTCTTTGGGGCGACATGCATCCTATTACCTGGCTGCTGGTTACCTGCGTCAGGGCCAAAAGCAACTCGCGCTGACGGCCTTTCAATCCGCCAGGTCTGGAATGGAGCAGGGAGATATGTTTCAGGAGTGTTCCTATCAGGAAGGCAAGCTTTTGTATGAATTGGGAAGACCCGATGAGGCCATAACGGCGATGGAGGACTTTACGTCTAAATATCCGGATAACCTTCATGTTCAGGAAATCAGGGAATTACTTTCAGGTGCCTACGTTAATGCAAGCAACTACCACAAGGCCATTGAGCATATTGAAAAACTTCAGAAGCGAACAGCTGCAACCGATAAAGCTTATCAAAAGGCAACGCTCTTTAATGGCTATGAATTTTATAATAAAGCCGATTACACCGGTGCCAAATCTTATTTTGATAAATCGCTTACCGTGCCTCAGGATCCCGCATTGGCGGCAGAGGCGCACTTATGGCTAGGGGAGATTGCATCCGTTGAGGGTAAACTTGAAGAGGCTATTGCCTCCTATGAAAAGGTGGTTACCAACACAAGTAGTCCAGAGGCAACCTTGTTAAGGGCACGTTATGGTATGGGTTATGCCATGTTTAATCTTCGCTCTTATGAAAAGGCTCTTTTTAATTTCAGAGAATTTGTAAAACGTGCACCCGACAACCACACCTATTTTCCCGATGCTCTCATTCGTTTTGGCGACTGTCTCTATGCCACCAAAGCCTATGCAGAGGCTTACAGTCAGTATCGGAGGGCAGTTCAAATTGGAAGGGTTGCTGTTGATTATGCCAAAATGCAATCGGGCATTATGCTTGGAATACTGCGTAGGTATGTTGAGGGAATAGACATGCTGAGCCAGGTTATCAAAGGATATCCAGGTTCAGTTTATTGGGATGAGGCTATGTTCCACAGATCGCAGCTCGAATTTGAACAAAGTCGGTACGGCGATGCGAGGGACGGTTACACGTTCTTGATTGACTCTAAGCCAACCTCAAGATTTGTTCCCTTCGCTAAGGTGCGCAGAGCTGCATCAAACTTTAATTTAAAGGCATACAGTCTCACGGCCGATGATTACATATCGGTCATAAAAGATTTTCCAGGCCACCCAGCCGGTGACGACATCCTTTTACCATTGCAGGAGGCGCTTGAACTCGCTGGAAGGGGATCAGAGTTTGATCAGTATTTACAACTATATCGAGAACAAAACCCTGATGCGAGAGGCATTGAAACTGTCGAATTTGAACGTGCAAAATCCTATTATTTTAATCAGCAATATTCCGATGCGGTTCGCTCCCTTTCAGGTTACCTATCCCGTTATCCGGAAAGTCCACGAATTTCTGAGGCCAGATTCTATCTGGCTGAGACGCATTATCGTCTGAAGGATTATACTGCTGCCCTGCCCGTCTATCAGCTGCTTTCCTCCGATCGTAGTTTCGCCAGCGCCAATCGTGTGGCTGCACGTTTGGCTGAAATTCATTTCCGTGCAGGTAGGTATGAGGAGGCATTACTGGCCTATAGGGCTTTACTCTCGCTCGCTACCTCGCCAAAGGACAAAGCAACGGCCTGGACAGGAATTATGGAGACGTCCTTTTTTACCGGTTCTTATGATTCAGCAATGATGTATGCAGAACGCATCCTCAGCGATGAATCAGTAGGTGTGGTCCAAAAGAATAAGGCTGGCCTGATGACCGGAAAAGTGTATCAATCTAAAGGTGATTTTGAAAAAGCACAGGATGCTTTTTTGTCTACAATAAACGATGCGCAGGATGAGTCTGGCGCGGAGGCTTCCTACCATTTTGCCGAAATTCAGTTTGCATTAAAAAATCATCAGCAGTGTTATGAAACGGTGATTGCCATGAACCGTGATTTTGGAAATTATCCAGAATGGGTTGGGAGAGGATTTTTATTGTTGGCTGAAAGCTTTGCTGCTTCCGGGGAAGTGTTCCAGGCCAAAGCCACGTTAAAATCATTAGAAAAATTTCCGCTTAATCACATTCGAGATCAGGCAATTCGACAGTTGAGGTTGCTTGAGCAGGAGGAGTCGAAGAAAAATAACGTACCCACCGACAGCACCCAAAATGAGCATTAACCGAATTAAACAATCGTTGGACTCATTGGTCGGTAAAATTTTTCTTGCCGGATTTATTCTGTTTGCTGGTCAGGCAGCTGCTCAAATACCCGATGTTGAAGTCCAGATTGTGAATCCGTTAAAAGTTACGCTCCCCCTGTTCGAAAGAAATTTTGAATTGGCACCGATAACGCCGCCTACACCTGTCTATCCGCCTTTGGTTTATGAGATAAGGGAAGTCCCTTTCCGTGGTCCTGAGTTCACGCCCTCCATTAAACCATTGAAATTGAAGGTTGGTGAGACTGAGAATAAAACGGAAGGCACAGCATCCATCGGTTTTGGAAATTACCTCTCTCCATTGGCAGATCTTTATGTGCCCCTCATCAGAAAAGAGAAGTCAAGTCAATACGCCAGCATACGCGCTTTCCACAACAGTTATTTACGTGGACCGGTGGATGGGAAAAATTCATCCTCTGCCATGACCACAGTATCGGGTGATTACCGATATACTGGTGAACGTATTTCCTTTGGAAGCATGGTTACCTACAGGGATGCAGCCAATAATTTTTATGGTTATCCGGAAGGTACGGAGATAAACTATGCTGATGTAAGACAGTATTATCGTTCGGTTGCTGTTGGTGCCGAGTTGGCCAATGCGACCACCACCAAATATCAATTCCGGCTAAGTTCTACTTTCAGCACTCTTTGGGATCGATTTGATGCAGCTGAAACCGATTGGAAGGCTGGTTTTGAAAATCGTTTCGACTTAAAAAAATTCGGCAAACTTCATTTTAATGCACGCTATGATTTTTTAGCCAGGGAGGATGCACAGACAGATCCATCTCCGCGGAACCTTATCCGGGCAGATCTATTTCATGAGTTTGTGCCGGTGGAAAACTTCAAGATAAGATCGGGCGTAAGAGGAGCCTATGAAAATGACTTATTGACGGAAAAAGAATTTCATTTTTATCCGTTGGTCGAGTTGAACCTGACCCTTCAAAAGTTGTGGAATATTAAGTCCTGGATACAGGGCGACGTGAAAAAAAATTCTCTGCACCTGTTATCAGCAAATAATCCATGGTTGAACACTGATGTGGACATCAGGCATATCAACAACAGATTGGCTGTTGGATTAGAAGGCTCTTACCGATATCCGGATGGCTTTAGATTTTTTGTGGGGTCGGAGTTTAAGGAATTCGGCGGACAATATTTTTTCACCCCTGCATTGGATGGCTCCAGATTTAACATGATTTATGATGATGCCAACCTGATCAACGCTTATGCAGGTTCAGATTATTTGAAAGGAAAGTCTGCCTTCCGGTTCAGAGCCGATTATTTCGGATGGAACACCAAAAATCTGGAAGCTGCCTATTTCAGACCGGAATGGAAGTTAGCGTTTAGCTCAAATTTTTCGATCGGGGAGAAAGTGGTGCTGGGGCCCTACGCCCATCTTCTTGCAGGAATACAAAAGTTTGATGCGGTAACGCTGGCGGTTGGTATGATGCCTGTTGTCATCGACTTGGGTGCGGATGTGCGTTATAGTTTTTCAGAGCGTGGATCGTTGTTTTTAAGGGCGACCAACCTCTTGTCACGGGAAAATGCAATTTTGTCCGGTTATCCTACCCGTGGAATTCAGGGTACGATTGGATTAACCTGGAAATTCTGATTTGAGGTCATTTTTATCTTAGTGGATAGAAGTTTATCTTTAAGTAACCTAAAACTGTGAATTATGCTTTTTAATCGAAAAGCGGAGCTCAACGTAATGATTACCTTGCTGTCATCGATCGCATGATGGATCAAAAAGAGGTCAATCTGATTAAAATGATAGGAAAGGCAAATGAAATTACAGAAGAGGAAGTTGATGAGTTGATCAAGCATCCTCAAACGGTGACGAATTTGCGTTTGATGACTGAGGATGAGCGATTTGAGCACTTGTATTACCTGATATTGTTGATGAAGGCCGATGGAAGGGTCATTCGGGAGGAGATTGCATTTTGTGAAAAAATTGCCCTGCGCCTTGGCTATGATAAGGAAGTTATCGGAGCACTTTCCCAGCACATTTACAGTGACCCGGAGATTCAAAGCGACCGTAAAATGCTTAGGGCAAAATTTGACCGCTACCGTATCCACTGACCGGACGGGGATCGCCCATGCACGCAACCAAATTGATTACGCCTTCCATGATGTTGGTAATGGCGGCTGGAATTCTGGTTTTTATGATTGTTTACCGCCTGGTTTTCCGTAAAAAATAATCTTCAAAAGAGTCGTTTCAGGGCATTAACCTTATTTTTGGGCTCGCAACCACGCCCATGATTCTTTATTTCCGAAAAGGTGACACAGCTGTTTACGCTTTAGAAATTTCTTCACCTTTTAACCCTGACCACCAGGCTCGAATGACATGGCTGCTGGGTGGTGCTACTCTGCTAGAAACTTCGAAACTGAAAGGGTTTTACCTCGGTCCACGCAAAGAGATGATAACCCCATGGAGCACCAATGCGGTTGAAATTGCTCAAAACATGGGTGTTACTGGATTGAAGAGGATTGAGCAGTTAACCCCGGTTTCCTCTGCTGATGTTCCGCACGACAGGATGTTAGAGCGTATTTATGCCGATCCTGATCAAAATGTATTTGCAATTGATCTCAAGCCTGAACCCATAAGGCACATTGCCGATATCCGTGCCTATAGTACTTCAGAAGGTCTTGCGCTTTCCGATGAAGAAATTGAATATCTGGAATCGGTCAGCAATAAACTTGGTCGTCCATTAACCGATAGTGAAGTATTTGGATTCAGTCAGGTAAACTCTGAGCATTGCAGGCATAAAATTTTTAACGGTACGTTTATTATCGATGGGAAAGAAAAACCATCTACCTTATTTCAACTGATCAAAAAAACTGCTCAGGTAAATCCCGGAATACTTGTTTCTGCATACAAGGACAATGTCGCCTTCGTCAAGGGTCCTGTGCTGGAGCAGTTTGCGCCAGTCAGACAAGATGGACCTGATTTTTTTCAAATCACTGACTTTGAATCAGTCATATCCTTAAAAGCCGAGACCCATAATTTTCCAACAACAGTCGAACCGTTCAATGGAGCAGCGACAGGCAGTGGGGGGGAGATCAGGGATCGTTTGGCGGGCGGAAAGGGATCGCTTCCGCTGGCAGGTACAGCAGTATATATGACATCCTATCCACGATTGGAAAACAATCGTCCATGGGAGCAACGCGTGCCGGAAAGGAAATGGTTGTATCAAACCCCTGCCCAAATTCTGATTAAGGCCAGTGATGGTGCCAGTGACTTTGGAAATAAGTTTGGCCAACCGCTGATCAACGGTAGTGTTTTGACCTTCGAGCATTTTGAGTCAGATAAAAAGTTTGCATTTGATAAAGTCATCATGCTTGCCGGCGGGGTGGGTTTTGGTCGACTGCAAGACAGTAAAAAGCAAAGCTTACAACCCGGTGATAAAATTGTCCTCCTAGGTGGTGACAATTACCGGATTGGTATGGGAGGTGGAGCAGTATCTTCTGTTGGTACAGGTGAATATGGAAATTCCATTGAGTTGAATGCCATCCAGCGTTCCAATCCTGAAATGCAAAAGAGGGTGATGAATGCCATTCGGGCCATGGTCGAATCGGACCAAAACCCGGTGGTCTCCATTCATGACCATGGTGCTGGCGGTCATTTGAATTGTTTTTCAGAGTTGTTGGAAGAGACTGGTGGTGAGATAAAGCTCGATGCACTACCCGTAGGTGATCCGACGTTATCAGACAAGGAGCTTATCAGCAATGAGTCGCAAGAGCGGATGGGCTTAGCGATGCCTACATCCAGCATTGATTTGTTAAAAAGAGTTTCTGATCGTGAGCGGGCACCAATGTTTGTTGTCGGTGAAGCCACCGGAGACCATAAACTGATTTTCAGTAGGGGAGACCGTAAGCCGGTTGATTTGGAGGTTAGTCATTTGTTTGGCAGTTCACCAAAGACCATCCTCAACGATACCACAGCAGTCAATCATTTTGAAGCCGCCTCATTCAGCGACGAGAAATTTCATGACTATCTATTTTCAGTTTTATCGCTAGAGGCAGTTGCCTGTAAGGATTGGTTGACCAATAAAGTTGATCGATCCGTTACCGGTAAAGTTGCCACGCAGCAAACCTGTGGATCGGTACAATTACCGCTTAACAATCTGGGTGTAATGGCGCTTGATTTTGTTTCGAATAAGGGTGTTGCTACTGCTCTGGGTCATGCGCCTGCGGCCGCACTGGTTCATGCTGGTGCGGGAAGTAGATTGGCTGTATCCGAAGCGCTGTTGAATCTTATCTGGACGCCCTTGACCCACGGCCTTAAAGGCATTTCATTAAGTGCAAACTGGATGTGGCCTGCTAAGAACCAGGGTGAAAATGCCAGACTTTACGAAGCCGTTCAAGCCTTAAGTGATCTGGCATGCTCCTTGGGTATTAATGTGCCTACAGGGAAGGACTCGCTTTCAATGACTCAGAAGTATCCGGATGGGTCTGTCGTGGTTTCGCCAGGAACCGTAATTGTGACGGCAGTTGGTGAGTCCTCTGACATCCGTAGGACGGTTTCTCCGGCAGTACGAAAGGATGAGAATTCAGTTTTATACCGCATTGATTTTTCTGATGGTAATAATGCTATTGGCGCCTCTTCCTTGTGCCAGGTTTTAGGTGGCATCGGCGGACGTGTACCGGACGTTGCCAATGCGGAATATTTCATAAAAGCATTTGGTGTTGTTCAGGAGCTAATCAAGAGCGACCTGGTTCTCGCTGGTCATGATGTGTCTTCCGGTGGACTGATAACCACTCTGTTGGAGATGTGTTTTTCAGAGCCTGGTTACGGAATGGAAATAACAATGGGTAGTAAGGAAACTTTGGTTGAGACTATGTTTTCTGAAAGACCGTCTATTGTTATCCAGGTAAATTCAGTCCACTCGAAAAAAGTGGAAGAGCTTCTCCATGGAATGACCGTGGGTTTTGAATGTATTGGAAAGGTCGTTCCTGGTAATAGCATTAAACTTTCCGTGTCAGGTAAGTCGATTGATGTAGATATCGATGTCGCAAGGAAAAAGTGGTTTAATACCTCTTTTATGCTTGACTCCATCCAACGACCCGCGACCTATGCGACGCAAAGAGCAGAAAATTATATCAACCAGCCACTTGTCTATAATTTCGGAAAAGTATTTGATGGAAGTTTTGTAACGATGGGTGCTGATCCTCTTCGAAGGAAAAATTCTGGCGTCAAGGCTGCAATCATCAGAGAAAAAGGTGTTAATGGAGATCGCGAGATGGCTTATGCCCTGTACTTGGCTGGCTTTGACGTTAAAGATGTTCACATGACTGATTTGATTTCCGGCAGGGAGGACTTACGGGAGGTGAACATGATTGTTTTTGTCGGAGGATTCAGTAATTCAGATGTGTTGGGTTCTGCCAAAGGTTGGGCCGGTGCATTTTTATTTAACCCTAAAGCAAAATTGGCCCTTGACAACTTCTACAAGCGCAGCGATACCCTTAGCCTTGGTGTTTGTAATGGATGTCAGCTTATGATGGAGCTGGGATTAATCTATCCTGGAATGGACAACCATCCAGTAATGCACCACAACGGATCAGGTCGTTTTGAGTCTGCGTTTGTGAATGTATCGATCCCGGAAAACAACTCTGTCATGCTTTCAACGCTCGCTGGTCAGCGTCTTGGAGTTTGGCTGGCCCACGGTGAAGGGAAATTTACGTTGAGTAATGTGAGTGATCCCACTGTAGCAGTTCGATTCAGCTACGACCGTTATCCTGGTAACCCTAACGATTCAGATTTAAGTGCTGCCGGATTGGTCTCTCGTGATGGCAGGCATTTGGCGATGATGCCACATCTTGAGCGTTCCATTTTCCCATGGAACTGGCCCTATTATCCGGCTGAGCATAAAAAAACCCATCAGATAAGTCCATGGATTGAAGCTTTCAAAAATGCTTACCATTGGGTTAAGGAGAAAAATCAATAAATCATTTGGTATATGGATTTACGGGTGGTGAGGCTTATTGGTGTTCTGGTTTTTTTCTGCTTTAATCAATCAAACCTTATGGCGCAGATCGTATTGTCAAAATCAGAAAATGTAAAATTTCTTGCCTTGGGGGATAGTTATACGATTGGGGAGAGTGTAGCGGAGGCAGATCGATGGCCGGAGCAACTGTCGGCTGGACTGCGCAGCAGGGGTTTTCAAATTGAAAAGCCGAAGATTATTGCTACCACAGGTTGGAGAACCGACCAACTCAAGCAGGCAATTATTGATAGGAATCCGGGAAAGGATTTTGGTTTGGTTTCTTTGTTGATAGGTGTTAACAATCAGTATCAAAAAAAGCCAATAGAGATTTATATCAAGGAATTTGAAGAATTGTTGAAAACAGCCATTCAATCAGCGAATGGAAGGAAAGAAAGGGTTCTGGTGGTGTCTATACCCGATTACGGTTATACGCCATTTGGTGAGTCCAGATTGCCAGACGTAAGCCGTGAGTTGGATCAATACAATGCCATCAATCGGGACTTCGCCCTAAAGTTTGGTGTAGCCTATTTCAACATCACTGAAATTTCCAGAAGAGGATTGGCAGAGCCTGAACTGGTGGCAGGCGATAAGCTCCATCCTTCCGGAAGAATGTACGCACTTTGGGTTGCGGAGATCCTTAAAAGTTTTCAGTAATTTTTATTCTCTAATTTTTTCCCGCCAACACCCGCTCAATGGTTTTGGCAACATTTTCGCCAATAATCTGATGGCCCTTCGCTGTGGGGTGTATGCCATCGGATTGATTCAATGCTGCAATCCCTCCAACGCCCTCCAGTAAAAATGGTATGCGGGTACAACGATTCGTTGCAGCGAGGTCCTTGAACATTTGTTCAAATGCTATGGAGTAATCTTTCCCCATATTAGGAGGGACCATCATTCCTGCCAGGATGATTTTAACCTTTGGATGCTTTTTTTTGACTTTATCTATGATGGCCTGTAAATTTTTTCTTGTCTCCTTAACCGGAAGCCCCCTTAGTCCATCGTTGGCCCCCAGCTCAAGAAAAAAAATATCGATGTTCTGCCGGAGTACCCAATCGGCTCTGGCCAGTCCACCTGCTGAAGTGTCTCCACTGATCCCCGAATTGATTACTGTCGTCTGGATTCCCCTTTGACGCAGGATTCTGCCTGCTACGGAAGGAAAAGACTCCTCCACAGTCAAGCCATATCCGGCAGTAAGACTGTCTCCCATGAACAAGATGGTCACAGGTTTTTGCGCCTGAAAGACCCCGAACACTGATAAAATGGAAATTATTACCGCCCTAAGCATTGTTCGCAATATAACTATGGTAGTTGAAAACCGACTGATCGGTATCACATACTCCTATACCATTCTGTTTTGCATATTGCAGCCGAATTCATCCTAACACTCAATGAAAATTCATCCCGATCGCAAATTCTTGCCCGTTGATTTTAAGTTGAATAGCGCTGCTGATGTGGTGCCCTATTTTGAACAACTTCTTGAGGCGTCGCTTTCTGACAGGGCCTCACTTGAGCATTGGTTGGTACTTAGAAATGAGCTGGAATGTGTGGTTGCAGAAGACCTTGGTTGGCGTTACATCAACATGACCTGCCATACTGAAAATGAGGACTTTCAAAAAAGTTACGCCTATTTCATTGAGAACATTCAACCTCAGTTGGCACAGTATGCCGATCAGCTTAATCGTAAAATTCTTTCTTGTGAGGCCGTTGGTAAAGTGGAGAATCTTCCCGGTTACCAGTTGATGATCCGAAACCTCCGAAAAGAGGTGGAAATCTACAGGGAGGAGAATATACCTCTGTTTACTGAAATCAACTCCTTGTCCCAGAAATATGCACAGCGGTCAGCGGCCATGACCATCGACCACAATGGAACAGAAATTACCCTACAGCAGGCAGCTGTTCTGTTGCTTGAAAACGACCGAAGCCTGAGGGAGCAAGTCTGGAGGAAGATAACCCAACGCAGACTGGAAGACGCATCTGAACTGGATCAAATTTTTTCAGCTATGGTTAGACTCCGTCACCAAGTGGCGGTTAATGCCGGATTTGAAAATTTTCGGGATTATATGTTCAAGGCCATGGGCCGATTCGACTATACCCCAAAGGATTGTTTTGATTTCCATCAATCCATTGAAGAATATGTAGTGCCGAAACTAAACGACCTGGCCAAGGAAAGAAAGTCACGTTTGGGACTGAATGATTTGCGTCCATGGGATAAGGCCGTCGATCCATCGGGATTGCCACCGCTCAAAGCCTTTGAGGGTGGGGACGATCTCACCAATAAATCAATCGAATGTTTCCAAAGGCTTGATCCGTTTCTTGGTCAATGTCTCTCTACCATGAAGGAAATGGGGCATCTTGATTTGGTTTCCAGAAAAGGCAAAGCACCCGGGGGCTACAATTATCCTCTGGCGGAAACGGGCATCCCATTCATATTCATGAATGCGACCTCTACACTCAGAGACCTCACCACGATCATGCACGAGGGTGGCCATGCCGTCCACAACTTCCTTACGAAAGATCTGCTCCTTAATGATTTTAAATCGCCACCAATGGAGGTAGCAGAGCTTGCTTCCATGTCCATGGAACTTATTTCAATGGATCAGTGGAACATATTTTTCAATAATCCCGGCGACCTCGTAAGAGCAAAAACAGAACAACTAGAGGATATCCTCGAGACATTGCCATGGGTGGCTACCATAGATGCTTTTCAGCATTGGATTTATGAAAACCCAAACCATTCTTCTGAAGAGCGGGCTAAAAAGTGGCGTGAAATTTTGAATCGTTTTAGTGATGTCTATACCGACTGGAGCGGCCTGGAGGAGGCAAAAGATTTTTTGTGGCATAAGCAACTTCATCTGTTTGAAGTGCCCTTTTACTACATCGAATACGGTATGGCACAGTTGGGTGCCATTGCGATATGGCGAAATTATAAAACCAATCCTGCCAAAGGCTTACAGGGTTACTTTGATGCCTTGAAACTGGGTTATATGACCGCTATCCCAGAAATCTATTCAGCTGCCGGAATTTCCTTTGATTTCTCCGGGAACTACATTCGTGAATTGACAGAATTCACAGGCAGGGAGCTTGATAAGGCCGCGACCATCAATTGAAAGATGCTTCATGAGAATTACCTTTGCGCCGTAAAAAATTATGGCATTCAGCTTTTTTAAAAAATCAGCTGCTTCGGAGCAGCCTAAGTCCGGCTCTACCGGTCATTACCGTGACCTGGTGATTCGGAGCGTAAAATCAGAAACTGCCGATGCAGTCTCTGTTGAATTTGAAAAACCTGATCGGGCAATGGATTATCAGTCCGGGCAGTTTATTACGTTGGTGCTTCAAATAGACGGGAAAGAGGTAAGGCGTGCCTACTCGCTTTGTTCATCGCCTGCAACCGATGCAAACCCCACGGTAGCGGTCAAAAGGGTAAAGAACGGGCTGGTTTCCAATTGGGTGGCCGATAACTTCAAATCAGGTCAGACGATTAAAGTCCTTGAACCTATGGGGCATTTTACCCTAAAGTATAACCCGGACAACCAACGACAGATAATTCTTTTTGCCGGCGGCTCAGGTATTACGCCCATGATGTCGATCATCAAATCGATTACCGCCATCGAGCTGAAAAGTCACTGCACCTTAATTTATTGTAATCGCGATTTGGAAAGCATCATTTTTAAGCGTGATCTGGAACAACTCGAACAAACTTTTCCAAGTCAATTGAAAGTAATTCATGTCTTGGATAATCCGCCCGCAAGTTGGAAGGGATATTCAGGGTATCTCAATGCTACCATCCTTGATAGCATTTTTCAATCGCCACCATCAGCAGATGCTTTATACATGCTGTGTGGACCTGAACAAATGATGAAACTAACCGGTGAATTGCTTGCTGGAAGGGGTGTGCAGGCTGATAAGATCATGAAGGAAAGCTTCAGCCACGAAGTACAAACCAAGCCGGCCAGTAGCGTGTCGGAAAAAGAAGGGAAGGTCCGTGAAGTTACCATCCGTTACGATGGACAGGAGTTTAAAGTTTCTGTACCGCCGGATAAAACCATCCTGGAGACCGCACTCGGTCAGGGAATTGATCTACCCTATTCTTGTCAGAGTGGTTTGTGCACAGCCTGCAGAGGCAAAGCACTCTCAGGTAAAGTTAAGCTAGACGAAGAGGATGGACTCTCCAGCTCTGAAATGGCTGAGGGTTACGTACTTACCTGTGTAGGTCATCCGTTAACCGACGACGTGGTTATAGAAATCGGATAAAAAACGCCCTATTATTTAATCGTAGAGAAGTCGAATGACGTCTCCAGGAATTTGGTCGTAAACTTTCCACTGCGGAAAGTTTCATTGTCCATTAATGCAAGGTGAAATGGGATGGTGGTCTTTACGCCCTCAATCACAAATTCACTCAATGCACGTTTCATTCTGGTGATGACTTCTTCCCGAGATTGACCGCTCACAATCAATTTAGCGATCATGCTGTCGTAATTAGGGGGTATGGTATAGCCGGCATAAACGTGGCTATCGACCCTGATTCCATGACCTCCTGGTAAGTGTAGGTTGAGGATTTTTCCTGGTGAAGGGCGAAATCCATTCGCAGGATCCTCAGCATTGATCCGGCACTCCATCGCAAATGCTTTTGGGAAATAATTGTTACCTGAAATGGGTACACCTGCTGCAACCTTAATCTGTTCTTTGATCAGATCGTAGTTAGTGACCTCTTCGGTGATGGGATGTTCCACCTGGATTCTGGTGTTCATTTCCATGAAATAAAAATCACCATGCTTGTCCACCAGAAACTCAATGGTTCCTACGCCTTCGTAATTGATGGCTTTAGCGCCTTTGATGGCAGCTTCTCCCATTTTTTCCCTCAGCTCCTGGCTAACGATCGGGGAGGGCGTTTCTTCAACAAGCTTCTGATGTCTTCGCTGAATAGAGCAATCTCGCTCCGACAGGTGGCAGACTTTCCCGTATTGGTCGCCTACAACCTGAATTTCTATGTGACGAGGCTCTTCAACGAATTTTTCGAGGTACAATCCATCATTACCAAATGCTGCACCGGCTTCTCTTTTCGCATCATCCCATGCTTTTTTGAATTCGGATTCATTGTTGATGATCCGCATACCCTTACCACCTCCACCAGCGGTTGCTTTTATGATGACAGGATATTTAATTTTTTTGGCCAACGCTACGCCTTGCTCCATATTCTCCAGCAGTCCATCAGAACCGGGAATGGTTGGAACGCCAGCCTTCTTCATGGTGTCCTTTGCGGTTGACTTATCGCCCATGGACTTAATCATGTCCGGTGTTGGACCTATAAACTTTATACCGTACTCGCTGCAGACGGCTGAGAATTCAGCATTTTCAGAGAGGAAACCATAGCCGGGATGGATGGCATCGGCATTGGTAATTTCAGCAGCTGAAATGATTCTTGGAATGTTGAGATAGGAATTCTTGCTGGGGGCATCACCAATGCAAACGGCCTCATCGGCAAACCGTACATGTAAGCTCTCCCGGTCGGCAGTGGAATACACTGCTACGGTTTTGATGTCCATTTCCTTACAGGTGCGGATTACGCGCAGGGCAATTTCACCCCGGTTGGCAATCAATATTTTCTTAAACATTTTCGGCGGGCTGTGGGTGGTTAATGAGGAACCGGGCTTAATCCGGCTCTACTACAAAAAGAACCTGGTCGTACTCAACCGGTGAGGAGTTCTCGCACATTGCCTTGACGACAGTTCCTGAAACTTCTGATTCAATTTCATTGAATAGTTTCATCGCCTCAATAATGCAGACTGTTTGTCCTTTGCTGACCTTATCGCCTACTGAAATAAAGGGCGGAGAATCAGGATTGGCTGAACGGTAGAATGTGCCAATCATGGGTGATTTGATATCCAAAGTATTTTTTCCAGCGGCCGGTTTTTCGGCCTTTGGAGCTGCGGCTACTGGTGCTTGCGGTTGTGCAGCTGGTGCCGCTACAGGTGCCATTGCTACCGGTGCTGGTGCAGCTGTTTTATACACAGCCTGGTCCGGTTCTCTTTTGATCCGGAGCTTAAGTTCCTTTGTCTCGATGTCTACTTCATTGAGACCTGTTTTCGATATGTAATCGATTAGGTCCCTGATTTCTGCAGTCTTCATAGAGTTAGGGGTTTTGGTTATTTGGACATTACCGGATTTCTTTTCCGGTGAATGGGCAGATTTCTTTTTGCTCATGATTATTTAACACGTTCAATGTAGTCACCGGTCCGGGTGTCAATTTTTACATTGTCACCATTATTAATAAAAAGTGGTACACGGATTTCACTTCCGTTCTCCAGTGTAGCGGGTTTAAGCGTGCGGGTAGCGGTATCTCCCTGCATCCCTGGCTCGGTGTAAGTAACTGTCATGGTTACATGGGCAGGTGCCTCCGCTGAAATGGGGCTGGTTCCATTTTCAAAAACAATCAGAAGGGTTACACCTTCTTTAATGTAATTGGCGGATTCCCCCAACAATGCCTTGTCCAAATAGATTTGTTCATAGGATTGATTGTCCATGCAAACCAGGCTTTCTCCATCCTGGTAGAGGTATTGATACTCCTTGGTTTCAACCGAAAGAAGATCGATGGTATCGCCGGGACGAAATCTGTTTTCAGCCACTTTACCGTTTCTGATGTTTCTCATTTTCACCTGATAAAATGCCCTCAGGTTGCCAGGAGTTCTGTGTTGAAGTTCTTCAATTTGCAGCACCTCGCCGTTGTACCTTACATAGTTGCCTCTGCTCAGATCAGAAATAGTTGCCATAAAAATTCAATGGTTATTTAGGTTCAAGTTTAGTTCGTGTCGTAGGCCCATTTAACATAAGCGGCGCCCCAGGTAAATCCACCCCCAAAGGCAGCCATGATGATGTTATCACCTTTTTTGAGTTGCTTCTCATAATCCCAAAGCAGAAGTGGAATGGTTGCTGCTGTAGTATTACCGTATTTGCTGATGTTCATCATCACCTTTTCTTCTCCGATACCCATGCGGTTGGCGGTGGCGTCGATGATGCGCTTGTTGGCCTGGTGCGGTGCAAGCCATGCTACATCGTCGCCGGTCAAATGATTCCGCTCCAGGATTTTCGCAGAAACATCGGCCATATTCGTAACTGCAAATTTGAATACCGTTGAGCCCTCCTGATAAATCACGTGTTGTTTCAGATCAACGGTTTGATGCGAGGCAGGCCTCAGACTTCCACCTGCCTTCATGTGTAAATATGGAGCACCTGAACCGTCACTTTTGAGAAGGGAATCCATTACACCAAATTCTTCCGTAGTGGGTTCAAGCAATACGCAACCTGCGCCGTCTCCAAAAATGATACAGGTCGAGCGGTCGGTGTAGTCTACAATGGCAGACATTTTATCACCACCGATGACCACCACCTTCTTGTGGGCTCCAGATTCAATGAATCTGGCTCCAGTGGCCAGCGCAAAAAGAAATCCGCTGCACGCAGCGGAGATGTCGTATCCGAAAGCTTCCGTGGCGCCAATTTCTGCAGCAACAATATTTGCGGTAGCTGGAAACATCATGTCTGGCGTAACGGTAGCAAAAAGAATCAGATCAATTTCCTTTGGATCGATCTTCTTCTTCGAAAGCATATCGTTCACGGCGCGAACACCCATGACCGATACGCCCTGATTTTCACCCTTAAGGATCCTTCTTTCTTTTACACCAGTACGGGTGACGATCCACTCGTCGTTGGTGTCCACCATTTTTTCCAGTTCCTGGTTGGTGAGCACATAATCTGGAACGTACCCGCCGACTGCAGTTATTGCTGCTCTGATCTTTGACATGTTTTAAAAAATGAAAAGCCCCGTTTTACTCCGGGGCAAGGACTTGATATTAGACCGATGATCAGGCTGCAACCTCTTTTTCCATCACAACGGTACCTCTGTAATAGAGTTTACCCTCGTGCCAAAAAGCGCGGTGCGGTCTGTGGTGTTCGCCTGTGGTCGGGCAAATAGAAAGGTCTTTGGCGAAAGCCTTATAATGTGTTCTCCTCTTGTCCCTTCTGGTTTTCGAGGTTTTTCTTTTCGGATTTGGCATAACTCAGTTGTTTAAAGTAGTTTTTTTAATTTTTCCCATCTCGGATCGATCTGCTCCTCTGATTTACCAGAAGTATACACGATCGAACCTGCGCTGTCGTTGGACTCATTTTGAAATTTCGGATGAAGCTTTTTCATGGGAATGGCTGTTCCCACCAGATCATAAATCAGCTTGCCGGCATCTATTTGTTCTGTTTCCCTGGTGATGTGGATGATGTCTTCCGACACTTCCTCCGCCACAGGAGCATATTTAAACAGGACCCTGCTTTCCACCTTTATCGGGTGGGTGAAGGTCTCAAGAGACCGATCACAAACCAGGGCTACAGACCCATGGATGCTGATGTCTGCTTCAAGAAAGGTCTCTCGCTTGTCGAGATCCAACTCAACGTCCAGATTACCTTTTTGAACCAGCTCCTTACCGAAATGTTCAAAGAACGAGTCACCGATGTGGAAGCGGAATTCGTGAACCTTTAGGCTTAAACCTTTTATGTTGATCAAAAACTCCTTCATGCCACCGTACAATGACAACGGGGGGCAAATTTAGAATGTTTTAGCCGATTTTTACCCGGTTACTCGTATTTTGAGTAAAGGAACTAACAAATGTTAGGGTATAAATTCCGCAATTCCTTGAAACTGAGGGTTTGGAGTGAGATCGGTTTTGCCATTTTCCACTAGAAAATCAACAATTCCCTTTCTGAAACCCAGTCTCATGGCTATAGATCGGATAAAAATTACCTCGCTCTCCCTGATTTTATGGTCGGCTTTCATCAATTCAATGCAATCGCTGAGGTAAGAAAGTTTTTGTTGGACGTCCGCCGTCTCGGGGGTACGAATAGGCATCGGCAGTCGGATCAAAGCAGAAATCTCCTCTTCTGTGAGGTTGTTTTCTCTGCCAATCCTATAAACCATCGCTTTTTCAAGCCAGGCAAATTGCTTGTCCGCAACGGATAGCCTGATTAAGACACTGAGTTTTCTGGTTAATTCTGTAATTGACATTGGACAGAGAAGCCCAATATAAAGAAACCCTTAATCAGCCGGAAGGTATTTGCTTTCGCTGGTTTATGATATCGGCTGCCAGGTAAATGGCATGCCGCATCGAACCCTCATCAGCCTTACCCTTTCCGGTAATGGCATAGGCAGTTCCGTGGTCGGGAGAAGTTCGCACGATTGGAAGACCGGCAGTAAAGTTCACCCCGTTATCAAATGCGATTGCTTTAAATGGTCCTAGTCCCTGGTCGTGGTACATGGCCATGACGCCGTCAAAATTTTGGAATTGTGCGGTGCCAAAAAATCCATCCGCTGCATATGGACCAAATATTAGCTTGCCTTTGGTCTTGAGGTCCTCAATAACCGGCTTTAAAATTTTTTCTTCTTCATCACCCAATAAACCTTCATCTCCGGCGTGGGGATTGAAACCCAATACAGCAATCCGTGGTTTTTGTTTTCCGAAATCCTTCTTCAGCGAAAACTCCATCAGTCGGATTTTCAATTCAACCCGTTCTTTGGATAAAAGTCTGGGCACTTCCTTGAGTGGCACGTGTTCAGTCACCAGGCCTACTTTTAAATTCTCACTGACCATCATCATCAAGCTCTCAGTTGCCTGAAATGCCTTGGTCAGATATTCGGTGTGCCCCTGAAAGGGGAAATCATCACTATGAGAAGTTTTCTTATCGATGGGACCGGTCACAATGCCATCCAGGTGGCCTGCGTTGATATCTTCTACTGCTTTTTTTAGTGCTGTTACCGCTGCCTTTGCCGTGGTTACCGATGCAGTGCCGGGTTGAATCTCCAGGTTTTCATCCCAACAGTTAATGACATTCACCGATTTATGATGGTACTGCCCTGGTCCTTTGGGCGGACCATAGCTGAAGTCTTCTACATTGAGGGCTTTTTTATAGTAAGAAATAACACGCGATGAGCCATAAACAACCGGAGTGATCAGGTTAAGTATACGGTTGTCGGACAGGACTTTGATGATGACCTCTGGTCCAATCCCGTTGGGGTCACCCATGGTTATTCCAATTCGCGGCTTATCGTTCATTTGTTCGTGCCTCGGTAAATGCGATGCAAGCTAATGCTGAAGTCGGAAAACTTAAAATAACAGGTATGCTCATTCGGTAGTTTGAATTATTGATCAGATTGGCCACTTTTACTTAAATGGTTAAGCCTAAAAAATTTCTTGGTCAGCATTTTCTACGCGATTTAAATGCCGCAGGAAAAATCGTTGAGGCCTTCCAACCTGGATCATCAAGCGTTGTAGAAATCGGACCAGGGACCGGGGTGCTCACCAAACTGCTGGTTGAGAAAAATTTACACCCGGTTTTATTTGAAATTGATCGTGAATCGGTTGCTTGGTTAAAAGAGCACTTTACAACAGAGCAGGTGGATATTCGCCATGTTGACTTCCTCGAGACTGGATTTGAAGCGCTAACCGATCGTTCCATAGCGGTCATTGGGAATCTGCCCTACAACATCTCATCCCAAATTTTCTTTCGCATTCTGGAAAGCCGAGATCGGGTGAGTCAGGTGGTGTGTATGATTCAAAAAGAGGTGGCGCAGCGCATTGCGGCACCCCCAGGTGGACGGACTTGCGGGATTTTGAGCATTCTTATCCAGGCTTTTTATGAGGTGGAGACGCTCTTTCATGTATCGCCCGGGGCTTTTCATCCGCCACCAAAGGTGATGTCGTCGGTAATCCGATTGACCCGAAATAAAACTTCACGACTGGCATGCGATGAGGACCTGTTTTTCAAAGTGGTTAAGCGTTCTTTTCAGAATCGCCGCAAAACATTGCGCAACGCATTGAAAGATCTAAATTTGTCAGCTGCTGTTTATTCCTTGCCCGTTATGGACAAGCGTGCTGAACAGTTGTCGGTTTCGGATTTTGTACAGCTGATTCAACAGATTGAAAAGTCGTGAAAGAGTTTCGCGAATTTGAATTGAACAAAGAATACATCGACCGCTTCCAGGAAGCCTTGGATCAGCGTGATCGGGAATTCGTTTTGGCCTCCCTGGAATCGGTGAATCCAGCCGATATTTCTGCACTCCTTTACGAATTCAACAGTGAGGAATCAAAGTGGGTATTGGATCTGCTCGAGCCTGACGTTCATGCCCAAATTCTAAAAGATCTGGATTCGGACACCAGGAAAAATTTCCTTCGCATTTATAAGGTTTCTGAACTCACCGGACTGATCAACCTTTTGGATTCGGATGATGCGGCTGATATTCTGAATGAGCTGCCCATCAAAAACAGTGAGGAAGTGATTGCTGGTTTGGACCTTCAGCTACGCTCACAGGTTATCGACTTGTTGCGTTACGACGAAAACGTGGCTGGCGGATTGATGGCAAAAGAACTGATTAAAGTGCGTGACCACTGGTCGGTGGTTCAATGTATTCAGGAGGTTCGGAGCCAGGCAGAGCATGTAACCAAATTTTACACAGCGTATGTGGTAGACGACCAGGATAGGTTGTTAGGCAGAATTTCTCTTCAAGATCTGATTATACGTGACTCAAAGACGTTGGTCAGGGATATTCTGGAGGAAGTTGTCGCCGTTGAGACTTTCATGGAGGATAGGGAAGTAGCGGAGGTGATGAAGAAATATGATTATGAATCTGTACCTGTTGTAAACGTCCAGGGAATTCTGGTTGGAAGGATCACCATCGACGATGTGGTGGATGTTATCACCGAACAGGCTGAAGAAGATCGACAGGCTATGGCCGGTATCTCAGAGGATGTTGAAGAAGATGATACGGTGTGGCGTAATACGCGCGCTCGTTTGCCATGGCTTTTGGTTGGTGTTGCCGGGGGTTTGATCAGTGCTCGTTTTATGGGTTTTTTTGAAGGTGAATTAAGCAGAATCGCTGCTATCTCATTTTTCATTCCATTGATTCAGGCGACCGGGGGAAATGTTGGCATTCAATCTTCCTCCCTGGTGGTGCAGAGCTTATCGGCCGAACGCTATCAGGAGACCTTGCGAAATCGATTGGCCAGGGTTTTTTCTGTGGCCCTTTTAAATGGATTTCTATTGGCGCTGGCGGTACTGGCGGTAAATATTTTCCTGTTTGAAAATGATCGATTATCAGGTATTGTATCGGTTGCCTTATTTGCTGTTGTTGTCTTTGCGTCATTTATTGGAACCATTACACCTTTGATCTTACATCGAATGGGATATAATCCTGCATTGGCTTCCGGTCCGTTTATTACCACCACCAATGATTTACTTGGACTGGCGGTTTACTTCTCCACCGTGCACGTATTGCTATAAGGGTTATATTTGCATTCACCCACATGAAGTTTTTAAAATCCATTCCTGAGAAGATCAAGGCTCTTTTCTTTCATATTATAGAGCGTCCGATTCTCACTGCCTTAGTGGTTTTGTTGTTGGTTTCCATGCTTGTCATTGCACTTAGCATCCCATTTTATATTGAAAGTGGTCGTGATTTCTGGAGTCAGATTTTGGTTGAAGCACATGGTATGTTGTTCGACATTGCCATCATCGGTATATTACTCTACTGGCTTAATGAGAATGGTGAGATCAGGCAGCGCATTCGGACTTATCAAAATGAAATTGATGATTTCAGACTTTGGAGATCGGAGGAATCAGCATTTCGCACGGTAGGTAACATCAGGCGCTTGAACCGACATAAGATTTTCGATATAAATCTTGCCAACAGCCACCTCCAAAAAACGAATCTAAGTTATGTGAATCTGAAAGGTGCAAACCTTAACAGTGCAAATGTTTCACATTGTTCCTTGATTGAAATTAATCTGGATAGTAGCCGTTTGAATCAGACCAATTTTGAAAACTCCAATTTGAATGGGGCAAGTCTTATGGGTGCCTATGCCAGTGGCGCCAATTTTCAGGATGCTTACTTGATTAAAACCAATTTAGAAAACTCCTTCTTGATTAAAACCATTTTTCGGAGTGCTCAGCTTATGGAGGCTAATCTTCGAAATTCATACCTGATGGGAACAGATTTTGAAAACGCAAGTTTGTTTAAAGCTGACCTCAGGGGTGCAAAAGGTTTGACTTTTGAGCAATTGAGTAAGGCTAAAACGCTCTATATGGCTGAAATGGAAGACGACATTCGGCAGGAGGTTATTCAAAAAGCGCCGCAGCTAATAGCTGAATAAAATAACAGCCTAAAGGTTTTTCAATCTGTTCTCCACGCAGACTTTTTGTCGCTGGAAATGATTTTTGATCAGTGCTTTTTAAATGGGCGCACCAATGGTCGCGACCCAATTTAAACCTTCACATAAATCTTTTTCTTATCAAGAAGTTTCCCGACCAGCCAGCAGGTAAGCATGATCCATGCACCAAATAAAAATGAGCCTGTATAGGAACCCAGTGGTTGGAAAATATTTTTATAAATCCAGCTATAAAGCGCACCATCACCAGCAGGAATCCAGTACAGTATAATGACAATAAACTCAGATAAGAGATAAATAAATAGGGTGTTTTTTCCGAACACCTCAAAAAATGGTGTCCAGGACTTTCTACCGGCATGTTCTATCAAATAGATAACTACAGGTAAAATCAATAAGTCCAAACCTACGGTATGGAGTACGTAGCTGTTTGACCATAATTTTTTGTTGATGGGAATAAATAGATCTAGCCACTGAGCTGCGAGTAGTAAAACAGCTCCTGAAATCATAAGCCTGGCAATGGCCTCAAATCCTACCCCTTTTTCTTTGATAAACTTCGCCGTTAAGTATCCTGCTATCACGTTAACGGTAGATGGAAAGGTGCTGAGTAAGCCTTCCGGATCGAATGGAATGCCTTCACCATGGTAGAGATGATCGGGTCCTACCAGCCATAAATCCAATTTAGTGCCTGCATTACCAGCCATGGTCAAATCGCCAAATAGCCACAGCACCAATTGATAGCCCACCATAGATACAACAGCGAATGCAATGGCTCCACGGGTACTGAAAAAATGAACCACCAATGCCACGAGTCCATAACACAGCGCTATCCTCTGCAGTACGCCGAAGATCCGTGTGTGGCTCCATGGTCTGAAAACGAGGTCACCGGTATCGCTAATGTTAAAAAACGGAAACCAATACATCAGGTATCCAAGCAAAAAGATGATGGCTGTTCGTTTAAAAATTTTTGCAAGCACGGGGCCTGTCCCCATGCCTTGATATTTTCCAAGGCTGAAATACATTGAATTTCCTACCACAAAGAGGAATGTAGGAAATACCAGGTCTGTCAATGTGAAGCCATCCCAATCCGCATGAAGCAGAGGAGACCAGGCGGTTTCATAACTGCCCAGTGAATTCACAATGATCATCAGCGCAACGTCCATTCCACGAAAGACGTCTAGGCTTTGAAATCTGGAGGAATTGCTCATAAGAGATGGGTTTGAATCCTCCTAAGCTACGAACCTCCTTTCAAAAAATTTTTCACTATAATAAAAAAGTCCCGGCTGACCGGGACTTTTTTCTATTCGAATTTTCTTGATCCTGAGGATTGGTAGGCATATTTAAAGGTATAATACCTGGACGGGTTGGCTGAGGTTGGGCTCGCCGGTGCATCCAGGTAATAGCTTAAGATTTCCATCTTAGCGTACTTTCCAGTGCCAGTTCTGATCACGAATACATTTCCTGCCAATGGTGTAACAATTTTAGCCGTTGCATTGTAGTTATACCAGGAGGATGGTACAGCGAGATTGGATCCATCGTCTGTGGCGTAGCCGGATTCCGGCGCTTCCTTAACCTGATCAAATGATGTCCCTGTTAAAATTTGGATTCCACCGTTACCCTTTCTGTCCTTCCCACCATTGACAATTATGGTGGTTGCCCGAAAGCCTATATCCCATTTGTTGGTGAGGCTATCAGAATTTGATACAGGTTCACCCGTGGCGAAACTGAATAAGGTGAATTTACCGGTTGTTCCCGTTGGCGCTCCTGTGGTAGGATTGAAACCAGTTGGGGGGTCTGCTGGTAAATTTCCAATCAGAAATGCCTCCAGCGGAGTGGGATCATCTGATTGATTACAACCAGATAAAATCAACGCAGTAGAGAGTAATCCCACCAATAGGAGGGATCCCGTATTCAGTTGTTTGGTAATCATCTTATTTATTGTTTTCATGTTTATTGGATTTTAAGTTGAATGTTGCGCTGATCCACCACAATCTACCGGGGATGTTCGGAATATAAATTGTGTTTCTAAAGTTGAGCAGATTGTCAATCCCCGTCTGGACCGTAAAACCTTTTCCAAGTTTCCTTGAAGCCGACCAATTTAGCAGAAAATAGCCTGGTACAAATCGATCATAACGATCCAGGATTGAATTGGCATTAACATCAGAGGAAGGAATGGTCTCACCCTGTACATTTCCCTGAATATCACCAATCCCAAACCTGCTTCTATAAATCATGCGGAAAGAGGATTCAAAGTTTTTTCCATCCATAAAAAAGACCTGAATGGTTCCATGATTTCTACTTCTGTTGTAAAGTCCGTGGTACTCAAATGGCATCAATCGTTTTGAAACCAGGGTTTCAGGATCACGGTAGAAGATTTTTTCCTTTCGCAGCTGATCCATGACATCGCGGTCACCGGCAAAAAGCAATTGGTAACCTCCCTGGATTCTAAATCTGGATCCTATGTTGGCAGAGAGTCCTGCTTCAAGTCCTTCGGTCATGGCTCGGCGAATGTTTCGGTAGGTATAGATATTTTGACCTTCAATCGTTGAAGCGACGATTTGTGTTTCAATCAGGTTGCCAACGTTGTTTCTGAAGAAATTAAAATTTCCTTTAAGTGCCTTAGAAAACTTTACATCAGCTCCTGCATTAAAGGACAACGACCGCTCTGCTTTTAAAGCACCAATGAGTTTCGGGTCAAAATAATATCGTGAGATTCGATTGGCATCTTCCAGATCCTTTAGCTGAGTGCTCACGACTTCAGAACCCAAAACGCTATAACCACCTGCTGCCGCATTGTTGAAATTGAAATACAACTGCCGGAAATCCGGAGCCTTAAAACCAACGCCGGAGGAAGCTTTTATGGTGATTGCCTCTGTTAGTTTTCTGCTCAGAGAAAGTTTGGGGCTGATTTGGCTTCCGTAAATTGAATTTTGATCCAGTCTTATGCCCGCTATAATGGTAAAGTCTTGCATGGGCGTCCATTCTTCCTGAGCAAATCCATAGAGGGTAAACTGATTCCGATTGGACCGATCACCGTATCGGCTTGTCGCAACTTCCTCTCCAATAGCACCTGCCCCTACGGTTAGTAAGCTTTTATTTGAGTAGTGATTAAGGACCACCTCAGGTCTGGAGAAGGTTTGTTGAAAATCATCCCGGTAGTAGGGAATATTCTCAGGCTCTAAATAAAGATTCGTCTTAGTGCTATAGGCAGTCTTGTAATATCGGAGCTGGAGCTTTGTTTGTTCTGAAATTCGGTATCGGAAAGATGCAGCGATATTCCAATCCTTTATGATTCCTTGTCCATCGGTCAGGGTTGTTTTGCTCGCGTCCTTAACCTCGAAGGCAAAATCCTGCTGTTCAGCAAACCATCGACCAGAAAGTGTGAACTCTCCCCGCTCAAACGGTTTCCATCTGATTTTGGATTGAAGTGTGTGGTTGGTGAATGGTGAGACCGTTTTGCCAAATCTTTCCGGACTTAGGTCGTATCCTCCCGTGCTGTAGCGGTCCGCGAATCCGTAAAATGAAAGATTTTTTATCCCCATACCACCTTGTAACGATAGATTGGAAGTGCTGTTGGTTCCATACCGTGCCGACACTGTTGCCTGTGGTGTTCCTGCTTCCTCAGTGATAATGTTCACGACGCCCGCAAGTGCCTCTGATCCATACAAACTGCTAACCGGACCTTTTACTACCTCAATTTGTCGGATGTTTCCTGTGGTGATACGGCTAAGTTCAAGGGAGCCTGTATACCGTCCAATCAATGGTTCACCATCAATGAGAATAAGGGTATAGTCAGGATTGAATCCCTGAAGCTGGAGGCCGTTTCCTTGCGCATTCACCTGAGGTACCACCACTAGCCCTGGCTGTTCTGCCAGCGCTTCATTAAGTCTCAGGGAGCCCAGGCTACGCAGCGTAGGTCTTCCAATTACGGTTATGGGCAATGGCACAGCATTGAGAGATCTTTCAGTTCGCGTGGCGGTTACCACAACGGGTTCAAGGTTCACCGTCGAAAGAGTATCTCCAGCAATACGCTGTGACATTGGTAGAAAGCCGAAAAGCAGGGCAAAAAACACGTGCAAAAATGTAAAGCCCTGTGATCATAAAATATCCAAATAGGTATAAAATATATCCTAAAAAGTTTAAGGTTTATATTTTAACTTCTAGGAGTATTTTTGAGCTAAATATTGAAATAATAGCTAAAAAAATAGGTCTAAATTGATATTTATGGATTCGACAGCTTCTGTAGGTCTGAATGGTGTCTCTGAAAATATCCATCCAGGTATAATAAAGTTCCAATTCAATCAGGAAGATGCCAGTCTTATGGCTACCGAAACGACTGAAAACCCCGAAAGGGGGATGGTTTCGCTCTCAAAGGGTGTTATTCATTTTTATTTTTGCCTTGAGGGAAGCGCAGTATTCGGTTTTGGGCCTCATTACAGCCGCGAACTAAAGTCGGGGTTCAATTACTTCTTCTACAACCCTGAAACCGACCTTCCCTGCAGCCTGTCACTTTCTGCCTCGACCCGATTGATTTATCTGTCCATTACCTTAAAAGGTCTTCATGATTTGTTTGTGCATGACCTTTCAGGATTACCAATTCTTGAGGATGGTGGCATAGGGAAGAAGTTTTACGATGAGCGTGAAATCCTTCCAGGTCTTAGGATGGTTCTGACCGGCGCATTCAATACCCATTTAAATGCTGCCTCGGCACGCTTGTTTTATCAAGGCAAGATTTTGGAAATCCTGAGTCTTTATTTTTCCAGCCCTGTACCAGATCTTGAATATTGTCCCTTTCTAAACGACCAGTCATCGGTTAGAAAAATAAAACACGCCAAAGATTATCTCATACGTCACGCCGACAATCCTCCACGTTTAAAAGACCTTGCCAAAATAGCGGGATTAAATGAGTTTCAGCTTAAAACCGGGTTCAAGCAAGTCTATGGACAAACTGTATACGGTTATCTACTTGAACACAAGCTGGAGCAAGCCAAGCAGATGCTGGATTCAGGAAAATTAAGGGTTAATGAGGTGGCGTTTAAAATTGGTTACGCCAATCCTAGTCACTTCATCGCCGCTTTCAGGAAAAAGTTTGGATCTACTCCGAAGAAATATCTCATGAACCGCTGATTCACAATTAATGAGTGGCAGATCACATAAAGAACTGACCGCAAAACCTGAAACGGAGGTTGCGGTAGCAGAGCAAACCCTGGTCCTCGAACAAGGTCATATCTATGTCCATTGCTATTACAAAAATGGTCAGGGAGATAATCTGATTCGAATTTGGAAGTCAACAGTGCTGATCGATAGGGTTAGTGGGGCACGTGCACCATTGATTCATGTGGAGAACATTACTTACGCGCCAACCTGGACGCGCGTTCCAAATAATTCAACCTACCGGTTTCTGTTAATTTTTGAATCATTACCCTCCACCTGTGTGGCTTTTGACCTCCTGGAGGATATACCTGAACCTGGAGGATTTTTCGTAGGCGGAATCCTTAGAAATCAGACCGACGTTTACCACGTCCAGCTCTAACCTTGCTGCGCTCTTAGCTTAATGTGAAGTTCCTTCAATTGCTCTTCTGCAATGGTTGAAGGTGAGTCAATCATGGTATCCCGTCCTGCATTGTTTTTTGGGAAGGCGATAAAGTCACGGATCGAATCTGCTCCACCGAATAGTGAGCACAAGCGATCAAAGCCAAAGGCAATGCCGCCGTGTGGTGGAGCGCCGTATTCAAATGCCTCCATCAAAAATCCAAATTGCTTTTTAGCCTCTTCGTCTGTAAATCCCAGCATTTTGAACATGAGTTGTTGGGTTGGACGATCATGGATACGAATCGATCCGCCACCAATCTCTGTTCCATTCAGAACCATGTCATAGGCATTGGCCCTGACTTTTCCGGGATTACTTTCAAGCAATGGTATGTCTTCCGGTTTGGGTGAGGTGAACGGATGGTGCATTGCTTGGTACCTTCCGGTTTCTTCATTCCATTCCAGGAGCGGGAAATCCAGAACCCACAGCGGAGCAAACGTATCCTTATCTCGAAGTCCTGCCATATTACCTACCAACAATCTCAATTCACCAAGGGCCTTTCTGGTTTTCTCTTCTTCGCCTGCCATGATCAGCATAAGGTCTCCTGGTGAGGCGGAAAACTGTTCTGAAATTTTTTTAAGCTCTTCCTGATTGTAAAATTTATCGATTGATGACTTTAATGATCCGTCAGATTCATATCTGATCCAAACCAATCCTTTTCCTCCGATTTGAGGTTTCTTAATAAATTCAGTGAGTTCGTCGATTTGTTTCCTGGTATAGGATGCACATCCTTTTGCGTTGATGCCCACAACCAATTGGGCACTATCAAATACCGAGAAACCTTTTCCTTGAACCGTCGAATTTAATTCAGTGAATTTCATGTCAAACCGGGTATCTGGTTTGTCAGATCCGTAGAATTTCATGGCATCGGCATAGGTCATACGGGGTACACTTCCAATTTCAATGCCTTTCACGGTTTTGAAGATATGTCTGACCAAACCTTCAAAAGTGGTCAGGATATCTTCTTGGGTAATGAAGGCCATCTCACAGTCTATCTGTGTGAATTCAGGTTGACGGTCTGCCCTAAGGTCTTCGTCTCTAAAGCATTTTACTATCTGGTAATACCGATCGAATCCAGAAACCATCAGCAATTGTTTGAAGGTTTGCGGTGATTGCGGCAAGGCGTAGAATTCTCCTGGATTCATTCGTGAGGGAACGACAAAATCTCTTGCTCCCTCGGGGGTTGATTTGATGAGAACAGGTGTCTCAACTTCAATAAAATTCAGGCCGTCCAGATAATTTCTGGTTTCTCTGGCCATTTTATGTCTGAGCTGCAGGTTCTGCCGGACTGGATTTCTTCTGAGATCCAGATAGCGGTATTTCATCCGTAAGTCATCACCTCCATCAGTTTGATCTTCAATGGTGAAAGGGGGGACCCTGGAGGCATTTAAAATTTCAAGTTGGGTAACCCTAACTTCAATATCCCCGGTGGGAATCTTATCATTCTTTGATACACGTTCAGTAACATCGCCAATAGCCTTAATCACAAATTCCCTTCCAAGGCTGCGCGCTGCCGCAATTACTTCCTGTGAAGTTTTTCCTTCCTCCAAAAACAGCTGTGTGATGCCGTATCGGTCTCTGAGATCGATCCAGATAAGGCTACCTTTGTCCCTTACCCGCTGAACCCAACCGGTGAGGGTGACGGTTTCACCTGTGTTGGTTAGCCTGAGTTCTCCGCAATGATGGGTTCTAAGCATCAGATTTTGATAAATTAGCGGGCAAAAGTAATAAACGTTGAGCAGTTATCTAATAATCACCACCGGTCGGACGATGATCCAATGGCGTCGAATGTTGCTTGTTTTTTCAACCGGTCTGCTGGTTTCTTTTGCCCATCCTGGTGGTCTGGTGAAAACTCGGATTGATAAGTCGGTTACGGTTTATTTACCAAAGATTTTTTCTGAAATGACGCCAGAGGATTTGATACAACGGTTTCCTTCCGTCAGGTCACCCCTTGGTGCATACACGGATCCTGATCGTTTGGCCGACTTCAGTGTTAATCTTTCCGCAACGCAATGGCCAAAAAGTGATCTGGCTTTTGTAAAAAGTTTTTTCAAATCCTCCATTCTTAACCTTTACGATCGCGTTGAATTTCTTCAGGAAGAAATCAAAACCATCAATGGTAAATCATTCATTGTCTTTGAATTCAATTCCAGAGTAAATCCAGATTCAAAAAATTTATCTACGCAGGACGCCTTGCTTAAGTACAATTATATTATGTACCACATCGGAGCAAAGCGAACCCTGGTATTTTCGTTTGGATGCACTAAGGATGTCCAGGAGGAATGGCAGCCGGTAGCGGCACAAATCATGCAATCTGTCAGGGTGAAATGAGCACTGATTTACAGGAGCACCAGAATTTTATGCGCGAGGCTCTGAAGGAGGCACGCAAGGCATTTGATTTAGGGGAAGTGCCTGTTGGTGCTGTTATGGTTTGTAAAGGAAAGATTATCGGGCGTGGACACAATCAGACTGAAAAGCTGAATGACGCAACGGCGCACGCCGAAATGATTGCCATAACATCGGCAACATCATGGCTTGGTGGAAAATATCTTTCAGACTGCATTCTCTACGTAACGCTCGAACCTTGTGTGATGTGTGCTGGTGCATTGAATTGGTCCCAGCTTCCTGGTTTGGTCTTCGGTGCTTCTGATAAGCAACGTGGGTATTCGCTCATTTCCTCACCGCTGCTTCATCCTAAAGCCGAGGTTGTTAAGGGTGTGCTTGCTGATGAATGCAGTGCGCTTCTACAAACATTCTTCGCACGAATTCGGAAATAACGGTCAGGATTTTTTTAGTGTGGTCGGATTGACACAATAAACCGGCGCTCCAGTTTCATAATAAGATATGATGTTTTGCGCAGCGACACGGGCCATTTCATTTCTGGTTTCCACTGTACCTGAACCCACATGAGGAAGAATGCAAACATTGTCCAGCTCAAGCAGGGGGTGATCCTTCCTCATTGGCTCCGGATCGGTCACATCCAAACCAGCGCCCCATATCATCCTGGATTTTAAGGCATGTTCCAAATCACTTTCATTCACGACGCCGCCGCGGCTGGTGTTGATAAAAATAACACTCCGCTTCATTGCCTGAAATTCTTTTGCGCCAAACCGGCCTCTTGTCTCATTACTCAAAACCGAATGAACCGAGATGACGTCGCTTTGGTTTAATAAATCCTGAAAATTTACCCATTGTGCCCCAACCTCTTTTTCACCTTCGATGTTACGGTTTCGGTTGTGGTAAATTACGTTCATGCCGAAAGCACCCTTGCACCTTCTGGCCATCGCCAAGCCAATACGTCCTAATCCGAATATGCCCAATGTCTTGCCCCTAAGTTCAGCCCCTAGATTTTTTACCGGCTCAAACCGCTTCCAGTTTCCCTTTAGAATTTCCTTGTGCAGCCACATGGATTTTCTTGCGACCGACTGCATGAGTAGAAAGGCAATATCCGCTGTGGCTTCGGTTACTGCGTCCGGTGTATTGGCCACGGGAATGTTCAATGCGGTGGCCGCTTCAACATCGATGTTGTCGTAGCCAACGGCAAATTGAGAGATCAAACGTAGATGCCTGCAGCTTGTGAGAAATTCTTTATCGATACGGTTTGCGCCAATGGTAATTATGGTATCTGCATTTTTTGCTTCCTGTACCAATGCTTCAGCGGAAAGATCATTTTCTCCATCCCAAATTCTAACGTCAAATCCATTTTCGATAAGCATTTTTCCTGCCAGTTCCGGAAGAATGCGTGTGATCAGAACTCTTTTCGACATGGTTTAGTTGAGAAATGGTTTAACGTCATTTTGTTCAAGTTAAGCTCTTTATTTCATCCTCAAAAACCTTCCGTCTAGCATCGACATAGGTCCTTTCCAATGGATCCATCATCCATTAAATGTATATTGCAGTAAGTAAAAAATCATGTCTGAAGTTAAAGCTGAGATTCTGACCATTGGTGATGAGATTCTTTTTGGTCAGATTGTTGACACCAATTCACAGTGGATATCCACCGAGCTCGCAGCAGCAGGTGTTCGGGTAGTCCGTAAAACATCAATAGGTGATAAGCGTGAGGAAATCCTGCAGGCGCTGACTGAAGCTACTTCCAGGGTTCAATTGGTACTGGTTACCGGAGGGCTTGGTCCAACAAGCGATGATCTGACCAAACCATGTCTCGCTGAATTCTATGGAGCTAGCCTCGAATTGAGTCAGGATGCCCTGAACGATGTTACTGAGTTTTTTAAATCCAGAGGAAGAGAGCTGACGGAATTAAATAAAAAGCAGGCTGAGCTTCCCTCCAATTGTAAACGGCTTCCCAATAAAAATGGAACTGCACCCGGGATGTGGTTTGATGAAAATGGAGTTGTGGTGGTTTCCATGCCTGGCGTTCCACATGAGATGAAGGCAATGGTTACTAATGAAGTACTTCCAAGGATAAGAGAGCGTTTTGTTTTGCCTGTTATACACCACAGTATTGTAAGAACAGCAGGCATAGGAGAGTCCTTTTTGGCTGATTTAATTGCCCCGTGGGAAAAGGCTTTACCAAAACACATCAAATTAGCTTACCTGCCTAGCCTTGGAATGGTAAAACTTCGCTTAACGGCTGTTGGTGCTGATGAGGTTGTTCTCAAGAAGGAGGCCGATGAGGAGATTAAAAAACTTTTGCCGCTGATCGGTGAATATGTGTACAGTCTGGATAACCAAAATCTTGAAGAGGTCGTTGGCCATATGCTCAAGGAGCGAAACCTCACGCTGTCCATTGCCGAGAGTTGTACAGGTGGCTACCTCTCACATCTGGTGACATCTGTACCTGGCAGCTCTGATTATTTTTTGGGAAGTATGATTCCCTATGCATACGAAATCAAAATGAGGCAACTTGGTGTTAAGCCTGCGACGCTGGAGAAATATGGTGCCGTCAGTGAAGAAACAATTTCTGAAATGGCGGCCATGGTCAGATCGCGGTTTAGCACCGACGTTGGGGTGGCTACCAGTGGAATCGCCGGTCCTGGTGGAGCTACTGCCGAAAAGCCTGTAGGAACCGTCTGGATTGCTTATTCTGATAAACACAGAACGGTGACCAAAAAATTACAACTCTCAAAAAATCGTATTCTCAACATTCAAATGGCTTCAGTGGCTGTTTTAAATCTTATTCGAAAAAATCTTCCATAAATGAATCGTGCGTTTCTTCTACTGCTATGCAGCATCATGCTTTTGGCTTGTGCTGACAATAAAAATGAATCCGCTCGTCCCTGGTCTGTTGAAAAAGCCAATGAGTGGTATAAGTCTAAGGGTTGGATGCGGGGCACGAACTTCATTCCAAGTACAGCCATCAACCAGCTCGAAATGTGGCAGGAGGAGAGTTTTGATACAGCGACCATAAATCGTGAATTGGGCTGGGCTGAAGAATTGGGAATGAATGTGATGCGGGTTTACCTCCATCACGCGGCGTGGAAAGCGGATTCAGCTGGGTTTTTAAAGCGCATGGATAATTTTTTATCCATTGCCGACCAGCATGGGATTGCTACGTTGTTCGTTTTATTTGATGACTGCTGGAATCCTGAATTCAGTTTGGGTAAACAGCCAGAGCCGAAGCCGGGTATTCATAACAGTGGCTGGCTACGTGATCCGGGAGATGTTTTGTTTCGGGATTCTTTACTGTTTGGGACCCTGGAAAGGTATACCAAATCTGTATTAACCACTTTTAAAGATGATCAGCGTGTTTTGCTTTGGGATTTGTACAACGAGCCTGGTAATTCCGGATATGGCGATCGGTCCATTCCATTGGTGAGAAACGTTTTTGCCTGGGCGAAAGAATCGGATCCCTCACAGCCTGTTTCCATAGGATACTGGAACGATCAGCTTGCCAATCTGAATAAAATAGCACTCGAAAACTCTGACGTTATAACCTATCATCACTATGGCCCCCCTGAACAACATCAAAAACTTATCGATACGCTAAAACGTATTGGTAAGCCTTTGATCTGCACGGAGTACATGGCCCGTACCAGAGGCAGCTTTTTTTCCAACATTATGCCAATGTTAAAAGAGCAAAATATTGGCGCCATCAATTGGGGTTTTGTGGCGGGAAAAACCAACACCATTTATGCCTGGGATACTCCCATGCCGGATGGTCAGGAGCCTCCTGTCTGGTTTCATGATATTCTTCGCCCCGATGGAAGTCCATACGATTCTGCCGAAATCACTACCATTAAAAAGCTTACAGGTAAAAACTGATAAAGTATACCGCTGGTTGTTTAAAGTACAGTTTATCAGGATAAGGAGTCAGCAGTTTTGATGATTCTTTTGTTGCAAAAACATGCAACAAAAACTTATTTCCATTTTTATAGTAGCTCTTTTTCTTTCGAAAAGTCTTCGGTCGCAAAATGTTTTTGACTTTGGTTTTTCTCAGTCAGTAAAACTTCGCGATGCTGTTCATCAGTTGGAGAAATCAAAAAAGAGTTTCGAGTACCGTAAGTTGCTTACCGGAAAGCCAGTTAAATCATCGGATAATAAAAAGATAGGTTCATTAAATATTGATCTTCGGCCCATGGATGCGCAATCATTGGCTTCTGATCTACACGGCTATATTCTGATACCTGTGTTTTCAATTCTTTCTGCAGGCTTGGGCGCTAAGTATTTTATCCAACCGCTAGGTGTATTGAATGGAACTCGAAACCCAACGATCTATTCAGCCTTTAGGCCCGAGTGGCTTCTGGGTATTAAGTTGCCATGGTTCAGTCTTCAGGCCGAGTCTGAATATGTAGCCATCAAAAATCAGGATGCGGGTCGGGCTGGTTCAAGGCGTCCTATTTTATCCTTAGGTGTCAAAAAAGACCTTTTGACAAGTCGCACTGGTGGTTTCCGGGTTTATGGATTTGCGGGGTACACCTTTCCAAATGATACCGGAACGGGGTTTTACCCCCGTCCATTTCAAGCCAAGGTCGGGCTGGAATGGAGGTTAAGGGCAAGGTTGCGACGGGATTGATGTTTATATTTGGTCATGGAAAAACGAACTTTTTTAAGGGGACTTTCATTGCTGGGTTTAGGCGCGGCAACTCCGGCCTTTAGCCTTGATCGTTGGTTGAAAAATTATAATTCACTCAGTCCGGCTACCCTGGCCGGTGAGGAAGAATTCTGGTTGGGTATCAGAAAGGGATATCGCCTTAAACCGGATTACATCAACCTAGAAAATGGTTATTACTGTTTTATGCCCCAGGAAACCCTTGAAAATTTCATTGACCATATTCGTGAAGTCAACTATCAGGGGTCCTATTACATGCGTACTGTTCAATTCGACAACAAACGCAAGGTGGCTGCGCGGTTGGCGGCTCTGACTGGCTGTTCTGCTGACGAGGTGGCTGTTACAAGAAACACCACTGAATCGCTTGATATGATTATTGGTGGTCTGGACTGGAAACCAGGAGATGAAGCGGTAATGGCAGAGCAGGACTATGGGTCGATGCTGAACATGTTTCGGCAAGTTTCACAACGATTTGGAACGGTTAACAAATTTGTGAATGTTCCCAATCACCCCAAGAATGATGAAGAGATTGTTGAATTGTATGAAAAAGCCATTACCTCCCGGACGCGTTTATTGATGGTGAGTCATATGGTCAACATTACCGGTCATATTCTTCCGATTCGGAAAATTGCAGATATGGCCAAGCGAAAAGGGGTTCTGGTCATGGTCGACGGTGCACATTGCATTGGGCATTTTAAGTTTTCCATTCAGGATCTCAACTGTGATTTTTATGGGGCCAGCTTGCACAAATGGCTGAGTGTTCCCCTGGGTGCAGGATTTTTATACGTAAGAAAGGAACAGATAGGAAAAGTCTGGCCGTTGTTGTCGGCGGGTGAAAAAAATCTGGACGACATCACCAGGTTGAACCAAACCGGTACCCACCCATGTCCTACCGATCTGACCATTCTGGATGCGATAGATTATTACGAAAAGATTGGTGTTGACCGAAAGGAAGCGAGGTTAAGGTATTTGCAAAACTATTGGAGTGGTCAGCTTAGAGGGGTAAAAAATATTATTATCAATACTCCCGATGATCCAACGCGCAGTTGTGGTATTGCCAACGTGGGTGTATCAACCATTAAGCCTACTGAACTTGCAGATCTTCTTATGAAAAAATACAGGATCTATACGGTAGCCATCGACGGTGCAGGTGTGCATGGTTTAAGAATTACCCCCAACGTTTATACCACCACCGAAGAACTTGATGTACTGATTAGGGCTCTGAAAGAAATTGCCGCTTCTTAAATAGTCATCAAGTACTCCGGCTAGCGCTTCAGAACATAACCGTTAAACTCATTCTGGTTGTCTGGACCAAACCACTCTGCTTTTCCGTAGGGTTCTTCTGGATAAAAAGCCGATGTCATAACTGAGGATCCATCATCGGCAAAGACTTCCACCATTTCTGCATCCAATAAAATTTGGAAATGAACCCAACCATCTTTTTGATTTACCTGCATCCGGTCAATACTGGCAAATAAGGGGGTGAAATCAATTCGGCCGGATCTGGTGCGATCAATGAAAAGGGTTTTGCTAAGGGGTGAATAACCAATGCGTAATTCCTGCCTTGCGGTTTTAAACATGACTATTCCGGTTTCTTCTGTCCCTTCCGACGGAACTTTAAGTTCCAGCCAGGCTTGTTGTATGCCGGTGAGCTCCCCGGGAGTTAAGATAGTTTTAGATTTTTTCGTCCATAAGTCTTGAACAGGTTGTTGTTTGACGATCCAACGTTCTGTCTCAACTAAATCGATGGAAAGATTTCTTGGAAAGCTTAGTCTCACACCAAATGACTTAGGCAAATCTTTAAAGTAGGCTTCATTGCTAGCCAGTCCAATGACCGTTGGAGGAGTGTTTTCTTGCTGCCGATCTTTGAGAATAAATCGACCACCAAAAAAGTCCTTTCCGTAATCCAGGTATCCGTGGGCACCGATTTTATGGTCAGGTAAAAAATATCCTTTATCGATGGTTCCTATAAAGTAATGGGTTGTGGTAAAAGGTCTGCCTGAGGGATTTTCGCCGGTTGCTGTAAGAATATAATACTCTTGTCCTTGGTTGTTGTGTAATCCGGTCGAGGTGATGGATGGATATCTCCAAGTTTCACCCCATTGAATTTCAGGTTTAAAGGTTGTCTCGGTTTCTGTGGCGCCTTGTACTGTGCGTTTAAAAAATATGATGGACTTATTCTCCTTCCCAGGACCAACAAACCACTTTGAGCCGTCTGGTTCGTGTCTCCACATAAACGACTCCGGGTTGGATTCAATAAAATCGTTTAGGGTTTCATTCGGTGAAAAAACAGTATCCCTGAAGTCAATAAGGTTGCGTGAAAGTTTCTTTTGCCAAGTAAATACAGGCTCACGTTCCGCCAGGTATACCAACCATTCCTTGCCAGCGTACCGTAATTCAGGCGGCATGAGATTTCTGAGTTCGGGTGACTCAAGGTGAAGTCTGGTAACTGAATCTTGGGTTGATTCATTCCCGTTGCTGCACGCTGACAGGATCAGCATCAAAATGAAGGCAGTAGCGGAGTTTAGCTTAAGCACTCGCATTAAATAAAAAAGGCATTACAGATGTAATGCCTTGATGATTGTTATGATAGGGTTAGAATCTTTTTTCAACCTCACTCCAATTCACCACATTCCACCATGCAGTGCAGTAGTCTGGGCGGCGGTTTTGGTAGTTAAGGTAATATGCGTGTTCCCACACGTCAATGCCCATTACAGGGGTTCCTTTTACTTCCGCAACATCCATTAAGGGGTTATCCTGATTGGGGGTAGAAGCTATGACCAACTTGCCAGAGGCATCTTTTATGAGCCATGCCCAACCTGATCCAAACCGACCAACGGCTGCTGCATTGAATTTTGTTTTGAATTCATCAAAGGATCCGAAAGCTGCATTGATTGCATCCAATAATTTACCTGATGGTTGTCCGGATGAATTAGGGCCCATGATCGTCCAGAAGAGACTGTGGTTATAATGTCCGCCACCGTTGTTTCTGACAGCCACGGGATATTTTGAAATATTCTTACAGATTTCTTCGATGCTAAGGCTTTCTGCCGGGGTTCCTGCAACGGCATTGTTGAGGTTGGTTACATAGGCATTGTGGTGCTTTCCGTGGTGAATTTCCATGGTGCGCGCATCAATATGCGGCTCTAAAGCATTGAATGAGTAGGGGAGTGAGGGGAGTGTAAATGGCATAACTTTCAAATTAAGGCACTAATATAATCAATGATCCATCGGCTAAATAGGATGCTTCAAGAGACCGGAATGATGTGCGTTATTCGTTGCGCAAATTGATTTCCTCGACCCCGGGATACTTTTTGGGGTCCCAGGTAAATACCGCATCCTCAACCTTGGCATTGGGCACAAATTTGGTGATAGAGTATTTAAAGCGGTTTCCAGACCGATCAAACATTGTCCAACTCATGATATTTCTTTCCTTCTGACTGATCTTCATTTTGATTTTGAAGTATTGGGCATCTTTTTTCTCAGGTACCAGGTCTATGACATCTACCTTTATTCCTGCTTCCGTTTCAGGTTCTAACATCAAGTATTTGAAACCTTTTTTGTAGATCTCGTAAATCTTGCTTGGATTGATGTCATCCGACCCCGGATCGAAATTGTCAATCGTCACTTCTTTCGCTTCGGGGATGTAAGTCCAGGTTATAGAGCCGTTGTTGATGACTTCCTGTTCGGGAAGAATTAGTCTGAACTTGTCACCTTTAACGATAATTCGACCTTCAAATTTCTCATTGACCTTGCTCACATCATTTGTTAAAGTATAGGTGATGTTGGCCTCAAAAGCGGTGAAAGCTTTATACCGTTTAGACATGGCCTCTAATACACCAAAGGCATTGGGGTCATACTGAGCAAAAAGGTTTGTTACAATTGTAACACCTAAAAAAGTTGCAATTCGAAAGGTCATAATCTTAGACTTAGAACAGCAAATCAAATACAAAAATTTCACTCTGGAGATAGAAACTGCTGTGCTTTGAGTGTCTACTCCGGAGCCAAACGCCTGAATTACAAAATTCAGGCCAAAATCAGCTTCCGCCGTGTTGTTCCCTTAGACTGGTTAAGAGTTGGTCCAGCGCCATTTCATCCTTAATCAATACCTCCCTGGCTTTAGAGCCCTCAAAGGCCCCAACAATACCAGCTGCTTCCAATTGGTCAATAAGCCTTCCAGCGCGGTTATAGCCTAATTTTAGCTTGCGCTGGATGAGGGAGGTACTTCCTTGCTGATGTGCTACAATGAGCCTGGCGGCATCTTCAAACAAGGCGTCCCTGTCGGACAGGTCTACAGCATCTGCGCCACTCTCCTCATCTTCATATTCCGGCAACATATAGGCTGTTTCATAACCTCTTTGAGATCCGATGTATTCGCAAACCTTTTCAACCTCCGGTGTATCTACGAATGGGCATTGAAGTCGGATGATATCGGAGCCTCCTGAAAGCAGCATATCTCCCATGCCAATAAGCTGGTCGGCTCCGCCGGTATCAAGAATCGTTCTTGAGTCGACCTTAGACGTTACCCTGAAGGAAAGACGTGCAGGGAAATTTGCTTTAATCACTCCGGTAATCACATTCACCGAAGGTCGCTGGGTGGCCACAACCAGGTGGATACCAATGGCCCGGGCCAGCTGTGCCAGTCTGGCAATTGGCGTTTCAACTTCCTTACCTGCTGTCATCATCAGGTCAGCGAGCTCATCAATTACCAGTACTATGTAGGGAAGGAACCGGTGGCCCTCCTTTGGATTAAGTTTGCGCTCGACAAACTTGGCGTTGTATTCTTTTAAATTTTTAGCCCCCGCGTCCTTGAGGATTTCATACCTGTTTTCCATTTCAATACAGAGGGAATTCAGGGTGTGTACAACTTTCCTGGTGTCGGTAATAATGGCTTCTTCACTGTTGGGCAGTTTGGCGAGATAGTGGCGCTCAATTTTACTGAAGAGCGACATTTCCACTTTCTTAGGATCAACCAAAACAAATTTCAATTGGGAAGGATGCCGTTTGTATAAAAGAGAAGTCAGGATAACATTCAAACCAACGGACTTACCCTGCCCAGTTGCTCCAGCGACCAACAGGTGAGGCATTTTCGCCAGGTCAATAACCAGAACTTCATTGCTGATGGTCTTTCCCAAGGCAACCGGTAGTTCCTTATCGGATTTTTGGAAGGACTGAGTGGCTAAAACAGATCTGATGCTGACCATCTCACGGTTTTTGTTGGGAACCTCAATACCAATGGTTCCTTTTCCGGGGATAGGCGCAATAATCCGAATGCCAAGGGCTGAAAGACTCAGTGCAATATCATCCTCCAGGCTTTTGATTCTTGAAATTTTTATGCCTGCCTCAGGCACAATTTCATATAAGGTAACAGTGGGGCCGATGGTTGCCTTAATACTCTGAATTCCGATTTTAAAATTGTTGAGTGTAGAATTGATGCGCTCCTTGTTTTGAATCAACTCCTCCTGGGTAACCTGGACTTTGCCTTGCTCATACTCGTTAAGCAATTCAAGCGGTGGGAATTTGAAGGAGCCTAAATCGAGCGTTGGATCGTAGAGTCCTTGTTCATTGACGAGTTTTTCTGATAATACTTCAGTTTCTGTTTTAGGCTCTTCGATGGTGAATACCGGCTCTTTTTCAGACGATGGATTGGTGACAGGTACCGGTTCGGGTGTGTCGGTGAGCAGAATGGGTTCAAGCGGAAAATCTTCAGCGGTTACCGTAGAGTTTTCTGCTGGATTTTCCTGTTGTTTTTTCCAGTTGTCCCTGTCGTCGTTGTACCCAGTATCTCCGGAGTTGTCATTTGCTAATCCGGTCGGATCTAAGGTCTCGTTAGCGGGTGCTTTGGCCGGGAACCAATCGATGACTGTTATGTTGAAGTAGTAAATGACGAAGACAAACAGGGTAAGAACAAGAAAGAGAAAAGTGCCCATACCGAGCAGGCCATCCGCCAATCTCGCCAGTTCAAATCCCAAGCCGCCAGAGTACAGCCCTATTTCGGTGTAGCCCGAAACGGAGTGGGTGATGTAGCCAAGAAGCAGTGTTAACCAGAGCCCTGCAAAAACTGAAAAATGGAATACCCTGAAAGTAGGTAGCAGTTCCCGTTTAAAGGTTCGATTGAATCCGACAACAAATAAAATGGGAGGAATAAAGAAAGCTGATACGCCCAGCCACTTAAAAATCAGGTAATAAGCTGCCAGCGCGCCCCATAAACCAGCCCAGTTGGATGTCTCAGCACCTGAATCAAGGAGTCCGGTGGTGCCCATAGAAACCACCACCGATTGATCAGCCTTTCCTGTAAAGAGGTAGGAGAGAAACGACAGGAACAAAAACAGGGATAGACTTAGTAGAAAAAAGCCAAAGGCAAGTACAAATCGGGGATCCTTTAGAAAAGCAAGGTTCCAGTTGGACTTTGATTTCTTCTTTCTCTTTTCCCTATCCTTTTCCCTGTCCTTTTCCCTATCCTTTTCCTTGGTTTCCTTTTCAGTATCCTTGGTGGGATTGATCCTGTAGGTATTTTCTGCCATCTCGAAATGATGACAAATCTAAGGAATATTCGCGGTTGCGAGGCTCTTTTTGACCTTAATGCAGTTTGCTCAGAATTCTTTTTACAATGCCAGGTCCCTCGTAGATGAAACCAGTGTAAAGTTGAATCAGATTGGCGCCGGCATTGAGTTTTTCTACAGCATCCTGAGGAGTCATTATACCTCCGACACCAATGATTGGAAAATCAGGTCCCAGTTTTTCTCTAAGTATTCGAATGATTTCGGTTGATCGGTTAGAAAGTGGTTTCCCGCTCAATCCACCAACGCCAATTTTAGCTACATCGTTCTGCTGAGTCCTAAGTCCATCCCTGGAAATGGTGGTATTGGTTGCAATAACCCCGTCGAGATTGGTCTCTTTCAAAATCGTAATGACGTCCATTAACTGGTGTTGATTAAGGTCTGGTGCAATCTTGAGTAGAATAGGTTTTTTCCAGTTGGATTTTTCCGAATATTCTTTGAGTGAAAGCAAAAGATTTTTCAAAGGTTCTTTTACCTGAAGTTCGCGCAAGCCGGGTGTGTTTGGGGAGCTTACATTGACAACGAAATAATCCACCACATCGGCCAGGGCCAGCATACATTTTTTATAATCCTCCACCGCCAGTTCATTAGGGGTATCCTTGTTTTTGCCGATGTTACCTCCAATGATGATGTGGCTCGACCTTTTCTTTAGTCTTGCTGCAGCAGCTTCGGCTCCCTGATTGTTGAAGCCCATCCGGTTAATGAGAGCGCTATCTTTTGGTAGACGAAATAATCTTGGTTTAGGATTTCCTGGTTGTGGTTTGGGGGTCACCGTTCCTATTTCAATGAAACCAAATCCAAATTGCTGAAGTTCATCGACCAGTAAGGCATCTTTATCAAAACCCGCTGCGAGACCAACTGGATTAGAAAATTTTAATCCAAAAATGGTTCTTTCAAACCTTGGATTGACACGTTTAAAAATTTTCCCAGCAATCCATGCAGCGAGAGGAATTCGAAGTGCAAGGCGTATGGTTGAAAAGGTGAAGTGATGAACAGATTCCGGATCGAAGAGAAAAAGAAATGGACGGATAAATTTCCGGTACATCAGGGCTTTTTGTTTTTGCGTGTTACACCAAATTTCTTGAAGCCTTTAACCACTACCTGTTCAACCGAGTTTCTTGGATTGGCTTGGTTGGTGTCTACATTGCTGTTGATTCTCCAAATCAACTGATTGTTCCTGGTGTCATTCAAATCAATGACCAAACTGCCTTCTGTATAGGATACTGTTTGATTTTGTGCGGTCTGACCAGGGCCTACACCCAAAGGTCCAAGCTGTTGAATTTCAGAGTGCCGGAAGCTTCCCGCCATATAGGTTACCATGAGCTGACCATTTTCTTCGTCCCGGCTCATGCCTTTTTCCTTTAATTCACGCTCAACGGTTTCACGGATGATTTTATCAAGCGACGCGTCACTTATTTTTTTTGAATTTCTGGTTGTAACGATTTCGCTGTCTCCAAACTTGAAGGTTTTATAAATGGAGAAGTCGGTGTTTTTTGGGCCTTCGGTACGAACCTCCTGACCAAAGGTTGTTAGGGTGTACGCCAGGCTGATAAAAAGGAGATAACGCATTCCACAAAGTTACTAAATAATCGATCCGTGTAATGATTTTCCTACCCACCGGCATACGGATCGAGTTGGAGCTGAATTTAACAAATCCACTTTGGTATTACTGATGGGTTACTGTGGTTACATTTGTGAAATTTTAAGACCTTGAAAATTCTTCAGTACGGCTATGTGGTATGGGCGCTGCTCGTATTCGTTGTTTTCATGTTATTGTTTCTTCCCTTTTTCCTTTTACCTCCCTTGTTTGGTCAGGGTGGATTAAGGATTACTTATTTTTTTCTAAGGCTGTGGTCCTGGATTTTCAGTAAGCTCAATTTTATTCCTTATGCCATAGAGGGCAGGGAAAATTTGACAGCCTCAAAGTCCTTTATTGTGGTGAGCAACCATACCTCTTTTCTCGACTTGCCGGGCATTTGCCTGGCGCTCCCGGGGCAATTCAGGCCTTTAGCTAAAACCGAACTCAAAAAAATTCCTGTCTTTGGATGGATTGCCAGTACTGCTACCATCATGGTTGATCGTTCGAATCCTAAAAGTCGCCGTAAGAGTATGAATGACTTGCTGGAAACGTTAGCGCGGGGAATTTCTGTTCTGATTTTTGCTGAGGGTACACAGAATCGTACTTCAGCGATGCTTCAGCCATTTAAAGATGGTGCATTTAAGTTGGCTATAGATACTGGTGCGTCAATATTGCCGGTGGTTATTTCAGGTGCCGGAAGGTTAATGCCGCCTGGAAGATTCTTCATTAAGCCGGGAAAAATTCATATACGGATCGGGGCCCCCATTGCCATTGATGCTCAACTGGCAAGAATCGATGCACTTAAACAAGAAACTTTTAACAAAATGTCTGCAATGCTTTTGCAGCTACAGAACCCTCCATTGGCGGCTGTCTGAAATCAAACCAATTGTTATGCCTTTCATTGACTATTCAAAGAAAAATACCGTTAAAATTTGGGATGGTATCCACGGTCAACTTCACCACACTCAACAGCTTACGTGCGGAAGGATATACCTGAAAGCTGGTGTGGAGCTTCCGGAACACCACCATGTTCATGAGCAATGGACCCATGTATTGGAAGGGGAACTTGAATTTAGGATAGGTGAGGAGGTCGCTGTACTGAAGGCAGGAATGTGCGCCTGCATTCCTTCTAACATCCCTCATTCGGGCAGAGCACTGACCGACTGTGTGGCACTAGATGTTTTTTCACCGTACAGGGAGGACTTTGTGGCAAAAGAAAAAGAACAATTTCCCGGTGCCTGATTAGCAGGGCACATAGATGACCTTCTTGGTTTCGAAGAATGGTAAGTCGAAATATTTATTGAGCTCAAATTCCTGATAGGGTCTTTTCAGTTCGGCCATTTCCTGGTCAAGATCGCCGCCTTTCAGATAGAGAATTCCATTTTCTAATGAATTGGTTTTTCCAGGGGAAATTTTTTGATGTATCCAGCCATAGAACTCTTTCATTCTGGTCACCGCCCTGCTCACAACAAAATCAAATTTTCCGTTCACCCGCTCGGCCCGAATACATTCAGCGGTTACATTTTTAAGGTTCAATTCGTCCACTATTCCTTGTACAACCGTAATTTTTTTACCTACGGAGTCGACCAAGTGAAAAATGGTATCTGGAAATAAAATGGCCAGAGGTATACCTGGAAATCCTCCGCCAGTCCCAACATCCAAAACTCTTGTTCCGGGTTTAAAGGTGATAATCTTCGCTATTCCAAGGCTATGAAGGATGTGGTTGGTGTAAAGATTTTCAGTATCCTTTCGGGAAATGACATTTATTTTTTCATTCCACTGTAAATAGAGATTTCCCAGCGCATGGAATTGCTCCAGTTGTTTCTCGCTCAGGTTGGGAAAATAGTGATGGATAAGTCCGACGCCTTCCAATGGTACTCGCTTAAATGTGGTCTTTTCTGTTTTTGACCAGGTCATACATCAGTTCCCTGGCACGATGGAGTTGCGCTTTGACCGTCCCAAGTGGCGCATCAATTTCAACAGCAATTTCTTCATAAGATAATTCCTGGAAGTAGCGGAGTCTGACCAGCTTTTGGTATTTGGCTGGCAACATTGCCACCACTGCTCTAACCACCTCTTCCTTTTGAGCTTTAATGGCTTCGTCCTGAGGATTGGGATTTCTATCAGGGATGCTGATGGAAACGGATTGCCCATCTTCATCGGTATAGGCACTTTCAATACTCAGGGTATTAAGTTTCTTTTTACGTATGAAGTCGATGGAATTGTTCGTCGCAATGCGAAAGAGCCAGGTACTGAACGTAAAATCTTTTTTGAATCGGTGGAGACTTCTGAATGCTTTACCAAATGCTTCGATGGTTAAATCCTCTGCATCATCAACGTTGCGTACCATTTTGAGGATGGTGTGGTATACTGGCCTCCGATAGCGCTGCAACAATAATGCATAAGCCTTCTCATCCCCTCCAACGGCACGATCCACCAATTTGAAATCCTCCAGTGCCTTTGAGGAAAATCGTTCGTTCATTTCTTCCATGACACTTTCTTGGTGAATTGGGCGACAGGGGCCAGGGCAAGATAATAAATCGAAAATAGAAGATCCATGAAGGCCAGTTCACCCCAAGATTGCCGAATCTTCGATGATTTGGATAGCTCAAAAAAGGTTAGATAAAGCCATAACAAACTCAATGCGAAAACACCGATAATCCACAACTTTAGTGAAGTCAAAAGCCCTGCAATTATTGAGGGCACCAAAAGGGCGGTTGATATATAATATGGTGCAAGCAAAATTCTGTGTTTCGCCTTATAAAATTTTCCAACGGATAAATGTCGGACCTTCTGATTAAAAAAGGACGTCCATGATTTTTTACAAATACTGAATACCACACTATCTGGAGCGGCCGTGAAAACAGTATTTTCATTTGTAGCATGTTCGTTAACAAACAAATCATCGTCGCCACCCATCGTCCTTATGTGCTGATTGAATCCTTTGTTATCGAGGAATAAACTTTTTTTATAAGCAAGATTTCTACCTACACCCATATACGGATTACCGGCAAGAGCAAAAGCGCCGTAAGTCACTCCAGTGAGCATAGACTCGAACCGAATGAATCCATTCAATAGACCGTTTGTTTTTGCATAGGGGGACAGTCCAACGACAATTTGTGTTTTTTCCCCAAAGCAATTCATCATGGAAGTGATCCATGATTTGGTCGCTGGACGACAGTCTGCATCTGTGAGCAAAACGGTTTCGAATTGCGCCGCTTTAATGCCAAGAGTCAGGGCATATTTTTTGCCAGGTATATGATCTGGTTTGGTTTTAATTCTCACCGTCCGAACCTTGCTATGGGCTGCAGTTTCCTTCAGCAGAAAATCATACGTGCCGTCATTACAACGGTCCTCCACTATAATGATTTCGAATGTAGGATAGTCTTGTTCCAGAAGTGCTGGTAATAATTCCTTAAGATTTTTTTCCTCATCGTGGGCGCAGACGATAACTGAAACTCCCTGGTGGTTTGGGGTTGATGGTGGAAATGTGCTGTTAACTTTTTTCCAATTGATAAAGAAGAAAAACCTATAGATCACCTGAACGGAACAGATAATCAGGGCAATTACGGGTATCCAAAGGTCCATCATACATTAAAAAAGCCGGCAAAGGGTATTACCGGCTTTTCTCTTCAAAAATAAATGATTATCGGCAATCAGCCTTTTCCTGAAAGGATTTCCCTTAAACGTTTGGCCACAATTTTCTCTTCACCGGGATTTAGCATCCAGGTAGTAATATCTACCGATTCATCCCCACCCATGGTTTCAATACTGGGATGACCTGTGAGCAATGCCTTGCGAACATCGGGTGGACTGATGGTGACCTTTGTTTTATCCCATTTGATTCTGACCGATGGAACGTGGTTGGCAATCGCAGGAACATGATACACGGGAGTAACGCCGGGTACAGAGGCGGCTGCATCGGAAATGGTTTTCACCTGGCTTTCCCACATCGCCCATTCTTTCTGGAAGTCCTTTTTAAGGTAAACCTCTAAGGCGATGAGCATGCCCAGAATTTCTTCCTTATTCACCTTCATACCTCTTCCGACGGTGGCGCCATTGGGTGGTGCATTTTTTCTGGCTGCGGCAATCAGATCTTTTCTGCCCAGTAAAAGTCCTGCACTTTGTGGTCCTCGGATTCCCTTGCCCCCGGAAAAGCAAACCAGGTCAAATCCCATCTTGATGTATTTCCAAAGATTTTCAACCGGTGGTACATCAGCGGCGCAATCGTTGAAAGTGGGGATGTTGTATTGTTTGCCGATCTGCACAAATTCTTCATCCTTAATTTTCCCTTCAAGATTATTGGCGTTCAAAAACCACAACATGGCAGTTTTTTCATTGATGGCTTTCTCAAGGTCTTTTCTGGTTTCAACCTCAATGATTTTGGCTCCACAATTCCTGATTGCATGGTCATAACCAACTCGATGCGACTTTTGAACGATTACCTCTGATTTCATGCCGCTAAGGTCAAGCGGAATTTTATCGGCTTTAACCGGATCGCCTCCTGTGATAACCCCTGCAGTGCCCAACGTAATTGCCGATGCGGCACCGGCGGTGACCATTGCGGCCTCACATCCAATCAATTCAGCGATCCTTTCACCAACCTTATCCTGGAGGTCTTCCAGTCGAACGAATTGCCCGGAAGCATAATTTATGGCTTTCAGGACATCAGGGTGCATGAGTGATGCGGTGAGCATCGTATAGGTGCCTGCTGCATTGATAAATGTCCTTACACCCAGCTCCTTGAAATAGTCTCGTGGAAAGTCTTCACTTCCGATTGGTGCGGAAGACAGGGGTAGGGCATCGGCTGCAAACGTTCCGGCAAGCGGAAGGGCGACCATGCCTTTCAATAAATTTCTTCGCTTATTCATTATGGTTGGGGTTAGGTTTGATTCACTTTTTCTTTTTGCCGTCAACGTAGGCAATGCAGTCGATCTCAACCAGTGAATCGCCTGGAATACCTGCAGCTGCTGCGATGGTTGTTCTTACTGGGGGATTCGCTCCGAATCTTCCACGGAAAACTTCATTCATGGCCTGGTAATCCTTCAGGTCATTCAAATACACGTTTGCTTTAAGAACCTGGTTCATGGATGATCCAGCTTTTTCAAGCTCTTTCTGAATTTCATCCAACACATGCTTGGTATGGGCTTTGATGTCACCATCGAAGTGAGCGCCCTTTCCGGCAATAAATACGAGGTTTCCGAATGTCCTCGAACTTGAGAACAAAGGAATTTCCTGGTTGTGTATGACTTCACCCGTCGATACTTCCGGCATTACATCCTCTGCTGCGGCTGCTGCAGTTGCAGTAAGGCCAAACAACCCTGCAATACCAGCTGCAAACTTTTTGAAGCTTGATCTTCTTTCCTGATTCATGTTATGTTGATTTAAAATGTTGATATTAATTTTTCATACTCCTTACGGTTGCCACCTCGTCTGCTGAAACAGCCGATGATTTATTTCCAAAAGCTGATCGTATGTAGGTCGCTACAGCAGCGATTTCATCGTCCTTCAGGAAGCCATGCGCGCCCATTGCACCATCGTATGGTTTACCGTTAACCTTGATAGGGCCATTTAATCCATTAAGGATGACACCGATTAATTTTTGCTTATCCCCATTTACCCAATCTGCACCTTCCAGTGGCGGAAATCTTGGTGGCGATCCTTTGCCGTTACCCTGGTGGCATGCAAGGCAATACGTGGCGTATATTTTTTCACCCTGCGAAACAGAACCCTTCTCTAAGTTGTCGGTAACAAAATCCGGTGTTCTTACATTGGAAAGTTTTTTCTGTTCTTCCATCCTATCCAATTCAGGCTTGCCAAAATTTTTCTTATCACCCTTAAACATCACGCGCCAGATTTTTCCTTTTTCCGTTTCAGAAAGATAAAGTGAGCCATCAGGCCCCATGGCAATAGCCATTGGACGGTATCGTGCATCACTGGTATTTACAATTGGATCTACGCCGGCAAAACCATTGGCAAAAACTTCCCATTGGCCTGTAGGTTTACCATCCTTGAAAGGAATAAACCCTACGAAATAACCTGCCTGTGGATAAGGCGCGCGATTGGTCGAACCGTGAAAGGCAATGAATGCACCATTTTTATAATGATCAGGGAACTGATTACCGGTATAAAACAGCAAATCATTAGGGGCCCAATGGGCAGGGAAACCAAGAAGTGGTTGATTCATGGTGCTTCCTTCACCTTCCTTGACGCCATCTCCTCCGTACTCTGGATTTAATTTGCGTTTGTTCTCCACCTGATCATAATAGTAATAGGGCCAACCGCTGTTTGATCCTTCAGGAACTTTAAGAAATTCTTCAGAAGGAAAAACTGCACTTTGCCAAGGGTTGAAAAGTGCTGGCCAGGTTGAGTGAAGATTATCACGTCCATGAACTGCCACATACAAGGATGAATCTTGTTTATTCCAGTCCATGGCTACGATACTTCTAATGCCCGTGGCGTAGCGCTTCCCGTCTTTTAACGTTTGGTTGGGGATGGAATCGCTAAACTGCCAAACACCACCATGCTCTGAAAGTTGTGAGCAGGGGAATTCACCAGGATAGCCGGGTATTCTGTTTTGCAACTGACAGACATCGCCTGGTGAACCAAAGGGTACATATACGTGGCCTTCCTCATCGAAGGCAATCGGTTTAGCGATGTGTTCATAGCCATGCGCATCATTTTTGTAATCATCTTTAACGATTAATTCAAAGCTGCCACTTTGTACCAGGTTGCCTGTCGTCATCTTTACGCGCCAAAGCTCTCCTGCGGTGGTAAAGTACATATACCCTTTGTGCAGTCTCATGGCGGTCCCGTAGTTGCCTTCATCTGGGTAATCACCGAAATAATTAACTGAATCGGCTTTACCATCACCGGTTAAATCACGGAGTCCCACGATTCCTTTTGGCTTTCCGCCGCGGAGTTTGATGAAAATATCACCATTTCCTGCTACTGCCATGTGTCGCGCAGCGCCAGTGCTGTCGGCCACAACAAGCACCTCAAACCCATCGGGCACAGTAAGCCCTCCCTTATCGGGATCACCAGGTGGAAGTATTAATTTTTTCTCCCGACTGCATCCATAAAGCAGTACGGAAGTCGCCAGAAGCAACAGAATTTTTTTACGCAACATTTCGTTCATGAGGGCTACTGCTGTTAGGGCTTGTAAGGGTTGGCGGCCAGACCATTCAGGTCCCAAACCACTTCACCATTCAATAAAGTAAGGTGGCAGGTGAGTTTCTTATCGCCAGTCATTTTATTGTTGCCAACATCGATGAATCCAAATTTTCCAGTGTCAACTGAAAATAAGGCAACGTCTGCCGGGGCACCTGGACTTAAGTTGCCAAGGTCTTTTTTATTGATCACCTTGGCCGGCTCCCAGGTTGATTTAGCGATAACTTCCTGCAGGCTGAGCCCGATGTTTAGCAGCTTCGACATTACATTGGCCATGTCCTTCATGCCCCCGTTCATACTGCCGGTATGTAAATCAGTGCTGATGGTATTCGGCTTTAGTCCCTGCTTAATGGCTGGGATAGCTTGTGAGTACATGAAAGAGCCGCCGCCATGGCCGACATCAAAGATAATTCCGCGCTGCTGAGCCTTAAATGCGTAAGGTTGAACAGTGCCGTTTTCAACCACATGCATGCGGCCATCGGTCTGGCCGAAGCAGTGGGTTACGATGTCTCCAGGACGAAGTTTTTTAAGTAAAAGGGTGTCCCACGACAGAACAGGATTCGCAGCACCAAAATCAATCATGACAGGAATCCCCGCTTGTCTTCCTGCTTCAACGGCTCTGTCCGTTGGTGTCCAATCAGAGCTCATAAAGTGCGCGAGTTTGATCCCAACGATCTGATCAGGATACTGCTTGGCAACAAGGGCTGTTAGCTTGGAGTCCATATCGGTCGTATTCTGTTCGTAGGCTCCACCACGCATTCCGGCACCAACAATGTTGAGGAACGCGAACATTTTAGTTTTTGAATTCAGAAAGGTTTGGTCTCTGAAGTCAGTAAAATTTCTCCAACCGGAACCGCCGGCGTCAACCACCGCTGTTACGCCTGCGCGGAAGGTAAAGCCATCTGGAGGTAATGCAGAATAGCCGTCGCTTAGGTAATGATCAGGCTCTGTTCCATAATAATGGTGTCCATGTAAATCGATTAAACCTGGAACGACATAGAGCCCTGTGGCGTCGATGGTCTTTTTAGCGTTCACGGACAATTTGGGGCCGACTTGTGAAATTTTACCGTCAGTAATAGCTACATCCATTACTGAGTTGATGTTATTTTTTGCATCGATGACGTGTCCATTTCGGATCACGATGTCAGCATTTTGTGCAACCAGCGAGCCGGCAACAAGCACCAGCACAACAAGAAGGGTTTGGTAAGCGGATTTGATCATGGTAGTTATTGTTTGGGGTTTAATTCAGAATTTTATTTTTCAGAGGCTTCGGTTGCCGGTCGATTGTGCCAGTAGGATGCCAGGGTAGATCCGGTAATGTTCATCAGTGGACCAAATATCGCTGGCGCCAAGGCAACAAGTTTTCCCATGCTCAGTGCTAGACCAGAAGCCAATCCACCATTTTGCAGACCAACTTCAATGGCAATGGTTCGGCATGATTTTTCATCCATCCTGAGCAGCTTGCAGGAATAATATCCCAGTAAATAACCAGTCAGGTTATGGATAAGGCAGGCAAGAACCAATAGTAGCCCTACTTCAATAAGACTGTCTCGGCCAGCTGCAGTGATAATGGTAATTATAGCGCCGATGGAAACCATCGATACCATTGGCATGGCTTTATCCAGCCATGGAAACTTTCCTCCCAAAAAATGGTTGAATAACAGCCCGGCACCAATCGGTGCGATGACAATTTTGATGATGTCCATCATCATGGTCATAAATTCAACCTGAATAAATGAACCAGCCAATTGCTGCATTAAAAAAGGAGTGATCACCGGTGCCAGTAGTGTTGCCACGGCAGTGAGTGTGACAGACAATGCAACATTGGCATTGGCAATGTATGACATAACATTAGAAGCCAGACCGCTGGGCACACAACCGACAAGTATTATCCCTGCAGCAATCTCAGAGGGAAAACCGAAGGTATTGGCGATGGTGTATCCAACAAAAGGCATGATGGTGAACTGGCAGACAATACCTATGAGAACAGGTTTTGGCATTTTGATGACGCCTTCAAAATCACGGATGCCCATGGTGGATCCTACCCCGAACATAATAAGTTGAAGCAGTGGTAAGATCAAAGTTTTTAGTGGAAGTCCACCGACGTTGGTAAAAAGCTGGGGGTGAAACATGGAAACGGTTACAGCAGCGAAAATCCAGGTCGTGTAGGAGAAGCCTCGAAGTTTTGGAATGAATCTGAGGCAGACTGCGGTAAGGACTATTCCCCCGATGAGCAGATACGAGGCTGCATCGGAGGAGAGACTTAATGAAATGAATCCGGCCAGAATTGCGATGAGTCCAAGAAACAAGGTCGAGAGGGCACGTGTATTTTTATTCATGCACGGGGTTTGGGTGACTTTAAATATACCAAACAGCCCCTCAATTTCAGAGCCATCCCTAAAAAACCTAGGCCATTAAATGGGTTTCCTGACCGTTTAAGCGCTCATTTCGGAGCGCCAAAAAAATAACCAACCAATCCTGCAACCTTGTTATTTATTTTCGGGTCTGTAGGCGGTAAATATTATTACAGAATGATTAAAAATTTAATACAACTCGTTCAATTTCTGTTTTTGGTGCCAGTTTTTTTGGGTATTTCTCATGTAAAGGCACAAGTTTCTGATACGTTGAAATTTAAGGTCGGCGATAAAAGCTCGTTGCTTTTATTGTTGGATTCTAAAGAGGACCTGGATAGCCTGAGGTTTTTTAATTTCCGGGGTTTGGTCAATGATGCCGAAAGACATATTCAAAAGAAGGATTCACTTTCGGCAACCTCATCCCGTACCAAATATCTCCGGTCGTTGGAGGAGGTAGACTCCTTATTAGCAGACGCCATTCGACTCGCAGAGGAAAGACTTCAAAGTATGGCAAAGGACAATCCTGAGTATGAGCTTGAACTTGAATTACAGAAAGACAGAATCCGAAAACTTGCACGTAGCTACGATCAGCAATTGCGTGAAGACATGGATCAGGAAAGATTTTCTGAGGATCGAGAACGTTTTTCAGAGGATCAGGGAAATCGAAGGGATTACAACTTCAACTTCAATTTTGATTGGCCTGAAAAGTTTTTACAGCGAAGAGATCAGGATGACTGGGATGGTGAAGAACGCAAAAGAGAAAAAGCCGACCGTCGAAGGACCTACAATTCCTTTAATATTGATTTTGGAACCAATAATTTCTTACGTGAAGGAGAATTTGTAGATCAGGCAGCTGTACCCTACACCGTTCGGCCGCTTGGATCCTGGTATGTAGCAGCCAACAGTATTTATCGCACAAGACTTGCCAACAAACTTTTTATTGAATGGGGTTACGGTTTGGGTTTTTACAACTTTAAATTCCTTGACAACAACATTCGTATAATCAAAACTCCTGATGAAGTCCGATTCGTTGAGGATGGCCGAGATGCAGACTTCATTAAAAGCAAATTAACAGCCTATTATGCGCAGGCTTCTTTTGTTCCAGTGTTAGACTTTGGTGGAAATCGCCACAAGCCGGGTATTTTTGATGACCATCGCTCCAGATCTTTCCGGATTGGTATTGGCCCCTACGCAGGTTACAGGATCGATAGTTTCTCCAAATTAGTTTTTGAGGAGGATGGTAGAAAAAAAACCGACCGTAACCATGACAATTTTTTCCTCGAGAACATTCGTTATGGAGCCCGATTACAGTTTGGCGTACGGAATACCGACTTCTTTGTTAACTACGACATGAGTCAATTGTTCACCAAGGGAAAGGGTCCGGATGTAAATGCTTTTAGTTTCGGAGTTTCTTTTTAAGCGAAACAGGAATTATTTTTGACGATGTCAAAAATGATTACCTGGAAGGACATTATGGCTTATACCCGTAAGGGTAGTCCCGCCCCTGAACATCGCATGGAGAAATCGGCAGAGGCATGGAAATCGCAGCTCACCGAAGAACAATTCAGGGTTACCCGCGCCAAGGGCACTGAGTATCCTTTTTCTGGTGAGTATTGCGAGTCGCACAATCCGGGAACCTATGCCTGTATTTGTTGTGGGCAGCTTCTATTCAAGTCTGACCTAAAATTTGATTCAGGTACCGGCTGGCCAAGTTTCACTCAACCAATTGCTGAAAATGCTATTGGATATCACCTCGATGAGAGTCACGGAATGGTGAGGGTGGAGGTGCTGTGCAGTTGTTGCGATGCACACCTTGGTCATGTGTTTCCTGATGGGCCAGATCCGTCAGGACTCAGGTATTGTATCAATTCTGTTTCGCTGATAAAAAAGGATTAGCTCACCTAATTCTTTTGAATACCCTAACTGGACTATTTTGAAAGGCGGCAAGCAACAATTGAGATCCATCCTTTTTAGTTAAAAACTGAATTGAACTGCATTGTCCCCGCAGGTCAAGATTGTCCTCAATCCCATGGTGGGCATCTAAGCTATTTTTTTCTGTTGTTTTAAGTATTCCTCCACTGCCAGCATCCAGTCTACCGATTTCAGTCATAGCGCCAAAGTAATTTTCCCCGAAAATAAATTCAGGTTTTACATTTCTGTTTACTTCCGAGCATTCGATGGAATTTATGGAGGAAAACTGAGCGCCACTAGGCATGCTAATTCGTTTAAATCCAGTACCTGAATTTTCAAATACTGAAGAATTTAACACAACAACGGATAGAATATTTTCGGGGCTTTTATTTACTGCCTTGAAAATATCTGGAATGGTGGATTCTTTAAATGCGGCGTATTTAAGAAAGGATTTTTTTAAGGGCGGAACTTGTTTGAGCAACTGATCTCTGGAGACAAAAGGATATGCTTTATGCTTATTGTAATATTCGAGGAGCTGTTCCGTGCTTCCATTTGCATCTAAATCGCCGATGTAAAGCTTCAGGGGTTCCCTTTGAGTGGTACGAAGTCTGGAGTTCAGTCCAAAGTTTCCTGCAATCAGGTCAACATCGCCGTCAAGGTCATAATCAATCGAGCGTAGGCAGTTCCAAAGCCCCTCTGTTTCTCTGAGTCCATAGCTTTCAGATTGATCTGTAAATTTTGAGGAAGATTCATTAATCCAAATCTGGATGCCCATCCAATGCCCTGCAAGAATTAAATCTTCCTTTCCGTCATTGTTTAGATCAATGACTTCTGCGCTGGTAACCATTCCAAATTTTCCCTTATTGGTTGGGAAATAGCGATCTGTTTCATCACTGAATTTCCCGTTGCCTAGGTTAATCCATAAAGCTGATTTTGGAATTTTACCGTAATGACCTGGAACTAAGGAGGCGCCAATAAAAATATCTTTATCGCCGTCTTGATCCGCATCAATGGTTTTTATGGTAGAAGTGTGAATCGATTGTTCCGGGAGGTTTGATTGGGGTAATAATTTTTGTCCCCTTAGGTTGATGTAGAGCCTCGGTTGATGAGTTTGAAAGGCTGAATCCCTTTTCTGACCACCTGTTCCGAGGATAAGATCCATCCATCCATCACCATTAACATCGATTACCGCAGCCGCAGTTTCATCGAAACCTTCTGGCACTACATCTACTTTTGGACCAGGTAGAAATTTATTTTGGTCGTTGAGAAACCATACCTGGCCAGGTTGATCTGAATTGCCTGATAGAAAAAAATCTTCGTTACCGTCGTTATTGAAATCTGCAACTTCAAGGATTGGCCCCATGGCATCTCTTGAAAAAGGCAGCAACCTTTCCTCTCTATAGGCACTAAATGAATTCTCTCTGTGGTTTGGTCCATCAGCGAGTCGTTGCCAGACTTTATTGGGAGCGTTAATTGCAGGCGCTGTTGATTTTATTTCCGATGATTTTTTGATAACCATCGATGATCCAACAGATATATTTTTTTCTGTTTGAATCTTTTGATCAGGCCACCGTACTTCGATGGAGTCTATTGATCTGCTACCTGTCCCGAAGTAAATAAAGTGCGAATTCGATGATTGAAACCCTGATGATGGTTGAAATTCCTGTAATTGTCTGGTGTTTCCCTGATACAAAATGACTTTTGCACCTATGGCTGATCTATTTGGTGCATTTGCCTCCAATTTGATTTTTATATACTCTTTTGCATTGAGTGTATTGCGGTAAAGGCCTGCCTCTTCATTTATCCTATTCACCACCAAGTCAAGGTCGCCATCGTTATCCAAATCGGCCCAGGCTGCGCCATTTGAAAGGTCTGCTGCTTCCTTGAACCATTGACCGGCCATGTCAGAAAAAGTCAGGTCAGCATTGTTTTTAAAAATCATATCCTTGACTTTTCCTTCAGGCATGGCTTTAATAAATTCCTCATAGGGTAGAAACCGCTGTGCGGAGTCGGAAGAGATGAAGCTGATATAATCCATGTCATTTGGACGACGCACAATTCCGTTTGAAATGAAAATATCTTTATAACCGTCTTGATCGAAATCGCCGGCAAGGGGCGACCAGCTCCAATCGGTTGCTTCGATACCGGCCATGGAAGCGATGTCTGCGAAGACCGGCACGTTGTTTTGGTCAACGCCTTGATTGATTTGAAGCGCATTTCTTGCATACTGATAGTGAAAACCTAGTCGCTTTTTGAATTCAAAAATCTCAAATGGATCTTCGCCAGCGCTGGCTTTCAGGACCTGCTCCTCTGGTGGTAACATATCTAGCGATAAAATATCCATCCGGCAATCATTGTTAAAATCTGCCGCAACGCTGCCCATGCTGAAGCGACTGGTGTGCCCCATGCTTTTTTCGACCGACTCACTGAATTTACCTGTCCGATCATTTAAGTACAGGTAATCATTTTCATGGAAGTCATTGGAGATGTATAAATCCGGACTCCCATCTGAATTAAAATCGGCAACCGCGGCTCCCAACCCATAGCCCAACGCGCTGGAGAATAGACCTGAAGTGGTGGTTGCATCCTTGAAGTAGGTTCTACCTTCGGGCACCAATCGATTTTCGTACAATCTGTCGCCGGCTTCCCGATTGGATTGAAGACGTAGATCGATATTACCCATCGATCTAACGCTATGTACCGAATGGTTGAGTAAATACAAATCAAGGTCACCGTCGCCATCCGCATCAAAAAATACGCTGTGGGTTGAAAATCCCTGGAAGTCCAGTCCCAGACCCTTTGATGATTCAGTGAATGTATTATTTCCATTGTTAAGGTAGACTTCGTTCCTGCTGTTAAACGACTTATATCCACCCACCCCGCATACGAGAATGTCCAGCCATCCATCCTGGTTGATATCAGCCATATTAACGCCGGTCTTCCAATTCCCTTTCCCGCCAACGCCTGCCTCTTTGGTTATGTCCTGGAATTGAAAATCTCCCTTGTTGAGGTAAAGTCTATTGCTGTTTTGGTTTGAAGTAAAAAAAATATCTTCCAGCCCATCGTTGTTAATATCACCGATGGCGACACCACCTCCATTGTAGAAATATAAATACTCTACAATGTTGAATTCCTTCGACTCTGTTAAATCATTAGAAAATTGTATGCCTGTTTCATTTGAATCTATTTTTTCGAAAAGAAAAGTTTCCTGCGTGGATTTACCACAGGAGATAAAGAGGAGCCCTATCAGTGCAAACCTAATCAAGGCTTACGATTCAGATTGAATTGGTAAAGTAAGGCCTGCATATTGTTACGGGCAACAAGGAGATACTTATTTCCGCCTTTGCCCTTCAATATTGAAAAATCCCTCACTTCTCCATCGATGTTAATTCCTGACTGGAGAGGGCTGATGGCGATGAAATCACCTTTCCCGTTGCCCTTTAAAATTAGACCGTGGCTGGCATCGTAACGACCTGTTTCAGGTTTTACCCCATACAAATTTCCGCCTAGTAGGATATCGGTAATTCCGTCTTGATCAAAGTCATCGGTGGCAATGGCATAAATGGGTGAGAATTGAGCTTCTACGGGTAGTGGCTTAAGTCTCCAGTTCATTTTGCCTTCATTAATCAGCACGCTAGTGGTCATGATTCTGGCCTCAAGTCTCAGGGCTTCTTTTAACTGATCTTCAGTGAAAATATCTTTTATCGTTGCGTTTTTGTAGTCATCATATTTTAAGAAGCTCTTCTTTAAATAGGGCATTTGCGCAATAAGGTCATGCCTTAAGGCGAACGGATAAGATTGATCGCCGTTGTAGGCGCAAAGAATGTGCTCGATGGTTCCATTTCGATCAAAATCACTTACGAACAACTCTAACGGATGACGGTCATCGGCCTTAAATCTTGAATTCAATCCATGGTTTCCCAGAATAAAATCCATATCCCCATCTCCATCTGCATCCATGGATTGGATTTTTGTCCACCAACCTTTGGTTTCATTTAAACCAAGGTTACTGGTTTGATTGGAAAAAGTTCCATTGGTGTTGATGAAAATTACTATCGGCATGTATTCTCCCACCACGAGTAAATCGGAATCCTGGTCACCATCCACATCTTCCCAAGTGGCATCGGTGATCATTCCAATTCCTTTGAGTTCCGGAGCCACCTGATCACTTACATTTTCAAAATTTCCTTTTCCGTCGTTTCTCAGGATATAGCCATTCATTGGTATGCCATAGGCAAACGGCTTCAATCGAACGCCTACAAATAAATCCAGGTCTCCGTCGCGATCAAAATCAGCTGCCTTTACGGTGCTTGTTGATTCATAAAGCCCTGCCGGCAAAATCTGTTGTGATTTGGTAAATCCGCCTTTCCCATTGTTCAGATAAAGTCTGTCGGCTAATGCAGATGACTCAGATGAAAAATCATTGCCACCGCTGCATACATAAAGATCCTGGTCGCCGTCACCATCCGCGTCAAAAAAGAGACTTTTGGTATCTTCAGAATCACCATCTGTTTCAAAATCATTTGAAATCAATTTTTGGAAACCACCTTTTGTATTTTGAAGGAAGACTGAACCCGACTGACCTTTTGCTCCACCAATATAGAAGTCCTCTAATCCATCACCATTAATATCCCCACCGCAAACGCCCGGTCCCTCCGTGGAAAGCATCTGATAAATCAGTTTATCCCGATCAAAATCGACAAATAAGTTTTCCTGATGGATGAAATCAATTTTTTGTTCAGCAGGTTCCAGCCAGGTTGAAAAAGTTGCAGGTTTAAAATCAGGATTGTTTTGAAGACCTTTTTCTTGTTCAAGGGTAATGATCTGATTGGTTTCGATGGAATCTATTTCGGTGTATCTGCCGTCCGGCCAATCAACCCTTATTTTTTGGACGACTTTGGTTTTGCCCAAGCCGAAATTGGGTCTGGGATCAACGCTACTCTCGAATCCTCTGGTTGGTTGCTGTTCGCCATACCAGGTGGTATCATGGCCTGTAATGGTTATTGTTGCTCCAACAGCCTGTGTATTTTTTCCGGTACCCTTTAGGATAAATTTTAGAAATCGGTTTCCTGGATTTTTCTTATCCGTTTCATTTCTATAGACAAAACTTTTCATGTTCACGTTGTTCACGATCAAATCGAGATCGCCATCATTATCCAAATCACCATACGCCGATCCGTTTGAAAATCCCGGCTGGTCTAATCCCCATTCAGTTGCTTTATTTACGAATTGTAAATCGCCTCGGTTTTCGAATGCAAAGTTTGGAACGGGATTACTTGGGATTATTTCTGTTAACTTTTTATAATCGACTGATTTCTTTTCAATCACCGACTTTACAAACTCTTCATTGCTCGCATATTGAAGAAAATCCTGATTGGTGAGGTCCTGAAATATCCCATTGGCAACGAATAGATCTCTGATACCATCATTGTTCATGTCAAAAATTAGTGCACCCCAACTCCAGTCTGTTGCCTGAACGCCGCTTAGTCGACCAACTTCACTAAAGGTTCCGTTGCCCATGTTAAGCTGTAGCATGTTTCTGGTGAACTGATGGAAATAATCATTGGCTACATTATACTGGTAGCGGTTCCAGTCTTCAAAGGTTGTTACCGTCTTTAGTCTTGAATTTTCTGAGGGAAGCATTTCAGTGACGAAAAGATCCGGCCAGGTATCGTTGTTAATATCGGCCATGTCTGCACCCATCGATGCGCCACTGATGCTCTGCATTTGTTCTGTCAGTTTCTCTTTGAAGGTTCCGTCCTGATTGTTGATGTATAGATAGTCACGTTCAAAAAAGTCGTTCGATACATAGAGGTCAGGCCATCCATCTTTGTTGACATCACTGACAGTTACGCCCAAGCCAAACCCAATAACGCTCCCATAAATACCGGCCTGCTCACTCACATCAACGAATTTACCATTGTCGTTTCTCAGCAGCTTATCGCCTCCTTTTTTATCTCTTTTCTCCCTTTCATTTTTACGCAAGTTGAAGCTTCCGATGGCCTGATAGGAGTTGTTGAGAATATAAAGGTCCAGATCTTGGTCACGGTCGTAATCAAAAAATACAGCGTGGGTGGTAAAGCCTTCGTCGTCCACTCCATATTCTTTTGCCTTATCGGTGAATGTCAGATTTCCGTTGTTGATGAAGAGCTCGTTTTGTTTTTTATCGCCTGCGATGTCACCTGAATTGCATACGTAGATGTCCAACCAGCCATCACCATTCACGTCAGCCATGGCAACGCCTGTGGACCAGGCATGGGTTCCTGAAACACCTGCGGTTTCGCTGATGTCTTCAAATTGGAAGTTTCCTTTGTTTAGATACAGCTTATTGTCCTTCAGGTTGGAGTTGAAATAAACGTCAAGAAGTCCGTCGTTGTTTATGTCACCCAATGCTACGCCTCCACCATTGTAATAATTGCGGTAGGTGTAAATGTTGAATTTCTGATCGAATTGAAGATCGTTTGAAAAATTGATGCCTGTTCGGCCAGAGGAGAGAAGCGTGAATAGGTGGTCGGGATTTGTTTTATCCTCGTTGTTACAAGAAACGGTAAAGAGAATAAGCGCCGAGGTTAGGGCGGCATTAAATAAAGTTTTGCCCTTGAGCATCATTCACCTCTTGCCTTCAATTCGTCGACCTCTTTTTGGAATTCTTTTTCCATGTCTATATGGGTGATGACCATTTGAACAAACTGTTCATCTTTTACCATGAGGGTCATCCTTCTGTGGCCGTCAATACGCGCATAAACCTTTCCTTTCCGTGGGTCTACCTTCGATTTAAAACCTGGACCATACCACTTCTCAAGCATAGGAATAAGTTTCTCCAACAGTACATTGGCGTGATAATCCCTGGCCCAAGGTGCCCAACGGTCGTAGGTGAAGGTTACCGGCATCTGGTAAATTTTGTCTTTATAGAAATACGGGTAAAACCTCATGTATACAGGATAATCAAGCTCGTCCTTCATCAGGTACTCCACGTTCTGGTTGGTGGGTCCATGTACAACCAACTTCTGTCTGTTTAACTCCCAGCAGTGATCGTAAAATTCTTTAGCGGGCATTCCAAGATAAATCCCAAGAAAAAGGCTGTCGACTTTTTTCGAGGAAGTCAATCCTTTGAAATCACAGGATTGGAATAGAACACAGAAACCAAATGCAAAAAGAATTCCGCGTATCATAAAGGGCTCATTTTGTAGTTAGTGTAATGATCGTATTGTTATTTCTGGCAACGATTAAAATTGTTTTTTGTCTGCTTCGCAGGACTTCAAAATCCCGGATTTCTCCGTGTATTTGAAGGCCCGAAACTGATTTTGAAACGGGCGCAAATTTACCCGATCCGTCCCCATCTAGCAACAATCCGGTGCCTGCTGCATAGATTCCTGTTTCGGGCTTTGCTTTGTATTGGTTGCCCCCCAAAATCAGGTCAATATTACCGTCCCGGTTGTAGTCCAGGGGTTGAATGGCGTAGACTGGAAAAAATTGTGCCTCTGCAGGTAATTCTACTTTTTGGAAGTTACCCACCTTATCGTTGATCCAGACCGACGATCTGAAGTCTGTAGCCTTCAGCACCAAGGCATCATTAAGTTGGTCCGTTCCGAAGAGGTCGGTCATCTGCTTACCAGCATAGTTTTTGAAATACAGCAATTGTTTCTTTAGCGAAGGGATTTGTGAAACCAAATCGGTTCTTAATACCAGCGGATAAGATTTGCCTTCATCGTAGCGGGTTAGGATTTGTTCCTGGTTACCATTCTGGTCAAAATCCCCAACGTAAAGTTCAATTGGTTCCTGTTGACTAGCCCTGAATCTTGAATTCAAGCCGTGATTGCCAGTGATAAGATCAGGGAATCCATCGTTGTTAACATCACTTATAGTAAGCGCCTGGTACCAGCCGCTACTTTTAGAGGCTAACACCTTTGGATTTTCCCGGAATAATTTTTGTTCACCGTAGAAAATTTTAATGCCCATCCACTCGCCGGTTATGGCGAGATCGATAAACCCATCTTTATTAAAGTCTGCCCATTGTGCATCGGTAATCATACCGGACTTGAGCAGTCCAGGTGCTATGGCAGACGTGATGTCTGTAAAAATCCCTGTACCGTTATTCTCAAGAATATATCCATTACAGGGTTGACCATATTGGAATGGGATGGTTCTGATTCCTACAAATAGATCCTGGTCTCCGTCATTGTCGATGTCCTGAGGTCGTACAACTGAGGTGCTCTCAAAAGCAGAGCTTGTCGGAAGAATTTGGTTGCTTTTGGTAAAACGTCCACCACCCTGGTTGATATAGAGTCTGTCGCTGAGTGCCAGCGATTCCCTGGAGTACTCGATTCCACCACTGGCAACATAGAGGTCTTTTTTTCCATCACCATTGGCATCAAAGATGACGCAGTCGGTGTCCTCTGAATCCTTATCCTGTTCAAAATCTTTAGGGTTAACTTGTTTGAAACCTTCAGCTGTTTGAAAAAATAGGGTACCTGTCTGACCTTTGGCGCCACCGACGTATAGATCTTCCAGCCCATTGTTGTCCAAATCACCACTGCAAAGGCATGGACCCTCATTCGAGCTCATCTGGAAAAGCAGTCGATCCCGATCGAAATCAACAAAATCGTTTTCCTCATGTTTGAATTGAAGGCCAGGTAAATTTTGTGTTCGGAAAACAGGTTCGAGAGTATTTGTTTTCGAAGGCGTGGTTTGCTCAACGCTTTCTGATTTATAGAGTCTCAGGAGGGTATCTGCTTTGATTTCTTTTAAAATCGTTTTCTTGCCTCCTGGCCAATGGACTTCTATGGTGTCCACTTTGGTATTTCGTCCTATTCCGATGACCAATGTAGGATCAACTACTGACATGAATCCGCGCGTAGGGGAGAGCTCGTGGTAAAATATTTGACCTCCTGCCTTTGCACTGATGCTTGCACCAAGTGCATGGCTTCCACCTGGATAATTGCGCAGCTCCAGGCTTATTGAATGATGGTCCGGCGTAATTTTTTCAGACCGGTTTTCATAAAGAAAGGCTGGCATGTTCATGTTATTGATGATGAGATCCAGGTCTCCATCAAGATCCAGATCCCCGTATGCCGATCCATTGCTGTGGGTTGGAAAGTCCAATCCCCATTCTTTGGCCATGTTGGTGAAATGTAGGTTGCCTTCATTCTTATAGGCGTAGTTTGGGAGGCGATGGGAGGGAATGGAATCGATTAGTTGGCGAAGGACTTTTCCTTTTTCCAAAATGGTTCTTCGGATAAAATCTGGGTGCGCTACATAGGTTACGTAATCCTGGTCGAGCAGGTCTTTATAAATTCCGTTTGCAACAAATATGTCTTTAAAGCCATCGTTGTCCATATCGAAAACCAGAGCACCCCAACTCCAATCGGTCGCTTCAACACCTGAAAATCTTCCTATCTCACTGAAGGTTCCGTCTCCGTTGTTAAGTTGAAGTACATTTCTTCCAAACTGCTTTCCGTAGCCTGCCTGAATGGCTTGCTGAAAGCGATTCCAATTTTCAAACTGGCCATTGGTTTTTAAGCGGTACTCATGTTGAGGAAGCATTTCGGTCACGTAAATTTCTGGGAAGCCATCGTTGTTAATGTCGGCCATATCTGCACCCATTGAGCCCATGCTAAGTTCTTCGATGCAGTCATCAACTGATTCGGTGAACGTGCCGTTCCGATTGTTGAGGTAGAGGTAGTCCTTTTCAAAAAAATCGTTTGAAACGAACATATCAGGCCAACCATCCTTATTTACATCGCCGACGGCTACCCCAAGCCCAAAGCCAATGCTGCTGGAGTAAATCCCTGCCGGTTCGGTTACGTCGGAAAATTTAAGGCCATCGTTCCTTAGTAGTCTATTACCACCCATAGCGTCAGGTGTCTTTCTCTGATCTGGTCTATAGTCAAATACACCCACTGGTCGATAGGAGTTGTTGAGTAGATAACAGTCCAGGTCTTCATCGAGGTCAAAGTCCAGGAAAACTGCCTGGGTAGAAAGTCCTTCGAAGTCCAGTCCGAATTTTGCTGCCTCCTCTACGAAGGTCAGGTTGCCTTTATTGATGAAGAGTTCGTTTTTGCGTCTTGGTCCACCCGGTGGACCAGACTTGCAGAGGTAGACATCCAATAGTCCGTCATTGTTCACATCTGCCAGACTGATTCCGGTTGTCCAGAAGCCTCTACCACCTATACCAGTTTTCTCTGTTATATCCTCGAAGGAAAGGTTGCCTTTATTCAGGTAGACTTTGTTGGAAACCATATTACCAGCCAACACCAGGTCAGGTAAACCATCCTGATTGAGGTCCCCAATTCCTACGCCTGCTCCATTGAAAAAATTACGGAAGGTGTAAGGATTAATTTCCTCGTTGTATTCCAGGTGATTAGAAAAATTAATCCCTGATTCAGAGGGATGCCTGTAACGAAAAAGTGTCTGCTCAGATGCCTCTGGTTCATCTTTAGCGCAAGCAAAAACCAGGGTAATCCAAAGGATGAAATAAATTGAACGGACGAGCTCTTTCAAGGATTTTTGGAAGGTCTGCAAAAGTAGAGTGGTAATAGATCATAAAAAAAGCCCCCCGGAGGACCGGGAGGCTTTTTATCAGCTGTTCAAGCCGTATTAGTTAGGATAGCCTGGGTTTTGAACCAGTTTAGGGTTCACATCACGGGCACCTTTAGGAATAGGGAACAATTTGTACTTAGGATCGCTGGCATTTTTAGCCCACCACTCCTTGTTGAACTTACCGAAGCGGATAAGATCCTGACGGCGGGTCATTTCAGCAAACATCTCGCGTCCACGCTCTGCGAAAAGTTTCTCAGGAGTCAGAGGAGCAGCGAAAGGTGTTACACCTGCGCGGCTTCTGATCTGGTTAACGAGAGAGAGTGATTCAGCGTTACCGTTGTTAAGCTGCCAAAGTGCTTCTGCACGGGCAAGAAGAATATCAGCATAACGAAGGATAACGAAGTCGTTGCTCATGTTAGGTGTGCCACCAAGTTCGTACTCGTATTTTCCGATACGGGCACCACCCTGACGCCATCCGTTAGGATAGATCGTGTTGATCTTAGGGGTGAAGGTAAGAGGTGCTCCATCTGGATCATCAGAATCAGCGCCTGGATCGCTTGCGCGTGTTCCGTCGGCGTTAAACTGAGGGCCAACAACGAAGTTGGATATACGGGAATCTTGAGTTCCTTGTGCAGGAGCAATCGCGGTTCCTTTCCAAACGTTACCCTGTGTTCCAGGGTTATCGCTGCCGCCATATACCTCAGGGAACTGAGTATCAGCAGTTGCGTTAACGTAGGTGTTGTAGAATTCTTCAACAGCGGAATAACCATTCCAAGGCTGTGCAGTGAAGTTATAAACTCCCTGGCTAGCATAGTGGAGGGTCATCATAGGCCAGTTGAAACCACCTGCGAATACCTTATCATAAGGATAAACGAAGATGTTTTCATTTGAGCCACTGTTGTTTACAGCGAAGTTGCTCTTATAAGAAGACTCCAGGCTATACTTACCACTGTTGATGATGGCTTGTGCATCGTCTGCAGCCTTCTGCCACTGAGGAGTACCAGTGTAAACACCGGCATTCAGGTACAGTTTGCAACGAACGGCCAATGCCGCCCACTTATTGATACGGCCATAGGTCGTTCCGTCCTTAGCAGTTGAAAGGAGTGGAATGGTTTCATTCAACTCTTTCTCTACGAAAGCGTAGACTTCTGCGCGGGTCTTGCTGGCAGGGGCTTCAGTATCAGTAAAGTCTGTAACAACAGGAACATTACCGAAAGAATCCAACAACCAGTAGTACCACAATGCGCGGATGGCGCGAAGTTCAGCGATGGTAGCATCTCTGCCATCAGAGGCAGGAAGCTGCTGGAACTGATAAAGAAGACGGTTGCAAGTGTTAACACCACCATAGAGGAAGTTCCAGGTGTTACCAACGATAGGGTTATCGATGGTAATGTTGTGTTCGTGCAATTGAATAAGCACACCACCGTCGTACCAGTCACCACCTTTGGTGGTAATAACCAATTCGTCGGAAGCAAGTTCATTCATTGTCCAGAGACCGAAGTGGTTACCCATTCCTCCGAAAGAGGAGTAAGCAGCACCCAGTGCAGCGATGTACTCTGCCTCACTTTTGAAAAAGTTTTCGGCAGCCAAGTCACTATAGAGCTCTTCATCAAGATTGGTACAAGACTGGGCAAAAAACATCAGACCCAGTGCAAGTGCCATTACCTTATTGACAATTGACTTTTTCATATTATTAATCGTTTTAAATTTTTAGAAGCTGAGGTTCAGGCCTAATGTGAGTACACGGGTAGTGAAATAGGTAGAACGACGCTCGATACCAGGAGAGAAAGGATCGACGCCGCCAGGACCACCACCACCATCGCCGTCAATCTGGTCAGCCCAACGAACTTCAGGATCGATACCGGTGTAACCGGTTACGGTGAAGAGGTTCTGGCCAGAGAGGTACAGACGAAGTTTGTTGATCATGCTGCCTTCTCCAAGCTGAACGTTGTAACCAATGGTTGCGTTGTCCAGGCGGAGGAAGTCTGCTTTTTCAACGTGTGTATTGTTAACAGCAGCCTTCTTGATGGCAGGATTGTAGTACTTGGTGTTAACAACGTTGTAGTTGTCAACGGTGGTACCTTCAGTGTTCTCATAGAATCCACGGTAGCTGTTCAGGATTTCATGTCCCAAAGCACCACGGAAGAAGAAGTTGGCATCCCAATTTCCAAACTTCAGGTTGTTGTTGAAACCGAAAGTAAGTGTAGGAAGTCCATTTCCGATAACGGTTTTATCAGCATCGCAATCGCAATAGCTTCCATTACCATCGAGGTCCTTGAACTTAGGGGTACCATTGGCATTAACACCTTCCTGAATAGGTCCCCAAAGCTGACCGAACTCAGTGCCTTCTTTCACACGAACGAGTGTGAAGGCATTCTGACCAGGGGCACCCATACCTGCGAGGTAGAAGGTGTCGCCGTCAGGAAGTTCTTCAGAAGTCAGTTTGTTCACCTTCATGTTGATGGTACCGAAGTTACCGCCGGTTGTCCAGCTGAAGTTTGAATTGCTGATCACATTATAGTTCAAGGACAACTCAAGTCCTGAGTTGTTCAATTCACCAATGTTGAGGAGCGTTTGAGAAGCGAGGTTTGGAGGAACAGGTACGTTCTTCAACAAATACAGATCGCGGGTTGTACGGTTGTAGTAATCCAACGTACCAGTCAATCTGCTATCAAAGAGGGCAAAATCTGCACCGAAGTTATACTCGGCTTTGGTTTCCCACTTCAAGTTCGGGTTTGCATTAGAAACAGGAGCGTAGCTGTTTACAAATGAACCGTTGTAGAAGAAGCTTCCGGCAGGACCGAAGCGCTGAAGCGAAATGTAAGAATCACCAGGCTGTGTTCCGGTGAGACCGTAGCTTCCGCGGATCTTCAAGCTGTTAACCGCAGGGATGGTAACCAGGTTGCTCAGGTTAACACCAGCGCTCAATGCGGGGAAAAGACCGAACTTCTCATTGGCACCGAAACGTGATGAACCTTCATAACGTGCACTTGCTGAAACGAAGAAGTTGTTCTTGAAGTTCAGATTTGCACGACCGAAGAACGCAACCAGTTTGTTGCTGTTGGCATAGCTATAAACGCTACCAAGACCATTCTTGAAATCAAGTGCTGCGCCAAGGTTGTTATAGGTGAAAGCATCGGTAAGGAAGTTACCGCCTTCAGCACCAAATCCTTCATTGAAGAATTCCTGGTAAGAATAACCACCGAGGAGCGTCATGTTCACACCTTCGAAATCCTTAACGTAGTTCAGCGTGGTTTCAAACAGTTTGTTGTTGCGCTGGTTGGTCTGACGGCCTGCGAGACCGTTTCTACCGAAACCACGGAACTTAGAAGTCTTGGCATAATACTGACCACGGAGATCGCTTTCATCTTGCTGGGAGTATGAAACACTCAGGCGAAGACCTTTAACGAAATCATCGAAGTCGTAATCACCGCGGATGTTGGCCAATACGCGAATGTCTTTTCCTTCATTCTTGTTCTGCTTTGCAATTGAAAGCGGGTTGAAGAAGTCAAAAATGTCACGCTCTGCGTAACCTGCAAAGCGACCACCGGCTGTTGCGCTGGTTGTAGTTCCATCCCATACCGGCATGGTAGGGTTGGCAACGATAGCGTAACGAAGTGATTCTTTGAAGCCATATTCAGCATCCTTAGTAGTAGTAGTAAGGTTAACGCTGAAAGTTGCACGGTTGTTAAGCGCCTTTTGAGTCAGGTTAAGGCGGGTATTCAATTGCTGGAATCCGCTGTTGATGGCAACACCAGTAGCATCACGAAGGTTTACAGAAGCTCTGTAAGTGGTCTTCGCTGTTCCACCTGAAACGGCAATGTTGTGTACGTGTGAACGGCCTGGGCTGGTAACTACATCGAGCCAGTCAGTGTTGTTTCCAAAGTTTTTAGCTCCAGGAACCTTTGCGTACTCAGATGCTGACATGAAGTCAATTGAGTTCGCAACACTTTCCACAGCCAAAGAGGCGTTGTAATCAACGTTCACTCTTCCAGCCTTTCCGGATTTGGTGGTGATGAGGATTACACCGCTACCACCACGAGTACCGTAGATGGCTGCAGCAGAACCGTCCTTCAGGACATCCATGGATGCGATATCGTTGGGGTCAACTGTGCTAAGAGAAGCACCGATTACACCATCGATAACAATCAAGGGCTCGGTGTTGGCACCGAACGTGCTGATACCACGCAGACGGATGTTGAATCCGCCGTTGGGGTCACCACCCGGACGGGTGATGCTCAGACCAGCTACTTTACCTTGAAGGAGCTGAGCAGGATCATTAACTGTACCGCGGTTGAAGTCTTCTGACTTCACACTGGCAACAGCACTGGTGATCTCTTTCTTCTCCTGGGTACCGTAACCGGTAACCACGATTTCTGACAACTGGGTAACGTCTGCAGCGAGTGAAACGTCCACCACAGACTGTGAGCCAACGGCCACTTCTTTAGTGGAATAACCGACAGCAGAGAAAACCAGTGTGGCGTCTCCACTTACCATGATGGAATAGTTACCATCCAGGTCAGTGGCTGTACCGTTGGTTTTACCCTTCTCGATTACGTTAACACCCGGAACACCAGCCTTGTCTTCCGAGGAGGTGACCTTTCCCGTCACCTTTCTTTCTTGTGCAAAGGCTGTTACCCCGATGCACAGAAGGATTACAGGCAAAAGCCTGCCTACCTTAAGTAGATTTTTCATCATACGGTTTGTATTTGGGTTTAGAAACTTGTTGCGAAAGACTCAGAACGATCAAAAAAGACTATTCTGAATCAAACGCGGGCGGCAATTTATGACATAACCAATACGCAGTGCCTTAAAACCGCGAAAATTTTCATGAAATCGTCACCGCAAACGTTTGTGCAATGATTTTGCGTTACTTTATTTCTATTTTTTATTTTCGCCTCTGATTTTTTGCTCGACCTTACCCGTCTATTCCCTGACCTAAAGCCAATACCAGATGAAGTACAATCAAGTGACCATCAAGGATTTGGCCCGTGAATTGGGGATTTCCCCCTCCACCGTTTCCCGTGCTTTAAAAGATCACCCCGACATCAGCCGCGAAACAAAAAAGGCTGTCAATGAACTGGCCGAAAAACTTCAATATGAACCTAACATCGTTGCCCTAAACCTTCGCTCAAGAAAAACGAGGACCATAGGCGTTATCATCCCTGAAGTCGTCCACTTTTTTTTCTCAACCGTTATTTCAGGAATTGAACATGAAGCCAACACATCCGGCTACTCTGTTATCCTGACCCAATCGGCTGAATCCTGTGAACGTGAAAAGTCGGCCATCAAAACGTTGTACAACAGCCGCGTTGACGGAATGCTGATTGCTATATCCAGGGAAACAGAGGACCTTCAACACATAGAACAAATCCTCAATCGTGGCATCCCGGTGGTATTCTATGATCGCGCTTACCCACGAACCAATACAAACCTGATCCAAGTGGATGATTATGAGGGTGCCAGACAGGCCACGCTCCACCTCGCTCAGGAAGGTTGTAAACGAATTGCACACATACAGGCTGCTCCAAAACTTGATATTTCGAAACAAAGACTTGCAGGTTACCGGGATGTCTTGCATGAATACCGACTTCCTGATACCTCCGACCTCGTTTATACTTGCGAGGAAGGAAGTGTTGAGGCCGGTAGAAAGGCCATGGAAAAGTTTCTCTTCATGAAGAATCGTCCAGACGGAATTTTTGCCAACAACGATGTGTTGGCCATAGGTGCCGCACAGGTTATCAAGGAAAGAGATTTATCGATTCCAGGTGATGTTGCTGTGGTAGGCTTCAGCAACTGGATGTATTCACAAATGATGGATCCGCCTCTGACTTCTGTAGATCAGCCCGGATTTGAAATGGGTAAGGAAGCGGCCAGAATGCTCATCCGAAGAATAGAACATGGCGATGATCCGAAACCTCTGGAACCTGAAACCCTGACGCTTCGGACCAAACTCATTGTCCGGGAATCGTCCCGCCGGAAATCCAGAAAGTAAATTCCGATTGCAATCGTTTTCTGAATCTTTAAGCGTTTTTTTTATCGGGATTTTAATTCATCAGGTGCATCTTTAAGGTTGGTCTTCAAAGGAATTTCAAGGAATTCTTTTTAGACAGGCTCTAAAGATTAATTACCCGATGAAAAAAGTAATCAACCCCGTCACCCGTCCTGGAAAACTCAAAAAGTATTCAATCACTCCAAACGGTATAATCGGAGATTCCGAAAACGCCCGACTCTCAGTTACTTTCCTTACCAAACAAATCGTTCAGGTAAAGTTCCTGAGGAGTGCTGACCGGGATCTTCCATCCTATGCTGTAACGGCAGCAATACAGTCGGTCAAGCTGAAAATTTCCGAGCAAAAAAATTTGATTAAAATATCCAATGTCGGATTCAATGTTTTAGTCGACCGTTCAGAGTCCTCCATCTCTTTCCAGACCATCAATGGTAAAACCATCAACCAGGATGAAAAGGGTTTAGGTACTACCTGGAATGGCGAGCAGGTTACAACCTACAAGAAGTTAATGGAAGGGGAACGGTTTATTGGTCTTGGTGAGAAAGTTGGTCCACTTGATCGCAGGGGTAAAGGATATGTGAATTGGAATACCGATGCCTTTGCCTACCATAGCGGCACCGACCCGATCTACGCATCGATTCCATTTTACATTGGAATTCACAACGGCCTTCAGTATGGAATCTTCTTCGATAACAGCGCCAAGTCTTATTTCAATTTTGGCGCCAGCAACAACCGGACTTCAGCTTTTTATGCTGATACCGGTACCATGAATTATTATTTCATCTACGGCAAAACGGTTCGTGAAATTATTCAGGCCTACTCCTGGTTAACCGGAAATATGCCGCTTCCACCTCTTTGGAGCCTTGGTTTTCAGCAGTGCCGGTATAGCTATTACCCCGAATCAGAAGTTCGCGGCATTGCTAGAAACTTCAGGGAAAGAAACATTCCGGCAGACGCCATTGTGCTCGACATTCACTACATGGACGCATACAAGATTTTCACCTGGCATCCTAAACATTTTCCTGATCCTAAAAATTTGATTTCTGATTTGAAGGACGATGGATTCCATGTGGTGGTGATGTGTGATCCAGGCATTAAAACTGAAAAGGGTTACAAGCCTTACGATGAGGGTAGAAAACAAGATTTGTTTTTGAAATACCCTGACGGAGAAGCCTACACTGGACAGGTTTGGCCAGGCTGGTGCCACTTCCCGGATTTCACAAACCCAAAAACCAGAGAGGTTTGGACCGGATGGATGAAGTCATATGCAGATGTGGGCGTTGAGGGTTACTGGAATGATATGAATGAATTTTCATCCTGGGGACAGATGATGCCTGAAAACATTGTTTTTGATTTCGAGGGACAAAAAGCCACCGCCCGTCAAGGTCGGAATGTGTACGGAATCCAAATGGCGAAAAGTACATTCGAGGCTGCCAAAAAAAATCTAAAAGGAAACAGGCCCTTTAACTTGACCCGGTCCGGCTATGCGGGTATTCAACGATATGCTGCACTTTGGACCGGTGACAATGTTTCATATGATGAACACATGATGCTTGGTGTGCGACTGGTGAACAGTCTTGGCATCAGCGGCGTTGCATTTTCCTGTTATGATATTGGTGGATTTGTCGGCGATGCATCGCCCCGTTTATTTGCGCGTTGGATTTCCATTGGGGCATTCTCACCTTTCTTCCGGGTGCACTCTATGATCAATTCACGGGACAGCGAGCCATGGTCTTACGGAGAGGAAGTTGAAATTATATCACGCAATTATATCCGTCTGCGTTACCAATTGATGCCCTACATCTATTCTCTCTTCAGAGAGGCCTCGATTTCAGGAATGCCTGTTCAACGATCGCTGGCCATTGAGTATCCACACCGTGAAGAGGTTTATTCCGGATTGTTTGAGCATCAATACCTCTTTGGTCCGAATTTTCTGGTCGCCCCATGTGAAAGTCAAAAGGTTATCATCAAAGTATTCCTGCCACCGGGTGGTTGGTATGCCTTCAACGATGGAAAATATTTTCAAGGAGATCAAATCATAAGTGTTGATAGCCCTGTCCACAAGCTCCCGGTATTTGTTAGAGCCGGTGCAGTGGTGCCGACTCAGGACACCATTATGCATACAGGTGAAAAGTCAGATGTCGTGCACCTGCATGTTTATAAAGGAAAAGATGGAGAGTCGTTTGAATGGTACATGGACGATGGCAAGACCTATGCTTATGAAAAAGGTGAAAGTTGCATTCGTTTGATCCGTTACGATGGTGCAACCGGGAAATTGGTAATCGAGGCACAACAAGGCAACTATCGTCCTTCCTTCCGTCGGATGAACTTTGTGTTTCATGGTTTTTCCTCAAAAATCACAGTGACCCATGGTGGTAAGAAGGTAAAACTTAAATCCGGGGAGCATTCCTTTTTCCTTCCAATGGAAAAGTTTGATCCGCTGGGCGATGCCCCCGACGTTGGCTCTGAAAAGGTGCACCATTTCGCAATGCCCTACAATGCTGGTCAAGTAATCCTCGCACTGAAAGACTAAAACTTGCCTCAGTTTTGAGGCCCATTTGTTTTTGCATTCAAAGGGTTGTTCTATTTTTCAGGGAACATTAAACCGGCACCCATGAGTAACAACAAACCTGGCTTCTTGCAAATCTGGAACATGAGTGTCGGATTCCTCGGCATTCAGTTTGGATGGTCGCTCCAGATGTCCAATATGAGCCCCATCTACGAGTACCTCCATGCAAAGCCTGAGGAGATCCCGCTTTTGTTTCTTGCGGCACCCCTAACGGGCCTGATTGTTCAGCCCATTGTTGGATACATCAGTGACCGGACCTGGCACCCCGTTTATGGTCGGCGTAGACCCTATTTTATGATCGGTGCTTTGCTGAGCACTGTTTGTCTTTTGTTCATGCCCAATGTAACGGAGCTATGGATGGCGGCTGGACTATTGTGGATCCTGGATTCCAGCATTAATATTTCGATGGAGCCCTTTAGGGCATTTGTCGCTGATCAATTGCCAGAGGAGAGCCGAACCAAGGGATTTGCCATGCAAAGTTTTATGATTGGAATTGGCGCCTCGGTTGCTTCAGCATTGCCTTGGATTTTACGACATGGGTTTGGCATCACCGGGGGCACCAGCTCCAGTGGAATTCCCAATACGGTAGTGTATTCATTCTACTGCGGAGCATTCGCTTTTTTGGCGGCAGTGAGTTATACAGTGTTTACTACGCGGGAGACTCCACCCGCAGACGCCGAGGCGTTTCAAAATAAAAACCGCGCTTCCCGAGGCATCTTAGATGGGTTGCGTGAAATTCTATCCAACATCTCAACCATGCCATCCACCATGCGGCAGTTGGCCCTGGTGCAGTTCTTCACCTGGCCTGGATTGTTTTTGATGTGGTTTTATTATTCGCCGGCCGTAGCCAGAAATATCTTTGGCGCCACCAGTGAACAGGATCCACTCTATCTGACCGGAATAGAACATGCCGGACTCACCCTGTCATTTTATAACATCGTCACCTTTTTATTTGCCTTTCTGCTTCCGCCACTGGCAGAAAAAATTGGGCGTAAAATGACACACATGATTTGTTTATCAGCCGGTGCGGCAGGGTTGATATCCGTGGCATTTATTTCTGATCCAAATATGCTCTTTGTGAGTATGACGGGTGTTGGTATCGCGTGGGCCAGTATTCTTTCCATGCCCTACGTGATGTTGAGTGGTTCCATTCCCCAAGAGAAAATGGGTGTGTATATGGGTATATTCAATTTTTTTATTGTGTTGCCTGAAATCATTGCATCACTTTGTTTCGGATGGATCATGTCGGATCTTCTTGACAACGACCGACTCACTGCCGTCATGATAGGCGGGGTGCTCATGTTTTTGGCTGGACTATTGACCCTGCGGGTAAAAGAAGCGGGATCATCCACTAATTCATAATTTCCAAAAAACTTTATTCTGATTTTCACGTAGGTGTGAACCACTGACTTTCAAACAAATGCATCATGAATAAACCTTCTATAGTTTTAATTTTAACCCTCTGCTGTATGAATTTTTCAGAAGCCCAAAAGACCGGATCGAATACTCAGAATTTAGAAACTGCCACACTTGGATCTGGTTGCTTCTGGTGCACGGAGGCAGTCTACTTAAGTGTAAAAGGCGTCAGGGAAGTGGCATCAGGTTATTGTGGCGGAAAGGTTAAGAATCCAACTTACCGCGAGGTTTGTTCGGGTTTGACGGGGCATGCTGAGGTGATTCAATTGAAGTTTGATCCTGCAGTGATTTCATACAGTGAAATCCTGGAGATTTTTTGGAATACGCATGATCCTACCACCTTAAACAAGCAAGGTGCAGACGAAGGAACCCAATATCGCTCCGTTGTTTTCTACCATTCCGAGGAACAGCGAAAGACGGCCGAGGCCTACAAACAGCAATTGGATAAATCGGGGGTATTTAAAAACCGGATTGTAACGGAGATCTCCCCAGTTGAAACCTTTTATAAGGCTGAAGATTATCACCAGAATTATTACGCATTAAACCCAGGACAAGGGTATTGTCAATACGTAATACGGCCTAAAGTAGAAAAGTTCAGAAAGCAGTTTGCGGCTAAACTGAAGCCCTGACTTACATCTTCAGGTTATTTTGCGTAAGCCACGCTCCGCATTTCGCGGATAACGGTGACTTTTATTTGACCGGGGTATTGCATATCCCTTTCAATTTTCTGGGAGATGTCAAAGCTTAGCTGTCCAGCCCGATCGTCGGTCACCTTTTCAGCATCCACAATTACACGCAGTTCCCGTCCGGCCTGAATGGCGTAGCATTTTTCAACCCCCTGGAAACTCATTCCAACACCTTCAAGATCCCTGAGCCTTTTAATGTACTGCTCCATGACCTCCCTGCGGGCGCCTGGCCTTGCACCGCTGATGGCATCACAAGCCTGAACGATAGGGGAGAGAACGCTGGTCATTTCAATTTCATCGTGGTGAGCGCCGATGGCATTACAAACCACCGGATGCTCCTTGTATTTCAGTGCAAGTTCCATCCCAACAATGGCGTGTGGTTTCTCCAATTCCTCTGGCCATACTTTACCTATGTCGTGCAGCAGGCCTGCCCGCTTCGCTTGCTTTACGTTGAGTCCAAGTTCGGCAGCCATAATCGAGCAGAGGTTTGCTACCTCTCTGGAATGCTGAAGCAGATTTTGGCCATAGCTGGAGCGGTAGCGCATTCTTCCAACCATACGAATAAGTTCGGGGTGCAAACCATGGATGCCAAGATCAATGACCGTACGCTCACCAATTTCAACTATCTCATCCTCGATATTTTTGGAGGTCTTTGCAACAATTTCCTCAATTCTGGCTGGGTGGATTCTTCCGTCCTGAACCAAACGGTGAAGAGATAGCCTGGCGATCTCGCGCCGCACAGGATCGAAACCGGAAATAATGATGGCCTCGGGTGTGTCATCAACAATAATTTCAACGCCCGTTGCTGCTTCAAGTGCACGGATGTTTCTTCCTTCGCGGCCAATAATTTTACCTTTCACATCATCGCTTTCGATGTTGAAAATGGAAACACAGTTTTCAACGGCATGTTCGGTAGCGGTCCGTTGTATGGTCTCGATCACGATTTTTTTCGCCTCTTTGGTGGCGCTGATCTTCGCCTGCTCCATAATGTCTTTGATATAGGAGCTTGCCTTGGTTTGAGCCTCCTCTTTTAAAGACTCCACCATTTGTTCTTTGGCTTGTTCGGCTGTGAGCTTTGAGATGTTTTCGAGGATTTGAACCTTTTGTTGGTTGAAACGGTCAAGTTCCTCCTTCCTCTTTTTTACATGATCCATCTGAACGGCCAGATCTTTTTTGTCTTCTTCCAGGTCAGATTCCTTGCGTTTGATTTGTTCGAGTTCCTTAGAGAGCTGCGCCTCCCGTTGTTTGATTTTCTGCTCGTTGCCGATGATTTGATTTTTACGGCGGTTGGCCTCCTCTTCAAATTCCTGTTTCATCTTCAGGAACTTTTCCTTGGCTTCAAGGATGCGGTCCTTTTTAATGTTTTCTCCCTGGATTTCCGCTTCGCGAATAATCAGCTTAGCCTTTTCCTGATTGGTATGAAGGTTCTTAGATGTTTTTCTTTTATAAGTGATGACACCGGCGGTGATACCGAGCACTAGGCTTAGGACAGAGGCTGCCGGAATTAAAAAAATGGGTTCCATTTTGGGGTGTTTATAGTTTATGCACACCCCCGGTAGAATGGATGAATGGAATCGAAAAGCCGTCAGCTCAGCGCCTGAGCAACGAGGTTGTTAAGATGATTGATTTTTTCCGATACACTCTGATCGACTCCCTGGCGGGATTCTTCATGTTGTATTTTCTGGACCGTACTGTCAAAGGCCACCATAGCCAAAAGATCCTGATGATCTTCGAGCCCGTATTGTTCACGATATAACTTCAGCTTTTCGTTAATCCATTTTCCTGCAGCCCGAACGCGCTCCTCTTCATCCTTGCGGACTTTCATCGGGTATTCCCTGTCGGCAATCCTGATTTTTATTGAGAGCTCTTCCATGGCTGAATCGTGCTTCTGACTATTGACTTAAATGCGCTATACATTTATCGATCTCGCGGATATAATCATCCACTTTCCTTTTCAATTCCGTTACATCACCGTCTTCCGGGTGTATACGATCCGCAATTTTAGTGAATTTGATCTGATTTTTAAAACCCTCCAGCTGCTGGTCCCTGTTTTGGAGGCCTTGCTTAAGCATCTGGTTTTCATTTGTTAAGCTTTTTACTTCCTCCCTGAGATTCTTATGCTCGTTCAGCAACATTAAAATTTTGCGTTCAAGTCTGCTCAAATTGGATCTCAGTAAATCTTGACTCATGCTTTGGGTAATTTCTGTTCCTGTATTTCTAAATATCAATTCTTTATGATTTCCGGCGCATTTGAGCTCTTTTCTGCCCTTCAGCGGTCATGAAATCATGTGATCAAAGTAAACTATTTTCTGATCACCGCGCCAAGCTTTTGTTCAAAAGTGTGCATCAATTTTTCCATGACCCCATCAATCTGACTTTCAGTCAGGGTTTTTTCATCATCCTGCAACACAAACGATAAAGCGTATGCCTTTTTGCCCTCCGGTAGGTTCTTTCCTTCATAAACATCAAAAACTCCAACCTGCGTGATCAGGCTTTTCTCCGTTTCCTGAATAAGATCCTGGATTTGTTTGAAATTAACCTGTTTGTCGATAACCAGGGAAAGATCACGTCTCACCTTGGGAAACTTAGGTACCTCTTTGACAGAAAACGAGGGCCTAATTCCTTCTGTAAGCAGCTCCAGATCAAGTTCAGCAAACCACACCGGTTGTTTAATGCCGAAGTTTTTCAACACCGCAGACTTAACGGAGCCCAACTGTCCCAAAAGCTTTTTACCACGAATGAGTTTGACACCAAACTGAAGACAGGGATGAACTGCTGTTTCATCCTTGTAACCATTGCAATTGGTTTTTATCTGCAACGATTTAACCGCTGAAATCAGGTCATGGAAAGTTGAACTCCTCGCTTGCTCCTGCCAGGATTCCGGTGATGAAAGCCCGGTAATGAACAATGCAATTTTCTCAGACTCCCCATAAGCCTGTTGTCCTTTCAATTCCTGTAGATCAGATTTCCAATAAACCTTTCCGATTTCAAAAAGTTTCAGGTTTTCTTCCTTGCGGTTGATGTTATAGGCAAGTACTTCCAGTCCTGTGAACAACAAGGTTTGACGCAGCGCACCTTGTTCTTCGCTTAATTTATTCAGGATGGTCACCTGAGCACCACCTTCCATTGAAAAGCCGTTTGCGGCGTTATAATGTTCTGAAGAAAGGGAATTGGTGAGTATTTCCTGGTATCCTTTACCCGAAAGCATTTCACTGATGCTTTTCTTGAGCTTATTCAGATCCCTTTCAGGAAATTCGGCGAGATAGCTTGCACCAGCATGTTCACGCAGCGCTATGGAGTTGAAACCATAGATTCTTAAAACCTCTTCAGCGATGTCGGCCTCCTGCATTACATCCACGCGATAGGGCGGAACAGAAACCATAAACGCATCACCAGCGACGTTGGAAACCTCTATGTCTAAGTTTTTAAGAATAGGGAAGGTGGTGTCAGTTGAAAGATTTGCACCAATCAGGTCATTTATCCTGCTGTGGCTAACCTTAAAAATTCGGTTGGTTATGGGTTGAGGATAAATATCCCATGCCCTTGAACTCACTTTTGCCCCTGCCACCTCAGTTAATAAACCGACAGCAAACTCCAGCGCAAATAAGGTCAGGTTAGGGTCGGTACCGCGTGCAAATCGGAAAGATGCGTCGGTGGACAGTTGATGGTGCTGACTGGTTTTTCGAATGAAGGTCGGAGCGAAACAGGCGCTTTCAAGAAATACCCTGGTGGTGTTGTCATTAATTCCAGAATTTGCTCCGCCAAAAACTCCGGCAATGCACATTCCACCCTTGTCATCACAAATCATTAAATCGCTTGACTTTAATTTTCTTTCTTTTCCGTCAAGTGTAACGAATGGTGTGCCCTCTTCCAGGGTTTTTATAACCACTTTTTTCCCTCTAATTTTTTCGGCATCAAAGGCATGAAGTGGCTGACCTAAACCATGGCATACATAGTTGGTCACATCCACCACATTATTGATGGGGTTTAGCCCGATGGCTTTGAGTCTGTTTTTAAGCCAGTCAGGGGATTCGGTAACCGTGATGTTTTCTAATAAAATTCCGCTGTATCGAATGCATCCATCTGGATTTTCAATTTCAACCGAGAATTCCTTTTGATTATTTTCTACGGTCTGCTTGCTTCCTGCAGGCAGATTTACTGGTCTATTCAATAAGGCTTTCAAATCCCTGGATACCCCGAGATGAGATGCAGCGTCAGCCCGGTTGGGCGTAAGGCCTATTTCAAATAGGTGGTCCTGATAAAGTTGAAAATATTCAGATGCCGGTGTTCCATCGGGCAAGTCGGTTTTCAGGATTATAATTCCATCATGGGAAGGCCCAAGTCCCAATTCATCTTCAGCGCAAATCATACCCTCGCTGACCTCTCCTCTGATTTTTGTTGACTTAAGCGTAATGGTGGTCCCTCCGAAGGTGTGGAGCGTGGTTCCAACCAATGCAACCGCTACACGTTGACCAGCGGCTACATTCGGTGCTCCACACACAATTTTCAATGGTTCTGCAGTGCCTGTCGTAACCGTTGTTAAGTGGAGCTTGTCAGCATTGGGATGCTTTTCGCAGGTGCGTACTGTTCCTATGACAACACCGGAAAGTCCTCCTTTCACGGTTTCGTATTGTTCAACAGATTCAACTTCCAGCCCTGAACCGGTTAGAAGTGCAGCGATTTCCTCCGGAGATTCCGTCAGTTCAATAAAATCTTTCAGCCACTGGTAGGAAATTTTCATGGACGCAGTTTAGGATTAAGGAACAGCCGACAAAAATAAAGATTAATTCCAATGGGCAGAGGGAGCCCTGAGGTTACCGATAGTTTTTCTCTCCGGCAATGATTGCGGCCTTTAAATGATTTTCAGCCGGTGGAAATGGGCAGGAGAAATTTTCGTTGTAGGCGCAATAGGGGTTGTAAGCCATATTGAAATCCAATAATACTGATGTTGAACCGGGCACTTTTCTGATGTCCAGGTACCGGCCTCCGCCATAAGTTTCCGCTCCGCTGGTTTCATCTGTAAAAGCAAGGAAAAGATTACCACGCTCCGGCCCGGGATCAAGATTTTCGAAAATGAGCAACTGGTGACGAAGGTTTCCTAGGTCGAAAGATGCTGTTGCATAAGTAAGGTAGGACCTTGATTTACCATCACTTGTTTGAATGGATCGAACTTCTCGTGATTTTTCGTATTGAAGATCCGCCTGAATCCGAAAGTTCGCATCTGGCGTGTAGTAGGTCAGGCCTCTGAACTTTTTCCCCTGACCAAAAGGAGAATCAGGCGCCGTTTCCATGAATTGGTCTCGGTTCTTTCTCTCCTTTTCAATAGATGCTTTATAAGCTGCCTCATCGTCCCCACCGAAGAATGGATAGAGTAAGCTTATCAATATTCCAGTAGAAAGAAAAAAGATGATGAGTCGGCCGGGTTTCATAGGATTCAAATTCGTCCCTGGTCAGCAAAACTATAATATTTGTTGCCCGACACAATTAGGTGATCAATCAATTCAATCTCCAGTAGTTTACCTGCGTGCTTAAGTTTATCGGTGAGCTCAATGTCTTGCTTGCTTGCCACCAGGTTTCCAGAGGGGTGGTTGTGCGCCACGACAATCCCACAAGCCAATGACTCAAGGGCATGTCTATAGATGAGTTTAGGGTCTGCGACAGTTCCGGCAACGCCCCCTGAACTTATTTTTCTCTTGCGAATCAGGCTGTTGGCTCTGTTCAGAAACAGAACCCAGAATTCTTCGTGCCTCAAATCAGCCAGATCATTATAGATTATTTCAAAGGCATCTTTTGAGCATTTGATTTTCGGGAGCTCCACCGCATCTGTTTCTCTGGCTCTGCGCCCAAGTTCCAATCCCGCAACGATGGTCAGCGCTTTTGCTTTTCCAATTCCTTTTTGTTCCATGAGTTCGGCTGGATTGCAACGGGAGAGGTTGAATACATTGTTGGAAACTTTGAGCAGAAGTTGTTTGGCCACCTCCAGTGCATTGATGTCTTCTGTTCCGGTACCAAGCAGAATCGACAGCAATTCAGCGTCGCTTAATTCTGACTTACCCTTTTCAAGAAGCCGCTCCCGCGGGCGGTCGTCGGGAGACCATTCACCGATTTTCAGACTTTTGATTAAATCCTCCTGCACGAAGCAAAAGGAGGAAAATTTGATTTAGCCTGCAAAAAGAAAATCACCGTAAATACAACGTGTTTTTCCTTGCCTGGATTTTCAGTTGCTCAATAAAAAACCCTTTCCACAATGGAAAGGGTTTGGAATTTTAATGTGGGACTGCTTAAGAAAGCTTGTTGACCATCTTGGTTAGAGCTGACTTTTGGTTAGCAGCTTTTTTCCAATGGATGATGTTCTTCTTTGCCAGTTTATCCAACATGGCAGTTACTTCTTTCAACAACGCGGCTGCCTCGTCTTTTTTGGTTGAAGCTTTAAGCTTCTTTACGTAGGTGCGTGTTGTTTTGTGTTGGTAGCTGTTCCTCTGCCTTTTGGCTTCGTTCGAGCGTATTCTTTTTTCTGCTGACTTATGGTTTGCCATTCTTTTAAAAATCGAGGTGCAAATGTAATGGCATTCACAGGATTTACAATTTCCCTCGGCTGATTTTACCCCTGAAAAGCAGGTTTACTTCAGGGTCTAGAATCAGATTTTCAGGGCTTTTCTCCGCTTTAATGGTAAAAACCTGCGCTTTTTGATCAATTAAGAGGCTTTCATCTGAAATAATTTCTCCTTTCAGATCATTCAATCTTATGGCCAAATCGAATTTCCAGACCGAATTCCCGGTTTGTTTCACCAATATTTTGGTTTCTTTTCTGCCTTTAATGAATTGCCAAACGACATCCACTTCCGGGGTTCCCGGGCTGTAAACCCACTGTTTGAAAAACCAATCCAGCGGGGTGCCACTTGATTTCTCCAGCGCATGCTGTAAATCGCTTGTCAAGGCATTGCCGCCCTTGAAGTCCATATAGAAGTTACGAACACCTTTAACGAACGCATCATCTCCAATGGTTCGTCTAAGCATGTGTAAAACAAATGAAGCCTTCTGATAGGTGATGGTGCTCAAGACTTCATTGATGTCGGTGATGGTTGTATCAACCACCGGACTTGTGTTTAGTCGTGGATGCTTCAGGATATTTTCACGATCCTTCGTCATTCCACCTTGTCGTGCAGCCTCACCGTGGATTTGTTGATTATAGTAATGGGTCATGTAGGTGGCAAATCCTTCGCTGAGCCAGACGTGGTGCCAATCTTTTTCCGTCACGCCATCACCAAACCACTGGTGTGCAGTTTCATGGGCAATCAGGTTTTCAATTTGATTTTTTCCGTTGACTGCGCGCTCTGCATAAAATATGGCTCCTGCATTTTCCAATCCACCCCATCGGGTTTTAGATTGCACGTGCGCCAACTTTCCAAAAAGAAAGGGTCCCCAGGTTTTGGAATAAAATTCAATGATGCGCGCCGCTGGACTGAAATCAGAAAATCCTGCTTCGCGGTTCTCCGGGAAAACCCAGATGCTGTTTTCAACGCCTGCAAAGTTCCCCAGGTGTTTGACGGCAAACCGGGCAATACCTATAGTCATCACTTTTACAGGAACCACAGTTTCTTCCGACCAATGGTGTTGTTTTGTTCCATTGCCTAGGTTGCTTTGTTCTTTTAAAACGCCCGTCGCCACCACATCGTAATGTTCTGGCGCTGTTACAATAAATTCTACAGATGCTTTATCTGATGGATGGTCGACGCACGCCAACCAGTGGTGTCCGCGGTCTGGCCAGTTATCGCCAAAAAATCCACGGGAAGAAAATTTATTGTTTCCGATAACCAGTCCGTCGGCCGGTACGCCGCTGTATTGAATGGTTAGGGTGGTAGGAGAGGTTGGTATTGATTTTAGCGTGATTTCAATCCGGTTATTTTCAGTGTGTTGATATCCTGAAATAATTTCCGCGGGCCCGATTCCCTTGATGATCATTCCCATTCCATCGGATTGTTTCTTGACCAGGTCCAGGAAAAACACAGGTGAATTTCCTTTGAGTTCAAAGGTGATTTCACTCTTGCCTTCAATTTCATCCGTGCTGTCATTTACTGTAAGGTAAAACCGGTAATGCAACACATTCAGGTTTCGGTTTACGGGGTAAGGATCCGACCCCAAACACGAAAAAATGGATAAAGAAGTCAGGCCAATCGTCGCGAGTAATTTGTGCATCATTTAATTGTATTCAGAATCTTAAATATCAGTCTTTCCAATTCATGAAAAAAATACTAGCAGTGCTCTGTTTATTTCTGTTTGGTCAATGGGGATTTTTTTCCCACCGCATGATCAATCGCCATGCAGTTTTTTTGTTGCCTCCAGAAATGTCGGTTTTTTATAAGGAGAACCTGGAATTCATCGAGGAAGCGGCGGTCAACCCCGATCGGCGCCGATATGCGGTAGAAGGAGAGGCTGAATGCCATTTTATTGATTTAGATGTTTATGGGAACATTGGATATGATTCGCTTATCCTCTTTATTCCATGGGATTCAGCAGTGGTGAAGTTTGGAGAGGATAGCATACGAAAGCATGGTATCGTCCATTGGAATTTGGAGCGGACCTATTACCGGTTGCGGGAAGCATTTCTGACAGGCGATCCGTCGCGGATTTTATCAGCCTCCGCTGATCTGGGGCATTATGTTGGAGATGCTCATGTCCCCCTACACACCACTTCCAATTATGATGGGCAAAAGACCGGACAGACCGGATTGCATGGGTTTTGGGAAACGAGATTACCGGAGTTGTATTTTCAGGACTACGAATATTTTACTGGACAAGCCAATTATATCCCGGATCGAAGACCACCAGTGGCTTTAGGTATTTTGAATGCCCATAAGCTTTCTCAAAGAGTACTGACAGAGGAAAAAATTTTATTTTCTGAAAGTGCCAGGACTAAATTTTCTTTTGAATCAAAAGGTTACGGTGTTCAGAAAATGGTTTCACCTGAATACGCCGCTGCTTACCACCGTCGGCAGGACGGCATGGTAGAGGCCCAATTGAAACACAGCATAAAAATGGTTGCTGATTTATGGTATTCCGCCTGGGTTGAGGCGGGTCAACCTGATCTAAAGGCGCTGGCTAAAAATTTCGATCAAAAAGGGTTTCGGGAATCAAGGATGAAAGAGGTGAATGAATTAAAACTGATTTTGAAAGTTGACAGACCACATGAAGCGGTGCCCCAGAACTAGATATTTCTAATCCGATAATTCTGTCGTCAAAATTTTCCATTCCTCTTCGAGCGATCCTGTAAAAGGTTTTTTACCCGCAGCCCGGTACCAGTATTCTGCATTGGACTGATCGCCCTCCTTTCGGTGTAGGTATGCATGGACCATTTTCGAGCGTTGATCGCTAAGGTCATTAATCAGGTTATGCGCCAACGCCCATTTGCCCTGGTAATCATACCAAAGTGCCTTCATGGCGGGATCAAGCACTTTCGGTGGCTCCTTATGGCCGGTCAGGGAATCCATGAATTGTTGAATTTTCAAAGCTTTAATTAGAAATCAGTGTTGAAGGTTGAAAAGTCCTGAATTTTTCGTGAAATTTTAGAAACCTAATCCCAAAAAGAATGCAACTATTCAGCAACCCTAACCGGATTCCTGAAAACTATGGAATCCTGATTGGCGCAGGCCTTGTACTTTACTTTGGCGTCATGTACCTGCTTGGTCTTGGAAACCATGTAGAACTTCGATTGTTAAACCTTATGATCCTGGGGGCCGGTGTCTACTTTGGGCTTCGCAAGTTTAAAGACACCCACGGAGCACATATGAATTATTTCCGGGCCCTTGCAACAGGGGTCAGCATTTCAACCATAGGCTCGTTGATCTTTGCTGGATTTCTTTTTGGATTTATGAAGGTGAACGATGGTTTTATGAATTGGATTATAGAGAATGAAAAGATGGGTCGTTACCTGAATGCCTATATGGCTTCCTTCATTGTCTTACTGGAAGGTGTATTTTCAGGTCTGCTGGTAACCTTCGTGTTGCTTAACTGGATTGATACCGACGAGGTAACAGAATAAGCTCAGGCCTTGATGGCCCGGGCATAAGCCTCTTCATAGTAGCGGATCAACACGGACCAGTCGAAGGCTGCAGAGTAATTTTCTGCATTATTGCGTTGCATGATTCTTTCTCTTCTGTTCTGAAGCAGAAACTGATAAAGGTATGCCGACAATTGCCTCGCGCTCCAGTCAAAGGTGCGCTTTGCTCTTTCCACTACAAACATGCCGCCCTTTTCATAGTCAGGCATGTGCCGCAAAAGGTAATCTCCAAATCCGCTGAGGTCGCTGGTGACAGCCGGTACTCCACTCGCCATGCACTCCAAGGGTGTGTAACCCCAGGGCTCGTAATAACTTGGGAATACACCCAGGTGACAGCCTCGTACAAACTGACCGTAATCCAAACCAAACAAAGGACTTGTTGAGTTAATAAAGTCAGGGTGATAAACAATCTTAACCTTATCGCTTGGGTGGTTCAATAAGTTCCTACGGTTCAGAAAGTTTAGAATGTCATCGTTTTGCTCATCCACCAACTTATGTGTTACCGCGAGTGGAAGTTTGGTATTCTTCCAGGACTGAATGGTTCTCCGGTAACGTAGTTTCCAATACTCATCAACGAAGCCGTTGAGGTCCGGAAGACGCTGATCTCTTCTGGAGGTGCTTTCAAAAAATAGGCGTTTGCCGATTTGTCTTTGGATGGCATCACAGGTTTGCCGGATTTCTTCCATCATGGCGCGCGACTGCAATGCTTCGGGTTTAATACTGAAGTAATCCCGTTTGGTCACAAAGAACATGACTACGGTAACGTCCGCATTCTCCTGCTTTAATTGTTGGTTAAGATGGGTGAGCGCTTCAAGGGTTAGGTCAAAGCCCTTGTTTTTATACTCATACCGTCCTGAAGTAAAGAGGTAGATGGTTTTATCAAGGTCGAAGGAATATGATTGAAAAAAATGACCCATCACAAACTGATGGATTTTTTCCTTGTACTGAGCGTGTAGGTTTTGAAACTCATGCAACGCCTCAAAACGTTGGATGTTTAATCCATTGGGAAGGATCAAATCGCACTTGCGTTTAAGTAAGTGTTCACATTCCTGCGCAGTTACATCACTCACGGTGGTAAAGACATCACACTTTTGTGCGCATCCGTGTTCAATTTGTGCTTCGGTTTCTACCCAAAATTTCTTTGCCTCCGTTTCCCAATTAAAGAAAGGCATGTGCGCATAAAACAAGGGCGAGTTGATGGCAAGGTGCCTGCCAAGTTGAGTGGCATGTGTCGTAAAAATGGTTTTGATCGGCAGCTTCTCCTTTCTGATGTCCAGTATGGGCAGGCCCGCCATCCACTCATGGAAATGTGCTATGATGTTTTTATCCTGGGCTAGCTCCAGCAATTCATCAAAGTACAACTTGGTCAGGTAGGCAAATCCAATCACCTGGTCTATCAATGGATTTCCGGTGGGTGTGCCTATACCATGATTTTTCCAAAGAAGGTATTTAATGACGTTGAGGGCTTTCTCCTCAATAACATTTGGATTGAGTAAAACCACTCTAGGCTTTCCAGTGATAAGCCATTCGGCATAATGAACGTCGTACCCTTTTTTCCTTAGGTTGGCTGCAGCCTGTCCGAAAATATCTGCGACATCGTCGAGTGGCTCCAGCTCCGCCTGAATGTTTTTGTTCACATAAGGACCAATCATGCAAAACCTTCCACCCCAGTTCTCCATCATGGAAGGAGCTTTGGATCGGATTACGGTATAAATTCCTCCGACCTGATTACAAACTTCCCATGCAACTTCAACCAGCAAGTTCTGCGTAACCACAGCGGATTTTTTAATCTGTTTTTTTGGCATTGAATCAGGTCAATTTGGCTTGGAAAGGTATGATTTTCATCAAGTTAATGACAAAATTGCCTGAAAAAAATGAGAAAGGGCACTGGTTTCTAATTTGATGATTCAGAACGCGAAAGTTCGGATGAAAATTTTACTCAAGAGACAATGAACACAGATAAATATACCATCAAATCGCAAGAAGTTCTGCAGCAATCTGCGGCCTTGGCGTCGTCCATGGGACAACAAGCCATCGAGCCTGCCCATTTGTTAAAGGCCATTTTAGAAACAGACGAGAACATCGCCGGCTATTTGTTTAAAAAGTTGAACATCAGTGGAAATCTGCTCATCGACCGCCTTAATCAACTGTTGGCCTCCTTGCCAAAGGTTTCAGGGCAGCAGCCCTACCTTGCCCAAGGTACGGCGCAGGTACTTCAAAAGGCAGAGCGTGAATTGAGTGCCTTGGGTGATGCGTTTATAGCTGTTGAGCATCTGCTTTTGGCCTTGCTCGACTCCAGCGACAAAACCGGGCAGATTATGAAAGAAAATGGCTTTGAGAGGAAGTCCCTACTTAAAGCCATCCGTGAGCTTAGGGGCGGTCAGCAGGTTCGTGACCAGAATGCGGAGGCCAAATACAAATCACTGGAGCGCTACTCCAAAAACCTTAATGAGCTTGCCAAGCGTGGTAAGATTGATCCGGTAATTGGAAGAGACGAAGAGATCAGGCGGGTTTTGCAAATACTTTCTCGTCGGACCAAAAACAATCCCATTTTACTTGGAGAACCCGGCGTTGGAAAGACGGCCATCGTAGAAGGCATGGCTCAGCGGATTGTCAATGGTGATGTGCCGGAAAATCTAAAGTCAAAGACGCTGGTTTCCCTGGATATGGGCTTGCTGGTGGCTGGTGCAAAATATAAGGGTGAATTCGAGGAGCGATTGAAATCGGTGATCAAGGAAGTTACTGATTCTAATGGAGAGATTATTTTGTTCATCGATGAAATCCATACGTTGATCGGTGCCGGTGGGGGAGAAGGAGCGATGGATGCTGCCAACTTGTTGAAACCTGCCTTGGCAAGGGGCGAGCTTCATGCGATTGGCGCAACCACGCTTAAAGAATACCAGAAGTATGTTGAAAAAGACAAGGCATTGGAGCGGAGGTTTCAGGCTGTGATGGTGGACGAGCCTTCTGTAGAAGATTCCATTTCTATTCTCAGGGGCATCAAGGACAAATATGAGCTTCACCATGGGGTACGCATAAAAGACGATGCAGTGATTGCGTCGGTAGAGTTGTCCTCGCGCTATATCTCCGACCGGTTTCTTCCGGATAAAGCCATCGATTTAATGGATGAAGCTGCATCCAAGCTTAGGCTGGAGATGGATTCCATGCCGGAGGAATTGGATGAGCTCAATCGGAAAATCATGCAACTGGAAATTGAGCGTGAAGCCATCCGGCGTGAAAAGGATGCGGAAAAAGAATCTGAGCTCTCTAAAGAAATCGCTGAATTCAGCGGTAAGCGGAACTCTTTAAAAGCGCGGTGGGATTCAGAAAAATCAATAGTGGAAGACATCCGAAAAGAAAAGGAAAACATCGATCGACTAAAGTTTGAGGCCGAGCAGGCCGAAAAATCCGGCGACTATGGTAAGGTGGCAGAAATTCGTTACGGAAAAATTGTTAGTACTGAAAAGAAACTACAAGACCTCCAGCAACAGATGAAGCATATGGAGGGCGAACATGCCCTGCTGAAAGAGGAAGTAGATGGAGAGGATATTGCTGAGGTGGTGGCCAGGTGGACAGGTATTCCAGTGTCGCGCATGCTTCAAAGTGAGCGGGACAAGTTGCTCTCACTGGAAAAAGAATTGTCCATGCGTGTCGCGGGTCAGGAAGAAGCTATTCGGGCCCTTAGCGATGCGGTGCGCCGCAGCCGAGCCGGGCTACAGGATCCCAAGCGTCCGATTGGCTCTTTCATTTTTATGGGGACTACCGGGGTTGGTAAAACCGAATTGAGTAAAGCATTGGCATCATTTCTATTTAATGATGAAAATGCAATGGTGCGCATCGACATGAGTGAGTACCAGGAACGTCATAGTGTAAGCAGACTTATAGGTGCGCCTCCCGGATATGTCGGATACGACGAAGGTGGGCAGTTGACCGAGGCGGTTCGAAGAAAGCCCTACGCTGTGATCCTGCTCGATGAAATCGAAAAAGCACACCCAGATGTATTTAATATTCTTCTTCAGGTGTTAGACGATGGACGGCTTACCGACAATAAGGGCAGGGTGGCCAACTTCAAAAACACCATAATCATCATGACCACCAACATTGGATCGGGGATTATCCAGGAGAATTTTGAAAAGATAACCGATGATAATTATTTCGAGATCCTTGAAAGTACACGTGAGCAGGTTGTGGATATGCTTAAGAAGTCAGTGCGGCCTGAATTCATTAACCGTATAGACGAGATCATCATGTTCCGACCGCTGGGTAAAAACGATATCCGAAAAATTGTCAGCATACAGGTCGACCTGATTCGTGAACGTCTTGCCGCCTCGGGAATAATGCTGGAGGTTTCGGAGGCCTCGCTTGATCGGTTGGCCAAGCTTGGATTTGATCCGCAGTACGGCGCGCGGCCGTTAAAAAGGGTGTTGCAACGTGAGTTGCTTAATGAACTTTCCAAATGGATACTCGCCGGTAAGGTGAATAAGGATTCAACCATCCGCGTAGACCTGTTAAATGATGTTGAGTTTATATTTACAAACCTACCGGCTGACCTGATTATGGCATAAATCCATGTCCTCTGGACATCAATCCAGCGAGCAGAGGTATGATCGAAAGTAAAGCAACCTCAGCGTTGATTAGCCATCGCGTCAGTTTTGGGACAATCAATATTTCGTCTGGATTGCCCTTACGGTTTTTGATGAAGAAGATCGTTGGTTGAATGGAAAGTAGACCGAGCAGCATCACCAGCCCGATTTTGGTCAGAAATATCCAGTTGTTGGAATAGTAAATGGATGGCTTCCCTACATTTCCAAACCATAAGGTTAACCCCGCAGCCAGGAGGGTTATGGAAGAAATTCCATAGATCAAATCAACCTTTGCCAGAAGAGAAATTTCCGATCGAAGGTTTTTACTTTTTATCAGAAATGCCTCGGTGAATAAACTGCCCGCCAAAATCAGTAAGCTCAGGAAGTGCAGGTAACGGAAGAAAATTTCGTTCATAGCGGTTGCTTCCTGTCTGCGGTTAGGACTCTAATGAGTCGTAGACCAATACCTTTGACCACAGATGTGAATATTTTTCAACAAAGGCTTTGTGGATGGGGTGAACCTGGTATTCAGCCTGCGCCTCTTTTGTTGCAAACATGATCAATTCACAAACGTCATAAGAGTGATCTACCACGTCTCGTTTTTCGGTGTCTGCTGGCACTCCGATGTGCAACTGACCTACGCCGGCAATATTTTCAAGTGTCCTGATTCCTTCCATCAACTGTTTTCTGGCCTGGACTGATCCAGGTTCTTTCAACCAGAAAAAAACATGGTGCGCAAGCGGAAATGGGTTCTTTTTGGAATTCACAATGGTCTTGTTTTCAATGAGGCACTAAAATATAAAGAATCCTCGTTGGGGGTATAACCTTATGTTCCTTGAAACATGATGAAAGTCTTAATTAACAATGAGGATGGTCATGCCGACAGTTGTTGTTGTTAAGAATATTTGAACAATGACCATTATGAAAAATATACTTGTACCAACCGATTTCTCGTCGGCGTCAATGGATGCGCTGGAGGCGGGCGTAAAAATTGCATTGAAGTCCAACGCAACGCTTACCCTACTGCATGTTGTGGAAGAGTTGCAACCGGAGACCATTTCAGTTACCGGCGAAACGGGTCATGCTTCAATTGAGGACCTACGGTACCAGGCCGCCTTAATTCGTGAATCAAAACAAAAATTGGAGGATCTGGCCGTTTCGGTTCGTAGAACTTGGGATGACAATGATACATTTCAAATAAACTCGGTAATAAGACTAGGGAATCCTTTTCATAAACTGGAGCAAATCATTGATGAGCAGTCCACCGATCTCGTTGTTATGGGCGAGAACCTTCCATCAGGTTTGGAGCACTTTTTTGTGCGGAGTCATGCCGAAAAAGTAGTCCGTAAGATCAGTTGCCCGGTTTTAACCGTACGTCAGGGAATTAAAATAGGGGATTTCAAGAAAATTGTTTTCGCAACCTCGATGTCTGAAGAGGAACATGCGATAGCGCCAATGGTTGCTGAGCTTCAAATATTGTTTGGGGCAGAGGTAAATCTTCTTAGGGTGAATACTCCGGAAGATTTTCAGCGCGATCGAAGTGTAAAAGATTATATGAAGGTGTTTGCGCTAAACGCAGGAATCAAAAATCCTACCCTGCACATCTTCAACGAAGTATCGGTCAGTGAGGGCATTCAATTTTTTGCTTCTGAAATAAAAGCAGATCTGGTGGTAATGGCTACCCATGGAAGAAGCGGCGTAGCACAACTCTTTAGCTCCAGTATTGCAGAGGAGGTCGTGATGATTTCGAATGTTCCAGTTCTGACGCTTAAGGTGTAGGAATCACAGTTTTCTATTTTATATCTTGATGGCAAGATGCGTGTTGCAGACTTGCCGGATGATTACTACCAGCGCCTAGGTGTGCCTTCGGGATGTTCGGCCGATCAAATTCGAAGGTCGTTTCACAAGCTTGCAAGGACCTATCACCCGGATGTAAATAAGGAGCCCGACGCTTTGGTAAAATTTCAAGCCATTCAGGAGGCCTATGAGGTATTGTCTGATCCTGAAAAAAGGTATCGTTACGACAACCGTCACTTCAATATTGAGGAGCCGATGGTAAGACACCGTGATCCGGCATACCGCCGCAGACCTGCAGGGAGAAAGCAACCATCGGCAGAACAGGAGTTGGAAGTAATGATGGCCAAAATGATGAAAGGATTGATCTGGGTGCCGCGATTGGGGCTTGTCGTCGTATTGGTTTTACTGATTGATTTCCTTTTGCCTTCAATACAATTTGAGGATGAGGTTGAATTTAGGGGAAGATGGCGCTCTCAGTACACAATTAAAACCAAGTCCGGCGGCTCTTTCTATTTCTCATTGCCTGAGGGGAGGGCCTTTCTAAGGGAGGAAAAGGTTTTGGTTACCGTTTCACCGGTATTCGGGATTCTAAAATCTTTGGAAAATTCATCCAGGACGTACCACCTGCCTGGTTCGGCATCAATCTTTAGTTATTTGGCTTTTGCTCCAATTATTCTGGCCTTGGTATCACTCCTGGCTGTCATCAAAAAATGGGACTTGCAAATTGATTTTCGACTTTGTGTGGTTGTTGTATTGCTCTTAATATTGAATGGCGCTTTAATTGCATTTTCAATCTGGTAAGACTGTGTTATGAAAAAAAATGACTGGAAGAAACGGGAGGGTGTGGTGTACTCCACCGATCAAAATTTCACCTTTCAATATGGCGGAGCAGAAGAACAGGAAACCATATCCAAAGACAAACAGCAGTTGAGGGTTTTTCTGGATACTTCAGGAAGGGCGGGCAAGCAGGTCACCCTTATTAAGGGGTTTGTCGGCGCTCTTCAGGATCTCGAAAGCCTTTCAAAAAAGTTGAAAGCTTACTGTGGAACCGGTGGTTCGGTCAAGGATGGAGAAATCCTTATCCAGGGCGATCAACGCGAAAAAGCAAAAGCCTTTCTGTTGAAGGAAGGTTATCGCTGCCGCTAGCACCATCAAGCCTTGTCGGCTCAAAACTATTACTCTATATTTCAGAAACTAAACCTTCAAATTTCAAGCCATGGTAACGCGTAGAAATTTTATTCGGAAGGCTGCAACCGGTGCAGCTGCAGTAACAATTGTTCCTCGATTTGTTCTTGGTGGCCCTGGATTTATAGCGCCCTCAGACACCCTGTACATTGCGGGCGTAGGTGTGGGAGGAAAGGGAACCTCTGATCTTACTGGTTTTGCGGGTTCTCCCGATGGTAAAACAAAGGGTAATCCAAAAGCGCGCATCGCTGTTCTGTGTGATGTGGACGATCGCATGGCTGTTCAATCCAAGAAGAATTTCCCGAATGCGAAATACTACAAAGATTTTCGTGTCATGCTGGACAAAGAATCAAAGGGTATCGACGCTGTTTCTGTTTCAACGCCTGACCATACCCACGGTGTTATTGCTATGGCTGCGATGCAGCGTGGAAAACACGTATATGTTCAGAAACCACTGACCCACAACATCTGGGAAGCAAGAATGCTTACCGAAGCAGCTGCCAAATACAAGGTTGTCACACAAATGGGCAATCAACATGCTTCAGCGGATCCGGCAAGAACCATTAAGGAGTGGATTGATGCAGGGTTAATTGGCGACGTTACGGCTGTTCAGGCGTGGACCAACCGTCCGGTTTGGCCGCAGGGTGTACCAACGCCTGCAGGAAAATTTGATATTCCATCTGAATTGGATTGGGATCTGTGGTTGGGCCCCGCCAAGTTCATCGACTACAATCCGGCGTACCTTCCCTTCAACTGGCGGGGATGGTGGAATTTTGGAACCGGCGCTCTTGGTGACATGGGCTGTCATATTATGGACGCAGCATTTCGTGCGCTCCCCATTGATTTCCCAAGCGAGGTTGAGTGCAGTTCTACGACGGCATGGGAAGGATTTTTTAAGGAGGCCAGCTACATCGAAAGTTGTCCCGCATCATCCATAATCCATCTCAAATTCCCGCGTAAGGACGGCAAGGGTAACATCATGCTCACCTGGATGGATGGTGGACTCATTCCAAAACGTCCGGAGGAACTACTTCCAGATGAGGTGATGGGTGAGGGTACCAACGGTTTCATCTTTGAGGGAACCAAAGGTAAAATCACCGGAAGCTATAATACGCCTCCGCGGCTGTTGCCTACCTCCCGTATGCAAGAGGTTACTTTCCCGGCCAAAACCATCGCGCGTGTTGAAGACGCTGAAGCTGGGCATTATACTCAGTGGGTTGATGCTTGTATTGCTGGCTATGGAAAAATGGCCATCAGCTCGCCATTTGAATTTGCCGGTCCATTTACAGAGGCGGTCTTAATGGGTAACCTAGCCATTCGCGCCTATGCCATGAAAGACGGCAACAAATATCCTGGACGTAAAAAGTTGCTTTGGGATGCCAAGAATATGAAGATCCAGAATTTTGATCCTGCCAATGAATTTGTGAAGGGTCACTACCGAAGCGGTTGGAAATTGGATTAATCAGGTTATTTCCTGAGCATTTAAAATCCTTTAAGGTGCTGAGATACATTTTGTATTTTAGCACCTTAATTTTTTCCGTTGGAATCCACCCAAATGATGTCAGTAAGTCCTGTTGATGGCCGCTATGCAGGTCAGACCAGGGATTTGGGTAAATATTTCTCAGAGTTCGCCCTACATCGTTACCGGGTTAGGGTAGAGTTGGAGTATCTCATCGCTTTGCTCAACTTCCTTCCTGATCAACCAAAACTCAACCATCTACAGATTGAGGGTTTGCGTAAGATTTATAAAAATTTTTCCGAAGAAGATGCCCAGCTGATTCGTGAGACTGAAAAAACGACCAACCACGATGTTAAGGCGGTAGAATATTTTGTTAAATCTAAGCTTGATGAGTCAGGTCTTGGCGCGGTACGTGAAATGGTGCACTTTGGTCTAACCTCTCAGGACATCAACAACACCTCCATACCGCTTTCTCTTAAAGAATTTGAAGCAGACCACTTTCTTCCCAGGCTGGAAGAAATTCTATCTGTTCTTGGAAAACTTGCGGCAGAATGGAGTAACGTGCCCATGCTTGCCAGAACCCATGGACAACCTGCTTCACCCACCAGACTGGGAAAAGAGATAAAAGTTTTCGAGGTAAGAATACGCGAGCAAATCGGTTTACTGTCGCAAATCCCCCACGCTGCCAAATTCGGAGGTGCTACTGGTAACTTCAATGCGCATGCAGTGGCCTACCCTGGAATGGATTGGCATGGCTTCGCCGAAATATTTCTCAGAGAGAATCTTCAACTAAAGCGTAGCCATCCTACAACCCAAATCGAGCATTATGATCACCTCGCTGCACGTTTGGATGCGTATAGAAGGATTAATACCATTCTGATTGATTTTGCGCGGGACATTTGGCAGTACATCAGTCTAACTTATTTCAAACAAAAAATTAAGGCAGGAGAGATTGGTTCCTCTGCTATGCCACATAAGGTCAATCCAATAGACTTTGAAAATGCGGAAGGTAATTTCGGAATAGCCAACGCATTGTTTGGTCATCTTAGTGAAAAACTCCCGATCTCAAGATTACAAAGGGATCTAACGGACAGCACCGTTCTGAGGAACCTGGGTGTTCCCATGGCGCATACCTGGATCGCCTTCAATTCACTTTTAAAGGGTATCGGAAAACTGGAACTTAATCAGTCGGCACTGAACCGCGACTTAGAGGATAATTGGGTGGTGGTAGCCGAGGCCCTTCAGACCATATTGCGTAAATCAGGGTACCCTCAACCCTATGAGGCGCTGAAAAACCTTACACGGACCAACGAAACAATTACCGGAGAGACCATTTCCCGGTTCATTGATGGCCTGGATGTTTCCGAGGAAGTAAAAAAACAGCTTAAGGCTGTATCGCCATTTAACTACACGGGCATTTAGTTGTCCGTATTGCCTTGCAGGGCTGTTTAACCTAATTTAGCCAGCCTGTCCACCATCCATACCCGCAAGGATGAACCAATTACTCTTTCCGAAATTTAAATTTTCTGTTGTTGGGGTTGTTGTATGCCTTGCCGGCCTTGTTGCCGGTTCCTGTTCCTATTTACAGCCTAAAGTGAGTTTCAATGAGGAGATCAAGCCGCTGATCAACAAGCGATGCATCACCTGCCACGGGGGTGTTAAACGAAATGGTGGCTTCAGTCTGCTGTTTCGGAAAGATGCACTGGATTCCACAGAGTCTGGTAAACCAGCCATCATCCCCGGGGATGCCGAGCACAGTGAAATGTTTCTGCGTCTCACCCATAGCGATCCGGAGGAGCGGATGCCTTACAAAGAGGATCCTCTTACAAAGCAGGAAATTGATTTGATCAAGCGTTGGATCGATGAAGGTGCTGAATGGGAAACCCATTGGGCCTACCTGCCGCCCAAATCGGATGGCTCACCCTCGAATAAAAAATCATTCTCAGGATTTTTTGATTTCAATGATTTCATCCAAAATCCAATCGATGATTTCACCTATGCTGCCATGGAAGCCAATGATCTGGAGCCATCACCCGAAGCAGAAAAAAATATTTTACTCAGACGTGTATACCTGGATTTAACCGGACTGCCTCCTTCAGCAGACGCAATGAAAAGGTTCCTAACCGATGATCGTGAAAATGCTTATGAGCTGGTGGTCGACAGCCTGCTGGCCAGCAATTCATTTGGTGAACGATGGGCTTCTTGGTGGCTCGACATGGCGCGTTATGCCGATACCAAAGGTTATGAAAAGGATGCATCACGTACCATCTGGCGGTACAGGGACTGGGTAATTCAAGCTTTCAATCAGGATATGCCTTTTGATCAGTTCACCATTGAGCAATTGGCTGGTGATCTGTTACCCTCTCCAAGCAACGAACAATTTATAGCCACAGCCTTTCATCGAAACACCATGAACAACGACGAGGGTGGAACCGATGATGAGGAATTTCGTGTTGCCTCATTGATCGATAGGGTGAATACAACTTTCCAAGTGTGGCAGAGTACCACCATCGGCTGTGTTCAATGCCACAGCCATCCTTATGATCCTTTCCGAATGGAGGAATACTATAAGGTTATGGCATTTTTTAACAATACACGCGACGAGGATACAGAAGGTGATTTTCCGCTTTTGCGTGAATACGACTCAGTTCAATCACTTCAGGTAAATGAAATCGTAAATTGGTGTAGGTCCAAAAATCAAAAGGATGGTGACGAGGTGTCGCTTTTCCTGCGAACCTTGGAGCCTAAAATCCATCCCCATCGCTGCGACAAATTTGTTAATGGATCCTTAATGGACAATAAATGGATTGGTATTCGTAATGGGGGAAGCTGCCGTATCCTTGCCGTTGACCTGACCTCGAAATCCCATCTACTTTTCAATTACTGGACTGGTCATAAAGGCGGAAGTTTTCGCATCACCATCGACAGACCTGATGGACCAATCCTGACCGCTGGTAAGTTAGAACCGACAGAGGGTCAAAAGGCTGTTACCGTTCCATTGGATCTAAGCAAACTGAAGGACGGTGTGATGGTTCGGGATTTGTATTGGCATTTTTTTAATACATCCATTCCAGCCGACCGGTCGGTTTGTGGCGTTGAGTGGTTTGTTTTTCAGAAGCCACTGCCACTAGCTGATCCGGTTGTATCTGCCAAGTATTTGAACTTGGTGAATGCAAAGCCTTTGTCAACGCCAGTGATGGTTGAGAATCCAACCGAGTTCAGACGAAAAACTTTTGTGTTTGAACGTGGCAACCGACTGGTTCATGGCGATGAGGTTAAACCCGAAGTACCGGCCGCATTAAATCCATTACCAAAAGGGGCGACGGCAGATCGTCTTGGATTTGCCCGCTGGTTGGTCCATCCATCCAATCCGCTTACAGCAAGAACCATTGTGAATCGGTTTTGGGAGCAACTGTTTGGGCAGGGCTTGGTGACTACGATCGAGGATTTTGGAACCCAAGGGGAGCAACCAACCCATCCGGAGCTTTTGGATTACCTGGCCATTAAGTTTTCAGTCGATTATAAATGGTCGGTTAAAAAAATTTTAAAAGAGATGGTGATGTCGGGAACCTACCGACAGGACAGCCGACGGACAGATGAGCGTGATCCGTCCAATCGCTGGCTGGCTCGTGGGCCGCGGGTACGACTTACCGCTGAGCAAATCAGGGATCAGGCGTTGGAAATCAGTGGACTTTTAAGTCGCAAGATGTATGGGAAAAGTGTGATGCCTCATCAGCCCGATCGGGTGTGGCAGACGGTTTACAGCGGTGAATCATGGCAGACCAGTGCAGGAGAGGACAGCTACAGAAGGGGTGTGTACACCTTTATCAAGCGCACGAGTCCATATCCATCTATTATGATGTTTGATGGATCCAGTAGGGAGGTTTGTTTGGTGCAACGGGTAAGAACCAATACGCCATTGCAAGCATTGGTCACCTTGAACGATCCTGTTTATATGGAGGCTGCTGTGGCCATGGCAAAGTGCGTAGTAAATGAGAAGTCACCCATAAAACGTATAGCTGGGATTTACCAAATGGCTACCCACAAGCAGGTGTCGATGGCAACGTTGGAAGTCCTCGCTGATTTGTATGAAGAGGCACTTTTAAATTATCAGTCTGATCCAGAGGCAGCCTTCAAGGTCTTATCCTGTAATTCTGATTCAGCGCCGGAGGCGGCACTGAGCGTAGTAGCACTAGCAGTAATGAATCTTGATGAATTTTTGACCAAAGAATAATGAAGTCATTTAATCCAGAACACTTAAGGAATCTTGAGGCCTCTACCAGAAGACACTTTTTGAAGGAAGTGGCCGGTGGTATAGGTTCTTTTGCTTTGGCTGGTTTGATGGGATGTGGCGACAATAAGCTTATGGGTAACCTATTGGGCGAAAACCCCATGGCGGTACGTCCTCCCCATTTTCCTGGTAAAGCCAAAAGTGTGATTTATCTTCATATGGCCGGTGCTCCTAGTCAGTTGGAGATGTTTGACTACAAACCCGATCTCCAAAAACTTCACAACCAGGATTGTCCACCGTCTCTACTGGAGGGAAAGAAGTTTGCATTTATCAGAGGGGTGCCTAAAATGCTTGGACCACAGGCAAGGTTTGAGCAAAAGGGTCAATCTGGTGCATGGATTTCTGAAAATTTACCGCACCTCAGTTCCATCGTCGATGAGGTTGCGTTCTTAAAAGCGGTTACAACCGATCAGTTCAATCATGCTCCTGCACAATTGTTGGTTCATACCGGAGTCCCACGGCTTGGAAGGCCCAGCATTGGTGCATGGGCAACCTACGGTTTAGGATCTGAAAACAATGATCTTCCTGGGTTTGTAGTGTTGACTTCAGGAGGAAAAACCCCGGATGCAGGTAAAAGCGTTTGGGGAAGCGGTTTTCTTCCTTCGGTATATCAAGGTGTGCAATGCAGGTCTGAGGGTGATCCGGTGCTTTACCTGAGCGATCCCGAGGGAATCAACAGAGAACTTAAACGTTCTACCATAGACGCCATCAACAAAATCAATGGTCATCATTTTGAGGAATTTGGTGATCCTGAAACTGCTACGCGGATTGCTCAATATGAGATGGCGTTTAAAATGCAGATATCAGTCCCCGACGTGATGGACATTAATCGTGAACCGGAATACATCCATCAGTTGTACGGTACGACGCCTGGACAGGAATCGTTTGCCAACAATTGTCTGCTGGCACGAAAGCTGGTCGAAAAGGGAGTGCGCTATGTACAACTCTTTGATTGGGGTTGGGATGCACATGGCGACTCGGCTGGAAATGCCGTGGATATTGGATTGAAAGATAAATGTCGATCCATTGATCGCGCTGCTACAGCCTTGATCTTAGACCTCAAACAAAGAGGATTATTGGATCAGACGTTGGTGGTTTGGGGAAGTGAATTCGGCCGCACGCCAATGCAGGAAAATCGTGAAGGAAAACAAATGCCATTCTATGGCAGGGATCATCACTTAGAAGCTTTTACCATCTGGATGGCTGGCGGTGGAATCAAGGGAGGAACTACCTGGGGTGAGACCGATGAAATCGGTTACTATCCGATTCAGGGAAAAGTAGCGATTCATGACGTACAAGCCACCATTCTTAATCAGTTGGGCCTTAACCATGAGCAACTGACCTATCAGTTTCAGGGACGACCTTTCAGACTGACAGACGTCGCTGGAAAAGTGATTAATGAAATAATTGCCTGATCCGATACCATGATCCGTTTTTTGTTTAGAGCATTTTGGATGTTGGTTGCGCTATTGTCGGTGCTGATTTTCATTGGTTGGGAAAAAGACATTTCAAAGGAAGAGGCTCGCACACTTTTCACCAACAAGGACTCCCGCTTCATGGAAGTGATGGGTGTTCAGGTTCATTACCGTGACGAGGGTAATCCTGCCGATTCCGTGCCATTGGTGCTTATTCATGGCACCTCTTCCTCCCTTCACACCTGGGACAGCCTAACCGTACTTTTGAAATCTGAAAAGCGAATCATAAGATTTGATTTGCCAGCCTTTGGTCTTACGGGTATTAATCCTGAAAACCGATATGGGATTGATTATTACGCGACCTTCACTAAAAATTTTCTTGATGCGTTGGGTGTTCGCCAATGTTTGATTTCAGGTAATTCACTTGGCGGCGGAATTGCATGGAATTTTGCGGTAAAGTATCCGGAGTTTACCCGTGGATTGATTCTTTTTGATGCAACCGGATATCCAAGGAAAGGGGAGAGCGGTGCTTTAGGATTCAAAGTTGCCTCATTACCGGTGGTGAATCGTTTGTTGCTGGTGGTAACTCCGAGGTCGCTCGTCAAAAAGAGTTTACAGCAGTCCTATGGCAATCCTGAATTGGTTACGGAGCAATTGGTAGACCGTTACCATAAATTGATTTTAATGGAAGGCAACCGTAAGGCGGCCCTGAGTTTGTTTTCCAATCCTTCCAGGTTGGACACCTCACTGATCCGAACCATTAAGGCACCGACATTGATTGTGTGGGGTATGGAAGATAGGTTGATACGGTACGAAAATGCTGAAAAGTTCAGGCGTGATATTGCGGGAAGTGAATCGTTGATTTTAGAAGGCGTAGGCCATGTACCCATGGAGGAGCATCCGGTTTGGGTTGCTTCCATAATGCGTGACTTTATTTTTCAAAAAAAGCAGTAAAAGAAAAACCCCGCCTGAGCGGGGTTATTTCCGGGGTTAGGTTAAGGTGTTTAAGCTGCTTTAGCGGTCTTTTTTGACCAGAACCAAAGTATCGTAAACAATACAATTAGAATTACAGGGAATGTGGTCATGGTGCCCATGGTTGCCTGTCCGGCGGCCAACTCCAGCTCATCACCTGAAAGTCCGGACACCTGAGCAGCATACCTGTCACTTTCAATCCATCCACCGATAATGGGTTGCCAGATGGATGTGGAGAACATACCGAATGCGCCTACCACCGACATACCGATTGCACCGCTTAATGGGATTTTTTCAGCGACAAATCCAAGCATGTTCGGCCAGAAATAACATACACCCATGGCAAAGAAAATGGCAGCAACGTAGGCCATTGTTCCTGTGGAGACACTGAACAGATAAATGCCGAGTGCTGTGAAAACGGCTGAGCCCAACAGTACACCCGTCTGATCGAATTTATGAACGAACTCACCACCAAAGTAGCGACCAACAGCCATGAGGCCGGTAACCAATGCGAGGATCACCATAGGTTCAGCACCGCTCTTGGACAAAAGCAGGCTGGTCCATTGTTGCGGTCCAAACTCAGAAATGGCGGTAAGCGTCATACAGGCACAGATGAAAATGAACAGGGGAGTCGCCATTGCCTTGAAGTTGCTTGAAAGTGAAGCCACTTCGGTGTTTTTAGGCTCTGGAAATGTTTGACCCCAGAACAGGTAAGCATAGATGACGGTAGGAATGGTAATAATCCAAATTTGTGCTTCCCAACCCAAATTCAATTTAGTCATGGTTAGCGATACGAGGCTTCCCAATACAATTCCACCTGGGAACCACATGTGAAATCTGTTTAATAAAGTATTCATGACTTTACCGCTATAGGCATCTGCAATCATCGGATTACATGCTGCTTCAGTGCAGCCGTTACCCAATCCAATGAGTAAAGTTGAAATCAAAAGCCCTGTATAACCACCTGAATATATGGTCAGCAGGATTCCGGCCGTATGGGCCACAAAAGCGAACTGCATGATCACTTTTGGTCCGATGGTCCGATAGAAAATTCCACCCAGGACCATAGAGATAGGAAAACCAACAAACCACATGGAGTTGATAAAGCCCAGCTGCTCTGGCGACAGGCTGAATGATTCGCCGAGCTGAGGCAAAATCCCTGCCCGGATGCTGAAGGAGAAGGCTGTTGTGATCAGTGCGAAGCAACTGGCATAAAACAGTCTTTTCGAGTTTTGATCGTTCATTGAATTGGGGTTAGGTTAAGGTTTTTGAACTTTATCTTCTGCCAGATCCAAACGTATCGTGGTAGGGAAGATTTAGGTTCATTATTTTCAAAGAAATCTCGCCTTTTTTCCAGTAAGTAACAAGTGGTTTTTTGCTAAAGACAACCCTCTTTTTAACTTTCCCTTTCATCTTAAAATTTTAAGCCATGCTCCTGGGTCTTGATATTGGAAGTTCATCGGTTAAAGCTGCGCTGGTTGATGATCAGACGGGCAAATGTGTGGCTCAGGCTACCTATCCTGATGCGGAAATGCCGATTCAGGCTCTGCAGAAAGGCTGGGCTGAACAATCACCTGAAATGTGGTGGGAAAACACGGTCAATGCACTTAGGATTTTGAAGGGTAACCATCCCCAAGGATTTGCTTCCATTAAATCCATCGGTATTGGTTATCAGATGCATGGTTTGGTAACCATTGATAAAAATGGTAACACAGTGAGGCCTTCCATTATTTGGTGCGACAGCCGAGCCGTCGCAATAGGTGAGAAGGCATTTAAGGATTTAGGGCAGGATTGGTGTTTGAAAAACTTACTCAATTCACCAGGAAACTTTACTGCTTCGAAGTTGAGGTGGGTCAGGGAAAATGAGCCTGAGCTTTTTGGAAAAATTAACAAGTTCATGCTGCCCGGCGATTACATCGCATACCGACTTACGGGTGAGATTTCCACCACTGAAACTGGAATGTCGGAAGGAATTTTTTGGGACTTTGAGGCTGGAACGATTTCAGAAAAACTACTGGATCACTACCAAATCGATAAAAGCCTTTTGCCTGCACTAGGGGATTCGTTTTCAATACAAGGTCAGGTTGTCAATCATGCAGCTGATGCCACCGGTCTTAAGGTGGGAATACCAGTTTCTTATCGTGCCGGTGATCAGCCCAACAATGCTTTTTCGCTCAATGTGTTGCATCCCGGTGAAACAGCCGCCACTGCAGGGACCTCCGGCGTCATCTATGCAGTGTCGGAAAACAATCGATTTGATCCTCAATCCAGGGTAAATACTTTTCTGCATGTGAACCATACGGCCAACCTTCAACGCAATGGAATTCTTTTGTGCATCAATGGTACCGGTATTTTGAACAGTTGGCTGCGAAAAAATTTCGATCCGGATGGAAAACTTGGATATGACGATATGAACCAGATTGCAGCGCAGGCACCGGTTGGTGCACTGGGATTATCGTTTTATCCTTTTGGAAATGGCGCTGAACGCGTTCTTGGAAACAAAAACCCTGGCGCCATGTTACGTGGTTTGGATTTAAACCGCCATGATCGCTCGCATCTTTTCAGGGCTGCGCAGGAAGGAATCGTCTTTGCGATGGCTTATGGATTTGAGGTACTAAAATCCATGGGCGTGAATACTCAGGTGGTTAGGGCTGGAAGAGCAAACATGTTCTTAAGTCCGCTTTTCCGTCAGTCCTTCGTGAATACACTTCAGGTGCCTCTTGAACTTTACGACACCAATGGCGCTGTAGGTGCAGCCATCGGATCAGGAGTGGGGGCAGGGATTTATGAAAGTTTTCCCGAGGCATTCCGAGGTTTGAACTTATTGCAAACTGAAGAGCCCAGTCCAAAACATATTCCTGAATTCCGCGAAGCATTTTCGCGATGGCAAGCTGGTATGATTTTCTAACGATAGGTTCGAATTAAAAAATACTCATTTGATTCCCCAGCGGTCGGCGAGAACCTTGATAAAGTAGCCACCTACAACCGATCGTGCCTGGAATCCGATATGCTTTCCATTGGTGGTTTCATGCCAGTCAGAAAGCGGCACACGATCGGTGGTTTCTGTTGCGTATTTATAAACTGGCGCAACGATCTTATCGAAGTCGAGCATATTACTAGACAAGGTTGCCGTCCACATGATCCAATCTGATTTGGTGTAGGTCCGTCTGCTGTCGAGCGGAAGTCCATAAGGGTTTTGCTTGGTCAGGTAATAAGCCACTTCTTTTTGATAGACTTCTTGCGGGAAAATGCCCAGTCCTAAAAGTTTATCCCAAACAAGATTGTACTTCTGACTCCATGTGTCTTTTTTGTCGAATGTAAGTGCGTAATGGTCACCTGCGTTCGCTAGGTTCATCCAGTCGACGGCCATTTTTTTGGCCATTGTTGAATATTTTTCACTGGTCGCTTGATCTCCAAGGCTTTTAGCCATCCAGCCGTAGGCACCCAGGGCAACAATTGCTTTGATTGAGAGGTTGGCATTGCGTGCCAGGTGTCCTGCGAAATCGTCGGTACATAATTGATTGGCCGGGTCGAATCCATTTTTTTCAAGATACCTCGCCCAAAGGGTTAAAGCGGTCCAATGTTTTTTCGCGTAATCTGGTTTACCGTAGGCTTTCGTAAGTGCAGCGGACAGGATTATCATATTCCCACATTCCTCCACAGGCATATCTTCTGGATAGGTCTGACCGTTGGCCTGCGGATAGGTTCCTAAGTCGTGGGCCGCAAACGGCTTGATCCATTTGCCGCTCTCAGAATAATGAAAAATCCCATTGAGCATTCCCTCCAGCAGAGACGGATTGTAAATAAGAAAAAGGGGCGCAGAGGGGTATGTAACATCTACGGTATTAATCGAACCATTGGAGAAATTTTCTTTCGACAAGAAAAGGATTTCACCGGTAGGTGATTTGACAAGTTTGTGGGCCGCTATGGCCTGCCGGTAAGCGATTACACAGAGCTTTGCATAATATTTGCCTCCAGACTTCAGGGCATCCTGGAAAATGCGCGTATCCGTTTCTTTGCAACGTTGATAAATGGTGGGGAAGAACTGCAGGGACTCAGCGATTACTTTATCTATGGTTTTACCTGAAGATTTCCACCAGGCTTTTAAATTTTTTCCAAAGTATTGCACCGCCTCCAGGTCATCATAGGCAAAAGCAAAAACTTCCTCTGTAGGCTGTGCTTTGATGATGAACGAAGCCCTTGTGTTAAGCATTAGATTTTTACCACTCAGGAAATTTTTTCCGGTTGGTGAAAAATAACCCTGAGCAGCTGGTGAAACATCCTGTTTCCAGGGGATTTTATCGGAGGAAACCGAGACGTAGGCATAACCCCAGTCGATTCGAACATCGTCTCCCTTTTGCTTTAAAATGTTTTGTTGCATGGTGCCGGCCTTTAAGGTTGTACGGTCAGTCCCTTCTAGAACACTGGCCTGCACAATCTGATCGGGATCATCTACCGATAGGTTTGATGAAACGCCCAGGAGAACTGCTGCATTGTGATCACGTTGGTCCAGGGAGCGGAATTTCAATTTCAAATATGAAACGGGCTTGCTGACCATTTCAGCACTTTCAATTAGAAGCGGCGAAATAAAAATGGCCTCCACTTCAACCGGACCGCAAAGGAGGGTGTATTTGGTTTGAGTGGCCGTCAGTTCAACATTTTTTTGAGCGGCCGGCTGAATGGTTTGATCAGGTTGCCGGTCTACAATCCCTGCATCAATAAAACCGTAACCCCCTGTGTTGGTGCAATGGATGGCGAGTAAATTTTTTCCTTTAACTAATTTTTGCTGAATGGCTTGAGAGATTTCAATATCCTCATACCCACCGCGGTAGCACGGAGCACAACCAAAGATTCGTTCACCGTTTAGAAAAACCTCTACGTCATCATCATGTCTAATGGATAAGTAGGGTCTGTTCAAAAGGCTGCCATCAAAATCAAAAGATCGCCTAACCCAAACCTCCTTTGATTTCCAGGTGAGTTCTGAGGTTTGTGGTAGGGTAGATTTTGTCCAACCGGTATCATTAAAATCAGGGTTCATCCATTGTTCGCCAGGGTTTTCATAGGTGATGTTGGCGGGAACCGGAACTGATTTACCCGTCGGTACAATGGTTACCATTTCTGGTGCCGGTTGACCTAGAAAACTATACACCGATCCATCTACCCTGATCATTCCAATGATAGGCTGATTTTTCCCTGTCCAATGCGTGGTAGGCCGGTCGGTTATCCGATCTGAAAAAGACCAAATGCTAAAGTATGGGTCGTGGGTAATCAACGGATAAGCAGGTGCCCGATCTGAGGTTTGTGCATCGGCTTTCATAAAGGAGGCAAAAACCATTGCCAGCAAAAAGAATTTTTTCATGTGGTCGGAGAATTCATAAAAATATCCAAAGTCCAGTAATATTGTACCTCCTCTGCAACCCATGGCAACGTCAAAGAAGATCTTTATCGTCATCGTTGTACTCTTCCTGATTGGTCTTTTTTGGGCCAGTTATGACATTGCCTCGAGAACAACTTTTCCCGGTTCAAAGGGGCAACTTAAAGAACGGATAAAGGAACAGTATCTAAAGCCCGACAGTACATCTGTTCTTACATCGGACACCCTCCGTAAACCCTGAACCTTGCTCATCTTCGCCGTTGTATTGTACCTGCTGCTGACCATTTTGGTTGGATTTATTGCTTCAAGAAAGGTCCACAACTCAGGTGATTTCATGTTGGCGGGGAGAAGCCTTCCATTGGCCCTAAGCACCGCGGCGCTCTTTGCCACATGGTTCGGTTCGGAAACTGTTTTCGGTGCATCCAGTCAGTTTTTGGATGGAGGACTCTATGCGGTAATTGAAGATCCTTTTGGTGCTGCTTTGTGCCTTTTATTATTCGGACTCTTTTTTACCCGCAAGCTTTATCGGATGAACCTCATTACGCTAGGAGATTTTTTCAAAGTACGGTATGGAAAACGAACAGAAATTATTGCCGCCATTTTTCTTTTTCCACCCTACATCGGATACATCGCTGCTCAATTGGTCGCCATGGGACTGGTCATGCACGTGGTCACGGGCATGGAAACAGTAAATGGGATAATGATTTCAGCATTGATTGTCACCTTGTATACTTATACCGGAGGAATGTGGGCGATTTCCATTACAGACTTTATTCAAGGAATCCTCATTATCGTAGGCTTGTTGGTATTGGCCTGGGTTCTGGGTGAGAAATCTGGTGGATTGTTGAACATGGTGGGACAAATGCCGGCAGGTGATTTTAAATTTCTGCCTTCCATGGACTTTTATGAAATCGCGGCATGGATTGGCGCCTGGTCTGTTTTAGGAATCGGATCAATTCCTTCGCAGGATGTTTTCCAACGTGTAATGTCCAGCGGATCGGAACGGACCGCTGTGCTTTCCTGTTTTTATGCTGCAGGACTTTACCTGACTGTGGCAATGATCCCGTTGTTTATTTCACTCTGTACCAAGCACCTATACCCTGATCACCTGAACGGCGATTTACAGTTGGTGCTTCCCAGAATGGTGTTGGAACATACTGCGGTCTGGGTACAAGTTTTATTTTTTGGTTCATTATTGTCAGCAATTATGAGTACCACCAGCTCGGCCATTCTCGCACCGGCTGCTATTCTTTCTGAAAATATTGTTCGTCCGCTTTCAGGTTCTGCTTTTTCAGATAAAGCATTGCTTAACATAACGCGAATTGCTATTCTTTTTGTGAGCGTTGCAGCCACGGTGATGGCTACCATGCGGAAAAATATCTATGAGCTGGTAGGTGAGTCCTCCATCGTAAGCATGGTGTCTCTGTTTGCTCCGCTTGCAGTCGGGCTTTACTGGAAAAGAGCCACTCCACTTGGTGCGGTAGCAGCCATGTTCACTGGAACATTATCATGGTTTTTGTTCATCAACCTGCAGACGCAGGTGCCGGATTTCCTTTTGGCAACCGGAGTGAGTTTATTGACAATCTTCCTATTCGGACTGTTGCCAATCAATAAGAATCAGTACTTGGGTAGACTAGGATCGATTTGATCAGCCCAGGCAAGAATACCTCCTTTAAGGTTGTAAAGGTTATCCAAACCATGGTTTTTCTCCAGCCACAATACTGCCTGCCCGCTACGGGCGCCGCTGCGGCAATGGACAACAACTTGTTTGCCTTTTTCGATCTGATCCACTGAACCTGGTATTTCAGAAAGTGGAATTAACTTTCCTCCGATGTTGCAAATCTCAAACTCATGCGGTTCCCTAACGTCAATAAGCTGAAAATCTGCGTTGGTTTCCTTAAGGGATTTGAGTTCGGCTACGGTGATTTCTTTCATGATCTGGACTAATGATCTCAAAGTTATCAAAATGAACAATCCATTGGTTCGAATTATTCGGGATCCTGGAAATCAGGGGTCATTTTTTTGATGCGATCCAATAATTGTTCTGTGCTCATGTTCTCCCTTAGTCTGTCCACCATCACAGGGAAGGCAAACGGAGTAGGCCTTTTCGGGTACTTCAAAACGATTTTCTGTCGGTTGATGCGTTCCATGGCCGCTCTCATCCTGGCCTCCTCCAGCTGAAAGTCTATTACTTCCTCAAAGCTCTGTTGCAAGAGCAGGTTGTCTGGATCGTATTGCAAAAAGACGTCAAAAAACATCTGTGCGGAAGATTGGAGGTGGCTCCCTTTTAAGGGTGCGCCTGGAAATCCTTTGAAGATCAGGCCGGATATGGCAGCGATTTCTCTGAATTTTCTTCTGGCCATCTCGGTAGCATTAACGCTGGCCTGAATGTCTTTAGAAAGATTTTTATGGTTAAACAGATCACCCTCCAAAATCTCTTCAATTGGAATTTTTTCACTGCTAAGTAATTCAAAACCATAGTCATTCATGGCGATTGAAAAACTAACTGGTTGAAGTTGTGCAATTCTATTGGCCACAATGGCCGCAAGTCCTTCATGTACAAACCTGCCTTCAAAAGGATACATCAACAGGTGCCAACCTTCATCCGTATTCAGGTATTCGATCAAGAATTCTTTTTCAGTAGGCAGGTGGGATAATTCTTTTTGAAGATCGGTTAATGGTTTAATGAATTTTAGTTCTGGTTGAGACAGATTATTGGTAGCGACATCGTGAATACTCTTTCGGATTAAATGTCCCAAAGGAGAGGAGAGCGGCATTCTTCCTCCCTGCCACGAAGGAACTTTGCCTGTTTTTTTCTTTGAATTCCTCACCTGCGCTTCCATGCCCCGCACACGAACAAGCTCCAGGCTCCTGCCAGCAAACCAAAATGAATCACCCGGTGAAAGCTGACTAATAAAATATTCTTCAATGGTTCCAAGATATTTTCCGGTGACGTATTTGATCTTGAAGGAAGTGTCTCCGACAATGGTCCCAATGGACATCCGGTGTCTCCGGGCAACCGCAGTACTGGAGGGAAATAATTTACCCTCTCGATATTCTAGTTTTCGATATTCATCGTAGGCATCCAATGCCTTGCCACCACTAACCAAAAACTCCAAAAGCCATTCCCATTCCTCATCGCTAAGGGATTCAAAGCTTTTGGTTTGTCGGATTTCCTTCAAAATCTTTTTTGGATCCAGACCCTCGCCGATTGCCAATGTAACCAGGAATTGGAGCAAAACATCGAACGATCGGATGTGGGGGACCCTCTCCTCAATGATTCCATTATTGATTCCTTCCCGTAAGGCAACAGCTTCAGTGAGTTCGAGGGAATGTGTGGGTAGAAAATAAATTTTGCTGATGGCACCAGGCTGATGACCACTTCGGCCAGCCCGTTGAATAAATCTCGCAATACCTTTTGGCGAGCCAACCTGCACCACGGTTTCAACTGGTCTGAAATCCACCCCCAGATCAAGGCTTGCGGTACAAACCACAGCCTTTAATTTTCCTTCGTGCAATTGTTCCTCCACCCAATCCCTGAGTTCACGACTGATCGAGCCGTGGTGCATGGCGATCAAACCAGACAATTCCGGCGCCTGCTCCAGTAGTTGCTGGTACCATATCTCCGCAAATGATCGCGTGTTGGTAAAGATCAGGGTGCTGTTGCTGCTTTGGATGATGGGAAGAACTTTTTTCAACATTCTGATGCCCAGGTGGCCGGCCCATGGGAGTCTTTCTGCTTTCTCCGGAAGAATTGAAATCACTTCAATCTTTTTATTGACTTCTGAGCGGATGAGTTTCTTTCTGGCAGGTTTGTGGTTGCCCAGGAGAATTTCTGCTGAATCCTTTAAGTTTTTAATGGTTGCTGATATTCCCCAGGTTTTAAGATTTGGTCTGAAGCCACGAAGTCTGGACAGTGCTAACTCAAGTTGAACGCCTCTTTTGGTACCCAGCAGTTCATGCCATTCATCGGCGACAAGGCAATCTAAATCCTCGAAAAATTGTTCATAGCCTTTTGTGGACAACAGAAGATGGAGACTTTCAGGTGTGGTGATCAGTAATTGTGGTGGTTTTTCCTTTTGCTTTTTTCGGGTCTTTTCATTTGTGTCGCCTGTTCGGGTTCCAATATTGATTTTCCAGCCAGCGGTTTTTGCTGCCCGGGTAGAAGCCATTTCGATTTCTTTGGCCAGTGCTCTGATGGGCGTTATCCATATTGCCTGAAGTCCTTTCTTTTTGTTAAATGCTATCCTTTGTAAAATTGGAATTGCCAGTGAGTAGGTCTTACCGCTGCCGGTTGGTGCGTTGATGATGCCGCTGAATCCTTCGTCGTAGGCCATCCAGGCTTCCTGCTGAAAATCAAAAGGTGTCCAGCCCCATTCCTTAAAAATCTTGATGCCTTCTTCGTATGATTTAGTTGTCTTTTCCAAATTCATTGATGGAGACCGCAAATCTATAGACTAGCTTCTTGTTAAGCCGGAAATACCCTTTAGATTTGCTTGAACCAGTAAAAAATTCACATGGACATCCGAACCCTTGCCGTACATGCCGGAACAATTCAAGATGAAACAGCAGGAGCGGTCACAAATCCAATTTTTTTATCAACCACTTTTGAGCGCAGCCCTGAAGGTCAGATCAGGCCAAAAGGTTTTGTGTATACCCGCGACACCAACCCCAACCGGCAGGCACTTGAAAAGGTAATTGCTGCTATGGAAGGTGGAGGTGAGGCGCTGGCATTTTCATCCGGGATGGCTGCTGTATTGACTGTCTTTCAGACAGTACTTAAGCCAGGCGATCATGTGCTGATTTCCGACGATTGTTATCATGGAGTCGTGCATTTGCTCACAGAGCGCTACCCACAATGGCAAGTTTCTTTTTCATCGGCCGACATGACCAACATAAATTCATTGAGGAATGCCCTTCGTCCGGAGACCAAACTGATTATGGTAGAGACCCCTTCCAATCCACAGTTAAAAATTACTGATCTCGCTGCGGTCGCTGCTTTAGCCAAAGAAAGAGGAATCACAACAGCATGCGATAATACCTGGGCAACGCCTTTGATCACCAGGCCGATGGATTTTGGAATTGATATCGTAATTCACAGCACAACTAAATATTTTGGTGGCCATTCAGATGTTTTGGGTGGCGCCGTGGTGGTTCGTAAAGAAAATCCAATACTGCCCGAGCTTCGCGATTTTCAAAATGTTGGAGGCGCAGTTCCTTCTCCGTTCGATTGCTGGTTGTTGACAAGAAGCATCGCAACCATGCCGCTGCGGGTGATGCAGCAATCGACTTCTGCCGCAATAATTGCTCAGGCACTTGTTGGTCATAAAAAAATTGAAAAAGTTTTCTATCCTGGTCTTACCGATCACATCAACCATGAAGTTGCAGCGCGTCAGATGAAAAATTCATTCGGAGCAATGTTGTCGGTGCTGTTACACGGTGGACAAAAAGAAGCATTGGCTTTTGCCTCCAGATTAAAGATTTTCAGGCATGCTACAAGTTTGGGTGGTGTGGAAAGTCTGATTGAACACAGACTTACTGCGGAGGGAAATCATCCTAAAAGCCCCGATAACCTTATGCGTGTTTCCATTGGTATTGAGCACCCGGACGATCTTTTAAAGGATCTTCTTCAGGCATTAGCCTGAAAACCTATCCGGTCACTCCTCTTTTTACCTGGTCCTCAATAGAAAAGGCCTGTTCTGCAGGATAAAATCGCTTTTTTAGCATACATTCTCTTTAAATGAACAAGGACTCAGGCAAACACATTGTGGTGATCGGTACCGGCTTTTCAGGCTTGTCTGCAGCAGCATCGCTCGGAAAGCGTGGCTATCGTGTAACAGTCCTTGAAAAAAATGAATCCGCCGGTGGTCGTGCCAGAAAGTTTACAGCAGAAGGTTTTACTTTCGATATGGGTCCAAGCTGGTATTGGATGCCAGATGTTTTCGATGAGTTTTTTAATCGCTTTGGAAAGAAAACTTCAGACTATTACCAATTGGAGCGCCTGGATCCCTCATACCGGGTCTACTTCTCAAAAAGTGATTTTATAGATGTTCCTGCCACAACAGGCAAACTTGCGGATTTATTCGAATCTATGGAGCAGGGTAGCGGACAACGATTAAAGGACTTTATCGAAGAGGGAAAATTCAAATATGAACTTGGGATAAATAAATTGGTACGAAATCCCGGGTTGTCCCTGACGGAACTCATTGATTCCGAAGTATTCAAAGGAGTTCTTCGTTTGCATGTGTTTCAAAGCATCTCTAAATACATCCGGAAATTTTTCAAGAACGAGCGAATCATCAAGTTGTTAGAGTTTCCTGTTTTGTTTTTGGGCTCTACCCCTGAGGATACGCCGGCTTTGTACAGTCTGATGAATTACGCTGACATTGAATTGGGGACCTGGTACCCCGTTGGTGGAATGAGTAAGATCGTTGATGGAATGGTAGCGGTGGCCAGGGATCAGGGCGCTGAATTCCGGTTTAATGCAAAAGTTACCGGATATGAATTCGAAGGAGGAAAGATAAGCGGGGTTAAAGTAGGGGAAGAGGTAGTGGCTTGCGATGGTGTAATCACCAGTGCAGATTACCACCATTCCGAACAGGATCTGTTGCCAAAAGAACTTCGTCGCTATTCAGAGGATTATTGGCAGGGAAGGACCTTCGCACCGTCTAGTCTGATCTTCTATTTGGGCATCAACAAAAAATTGAAAGGTTTGATCCATCACACTTTATTTTTTGATGTTGACTTCAGTTTACATGCTAAGGAAATTTACCACGACCCTAAGTGGCCAACCTTGCCTCAGTTCTATTTGTCCTGTACATCAATAAGTGACGCCACCGTTGCGCCTGCAGGACATGAAAATCTGATGATCCTAATTCCTGTTGCCCCTGGACTCAAGGATACAGAAGAAACGCGCGAGCGGTATTACAAAATGGTCATGGCAAGGCTGGAACAACTTACGGGTCAGGACATCCTGGAACACGTGGTGTACAAACGTTCCTATGCACACAATGATTTTATTGCTGATTACAACGCTTATAAAGGAAATGCCTACGGACTGGCCAATACACTTCTTCAAACGGCCAATCTGAAGCCTTCCATCATTAATAAAAGAGTTCCGAATTTGTTTTATACAGGACAACTTACTGTCCCGGGTCCCGGTGTGCCGCCTTCCATTATTTCCGGAGAAGTGGTTGCACAGGAACTATCGAACCGAATTCCAAACCTGGTGACCGTTGAACCCTAAGCCATTGAAATCAGAATAAGAAATTATGGATGCAATTAAACTTTATGATGAGGTATCTGTCCGCTGCAGCCGGTTAACCACCAGAGCCTACAGCACTTCATTTTCCCTTGGGATACGATGTCTGAATTCCAAGTTAAGAGACCCGATCTATTCCATCTATGGCTTCGTTCGATTTGGTGATGAGATCGTTGACACGTTCCATGCCTCAGATAAAAAGCGTCTGCTGGACAAATTCCGTCACGATACCTACGAGGCCATTGCCGATGGAATAAGCTTAAATCCGATACTGCACAGCTTTCAAAAAGTAGTTCGGAATTTTGGGATCGAGCGTGCGGTCATTGAACAGTTCCTTAAGAGCATGGAAATGGACATTGATAAGAAGCAACACGATCAGGCATCTTATGAAGAGTATATTCTCGGCTCTGCAGAGGTGGTCGGTCTAATGTGTCTTCGTGTTTTTTGTAACGGAGACGATGGACTTTATCAGGCATTGAAATCTAAAGCCATGAAGCTTGGCGCTGCTTTCCAGAAGATTAATTTTTTACGGGACCTCAATGCTGACTTTAACGGAATGAGCAGGGTATATTTTCCGGGGGTAGACCTGACAAAGTTCGATCAGGACACCAAGGATGCCATCGAGAAAGACATTGAAGAGGATTTCAGGCAGGGTTATGAAGGCATTATGGGATTGCCCCGGAGCTCACGCTTTGGAGTATACATGGCTTACGTTTATTATCGTGCGCTTCTGAGAAAGATTATGAATACCCCGGCCCGGGAGGTCATAGAGAGCCGCATCCGTATTCGGAATCGTCATAAGATTCGTTTGTTGTTCACATCCTATCTGCGTCACCAGTTCAACCTGCTCTGATGGAAGAAGTAGTGCTGGTGGATCCGTCAGATCGCCAGGTTGGAACCATGGAAAAACTTGAGGCACACCGTCAAGGGTTGTTGCACAGAGCCATTTCAGTCTTCGTTTTCAATTCGAAAGGAGAGTTGTTGCTGCAGAAACGAGCTTCATCTAAATACCATGGGGGAGGTCTCTGGACCAACACTTGTTGCAGTCATCCGAGGGTGGGTGAACCTCCGGCAGATGCAGCAAAAAGAAGATTGAAGGAGGAGATGGGCATTGATTCCCATCCTGTGTTTTCTCATACTTTTTTGTACAGGGCAGACGTGGGACAGGGTCTGACCGAACATGAACTGGATCATGTTTTTACTGCCATCTATGACGGCGCTCCTGATCCGGATCCGACCGAAGCAGAGGATTGGCGTTATATCGATGAAGTCAGCCTGAAGGAGGAAGTAACCAAAGATCCTGGAAGATTTTCAGCCTGGATTAAAATCATATTGAATGACACGAAGTTCCGCTTTGCGGGAAATGACTGAGCGCAATCATTCCCTGCTGGAAAAGATTGATCCCAATACCTGTATCTTCTGGTTTAGGCGCGATCTTAGGTTAAAAGACAATCGAGGATTGTTTCAGGCGCTTACCGAGCAGGGCAATGTTCAACCCATTTTTATTTTTGATAGCAATATTCTGGAGCAGCTCGAAGACAGTGATGATGCTCGCGTTTCCTTCATTCATGAATCGCTCGAGCATATCCAAGCTGAACTAAAAAAAGTTGGTGCGACCATTCTGGTTTTTTACGGTAAGCCCGTTGATATTTTTAAGAAGATGCAGCCTGCTGCGGTTTATGCCAACCATGATTATGAGCCCTATGGTATAGAACGTGACGCTGCAGTTGAAAAAGTACTAAGTGCGCGTAAGGCAGGTTTTAAAACCTTCAAAGACCTGGTGGTTCTTGAAAAATCGGAGGTTACAAAGGACGATGGTAAGCCTTATACTGTTTTTACACCTTATAGTCGAAAATGGCTTTCGGTTTTGAAGGACTCAGACCTCAAAGAGTGTCCTTCTGAAAAACACCTTGATAAATTGAAAAAGCATTCGCAGGTTTCCCTGCCAACGCTTGAGCAGATTGGATTTACGAGGACTAAACTTGCATTACCTGAGCGAATCATTCCTGCCGGGGTTGTTAGAAAATACGATAAGACCCGCGATATACCGTCTATCCTGGGGACTTCGCGGTTGGGAATACATTTGAGATTTGGAACGGTGAGCATTCGTTCTCTGGTGGTGTTTGCCAAAAAAGAGAACAAGACCTGGCTGAACGAGTTGATCTGGCGAGAGTTTTACCAGATGATTCTTTTTCATTTCCCACATGTGGCGGGTGCAAGTTTCAAAGCGGCTTATGACCGGATTGAATGGAGAAACAATGTTAAGGAATTTGAGGCGTGGTGTGCTGGTAAAACCGGTTATCCCATGGTCGATGCAGGGATGCGTGAGCTTAATCAAACAGGCTTTATGCACAACCGTGCCCGAATGATCGTGGCAAGTTTCTTGACCAAACATCTTTTGATCGACTGGCGGTGGGGGGAGGCCTACTTCGCCAGGAAACTCATGGATTTTGAGTTGGCCTCCAACAATGGTGGTTGGCAATGGGCTGCGGGATCTGGATGCGATGCGGCACCTTACTTTAGAGTCTTCAACCCCACGCTTCAGATGGAAAAGTTTGATCCAAAGCTGGATTATGTAAGGCGATGGGTTCCTGAGTATGGTTCAAAAGACTACGTGAAAGAAATTGTCAATCATAAAATGGCGAGAGATCGGGTCATAAAAGTTTATAAAGAAGCGTTAACCGAATAATACCCTGGTGATGAAAATCTATAGATTGGAATACAAGCAATTCATTAAGGCACCTTTATCGAGGGTGTGGGATTTTTTTTCGGCTCCTGCCAACCTCGGGAAGATCACGCCAGCGCAAATGAATTTCAAAATAATCCGGATGGACGGCGATCGTATGTTTGCCGGACAGCAGATCGAGTACAAGGTCACGGTAATGCCACTGGTACGGGTAACGTGGGTAACCAAAATCACAGAGGTCGAGGAGAATAAAATGTTTGTTGATGAGCAGTTGAAGGGCCCATATAATTTGTGGCGCCACAGACATACTTTTGTGGAGGTTGAAGGAGGAGTCGAGATGACCGATGTAATTGATTACGCCATACCTTTTGGTATCCTGGGAAGACTGGCCAATTGGCTTTACGTGGAACGAGCGGTGAAGGGAATCTTTTCCTACCGCTCAGGCGTGACGGAAAAAATATTTATTGACTAAAAAGTTAGAATTAAAATTAGTCCTGTTTCCTGGTAAGGTCGATGCTCTGATTAAGCATGATCATTAAGCCGACATTATTTTCCTGTTTGGCGCCATTGGCTTTGATAAGCATCTGATAAAAGGCACCCGTCGAAAGGGCTAAGTTCTTGTTGATTTGCATTCCAAATCCCAGGTACAATCGATTTTGGTCGATGTCGCTAAAAGTCACTCGTGCACCACGGCTAATAAAGCCCTCATAAAAAAACGTTGATGTAATTGCGCCTGGTTCAATTTTCTGCTTGTTAAGCGGTACCGTGGCCATAAAGCGATAACGGACCCTGAATTGCTTGTTGATGTAGCCAAGGTTATCACCTTGTTGGTTGTGGTCCTGAAGGAAACGTTCCTCTGTTCGCAGTCGGTGATTGATTCTTATTTTACCTGCGGTATGGTTGGCTGCCAATTGCTGATAAAAACGGTGCTCCTGATTGATGATGGATGCAGGTTGCACCCCATATAGGTGGTTGAAGACCCGGCAATAACCAAGGGGAGAAAAAGAGAATAATCCTTTTAAAGGGAGGTCTAGATGCGTTCTTAAAAGAACCTGCATAGGCTCCAGAAATTTCCCAGGTTCCGGATCTGCAGCATAGCGAAATTGTCCATCAAGGAAAAGGGTAGCCTTTGGTGTTATTTTGACATTATTGTTATAGCTGACCCAAAAAATGCCTTGGTTATCAACCAGTCGCTGCCCCATGACAGTATTGAAAAGGATGATTGTTATCAGAGATGTTAATATTCTACCGCTCATTTTTATTGCAGAAGGTCTAAAATTGATCATTTCACGTAAAGATAAGCAGCCAGAAAACCGCTAAAGCACTTGTAATTCAGTCGATTACACAAACGGCGTAATTTCCTTAACAGTGTGGTAATATTCGCTTTCTAATGGAATAACATGCTGGTTTCACCTTTGTAGCAAACCACTACAGCATGTTTAAGATTTTACTACTTACCGCGGGAACCTTGTTCTCGACCTTAGGGCTAGCCCAAACGGGCACCATAAAGGGTTCGGTATCCGACAATCGATCGAAAGAGACCATCATAGGAGCAAACGTATTTATTGAGGGCACCACCGTTGGTGCGGCAACCGATTTAGATGGAAACTTTTCAATAGGGAACCTGAAACCAGGTCTCTATAATGTTGTGATCAAATATGTATCCTACCGTGATCAGACCATCAAGGAAGTTGAGGTGCAATCCGGAAAGATTACTACACTCACGGTTTCACTGGTGGAAGATGTTGCTGAATTGGCGGAGGTGGTGGTTACGGCTAAAAGAGAAATTGCTACCGACGTAAACCTGATCAATGACATCAAAACTTCCAAGTTGGTTGTCAGTGGTATTTCTGCCGAACAAATCGTTAAAATGCCAGACAAGGATGCGGCCCAGGTTATGCAACGAATGCCGGGTGTAACCATCGCAGACAATCGTTTTGTATTAATTCGCGGTGTGCCGGAGCGGTACAACCAGGTCATGATCAACGGCATGATCGGGCCTAGTACTGAAATCGATAAAAGATCTTTCTCCTTCGATTTGATTCCTTCCGGAGCCATTGATCAGATGTTGGTGTTTAAATCAGGCTCTGCAGAGATCCCTGGTGATTTCGCCGGTGGCGTGATCCAATTGTTGACCAAGACGCCTCAAAATCAATCCTATACTTCGGTTGGATTGAATTTCGGTTTCCGCAATGGGACAACCTTCGCCGATTACCGTCAGTCTAAAGGTTCGCCAACCGATGCATTCGGCTTCGACAATGGTTTTAGATCTTTACCCGCTTCCTTCCCGACGACAGAGGAATTACGGGGCTCATCCAGGATATCTGAATTCAGGGAAGCGGCTGGCCGCTCTTTAACCAACAATTTTGGAAACTCAGTAAGGCAAGCCCCTATGGACATGGGCTTGAATGTGGTTACCAACAACAATTTTTCGATCGGAGGTATCCAATTCAGTAACCTGACTGCTCTTTCATATTCTAATGGGTACCAGTCTTATCGGAATAAATTCCTTCGATACAACACCTTCGATGCCAATACGGCTGAAAAACGATTTGAATTTGATGATCAGTATTCATCCAATGCTGTGAAGGTTAATGCAATGCACAATTGGAATATCCAACTCAATGAAAACAACAGGATTGAATTTAAAAATTTGTTTGTCCAAATAGGAGAAAATGAAACTACCGTTCGATCTGGCAACGATTTTATCCAGCGTCCAAACAATGACCTGGTAAACTATGCTTACCATTATCTGGCGAGAGGAATATATTCCGGTCAGTTGGAGGGCACGCATCAAATGGGTAAGGAAGGGTTCACCAAAATCAAGTGGGTTATTGGAACCAACCAGATTTCAAGAAATGAGCCGGATTACCGTCGATTCAGAACCTTCAGGGAGAAAAACCTTTCAGACCCTGAAACACCCTTCCAAATGCAACTTCCTCCGAACGGAAACTTATTTGAGACTGGTCGCTTCTGGTCTGATTTGAAAGACGAGAGCTATTCCACCGGCCTGCAATTCGAGAAAAGGACTGCGGCCAACGATGATCCGAAGGCTAAAGTATTCCGGGCGGGTTATTATGCTGAGTACAAGACCCGTGCATTTAACGCCCGTTACATGAATTATCTGTACCCTGGATTATTTGATCCCATGGAAGGTGAAAGATTAAGAGCGCTTCCTTTGGGCGAAATTTTCTCAAATGGAAATATCAGCCGCACGAATGGGTTTGTTATTGAAGAAGGTACGACCAATCAGGATTCTTACAAAGGTGAAAACATGCTGGCTGCAGGCTATATGAGTGCCAGCATTCCATTTGGTAAGTTGAATTTATCGACCGGATTCCGGGGTGAGTACAACGTCCAGCGTATTACTGCCTTATCAAATACAGGTGAACCAATTAAAGTAGATAACCCTGTGTTTGCTCCACTTCCTTTTGTGAATTCTGCTTACAACCTGACAGATAAATCATTGGTGCGTTTTGCTTATAGCCGTACCGTCAATAGGCCAGAGTTTCGTGAGCTTGCTCCATTCCTGTATTATCAGTTTGAATATGAGGCAGGTGTTTTTGGCAACAAAGACCTGAAGACAGCCTCCATCAATAATGTGGATTTCCGTTGGGAATTCTATCCCGACAGGGGGGAAATGCTCACCGTTGGTGCGTTCGCCAAACAAATGCAAAATCCCATTGAGACCTACCTTCAAATCACCACCGAAACGCCTCAGTTGTATTTCGGAAATGCTCAACGGGCCTATTCCTATGGCGTCGAACTTGAACTTAAAAAATCACTGGCTGGTCTTGGATTAAGCCGATTGGTTAGAGGTTTAAGTGTAAACATGAATGCTGCAGTTATTCGCAGTCAGGTCGATGTGGGTACTTCCGCGACAAATCAACAACAGTTTAGGCCTCTTCAGGGACAGTCTCCTTACATTGTGAATACCGGTCTATACTACCTCGATGAGCCTACCGGTTGGTCAGTGAACGCTGCTTACAATGTATTTGGGCCAAGGATCTTCACGGTTGGTGACAAGATTTTCCCTTCATGGTGGGAACTTCCACGACAGTCCATGGACTTACAGTTTTCAAGGAAGTTTGTTTCCAACAAGCTAGAGTTTAAGTTAAATCTTCAGAATATCCTGAACGCTCCTTTCCGGATTTATCAGGATAACAACAGCAACAACAAGATCGAGTCTGGTGAAGCCCTTATTCGAAGATACAAGGTCGGTCCGCTTTATTCCTTCGGATTTTCCTGGAGGGTAGGGGGTAAGTAACACCATTCTGATTTTGCTGTATTGGTTTGGGATGCAGGCGTCTTGTACGCCTGTTTCCTTTTTATGGGCGTTCATGTTAAATCATTGTTAAGACTTTTCATCCCCCTTAACGCTGGTGTAATTCAATCATAACTCCCCGATAACTTTTTTGTGGCAATGGGTCTACTTCTTTGCACCATCAAAAACCACTATCTCCTATGAAAAAAATAAACTCTTTAAAAGTGCTTTTTCTTGCACTGGCAGCAATGTTTGTTCAAAGCTGTGAGGAGGAAACGCTCGCGCCTCCTCAATTGACAGCTCCATCCGCTGTTACAAGTGTTCAGACTGGAACCAAAGTTGAGATCACCTTCACCTTTACTGCAGCTGCCAATTACAAGTCAAGTTCAGTGACGGCTACAGGAGGAACAGCCGTGGTTAAAACTGCTCCTGCCGACGGTAGCAAAGAAGGAAATATTGTTGTTGAATTTACGGCCGGCAATACTACTGGTGCGGGAACAGTCGTCCTGACGATTACTGATGGAGGGAACCAAACTGTAAATGCAACCGCAGTACTTGACATCATTTTTGTTGATCCAACCATTGTATTAAAGGAGAACCTAACGACCCAGACGCTGGATGCATCAAAGCCTTACCTGATAAAGGGTCAGACTTTCATTCCTTCTGGAGTAACCCTAACCATTCCTGCAGGAACTTTAATAAAAGGGGATAAGGCTACCAAAGGAACGCTTATTGTTCAACCGGGAGGAAAATTAATAGCCGAAGGAACAGCCAGTAAGCCTGTGGTATTTACATCGGCGCAAAATCCTGGAGAACGTGATCGCGGGGATTGGGGCGGTATCATTATTCTGGGAAATGCATTTGTCAACCAAAGTGCAAAACCAGCCATTGAAGGCATTACGCCAACGCAAAACTATGGTTCCATTGGTACGGATCCTTCCATCAACGCCAATGAAAACTCTGGTAAACTGGAATATGTTCGCATCGAATATGCCGGCATTGAATTAACCCCAAACAATGAAACCAACAGCATTACATTCGGGGGCGTAGGCAATGGAACCACGGTCAACTATGTACAGGTTTCATTCGGTGGCGATGATGGTTTTGAGTGGTTTGGTGGAACAGTAAACGGAAAGTATTTGGTCTCCCATTCAACCTGGGACGATGATTTTGATACTGACTTTGGTTGGGGCGGAAATGTACAGTTTGGCCTTGTGGTAAGAAATCCTTTCTTCGCTGACCAGTCTGGCTCCAATGCCTTTGAAAGTGATAATCAGGCCAATGGTAACGCCATAGCCGGAGTTTGTGACGCAACTACTACGGCGGGCTGTACAAGGGGTGTCTTCTCAAACATTACAGTCCTTGGACCAAGAGATATCGTTTCGCGGTCTATTTCGGCTAACTATCAAAATGGTGTTCACATTCGTCGCAGAACATCCATATCCATCTTCAATTCATTTGTAGCAGGATTCAGGGTTGGCGTAAGGGTCGACGACCAGGGAACATTGGACAATCTGGTTTCCGCTGGCGGTGTTCATTCAGGTAATGTGCTTTCTGTTCCCGGAACCACCCTCCTTGGCTCCAGTACCTCTGTTTCTGATGCTGCTTTTGCCACTGGTCTGTCATCAGGAAACGCCGCCTCAATAGGTGATTATTGGACCAACAACGGCAACGGATCGTTTATCGATGTGAAGGCAGACTCTGTGCTTTCAAACCGCGGTATACGGCCTGCACTTTTCTGGGGCTCAAAAACAGCTGCCACCTATCCATCAGATCCTGATTTCACCCTTGAGGCCGGTAAGAGTTCTATTACCAATAACCTGAATAAGGGTGCAAGTTTCACCAATACTAAACTCACCGGTTCCTTCTTTACAACCACCACCTATCGTGGGGCTTTCGGATCTACCGATTGGACCAATGGTTGGGCTGAGTTTCAGCCGCTGAACAAGATCTATTGAGTTAATAGCTTTGGGTTTAAGCCGGAAGACTCTCTAACTGAGAGTCTTCCTTATTTTTGAATCATGACGAAAAAATTCATTCCTCAGATTTTCCTTGGGATATTTTTCATTGCCTGCACAGGACGTGGCTATGAGCCAGGTTTACATCTGACTTTACATGAGCAGAAAATATTCGTTCAGCGGATTATTCGATTGGCTGCCCGTACCCCTGAGTCCTTAGGATCTGGTGATAGATTTGATGCCCGTTATGATTCATTCTATTTGGATCAGGCCTCCAAACACCAAATGGAGGCCTATTTTAAAAATGGTAAGCGGGAATATTTTATGTTGTCCCGCCCGGCACCCAGTTTGTTTGAAAAACGAGTAGCCATCGGCGGCTACGTTGTATTTAATGAGCAGGGTGGAATCGATGATTATGAGGAGCTGTTCAGAACCTGGAAAATGGTACCGGACACTTTAAAGCGTCGCTCGTCTTTTCTGTTTGAAAAAATGGTTAAAGGTGAATCACTAAAGCCATGGGAAACGGTAAACAGTGGCGGAATTGAGTTCATCGAGTTTCCGGATGATCGTACCTATTTTGATAAGGCTTCCCGGACCTGGAAGATGAGGTAATACAGAGCTATGCTAAATGCCTTCGAACAAAAGGCAGGTTTCCTGGTATTCCGGAATCATCGGATCCCAACCCAGTTTCTGCTTGAGAAAATCAGCAAATCCTTTGGCCACTGAGGGCTCACCGTGGGTGATGAAAACTTTTTTAGGTCCTTTTTTAATTGCCCCTGCCCATTTCAGCAATTCCGTCTGATCGGCGTGTGCCGATAGACCATTGACCACTCTTACCTGGCACCTTATACCTACGTACTGCCCAAAAATTTTAATCGAAGGAGTGCCCTCAAGAATATCACGCCCTCTTGTTCCTGCTGCCTGATATCCTGTAAATAGGATGGTGGCCGAGGGATCGGGCAGTCTATGGAAAAGATGGTGCAAAATTCTTCCACCTGTACACATTCCAGAGGCTGATATGATGATACAAGGTTTTTTGAGGTTGTTAAGTGCTTTGGAGCTCTGTGAAGTATTACAGTAATGAATGTTCGCTGAATCGAAAATGCTGATCAATTCATTATGGTCCTTGACCACTTCAATTTTGTGCCACTCAGGATGTCGTTCGTACAGGTTGGTTACACTAATGGCCATAGGAGAGTCAACAAAAACAGGTAATTCCGGAATCTCCTTATTGCTGATTAGTTTTTGAAGGTGAAACAAAAGAACCTGGGTGCGTCCGACCGCAAACGCAGGAATGATTATTGGCCCTCCTCTGAGTAAGGCATCATGGATTACAGCAGCAAGTTCTTCACCAACTTTTTCACTTGGATTGTTTCGATCGCCATACGTCGACTCCATGACCACAGCGTCTGCTTGATCAAACATTTCCGGATCGGACATCACGGGGTCATTAAATCGACCGATATCGCCGGAGAAAACAATTTTTTTGGATTGACGCTCTCCCAGGAGCGTGATTTGTGCAGAGGAAGCGCCGAGAATGTGTCCGCTTTTAAAAAATTCAATGGATGCTCTTTTTCCAATAGGACAGTTGTGGTGCAGTTCGATACCGTGAATTAAATTTTTTACTGCCTCGGCATCCTCCACGGTAAACAATGGTTCGGGCTTACTGTGTCTTGAATAACCCTGTCTGTAGGCGAAATCGGCTTCCTCCTCCTGAAGTCTGGCGGCATCTTTCAGCATTATGGGCATCAGTTCGGCTGTGGCCCTTGTACAGAGAATCTTTCCTTTAAATCCGTCTTTCACCAACCTTGGAAGGTAGCCGCAGTGGTCGATATGGGCATGCGTGATGATGACCGTCCCAATACTGCTGATGTCGATGGGTAGCCCCGCCCAGTTGCGAAGTCTTAATTCTTTGTGTCCCTGGAATAAACCGCAGTCAACCAAAATTTGCTCTTCGTCTAACCGAAGAAGGTATTTCGATCCTGTAACGGATCCGGCGGCGCCTAGAAATTTAATTGAAACGTTCATGGACAGGATAGACTGTCCAAGATAAAGGTTTCGATGAATTTAATTTTCCTGATTTTTTTGAATGTTTCTGATTTCGCCAACCATGCCTTCGTTCCGCTCAAGTTTACCGCGGACGTTAACGGTTGCTTTACAGGGACCAGTGGTCTCAACTTCGGCTGATTCTACAGTGTAATCACCTGCCTCGAGTTTGGAAGCTCCTAGTAGGTTGGCTTCAAGGAAATTGCCTTTACCTTCAAGCTCCATTTTGGTTGCGCCGGTGAGGTTGATGTCGATGGATTCCGATTTTACGTCAGCATAGCCTTTAAGCGCACCAGAAAGTGATATTTCCATTTCCTCTTGTCGAAAATTTTCAACCCTGATGGTTCCTGCGCCGGTAACTTTCAGTGATTCCAGTTCAGGGAGTGTGATGTGAATCCGGAAGTCATAATCATCTTCGTCGAGGTTTAGATTAATTCCATCCTTCATTTTGATGATTAACGTCCTATTCTCCATAGACACCCTAAGGTTACGTTTGATAAAATCACTACCTGAAATATTTATGGCATAGTTTTCTCCCCGCTTAATATCGGCATCGACCACACCACTGATTTCAATTTCATCGAAATTTTTAAAACCATATTCATCCATCACATTTGGATCTTCTAATTCGTCTTCGAATTCCTGATCAAATGATGTGTCTTTTTCTGTACAGCTTACACATTTTAGACCGGTACTGTCGAATAAAAAGGTTTCCTTTGACCAATCTTCACTGACGTAGCGGTGAAGGCTGCTGACCTCTTCCATAAAATTTTGGGTAACCATAAACTTAAGATTGTACGGAACGTAGATCTCCACTCTTGCCTCTTGTGCATAAAAGGATGTGCCTTTAGGAAATTTGATGTTGGAGTCTACCAAAATCAGACTGTCCTTTTGTTCGATCTTATGGATGACCGACTTTGCATTTTCTACGGCTGATTGTCTGCTGTTGCCCCTAGATTCAATGGTCTGGACAATTAAAATGCTATCGTGGTCGTGACCTTTGAAGCGGATGGAAGTAGCCTGATAACCTTCCAGGCCGGTGTCTTTAAGGCTAAACACCGGTGATGATCCTTGAATCGGGAACCAATACGATGTGCGATGGGAGCCTCCCTTCGAAAATTTGAGAATCATTGAGGGCAAACTGATGGTCAGCCATATGCAGGACGCAACGAACAGGATGAACATAATTAATCCTGTTATCCTTCCGATCATCCATTTTTTGGTGAACAGCGATACGCCAGACATCATTAAAAAATAGGATGGTATGGCAAGTATAATTGGTGCAGCAATCAGCGACCAGGTTGAAAAGGTTTGAAGAAAAGCTTCGCTCGGAAAATAATTGACCCAATCGGAAGAAAAGCTGCCAGCAGAAATTATACCTAGAAATAGGCCAATGAAAATGGCGGTAGATAGCAGTAAGGCACCACCGGTCAACACCAGAACCGATCCAAGCACAAATCGGAGAAAAATCACAAATATTTCCGCTATGGGCCCCAGGGCTTTTCCGATGCCTGTTAGTACGGTAGCAACGGCGCGGAAGGGAAACAGCAGTATTCTGGAAAGTGTGCTTTCCTCATTTTCGCTGATGTTCAGTCTTGATTTTACATTTTTTTCTATGTTGGAAAGGGTAACTGGTTCACCACTCATTTCCATTTTCTCTTTGAGTGTAATTGCTGCGGGTACTGCAATCCAAAAAATGATATAAGCGATTATACCGAAGCCGAAAAATGCTCCCACAACAAATAGAATTCGGATTATGGACACATCCATTCCTGTGTAGGCCGATAGACCCGATGCCACACCACCCAAAACCTTATCTTCTGTATTGCGGTATATTTTTTTGATGCTGGGCTGATCATCCAAATCGTTGGACTCTGGCACGATAATCCACATTAACATATAGCCGAAGAAAACAAACACATTGGCAACAGGTATCAGCAGGATAAGCAGTAACCTTAGCCAGACCGGATCAATTTTGAAGTAGTGAGCAATTCCGGAGCAAACACCACCAAGTACTTTCCGGCGGTTATTCCGGTAGAGTTTTTTGGCTGATTGATTGGAGGAATGTGGATCGGCGTTTTCCTTGCTTTGATTGGTTTGGTTTTCGAACGATGCAGACTCTTCATCAGAAGCTACGCTGGCTTTGAAATCATCAATACCACCCATAGTTTGGATCAGTGCTTCTACATCTTCCAAAGTGATGACTTGTTTGTCATCTGAAAGTTTGGAATGAAATATTTCAGCAATTCTGTTTTCGAGGTCAGCGATTATCTCACTGCTGCCGTCAAATTTGCTGAAGTATTGATTGATGGCATCAAGGTACTGGCGTAGTTTTTCATAGCCGTCCTCTTCCACATGAAAGATGATGCCACTGATGTTTATGCTAATATTCTTTTTCATACGATTCTAGTCTAACTATCTGGTTTAGTTGGAGGAATGGTTGTTGGTGATTTGGGCGGTTGAGTATTGAATCTCTTTCCATGTCTCTTCCAGCCCGTTTAGGAATTCTTTCCCTTTTGAGGTGAGCGTATAATATTTCCTTGGTGGTCCGCTTTTGGATTCGATCCATTTATAGTCTACCAAGCCTGAATTTTTGAGTCGGGAAAGTAGGGGATACAGCGTGCCTTCAACAATGATCATTCTGGCCTTGGTGAGTTCACCGAGCATATCGGAAGCATAGACTTCGCCGCGGCTGATGATGTGTAGGATACAATATTCCAGCACTCCCTTTTTCATTTGAATCTGAGTGTTTTCGAGGTTCATGTTGCTGTTTAGCAGTTTATACGCAAAGGTACCTTGTAATGTTTAGTACTAGGCAATGAATTTTCAAATATTTTTATAAAACCGCTTAAAAATCTTAAAAAGGAGGTTTATAGGAAGTAAGGAAGCGACAGAAAAATTGCGCTATTGCAGGAACGCTGCCAGGAGCCGGTGAAAATGGTGGGTACCTGTTTCACGGGTAACCGAATACCTGCCTTGCGTATAATACCTTGATCGTATGCCTTTTTGGACGTTGCAAACAATGTCTTCATCCTCCATTTCAACCTGATGGAGGTCGGCACCAACGCCCTGGCGCAATCGGTTTTCATCCGAAACGTAGGTTAAGAAGCTAACGGTGCAGGAAGAGGGCGTTTTAGGTTTAACAATATTTATGGACAAGCCCCAGGGGTAAAAGTTGAACATCATGTTCGGAAAAACCCAGAAATAATATCCCCCAACTTTTTTACCATAATCAGGACTTTCCACCGGCAGGTTGAAGCACGCCTCATTGGATTTGGCAATCCCCAATTGTAGGTTCGAATATTGGAACAATTCAGTTGTATAATTTCCGTAGTCAATCGCCTCATTTAAACCTGCATGCACGAATGGTATGTGGAAACCTTCAAGATAATTTTCGCAATACAAAGCCCAGTGGGCGTCTACTTCGTAATCCCTCGATAGCTCCGGCCTTAATCTGAATTGGGTAAAGTCCATCCAAGCTAGCCTTTCTGACATTTCCTTGAAAAACGCACTTGCGGGCAATTGACCAAGAGAGGTGAAAATCCATTTTCCCCACTGATGAATGGGTAGGGTATGGAGATGATCGGATTCCGATGGAAAATTTTCAACCTCCCTAAATTCAGGCATGGAGGAAAATTTACCATTTAAGCCAAATCGGCGTCCATGGTATTTACAACGGATGTCGTTGAGTCTACATGCTTTTTCAACCAAAAGGTTGCCCCGGTGGGTGCACACGTTGGAAAGGCAATGAATATTATTCTCTTTATCACGGGTGAGCAGCAGCGGCTCGTTAATCATACCTGGCAACAATTGCACAGGGGTAACCCAGCCCGATTCGCTGACTTGATCGGTGTCGCCGGCAAACTGCCAGCTCGAGTCGAATATTTTTTCTTTTGATTCTTCAAAGACAGAATCACTCAGATAAAAATCTGTGTGAATGGTTTTTGCTTTTTCGATGGCTGGATCTACAAAAAATCGCATGAATTTCGGTTCAGGAAACCTAACGCAATCTATCAATTTTTAAGAGCAGTCTGAAGATCACTAAGCAGGTCCTTAGTTGTGGATTGATCCTTTAGTACTGATTGAAGTGCTTTCAATGTATAGGAAGGAATGGTTTCACCTTTCGTAAGCTTACTTTCAACATCCTGTAGGATTTCAAGTGCATCGGTTTTGCCCTCAAAGGTGCGCTCGACAACAGCATTTCGAAGTCTCTGAACAATCTCAACAGCAGGGATTCCAGCCTCTACCGCCTTATTGAATTTCATGATTTCAGCCGTACGTATCTCAATTTTTTTATTGTAGCGAGCAACAATTAAGTTCAGCTCTGCACGGCCTAAAAAACCTGCAGCAATGCTATCAGCCAAGGGCTTATCATCGATGAACTCCGGCATCGCTTTTTTGAAATTAAGCCTCGGCAATTCCATCATTTGGCCATCAGCCTTGAGCAGTAGAACCCCATCGTAGTTGAAGCTATTGTGGCTGGATTGGAAAGCAAGTACCGATAAATATCCATCCTGCATTACGCGCATAAACCTCAGTTTAGCATCGTAGGTCACCGGCTTATAGGTCTGATTTTCGATTTGTAATGATTTTACCTGGAGTGCGGATAGAAAAATCGATTTATCATTTTTTATTCTAACGCGATCAATTTTTTCATTCGACTCAAGGATAAGATTTCCCCGTAAAGTGTCGCCCGAAATGGTTACCACAAAACCCATTTGCGCAAATCCAGAACCTGAGCATAGCAACGTGAGTACAAACAACAGCCGGTTCATGAATCGGTGGGGATGAGCTTTGGTAAATTGGTTATCTTCAGGCAAAATTATCTCATGGTAAAGTATAATCCTAAAGTTTGGCTGTCCATCATATTCCACAGTTACAGCCGGCAGATCATGCGAACACTTCGTCCGGCTTTGGTGTTCATTACCATTTTTTCCCTTTTGGTTTGTATTGTAATCCTTGATGTGTTTCGTCTGCATGAACAGGAATTCAAAAGCACGATAACCATTCACCAGCTTTTGGGTATTGTTCTTGGTTTATTTCTGGTCTTTAGGATCAATTCTTCCTACGATCGCTGGTGGGAGGGAAGAAAGCTTTGGGGAAGTATGGTTAACAACGTGCGAAATCTCGCTATAAAATTCAGCACCTATTTATCACCAACCGATGTTGAGAACAGGGAATGGTTTGCTAAAATGATTTCAAATGTACCGGCATCACTCAGAGATCACCTGCGCGGAAGGCATCGTCTGGAAGATTTGGAATTACCAGATTCTGAAATTCAAGAAACTGCTGAAAATTTCCGTCACCTGCCAAATCTGGTATGTCTTTCTATTTACAAGCGAGTTGAAAAAATGAAACTGGAGGGAAAGTTGACTGAAAATCAACTTTGGTTATTGGACCGGGAATTGAAAGAGTTTGCAGATATCATTGGTGCATGCGAGCGAATCAAAAACACGCCAATTCCTTATTCCTACGCCATGTTTATTAAGAAGTTCATTTTTATTTTCCTGATAACACTTCCCTTTGGATTGGTTACTACCCTGCTGTACGTCACCGTACCGGTGGTGGTACTGGTCACGTTTGTTTTGCTTTCAGTGGAATTAATTGCGGAGGAGATTGAGGATCCGTTTGGTAAGGATGTCAACGACCTGCCTACCGATGAGCTTTCAGTTAAAATGCAGGAAAGTGTACGGGAGATTCTGATTCGCTGATTCAGCGAAAGGCAGTATACAGTAGATAAATAAGAATCATCAGGATCAACAACGCATACATGGCAAGGTCAACTTTAATGTACTCCCGGTAGTTTTCGTAAGCCCTTTTGAACCAATTGAACATTTAAACCTGATTTCGTGCAATAATAGCTACCGTTGGTGCACTCTGGCAAGGATTGCGGGCATGGTAAAGAGGAAATTTTCTCGGCATTATTTTAAGTTTGTCGTCCCATGCTTTTTAGAGATCCCTTTGCCTTGAAGCGCCCTTTCCCCAATTGTCTTTTCCTGATTTTTCTTTTGCTCGTAGGCGTGGGGTCTGTCCATGGTCAGATGTTTTCTACACTAGAAAATACCCCTGCTTCCGTACGATGGAAAAAAATTGAGACCACTGATTTCCGGATCATCTATCCGGCAGGTTTTTATCAGCAGGCCAACCGAATGGCCAATACCCTACAGACCATCCGCATGCCTGAAAGCAAGACCATAGGTTCAGCGGCATGGAAAATGCCCATCGTTCTTCAGAATAAATCTTCCATCTCTAATGGTTTCGTCGCGCTGGGCCCACGACGCTCTGAATTTTTTACCATGCCGTCTCAGAATTATAACTTTTTGGGAACCAACGATTGGCTTAACCTACTCGCTGTTCACGAATACCGACACATGGCTCAATACAAACACAGTGTTAGAGGATTTAATAAAATCTTTTACTATCTGTTTGGTCAGGAGGCGCTCGCAGGTTTGTCGTATGTTTCAGCCCCTGCTTGGTTTTGGGAAGGCGACGCCGTAGCCACCGAGACGGCATTCACAAGCAGCGGCCGCGGAAGAATACCGAATTTCGATTTGGTCTTCAGAACCAATTTGCAGGAGGGAAGAAAATTCAATTACCACAAACAATACCTTCGATCGTACAAACACTTTATCCCGAACCATTATGTGCTGGGTTACCACATGGTTTCTTATCTGCGGAAGAAATGGGATGATCCAGAGGTGTGGGGAAAAATTACCGCCAGGGCATGGCATGTGCCTTTTATGCCCTTCACTTTTTCAACCGCTACCCGGATTGAAGGTGGGAAATATCTACGGGGGCTTTACCGGGAAATGGCCGATACCCTAACGACACAATGGCAGCAGTACGCTTCCTCCCTTCCAATCACCGCCTATGAGGTTATATCCAAACGAAAAGGTAAGGCTTATACCGATTATTCGTTCCCCCAATTTATAAATGACAGTACGCTGGTGGTTATGAAATCAGGGATCGGTACCATCGATCAGCTTGCGTTGTTAACCCCTAAGGGTGAGAAAAAACTTTTTACTCCCGGTCCTGTGAATGAAACGGGTATGATTGATGCCTCTGGTGGTCGGGTGGTTTGGAATGAATACCGATTTGATCCGCGTTGGCCAGCAAAAAATTATTCAATCGTTAAAGGAACCGATCTCGACAGCGGTAGATTCAGTGCGCATACCGTATCCAGACAAACGCGTTATGCAGGTGCCGCCATTTCACCGGATGGTTCAAAGGTTGTGACCGTAGAGAGCGCCGAAGATTATTCCTGTCGCCTGGTTGTATTGAGGTATTCAGATGGAAACATTATTCAAATCATACAAAATCCTGACCAGGCATTCTATGCTATGCCGCGATGGGATGAAAGCGGTAAAAAAATTGTGGCGCTTAAGACTGTCGATGGACTGAAATCAATCGTGTTGATCGATGCTTCCTCTGGTAAGGAGGAGGTGCTTTTAGCGCCCTCGGATTGGAATGTGGGCTATCCTGTCCTGCAAAACGGGTACCTGTTGTTCAATGCTCCAGTAGGGGGTGTCGATAATGTTTTTGCGCTGAACCGAGCCAATGGTTTGATTTATCAAATAACGGTAGCCAGGTATGGTGCCTACAATCCATGTGTCTCACCAGATGGCAAATACCTGGTTTACAACAATCAGTCTGCCGATGGTTTGGATGTGGTGAGAGTAAAGTTTGATCCTAAATCCTGGCAGCCATTTACCGGCGATCCGGATTATTTTCCTGAGCTCTACTCACATTTGGTTAAGCAGGAAAAAAATGCTCACCTACTCGACAGTATACCCAGCGTTACCTATCCTGAAAAAAGCTACCGAAAAGGTTTAAAGCTCATCAATCCGCACAGTTGGGGTGGATTTGTTTCCACCGATCTGACAAGGGCAAGTTTTGGTGTTACATCAAGAGATGTTTTGAGCAACCTTTCCATGAGTGGTGGATATGAATTTGATCTTCAGGAAAGAACAGGGAATTGGCAAGGCGGTGCCTCCCTGCAAACGTTTTTTCCAATTGCCGAATTTGAGTACTCAAGCGGTAAGCGTGACGTTGAGGTCGCAGACGATCTGGAATTTATAGAATCCGTCAACGGTTCTGACACAGTAACCGTAAATGCTCCGCTGAGTTTTTCATGGGAGGAAAAAACAATTGAAGGTGGTTTTCGGATTCCATTTAATCTTACGCAGTCTCGTTTTTTTACCCAATTGAGTCTTTGGAATTATTTAGGAAACACAGTAGTCGATGGATTTAAAAATAGTTACGATCAGGGCGGTAGGGTGGTAAGCACAAAATATCCGCAGTATTTTTTTAGATCTTATCAGGATAATGGTTCGCTTCGCTATAATCGATTTGGATTGAATTTTTACAATCTGCTAAAGACCAGTACCCGCGACATCAACAGCCGCTGGGGACAGGTTTTATTTTTAGATGCTGTGAATTCGATTCCTGGAAGTGATTTCACAGGTGCACAGTTTTCTCTTACTTCCTATTTGTATTTCCCTGGTTTGCTTGCGCACCACTCATTGTGGGGTTATTGGGCTTTTCAGAATACGAAAATTGACTGGCGGAATCGGGCCAATTATAATTTCAGAAATGAAATTCCTTTACCACGCTCTGTTGCCTCTTCGAGGTCCGAAAAAATGTATTCGATGTCGGTCAATTATACCATGCCGGTCTGGTATCCGGATATATCGATTGGACCACTGATTAATTTCAAGCGTGTGCGGTTGAACGGTTTTGCTGATTATGCCTTCGGCGACAATCCGGCACTTAGAGATCTGACCCGGAAGGCCCAGTCCACCACCTATTTTTCGACTGGAGCGGAGGTGAAGTTTGATGTGAACTTTTTCAGGTTATTGCCAGAGTTTGATTTTGGTGTCAGGGTTACCCGGACGGTGCTTCCCAGGAGTGGATTATCCTTTGAATTTCTACTGGGAACGGTCAATTTTTAAAAGGCTGTGAAATTTGGGTAAAGGTCCCTGAAGCCCTATTTTTGGCCCCTGCAATTGAAAATAACCGCTGAAAATCTGATCGTATGGCCGAGTTGATACGGATGCCCAAAATGAGTGATACAATGACGGAGGGCGTCATTGCGAAATGGCATAAAAAGGTTGGTGATACTGTTAAAAAGGGGGATCTGCTTGCAGAGATCGAGACCGATAAGGCCACGATGGATTATGAGTCTTTTAATGCCGGCATTTTACTTCACCTAGGAGCAGCGGAAGGCCAGGCTGTCAAGATCGATGATGTTTTAGCGATTGTGGGAAAGGCCGGTGAAGATATTTCTTCCCTGCTCTCCGCGCCATCTGCAACGCCCAAGGCTTCGGCACCTGTTGCCCCCGTGGCCAATTCAGAGCCTGCGAAATCAATTGATACTACTGGAATAAAGGCTGAGGTTGTTCCAATGCCTAAAATGAGCGACACGATGACCGAGGGGGTCATTGCCGCTTGGCATAAAAAGGTGGGAGATACTGTTAAACGTGGTGAGCTGCTTGCGGAGATTGAAACCGATAAAGCCACCATGGAATATGAGTCCTATCAGTCTGGTACTTTATTGTATGTTGGCGCAGCAGCCAAACAAGCAGTGGCCATTAATGGTGTCTTGGCGATTATCGGCGAGCCTGGTGCTGACTGGCAAACGCTATTGAATGCCTATCAGGCTGGCAAGACTGCTGGTGCTACTCCAAAAGAATCTGTTGCACCCCCAGCTTCAGCTAAAATGGAGACGGTTGTTTCAAGTTCTGCACCTGTTGTTCAGGCAGATGCTGTCTCAAATGGTCGCATCAAAGCTTCGCCACTGGCTAAGAAGCTTGCGCGTGAGAAGGGTCTTGATCTTTCGGCAGTAACCGGTACTGGAGATTTTGGTCGTATTACCAGATCGGACATTGAAAATTATAAGCCGACATCGGCCACCTCTTCAAAAGAACAAAAAGTTGTAACACCGGTTGTGTTGCCTACGGTCGTCGGAAAAGAAAGCTTTGAAGAAGTGTCAGTGAGTCAGATGCGCAAGACGATAGCGCGTCGTTTGTCGGAGAGCATGTACACTGCCCCCCATTTTTATCTGACCATGGAAATTAACATGGATAAGGCAATGGAGGCCAGAAAGAGCATCAATGAAATTTCCCCGGTAAAAATCTCATTTAATGATCTTGTCATCAGAGCAGTTGCAGCTGCGATCCGCCAACATCCGGATGTGAACGTCAGCTGGCTCGGAGAAAAAATCAGAAAGAACCATCACATTCATATTGGAGTAGCGGTTGCTGTTAAAGAAGGATTGGTTGTGCCCGTGGTACGTTTCGCCGATAGCAAAACTCTATCGCACATAGCCAGTGAGGTCAAAGATCTCGCACAGAGGGCAGCCGATAAAAAGCTTCAACCTGCAGATTGGGAGGGAAGTACCCTTACGATTTCAAATCTTGGAATGTTTGGTATTGAAGAGTTTACAGCAATCATCAATCCGCCTGATGCCTGCATTCTTGCCGTGGGTGGCATCAAAGAAACTCCGGTGGTCAAAAATGGTCAGATCGTCCCAGGCAATGTTATGAAAGTAACCCTGTCTTGCGACCATAGGGCTGTTGATGGTGCTATTGGCGCTGCCTTCCTGAAAACCCTCAAAGGATTGCTTGAAGAGCCGGTAAGAATTTTAGTTTGATTCATACTGGGTCTTACTAGGTTATAAACTCCTGATTTCGTGGAAAAAATTCACAGCACTACCATCCTATGCGTAAGCCACAATGGAAGGATTGCCATTGGTGGCGATGGGCAAGCGACAATGGGCAACACCATTGCTAAAAGCAACGTGCGTAAAATCCGGAAGCTTTACAACGGAGCTGTTTTGACCGGGTTTGCTGGCTCTACTGCCGACGCTTTTACGCTTTTGGATCGATTTGATGAGAAGTTGAGTGCCTATAGTGGCAATATGAAACGTGCTGCAATTGAATTGGCGAAAGACTGGCGAATGGATCGTTACCTACGCAGGTTGGAAGCCATGATCATTGTTGCCAACGCGACTGAAATTCTGATTCTATCTGGTACCGGCGATGTACTAGAGCCAGACCATGGGGTTGCTGCGATAGGTTCTGGTTCCATGTATGCACAATCTGCCGCCTTAGCCTTAAAAAAATTCGCCCCTCATTTGTCAGCAGAGGAAATGGTTCGTGAGAGCCTTAAAATTGCAGCTGATATTTGCATTTATACCAACCATAATCTGGTGGTAGAACAACTTCCTTAAAATCAATCTTCCAAAATACTGGTGATGAAGGTTGCCTTGGTGGCAATCCACAGTACCCAGAACAATAGTCCCCAGATCAGGTAGATGTGGTAGAAATCAGCCGTATCCTTGAAGCGGGTTTCTCGGATTTCCGCTTTTTCGTATTGATCAATTTGTTTAAAAACTTTTTGAAGTGCCTGGTTGTCTGTTACCCTGAAGAATTCGCCATTTCCAATTTCAGCAATTTTTCTCATGGTGGTTTCGTCGACCGTGTTCGGTACCATCTGAGGTCTTCCGAAAAGGTCTTTCCCATAAGGTACCAGCCCTTCCTTTCCTACCAGTATGGTATAAATCCTGATGCTGTACCCTGCGGCCAGTTCTGCGGCGGTGATGGGATCAATATTTCCGGCGTTGCTTTCGCCGTCGCTGATAAGAATGCACACTTTGGACTTTGAGTCAGACTCGCGCATGCGGTTAATGGAAATGGCAAGGGCGCTTCCTATTGCTGTGCCTCTCGTATCGATCATATTAAAATCGATGGCATCGAGATAGGAATAGAGCAATTTATAATCTGTGCTTAGCGGCGTAAGACTATAGGCATCACCGGAAAAAATAACCAGTCCGATTCGATCCTGTATTCTTCCCTGAATGAATTCGCGTGCTACATTCTTTGCGGCATTCAGTCGATTGGGTTGAAAATCCTCTATCTCCATGGACTGGGAAACATCCAGGGCAAGCATAATATCAATTCCCTCTGTCCATTGCTCGACTTTTTCATTACTTTTTTGTGGTCTTGCCAGTGCAACCATCAGCATAGAAAGGGTTAGCAGTAAAAGGAAATCAGGAATAACCCTAAGCCATGCGCCGGTTCCGGGTTTGAGTTCATTTTCCTCCAATGCAACGGGTACTTTTTGAGATCGGTACCTCCTGATCAGGTTTTTGAGGATAATTAAAAGAGGTGTTAGAATAATTCCATACAGGAAAAGTTGATTTTCCCAGGTGAAACTTTTCAGCGTTTCCGGGGTGAACCATTGATGGGAAAGCCAGTCTGTATTCATTATTTAATGGCGGCTGGTTTTTTCAATGCTTCAACCTTAGCGTAATAACTGGTCTCTGAAAAACCTTTTAGATCAAAAAACGCATCTACCCCTCCCGGATTTTTACCGCCATAAACAAAACGGTCAACGACATGAAGAGGCGCAGAAACAATTTGGTTTTCAGGTAGTGCAGAAATTTCCTTAGAGGTCAGTCGGGTGTAGGGGATGCCATAAAGTCCTTCCAGATATTTTTTCCAAAGCATTAGAGCCTCTTCTGCTTTTTTCTGTGAAAAGTCATTTCTGATTTCCTCTACAATGTTGCTGTATGCATCAATGAATGTCTTGAATTGTCTTTTCAGTCTGATCAATTCAAAAAAGGTTTTTATTCTATTACCAAATAAGAACCATGAAACAAGCAATGCCATAAGGATTATGGCCAATACCAACCATAGTAAGGGATAGTTGGTTAACTGAGCTACGCGCTCATAGACGGTATTTATTTTAAGTGGCAGATTGTTGGCTGTTACAGAATCAGGAACCTGATGCACATACTCCTTAAACCAAATCGAATCCTGGTTTGAGGCATAAAAGAGTGTGTCTCCATGCTCAATCATCAGCGCCGGTACGCTCAGAAATTGCAAACTATCGATTTCGAAGCTGGACAGCCAATAAACGACTGAATCATGACTTATTCCGTTTAGGGATCTCGTGGGTTCAAAGTCCCTGCTCCGGAATTCGAATTTGCCGAAGGAAAAGGTTGAATCAGGCAAATAAAAGTGCTTGTCGGATGGATAGTAAACCCCCAATCCGTACGCAACGGGTTCTCCCAGCCGCAAGGTATCGCTAAGGAATTTTCCGTAAACCCTGATTTCGGGTTTTTTAACATCCTGACCATACACCAGGAAATTAATGAGTAGAAGAAGCACGAAAAAGTTTTTCATGCCTTCACCGTTTTGTTTCTGATTTTGAAAAGTTTCAACAGTGCCGGAACAAAATCTTCGTGTGTGTCAACACTCAGGAAATTGATCTGATGTCTTCTGCTGATGTCTCTTACACCATTCTGTCTTTCCTTATGACCCTGGCTTAGCCGGTTTCTGAATTCACCAAAGGATGAATTAATCCAAAAGGTTTTTCCTGATTCCTTATCCAGTACTGGAACAATGCCCAATTCCGGAAGTGATGTTTCGCGTCGATCATTTACCTGAATGACGACCAGGTCATGCTTTCTTGCTAAGGCTTTCAAATGCCTTTCATAGCCTTTATCGATAAAATCGGATATCAGAACAATTACACTGCGTCTTTTGATCGCATTTAACGCGAAAGATAATCCACCGGTAATGTCTGTTTTTAGGGAGCGTGGTTGTAAACGGTCGAGTTGTGAAATAATCTGGAGCGCTTGTGCCATTCCTTTGGCAGGACGAAGAAAAAGTTCACGCTGATCAGAAAAGGCGATGAGTCCAACGTGGCTGCTTTCCCGTGCGCCGGCGATGGCCAGGACACCGCATATCTCTTTGGTGATGTCCATTTTGGATTGTCCCTCATCACCAATATTCTGGGAGGCACTTACATCGAGGATAAAATAAATGGTCTGTTCCTTCTCCTCTTTAAATGTTTTGACGTAAGGTCCATGTCCTTTAGCGGTCACGTTCCAATCAATAGAACGGATGTCATCCCCGTATTGGTAAGGTCTGACGTCATCGAATTCAAGGCCAGTCCCTTTAAAGATGGAGCGGAAATCTCCCTGCATCTGGCTGGTAATGGCCTTGCGGATGCGGATCTCGTAGTTCCTGACTTTTCTTAAAAGCTCCTTCATGCTGACAGGTCGCGAATTTAGCCTATTTATGGCTAATTTCGCCCGATTACAGGCTCCTGCACCATGTTCAGATCGATTCTTATTATATCTCTGGCTCTTTTTCTGTTGCTGTTGGGGTGTGCCCCAGCCCAGAGAAAAGATGTCCTAACCGAGGATCAAATGGTGGACCTGATGATGGATTTTTATTTACGGGAGGCGCGGTTGAAAGATGTTCGGGTCGGAGAGGATTCGGGCGCCATTTTATTTAATCACTTCAGAAAACTTTACAACGACCGTCATCTTACGCAGGATACTTTGATTGACGAATCCTTACGGTATTACCTGGCCGATCCGGTCCTGCTGAATCGAATTTATGACAGGCTTATTGATTCTCTTGCTTTGAAAGAACAAAAGGCGGGTGGATCAAAGCCGCCGGTAAGCCAATGATTTTCCCAGTTGATTTCGAATCGCGAATTGGCTTCAACCGAATTCGTGAAATCCTATCTGGCTATTGTCTTTCTGATCTTGGGCGAAGACGATTGGATTCTCTCGTTTTCTCCAACGCTACCGTTGAAATCACCGAAACCTTAAAGGCTAATCGGGAATTTCTTTCGATTCTTCAGTCTGGGGAGAGTTATCCAGATAAGCATTACATCGATCCATCGGCCTGGTTAGGTTTGGCTTCTATGGAAAATGCCTGTCTTCAGGCAGAGGAAATATGGAGCATCCGTCAGTCCCTGTCCACGGTACGAGACTGGCTGAAATTTTTTTCAACACATGCGGATTTTTATCCGCTCCTGTCGGGTTATGCCAAAAATGTTTTGGTTTCTGATTTATTTATTCGCCAGGTTGATCAGGCCATTGATGAGAACAGTCGTATCCGAGATCGTGCCACACCTGAGCTTTACCGAATCCGTACATCCATCGAATCTGCAATTGCAGCAGCCCGAAAACGTACAGAGGTTTTGTTTCGGGAAGCCTTGGCGGGTGGTATTTGTCCGGAAGGTGCATCACCGGTGTTCAGAGAGGGTAGGGTGGTAATTCCGGTAAGAGCGGAATTCAAGCGGAAATTCCGTGGTGTAATTGTGGATGAATCTTCAACCGGGCAAACGGTTTTTATGGAACCTGAGCAGGTGATGGAAGCCAACAATGAAATCAGGGATCTGCAGCATGAGGAAAAGCGTGAGGAGTATCGAATCCTCAGAGGTCTCACAGATCTTATTCGATTGGAGTTGCCTTCGTTGGAGCCAGCCTACCAGTTTTTGGCAGAAATGGATGTTAACCGAGCGAAGGCCAAGCTTTCCTCTGATTTGAATGCTGATCTGCCGGTCCTAAAAAATGCTCCAGGCATGACCTGGAAGCAAGCACGTCATCCGCTGCTTTATTTGATGTTTAAAGGAAAGCGTAACCTGGTGCCGTTGGATATTCGTTTGGAAAGTGCGTCTCGGATTTTATTGGTTTCCGGTCCCAATGCAGGCGGGAAGTCTGTTTGTCTCAAGACGGTTGGCCTTGTTCAATATATGCTGCAGTGTGGTTTATTGCCTCCGGCTCATCCTGATTCTGAATTTGGTGTTTTTGATTCACTTTTCCTGGACATCGGAGATCAGCAGTCCATTGAAAACGATCTTTCAACCTACAGCTCACATTTAAAAAATATGGCAGGCTTTCTTGAGGCCGCCGGCAACCGTTCGCTGGTGTTGATGGATGAGCTCGGCTCAGGAACGGATCCTGCATTTGGTGGTGGTATTGCAGAGGCGGTGCTCTCGGAAATTGTTAAACAAGGTGCCTGGGGATTGGTTACGACCCATTATGCAAATCTGAAAACGCTACCGGAGCGTATCTCCGGAATTGAAAATGCAGCCATGCTTTTCGATTCGGCACAACTAAAACCACTTTTTATTCTTCAGATTGGAAAGCCGGGCAGTTCCTATGCCATGGAGCTGGCACGAAAGTCAGGATTACCTTCCAGAGTAATTCAGGATGCCGAGCGTTTGATTGGGACCGGACTTATTGGTCTGGAGGAGTTGATGCAAAAGACCGAATCCGATAAGGTAACTGTTCAGAGGCTTAAGACGGATTTAGAGAAGCGTGAAAAACTTCTGAACGATCAGGTGGCTAAATATGAACGGCTCACCGCTGAACTGCAGTCAGGTAAAAAGGAAATAATAGATCAAGCCAAAAGAGAGGCGGAAAATTTGCTTAGTGGAACCCGTCGGGAGATCGAAAAGACCATTCGACACATCAAAGAAAACCGCGCCGAAAAAAAGGAAACCAAAAAAGCCCGGGAAAAATTATCAGAGCTCAGCTCTAAAGTAAGTGCTCCCAAAGAATTGTTGGTGCCTGAAGCTGGTGTGGTGATTAAAGAGGGTGATTCCGTGCGGTTGCGCGGACATGATTATTCCGGCACTGTACTAAATGTGAAGGGAAATGAGGCGACGGTGCAATTCGGTTTAATGCGTTCAACGGTACTCGTGAATCAGTTGCATCTTGTGTCGGGCACGAAGGAGAAAAAGCAATTGGTTGTTTCCAACATCGATCTCGCATCAAGGCGATCCACCTTCCGAACCGAAATTGATCTGAGGGGAAAGCGGGTGGAGGAAGTAGTTGGTGAGCTGGCCAGCTTTATGGATGATGCTGTGATGTTTGGTGTTGCTCAGGTTAGAATATTGCACGGAAAAGGTGAGGGAGTGCTTAGAAAAGTAGTCCGGGACCAACTTTCCAAGAATAAATCAGTGGCTTCGATTTCCGATGAGCACGCCGACCGGGGAGGTGCAGGTATTACAATTGTAGTTTTGAAATGACCTTAATTAAAGGTCATTACCCACTGTCCCTTCACAACTTCTGAGCGGCCGGCGATTCCGGTTCCCTGGTAATTGAAAGTGATTTCCAGTGAGGTATCGGTGACCTTATAGGTCATTTGAAGTTCATTATCTGTTCCCTTGTCGCGTAAAATAGTAGTCTCCGGACTGGTGGTATCGAATTTCCATTTTCCGCTGGCTGGCCATGGGCTTAATTGTGTTCTGCCTGAAACGGAATAGCTGTACTCTGCATCTGGTGTGGCCTTAGCATAAACACCTGAAATGCTTAGCTTAAAGTTGTTGTATTCCGTTGCGGTTTTTTTGTTTACGTTGTCAAGGGTAATTGCAGTCAGGGTCCATGTTTTGACCAATTTAGGAAGCGTTAGTTCCTGAACGGTAGGCTTGGGTTCGTCCTCCCCGCAACCAATAGCGATAATGATCAGGGCAAGTAGATAAAACGGCAAACGGAGCTTATTCATGCAATGATTTTAGTCCGGTAAAATTATAGGATTATTCGGTATAGGAAAATCTGACCAGGCGGTCATTTGTAATCATTCATCTGTATGACAGAAGTGCCAGGCAGGTAATCTTCTTTTGTATTGGTAGCAATCACAATGGTTCTTAAAATTCCTCCTAGGCCTGGTTTAAGCGAATTTTGTAACAGTCCCTGATACCACTGTATGCCTTGTTCATCGAGGTTGGTGGTTGGTTCATCCAAAAAGGTGACGGAGGCATCGGATAGGAGGGCTAAACCAACTTTAAGTCTTTGTTTCATGCCACTCGAAAACTCACGGAATGGTTTTTCACCGGTCCCCACGAGCCCAATGATGTTTTGGATGGTCTCCAAGGACATTCCTGATGCTGGTTTTTTGAATCGGAAATGAAAGTCCAAAATTTCCTGCAACGACAGTTCCTCGGGCAGTTCCAGGTAGGGAGCAGCGATGGTAATGAAATTGAAAATGGAATCCTGTTCAACCTGAACTCCGTTTTTTAAATAATTAAAGCTGCCTTCACTTTGTGGTACCTGGTTCCAAAGAACGCTCAAGAGGGTTGATTTCCCTGAGCCATTAGGACCAAGTACTGCTGTACAGGATCCTGATACGAGTTCGATGCTGAGATTTCTGAAAATCCAGTCCCGGTTAAATCTTTTGCCCAGGCCTGTGATTTGAATGGTCATTCTTCTGTTCCGTTGGCCGAAAAGCCTTTCATAATTCCCCGCTCGGAATTACGTATGAAATTAATGATAATGTCCCGTTCGCTACTCGGTGGGAGATCCTTTTCTACAAGATCAAGCGCCTTACTGTTGTTAAGTCCCTTTAGAAATACATAACGGTATATTTCCTGGATTTCATTGATCTTCTCAGATTCAAATCCACGTCTCCTTAATCCAATGGTATTCACGCCGCAATAGGCGAGTGGCTCTCTTGCTGCTTTTGTGTAAGGCGGAATATCTTTTCTGACAAGAGATCCACCGGAAACCATAACATGTGCACCTACACGCACAAATTGATGGACGGCTGAGGAGCCTCCGATGATTGCCCAGTCTTCAATTTCTACATGGCCTGCTACCTGTACAGCATTAACCAATATGCAGTTGTTGCCGATAACACAGTCATGTGCCACGTGTACGTAGGCCATCAACAAACAGTTTTTGCCGATAACAGTCCTGAATTTATCCACCGTTCCGCGGCTGATGGTTACAAACTCGCGGATCACGGTATTGTCACCGATAAGTGTTTCTGTCTTTTCACCTGAAAATTTCAGGTCCTGGGGGATCGAACTGACCGACGCACCAGGGTAGACTTTTACATTTTTACCCAACCGGGCACCTTCCCAGATCGTAACGTTGGGACCAATCCAGCAATCCTCGCCGATCACCACATCCTTCTGGATGGTGGTAAAGGCTTCAATTACCGCACTCTCTGCTACAATTGCTTCAGGGTGAATGTTTGCCAGCGGATGTCTCATGCGTCTTTTCTTACAATGCTGGCAGTCATAGTTCCTTCGCACACCAGGGAATTTCCTACAAATGCGCGACCATACATTTTGGCAATGCCACGTTTTATCGGAGCAAGCAAGTCGCACTGAATTACCAAAGTGTCGCCGGGACCAACCATCTTCCGGAAACGTACTTCATTGATGCCTAAGAAAATGGTCCAGTAATTTTCAGGGTCCGGTACGGTGTTCAGGACGAGAATACCGCCTATTTGAGCCATTGCTTCAACCTGCAATACGCCTGGCATAACAGGGTTTCCCGGGAAATGTCCCTGGAAGAATGGTTCATTCATGGTGACATTTTTAATGCCACTGACGGTTTCCTGATCCAGATAAATAATTTTATCAATGAGCAGGAAGGGGTACCGGTGTGGAAGAATACTTGAAATCTGTTTGATGTCCATTACCGGCGGAAGCGATGGATTGTATCTTGGAATTCCTTTCCGGTTCGATTCCTCCATGGCCTTCTTCAGTTTTTTTGCAAAGGCAACGTTCGCAGCGTGGCCAGGTCTTGCTGCCAGGATCTGAGCTTTTAATGGTCTTCCGGCTAATGCTAGATCACCCACAATGTCCAGAAGCTTATGGCGTGCCGGCTCGTTGTTGTAACGGAGTTCGATGTTGTTTAGGATGCCTTCCTTCTTAACCTCAACCCGTGGCTTGTTGAGCATCCTGGCAATGTTTTCAAGTTCATCCTGTTGAACGACCCGGTCCACAATTACTATGGCATTGTTAAGGTCACCGCCCTTAATCAAATTGTTTTTATAGAGCATCTCCAATTCATGCAGGAAACAAAAAGTTCTGCATGAGGCGATTTCTTGCTCGAATTGTCTGATGTTGGTGATGGAGGCATGCTGACTACCCAATACCGGAGAATTGTAGTCCACCATTACGGTTACTCTATAATCATCCAGCGGAAGCGCGGCGATCTCTACATTCCTTGACGCTTCTCTGTAAAAGATACTGTCCTGAACTTCAAAAAAGTCACGCAGTGCATTTTGTTCCTCTGCGCCGGCTTCGTGCAGTGCCTGCACAAATGGCATTGAGCTGCCATCCATAATTGGTGCCTCGGGTCCATCGAGTTGAATCAGGACATTGTCTATTTCAAGGCCTACACAGGCTGCCAGGCAATGTTCGATGGTGGAGACCCTTGCTCCACTCTGTTCAATGGTTGTACCGCGCGAAACGTCTACCACGTTATCGCAGTCAGCATCAATGATAGGGCTGCCTGGTAGATCTACCCGCTGGAATTTGATCCCATGGTTGGGTTTTGCAGGAAGAAAGGTCATCGTTGTCTGTACGCCGGTGTGTAAACCAACGCCAGATAAGGAGACGGATTTCTTAATGGTGTGCTGTTTATGGTTCAGCATAAGGACAAAGTGGGCGCAAATTTAAAATCTTGCTGCCCATTTATAAGAAAAAGTCAGGTTTTTTGACCGATGGTTAACGGCCGTTTGGGGCGTTTTAAGGGGTTTATCTGACCTTTTGAGAAAAAGGTTAGTCCTTCAGCTCTTCTTCAATCTTCTGAAGCCGATGGTAGAGATCCGGCAGCATTTTAAAGATGGCGTAGGAGCGGTGGTAATCCGTGAGTCCATAGGCTGGTGTTCCAAAGAGTCTGGTGCCTTCCTTTGAAACATTTTTGGTGATCCCTGCCTGTCCGCCGATGGCGGTGTGGTTGGCAACTGTTACATGTCCACCGATTCCAGCCTGTCCACCGATCATGCACTGGTCGCCAATTTTTGATGAGCCGGAGATGCCTGCCTGTGCAGCGATAACGGTATGTTTTCCGATTTGAACATTGTGTGCAACCTGAACAAGATTATCAAGGCGAGTTCCGGTTCCAATGACTGTATGGTCTCCAAGCATGGTGGCGCAATCGACCACTGTGTTCGCACCGATGGTTACGTGGTCTTCAAGGATTACATTACCCAGTTGAGGAATGGGTTTATAAGAACCATCTGGTTGGGGGGCGAAACCAAATCCATCGCTACCAATAACCGCACCTGCGTGAAGTTCGCAGTGGCTTCCAATTCGATTTCCGCCATAGATTTTTACGCCTGCATAAACGATGGTGTGATCGCCAATGGTGCAGTTGTCGCCAATGAAAACATTAGGAAAAATTTTTACCTCTTTTCCTATTTTGACGTTGTTTCCAATGTATGAAAAGGCGCCTCTGTAAACTCCTTCGCCTGCGGTCGATCCTTCCCCGATATAACTGGGCTGTTCGATACCACTTTTTATTTTTTTAATCTGGGCTGCGTATTGTTCAAGCAAAACAGTGAAAGCGATGTAGGCATCATCCACGCGAATAAGCGTTGCGTTAACTTTCTTTTTGACTTCCAGATTTTTGTTGATGATGACGGCTGTTGCGCCGCTGGTGTATAGAAATGGTTCGTACTTTGGATTAGAGAGAAAGGCAATTTGACCCGGTCCGGCTTCCTGAATTTTCGCCAGCATGGACACCCGGGCTTTTGGATCCCCTTCGATTGTGCCGTTCAATAGGGCTGCAATTTGCTGAACCGAAAATTCCATAGGACTTAATTATTCAGTGTCGATACCGTTTTGATCTGAAGTTTAGTCCGGCCTCGGAAAGCAGATAAAGTTTTTCTTTACCACTTTCGACATCGCCCGGATTTGCGGCAGATCGGATACTCCGGCAAGATCAGCAACTTTTCCGTTTTTCAGGAGGATATTGATTCGTTTTTCACCCCTGACGTATGCTTCGTTCGAAACAGTGCCGTGGTGGATCATGTAGGCTGCTTCTTTGAATGTAATGCCATAGTGATCTCTTGCCCAATCCTGTGCTTTTCGGATATCCTCCTTTCGCAATGTTTTGTTGGACATCATGACTGCAAAGATTTTACGCTCCAGTAACATGGTTGAAAGCTTGGAGAGGACTTTATCCTGACTTCTGGTCCATTGCTTTAATGCGTACCAAATATCGTGGTCATCAAGTTTGCTGTATTGTTCCAGATAATTAATGCCTCTGGTATTGGATTCAAAATCCTCCAGCTTGATATCATTTTCCAGAAAACATGCCAAGGCAGGAGAGCAGGGGGGAACGTGTCCGCCTTTGGCCAGTGCTTGCGCTCTCTTCATGATGTTGACCAACATCCGTTCCGCGCCCACAGCCGTTTTATGCAGGTACACCTGCCAGTACATCAACCTTCTGGCGGTTACAAAATTCTCCAGACTGTAAATGGCCTTTTCCTCGACCACCAATTTGTCCTTAACCACATTGAGCATGGCAATAATGCGTTCAACTCCCGTGATGCCTTCACGAACGCCGGTATAAAAGCTGTCACGCTCCAAATAATCGAGGCGATCGATGTCGATTTGTCCACTGATCAGCTGATGGAAAAACCTTCTCCGGTATCCATCCCGGAACATCTGAAGTGCAAGGGACAATTTTCCTCCAAAAGTTGCGTTTAGTGACAATAGAAAACGATAGGTCAGGCTTTCGTGTTTGATTCCGGGAAGTAACGTTTCTTCCAGTGCATGCGAGAGTGGACCATGACCGATGTCATGAAGCAAAATAGCAATGCAAACTGCCTCTGATTCCTCCTCACTGATCGCAATGCCCTTGGAGCGGAGGGTCTGCACAGCCTCACCCATTAAATGATAGGCGCCAAGTGCATGTTGAAATCTCGTGTGAACAGCTCCAGGGTAAACCACGTCGGCCATACCCAATTGACGAATGTGTCGGAGTCGCTGAAACCAAGGGTGGCTGATGATCTCCATAACGAGTTCGCTTTCCACCGAAATGAAACCGTGAAGGGGATCGTTAATGATCTTCTTTTTCAAACTTAGGAGGGTGAGCAGGATGCCCTTACTGAACTTTTATCCTGCCCTTTTGGTTAATTTTGTATGATGCAAAGATATAATATTCTGTGGGCCGACGATGAGATTGATCTGCTCAAGCCGCACATGCTGTTCCTGCAGCAGCGTGGCTACGACATTACGCCCGTGAACAACGGTTCCGATGCGGTTGAGCTTTGCACCACCCGTAATTTTGATGTGGTGTTTTTAGATGAACACATGCCCGGCATGTCAGGATTGGAAGCTTTGAGCTTGATCAAAAATGCCAAGCCCTCACTGCCTGTGGTTATGGTCACTAAAAATGAAGAGGAGCAGATCATGGAGGAGGCGATTGGAGCTAAAATCGATGACTATTTAATTAAGCCTGTTAACCCAACGCAGGTTCTTATTTCGGTCAAAAAAATTCTAGACAACAAGCGGTTGGTGATGGAGCATACCAATGCTTCTTATCAGCAGGAATTTCAAAGAATCAGCCTGGCGTTTATGGGTGAGTTGTCGCACGAGCAATGGTCTGAAATGTACCGCAAGCTTATCTTTTGGGATCTGCAGATGGAATCGGCCGATAACAAAGAAATGTTGGAAGTGCTGGAAGCACAGAAGGTGGAGGCCAACCACAACTTCTGCAAGTTCGTACGGAAGAATTATGACAAATGGCTTAATGACCCTGCAGCGGAAAAGCCGTTGCTTTCTCACCAATTGATGAAAAAGAAAATTTTCCCAATGGTCAAAAAGGGTGAGCCCTTGTTTGTTTTTTTGATCGATAACCTGCGCTTTGATCAGTGGAAGGTGATTGAGCCTGCCTTGCTGGAATACTTTGTGGTGGAAGATGAAAAGACTTATTACAGTATTCTGCCTACTACGACTGCTTATTCTAGGAATGCCATTTTCAGCGGAATGATGCCGTCGGAGATGGAGCGAACCCATCCACAACTGTGGGTAGGCGAGGATGATGAGGAAGGTAAAAACAATTTTGAAGATGAATTTCTGCAGAAGCAAATCGCACGGGCAAATCTTAATTGCAAAGCCTCCTACCATAAAATCAAAAAACTCGAAGAAGGTAAATTTTTGGTCGACTCGTTTAACAATCTATTCACGAATGACCTGAATGTCATCGTCTACAATTTTGTGGATATGCTCTCGCATGCTCGGACCGACATGGCCATGATCCGGGAGCTTGCACCTGATGAGTCGGCTTACCGCTCCATTACCAAATCGTGGTTTTTACATTCACCACTGTGGGAGATGATGAAGATGGTTTCGGCGCGTGGTGCCAGGATGATCATCACCACCGACCATGGAACCATTCGGGTTAAAAAGCCATTCCGTATTGTCGGAGACCGAAATGTGAATTCCAACCTACGCTATAAGCAAGGTAAGAGCCTTGGATTTGAAGGCGACAAAATTATGTTCGTACCTAAGCCGGAGCGACTGTTTCTCCCAAAATCAAGTGTGACAACGGCTTTTGCATTTGCAGTGGAGGATCAGTTTTTCGCCTATCCGAACAACTACAACTACTACGTTAACTTTTACAAGGATACTTTTCAGCATGGTGGGATTAGTATGGAGGAAATGATTGTGCCACTCATTACACTGGCTGCTAAGAAATCCTGATGACATGAAGTCGGAAATTTTATACCGTCAGGAGCAACTTTCGGAAATCGCAAAGGAATTGATCAGTCGTTCGGCGGGACAGAAAACATGGTTGCTTTCCGGTGAGCCGGGTGCAGGGAAAACAACCCTGGTTAAGGCGTTGGTAGCGGTGCTGGGCGGAAATCCCGACCAGGTTAACAGTCCTACTTTTTCAATACTTAATCAATACCCCATCAGTCAGGGGGAGGTTTTTCATTTTGATCTTTATCGGGTAAAGTCGGAAGCTGAATTGTTTGATATTGGAATGGATGAGTATTTGGATTCCGGCAGTTGGTGTTTTGTGGAGTGGCCTGAAAAATTGAATGCCTTGCTTCCCGCCGAATCCTTCCGGGTTGAAATTCTTCACCCGGTGCCCGCAGATGGTGAACCGCATCGGCTGCTTCGCGTTTCTGACTAAAATCTTGTTCCTGTCGGCCTAAAGACTGTTTCCTGAACCGATTTTTTGCGAAATTTACTTGGTTCCAATTGTTGGGACCCTAACCCTGCCGATTCATGTCCGAAAGAAGATCCTCCATGGCTGCACTGGCCAAAACAGCAATGGCCACCCAGGAGAAGCTGGCCCGCGTAAAGGAATCATCCAAATCGCTTTTTATCGGTTTGCCCAAGGAGATCGCCCTTCAGGAAAAAAGAATTTGTCTAACCCCTGATGCAGTACGTATCCTGGTTGCCAACGGTCATGAAGTCTGGGTAGAAACCAAGGCGGGTGCGGGCTCGAAGTATTCAGACCAGTCCTACAGTGAGGCGGGTGCTAAAATTGTATATACCTCACAGGAGGTGTATAAGGCGGATCTGATCATCAAAATTGAGCCGCCCACGGCCGGTGAAATTGAGCTGATGAAGCCAGGACAGATGCTGCTTTCAGCGGTTCAACTTGGTCACCTTGAAAAAAGTTGTCTGGAAGCCTTAATGCGAAAGAAGATCACCGCGTTGGCTTATGAGTTTATTGAAGACAAAAAAGGAGGAATGCCGGTCATCCGTGCACTCAGTGAAATTGCTGCTATTGCCGTTGTGTCGGTCGCCGCGCAATACCTGAGCACCGCCGAATCAGGAAAGGGAATTATTCTTGGTGGAATTTCAGGGGTTGCACCAACCAAAATTGTGGTGATCGGAGCGGGTACAGTTGCTGAGCATGTTGCGCGCGCCGCTATGAGCCTGGGCTGTGAGATTCAGATTTTTGACAACCACCTCTATAAGCTTCGCCGGATCCGGCAGATTCTGGGAAGTCAGGTGTATACTTCAACCATCGACAACATTACACTGGGTGAAACGCTGAAAACAGCAGATGTGGTTATAGGCTCATTAAGGGTTGAGAAGGGTAGACCTCGACATGTGGTCTCAGAGGAAATGGTGCAGGCCATGAAGCCGGATTCTCTAATTATTGATCTGACCATTGATCAAGGGGGTTGCATTGCAACTTCTGAGATCACCACCCACCTTAAGCCAGTTTTCAGGAAATATGATGTCATTCATTATTGTGTTCCTAACATCGCTTCCCGTGTTTCCAGAACTGCAACAAATGCACTGAGCAATATTTTTACGCCGATTATCCTCCGACTTGCCGATGAGGGAAGTGTCGACGAGATGATCGCCAACGTACGTTGGTTTACAAAAGGTGTTTATCTGTATAAAGGTGTACTGACGAACGAGGCGGTTGCGCGTACCTTTCAGCTCAAATACAAGAACATTGAATTGCTGCTGGCAGCCAGATTATAAACGTTAGCCAAGCTTTTTTATGGCTTCCTGGATTTGTTTCGCCAACTGATCTGGTGCCATGGTTCCATCAAAACGAAGAATATTTTCCGTCTGTCCTACTTTTTTAATAGCGAGTAGGTAGGTTTCTCTCACCTTTTTCAGGTTTTCGAGATTCTCATACATTTCCGTTTCGCTGCGGCTTGATTGAATACGTTGCATACTTACTTCCGGTGGGACATCAATGAAGATGTGAACATCGGGTCGAAGCAATCGTGCACTCATGGCATTGGCCTGAATCACCCAATCCATATCCATGTGAACACTGTGATAGGCGTAGGAAGATAGGTAATAACGATCGGTGATCACGCAAAAATCATTTTTCAGCTTGAGCAACATTCCATCATCTTCGTTGAGCAGATGGTCTAACCGATCGGCAACGAAGAGTCCGGCAATCACCTTCTGATCGGCAATCTGTTTACCTGAAAAAATATCACGAATCATCTTCCCAACAGGCCGTTTTGTTGGTTCAGCAGTTCGCCATACTTTTCTGCCGGTCGATTCCATCCAGGCGGCAAGCATTTCGGCCTGCGTTGATTTTCCGCTGCCATCTATGCCCTCAAAGGCGATAAAAAGGTTCTGATTCATGAGCGCTCAAAAATAGATAATTTATAATCTCCCTGAGTTTTTGATGACTGCTGATTCATTTTCTGAGAGAGGAATTTTAGGTGGATTCCCTACCTTTGAATGGGATGAAAAATCTTTTGTTTAAAGCAGTATTGATTTTTGGTTTGCTCGCCGGTAAATCATCGGCCGCTCAGATCGTTTACCTGACCAATTATAAAAGTGAGGCCGATAAGGTTGTGTTTGTTACCCAGTATAAATCGGAGGCTGATCTGATTGTATTTGAGACTAAATACAAAAGTGAGGCTAAGCCCTGGAGTGGTTTATGGTATTGGACCAAGTACAAATCGGAGGCCGATTGGAAGATTTACTTCACCAAATACAAATCAGAGGCTGACCTGAAAGTTTATTTTACCCGTTATAAATCAGAGGCGGGGCCGGATTAAGACTTTCTCTTTTAGCCTAGTTTTTCCAATTGACTTTGAAGCGAAACAATTTTTGCCTCGGCATCCGCCTTTTTCTTTCGTTCATTTTCAACGACCTGAGCAGGAGCGCTCGAAACAAATTTCTCGTTCCCCAGTTTGCTGTCAACCGCTTTAAGGAATCCGTGTAGGTAAACAATCTCCTTTTGAATGGACTCTTTTTCAGATGCTGTATCAATTTTTCCGGCGACAGGAACAAAACATTCGGTCGTACCTGCGAGGAATGAAACCGATAGACCTGGCTGCTCGGTGGTGGATTCAATGCCTGAAAGGTTGGCCAATTTCTTCACCAGTGGCCAACATGGACCGGCCGGTGCGGCAGAGAGATTTTTTACGTATAGGGTTAGTGGATCCTTTGGGGATATGCCTTTCGCACTGCGCACATTTCTGATTTCGGTAACAATTCTGAAGCAGAATTCAGCAGCTTTTTCTAATGTAGCATCGGTGGATTTAGCGGTAGGCCACTGGGCGACAATGATGCAATCCTGTTCACTTCTTTTCCTGACTTCGTGCCATAACTCTTCAGTTATGAAAGGCATGAAGGGGTGAAGAATTTTGAGCAAAACTTCAAAGTGACCAATTGTTTTTTCCAGCGTTTCCCGATCAATGGGTTTTCCATATTCCGGCTTTATGATCTCCAGATACCAGGAACAAAAATCATCCCACACAAGCTTATAAGCGGTATGCAGCGCGTCCGATATTCTGAATTTGCTGAAATGATCCTCGAGTTCCTTGGTTGCCGTACCGATGCGGGACTCCATCCATTCCGATGCCACACGATTTTCTTCGGATGCAGGGCGCTCTTCAACCGGTAAGCCGCTGATGAGCCTGTAGGCATTCCAGATTTTATTGGCAAAGTTTCTTCCTTGCTCACAGAGTTTTTCATCAAACAGCAAATCATTGCCTGCCGGTGAACTGAACAACATGCCGGTGCGTACCCCATCCGCTCCATACTTAGCCATGAGTTCCAATGGATCGGGTGAATTGCCAAGCGACTTGGACATTTTTCTGCCCTGTTTATCCCTTACAATTCCGGTAAGGTAGACGTCTTCAAATGGTTTTTTACCAGTGTACTCGTAACCGGCAATAATCATTCGGGCTACCCAGAAAAACAAAATCTCCGGTGCGGTTACCAAAGTTTGGGTGGGGTAGAAATAGTCTAAATCAGCGTTGGTGCCTGACTTGATTTTTCCGGAATTGTTATCGAAATGTGCATCGCCAAACCCATGGAAAACTTCGATGGGCCAAAGCCATGACGATGCCCATGTATCCAAGACATCCTCGTCTTGTTTTAGCGGTTTATTTTTACCAGGAAATTTCTCGTTATAAATCTTCCTGGCTGCGTTTTCATTTTCAGCTACAACATAATTTCCTTCCTCATCGTACCAAGCTGGTATCCTGTGACCCCACCAAAGTTGTCTGGAGATACACCAGTCTCTGACGTTCTCCATCCAATGGCGGTAGGTGTTTTTAAATTTTGAGGGGTGAAGTTTGATCTCATCCTGTTCGACAGCCTCCTTTGCTTTTTTGGAAATGTCCTTCATGCGGATGAACCACTGAAGTGAAAGCCTTGGCTCCACAACCGTATTGGTTCGTTCCGACCGACCAATTCGGGTGGTGAAATTCTCCTCTTTCACCAAATGGCCTGATGCTCTCAGGTCTTTTACAATTTCTTTTCTGACCGCAAAACGGTCTTTTCCGAAGAATTTCGGGATCTCACATTTCTCATTCAGTGTGCCGTCTTCGTTGAGCGTGTCAATTACCGGCAGATGATGGCGTACGCCGATTTCGTAGTCATTGATGTCATGAGCCGGTGTAACCTTGAGGCAACCGGTTCCAAAAGATTTGTCCACATATCCATCGGCAATGACCGGAATCTCGCGGTTGATAAATGGCACCAATACTTTTTTGCCTACGAGTTTTTGGTAGCGCTCATCCTCCGGGTTTACGGCGATGGCCACATCGCCCATGATGGTTTCCGGACGCTGCGTTGCAATGGTAATCCATGATTCAGGATCGTCCTTAACCTGATAGCGAACAGAATACAAAACGGAGATTTCACCTTCCTCTTTGTACAAAACTTCTTCGTTCGAAAGTGCTGTTTTTGCCTCGCAATCCCAGTTGATCATGCGGAGACCGCGGTAGATGAATCCCTTATTGTACAGGTCAACAAAAACTCTGATTACCGATTGGTAATACTCTGGATCCATGGTGAACCCAGTACGGTCCCAGTCACAGGAGGCTCCCAGTTTACGGAGTTGCTGTAAAATGATGCCGCCATATTTTTCCTTCCATTCCCAGGCGTACTCCAGAAATTTTTCTCTGGAAAGATCAGATTTTTTGATTCCACGTTCACGAAGCATCGCCACCACCTTAGCTTCTGTTGCAATCGAGGCATGATCGGTACCCGGCACCCAACATGCTTCACGGCCTTCCATTCTTGCTTTCCGGATCAGAACATCCTGAATGGTGTTGTTAAGCATGTGTCCCATGTGCAGGACGCCCGTAACGTTGGGTGGCGGAATGACAATGGTGTATGGCTTCTTCGCTGGATTAACGGTTGCTTTGAAATAGCCGCTGTTTTCCCAATGGCTATACCATTTGGTTTCTGCGTGTTCTGGTTGGTATTTGGTCTCCGACATCTTGTAATAATGGCGGCCAAAAATACACAATTGACCTTGTTTAAATTGAATTTGGGTGGAACCGTGGAGGCTAATTCACAAACAAAAGTTTGCACGTTGAATCAGTGAAGATCCATCAGGATCCGCTGACCGGATGGCAGAAGATTGTTCATTCTGTTTTCTAAAATATTTCCCCAACCAAGTCCATCGCCTCCATAGGTCAGCCTGACCATCCCCTTCTTTTCTGTATTGGGCATCAGGTTGTCTTTTTTCAGGTAGTGCAATGCATCGTTGTGACTGAGTTCTACGGAAGTGAAGACCTCATTTCTAAGTGCAGTGCTGAAGGCCAGCCCATGGTGGGGAATGAGCTTTTCCTTTTTGATTGTTCCGGCTATGGTGCCGGAGGAAAGAACCCTTAAATGGTGACGAAGCAAGTGTACGTCTTGCTCAAGTGTTGCTGGATAAAATCCCAGCACTGCTCCCGATTCGGTGTTATGATTTTCTATGATCCATTGCTTAGGATCGCCTTCCAGAAATTCTTTTGAGAAGGCTTTTGTTTCTTTAACTGAATTGTCTCTGCTGGAACGTTTCAGGACAGGCGTTGCTGAACCTAGAGACCCAGTTTTTCTGACTACAGCCATAAAGAAGCCTTCGCCGATGATGCGATGGGGATAAAAACGATAGGCCAACATGCCGCCTTCGTCGGTCGAATGGATATTCCAGTCTGCATTCACCTTTATTCCGACGGATGAGGCACCTAAGGATTTTAGTTGCAGGAGATTTTTTTCGTTTTCAGTCTGATTAAAGGTACAGGTTGAGTAAACCAGTAGACCACCTTCCTTTAAGGCTGGCCACACCTCTTCCAAAATGCGTTGTTGTCGAGCTGCGCAAAACTCAGTGTGGTCAATGCTCCAATGGTCAATGGCCGCAGGATCTTTTCTGAACAGTCCTTCTCCTGAGCATGGGGCATCAATAACGATCAGGTCAAAGAATCCCTGGAGAACTTTAAAATCAGAAGGATCGTTGCTGGTCACCATGGCGTTGGGTGCTCCCCATCGTTCAATTGTATTTCTAAGAATCCCTGCTCTTGTTTTAATGGTTTCATTTGAAACCAACAAGCTGCTCTTGTCGATCAGGCTAAGCAAGTGTGTCGATTTTCCGCCTGGTGCGCCGCACAAATCTAAAATCTTCAGACCTGTTCGATCTGGCAGCAATTGTTTTAAAACCTGTTCCAAAAACATGGAGCTTGGTTCCTGAACATAATAGGTGCCGGCGTGAAATGCAGGATCGAGTGTGAAGACTGGGCGGCTTGTTAATGTAAAGCCGCTGCTACACCATGGAATGGGATTTTTCGGATGGTTGGGCAACGGTTGCCTATTCCGTTTCCTTGGATTTAACCTGATGGCCGTTGGTGCTTCTTTTGATAAAGCCTCCTGAAACTTATCGTAGTCCTCGCCAAGAAGGACTTTCATTTGGTTTTGGAAATCAGAAGGTAGGTTCAATTCCTTTTGTCGGATCTTTTTTTGGCGTTTGGGTCGGTTGACTTTAAAAACTCAGCCTTTCAGCCGCCACCAAAATCAATGGCGGTACATGACTGCCTTTACAGCCTCGATGGTCCTCTTTACGTTGGGCAGAATTTCCTGAATCAGGGTTGGGGCGTAGGGCAGGGGGGCATCTAAGCTGTTGACCCGGTTGATCGGTGCATCCAGGAAGTCGAAAGCATACTTCTGAATGTGATAGGTGATTTCCGATGAAATTGCAGCCAGGGGCCAGGCCTCTTCTACAATAACCAGGCGATTGGTTTTGCGCACCGACTCCACCACTGTGGCGTAATCAATGGGGCGGACCGAACGTAAATCGACAACCTCCGCAGAAATACCTTCTTTCTCGAGTTCAGCAGCAGCGGCCAAGGCCACCTTCATGATTTTTCCGAAGGAAACGATGGTCACATCTGTTCCTGATCGTTTGATATCGGCGCTTCCGATGGGAATGAGGTATTCCTCTGCTGGCACCTCGCCTTTATCTCCGTACATCAACTCGCTTTCCATGAAAATAACAGGGTCATTGTCACGGATGGAAGTTTTTAATAGACCTTTTGCATCGTATGGATTGGAGGGAACGACAACCTTAAGACCTGGACAATTGGCGAACCAATTTTCAAAGTTTTGAGAATGTTGCGCACCGAGTTGGCCTGCGTTTCCGGTAGGTCCACGGAAAACAATCGGAACATGGTATTGACCACCGCTCATGGAATACATTTTAGCGGCTGAGTTAATAATCTGGTCAATGGCGACCAGCGAAAAGTTGAAGGTCATGAACTCTACAATCGGACGTAATCCATTCATGGCGGCTCCAACACCAATTCCTGCAAATCCCAGCTCGGCAATTGGGGTATCTATTACGCGCTTTGAACTGAACTCATCCAGCATACCTTGGCTTACCTTATAGGCGCCATTGTATTCAGCAACCTCCTCACCCATAATGAATATGGAAGGATCCTGGCGCATTTCTTCAGACATGGCCTCGCGGAGTGCTTCTCTGAACTGGATTTCCCGCATAACAGACGTTTGTTTTTAAGTGCGCAAAAATAGCATCCTGCACCTAGGGATAAAAGAGTGCCATAAAAAATAAAAGCCCTTTCCCGTTAAGGAAAGGGCTTTTGTAGGGAGAATATTAAATTATTTCAATGCGTTTCTGAAGGCATCTGAAGTTGCCCACTTGCTGAACTCCAGGTCGGCCAGTGCTGCTTCCCTGAGGTTTGGATCAGCCTTTACCGCTTTGCTAAGGTTTGAGGTCACACCATCTGCATTACCCTGACGAGCAGCTGCAACAGCGGCGCCGTAGTAAGCCAAACCGAAGTTTGCATTAGCGCGGGATGCTTCTGCAAAAGAAGAACCTGCATTTGCGAAATCTTTATTGAGCAGTTGTGCCAATCCTTTGTTGAAAAGGTTGATGTAGCTGCCTGCAGCAGAAGAAGCTGATGATACCGCAGCAGCGTAGCGTGCTGCGTAGATTTCACTTGCTGCCTTCACGCCATTAACACCGCGGGTGACTTCGTTACCGGCACCTTGGAGGGCTTTGGAGGCATGTGATGCAGCCTTGTAAGGATTGCCTTGCATCAAAGCAACAGTGGCCAGGTTGGCGTGCACTTCACTGGTAGCCTTAAGACGTGCAGCAATTTCCAGCTGAGCAGCTGCTTTTCCTGCGAGGTCTTGTTGTGAAGAAGGATTGGCAATAGCCTGCATCAGATAGACTGCTGCAAGGTTGTTGTGTGCATTCCAGTTGTTACCCATTTTGGTTGCAGCACTGTAGATGGCAATCTTCTCATCATTGGATGGTGTAAGGGATGCGGCATACATCAGCTCCTCAAAGCTGAGGGCATCTGATGAAGCCTGGCCAGTGGTGATTTGTTTTGCCAACACAGAAATTTCCGCATCGGTTTTCTTTTTCTTGATGGTAAGGATTTCAGTCTTTGCAGCGCGAAGTCCAGGATAGATGTCTTTGTAAACTTTCTTATAGGTAGAAAGTTTACTGAGTTGTTTTTCAACATCTGCAAAAGTTCCACCGCTATTGATTACGTTAAGGTAAGCTGATTTCTCTTCGTTGCTTATGCCACTGTAGGCGGCGAGCGCTGTTTTGAACTCATTCCAGTCATCAACCACAGGCTTCAGAATGAATTTGATTTCATCGGCCATGTTCTTGTAATCGTACTTTTTCATTTCAGCGCGATAGAATTTCTCGATGGATTTCGCGCGCTCTTCTGAGAGTTTGCTGTTGATGCGTTCACGTCCCTCAGGTGAGTGGGTACCGGTGATGATTACAGTCTTGGTCAGGTTTTTGGTTGCAATAAATGCATCCAATTGCTTTCCGGTTGCGCCGGTCATTTCTGTCTTTCTTAATACTGAGCTGCCTTGCGGGAAGGTGAAATTCGGGATCACAACGGGAATGATTTCTTCCTGGTTGTTGTATCCATGATCTGCAACAGCGGCATAATATGAATTTTGAACCAACTTAGAAGTGGTGATAACGCCAGTGGCGAGATCCATTCTTGGTGTAGCCTTCGATTTGGTGCCCTTGGAGGCAACGCCTTCAACCTGAAGAATTCCACTCTTCATATCAGGCTGGTAGGGAAGGTTGAATTTCTTAGAAATTTTTGGCTGCTGGGTTGCTGCCTGAGGGTAGTCGGTTGACTTAAAAGCCACCGGCTCAAGCGCCTGTTCCTTATCGCCGTACTTGTAGAAAGTATTCAGCGTATAAGTGGTGTTTGGCTTCAGCATTTTAACTGGAAGCGCAGCGGACATGTCATAGGAAACAGTATCCTTATGAACCTCCAAAGGATTGGGAGCAACCTTAAGGTCTTGCTGCTTGGCCAGCTTAATCATCTGTGGAAGCGTACAGCTTCCCAGAATCATTCCGGCGGAAACCAGGGTGAGGTAAATAAGTTTTCTCATGTTTATAGGGTTGATTCTCAAAATTTGGTGGCAAAACTAGCTTTTTTAGCACGTTTAGGCAATAACAGGACCAATTTTTACTGCTTTTGACCAGTGATTTTTACAAATGGTGAATTTCCTCCATTTAAAGCATCAAGACTAGGTTTTTCCGGCCTTTCAAGCTGACTATTGCATCGCCTGGAGGTCAAATTCTGCCGACCCATCATGACGATTGCTTTCCATCTGACTGAAATTTGATGCCATTGTTATATTTGTCATACCGTCATCTGGAGTTATGTCTATTACCCTTCGCGACCGATTCACTTCGCTCACCATCCTGATTCAAAATTTTTTTGAGCAATACGCCTTTGGTGTTTGTACCCGCCTCGGTGAAAAAATGGGTATTGCCACCGCCTCAATCAGGTTGTGGTTCATCTACGCTTCCTTTCTGACTTTTGGTTCACCAGTAATTATCTACATGATCCTTGCCTTCTGGATGGACATCCGAAAGCATCTGCGTCGAAGAAGTTCGATTTGGGATTTTTAATCTGAGAATTTTCTTTTCCCTGCCAGGTAGTATTTGAGGACGATGGAATCTGTTCTCTCCATCAGCTCTGTGGATCCAAAATTCCATCGGGATGTCCTTTGTCTTTTCTCTTTTTCTTTTCTAAAGTTTCTAAGAAAATCCATCCATGCGCCCAGTATCCTGGAAGCGCTGGGGCCATTTCCCTGAATTAAAAATCTGAGGGCGGCAACCATGTCCAGGATCAATCGAAGTGGTAAGCGTACCATCAATTGATCGGATCTAAGATTTTTGAACAACAGGCTAAGGCTGTTGCGAAAGTTTAAATATACTTTTCGAGGATTGCCCGCGGGCAGGGTGCCACCGCCGAGATGATAAACAGTGGTGGTTGGACAAAACAAGACCTGCTTGCCACTTCTCCAGATTCGCCAGCAAAAATCAATCTCCTCCATGTGGGCGAAAAAGGAATCATCAAATCCACCTAATTCGTCAAAGGCATTTTTGCGCAAAAAAAGACAAGCTCCGCTGGCCCATACGATTGGTGTGGGTTGATCGTATTGTTGGTTGTCCTCTTCAATGGTCTCAAACAATCGTCCACGACAAAATGGAAAACCCAACCGATCCAGAAATCCACCTGCGGCACCGGCATAATCAAATTTTTTTCGGTTGGTACAATTCAGGATTTTAGGTTGGACCGCAGAAACATCGGATTGACTTTCAAAAATTTTGATTGGGCCATCCAACCAACCTGGAGTTACTTCAACATCATTGTTTAGCAAAACAATGAAAGGGGTTGCAATCGACTTTAGTCCTTCATTATAACCCCCCGCGTAACCTTTGTTTTCTGGCAGCTGAATCATTAGCACGCCTGGAAAGGCCTGCTCAATCCATTCCACTGACCCGTCCGACGACCCGTTGTCGATGACGGCTACTGGCTGGTTTGCCGATTGTTCAACCACACCGGGAAGAAACCGTTGCAACAGCTCCAGTCCATTAAAATTCAGTATGGCAATGGTAATCTGATTCATCCCAACATGCTTCCGAGATCCATGCCCGGGATGTTCGGGATTAAACCTTCGGTTGACTTTTGGAGTACCATTTTGCTTTCCGCTTCGGCCTTCTCCTGTGCGAGGTTCACGGCTGCAACGGATAAATCCTGAATAACTTTGATGTCGTTGAGGGAAGGATCAATCTCTAGTCGGATTAATTTCTTTTTTCCATTTACGGTGGCCTTTACCATCCCGGCCCCTGACTCTGCGGTAACCTGCATCTGATCTAAAGTCTTCTGCGCTTCCTTCATTCGTTCCTGCGCCTCTTTAATCTTTCCCATCATTTTCATCATGTCCATCATACGTCAGTGCATTAGGTTATTTTTTGTGGATCAGGTTTACGGAGCCTGACTTTTCATAGCGTTTTCCAAGATAGTCTGTGTACACAGCTTTCCAAACGTAAACACCCTGGTCGGCTGCAATACCTTGTGTGTTCAGTCCATCCCACTCCGGCGGAGCTTCACCTTCCTTGTTTTCACCGGAATACTGAAGAGTGCCCCAGCGATCAAAGACTTGGAGTTTTTGTGTGCGTATGAAACGACCAAATCCTCTGAAGGTTTTATTGATGGGTAATTTGGTGGTGCCCTTGGCTACAAAAGCTGTTGGGAATATTAACAATGGTTTGAGGGTGATGGTTACCTCATTTGAAAAACTATCACTGAGCGTAGAGCTTACAGGATTAGCGACAATTCGATAGGTGATTTTCTGGTTGATTTGGTCAAAATCTGAATCGATGTAGGTGCTGTCGTTCGGAATGGTTATGGCATCGATGGTTCCTCCGGTTGCGTTTGTTTTTTCAATGGTATACGAAGCGATTCCGTTTTCATAGCCTTGATATCGATTCCATTGAAGGGCGATGGTGCTGTCGCTGAGTGCTTTTGCGGTAAGGACTAAAGGCGAAAACGTTCTACCTGGCGGACTGGTTTTAATGCAAGCATCAACGTAGTTGATGCGGTAGGCCAGATTGAATTCAGTTGAATAATCACTGTCGGTGAAATCTGTGGTTGGTGATTCGCCCAGCAAATTCAAAGGACCGTTGTTTAAGGAGCGCGAGACGTAATAGGAAAGGGCTGTAAAATTGGTTGGTTGAAGCCAGGTCAATGACACCCCTTTGCCATCGGATCCGGTTACGGATGAAAAGTTTTTCAATGCATCTGGAATCGCTGCGGTTTGGGATTTACCTGTTTTGGGTAAGCTGAAACTCTTGGAACCATCGGGATAAACTGCTTCGATGGAATATTTATAGTCGGTATTGCAGATGATGGCGGAATCGTCATAGGCCTTTTGATTGGTGCTGGTAAGGTTAGCATCGTTTCTTATAATGTTGAATGTTGGACTTCCGACGCCAGAAGTATTCCATTTGAGTTGGTTCACATCATCCTTTATGGACAGATCAAAGTCCAGGCTGCAAATTTTCCCTGTAGGTACACTTGTATTGGTACACGGATCATAGGTTCTTAGTTGCAGACAATAGTATTTTTCTTCCGGGGTTATTTCCGAGATGAATTCTGCTGTTGTGGCGGATGATGGGCTTAGTAATGTTCTTAATTGCCCGTAAGGGCCATCGTTTCCAATGGCTATATCGAGTTTGTGCTGGGTATTTACAGCGGGATCATACGTAAGTTGAAGCGTAGATGCATCGCGTACTTTTAGGTCAATGATGGATGCGTTCGATAACACCGGAACAGCTGTGAACGCTTTTTGTCTTGCATCACAGTTGTTTGCTGCATTGTTTTTTTTACCCCGCACTGCGATCTGGCGGTTGCCCGGACCAGAGTAATTAAATATCGTAGACGGGTTGCTGGATGCGGGAATGGAGCGCATGGCATTGAACGTCGAACCGTTAAAATCGAAGTCGACAAAATATTCATCATACGTAACGTCGGTCACTTTTACTTCTACGGATGATCCATTGCAGGTGCTTAAGTTGAATTCAGGTTTGAGGTTGGGAAAAATTCGAACAGTAAGAGTGTCAAAATTATTACCTCCGCCTTGTCTGATAACCTTGATTTTAAATTTTTCCGGTTTAGTTGGATCCTTTAGGTTATAGGTAAAAAGTATTTTACAGTCTCCATCCACATCAGATTTAAAGTCGGCCGAATTACCAAGACCGAAAGGATCTAGGATGGCCTCTAGGCAACCCGACTCACCCGGAACGGGTAGGATTGTAACTTCTATTTTTAATGGATTGCAGCCACTTTTTTCATTAATAGAAAAATAACCTTTGTTACTAACGTATCCTTGCCCAACTGTAGTAATACTAATCAGTAATAAATAAGTGGTGAGGCTATTCGCTCTTTTTATGAACATTAGAAGGTAATCTCCAAGGGAGTTCATTATCCTAATTGATAAGTGAGAAAAACCTCAGAAAGCTGTTTATTTTTTTGTCCACTTATTAAGTGAAAGTTAATGTTTACGCCTAGTCCTCTCTGCTTCAAGTGCAGTTTGGATGTCAATTTTATTTTTAGGTAAATGGTTTTTAGAAATATCCCAGATGATATCGTAATCAACTCCAAAATATTCATGTGAAATCCTATTTCGCAGTCGATACATTTGGTCCCATGGCACATTTGGATACTTGGATTTAATATCTGCAGTTAGATTTTTTGAAGCCTCACCAATAACCTCAAAATTCCGAATTACAGCATCCACTGTTTTATAATCCTGCTTAAAATTTTTAAAGTCTAAACCGGAAACATATTCCTCCACCCGTTTCATGGATTGTAGGATATCCTCCAGGTAAAGGATGGGATCTCTATCTATCGGTTTCAAATGTACCTGACTTGTTTCAGAATATTTTCTCGGATCCGGTCCTTAAGGGCATTTACCGTTACCATATCAATTCTTAATCCCAATTGATGCTCCAGGTAACGCTCAAGAGTAAAATAATCCCAGCCTATGGGTTTTTTGAATTCAACCAGGATATCAAGATCGCTGGTTTCAGTTTGTTTTTCCTCACTAAAAGAGCCAAAATAGCCGATGTTCTTAACATGGAAGTTGCTTTCCAGCTCAGGTTTTATGCGCTTGAGCTTATTCTCTATTTCTGATCTTGAATACACAAGTGCAAATTACTGCATTATCTCTTAAACTATTTGGCAATAATGCTCTCAAATCAACCTGAAAGAATTCACCAGTTTAAACTCCTCAAAAATAATTCTGCTTTTACCATATCGTCGTGAAGCACACGATCCGTATTTACGAACGTAACTTCCTTGCGGAAATTGTGCACCAATTCTTCCAACCGATCAGAGGATCGGGATGGTCTCCTGAATTCCAATGCCTGTGCGGCACACATCAGCTCCAGTGCTAAAATCATGTAGAGGTTGTCCACCACCTGCTTGGTTCGTGTAGCTGCGTTGGCGCCCATGCTCACATGGTCCTCCTGTCCGTTCGAGGATACAATGCTATCCACAGATGCCGGTGTAGCCAGTTGCTTGTTTCGACTAACCATGCCGGCGGCCGTGTATTGCAAAATCATTAGTCCGGAATTAACGCCCGGATCTTTCACCAAATAACTTGGTAATCCCCTCATTCCAGAAAGCAGCTGGTAGGTACGCCGTTCAGAAATATTTCCAAGTTCCGCCAACGCGATGGCCAGAAAATCCATTGCCAATGCCAACGGTTGCCCGTGAAAATTACCTCCTGAAATTATTCGTTCCTGATCCGGAAAAAGATTTGGATTGTCCGTAACGCTATTAATCTCTGTCTCTAAAATTCCCTTAACGTAATTTATTGTATCGGCAGTGGCGCCATGTACCTGCGGAATGCAGCGGAAAGAATATGGATCCTGTACGTGTTCTTTTTTTATTTTTTGTAATGCACTTCCGGATAAAAGTCTGCTGATTTCCTCGGCGACCGCCACTTGTCCGTGGTGCGGCCGTATTCCATGGACCAGGGCATCAAATGCATCTCCTCTGCCATCAAATGCTTCCAGTGAAAGTGCGCCTACCACATTGGCCAAATGCAAAAGCTTGAAAGCATGAACAGTGCACCAAACGCCGTAAGCGCTCATGAATTGAGTGCCGTTGAGTAGCGCCAACCCTTCCTTTGCTTTTAGTCTGATGGGATCCAGACCAGTGACTTTTGGTAGCTCAGTTCCGGCATAAATATTTCCCTTAAACCGAACCGAGCCCTTGCCAATCAGCGGCAATGATAAATGTGCCAACGGTGCCAGATCACCCGATGCTCCCAGCGAACCGAATTCAAAAACAACCGGCAAGGCACCGGAATTAAAAAGATTGATGAGCTGTTCAACGGTCGATACCTGGACACCAGAATGCCCATAGGCGAGGGAACGGATTTTTAAAAACAACATCAGCCGAACAATTTCATCACTCACCTCTGGTCCTGAACCGCAGGCATGGGACATCACCAGGTTTTCCTGAAGTTGCTCGAGTTGTTCTTTATTGATGTGACGGTTGTATAGCGAACCAAATCCGGTATTAATTCCGTAGACTGGCTCTTCCGAGGTATTTAGTTTTTGTTCAAGAAATTTCCTGCATACCTCCACCTTTTGTTTCGCTTCGTCACTCAAAACCAATTGAAGGCCAGAAAGGTCGTTGCTGAAGAATTCAAGTGGTAAGGGTGCGGTATCGAGTTGGTGAATTTTGCCCATCATCCAATGGTTTGAGCGATCAATTCCACGGGCAGCGTTTGCTGCGTTCCGCTTCGAAGATCCTTCAGTGTAAGTTTTCCGCTGGTCATCTCCTCTTCTCCGACAATAAGAACAAATGGCAGTCCACGGCGGTTGGCGTAGTCCAGTTGTTTTTTGAGTTTGGCTACATCTGGATACACTTCACAGGCAATACCCGCCGATCTCAATTGGGTGACAAGTCCAAAGGCAAAATCTCTGGTGCGCTCGTCGAAATGACAGATCAGGACACGCGTTCCATAGTGATCATCGGTTCCAAAAAGTCCCAATTCCTCCAGCGCATCATAAATTCTGTCAATACCAAAAGAAATTCCAACACCCGATAGTTTCTCTTTCGATCCAAAGGCCATGGTAAGGTTATCGTATCGGCCGCCACCACAAACGCTTCCAACCGCCACATTAGAAATGGTCACCTCGAAGATGCAGCCAGTATAATAACTAAGACCTCTTGCAAGAGATAAATCAAAAACCAAGGATCCAGAGCCCGCGTGATCGCCAAGCAACCGGTAAACTTCTTTTAAGTCATTAATCCCTCTTTTACCTTCATCGTTAAAAATTTCCTGAAGTTTATTGAACAGGTCGACGGCATTTCCAGGCTTTGCAATGATAAGCTCCATTACTTTTTGCGTCTGCGGCCCTGAAATACCACGCTCTGCCAACTCACCCAATACTTTTTCTGTTCCGATTTTATCCAGCTTGTCCAACGCAACAAAAAACTGTCCTTCTTTTCCTTCGGCACCTGCCATGGCCGCCAAAGCGGAAAGAATGCCACGGTGGTTGATTCGGATTTTAAAATCCTTCACACCCAATTTGGTGAAAGCCAAATGAATCATTTGAACGATCTCCGCTTCGCAAATCAACGAATCGGTTCCAACAGCATCCGCGTCACATTGATAGAATTCACGGTAGCGACCTTTCTGTGGTCGGTCGGCACGCCACACAGGCTGAATCTGATAGCGGCGAAAGGGCATTGCCAATTCGTGCTGATTCATCACAACATATCGCGCAAATGGTACTGTTAAATCGTAGCGAAGACCTTTTTCGGAAATAGACGCGCTTACCTTTTTAAAATCACCGTTGGTCAAGGCCTCCTGGTTGGCGTCTTTTAGAAAGTCACCTGAGTTTAAAATGCGAAACAAAAGCTGGTCACCTTCTTCCCCGTATTTACCGGTGAGGGTTGACAGGTTTTCCATGGCTGGCGTTTCCAAAGGCTGGAATCCGTAGGTTCTAAAAACCGACCTAATGGTGTCCAGAAGCTTCAGTCTTCTGTTCATCTGGACCGGACCGAAGTCCCTGGTGCCTTTTGGCAATGTCGGTTTTTCCATAAAAAATGCCATCAAAACTAAGGAATTGGAAGGAATCTGAGGGGTCGATAATTGGTCGTTAAAAGCCCTTTCAGCCTGATTTGTAATCTTGGCAGGTGCCATTTATCTTCGCGCCTCATTAAAACTGAAAATCCATGTCCGTTACACGCCTCAAGCGCAAAAACCGGAAAGACAAATCCATCGCATCTAAGAGAAGACAAGCGCTGAAGATTCAAAATTTCAAGCCTGTTCTTAAGGGTGTTGACGTCGAAAAGATCAAAGAGGAATTCAAGGCTAAAAAGGCGTAACAGCGACCCTTGTTTGTTTTTCTTCTTTTAAGGACATCCTTCTTTAATAGGTTGTCAAAAGCACATTTCATTTCGTATACAGCCTCCATCAAAAAAGTCACCCAGCAAGTGACTTACGAAGTTTCGTATTTTCGTCAAAAATTTATCCAAGATGTCTGCTAGCCAAAGAAATGTAAAGGTTGGTTTGGTGCAGTCTTCCTGCTCCGCTGATCTCAAAAGCAACTTCGACAAGGCGGTTCAGGGAATTCGGACCGCGGCCGGTGAGGGTGCTCAGGTAGTTTGTCTTCAGGAATTGTTTCGCTCGCTATACTTCTGCGATGTCGAGAACTACGACAATTTTCTAATGGCAGAATCCATTCCGGGGCCTTCAACAGAGGCGCTGGGTAAACTTGCTGCGGAACTAAAGGTGGTTATTGTTGCATCCCTTTTTGAAAAGCGAGCCAGTGGTGTATACCATAACACGACAGCGGTAATCGATGCCGATGGCACCTATTTGGGTAAGTACAGGAAAATGCACATCCCGGATGATCCATCTTACTACGAGAAATTTTATTTCACTCCCGGAGATCTTGGTTACAAAGTTTTCAAAACAACCTATGGAACTATTGGTGTTTTGATTTGCTGGGATCAATGGTACCCCGAGGCAGCGCGCATTACTTCCTTAATGGGCGCGGAGGTTTTGTTTTATCCCACCGCCATCGGATGGTCGACTGCCCAGGATGAACAAACGAATCAAGACCAGTACGGTGCATGGCAAACCATTCAACGGAGTCATGCAGTAGCCAATGGAATTCCTGTTGTCAGCGTTAACCGTTGTGGCATGGAGCAAAATGGTGCCATGAAATTTTGGGGTGGTTCATTTGTTGCCAATTCAATGGGACGAGTGATTTATCAGGCGCCTCACGATCGGGAGGAGGTAAAAGTGGTAACCCTCGACCTCAATCAGGCCGACAGTACCCGCGTGCATTGGCCTTTCCTGCGTGACCGAAGAATCGATTCCTATCAGCCCGTGTTGAAGCGCTACATCGACGACCAGGATTGAGCCTTTCCAGCGATGAGTTCATTTAAATTTTCTTCTGAAGGAGTTCCTGCAGGAAAAACCCCCGCTGAACTTGGATATTTTTTCCCTGCTGAATTCAGTCTTCACCGTTCAACCTGGTTAAGTTGGCCCCATAAAGAGGCTTCGTGGCCAGGTAAAATTTCTACCATCTTTCCTGTTTACGCTCAATTTATAAAAGAGGTAGCTGCGGGGGAGGTAGTTAACATCAATGTTGTCGATTCAGCCATGGAATCCTCAGCCAGAGAATGTTTGATCGCCGCCGGTGCTGATGTAAACAAAATTGTCTTTCACCATCATCCCACCAACGATGCGTGGTGTCGTGACCATGGTCCGGCATTTTTATTGAAATCCGATGCGGCCTCAAAAGAGCTGCCCGGTAAGGTGGTGGTCGACTGGGGATACAATGCCTGGGGAGGAAAATATCCGCCGTTTGATCTGGATGATGTTATCCCGACGAGCATTGCTAAAAAATCTGGTCTACCTGTTTTTCATCCAGGAATTGTAATGGAAGGAGGATCGGTGGATTTCAATGGTACTGGAACCGTGCTCACCACAACAGCCTGTTTGTTGAATCCGAACAGGAATCCCCATTTGAACCAGGCTGAAATTGAATGGTACCTCAAATCATTTTATGGTGTTCAGCAAGTACTTTGGCTTGGTGATGGAATTGTTGGTGACGATACCGACGGGCACGTCGACGATATTACAAGATTCGTGAATGAGGACACGGTGCTTACGGTGGTAGAGCCGGACCGCAACGACGCAAACCATGAGCCGCTGGATGAAAATCTGAAGGCTTTAAAAAAGATGAAGCTCGTTAACGGCTCTGCTTTAAACATCGTGGAGCTCCCAATGCCCTCCGCAGTGGTTTACGAAGGTCAGCGATTGCCAGCCAGCTATGCCAACTTTTATATCGCCAACCAATGTGTGGTTGTTCCGACCTTCCGAGACAAAAACGACGATAAAGCACTACGAATTATTGAGGGTTGTTTCCCCAGTCGCAAGGTCGTTGGATTGGATTCATGGGATATTATCTGGGGGTTGGGTTCCTTTCATTGTTTAAGTCAGCAGGAACCGGAGGTCCGATAGAATTTTTGTGGTGGAAATGGGGCATTGAATGCTTTTTTATTCTCGTCTCCGTTTAGCATTTTTTTAGGTCGGGATAATCTTTAGATTCAACCTCCTTTCGGACCTAATTATTTATGCTATGAGAATTTCTGTTTTTGTAGGTGCATGGATTGCAATACTTCTTTTTTCCTGTTCCGTTGGCCCATCAAAGAAAATGGATAAAATCCGACTGATTACCCTCGATCCTGGGCATTTCCATGCCGGACTGGTACAAAAAACCATGTATCCGCAGGTTGATTCTACGGTTTATGTTTACGCGCCGGAAGGACAGGATTTGCTTTTGCATCTCGAGCGTGTGGATCAATACAACAGCCGCGCGGAACAGCCAACCGGTTGGAAGGAAGAAATCTATGTTGCGCCTGATTATTTTGAAAAGATGCTGGCGCAAAAGCCCGGCAATGTGGTGGTGCTTGCTGGAAACAACCGGTATAAATCCAAATACATCATGGGGTCACTCAAAGCAGGTTTGCATGTGCTCACCGACAAGCCTGCTGTTATTCGTCCGGAAGAGTTTGATACTCTTATTATGGCGTTCGGGCTGGCTAAAAAAAATGGTTTGTTGTTGTACGATATTATGACCGAGCGTTTTGAAATCACCTCTGAGTTGCAGCGCCGGTTGGCCTCTTCATCAGCTGTTTTCGGTGAGCAGCTGACGGGCAGTGCATCGGAGCCAGGTGTTGAAAAGGAAAGTGTCCATCATTTTTTTAAAGAGGTTTCAGGCAAGCCATTGAAACGACCGGGGTGGTTTATGGATGCCTCGCAGCAAGGTGATGGAATCGTTGATGTCACCACCCATCTGGTTGATTTGGTGCAGTGGACATGCTTCCCGGATCAGACACTGGACTACCGAAAGGACATTGAAATTTTGAATGCCAAGCGAAGCACCACGACGATGACTTTACAACAATTTAGGACGGTGACTGGTAATCCTGTGTTCCCGGATTATTTGCGTGCTTATCAAACAAACGACACCACCATTGGCGTTCAGTGCAATGGAGAGATAACGTGGAAATTGAAAAATTTGGTTGCCAAGGTTAAAGTTCGTTGGGAATTCCAGGCACAACCTGGTGCTGGGGACACCCATTTTTCAAGGATGCGTGGCAGCAAATCTGATTTGGTGATCAGGCAAGGAGCGGAGCAACGCTATAAACCAGTGCTTTATATAGAGCCCAAGGTTAACGATACAGACTATGAAACTTCATTAAGACAGGTATTTGAAAAAATTCAATCCGCATATCCGGGAATTGAATTGCAGCGCCTCGGAAGTGGTTGGGAAGTGGTTGTCCCAGACCAATACAGGGAAGGGCATGAAGCACATTTTGCACGCGTCACTGAAAAATTCATTGGCTACCTTACAACAGAAAAGTTGCCGGAGTGGGAGGTGCCCAACATGTTGTCCAAATATTACACCACCACCAAGGCGCTTGAATTGGCTGAAAAGGTGAAGGATTGATCTTTTAAAAACAATTGGTAAATGGGCTTATGAAAAATATTTTACTGACCAACTTCCTGCTTTCCTTCCATCTCCTCTCCATTGCTCAGTGGCTTCCGGTGGAGTTCCGAAATGTCAGCGACCAATCGGTTGCGGAGGTCTTGGTTGATGGTAAATTGTTTACTGCTTTTCGCTACGGCTCAACACTGGAAAAGCCGGTGCTGTTTCCTGTTCAAACGTCTAAGGGGACTATCGTTACACGCGGGTTTCCTCTGGCGCCGCGTGCAGGTGAGCGGATCGATCATCCACACCACGTAGGTGTTTGGTTCAACTTTGGAAGTGTAAACGGCATTGATTTCTGGAATAACTCTACAGCCATACCACCTGCAGAAAAGCATCATTATGGTACCGTAAAAGTTATCGGAGCTCCTAACGTCACGTCTGGGAATGCGTCAGGCGAGCTTGCGTATACAGCCGATTGGGTCGACCATAATGGCGCCCCGGTGGTTACGGAGAGAACGAAAATGGTATTTACTGGAAGCGGAGCATTAAGGGTCATCACCAGAACCACTACGCTTATAGCCCGACAACAGCCTGTGGTGTTCAAGGATAATAAAGAAGGATTATTGGCATTTCGGGTTGATCGCGCTTTTGAGGAGCCCATCACCGAGCCGGAAGTAATGGTTGACGCCCAGGGTAAACCTACGGCTGTGCCGGTATTGAATAATCAGGGTGTAAACGGTAAGTACCGCAACAGTTCAGGAATTGAAGGTGGTGCAGCGTGGGGTCAACGTGCTGCTTGGGTTAAGCTATCCGCCGAAAAAGAAGGAGAAAACATCACCATCGCGATGATCGATCACGGTCAGAACTATGGATTTCCCGCACACTGGCATGCGCGCACGTATGGACTATTTTCAGTAAATAACTTTGGTTCAAAGGTCTTTGTTCCAAATGATCCCGAACAAATTTTGACTCTTTCGAAGGATCAAACCCTGACATTCAAACATCAAATTTTAATTGGTCCTACTTCCTTGCTAACCGATGAATTCATGAATCAAATGTTCACCGATTTCAACCGGTGATGGATCAGAAACCAAAATAATTTTTTGCGTTGTGGTAACAGATGTTTTGAATCAGTCCGCCGAGGAGTTGTTGATCCTTTGGTAATTCACCCCGATCAACATCATTTCCAATCAGATTGCATAAAATCCGCCGGAAGTATTCATGCCGCGGATAGGATAAAAAACTTCTGGAGTCGGTGAGCATTCCTACAAATCCTGACAGCAGACCCATGTTCGAAAGTGTGTTCAATTGTTTCTCCATCCCATCTTTTTGATCCAGAAACCACCATCCCGAACCGTATTGAATTTTTCCCTGTTCCGGACCACGGTTAAAATTTCCCGCCATAGTGGCGAACAATTCATTATCGGCTGGATTTAGATTGTAGAGAATTGTTCTAGCCAGACGATTCTCCTCGTCGAGGAGGCTGAACAAAGCGGCGATCCCTTTTGCCTGGGAAAAGTCGCCGATGCTGTCGTAACCGGTATTGGCACCAAGCGCCTTCAACATCCTGCTGTTGTTGTTACGTATGGCACCCAGGTGAAATTGTTGGGTCCAACCTTTTTCGTGGTACATTCTTCCAAGGTCGGCGAGCAACATAAAACGAAAATTCTCACGCAGGGCAGGTTGGAGGGTCTGTCCATCTCGGAGTTTTTTAAAAAGGTACTCTGGATTTGATACAGCGCTCTGATCCGGAACCGGAATAAATTCCAGTCCATGGTCAGCCAGCCGACATCCCGCCTCTTCGAAAAAATCGATTCGTTTCTTTAATACGCTCAATAAATCATCATAGCTGGAAATTTCCTTTCCTGTCACTTTAGCGAGCTTGTCCAGATACTGATTGTATTTGGCTGCATCGTCTATAGAATAGACCTGATCCGGTCGAAAGGTCGGCAGAACCTTCACCTGAAAATTTTCAGCCTTTAGTTTTAGATGGTTGGACAGATCATCTGAAGGATCATCGGTAGTGCAAACCACTTCCACCTTTTTTCCGATTAATAGGTTTTTGGTGAAATGGGATTCATTTGACAATTGAGCGTTGCAATTACTATAAATGGATTCGGCGGTCTTAACATTCAAAAGCCCACCGATGCCAAAATACCTTGAAAGTTCAAGGTGTGTCCAATGGTAGAGGGGATTCCGAAGGGTGTGTGGTACAGTTTCAGACCATTTGAGAAATTTATCGTAGTCAGAGGCTGTACCTGTAATATAGTGCTCATCGATTCCACGTGCCCGCATCGCACGCCATTTATAATGGTCACCTTCCAGCCAGATAGCGGTTAAGGTATCGAATCGGCGGTTGGTAGCAATATCGGATGGGGGCAGGTGTGAATGGTAATCGATTATGGGGAGATCCTTTGCGAAACCGTGGTACAGACTTCTGGCAGTTTCCCCGTGCAATAGAAAATCGTCGTGAATGAAATCAGTAGGCTGCATGCTCATTTGAGATGCTCAAGTTGCAGAAATTTCCTCATTTCATTATCGATTGAAGCGGATCGCAAAGGAATACCGCTGCTTCAGGCTATATTGAGGAATCATGGAGCAAGGACTGCCGATTCAATCTGCGTTTACTGTCCCCGTTGGTAGGGTTCGTTGGCAGATTTGTGCTTTAGTCTTTTTTGCCACCACCGTTAACTACCTGGATCGCACCGTTATCAGTTACTTAAAACCCTATCTCGCGACAGAGTTTGGTTGGTCGCCGGTGCAAGAAGCGGCGTATTACGCTGACATCGAAATGGCATTCAAGCTCGCTTATGCGTTGGGGATGTTGTTTGCCGGCAGGCTCATGGATAAAACCGGAACACGGATTGGTTATGCTTTGGCTACATTTCTCTGGAGTGTGGCAGCATGTGCGCATGCCATTGTCGCTTCTGCTTTTGGATTTGGGATGGTACGTGCATTTCTTGGTGTAACTGAAGCCGGTAATTTTCCTGCGGCTGTTAAAGTGACAGCGGAATGGTTTCCCCGAAAAGAACGTGCCCTGGCAACAGGAATCTTTAATTCAGGCACCAATGTAGGCGCTATCCTGGTTCCACTAAGTGTGCCCTTAATGGCAGAAGTCTGGGGATGGAGGTTTGCTTTTATCATCACCGGAGCACTCGGCTTCATTTGGGTTGTTCTTTGGTTGTGGTTGTACCGAACACCAAAAGAACATCGAAGTGTTACAGCGGCAGAGCTGGACTATATCCATTCCGACCAGGTGGAGGAAAGTGGAGAGGAGCGGGTACCCTGGTTGGAGCTGTTGCGTTATCGACAAACCTGGGCATTTGCACTTGGAAAGTTGTTGTCAGATCCCGTTTGGTGGTTTTATTTATTCTGGTTGCCTGATTTCCTTCGTAAAGAATATGGGCTTACGGCCGCCGCAGATATCATGTGGCCCAGCGCCATGGTCTACATCATCTCAACCGCCGGAAGTGTGTTTGGTGGATGGCTACCTTTCAAACTGATTAATGCCGGTATGCCTGTCTTTAAGGCCCGGAAAATGAGTATGCTGATTTATGCCTTTTCTGTTACGCCGATTGTTTTTGCGCAGTACCTGGGCTCAATTAATATGTGGTTGGCGGTGGCTGTAATTGGATTGGCCGCCTCGGCCCACCAGGCGTGGAGCGCCAATATTTTCACGACGGTATCAGACATGTTTCCTAAAAAAGCTACAGCCTCGGTTACAGGCATTGGTGGAATGTTCGGAGGCTTGGGGGGAATCTTATTGGTGTTGCTCGTGCAAAAAAATATGTTCGTTTATTATGAAAGCATCGGCAACATTCAGGCCGGATACTTTATCATGTTTTTGATTTGTGGAGCTGCCTACCTTTTAGCCTGGTTGTTGATGCACCTGTTGGTGCCAAAAATGGATCCGGTTAAGTTATAAGACTTACCGTTTGAATTTTTGTGAGGCGATCCCAAGTTCTAATCCTCTGAGCTCTGCTAAACCTCTGAGGCGACCGATCGCTGAATAACCTGGTTGTGTTTTCTTTTTGAGGTCATCCAGCATTTGATGACCATGGTCAGGGCGCATCGGAATGGATTTACCCGTGCTTTGCATGCAATCAAGTATTTCTGAAACCACGGCAGGCATATTGGTGTCGCCATCCAGGTGGTTGGCTTCAAAAAAATTTCCTGCACCATCGCGTGTGGTATTTCTTAGGTGAAGGAAGTGGATGTGTTTTCCCAGGCGTTTAACCATTCCGGGCAAATCGTTGTCGCCCCGTACACCATAGGAGCCTGTGCAAAAACATAGCCCGTTGGATGGAGAGGGAGCGGATTGCAGTAGTGCACTTGCATCGGCTTCGGTGCTTACCACCCTGGGAAGGCCGAGGATCGGGTAGGGAGGGTCATCGGGATGGATGGCCAAACGAATTCCATGTTGTTCGGCGGTGGGCACGACGTGACGTAGAAAGTAAAACAGATTTTGCTGGAGGGCAGCTGCATCAATCCCTTTATACGCTTCCAGTGCCTCTCGGATTTGTTCCGGAGTGAAGTGTTCATCGCTTCCAGGCAGTCCCATGATCGTATTGTGGAAGAGTTGTTTCTGCTCTTCAATGGAAAGGGAATCCAATCTTTTTTTAGCTGAAATTTTTTCTTCTTCTATATAGTCTTTTTCAGCGCCTGGTCTTTGGAGAAGAAAAAGATCGAAGGCTATGAAGGCGGATTTTTCAAAGTATAGTGCCAGGCTGCCGTCGGGCATTGGATAGGAAAGGTTGGTCCGGGTCCAATCCAGGATGGGCATGAAATTATAGGTAACGACACGGATGTTGCAGGCGGCCAGATTTTTCAGGCTTTCGCAGTAGTTGTTGATCCAGTGCTCGAATTGACCGGTGTGTTTTTTAATGTCCTCGTGAACGGGAAGACTTTCTACTACCGACCAGGTGAGCCCGGCTGATTCGATTTCCTCCTTTCGCTGGTTGATGGCCGCTATGGTCCAAATGGTGCCGGGAGGCAGGTGATGGAGGGCGGAAACCACGCCGGTGCAGCCGGCTTGTCGGATATCGGAGAGTGAAACGGGGTCTTTGGGTCCGAACCACCGCATCGTCTGTTCCATGAGTATCATTTCTGGGTCGATTTGGGAAAAATTTATGTGCAGGTTATCAGCAATTTATATTCCTTTTCCCAGAATGAATAGTGTATAGGATAAATGGATTGAAGATCTGATGGGAATTTGGTTTAGGGGTTGTGGTAATTGGGTCTAAGTTTTATTTTAGGAGATTGATTAACCATAACCTAACTTATCTAAAATGAAAATCAATCGTTACTTCTCGTAGTCAGCAGTTCTTTTGGTGCTGATTGTAGCTTCTTGTACTGAACTCGGTGTAGCACCAGAGGTTAAAAGAGGTTTATCTGACATCAATGGAGCCACGGAGTTGGCAGAAGCAGGCCAGGTAATACCAGGAAAGTACATAGTACTTTTTAAGGAGGATTTAAATTTGCGTGGAAAAAGCGATTTAATTCGAGCCAAAGCTTTAAATAAAATGAGTGCACGAGGCTTGGATAAATCAAAACTTGGCTTTGTTTATTCTAATGCGGTACAGGGTTTTTCAGTGCATATGGGTCCAGCAATTGCTGAATCCTTCTCCAAGGATCCTGATGTATTATTGATAGAGCAAGATCAGATTGCGACGATAAATCAGAAGGGGAAACCAGTTGGCGGTGGGGGTACCGTTGCACAAACCATTCCTTGGGGTATAAAAATCATTGGGGGCTCCTCAAATTATACTGGAACCAATGTTGCGTGGGTCATCGATTCAGGTATAGATTTCAATCATACTGACCTTAATTCTGATAAAAGCATGAGTAGAGATTTCACAAACAGTAGTGTTGGTCCACAGGATGAAAATGGTCATGGTACCCATGTTGCAGGTACAATTGCTGCAATAAACAACTCAATTGGGGTGGTGGGAGTTGCTGCAGGTGCAAAAGTTGTTGCTATAAGGGTATTAAATCGAAGAGGCTCAGGATCATATGATGGCGTAATTGCCGGCGTAGATTATGTTGCGGCCAACGGTAAAATTGGAGATGTGGCAAATATGAGCTTAGGAGGAGGGTACTCTAAAGCAGTTAATGATGCTGTTATTGCAGCTAGCAAAAATGTAAAGTTTGCATTGGCCGCAGGAAATGAATCAACAAGTGCAACAACAAAATCACCTGCGAGTGCAGAAGGCCCTAATATTGTGACCGTTTCTGCTCACAACAACTTAGGTAACTGGGCTTCCTTCTCTAATTACGGTAATCCACCTGTCGATTGGTGCGCGCCCGGCGTAAGTATTAATTCTACTTGGTTAGGAGGTGGTTATAACACTATTAGCGGGACCTCCATGGCAACACCTCATGTTGCGGGGTTATTACTTCTAGGATCATTAAAATCTAGAGGGACTGTTACTGGTGACCCCGATGGTTCTGCTGATCCAATGGCATCTAAGTAAAAAATTTATTACTCGATTCAAACCAGCACCCCTACGGGTGCTGGTTTTTTTTTGGTCCACTTCCAAATACCTTCCTAATATTGCTGCGTCTTCCCGATGCGAATCCTATCTCTTTTACCCCTCGCCGCATTTCTGCTGCTCAGCTGCGGATCTGAATCCCCAGACCTCATCCAGCAATACGAGGCCGCATGGGAAATAGACCTTGCTCCTAATAATGTAACAGAAAAATTCGCCGCTTCACGGTTGCTGCTGCTCGATGATCAGTCCACACTTGTCGTGGCAAATGGTATCACCAATCAGTTGGTGGGTGATGTGACCAGACTAACCATCGTTTCACCCGACGGCCAACGCACCGGTCTTTCTGAAATCAATAGCTATATGGGTTGGTCGATCCTTGATCCATCCGGTAACTACCGCTTCCTCTCCGATTCAGTGTACATCATCAATCAAAACCTTAGCCTAATCGCTAAAACACCACTTCCTTTTATACGTTTCGGTTTATCAGCCTTCAACTCTCAGTCACTCATCTACCTTGATTTCTTTTCCAGTCAGCCTGCAATCACCTCCTATGATTTTAATGGCAAAATCCTCTGGAGCAATCCAGCCAATACCATGGGCTGCGGTGGCTCCTATATGTCCATTCAAATGGATGAACTTAATGCCGGTATGCTTGCCAAAGCAGAAGGAATTGAACAAGATACTTTTCGCATCACTAACTTCGATCCAAGGACCGGGAATCTTAAATGGTCACGCGAATACCTCTCCGAAAAACTGTTTCCAGGCACACGTTTAATCCCAAAGCCGGTCTGGACAACCAACTATTCAGGTGTCAATCTCTTTGGAATTGATCCAGCCACCCGAAATCTTTTTGTTGCCTCAGTAACCAATGCAGGCATCGGTCGAAAGCTTCGGACTGAATTGCCCGATATCTCATTTTCGTATTTGGTAACAGCATTTAAAACCAAGGACGGCGGATTCTTGTTTGGTCTCAATGGCAATCAGCAAGCGGACTACTTTTCATACCGCCTCGTTAAAATTGATCGAAATGGAAATCCTGGTTGGGTGGGTACTTTCACCAATCCTGGTGACGATTACCTCGTCGATATGGTGGAACGGGCCGATGGTACTGTAATCGCCCTGTCGGCACAAGGTGTCGTTACTGCTTATAAGCCGGTTTACTAGTCGGTTGCGATTACCGTGCCATAGCCTGCAGCACATCGTGCTGGGTTATGATGTGCACTTTTTCAGCCTCGTCACGGATCAAAATCGCTTTATTGTTTTTGCCCAACATCGATGATAAAACGTCAAGGGTACTGTCCAGCGCTACAAATTGCAATGGCTTATCCATTACTTCCATCAATGGCAGTTTCCTTGCTTCCGGTGACTGGATAACTTTTTCCAACAAACCGGCCGTTGAAACCGATCCTACAAACTGATCACCTTCCGTCACCGGTACCTGATCAATGCCTTCACGATTCAAAATCAGAATGGCCTTCTCAAGGGGTTCATTAGCGCCTACGGTGATGAGCGAATCCCGACCCACTCTTCCCATGATGATGTCACGGGCGGTTCCATACTGCCGCTCTTCCAAAAATCCATGATCCTTCATCCACTGATCGTTGTATACCTTGTTCAGGTAGCGGGTACCATGATCAGGCAGAAGAATTACCATCGTATCACCGGCCTTCATAAATTCACGTGCATACTCCAGCGCGCCGTGCACGGCGGAGCCACTGCTCCAACCCACAAACATTCCTTCTTCCCGCGATAACCGCCGCGCCATGATTGCACCGTCTTTGTCGGTGACCTTAATGAACGAATCAATGACTCCGAAATCCACATTTTGCGGCAGGATGTCTTCTCCAAATCCCTCCGTCAGGTAAGGATAGATTTCATTTTTATCGAATACCCCGGTCTCCTTATATTTTTTAAACACGGAGCCATAGGTATCAATGCCCAGGGCAAAGAGATTTGGATTTTGCTCCTTGAGAAATTTTGCTGTTCCACACATCGAGCCGCCCGTACCGACGGTCGCAACGTAATGTGTAATTTTTCCTTCTGACTGAGTCCAGATTTCAGGGCCGGTAGCGGCATAATGCGCTGCAGCATTTGATGGATTGTCGTATTGATTCGGATAAATGGAGTTCGGAATTTCCTTGTTGAGTTTGCGCGCAACGGAATAATAAGATCTTGGATCATCGGGCTCTACATTGGTAGGACAGACCACCACCTCGGCACCCACTGCCTTAAGAATGTTGATCTTCTCCTGTGACTGTTTATCGGCCATGGTGAAAATGCACTTATAGCCTTTGGCTACGGCAGTCAGTGCCAGTCCCATTCCTGTGTTGCCTGAAGTACCTTCTATGATGGTGCCCCCTGGTTTCAATATTCCGGCACGCTCAGCATCCTCAATCATTTTTAAGGCCATTCGGTCTTTCGTGCTGTTGCCTGGATTGAAATATTCGACTTTGGCTAAGTAAGTGCCAGGCAGTCCACGGAAAATCCGGTTGAGCTTGACCATTGGGGTATTCCCGATGGTTTCAACGATGCTGTTGTATATCATCCCTGTAATTTTCGGCAATTTAGCCACGATCGCCCAGATGTGTAAAAGACTGTTTCAGTGTAATCCGAATAGGCCTAACTTTAACCAAAAGTGTTGTTATGCGAAATGGTTTTATTTTTCTCTTTGTACTGCTGGCCTCAGTTACTATGTCTGCTCAACAATTGATTCCCTTATACGATGGACCGGTTCCGGGGTCTAGGGACTGTGAAGATCAGGAATACACGGGCAAATGGAATGGCATCAACATACTGTACAAAATTTCAAAGCCTGCAGTGGCCGTCTATTTACCAGACAGAAAGAATGGTGAGCTTGTTGCTGCGGTGATCATTTGTCCTGGTGGAGGCTATGGTGTTAATGCCTGGCAACATGAAGGCAATGAGGTTGCAGAGCTTTTTCAAAAGTGGGGGATGGCGGCTTTTGTGGTTAAATACCGATTGCCTGACGATGGTTGTATGGTTGATAAAAAATATGCGCCATTACAGGATGTACAACGCGCCTTCCAGTTGGTGCGATCCAGGGCGAAGGAGTGGGGCATCGATGAGAAAAAAGTCGGTGTGATGGGATTTTCTGCCGGAGGACACCTTGCTTCAACAGCTGCGACACAATACCATAATCCGGTCCTGGAAAGTTTTAAGCCGGCGAACCTGCGACCTGATTTTCAGATTCTGGTTTATCCTGTGATTAGTATGCTCCCAGAAATTGGTCATCAGGGTTCAGCCGATAATCTCCTGGGTAAGGATGCGTCACGCGATTTGAAAGTCAGGTTTAGCAGTGAACGCAATGTGCCCGCTGATGCGCCGCCAGCCTTTTTGATCCATGCCTCCGATGATGAGGTGGTCAACCCGGATAACAGTATTCTGTATTACCAAAGTCTCCTCCGAAGAAAAATCAGTGCATCGATGCACCTGTATCCTAAAGGTGGACATGGTTTTGGAATGAACAACCCAACCTCCTCCGATGCCTGGATGGACAGGTTGCACGCCTGGCTTAAAGATCAAATGGTATTGTCTAAATAGGCAACCTAGCGCTGATTGCTGAAACTCTTTTTAGCCGCGTTGTCCGGACACAGAACAGTTACTTTTTTCCAACCCAGCGGCAAGACAGTTTTTACTTGTTGCAATCCGGTATCGGTAAAGGTCAATCCGGCAAACCCGAAAATCACAGACTGTAACATGCCTCCGGCGCCGGTGGCAAAGTAGGGATTGCTTCCACCAGCTGTTTCCGAAATCACACCGAAAGGAGGCACTGCATTGGGCTTATAGCTCCTCGGAAAATATTCTGATGCCTTCTCCGTGTTTCCAAGCCGTGCGTGCAGCGTTGTTAAAATGGCCAGACCCATCGCAGGTCCATCCTTGGCATAGCGCGGCTCATAATACCTGAGGTCTTTTTCGATTTGGGTGCGGTCGGTATAAAATCCAAGTGGATAGGACAGCAGGTTAACATCGGCCTGTTTTATGGTCACGCCGTCGTAGGTGGCATTTTCTTTTGTTGTGCCATCGGGAAATTTAAGGATAGGTATGTTTTGTGCAACATGCTCCCAATCCGGATCAGGAACGATTCCCAAAATTCTTGCTGCCTGAGAAGCGTAGCGCAATACCGTAATCGCCATAGCATTGGTAAAGGCATTGTTGTCGATGTTCTCCTGCCACTCGTTCGCTCCAATGACATTGTTGATTTCATAACGACCAGGTCCCTTGCGCTCGACTCTACTTGCCCAAAAATCAGCTGCCTCGCGCAACACCACGAAGCCTTTATCTTTTAACCATTCTTTGTCGCCGGTTACCTGATAGTATTTCCAGAATGCCCATCCGATACAACCGGTGATGTGGTGTTGAAAGGGTCCGGTGAGTGCCCAGACCGGTGTGTCTTCATCGCCCGTACCGGAGGACTCCCATGGAAACATGGCTCCTTTATAACCATGACTGAATGCATTTCTTTTTGCTGCTTCCAGACGATTGAAGCGGTAGTCGAGGATGGAACGCGCGAGATCAGGTTTTAGGGCAAGAAGCGGTGGATACATCCAAAGCTCGGTGTCCCAAAATACATGACCATTGTAACCTAAGCCCGACAAGCCCATGGGCGACAAACTGTATCCGGTGCCTTCCCGGACAAAACTATACAGGTGGTACAATGCAAACCGGATATCTTTTTGAGCAACAGGATCGCCTTCAACCACGATATCGCTTTTCCACATCTCTTCCCAGTCACGATAATGCCTTTCCAGGAGTCTGTCGGTACGCTCTAAGGCTGCAAAGATGGTCAGGCGCTCAGCTTCATTCAGAGGATCCTGGTAATGTTCGGTGGAGGTAGCGGAACTCACCAGACTAAACCGATAGATTTCACCTGCCTTTAATTTCCTGTGAAACTTCGCCAGGTGCATGTTGTAATCCCAGTCTTCGTGGATCAGATCGGGTTCCTGGCCATGGGGTTCATCAAAAATGAATCCGTTGCTGGCTGCCACAGTATGTCGGCCACTCGGACTTTTTGCCACGGAGGTTAGGAGAGGGATTAATACATGTGGCCGGTCGATTTCGGAATACAGGTTTTTCACATCGCTGAGGTGATCAGGCGCTTCGATCACACTCATGGGTGTAATGGTTACTTCTTTTTTAGCGGTAATCTCTATTATGGTTAAGGCGGTAAACGGAAGGTGGCGCAGTGCAAGAAGACGATGTTTTACTTCTACGGCACCGAGTGCTGTAAAGGTGGTAACCAGTTCAGCCTTTTTCATGTCCAATACCTGACGGTAATCGGAAATGTCATTCAACCCTATCCTTCTGCCGTCAACATCCAGATTCATGTTGACGTGGTTAAAGGTTTTAAGAATGTTTGATACGCGTCCACGTTGATAATAATCGTACACCCCATTCAACACGACATCTTTGACCTTCATGGGTTGTGGTGAGGACACAATGCCGACCATCCCATTGGCCACCGTAACACCAAAGTATTTGGAGGGATCTATGTTCTTGGCCTCCACCTGCCATTCATCGCTCTGAGCGCTGGACTTTAAGTGGATAAGAACGAGTAAGAGGATGAGCAGGTGGTTTTTCATAGCCGGGTGATTCAAGGATCGGCAAAATAAGTAGGCTTACGGTGCCAGTCAACGGTTCAAATTCCGTCATAAATAGGTTTTTGCATGCTGATTTGTTCGGTATCTTGAAGGACAGATTTAAAATCCAATGCCCATGAAATACGTTTTGCCTGTAATGCTGTTGTTGATTTTTGTTTCTTGTAAACCTGAATATGATGTGGTAATCAGAAATGGTAACGTTTATGATGGTTTGGGTGGAGCCCCTCAGTCGGTCGACATAGGAATTAATGCCGACACCATCGCTTTTATTGGCGATTTGAAAGGTGGGTCTGGTAAAATCGAAATCGATGCACAGGGAAAGGCTGTGACGCCCGGATTTATCAATATGCTGAGTTGGGCTGTGGAATCATTGATCGTGGATGGTAACGGTGAAAGCGATATTCGGCAGGGTGTAACCCTTGAAGTTTTTGGTGAAGGTATGTCGCTGGGTCCTTTGAACGATGCCATGAAGGAAGACATGCGTTCAGGCATGAAGCGCAATCCTGATTTTGCTTACGATATCGATTGGACTTCACTGGGTGAATACCTGGAGTCGCTTGAACGCCGTGGGATTTCGCCCAATGTGGCTTCTTTCGTTGGTGCCACTTCGGTTCGTGTCCATGAACTGGGCTATGCCAACCGTCCACCTACTACCGAAGAACTGGAGCGCATGAAAAAATTGGTACGCGAAGCTATGGAGCAAGGTGCCATGGGAGTGGGTTCTTCCTTGATTTATGCACCGGCCAATTACGCATCCACACAAGAGTTAATGGAGTTGTGTAAGGAGGCAGCGCAGTATGGTGGAATGTACATCACCCACATGCGCAGCGAAGGCAATGCCATGGAGCAGGCTGTACAAGAGACCATCGATATTGCGCGTGAGGCTGGACTGCCAGCAGAGATTTATCACCTGAAATTCAGCGGTAAAGACAACTGGAATAAAATTGATTCGGTGGTGGCCATGATTGATCGGGTACGAAAGGCAGGCATTCGGATCACTGCCGATATGTACACGTATCCTGCAGGTGCAACCGGACTCGATGCCTCCATGCCTCCTTGGATTCAGGAGGGTGGATTGCACCAATGGATTGCAAGAATGAAGGACCCGGTCATTAGAAAAAAGGCGCTGCAGGAAATGCTGACGCCAACCAATAAGTGGGAAAACTTGTTAAGGTTGGCCGGTGATCCTGAAAAAGTTTTGCTGTTGGAATTTGCCAACGATTCACTGAGAAAAAATTTCACTGGTAAAACCCTGGGTGCGGTTGCTAAAATTTATGGCAAGTCTCCTGAAGAGACCGCCATGGACCTGGTGATCACCGATAGTACCCGTGTAGGTACAGCGTACTTTTTGATGGACGAAGGAAACATCAGCCGTCAGTTTAAACTTCCCTACGTAAGTCTGGGTTCCGATGCGGCTGCGCCGGCCACCACTGAGCGATTCATGAAAGGACGGGAGCACCCCAGGGCCTATGGTAATTTTGCTCGGTTTCTGGCCAAATACGTTCGTGAGCAAAAGCTTATGGCATTGGAAGAAGGTGTTCGACGTCTGACCTCTTTGCCAGCTGAAAATTTAGGGGTTAAAAAACGCGGAAGACTGGCGGTAGGCTATTATGCCGACGTCAATGTTTTTGATCCTGCATTGGTTCAGGATCATGCCACATTTGAGAATCCTCATCAGTATAGCACGGGAATGAGCCATGTGCTGGTGAATGGGGTTCAGGTGCTCCGCGATGGTGAGCATACCGGCGCCAGACCCGGAAGGGTAGTGCGGGGTCCGGGTTACCGCGGCACCGATCAGAAATGATAGCGTACGAAGGCCTCCATGGCCTCGTATTCAGCAAGCCCAAGTTTGTTGTACTCGTTTGCAGTAGCGTGGTTCCGATCTTCGGCGCGCTGCCAGAATTCTCTTTTATCGCTACCGGGAAATACTGCGCTGTCTTTTTGTGATTGATGTTTGAAGATTGCTCTTCGCTTGCGCATCAATTCCTCAGGACTCAGCGGTACGGCCATTTCAATTTCATCGATATCCCATTCCTGCCATGCGCCCCTGTACAACCAGAGGTAGCACTGCTTCATAAATGGTTTGTTCTTCAATCGCTGTACAGCCTGGAAAATTGCAGAAAGACAAACCCTATGGGTTCCATGTGGATCGGACAAATCACCCGCAGCATAGATCTGGTGGGGCTTTACCTTTTCAATCAGGTCAGCAATAATGTTGATGTCCTTGTCGCCCAAAGGTTTCTTCTTGACGGCGCCCGTCTCATAAAACGGCATATCCAGGAAATGAGCCTGGCTGTCAGGAATACCTACATAGCGGCAACCTGCTTTGGCTTCACCTCGACGAATCAATCCTTTGATGGCCATTACTTCAGCACTATCTACAGCGCCGGGCTTCTTTTCCCTGATGTCCCTGGTAACTTTTTTAAAGAATCTTTCGGCATCAGCCTTGGTTAGACCGAATGCATTGTTGAAGTCACGGACAAAATCTGCAAAGCGAATGGCGTCATCATCGAACACCGCAATGTTGCCCGACGTCTGATAGGCTACATGGACTTCGTGGCCTTGATCGACCAGACGAATAAAGGTTCCACCCATTGAAATCACATCGTCGTCGGGGTGGGGTGAAAATATAATTACACGCTTAGGAAACGGTTTAGCCCGCTCCGGTCTGTGGGAATCATCGGCATTGGGTTTGCCTCCTGGCCAGCCGGTAATGGTGTGCTGGAGTTCATTAAAAACCCTGATGTTCACTTTATAGGCAGATCCAAACTCGGTAACCAGATCGCTCATGCCATTTTCCATGTAATCCTGATTGGTGAGTTTCAGGATTGGCTTTCCTGTTTTCTGACAGAGCCATACCACGGCACGGCGCCTTAGTTTATCGGTCCATGTACAGCCATCCACAAGCCATGGTGTATAGACGGCAGTGAGCTTGCTGGCAGAAGCATCGTCTAATACCGTAAGGGTATTGCTATGGTTTTGAAGGAAGGAAGAAGGGATCTGATCGGAAACAGGACCTTCCAGTGCTTTCCGGATAATGCCAGATTTTCCTTCACCCCAGGCCATCATGATGATGCGCTTAGCCTTCAGGATGGTGCCTACGCCCATGGTGATGGCTTTTTTTGGCACATTCTCTTCTCCAAAAAAGTCACCCGATGCATCAATTCTGGTTACTTGGTCAAGGCTCACCACGCGGGTGGAGGTTTTTTCATTGCTGCCCGGTTCATTAAAACCAATGTGGCCGGTGCGTCCAATTCCCAATATCTGTAAATCCAGTCCGCCTAACTTTTGAATGCTTGATTCATACGCCTGACAGAATTTTTCGATCTGGTTTGCCTTCAGGGTACCATCCGGAATATGAATATTCTTTTTTGGGATGTCGATGTGGTTGAACAAATTCTCGTTCATGTAGCGCACATAGCTTTGAAGCGATTGCGGATTCATCGGGTAATACTCATCCAGATTAAAAGTGTGAACGTTTTTAAAGCTCACCTTTCCGGCCTTATGAAGCCGAACCAACTCGCTGTAAACGCCGGTCGGTGTAGAGCCTGTAGCCAGGCCCAAAACACATGGCTTTTTTTGTTTTTCTTTTTCTTTGATCAGATCAACCATCTCTTTGGCTACAAAAGCAGAGGCCAATGATGAATTGCTGAAGATTTTGTAAGGAATTTTTGCTGCGTGTTGATGAGAACTCATGTATACCGTCGGGTTTGGAATCAGCTAAAATAGCATGTTCCGGCTTGATTTAGAAATGAATTTAAACAGGAGGGATGTAGTAATTCATCGCGGCAGTCAGACCGCCTTGAAATCATTGTAGCGGATTTCCTTTTCTCTGGCCGCATCTTCTTTTTCACGCTTGATCTTCACTTTGGCCTGTGGGCCGACCATGATGGGTACGCGCTCGACTTCCACGTTGGCAAGTTCGAGTCCATACTGCTCTTCAGTAGAAAGGCTGTATTTTTTAATGAATCGATACCCCTGAATGATCACATTGTCGAAAGTGGAGATTTCGCTGTCAATGGAAGCAAGGGAGTGAAGAATGATGAATTTGAAGTCCGCGGACATGCTGTGCTTTCTTAGCGAGTCATAATGACTCACCAGATCTATTTCACCGTTCTCACTCATATCGTGGAGAATCTTGTTGAAAAGAAGATTCACGCGGTGGTCGGCTTTAAAGCCCAGTTTGATGCGGACAAAAAAGCATTTTTTTGGAATGATGGTGTCCACCGAATATTTACTGGTGAACGGGCTGTCCACCGTATCGACATGAAGGAACCAGTAAACATCTGCACGTTTAGGTCTCTTTCGGAAGATGGAATAAATGATGTTGTTGTCGATCTGTCTTCGGCTATCGGCCAAAGCCATGTAAACAAGGTTGGTAGATTCCTTTGGAATGGTGGTATCGGATTGTAAATCCTGAATCAGCGGCACGTAGTGTTTGAGATCGACGAAGTCGGTATGACGTTCACGCAACTTGCGTGCTTTCATTTGAATGAACATCATCAGGAACATGATGAAGGCAACGGAGAACGCGAACCATCCACCATGGGTGAATTTGTCCAGATTAGAAATCAGAAAAGATCCTTCTACGGTTATAAAAACCAGGGCCATAAATCCGGCCCGCACCCTTGATTTTCTGGTCATACCGAAATAGAACACCAGCAAAGAGGTGGTCATGAGCATGTCAAACGTAATGGCCAAACCATAGGCAGCCTGCATGGCATCGGATTCTTTGAACCTTAATACAACCAGGATGCTACCCAGCATCAACATCCAGTTGATGGCCGGCATGTAGATCTGACCTTTCAGTTCGCTAGGGTAGCGTACCCTAGTACTGGGCCAGAGTTTGAGTTTCATGGCCTCGTTCACCATGGTGAAAGTTCCGGAGATCAAGGCTTGGCTGGCAATAACCGTTGCCATGGTGGCAATGAGAACGCCAAACAGTTCAAATCCATTGGGTATAATGGCGAAGAAGGGGATGGTGTCGCCGAGTTGTTCGCCGCTGTGTTCCAACAGGTAGGCACCCTGACCAAAATAACAAAGCAGCAAACAGATTTTTACAAGCGTCCAACCCACGCGAATGTTCACCTTGCCGCAGTGACCAAGGTCGGAATACATGGCCTCTGCTCCGGTGGTACAGAGGAAAATCGCACCTAAAATCCAGAATCCTCTCGGGTATAAAGTCAGTAAGTCAATCGCATAGGAAGGGTTGAGTGCTTTGAGTACTGAGAGATTTTCAAAGAGTTTAATTCCGCCGATGGTGCCAATAAACGCAAACCACACCAGCATCACAGGTCCAAAAGTTTTGCCAACCACGCTGCTACCGAACTGCTGGAATAGGAAAAGGGCAATTAGAATTCCGATGACGATTGCGATGATGGTCTCCTGTTCAATTCCAGGTGAGATGGACCTCAATCCTTCGATCGCCGATGTAACGCTGATGGCGGGCGTGATGAATCCATCGGCGATCAGCGTACAACATCCAATGATGGCGGGAAATATGACCCAGCCTGCCTTATAACGTCTGACCAGGGCATACAAGGCAAATATTCCACCTTCCCCTTTGTTATCCGCATTGAGTGCCAGAATCACATATTTGATGGTGGTGATGATGGTCAGTGTCCAAAAGACACAGGAGAGTCCACCCAGAATTAGTTCTTCGGAAATGGTGCGGTCGCCGACAATAAATCTCAGGGTATAAATCGGTGAGGTACCGATGTCTCCGTAGATGATCCCCAGAGCAACCAATAGGCCTGCTGAGGTCAGTTTGTTCCTTTGTGCTTCCTTGTCGGACATTAAAAAATGCCTCTGCTAAGAGGTTTAAGTTTTACCGCTTCTGGACCCTTGATGAAATCCATATTGCGGGCTTTCATTTTAGGGTATTTTACCGGTAAAGGCCGCGCGAATTTACCTGCATTGGGGAAATGACTATAAAAAATTGTCAAAATATTTTCGGGCCTAAAACCTGCGTCGCAGGCTTTCTTTTAGATCTTTTTGGTTACTAAAGGTCAATTTTTGGCGTTGATTTTTAATTAAAACGCTGCCTCAGCATCGATCTGATTAATTTTGAATCGGAAATAATTCAACCACAAGTGCTATGAAATTTCTTACTGTTATCGGCTTAATTATTCTGATTCTTCCTTTTCAGGGTTGTATAAAGCCCGGTGATCAGGAGAAACTTCAGTCGCAGGTCGACTCTCTTCGCAATGAGCTGGAGACCAGTCAGGAGATGGCTGAAACTTTAAGTGAGGTCAGTGTTTTAATGGACTCCATTGATGCCAACCGTCAGGCCATTCGCATCAATATGGTTGAAGGTACAACCTATGCCGTTACCGTAAACCGTATGCAGGGACTCAACCGATATGTGCGGGAGACCCAAAAGAAGATTACAGAGCTTGAGAAAAATTTGAAGCGTTCAAGGGCAGCTGCAAAGGCCTACGCGGCAACCATTGCCAGCTTAAAGGCAGAAATTGCTTCTAAGGATGAGGAGATCGCCAGACTCAATGAGACCATTGAAAAATTTCGAAACGAAAATCAAAATCTGCTGCGGGTGGCAGAGTTACAGGAAATGGAGCTTGAGGATAAGCAACTTCAAATTGAATCTAAGAAACGAGAGCTTACTGTGATTGAAAGGCGGATCGAAGAAGTTCTTCAGAATTCACAAATCAGTGAGGCTGAAGGCTTGTATGCCCGTGGGCTCGCAGTTGAAGAAACGGCTAATCGAACCAAGTTGGCTCCTAAAAAAAGGAAGGCGACGTTATTGGAGGCGCTGGAGCTTTACAAAAAAGCTCAGTCACTCGGTCACACAGGTGCCAAAGCCAAAATCAAGGAGCTCGAAGCTGAAATCAATAAATAATTGTTTGGATCCTTTTCATAGGATCTACTCCATACCGATCAGGTATAGGGTGTAGGCTAGATACAGCGTCAATAGAATAGCGGCTTCCCAACGATCAAGTTTTTTGGTGTTGATCGTGAACATAAAGAGCATTAAAATAATTGTTGCGCCAAACAGAACATAAAAATCTGAATTCATCGTGGCGTGATAGGGGATCGGATTTACCAATCCCGTAAATCCAAGGATAAAAAAGATGTTGAAAATGTTTGATCCTACCACATTGCCTATGGCGATGTCGGTGTTTTTCCGGTAAGCAGCAACGGCCGAAGTAGCCAATTCGGGCAGCGAAGTACCTGCTGCCAGTATGGTTAATCCAATCAATTTTTCGCTCAATCCATAATGATGGGCAATTCCGATGGCGCTGTCAACCACCACTTTGCCACCTGCTATGAGCATTGCAAGCCCTGCAATAATCATAGCGACCGAAGCATACATAGAAAATATCTTCACCCCATCGCCATTGTCGCTGGAACTGCCGGCTGACTTCATGGTGAGGTATACAAACCAAAGGAAAAGGCAAAAAATACCAAGCAGGATTATACTGTCTACGGTGCTTAAGATGCCGTCGTATCCACTGGCGGCCTGACTGTTGTCACCCCATAAGAGCGAATCATTCACCAAAACCCAAAGGACAACTGCAGCGAAAAGTGAGATCGGAATTTCATAGCGGACGGTATTTTGATGAACCACCAATGGATAAATGATTCCGGCAATACCGAGGATAAACATGAGGTTAAAATTGTTGCTGCCAATGACGTTTCCAAAGGAAGCATCATTTTTTCCGTCGAGGGCTGAAAGCAGGCTAACTATTAATTCAGGCATTGAAGTGCCAAAAGCAACTACAGTTAATCCGATGGTCAGGTCAGAAACGCCAAATCTCTTTGCTGCAGAAGATGCGCCGTCGACCAGAAAATCAGCCCCCTTAATGAGAATACCGAATCCAACCAGCAACAGTAAAGTTGCTATCCAAATTGAATCGAATGAAAAAAACCAAACCTGGATTTCTGAAATCATGTGGGGTAATTTTTTTTAAAGTAAAATAAAAAATACAAGCGTTGAAAATCATTAGAACCACTTCTTATACCTGAAATAAAAAATCATCGAACCCATGATAAGTCCCATAAGAATCATGACATATAGATACCCAAAAGGCCAGTGCAATTCAGGCATAAACTCGAAGTTCATGCCATAAATACCCACAATAAAGGTTAGCGGCATAAATATGGTCGATATAACCGCAAGTACCTTCATCACCTCATTCATTCTGGTGTTCATGGCATTGATGTGAATGTCCATTAAGCTGGTCGTTAGATCCCTGTAGGTGTCCATCGTGCTGATCAGTTGGGCCACGTGGTCATGCAAGTCAGAAAAGTAGCGCACATTTTCCTGCGACACATAATCACTTTCGCCTTTGGTAAGCTTACTTATGGCGTCGCGTAATGGATACAAGGCCTTGCGAAGAAAAATCAACTCTTTTTTGGTGTGTTGAATTCGTCTAAATCCCTCAGCTGAAGGTTTTTCTAAAATCTCTTCTTCAATGTTTTCAATTTTTCCGCCCAGGTCATCCAGCACCACGTAATATTGATCGATAACGATGTCCAGCAAGCGGTACAGCAGATAATCTGTTTTGAGTTTCCTAACCCTTCCCTGATCAGATCTGATTTTTTCCCTGAACGATCCAAAAAAATCTCCCCCTTTCTCCTGGAAGGAAAGCAGAAAGTCCTGACCCAATACAAAACTCACCTGTTCATAATCGACCTTCTCCTGAGTAATGTGGTGCAGCATTTTCAGGGTGAAAAACAAATAGCTGTCGTACTCTTCGGCTTTAGGCTGATTTTCGGTAGTAAGATCTTCCAGTAAAAGATTGTGCAGGTTGAACTTTTGCCCAATCTGATCGAAAACCTTTTGCTCATGGAGCCCGTCCACGTTGATCCAATTTACGCTTCCGGGTTTTATTTCTTCGAGCAGCTTCTCCACAGGTAGATCCCTGAATTCATTCACTTCACCTGAATTGTAACGGATAAGCTCTAAGGTAGAGCCATCGGCCTGAACAAATTTTTTATCGGATGTGCTGACCAGTGTCATGATTTTTTGCTCGCGGACAGTAATATGCCCGGAGGGTAGGGCGATTCCATTCCAGCTTTGGTCATTTCATCTTTGATGGTGCGCATGAGGTCACACTTTAGTATAAAGGCCTCAACCGCATTTTTAGACCACACCGAAACACGAACCTGGACATTGAGTTCATTGAGTGCAGTAACCCTCACCATCACTGGTTTTTCACCACGCTGCAATTCATCTTCATTTCGGTTGTCAATGTAATAGGGGTGGCTCGTGGCGGAGCGCTCTGCAATCTCGAATACTTTGGCCAGATCAGCCTGATAGGAAACAGGAAACTCCAACAAAACACAAATCTTTTCATCTTCTATCGTACTGTTGAGGATGACTTCGTTGCTGATTACCGAGTTGGGGATCACCACCCTTCGGTTTTCAAAATCCTTGATAACCGTATGCCTAAGGGTAATATCTTCTACATCGCCTGAATACAAGGTTCCAATTTTCACCCTGTCACCAACGCTAAATGGCTTAAAAATCACCAGAAATAATCCACTGACAATATTTGAAAATGCCTGCTGGCTGGCGAAACCGACAATAGCGGCCAATACTCCGGCACCAGTAAGCAGGGTGGTTCCAAATGATTCAAGTGCGGGGATAGATCTGAATATGATGATCGTGACGACCAGGAAAATGACAAGATCGACGGCGTTCTTAAAAAAACTGTAGTGGGTGGGATCAACTTTTAATTTCTGCGCTGCCTTTTTAAAGAACCTTCCCACGATGGCCCTCAGGATCCGGCTGGCTATAAAACCTGATGCCAATACGGTCAGAATGAATATGACTTGCTCCCAGTTTTTATCAGGATTCCACATATCATCAAAATAACACACTATTTACGCCCTTTCAAAGGTTTTCTCGCGCAATGCCTCATAAAGAATTCAATAAAAAACTACGGCCGTAATCGAGTTGCTCTAATTATTATTGCAAATCCGCATGTCTTCCATCACCGATCAAATCAAAGCGCCCATTGTACAAGAGATGGAGGCATTTGAACGAAAGTTCAGATCCTCCATGAGCACCAAGGTGATGCTGTTGGATAAAATCATGGACTACATCGTTCGTCGTAAGGGCAAACAAATGCGTCCGATGTTTGTTTTTCTTTCAGCAGGCGTTTCCGGCGGCATAAGTGAATCAACCTACCATGGTGCCAGTCTGATTGAGTTACTCCACACCGCCACCCTTGTTCATGATGATGTAGTTGACGATGCGAACTACCGACGCGGATTCTTTAGCATTAATGCCTTATGGAAAAACAAGGTAGCGGTTCTGGTGGGTGATTTCCTCTTGTCCCGTGGTTTATTATTATCGGTTGAAAACAAGGAATTCGGTTTGTTGGAAATTGTTTCGGAAGCAGTGCGGGAGATGAGCGAAGGCGAGCTGCTGCAAATGGAAAAAGCCAGAAACCTGGATATCACGGAGGACCTTTATTTCGAAGTCATTCGTAAAAAAACTGCTTCCCTAATTGCTGCATGTTGTGCAGTCGGCGCCTCGTCGGCAAAGGCAAGTACAGAAGTGGTGCGAAAAATGAAAATGATTGGCGAAAAGGTTGGGATGGCTTTTCAGATTAAGGATGATCTATTCGATTATGGTGAGGCAGAAATTGGAAAGCCGCTGGGCATCGACATCCGTGAGAAAAAATTGACCCTTCCCTTAATCCACGCAATCGGAAAGGCCTCCTGGTCGGAAAAGCGCCGTGTAATTTCCTTAATCCGAAATGCAGAAAAGGAATCTGGCAACATTAAAAAGGTGATCGAATTCGTCCGCCATTCCGGTGGAATCGATCATGCCAATAAGGTGATGAAAAATTTTCAGGATGAAGCCCAGCAGCTGCTCAACGAAATGCCTGCATCCTCCTATAAGGACTCACTCCGTTTGATGATCGACTACACGATCTCCCGGAACAAGTAAGATCACCAACTATTTTTTTGCCGGCGGCTTTGATGCAGCAGCCATCTTTTCCTGGTTGGTGAAGAAATTCACCAGTTCCTCAATCGGTGGTTTTTTAGCAATAATCTTTTTACGCTCATCAATGATGTATAAGCTAGGCGTCTGGTCTGCATCATACAGTTTTTGATAGCTGCCAACGTAACTTCTGGGTCCATTGACTGTAATCCAGGGCATTTTATAATCTCTTATAAAATCTTTCATCTTTTGCATAGAGGTGTCCGCACTAACGGCGAATACTTCAAGGTTCCACTTGGTCTTATACTTATTGTAGAAATCGACAAGCTTAGGTGTCTCCTGTCGGCAGTGTCCGCAATCTGGATCAAAAATGTAAAGAATGGTGTACTTGCTGTTAAGCTCATGCATATTCCGGACATTCTTGTTCTGATCCAGCATAATCAGGTTTTGTGATTTCATTCCGATCATGCTTAGTCCAAGCTGGTCAGCCCGGTCTTTCAAATTTTTCTTCATGGTGGCATTCATCCAAAAGTCCATTTCGCCACTATTAAAATATTTACGAATCAAATGGACATACACAGCGTCTAGTCCCATCACTTTGGGATTTTGGAATTCAATCACACACATCCAAATAAAGTATTTATAGGTTTCCTGGTTGCTCTTCGCTACCGCAGCCAGTCGGTCGATCTCGGCATTTACTGAATCAGCAACCGGCGGGACAAGGCGTGTGAGGTACTCTCGGATTTTCTCCTGATAAACCGGTCTTGGCAATCGGATCATGCCGTCATCAGCCAAATTGAAATTATCCCAATAATGCTTTCGGTAGTACTTAAATTGGAAAGTTGAATCAACACGTCCATCTGCATTTTTCGGCGGATCGGGAACTTGAATCTGCCGGGTTGACTTCATAATCCTGGTGGTGAGCATCGTTGGATGGTTGGAAATGATTCCATCCTGATAGCTTATGACTTTTTCGTTCACAACTTTTAAGGATTCCTCTGCTTTCTTTTTTTCCTCTGCGCTCGCCAGGCTGTCTCTTATAACTTTGACAAATGGCTCTGCTTCCTCATTCCGCGCTCCATTGAACAACATCCCCTCGAAGAACAGTCGGTTGTCCTCATCACCCACTACCTTCATTTTACGGATGTAATCTTCTGTCGAAGTTTCCAATGAAAAAAACTGATCCTTACCAACGACAAATTCAAAAATTCTGGTTTTGTTCAGCACCAGAAAATAAACGCCTTCACCCAAAGATTTCTTTCCATCAAAAACCAAGGAGCCTTTCGTATCTACCCGGGCAGTATCGTTCAGGTAAGTAGATTCCCCGTAATAATATCCGAGGTACGCTGTGGTGTCCCGCAGGCCATTGATTTTCATCTCGATTTTGTAACCGGTCTGACCCAGGGCCGTCACAGAAACAAAAAATACCAGTAGTCCGAACAGATGCTTCATAAACCTTGTTTAGCGTGCTGCAAAATTGAAAAAAAAGAAATAACTGCCGTCCGAACCGACAAGGATGGTGCCAATTTTTCTCAAACTCCCTTAGATAAGCGGAAGTGCCGTGGTTTCATTCTAATTTTGAACGATGTCGGTGTCTGTTAAAAGCCTGTCAAGGTTATTCGGAAGTCAAAAAGCAGTGGATAACATCTCTTTTTCTGTAGGGAAAGGAGAGGTGGTTGGTTTTCTGGGTCCCAATGGCGCCGGTAAATCCACCACCATGAAGATGATCACCGGGATTTTGGCTCCGTCGAACGGCGAGGCCTATGTTTGCGGATACCCTGTTAATCGCCCCAACCCCGATACGAGAAATTTTATTGGCTACCTCCCGGAAAACAATCCGTTGTACCCGGAAATGTTTGTTCATGAATACCTGGAATTCAGTGGCGGATTTTATGGTCTGAAGGGTGCTGCTTTAAACAAACGGATTGCCTTGCTCATGGATACCTGTGGTCTGGCGCCCGAGCAAAACAAAAAAATTCAGCAACTCTCCAGAGGCTACCGTCAGCGGGTTGGCCTTGCGCAGGCACTGCTCCACGATCCGGAGGTTCTGATTCTCGACGAGCCCACTTCCGGACTTGATCCCAATCAACTGGCCGAAATCCGTGCACTCATCCGAACGGTGAGTGCCAATAAAACCGTTCTCTTCTCTACACACATCATGCAGGAAGTTGAAGCCATCTGTGATCGTGCACTGGTTATCCACCAGGGGAAATTGGTAGCCGACGACACCATAAAAAACCTCGTTGGGTCATCAGGCACTGCACTGCTGGCAGAGTTTGCTACACCGGTTGAACATACTGAGCTGATGCTCCCCGATGGCACGATCCCGGAAAAATGCGATGAGCGGATCTATCGATACAAATCCAGTGGCGTAGACCTCCGTCCTGCTGTATTTCGCCTTGCGGCTGAAAAAAATCTACCGCTGGTCGGATTGAAAGAAGAAAATTTTTCCATCGAACAGGTTTTCAGAAAGCTTACGGCGAATGTCAAAACCGAATCCGATCAACAGCCATGATTACGGTTTTTAAAAAGGAGTTGGCTAGTTTTCTGAATTCCTCCGTCGCCTGGATGGTCATCCTGGTTTTTCTCGCGGGTATTGGATTGCCGACCTGGGTTTTTCCAGAAACCTCCGTCCTGGATTATGGTTATGCTGATTTGACTTCGCTGTTTACTACAGGTCCGTGGCTTTTAATGTTTCTCTCCTCCGCGGTGACCATGAAAACTTTTGCTGAGGAAAGAAAGATGGGTACGCTGGATATGCTCTTAACGCGACCGGTGGGTGACCTGGGTATTGTTGCCGGTAAATTTCTGGCGGCCTGGACCTTGGTTTTTCTGGCGCTCCTTCCAACCGTCACATATTACTTCTCAGTTTATGAGTTGGGCAATCCGCCGGGAAATCTGGACACACCCGGTTTCCTAGGCTCGTGGTTGGGTTTGATGCTGCTCGCAGGGGTATTCACCAGTTTTGGGATCCTGGGGTCATCGATCACCAACAGTCAAATTGTTTCCTTTTTGGTTTCTGCGTTGTTGTGTTTTCTGATGTGGACAGGTTGGGAATCAATGGCTGAAATATTATCCTGGGCTGACGCCACGATCATCAGGCAGTTGGGTATTTTCAATCATTACGAATCAATCGGCCGCGGGCTTATCGATAGTCGTGATTTGGTATATTTTCTTTCCCTGATTGTCATCAATCTCACCGTTTCCTTAACCATCCTCGCTTCACGAAAATGGTAAACAGGAAAATTGCCCTACTGACTTTAGCCAATGTATTGGTTCTGCTCGTGGTGTTGAATCAGTTGTCGTCCATTTGGTTTTTTAGAATTGATCTTACCGAAGAAAAAAGATTTACGGTTAAGCCTCAGACCAAAGAATTGCTGGGGCGGCTAAACGATGATGTTTTGATTGAGGTTTTTTTGGAAGGCGATCTCAATCCGGGGTTTAAAAGATTCCAAAAACAAATTCGGGAATTGCTGGATGAATTTCGAATCCACTCCGATGGTAAGCTCAACTACCTAATTACTGATCCAACTTCTGCTAAAAGTGAGAAAGCGAGGAATGAGTTCATGAGCGGACTCATCTCAAAAGGTGTTCAGCCCATCAACATCATTGAAAACAAGGATGGTCAACGAAGTGAGAAAATTGTTTTTCCTGGTGCACTGCTTACAACGGGTGGTAATGAATGGCCGATCAATCTTCTTCGCAACAGCAGTGCTCAGGGTTGGCAGGCGGCATTAAATCAATCCATGGAATCCATGGAGTTTGAATTTGTGCTGGTGCTGCAGCGCCTCATCGAGGAAGATCGAAAAACAATTGGATGGATTACTGGCCACGGCGAGGCGGATGGACCTAAAGTGACTTCCGGAAAAGCCTTGCTTGCAGAATCTTTTGATCTGCTCACCATAAATGCTGAAGATCTGTTGAAGTCCCGTCCGGTTGACCTCGCCATGGTTGTCCAACCGACCATGCCATGGAGTGATCGAGATTTGTTTGCCTTGGATCAGTATGTTATGCGGGGTGGCAAGGTTTTATTTTTTGTCGATCAGATTAAGGTCGATATGTCGCGCGCATCTGATCCTGATTATTTCGCAGAAATACCTGCGCATGGATTAAACAACCTGTTGTTTCGCTACGGTATTCGATTGAATTCAGATGCAGTTCAGGATGCAGTTGCATTACCGTTTCCGGTGGTGACCGGTTCGGTGGGTGGACGTTCGCAGATTACGCCAATTGAGTGGCCGTTTTATCCGCTGGCTTCTGTTATGGCAGATCATCCTGCCACCAGGAACCTCGATGCAGCCTGGTTCAGGTTTGCTTCGACCACCGACACGGTGAAGGCAGAGGGAATTCAAAAGACTCCGTTGATTTGGTCATCACCCTACACAAGAACAATAGGTGCGCCGGTGAAGGTATCTGTTAGAGATTTGCAAGCCGATCAGAATCGTTCGGATTTTAATCAGGGCCGGAAGCCGCTGGCATGGTTGCTGGAAGGCAGATTTACTTCTTTGTACCGAAATCAATTTACCCCGGAAAATTTAGTTCCAATTGAAAAAATAGAGGAAGGTGTTCCAACAAAAATTGTTTTGATCAGTGATGGTGACTTTTTTCAAAACGATGTTGACGCCCGCAACGGAACCCCACCTCCTGTCGGCTTTGATCCAAATACGCGGCAAACCTTTTCAAATGGCGACCTCGTCATGAACCTGGCGCGGTGGTTAACCGATGAAAATGGGGTCATTCTTGCGCGCAGCAAAAAAATTGAGGTTCGTCCATTGGATAAAAATAAAATCAGAGCGGAAAGAAAATTTTGGCAGGCGCTCAATTTAACGTTGCCAATACTCATCATGGGTTGTTTTGGTCTGATCTGGCATTGGATCAGGAGAAAAAAGTACACATCGTTTAACCAGGGCAGCAATGGATAGACGGGAGATACGACTTTGGACAAGTTTATTTTTATTGACTGCACTCTCAGTTGCGATCGGACTATTTTCATCCATGGACCAAAAAATCGCCATTGATCCATTCTGGCGTTTTGGAAATGATCCGGTTAACAGAATCCTGATCAGCAAGGGATCAGAAAAGGCTGATTTAACCTTTCAATCAGGAACCTGGCAGGTAGGGGATAGCCTCCGTGCAAATTCGGATCGTATTTCAGTTTTCCTGGCAGCCTTGGCCCGCGCTCAGGGACGACGATATGCTTCACCTGAACAAAATGATTCATTGGTGCGCCTCGTGGTTAAAGAGGGTGTAAGGGTTGAAATTTTTTCAGGCGATAAGCGGTTGACTGAATTTTTGGCATTTGGAAATCCGGAAAAACAGGAGACCTGGTTTATGAAGGCTAAAGGTGTTCCTGTGCAGGTCGCCATTCCAGGCTACCGAACCTATTTATTCTCCGCGTTTGATGTAGATCCAAATCGGTGGCGGGACTTAAGGGTATTTGATTTTAATTGGAGAAATTTTTCTGGCTTTAAAGTTGAATTCCCAAAAGATGAATCGTCCAGTTTTTCAATTGAACCTGCTGATGGATGGTTTGGAATTCCGGGCATAGCGCCTGTCGATACGGCGAGAATAAATGATTACCTCGATGCTGTTTCATTGTTGAAGGCCGATGAATACAGGACTTCGCAAGGCCCTCTTTTGGATTCACTTATAAGGGTTGATCCAACAGCCATACTATCCGCCCGGGAAACTTCGGGCGCCATCCACCGATTAAGGGTCTTCGACCAGGGTCTGGCCATGTTGGACGACAAGCAGGTTTTGTTTTTCGGACGGTCAAAGAGTGGCCTACTGCTTACAAGAAAAGGAGCCTTCCGGCTGAAATCAAATTGATTTAAAGGTCAATTAGGGTCTGTCGGTGACCCAATGCTGGTTTCTGAGGTAAGGTTTTATTTCTAAATTTGGTCGTTAAAACCAAACCACTACAACCGATGAAATTCATCGTTAACTCCAGCTATCTTCTTAAACAACTTTCCGCGATAAATGGTGTGATTACCACCAATCCTGTGGTACCCATCCTCGAAAACTTTTTGTTTGAAATCGATAAAAACAGGCTTACGGTTACGGCCTCTGATCTTCAGACATCGATGGTCAGTGAACTGAATATTGAATCAAAAGAAAAGGGAAACATTGCCGTTCCAGCCCGCATTTTATTAGATACCCTGAAAAATCTTCCCGACCAGCCGGTGACTTTTTCCATGGATGAATCTACCTATGCCATTGAAATCAGTTCCGACAATGGACGCTACAAGCTTGCAGGAGAAAACGCGACAGACTTTCCGAAAGTGCCGTCGGTTTCCAACGATTTTAGTGCGGTGATTCCCAGTGATGTGCTGTCCCGTGCGCTCAGCAACACCATTTTTGCGACCAGCAGCGATGAGCTTCGTCCGGCCATGACGGGCGTGTACATCAACATAACCGACAAGCACGCAACATTTGTTTCTACCGACGGACATCGATTGGTTCGCTACCGCCGTTCGGATGTTACGACCGACTCAGGCAATGCGATCATTGTGCCACGTAAGGCACTTAATTTGTTGAAATCAACCTTGCCAACCGACAATACCGAGGTGAGCATGGATTTCAATTTGTCAAATGCTTTCTTCCGTTTCGGAAACATCAAGATGATCTGCCGCCTCATTGATGAGCGGTTCCCAGATTATGAAAATGTAATTCCGACCCAGAACCCGATAAAGATGACCATCAACCGCAGCGAGTTTCTCGCGTCTTTAAAGCGGATCGCTATTTACGCGAACAAGACAACGCATCAGGTGCGGTTGAAAATAACCGGCAGTTCATTGCAGGTTTCGGCAGAAGACTTGGATTTCAGTAATGAAGCCAACGAGCGCCTCGCCTGCGAACATGAAGGAGGCGATATTGAAATTGGCTTCAGTGCAAGATTTTTGGTTGAAATCCTTTCCAACCTTGATTGTGAGTCGGTTAAGCTGAATATGTCAGCACCAAATAAAGCTGGCTTGATTGTTCCGGCGGATAAATCCAAGGATGAGGACATCCTAATGTTGGTGATGCCGGTGATGTTGAATCAGTACGCCTAAGTAAGGCTTACAAAGATTTTAGGGTTCGATAGGGTAGTAGGTGCTGGTCAGAGCCAACGCTCCATTTCCTTTTTCACTTTTAGTGCTTCAGTGCGGGCTGCTTCGGCAAAATCCTTTCCGGAAGATGCGTAGATAATTGCCCTGGAGGAGTTTACCAACAGGCCACACTCGGAGGTGATGGCCTCTTTAGAGACCTCTTCCAGGCTTCCACCTTGTGCGCCAACGCCGGGCACCAGAAAGAAATTTTTAGGAGACAGTTTTCGAATGTGACCTATGCGGTCGGCTCTGGTGGCTCCTACCACAAACATCATTTGGTCTGGGCTGGCCCACTGTTGGGATTTGGTAACCACTTCCTCGTAAAGATTTTTCTTACCGTCGGAAAACAATTGAAAGTCGGACGACCCTGGGTTGCTGGTGTGGGCAAGAAGAATAATCCATTTTCCCTTGGTGTTGAGAAAGGGTTTCACGGAATCTTCTCCCATGTAAGGTGCCACCGTTAACGCATCGTAAGCCATTTGATTAAAAAACGCTTCAGCATAGCGTTCGGCAGTATTTCCGATATCACCTCTTTTGGCGTCAGCGATTCGAAGGTGTTTATCGCCGATGTAGTCGGCTGTCTTTTTTAAAGTTTCCCAACCTTTGGCGCCGAGGGCTTCATAAAAAGCGGTGTTTGGCTTATAGGCAACACAAAGATCTTTGGTGGCATCTATGATTTGCTTATTGAATTCAAAAACCGGGTCGGGAGAATCGAGCAGATGGGTAGGGATTTTGGACAAATCAGCATCCAATCCTACGCAGAGGTAGGATTTTTTGCTGAAAATATTGTCAATAAGCTGATCTCTAGTCATCAATTGGAGTTGAGTTATAAAGAAAAATATTTTCAGCGATAATTCAATCAAAGAGTTAATTTCTCTTTCCTCAGTCGGTCTGCATTTTTGAGCCCATCGGAATGATCATCCGCCTAATGATGGTAAGGTGTTTTGTGAACCATTAAGATCCAATACTTGAAAACATCCGCTTCCGTTTTTTGTCCGCTTTTGTGATTAATTTGCGACCCATTTTAATACCTGTATGGCCAATTACCCTGTTCAAAAGATTACCAAGTCGCGAATTGCTGAAGTTGATTTTTCCAACCTCGAATTTGGAAAACATATCTCCGACCATATGTTGGTCTGTGTTTTCGAGAACGGGAGCTGGGGACAACCCTCCATTGTTCCTTTTGGTGATCTAAGTCTTTCACCGGCTATGCTGTCTCTGCACTACGGACAAGCAATATTTGAAGGCATGAAGGCTTTCCGGATGAACGATGGCCGGATTACCATTTTTCGCCCGGATAAGCATTATCTGCGCTTAAATCGTTCACTCGATCGGATGTGTATGCCGACCCTGCCAAAAGAAATTTTCCTGGAAGGACTTTCTCAATTGATTCGATTGGATGAACAGTGGTTGCCGGGTACCCATGGATCGTCACTTTACTTAAGGCCTTTTTCATTTGCTTCTGAATCGAGGTTGGGTGTAAAAATTTCAGATAAATACCATTTTATCATTCTGACCAGTCCGGCGGGATCTTATCAGCCCAAACCTTACCGTCTCAAGGTTGAAAAGCATTACGCCCGCACTGTAGAAGGCGGTACTGGTTTTGCCAAATGTGCAGGTAATTATGGTGGCGCCTATTATCCTACCCGCATGGCCGTTCGCGAGGGCTATGATCAGGTTCTTTGGACCGATGGAAAAGAACACCAATACATCGACGAAGTAGGCATGATGAATGTGATGTTTATGATCGATGGCGTATTGCATACCCCTCAACTTAATACTGCGATTCTGGAAGGCATCACCCGTGATTCCATTCTTACGATCGCTCGCGATATGGGACTGAAGGTTGAAGAGCGCCGGATTAAAGTTTCAGAGATTGAGCAGGCCTTTAAGGAAAACCGAATTACTGAGGCCTTTGGCGTTGGTACAGCAGCTGTGGTCGCCCCCATCGCTGCCATCAACATTGAAGGAACGGATTATACAGTTCAGGCGCCTGATTCGAATTCATTTCAGCTTAAGGCCAAACAATTGCTCCACGATATGCGGATGGGGGTTTCTCACGATAAGTATGGTTGGAATTATATTGTGGGGTAAAGGAGAGCGCGAGAGCGAGATGGCAGTGATCGGCTATCAATTAAATTTCTAACACTCTTTTCTCGCTTTCGCTCTTGCTCTGTTTTTTTTCTCTTTTCTCGCGCTCGCTCTCGAGCTAAATCAGATCGAGAATCAGATCGAGATGGGAGTGATCGGCTATCAATTAAATTTCTAACACTCTTTTCTCGCGCTCGCTCTGTTTTTTTTCTCTTTTCTCGCGCTCGCTCTCGAGCTAAATCAGATCGAGAATCAGATCGAGATGGGAGTGATCGGCTATCAATTAAATTTCTAACACTCTTTTCTCGCGCTCGCTCTGTTTTTTTCTCTTTTCTTGCGCTCGCTCTCGAGCTAAGCCAGATCGAGAATCAGATCGAGATGGTAGTGATCGACTATCAATTAAATTTATAACACTCTTTTCTTGCGCTCGCTCTCGAGCTAAGCCAGATCGAGAATCAGATCGAGATGGCAGTGATCGGCTATCAATTAAATTTCTAACACTCTTTTCTCGCTTTCGCTCTCGCTCTGTTTTTTTTCTCTTTTCTTGCGCTCGCTCTCGAGCTAAGCCAGATCGAGAATCAGATCGAGATGGGAGTGATCGGCTATCAATTAAATTTTTAACACTTTTTTCTCGCTCTCGCTCTCGCTCTGTTTTTTTTCTCTTTTCTCGCGCTCGCTCTCGAGCTCATTCTCTACTTAATCAACCTACTCTCCAACCACGCTTTATCCTTTCTCACCCGCAGAATATATCCTCCCTTGCTAAGCATCGAAACATCAATAGGTGCATCTGAAAAATGTGTTCTCGAAAGAACCTTTTCACCAGTCATTTTAAATATCTCCAACGCTACGCTTCCACCACACCACGCTGTTGGCAACCTTAAGGTCACCCATTCGGTAGCGGGGTTTGGATAAAGTGTCAGGTGGTCCGGACTATCCTTCATGAGTGCCGTGACAATCACCGGAAATACATCCGAAAATGTTTTACAAGTACCTACCGAGTAAGCAACCTGATAATTGCCTTCAAGGGTTGGACTAAATTCCTGTTTATTTTCTCCGGTGAGGGGATTGCTGTTGCGGTACCATTCGATGGAGCTGGCGTAATCCGATTTCAGCACCACATTCGTTCCCTCCAATCCAGTTGCAGTGATCACCGGTTTTTTCGGGTTGATGCAAAATGTTTGCGACACCGAAGCAGCTTCTTTGAAAATTTCACTTCCACCCTGATTGGCTTGGATGGTGACCTGGCCGGGCTTCAAAATCGTCACCTTATTTCCACTAATACTAATCTTGTCACCATCAACTGTTGAGTAGGTCAATGACAATCCGGAAGTTGATTTTCCATTCAGATCAAAAGATCCAACCGTTTCATCCCGGCTTCCGGGATTGCCAAAACTGATCGTCTGCTGATAACGGTCTGTCGCCGCTGTCCATATGCCTCGGCCGTGGGTTGCAATGACAATTAGATTTTCACGCTCCTTAAGCTCCCAAACCGATACCGCCGGAAAATCTTCTCTTAGATTCCAGGTTAAACCTTCGTCGGTGGATTCAACAATTCCGATCTCCGTTCCAGCCCACAAAAGTTTTGGATTCTTTGAATGCACCAATAGGGTATAAGTTGCGACATCTGGAAAACCGCGGTTACCGGCCGGATTGGATTCAAAGCCTGAAATATCCTCCCACGATGCACCCTTATTTTTTGTCCTCAATATTTTTGGTCTACCGGAAAATGAAAACAACGCATAAGCAGTGCCAGGTTCGGTTGGATGACTGGCCAATCTGCTGATGTTACCCATTACAACCTTATCGTAATTGTTTACTGCATTGAATGTCACGCCCAAATCCTCTGAAATAAACAGATTCCTTAGGGTTCCCGTTGTGCTCATCCCTGTCCCGGCCCAAACAATATTTTCATTGGCTCTGGAAACCTCAACATCCATCAAACTTCCACTGCCAAACCGCTCCGCAATGGGTGATAAGGTCCAGGTCTGACCAAAATTTTCAGACCTGAAAACACCAGCGGAGGAAAGCGTATAAATTCGGTCCGGCAGTTTATCTGAATTGGCAAGCTTCGAAACAAATGGGTGGGTCCCTGAAAGTCCACTGGTTGCATCGGTCCAGGAATTGCCACCATCAACCGATCGCACAAACCGATTGCCTTGTGATCCACCAATCAACTTTTTACCATCTGTCTGATGCCAGATAACTTCAAATCCATCACCACCGATTTCAAAATCATAATTGGTCCCAGATGAACTGACTACACCGTCTGGTGTTTTCCAGGTGCCGTTGTCCTGGGTGCCGCCAAAAAATTCTTCAAAACCCGGCCGCTTATCGGCGCCATAAAACTGCGTGGTGCGAAAGCCGGTGCCTCGCATTGACCAGTCTCCTTCGTTCACTCCGGGTGTAGCAGATAGGTTTGATAGGAAAATACCGCCATCATTGGCGGCCAACAGCCGGAAGGTCGATGCAGTGCCCGCAATGGGTACCAGATTATGTTGGTCAGGATGCATGTCGCGGCCAAATACGCTGAATTTATTCAGACCCCCGTAATTCGAATAAGCATCGGAAACCACTGCGGTGGTGGCGTTTAACACACTAACGTCCCTTGATAAAAATTTCAACTTTGATTCAACCACACTTCCGGGCCAGCTTTTGTTTGCAGCCAATACCGGCCAGAAAAAAAGCATTTCCCTGAATTTGTGTCCGCCAGCCACCGCCATCTGCGCATCCGGACTCGTCGCATTGTAATCAACATCAGAGATGTAAACATATTCCCTGGCTTGAACTGTAGATTCACCGGTGGTGTTCTCAGGCAAAAGATTAAAAAGTCCATTGCGGTCCTGATCACGGAAAGAAACCATCAACTGTTTGTTGCGCGTGATATCCCAAACTTCAAAAGGAATTTGAACATAGTCGGCATAAGAATAATTGGCATCCGCAACGCCTGATGTAGCACCAACCGGTGTCAAAAATCTGTGGGCCTTTTGGCTTTTGGTCGCGCCAAACCTTACTTCAATCGAATTAAAACCTGCAAAACTTGAAACGGTATAATTTCCGTTCGTGGCGCCGGTAAAATTGACAAGGCTTAAGAACTGATCGGTATTATCTTGCTCCAAACTGCGCACCGGTCTTTTGGTTGAACCAGAAGTGGTCTGGATTCTGAAAAAATTAACCCCGCCAACATAAACGGTGTTCTGATTTAATGGATCGCACGTAACGACATTGTCGTACCAACCCTGGTCGCTCAAGAAATTAAACAATTCACCATTGTAGGTAACACCAATAATTTTCCAGGTCTGCGCACCATCTTCTGATCGATATAAAACCGAGCCTGATTCCGTGAGGCTGGACTGCGCTGCAGCATAGACCACATTTCCGTTCAAAGGCGAGACATCAATCTCCACTCTTCCGCTGGCCACCAGATCTGTATTCGACGGACCCCAGTTGATGCCACCGTCCACCGACTTGATCACCCCAAATCCATACTGGGCTGCATACTGTATTTGAAAATTATCTGCAACAGCGTTCAGATCCTGTACATTTTTTCGGTCTGAAACCAATGTCCAACTGCTGCCGCCATTGGTGGTGCGGTAAATGCCTTTGGTGGTTGCGGCCACCACAACATTGGCATCGGTCGGCGAAACAATCATTCGGTTCACATCGCCAATATCAGCAGAGGAAGAAAGCCAGGCCCAGCTTTTCCCTCTGTTCGATGATTTAAAAATCCCGTTTCCGGAAACACCATCAAGGTTTCCAAAACCTTCTCCCGTCCCTGCATAAATAATTTCTCTGTTGGATGCCGCCATCACCAATACCGACATCGCCAGGTTGGGTAGTCCTTCGGTAAGATGGGTCCACGTCTGTCCACCATCGGTTGTCTTCCATGCACCACCGCTCACTGATCCTGCATACCAGGTGTTTTTGCTTGCATCGTCGGGATCAACAATCAGACCTCTTGTGCGCCCAGGCACATTGTTTGGTCCTCGTTCCTTCCACTCTAATACAACTGAAGCATCGGTTCTCATGGCCTGATTCCTTAGCCTGGCCTTTTGATATTCCTTCATCAGATAAGCCGGATGGTACATTGGTCTGAAGGCATCATCCGGCGTCCGCATTTCACGGTGCATTCGGAAAAATTCGGCCGGTCCATCGAATTTTTGTTTACCCTGACGACCAGCATCGGTTGGAATTGAATGGCTGGTCCATTCGTTTCCTTGGATGACCATCAGGCAAGAAACGGAAACCGCCAGAACACCAATTCCAATAAATATTTTTCTCATGGATTCTCCGGTCTTTTGAATGAAATGGTTTTGATGAAGTCTGCCTCCCGCTGATCTGCCCGCATCACTCCAGGCATATCCTGGTACTCGAGCGTGGCCACGCCTGACCACCGTGCAAACCCTGGCCGATATACTCGCTCTTCAATAAGTTTCATGCCCTTCTTTTCATGAACACAAAAAGTTGCCTTTCCCCCTGCATCCGTTGGTGAAATTTTTCCAAGAAAAAGTACAAGGGTGCCTCCTGGGTCGACTGTTGGGGTTTGATCCTGATGGATTAAATCATGCTGACGGTTAACTGTCCTTTGTGGTGACTTGCAGGATGCGCCACAAACCATGAGCACCAAAATAAACAAGGACGTAATTTTTGACATCATGCGCACTACGGGAAAATGTGGATTTAGCGATACGCAATATGTAAAATTTACCTTAAGGCTTGTTTGCCCCAGGCATATCAAATAGGTTAGGGCTATGAAAAAATTTACTCGTACCGTTCTACCTATTCTGATTGTTGCACTTTTTGCCATCCAATGCAAAGAAACCAATGTGGTCAAATGGCCTCATGGGGTCAACTATGAGGTTTTTGTACGGTCTTATGCCGACAGCAATGGTGATAGTATCGGTGATTTTAGGGGACTTATTTCCAAGCTGGACTATCTGAAAGATCTTGGAATCGGTGGAATTTGGCTCATGCCCATCATGCCTTCTCCGTCCTATCATAAATATGACGTAACCGATTATAAAGCGGTAGATCCGCAATACGGCACTACCGAAGACTTTGTCTCACTGGTCAATGAAGCCCACAAACGCGGAATCCGAATCCTGGTCGATTTGATTGTTAACCATACAGGTACTTCGCACCCTTGGTTTCAGCAAGCCCTAAGCGGAACGGACAATCCATACCGTGACTATTATGTGTGGGCGAAAAAGGATTCTATTCGAAAGCAAATCTCAAAGAAGGCCATCTCGCTTGATTCCGATAACCTCACCCAATGGCATGCGGTAAATGGCGACACCACCGCAGAACATTACTATGGATTTTTTTGGGGAGGTATGCCTGATTTGAACCTGGACAATCCAAAAGTCAGAGAGGAATTTATTTCTATTGGTCGCTTCTGGCTTGATTCCATGAAAGTAGATGGCTTTCGATTGGATGCGGCCAAACATATTTTTCCCACCGAGCGTGCTTTGGACAACCATGCCTTCTGGATTTGGTTTCGGGAGGAGATGCAAAAAATTAAACCGGATGTCTACCTGGTAGGCGAGGTCTGGTCAAAGGCAGAAGACGTGGCGCCTTACCTGAAAGGACTTCCTGCGCTTTTCAATTTCGACATGGGTTATGCAATAAGTGCTGCAGTGGCTGCAGGTAAGGATAGCCTTGGACTCATCCATCGGTATAAATCCATTCTTGATTATTACTCGAGTCATACCAGCGATTACATCGATGCCACCTTTTTACGAAACCACGATCAAAACCGGATTTTATCTGAACTGAACGGTGATAATCAAAAAGCCCGGTTGGCAGCATCCATTTTATTCTCACTGCCCGGTACACCGTACGTCTATTATGGAGAAGAGATTGGGATGCTTGGAAGGAAACCGGATGAACAAATCCGAGAGCCTTTTCTGTGGAAAAATATTGAAGCCGATCATGACCGTACGCGGTGGGAGCAAGCCGTTTACAGCACTGATGCTACTGTTGTTCCGCTGGAACAGCAATGGAATGATAAGCATTCTATCCATCAACATTATAAGGATTGGATCACCTTCCGAAACAGTAGTGCTGCGCTGACCTATGGATCGATTGAAGTTTTTGATGTGGGTGATTCAAGAATAATCGGATTTGTACGACGTCACCAAAATGAATCACTGCTGGTCTTTCACAATCTTTCGGACAATTCAATAGCGATCAAAGTCCCTCAGGAGTTTTCTGAAATACTTTTTTCGGCCAATGGTCAAGGCTCGGTAGCAGGTCTGGAAGTGACGTTAGCAGGAAATAGTTCTGTGGTGCTGAAATAAGCTAGCGCAGGAAAAAAAGCTTGGCCACCAGATTATGTTGTTTCCATAACTGGGTATGGAGGTCGGTCCGTAAAATCTCTTCTACCCGGCCATGCTTTCTTCCAATCCAAATACCACCCTCTTTGCGGTGATTTCTGTAGTCGGTTAGCCTGAACCAGGATGAAAAGGATGGCAGCTCGGTGAAATAATCATCCCGGTTGGCATCATGAACCACCACGACACCATTTTCGGAAACAAGCTCGAAAGCTATTTTCAGACATTCTTTTCTTGCGCGTCCGTCGATAAAAATAAAATCAAACCGATGGCCAAAATTTTTTGGTGTAAGGATATAGGTTTTAAAATCTTCAAATAGCCCCTCTCGTTTTGGGTTGTATTTGCCTGTGAGCTTAAAGTGATCGGGATCGTCAGGCTCCACCAACTGGAGATTCACCTTTTCGCCGGTGATCATGCGCTGTACATTTTCAAACCACCCTTTGTGGTGCTCCAGTGCATACCAGGTTTTTAGGGAAGGAATCTGATTTGGAAAATAAACAGTACTCAGGCCGCTGCCCCATTCAAGACAATATTCGGGCTGAATGTTGTACAAGACCTCGTTAATGATGTCCAGTTCCCGGGTGCGCATCCACGGTACGAGAACTTTTCCGGTTAGTTTCCGATTCACTTTGTTGGTGAAATCGCGCCACGTTTGTGAGCGTAGGGTTGGGGTATTAATGCTTCCGGCTCCGGCGGCTGATGAGACTTCGATGGGAAGTGAGGTGGACAAGGTCTTTTGAATTTCCCGAAAGTTAAGATTAATCCGCCGCTTTCTATATTTTAGGCTCGCTATGGCCTACGGCAATAATAAGTTTCTCTATTACCTGAAAGGAGTGTTGGGTGAATTGTTGCCTGATGAATTCTATGCTCGTCGGTTGGAGGATATACTGAAATCTTTTGATGGTTTTTCACCGCAGACCATTGGCGACCGACTTCATTACTATAATAAGCTTGCTGGTTTCTCGATGGACTTAGGAAATGAGCCTTTGGCTTTGAGTGAATTGAGGCGACCGGTTAAGGGTAAGGTTTATTATTTTGATTTTCGTGAATATGCCCGCTGTTTCGATCAGCGCTTAAAAGCCATCTGGCGATTTGGGGACATTACGGATGTCCCGGCTTATCCTTCATTGGTGAAAAGCAGGCCAGTCGATGGTGAAAACCAGAATTCGGTGTTATTAAAATGGAATAAGGTCCGGCATTTTCAGTACATCAGCGATCCGGTTCCTTTTGAAAAGAAGGAGGATAAACTGGTTGGTATGGCGATGGTCAAAGTTCCGCATCGTGTGCGGTTTTATGAGCAGTATTTTGATCATCCGTTGTGCGAATTAGGACAGATCAATCAGGGTACCGATCACGATCAATGGATTAAACCAAGAATGACCATTAGAAATCACCTGAATTACAAATTCATTTTGTGTTTAGAAGGTTACGATGTTGCTTCTAATTTGAAGTGGGTGATGAGCTCCGGGTCCTTGGCGGTAATGCCTAAGCCACGGTATGAGACCTGGTTTATGGAAGGCAGGCTAATTCCTGATGTTCATTATATTTTGTTGAAGGATGACTATAGTGATTTGGAGGAAAAACTTCGGTTTTACAGTGATCATCCGGATGAAGCAAAAAGAATGGTGCAAAATGCCAACCGGTATGTTGAGCAATTCAGAAATGAAAAGCTAGAGGCGCTGTTATCCATTTTGGTGATGGGAAAATATTTTCAATCCACCGGCCAGCAAACCATGCTGCCCACCGCACTTCAGGAAATACTTTTTAAATTTTAAAAGTTGAGGGTTTGGCCCGCCAGCAATCTTCCTTACCCCTGCTATTTTTCAACCCAAATTCTAAATAAATTGCTCCACCTATTCTTAAACCACTTTTAATGATTCGTCATCTACTCCTGGTGCTGATATTTATCATTTCTGTTGCGGCACCTTCCTATGCTCAACCTGCTATCTCCCCGTCTCCTTATTTTACTTTTGGTAAAGGACTTGGTATTATTTCACCCGACAGCCTGTTTTTGCTCAACATCAGGTTCCGCATGCAAAACCGTGCTGCCTTCACTACCGTAAGCGATGAGGACTTATCCATCGACCGAGTTGAAGCTCGGGTTCGAAGATTGCGGTTGCGTTTTGATGGTTATCTGTACAACCCACGATTGACCTATTTAATTCAATTGGCCTTTACCCGAGGTGACATGGATTGGGACGACACCAATTTCCCGAATGTCATTCGCGATGCAATGGTCATTTATGCGGTGAACAGTCATTTCTCTATTGGACTCGGACAAACCAAATTACCGGGCAACCGCCAGCGTGTTAATTCTTCCGGTGACCTTCAGCTGGCCGATCGTTCCATTGTGAATTCCACGTTCAATGTTGATCGTGACTTCGGTGCACAAGTTTATTACAACAACACCATCGATAAATTTTATTACGTTTTGAGGGGTGCCATCTCCAGCGGTGAGGGCCGAAATGTCACCTCCTCTGATAAAGGACTTGCCTACACCGGGCGGGTCGAGTTGTTGCCTTTAGGAAAGTTTACCAACGGTGGTGACTATTTTGAAGGTGATTTGGCGCGTGAAAAAAAACCTAAGCTTTCGGTCGGTGCCACCTGGTCCGGAAACTACAACACATTGCGAACCGGCGGACAGCTTGGTAAGAGTTTGTATTCACCACGTGACATGAAAACGGTGATGTTGGACGTCTTGTATAAACACAAAGGTTTTGCGCTGGCAACGGAATTCCTAAAGCGGACTTCACCGGATCCCATTACCACCAACACAGCGGGTGACAAGCGATTTATTTATGTCGGCCATGGAGAAAATTACCAGGCCAGTTATCTGATGAAAAATGATTTTGAATTGGTGACCCGTTATTCTGCGGTTACCCCATCAGAGGAGATTACTGATCTGGAGGAACAGATCAAGCAATACACGTTTGGTATGAATAAATATATCCGTGGACATCGGATCAAGTTGCAGTGGGATCTTACGTATGAAAAAAATATCTGGCTCAAACCGGTTGATGACAATTTAAACCGTTGGCAAGTCCGTTTCCAGGTCGAAGCTGGAATTTGATTTTACCTATACCTGTTTGTGCCTGTAACAACTTTGCGCAAAGCCATCCTAGGTTTTACCGAGCCGATTTCAACAGGCCTTCTTTAAAGCCAATAGACCCCTGAGCTTGTTTATGCCGAGCGTTTAACTTTGCGTATACCTTCAAGACCCCTGAGCCGACCCCTGAGCCGACCCCTGAGCCTGTCGAAGGGGTCGAAGGTGTCGAAGGTGTCGAAGGCATCGAAGGGCCCCCCTCTCTTCTTCCCCCTCATTTCCTCCTTACTCGTTAATTTTACCTCTTGACATAAGAAAAGTATGGTGAATCTGAATGCAGTGAAGGTAGAGGTGGATGCTTCCTATTTGTATGGAATACTGGCAAAACATGAGCCCGATCCTGATATGGCCTATGTTTTCAAAGAGATGAGCGAAATCGAGCGTGGTCATGCAATTGCATTTATGACAAAGAACGGTCTGACTGAAGCCGATCTGCCTGCTCCTTCTGGTAGGGCTCGGACCCTTGAGTTTATCGGACGGGTATTGGGCTACGATTATATCCTTGGCGTATTGTTGGATACAGAAAAGCGCTTGTCGGCCTCCGTGTTGAAGGCCAGGAAAGATGCAGGTTTACCCGTGTCCTTGTCCGATACCGCGCATGTCACGATTGTGAAAAACATCATGACGGGCGGAAGGAACCTATCGGGTTCTAATTTAGCCCGATTCGAAAAGCGCCATCGTTCGGTGGGGGGCAATGCATTGAGGGCTGCGGTGTTGGGCGGTAACGATGGATTGGTATCAAACTTTTCGCTGGTGATGGGAGTGGCTGGGGCGGTAAGTGGACAGCAGGAAGTATTGATTACAGGTTTGGCAGGTTTGTTGGCCGGTGCGTTATCGATGGCCATGGGTGAGTGGATTTCGGTAAAAAGCTCGCAGGAGTTGTATGAGAATCAGATGGAAGTGGAGATGGAGGAGTTGGAAAACAATCCGGAGGGGGAGGAGCGGGAGTTGGCCTTGATTTATCAGACCAAAGGCATACCGGAGGCCCAGGCAAAGGCGATGGCGAAGGAAATAATGGGCAACAAGCAGCAGGCCCACGATGTATTGGTGAAGGAGGAATTGGGGATCAATGCGGAGGAATTGAAGGGTTCGGCAATGGAAGCTGCGGTTGCGTCTTTTGTCTTTTTTGCTGTTGGAGCGATCATCCCTGTTATTCCCTTCTTCTTTTTCGGCGGCATGAAAGCTGTATTGATCAGTGCCGGTTGCAGTACGGTAGGATTGTTTATGATTGGTTCAGCGATCACCTTGTTTACTGGCCGCAGTGTTGTTAAAAGTGGCTTGCGACAGGTTGTTTTTGGCCTTGCAGCTGCAGCCGTCACCTACGGCATCGGTACCTTAATAGGTGTAAGCTTACAGTAGTGTAGGTGCTCATCAAAAGCCCTATCCTCCCCACTCGCTCTCCTCCTCGCTCTATTCCAATTCAGGTTTTTGCTATTCCGAGTCAGGTGTTTTCACCTGACTCAACCAACTATAAAGCCCCCTGAGCTTGTTTATGCCGAGCGATTACTCTGTGAAGAATTCAAAGGCCCCTGAGCTTGTCGAAGGGGCCGTGTTGTAGCCGAGGTACCGAAGGTGTCGAAGGGGCCGAGGTCTGGTGACCGGCCTTCGACTTCGCTCAGGCCTCCTTTAAAGCCAATAGACCCCTGAGCCGACACCTGAGCCTGCCGAAGGTGTCGAAGGGGCCGAGGTCTGGTGCCCGGCCTTCGACCACCTCGGCTGCGCTCGGTGACTAAGCTCAGGCCTCCTTTAAAGCCAATAGCCCCCTGAGCCGACACCTGAGCCTGCCGAAGGTGTCGAAGGGGCCGTGTTGTAGCCGAGGTACCGAAGGTGTCGAAGTGGCCGAGGTCTGGTGACCGGCCTTCGACCACCTCGGCTGCGCTCGGTGACTAAGCTCAGGCCTCCTTTAAAGCCAATAGCCCCCTGAGCCGACACCTGAGCCTGCCGAAGGTGTCGAAGGTGCCGTAGTGTAGCCGAGGCATCGAAGGTGCCGAAGGTGTCGAAGGGGTCGAGGTCTGGTGACCGGCCTTCGGCTTCGCTCAGGCCTCCTTTAAAGCCAATAGACCCCTGAGCCGACACCTGAGCCTGCCGAAGGTGTCGAAGGAGCCGAGGTCTGGTGACCGAGCGAAGCCGAGGTCTGGTGACCGAGCGAAGCCGAGGTCACACCCCATTCCCCATCCGGCCCATCCGCGGTTTCCCTGACCATCATTTAGCTCAAGTAAAGGTTTAACATGTCATTTCTCCATTTTTTCCCATTTATGAACTTTTTGAAAAAATATTGGGAATTGGATTGGAAAGGAATAGGAGGTAGCCTTTATCTCAATTATAATTCAAGCATAAATGCTGATATTGATACCAAATGGGGGAGTTCAAGGGGTGGATAATTCTAATGGTAGCTAACCACGGTTAGGTTGAAATTGGTTTTTTTGATCCATCGGCATTTTATAACGGTTTCATTCTGGGAAATATTGTTCAGGCTTGGAAAAAAAATATTGACATGCATATGTGTAGTCTCATATGGCGTCATAATTTTACTCAGGGCTTGGTCTGACCAGCGACAAAAAGTTGTTCAGGCCACCACTAAAAAACGACCACTACGACTAAAAATTTTACATTAAAAAAGATGATTATGAAAAACGTCTAATTGTCCTCTGCCGATCAGCGACAACAAACGACCTGGATGCGGCGAGTAGCCGTGGTTTGGGTGATGCTTTTGAGCAGCTTTGGGGTGTTTGCACAGCCTCAACTCAATTTAACAGGGAATACTCCTGTTCTTACAGAATGCAATCCGACAGCAAAAACAATTGAGGATGCGTTCGGAACAGTAACAGTTTCAGGTGACAATTGCCCATCTAATAGTCAAACTGCATTTGCTGGCAACATTAAAAGTGAAGGTCCAAGCTGTGATAAATCTGGCAATCCACAAGGTGGAGGAAGTAGCTTTTTCAGGTACTTTTCAGCCACAACAGCATCCACTCAAAATATCAGGTGTCGAATTGGCCGCCGTCTGCGACCTATACCAGGGCCGTCTGGTCAATGCAAAAGAGGAATTTGGTGAGAGCCTGTTCACGACAATCAATTACAAAGATCTCCTCGATAGAAAAGACATCGACGCGGTATTGATCTGCACCACCGATGTATGGCATGCACGCATTGCGATGGATGCTCTGGCCAAAGGAAAACATGTGTACTGTGAAAAGCCAATGGTCTATAAAATCGATGAGGGTTATCCGGTCATGGACGCAGCGAAAAAATCCGGTAAAGTGTTTCAGGTCGGTAGTCAACGGGTAAGCAGCATCGGATACCTGAAAGCAAAGGAATTGCTGGCAGCAGGCGAAATTGGAAAACTCAATATGGTCAACGCAGTGTACGACCGACAAAGTTCCATCGGCGCCTGGGAATACACGATCCCCAAAGACGCAAATGCCCTAACGACCAACTGGGATAAATTCATCGAAGCCACCGAAAAGATGGCCTATGATTCAAAAAAGTTCTTCTGGTGGCGAGCCTTTAAAGAGGTGGGTACAGGAGTCGCAGGTGATCTGTTCATCCACCTGCTTAGTGGTTCACACCTGATCACCGGATCCAAAGGTCCGGAAAGTATTTACAGCACCGGACAACTTAGCTACTGGAAAGATGGTCGCAACCTACCCGATGTAATGTCCGGCGTGCTCCATTATCCGGATGCTCCCGAACACCCTGGTTTTTTAATGACCCTTCAGGTGAATTTCATCAGCGGCACCGGTGGACAAGAGATTATCAGACTCGTAGGTTCAGAAGGTGTAATGGAAGTAAAAGGAAATAGCCTGACCATAAAGCACAGTCTGATGCCCGAAGCACCTAGCTTTGGGGGATACGATTCATTGTTCACATTTTCAAAAAGCATGCAGGAAGAGATGCAAAAAGAATACAATGCCAGGTGGACCCCCGAACAACAAAAGCGGAAAATAAAAGAAGACGTCATCTTTAAAGCACCTGCCGACTACAGCGACCACCTCGATCACTTTACCAATTTCTTTGATGCCGTACGAACCGGTAAGCCTGTGGTGGAAGATGCTGAATTTGGTTTCAGAGCCGCGGCACCTGCGTTGGCCTGCAACGAGAGCTATCTTAATAAGAAGATCATTCAGTGGGATCCCGTCAACATGCGGCTGAAATAATTTTTAAAATCATCTCCTAAAAAATCATTTCGCCTTTTTAGCGGCTTCGGTTCGCTATTTTTGAGCCATGGAAAATCCTGTAATAATTTTTGGCACCGGTCCCATTGGTCGTTCTGCCCGCGACATCTTTGAAGCCAATGGAAACATGGTTTATGGCTATCTGGACGATCGTTCTGATCTCCATGGTACACAAATCGATGAAATCACCGTCCTGGGAAATACAGACGATGACGGTTTCCTGAAATTGATAGGTAAAAAATGTGAGGCCTTTGTGGCCGCTGATGATCTCCGTCTTAGGAAATCATTGGTGAAGATGCTCAATGATGTAAGACATGTCCAGCCGGTAAACGCAGTTCATCAACGGGCAGGTCTTTCGCCTTTGGCCATCATCGGACATGGTAATTATTTTGCTGCCCGCACTGAAGTTGGTCCCGGAGCAAGCATTGGTAATCATGGTTTATTTCATACCGGTTCGCAGGTCGGAGCTGAATGTGTGGTTGGCCACTATGTTCAGATCGGCGCTGGTGCTGTGATTAATCCAGGTGTGATCATCGAAGATGATGTTTTCATTGGGTCAGGTGCCATAGTGGTTTCAGGTGTTAAGCTTGGTAAGGGCGCCCGGATCGGTGCTGGTTCAGTGGTTATTGCACCCGTTGCTGCGGGTGAAACTGTTTTCGGAAATCCCGCTAAACCCGTTAAGTCCTGAAGGTGAAATTCTCTGCGACAGATTTGATCATCAATCGAGATGGATCCATTTACCATCTCCACCTTAAACCGGAAATGGTAACCGACAAAATTATTCTGGTCGGTGATCCAGGCCGGGTTGGTCGGGTTAGTCGTCACTTCGACTCCATCGAGTATAAAATCACCAACCGCGAATTCGTTACGCACACAGGCTACTATCATAAAAAGCGAATTAGTGTTATCAGTACCGGGATTGGCACCGATACGGTGGAGCTGGTGCTCACTGAACTTGATGCCCTCTTCAATATTGATTTGAAAACAAGAAAAGCACGCACTAAATCCAAGAAGTTGACATTAATCCGGGTTGGCACCTCGGGATCACTGCAGGACGATGTAGCTCCGGGCTCTTTTTTGGTTTCGCAACTGGCCATCGGAATGGACAATCTGATGAGTTTTTACCATCATCCCACCACACTTGGTCAACGTCAGTTTTGCGATTCACTTCGGATATATACCGGACTTCCATTCACGCCATATGCAGCAGCCGGTTCCAGTCGTTTGCTGAAAAACTATAAGCCCTATATGATGGAAGGGGTGACCGTTACCGCTCCAGGTTTCTATGGCCCCCAGGGAAGGCTTACCCGCAAGGGCAATCGTTTCCCCGGATTCCTGAATCGGCTTTCTTCCTTCCGTTTCAATGATCAGCGCTTGACCAATTTTGAAATGGAAACTTCCGGACTCTATGCGCTCGCACGCATCATGGGTCACGACGCCATCAGCCTGAATGCCATCCTTGCCAGCAGGATGGGGGAAAAGTTTGCCACCAACCCGACCAAGATCATCGACGAATTGATCCAGGTCGCTCTGGATCGGATTTGAGGCGGAGTCTTTTTCATTATTTTGCGGGAAATGACTGAACCCGAAATCTTCTCACTGCCCAACGGTATTCGGGTAGCCTATAAAAGAGTGACATCTTCGAAAATCGTTCATTGCGGCATCATGTTTAACATCGGCAGCCGCGATGAGAACCGAACCAATCAGGGGATTGCTCATTTTTGGGAACACATGGCCTTTAAGGGTACTCGTAAGAGAAACGCCTTTCAAATACTCAACCGTCTTGAAACCGTGGGAGGGGAGTTGAATGCATTCACGGACAAGGAAAAAATCATGTTCTATGCCTCGGTCCGCAGTGAACACGCAGAACGTGCTGCTGAATTGCTATCCGATATTGCCTTTCATTCCATTTTTCCGGAAAACCACATCAAGCGTGAACGAAGGGTTATTCAGGAGGAGATGGCCATGTATTACGATGATCCGGACGGTGCACTCCAGGACGAGTTTGATCAGCTGATATTCCACCGCCACCCGATGGGGATGAATATCCTGGGAACTGAAAAGACCATTTCTGCCTTTAGCCGGACCGACTTTAAAACATTCATCCTAAAAAATTTTGATACACGTGAGGTAGTATTTTCAATAACCGGTGATCTGACCATGAGCCAGGTTCAGACGATTGCCAAAAAATCTCTAGAGCCAGTGAAGCGACAGATCTCACGACGCAAGCGTACCGTCTTTGAAGACTATACGCCTAAAAAAGTCACCATCAGGAGACCGGTAAAGCAGGCCCGCTGTGCATTGGGACGGCCATCTTTTTCCATACGCGACGATCGACGTGTGCTGCTGTATTTCCTCAACAATATTCTTGGTGGACCAGGGATGAATTCCAGGCTTAATTTGTCGCTACGCGAAAAGCATGGTTATGTTTATTCCGTTGGCTCCCAGTACATTCCCTTCTCCGATACAGGTTTGTTTGTGATTTCGTTTGGAACAGAGCCGGGTCAGATCAAAAAGACCATAGCGTTGGCCAAAGACGAGTTGAGAAGGTTGGTCGACAGACCTCTTAGTCAACGACAGCTGAGTATTTCCCGCGAACAATTTTTCGGTCAGTTGGCAATGGCGGAAGAAAACCACATTGGCTTTATGATGATGATGGCGCGCAACGTTCTGGATTCCGGTGTTGTGATGTCGTTTGACCATATCCTGGAGAGAATCCGGGCTGTTACTCCAAAAGAATTACAGGTTGTGGCCTCTGAGTCCTTTGGACTCTCAACACTTAGCACGCTTATTATGGAACCCGATCCCTTGGTGGCATGATCGATTCTGATTTTAGTGGTTTACTTGGATATGCGGAGCGGCACACTTCACCAGAGTCAGTTTGGCTTAAGGAAATTCGTGAAGAAACTGAACGTGAGGTTCGGTCGCCACACATGTTGTCGGGTCATCTTCAGGGGCGATTGCTTGCCTTGTTAAGTAATTTAATTCAGCCTGAATTCATTCTTGAAATCGGCACCTATACGGGCTATAGTGCATTATGTCTGGCAGAAGGTGTTAGACAAAAGGTCGTTACCATTGAACAAGACGCAACGCTTGAGGAACGAATTCGAAAAAATTTAAGCAGATCTCCATTATTAAATAAAGTAGATCTCAAAATTGGTTCAGCGCGTAATGTCATCCCTGAACTCAATCAGACATTTGGGCTGGTGTTTATTGATGCAGACAAAAAGGCCTATGCCGATTATTACGACATGATCTTTCCGAAGGTATTGTCAGGTGGATTGATTCTGGTGGACAATGTCCTGTGGAAGGGAAAGGTGATGGATGAGGTTCAGGATGCTCGTACAGCCTCTATTGTTGCGTTCAATAAAAAGATTCTTAACGATTCCCGCGTCGAGCCGCTTTTGCTCCCCCTTCGTGATGGTTTGTTGATCATCCGAAAAAAGCCTGAAAACCAGTAGGTTGTCAGGAGGTTAGATTTTCACTGTTATTAGTCATTTCAGTCGTTGCGCCATTGGTGAAATAATCCTACTTTGAGCATCGAAAAATTTTACCATGGCTGATTTCCAGATCAAAAAAAATCCAAAAAAGTACGACGTCTGTATCATAGGCTCAGGTGCGGGCGGAGGGATGGCAGCATACATGATGGCGCAGGCAGGCATCAAAACTGTTCTGCTCGAAGCCGGACCTATGTATGATCCAAAGAAAAATGTAACCCAGATGAAATGGCCGTGGGAATCGCCTCGTCGAGGTGCCAGTACGGCCCACCGTAACTTCGGTGACTTTGATGCTGCTTACGGCGGATGGTCGCTCGAAGGTGAGCCCTATACCCATAAGGATGGCACCAAATTCGACTGGTTCCGTTCCAGAATGTTGGGTGGCCGAACCAACCACTGGGGAAGAATTTCACTGCGATTTGGCCCAAAGGATTTTAAACGAAAGAGCATCGATGGTATGGGCGACGATTGGCCGATTGGCTATGAGGATGTAGCGCCCTACTATGATCGTGTTGATAAATTGATCGGTGTATTCGGTTCAAAGGAAAATCTGCCAAACGATCCAGACAGTATTTTTCTACCCCCGCCAAAACCACGTTTGCATGAACTTATTATTAAGGATGCAGCAACTTCGATTGGAATACCGGTAATTCCGTCACGATTGTCCATCCTCACGAAGGCTTTACCAGACAACAAAGATCGTGGTGCTTGTTTTTATTGCGCACAATGCAATCGGGGTTGTCAGGTTTACGGCGATTTTTCATCGTCTTCTGTTCTGGTTAATCCTGCCATCAACAGTACCCATGTCGATGTCATTGCCAATGCAATGGTACGGGAGGTTTTGACCAACGATGAAGGCTTGGCCACCGGAGTTTCTTATGTCGACAAAACTGATATGCAGGAATATACGGTTCAGGCACGTGTGGTCATACTTGCGGCGAGCGCCTGTGAGTCGGCCAGGTTGCTGATGAACTCTAAGTCAGCCCGCCATCCAAATGGTATTTCCAATTCAAGCAACATCGTTGGAAAATATCTACACGACAGTACCGGTGCAGCCATGGGCGGTATTTTGCCGAAGCTGATCGGACGTAAGCGGTACAATGAAGATGGGGTAGGTGGAATGCACGTTTATACACCTTGGTGGTTGGACAATAAAAACTTGGATTTCAAAAGAGGTTACCACATCGAATATTGGGGTGGTATGGGTATGCCTGGTTATGGATTTGGTTTTGGTATGCAGGGCCTCAACGGAAAATATCCGGGCCGAGATGGCAAAATGAAACCCGCTGGTGGATATGGCGCTTTGCTGAAGGACGATTACCGTTATTTCTATGGAGCAACTTTCGGAATGTCTGGAAGGGGAGAGGCCATAGCAAGGGAAGACAACTACTGTGAGATCGATCCGAAGGTGGTGGACAAGTTTGGTATTCCTGTGCTTCGATTCCATTACAAATGGAGCGAAGAAGAGGTGAAGCAAGCGCGACACATGAAGCAGACCTTCGCCGAGATCATTGACAAAATGGGTGGCGTGGTAACGTGGGGAAATGATGGAGCGGAAAAGGATTACGGACTTGAAGCTCCCGGTCGGATCATCCATGAGGTTGGTACCACACGGATGGGTGATGACCCCAAGCGTTCGGTGGTTAATCGATACAACCAGGCGCACGAGTGTAAAAACCTTTTTGTGGTCGATGGTGGACCTTTTGTTTCACAGGCTGATAAGAATCCAACCTGGACCATTCTTGCGCTCTCTATGCGTGCAAGCGAATACATCATTGAGGAAATGAAAAAACAAAACATCTGATCGATATGGATCGCAGAAAATATCTTAAATCATTTACCGTAGGTGCCATCGGAACCGGTGCACTGCTACAGTCCTGTGCTCCAGGTGAAAAAACCAGTCAGGTTGCACCGTTGAATCATGATCGTACGCCCGAGGAAAAGGCGCACTATGAAAAGCTCATGTCAGAGAAATTTTTCACCGAACATGAGATGAAAACCATCACGGTGTTATCGGATTACATCATTCCAAAGGATGAAACCTCCGGAAGCGCCTCAGAAGCCGGTGTGCCTGATTTTATCGAATTCATTGTCAAAGACATGCCTCATCATCAGGTTCCTATGCGTGGCGGATTGAAGTGGCTCGATTTACGTTGTAACAAGGAATTTGGAAAACCATTTGTTGAAGGGTCTGGGGAACAACAGACCGCGATGTTGGATCAGATTGCTTATCCCGATCAGGCCAAGCCAGGTGTTGAACAGGGTGTTGCCTTTTTCAACCTGATGCGCGACCTGACCGCCTGTGGATTCTTTTCAAGCAAAATGGGAATCAAGGATCTTGGCTATATGGGCAATACACCCAATCAATGGGATGGTGTGCCGGATGAGGTCTTGAAACAATACGGACTTAGCTATGACCAGCGAACGCTGGACATCAGCGTGAAGTTTGATTCCTGAGCAGGCATCAACAGACCTTAAAGCCCTTTACGGTTTCTGTAGCGCTGTTCGCGTTTAGACGCGCTTCAATTTCTTTCGCTGTTTTGGTAATGGCCAATCCGCCAAGCCCAGTACATCGAAGGGTATTGGGAATGGCATCACCAACTTTTTTCATGGTTTCGATTACTTCATCCAAGGGAATCAGATGTTGGTAATCTGCCAGCGCCATGTTGGTGCAGGACAGTGCCTGGGTGGCGGCCATAACATTACGGTTCAGGCATGGGGCTTCAACGCGGTCGGCAATGGTATCGCAAACCATTCCAAGCGACGTTTGAAGAGCCATCGACGCGGCTGCCAGTGATTGATTCAGTGTTCCATTTCTAAGCACAACCAGCCCTGCGGCAGCCATACCGCATCCGGAGCCACATTCAGCCATACATCCACCAACCTCTGCCGCAAAGGTTGCGTGGGCAGCGATGAAAACTCCAACCAGTCCGGCGGCCAGCATCGCCTTCACCATTTCATCTTCTGAAAGTCCAAGGACATCCGCTGTGCCGAGCACTGCGCCTGGCAGTGCGCCACAAGATCCGGCGGTGGGTGCTGCAACGATAACACCCATTGAACTTTTAACTTCCATAATGGCTGAAGTATAAAGAATGATCGTGTTGAGCACATCTCCTTCAACCAATCCGCCTTCCTCCATTCTTTTTCTGAATCCCGGTGATTGACTTCCAAGGATACGGTCTTTCCATTCGGTGCCGTTTAAACCGGTCTTAACGGCATTCCTCATGATCCGTACTATCGTACGCATCTGATCGAAAACCTCTTGTTCCGAAATGTTGCCACGTGCCGCTTCATAGTGAACCGCCAGCTGCCAAAGGGATAAATTTTTTCCCTGATTGTACCTAAGCATTTCCTCGGCGGTAATAAATGGTACCCGTAATCCCTTTCTGGAGAGTACGGGTAATACAGGCTCAAGGATTTTTATTTTTTCCGTTCCTTCCAACGCACTCAGTTCTTCCAGTAAACTGGTGCTGAGTTTTTTCGTGGATTTAATTTCAGCGAATGTTTTAGCCCCACGATGTGATTTAGCCAACTCAATTTCATCGTTGCCATCGATCAGTTTAAGTATGGCATCGGGTTGACTCGTATAGACCAATGTTTCATAGAAGTCACCATACATTTCTACAAAAGCGCTGTCAATGGCGATAACTTCGATCATTCCGCCTCCGGTGGAAAGTGCAATCAGGCTATGCGATTCAGCGTCGTTCTGAAGGGTTATTTGATAGGTGTTTGGATGGGTGGCGCCGATGGGATGAATGTCGATGGTAATGTCGATGCCTGCTTCGTCGATGGCCTGGAGATAATCGGGTAGTCGTTCATCGTCTGCGGACCAGCCAAGAAATCCTCCGAACAATCCCATGTCCGAGCCTTGACCTTTGTGGGTGGTTGCGAGCGAACCATTGGGATCAAATTCAATGTAGGCTTTGGTGATTTTACCGCCCATCAGGTCACGGCACAAACGTCCGATCCGAAGCGATGCAGCACAATGGGAGCTGGAGGGCCCGCGCATGACAGGACCGATAACGTCATTGAAAATGCTTGGAAATTTTTCCATGGGGGTTTGATCGTCTGGCGAATGTATCTAATTTACTGACCAATTGTAATAGAACCAACCCTCTTCAACCATCAACTACCTGACATGATAAACAAAGAGATGATTTTGCCTGTCCTTATCGCTGCTTTTGCTGTGCTGGGGGTAATTCTTGCTGTGGCATTGATTCGTGATTATCAAAAGCATAAAAATCAATTGGAACCCAACAGCTGGACCAAAACTGGTTTGATTGGATTTATTTCCAACTTCCTGGACACGCTGGGGATTGGATCTTTTGCGACGGAAACGGCGATGTTCAAATTTTTCCGGCAGTCCGAAGATCGGGTTATTCCCGGTACGTTGAATGTTGCCAACGCGATTCCAACCATTGCGCAGGCCATTATCTATACGCAGATTGTTGAAGTAGAGCCGCTGACGTTGGTGTTGATGTTGTTGTCGGCTGTGGCGGGGTCTGTTCTGGGCGCAGGTATTGTTGCCAAGCTGCCGGAAAAGAAAATCCAACTCACCATGGGTTTTGCCTTGTTTGTCACCGCTGGATTTTTGGTCGCCAAGGCACTCGGTTACATGGAAACCACCGGCGAAGTAATTGGCTTGGAAGGTAAAATGCTCGCCATTGGCGTTGGTGCCAATTTCGTTCTTGGTGCGTTGATGACTGCAGGAATTGGACTGTATGCCCCTTGCATGGCCCTGGTTGCGATGTTGGGTATGTCGGCCAAAACAGCCTTTCCAATTATGATGGGTTCCTGCGCGATGTTGATGCCTGTTGCAGGATTGAAATTCATTAAAGAAGGTGCTTACAACAGACGAGCATCTTTTGCTATTGCCATCACCGGAGTATTCGGTGTTTTGATTGCAGCCTACATCGTCAAGTCACTTCCTATGGAGTACCTGCGTTGGCTGGTGGTATTGGTGGTGATTTATACCTCAGTCGTGATGTTGCGTTCGGCGCTTCAGCCAAAGGCAATAAAATAGCGCTCGATTTATTTTATTTCTACCGGCATTACGACCCCAACGTTTAGCGGGGCGTCAATTTCCTGAACCTTCAGCCAAAGGCTGTATTTACCTGCAGGCACATCTTTGGTGCTAAAGTCAAGTTTGATGTGTTCACCATGGTAAACGGCTTTGCCTTTGCTTTCCAGAATAATTTTACCTGCCGGGTTAAGAAATCTGAAAATGAAGTGGGAATGTTTGTTTAGATTTTTCACTTCTGTAGCAGTGAAAGTGTAATCGGTATTGGATTCTATTTTGGAGGAATCAACAGGAGTTCCTTTGCCCTTATGATGCAATTCCAGTCCTGAAAGGGTGCCGCCCAAGCCTTCTATTACGATGCCATTTTTTAAGACCTTTTTTTCAGTCTTCAGGTTGATCGTGTGTAGTGTGGTTTTGGTGATTTTAAATGGAAGTTCAACGAACAACTCTGCATTGCCTTTGGTATCGAAGAAATGCGCGGTAAGCAAGTATTGTTTTTCTGTTGAAAGTGTTTCAGGAAAATCAATTTTAAGGGTTAGGTTTTTCGCCTCCTCGCCCGAAAAACTTTTATCGTTCGGAAAGATATTGTGGACTTTTTCTACCTCTCTTCCACCATTTTCACGCAGTTCGAATCCAATGCCGACGTGTATGGTTTCGGGAACTTCACTGCAAAAACCGGAAACTCCCTTCAGGATAATACTCAGCTCCTCGATTTCAGAGAACTCGGGTCCACTGACCTCGTGACCACCTTTGGTCAATAGTTGAAAAGACTCATAGCCAAGTCCCTTGGAAACGAATACGGCGCCGTTGAGTGGCTCCATTTCTACTTTTGAAATGGGTGCATCGCCCGATGGACAGGTTTGGGTACCGGTAATTTGTTTGACCCATGGACAGGCGAGTTTTACTGCCCGAGGTCTTGCGTTCCGGTTTCCAAGGGCGTGTGCTTGCTGATAATCTGCACAGGCTTTGGGAACCTGCTTTAACATTTCATAGGTATCCCCTCGGTACAGCCAGGTGGTCGCACTTTTAGGATCCAGTTCGATGGACTTTGTGTAATCAGCTTCTGCGCGGGCATAGTTTTTCATGTCATAAAATCCGTCGCCACGTAACCTTCTGTATTTGGCATTTTTAGGATCCAGATCCAGTGCATTGGTATAATCCTCGATGGCGTTTTCATAATCCTTCAATTCACGATACGCATCTCCTCTGAAATAATAGGCCTTGGGTTTATTGGCCTCTAGGCCTAAAGCAAGGGTGAAAAAGTGAATGGCTTGTGCATAATCCCGGGCTGCATAATACTCATCGCCCTGTGCAACGTATTCTTCATACGTCTGTGCACTCAACCAATTCGAGGCTAAAACCATCACTGCCAACATCAAACGAATCTTCATATGGTTATAATTTTTATTTTTTTTAATCAACATCAAATTATGCCTGGCTCAGGGTGGGTGTAGCCGTTTCGGTAGGAGCGCTTAAGCAACGCCGTCGCCTGGACGTCGCCCTTTACGGTCATTGTTGCCGGGTCATAAACCAACGGTCTGCCAAGATCCATAGATAGATTGGCCAGAATACAACTGGCTGTAGAAATATGGGCTTCGTGTATGTCGGCTACAGGTTTTCTTTTCTCCTCAATCGCCTGAAGAAAATCCACCATTTGTCCACGGGTGGCGGGAGCACAATGCAATTCAATCATTCTTTCTGTGACATCCTCAGGATATTTCTCCCGTTCGTAAAGGACATCGCCATGGATAACATCGCCTTTTCCTTCCGGATAGAAATCATAACGAGTGGTGCTTGCCCATAGGGTTCCTTTCTCACCGTAGATGGTAAACGCCCACGGGTAATCGGGGTTAACGGGTGTTCCCCAGGTGCGGTGTTGCCAAACGCAGTTTAACTCTGGATATTCGAATACAGCGGTCTGCGTATCGGCAATATTGGATGCCGCATCTTTATCCATGAAGATTCCTCCGGTGGAAGAAATTTTTTGAGGCCATCCCAATTGAAGTAACCAGCGGACCGAATCGAACATGTGCACGCACATATCGCCCATAATCCCATTTCCATATTCCCTGAATGCTCGCCACCAGCCTCGGTGAGGATCATTATCGTATACCCTTAGCGGTGCTGGTCCTGTCCAACGGTCATAATTCAGGAATTCTGGAATTGGTTTGGGATCTGGCCGCGATGAATTTCGCATGTGGTAATAGCAACACATTTCCACATGTCTGATTTTCCCCAACAGTCCGGCGTCGAGAATATTTCTCTTGGCATCCAATAAATGGGGTGTAGATCGACGCTGTAAGCCTACCTGTACGGTGCGGTTGTATTTTCTCGCAGCAGCCACCATCGCTTCCCCTTCAATAACGTCGACGCTGATTGGTTTTTGAACATATACATGAGCGCCGGCTTTTATGGAATCGATGCAGGTGAGCGCATGCCAATGATCTGGCGTTCCTATCAGAACAATTTCTGGTTGGGTTTCTTTCAGCATTTTCTGATGGTCATCGAAGAGTCGGGGTTTCGATAAAGGGCTACGCTCTTTGATCAGTGCTCGCGCTTCCTCAAGATGATTTTTGTCCACGTCGCACAATCCAACCACCCGAACCGGTGCCACCTGAATCAGACGGAACAGGTCACTTTTGCCGTACCAACCACAACCGATCAAGGCGACCTTATACTCTTTGGGTGCCATTTCACGCATCAGGGCTGTTGCATCCAGTGCGCCGAGTGCAAGTCCGGAAATGGAGCTTTGTAGGAAAAATCGTCTCTGCATGGCTAGGGTGTGGTTTTAATTTTCAGAACTGAAAAATAAAGCAATACCGCCGTAAACCAAAGCCTGGAATTTGGCGCATACAATCCCCAAAATCCTACCTTTGAGCCTTCGACCATGTCCTTTTTAGAACTACAAAAGATTTCATACGCCGATCCCGGTGGATTCACTTTACAGGAATTATCGCTGATTCTTGAGGAGGGCAAACGGATTGCCTTTGCCGGTGAAACTGGCTCTGGTAAAACAACCGTTTTAAAACTGATTTCTGGTTTGCTGCAACCAAGCTCTGGAAGAGTAATTCTCAAAGGAGATCAGGTTCGTGGTCCGGTCCAAAGCCTGGTTCCAGGAAACGAACGTGTGGCCTACTTATCACAGTTTTTTGAACTTCAAAAATTCCTGCGTGTAGAACAGATTTTAAAATATGCATCGCGTATTTCCTCCATGGCCACCGAGCGCATCTATCGGATCTGTGAAATTGAGCACTTGCTGGAGCGAAAAACCGATCAGCTTTCTGGCGGTGAGCGACAGAGAATTGCCTTGGCAAGGCTTTTGGTGATGGCACCGGATCTCCTGTTGTTGGATGAACCATATTCTAACCTTGACTCCGCACACCGGATTAAAATGAAATCGGTGGTTGATAAGATTGGCGATCAACTTGGGATCACTTCCATCCTGGTTTCCCACGACTCTTTCGATACGTTACCGTGGGCTGATGAGATTTTTATTTTAAGAAATGGTTCAGTCGTTCAACACGGTTCACCTGAAATGGTCTACCGCCGGCCGGTGGACGAGTATGTAGGGGCGCTGTTCGGCCGGTATAACCTCATTGCCATCGACCCTGGTGTTTCAGACACCAGGGCATTTTTAAGACCCGACGACCTCATCATCACCAAAGAAGAGGATTGTGAGTTGAGTGGTGAGGTAAAAAAAATAAGTTTTGCCGGTCCTTTCTTTGAAGTTCAGGTATCTGCTCCACAGGGAAACATTACGGTGTTGTCAGGTATGCCTGATTTTAAAGTTGGTGACCGGATCAATTTGAAGGTCATTCCTGAGCGCGTTCATTTTCTCTAAGAACATTTTCTGGTCGTAAAATTTCAGGCTGTTTCGAAGGGTAATTTTTTTAAATTGAGCCTTCAATTTTATTATGAAAAAAGTCGTCACGTTTGGTGAAATCATGCTGCGTCTGGCTACGCCTGACCATCAGCGCTTTGTTCAGTCAACCCACCTCGAAGCCACCTTCGGTGGTGGAGAAGCGAATGTTGCGGTATCGTTGGCCAATTATGGTTTACCCGCAACTTTTGTTACGCGGCTTCCCGACAACGACATCGCTCGTGCAGCAATGGCCAACCTTCGGAAATTGCAGGTTGACACCACTCAGATTATTTCAGGCGGTGAGCGATTGGGAATCTATTTTTTAGAGACCGGTGCTGTAGCGCGCCCCAGTAAGGTTGTTTACGATCGTTCCGGATCTTCCATTTCTACGATTCAACCAGGAATGATCAACTGGAATGACGTTTTTAAGGATGCACAATGGTTTCATTGGACCGGAATAACACCTGCCTTATCGGAGAGCACCGCCAAGGTCTGCCTCGAGGGTATTAAGGCGGCGAATGCATTGGGTATCACGGTTTCGACCGACCTTAACTATCGAAAGAATCTTTGGAAATACGGAAAGAAGGCATCGGAAATTATGCCGGAGTTGGTGGAAGGTTGCGACATCATACTCGGTAATGAAGAGGACGCAGAAAAAGTTTTTGGAATCCATGCTGAAGGTGCTGATGTACACGGCGGTAAGGTGGATGCCGGGGCTTATGAATCTGTATGCCGACAGTTGTCGGCCAAATTTCCTCGCGCCAAGAAAATAATCATTACCCTCAGGGGGTCGATTAATGCAGACCACAATACCTGGTCCGGCACCCTGTTCGATGGCAAGAAAATGTATGTTTCACCCACCTACGACATCACACATATCGTGGATAGGGTAGGTGGAGGTGACTCCTTTATGGGGGGTCTTATTTATGGATTGATTACCTATCCTGGTGATGATCAGAAGGCTTTGAATTTTGCAGTGGCGGCATCATGTTTGAAACATACCATCCATGGAGACTTTAACATGGTTACCGTGGAGGAAGTGCTGAACCTCATGAAAGGTGACGGAAGCGGAAGAGTTCAACGATAATCCAGGCAAATGGCGAACACGGCGGTAATAACAAATGCGATCATCGCACAGGGCATGTTGCCCCTGTTTTACAATTCAGATGAAGGGGTTAGCGTGGAAGTCCTCAGAGCACTTTATCAGGCAGGGGTGAAGGCGGTTGAATACACCAACCGAGGCGATGCGGCACGCGAAAACTTTAAACGACTTGTTGCGGTTAGGGATAGCGAAATGCCTGGATTGTTTCTTGGGATAGGCACCATAAAAAATATGACGGAAGCCCGGGATTATATGAGCATTGGAGCAGATTTTCTGGTTAGTCCCGGCTACGTTCAGGACATTGCACAGTATGCTGTCGTGAATCAGATTTTTTATGCTCCTGGTTGTATGACGCCTTCTGAAATCATTGCCGCAGAAAACACAGGCATTGCATTTATAAAGTTGTTTCCCGGTAACCTCCTCGGCCCTGAGTTTATGTCCACCATCAAAGACGTATTTCCTAAACTGAAGTTTATGCCCACCGGTGGTGTCGATACCACGCGTGAAAATCTTGAAGCCTGGTTTACATCAGGAGTGTGTGCCGTAGGAATGGGAAGTAAACTGGTTAGCAAAAAGTTGATGGAACAACGCCATTACGCTGCCATCACGGAGGCAACCCGTGACGTTCTCTCGACAATTGCTGAAATCAGAAATCATGGAAAATAAATCCGATGTATTGGTAGTAGGCGCTGGTCACAATGGTTTGGTGGCTGCGTTACTGTTGGCCCGAAGTGGTTTGAAAGTCACCGTTCTGGAAGACCAACCAGTAATCGGAGGCGCCGTGAGGACGGAATACCCATTTAAAAAGGTGCCCAATCTGGGCACCAGCACCGGTGCATACCTGCTTGGTGTTATGCAGCCGGAACTGTTAAAAAAACTTAACCTTGACCTTCCGCTCTACCGCAGAGATCCTCACTACTTCCTTCCCACAACGGGCAACAAATACCTTTTGTTTGGGTCCGACCGTGAGGCCATGAAACAGCAATTTGTTTCCTTTTTCTCTGAAGCCGACTGGCGTGCCAATGAGGCGTTAACAGAAGAGATTGGTCAGATCCGTGACGATGTGGCGCCAACATGGATGCAGGAACCGCTTTCGATCGAAGAAACCGCAGATCGTTTTATCCGGCCTGCACTTCAGGAGCATTTTATCAGATTGTGCCGCGGTCCGGTAGGCGAGTACATCGACCGTTTTGGTTTTCAAAGTGATCTGGTGAAAGCAATGTATGCCGTTACCGATGGCTTCTCAGGATTGTTCGGAACCTGGGATACGCCTGGTACCGGAATGAATTTTTTGGTTCATAACATGTGTCGCTTACCGGGTAGCGACGGAACCTGGATGATTGTCGGTGGTGGCATGGGCACGGTAACCAGAAAACTTGCTGAAGCATGTCAGGCGGCAGGTGCAACCATCCTCACGTCAAAAAAAGTTTCCGCCATTGAAACAGAAGCAGGTGTAGCCAAAGGCGTGGTGCTTGCAAACGGAGAGAAATATTCCGCAACAACGGTCGTGGTCAATGCCGATCCATTCCGGATGCGTGACCTTATTGGAAGTCATAAACTTCCTGAGGCTTACAACCAGCGGATTGACGGCTACAAAAAGCCGGGCTCTACCATGAAGGTGAACCTCGCCTTAAAGGGATTGCCACGATTCACCTGTCTGCCCGAAGACCGTGGACAGTTTGGTCCGACGATACATTTATTGCCGGAAGAAAAAGATGTGATGAGAAGCCTCCAGGATGGATTCAAAGCGGTCAGTGAAGGTCGCCTCGATCCATTCCCCACCATTGAATGGTACATCCATACCACGGTTGACCCTTCTTTGCGCGATGCTGATGGTCATCACAACTCAGCATTGTTTGTGCAATGGGTACCACTTGAAATCAAGGGTAGTTCCTGGGAGCAGGAAGAGGAGAAATACGTCCGGCATTTGTTGTCCATTTGCGATCGCTTTGCACCGAACACCAGCAGTCTGGTCGCTGATGTATTTCCACTTCATCCTGGTAAAATTGAAAAGCATTTCGGGATCACCGGTGGCCACATCCACCATGTCGATAACAGTTTTGGATTCGCCGATCGCCTTCCTTATGTAACGCCGATTCAGGGCGTTTATTCGGCCAGTGCTGGCACCCATCCTGCAGGCTCTGTGATTGGTTGTGCGGGTCACAATGCCGCCATGCGCGTAATGAAGGACATGGGTGTTCGCAAGTCCTGATTACGTCGGCTCACAGGTTGGTGATGAACAGCATGGCCAAAATGAAAGGCGCAAAATACCTGATCAAAAAAAGCCAGAGGTTATACAACCCATTGGAAATGGGCTGCATTTCATTTCGGTTCGCTTGTTGATTGAGTGCCCATCCCGCTACCACTGCCATAAGAATTCCGCAGATAGGCATCACCAAATTTGAGCTGAGGTAGTCCAATGCATCAAAAAAGTTTTTTCCGAAGAAAGGCTTCCAATCTGCGAGCAGGTTGAAGGAAAGAATACTTGGGATACCAATGATCCACAATAGAATTCCTGCGATGATGGTGATCCTTTTTCGGTAGCCACCTGATTTGAATTCAAGATGGCCGATAATGGATTCCAGCAGCGAAATACTTGAGGTTAAGGCTGCGATAAAAAGCAGTAGAAAAAATAATGATCCAACCACATTTCCTGCGGGCATGCTGATAAAAGCCACCGGTAAAGTGGTGAAAATCAATCCCGGTCCTTCTGCTGGCGACAAGCCATAGCCAAAGACGATTGGAAATATTGCCAGACCAGCCAGGATGGAAGCTAGTCCATCCGAAAAAGCAATGATCATTGCCGATGGAAGGATGGAGCTTTTTTCAGGCATGTATGCGCCGTAAGTAAGCATGACCCCAACGCCAATGCCGAGGGAGAAAAATGCCTGGCCGAAAGCTTTCAGGATTACTTCCTGATTGATTTTTTCAAAGTCAGGGGTGAATAAAAACCGAACTGCAGCACTGAAGTCGGCGGTCACGGCGCTGTAAACAACCAGCGCGATAAGAATTCCAAAAAGCAAAGGCATCATCCATTTCACAGACGACTCAAGTCCTTTTTTAATGCCCATCGCCACAATCCAGATGGTGGCTCCAAGGAAAATCACTTGTCCGACCGACATACGCAAGGGGCTGTTCAACAGTTCGTTGAAACGTGCTCTGGACGCTTCACCGGCTTCAATTTGATTTCTGGAGCTTGATTCACCCAAACCAAACAAGGTTGTGAAAAAATAATCAACAGTCCAACCGGCGATCACACAGTAAAAGGTCAGGACCAAAAACACAGTTGTCATGCCGGTCCATCCAAACCAGGTCCATGACTTGCTGATGCCATCGGTATCAGACAAAAGAGACAGGCTGTTGACCATTCCTGTTCTTCCCCTTCTTCCGATAAGAAATTCAGCGGCCAATACAGGGATGCCCATCAGCAAAAGGGAAAGAAGGTAGACCAATACAAAGGCACCACCTCCATTTTCACCGGCCAGATAGGTGAATTTCCAGATGTTGGAAAGTCCCACCGAGCTTCCAATGGAGGCCAGGATAAACAGGTAGTGGGAGGACCAGGTAATGGATTTTTTAGGTGCTTCCAAGGGCTGTTTAGATGTTGTTCAGGTTGTAGCGCATGATTTTGCCGTGTGGTCCGTCCTTAATGCGTTCGGCATCGAATACATCACCTTCAGGACCATGGGCAAAGGCAGCAATGGATTCTATTTCTTCGGCAGTCAGTTGAAAGTTGGTGCAATGCAGATTTTCTTTCAGGAAGCGGGCAGTGCCTGCGCCAATGATCACCGAGGCAACCGCGGGGCGTGAGAGTACATAGGCGGTGGCAACATTGGTGATGCTCGCTTCGTATTTTTCTCCAATGGTTTTCAACAGCGCTAATAACTGCTGTAACCGGTTCCATCCGCCGAACGCATCGATGATGAGCTTGTATTTGATTTGTGATCTGTTTTCAAAGGGTGCTATCGGCTCTGGTTGGTTTTGCCAGCGCTCGCTTAAAAATCCGCCGGCCACCGTTCCATAACACAAAAGTTTGACCTGGTGCTTCAGGCATAGGTCTACAAGTGATTTTTCAGGTCGGTTGTCGAGAACAGAATATTGTACTTGTAGCGAGGAAAGTTTTATTCCTGATTCCAGGATTTCCCTGGTGGTGGTGGTATTAAAATTCGTTCCGGAAATAGTTTTGATTTTGCCTTGTACGCGAAGCTCCTCCAACCAGTGCGCGGTTTCCACATATCGTTTCACCTCATAATTCCACCAGCTAAACTGCACCATATCAAGGGCCTCCACCCCAAGGCGAAGGAGTGACCGGTCGATTACTTTCTCTACATAAGATTTGGTGATGGTCTGCAGCGCATCATAATCCGGTACAAATTTCGTAAGCACCCTGATGTTTGCTGCGTGCCCCTTTTTCTTTTGCTCTGAAATAAATTTTCCGATGAGCTCCTCCACACCGGTATAGATATCGGCGCAATCGAAGGTGTACACGCCGGCATCCAGAAAGGCTTCCATATCACCAACTGGATTTTGAGCCGGCTGTTGTCGGTGTCCCTCGCTAAGTTGCCAACCACCCTTAATGATTCGGGAAATGCTTAATCCGCCAGAAAGGGAAATTTGTGGTACGGTCATTTGATTACTTCCAGGAGTGGTCTCCATCCTGCGGAACCACGGTCGTGGTTTCGCGTCGGATGATTTGTTTACCAGTCCTGCTGATACGGAATTGTGCTCCGCAATGTGGATCCGGACAGGCAATTACATGATCGGTGGCCATCCAGTCCGCTGGATTCAATGGACGTTGTTTGGTGGGCAGCAGTGGGATCAGTGCTGCGAGTGCATACATGGAGAACGGCTGATTATTGAGGAAATATAAGTTCTCACCTTTCACCTCAATCGCAGGCCCAATCTGATGGCTGCAAACGAAAGGACGTCCGCTTTCTACAACATCAATTCTTAAATCGTAGAGTTCAAATGTAGCTTGTTCCATGACTGGTTAATTTTTTACAAAGACCAGGTATTGCCATGGCTCCATATTGAGCGGAGAGCCCATGCTAAGCTTAAATTCTTTTCCGCTGAAATAATCCTGGTAAACACCTTCTACCGATTGATCTGTTAATTGAAAGCGCTGCGGTTTGCCTGAGAAATTCAATACACCAATGACGGTATTATTCTCTTTGGTTCTTTTGAAGGCATAGATGTCCTGATCCTGATTGATGCGCACGGGCTGTCCTCCGTATGCGCCTGCCCACAGTGCTTTATTTTGCTTTTTAAGTGCGGTGAGTTGTTTGTAGAATGGCTGTAGCCCAAGGGAATCTTTCCAGTTGATGTTATCCTTTTCAAAAAACTTGAGTCGTTTGGCTAAACCTGCTTCCTGTCCACTGTAAATCATCGGAATGCCATAGGCTGTGAAAATAAACGTAGCGAATGTTTTATGACCGTCGCCGTATTTTTCAAACATCGTGCCCGACCAGGAGTTTTCATCGTGGTTGGTAATCATGGTCATCCGGAACGGCGCTCTTCCATATTCCTTCATATCCCTGTCAATCCAGGCTGCAACGTCGTTGGCGCTTTTCTTTCCGACAGCGACATCTTCTGTCAGATGCAGCAACTCCCAGGCGTAGGTGAGATCGAACTGAAGGTGCATGCGTGCACCATCCCATTCAGCGAGCCAAAGCAGATCTTTGATCGGATCCAGCTCCTGTCGCACTTCTTCCCAGAAATAAAGTGGTATCTCGTGGCCTGCGTGGTCACAGCGGTATCCATCGATATTAAATTCGGTTACCCAGTATTTCATGGCGTCGATCATGGCTGCGCGCGTGCCCGGATTGGTGTGATCAAGTAAGGCAATATCGGTCCAGTCTGCCTCATGCATGATGTTTCCATCTTTATCGCGCACATAAAATTCAGGATGCTCGGTGGTCCACACATTATCATAAGCACTGTGGTTGGGTACCCAGTCCATGATCACGGCCATCCCCAAATCATGGGCTTGTTGTACAAGGTTTTTAAAGTCCTCTGCTGTGCCAAACTCTGGATTGACGCCCTTGTAATCTTTAACGGAGTAATAACTGCCTAAAGGTTCCTTTCTGTTCTTTTCACCGATCGGATGGATGGGCATGAACCATAGCATGTCTATCCCCAAATCCTTAAGCCTTGGTAATTCCTTTGCGAAGGCATTGAAGGTGCCCTCCGGCGAGTATTGCCGGATGTTCACCTCATAAATGGTGTAAGATGCTGCCTTGGCAGGATAGACATCAGTTTCTGAATTGGTCTTGGCTGTTTCTTTGTTCGGCTGACAGGCATTGAACAACAGTAGGTTTATAAGTAAGCAAACGATGATTAACCTTTTCATACGATGGGTTTTATAGGTCACGAATTTGCAGTAAAACCCCCGTCCCTCAAAATGCCTATTGGTGAAGTTTCCGCTGTCAATTTTATTGTAGGTTTGTTCGCTAACCGGTTTAGAAATGGACGCCTCATTTGATGTAGTGGTGTTGGGTGTAGGATCAATGGGTTCTGCAGCATGCTACCACCTGGCCAAGCGTGGTATGAGCGTTTTGGGGCTTGAACAATCGTCGATCGTGCATGAATTCGGATCTCATTACGGGCAAAGCCGAATCATCCGAAAGGCCTATTTTGAACATCCCGATTATGTTCCACTGCTGAAGCGCTCGTATGAACTTTGGAATGTTTTGGAACAGGAAACGGGCACCAGATTATATACGGAAACCGGCTTGCTTTACGCCGGACGGAAAGACAGTATGCTCATGAAAGGGGTTCGGGAGTCTGCCGGTATCCACGATATACCCATTGAGTTTTTTGATTTTGATCGGCTAAAAAAAGTATACCCGCCTTTTAGCCTTCATCCTGGTCACGACATCATTTTTGAATCCGGTGCTGGATTTCTGGAACCGGAAAGATGCATTGAAGCGCACGTAGAACAAGCAAAAATTTCAGGCGCACAAATCCGGTCTCACGAAAAAGTATTGGGTTGGGCCAAATCAGGCTCTGGATATGAAGTAACGACCAACAAGGGTATTTATGCTGCAGAAAAGCTTGTGCTGACTGCAGGTGCGTGGATCGGTGGCTTGTTGCCACAAGTGAGTCAGCAGTTAAAAGTTACACGGCAGACTGTTTTCTGGATGGCAACAAAGCATCCTGATCTTTTTTCACCGGAACGCTTTCCATGCTGGTTGGCAGAAACGGAAAATTCAGGGGATGTGTATTATGGATTTCCCAACCTTCAAGCCGGTGTATACGGTCCACTCCATGGGCTCAAAATTGCTCAGCACAATCCGGGGCAGGTCACTGATGCGGATTCGGTAGACAGAATGGTTTCGGCAGAAGAAAAAGATGCGATGCGGGCTGTGATGGAAGAAATTTTCCCCGGGGAGTATGCGGGGTTGCTGCATACCAAAGTTTGTCTTTACACGTATTCACCGGATGAGCACTTCATCATCGATGTTTCAAAAGATGATCCTAACCTGATTTTTGCTGCTGGTTTCAGTGGACATGGATTTAAATTTTGTTCGGTGGTAGGTGAGGTGCTGGCCGATTTGGCGCAGGATGGAAAATCATCGTTGCCCGTTCAATTCCTCTCAGCGAATAGGTTTTTGTAACGGGCTGAATTTTTTTGTCTAAAGAATTTCAGATCTGCTTGATAAGACCGGATTTTCATTCAATCACTTTTGATTTTTTCGTTCGATTTCCCTGAGATTTTCAAGTTTCTTGATGCGAAGGAATCCATTAATGTCTTCAAAGTGCTCACGGATGCGCTTGTTCCCAAATTCAAAAACCTTTGTAGCCAAGCCATCCAGAAAATCTCTGTCATGCGAAACAAGAATCAAGGTACCGTCAAACGCCTTTAGCGCATCCTTTAAAATTTCCTTGGTGCGGATGTCCAGGTGGTTCGTGGGTTCGTCCAGGATAAGCAGGTTGACAGGTTGAAGTAAAAGTCTCAGCAGCGCCAGTCGGGTTCGTTCACCCCCTGAAAGGACCTTCACTTTTTTATCGATGGCGTCACCCCCAAACAAAAAGGCACCCAATAGATCCTTGATTTTGGTTCGGATGTCACCCTCCGCAATCCGGTCGATGGTTTCAAAAACAGTGTATTCACCGTCGAGTAGTGACGCTTGATTCTGTGCAAAATATCCGATCATGCTGTTGTGGCCGATCTGAACCCTGCCTTCAAATTCGATTTCACCCATGATGGCTTTGATCATGGTTGATTTACCCTCTCCGTTTTTTCCTACAAAGGCCACTTTTTTCCCTCTGGCGATCGTCATCGAAACGTTTGAAAAAACCAGGTGATCTCCGTATCGCTTACTCATTTCGGTAACGATGACAGGATAATTTCCTGATCTTGGCGCCGGGGGAAACTTCAGGTTCAAAGACGAAGTATCCATTTCATCCACCTCTACGATCTCAATTTTCTCCAGCATCTTAACCCTGGACTGTACTTGCAAGGTTTTGGAATAGGTTCCTTTGAAACGTTCAATAAACTGCGTGATGTCGGCAATTTGTTTTTGCTGATCATCAAATTGTTTTTGCTGCTGCTCTCGTCTTTCTTTTCGCAGTTGTAAGTAGTGGGAGTAGTTGGTTTTGTAATCGTACATCCTGCCCATGGTTAACTCAATGGTTCGGTTGGTCAGGTTGTCGACAAACGTTTTGTCGTGACTGATTACAATTACAGCCTTGGCCTGGGACACCAAAAATTCCTCGAGCCACTGAATGGACTCAATGTCCATATGGTTTGTTGGCTCATCCAGTAGAATCAAATCAGGTTTTTGGAGCAGGATCTTTGCGAGCTCAATTCGCATGCGCCAACCGCCGCTGAACTCGCCGGTTGGACGGTTAAAGTCTTCGCGCTGAAACCCAAGTCCACCAAGGGTTTTTTCGACCTCTGCATCGTAGTTGATTTCTTCAATGGAATAGTATTTCTCACTTAATTCAGAAACTTCTTCAATGATCTTGGCATACTCCTCCGATTCATAATCTGTTCTGGTTTCCAATTGTCGGTTCAGCTCATCCATTTTGGCTTTCATACCATGAATGCGGTGGAAGGCTTTAGAGGCTTCCTCAAAAACAGTACAACTGTCCTCGGTGAGCAGATGCTGGGGGAGGTAGGCAATAACTGCGTCTTTGGGTGCACTCACTTTTCCCCTGCTGGCCTTACCAACGCCGGCCAAAATTTTTAAAAGCGTTGACTTCCCCGCGCCATTTTTACCCATCAGCGCTATTCGATCTGTCTCGTTGATGTTAAACGTTATGTCATTGAACAATGCTCTTCCTCCAAAGTCAACACCGATTCCATCTACCGCTATCATTACGCTGTAATTTTTATCTGTTTAATACTGAATTCCATTGCCCGATCTCTAAAAAGACCCGCAAAAATGAACAACTCCTGAAAAGGGTAATACTATTGTTCGAAAAAAGTTTTGCTAAAGCGCCGGGGGGCTTTTAAACGACTTTATTTCCGTTTATATACACGGATTGGACCTGTAATTGGTCATTCATCACCACCAGGTCGGCACTTTTTCCAACTTCCAGTGATCCTGTTTGTTTGTCAATTCCGATAATTCTTGCCGGTGTACTGCTGGCCATGGTAACGGCATCGGTTAGTGGTATTCCAGCAATTTCCACCATTGTTCTGAGCAACCGATCGGTAGTAGCCACACTACCGGCGAAAGAAGTTCTGTCGGGGAGCTTTGCAACACCGTCTTCAACAATGACGTCCAGTCCATTGGATTTGCTTCCGAGTCTGCTTTTACCAGGCGGCATGGCGGCGGCCCGCATGGCATCGGTTATCAAGGCTACTTTGGAAGCGCCTTTCGTTTTATAAACCAACTGAAGTAGGGGTGCGGGGAGGTGTACACCGTCGGCTATTATTTCAGCATCGATCTCGTCGAGCACCATGGTACTCTCTACTGCACCAGCATAGCGGAATGCGTTTCGTCTCGTCACGCCCAGCATCCCTGAGTATAAATGTGTAGCAAGGGTGTACCCAGCACCAAGTGCCTTAACGATATCTTCATGCGTTGCTTCCGTATGGGCAAAGGAGGGTAGGATGCCTTTCTCGAGTAGATATTTTCCAAACTCCAGTGCTCCCGGTAACTCCGGGGCGGCACTCCAACGACGAATGCATCGGTAGGAAGAAACTATTTCTTTGTATTCGGCCGGATCGGGGTTGCGCACGAACCTTGGATCCTGAGCGCCTCGCTGCGCCATCGCAAAATAAGGGCCTTCAATGTGTAGCCCTGCAAATTTAGAACCTCGGTGTGCCAACTTTTCGGTGCCAGAGTACGACTCCAGTGTGTTGACCAATTCCTCTCTGGTGCTGGATAAAGTGGTGGGCATCATGGTGGTGGTGCCAAATCGAGCATGAGTTTCTGCGATCCTGATAAATCCATCTACAGTTCCGTCCATGAAATCAGAATCCCCTCCGCCATGAATGTGTATGTCAATGAACCCCGGCATCAAATAGGATCCATTCAAGTCAATGGATTCTGCATCAATAATGTCAATTGGGCCACTGGTGATCTCAGCAATTTTATCACCCTTTACGATCAAGCATCCATTGGATTGTATGCCGGAGGGCAACAAGATTTTTCCATTAAAAAATTTTAGTAACCGCATCAGAATTTCCAGCTCTTGATCAGGTGGCCTTTGAAGGAATACCAGATCAGGTAAAGATAGCACGGCACTAGGATCCAATAGCCTGTTGTGAGGTTGGTTTTATCAGCCAGCCATCCATACCCCAATGGCATTAGCGCATTGCCACAAAGACCCATGATGAGCAGTGACGAACCTTTTTTGGTGAAGCGGCCGAGTCCATCCATCGCCAATGGCCAAATACCTGCCCAAACCAGTGAATTGGCAAGTCCCAGCAGAACTATAAACCAAATAGAAACATGCACAGGATATCCAAGCCACTGAACTTTTTGGTGAAGCGTGAGGGCGCCGATGGTAAACAACAATCCAAGTAAGGTGCAAATCCGAAGTGCAGTGCGCTGTGAAATAACAGAAGGAATAAGCGCAATACCCAACAGGTATCCTGTGATCGTGGCCGTTAAAGTGAACGATGGGAATGCTTTTGCCTCCGGTAGGGTGAGCCCCATTCCTTCAGCATAACTGATTACGGTATCGATGGAAATGACTTGGGTGCCGACGTGAAAAAAGATTGCAAACGCGCCGAGCACCACATGGGGAAATTCCAAAATACTTTTTTTATGGTCGGCCTGATGCCGTTCATTTTGTTCCTCTGCGGTTTGAATTTCCGGTAAGGGAGAAAAGCGGATGGCCAAGCCAAGCATCATCAGTACGCCGCCCACCACCGCGTATGGATAAATAACCCTTCGTATGAGTTCATCCAAGGCAGAGGCCTTTGCTGTTTCATCCATCGTTTCAAGGGAGCGAAAGAGATCGGTATCCGTTGCGCGCAACACCACCGCCGCAAAGATCAATGGTGCCAATATGCCAGCGGTTTTGTTGGCGATGCCCATCAGGCTTAACCTGCGTGCCGCACTTTCTTTTGGTCCAAGGATGGTGATGTATGGATTGGCAGCCGTTTGCAGGATGGATAACCCGGTGCCCAACGTAAATAAGCCTACAAGAAAAATTCCGTACGTCCGTCCCAGTGCAGCCGGGATGAATAGCAATGCTCCGGCGGACATGATCAGGAAGCCTGTCATGATCCCCTTTTTGAATCCTGTTTTTTTAAGCAATTCCGCAGCGGGAACCGACATGACCAGATAGGAGATGTAGAATGCAAAGGTGACCAGGTAGCTTTCAACATTTCCTTTGAGTTCACAGGCGATCTTGAAATAGGGAATTAAAATCGCGTTCACCCACGATACAAATCCGAAGATGAAAAACATGACGGCAATAATGCCGACTGAAATGGTTGTTTGTCGTGGCGTGAGATCTTCCGGCGTGAGAATTTTACCTGCGCTCATCCTTTTTGCGCCAGGGTGTTGGTTAGTGCGCGAAGGTATCCTATCGATTCGCCGATACCTGTATCGGGCCTGCCAGGAACTTCATATTCCAGACTGCACATACCTGTATAACCCACTCTTTTCACCGTTGAGAAAAAACCCTTCAGATCAATAATTCCTCTGCCCGGTATGGTTGATTTCCCATCCGGTTTTTGGATGGTTACATCCTTAATATGCATGTCAATTACCCGTTTATGGAAACGCTCCAGCATAATGGCGGGTTGATGGTTGCAACGAAAGGAATGGCCAATATCCAGACAGATCCCAATCCGCCTATCCCGGTTTGCGATCTTTTCATGAATGGTATCGATGTCTGGATAGACTTTGTCTTCGGGGCCATGGTTGTGGATGGCAATCCGGATGTTTCGATTTTTGACTTCCTCTTCGACCACCTCCAGCACTTCCGGCACGGGCGAACCCACGATCATGCCTACGCCTGCTTTGGCTGCATATTGAAAAGCATTTCGGACTTCCTCCTTCGTTTTCATATAGATGACGCCAAGTCCATAGACCTCGATCCCCTCCTTTGCAAATTTGGCTATGATCGTTTTGCAGGCATCTTCCGTGCAATTCATCGGAAGGTGAAAGTCTTTTAGTGTGATGCGTCTGACACCTGTTTCTTTTAGAATGCGAATAGCCTCATCGGGTTGGTCCTTATAATAGGCGAAGGAATACCCTGCAATCCCGAGATTGAATTGAAAATTTTGATTGTAGGCCGGGGTGTCTTTTGCAGACAACTGTATTCTGGACGATGCGATGGCGGAAAGGGCTGCTGTGGTGATAAACGCTCTTCTGATCATCAGTTTGCTTTTTTCAGGATGGTTGGTGGCAGCAGTGAAGAGGAGTAAGGATCAAGATGAAGGTTGCAGTTGAGGTGGTTTCTTAAAATGGAGGCAGGAAAGAGGTTGGATACTGGTTTGGTCATCGTGTTCAGAACGGCCTGTGCTTTTCGTTGGTCAGGTACAGAACAGATGATGTGTTTTGATTTAAGAATTTGTTTCACGGACATGCTGATCGCCTTCAAAGGCACTTCGTGAATTGTTCTGAACCATCCTTCACCCATTTGTTGCTTTCGGCAGGCTTCATCGAGGTCCACGACGATGTAGGGATCATCTGTTTCAAAGTTTGCCGGTGGATCGTTGAATGCCAGGTGGCCATTTTCACCAATTCCAACCAGGGCGAGGTCGATGTGCACATCTTTGATGGCGTTGTTGAGACGTTTTATTTCATCAGAAATCACCGTCTCACCATTGATGAGCCAAGCCTTTTTTACGGCAGGCACTTTTTCAATAAATCTTTCTTTGATGTATTTCCTGAAACTGGCTCGGTGTGAATCAGAAACTCCGATGTATTCATCCAGATGAAAAATGGTAACCTTATCCCATGAAATGCCCTCTGCAGCCACCAGTGTTTTTAAAGTTGCAAACTGACTGGTTCCGGTTGCCAGGATAATATAGGCTTCATTGTGGGAAGCCAGGGCTGTTCTGATAATCGATGCCGCCTCTTTCCCGGCTTTTTCACCTAATGCTTCGGGCCCTGAGTGGATGAACAATTCCATATATAAGTTTACGACATCATCCGATTATTTCCACGTATTATTTTTTGATCGTGGCTTGATTTAAATTTAACCACCGATTTAAACCCTGTAAGGCAGTTTTCTGATTATTTCATCCACCGGTTGAACCAATCAAAGGCTTCACGCTGCATGTTTTCATCGAATTTGTGCGGGCCGGGGTGATAGGAACACTTGTAACGGTCAACTGCTCCGCACTTTTTGAAAATCTCAGTCAGAATTTTGTCTGCTTCCTTCATTTCGGGTAAGGTGTATAGCTCATCTTCTGAGTCGTTCAATACCATGGTTGGCAACGGTGCCCGAATGCCATAAATCTCCGGAAAGTCCAGTTCATTGGGCAGGACCGGAACATAGGTCATCCAGGTGTGGGTGTATGATTTGTATAGAATCAAATCTTTCCAGGTGGTCATAAATCCGACGCACACCGCACATTGAATCCTTTCATCCAGTCCACCCAAAAAGGCTGTTCGCATACCGCCGCCTGAAAGACCTGCACAACCCAATCGGGTAGTGTCCACATCTTTCCGTGCGCACAATACATCCAGCGCCCGCTGGTCTTCACTCAGGAATACCCCGGGCCAGGTGGTGCCTGCACTAAACAACGACTTAGCCATAATATGTTCGTGGTTGCCTGCCCAGGAATTATAAGCATCGATGTTGGTCTGTAACTCCGGATTGGAATCGGATAATCCCTGCCTTATTTCATCAGGAACATCCTTTAACAGGACCCTTCTGCTTTCAAAAGGGAAGGCGTCTGACACCATCACAACGTACCCAAGGCGGGCAAGTTCATTGGCCCATGCTCTACCACTGTAATACAACCGTTGATGTTCCTGCATCATCGGATGTTGGTCCCCTTTGAGTCGAACAATTTTACGGTGACCAAAATACTTATTTCCGCCATGGTCATGGAGTGCTAACACAGCAGGTAGTTTTCCGGTTGCACCTTCTGGTTTCAGGATAATGGCTTTGGTGGGTGGACCGTAAGGCAGTTGCCAGCTGATCTCTTCAATGGTAAGCCCGTCATAATTGTACTTGCTCTCAACGACCACGGTTGGTGTGCCAGCGGATGCGGGAATTGCCAATCTTTCCAGTACTTTTTTTCTGGCGGTTGATTTCCAGGAGTGGTTGTCCTGATTGGAATCGTTTCGAAAGGAAAGCGATGGTAGTTTCTGGTCGATCAGGGATGCGGCCCACGAGCCGTAGGCTCCGATTAGACTGGTTTTTTCTTCCATGGCTGTAAGATTTTTTGCTGTTAAGGGAGTGGTTATGCCTGCTGCTTGAAGGGTGGGGATAGCTAAAAGTGCTGAGCCTGTTGATTTCAGAAAATTTCGCCTGCTTGCCCTGTTCATACTCCGGAAGTTAATCCAAAAATCCATTAGCGGGAAGGCGTGGAGTACGTAGGTGTGACGGTTACGGATTGGAATAGGTGTCATGTAATGGGATCTGACACGGAATATTTGGGCACGTCTATTACTTAGGGCATTATTTTAAACGCCCACGAAATGTCGGGTGTTGTCACTCGACTTTATTTCATTCTTGTTAGTTAATGCTGTACGTATTCCATGTCAGGTGTTGTCACCTGACATCATTCTATCTATTGGATATTAGGTAAATTGCAGGCAGTAAAATAGTTTCTCAAAAAAATATTCTTGCCAATTAATCGAAGATTTAATTAGCCATTTTCCCCAGTCAATGAAGTGCAAAGATTTTTGGTTTGGTATTATGCTGCTGGTTTTTACTTCCTGTGAAAATCCAGACGACACCGTATTAACCACCGTTGAGCCGCAAATCGAAACATCGACGGTAATCAACGGATTTGAAATCATCTGGGGAATGGATGTTCTTCCAAATGGCGACCTAATCTTTGGTGAGAAACGTGGTAAAATGTACCTGCTCAAAAACAATCAAACCAGCCCGATTGAAATTTCAGGCGTCCCTACTGTCGATGCAGGCGGGCAAGGTGGATTGTTGGACATTCGGGTTCATCCTGAGTATTCAAAAAATGGTTGGATCTATTTTTCTTACACCGCCAGCACGCCTTACCACACCTTGAAGCTGAGTCGCTTTAGGTTGGTAAACGATCAAATCGAAAGTCTTCAGAACATCTATACCGCAACTGGCCCCGGCGGTCACAATGGAAGCAGGATTCTTTTTGACAGAAATAATTTTTTATACCTCAGCATTGGTGAAGGTCCCTCAACTGGAGGTGGTGCATCCAATACCAATAAAAATGCTTCAGACCCCACCTCACCATGGGGTAAAATCCATCGCTTCTTCGATCAAGGTGGATTTCCGACGACCAATCCTGTTCTCCCGGGTAATGCATCGTTCAATTCCATATTCAGCTACGGTCACCGCAATCCTCAAGGGCTGGCACTGGATCCTATCACAGGTCAGGTTTATTCCACAGAGCACGGACCTAAGGGTGGAGATGAGATCAACCTTATCCAACCTGGAGCCAATTATGGTTGGCCCCAGTTTTCCCTTGGTATCAATTATGACGGTTCTGTAATTTCTGACAGTCACAGTCAGGCTGGAATCACTGCGCCGATTTATTCCTGGTCGCCATCGATTGGAACTTGTGGTATGACATTTATTAAAGGAAATAAATTCAAATCCTGGTCTGGAAATTTATTGGTTGCCGGATTGGCATCCCAAAAGCTTCATCGTTGCGTGATGAAAAACAATCAAGTTACAGGTGAATTTATTTTACTGGAAGGATTGGGTAGGGTTCGTAATGTCATACAGGCACCTGATGAGTCCATCTATGTTTCAGTTGAAGGTCCAGGCAGGATTTTAAAAATTACCCCGATTCCATAGCCAAAAACCTTCAAGAGGTCCTTTTGTTCCTACAGGCTTTCCGCTTCCACCTTTTTACTTGAAGGACTCAATTTTTATCCTGATCTTCCTTTCCCAAATTCACCATGAACCAAAATCTTTCCCGCAGAAAATTTCTTTCTGCCGTTACCATTTCATCGACCGCATACCTGATGTCGCCCTCCGCCTTGGCATTTGAGCGCATCGTCAATCAAAAAGCCGCCGCGAAAATCAAAGTAGCGGTCATGGGTGTCAACGGCAGAGGCCTAGCCTTGGTTCAGGCGTTTGCCGCCAACCCTGTTGCAGAGGTCACCTGGATTTGCGATGTAGACAGCCGCGCGCTGAGTGGGGCCATCCAGGCAGCCAGGTCCGCTGGACAATCCAGCGTACCCAATACCACCGATGATTTCAGAAAGGCACTCGACGATCGATCCGTCGACGCACTGGTTATCGCAGCGCCAGACCATTGGCATACGCCGGCCGCACTCCTTGGATTGAAGGCAGGCAAACATATTTATGTAGAAAAACCCGGAAGCCACAATCCTGCAGAAGGTGAGTTGCTCGTTCAGGCCGCCAATCGATACCAGAAAAAAGTTCAACTTGGGAATCAAAGGCGCTCGTGGCCCCGTGTCGGTGAAGCCATTGCTGAGCTTCAATCCGGTTCCATCGGTAAGGTCGACTTTGCGCGGGTATGGTACACCAATAATCGCCCCTCCATCGGCATTGGGAAAAATTTGCCAGTTCCTGAATGGCTCAATTATGATTTGTGGCAAGGACCGGCACCCCGGTGCGCCTTTAAAGACAACCTCATTCATTACAACTGGCACTGGCATTGGAACTGGGGCACAGGCGAACTGCTGAACAATGGCACCCATTTTATGGATCTCGCCCGCTGGGGTATGAATGTCAATTATCCGACATCTGTTTATTCCACCGGAGGGAGATTTCAATTTCAGGATGATTGGGAAACGCCCGACACCCAAACAGCTACCTACCGGTTTGCTGACGGAAAAATAATCCAATGGGAGGGGAGAAGCTGCAACCCAAAAGCCATCAACGAGATGGGTTCTGGTGTTTCCTTTCACGGTACCCAGGGCTCGCTGGAAATCCGGGACAACAGTTATCGTGTATACAATCAGAAAGGTGAAATGATTCGTAAGATCGATTCTGGCACCAACACCGTTGTCGGTCAAACCGGCCCTGGATTTGATTTTGATAAAGACCACGTCACCAATTTTCTGGAAGCGATTCAAAGTGGCGCTCGACTTAATTCGCCCATTCAGGAGTGTAATAAAAGTGTGCTGCTGTGTCACCTTGGAAACATCTCCTACCGTTCAGGTACAGCATTAACTTGTGATCCTGACGCTGGGAAAATCATCAATAACCCCGAAGCCATGAAATACTGGACACGCGAGTATCAACCGGGGTGGGAACCTAAAATCGGATAACGATGCAAAAACAATCACGTCGGAAATTCATCAAAGCCTCAGCGGTAATGATGTCAGCAACTGCGCTTCCTGTCTACGCTTTGCCCAATGACTCCATCAGGGTTGGGATTGTTGGGCTAGACACATCTCACTCACCTGCTTTTGCTGAATTGTTTTCCTCCGGCAAACCAGGTTTTGAAGGCTTTAAGGTGGTTGCAGCTTGTGCGAAAGGTAGCGACGACATACCCAGTTCTGTAAACAGGATTCCGGAATACACTGAAAAAGTAAAAAAGTTTGGTGTGGAAATCGTCCCTTCGGTAGCTGATGTAATTCGTAAATCGGATGTGGTCTTATTGGAGACCAACGACGGAAGGCCACACCTGAAGCAAGCTTCAGAGATTATTCAGGCCGGTAAAAAGTTATTTATCGATAAGCCCGTTGCTGCCTCCTTGAAAGAGGTTAAATCCATTTATGCAGAGGCTGAAAAATATAAGGTTCCTGTTTTTTCTTCTTCATCCCTCCGTTATCTACCTGTGGCACAAGAGGTTCGATATCAAAATCGGATTGGTAAAGTGTTGGCTTGTGACGCCTACAGCCCGGCGACACTTGAGCCCACCCATCCCGATTTGTTCTGGTATGGAATTCATGGTGTTGAAATTTTATTCACCGTCATGGGCTCCGGTTGCGCAACCGTTCAGCGTACCACCACGCAAGACACTGAGCTGGTGGTTGGAAAATGGAACGATGGAAGAATAGGCACCTTTCGAGGTATGCGCAGCGGGAAGCATGATTACGGAGGCATCGCCTTCGGGACCGATGGAAATCTATCCTTGGGAAGTTTTGAAGGCTATGAGCCACTCGCAAAAAAAATAGCAGAATTTTTCCGTTCAGGTATACCGCCTGTACAGCCTGCAGAAACCATAGAGATTTACGCTTTCATGGATGCTGCGGATCGAAGCAAGCAGGCGGGCGGATCAGTTGTTTCACTTTCTTAGCCAATTTCCAATGACAACATCAACCACTTCACGGTTACTTTCTCTTGATGTTTTCAGAGGAATGATCATGGTGCTGCTGATGATGGAAAGCACAAGGCTTTACGATCATCTTCTCTCATTCATTCCTTCAGAGACTCCACTTCATCTTTTTTTCACTCAGTTCACCCACCATCCATGGAATGGATTGCGCTTTTGGGATCTGATTCAACCCGGATTCATGTTCATTGCCGGAACAGCTTTGGCTTTATCCCTGATCAAGCAGGAGGGACTTGGAGTTTCCTGGAACACGCGCTTCTCAAAAGTGCTTCGTCGTTCAGGTTGGTTGTTTTTCTGGGGAGTTCTGGATTATGCAGTTCGTGATCATGGATTATCCTTTGAACTGTGGGACGTACTAACCCAACTTTCATTTACGACGCTCGTTGCGTTTTTGATTTTTAACTTTTCGCTCTCTGCCCAACTCACCATAAGCTTTGCGCTGCTTCTAATGACCGAAGTCCTGTACCGTTTCACTGGATTCCCCGACTTTGATCAACCATTCGTAGACCAACACAACTTCGGCAACTACATGGATTTGGTCCTGATGAATAAAATAAATTCGGGCGGTTGGGTTGCCATCAATTGCCTGCCCACAGCCGCTCACACCATCTGGGGTGCAATGGCAGGTAAATGGCTTCTTTCTCAAAAGTCCACCAATGAAATTCTTAAACCAATGATTGTCCTTGGTCTTATCTTTCTTTTTTCTGGGTATGTCCTTGATTTCGCAGGTGTAACGCCCATCATAAAAAGAATTGCCACTTCCTCTTTTACGCTTGTTTCCGGTGGTTGGTGTATTCTGTTTCTAACTGGTTTTTATTGGTGGATTGATGTAAGAAATCACCGCAGCGGCTGGTCATTTTTTACCATCGTTGGCATGAACTCCTTGTTCATCTACCTGTTTTTTGAAATTGTTGGTAACCGATGGTTTACCGAGTATCTCACCACCATCGTGACGGGTCTAATGTTACCCATTAACCTGCCTGAATGGTTGTCGCTCATTACCGCTTCACTGGTTATTTTTGCTGTTGAATGGAAAATGTGTCAGTTTCTCTTTCGGAAAGGAATATTTTTCAAAATCTGATTGAACGTCACACCGACATGCTGATATTTTTTACCGCTAATTCTCAATGATGAAAAGATTATCACTGGCTTTTCTGCTTGTCCATTTTCTTCAAACCTTTCCGCTATTCGCTCAGCCAAAATCTGTATCCTCTGACGACCTTCTGCTTCGTCTTCAAAAGCTTAAGGTCCTCGGATCTGTTTTGTATGTGGCTGCACACCCTGACGATGAGAATACGCTTGCCATCGGTTATTTTGGCAATGAACGACTGATGACCACCGGCTATCTGTCCATGACCAGAGGTGATGGCGGACAAAATCTGATTGGTGGTGAGCTCCGGGATCGTCTCGGTCTGATTCGAACCCAGGAGCTTCTGGCGGCACGAAAGGTTGATGGTGGAAAACAATTTTTTACGCGTGCCAATGATTTTGGGTTCTCGAAAAATCCTGAAGAGACCCTTCGGATTTGGGATAAACAGTCTATTCTTTCTGATGTTGTATTAATTATCCGTCAATTCAGGCCGGATGTAATTATCACCCGTTTTCCACCCGATGCCAGAGCCGGTCATGGACACCATACCTCCTCTGCACTGCTGGCTCTTGAGGCATTTGACCTCGCTTCTGATCCAACGGCATTTCCAGAGCAGGTTTCTAAGTATGGTGTCTGGAAACCCAAACGTCTTTACCTCAACCTCAGCCGATTTTTTGCACCCAGTGTGAACGAATCCACACCAGGTGTTTTCACCATCGATATGGGGGGTTACAATCCGCTGTTAGGAAAATCGTACCCTGAGCTCTCCGCTCAAAGCAGAACCATGCACAAAAGTCAGGGCTTTGGTTCACGCGCACGCCGTGGACCAACACCGGAATTTTTTGAATACCAGAAAGGTGATCGTGCAGAAAAAGATCTGCTGGAAGGCATTAATACCAGCTGGTCACGGGTAGATGGAGGTCAACCGATCGACGGTCTAGTTTCCAAAGCCATCGATTCCTTTAATCCACAGATGCCCTGGAAGTCCATACCACAACTGGTGGCAATCCGGAAATCCATTGAGTCCATCGGCGATCCTTTCTGGAAGCAACGGAAACTTGAGGAAGTGAATTCGCTTATAAGCGATTGTCTTGGAATTTATTTCGAAATCACTGCAGATCTTTACTATGTGAGTGCTGGTTATCAGTCTGCTTTTAATTTGGAGATCGTCAACCGTTCACCAACACCTGTTCAATTAAAGAGTTTAAGAATTAAGGGGTCAGGACTTGACACAGCGTTTAATGTAGTGCTCAAGGATAACCAACAGATGGTCAAAACCTTCAAGCGTTCTATTGACACCAACCTCAGTCCATCCGGTCCCTATTGGTTGAACGAAAAACACTCTGATGGATTATTCATCGTTCGCGATTCGAACCTTATTGGTAAACCTGAAGCATCAGCAGCATTAATGGCCACCATGGATTTGGAGGTTGATGGTGTTTCTTTAAGCCTGGAAACGCCTGTGGTTTATAAGTCGCTGGATCCGGTTAAAGGTGAGTTGTACAGGCCGGTACAGACCACGCCTCCGTTAAAAATGTCCTTTGGCTCTTCGTTGTTGTTTTTTGCCTCTACCAAACCCCTCTCGGTTGATCTTGCCATCTCACCAGTAGTAAATCGGGAGTTATCAGGGGAATTGACATTGGAGGTACCTGCGGGATGGAAGGTTCAACCTACAGTGGTTCCAATTTCATTCAATAAAAGAGGCGAACTGCGAAACATAAAACTTACGATAACGCCACCAGCTAAAGGTGGAGAAGGTTGGTTGCGCGCACAAGCGAAAATAGGTGATCAAACCTACGTTACTTCTATCGAGGAAATCGCCTACGACCACATTCCTGTTCAAACCATTCAATCGGCGCTCGAAGTAAAACTGGTGAGCGCCTCCGTTGTAAAGCTTGGAAAATCCGTTGCTTATATCCGTGGTGCTGGCGATGATATTCCTGCTGCGCTGACCGCGATTGGTTACGATGTAACTGAATTTTCTGATGTTCCGACCAGGGCAGAAGACCTTTTTGGGTTTGATGCCGTGGTTTTGGGCATACGGGCACTCAATACCAACGAATCATTGTCAGCAGGGATGGCTTCACTTTTTAAATATGTGGAGCAGGGTGGGGTGGTGGTCAACCAATACAACACCAACTCCGAATTCAAGACGGATAAAATTGCTCCTTTACCGCTTACCCTCGGACGCGAGCGTGTTACCGAAGAGGACGCTGAGGTTCGCTTCCTGGCGCCTGAACATCCTGTATTGAACACGCCCAACAAAATCACCGCAGATGATTTCAAAGGTTGGGTTCAGGAAAGAGGCCTGTATTTTGGTTTGAAGTGGGACGAAGGTTTTGTCCCTGTATTATCATTGAATGATAAAGGCGAACCCGCACGCAACGGCGGACTGCTAATTGCGCGCTATGGTAAGGGCTATTATGTTTATACAGGCTTATCCTTTTTCAGACAACTACCGGAAGGGGTGGGTGGAGCCTACCGACTTTTTGCAAACCTGATATCTTTGGGTAAGTCCCCAGATCAAAAGTCGCAGCCAGCGAGAAAATGAGTTCTACTGAAAATAAACCACCCGTCTTCAAATCCTGGAAGGGATGGTATCGATTGTTGGTGGTCGTTACCTTGTTGCAATTGCTTGCCTATTTCTGGATTACCCGAACGTTGAACATCTGACCTATGATGCAAACCATTGATTGGGTCGTAATGTTTTCGACTCTTTTTCTTATTGCCTTTTATGGTTATTGGAAAACACGTGGTACCACTGGAATGGATGGCTACCTGTTGGGAAATAAGTCATTGCCCTGGTGGAACGTCTGTCTCTCCATTATTGCCACCCAGGCGAGTGCCGTTACATTTTTATCCACCCCTGGCCAAGCCTATGAAGATGGCATGCGGTTCCTGCACTTTTATTTCGGATTGCCGCTGGCCATGATTATTCTCAGCGTTACGGTCGTTCCGATTTTCACGCGGCTTAAAGTTTATACGGCTTACGAGTACCTTGAAAATCGTTTTGACCTGAAGGTCCGCACTTTGGGTGCCATAATTTTTTTATTGTTAAGAGGACTTTCGGTCGGCATCACCATCTATGCTCCTTCACTGATTCTTTCGACATTGCTTCGTTGGGATATTGCGTGGACAACCCTGCTCATTGGATCTCTTGTAATGATTTACACGGTGTCTGGCGGAACCCGTGCAGTTAGTCTGACGCAGAAATATCAATTGGCCATCATCATGGCTGGAATGGTGCTTGCCGGTGGCATCGCGTATAGTTTGCTGCCAGAAGAAATTGGATTTTCTGACACGTTTGTATTGGCAGGACAAATGGGTAAGATGAATTTGATCAGTACGGATTTCAATCTTTCAGACCGTTATAACATTTGGTCAGGATTGATCGGTGGCTTATTTCTGTTTCTGGCCTATTTCGGCACTGATCAGTCGCAGGTAGGTCGATACCTCGGCGGAAAAGATATGACAGAGAGCAGGCTTGGACTGTTGTTCAACGGCTTGTTGAAAATTCCTATGCAGTTCATCATTCTTTACATTGGTGTCTTGGTGTTCTTATTTTATCAGTTCGAACGTCCTCCTATTTTCCACAACCAATCGCTCTATGCTCAGGCCAGGGAAACAAGTGCTGTGGCTCAATTGGATTCACTTGAAGCAGTGCTGGGTCAAACACACCAGGATCGCAGGTTGGCTGCGACCAAAATGCTGAAGGCATTGGATGAAAAGGAACCAGTGGTACTGGACCAATCAAGATCGGAATGGAAGCGTGCTGTTACGCTGGAGCAGGAGGGGAGGCAGGCTGTTCGGGAGTCCATTGCAGGTGCATTGCCTGGTGCCAAAACGATGGATAAGGATTATGTGTTTATCAATTTCACCATGCGCTATTTGCCTCATGGATTGATCGGGTTGTTGTTGGCTGTGGTTTTCCTGGCTGCTATGTCCAGTACCGCCTCTGAGCTTAATGCATTGTCTTCGACAACAGCAGTCGATATTTATAAGCGACTGATTCAACCTACAGCGGATGAGTCGCACTATGTTTTTATGTCCAAAGTTTTCACAGTGGTTTGGACCATCTTTGCCATGATCTATGCCTCCATGGCGAACCAGGCTGAAAACCTGATTCAGTTTGTGAACATCATTGGATCGCTTTTTTATGGAACCTTGCTCGGTATGTTTTTGGCCGGGTTTTACATTCCTTATTTAAAATCAACGGCTGTATTTATCGGCGCATTGGTGGCTGAAAGCATCATTCTCTATTTGTATTTTTTCCAGCGGGATGCTGTTGCCTTCTTGCATTACAACTACATCAGTTGCGGGGTAGTCCTGGTGGTGGCGGTGTTGTACCAATTTCTCCTGGCAGGAGGAAAAGTTAAAAGCTAGGTCGCGGAACTTTTTCGGCACAAAAAAAATCCCCCGGGTGACGGGGGATTTTTCTTTTATTCTTTTTCCAATTATTTGCCCAGTGACTTAACAAAGTCGTCGTTAAGCTTAACATAGTCCTGGTTATTGGCCTTAACGGCTGCAGCGCGGCTCAGGGCTGAGGTAGCTTGTGCGCCAGCCTTATCCCCAAGCGCTTTTTGAATGCGTGCCTTGGTCAACAGATTCCAGTAAGCGTCCGGATTGGCGTTGCATGCGATGGTCATCCATTCCAGGGCCTGACGAAGGTCCTTTCCGTTTTCAAAGTAATAGGAGGCAGCCTGACCGTAAACGGTGGGGCTAACCTTTGTTGCGGCATCAATGGCCTTCATCACCTTAGAATCGAAATCAACTGCTACGTTGAATTTTACGGAAGTGTTTTCCCAGGCCAATTGAATTTTAGCATTGGCATTGTTGTCAGAGATGTCGGATATGTTGATGGTAAACATCTCCACACGCTCAGAAAGACGCTCCGGCTTTACCGTAAAACGGGCTGCTTCCTTTGCCTTATCATACCCGTCGGTGTTACCACCAAGCTTTACATCGCTATACAGGCTGACGGTCCACTCGGTTGCACCAGGCCATGAGAAGATCAGGTAATCGCCTTTCGGTACCGCAGTACCCTCGACCTTCACATCGTCGCTAAAGGAAATAACCGTTCCGCTGTTGGCTCCGGTTCTCCAGATTTTTCCATATTGAACCAGGTACTCGGTGCCCTCTCCAAAGATCTTACGGCCCTTCATTTTGGGGCGGCTGTAGTTGACCTTTACGTCGGTGAGACCTACAACGGTCGTAACGGTGGAAGCAGGACTTGCTGAAGGCGTTTGTAACTGAGCTTCTGCCATGAGGCAGGAAAGCATAATCAGTAATGCAGTGATTCTCATATTATTACAGTATTTAGTTTGACTTAAAACTTAGATGGCGCAAAGATATTATTATTGATCAATTGAAGACCATAACCACCCCGGAACAGGGGATAGCATGAAAACATTGGGCTTAGGGTGGCATGGTCATTGCCATGGTCCGCTGCTAGCCCTATGTTTGTCAAATGATCCGACCAATTGTATTGCTTTTCCTTTTACCTTTTGCTGCTTTCGGACAACCGTTGCCTCTCAATTCTGCCTTTGACGAACAGGCACCGGTATTATCCCCTGACGGCTATACGCTCTATTTCACCGTGGCCGGAAACCCAATCAACCGATATGGTAAGAGGGATCCGGGTGACATCTGGGCTTCGGTCAGGACCGCCAGTGGGTGGACTGCTCCGGAAGTACAGCTGCTTTGGAGCAACAGCGCATATAACGCTGTAATAGGGTTTTCGGAATCAGGTAAAGAAATTTTCCTGATGGGTCACTACCAATCCGATGGTTCACCGGCCTCGTCCCAAGGTATTTCTGTGGCCAGAAGGACTGCGACTGGTTGGTCATTGCCCGAGAATATTTACATACCCTACTTCGTAAACAAGAGTGTCGGTAGCGGCGGATTTGTAAATGCATCGGGTGACGTCCTCGTATTTTCTGCCTCCGGTCCCCTGAGTATGGGTGCTGAAGATATTTTCATATCCGTCCGTGGTGATGGGGGATGGTCCGAGCCATTCTCCATAGGTCCGGTGGTTAATAGTAATTTTCAGGAGTGGTCGCCATCACTTAGTCAGGACGGAAAGACACTCTTTTTTTCCTCCAACCGTCCGGGAGGGTCAGGTAGTTTTGATGTTTACCAAACCCAAAGGCAGGGTGATGGATGGAAGACCTGGTCAAGTCCTGTGGGGGTACCAAACATCAATTCTGAGGGAAGAGAACTCTTTTACCTGGAGTCAAATGGTTTTCAATGGTTTACCTCCACGCGCGACAGCGATGGTTATGGTGACATCAAATCAATCCAAACCGGCCAGGAGCCTATTCCAGTGGTTGTGAAGCCTCAGGAAAATAAGCCTGTGGAGTCGGTTGTGCCGGAAAAACCGGTAATCGTTTCCGAAGATCTGGTCTTGATTAAAGGTTTGGTGGTGAGCAGTGCAGATAACCGCCCGCTGCCCGCATTAGTAAGCTTAAAAGGAAACCCATCGAAAACTATTTCCACCGATGCACAAGGTATCTTTTCTATCTCACTTAAAAAGGGGGCTAGCTATACCTTGGAGACTGAGTATAAGGGGTTTATAGGATCAATTACAAAAATTGATCTGATGCAGTTCACCTCTTCATCTACCATGCTAACCATCAAGCTTCAACCTGCTTCCGTGGGAACGGTGGTGAATCTTAACAGTGTACTTTTCCGTCAAAGTACAGCCATCCTTCTGGATGAATCCAATGATGAGCTGGATATGGTGGTTGGCTTCTTAAAAACCAATCCCACTATAAGGATTGAACTTACCGGCCACACCGATAACCGTGGAGACCGCAGCCTGAACATCAAGCTCAGCACAGAGCGTGTTAAAAAGGTAAAAAATTATCTGGTCTCAAAAGGCATTGATGCTCAGCGCATTCAGGGAAAAGGTTACGGTGGCGCCAAGCCAATTGTCGACAACCGAACCGAGGAAGGCAGGCGACTCAACCGCCGGGTTGAATTCAAGATCATTCAATAACCGTTAGTGGCTTTCGCATTTCAGTTAAAGTTTCACTTTAATTGATTTTCAATGAGATGCGATTTTCCACATTTTAGTGTTTATCCTTTGTTGAAAACATTTCCTTAACCGCCTCAGATTTAACGATGTGAAATCGTACGTTTGAATTGTCATTTCAAACAGCGACCACTACGAAATGGAGCAGAGACCGGCGCAGAGGCAGGGGATTACAAGGATAGGCAGAAATGTCCCACGGGAGATTTCCGAAAGCCTTGGCAAGCTTCCTCCTCAGGCGCTGGACTTGGAGTCCACCGTTCTCGGTGCCCTCATGTTGGAGAAAAATGCACTCACTTCTGTAGTCGAGTTTCTCCGCCCCGAACATTTTTATACCGAGCAGAACAAAGAGATCTACCAGGCAATTATAGACCTGTTTAAGTCTTCTGAACCGGTTGATATGCGCACCGTGGTTGCTCAGTTGCGCAAAAATGGTAAGCTGGAACTCGTAGGAGGTGCTTTCTACATCGCTGAACTGACTTCAAAGGTCAGCTCTGCGGCCAACATCGAGTACCATGCCCGCATCATCATTGAAATGGCAATCAAACGCGAGCTGATTCAAATCTCCTCGCAGATCCAACAAGATGCCTACGAAGACACGCACGATGTCTTCGACCTTCTTGACCGTACTGAACAGGCAGTTTTCAAAATTTCGGACTCAAACCTTCGTAAGAACTACGATACCATGAAGTCCCTGATGTTCAAGGCAGTAAAAGAACTTCAGGAAAAGAAAAATCATAAAGATGGCCTAACAGGTATCCCAACCGGATTCACCCGTCTGGACCGAATTACCAGTGGATGGCAAAAAGCTGACCTAACCATCATCGCGGCTCGCCCCGGTATGGGTAAAACCGCCTTCGTGGTTTCCGCCATGCGCAATGCAGCGGTAGACTTCAATCATCCGGTAGCCATTTTCTCTCTGGAAATGTCCTCCATTCAGTTGGTCAATCGTCTGATTTCCGCTGAAGCTGAATTAGAATCTGAAAAGCTCAAAAAGGGAAATCTGGCCGATTTTGAATGGCAGCAGTTGGTGCATAAAACCAACCGTCTTTCTGCTGCACCTATTTTCATCGACGATACACCTGCCTTGAGCATTCTTGAACTGCGCGCCAAATGCCGAAGGCTCAAAGCGGAACACAACATTGCCCTTATCATCATCGATTACCTCCAGCTGATGAAGGGAGATGCCGGTGGAAACCGTGAACAGGAAATAGCATCCATCTCCAGAGCATTAAAAGGCATTGCTAAGGAACTTGAGGTACCAGTTTTGGCACTTTCCCAGTTAAGCCGTGGCGTGGAAACCAGGGGAGGCGACAAACGTCCCCAGTTGTCTGACCTTCGCGAATCTGGTTCCATCGAACAAGATGCCGACATTGTTATGTTCCTCTATCGCCCGGAATACTATAAGATCACGGTCGACGAAGACAATATGCCCACGGCAGGCATGGCAGAAGTAATCGTAGCCAAGCACCGAAACGGTTCACTGGATACTGTTAAACTGAAATTCATCGGTAAATACACCAAGTTCGCCGACTACTCTGATCCATCGTCGGAAAACAATCCTTTTTCCAGCATGATCACCCGCGGAAGCCGCCTGAATGAAATCCGCGAAGAGCCGCCCACGCCTCCTCCTGCCAGCGAAGGCACCTCCGAGGACGACAGCGTGCCGTTCTGATTTTTCTCTTTCCATCCCATTCGTCTTGCTGCTTAAGTCGTCCCGACTTATCTTGTATGCAATGCCCGAATAATCGTTAATTCAAAAACATAACCCTTGAAAGCGTTACAGTTGACTTCAATTGGTACGGTTACCCTCCGGGATATTCCCGTCCCAACACTCGCGCCGGGTAAGGTGTTGGTAAAAATGAAGGCCGCCGCTCTGAACCGAAGGGACGAGTGGATCAGAGAAGGCAAATACCCCAACATCCGGCTTGGTGTAACCCTCGGCTCTGATGGAGCCGGGGTGGTGGAAGCCGTCCACGATGAAAGCGATAAGCATTGGATCGGTAAAGAGGTGATCATCAACCCAAACATCAACTGGGGACCGGATCCGGAAGTTCAATCTCGATTTTACACCATCCTGGGAATGCCTGTCGATGGAACATTTGCTGAATACATCCTTGTTCAAACCGATCGAATCCAATCCAAACCTGCTCACCTCGATGCGCTGCAGGCTGCAACCTTACCCCTCGGTGGACTCACGGCCTTTCGTGCGCTGTTTAAACGTGGTCACCTCCAGCCCGGGCAAAATGTTTTGATCTCAGGTTTTGGAGGTGGGGTCGCTCAATTTGCCTTTTCATTTGCACAGGCAGCCGGTGCCAATGTCTATGTTTCATCGGGCAATGACACCAAAATTGAAAAAGCATTGAAAATGGGCGCGCGCGGTGCCTACAACTACCGTCGCGATGCCTTGTATCCTGATCTTTGGAAGACAAAAGGTGGATTTGATATTGTAATCGATAGCGCCGGTGGCGATGCCATCAACAACTTTATCAAAATGCTCCGGCCGCACGGCAAAATTGTCTTTTATGGCGCTACCAATGGACTGCCGGGAAAGCTCGATTTATACCGCATGTTCTGGAATCACCTGACCCTCAAAGGAACCACCATGGGCAACGATGAGGAGTTCGGGGACATGCTGCAATTTGTTGAGAAACATAAACTCAAACCCGTCATTGATTCGATCAGGCCCTTTTCGCGAATTGCAGAATCCTTCAACGACATCACCCTTCCCAATAAGGCGGGTAAAATTGTATTTCAATTCTGATTTTTGAATATGACAAGATTTAGGTTTGGCTTGATTTTACTGCTGATCAGCACGTCAGTATTTGCTCAGGTAAAAATCACAAAGCAGGTTTCTAAAGTTTTACAACAGGTCGACACCACGGCCATCAGAAACCGGATAATTTATCTCAGCGATGATAAACTACTCGGTCGTAAGCCCGGTACGCCGGGGTATAAAATGGCTGTGGACTTTGTCATTGATCAATTCAAATCGCTTGGTGTTGCGCCGAAGGGCGATAACGGTTATTTACAGAATGTAATCATAAGGACTGCAAGGTTGGACACCCTTGGTAGTCGAATCGAATTGTCGGGTATCATGCTCAAACTTGGAAAGCAGGCTGTCCTGCTGCCAAACATGAATGTAAATACACGGTCCGGTGGTGGCTCTCTGGTCTGGTTGAATTATGGAATCACGGCGTCACATCTCAACCACGACGACTACCAAGGCATAGATGTCAAAGGAAAGGTGGTGGTTGTCAGAGCAGGAACCCCGTCGGCTTTTCCTGCGAGTGAAAAAGCGCATTTCAACAGTCCTGCAAACAAGGGTGATTTGGCAGCTAAAAATGGTGCAATAGGAATTATTTACCTGGAGGATAAGCCTCAGATGCTCGCACTGGCTCACGATAACGCTGTGAAAGGTATCATGGGCTATGTCAATAAGGATGGTTCGGTGGGCTCTGGCAGGGTTAGTGTTCACCCAGGCTTGGTTTTCGCCGCAACGGTTTCCACAGATTTGTTGAAAGAAAAAATCTCATCCTTGAAACCTGGATCTGCTGAATTAAATGTTTCAGTAAATGCCACTGTAAAAAGTAACTACCGCGATTTAGAAAGCTATAATGTTATAGGATGGATTGAAGGGAATGATCCTGAACTAAAAAAGGAATTTGTGGTCCATACCGCCCACCTGGATCACGTAGGTATTGGAAAACCAATACGCGGAGACTCCATTTACAATGGAGCACATGATAATGCTTCCGGTACAGCATGCCTACTCGAGATCGCCCGTCTTTACAAGCAAACCAAAACCAAGCGTTCGGTTTTAATTGCTCTGGTAACAGCGGAGGAAATGGGTTTGTTGGGCTCCAGGTATCTGGCTTCCAATCCACCGGTTCCTAAAGACAAACTGGTTGCCGATGTTAACACAGACATGCCGACCCTGATTGCACCTCTTCTTTCCATAGAACCATTGGGTGCAAAACACAGTACGCTAATGAATGAAGTGAACAACGCAGCGTCGCACCTTGGTCTGGAAGTGCAGGAAGATCACATGCCTGAACAGGTCCGGTTTGTGCGCAGCGATCAGTATAGTTTTATTCGGGAAGGTATACCGGCGCTCCATGTTAAATATGGTCTAAAAACCAAGTCACCGAAATTGGATTTAAAAAATCTGATTGATGTCTGGACAGAAACCCATTACCATAAGCCATCTGACGAGTATAGTGATGCCGCCTTTAATTTTTCTGCTGCCGCAACCTATGTAAGACTTAATTTTTTGATTGGCTGGCAGGTTGCTAACCGGACTGAGCGACCGTCGTGGCTGGCAGGTGATTTTTTTGGCCAGACTTTTGGCGCTGGTCGATAATTTAATCAGTCCATCCGGGTACAAGCCAGCTTAAAATTCCTTTAGTAATGCCAATGCCGTTTGTAAAAAGTCTCATTCTATTCTAATTTTAAAGAAACCCAGAAAATTGTTTTCAATCATGAACAATAATCTCCAACAAGCTTTCAGTGACCATTACGCTTTAACTCCTGATCAGATTTCGTTTTACCGGAAAAATGGATTTATAAAACTCAAGCAGGTCCTATCCCCGGAAGCCATCGCCTATATGGACGAAGTTATTACTTCGGAGGTCCGAAGGTTGAACACCCAACATCTCCCGATGGAACAACGCGATACCTATGGAAAAGCCTTTTTGCAAATCATGAACCTCTGGACCAAGTCCGAGCCTGTAAAGGAAATTGTATTCAGTAAGCGTTTGGCTAGAATTGCTGCAGAGCTTATGGGTGTGGAAGGTGTTAGGATGTACCACGATCAGGCGCTTTACAAGGAGCCGGGTGGAGGCCATACCCCATGGCATGCTGACCAGTTTTACTGGCCTCTGGAGACGGATAAAACTGTGACTGCGTGGATTCCTCTTCAAAATACACCGTTGGAGTGGGGGCCACTGGAGTTTAGTGCTCAGAGTTACAAGCTTACGGTTGGACGCGATAAGGCGATCAGCGATGAAAGTCAGTCCGTGCTGGAGGATGCATTACGCAGGGAAGGGTACCAGCACGTGGTCGAGCCTTTTGAACTTGGTGAAGTGAGTTTTCATTCAGGATGGTTGTTCCATCGGGCCGGACCAAATACAACGGGTAAAATGAGGAAGGTGATGACCATGATCTACATGGACAAGGACATGCGACTGAAAAGCCCGCAAAATGATAATCAGATTGCCGATTGGGAAACCTGGTGTCCGGGTGCAAAAGTAGGAGAGGTGATCAACACGCCGCTCAATCCGGTAATCGCCTGATGATCCGCAAGTCACGGTCGGCCATAGCCGACGGTTCAGGTAATTTTTCCATTGCTGAAACTTTGGTATCACCACCAGTAGGTGATGAGGTATTGGTGCGCATTCGTGCTGCCGGAATTTGTCACACCGATTGGGACTCTCAATCGTGGGGAAAAAAATTGGTTATGGGGCATGAAGGTGCTGGTGTTGTGGAAATGGTGGGACCGTTGGTAAAAAATCTTAAAGTCGGTGATAAGGTCATTTTGAATTGGGCAATTCCTTGTTACCATTGTTTTCAGTGCTTAGCAGGAAATGAACACATCTGTGAAAAAAATTCAGCTGTCACTGCTGGTAACAAAGTAAGTGGTGGGCACGCCACTTTAACATCGACGACATACCAGGGGCAACCCATTGAACGATCATTTAGTCTGGGTACGATGTCGGAGTGGGCGCTCGTGAGATCGGCGGCATGTGTGGTCCTTGGCGTGGAGATGCCTTTTTCCTCTGCAGCGATTGTTGGTTGTGGTGTTATGACTGGATATGGTTCTGTCCACAATGCAGCGCATGTGGCGGAGGGCGCTTCGGTGGTGGTATTGGGTGCAGGTGGCGTAGGGCTTAATGTCATTCAGGGTGCAAAAATTGCCAAAGCGGGCTCTGTCATCGTGGTTGACATCAATGAGAACCGATTAAAGCAGGCCATACGGTTTGGCGCAACCCATACCATACTTGCCTCAAAAGAAGATGTAGGGTTGAGGAAAGCTGCGGAGGAGGTAAAAAAAATGACGGCTGGGAGGGGTGCCGATTATGCTTTTGAATGTACTGCCATTCCTGAGCTTGGTGCTGCTCCGCTTTCCATGGTGCGCAATGCGGGCACTGCGGTTCAGGTGAGCGGAGTAGAAAAGGAGATCGCCGTCGATATGAGTTTATTTGAATGGGATAAAATTTACATCAACCCTCTATACGGTAAGACCCGTCCACAGATCGATTTTCCCATTCTGATGGAGTTGTACCGCACCGGTGAATTAATGTTGGATGAATTGGTAACCAGGACCTATCCATTGGATGGATTGCGTGATGCCTTTTCGGACATGCACGCCGGTAAGAATGCAAAAGGTGTAATTGTATTTTCTGCATGAGTCAGTTTTTTACCACTGAAAAAGGAGACATTCCTGAGGTTCATCCCGGGTTTAGGCTGCTTACGGTAAAGAGCAACGCATTGGGCAGGCGTGCTGACATTACGGTGTTTAATCCTGTTGAAAAAGCAGGGAGTAAATCACTGCCGGTGGTGTTGCTGTTGCATGGCGTTTATGGTAGTCACTGGGCCTGGGCCTTAAGTGGAAAAGCGCATCTTATTCTGCTCGACATGATGCAGAAGAAGCAGGTGGAACCAATGGTGTTGGTAATGCCCTCTGATGGGCTCTATGGCGACGGCAGTGCGTACGTGCCGCATAATGATGCTAATTATGAATCCTGGATTGTTCGGGATGTGTTGGACGCGGTGCGGGAGAATGTTGAAGGGGTAAGCAAGGCATCGCCTGTATTTATCACCGGATTATCGATGGGGGGTTATGGTGCTTTGAGGCTTGGTGCAAAATACCCTTCCGTTTTTAAGGCTTTTTCCGGGATGTCTTCCATTACTGGTTTTGAACAAATGAAAATTTTTGTTCAGGACTATTCGTCCCTTTATGCAAGTGCGACAGAGCACTATGATGTAATTGATCTGATGCTCAAAAATCGGGAGCGTCTGTCGCCTTTCCGTTTTGATTGTGGATCAGAGGATGTGCTGATTGCGCACAATCGCCAGCTTCATCATGAGCTCTTGTCTAATAAAATTCCGCACGAGTACCAGGAACACACCGGAGGTCATTCCTGGCAGTATTGGCAGGACCATTTACCTGAAAATCTCCTGTTTTTCCAATCTGTGCTCACTGGTACAGCAGGGTAATTCTTTTGATTTGGGCCTTTTTCTTCTGTAATCCTCATTTAATATAAGATTTAGTGATTATAATCCCTGAATTACATATAATTTGGAGATCATAATCACCAAATTATATTAAATTTGGTGATTAGAAATCGTAAATTGAACCAAATCAGGGTTTAGTATGATACCACGTTTAGCAGAGAAGCTCATCAGAAAATCACTTGAATCAGGGAAAGCAACCATTTTGATTGGCCCTCGTCAGGTTGGAAAGACCACGCTGCTTAAAAAGGTTCTAAAAGGCATGCCGCATTTATTTATTAATGGAGATGATCCCGATGACCGCGCTTCATTTTCAGAGATCAATACCGAGAAGCTGCGGCGATTCATTGGCAAAAATCAGGTGGTCTTTGTAGATGAAGCGCAACGAATTCCAAACATCGGTCTCACCTTAAAACTCATCACCGATCAATTAAAAGATGTACGATTGCTGGTCACTGGCTCATCCGCTCTGGAGATCAATGATAAAACCAGGGAAACACTCACAGGTCGAAAAAGAGAATTCAATTTATATCCGATCAGTTGGGAGGAGTATGAAAACTTTGAGGGCATCAGGGTTGCTGAAAAAAATCTGGAGGACCGGTTGATATTCGGAATGTATCCGGAGGTGCTTTACAATCCAGGGCAGGAACAGGCCAACTTAAAAGAGCTCACCACGAGTTTTCTATACAAAGACATTTTTAATATCTCTGGAATACGTAAGCCAGAAATTTTAGAGAGGCTTGTTCGTGCACTTGCACTTCAGGTTGGGCAAGAGGTTTCCTTTAATGAGCTGTCTTCATTGATAGGCGTGGATAAATTAACCATCATGCGTTACGTGAGAATTTTGGAGCAGGCTTTCATTTGTTTCCAACTTCACAGTTTCAGTGGAAATCAAAGAAATGAAATTAAGAGAGGTTGTAAAATATATTTCTGGGACAATGGAATTCGTAACCAGATCATTAACAATCTCAATCCGGTTGCGTTGCGCAGCGATATTGGTGCGCTGTGGGAAAATTTCCTGGTAGTGGAGCGGTTAAAATGGCAAGCCATCCATGAGGTTAATGCAGCCAATTATTTCTGGAGAACCTTTCAGAAACAGGAAATAGATTTTGTTAGTGAAGGTGGAGGAAAATTAATGGCATGGGAATTCAAATGGAATTCAAAAGGAAAGCGCTCATTGCCTAAAAACTTCCTGGAAGCCTATAAGGCAACCGGCTTCATCATTGACCGGAAAAACTTCAGAAGTTTCGTTTGTCCAGATTCTTCTGACTAGGCATACAATGCCTGCACTTGCGCCTGTACCTGCTCACTTTCCAGGTACTCATCGAAGGTCATAAGCTTATCGACAAATCCAATAGGGCTAATCTCAATTATCCTGTTCGCCACCGTCTCCACAAATTCGTGGTCATGGGAGGTAAACAAAACGGTGCCCGGGAAATCCTTTAGGGCATTGTTGAAAGCAGTGATGGACTCCAGATCCAAATGGTTGGTGGGCTCATCCAGGATCAGAAGATTGGCGCCTGCGAGCATCATGCGGCTGACCATGCAACGAACTTTTTCACCTCCAGACAAAACGTTGCATTTTTTAAATACTTCCTCACCAGAGAAAAGCATTTTTCCTAAAAATCCGCGGATGTAGACCTCATCTTTATTCTCCTCTTCAGCAAACTGTCGAAGCCAGTCAATCAGGTTGTCCTGTGATTTAAAATAGTCTTCGTTGTTTACAGGTAGATAAGCGGTGGTGATGGTTTGCCCGAACTTAAAATTTCCCTGGGTGGGGGACAGTTCACCTGCCAAAATCCGAAACAGGGAAGTTGTTGCAAGACTGTCTTTGCTCAGAAAGGCAATTTTATCTCCCTTCTTCACATAAAAGTCAAGTCCAGTGAAAACAGTTGTTCCATTTAAGGTGCATGAGAGATTTTCCACTTGAAGAATTTGATCCCCGGCTGTCCGCTTCTGATTGAAAATGATGGCAGGGTATTTTCTGGTCGAAGCCTGAATCTCATCCACACTGATCTTTTCCAATAATTTCCTTCTGCTTGTTGCTTGCCTTGATTTGGAGGCATTTGCACTAAATCGGGCAATAAATTCCTGGAGCTCCTTTCTTTTTTCTTCGTTCTTTTTATTGGCCGAAGAACGTTGCTGTAAAGCCAACTGACTGGACTGGTACCAAAAGGTGTAATTACCGGTGTACAATCTTATGGCATTGAAGTCGATGTCGACAATGTGTGTGCAAACGGTGTCCAGAAAATGTCGGTCGTGTGAAACCACGATCACTGTATTCTTAAACTCTAGAAGGAAATCTTCCAGCCAGGTGATGGTGTTAATGTCCAGATCATTGGTTGGTTCATCCAGTATTAGAATATCCGGATTACCGAAAATGGCCTGTGCCAGCAGTACCCGAACTTTCAGGTTACCGCTTAACTCCTTTAGTAATTTAAAGTGATCGTCCTCATGAATACCCAATCCACTTAAAAGTGCCGCGGCATCTGATTGAGCATTCCAGCCGTCCATTTCTGCAAACTCTGCTTCCAGCTCTGAGGCACGAATCCCGTCTGCCTCTGAAAAGTCAGGGTTTTCATAAATAGCATCCTTTTCTTTCATCACCGCCCAAAGTCGGCTATGTCCCATCATGACCTTATCAATCACGGCAACTTCGTCGTAGGCGAAGTGGTCCTGTTTCAGGACGGCCATTCTTTTTCCAGGCTCGATACTCACCGAGCCACGGGTTGGATCTATATCTCCACCAAGAATTTTTAAAAAAGTAGATTTCCCCGCACCATTGGCACCAATGACACCATAACAATTTCCCCCCGTGAACTTTAAATTAACCTCGTCGAAGAGTACCCGCTTACCAAATTGAAGGGAAAGATTGTTTACCGCGATCATGTGCTGTTTTAAGAGGCGGCAAATATAGCACTAAACCATACAGCGGCTCTGACTTTTCAGTGTTACCTGAAGGGCTAGTCGGGTTGGGGACTCACAGAAGTCCAACCTCCATCAACCACCAGTGTTTGTCCTGTAACGTGTGTTGCCTCATCGGACAATAAAAAAAGTGCAGCTGATGCTACTTCACCTGTCGACGCTGGTTTTCCGAGGGGAGTGATCGAAGACCAGGTTTTTTTATACCCGGAATCCATCTGAGTGCGCTCCGTAAGGGTGGCACCCGGGGCTATGGCATTAATCCGAATGTGGTGCGGAGACAAATCTATCACGGCATTCTTGGCAAGCATCTCAATCGCTGCTTTACTCATGGCATAGGCGCTTAGATTTCGGTGGGCCTGATGTGCTGTCACCGACGACATCAATAGTATACTTCCACCAGAGCCTTGTTTGATCATTTCCTTTGCCGCCCGCTGACTGAGAAAAAAGGATGCATTCAGGTTTGTTCGCATCACCTGATTGAAGTGCTCTTCCGTATAACCAAAAAAATCACCGAATACGGTAATTCCGGCATTGCCAATGGCTACATCCAGCTTGCCCCATTTGGCAATTGCACTCGTAACCATGTTGTCAATGACTTTTAAATCAGATGCATCGCCCGGCACCGCGATACAATTCACTTCGCCAAGTGCCTCACAGGCTTTCTTTAGGATTTTGGAATCTACATCGTTGATTACCAGTCTGGCGCCCTCTGCAATCATCCGCTGCGCAATGGCCAGACCGATACCTTGTCCGGCGCCGGTGATGATCCCTATCTTATTTTTAAATCTTTGGCTCATAGTTTTTAATGAGAATCCCGGGTGACTTCACTTCCGGATCCACCTTTAAGAAAATTCAAATCAGCTCCCTTGTCGGCTTGTTCAACGGTCTGGATGTACATGCCAACAAATCCACGGTCACTCACAGGCGGTAATGGTTTCCAATTTGCCTTTCGCTGCGCCAATTCGGTTTCGCTCACGTGCAGTTGAAGCAATCGCTTCTCAACATCGAGCTCAATCAAATCGCCCGTTTGAACGACGGCAAAATTTCCGCCTGCAGCTGCTTCAGGTGAGGCATGAAGTACAACGGTGCCAAAGCCAGTGCCGCTCATCCGGCCATCAGAGATTCGAACCATATCCGTGATTCCTTTTGAAAGGAGTTTTGGAGGCAGTCCCATGTTACCAACCTCCGGCATACCGGGATACCCCTTAGGACCAACATTTTTCAAAATCATTACGCTGGTTTCGTCGATGTTCAGGGAAGGATCATCAATTCTTGCCTTGTAATCCTCTATAGTCTCAAACACTACTGCTTTTCCTTTATGTTTCATCAATGCAGGCGTTGCTGCCGATGGTTTCAATATGGCCCCCTGTTCGCAAAGATTTCCGTGCAGCACGGCTATCCCGGATTGTTGGTTGAAAGGCTTTTCAATCGTAGCTACGACATCCTCGTTGTAACATTCTGCCTGTTCATTATTCGCACCAATGGATTTACCGTTTACGGTAAGGGCATCGCGATGCAGTTTGGGTAGAAGCTGGCGTAAAACAGCAGGCAGTCCACCGGCATAATAAAAGTCCTCCATGAAATATTTACCCGATGGCTGGAGATTGGCCAGCAGGGGTATGTTGCGGGAAAAAGCATCAAAATCATCAAGATGCAGTTCAACTCCAATTCTACCCGCGATGGCAAGCAAATGGACAACAAAATTCGTCGATCCACCAATGGCAGCGTTGGCCATGATGGCATTTTCAAAAGCCTTTCGGGTTAGAATTTTACTCATTCTCAAATCTTCCTTCACCATTTCCACTATTCTCATCCCGCTTAGGTGTGCTAAAACTTTACGCGCAGTATCTGTTGCCGGCACTGCTGCATTGGCAGGCAATGAAAGGCCCAACGACTCTACCATACACGCCATCGTAGAAGCTGTTCCCATGACACCGCAGTGGCCATCGCTTCTGCACAAGCCATTCTCTGCTGCTTTTAAGTGATCGTTTGAAAGATTTCCTGAGCGGTAGGCATCGCTGAATCTCCATACATCGCTCGTGCTGATGCTCTGACCTCTGAATTTTCCTGTGAGCATGGGACCACCTGAAACCACGATCGTGGGTAAGTCCACACTGCAGGCTCCCATGACCAATGAAGGTGTTGTTTTATCGCATCCGCACAACAAAACGACACCGTCCATGGGATTGGCCCTTATGGACTCTTCAACATCCATACTTACAAGATTTCTATAAAGCATGGCCGTCGGCTTGATAAGGGTTTCGCCCAGCGACATCACTGGGAATTCGACGGGCAAACCGCCGGCCTCATAGATTCCGTGTTTCACCGATTCTGCCAACTGCCTGAAATGGGAATTGCAAGGCGTGTATTCAGACCAGGTATTGCATATGCCAATTACCGGTTTGCCGCTCTCCAGCTCAAATGAGGGAATGCCCTGCTTTTTAAACCACGAGCGATAGATAACGCCATCCTTACCTTTTTTTCCAAACCAATTCGCACTTCGCATAATCTGTAACTTTTATAGACATCAATTTAATATAACCTCAGCTTCAATTTCAACCAGATATTCCGGACCGATGAGTTTGGCTTCCACCATGGTATTGGCTGGAAGAATTTTTCCAAATCTTCTACCATGTGCAAGGGCAACGGGTTCCCAATCTTCTGCGTGTTTCACAAAAATTCTGGTTCTTACCACCGACGCTAATTCAAAACCAAGACTGTACAGTGCACCTTCTATTTTATCCAAAACAAATTCAGTCTGCGCTCCCGGGTCATCACCACCGATGAGTCGGCTTCCATGGGTTGCTGTGGTCCCGGAAACATGAATGGTATTTCCGCGCATCACGGCACGGCTATAACCCGCCATAGGCTCCCAAATGGTACCGGTCATGACCACCTTGGTTTCTTTATTAATCTCCCGTACCTCAAATGGTGCTGGTAAAGTTGATAGGTGATGGCTCAGATCGCCGCTGGCGGTGAGGTAGGGTGGCTTTCTGTATTCGTCTCCACAGTCACCTGGTATTGAATTTAATTCAACCAATTCAGCATCAATTTGCTTAATGGTTTCTGCACTCAGACTAATGGCTGCAAGTTTTTTGTTTTGTTCGAGGTGTGAGGACTCGCCCAGTCGAGCGCCAACAATTACGCCTCCAACGGCAGGTTTTTGAAGGATATAGCCGGATGCTAAATGGGCGACCGATATTCCAGTTTCCTTCGAAAGTTTGGCTAGGGTTGTCAAAAGTTTTTGAAATTTTTGCCAACCTCCACTCTGGTCAACAAATCGTTTATACTTCATCAGTGACCAATTGCTTAAGGCTTTACTGTCGGGTTCAGGTTGATTCAACCATTTGTCCGATAAAAGTCCACCAGCAACGGTACCAAAGGCGAATAGCTGAATATTTTCCTTCAAACATAATTCAGTCATTTTACCGGCGGCTCGCTGATCGAGCAATGAGTAACACACTTGGTTGGAGGAAATATTAATCCCGCTTTTTAAAGCGATGTTGAGGTGGGCAGCATCAAAATTGGTAACGCCGATTCTTTCAATGAGTCCTTCTTCAGTAAGTTTTTGTAACGCGAACAAACAATCCAACCAGACCGGATTCGCATAATGCCATGCATGAAATTGCATGACATCAATTTTATTGGACTGCATTCGGCGCAGTGCTTTTTTTACCGCCTCCCGGGTTTTATCGAGAATAAATTGCTCCTTCTTTGACCCGTCCAACCCCAGCGTTGAAAGTTCAGATGGTTCTGGAACCCATTTGGTCATCATGGTGGCCTGCGTATCGGGGTAATTATTTCTGAAGGCGCCGACTATTTCCTCAGCTGAGCCATAGTGATCGGCCATATCAAACACGTTGAGTCCAGCATCGGCATAGGCTTTTAATTCCCTTGCAGCATCGGTTGCGTTAACCTTGGTGCCATGGCGTTCCATGTCGGCTATTTGCCAAAGTCCGGTAATGACTCTTGATTTAATTTTTTCTGAAGACATTTAATTTATTCTCCTTTTTTAAGGTTGACTTGAATTTCTTTTTCTTAACCAATAAATAATACTGCCGACCAACATGACGAGCAGCCAGACTAAAGTTCCTCTGAAATACCATTCCCTTTGAGATCCGGTGAGATCCTTTCCGATTTGAATTGATAAAAATATCATCAGGCTTACCATCCCTGCTGTGGTCACCACTTTCCTAATCAGACTATTTTTTAAAAATGTAATCCGGATCAGAAGATCTGGTTTATGCTCGAGTCGAAAGAGTGTAATGGTAATGATCAGGAAATTGAACATCATCGCCACGACCATGATGTCAATTCCAAGGAAGAAGTTTCCGGCGAAGTGGCTGCCCAATACCCCGATGCTGGCAACCATGGTGCTGGCAACTATTGAATTAGAGGGTACCAATGTTTTTGAATGGATGGTTGAAAGGAAGCGTGGAAAAATACCATCTGAAGCCCAGGCGAAAAGCAATCGCGATACGGATAAAATCATTCCGGGTAGATCATTGAGCAATGCTATCGTAGCGCCAGCAAGAACAGCAAGTGTTAAGCTGGGTGGTAGGAGATAGGCAAGCAGACCAGGTGCAGTAATATTTTTGTGTTGAACCTCATAAGCCATGAAACGCCATGGCACCATCTTATACACGGCGGCGGTAAATAATATGTAAAACAAGCCAACGCAGACCACCGCAAGGACCATAGCCCTCGGCAAATTTTTGTGTGGCTCTTTTGCCTCGCCCCCTGCTTGAGCAATGGTATCGAAACCTATGTAGCTGGAGAATAAAACGGTAGCACCAAAAATTATCTGAAGCGGGTTATAGGGAATGGCTTCGGCTTCGGGTGGAAGTCTGCCTTCTTTCAATTGGTATGCAGCAAGAAAGTCATTCGCATCCAGAAAAATTCCTGCTACGATTACGATCGCACCTGATCCAATCATTAGCCACATCATCGGAATCAGTACATTGCTGTACGTGGATCCACCGCTTAGGTTTAATCCTGCGAACGTCCATAGGATTGCAAGTGAAATCCATGGTCTCCAGCTGCTGTTTACCAATACCTCAGCGACATCTGGGGCTCCCGCATTGATAAAAAAATCAGCGGCGAAGTCGGGTATGATAAAGGCGACAACGCCAATAACGATGCTTAGGCCAAACCACTGTGAAAAACTCGCGATAAATCCTGCAAATGGACTTAGCCCTTTTGAAACATACCTGAAGCTGCCCCCTGCCTCAGGCATGGCCGTCGAGAGGCTGGCATAGGAGAGTGCGGCCAACAGACAAGGTATGGCTGCAAGCAGAAATGAAATGATCACCTGATTTCCGATTCCAGGCACATTTTTCTGAATCATGAAAGGAACCACGTGGATAGAAGCGCCCACCATGGAGCACACACCGGTGGCGAGCAGTGCATTAAAGCCGAGTGATCGCTTTAAAGTTTTTTGTGGGTTTTCCGAAGATTCAGGAATCACCCCTTAAGATAATGATTTAACCTCTTTTTAGAGTGTGTTTTAAGCCTTCTTGGATGGATTACCGCAAGTTGATGTACCGCGTGAGGGTAAATGAAAAAAATCCACCCTTGGTAAGGCTGAGTACTTCTCCAGGGAGTGCCTTGGGTATGTTGTATGTATACATCAGCAAAAGATTCCAGTCCTTAAGATTGAGATTAAGTGGTGCTGAAAGACTGTAATTCATGATTCCTGTCGATGGTGAGGTTCGCTCATAATACAGAGGCAGTCCCTGACGCAATCTGGCCAATGTTTCTCTTGGATCTCTGGTATATAAGATCGTTTCAGTAATCTGTTCAACACCAAATAAGACGCTCAGGGTAGGGAAGAACTGCAGGCTTGTTAGTGGTCCAACTTTGTTCTTCTTAAAATTCATGGAAATCCCAGGATTAACCCTGTGTCCTGTTTTTTGTCCGAGGTAAAGTCCATACTCCAGGCGTGCATTAAATTTTTTGTATTGGAAAAATCCTGTTGCGCTGGCATTGCTGGTATAGGCGACATAAGCACCATCGGCAAGGTTATAGAAGTAGCGACTGTATTCAGCTGCGATTGAAAATCCGTTTTTTGGAGCGGACAGGTAACCTGCCGTAAGGGTGCTTAAGAAAAATGAAGGGGAATATTGTCTGCTGAAATAGGTTGAAGCATCGGCATAGAATCCCTTTGGATGGAGATATCCTGCGCCAGCGGTTAGTCCATATTGACCGAAGGCAAATGGCCTTCCTGTAGCGGTGATGTTGCTGTTGTAGCCTGTCCTGAGTGAAACCATGGCGCCAGATGAAGACGGATCGCTTTCTGCGTCCATAGAAGTCATCAGGCTGTCGAGCAGTTTAAAAATGTACAGTGAATCAGGCTGGGAGAGAACAGAATCCAGTCTTTCCAGGTCACGGGAAGACATTGCTTCTGGTTGCTGTGCCATAAGGGGCACCAGAAGGGCACATGCCAATAGGGTAAGAAATGGTCGGATCAATTCAGACTAATTTCTGCGCTGACGGAGTTGTTGGTTTTTATCTCTGAAATGCTCCTTACGCTGCTGCATGTTCCGACGTTGTTGAAGTTGATGCATAACCATCTGCTGAAAGTCTCGCTCAGCGCTGTGAAGCTTAAGCATTTGCTGTGCAGATATTACTTTCATCAGTCGACCTGAATAGTCCTTTTCAAGATTCAATTCACGCTGTCTGATTTCCATGCCCAGGTTGACCAGCTTTCGCTGCTGCTCATCATCGGGCTGACCTTCTCCTGCGCTACGTCGGGCATCAAAAAATTCCCTTCGGAGGTCCTCACGCTTTTTGCTGAACTCATTGTAGACCGGCCAGAATTTTTCGGCTTGTTCTGGTGTTAATTCAAGTCGTTGGCTAATCACGGCAGCACGCGCCGCCTCGATTTTCGCACGGTCCTTACCGTTGGGTGGAGGTGGTGGAGGAGGAGGACCATCCTGTCCAAACAGTTGACTGGTGCTGAACATCACCAGTACGACCATGAGTTTTAGCATAGAATGCTTCATATCAATTCAAATTTATAAATGAATCACTTTCGTTGACAAATATGTATTCCTCCTCAAATTCATCCAGATTTTCAGAGGATATGGTAATGCTTTCTGTGCCTGGACTTTCGTTCATGGACAGGTATAAGGTTAGTTGCTCTTCGCTTACGTCGGCCAATAGTTCCTCTGGTGTACCCGATGATGAACCGGTAGGACGAATGAAAAGGCCAATCAATATTATGGCTGCCGCCACGCCAACAGGGGCTAGTCTGGTCCAGGAAAATTGAGGGACCGTTGCAGTTTCCTTTTTTTGTACTCTTTCTCTTACCGAATGCTCCATTTTTTCAAAGTAGCCATCTGGTACTATAAAAATATTGCGCTTCGGGAATGGATTGTTGTGTTCCATGATGCTTAGATGATTTTAAGAGCCTGAGGTTTGATTGGACTTAATATATTCTTCAATTTTTTTTACGGCATGATGGTGACTGGCCTTCAGGGCACCTACAGTTGTTCCGGTGACTTCCGCGATTTCTTCATATGGCATATCCTCAAAGTATTTCATATTGAAAACCATCCGTTGTTTTTCCGGTAAGGTGAGCAGGGCCTTTTGAAGAAGTTTCTCGATCTCACTGCCATCCATTCCGTTTCCATGGTCGATGTGGTTGGCCAGTTCCCGCTCTACATCCACCAACGGTAGCAGGAACCTGGTCCGTTTTCGTTTCAGAAAACTCAAACATTCATTGGTAGCAATCCTGTATATCCAGGTGAAGAGCTTACTGTTTTCCTGAAAACTTCCAATGTGTCTGAATATCTTAACAAAGACTTCCTGCGTAACATCATCGGCATCGTTGTGGTCAATAACCATTCTTCTGACTACCCAGTAGACCCTCTTCTGGTATTCCCGGAGCAACAGGTTGAAACCATAATCTATGGTTTCAGTGTTCCTGATTTTTTCGAGAATGAACTGATCCTCCAAGTGGTTTTTTGGTAGTCGTTAACCGGCTTTAGACAGCTTTGGTTGGATAAGGTTTAAAGCCAAAACAAATTTAAATGCTTGTCAATGAAGGCTTTACATCAACCAGATGGTTACCAGAAACAAAATCAGCCGGTAGGCTTCCAGGGCGACCTTCAAAACGGCCAATTGGACCATTGACTTGAATCCAAGCCTCCAACCTGATTCATGGTAGAAAATGGCGCTTGAGCGCACCAGGAAATACAGGTTGGTCAGAATAAATAGTACCGTCAGAACATTCTCATTGAGTAGATCTCCGATTGGGAGAATTTTCGCCATCAGGGTGATGACCAGTGCATTTACAAATAGGTTGAAGCACGCCAGTTCCACCATCAATCCAACATGATCTGTAAAAAACCGTTCACTTTTTCTATAAAGGACATTCAATGGAAGACTTGCAAGAATCGCAAAAACAATAACCAACAACTTGGCGTATCCGACAGTGGTTTCATTGTACAGCAGCTCGAAGGCATCGGTAGGAATTCCACCTTCCACCATTTTAAAGCTGCTCATGGTCATGACCATTTTACCGTAGGTGGTACCCAGTTGTGTTTTCCAGGAGGCATTAAACAATTGAATCAGTGGAAAAAGAAAATAAACCAGGTTGAGGACGAAAAACAATGAAAGCGGTCTTAGGTACTTTACTGTTCTCCCTTCCGCTATTTCTGCAGAAACAAAACCCGGCTTGGTTAAAACATAACTGAGCGTTCGGAAAACCTTGCTGTCTGCAAAGGTGATGGCCACCAGAATACTGCTCAGTAAACTTTTGAAGGATCGGTTGGCAGGTAGAATTACCTTTTCACCACAACGGTTGCAATAGAGCCCCGTGAATCGGTTCTCACAGCTTTTACAAATATGCTCTGAGGCAAAGGTGTCCATTCAATGCGCAAGTTACCGTTTTCCTGCTATTCGGCAGGACGTCTGGCATTGACCAACCTGGTCTATTTGACTATATTCAAACGCTAAATTTTTGCCATGAGGTTCTCGATTAAACTCTTTCTGATTGTTGTAAGCTGTCTCACGGTTGCACAGGCTCAGCAGCCATCCGGACTTGAGCCTATAAACTTTTCTAAAGTCACCATCCGGGATCGATTTTGGAAACCAAGAATTGATCAGGTTACCTCGACCACCATTCCGGTTTGCATTGAGCAAACGGAGATTAAAACGCCACGTGTCCGAAATTTTGAAAAGGTTCCCAGAAACGCGGGGGAGAAACATGAGGGGATATTTTATGATGACAGTGATGTTTTTAAAGCGTTGGAAGCCATTGCTTACTCGCTTCGGAACAAACCGGATCCGATGTTGGAGAAAAAAGCCGATGATTGGATTGATAAAATTGCTGCAGCTCAATTGCCCGATGGCTATTTGAATACTTACTACACACTCACTGATCTAAATAAGCGTTGGATGGATATGTCCATGCATGAGGACTACAACGGTGGGCACCTTATTGAAGCGGCGGTTGCCTATTATGAGGCAACCGGAAAACGTAAACTGCTCGACGTGGCGATCAAATTCGCTAATCATTTTGATTCAATTTTTGGTCCGGGTAAACGTCATTGGGTGACAGGACATGAGGAGTTGGAACTTGCACTTGTAAAATTGTTTCGTATCACCAAAGACCGTCGTTACCTGGAACTTTCGAATTGGCTATTGGAAGAGCGCGGTCATCGTTATGCTGTTGGTTATACCTGGACCGACTGGAAGGACACTGCCTACGCACAGGATGTAATTCCGGTCCGAAACCAACGGGAAATCACCGGACATGCTGTGAGGGCAATGTATCTGTACACCGGCGCTGCTGATGTGGCCAGTTATACTGGTGACCAGGGATATGTTGATGCGATGAAAGCTGTTTGGGAAGATGTGGTTTACCGCAACATGTACATCACCGGCGGTATTGGTTCCTCCGGAAGTAATGAAGGATTTTCAGTTGATTATGATCTACCCAATGAAAATGCCTACTGTGAAACATGTGCTTCCGTTGGAATGGTTTTCTGGAATCAGCGGATGAATCAATTGACGGGCGATACACGATACATCGATATTTTGGAGAGGAGTTTGTACAATGCCGCCAACGACGGACTTTCATTAGACGGGAAATTATTTTTTTATGGAAACCCTCTTGCCTCCGATGGTCGTCATAAGCGTAGGGAATGGTTTGGAACGGCATGCTGCCCCTCCAACATTGCCAGACTGGTTTCTTCCCTGGGCAACTACATCTATGCTTCCAATTCCAAAACTGTTTTTGTGAATCTTTTTGTCGCCAGTTCAACCAGCATTGATCTGACTTCGGGCAAACTTTCGCTCGAACTGGACTCTAATTATCCGTGGGAGGGAAAGGTATTGGTTAAGGTCAATCCGGAAAAGAAAAAGCTGCGGTTCCCTCTGGCCATTCGTATTCCAGGTTGGGTATTGGGTCATCCGGTTCCGGGCAACAGTTATACGTATCTGAATTATTCCGGATCACAGTACGCACTAAAAGTCAACGGACAACCTGTGGCTTACAATCTGGAAAATGGATATGCGGTGATCGAACGCGAATGGAAAAAGGGTGATGTACTTGAAGCTGATTTTCCAATGGAGGTTCGCAGGGTGGTTGCTAAACCTGAAATTAAGGAAGACGTTAATCGGGTTGCTCTTGAGCGTGGGCCATTGGTTTATTGCGTTGAACATCCGGACAATGATGGCAAGGTTATGAATCTTGTTCTCCCGGATCAGATTCAGTTACAAACGCAATTTGAGGCCAGTCTTCTTGGCGGAGTTCAGACCATTTCGGCCGATGTACCCGTGGTGGTTCCTACAGCCGATGGTAACGGCGTGGTCACTGAAGTCAGGAAGATGAAGGCAATTCCTTATTACTCCTGGGCTAACCGTGGGCAAGGTGAAATGCAGGTTTGGATTCCAAGAAAAATCTCAGGTGTTCGCCTTAGTGCGCGCTAGTAAGGGCCTGCAGAATATCGTCCAGAATATCGTCACAGTACTCGAGGCCTGCAGAAATTCGGATAAGACCTGGTGTAATCCCTACGGCCTGTCGTTCTTCCTCCGTTAATTTACTATGGGTGGTGGAGGCGGGATGTACAGCAATGGTTCGGCTGTCTCCTAAATTGGGTGAGTGGGATATTAGCTCTAGTGAATTCAGGAATTTTTTACCGGATTCGAGTCCTCCCTTTAATTCGAAGGAGAACACACCGCCACCCATTGTCATTTGACGCCTGGCCAGTTCAAATTGTGGGTGTGACTTCAAATGTGGATAGATCACTTTACTGATTTGCGGATGCTCCTGAAGTGCTTCAGCGAGTTTCAATGCATTTTCGCAATGCCCCTTCATTCTCAAGTGCAGTGTTTCAAGGCTTTTGGAAAGCAGCCATGCATTGAAAGCCGATAAAGCTGGCCCGGTATGTCTGGCAAAAAATCTGACTTCTTTTATGAGTTCGGTATTTCCCAGGACCACGCCGCCCAGCACCCGACCTTGTCCGTCGATATATTTTGTAGCTGAAAGGGTTACAAGGTGTGCGCCTAACTTGAAAGGATTCTGCAGAATTGGTGTAGCAAAGCAATTGTCTACGTTAAGGATGACGTTATGTTTGGCTGCCAATTTTCCAAGCCATACCAGGTCAATGATTTCCAATGCGGGGTTGGAGGGTGTCTCAACAAAAATCATTTTGGTATTGGGCAGGATGGCTTGTTCCCAGGTTTCCGGTTTGGCTGCATCGACATAGCTATGGGTGATCCCGAAGCGCGGAAAGAGCCTCGTCAGAATCTGATGCGTTGAGCCAAATACCGATCTGCACGCCAAAACGTGATCTCCAGATTTTAACAAGGCAGCCATGCTGCAGTACATGGCGGCCATACCTGACGCCGTGGTAATGCCATCTTCGGTTCCTTCCAGAAAATTCAGTTTCTCAAGAAGCTCATTCGAATTGGGATTCGAGTATCGACTGTAAATGTTGCCTGGGATCTCATCGGCAAACATGGCTCTGGCTTGCTCGGCGTTGTCGAAGACAAAGCTTGAGGTTAGGAAAAGAGGAGAGGAGTGTTCCCGTTCAGGTGTTCTGGTTAGCTGATTCCTAATAGCCCTGGTTTGCGGGTGGAGTTCCTTTTTCATGACTCGTTATTTCTGTTCAGGCGGTTAAATAATTTCAAAGCTATGGGTAATCACGGCCGATTGCTCAAGGGTCTTGGCCACCGAACAATATTTTTCCATGGAAAGTTTGATGGCTTGTTCGGCAGCAGATGGTTCAATTTTTCCGAACAGCTTGAAGTGAATATGAATTTTGCGATACAGCGATGGCTCTACGCCGGGTTCCCGTTCACCTTCGATGGTTATCTGAACATCGTCGGCAGCCTGACGTTTCTTTTTAAGGATAGAGACCACATCAATTACGCTGCAGCCACCCATAGAAGCGAGCAGAACCTGCATCGGTCGCATACCGGCACCCTGTCCACCCAGATCCTTACCAGCATCCATTAATATGGTGTTGCCGGTCTCATTTCGGGCCTCCATCAGGTAGGCATCATCCTTTCGTTTTAATTCAATACGGACCATAAAAAATTTGGCTATAAAATTGGCTCAGCGCTTTTTTCGTAAAAGAAAATCTCATCAATCATCACCCAGCCTTTTTCCCCTTTTCCACCATGCCATAAGGGTAGTTTGGAGACCGGAGCAACCACTACCTTCCAATATTTATACGCTGCATTCACCGGTATGCGTGCGGCCTCTGTCAGATTCGGATCATATTTGAGCGGTTGAACCGGCTTAAGTGATCCAACCTTTTGGTATTGTCCTGGTAAATTTCCACCCCAGATCTCAATGGAAAGGGGTGGCATGATGTACGATCCAATATTTTTTAGATAACTCACGGCCACCGTTCCCAGTGACTTTGGTTCACCAAAATCAAATTCAGCAGAGAGAACATTCTCTTTATACCCAAGCCATTGTCCATCCCTGAAGTTCTCCTGATCGCCGGCAGTGGCATCGATGAGTGTTTCAGATCCTTTGGCCCGGTAATCCTTGTTGGGTGGAGTTAACAGTTTAGCAGAAGCTGGCTTGACTCCGGAAGTAAAAAATGAGGCTTCCATTAACGTGCTGGACTTCCAACCTGATTTTACGGCTCTTGCACGAATCGTGGTCGGTCCTGTAACCCGCAAAGGCCCCGCATAAACATCACCATTAACCGAATCGGGAAGTACGTCGGCGTTGACCAGGTATCGTATGGTAACCCCTGGCAGGTTGTGTTTGAGTTTAATGGTTTCATTCGGGGATAGAATTCGATTTTCATTAACCAGGATTGGAGGTGTAAGCCTCAATATCTCTTTTTCATCCGGTCTGAATCCTTCATTCCATTCAATGGAAGGAAAATCCTTTCTAAGTGAAGAAAACTCTTCTGGTTTCACCTGAGTATCCCAGCAGTAAACACTTTTGATTCCATTTCTTTTGGTGAGCACCCTGAGACCTTTCAAGGTGACTTTTGTTGAGGCAACGGAAATCACTTCCAAAGCGGGGGTGTTTTTTAAACACTCGATAAGCATGTCGTCGGTGAGTGGCGTCTTATTGAGATTGATTTTGTTGAGGTTCGGAAAATTGCTGAGTTGTTTTAACGTCTCGATCGTCACTGGCATTCCGCTCAGATTAATCTCGACCATTTGTTCTGCAACTGAACTGAGTTCTTTAACCGAATTTTCATTGAATCGTGCAGCCAGAAAAAAGGAGGCCAGGAGCGCTGGCTCGTCAAGGGACAATTGTGCAACACTTCTGGAAGGCGTATTCAAATCCTTGATGGTTTTTGAATCTGCAAAGTCAAGATTGGAAAACCTCGCAGTTGGTTGGGATGTTGAAGCGGTTCGTGTGGCATACCACCTTAGTGAATCGCCCTCCTCAACAGAGGCAAGGGTTTTGCTTACATCTGCGCCGGTAGAAATAAACAACCTTAAAACCGCAATTTCTTCTTTTGTCAATTGTGCCTTCCCTGTCGGCGGCATGTGGTCATCGTTGTCTGCCGGCAGATGGATTCGTTGGAGCATTAGGCTTTCTTCTGGTTTACCAGGTACCCAAACTGCTCCGTCCTCGCCACCTTCGAGTAATTTTTCTGCTGAGGTCATATCCAACCCACCCTTTTTCTTGGAAGGATTGTGACAACTGTTGCACTTTTTATCCAATACGGGCATGACTGCCGCTGTGAACAGGGTTGTTGAGTCAGTGATGTTTTCAGCGCCTGAATTGTCACCGGGAGTTTTCAATACGCCGGTAATAAAATCCTCCCCATGGGTTATAACAGCGCCGTAATGTCCAGTGAAAACAACCACCACAAAAGCCAATGCTGAAACTCCCTTGATTACCTGGATTTTAAATTTTCCGTAGTCGTAAGCAAAATATAATAGCGCGGCCAAAATGCTTAGGGCTGTGCCAAGATTCATATGGCGAAAAAGAACATCACCCGCATAGCCTTCCTCGGTTGAAAGGGCTAAACCACTTAATGCAGACAAGACCGTGAGTAGTGCTGTCAAAGGAAGCAGCAACTCCATCATGGGCTTAGATGCGCTGCGAAAAGTATCGGTCGAAAAAATTAGTAATCCACAGACCAATAGCATCAATCCAATGGGCAGGTGAAGCAGTGCTGGGTGCAACCTGCCTACCATTTGGAGAACAAGAGGAAAGCTCAATTGTTCATGAAAGAGCACTTGTGTGAGGAGTGCTGCATTGAGAAAAACAATAAACCAGGCCGCAGCCAACTTAAAACGCTTCATGAATTCAGGTCAGGCGAGGATCGGTTTCACAACTTTGCCGGCAACATCGGTAAGTCTGTACCTTCTGCCAAGGTGTTTGTAGGTCAGCTTCTCATGGTCAAGGCCCATCAGGTGTAAAATCGTTGCATGGAAGTCGTTGATGTGGACCGGGTTTTCCACAATGTTGTAACCGAATTCATCGGTTTCACCATGAACAATTCCGGGTTTGACTCCACCACCGGCCATCCAAATGCTGTAACACCTCGGATGGTGGTCGCGTCCGTAATTTTCTTTGGTAAAGTTGCCCTGACAATAATTGGTCCTTCCAAATTCACCACCCCAAATCACCAGCGTTTCATCCAGAAGTCCACGTTGTTTCAAATCCTTCACCAACGCCGCAGAAGCTCTGTCTACATCCATAGCTTGTATGGGCATTTCACCGGTCAGATTTCCGTGCTGGTCCCAACCCTGATGGTACAGTTGGACAAACCGAACGCCTGACTCGGATAATTTTCTTGCCAATAGTGCATTGGCAGCAAAGGTGCCGGGCACCAAACACTCCGGACCATACATTTTAATGATGTGGTCTGGTTCCTTGGATAAATCTGTTAGCTCCGGAACACTTGTCTGCATCCGATACGCCAACTCATATTGTTCTATCCTGGTTTTGATTTCAGGATCACCAAAGTCTTCGAAGCTCTTACTATTCAGTTCCGCAACTTTATCAAGCATTTCTCTACGCTGTGTCTGATCCATTCCTTGTGGATCATTGAGGTAGAGTACAGGCTCTTCGCTTGCACTGAATTTAACACCCTGGTGTACGCTATCCAGGAATCCATTGGTCCAAAGCTTATCATAAACCCCTTGTCCGTTTCCTTTGCCACGGGAAAGGAGAACACAGAAAGCCGGTAGATTTTTATTCTCGCTTCCCAAGCCATAACTCAGCCACGCACCCATACTTGGTCTGTTCCCTTGCTGTGCTCCGGTTTGCATAAATGTGAGGGCTGGATCATGGTTGATCGCCTCCGTGTGCATGGTTTTTATTATGCAGATGTCGTCGGCAATGCTTGCGATGTGCGGGAAGATCTCACTGATCCAAGCTCCGCTTTTCCCATGCTGGTTGAATTTAAACCATGAGCCCACCATGGGGAACTTGGTCTGACCTGAGGTCATGCCTGTTAGTCTTTGTCCCATCCGGATTGATGCTGGCAGGTCTTCACCTGCACGTTGCACCAACATGGGCTTGTAATCAAAGCTTTCCAGTTGCGATGGTGCACCATTCTGAAATAGGTAAATGATTCTTTTTGCTTTTGGTGCAAAATGTGGGATGCCAGGTAGGGGAAGTCCTGAATCTGATCCTGAGAATAAATCAGGGATCAGTAGTGAGCCCAATGCAGCTCCACCGATACCAGCGCCAATTTTACCGAAGAAATGTCTTCTGGTAATGTTGAATTGATGTTTTAAAAACTCGTTCATGGAATTTTAATCAGGTCCGAACTATGGTTTCATCCAAATTGTACAACGTCATAATTACCTTCATCAAGGCAAAGACTTCTTTTGTATTTGCTTGAGTGTTTCTTGGAAATTCACCCGCTGAGGCTAAAGCAGATGCCTTTTCTGGATCTTTTTCTGCCATCTGAGCCGATTTTCTAAAGTAATCGGCAAGGGTTTGCATTTCATCTTCTGTTGCTTTTCGGCAGACAATCAATCTGAATGCTTTATTAATTCTTTCTTCAGGGCTGCCTTTCTCTGCTGAAAGTTTCTCGGCGAGTACACGGGATGCTTCCAAAACTTGTGGGTCGTTCATCAGCACCAATGCTTGTAATGGGGTGTTCGTTTTTAACCGTTTAACCTCACAGAGGTCTCTGTTGCTTGCATCGAATACCAACATCGATGGCGGCGGCACCGTGCGCTTGATGAAGGTATACATGGTTCGACGGTACAAATCATTGCCATGATCCTGGATGTATTTGGTAAGACCTCTGCCGGAGGTAGATGCTTCCCATATTCCCTTGGGTTGATAGGGTTTAACACTGGGGCCGCCAACCTCAGGGACCAGCAATCCGCTGCTGGCCAAAACGTGATCCCTCACCGATTCGGCCGGAAGCCTCAGGCGGGAAGAGCGGGATAAGTAGATGTTTTCGGGGTCTTCGTTTAGTTGTTTTTGAGATACTTTAGCTGAGAGCCGATAGGTGGAAGACATCACCATCTGTTTGATCAGTCTTTTTATGTTCCAATTGTTTTCCATGAAGTCAATGGCCATCCAATCGAGTAGTTCAGGGTGGGACGGGAGCTCTCCCTGCATGCCGAAATCACCGGACGTTTTAACGAGTCCTCTTCCGAAAATTTCCTGCCACATTCGGTTGACGAACACCCTTGAGGTAAGCGGATGTTTTTTATCCAGGAGCCATTGGGTAAGTCCCAGACGGTTTTGCGCGAAGCGGGTGGTATCGAAGGGTAGTATGGCTGATGGCAGACCGAACGATACTTCTTTTTCAGGTTTATCGTACTCACCGCGTTTTAAAACATAGGTTTTTCGGTAGGAGGTATCTTTCATAACCATCACCTTTACGGGAAGGCTATCTTTTTTATTGATGAAGGTGAGAATGGATTGCACATCTTCCGACGTTATGGTCATTCTTGGTGGGTCCGCCGGAAAACCTGAATAAATATCGCCCTGAATTCCTTTTTCAGGAACCTGGTTAAAGAAGGCAAAGGTTTTGAAATAATCTTGCTGAAGGATGGGATCGTATTTGTGATCATGGCATTTGGCACATTCAAATGTCAATGCCAGAAAAGCTTTGCTGAAGGTATTGGTGCGATCGGTGACGTATTCAATGCGGTACTCTTCATCGATAACGCCGCCTTCCTGTGTGATTTTATGATTGCGGTTAAAACCGGTTGCCAGTATTGACTCTTTATTCGGTTCAGGCATTAAATCACCCGCCAGCTGCCAGGTTAAAAATTTGTCATAAGGATAATTGCTGTTGAAGGCATGAATTACCCAGTCTCTCCAGGGCCACATAGTTCTAATGCCATCGTCCTGATAGCCATGGGTGTCGGCATACCTTGCCACATCCAGCCAGTAGGCTGCCATTTTTTCTCCGTAATGCTTGCTCGACAAAAGCTCATCAACAGTTTTTTCGTAAGTCTCCTCACTGAAATTATTTTCGAAGGCCTCTTGCATTTCGATCGTAGGTGGAAGTCCTGTGAGATCGAAGGAAAGTCTTTTTAAAAGATGTGCAGGCTCTGCTTGATCATTGGGCTCCAAACCCACAGATTCCATTTTTTCGGCTACGAATCGATCAACCTCATTGGTTGCCCAGTCATCTCCGGAATCAGGAATTTTTTGCGTTTTAGGTGGAATAAATGCCCAATGAGGTTCATACTTGGCTCCTTGTTCGATCCATTTCCTGATGAGATTAATTTCCAATTCATTCAGGGAGAGGTTGGATTCCGGAGGAGGCATCACTTCAGAAGTGTCTGAAGAAATTATTCGCTGATAAACCATGGAATGTTCTAGGTCGCCTGGCACCAGGGCTTTTGCACCTTTGGTATTTTTCAAAGCAGCATAGGCACCTTCCTCTGTATCCAGCCTAAGTCCTGCTTTCCTCTGACGTGAATCGGGTCCGTGACATTTGAAGCACCGGTCTGAAAGAATTGGTCTGATGTGGTAATTGTAGTCAACAGTTTCTGGTAATGCATTGCGGTTGGTGCAGGAAAACCCAGCAGCGGCAAGCACCAAAAAAACGAGGGTGTTATGGAATCGGGTGTACAACAAAGCAGTCAATTTTTTAGAATCAGAAATTTAAGAAGATTCCCGAGTAACTGGGCCTGTTCTTAAGGCTGTACCAAAAAAAAGACCCGGCTCGAACCGGGTCTGATTTTTACTACGTTTTACTTTTTACGATCAGGCATCCTGCCCGGTGTATGGGGTGCACCTGCAGCATCAAGTTTTTGTTCAATGGCTCTAAGATCGCTGGAAATCAGTGTTTTAAGTTGGGCGTACCATTTATCGAAATCTTCTGACGCTAGTTTGAATTGTTCCTTCATGGTGGCTGTGGGCTCGCCAGTGCTTCCATAGCCATCGTAAACAGCGCTGTTCAGTCGACCATAAATGGAAGGTGTTTCTTGAATTTCAAGTCTGCCCTTCACGTTGTCCCCGTAAAACTGCTCGCTTACTTCATTTATTTTTCTGTCCAGTTTCTGGATATCATTTAAAATGGAGTTTCCGTTCTCCTGAATGCTGTTGACGGCAGCCTTGAAATATTTCAGTTTGGTCTGTGCGTCGCTGAGTGCTGCCGATGCGCTTTGGGCCACCCGGCGAAGTTCGGCAACGCCTGCTTTCCAGGCAGCCACAGCAGGTGGATCCAGTGCCGGCAGGCTGTTTCCGGGCAGCGCTTTCAAAACAAATTTTTCAGCTGTGCCCATTTCTTTGAATTCACCTCCTATGTATTTCGACAACGAAACACTATAGTTTCCGGGTGAAACGAGGTGCCCAACATCATTGCTCATGAATACATTATCGTTGACTGTTGGATTAAGATTTACGGCACTGCTTGTCGGTGTGCGCAAATCCCAGACAATTCGTTGCAAACCTTTTTTGATGTCTGCTTTGAGTTTACGAACGGTCTCTCCCTTATCATTTTTGATGGTCAACAGGTAGTAAGAAGATTCCTCTTGTTGTTCAGCTTTTAAAATTTCTTCGGTTGGGTACAAAACATCCTTTCCTTCTTTTGCAAGCTTTGCTTCAGCCTCTGTGCGAAGATCCTTTTTTGATTTGAACTCCTCTTTGCTGTACAGCGTTATTACAGCGCCCACTTTAGGATTCTCTGCCTGATAATAGGATTCACCCATGAAACCCTTACCGCGGATGCCCAAAGGAGAATTTTCAAGGTAAAGCCAGGTTTCCTTCACCGGAAATAACATTGCTTCTGAACCTTCAACTTTCTTCAAAAGTCGTAGTGGGGAATAATCATCCAGCACATAAAATCCTCTTCCAAAGGTTGCCAGCACTAAATCCTGTTCACGTTTTTGGATAGCAATGTCGCGAACAGCAATTACTGGTAAACCTGATTTTAACTGACGCCAGTTTTTTCCTCCATCGTTGGTAAAAAATATTCCAAACTCTGTGCCTGCGAACAGTAGATCCTTATCCTTGAAATCCTCAGCCATGCAAAAGGTAGATCCTCGCTCTGGAAGATTCGACGTAATGGTATTCCAGGTAACGCCGGCATCGCTGCTCTTTAATACCATTGGACGGAAATCGCCGCGTTTGTGATTGTTGAAGGTTGCGTACAGAACATTTTTATCGTGCTGGGAAAACTGAAGGTGATATACATAGGTCATATCGGGTATTCCCGGGAATTGTTCTGATTTTTTCCAGGTTGCTCCACCATCGGAAGTCACCTGAATCAGTCCGTCGTCGGTACCTACAGCAATCAGATTTTCATCCAGCGGTGATTCTGATAGTGCACTCACGGTACCGAACTGTGCTGTTCCATCGTTTTTTCCAACCGCATCAATGCCCCAAATCCTGCCCATCACCGGTAGCTTGTTTCTGTCCAGATTTCTGGTGACATCCTCTGAAATTACGGTCCAGGTGCTGCCATAGTCATCACTTCTGAAAACCTTATTTGCTGCAAACCAGATTCGGCCTTTCTTGTGGAATGAGGTAAACAGTGGCGCATCCCAGTTCCATCGGTACTCTGCTTCACCTTTTCTTGGCTTGGGCTGGATGCCTACCGATTCGCCCGTGATCTTATCAAAGCGCACCAGGCCTCCATACTGACTTTGGGCGTATACAATATTGGGATTCTGAGGGTCGATGGCGCTTTCAAATCCATCGCCACCATTGGTGACAAACCAATCGGAATTAACAATGCCGTTTTCATTTCTGGTCCTAGACGGTCCACCAAGACTAAAATTGTCCTGCGTTCCCCCATAAACAAAATAGAATGGCTCTGCATTATCCACTTCAACTTTATAAAACTGAGTTACGGGGAGATTGGATTTATAATCCCACGTCTTCGCACCATCCTTCGATTCATAGATGCCACCATCGCATCCATTGATCATGTGGTTCGGATTTTTTGGATTCACCCACAAGGCATGATTATCGACATGCTTGGATTTCTCACCGATCGGTCTGAAATTTTTTCCGCCGTCGTCGCTTACACTAATGGCGTACCCCATGGTGTATACACGGTCACGGTTTACCGGATCGGCTATTACCTCGTTGTAGTAGTTTCCACCGGTCTGGTGGCTGCTCATTTTTTGCCAACTGGCTGCGCGGTTGGTGGTGCGATAGAAACCTGCATCTTTTGCACTGGCCTCTACGATGGCATAAATGTATTCCGGATCGGCAGGAGAGATGTCCAGACCAATCCGACCTTTATCACCGGATGGTAAGCCTTGGTTGGCCTTTTCCCAGGATTGACCTCCATTGGTGGTCTTGTAAATACCGGATCCGGGGCCACCGCTGATATAAGCATAATCATGCCGCCTGCGCTGAAATGCAGCTGCATACAACACATCGGGATTTCTTGGATCCATGATCAGGTCGTTGACGCCTGTATGCTCATCAAGTTTTAATACCTGGATCCAGGTTTTTCCACCGTCAGATGTTTTATACACCCCCCGGTCGCCGCCGGCGCTCCAAAGCGGACCAATGGCAGCCACATAAACCACATCACTGTTTTTGGGGTGAACAATTATTTTCCCGATGTGTTCCGAGTTTTTCAGACCAACATTTTTCCATGTGTTTCCTCCATCCTCGGATTTGTACACACCGTCACCATACGAAACGCTGCGTTGATTGTTGTTTTCGCCACTTCCTACCCAAACGACATTTGAATTGTTTGGGTCGAGGGTTACACAACCAATGGAGTAGGACCCTTGAGCATCGAAGAGTGGTTCGTAGGTTGTGCCGCCATTAACGGTTTTCCAAACACCGCCCGATGCGGTGGCCACATAATATTCGAATGGATTATTTGGGTTAACCGCAAAGTCGGCGATACGACCAGAGGTTAATGCCGGACCAATGTTCCGGAACCTCAGTGCTCCAAGAGAAATTTCATCTTTTGGTGTAGCGGGCTTGTTGTCGGTGGTTGTTGATTTTTTCTGAGCCTGAGTGATATCAGGGTACAGACAGAAAAATGATATGACGATTAAAAGCAACTTTTTCATAATGGTGATTTCCTGCAGAATTACAGAAAACCTCCCATTGGGTCAAGCGGCTTTTTAACATCGGTGGAAAGAAAAAAGTAAACAGTCCGGCAAAATGCCGGACTGTCCGGAAAAGACCCTAAATCCCCTTGCCGGCCCCACAGATCAGTTGACGGATTTGGCAGGACTTTTCATCTTCGCCTTACGGGGCGAAAATATCTTACCTAACTTCTATCGGTTTGGATATCGTTTCCTTGGAAGGAACCTTTTTTGGAATGGAAACCTTCAAAATACCATCCTCGTAATGTGCTGCGATTTTATCCTCCATTGCATTTTCAGGAAGGTTAAAGCTTCGGGTGAAGGAGGTGTAATTAAATTCCCTTCGCATGTAATCCTTATCTTTTTCCTCGCGCTTTTCTTCTTTTTCAGAAGAGATGGTTAACGTATGGTTTTCATGGCTGATTTTGAAGTCTGATTTTTTCATGCCGGGTGCAGCCATCTCAATCTCAAACTCCTTTTCTTTTTCGTTGACGTTTACTGCAGGCAGCATCTGTGTTCTGCGCAGCCAATCGGAATCAAAAAAGCGCTCGGCGTCAAAGAAATCCGTAATCCAGCTTGGACTGGCCAGCAGAGGCCAGTCAGATCGTCTGATGAGTGACATAATTTTTTCCTTTTTGTTTAATGGAGGAATAAAATTACACCGACATCATGCCGACGGATATGATTGGAATCAGAGGAACCGCTGATCCTTTAATTTCCTTCGCCCCAGTTGTTACCAGGAAGGCTCGTGAGTGGTCCGAAGAATAAGGCGTTCAGGAAAAGTTTATTGGTTCCGTACCAAATCCCTCTGAAGTTAGGGTTGTCTGCAAACAACAAAACCCTTCCTTGTCCTTCCGGACTAAACAATACTGCAGCAGAATTAGCCAAACGACCTGATTGTGATTTGTGCAGATATCCACCAATGAGTGGCTTGGCGGTGTACTGCGCGACGGTGGTATACGGGCTCTTTGAGGGTTGTAATGCCGTAAGGCCATTACGGTAAACCGATATTTTTCTGTCGGTAAAACCAAAACCAATCGGGCTGGTCAGGTCCAGGTCGACTTGAAAAATTGATCCACCGATAGATCGTGAACCTTCGGCATTGGCAGCATCCTCGAAATTGATTCGTGGTTTTCCTTTTGAGGAATCCTGTGGAACCAGTTTTTGTTTGGCGATTCCTTGCCTGATGGCCCATTCGGTTGCTCCCTTAATGGTGATAAGTGTTCCGCCTGTTTGTACCCAGGCACGAACGCGGTCAGTGGTTTGTTTGTCGAGGTTATAGCTGCCGTTAACCATAATCAGAACATTATAGTCGCTCCAGTTTACACGGTTCAGGTTGTTGATGTCCAGTTTAGTTATTGGCATGCCAATACGCTGGTCCATCAAATGCCAGACTTCGCCTGCTTCATTTCCCATGACACCATTGCCCATCAGCATGAGGGCTCTGGGTGGACGAACGGTGACAGAAAAGTTGGAGCCCAGATCAATGCCGGAAAGGCTGTAGCCGGTTTCAACCGGAATAATTTCCATACGGCAATCTGATGCAATGGTGGACAGCGATTGATGCAAATTTTCAGGGGATAGGGTTTGTCCAACAACAGGAATGATAAGTGTACCGTGACCAAATTTTTTCTCTTTTCCCTGGATGTTTGTGCTGAAACTTCTGAACGATGCCTTAACAGTAATTCCTGCGCGCTGCATTTGGAAGAGTGCGCGGTGGGCCTGGTAATCGGTAAGCTCCATGAGGTAGGCATATGAGCTCTTTTCAAAGCCATTGATCTTTTTTATTCGAGGCTCGGTGATCTTATTGCCTTTGTTCACTGGTGTTTTTAAGGCAGCATGCGGCATATTGAAAGCATGAACCAAAGACCAGGTGGAGGCATCATAAAATATGCTATCCGTGTAGGTTATGTCCTTTTCAAAAGCCGACCTCACCATGAGGTAGTTCTCCTGTTCAACCGGAACTACATAAGAAAATCCTTTTTCAAATTTTTTTCCATCCTGCGCAACTTCCTGTGCAGTTTCATATACGTCGATCTTATGTGTTAGCAACAAATTAAGTAGTGCATGCGTCCTGTTCTGATCGGACTTATCGCCAAAAACATAGGCTTTAACCGGATTGGCTTTCGCCTGTGCAGCCGTTGACTTGTAAAAAGCCAATCTGAGGTCGATCAGGTTTTCTCTTTCTGCCAATGAGGCGCGGATGGTGGTGAGTCCGGCAACAAACTGATTCCTGATGGTGAACCCGAACGTAATTGGTCCGGCAGGAGTATTTTGTACATGTCCTCTGGAGCTTGCTTGTTCGAAAAGGAACCCTGCTCCCCCGAAAAAGTTTACATAGCTTGAGCCGTAGCCCGGATAGAGTTTATCAAATGATTCTTTGGTGAAATATTGGCTCCCAAGTTTGTTCATGGCTGTGGCGAAATAACTTCCGAACTTCGGATAGATCTCATCGTAGAGCTTGGCGGGTACAATCGGATTGTTGCTGCTGTATTTACCGGGATCGAAATAAAATGTCGAATTGGTTCCCATTTCATGGTGATCGGTCATCACGTATGGCCTCCAATCATGGAAAAGTTTAAGTCGGTTTTTGCTTTCAGGATTCACGGCCAGATACCAATCTCTGTTTAGATCAAACCAATAGTGGTTTGTTCTTCCTCCAGGCCATACTTCATTGTGCTCCCGATCCAGCGGATCGGCAACGGCAGGGGTTCCTTTGTGCATGTTTGCCCAATGGGTGTGGCGGTCCCGACCATCGGGATTGTAAACGGGGTCGACCATGATAACCATTTTCTCCATCCATTCACTGGTTTCAGGATCATTGCTGGCTACCAGGTAATAAGCAGTCAACAGGGCGGCTTCAGTGCTGGAGGGTTCATTGCCGTGTACGTTGTATCCAAGCTGAATGATTAATGGGGTCCTACGATGCTCGTCGCTGGTGTTTCTGGTCAGGTGTTTTTGTCGAATGTCTTCCAACTGAGCGTGATTGGATGGACTGGTAATAAAAGCAGTAATCTGAAGTCTGTTTTCAAAGGTGAAACCAAGGTCTTTGATGGTCATGCGATCGGAGAGTCGGTCCAGTGTTCTGAAGTACTCAATGACTTTATCGTGCCGCGTATGTTGCTGGCCAATTGGGTAACCCAAAAATTGTTCGGGTGTAGGAATTTTAGGGTCGAGGTTTCCGGCTTCCGGATAATAATAGGATGCCTGGCTGAAAAGTTGAATGGAAGTATGTAGGATTAATACAAATACTGAATATCTCATGTCGTTAATTTTTCCAATGATAGGAATATTTTGGGAATGCCCTGAGGGTTGCGGTACAAGCGGCGATCAGAACGGATAGCCGATACCAATATTGAAGATTACCGGTTCTCTATTGGTACCAAATGGCCGCACCACCCGGACGTTGTCTAAAACAAACCGATCGCCTTTGGGTCGCGCGGGATCAAAAACCTTTACCCCCATATCCAGTCGCATGATGAGGAAGGTGAAATCGAATCGTAAGCCTACACCGGTCCCTACGCCAAACTCACTTAGGAACCGGTTGAAACTGAATTTTGCCCGCGGATCAGTATTGCTCTGAAGGCTCCACACGTTGCCCGCGTCTACAAAGACAGCATAGTTTACAAACCCAAAAAGTTTTTGTCTCAGTTCAGCACTTGCTTCGAGCAGCAGATCGCCAGGTTTCTCAAAGCGATAATCGAATAATCCGTTCGTTTCCGGATTAGCGCTCAACGATGGTGGTAATGCTCCTGGCCCTAATCTTCGAGGGCGCCAGGCACGTATGCTGTTGCTTCCTCCAATAAAAAAGTTTTTTTCATAGGGAAGGACTTTGTTTTCGCTGTAGGCATAACCAAAGCCACTGTTCACCCGAAAAGCCGCCAGAGTATGTTTGTTAATTACGGAGGTCCTGCGTGCATCAACATTCAATCGTATGTACTGATAGGGCTGTAATCCCAAATTGGAAATAATGGAAGGGGAGATGATGTTGAGGGAAGTTCCGCCGCTCTCCAGGGTTGCTCTAAGGAAATAGGAGCTGGCTTCCGTATTTCCATAATCTTTTGGATTCCAGGTGACCGACAAGGACATGTTGCTGACAAAGGCAGGTTTGAATGCATTGATTAACCGGTTGCCTTCTGCTTCGAGCTCTCGCAAGCGCTCACCAAAAAGGGCTGATGTGTCTGATCGGATAATGTTCAGGTTGGTGCCGGTGAGTGCGAATTGCAATCCATTGGGTTTATCCCAGTTCAGGGTGCTGGAGGCTGTGATAATGGAGCGGGTATATTCCGGTCTTGAGGTATAAGTGTATCCGGCGAGTAGTTTGGTTCTTGGATTGAACCTTGCCAGCCGGAGCGCTGTTGCACCAGAGATTGGAATCAGCAACTGGGGTAGGGTAATCGTGCCGTTGATGTTGGCTTCTGTGCTCTGGTAAAAATCATTCTGCTGGGTTGCCGATGCAACGCCTTCAAAACCAAATCTTCCATTGAATTCAAGAATGTCCAATGCCCGAAAAAGATTTCTTCGTTTGAAATTCATGCTGTAGTACGGACCTGGAAATCCCTGTGTAACCGATACCCCTGTTTCATTAGACCATGAGTAGCGCTCCAGCGGACTGGCAAAAATGTTAGCAATGAACTGTCCATCGGACGTATCATAGTTGATGTTCACAAACTTGAACATATCGAGATTAGCCAACTGCCGCTGTGTGGTGAAGGTGTTGTCGCGGCTGTATAAGCTATCCTGTTGCATGAAAATCCTTTGGGTGAGTACCTTCTTATGATACTTTCGATTGAAGTATTGGAATTTTACCCTCCGGTAGTAATAATCGTCACGGTCTCCTGGATAAAACTTTTCCATTCCAACATCTGGAATCATTTTGATGGTATCCAGTCGATACTGCTTAAGGGCTTGATCTGGGGCATCGATAATGATGCCCAGTAGAATTTTATTTTTTCTCCGGAAGGAAGTGTCTGCATCAAAATAGACCATCTGACGGCTAAAGTTGTAATAACCTTGATTTCGAAGCCAGACCTCTATGTTTTCCCTGGTTTTATTCAAGCGGTCCTGACTAAACCTGGAACCTCTTTGCAATCCATCCTCATTGATTTTATGGGAAATTATTTTCAATGCGTCTTCGGAGGGACAGCTGATAAAAATTGAATCAATTTGATAGGAGGGACCTGGCATAATACGGTAAGTCACCTCAGCCTTTTTATCAGTACCCCTTACCTCCGGATTCACGCTACCCTGAAAGTATCCGTGGCTAAAAAGATAGTCGGTCATTCTCGCCGCACTCTGTTTCATGTCCGTGTAATCAAATAGTGCCAATGGTTCTCCCCATCGCATGAAGTTGTTTCCATTTTCGATCCTGAGGTTTTGCTGATCGACCTTTCTGGATTTCCTAAACTGTACATTAGCCTCTGACCTTCGTCGGGTGGTGTCTTGCAGCAGCCTGTCAAAACGCGCTTCAATTTTTTCCTTTTTACGGAGGTGTTTTTCCTTGTTGTAATATTTCTGACCGGTATAGTACATCCACACAAGGTGGCTGCCCATAAAACCCAGCAGCTTTCGATTTGGTTTTTTGGTGGTAAGATTTTTAAGCTCCTCCGTTGAAAGAGGCTCCGGGGCTATCACCGATTGTTTGGAGAGCATCCGTTCACCCTCGCCCAAATAGCGCGTGCTGCCGCAGGAAATCAGGATCATTATCCCAGCCAGGCTGCAGAATTTCTTAATTTGCCTGCAGTAAATTCTTTTTATGATAGGCCGGGCAAAGTTCAAGTGGATCAAATCGCTGCAATTAAAGAAATACCGCCAATCAGAGCAATGCTTCCTGGTTCAGGGAAGAAAGAGTGTAGAGGAGCTGCTGCGGTCAGATTTTAATGTGATGCACGTCCTTGCGGCCAAAGGAACGGTGCTCCCTGACCTTCAGACCAGGACTGAGATCGAATTGGTTTCTGAAAAGGATCTGGCAACCATAGGCTCTTTTCAATCCAACGATTCTGTTCTTGCCGTTGCGCGTATGAAGGAGCCTGGACCGGTGGTTTTAGGAAAATCACCAGTACTGGTGCTCGACGACATTAGGGATCCAGGGAATTTAGGCACCATCATTCGTACAGCGGATTGGTTTGGATTCCAAAATATCATTGCCTCCCATTCGACTGTTGACTTTTACAATCCGAAAGTGATCGCTGCTACCATGGGGAGTTTTTGCAGGGTTAATATCTTCTACACTGATTTGGCCCTGGCACTGGCATCTCAGGAGCTAAATATTTTTGGTGCCTTTTTGAATGGCAAGAATCTCGATGAGGTGAATTTTGGAAAGAATCCAATTGTGGTGGTAGGCAATGAGTCAACCGGAATATCCGCTGAAGTTGAGCGCTTGATTAAAACGAGAGTAACCATTCCTGGTAAAGGTCAGACGGAATCTCTTAATGCTGCTGTGGCTGCGGGCATACTGATGTATGCTGCACATCATTAGTGTTCAATCGCCCACCGTATAGACCTTATTCTCTTCGGCCAGTCTGGTGTTGGGGAAAATTTGCTGCGCTTCCCGCAGAAGGGACTCCGGGTCTTTGTAACGTGAGGAAAGATGACCGATAAGCAGTTGTTTGGTGCCTGACAACTTAGCCATTTGCGCTGCCTGGGAGGTGGTTGAGTGCCAGGTTTCCTTTGCCTTTTCAATATCCTCATCAGCAAAAGTTGCTTCATGATACAGTAGCGAACCGTTTGAAATTTTTGAGGCCAGCGTTGGATCAAATGCAGTATCGCTACAAAAGGCATACGATCGAAGTGGGTCTGGTGAATGGGTAAGATCCTCCACTGCATATTTCGTGGTCCCGTCTGCATTCAACACATCCTGTCCTGCTTTAAGCATGCCAATATGCTCTATCGAAATATCTTTGGGTAGTCTGTCCTTGATCAATTTTAGCGGTCCTTGCTTCTCTGTAAACAGGAATCCAACGCATGGAATCCTGTGTTGCATGGGTAGGATTTCCACCAAAAGGTGTTTGTTCTCAAAAATGACCGTTCCCAGATCTTCTGGTAATGGATGAAAAATTAGGGGGTAACAAAGTGCTGAACCTGCGTGTTTAAGATGGAGTGTGATGATTTCAGCGAGTCCGCGGTGTGCGTGTAAGTGCAGTTCGGTTTTTCTTCGGTGCAGGTGCATCGTGAACAGCAATCCCATCAGACCCAGGTAGTGGTCGCCGTGTAAATGGCTGATAAAGATGCGTTCAATTTTATGATGGGCTATGCCATTTTTAGTTAGCCTGGTTTGAATGCCTTCCGATGCATCAATTAAATAATGGTGGGTGCCATAGCGGAGGCACTGCGCTGTGGGATTGGTGTCAATACCCGGTAATGCGCCTCCTGAACCGAGGATGGTCAGGACAAATTCCATACAGGTACAGATTTATTCTTCGCTGCGAAGGCCGTTTTCGATCTCGTTAAGGAAGACGGCATCAACGGCTTCTTCCAGTGTATTGAGAATGGTGAGCACGCTGTCGAGTTGAGATATTTTGACCAGTTTATTGGCGTGGTCAGACAATTTGATCAGAATAAAGATGCCGCCGTCCTCTTGTAAAATTCGGTTGCCTACGAGCAGTGCACTTAAACCTGATGAATCGGTGTATTTAACTTCTTCCAGGTCAAGGATGATGTTGTGAATACCCTCTGCGTGTAAGGTGAGCAGTTCAGACTTGAGTGAAGGTGCCACGGTTGAATCCAGTTTGGATTCATGGAGCTTCATAACACAGTATTTTTCACTCTTATCGATGGTGTATTTCATAATGGTGGCGTCTGAGGATGTAAAATTAGCAATTATAGTTGCGCGGAGCTGAGCCATTGCTCAATGTTTTTCCTAATCCTGTCTTCTATGGATTCCTTGGGCATTGTTTCCAGTGGTTGACCGGCTACGACTTCATAGAGCTCACGGTAACGGGCTGAAATTCCCTCCACAACCTGGTCGGTCATTTCAGGCACCTGTTGTCCGTCCTTGCCCTGAAAACCATTTTCAATGAGCCATTGTCTTACAAACTCTTTTGAAAGTTGTTTTTGAGGCTCACCTTTTTGTTGCCTTTGTTCATATCCGTCGAGGTAAAAATAACGTGAGGAGTCGGGTGTGTGGACTTCATCGATAAGCAGAATTGTTTTATCTCTTTTCCCAAATTCATATTTAGTATCCACCAGGATCAGACCTCTTGCGGCCGCCAATTCAGTTCCTCGTTGAAAGAGTTTCAAGGCATAAGTCTCCAGCCTGGTATACTCTTCCTCAGATACCAGTTGCCGCCTGATGATTTCTTCTCTGGATATGTCTTCATCATGTCCAACCTTTGCTTTGGTGGTAGGTGTAATGATTGGATTCGGAAGTTTGTCGTTTTCCCTTAGTCCCTCCGGAAGTTGCACCCCGCAGAGCAAACGTTTTCCACTTTTATACTCGCGCCACGCGTGACCGGCCAGATAGCCACGAACCACCATTTCAACAGGGTAGGTTTCGCATCGGATACCAACCGTTACATTCGGATCGGGCATGGCTTGCACCCAATTGGGAACGTCGCCAGCGGTGGCTTTCAAATGAAGCGCTGCAATTTGGTTTAGCACGCGGCCCTTGTCCGGTATCGCCCTAGGCAACACCACATCAAAGGCAGAAATTCTGTCCGTCGCCACCATAACCATGGTGTCTCCGAAGTAATACACATCACGGACCTTCCCCCGGTAAAAGCCAGTTTGTCCCTTGAATTGAAAATTGGTTTCTTTTATGGCCTGCATTTGAAAATTTGGTCCAAAATAAGCCAGCGGACACCATAAATTGGCGTGCGGGAGGAAAAATTTACTTATGGCTTGTCAGGCTGCTGAACGGGTAATCCGCCCCGGTATAAAATGGTTTTAAGCAGATTCCCATTTTCATCAAATTCCTTCCATTCCTTATGTTTTCGGTTCGCGAGGTATTCACCTTGTTCGCTGATTTTACCGTTGGGATGGTAAGCTAGGAATAGCCCATGCATCCTGCTGCCCCGGTAATCGCATTCCCATTCGACTTTTCCATCCTGATAAAAATGCCTGACCTTCCCAGTCATTAAATTCATTGCCCACGTTTCTTCTGAGGCCAGTTTTCCACTTGAATAAAAAGTTGATCTCAATCCATTAAGCTTGCCAAGCTGATACAATTCTTCGATGGAGGGTGTTTTGCCATCGGCATGGTAGTAAACAGATTTGCCATGGAGTTTTCCATCCCTGAAATTCCGTTCGGAAATTTTAAGTCCGTCTTCTGTAAACTGAATTTCGTTTAAATCAGTGCCCGAGGCAGAAACATTTTCCCGCATCCTTACTTTTCCATTGGGGTGGTAGCTGATGTTGTTTCCAATCTTTAATCCATTCTTAAAATTGAATTCATGCCGGATGGTTCCATTCGGAAAGTAGCCTGTATTTTTTCCATGCAGTCTTCCGTTCATGAATCCACCGGCCAGCATGAGGTGTCCAAGTGAATCATAGTACCTGAAATCTCCGCTGGTTTTTTCAGGATGCATCACCGACTCTGTCGAAAGTTGTTTGTTGCGGTAATACGTTCTAAGGAATCCCGTATTTATTCCATCGACATACAGGGCTTCAGAATAAAGATTGCCATCGGGATAGTAAATTTTTGCAACGCCATTTGGTTTTTTGTTTTTATACGGTATCTCCGATTGCAAGGCGCCACCCGGGAAATATTCACGAATCACGCCATCGGGCTTGCCTTTAGAAAATACGGTTTCACGTCGCAATCTTCCATCTTCAAAATATGTCTTTGCGCTGTCGGTTAGTTGATTGTTTGCGTACAGTGCTCTTTGCTTTATGCGACCTTGCTGATCAAAAACCTCCACCGGGCCTTCCCGTTTTCCATCTTTGTATTGCAGCCTTCTCAGTAATGTTCCATTTTCTGCATACTCTAAAAAAGTACCGGATCGGACTCCGTTGGTGAAGTAACCTTCTATCTCCAGCTGACCGTTTTCATAGTATCTGCGGTAGCGTCCGTTGAGCGTTTCAAAATCGGACGGTAAAACGGTATACTCTTCTTTTATTTTTGACCGGGCTGCATCGAACCATGTCCGAGTTACGCGTTGGGCCTTTAGGTGCCCTATGCTCAGGATGAGCAGTGCAATCGACAGCAGGATGGTTTTTGTACGCACGGGAGACAAACGTAAACGCACCCTCAAATCGTATTGGAAAATTTATAATCGTTCAACAACCAAAGCTGATGCGCCTCCGCCACCATTACAAATAGCGGCCAAACCCGTTTTAGCCTGTTGTTGCCTGAGGACGTGAACGAGGGTTACCAAAATTCTGGCACCGGATGCACCCAGAGGGTGGCCCAAAGCCACTGCTCCGCCGTTTATATTCACCCTGGAAGGATCCAGTTTGAGGAGTTTCATGTTGGCCAGCGCGACGGCGGAAAATGCTTCGTTGATTTCAAAGTAATCTACCTTATCCTGAGCGATGCCAGCATGCTCAAGTGCTTTTGGGATGGCCAACGCTGGTGCGGTGGTGAAATGCATGGGATCCCTCGCAGCATCTGCATAACCAGTAATCTTTGCCAGTGGTTTAAGATTATTTTTTTGAACGTAGTGCTCACTGGCCAGCACCAGCGCTGCGGCTCCATCATTTATGGTGGAAGCATTGGCTGCCGTAACAGTACCATCTTTGGTAAATACCGGTTTCAGGGAGGGGATCTTATCGAAGTTTACATTTTTGTACTCTTCGTCTTCGGTGATTTTAATGACATCACCCTTTTTACCGGTTAATTCTACCGTGATGGTCTCCTCGCTGAATTTACCATGTTGCCATGCATCAGCTGCTCTGCGATAAGACATGATGGCATAATCATCCTGGTCCTTTCTGGTGATCCCTAGTTCAGCCGCCGTTTGGTCGGCGCATACGCCCATTGCACAACCGGCATAAGCATCGGTCAGCGCGTCGGTGGTAAGTCCGTCCAGCAACTCACCGTTTCCATATCGATAGCCATACCTTGCCTTGGTTAAATAGTAGGGGATGGCCGACATGTTTTCCATGCCTCCGGCGACCACCAGGTGCGAATCTCCACATCGTATCGATTGCGCTCCCAGCATCACTGCCTTAAGACCGGAGGCACAAACTTTATTAACCAGTGTGCAAGGAACCTGGTCGCTCAGTCCGGCACCAAGGGCTACCTGGGTTGCTGGTGCCTGACCAAGTCCGGCAGAAATAACGTTTCCAAAATATAATTCATTCACGTCCGAAAGGTTGGCGCCTGACTTTTTCAAGGCTTCCTTTACGGCTGCAGCGCCTAAGGTGGTGGCTTTGATTCCGGAGAGTGCACCTCCGAAACTTCCAAGTGGTGTTCGGACGGCCGAAAGAATGTATACATGTTCCATAACAAGTGGTCTTACCAGTCGGGTTTGGATTTATCCTTTGGCTTGGTTGCCTTTCTTCTGTTTTGTTGCAAATACTGAACCTCATTGCTTTTCATCGCTTCGAGGATCATTTTAGCCTTCTCTTCAGAAACCTTCATTTGCTTCATTTTATCAGGATCAAACTTAGGTTTCTCTTCTTTTTTGTCTTGATTTTCTTTTTGTTCCTGCTGTTCCTTTTTCTCTTTTTCCTTCTGATCCTGATCTTTTTTCTCGCTGTCCTTCTTCTCGTTTTCTTTTTTCTCCTGATCCTTTTTATTCTGATCCTTATTCTGGTTTTGATTTTGATTTTTCTTCTGTTGTTGATCTTTCTTATCCTGGTTTTGCTGATCCTGTTGATCGTCTTTTTTCTGATCGTTTTGTTTGTTTTCCTGCTTCTTCTTTTCCTCTTCAAGTTTCTTCTTCACCATTTCATAATTGTATCTGGCTTCCTCGTTGGCTGGATCTGTTTTAAGGGCTTGTTTGAAGAATTCCAAAGCTTGTTCCAATCGACCTTGCCGGGTTTCCATAACACCCAGTTGCTGATATGCTCTTCCTCGGTAGGTGGGGTTTCCGCTTGCAGTTAACCTGCGATAGGCATCAGATGCACCAATGGTGTCGTTTAGGTTGAAGCGTGAACTGGCCAGGTTTAATAAGACTTCATCTTCCTGTACGTTAAGTGAGTCCATCAGATAACGGTACTTAGAGGAGGCGGTTTCATAGTCACCGTTTTCAAATGCCTTTTTTGCCTCCTTTTTGATTGCATTGATTTTACTGATCTTACCAATATCGATCGGTAAAAAAAGGAAGACGGTGATGGCAAACAATCTGATCATATCCTGATGAATTTGGATATCAGCAGCATATCGGTCACAATTAGAACAACGGCTGCCAGCAGAAAGTAAAAATAGCGGTTGGCGGAAACATCCACCATGCGTGAATCCATGAAATTTCCCTCTATGGAGTTTATGGCATTGATCATCCTGGGCACATCATTCTTTTCATCGTTGAGCTCAAAGTAGGAGCCACTGCCCACTTCCGCAAGATTTTTTAGTGGCTCGCGGTTGAGCCGTGAGATTACAGTTGCGCCACTGCGGTCTGTCTTATACCCCCTTGGGGTTTGGATTGGACTTCCCTTATCGGTACCAATGCCTAAGGTAAAGAGCTGGATGTTTTCATCGGAAACTTCTTTAGCGGCAGATTCGGTATCTTCCCCAAAATCTTCGCCATCGCTGATCAATACGATTACTTTGGAAGTCTCTCCGGTTCGCCCCGGGTCGTTCAGTAGTTTGTCTGAGGCCATTCGAAGGGGAGGGCCAAAGTCAGTGCCTGCATTGGGCACTAAATTGGTGTTCATCGTTTCAATAAACAGGTTCAATGCATTCTGGTCGAAGGTCAAAGGACACTGAACAAATGACTCGGAGGAAAAAATAACGATACCCAGTCGATCGGAATTAAACGCTTCAACAATGCGCTTCATTTCAAACTTCACTTTCTCAAGTCTTGTGGGCTGAATATCGAATGCATCCATAGACTTGGAAAGATCCACGCAAATCATGATGTCTTTACCAATTGACTTTACTTCGCGTCTCGCTTCACCAAAAGTGGGGCCAAGCAATGCCACCACCATCAGGGTCAGGGCAGCAAGTCGAGCAATAAGTTTTAACCAGAAGGATGGTTTTTTTGTCTGTAATGCCTTTGCAACACGGAAACCTCGAAGAAGGAATAGGAGATAGGATACCAGAAAGATGCTGACGATCAGCAATTCAATAGCCCCCGGGTTTCTGAACCAATTCATATGGACGGCTTAGCCGGCTGCAAAAAAAAGTGTCGGGGTGGCCAGATTCGAACTGACGATCTCTTGGTCCCAAACCAAGCGCGATACCGGGCTACGCTACACCCCGAAAGCAAGTATTCCGAAGAATTCTGCCTTTTGGACCGCAAAGAAACATCATTTTTTTGAATTGCTCAGATTTTAATCAATTCGATGGTGTCTAAAATCTAGGGGCATCTGACCATGGTCAGAAGTGTCGGAAAACCAACTGAATAGCTTTGAACTGTTGGTCCCGGAATCATGCGGTTTCCGGTGCATCAGATGGTTGTAACGCGGTTGTGGGTCCGGTTACAACTGTACCAGCAAAGCTGAAGCGAATGCGAGGTTCGGATTAATACCTGGGCCAAACAGTTTTTTACTTCAGCATGTTAGGTTAATGTGGGGAAGAGCCGGCCAAAAGCCGGCTCTTTTCGCTTTATCCAGAACTAAACTTTTAGATCGACCACTGAATGGTAATCGAGGCATGCCGTCCGTAGCCGTCCACCCCTGAACCATACATTCTATAGGCTTCGTTAAATATGTTTCGGATGGCTAGTTGTGTCTTAAGTTTCCCCGCTGTATAACCTGCGACCAGATCAATGGTTTGCCAACCAGGCATCGCACCATCCCGCAAGCGGCTGCTGATCCTTTTGTCTGCCAAATCACCAGATGAAAGTCTTGATTGCTTTCCTGCCTTGTTCCAAAAAACAGCGATGTTGATGGTGCGGCTCAGATCGTAATGAAGGCTGGCCTGTCCAAAGGCCGGAGGGATTCTCCTGGAGGGCTCCTCCTTTGTTTGGTTTTCTCCATAAGTGTAGGTGAAATGACCTCTTGCTTTCAAATGGTGTAGTATACTAAGCTCAGATTGAACCTCCAGGCCTCGGAAAATCGCTTCACCGAGATTTTCTTTTTTAAAAACTTTCCGATTCTCATAGTCTGTTTGCCCAAGGTACAATGCAGGTACCCGCTCAATGATGTTGCTGAGGTTGGTCTGAAACCCTGACAGACTGAATGCTGATTTTTTTGAGGCGAACTTAATGCCAGATTCGATCCCGGTCGATCGCTCGGGTTTCAAATCATTCGCCGGTATTTCAAAGATCCCGGCTTCAACTGTTCCAAATTTGCTTAGGTCGTCGATGTTTGGTGCTCTGAATCCGGTTTGTACAGAGATGTAGGGAAACAGATTTTTACTTGCTTTCCAAGTGATGCCTCCGCCACAAACCAAGGCAGATGGATTAAATTGTTGATTGCCAAAAGCCGGATCAACGATTTCAATTTTACTCCCCGTATAACGCGCGCCGCCGCTGACTAAAAAATGATTTGTTTCAAGCTGATGGTTTGAAAATACGGCCATGCTCCCAAGCGTTGAGCCATCGGCATAATTGCCTCTGGTGGTTTCAGTGATACTTGTCGATAGGAATCTTTTTTTCCCTCGACTTGATACAACATCCTTAAAAAATTCCACTCCGGTTTGTGTGGTCCAAAATCTTTTGGGCCTGGAAAGAATCTCAACGTTTGCCCCGGTGGTCTGAACCAAATCGGTGAAGGTGGACTCAATGCTGCTACCGGATTTTTCGGTGGTTAGCCCTTCTCTAAGTGCATTAAAATAAACGGTGGCGGTGACTTTCTCCGTCCACCGAGTTTTCCCGGTATGCTGCAGCCGAAAGTAAGTTATAGACTGGCTTTGTGGATTAAATTCATAGCGACTGAATCCTCCAAGGTTTACTTGATCAAAACGAGGAACATGGTTTTGGATTAGGTTTTGGTGTGAGGCATAAAGAATATCACGGTCTGTCAGACGGAAGGCAGTTTTAATGTTACCGGAAAACTGACGGTAGCCGGATGGTGATTGCACGCCGATCCCTCTTCCCGCCACCAGGTCTCCAAATTGATCATGAGCGATGTTTGAGGAGAAAGCAAAACGTTGCCCTTCGCCATTCAATTGAATTGAACCGCCTGTTTGCATTCGGGAGGTTAAAAATCTTGTGGAAGCTTTTCCCGAAAATCGGAAAGACTTTGTGGTTGTATTGAATTCAGGTGATTGACTGAACAATTGAATTACACCTCCGATGGCATCGCTTCCGTACAGAAGAGAGCCGGTGCCTCTTACCACCTCTATGGTATTTAGGGTACCAGGATCGATGGTGGATAGATATTGATTGGGTCCATAGCGGTAAATGGCATTGTTCATCCGGATGCCATCGTTGATCAGGACAATCTGATTTCCTGTAAGTCCTCGGATAATCGGGGATCCCCCTCCATGATTTGTTTTTTGCAACCAGATCCCTGCGGTGTTCATTAGTAACTCAGGTGTGGTGCGACTGGCAGAGGAAAAAATTTCCTTTTCACTGAGAAGTGTTAGAGACCGCGTTTCGGTTACTGTTGCCTGTTGTCTTTTGGAGGCCGTGACTTGTATGGTGTGGTTTAATTCGGTGCTGGATGGCTTTAGACTTACCTTCAGTTCAGACCCGGTTTTGTAATGGAAAATTTCCTGAGTATAGCCTAAGTGTGATACCTGTAGGTTAAGGGTTTCGGATTTGGGAACGGTTACCTTGAACTGACCTATTGAGTCACTGATAGTGACCATGTGGTGGTCTGGAAAAATGATGTGTACGCCGGGAATTGGAAAACCTGTTTCCTGATCAATTACCTTCCCGGAGATTAATTCATTCTGACCCAGTAGGTGGGTTATAGAACAAAAAAGTAAAAGAATGGGCAGAAGAACTTTAGTGGCAGGTCGGGTCATTGTTTCCGAAAAATAGATGGTAGTCACCAAAATACAGCTATTGAAATGCTTAAGTTTGAGCTCTAATTAATTACTGACTATGAAGTTTTCAGCTCTGATTGCCGGTTTGTTGTTGTTTATCGGGCAATGCGATACCGATGAATCAGCGACCAAAGGAAAATGTTTTAAGGTTTCCTTTATCAATGGAATTTGTCTTGAAGCTGTTTTAAAAATTGAGGATCCTGCATTTTATGAATACGGTGAAACCTGGGATGGAATGAGTAATGTATTCATGGCCACCTTTCCTTGCGGCACCGATTGGGATTTGATTTCAGCAGCTACCCCGGAGAGCGGTAAAACCTTTTATGTGGAGATAACCGCTCAACCCGATGAACCCACCTGTGTCCGATGTAAAGCCACTGTAGCCTACGACGGTGAAAAGCGGGTCTTTGCAAGGGCGACGGATTCGAAATGTAATCCACTGCCTTGATGTTGGTGTGATGCTGGAGCGGTTTCCTGGCTTGACAAGCGCTGAAATCAGAAGCCGCAGTACCCCTGGATTCTAGGTCTCGTACTTTCTAATCGCTGCTCGCTTAAATCTGATTTTGAATTTATGGTGATCCCGGCTGGGGTCGAACCAGCAACCTACTGCTTAGAAGGCAGTTGCTCTATCCATTGAGCTACGGGACCTGGGAAACCATCACCAGGTAAAGCGCCCGGTGCCTGAGGGTCTTAAGAAAAAAGACCACTAGGTTCAGTGTGGCGGAGAGAGGGGGATTTGAACCCCCGGTACACTTTGACATGTACGACAGTTTAGCAAACTGCTGGTTTAAGCCACTCACCCATCTCTCCGGGTAATAACTTTAACTAAGAACTTACCTAAAAAAGGGCTTTATACCCTTAAAAGGAACGCAAATATAGTCGTCAGGCCCGAATGATGAAGGCTCTGAAGGCTTTTTCCACCGAAGTCTTCGCAAAGGTATTTTAACCCTTCCATCGGGGCAGAAATCTGCCCACCGTCGAAATGTAATTTTTGTATTCCGGGTATTTGCCGGCAGAAATGGATTCCGAAAAATCCGCACTGCCCCTGAACAACAGCAGCAATAGGACACAACCTGCAATAGACCAGTTGAACCACTCGCCGCTAACGGCTGCGCCGATCAAATAGAAAGAAATCCAAATGCCTTGCTCCGCCGCATAGTTCGGATGTCGGACGAAGGCCCACATTCCTGTGCGAACAAATCCATGGGCATAACTGTCGAGTGGTTCACCTGAATTTTTTCTTCGGTGTTTTTCCGTTTGAAAATCGTATTGCTCCTGGTCGGCGGTGTATTCAATCCATAACAATACCAGAAAGGAAAAGGCCAACAACAAGGGAATTAAATCGGGTTCGGTTTTTGACCGGCCTGCTGCTACAACAATGGGTAAGGTGAATAAGAGAATCAGAAGATTTTGGTAAACACAGATAAACCCAAGGTTAAAGAGTGTCCAACGCCACTTTTTCTGAAACATCGGCTTTTGACGAAGCACGCTCCATCGGTAGTCTTCTTCACCTTGCCAAAATTTCAATCGATAGGCGCCGCGACGTGAAAAGTTATAGGTTAAGCGTGCGCCCCACAATGAAACCAAAATCGCCATTAGCGAAACGTATGGCTCGTAATTGACTTGCTTGGCTACCATCCAGACATAAATTATCGGCAACAGGCTCCAAAGTTTATCTACTTGTGAATTATTGCCGGTAAGTTCTCCAGCGACAAAACAATATAAAATAGAGCCCAGGGTAATCCAGGCGCATGATTGTATCAGTTGAATCTGATTCTCCTCTGGCCTCGTTCCAAAAAACCATGCTGCAATCGGAACCAATACCACCGTTGCTAAAAGAAAATTGACCGTTTTTTTCATGCTTCCTCTGTTGAACCCTCATCAATTTAGGATCTTTTAGCTGAATTCATTTTGATTTAACTAAGGCCGTCAGTTCATGATGTAGTTTTTGGTCTAAATTATTTGTCAAATTCTTAAATTAGGCACCATCCTAAATCTAACCCATGAAAAGACCACTGATCCTTTCTCTATTGCTGATTTTTAATCTGATGCTTTATGCTCAAAACGAAGCGGAGCGGACGGAGCAACTTAAAAAAGAAGCCCTTTCCGAAGTGGAAAAACTTTCGCCACTCGGTCAACAGATCAACGATATGCTGTTCAGTTTTGCTGAGCTGGGCTTCCAGGAATATGAATCTTTTACCTATCTGACTGCACTTTTAGAGAAGAACGGCTTCAAGGTGGAGAAGGGTATTGCCGGGATGCCTACCGCCTGGATTGCACGTTGGAGCAACGGAACCGGAAAGCCGGTGATTGCCTTGGGTTCAGATGTGGATTGTATCCCCAAAGCCTCTCAAAAGCCTGGCGTAGCCTATTACGATCCACTCGTCGATGGTGCTCCTGGCCATGGTGAAGGTCATAACGCCGGACAGGCGGTTAACATTCTATCGGTTCTTGCTTTGAAAAAAATTATGGAGCGCGACCGGATCAATGGAACGCTTGTCCTTTGGCCTGGTGTTGCCGAGGAACTGGTTGGCGCTAAAGCTTATTTCGTCCGTGCAGGTTACTTCAAGGATGTTGATGCCTGCATCTTTACACACGTGGCCGATAACCTTGGAGTTAGTTACGGCGACTCTGGTATGAATGGATTGGTTTCAGTGCGTTTCAATTTTGAAGGATCTGCTGCCCATTCTGCGGGAGCGCCATGGAGAGGTAAAAGTGCACTGGATGCTGTTGAATTAATGAATGTGGGTTGGAATTATCGGCGAGAACATCTTGCGCTCACACAACGTTCACACTATGTCATTCCAGATGGTGGAGACCAGCCCAACGTAGTTCCTTCCAAGGCATCGGTTTGGTATTATTTCCGGGAGCGTACCTACCCTGACATCAAAAAATTATTTGAAACAGGAATTAAAATGGCTGAAGGCGCTGCGCTAATGACGGATACGAAATTCAATTATGAAATTCTTGGTTCTGCCTGGCCGGGTCATTTTAATAAAGTGATTGCCGAGACGATGTATCAGAACATTCGAAAAGTTGGTTTGCCTTCCTGGAGTGCTGAAGATCAGTTGCTCGCCAAGGCGACACAGATCGAGCTTAAGTCCACCAAGACCGAAGGATTGGCTGTTAAACTTGATACCATTGGAATGCCAGCGCCGGTTGGTCCGGTAAATTATATGGGCCGGCAGTTGATGTCGATGGGTGGGGGTTCGGATGATATTGCCGACATCAGCTGGAATGTTCCTACGGTTGTGTTGCGTTTCCCTTCAAACATTCCTGGTTTACCCGGTCACCATTGGAGTAATGCTATTGCGATGGCAACACCGATTGCTCATAAAGGTATTGTTTATGGTGCCAAGGCTGAAGTCATGACCTTGCTGGACATGCTCTTGAAGCCTGAAATCATTCGAAACGCCTGGTTGTATTTCAGAGAAGAGCAAACCAAAGATCTCACATATACCCCGCTAATAGGAGAGAAGGATCAGCCAGCCACTTTTCTGAATAAGAAAATCATGTCGGAATATGCTCCTAAGCTCAAGCCCTACTATTACAACCCGGCGAAATATAAAACCTACCTGGAGCAGCTGGGGATTGCTTATCCGATGGTTAGGCCAGATCAAAAAGAGGCAGTTGAAAAGCTTGTCAAAAAGCCCTGATCCACTTTCGATCGGTTTCGCTTAAAGGTGTGCTTCGGATTACAAAAGTTTTGCCCGGATTGGTGCACCTTTGTGGCTGATTAAAAAATTAGCTGCGGTGTTTACAGGTATTGTAGAGTCAACGGGTAGGGTGGTCTCTCTTCGGAAGGAGGGGGGTAATCTTCATTTGCGTATTGAGTCTGTTATCGGACCTCAATTGAAAATCGATCAAAGCGTATCCCACAATGGCGTTTGTTTGACGGTGGTGGAGGTAAAGGGAAATGAACATACCGTTACGGCGGTGGATGAAACACTCCAAAAGACCAACCTGGGTCAGTTAAAAATCGGAGAGCGTGTCAATCTGGAACGTTGCTTGAAATCAGATGGTCGGTTCGATGGGCACATTGTGCAAGGTCACGTGGACTGCATGGGCGAGGTTAAAGCCATCAGGGAGAAGGATGGAAGTTGGGAATTTGATTTTGAATACCCTTCAGAAAACAACGGACTGTTGGTTGAAAAGGGCTCGATAACGATTAACGGGGTGAGCTTAACTTGTTTTAATTGCCTGAGCAACAGATTTACGGTGGCCATTATTCCCTACACGTATCACCACACTACGTTCTCGACACTACGAGAAGCTCAGAAGGTAAATCTTGAATTTGATGTTATCGGTAAGTATGTCAAGCGGATGCTTGAGGGGCGTGGTGTGCAGTAATTTTATGGACTACTGTTTACCCTCTGCTTGGGTTTTAAAATAGTGCTCTGTTTTTCGGAAAATAAATTTCCAACACAGAAATCCCAATGCAGCGCCGAGTGCTGCACCAAAAATTATGTCACTCGGATAATGTACACCCAGGTAGATTCTTGTATAGGATATGATCAGGGCGAGGGGAAAAGTCAGAAGCCCAATCCAACCTATTTGATTTCTTAGGATAAGCCAGGTAAAAACGGCAACACCAAATGCATTGGATGCGTGACTGGAGGGAAATCCAAACTTCCCGCCTTTATAGAATTTGCCGCTCTCGGTTTGAAATAGGTGTATGATTCCATCCAGGCTTGGTTCATGTGAGGGTCGAAGTCGTTCGGTAAGGGGTTTTAATAAAGAGGAGGTGAGCTGATCGGAAACTAAAATGGTTAGTCCAATACATCCCAACACAAGCCAGGCTTTGTTATCGAGGTGTTTAAAAAATAGGTAGATCAGCAAAAAATAAAACGGCATCCAGAAAACCGTCCCGGTTGCGGCAAACATAAATCCATCCAGCCATTGGGCATGTTTGGCATTCAGCCAAATCAAAAGGTTTTTATCCGCCTCAATTAAAAAATTCATGCCAATCGCTTAATCAAATAAAGTGATATAGGAATTGAAGTTTCCCTGAAAATGCCGGCTTTGATTTACCCTTAATCTCCATAACCACCTCAAGCTCTGCTTTGGCAATACCACGCAGGTTGTTGATGGAAATAAGCGAAACCCGAAGCCGAACTTCATCACCCGATAACACCGGTTGTCCAAAGCGAAGTTCCGATATGCCGTAATTGATTAACATTTTTATGTTGCGCACCTCCGCAATCTGACTCCATAGGTGTGGAATAACGCTGATCGTCAGGTATCCATGTGCTATGGTGGTCCCAAAAGCTGTTTCGCTTTTTGCCCGTTCCGGATCGGTGTGGATCCACTGATGGTCTAGCGTTGCATCGGCAAATCGGTTGATCATTTCCTGAGAAATCTGCAGAAATTCGGAAGCCCCGAGTTCCTTACCGGTAAAAGCTGCAAACTCATCGAAACTGTTGATGACTACCATGGGTGTGTAGGTTAGGCCAATATATCTTTTTCGATGGCTGAAATCTTTTCATCGAGTTTTTTGGAAACCACCGCGAATTCAGATGACTGCTTGAGATTTTCCTTTACACTGATGTAAAATTTTATTTTTGGTTCGGTGCCCGATGGGCGAACGGATATTTTAGAACCATCCTTGGTATAAAATTGCAATACATCTGATGCTGGAAAACTTAATGGCTTATTGGTTTCCTGGTCCAGGTCTTGTTCAATGCCTGTCTTGTAATCAAGAATTCTAGTTACCTCGCTTCCGGCAATGGTCTCTGGTGGGTTTTGTCTGAAGCGTTCCATCATTTCTTTAATTTGTCGTTCGCCTTCAGCGCCCTTCCTGACCAGATTTACAAGTCCCTCTTTATAAAAACCAAAGTCGGTATAGGCTTTGATCATCCACTCATACATGGTTTTTCCTTCGTCTTTGGCAGCGGCTGCCAGCGCTGCGAAAAATGCGCAGCTGGAAACAGCATCTTTATCGCGAACAAAGGGGCCAACCATATATCCGTAGCTCTCCTCACCGGCAGCAACAAAATTCATTTTGCCTTCGTTGGCTCGAATAAGCTCAGCGATGTACTTGAATCCGGTGAGCGTGTTCATGCAGGCCACGCCATAGTGTTTGGCCATGGCATCGATCAGTTCAGTGGTTACAATCGTTTTGGCAACGTAATGTGGTAAAGGGCCGCTTTTTAGATTTTTCATGATGAATCCCATCATAATGGCCAGCGCCTGATTGCCATTCAACAAAAGGTATTCTCCGTCAGGCTTTTGTATGGCGATACCGACCCGGTCGGTGTCCGGATCTGTTGCCATGATCAGTTCAGCCTTGTTCCGCTTTCCGTAGTCAAGCGCCATGGCCATGGCTGATTTTTCCTCCGGGTTGGGCGATTGTACGGTGGGGAAATTCCCGTCGGGCTGTTCCTGTTCCTTAACAATGCTTAGGTTGGTAAATCCGAGTCTCTTCAGGCATTCGGGTACCATGGTAATACCGGCACCATGTAGACTGCTGTAAACCATGCTGATGTTTTTTTGTCGATCAATTGCTTCGCGAGCAGGTATCAGTTTAAAAACTTCTGCGTAATAAGCATCTTCAACATCGGCACCAATGGTGTGCAGCAGATTGTTGTTGCCGGTAAATTTGATCTGGTCGAAACCCGTAATGGCGTTGACTTCCGTGATCACATTTTTGTCGTGGGGAGGCACGAGCTGTGCACCATCGACCCAATAGGCTTTGAAGCCGTTGTATTCTTTTGGATTGTGTGAAGCGGTGATGACCACGCCACTTTTGCAGCCAAGGTGTCGAATGGCGAAGGATAGGAGCGGTGTGGGCCTTAAATCTGGAAAAAGGTGAACCTCAATCCCATTGGCAGTAAAAACATCTGCGACAATTCGTGCAAACTTGTTGCTGTTGTTGCGGCTGTCGTGTGCAACGGCAACACTTATTTTTTCATTTGGAAAAGATTTCAGCAGGTAATTGGAGAGTCCTTGCGCAGCAACGCCTACGGTGTATCGGTTCATGCAATTGGGGCCAACGCCCATGGTGCCACGCAATCCCCCGGTGCCAAATTCAAGGTCCCTGTAAAACCTGTCAATCAGTTCATTTTTATCGGGTTGTTGCAGCAGTGTTTCAATTTCCTTTTTTGTTTCCTGGTCCACTGCCGGGCTGTTCAGCCATTGATTGGCCTTCGTGGTTGCTTTCTCAAGTAATTCCATACGTTAAAAAACGTTTAAGGTGTCTGTTTTCAAGAGGCTGCAAAAATAACCATATCGGCCAACGCTGGTTTAAAATATCTTTGAATTCGTTTTGCAGTAAATGGATCATTTCAGGCGGTTTTTTAAGGATTTCCTTCGTGGCAACATCTATTTGGTTCTGATGCTGCGGCTTCTTTTCGTGGGCCTGCTTTTTACGGTTTCGCGGCTGCTGTTTTATTTCTACAACCAGGATCTCTTTCCTGGGATGAACCCCGGAAGGATGTTCGATCTTCTCGGCGGTGGTCTTCGGTTTGACCTTGCCGCTATTTTGTATTTGAATCTGCTGCTCATTCTATTTACGGTACTGCCTTTAAAAATTCGGTTCAACCGCGCGTATGATCGGACATTAACCATCCTGTTCGTTTTAATGAATGGTCTTGGATTGGTGGCTAACCTGGCCGACATGGTGTATTATCGATTTACCCTGCGTCGAACGACCAGTATGCTGTTTGAGCAATTCAGTAATGAAACAAACATGGCTGTCTTAATCCCTCGATTTATTTGGGATTACAGTGGTGTCACGATCATTTTTATTCTGATGCTGGTCGCCTTGATTTGGTTTGCCATTAAAATCAAGTCAAGCGGTCCAAGACAAGGCAACCCGTGGATTTTTTTTGGTGGTGGCTTTTTGATGGGTTGTTTTTGCCTTGGTCTGACGGTTGCGGGAATAAGGGGAGGATTCAGGCATAGCACCAGGCCCATTGCTGTATCCAACGCCATGGCATATGCCCACGCGCCTGAAGATGTGTCATTGATTGTGAACACACCATTTTCACTCATTCGAACTGCTGGTACCGCTGTTACCCGTCGGGTTGAATACTTTACAAAGGAGCAAGAACTGGAGGATGTTTTTTCACCTGTGATTCATCCAGCGCCAGAGGGTGATTTCACGCGCGAAAATGTGGTGGTCATCATCCTTGAAAGTTTCTCTGCCGAATTTGTTGGCGCGCTTAATCCATGGGCTGAGGATGGTGCCTATAAAGGGTACACGCCTTTTCTGGATTCATTAATCCAAAAAAGTATGACCTGGCAACACACCTTCGCCAATGGAAGAAAGTCCATCGATGCTATGCCAAGTGTATTTTGCAGTATACCTTCCGGAGAGGTTCCATTTATTTTATCGCACTACAGCAACAATAAGGTTAACAGCCTGGCTAGTTTATTAAACACCAAGGGTTACCACAGTGCCTTTTTTCACGGCGCACCGAATGGCTCTATGGGCTTCGATGCGTTTGCCAGGCAGGCGGGTTTCAGGGAGTATTTTGGAATGAGGGAATATGGTAATGATGCGGATATGGATGGGTGGTGGGGAATATGGGATGAGCCCTTTCTTCAGTTTACCGCAAAAAAGATTTCTGAGTTCAGGGAGCCATTTGTTGCAGGAATTTTTACGGTTTCATCACATCATCCATTTGAAGTGCCAAAATCTTTCAAGGGGAAGTTTAAGCCGGGGAAATCAAAAATGCATGAGGCGGTTCAATACACCGATTATGCCCTCAAAAAGTTCTTTGCAAATGCTTCCGAGCAATCATGGTTTAAAAACACCTGGTTTATCATTACGGCCGACCATGTTTCATCAGAGATAACCCTGCCGGAATACAAAACCATTTGGGGTCGCTTTGCCGTTCCCCTCCTCATATTTAAACAAGGGATAATGCCTCAGTATGAGTCTGTGAAGGTTGCTCAGCAGACCGATATATTGCCAACGGTGTTGTCCTTACTCAAATACGATGAGTCTTACCTTGCCTTTGGCAATGACCTCACTTCAAGGGATTCAAATTTTGCATTCGGATATGTTCATCCGGTCCACCATCTATATTCCGATAGTCTCTTGTATCGTTTCGATGGTCAGCGGATTGGTGAGGTTTATCAATACGAAACGGACAAGCTTATGAAAAATAATCTGACGGGAAAGCTTGACTTGGCGCTACCTGAGAGGCTCATCAAAGCTAGAATTCAACAGTACAACAACAGGATGGTAGAAAACCGCCTTACACTACCCTGATCAGGCGAGATTGTGGAAGACGTTTTGAACATCGTCGTCCTCTTCTAACGCAGCAATACATTCCATTACCTCGTCGGACTGTTGTTCATTTAACTCTTTGGTGGTGGTAGGGATGTATTGTAGTTCGGAGCTCTTAGGCGTATAATTTTTTGATTCCAGGAATTTTTGCATTGCGCCGAATTCGGTGAATTTCGTGTAAACCACGATTTCCTCCTCATCCCGTTGAATGTCCTCAGCGCCCGCATCGATAAGGTCCAGCTCTACTTCATCCAAATTGATTTTAGAGGGATCGAATTTAAAAACCCCTTTGCGCTCGAATAAAAATCCCACTGACCCTGAGTTTCCCATGTTGCCGCCATTTTTGGAAAAGTGCAATCGAATGTTGGCGACAGTCCTTGTCGGGTTGTCCGTAGCGCATTCCACCATGACGGGTACGCCATGGGGTGCATAGCCCTCGTAAACAACTTCCTGAAAATCTTTTTCCTCTTTGGAGGATGCGCGCTTGATGGCTGATTCCACGCGGTCTTTCGGCATGTTAACGCCCTTGGCGTTTTGAATTGCCATGCGGAGCCGCGGGTTGTTGTCGGGATTGGGACCACCTTGCTTTACGGCGATGGCAATATCCTTACCAATGCGGGTGAATGCCTTGGCCATCCGGTCGAACCGGGCGAACATCTTGTGTTTTCTTTTCTCAAAAATCCTTCCCATATCGTTGAAATCAGTGGGCAAAAATAATCACCGCGGTTTATTTACCAACCTCCTTTATCGCCCTTAAAAGGCTCGTGAAGTCATAAAAAACAAATAGCCGCTGGTGCGGCTATCGTTTTTATTGAATAGTAAAGATTTAGAAGAGGGAACCGGTTCCTTCGTTTGGAGCGGGTGCTGCAGGTGCAGGAGCTGGTGCTGCTACAGGAGCAGGAGCTGCATTTTTCGCAACAGCTTTCTTCTTTACCGCCTTCTTCACAACTTTTTTAGCCGCCTTTTTAGCGGGCTTCTTTGCGGCTTTTTTTGCGCTTTTTTTGGCGCCTTTCTTCGCTGCTTTTTTAGCAGCCTTTTTTGCCGGCTTTTTAGCTGACTTCTTAGCAGCCTTTTTGGTCTTCTTTGCCATGGTTTTTGTTTTTAGAGTTTTTGTTTGAGCGTCAAGTTGATTTTGAGGGGCGAAAATTAATTCACCGGATCATTTCACCAATAATTTCTAAATGAATTTTTAATTATTTCCTCGATACTGCCTTTACCGCTGCTTCAACAATATGTTCGGCTGAAAGGCCATACTTCTTCAAAAGATCTGTTGGCTTCCCACTTTCACCAAAGCTGTCACGCACCGCCACCATCTCCATTGGACAAGGTAAATGGGCTGCCAAGAGTTGTGCAATGCTGTCGCCAAGTCCACCATTGATCTGGTGCTCCTCACAGCTCACTGCACATCTTGTTTTGTTTACAGAGGCTATAACCGCTTCAGCGTCAAGAGGTTTTATGGTATGTATGTTGATGATCTCAGCGGAAATACCTTTTGACTCCAGGGTCGACTGGGCTTCGAGGGCTTCCCACACAAGATGTCCACATGCAAAAATCGACACATCACTTCCTTCAACCATTCGATCTGCCTTGCCAATGACAAACGGCCGATCGGCTGCGGTAAACACCGGCCAGGATGGACGACCAAACCTCAGGTAGGCTGGTCCTACATGATCCCCCAAAGCCAGGGTTGCTGCTTTGGTCTGATGGTAATCACAGGGTACGATGACCGTCATACCGGGAAGCATCTTCATCATTCCGATATCTTCCAGAATTTGGTGCGTTGCGCCATCCTCGCCGAGGGTAAGACCTGCGTGGGACGCGCAGATTTTAACATTCTTGTCTGAATAGGCGACCGATTGACGGATCTGATCGTACACGCGTCCGGTGGAAAAGTTTGCAAAGGTTCCTGTAAATGGAATTTTCCCACCGATGGTCATGCCCGCAGCCAGACCAATCATGTTGGCTTCGGCAATTCCAACTTGAAAAAAGCGCTCTGGAAACTCTTTTTTGAAAGCATCCATCTTTAGCGATCCGGTTAGATCAGCACACAGGGCAACAACGTTGCTGTTCTTTTTTCCAAGTTCATGTAGGCCTGCTCCAAACCCGGAGCGTGTATCTTTTTTATCGGTAAAGCTGTACTTGTTCATGCTCAAAGTTTGGTTAAGATCAATAATCGCCTAAGGTTTCTTCCAATTGTGCCATGGCCTTTGCGAATTCATCGTCATTGGGTGCTACACCATGCCATTTGTGTGAGCCCATCATAAAGTCTACACCCTGGCCCATGGCGGTGGTCATCAGGTTAAGGACTGGCTTACCCAAACGGGTCAGATTTTTGGCTTTTTCCAGCGTAGTCAAAAGAGATTCTAAATCATTACCATCCGACTCCACAACGGTCCACCCAAAAGCCTCCCATTTAGCCTTCAGGTTTTTAAGGGACATAACTTCATTTACAGGCCCGTCAATTTGCTGTCCGTTGTAGTCAATGGTGGCGATAAGGTTATCTACTTTATGGTGTGCACCATACATAGCTGCTTCCCATATCTGTCCTTCCTGCTGCTCACCATCACCCATTAATACATAGACGAGGCAATCGTCTCCATTTAATTTTTTAGACTGCGCGGCTCCAATGGCCACAGAAAGTCCTTGCCCCAAGGAGCCAGACGCGACCCTTATTCCGGGAAGATGCTCATGGGTGGCGGGGTGTCCCTGAAGCCTTGAGTTCATTTTTCTGAAGGTACCCAGTTCCTCTGGTTTGAAATAACCGCTTCTGGCCAGCACCGAATACCAAACCGGACTGATGTGTCCGTTTGATAGAAAGAAGAGGTCTTCACCCTTCCCATCCATGTTGAAACTTGGATGGTGATTCATCACCTTGAAGTAGAGTGCGACAAAAAACTCTGTGCAACCCAGTGATCCACCCGGGTGCCCGGATTGACAGGCGTGGACCATTCTTACGATATCCCTGCGAACCTGGGAACAAATCCTTTGCAGGTCATTAATTGATTCAGTTTTCATCGCTTCAGATTTAGGCTCAAGTTAGGAAGGAGTAGGCGGTTATTTTTTCTTTTTGATGATGGTCTTTTTTGTCTTCTTTTTTGGCGCTGCAGCTTTTACTGCTTTTTTGGCTGGTTTTTTAGGAGAACTTTTTTCAGGTGCCGGTGAACCGAGAATCTGATCGGTGTGGTTTTTAGTATCCACCTTTTCAATGACTTCAGAGATTATTCCTTTTTCGTCAATCAAAAATGTGACACGTGCGGTACCCATGTATTTTCTGCCGTACATAGACTTCTCTACCCAGGTGCCAAATGCCTCGTGAACTTTTTTATCGGTGTCGGCGAGGAGCCTGAACGGTAATTTTTCTTTTGCAATGAATTTTTGGTGCGACTTCTCATCGTCGGTACTGATCCCAAAAACCTCATATCCGGCTTTTTGAAGTGCTTTATAATTGTCCCTTAGGTTGCAGGACTCGGCAGTACATCCCGGAGTCATGTCTTTCGGATAAAAGTATAGAACAACTTTTTTTCCTTTAAGACCGGACAATGTTACGGATTCCCCGTTCTGATCCTTCACACTAAATTCAGGAGCCTTACTGCCTTGTTTGATTTTCATAACTACAATATGTTTTGTTTGAATGTTTTTACGTTTCCTTTCTGATCGGTTACCCTTAACAGAAACTCCCCCTTCATGGGCGATTTTTTATCCAATCGCTCTGCGAATACCACGCCGGTTTTATAATCATAGTTTAAGGCCAGCCATTGTCCATCGACGGAAGCCTCATAACTCGCTATTCCCGAAAGTTCATCCGCAATTCTGAAACGTGCGTGATTGGCATTAAGCGCAATGCGGTACACGCGTGGTGGTATGCTGTCCTGCAAAACCCTGAAGTTCCCGAGCTTAATCGTAGAAAAGGACACCTTACCGTTTTCATATTTTCCGGGCACATAAATAAACCTTCCACCGTCTTGTCGGTAAACACCGGAGCGAGGTGTATAGGTTGCTTTGGGAGTAAACTCTACATGAACCGGCCGCAACAAGGGCACTGTTTTATCCGCAATGCTGATGAAGTCACGTCGGTTCATGAGATCGTGCTTCACATCAAAATACAGCGTATCAAAAAGAGAGGAATCAGGAAAATGTAGTCGGTAGGAGGGACCGAAAAAAGTATAAGACGTATGAGAAGGCACCTTCCCTTTAAATGGAAAGCGAACCGTTCCGGAACAGGAGGTGATGGAGTCCGGCAGTGTTTTGTTTAAGTCGATGATGAAAACAGACCAACGGCTGCTGCCATAATCTGCTTTGACGGATTCATTACCGGAACGTTGGTAGAGGGTAGCCAAACCATCTTTGGAGCATTTGGGCAAGCGTACGATAAGATGATGACCCTGACGATCGAATCCTGTGGTCAGTTTTAAAGCATCCAGGATGGGTACGTGCTCAGCTTTTTCTTCCGGGGTAAGAGAAAATTCTAATTGTGAGGTATTGCCGTATGAATCAGACATGCTGAGCTGAATGTTGACCGGATTATTTTTTACGGTGATGATGCCTCTATTTTTCAGGTTGGAATACATCGATAACGGATTGCCATCATCGACATACATTTTGTAAAATCTTCTGCCTGTGTTCTCCAGGACGGCATTATCCATGACCGATAAAATTCCCCGGGTAAGATCCATTTCAATTCGGTGGATGACCTGGGAAAAAACAGGCTGATCGTTGGCTTTCATGTGAAACTCGTTGATGCCGCAGCGGAAACCGCTGTGGTTCATTACATCATGCCCCAACAACTCAATACCGATGTTGCCGGTAACTTTTAGGCCTGACGGAAGTCTGAAGGTGCGACCAGATCGAACTGCACGAAATTCAAATCTTCCGAATCGGCCGTTAATCCTTGAATGCCGATCCATGGTACGTAAGGCCACCAGATATACCACTGGGGCAATGTTGTCTTTGATTTCGTCAAACCCGTATTGTAGCGGATTGATTGCATTCATTTTTTCGTCGCGCACATCAAAGTGCAGATGGGGGCCTGTCGAAGAGCCTGTGTTTCCGGACAACGCAACGGTATCTCCGCGCATCACCCTGAATTTTCCAGGTGGAAGCTTCAGATCAAGTTGCGAAGATTTTGTGCGGTATTGTTCTGCCAAAACATGGGCTCCGATTTCTCCCAGGAATTTATCCAGGTGTGCGTAGAGCGTCGTGTGTCCGTTGGGATGGGTAATGTAAAGTACATTCCCGTAGCTGTATGGACTTTTGGTTACGCGTGAAATGTAACCCTCCTGAGCAGCCAACACAGGTGCGCCGGTCATGTTGTTGGTGCGTATGTCTAGACCGGAATGAAAGTGATTGGTGCGCAATTCACCCATGGTACCGGCAAGGGTATTGGGTGTTCCTGGTTTCACCGGGAAAAGATATTTAACCGTACTGCGTGCTGCTGAGCCTGAACTTTCAGCGGCCATGTCCTGCGCGAGTAATTGCGTCAGGGTAGAAAGGAAAAGAAGAAAAATGTATTTACCGAACTTCAAAGTCAAGCATCTTTTCGGTTCCAATGTATCCGGTTAGTTTGTCGCCTGGTTTCACGGCGGAAACACCCTTGGGTGTACCGGTGAAAATTAAATCCCCGGGCTTTAGGGTAAAGAACCTGGACAGGTATGAAATAATGTAAGCAAACGGAAAGAGCATCAGACTGGTATTCCCTTGCTGTCTCAATTGACCATTAACCTCCAGGCTGAAATCAATTGAAGACAGGCTGCTGAATTCACCTGCGGGAATGAATTTGGAAGATAGGGGGGCGGAGTGATCAAAGCCTTTGGCGATGTCCCATGGAAGACCTTTTTCCTTTGCTTTTTGTTGGAGATCCCTCGCAGTAAAATCAACCCCAAGACCAATGCTTTCTATGAAAGTGATGGCTTCCCCCTCAGGTATTTGAGAGCCTTGTTTGCTGATTTTCAATACCAGTTCGATTTCATGGTGAATGTCCTTAGAAAAAGAAGGATGTACGAAGGGTGCGTTTCCGGTTAGAAGTGCGGTGTCGGGTTTGGTGAAAATGACCGGTTCATCCGGTCTTTCGTTGTTTAATTCCTGGATATGTTCTACATAATTCCGACCGATAGCAAAAATCCTCATGATTCAATTTTTTAGACGCCAAAATTATGCAGAAACGACCACTATATTTGCCATCGTTTGGTTTAAATCACGCGATTCACTCATTAAAAATTTAAATTCTATGACATTCCGTTTCAAGGTTTATGCGTCTATGGCGCTGCTCCTGATTTTTGCTGCTTGTTCTACGGTTGCCGTGACTGGTCGCAAGCAACTGTTGTTAATTTCCGGTGATGAGATTAATGCACTTGCGGCTGATCAGTACAAGGAGGTTATTTCAAAAAGTAAGCTCAGCCCGGATGCGTCTAAAACCGAAATGGTAAAACGCGTAGGAACCAAAATACAAAAAGCAGTAGAGGCCTACATGGCTTCCAAGGGAAATGCAAAAGCATTGGATGGTTTCAAATGGGAATACAATTTAATTGAGGATGATAAGACGGTGAATGCCTGGTGTATGCCAGGTGGTAAAGTGGCATTTTATACGGCCATTCTTCCCATCTGCACAGATGAAATGGGCGTTGCAGTTGTGATGGGCCATGAGGTAGCGCATGCCATTGCCAACCATGGTGCGGAAAGAATGAGCGAAGCATTGGTGGCTCAGGTTGGAATGGAAGCAGTCGGAACAGCCATTGGTAAAGATCCCGCCATGAGCAAGCAGCTCCTCCTTCAGGCGGTAGGTGCAGGCACTTCACTTGGTCTGCTAAAATTTTCCAGAAAGCATGAATCTGAAGCCGACCATATGGGTCTGATTTTTATGGCCATGGCCGGGTACGATCCCAGGCAAGCACCTGAGTTTTGGAAAAGGATGGCAGCGATCAAAGGTGGTGCTGCGCCACCAGAGTTCCTTTCAACCCACCCATCGGATGAGCGTCGGATTGCAGACATCAATAAGATTATGCCGGAGGCATTGAAGTATTATCAGCAACCCTAGGAGGTCAGGTAGTTACTTTTTTACCTGAGAGAGTTTTAGTTCGGTTAATTTTCGTTTGGTATCCAGCGAGAAATCGCCATTCATCATCCAGTCGTAGTAGGAGGGTTCATCCCGAAGGACTTGCAGGACCGTTTTGCCTTTGTGTTTTCCAAAGTTGAAGATCACATCGCCTTTTTCTGAATAAACCATTCTGCCGGCCAGATCGAAAAGCCCGGAGTTGGAAAGCTCACCGAGTATTGCCATATCGTTACTGATCTTGCCGACCACCTTACCTGAAGGATCGGTAACTGCCTGGCCGTCGTAGCGCTGGATTTGTCCGGCGAGGACATCACGGGCAGCCTCAGCATCTGCCTCTGCGGTATGCGCATCCTGAATTTGCTTGCCGCAATAAAACTGCAAGGCAGCCGCCAGGTTTCTTTTTTCCATCATATGAAAAATTCGCTGGGTGTCGATTACGCGTCTTTTGATGTATTCAAATTCAACGCTTGCGCGCAGGAACTCTTCAACCAATAGTGGAAGGTCAAATTTCAGGACATTGAATCCGGAGAGATCACAACCCTCCATAAACTTTGCATATTCTTTTGCCAATTCCTTAAAGGGTGGTTTGTCTGCAACATCCTCGTCGCGTATGCCGTGCACTGCGGTAGATTCAGGGGGAATTGGAATGCCAGGATTGACCAAATGCCTTCGCCTTGATTCGCTTCCATCAGGCATGATCTTGATTACAGCAATCTCGACAATTCGGTCGGTTGCGACATTGGTGCCGGTGGTCTCAAGGTCGAAGAAACACACTGGAACCCGGAGGTTAAATTTCATGAGGGCTGGTATTGGGTAATGGCCTGGTAAAACTGCTCCGAGGTAATCCCGAGTTTCTTTAAAATCTCCTTAGCTCCTGAATAATACTGTAGGTCGAGCTTGTTTTTAAGATGAATTTTGATTCGATCTTTATGGCTGGTAATCAGATAATTAAATCCATTCTCCTCAATGTGTTGTGGAGATTTAAAAGGTACGTAGGCCACATCCGCGCGCTCCTTATTGCAGAGTACGCCAGCTACTGGATCGTGCTCAGAATAGGCCAACATTCCGCCTTTTGGGGTGGCATCAGCAAATTGATCATAGAGTCGGATGTACTCATCCTCAGTTCCGAAGCCGTTATCCTTATCGTAGCTTATTCCGGTGATTACCCCGAAATGGTGCTGAAACTTTAGAAATAGGGGTGTTCCGTCTGAGCTTTTTTCCTCGCCTGCATCTATCAGGGCTATTGCTGCCCCTGAATCCTGTTGGATAATCTCTGCTCCCTTGATGAAATCAAATCTCCGACCCAAATGGCGCAGGACATGTGCAGTAATTCCTGCAAGCAATGGGCATCCGGTGGTTCCGGCAAAGACAATTCTTTGTTTATCGGTAAGATGCTCTTCGAGCCTGGTCATTCCTTCGGGGTAGGATTTGCTCAAAAATAGCTTTTATGGCTGAAACCAATCAATACCCTCTTGCGGTGTCATCGCCCCGGTACCTGTCGGCAGCCCCCTCCAACCTTCCATCCGGCAAAACCAGTATAGCCGCCACCCGCCCAAATTGTTTTCTGGGTTTAATGACATGCCCCATCTTCTGTAGGGATTCAGAGACTTCCGTACTCAAAGCGCTGTCCTCCGGTGCTATGAGGTCTGGCAACCACTGGCTGTGAACACGCTTGGCATCCACTGCCTCCTGCATGGTCATGTTATGGTCGACCACGTTCATTAAAACCTGAAATATAGAGGTGATGATGGTCGATCCTCCTGGTGTACCCAATACCATGAAAAGTTTGCCATCCTTTTCCACAATGGTTGGGGTCATGGCACTCAACATCGTTTTACCGGGTTCAATCTTATTGGCCTCCCCGCCAATTAAGCCGAACATGTTAGGAACACCAGGCTTTGAGCTGAAGTCATCCATTTCATCATTTAGAAAAAATCCAGAACCTGAAACGACCACCTTGTTACCAAACCATTCGTTGAGGGTGGTTGTGAGTGAAACAGCATTACCATCCCGATCTACAATAGATATGTGCGTGGTCTCTTCCGATTCCTTTTGCATTGGTTTCCCTGCTGAAACCTCCGAACTCGGCGTGGCCTTGGCCGGGTTGAAGGACTTCATCCTTGATCGGTTGTAGTCGGGAGAAACCAAATCCTGAACGGGTACCTTATAGAAATCAGGGTCACCAAGATATTCCGCGCGATCTGCATACACCCGTCTTTCTGCTTCAGTGAGCAGATGAATGGTTTTGGCTGAATTATGCCCCATCGATTTCACATCAAAATCCTCTACCGACTGAAGCAACTGATGCAATGCCACGCCACCTGAAGAGGGTGGAGGCATTGAATAAATGGTAAGTCCTCTGTATGTGCCCTTCACGGGTTCAAACCATCTGGAGCGGTAGTTTTTAAGATCCTCCGCGGTAATAATTCCGCCACCGCGTTTCATTTCAGCAATAATATTTTCAGCTGTTTGACCCTCATAAAATCCTGCCCGTTTCTGGTCCCTGATGCGCTCCAGGGTTTGGGCGAGTTCCATCCATCGAAGCGTATCGCCTTTCTTCCAATTGTTCAGCAGAAATTCCGGAGCAACAGTGTTGTATTTTTTTAAATCTCCCTGCACACGGTTCAGGTTGGCAGCGGCGCGTTCAGTAAGAGCAACTCCATTGCGTGCAAGGTTAATGGCAGGTTGAACAAGCTCGGCCCAGGGTAACTTGCCATACCGCTCATGGACAGTGACCAGTCCATCTATCGTTCCAGGTACACCCGATGCGAGATGTCCACTGATGCTAAGCCCGGGGATAACCTCACCTTTTTTGTCCAAATACATGTTGGTCGAGGCGGCACCTGGCGCTTTCTCTCTAAAATCCAATGTGGTAATACTTCCCACTGCGGGACGAAAGACTAAAAATCCTCCACCTCCGATGTTACCTGCTTCAGGAAAACCAATCATGAGTGCAAGTTCAGTGGCAACGACGGCATCGATGGCATTGCCTCCTTTCTTAAGAATTTCAATACCAACTTCAGCGGCGGTGGGATGTGCACAAACAACCATGGCCTGTTCGTGGATCATTCCCTGGCTCTGATTTTTATGAGCATCGTCATGCGACGAGCAACCAATCATCAACATAGAATATAACCCTAAAACAATTTTTAAACCTTTCATGCTGAATATTTTAAAATCAAAGATACATGGCTTATCTATGCACTAGTATTTATTGTCCTATTCTCCTAACTGTCCTTTGTACTTTGTCCTATGGAATTAAGAAAACTCAAGGCGGCCAAGCTTAAGCTTGCAGTTTTAGACCAGTCTCTTCGTAGTATTGGTAAAAAGCCTTTTCAGGATCTACACATCACTGAAATCTGTAAAAGAGTTGACGTTTCAAAAGTCACTTTTTTCAATTATTTCGACATCAAAGAGGATCTCTTGCTCTACTACCATCGCATCTGGTGTTTTCGCCGTTGTGTGGAGTTGAGTGACAAGCCAAAACATGGACTTGCCGGAATCTATTTTCTTGGTGAGAAACTGGCCACCTCAGCCGAAAACAATCCAGGCTTTCTATACTCCTGGTTGGGTTACTTAAACGACCAGAAAAAATCTCCAAAACCGTTCGCGGTCAAGCCTGAGGAAAAAACGCTTCTCTATCCCGACAAAAAGAACGCCTCAGAAATTGAGATCAGATCTGTCGAACAAATGGTAGAAGGTTTTGTGCTGGAGTCAATCCTTAAAAAGGAGATTACCACCTCCGCTGCAACCAAAGAACTGACAGGCATCGTACTCGCAACGCTCTATGGTTCACTTACTGTAGCGCATGTTGGCCGTCAGAGTTCAGTCACCACGCATGTAAAGCGTACGTTGGATTTGCTTTTCAAAGGTTTGCGTTAAAATTTCCTGAAGTAATTGCTGTTATCAGCCTCCCTTGCGGGAGTAGAAGGCGTTATTGACCTTTGAAATGACTAAATTTCGCGTTCACGAATTGCCATTATGGCCAAACGCCAGTTTCAGGGATATTCAGCAAAATCAGAATCAGTAAGTCTTTTATCGGATTTTGACATCCACCTTTTCAAATCAGGAAAGCATTTCAGGCTTTTTGAAAAACTAGGTGCCCACCCGATTTCAAGAGATGGAAAGGAGGGAACATATTTTGCTGTGTGGGCCCCCTCGGCCAAGCAGGTTTCTGTAATCGGAAATTTCAATTACTGGACTGCCGGTCAACACAGGCTCCTGCCTCGTTGGGATGAGTCGGGGATTTGGGAGGGATTCTTTGAAAACATTGGGAAAGGGGAAGCCTATAAGTATGCCATCACTTCACCATCCGATGAATACCTGGAGAAGGCTGATCCTTTTGCTTTCTATGCTGAAACAGCTCCGAAGACTGCTTCCATCGTTTGGGACCAGGCCTATCAATGGCAAGACGATGCATATCTTCAGCGCAGGCGGGAACAAACGGGCAAACCTGCACCATTTTCTGTTTATGAGGTTCACCTTGGAAGCTGGCGGAGAAATCACGCTGACCACAACCGATCCCTGAGTTACAGGGAGCTCATCGAAACGCTCGTACCCTATGTTAAGGATGCAGGATTCACCCATGTAGAATTTTTACCGGTGATGGAGCACCCATTTTTCGGATCCTGGGGCTACCAGGTAACAGGATATTTTGCACCCACGAGTCGTTATGGAGAGCCGGCGGACTTCATGGCGTTGGTGGATGCTTTTCATAAGGAAGGTATTGGGGTAATTCTGGATTGGGTTCCGTCCCATTTCCCGGGTGATGCACACGGACTATTTCGTTTCGATGGTTCTCATCTGTATGAGCACGCCGATCCCCGACAGGGCTATCATCCAGACTGGAGCAGCTATATCTACAATTACGGTCGGAATGAGGTTCGGTCCTTTTTAATCAGCAATGCGATTTTCTGGTTGGACCGATTCCACATCGATGGATTAAGGGTGGATGCCGTTGCCTCAATGTTGTACCTCGATTATTCGCGGCAACCGGGTGAATGGATTCCCAATCGCCATGGTGGCAATGAAAACCTTGAGGCCATCAATTTCCTGAAGGAGATGAACATCGCCGTGTACGGTGCATTTCCAGATGCCATTACCATCGCAGAAGAATCTACAGCCTGGCCAGGGGTATCACGACCAACCTTTATGGGAGGTCTGGGCTTTGGGCAAAAGTGGATGATGGGATGGATGCACGATACGTTGGTCTACCTAAAGCGCGATTCCATCCATAGAAAGTATCACCAAAACGATATAACCTTTAGTGTTATCTACGCTTTCACCGAGAATTTCATGCTTCCGCTTTCCCATGACGAAGTTGTTCATGGAAAAGGAAGCCTGTTGTCAAGGATGCCAGGCGACGATTGGCAGAAGTTTGCCAATCTGAGGTTGTTGTTTGCCTACATGTATGTCCATCCCGGGACCAAACTTATTTTCATGGGTGGTGAATTTGGGCAGTATCATGAGTGGAACCATGACCATGCACTGCATTGGGATTTGTTGGGCAGAGATCTGAACAAGGGAGTTTTTAAGCTACTACAACGACTGAATGGGTTGTACAAACAAGAGCAGGCGCTTTACCTCCATTCATTCACAGCCCAGGGATTCGAGTGGATTGACTATTCGGATCGAGAAAACAGTGTTATGGCCTTCAGACGGCTCTCCGACGATCCGGCTCAGCAACTGGTGGTTGTCATCAATTTTACTCCGGTTGTACGCTACGATTATCGCATTGGTGTTCCATTCGGAGGTGAATGGAATGAGATTTTTAATTCCGATGACCTGGCTTACGCTGGCAGCGGTGTTCTGAACGGGAATAAAACTGCCAAAGATGACGGCTATCATGGTCAGTCACACTCCTTGGTACTGAACCTGCCACCATTGGCTGTTTCTATTTTTAAACATTCTTCCGGCAGATAAGTTTTCGATTAATTTGGGATTGTAATGGTAGAGGCAGGAAAGAGGTTTGTTTGTATTCATGGGCATTTTTACCAACCACCGCGGGAAAATGCGTGGCTGGAAGTCATTGAATTACAGGATTCTGCCCATCCATACCACGATTGGAACGAACGGATTTCCGCAGAATGTTATGCGCCAAACGCCTCCTCCAGAATTCTGGATGCCGATCAGCGTTCTATTAAAAAAATCCAGAACAATTATTCACGCATCAGTTTCAATTTTGGTCCGACCCTTTTATCCTGGATGAAGGACTATGATTCGGAGGCTTATGAAGGCGTTCTGGAGGCCGACCGTTTAAGCATAGAACAATTTGGCGGACATGGATCAGCATTGGCACAGGTATACAACCACATGATCATGCCGCTGGCCAATAAGCGGGATAAAATCACTCAGGTAATTTGGGGCATCAGAGATTTTACTGAACGATTCCGTCGGAAACCTGAAGGAATGTGGCTCGCCGAAACAGCGGTCGACACTGAAACGCTGGAGGTTTTGGCCGAACACGACATTGTCTTCACCATCCTGGCGCCACGGCAAGCTGCAACAATACGCAGCATCGGATCCGAAAATTGGCAGGAAATCAACGAGCAAAGTCTTAACACCAAAAGACCGTATCGCTGTCACTTACCCTCCGGAAGACACATTGATCTGTTCTTTTATGATGGTGACGCCTCTCAGTCTATTGCCTTCAATGGGTTGCTGTATGACGGTAGAAATTTTGCGGAGCGATTGCTTTCAGAATTCGACCCCAATGACCAGGGGGCGCAATTGGTTCATGTCGCGACGGACGGAGAGACGTACGGGCACCATCACGCGCATGGCGATATGGCTTTGTCTTTTTGTCTTGACTACATTGATAAGGATCCACGTGCAAGGTTGGTGAATTACGGTCAGTATTTGACCTTGTTTCCGCCGCAGTATGAGGTGAAAATTCATGAGCGTACCTCCTGGAGTTGTTACCATGGCATAGAGCGATGGCGGGAAAATTGCGGCTGTCATTCCGGTGGTAAGCCCGAATGGAATCAGAAGTGGAGAAAGCCACTTCGGGAGGCATTGGATTGGTTGCGGGATGAGTTGGGGGTATTGTACGAAAAGGAAAGTAAGCTGGCATTGAAAGATTGCTGGGCAGCGCGCAACGATTACATCAATGTGGTGCTGAACAGAAAAGATCCTGTATTAAGGAAATTTTTATCGGAACATGCTGCTGCCGACACCGATATAACCAAGGTTTTGCGCATGCTGGAAATGCAACGTCACGCGATGTTGATGTACACCAGTTGTGGTTGGTTTTTCGATGAGGTTTCTGGTATTGAAACCGTGCAAATCATGCAATATGCCTGCCGTGCCGTTCAGCTGTCCAGGCAATTCACGAAAATTGATTTAGAGGAGAATTTCATCAAAAAGCTGGAACTGGTACCCAGCAACCTCCCTATGTTTGGAAATGCGGCTGAGGTTTACCGCAGGAACATCCTTTCCAATAAAACCAACCTGCAGCGCGTTGGCGTTCACTATGCTGTTGCTTCTGTTTTTGAAGAAGAGCCTGAGTCACTGCCCATGTTTAATTACAAAGCCAATAATATTTCATTGGTTAAAAAGGAGGCGGGGGAACAAAAGCTGGTGGTAGGTGTTACCAAAGTGAAATCCCTTGTAACCCGTTCGGAGAAAATTTTCGCATTCGGTGTGGTTTATTTAGGCAAGCATGATCTAATCTGTCACCTGCGGATGGATCCGGACATGGAAAAATTTCCAGGCACGGAATCCGAGCTCACCGCAGCATTTATGGATGGTCGGCTCGGGGATGTGATGGAGCAATTGAGGGCCTTTTTCGGTCCGGAGATGTATACATTGTGGCATCTTTTTACCGACGAAAAGCGTAAGGTGTTGGATCAAATCACAACACGAAGTCTTCGTGAGCTTGAGCAAAGTCTTCGGTATACCTACAACCGTGACTATCCGTTGATCAATGCTTTGTCCAATAACCATATACCCATACCCCGTGCCTATCGCACCACTTTCGAGTATGTGTTGAATGCTGATTTGACTGATTGCTTTACGCCTGAGCGGATCGCCATTAAATCACTCGATCGCATTGCAGCAGAAATGGATCGATGGGGTTTGGTTGTTGATGATCCAGACCGCATTGCACGTTTGGCGGGTGAAAGTATTTTCAAGGAAATCCGACGTATTGAGGGTGAGGGAGAGAATACCGGACGAATTGTTCGGCTCAACAAGGTTTTCGCACTGCTAAAAAAACTTCAGATCCAGCCTAAGCTGCATAAAAGCCAGAACCTATACTTTGAATTTGCCATGCGCAAAAAAGATGAACAGGGAAACAATCCGGATTGGATCCGCGAGTTTGTTATCCTTGGGATCAATCTGGGTGTACGAATTGAGTTTGATTAAGGATTATTCCCAGCCGGGAAAAATCACTCCGAGTCCGAAGAATTTTTCAACGATAATCAGGAAGGTCAGAATGGCCAGCAGCCATGGGCTGATGTACCGCATGACTACACTTAAGAATGTTCTGGTGGCAGACTTCATGTAGTGGTCATTGCCAATGGCCAGTTCCTCATCCATAGATTTAAGTGACCATGTTCTCACAATGAAAATGGACATCAAACAGCCGCCAAGGGTAAGGCTGATGTCGCACATGTCTGCCACAAACGTCAAAAAGTCTCTTCCCTGGTAGAAGGGTAATTTGTTCAACGCCGGGATCATGCCCTGGCTAACCATGCTGGGAATTCCCAAAACAAATATCAGCAACGCCATACCCCACACGACCCCTTTTCTTGACCACTTTTTCTGATCCACAAAATAGGCTGCGGGAACCTCGAGCAGCGATATCGTAGAGGTTAGAGCCGCAAAACAAATTAGCAGAAAGAAGGATCCGCCAACAACCCGACCCACCAGCGGGTCCATATTGCTGAATACCTTAGCGAGTACCACGAAAATGAGACTGGGACCTGAAACTTCATAGGCATTTAATGCAGCCACCATAGGAAATACCATCAGGCCTGCCAGAAATGCGACGGAGGTGTCGGCCAACGAAATAACTGCAGCAGACGAAACAATGTTTTGTTTTTTGTCGAGGTATGAACCGTAGGTAATCAATGCGCCCATGCCGAGGGACAGCGAAAAGAAAGCTTGTCGTAGACCATCAAATACGGTTTGTACCTTGAGTTCAGAAAAATCCGGTACCAGATAAAAAATAACCCCTTGGATGGCATTGGGTAGTGTAAGGCTATAAATGATGAGGCCAATCAAGATCAAATAAAGTAATGGCATCATGATTTTATTGGCTGCTTCTATTCCTTTTTGAACCCCTTGGGAAACAATCAGTGCCGTCAGAACCATGAAGGCAAGTGAAAACCAGAAGTTGTCTGAAATGTCGTTGATGTAGTTTCCAAAAAATGCACCAAAGTCACCGGCGGACAACAGATCACCAAAAGATATTTCCAGAAAGTATCCAAAAGCCCATCCCGCCACTACATTATAAAAGGAGAGAATGAAAATGCCTGCTAAAATTCCGAAGATGCCCAGAAAGCCCCAGCCTCTGCCACCAAGTTTTTTATAAGAACCATATGCATCGGATTGTGTATTTCTTCCGATGGCAATTTCTCCCACCATTATGGGGTAGCACAGTAGAAAAATACAAATGAGGTAAATCAGCAGGAAGATGGCTCCGCCGTTTTGGCCTGCCAGGTAAGGAAATCGCCAGATGTTGCCCAGGCCAACCGCAGAGCCTGCGGCGGCTAGAATGAAACCAACTCTTCCTGAAAAACTACCGCGGTCAGCCATAAAATTGTTTTTGGTGCAGCAAAATAGAGATTGAACCCAACAAACAAAAGAATTGATTGATGGGGATGCGAAATTGGTGGTATCCCTGTTTGTAACTTTCAGGCCAAATTATTTGGTGGTTATGGAAGAAGGGAAAAAGCTCTCCACGCAGGAAAAGGCATTAAGAATCAACCTGAGCAGAACCATTTATGGTTCCTTCGCAGAAATCGGTGCAGGTCAGGAAGTTGCAGCCAATTTTTTTAAGGTGGGCGGCGCATCAGGCACAGTCGCAAAAACCATTTCGGCCTACGACATGAAATTCAGTGACGCCATTTACGGCCAGTGTGAGCGTTATGTTTGTGAAGACCGGTTGCTTCAGATGTTGGACCACGAATACCATTTGCTGCCGGAACGCCTACCAGATCGGGCGCCCGATACCCGATTTTTCGCTTTTGCAGATACCGTCGAGGCGTTAAATTATGAGCGTACCAACCAGGGCCAGGGGTGGCTGGGCCTCCGATTTCAGCTACACCCGGAAACAGCTCCCAATGAGCTGGTCATCCATGTTAAACTGCATGACAACGATGCACTTCAACAGCAAATTGCTGTCGGTATCCTTGGCGTCAACATCTTATATGGTGCGCTTTTTCTGAAAAATCCCCAGAGCATCATCCTTAGTTTGCTCGACGGACTAAACAGCAGAAGGGTGGAGGTTGATATGTTCAGGCTCACTGGGCCAGATTACCAGCACGCCGACAACCGACTATTGGCACTTCAGCTCGTTAAAAACGGTTTAACCAAGGCGGCGATGTTTGGACCGGATGGAACTGTCCTTCAGCCCTCGGAGGCACTGTACAAGAAAAATGTTCTGGTCATCCGCGGCAGATTTCGTCCACCGACCCTGGTGAACATGGATATGTTGCACAGTGGAATGGAGCAGTTTGCCCGTGATCCTGAAATTGACCGGGAAAAAATGCTTGCGTTGTGTGAACTCACCCTCAGGGACCTGAGTGCAGACGGCAGCATAGATGAGAATGACTTTCTACATCGTGCCGAAATACTTTGTTCACTTGGTCAAACGGTTCTGATCTCGAATTATGTGGAATACCATCGTCTCGCTGAGTATCTCATTAAGCTTACTAGAGGAAGGAAAATTGGATTGGTTCTGGGGATTTATGGGTTGCAATCATTGTTCGATGAAAAAAATTATGATGGCCTAAAGGGGGGTATTCTTGAGAGTTTTGCAGCACTCTTTGGTAGCAAGACCAAATTGTTCATCTATCCGTCTCTTCGCCGAAATGGAGATGGATTATTTACTTTAAATGATTTCAGTGCAACCGTAGCTCCTAATCTTACCGGGTTGTTCCGCTTTCTATTGGAGAACCACAAGATTGAGGACATGTCTGAGTTCCGAAGTGATCATCTTCACATCATTTCGGATGATGTCCTGGAAATGATCCGAAACGGTAAACAAGGTTGGGAAGAAATGGTTCCGGAGGTTGTCTACAAAGCCATAAAGAGTAAAGCCTTATTTGGATTTAAGACCTGAGCAGCATTCAGCGTTTTTCTGTTTCCAGTTTGGCGAAATATTTTTTTGCTTCCGCCATCACCTTTGGTGCTAGCACAAATCCACTTAACATGGTCGGAATGGCCATAAGGGCATAAGCGATGTCAATCACATCGGTTACCACTTGCATGGAAACAACGGCGCCTATGACGATGGTAGACAAATAAAAATAATCATACCACTTCCCGGACTTTACACCTGCTAAAAAAGAGATTGATTTGTTTCCATAATAACTATATGAAAACAGTGAAGTAACGGCAAAGAAGAAAGCACTGATCAGCAGTAGATAGGTTCCTGCTGGGCCAAGAGACTGCTTGAACGCTTGAGCGGTTAGGGAAACGCCTGTAACGCCCTCCACCTTCCAGACATCGGTAACCAAAATCGCCAGTGCAGTAAGTGTGCATACCAAAAGCGTATCGATGGCTGGGCTTAGCATGGAAACCAATCCCTCCCTGATGGGTTCAGTGCTTTTGGAAGCACCAAGTGCAAGCGGTGCAGTTCCAATTCCAGCTTCGTTGGAAAATGATGCACGCTGTACGCCGGTAACAATTAAACCCCCGACGATTCCTCCCAATGCAGGCTGTCCGCGGTAATGCTCGGCGGCGAAGGCATCAGAAATAATCAGCATAAAATAGTCCGGGACGAGCTGGTAATTCACAACCAGGATCAATACGACGGTGACAAAATACACCACGATCATCAGTGGCACCATTCTTCCGGCCCAGTTGCCAATGCGGTGAATTCCTCCGATGATAACGATTCCGGATAGGACCATGAGAAATGTTCCAATGATAAGTTTTGCGGTGTTTAAGGAAAATAAACCAAGATCCAATGAATGGTTTTTAAGCGATTCATCCTGAATACCGATGTCAACAATGATCTGGGTTAACTGGTTGGCCTGAAAAATGGGCAGGCATCCGATCATACAACAGCAACTGAACAATACAGCCAGCGGCATCCATTTTTTTCCCAAGGCTTCCCGTATCACATACATCGGTCCTCCTTGTAAGTTGCCCTCTGAATCTTTTCCCCTGAACATGACCGCCAACGCACTGGTGAAAAAGTTGGTGGACATGCCAACAAATGCGGTGATCCACATCCAGAACAATGCACCGGGGCCGCCGATGGAAATGGCGGTTGCCACCCCTGCAATATTTCCCATCCCAACGGTTGATGCCAACGCAGTGGATAAGGCCTGGTATGCACTTAGTTGTCCAGGGGCATCTGGTCTGTCGTACTTGCCTCGCAGGATTTGAATGGCATGAACAAAGTATCGGTATTGAATGAACCTGGAATAAAACAGAAAAAATACTCCGCCTAAAATCAGGAGAAATAATTCAGGTGTTCCGACGCTTCGGGCGATTAGGGAAATAAGATCGGTCATCAGTTTTTTTTAAAAATACTCTTAAAATAGCTCGAATCAGTATTCCAGCTGGATTGAAACTACACCAAACTATTTTATCGGAGGGTCTATGGTGTTCAACAACTTGAATGAATCACCGTTTTTCACCTCAAATTCAGCGCAGGTTCCGGGTGAAAAAACAGGTCCGTGATCACACAGGTCATTTGCAAGCATAGTGATCACCGGATTGTGTCCTACCATAAGCAGCTGTTCATTGTCTGAATGAAGTTGCATTTCCTCCAGATAAGTTTCCGTGGATCCATGGTATAAATTTTCGACAGCAATACGTTTGATGTTCAGTTTTTCTGAAAGGATTACTGCGGTTTCAGTAGTGCGTTTTGCTGCGCTGTGAACAATGACTGCACTTTTTGAAATTCGGTCCAAAAGCAGGTTGGCAAGACGTTCAATATCCGATCTGCCGCGCGGGCTCAGCACTCTGTTAAAATCCCTTTCACCACTTTTTGCGGCCATGCTTTCCCCGTGCCGAACTAAAAAAAGTTTTTGCATTCTAACCTTTGGTTTCCAGTGTGATGCGTTGTTCTGACGACCGCTAAAATACCCTTTGAAATTGCTTTTTTAAAAATTTACTGATATTTGACGCGACTGATTGATGCGTGCATGGCAAAAAATCTTGTGATTGTTGAGTCTCCTGCGAAGGCAAAAACCATCGAAGGATATCTGGGAAAGGACTATAAAGTAGCCTCAAGCTTTGGGCATGTCAGGGATTTGCCAAAGGGAAACGGTGCAATTGATGTAGAGAATGGATTTGAGCCCACCTATGAAGTTAGCGCCGATAAAAAGGAGGTCATCTCAAAGCTCAGAAAGCTCGCCGAAGATTCAGAGCTGGTCTGGTTGGCCAGTGACGATGACCGAGAAGGGGAGGCCATTTCCTGGCACCTGAAAGAGGTATTGGACCTCAACGAATCCAAAACCCGTCGAATTGTTTTTACGGAGATCACCAAAAATGCCATTAAAAATGCATTGCAATCTCCACGCGGAATTGACATCGACCTGGTCAATGCACAACAGGCGCGCAGGGTACTTGACCGCCTCGTTGGCTTCGAACTTTCACCCATTCTTTGGAAGAAAATAAAAACCGGGCTTTCCGCAGGACGGGTACAATCTGTTGCGGTAAGGCTGATCGTAGACCGCGAGCGCGAAATAGATAAGTTTCAGGTCAAATCTGCATTCCGGGTTACCGCTCTGTTCGACGTAGGAAAAGGTAAAACCTTATCGGCTGAACTTTCAGAACGGTTCGAATCCGAAAAGGAAGCCATTAAATTTTTAGAATCGTGCGTTGGTGCAACCTTCACCATCTCAGACCTGCAGAAAAAGCCGGCTAAAAAATCTCCCTCGCCTCCATTTACAACCTCAACCCTTCAGCAAGAAGCAGGTCGAAAGCTCGGATTCTCAGTTTCTCAGACCATGACGATTGCTCAGAAACTTTATGAGGCCGGTAAAATTTCCTACATGCGTACCGACTCAGTTAATCTTTCTGAGGAGGCAATTGGCGCCGCAACAGCGAGAATAACATCGGCCTATGGTCCGGAGTATGTTCAAAACCGACGCTTTAAAACAAAATCTTCAGGTGCTCAGGAAGCCCACGAGGCCATCAGGCCAACGGACTTTACTTTAACCGACCCTGGAATGGACAGGGGTGCCCAACGTTTGTATGAGCTCATTTGGAAACGCGCCATTGCCTCTCAGATGTCAGACGCTGAGTTGGAGCGCACAACGGTAAGCATAGACATTTCTACCAATTCCAGGAAACTGACCGCCACCGGCGAGGTGGTTCGCTTTGATGGATTCCTGAAGGTATACATGGAATCTGCCGACGACGATGATGCGCAAAGTCCGGAAGAGGAAGATGGTAAGGTGTTACCGCCTTTGAATGTTGGACAGGCTTTAGCCCTCGACAACATGAAGGCGACACAAACCTTTTCCCGTTACCCGGCGCGTTACACAGAGGCCAGCTTGGTTAAAAAACTCGAAGAGTTGGGCATTGGTCGACCTTCTACCTACGCTCCAACCATATCTACCGTGCAGAAGCGCGGCTACGTGGTAAAAGAGAACCGAGAAGGCACAGAACGTAAATATGCCGTTCATACCCTTTCCTCTGATAAAATTCAGTCTGGGACAGAAACAGAAATTACCGGTGCAGAGAAATCCAAGCTGCTTCCTACAAACATGGCTATGATTGTCAACGATTTTCTCGTTGAGCACTTTCCAGAGGTCACCAACTTTTCATTTACAGCTGAAATTGAAGAGGAGTTCGACAAAATAGCAGCGGGCAAACTGGAATGGAGGAAGATGATCGACAGGTTCTATCAGCCGTTCCATAAAACTGTTTCCAAAACTGAAAAAGTTGAGCGGTCTTCTGTACAAAACCGTAGCAGGGAATTGGGCACTGATCCAACCTCCGGAAAGAAAATTTATGCCAAGCTTGGAAGGTTTGGTGCGTACGTTCAAATCGGGGAAAATCCTGAAGAGGGCTCAGAAGAAAAACCACGCTTTGCCAGTTTGCGTACAGGTCAATTCCTTGAGAACATAAAACTTGAGGATGCACTCGAGTTGTTCAAACTGCCCCGTGAAGTAGCCACTTTTGAGGAAAAACCTGTTGTGGTTAATATTGGCAGGTTTGGACCCTACGTGCTTCACGATAAAAAATTTGTCAGCATACCGAAGGGAGAAGATCCATACACCATAACCGGTGAGCGGGCTGTTGAATTGATTCACGCCAAGCGCGAGACCGATGCCAACAGGGCCATAAAATTATTTGAAGGAAATGAGGAGGTTCAAATCCTTAATGGTCGGTTTGGTCCGTACATAAAGGCCGGTAAAAAGAATGTTAAGATTCCTAAGGACCGGGAGCCAGCAAGTCTTACCCTTGAGGAATGTCTTGAGTTGGCTGCCAATGCGCCTGAGCGAAGGGGGAGATTCGGTAGGGGTAAAAAAAGCTAAACAGGTTCAGTCCTTACAAACCGATCTGACCATTTGGTCATCCGGCTTGATTCCATACTTCAGAGAGTTCTTTAAATCGCTGCACGCTTCCTTTTTCTTACCCAGTCGTTGCTGGGCTATGGCGCGGTTGTGATAGCATGCAGCATAGGCACTATCGAACGACAGTGCCATACTGAAGTTTTCAATGGATTTTACCAGATCGCCATTTTTGAGAAAGAGGTTGCCTTGCGTGAACCATGCCTTGGGATTGGCGGGATCGGTCTGCAAAGCCTGTCTATAATTTTCCATCGCCTCATTCGATTTAGAAATTTTTTCAAAGGCAAGTCCACGGTTTACCCAAAGCTCAGAATCCTTGGTGCCCAGTAGGATGGCTGAATCATAATCATGGATGGCGCCAGAAAAATTCTCTCTGACAAAGCGCAGATAACCACGCTGAGCATAAAATGCGCCGATACCGGGATTGTTTTTGATGGCTTCGTTTAGTTCTTCTTCCGCTTCTTTAAACTTTCCCTGCGACACCATTAATTCTGATTTCTTTTGCATTGAAAGCGGATGATCCGGGTTCAATCTGAAGGCCTGATCGTAATCCAGTTCCGCTTTATTGGGCTGACCCACACGTTCCCATGCCACGCCACGGTGGGCATAAACATCAGGATCTTTTGGATTGAAAAGCAGGGCTGAATCGAATAGTTCGATCGCTCGTTTGTAGTTGCCGGCTTTAAGTTCTGTGAGTCCAAGGTAATGAAGCATCATATCTTTTATGCCGCTCTCCATGGTCGAAATGCGATCGGTGCGACCGTAATTCTGTCGGTAATAAACCGACGATGTTACTGTGTTACCCTTGTTGAGGAGTATCCTGAAATCAGCGCGTGCCAGGTCGGTTCTGCCTTCGCGGTAGGCCAGCCACGCTCGATCGAACCGCGTAGCTGCATCAGCCGGATTGAGTTCAACAGCAATGCTCAGATCGGTGAGCGCAGCATTCAGGTTCCCCAGTGCTTCATAAACCTTTGATCGCAGTAGGTAATGCTTTGCTTCACTGGGGCTGTTGGCAACTGCAGCATTTGCAAACCGCAAGGCTTTATCAAAGTCACCTTCTTTGAGGTAATCATCTGCCTGTTCATGTAGTGTTGCTACTTCTCTTTTTGATGCCTCGGTCCTGGAGGAGTTGCTTGAATTTTTTTGTGCTTTGGATGCTGCGGAGAAAAAAATGATCAGGAGTAGAACCAAGGCTCTGCATTTGCTGAGTGAAATAGAATTGCCGGCGGTCAACACACCATTCATTTTACTCAGGGCCTGAAGTCACGTACCAAGTCGCTTAGTTTCTCAAACGATTCCTTTGAAAGGGCGGGGAAGTTTGCGAACCGAAGTTGGGTTGCCTTAAATTTTCCATAGCCATCGCCGGGTTGCAAACCGTGGCCAGACAAGTAATCATATAATTTTTTGGTGTGGTCACCTGTGTCGGCTACAATGACAGTTTCTGAGCGATGTTCTGGATTGGAAACAAAGGGTTTCAGGTGGTCATTTTCGGAAAAGGCCTGGTAAAGCACGGTCGATTTATAACTGGTCTCTGACCGAATGTTTTCAATCCCCCTGCGAAGGAAATCACGGCACACTTTTCCCAGCAGATAAATGCCCAGCACATTGGGTGTAGAGGGTGTCTGATGCTTTGCGGCATGATCAGAAAGTTGCTGAATGGTGTGGTAGGTGCCCTGTAGCTTGCCTGCTTCTTTTACTGCACCAGCCTTTGCGCGGGTACGTGAATTCACCATCCACACGCCGAGTCCTGCGGGCAATCCGAAACCTTTTTGAACGGAGAAAAAGACAGAATCAACCAGCTTGAAATCAGGTTGAAGGTGGGGGAGGGAAGAAACCGCGTCCACGATTAGAATCGCTTCAGGATTTTTTTCCCGGATCCTGGAAATGAAATCATTGGTAGTTCTTACACCTGTGCTGGTTTCATTCTGTGCAACTGAAATTAGCTCCGCATCGGTTTGTTCGATGTGTTCTGAAAGAAAGCCAGTACCCTCCATGGTTTTAATTGCCCTTGGGTTTAATCCCAATTGTTCCGCAAACTCATGGTATTTGGCAGAGAAAGCGCCATTGACGTAATGAAGTGACTTTTGAATCACAAGATTTTCAAGCGAACGTTCCCAAACTTCGGTGGCGGAGGAAACAAAATAAATTTCCCAGTCCGACGGTACACCAAACAGTTCGCGAAGTCCGTTCGTGCAATCGGCGGAAAGCTGTTCGAAGGTTTTACTACGGTGAGAGATCGAGGGAATGCCTGTACGAAAGGCCTCACGCAGGTGGTCTTCAACAGTAAAATAAATCTGGGAAGGACCCGGTGCGAATGTGAGTAAACCCTTCATGAAAATAAACTTCGGCTTAAAACTTCGGCAATTTAGCCAAGGTGTTGTCATCGGCGGTAGAAAAAAGATTGAATATGTTCAAGGCTTGACAAGCAGATTCTTAGGGGTACTTTTGTATGAAGCTCCGTCGGAACCTGGACACGTTTGCTGAACCTAACGCGAATTACAATACCGAGTGAAGCTTTCGCCCAAAATCAGGCCTCAGCCCGTTAATTCGGGCCCTCGCTTACAGCAGGTTAACAGTGGAAGGTTGCGGGTGACGGCAGCTCAAAGCTTGTCAATTATGGGGTTCAGAAACTCCTCTCAGGTTTCGCGGGGCTTTGTTTTTAAGCCTGCATTAATAAAGAATCCTGAATTTGATCGTCTGTTCAATCGATCTTAATTCGCTGATCACTTCCTTGTTGTATTCCTTGTTGATGTCGGTGATCACGTAACCGATGTCTTCGTTGGTCTTCAGGTATTGCCCGGCAATGTTGATGCCATGCGATGCCAGTACCTGGTTGATTTTCGCAAGTATGCCGGGAACATTGTGGTGCATGTGAATCAGGCGGTGCGCATTTTCAAGTTCAGGCAAGGTAAGGTTCGGTAGGTTTACAGAATTGCTGGTGCAACCGGTATTGATGTACTCCATCAGCCGCGCTGGAACAAAATTCCCGATGTTTTCCTGTGCCTCCAATGTGCTGCCTCCAATGTGCGGTGTTAGTATGGTGTTGGGAAGTCCGCGCAGTTCGGAAATAAATTCCTCATTGTTGCTGACAGGTTCATAAGGAAAAACGTCTACCGCACAACCGGCAACTTTACCGCTTAAAACTGCATCCCTCAATGCCTTAATGTCAACAATATGTCCACGGCTAAGGTTAATGAAAATAACGCCATCCTTCATTTTTTTGAATGCTTCCGCCTGGATCATGTTTTCATTGGCGGCCCTACCATCGACATGCATGGAAATGATATCGGCCTGTTCGAACAAATCAGACAGTCGCTTGCATTTGGTGGCGTTTCCAAGGGCTAATTTTTCCTCCCGGTCGTAGTAGAGGACCTGCATACCCAATGATTCAGCGATGACCGAAAGTTGGGAGCCAATGTTGCCATATCCTACAATGCCCAGTTTTTTTCCTCTGACTTCGAAGCTTCCTTTCGCTGATTTATCCCAGATGCCTTGGTGCATCTTGTTGGACTTTTCAACAATGTTTCGAATCAGCACGATCATTAAAGCAATGGCCATTTCAACAACCGACCTGGTGTTGCTGAAGGGGGCGTTGAATACGGCAACGCCTTTTTTCGTGGCTGCTTTGAGGTCGATCTGGTTGGTGCCAATACAAAACGCTCCTATGGCCATCAGTCGGCCGGCCTGCTCAAGAACTTTTTGTGAGACCATGGTTTTGGAACGGATACCCAGAACAGACACGTTTTTAATGCGTTCAGCCAGCTCGTCTTCCGTCATTGCGGCTGAATAGGTTTCTACGTGAAAGCCTTCTGACCGGAAGAGTTGAACCGCAACCGGATGGACGTTTTCCAGGAGCAGCACCTGTATTCTGTTTTTAGGGTAGGAGATGGCGGTGTTGAGCTTGTTGAGAAACAGAAACTCATCAAGACTCGGAGTAATATGATCGGCTTTGCTGGTTACGCTGGCGCGTTCAACATTTTCAGTAAAGGCAAAAAACTTGTTGGCCAGTCCGGAGTGTTTGATTTCATAATCCGTGTAACCATCACCAATGACATAAACATCACCGGGCAGGTTGAGCTTTCGAATTTGTTCCACCTTTCCATTGTTGGCCGAAAGCGGGTTGTTGGTATCGAAACCGATTACTTTGCCATCCTTGTTGAACACAAAAGTGTTGGCAAAAATATTCTCCGGTATTATCCCGTATTCGGTTACTACCGGTTCGATGAATTCCTTAAAACCATTGGAGATCACGTAGATGTTTGGTGCCCATTTCTGAAAGAAATCTTTGTTCCTTTTGAAGGAATCTGAAACCAGTTGCTTGAGCTCCTTGATGAGTTCAGGAAGATGTCTTTTTTCAGGAGCGATAATCCGAAGCCGTTGTTCGAGTGATTCGCGGAAAGAAAGTTCGCCGCTCATACCGCGGTTGGTGATCTCGACCACCTGGTTGATTTTATCCAGCTTTTCCGGGTGGTCTTTTAGGGTAATGGACGCCAGGACATCAAAGGCTTCAACCTTGGTGAAAGTGCTGTCGAAATCGATGATGAAATACTTTTGAGCCTGCATGGCTTGGGTTTTGGCGACGCAAAATAAACCATCCCGACTATTAACCGGCGTTAGGTTGATGCCCCGAAAGCGTCTTTTTTAGGACCTAAATCAGCTTTTTGCTTACCCAAGATGATTTTGAGATCACGAATTATCTGCGATATTTGCAGCCTTGAAAAATGGCCAATCCCCTTTTCGAAGGAGAAAAGCCTTAAAAAGTCAGATTTAAACCCAAAGAGTGGCATTTATACCAGGTGGAAATAGGCCTCAGCGTCCGATGAACCGAGGGTTCCGGAGAGTGGTGGAGGAGCCTTACAGAATCAACGAGAGAATTACCGCACCACGCGTAAGGGTGGTTGGTGAGAACATCAAGGTCGATGTTTATCCGATTCAGGTGGCCATAAAAATAGCGCAGGAAGCTGGGCTTGACCTGGTAGAGATTTCACCCACAGCAGACCCCCCGGTCTGTAAGGTGGTTGACTACTCTAAGTTTAAATACGAGCAGAAAAAGAAGCAGAAGGAGATTAAGGCCAACGCGCAAAAAACGGTGGTCAAGGAAATCCGCTTCGGCCCTAATACGGATGACCATGACTTCAATTTTAAAGTGAAGCATGCGATCAACTTCCTCGATGATGGTGCAAAGGTTAAATCCTATGTTCATTTCGCAGGAAGGTCGATCATCTTCAAGGAGCGGGGAGAAATCCTTCTTTTGAAGTTTGCTCAGGCTCTGGAAGATCACGGAAAGGTGGAGCAGCTGCCACACCTGGAAGGTAAAAGAATGTTTATGATGATTGCCCCTAAAGGCAAGAAATAGAGGAATAGAAAAGTTTTAACACAGTAGCGTAACGGATATGCCTAAAGTAAAAACCAAGTCAGGAGCAAAGAAGAGGTTCAAGGTAACCGGTTCAGGAAAGATCAAGCGTAAAAAGGCTTTCAAGAACCACATCCTGACCAAAAAAGAAACCAAGCAGAAGCGTCGCCTGGGAATCAAAGCAACGGTAAAAAAGTCGGATGAGAACAACGTCCGTCTTATGTTGCCTTACCAGGTCTAGCGATCTCAAAGACATCTTCCCGAAAGGGAAAGATCGGTTAAGTCGGTGTACCATTAAACACTGGCACGTAAACCCGGATGTGGGCCCAAAGTCTTCAGCAATGAAGCGCCTCCATTCAAAAATGTAAACATATGCCACGCTCAGTTAATCACGTAGCGTCGCGTGCCAAACGTAAGCGCACGCTCAAACTCGCCAAAGGATATTTTGGCAGAGGAAAAAATGTCTGGACGGTAGCAAAGAACAAGATTGAAAAAGGTCTTGGCTACGCTTACCGCGACCGTAAAGCCCGTAAAAGAGATTTCCGTGCATTGTGGATCCAGCGTATCAACGCGGGAGCCCGACAGTTCGGTCTTTCATACTCTGAACTTATGGGTAAGCTTGGAAAGGCAGGCATCGATCTGAACCGTAAGGTTCTTGCCGACCTGGCCATGAACCACCCTCAGGCTTTTGAAGCGGTGGTCAAGAAAATCCAGTAAACATCAGATTCATTCAATCAAGCACCGCGCGGTAGTTACAACTATCGGCGGTGCTTTTTTATTTCTTAAAACATTCCACCATAATGCCCAGTTGCTCATCAACCATAGCGGTTGGAATGAATGGACAAATCTCCCTTGCTTTTATAATATTCTCACATTGCTTTCGCTCGTCCTTAAGGTAGAAATGACAGACGGCCCTGGTGTACAGGTATCGTGCATTGGTGGGTTCAAAAACCAAAGCATCGTTCAGGTGTCCAATCGCGGCGGCGTATTTGGTTTTGGTAATCTGCGCAGTTGCCTTTTGGTAATACTGATAAGCTTTCTCAGAAGCTGAAATGGTTTTATAACCTGTTCTTAGGATTTCAAGCCGTATCCTGCAGTTCACAGGTTTACCCTCTGCCATGGCGGGTATCCACTCACCGGAGGTTGCGACCAGCGAATTACGAAACCAACGGTTCCGCATTTTACTGTGAGCAGAGATAATTTGGGTATCGCGGACGTCGCCATTGGCCATCACGGTGAAGTCAACAACGATTTTTTGATCTGCTCTTGGCGCCGGATAAATAACCAGACTGTTAAAGAAAAAGTTGCTTGCAAAACGACTGCCGTGAACCGGATGAAATGATGGTCCAGGTCTATAAACAGAGTCGCGTGCATAGGTAACCTGATTGTCGCGCATTCTATTCAACACCACCATGTTTCCGTTTTGCAGTCTGGTTAGTTGAATCCGGTCGGGTGATTGCCGATTCAATACAAATAAAGGTCGGCCGTAAACCAATGCTGTATCGTTCCGGTAGGTGACGGAGCTATAGCAGCCTGTTAATTCATAGGCATTGAAGCCAAAACAGAGCTGATCGCCTTCAAAGACATACTGCAGATACTGTACACCGAATTCCGGATCGGTGACGGGCTTAAGCTCATTCGAATATTTCGAGCCTTCCGCTATCCAAATGCCCGATAAGGGTGCTGATAAACCGCTTGAAAATGGTTGAGCGAAAAGATTCTTAGAATATATGGTCGCCTGGATCAGGAAGAGCCAACAGAATATGGGTACCCGACGCACAACCGCTCTTCTAAATTAACCTTCTGCCGTAGTATCCGGTTAGTGAGGAGATACCTCCGCTTAAGCCTCCGATGATACCGGTGAGGACAACCAATACCACCACAGATTTTCCGGGAAATAGCCCTGCTACTTGTTCTGCAAGTCCCGTCCCTGCCCGGAAGGTGGTGAAAAGCGCCAATGAAATCCAAAGAACTGCTATCGATATGAAAGCAGTCCAAAAGCTGGAGCCACCTTTGTTGCCGTAAAAAAATCCGAAAGCGATGCATGGTATCGCCAAACACCACCAGGGAAGAAAACTTTGAAGCAGTGCTGCTGCAAGGGTAATGGCTGCTATATTTTTTAAATGTCTCATTTCTGTTTCAGGTTAGGGGATCAGCGTTGGGGTGAAAGTTTTATTGAACTGCGTGCAGAAAGGCGGGAGGCATCTGAAAACTGAAGCGAAAGCATGCTGCCTTCAGACCAGGGCTTGATCATGTTGTCGTAATCCTTACTCGCAGGGTGGCCCGATTGACCGCCAGGGTAAATGCCCCACGCTTTAATTCCATTTGGCTCAAGGCTAACAACCATCCTCCAGCTTGGACCACCTCGTCTTGACGTGGCATTAACGGCTTCCCTGTTCCCAGGCGCAGCAACCGTCCGACTCAGGCTTGGTAATCTGGTGAGATGCTCAACTGTAGTTCCTTTGTAATCAGCCCACGCTGGTGATTTCTTATTTTCTTCCTTCCACTTTTCGATACTAACGACGCTCTCTTTGAATGAATTCAATACAATAGTTTTTAATGTCTCCTTTTCAGGCGTTTCCAAGACATCATAAAATTTAAGTTCAGGCGCAGTTTTGATCAACCGTATCGTCTGATACGATGTTGGCATCGGTAACTCAACCTGTTTACCCCTGAATTCATCCCACACCATGGGATAAAGAGCGCTCCACCAACTTTCAAAATAACTTGCACCAAGGGATCCCAGGCTATAACGGAAATCCCATTTCTTTAATTCATTTAGAGCCGTTTGTTCCTGTTCGTTGAGGTTGGCCGCATCCAGATGATTCAACAAAAGGGGTAGAGCCTCGTAACCTTTAAGGCTGTGGTCGTCCATCTGAAGGCCAATCATGTCCATGGGTGAGATGGAATCCATGGCCTCCAGCAATCGGTTAATTCTTCTGTTTCGGTAGGCCTCGTAACTGGCTGCGTTGATGTAATAGGGGTAGGTAGAATCGGCAGGATACTGGTTGGCCGAACTCACGAATCCTCTCTCAGGGTTGTCCTGACGGGCATGGTGTTCGTCCGGTATAAAGTGGTTCCATTCAGTTTGAGAAGTGGAACCATCAAGGACAAATTTTCCTTCGTATTTCCTTCTGATTGGAAATTTCCCTTGTACCCTAATGGCGATGTCTCCGGCAACAGATGCGAAAATGAAATTCTGGGCTGGTGCACTGAAATACGCTAAAGCCGAATGATAATCGCTGAGATTTTTTCCTTTGTTCATCTGGTAAAACGTTCTCATTTCATTCGACTTATCGTGGCTGATCCATCGATAAGCATAATTAACCCGCTGATTTTTAGCTCTGAAATTTTTGTCAAACCGAATGGGGCCATGGTGGGTGTAAACAACTTCTTCTTTGAAAATGCCCAAACCCCGGACGTTGTACTCCTCTGACTTAACCACTGATTTTTTCCACGTTCCATCGTGGAGGTATTCAGCGCGGGTGCTGTCACGAAACTGGATGGCATACCAGTCCACTGCGTCGCGTTGTGCGTTGGTTACCCCCCAAGCAATGGAATCATTAAAACCACTGATGATTCCCGGGCTTCCAGGTAAAGAAGCGCCCATGGAGTTGTAACCTGGTGCACTTAAATGTACGGTATACCATATCGATGGCAGGCTTAGGGTAAGGTGAGGATCATTGCTTAAAATCGGATAACCTGATGCGGTTTTCTTTCCAGACACAGCCCAGTTGTTGCTTCCTGTATCCTTATCCGTTTTGTCTTGCGCGATTGCCTCTGCCAGTCCCTGAGGAACTGCAAGGGGAATGGAATCCGGAATCACAACCGGTTTCGGCCACTTGCCTGGATTTTCAACAATGGCATCGCCAACACTTTCATAATCAGGAAACAATTGATTGACGGTTTCCAATCCGAACAATTGTAGTGCATTCGTCATTTCTAGATCTTTTTCTCCGGTGTTAAGGGTTTTGGCCATTGATTTCAGGAGCAAGGCTGTCTTGAGGATGGTCCATGGTTCAGGTTGGTAATCCAACAGCTTATATTCAAGTGGCAGGTTCTTGTAATTAAGCGTTGCGATGTAGGCATTTACGCCTTTGGCATAAGCTTCGGCGCGGTTATACATGGCGCTGTCCTCTTCAAGCGACTTGAAAAAATTTTCAGCTGCGAACACCATTCCGGATCGCCGTTGGTCGCGGTCAAAACTCAAATACACACTGTCCTTTCCGGCGCCAAGAACTTCAGATACCCTTCCTGCCGCAGCATGGGTTTGAAATTCCATTTGCCATAATCTGTCAAGAGCGGTTATAAAACCCTGCGCGGCATATAAGTCAAACTCGTTGGAAGCATAAATATGCGCGATGGCTGAACTGTCGTAAACCACATTCACCTTATCCCGAAGGCCGGTAATCTCCAACGCTCCTTCTTTATTAACCTCAAAGCTGTTGGCCCAAAATCCGGTAAAAGGATTTAGGAATTTGCCTAGTGGTGGTATTGGGTTTGAAAGCGGTAGTCGAATGTTCAGTGCAACCAGCAATGAAATACTCAATGTTGCGGTGATCAGGAAACGGATAAGTTTCATCAGGACAGGGGTTGTGGAGACTAAATTTGACTAAAAACCCGCAAAGATTTCCTAATTTTCAGGCTATTTATCCGTAAAAGGCATTGAAAACTCCCCAGAAGCGTGTTGATAAATCCCTGTTACGCAAGGCAGCGGACATCAGAGCTCTCCTGTTTGACGTGGATGGTGTGATGACCGACGGTAAAATCATTTATACCAGTTCCGGTGATGAAGTAAAAGAGTTTAATGTCAGGGATGGTATCATCATTTCTAGTCTGAAAAAGTCTGGCTTTATCGTAGGAATTATTTCAGGCCGCGAGTCTGGGGCGGTAACCCGCCGGGCAACCGAATTGAAATTGGATTTTTGTCACCAGGGCATTGAAGATAAAGCCTGGGCTTGTGGGCAGATCATGAAACACCACCAGCTTAAGGAAAAGGAAATCGCCTACATCGGCGATGACATCAACGACCTTCCTGTTTTTGCGCTGGCAGGTTTTAAAGCTTGTCCAGCCGATGCCTGTGAGGAGGTTCTTGACATTGCAGATATGGTGACCCGTGCAAAAGGAGGAAGGGGAGTGGTTAGGGAGGTAGCTGACTTTCTTCTCGCACAAAAGAAAAAACCTAAGTTTGAAAAACGTAAATGATTCGGCTAATAATAGTCCTATGAATTTTGAAGTCAATCAAGCTCCCGTTAAAATAAATTCTGATGTAACCGTTGGGTTGGACAAGCCTGTTTTGTTTTCCGGACCTTGTGCTGCTGAGAGTATTGAAATTTGTATGGAGGTAGCAGAGGTCGTATCAAAAATCTGCGCTGAATTAGGAATCCTTTATGTCTTCAAAGCTTCCTTCGACAAAGCCAACCGTACTTCTGCTGGGTCTTATAGGGGACCGGACGATGGACTAAAAATTCTGGAGAAGGTTAGGGCACAATTTAAGGTTCCGGTGGTTACCGATGTGCATGAGTCCCATCAGTGTGCTGAAGCAGCTTCCGTGGTGGATGTTCTGCAGATCCCGGCATTTCTCTGTAGGCAGACTGACTTATTGAAAGCGGCAGCGAAAACTGGTAAGACGGTAAAAATCAAGAAAGGTCAATTCATGGCCCCTGAAGACATGCGATTTGCGGCTGAAAAAGTTTGGGAGGAAAACAATCAAAAGGTTTTGCTCACGGAGCGGGGTACAACTTTCGGCTACAACAACCTGGTGGTGGATATGCGTTCTCTGCCGATCATGAGGCAGTTTGCGCCAGTCATCTTTGATGTCACGCATAGTGTTCAGCGCCCGGGTGGCCTTGGTGGTAAGTCCGGTGGCAATCGTGAGTTTGCGCCTTATCTTGCCAAAGCAGCTGCTGCTGCAGGGGTCGACGGATTTTTTATTGAAACACACCCTGATCCATCCAAAGCGCTCAGCGACGGTCCGAACATGATACCGCTTTCAGAGATGAGATCGTTTTTGAAATCAGTGATGGCCATTTGGAGCGCATCACGATCTGATTTGAAATAGTTTCTGTTTGCCATGAGTATTGATACTGATCGTCGACCTGCGCCAGATGAGAAGGCTCGTGTCATGGGTCAACAACCCCTCGTGGTTTGGTTTACCGGATTGTCTGGTTCAGGTAAAACCACCCTCGCATCAGGTTTGGAAAAAATTTTATTTGAACGGGGTGTCAAGACATTTTTATTGGATGGCGATCGACTGCGCGCTGGGCTCAACCGGGATTTAGGATTTAGTCCGGAGGATAGGGAGGAGAACATAAGGCGTGCAGCTGAGATTGCCGCGATGATGTGTGATGCCGGCGTAGTGGTATTGGCATCCTTTATCTCACCCTATCAAAAAGATCGCGATCGTGCACGACAAATCATTGGCTCTGATCGGTTCATGGAGGTTTATTTGGATTGTACGGTTGATGTTTGCCGCCACCGAGATGTAAAAGGATTGTATAAAAAAGCTGATTCTGGGGAAATTGAGCAGTTTACGGGCCTTTCAGCGCCCTACGAAGCGCCAATCAATGCTGATCTTACTTTGGAAACCGCAAGTCAATCCATTGATCACTGCCTTTCAGTCCTACTCAATAAAGTTCTTCCGCGGATTGCCCACGCTTCTTGAAGGTTGAATGAATAACGGGGACCAAAATCTTCTTGATCTCGCCATTGCATCAGCCAAAAAGGCCGCTGAGGTTATTTTAAATGTTTATCAATCGGGTGATTTTCAGACCGAGACAAAACAGGATCATTCCCCTTTGACCATCGCGGATCGGGAGAGTCATAATATAATTTCATCGATTTTGGCACCGGCTGGATTACCGTTGCTGAGTGAAGAGGGTAAATCCATTGACTTTAATACCCGAACAGGTTGGGGCAGATTTTGGCTCGTTGATCCCTTAGACGGCACTAAAGAATTTTTGAAGAGGAATGGAGACTTCACCGTCAATATAGCGCTGATTGAAAATGGTTGCCCGGTTTTGGGAGTTGTTTGTATTCCGGTGACTGGTGAGGTTTACTATGCAGCAAAAGGTTCAGGATCTTTTAAAATCGACGCAGCTTCCATGGTTGTTAAATTACCCATTCGTTCAGGCATAGCTGTAGAGGACCATGGATTGCGGGTGGTTGCTTCAAGGTCGCATCTTGATGTGCGAACGGAGCGCTTTATTGCCACGCTGAAGGAACCGGTAACCGTGAGCAGGGGCAGTAGTTTAAAATTTCTTCTGCTGGCAGAAGGCCGTGCTGATGTCTACCCGCGTTTTGCACCAACGATGGAATGGGATACTGCTGCCGCTCAAATTATTCTTGAGGAGGCTGGCATATCAGTGATAAATGTTGATGATGGCATGCCGCTGCAGTATAATAAACCTGATCTTCTCAATCCTTTTTTTCTGGCGGTGCCCGGTCAACCTCAACGGCTTGGTGATTGGATGGGAAAATGCATAACGCTTAAGGATTGAGGTTTAATCCGTATGCTGAAATTCATTTCTTGTCCAATCGGTTCCCCATCAATGTGGTAAGGCTGCATTGCTGAAAGTTTCAGGCTAACCTCCTTTTGGTTCGGCATCCCTTTCACCAGATGGCTCCCCATTAATTTTTTCCTGAACGAGCGATAAATCAGCTTAGCAGCATCGAGGACACCGTTGCATGAAATACCAATCAATTCAAATTTCCCATCACCAACATCAGATGCCGGATCCAGGTATGCATTGTTTCCATACTGGCTTCCGTTTGAAATGACAACAATGGTTGCTTTAGAATTGTGCCTGACCTCCGATGCTTCGCATTCATATTCAAATTCCTTAAGTCTTGATAGGGCGCCGATGGTTGTTGTGATGTAACCGGATAATCCGCGTTTTCCGCTGCGCCCAAATTCGGCGGCGATGTACCCATCAAACCCGATACCCACAACGTTCAAACAAATTTTTCCATTGACCTCAAGTGTATCCATGCTTAACACGGACGCCTTGCTCAGTTGCTGTAATGCATGTATCGGATTGGAAGGATAATTCAGTTGTCGTGCAAGCCCATTTCCGCTTCCGCAAGGTAAAATGCCAAGGGTGCACTTTGAATTCACCAATGCACTGCCTACTTCACTAACGGTTCCATCGCCACCCACGGCCACAACGGTTGAGAAATCCGTGAACTTTTTCGAAACCATTTCGCGGGCATTTCCAACACCTGTGGTTTTGATGATCTCCGCCTCTATATTGTTGGCTTCAATCCATTGACGTATGGATGGCTCCAGTTTTCCGGCAACCCCATTTCCGGAATTAGGGTTGATAACGAAAAGCCATGGACCTTCGGGGAAGGACATGGTAAGAAATTTAGGCTTTTTGCTTTTTAGTTCTGATGTACTCGACGGCCGAGCCTATGGTTGAAAGCTTTTCAGCGTCATCGTCGGGTATCTTAATATCGAAGGTTTGTTCAAACTCCATCACAAGTTCTGCATAGTCAAGGGAGTCGATACCCAAGTCTTTTACAAAGTTTGCATCAGGCGTTACCTCAGAGTCGGGAATACCTAATTTTTCGGTGATGATGTGTGCAACCTTTTGTTCGATTTCGTCCATACTTATTTTGATCGGCGCAAAACTAGCCAAAAGCCTCAAAGTGTTGTCCAGCGCACGGTTCGAATGCCTTGTTTTAAGGTTTTATTGACTATTTTTGACTAACTGCGGGTTTTCGGTATGATTTTAGAACGGCCAGTACCGACCTCGTTTAACTTAAAAGGATATGGCAAAGAAAAGTGATTCCTCTGCGCCGGACGATGACAACTTCGGCTTACCGGACCTGGACCTCACGCCCCTGCCTGAGCAGCCACCTGTTGATTCAGGCTCTCCAATGTCTTCGGTGCCGCCAATGGCTGAAGCGCCAACATCGGAAGAACCAGTGAAGCCAGAGGATCCGCCAACACCAAAGGTGGCTGTAAAGCCTCCGGTTTCGCCATACCGTAAACAAGAAGAGGATACTAAGACCAGGACCATCCTTTTGATCGTAATCCCTGTGGTATTGGTCATTGGTGCATTCCTGGGTTATCATTTTTTAATTGAGGTGCCTGCAGAAGAGAATAAAAAGAAGCAGCAAATCGAACGCGAGCAGGCAGAAAAAAGAGCCAAGGAAGAGGCTGATCGTAAAGCTGCCGAGGCAGCTGCAGCAGCGGCTAAAGCTGCTCCAAAAGAAATCATTGCAGGAACAACCGAAATACTATCCGGCCCCACAGCACGTTATTACGTTGTGGTTTCCAGTTCATTGGATATCGACCTGATTATGGATTACTGTAAAAAGCTTAATGCCCAAGGGGTGACTTGTAAAATTATTCCGCCTTTTGGTCAATGGAAGCTGTACCGATTGACCGTTGAAAATTTTGACTCCTTTGCAAAATCTCAATCGCGCGCGGACCAATTGAAGTCAGTTTATGGTCAAGGCGTCTGGGCCATGCGGTACTAATTATTTTCTTTGCATTTTTTTAACTCATGATTGCTCAAATAACCACCACTGCTGCTGAGGCGGCACCAACTTCTGTTTCTGCTCTTGATCTCGCCATGAAGGGCGGGCCCTTGATGATTCCGATTGCGATCTGTTCGGTTGTAGCCATTTACATTTTATTCGAACGGATTATGACGATCAATAAAGCCGGAAAAAGCCCTGATAGCTTTATGGATAAAATCAAGGACATGGTTGTCCGGGGTGATGTGAATGGTGCAAGAGCCCTGTGCAGCCAATACGATACGCCCATTGCGCGCATGATTGAAAAGGGCCTTAGCCGAATTGGCAGCCCGTTGAAAAACATTGAGGCGTCCATCGAAAACATGGCCAAAATAGAGCTCTTTAAGCTTGAGAAAAATCTCTCTGTATTGGCAACCATTGCAGGAGCAGCACCTATGATGGGTTTTCTTGGCACTGTTTTGGGAATGGTGCAGGCATTTATATCGATAGCGCAGGAAGAGGGCACCATTAGCCCCAAACTGCTAAGCAATGGAATCTATGAAGCCATGATTACTACAGTCGCCGGACTTATCGTAGGTATCATCGCCTACCTCAGTTATAATTTCCTCGTGACCAGGGTCTCGAAGCTGGTTCATAAAATGGAGTATTCATCCATTGAATTCATGGAGTTGTTGCAAGAGCCCCGCTAACCCATGAATTTACAATCAAGAAATAAGGTAGATACGGCCTTCAGCATGGCCTCTATGACCGATTTGATCTTTCTGCTGTTGATTTTCTTTATGCTGACATCATCTTTTATTACGCCTTCTGGTTTACCGGTTAATTTACCAGCCAGTAAGGCTGCGGCCATCGAAATGCAAAAAGTGTCGGTCACGGTCACTGCAGACCTGCGTTATTTTGTGAATGAAAAAAATGTCGGCCGTGATAGAATTGAACAGGCGTTGGGTCCATTGCTCGGCGGTCAGGAGGGTGTGGTGGTGTTGCATATTGATGAATCTGTTCCTACCAGTGAGCTGGTTCATGTTGCAGGCATAGCAACCTCCCTAAAGGCCAAAGTAACCATTGCCACCAAGCCTAAATAAATGAACAGCAATCATCAGGAGCGCCAAAGTGAACGGGCGGCAGCCCTGATATCCATCGGGATCCATGGATTGATCTTGCTGGTGCTCTTTTTATTGATTGCCTGGAAGCCTGCTGATCCTCCGTTGCCGGAGTATGGTATGGAACTGAGCCTTGGTTTTACCGACCAGGGAAGCGGCGAGCAGGTTGCGCAGCAGGAACCTCAGCCGGTGCAACCGGAACCAGAACCTGAGCCTGCAACCCCTCCCGTTGAGGCAGCCAAACCTCAGGCTAAAATTACACCGCTAGAAGACGAAGGGCCAGTTGTAGTCAAGGAGGAACCTAAAAAAAAGCCAGAGCCCAAAAAGGAAACGGTAAAGCAACCGGTCACAGAAGAAACGGTAAAGCCTAAGGAGCCACCAAAGGAAAAACCCAAGGCCGTATATGAGCCTGCTAAACCAACTGAAAAAACAGGCGAGCAGGCCAGTAATTCAAAAGGCGACGACGCTAATGCTACGGGTGAGAAGGGGAGACCTGAAGGTAAGGTGGATGCGAGGGCTTTGTATGGTTCACCCGGAGAGGGAGGAGGCGGAGGTGGTGGAACAGGATTGGAGTTGGCAGGTTGGCGATGGGATCGTGAGCCTCGTCCAAGGCTACCTGAAACCGAAAAAAATGGGAAAATAGTTTTTGAAATTGAAGTTGATGAAGAAGGTCAGATCACGAAACTGGTGACCATCGAACGCGGAGTGAGTCCCGCTGCCGAAAAAATCTGTAGGGAAGAGATCCTGAGTCTGAATTTTGTTCAGATTGGAAACCGTGCTCCGGAGCGATCCAAGGGCAGGGTAACCATCGTGGTTAAATCCCACTAGGATAATTATTCCTCTACCCTGATCAGGAAATAGTTTTTCTTTCCTTTTTGTGCCAGGAGGTATTTACCGTGGAGAAGTTTTACTTCAGGTTTTGCGGTTGGGTCTGAAAGTTTCTGCTTGTTGACTGAAACGCCTCCTCCCTGAATCATTTTACGTGCTTCGCCCTTGGAAGGAAAAATCACTTTGTCAGTAACTTCCGAAAGCAAGTCCGTGTAATTCGTGCAATCCCTCAAGGCTGATTTGGAGATGGACGCTTGCGGAACACCATCCATGGCTGATACCAGGGTTTGTTCATCGACACTTTCCAGGTCTTCTGCGGAGGCATTTCCAAATAAAATTTCTGAAGCACGAATTGCCTTGTTTAACTCCTGCTCACCATGTACCCTGATGGTGATGTCCCGGGCCAGCTCCAGTTGAAGCTTCCTTTCGTGTGGACTCGCTTTGTGTTCGGCAATCCGCTCAGTGATTTCTTCTTTTTCTTTTGTTGTGAAAATTTTGATGAAGTTGGCTGCATCCTCGTCAGACGTATTGAGCCAATATTGATAAAAGCGGTAAGGTGAAGTTTTGGCCGGGTCAAGCCATATGTTGCCCTGTTCTGTTTTGCCAAATTTGGTACCATCTGCCTTGGTGATCAGGTTGCAGGTGATTCCGAAGGCATCACCACGGATCTTTTTTCGGATCAGGTCGGTTCCTGCAGTGATGTTGCCCCACTGATCTGATCCACCCATTTGAAGCTTGCAATCCTTGTGCTCAAACAGCCACAGAAAATCGTAGGCTTGCATGAGGATGTAATTGAATTCAGTGAAAGACAGCTCCTGCTCCTGAGCGAGTCTGTCTTTGATGAATCCCTTGCTCAGCAAATAGTTTACGGATAGATATTTTCCGGTATCCCGAAGAAATTCAATCATTTTAACCTCTGAAAACCAGGTGTAGTTGTTGACCAGCGTTGCCGGATTGGTTTTGGTATCGAAATCCAGAAATTTTTGCAATTGAGCTCTGATGCAGGTTTCGTTGTGTCTGATTTGTTCAACGGACAATAATTTACGTTCTTCCTTTTTGCCTGAAGGATCGCCAATCATACCGGTTGCGCCTCCAACCAGTGCAATGGGAAAGTGACCACATCGTTGGAAATGAACGAGGGTCATAATCTGAGCAAGGCTACCGATGTGCAGGGAGTCGGCTGTGGGGTCAAAGCCAATGTAGGCCCGGGTAGGTTCTTTTAAAAGTTGTTCTTCAGCTCCGGGCATCAGATTGCTGATCATGCCCCTCCACTTCAACTCTTCTACAAAATTTTTTTCCATGGTTTTGAACGGCTGCAAATATAATTGTTGCTTCTCAATTAGGTGCAGGATTGTTCAGGTCCGCCTTTGGCTGGTCGGTCTATTTTGAGTTTATTTGGGCAAACCACTAACGGTACTTTATTCCCATGAAACAACCTGAATCCCTAGCGCTGGTCGCTGAGTTCCACAAGACTTTTCGTCACCCGATTCAACCCAATCCGGTCATTCCTGATGAGAAGCGTTGCAAGCTTCGTGTAGAGTTGCTTTCGGAAGAATTGAAAGAGTTGGAAGAGGCAGTCCAGGCAAAGGATATTGTTGGCGTTGCCGATGCCTTGTGCGATCTGCAGTATGTATTGTCTGGTGCCATATTGGAATTTGGTCTTGGTGGACACTTCAAAGCATTGTTTGAGGAAGTTCAGCGCTCCAACATGAGCAAGGCCTGTGTTACCGAAGAAGAAGCCAGAAAGACCGCTGAATATCAGCTCAGAGAAAAAAACACCGAATGCTATTATGAGCAGGCCGGCGACAAATGGTTGGTTTACAGAAAGGCTGATAATAAAACCATAAAATCAGTAGGGTACAGCCCGGCTGATCTTCATTCCATTCTTAAATAGTGTTGGTCATTCCCTCCACCCTTTAAGGGTCCGGGGTTTCTTCAATCTAAGGCTCTGGTGGTCACCCAGTAACGGTATGCAACGACGGCCTTATCCAGTTTGCTGAGTTTTGTCAAGTCCCTCTTGCCGTAACGGGGAAGAAATACCTTGTTTAAGGCGGCTAAAACACGGAATAATAATTTCTTCAAGGGATTTACGTTGTGTTAATTTGAGGTCCTGTTTCAGTAAGTTTAAGCCAATTTAGAAAAATATAATGTCACCTTTTTTACAATATTTCTACCAGATCGTAATCCTTGTTTCGGCTATAGCTTCTGTGGCTGGTCTTGCTGTTTACATCTTTTTTCGTGCGCGGGTTTCTGGGATTGCCGGCTACAAGGAAAAGCACGACTTTTTGGCCAACAACTACTACCGTTATTTGAAGCTCACGTGGTTTTTTATTGGGCTTGCTGCCTGCTGTGCGGTTAATCTATATGAAATGAACAACCCGGCCCTTTCTTCTGTGGGGCTTTGGTTTTTTGTTCGAATTTTCTTCGGACTTGCTGCCGGCACATTAATTGTTTATGTGTCCTTCCTTGTGATCAACTATTATTCACCCGGAGTTTTAAACAGGGAGCTTAAAAAATGGCGCTTTATGCCCAGAATAAATCCTACCACCGGGAATACCATGCGGTTGTTGTCTGAAAATGAGGAGGATGTTCACCTCGACATGGGCATGATTTCAGAAGAAAATATTTTTTCAGTGGATTACGATGTGTGGATTGATCCGCAAAATGGAGAGGTGAAAATTGAAAAATATCCTGGTCATCTGCATGCAGTCAAATGCAACAACTGTTCTTTCCATACCATGAAGGTGGTGAAGGAGGAAATTGTCGAGCGCGATGAATCCGGATCACCAAAGGAACTTTTAAAGCACTATCAGTGTTCTTTTTGTAAAAGTGTCCGTAAAACAATCTTTACTGTTTCTTCAAGAGAGGCAGACGATTACCGAAAAATGGAATTGAAGTTTTCGGGCATTTCAAGAACTGTTGAGTTGATTAAAATGGAAATTTATTCGGCCCTGGATGGCAAGAAAGCCTATGAATTTAAATCGCCGGCAGAGGCGACCAAATTTCTCAATGAGCTTGATAAATCCAGCAAGCTTTGAACTGAATCTCTTTTATAGTAAACAACTCCCACTGCCTTGAAACTTCTGTTGCTGTTATATTTTTTTAATCAGGGAGGACTAAAAACCGATACCCTCCCGCTGTCGCCATCGGCCGTAAATGGCAAAGAAGCCAAGGTGGTTGTTTCGCTTCTGCAGCGGTTTCATTATCGAAAAACTGTCTTTTCCGATTCGCTTTCCTCCGTGTTTTTTGATGCCTACTTCAAAACACTCGATCCTTCCAAATCGTATTTTCTGGAGAGCGACATCAAGGCATTCGAAAGTTACCGCTACCGTCTCGATAACCTGATACAACAGGAAGATGTGGGCATGGCCTACAGTGTATATAAGATTTTCCGTAAGCGCTTCATCACCCGAATGGATCAGATCCTTAATCAGCTGATCAATGAGAAGTATGATTATTCAAAAGATGAGTTTTATGATTCAGACCGTGAAAAGGCAAGCTGGGCAAAATCACCGGAGGAGCTGGACCGTTTATGGTATCAAATCGTTAAAAGTCAGGCCCTTTCGTTAAGGCTTTCCGGTAAAAAAGATGAAGAAATTGCATCAACCCTAAAGACACGTTTTGAGCGTTATCGTAGGAGTGTTGTTCAGTTTAATTCTGAGGATGTCTTTGCTTCCTACCTCAATTCATTAACCGAGAGTTTTGACCCACACACCAATTATCTCTCGCCAAAAGCATCGGATCTTTTCAAGCAAAACATGAGTCTTTCCCTGGAGGGAATCGGCGCACGATTGCAAACCGATAACGATTACACGAAAGTCTTTGAAATTGTTCCTGGTGGGCCGGCTGATAAGAGTGGCAAAATGCATCCCAACGATCTGATCACAGCGGTTGGACAAGGGGATGAAGGTGAGTTGGTGGACATCATCGGGTGGAGGGTTGATGATGTAGTCAAGCTCATCAAAGGTCCCAAAGGCACCATCGTCAGGTTGCAAATTATTCCTGCTGCCTCAGGCGTGAATGGGCCAACGGAGATCATTAAGCTGGAAAGGGATAAAATCAAATTGGAAGATCAGGCTGCCAAAAAAGAAATTGTTCAGGTTGGACAAGGTAGTCAGGTTGCTAAGTTGGGTGTGATCAAACTCCCTGGTTTTTATATGGATTTTGATGCCTATAACCGTCGTGATCCCAATTACAGAAGCACGACACGAGATGTTCGTAAGCTCATTGATGAATGTAAAGTTGAGGGCGTAAGTGGATTGGTGATTGATCTCAGAAACAATGGAGGGGGCTCGTTAAATGAGGCGATAGACCTAACCGGGCTCTTTATTAAAGAAGGGCCTGTTGTTCAGGTGCGGAGCTCTGACAGCAGGGTTGAAACCGGTGTGGATGACGACCCCGGCGTAGCCTGGGAAGGGCCTTTGGTGGTACTAACCAATCGCTTCAGTGCATCAGCATCTGAAATTTTTGCCGGTGCCATTCAGGATTACAAACGTGGGATTGTGTTTGGGGAATCTACCTTCGGGAAAGGCACTGTTCAACAAGTCATTAACCTCCGACGTATGATCTCTTCGCCTGAGCCGGTCGGAGATCTGAAAGTAACCTTCCAGAAATTTTATCGCGTAAGTGGTAGTTCCACCCAGCATAAAGGTGTAACACCTGACATCCTGCTTAAAGGAGCCTATGATGCAGATAAATTTGGTGAGAGCGCCAACCAATCGGCATTGCCATGGGATCAGATTCCCTCTGCTGCGTATGACCTGACCAACGCTGTAAATGATAAACTTTTGGGACAGCTTCGGAAGTCATTTAATGAAAGGCTTAAAAGCGACCAGGCATTAAAACAATATCTTTCTGAAACCGATGAGTTGCGTGAGAACATCAATCAGACCAAGGCTTCACTCAATGAAGCGGAGCGAAAAAAGCAGGCAGACGAGACGGAGAAGAAAAAAGCTCAAAACAGTCTTGATACCCGAATTTCAGGGAAAGATGGTGCGCCTGATCCATTGAAAGATTTAAAAGATGAATTTCTGCGGGAAGGTCTACTCATTCTTTCAGAAATGCTCACACGGAAAATTGGTTAACATTTTAAATAAACTTTTATGAGAATTACCTTACTACTTGTCCTGGTTGCGGTGTTTTCAGCCTGTCAAAAAAAGGATCTGGCTGAGCAAAACATGGGTACGGATATGCTGAATGCTTTTCACGACGTGATGGCTCAGTCTTACCATCCGGTCGCTGATTCCGGCAACCTGGAGCCGGCTAAGCTACGCGCTGCAGAACTCGCAGAAGTCTCAGCTCAATGGCAGGCAAAAACAGTTGCCGAGGCCGGTGATACCGCTGCGTTGTCTATTAAACTGACTACGCTCCGGGATTCCTGCGCTTCATTTGATCGGGCAGTTAAAGCGGGCACGCCCGATTCAACCCTTCGCAAGTCGCTTACCGACATCCACCACCTCTTTCATCAAATCCATGAATCCGCTCGGGGAGGACATCATGAAGAAGGTTCTGAGCATCATTAGTAGTAGTAGTACGTGTTGAAGTTTTCTGTTCTGTCTTCAGTCTTTATCCTCCTTGCTCTGGGTGCGTATGCACAGGAACGATGGGAATTAAGAAAAGAGGAGGACAGCATACGGGTTTACACCTCTTTTACGGAGGGCTCTAAGGTGAAAGCCATTCGGGCTGAATTTACCCTTCGGGCTTCAAGACAGGATCTTTTCAGGGAGTTGCTCCAAGCTGAACGGTACACCGAATGGCAGTACAACGCTGAGGTTTGCACTGTCCTTGATAAACCTTCACCGATGGAAGTAACCTACCATGCCTTGGTAAGCACGCCCTGGCCAGTGGCCACCCGCGATTTGGTTGTACACCTGAAAATCAATGATCGACCTGATCAGGATGAATTTACCATTGAAACCAGCGGTCGGCCGAATCTTTTGCCGGTAAAGCCAGGTATAGTTCGTGTTCCGCTCTCCAATGGTTTTTGGAAGGTGAAGCAGGTGGGTCCAAAAATGCTTCGAATTATTTTCACCATGCACATCGATCCGGGTGGATTGGTGCCGGCCTGGCTAGTGAACTTTACGGTAGCTCAAGCCCCGCTGTTTACTTTTAAAAATCTTAAAGACAGATTGGAGCGCTGATTGGTCAGCGGCTAAGGTGGTCCCAGATTAGGCTGCTCGCACCTAGAATGGGCGCCGCTTGATTCTGTAAACCGGAGGGAAGCACCTTTACTTTATTTCTGAATAAAGGCATTAAGTTTTCCTCCATGCTTCTGATGGTAGGGGTGAAGATCAATTCACCAGCTTGGGCCAATCCGCCGAAAAGAAAGATGGCTTCAGGATCGGTATGAACGACTGCATCGGCAAGTTTCATACCTAGAATTCGTCCTGTGTACTCAAAACATTGTTTAGCGACGATGTCACCTCTCAATGCCGCGTCGGTGATCATCTTTGTATTGAGGTCTTCGAAGCTTATTCCTCTGAGTTCGCTTGGTTCTAAATGGTCTGCGAGCAGTTTATACACGGTTCTGCGTATTCCGGTTGCTGAAACATAAGTTTCCAGACAGCCTCTTTTTCCGCAGTTGCAGTATCGTCCGTTAATGTTCACGGTGGTGTGCCCCAGTTCACCTGCGATTCCATGGTGTCCGTTTAGCAGCTGACCGTTGCAGACAAATCCACTACCCAATCCGGTGCCAAGGGTGATCATCAAAAAATCCTTCATGCCTTTGGCATTGCCATAGATCATTTCACCAAGTGCTGCAGCATTGGCGTCGTTGGTAATCAGGCATGGTTTGTTGAATGATTTTTGGAACATCTCGGCCAGAGGGATGGTTCCTTTCCAGCGAAGGTTGGTGCTTCGATCGATTGTTCCGGTATAATAGTTTCCATTCGCCGCACCAACGCCAACGCCGTTTAAAACAGCGTCTGAGCCCAGATCGGACATGAGGTCTTTAATGGCTTTGGCCATAGCGGCAAAGTAATCATCGACTTCCAGGTAAGCAGTGGTCTCGATGCTGGTATGCTTGAGAAGTTTACCTTCTCGGTTCACCAATCCTATTTTTGTGTTGGTGCCTCCAATATCGATACCGGCTGCGACTTGTGTCATGATTAGATCGACATGATTTTAGAAATCCGAAGCAGCTCCTGGTCTATTGGGTGACTGCCCGTCATGATTTCGTTGAATGAATTAAAAACAATTTGATTGCTTCTAATACCGACCATGCAATCTTTTTGTCCATTAAGGATGCCTTCAATTGCAGCGAGTCCCATTCGGCTGGCCAATACCCGATCAAAATAGGAGGGCGCTCCACCGCGTTGCAGGTGTCCGAGGATGGTTACTTTAATATCGAAGTAGTTGTTCCGCTCAGAAAATTTAGCGGCCAGGTCCATTGCGCCCCCAATCTTGCTTCCTTCAGCTACAACAATGAGGCTTGACTTTTTATTGGTTTTACCTCCTTCATCAAGTTTGGTGAAGAGATCTTCGATGGTTGTATTTTCTTCTGGTATGATGATTCCGACGGCACCGCCCGCAACACCGGCGTTTAACGCGATGTATCCTGAATGGCGGCCCATGACTTCAACAAAAAAAAGTCTGTTGTGCGACAATGCCGTATCACGGATGCGATCAATGGCTTCAACGGCGGTATTGGTAGCCGTATCAAAACCAATGGTATAATCGGTTCCAGGTATGTCGTTGTCTATGGTGCCCGGTAAGCAAATACTGGGGATGCCAAACTCCTCATAAAATTTATGAAGACCAGTGAAAGTTCCATCACCACCGATGGCAACCAATGCATCAATTCCATTCTTTTTTATTTGCTCAAAGGCTTTCTTTCTTCCTTCGGGTTCACGGAAGGCGGCACTTCTTGCTGATTTTAAGATGGTACCACCCCGCTGAATGATGTTTCCTACTGAGCGGGCTCCAAGTTTAACAAAGTCACCCTCGATCATACCTTCATAGCCGCGGGTTATACCGTAAATCTCCCTATCGTAAAATATGGCAGAGCGAACGACGGCTCTGATGGCTGCATTCATTCCCGGTGCATCGCCGCCAGATGTGAATATGCCAAGTTTCTTAATGGAATCGTTCATCCATTCGTGGTTGGTTCAATGATTTAGCCCAATTGGGCCTAAAAAGCGCCCAAAAATACACCCTACAGCGGATTAATCAAGCCAATGATTGGCTCAATCGTTTCCAGTAATTGATGAGCCCTCGGGTAGAGCTGTCGTGGGCTGTTATGGGTTCAGATTGGCTGAGTTCAGGCAAGATCCTGTTGGCGAGTACTTTACCCAGTTCAACGCCCCATTGATCGAAGCTGAAAATATTCCAAATGATGCCCTGCGCAAAGATTTTATGCTCATAGAAAGCTATCAGTGCACCAAGCGTTTCAGGATCCAGCTTTTTAAATAAAATGGAGTTAGAAGGTTTATTCCCGGTAAAAACCCTGAAGGGCAAGTGAAAGGAAATTTGTTCTTCATCCATTCCTTTTTGTTTGAGGTCGGCTCTGACTTCCTCCTCTGTTTTGCCTTTCATCAGCGCTTCTGTTTGTGCAAAGAAGTTGGACATCAGAAGTCTGTGGTGATCGCCAATCGGATTTTGACTGATGGCGGGTGCAATAAAATCACACGGCACCATCCTGGTACCCTGATGAATCAACTGATAGAAAGCATGTTGTCCATTGGTGCCGGGCTCACCCCACACAATGGGGCCTGTCTGGTACAATACCGGATTGCCGGTGCGGTCGACAGACTTTCCATTGCTTTCCATATTTGCCTGTTGCAGATAGGCAGCGAACCGATGCAGGTATTGGTCGTACGGTAAGATGGCCTCTGAGGAGGCCTCAAAAAAATTCAGATACCAAATTCCGATCAGGGCAAACACCACCGGAATATTTTCTTCGAGCGGTGCAGTTCTGAAATGTTTATCCATGTCGCTGGCGCCCTTCAATAGTGCGTGGAAATTCTCATATCCGATCGTACAACAAATGGAAAGTCCAATGGCAGACCAGAGGGAATATCTGCCGCCAACCCAGTCCCAAAAAACAAACATATTCTCAGGGGCAATTCCAAAATCCTTCACAGCGGCTTCATTGGTGGAGACGGCAACAAAATGAAGTGCTACATTTCCTTTTCCTTCAGTCCTTTCTAAAAACCATTCCCGTGCCGATTGGGCATTGGCCATGGTTTCCTGGGTAGTAAACGTTTTAGAAGCGATGATGAAAAGGGTGGTTTCCGGGTTTACCTTTTTCAAGGTTTCTGCCAGGTGAGTTCCATCTACATTGCTAACAAAGTGCGGCGTAATTCCCTGGTGGTAAGGACGCAGCGCCTCACAAACCATGACGGGTCCAAGGTCAGATCCTCCAATACCGATATTCACTAGGTCTGTTATTTTTTTACCGGTGTAACCTTGATGGTCTCCGCGCAAAAGTTTATGGCTGAAGACCTTCATTTTTTCAAGGACTTCAAAAATCTCGGGCATTACATTTTTACCTGAGACAAACACAGGTGTTCCGTCCAGATTTCTTAACGCTGTATGCAACACTGATCTTCCCTCGGTGCCATTGATTGGCGAACCGGTAAACATCTGTTCGATGGCTTCAGGAAGTTTCATTTCCTTGGCCAGATCGGTCAGTAGGAATTGTGTTTCCTTGGTCAGGATGTTTTTAGAGAAATCAAACAAAATATCCTTAAAACGCAGACTAAATTGATCAAATCGATCAGGGTCCTCGTCGAAAAGTTCGCGCATGTGCACGGCCTGCATGTCGAGGTGGTGAAGGGTAAGTTTTCTCCAGCTGATTGTTTCGGCTGGATTCGTTCCGTAGTTCATAGTCTAAATACTTCTTGTAATTAATTGGTGGAGGATTTCAATTGACCTTTAAGCAGCAGGTTGTACTGTTCACAGGTCAAAAATCCATGTACGTCGCAGTGTGGACATTTAGTGAATTTCTCTGACAGGTAATCTCTTTTTACAATGACTGTTTTTCCGCTGCACACAGGGCAAATGACTTTGCCGGTTGGCCCGCAGTCGATGTCAAAATCTTTAGAGAGAATTTCACCTGCTTCTGCTCGTTGCTGACGCACCTCAGACGACAAGGCTTCTTCTGCACGTCTTAGATATAGTGCGGCTTGAGTTGAAAATTCACCCGTGGTCCCCTTCAGTTGAATATACTTGGTCAGCCAGTCAATGCTTTGCCGGTATTTCGCCAAATGGAATGAGTTTTCGCCGATCAGGTAGGTCAACTCTGATGAAACTGCTTTAACAGATTTCAAAACCTGGTTCAAGACCTTTTCTGTTTCAAGATATTTGGATGCCGACAGGAGGGCTACAGCTGAATCCATCAATTGTTTTACTTCCTGTTGTTTTCGTGCCTGGTTCAGTTGTTCAAGCTCTTTGATTTTATCCTGTTCCGACCGTTGTGCCTGTATGGACGAACAGATAAACATCAAACCAAGCAAAACGAAAACAATGCGGCAGGATTTCATCCGTGGATTAAATGGAATTTTGATCCATGCCGAGCCATTCCAGGGCTGAACGAAGGAAAATATCTTCTTTTTCCGATTCACTGATGCTCATTTGGTCGACAAAGCTACCGATTTCAAGGTCACCGAGTGGAAAGGGATAGTCGGAACCCAAGGTTATTCTTTTTGATCCTTGTTTTGGAAGGATGTATGACAGGAAATCAGGATCGTGTGTAATGCAATCCACCCAAAATTTCCCGATATAATCGGCGGGATCAATTTTATTGTCAATGGCAACCAAATCGGGGCGGCTTTGAAATCCATGTGAAATTCTTCCAACAGTAGCAAAAAAGGACCCGCCGGCATGGGAGAAGTTCACCCTTAGTTTCGGTAGTCGTTCCAACACCCCTCCAAAAATCATGGAGCAAACGGCGCGTGTGGTTTCTGCTGGCATACCAACCAACCAGGGCAACCAATAGCGTTGCATTTCTTTTTCGCCCATCATATTCCAGGGATGGATGAGGATGGCCATGCCCAACCGCTCACAGGCTTCAAAAACACTGAAAAATTTAGGATCACTCAGATTTTCTCCGTTGATGTTGCTTCCGATTTCGATGCCACGAAGTCCTATGGATTTACAACGTTCAATTTCGGTGATGGCCAACGAGGGATCCTGCATGGGCACGGTTCCCAGTCCGATGTAGTTTTTAGGATATCGAACTGAAAGCTCAGCGATATGGTCGTTCAAGAATTTTGAAATCTCTAATGCATCATGTGCTTTTGCCCAATAGGAAAACAGAACAGGGATGGTGGAAACAACTTGAACATCTGTTTTAAATCTGGCATACTCATCAATCCTAAGGTTGGCATCCCAGCAATTCCGATGGATTTCCCTGAAGAACCTGCTTCCCATCATCATGTTGGCGTGATCCTTTCTTGAGGGCTCCAACCTTATGAAGTCGCCATAACCGAATTTTCTTGACCAGTCTGGTAATTTTTCAGGCAGAATATGTGTGTGGCAGTCAATCCTTTTCATTTCGTTCAAACGCTATTTTCCAAAAGGGATTCGCTGCAGCGCAATTTTTCCGTTGCTGATGACCATCAAAATATCCTGAAGATTGCGAATCTCCTCTAAAGGATTACCGGGTAGGAGAATCAGGTCTGCTTCAAATCCAGGTTGAATTTTCCCGGTTTTGGCCTCAAGGCCAAGCAATTCGGCTGAGAGGGTGGTAGCAGACTGAATGGCCTGGTATGGCCTCATGCCCATCCTCACAAAATGCTCGCACTCAAGGGAGATTCGTGAGGTGCTTTTATCTGAGTAATCACTGTCGGCGCCTGTAGCAATTTTAACGCCCAGTTCAATAGCGGTCTTGAAAACCTTCTCAGCAGCTGGCATCATAAACTTTCCACGCAGTTCAAGGGTAGGGCCCTGGTAATCTCCTCCTGGTTTTGTAAGATCTTCCAGTGTAATGAAGGTTGGAACTAAAAATGTTCCCTTGGATTTCATCAGCTCTAGGGTTTCTTTTGATAAAAAAGTTCCATGTTCAATACTTCTGGCACCTGCTTTAACCGCCGCGTTGGCGCCTTCATCACCGTGCGCATGAACCATTACCGGGATGCCAGACTTGGAGGCTTCATCCACAACGGCACGAAGTTGTTGTTCGGTATAAACTTGTTTTCTCGGGTCGGTCTCTGGTAATCCTGCACGCTCGGTTCCTCTTGTCTTGATTACTTTGGCTCCGCGGTCAATGTTGATTCTAACCATTTTCCGAAGTGACTCTTCTGATTCGACACCGGTGATGAAATCACCAAGTCGTGGGTCTGCCAGGATTGTTTCACCTGGATTGGGTGTGACGTAAACACCGGCGGCAATGACATCTGGTCCGGATATTTTCCCTGATGCACTTAGCGCGGCAAGCGATACATCCTGGTAGGCATCGACGCCAGCGGTACGAACGGTGGTAACACCGGAATAGAGTGCTCGTTGTGCCGCGCCCATGTTATCGATATGGGTATGGCAGTCAATCAGTCCTGGAAACAGGAAGTAACCCCTCCCATCAATAATCTCATAACCATCCGGGGTGCGATTTCCTGATGGCAGTATTTTTTCAATCCATCGGCCGTTGATCAGAATGATGGAATTTTTGACCACCGATTGCTGTCCGTCGTAATGACTGACGTTGGTGATGGCAATTTTCTGAGCAAAACCCTGGATGGAACAGAGTAGAATGAACTTCAGCAATAAGCGTGTCATCGAATGAAGGTCAGGCAGATGCCTTTTTGGTGATGATGTCTCTGACTTGCTGGTTGGATACAGGCTTTTCGATAAAGCCTGTGACAATGGGGTAGGTTTTTGCTTTTAGTCTGTCACTTTCAAATAGGGAAGAGGTCACAATGTAGATTTCGATGGGCTTCGGGAAGGTGGGGGCAAGTTGTTGCAATTGGGTTAGCAATTCAAAACCATTCATTTCGGGCATATTAATGTCAATGAACAGGATGTCGGGAAAGTTTTCTTTTGATGAAGCGTTGTTTTGAATGACCTCCAATGCTTCAGAGCTGGAGCGCACCTCATTTATTTCAGCAAACTCATCGGTGAGTCTGATAATTTGAGAATGAATGAAGTTGAAGACTTCTTCATCGTCAATCAGAAGATACTTAAGCTTTTTAGTCATGGTGGATTGGTATCTTGATGGTTACTTGGGTTCCTTTTCCTGGTTCTGACTGCAAACTTATTTTACCGCCGAGCTTAGTCATGATTTCCCGGCAAATGTAAAGACCTAAGCCGGTTCCTTCACCGGTTTTTGTGCCTCTATAAAACATATCGAAAACTTTTGACTGATTGGCTTCCGATATTCCTTCGCCATTATCTTCCACGTCGATCTGATAAAATCGATTCGTTTCAATTACCCTCACCTCTATAAATGGATCGTTAATGTCGGTTCTTCTGTACTTAACAGCATTTCCAAGGATGTTTCTTAAGACTGTATTGATTCTATAGGAGTCTGATACAATTTCCTCCTTACACCTGAAATTAATTTGAAATGAGAATCTTGAATCTACCAGATGCCTGAGATCGTTGTAATTGTTTTCAATTAAGGTCCTAAGGTTAAAAGGTTCCAGTTTAATGGCCAGTCTGGAGTTTCTGGAGTATTCCAAAATTTCCTTAATGGTATTATCCAGTCTGTCTATGCTGTGGTCGGCCATTTTGAGGTACTCCTCTACACTTGCGGGTAAATTTTCCTCCCTATGGGCGAGGCTTAAAAGTCCCTTGACCGAGAGTAGGGGCGAGCGCAGGTCGTGGGAAACGCGATAAACAAAATTGTCGAGTTCTGAATTCGCCTTCGACAATTCTTCATTTTTGTTGAACAAGACCACTGAATTTTCCATCAGTTTTCTCTGAATTTTATCGCTCAACAGCATAATGAATGTAAGCTCTAATAAGGTGGCTGTTGCGGCGCCAACAAAATTAAGGATCCACTCTTGTCGTAGGCCCTCCTCAGTAAACAATCTTGGCGAAATCCGGATATCGGTCGTTACCAAAAACGTGATGATAATTATTAACACGGCTGTGAGGTAATAACCGTATTTAATTTCTTTCCCCTGGAAGGCAATGAGTGTTCCGACAATGATGGGGAAGAAAAATGCCAGAATTCCTGAGGCAGGTGAAGATACTAGGGTTAGGAGGGAGATAATTCCGGTGATGTAAGAGAGGTTCCAGAATTTCGAGGCTTTGACATAACCTATTTTATAAAGGGTATAAGCGATAATAGAACACGGAACGCCGCTAAAGGATATTAAAGCCTCTATTCCACTGTCATTCAGATAGTTTAAAACTGAGAAAACAGCTGAATAAATTGCTATGGTAAAGATCAGCAGTTCATGCAGTTGATTGCCTTTCTCTACCAGTATGCTTTCCGACTTGCCACCTGGCCCTCCCGAAGGAACCTCAAAGTCGAGGGTGAGCAACCGTTTAAGTTTTCGTAGCATTTATTTGGACACCAATTTTAAAAATAACCAAAGTTTGGAATAACCGAAGGCAATTCGGGTCTTTCAATTACACGAGAGGTGCGCTCATTTCAATTGCTTTCGATATTTTACGGAATTGCTGTTTTAATGCATCTCAGACGCATCATCTTTCTTATCTGTTGGCTGTTTGCCGCTGCCTTAACCCATGCGCAGGAGCGTAAAAATTCGGATTGGAAATTAACCATTAAAAAGACGTCTGGGATGTTGGTGATTGATGGTATACGCTCCGAGACGGATTGGGAACGCGCAGCGGTCGCCAGCAATTTTGCCATGGTGCTTCCAATGGATACAAGTGCAGCAACGCTTCGAACCGATGTTCGCATGGCCTTTGATGAAAATAACCTTTATATCATAGCCGAGTGTTACCACGGTGGTTGGCCATACATGGTTGAATCCCTGCGTCGCGACTGGAATTTTGGACGCAACGACAATTTTATTTTTTTCCTCGACACGTTCGATGATAAAACGAATGGTTTCAGTTTTGGTGCCAATGCTGCCGGCGCACAATGGGACGGTATGATGTCCGATGGAAGTAGAATAGACCTAAGTTGGGACAACAAGTGGGTGTCTGCCTCTAAAGCGTACGATGACCACTGGACATTTGAAGCAGCTATTCCTTTTAAATCAATCCGATACAAAAAAGGAATCCGGCAATGGGGTGTTAACTTCAGTAGAAATGATTTAACGACAACAGAAAAATCTGCATGGGCGCCGGTTCCGCGTCAGTTTCCTACCGCATCGCTTGCCTTTACCGGTATCCTGCAGTGGGAAGAATCGCCGCCTGATCCGGGAACCAATATTTCCCTAATTCCGTATCTGCTCGTGGGTACTTCGCGCGATTTTCAAAACAACGGCAAATCGAAGTGGCGTGATGACATCGGTGGTGATGCAAAGATCGCCCTCAACTCATCGCTTAACCTTGACCTTACAGTTAACCCTGATTTCTCACAGGTGGATGTCGACCGACAGGTGACCAACCTGGATCGTTTTGAATTATTTTTCCCCGAACGCAGACAATTTTTTCTTGAGAATGGAGATTTGTTTGCCAACGTTGGTTACGGATCACTGCGTCCATTTTTCTCCAGGCGGATTGGATTGGGTGTTCCTATTCAATATGGAGCGCGCCTGAGTGGAAAAATAAATCGAAACTGGCGGGTAGGGGCTATGGACATGGTGACCCGCGAAGTTGAAGAAAAAGGATTACCGCGTCAGAACTTTGCAACACTTGCTGTTCAACGAAGGGTTTTTACCCTCTCGTATGTTACTGCAATGTTGGTCAGTAAAAATTCCATCGACTATACACCACCCGTTGGATCTGACTTGCCAACCTACGCTGCCTACAACCAGAATGCGGGACTTGAATACAATATACAATCAGCAGATAACCGTTGGACCGGAAAGATGTTGTACTTCAAATCATTCTCACCCGGTGTTTCGGGGAAGGATGCTGTACAGGCCGGTAACCTTCAATACTCAGATCGAAATTGGCAGGTGGGTGGACAGTATGAATTTGTTGGTATAAACTACAATCCTGAAGTCGGTTATGTGCCCAGGAGAGGTTATTTGAAAGTCAATCCGATGGCGCAGCGACTTTTTTTTCCGAAAGGAACCCGGATATTGACCCATGGCCCTTCATTTGGATCAACACGTTTTTATGATCCGGCAGCCTTGGAATCTGGTAGCTCCAAGCCAATGAACATGGACAATGAGACCTATCTCGCCTATAATTTTACCATGAGAACCAGGAGTGTTTTTACGGGTTGGGTAGCGAGGAATTTTGTCAGGTTGTATCAGCCATTTGATCCCACCAACAGTGGGAAGGAGCCAATTGAGACAGGCACGGAGCATTACTGGCGTGCTTTTGGAATGGAGTATGCCTCCAAGCCACAGCGACTGTTTACGTGGAGTGCTTCAACCCGCTATGGCGGTTACTATGCCGGAGGGACAAGATTCAATCTGGCGGGAGAATTTGCTTACCGGATTCAGCCCTATGCAGTATTGGCAATTGCGGCCAATTACAACCGTATTGCATTGCCCGAGCCATGGAGCAATGTTCGTTTTCTGCTGATCAGTCCCAGGGTGGATGTTACGATGACCAACAAGTTGTACATCACCGGTTTTGCGCAGTATAATGAGCAAACAAAAAATGTGAATCTTAACACCCGAATTCAATGGCGATATAAACCTGCATCCGATTTTTTCCTGGTCTATACTGACAATTATCTTCCGGAAAATTTTTCAGTCAAAAACAGAGCACTGGTTGTTAAGTGGACTTATTGGTGGAACATCTGATGCTTTTCTGTAAATCATTGCTATGAAAAAGGGGTGTCCTTCCGGGAAGAAATTATTTGAATCTGAATCGTTAGCGCTAGAGGCATTGTACGATGTGTGGTCTCGTACCGAATTTCAGAAAGGTGAAGGGCCGATATCTGTTTATACGTGTGAAGATTGCGGTCACTTTCATTTTACATCGAAAGGAACCTTTCATCCAAAGCTTGAGGAATTCTTAAAGGAAAACAACTTGCGCATTAGCCGTGAAGCCGAGCGTTGGATTAGGAAAATGCGCTGATGGCTATGATTGCCCCAATTCAATTGCCTTTATTCTAAAAAATGTTCGCCAGAGTTTTAATGTTGGTTGTGCTCATCACAGTAAACTGGCTTGAATCGCTTGGGCAGATTGTTCCCTCTTTCACCATTCACAAGGCATCCGGAGCGATAAAGTTGGATGGCGTCGTGGACGAGGACTCGTGGTCCAAGGCGGAGGTAGTCTCAGACCTCATTCAACAATTTCCATACGACACCTCCAGATCTTTGCTTCGTACTGAGTTCAGGGCTACCTACGATGAGGATTTTATTTTCTTCTCAGTGGTGGCGTATGACAACCGTCCGGGTAACTATGTGGTTTCTTCCCTTCGAAGAGATTTCAGGGGACCAGGGTTGGATGGTGTTTCGGTCATTTTAGATCCATTTCAGGATGTTACCAATGCATTTTTTTTCGGATTAAGTCCTGCAGGCGTTCAGCGGGAGGGTCTGATTTCAAACGGATATCTTAATCGTGAGGATCTTGACTTGTCGTGGGACAACAAATGGTACAGTTCCACAAAAGTGTATGACGATCATTGGATCGCTGAATTTGCAATTCCATTTAAGACTTTACGATATCGTTCGGGACAAAAGCGTTGGAATGTTAAATACTATCGTCAGGACAGCAAGGAGAATGAGCGGGCACTTTGGCCGATGACGCCCCGGTTTTTTGAACCAGGTAACCTCAATTATCACGGAGAGATGATTTGGGATAAGGAAACCAGTCAGCCGGGTGCAAATGTTTCATTGATTCCATATGTCGCCGGGCTTTCATCAAAGGATTTTACTTCTGGTGAGAAGGCCACGGGTTCGTTGCAGGCCGGAGGGGACGCTAAAATTGCGGTTACGCCTTCCTTAAACCTTGATCTGACCGCCAATCCAGATTTTTCTCAGGTTGAAGTGGATCAGCAGGTCACCAACCTGGAGCGGTTTGAGATATTCTTTCCAGAACGGCGGCAGTTTTTTCTGGAGAATGCAGATTTGTTTTCGTCGTATGGTCACATCAATGCCCGGCCATTTTTTTCCAGAAGGATTGGTGTTTCGCGGGATGCGTTAACGGGGCAGAATGTTCAGAACCGAATAATTTTTGGTGCTCGATTAAGTGGGAATCTGAATAAATATTATCGCCTTGGGTTTTTGAACATGCAAACCACCCGGCAGGATAAAAATGGTATACCGTCCTACAATTTTACGGTGGCGACTTTGCAAAGAAGACTTGGCCGCAACTCAAACCTCCGAGGAATTTTTGTGAATCGTCAGGAGTTTACACAGGATGGCAGAAAGGATATCAGGCTTACAGGTTTCAACTATAACCGCGTTGCTGGTGTGGATTACAATTATCGTTTTGCGGGTAATCGTTGGACGGGCAATGCCTTTCTACACAAACTGATCACGCCTCAGTCCTCTGCAGGGCAGGCAGCTGGTGGTTACAGTTTGGTTTACAGTACACAAGCGGCGGTATTCCAATGGTACCATCAGCGGATTGGAAAGGGATTTGATCCGGCTGTTGGATTTGTTCCGCGCAACGGCTACAACCGAATTTCTCCGTCGGGTAGTCTTTTCTTTTATCCAAAATCCTCTTCGGTGAACAACCATGGACCAATGTTGAACATCTCCTACATCAAGGACGATCAGTTTGGTCTGACCGATTATGAGTACAGGAGCACCTACACCGTTCGAATGCAGAGCCAGGCCGAATTTTTTGTAGGCTATCGGCATACCTATACCTTTTTATTCAGGGATTTTGATCCAACCAATTCTCCTGCTGCCCTGGCTGTGACCAGGCTCCCCAAGGGGTCAGATTATCTGAACAAGATATTTTCGGCAGGCTGGATTACCGATCCAAAAAAGTTGTTTACCGCGGAGTTTACTGCCACCACGGGTAAATACTTTAAAGGTGATATCAGTGGTGTGCGGGCGGTATTCAATTATCGATGGCAGCCTTATGGCGTTTTCAGTCTGAACGCTAATTTTAATCGTATACGGCAAGCAGATCCATATCCGTCGGCCAATATTATATTGGTGGGTCCCAGAATTGATTTGACGTTAACCAAAACCGTATTTTTTACCACGTTCATTCAATACAACAGTCAGTATACCAATTTGAACATCAACACCAGATTTCAGTGGCGGTTCAGGCCTGTATCCGATTTGTTTGTGGTGTATACGGACAACTATTTCTACTCTTTTGAAGATCCGGAGTTGAATTTTACGCCGAGGATCAGGGCGTTGGTGGTGAAGTTAAGTTATTGGATTAACCCTTAGAATGATGTCGGGTTCAGGTCAATGAATGGGCGCTGGGTTATCCTCCAACGATCGACTTTAGTTTGCTGATTTGATCGTCCCATAATTCTTCGAGTTCTTCTTCATCGCCGAAGTCTGAGTAGTCGGTAATTTTCAGGTAGGTGAGTTGGGTGAGGTCGTCGGTTTCCAGTCTGAGTTCGAGGTAGTCAGGATCCTGTTTGGTTTTTCCATTTTCATCGGTGAATTGAAAACGGACATAGTGGTTTATCCGAAACGACTCCATGATGGCTTTTTTCTGATCGGTACCCCAGATAAAGGTGTGAATTTTTTCAGGGTTGATGCGTACGTCATCGGCAAACCATTCGGAGAGACCTGAGGCGGTTTGAAGATAGGGGTAGAGCAGTTTTGCTGAGGCATGCATTTCATACTCAGCATTAAATTTTTTCTTTTCGCTCATGGCGTTGGAAGTAGTTCAAGGTACGCTAAAAAGCAGATAAGTGCTATGATTAATAAATTATGGTGCTATGACCTTAATGGTTGGTTGGAAAAGTCAATTTGAGCGCTATGTGCTATTTTTTTGGCATTTAGACCGATTTGGTATCTTCGCACCTCAAAAATGGCGAGGTAGCTCAGATGGTTAGAGCGCAGGATTCATAACCCTGAGGTCAGGGGTTCAACTCCCCTTCTCGCTACAAAGGTCTCTTAGGAGACCTTTTTTATTTGATTGTGTCTAAGGTTTGGATTTTGAAGATCCTGGCAACCAGGTAGCAGTTACTTAATACACTGCTGGAAAAAATGATCTAATGATTTGATTCCCTGGTCAAAAGTTAAAACGATTTTTATGTGGTTTTTTTATTCGTGAAATTAATTAGGTGGTAAATGAAATTTGAAAAATCATAACCTAAGAAGGCTACTTAATGTCGTACGAAAACTAGCTTATTCTGTCGTACGAAAACTAGCTTATTCTGTTGTATGAAAACTAGCTTATTCTGTTGTATGAAAACTAGCTTATTCTGTTGTATGAAAACTAGCTTATTCTGTTGTATGAAAACTAGCTTATTCTGTTGTATGAAAACTAGCTTATTCTGTCGTACGAAAACTAGCTTATTCTGCAATTTATGATGGAGCTGGTCACAGAAGTCTTCAATAACAATAAAAAAAGGCCATTTTTTAAATGGCCCTTAAGGGAAATCAGTGTGATGATTTTTAATTAAAAACCATCCATTGGTAGAAGTTTACTTTTTGCCCATAAGGTTCAGTGCTGATCCGGCTTTGAACCATTCAATCTGATTGCTGTTGTAGCTATGGTTCACCTGAATGGTGTCGCTTGATCCATCCTTATGGTTTAACACGAGGGAAAGCGGCTTGTCAGGCTGAAAGGAGGTTAGTCCCACAAGATCCAACACATCATCTTCCTGAATCTTGTTGTAGTCTTCCTTGTTGGCAAAGGTAAGTGCGAGCATGCCTTGCTTTTTAAGGTTGGTTTCATGGATTCGAGCGAAGGACTTCACCAGTATGATGCGAACACCAAGATGCCTTGGTTCCATCGCGGCATGTTCCCTTGACGAACCTTCACCATAGTTTTCGTCACCCACAACGATCGATCCAATGCCCTTTGCCTTGTAGGCTCGCTGAACCTTTGGAACTTCATCGTAGTCGCCTGTAAGCGAATTTTTTACCGAATTGATCTTCTCGTTAAAGAAGTTGGTGGCTCCAATCAACAGGTTGTTCGAAATGTTGTCGAGATGGCCGCGGTATTTCAACCATTTTCCAGCCATTGAAATATGATCGGTGGTACATTTACCCTTTGCCTTGATCAACAATCTTAGTCCTTTCAAATCGGTTCCTTCCCAGGGTTTGAATGGCTCCAGCAATTGCAGTCTATCCGATTTTGGATCCACTTTCACATCTACCTTGCTTCCATCGGCGGCTGGCGCCTGATAGCCCGGATCTTTCACATCAAATCCCTTTGAAGGAAGCTCATCACCAACCGGAGGATCAAGTTTTACTTTCTCTCCTTTTTCATTCACCAATGAATCGGTCAATGGATTGAAGGTGAGGTCACCTGCGATGGCCAGTGCAGTCACCAGTTCAGGTGAGCCAACGAAAGCATAGGTATTGGGATTGCCATCGTTGCGGGATTGGAAATTCCTGTTGAAGGAGTGAACGATGGTGTTTTTCTCCTTTTTATCGGCACCCATTCTGTTCCACATTCCGATGCAGGGTCCGCAGGCATTTGCAAAAACCTTAGCACCTATTTGGTCGAAGGTATTGATGAACCCATCCCTTTCTATGGTATACCTGACCTGCTCTGAGCCAGGTGTGATGGTGAATTCAGCTTTGGTCTTTAGTCCTTTTGAAGCCACCTGCCTCGCAAGGCTGGCAGCACGTGAGATGTCTTCGTAAGATGAATTGGTACAAGAACCAATCAGGCCAACCTCCACTTTTGTTGGCCACCCATTTTTTGCAGCTTCCTCTTTCATCTTTGAAATAGGGGTAGCGAGGTCCGGAGAGAAAGGTCCGTTCAGATGGGGTTCGAGTTCACTGAGATTTATTTCAATGACCTGGTCGAAATATTTTTCAGGCTGTGCATAAACTTCCGGATCGCCGGTGAGGTGCGCCCGAATGCCATTGGCAAGTTCAGCGACTTGTGCTCTTCCGGTGGTTCTCAGGTAACGCTCCATAGAATCGTCGTAACCGAACGTAGAGGTTGTTGCGCCAATTTCTGCGCCCATGTTGGCGATCGTACCTTTTCCGGTACAACTCATGTTGGTAACACCCTCGCCGAAATATTCAACTATGCAGCCTGTTCCCCCTTTTACTGTGAGGATTCCGGCAACTTTCAGAATAACATCCTTCGCAGAAGTCCAGCCGTTTAGTTTGCCGGTTAATTTAATGCCAATGAGTTTGGGGAATTTTAATTCCCACGCCATTCCAGCCATAACATCCACTGCATCGGCACCGCCAACGCCTATGGCGATCATGCCGAGACCACCAGCGTTTACCGTGTGTGAATCAGTGCCGATCATCATACCACCCGGGAAGGCATAATTTTCTAAAACCACCTGATGAATAATACCAGCCCCCGGCTTCCAGAATCCAATTCCATATTTATTGGAAACAGAGGAAAGAAAATCAAATACTTCCTTGCTTTCCTGATTGGCTAGCTCCAAGTCGGTTTGCGCGCCTGTTTTAGCAACAATCAGGTGATCGCAGTGTACTGAAGAAGGGACTGCAACCTTAGGTTTCCCGGCCGACATAAACTGAAGGAGTGCCATTTGTGCTGTAGCATCCTGCATGGCGACACGATCCGGAGCGAAATCGACATAAGACTTTCCCCTGCCAAAAGCTTCCACTTTCTGGTCGCTGTGAAGATGGGAATAGAGGATTTTTTCAGATAGGGTAAGCGGTTTTCCAAGAACTTTTCTTGCCGCTTCAATTTTTCCGGGCATGCCTGCATAGACAGCCTTAATCATTTCCAGATCGAATACCATACGGTTGATTTTGATGGTTGCAAAACTATCAAAAAACCGCGAATGGCCGGCCCGTTTTCAGGAACGGATCTTGTCCAGAATCTCGTTTAACAGTTTGATTTCCGATGCGGAAAGTGATGCGAAAATACTTTCCACAGAGGCTATAGAGGGCTCGATTTTATCCAGTAGCTCAAGTCCTTTATCAGTTATGGTCACGTCTACCGCACGCTTGTCGTTTTCGCAACTTGATTTTCTAATCAGTTTTTTCTGAAAAAGGCGGTCAACCAGCCGGGAAGAATCGGACATTTTATCGATCATCCGCTCTTTTATCAGGTTTATGGATGCAGAGCCTGGATGCTGGCCACGCAGTATCCTTAGAACGTTGTACTGCTGCCGGGTGATGTTGTATTCCTGAGTCACCTCATTGATGAGGTTCAGAACATAGGAGGAGGTATAAAGAAGGTTTACGATGCCCTTGTGGGCGTCTGATCTGAATTCCTTTTGTTTTATGGCATCCTCCAGTTTCATCGGATGGGACGCCAGCTTTATCGGGCGTTGATGTAGTTCAGGAACTCTCTCTTATAGGTTTCTTCACGGAACTTTCCGGAGAAATAAGCTGTACCGGTTTTGCTGTTGGTATCTCCAACACCTCTGGAGGCTACACACATGTGGTTGGCATCGACCACCACAGCGACGTTCATGGTACGGAGAACTTTTTCCATTTCCTTGCCGATTTGAACGGTTAAACGTTCCTGAACCTGGGGTCGCTTGGCAAAAAACTGAACAATGCGATTGATTTTTGAAAGTCCAATTACCTTGCCTGAAGAGAAGTAACCAACATGGATTTTCCCGTAAATCGGAACAAAGTGGTGCTCACAATGGGAGAAAAAGGTAATGTCTTTTTCTACCAGCATTTGATCGTAGTTGTATTTGTTTTCGAATAACCTCGGATGTGGCCGGTTGGCCGGATTCAATCCGCTGAACGCTTCCTTAACAAACATCTTGGCTACGCGTTGGGGAGTCCCCTGCAGACTATCGTCTGTCAAATCCAATCCAAGCGTTTCCATGATAGAACGGAAATGTCCTTCAATGCGCCTTATTTTTTCTTCATCCGATAATTCAAATGCATCGGAACGCATCGGGGTATCCCAATTGGTTAATGCATGGTCATCATCGGCGTCATCGAGATCTGGTCTGTTAGGCAGGATACTCAACGCAATTTCTTTCTGTTTCATAGAGTCTGATTTTAAGTTCCAATTCCGGTTCGATCTTTTCCCTGAGGATTTCCCAGATGATTCTGGCGATGTTCTCGGCGGTCGGAATCAGATCCTTGAAATACGGAGTATCCAAATTTAAGTTTTTGTGGTCGAAGACACCGATGACATGTTCTTTTATGAGATCACTCAGCACTTTCATGTCGTAGACATACCCGGTTTGGGAGTCAACCGTACCGGTTAGGGTCACGATTAGCTGGTAATTGTGTCCGTGGAAGTTCGGATTGTTACATTTTCCAAAAACCGCGTCATTCTTTTCATCCGACCACTCCGGCACATAAAGCCTGTGGGCCGAATTAAAATTTTCGGTTCTGGAGACAGATGTTTTATGCTGACTGACCGAATTCAGCATTAACAGTATTCCTTAAAGACCTCGACCAGATGCTGGCCAATCATTTGGGCATTCCTGCCTTCGATATGATGGCGTTCAATGAAGTGAATCAGTTGACCATCTTTGAACAAAGCAATCGAAGGTGATGAAGGGGGATAAGGAAGGGTGTACTGTCGTGCACGTGCCACTGCATCGGTATCCACGCCTGCAAAAACAGTTGTGAGTTTGGAAGGTTTCTTATCCGATTGCTGAAGTGCCCACTTAATTCCTGGTCGTGCAGCGCCTGCAGCACAACCGCAGACTGAATTGATGACCAGCAAATTGGTTCCACCCACATCGTCTTTAAGTTGTTGGTCGACTTCGGCAGAAGTTTTTAATTCTTTAAAGCCGGCTGAAACCAAATCCTGCCTCATGGGTGCAACCAGATGTTCCGGATACATGCTCATAGTTTTCTAAAGTTTATGGTTAATCAATTATAAAAATCCTAATTCAAGTTTTGCTGCCTCGCTCATCATATCCTGAGAATACGGTGGATCCCAGGTGATCTCTACATTAACGTCCCGTACACCTTCGATCGCCTCTATTCTCTGTTTTACCTCCGATGGGATGGATTCAGCGGAAGGGCAGGAGGGTGAAGTCAATGTCATCAGGATGTGTACGTTGTTTACCGGGAAAAGATTGATTTCATAAATCAGTCCCAATTCAAAAATGTCCACTGGAATTTCCGGATCGTAAACGCTCTTGATGGCGGCCATGACTTTTTCCCTGAGGTCAGGGATTTCCGTGGCGCCATTCGATTCCGGGTTAACCGATGGATTTTTGATTTCCTGGTCGATGTTATTGTCCATTGCCTTCTTTGATCAAACTGTACGCCAGTGCATATCGACGGATTTGCTGGATCATCGATGCAAATCCATTGGATCGTTGCGTTCCGATAAATCTGTCCATTCCAATTTTTGATGGAAAGAAAAATTCAGTCTTTAAGATTTCCTCCGGTGACAGGCCCTGACACACCCTCAGCAACAGTCCAACCAAGCCCTTCGTAATGGTGGTGTTGCTGTCGGCCTGAAAATAAATTTTTCCGTCATCCAGATTGGCAACCAGCCATACCTTCGACTGACAGCCTTTCACGATATTTTCTTCTGTTCGCTCACCTTCAGGAAAAGCAGGCAATTGCTGGCCAAGTTCCATAAGGTATTGGAGGGTTAGCTCGAGGTTTCCATCGAGCATCGAAAACTCTTTGATGATTTCGTCCTGTCTGTCTGCAGCGGTCGTCATCTGGAAAGTCCTCCCGTGATTTTGCCCAACGCATCAATAAATACATCAACTTCTTCTTCTGTGTTGTAAACAGCGAAGGATGCTCTCACCGTTCCCTCCAGTCCAAATCTTTTCATCAGTGGCTGTGTGCAATGGTGACCGGTACGAACTGCAATTCCCTTAGCGTCCAGCATCTGGCCAACATCGAAGTGATGCATGTTTTCAACATGAAAGGAAAGGATGCCCACCTTTTCTACGGCATTTCCGATGATCCGGACTCCATCCAATCCCCTGATTTTATCGCTTGCATGCCTGAGCAGTTGATGCTCATGGTTTGCCATCGCTTCCCGGGTGTTCTCTTTAATAAATTGGATGGCGGGCGCAAGTGCAATGATGTCGGCAATATTTGGTGTGCCTGCCTCAAACTTATATGGAAGTTCATTGTAGGTTGTCTTTTCGAACGTAACCTCTTTTATCATTTCACCGCCACCCTGGTAAGGCGGCATTTTATCCAACCACTCCCGTTTGCCATACAGAAATCCGGTGCCGGTTGGACCATACATCTTATGGCCGGAGGCTACATAAAAATCACAGTCAATGGCCTGAACATTTACAGGTAGGTGTGCAAGGCCCTGCGCACCATCGATGAGTACAACCGCGCCATGCTGATGGGCCAGAGAACAAATTTTAACGATGGGGTTAACAGTACCCAGACTGTTGGACGCGTGGTTTACCGCTACCAGCTTAACTTTTTCAGATGACAGTAGTTTTCTGAAGGCATCGAGGTCAAGGGTGCCATCTTCATGAACAGGAATTACCCTTAGTTTGGCTCCGCGCTCTTCACACATCAACTGCCAGGGAACAATGTTGCTGTGGTGCTCCAATCCGGAGACAATAATCTCATCTCCTGGTTTTACAAATGCTTTTCCAAAGGAGTTGGCAACGAGGTTGACGCCATCGGTTACGCCTTTTGTGAAAATGATTTCTTCAGAAGAGGGCGCATGAATAAAATCGGCTATGGCCTTTCGGGTGGCTTCGAAGTCACGGGTAGCACGCTCGGCGAGCGTATGGATGCCCCGGTGGATGTTGGCATTATCGAAGCGGTAGTAATGGTCTAGTTTGTCTAAGACGCTCTGAGGCTTTTGGGTGGTCGCGGCATTGTCAAGATAAATCAGTTGCTTCCCATTGACCTGTTGGTTCAGAACAGGAAACTGAGCTCTGATTTTTCTGATGTCGATGGCCTCAACTTTACTCATCCCAAAATTGAAATTTTTTCTGCCACCTTTTTGGAGGCCCATTCTCTGATAAAGGGGTGGTTGATTCTTTCCACCACCTCTACGGCAAATGCATTGAGCAGCATGGCTTGCGCCGATTTTCGATCAATGCCTCTGCTTCGCAGATAAAACATTGCATTGTCGTCGAGCTGACCGGTAGTGCATCCGTGGGAACATTTGACATCATCGGCCCAGATTTCAAGCTGAGGTTTGGTGTTGACCGTTGCCTTATCGGAAAGTAAGATGTTCCGGTTCGATTGAAAGGCATTGGTTTTCTGAGCATCCTGACGAACAAATATTTTTCCATTGAAAATCCCTCGCGACTGGTCAGCCATGATTCCTTTGAAAAGTTCGTTGCTGTTGGCGTTGGGAACCAGATGATCGACCACTGTATGATTGTCCGCAAGTGTTTTTCCTCCGATCAGGTACAGCCCAAATACATTGGCTTCAGCAGATTCGCCATCGACCAGGTACTTAAAGTTGTTTCTAACAATCCCACCATCGGTGGTAAGTGTAAATGTTTCTGTGCGGCTGTCTGAGGCCTGTCGTATTGAAGCGTTGTAGACAACATTTAAGGTAGAGGCAGTGGATTGCTGAACGGCAAAATTCAGCGATGCGCTCTCCTGGACTTCAGCACTCAGCGACAGGTTGCAGAAATCAGAACCATTCGTGGGTAGTGTCTCGATGATGGAAAGTGATGAATCTTTTAGGACCACAATTTTTATGGATCCAGCGAAGGATACAGAGCAGGGGAGGTGATCGAGATGGATCACCTGGTCAATAGGTTTTGAGGCCTTGATCACCAGCGTTGATTTTCGCATGGCACCGTTCAACAAAGCAAAGGGGTCCTCTAGGTTCACGGACCAATCATGGTTATCGGTATAAATGGAGAGCCCTTCTGGCAATTGCGTTGGGATGTTCAGTGGTACACCGCCGAGCAGCGCGATAGGTATGGTGCCGGGAATTGGTTCTGGTTGTCCGGTTTGGGACGCTTGTTTGGTCAGATCGTTGATCCAATCCGTGGATTTACTCAGCGACTGTCCAATGGGCGTGAATTTGTACTCTTCGTTTTTGTTGTTGGGTAATCCATGTTGGATAAAACGGTCCAGAAGATTTGATCTGGAGGATCCATCGGATAATCCAAGGACAATTTTCTGCAGGCTGCTGTTGATGTCTTCTGATTTAAGCATACCGGTTTAAGCTGTGATTCCTTCCTTAACCCAATCGTAACCCTTGGCCTCCAGTTCGAGTGCCAGGTTCTTATCGCCGCTCAGGACTATTTTACCTTTGTATAAAACATGCACAAAGTCGGGCACGATAAAATCCAGCAAGCGTTGGTAATGCGTTACTACGATGGTGCCGTTATCGGCGTTTTTCAGCTTGTTCACACCTGAGGCGACAATTCTCAGCGCATCGATGTCCAGTCCTGAATCGGTCTCATCCAAAACCGAGAGTTTTGGTTCAAGCATGGCCATCTGAAAGATCTCATTTCTTTTCTTTTCGCCACCGGAGAAACCTTCATTGAGCGAGCGGCTGAGCAGGGACTGGTCAATTTCCACCAGTTTCATTTTTTCTTTCATGTGGGCCAGGAAGCTTACCGCATCGAGCGGAGACTGTCCTCGGTGTTCTCTGACCTTATTTACTGCGGTCTTCATGAAATTGACTGTGCTTACGCCTGGAATTTCAACCGGGTACTGAAAGGCAAGAAAGATACCTTCGCGAGCTCTTTCGTCGGCCTCCATGGAAAGAAGGTCCTTTCCAAGAAATTCAACGGAACCGTCTGTTACTTCAAAGTCTTCTCTTCCTGCCAGTACGGAGGCCAGTGTGCTTTTGCCGGAACCATTTGGGCCCATAATGGCATGTACTTCGCCGGGATTAACGGTGAGGTTGATGCCGTTTAGGATTTGCTTGTCACCTATTTTGGCGTGAAGGTTTTCAATTTTTATCAGAGGCTTTTTCTCCATTGAAATATTCTTTGAGGTGTGTTGTATGGTTGTTATCCGACGCTTCCTTCGAGGGTTAAGGCGAGAAGTTTCTGGGCTTCAACGGCAAATTCCATTGGAAGTTGATTGAGTACTTCTTTGGCATAGCCGTTAACGATCAGCGCGACGGCTGATTCTTCATCAATGCCGCGTTGAAGGCAATAAAAAATCTGATCTTCTCCGATTTTAGAGGTGGTCGCTTCGTGTTCGACTCTTGCGGTTGGGTTTTCAACGTCGATGTAAGGAAAGGTATGTGCGCCGCAGCGGTCGCCCATCAGAAGTGAATCACACTGAGAAAAGTTTCTGGCGTTTTCTGCTCTCCGCATGATGTGGACCTGGCCTCGGTAGCTGTTCTGTGATTTGCCGGCAGAAATTCCTTTTGAGACGATTCTTGATCGTGTGTTTTTGCCGATGTGAATCATTTTAGTTCCGGTGTCTGCCTGTTGCAGGTTGTTGGTTACGGCAACGGAGTAAAATTCCCCAACTGAGTGATCGCCTTTGAGAATGCAGGAGGGATATTTCCAAGTGATGGCTGAACCAGTTTCAACCTGAGTCCAGGAGATCTTGGCGTGATTGCCTGCGCAGAGTCCGCGCTTGGTTACGAAATTGTAAATGCCGCCTTTGCCCTCCTTGTTGCCGGGGTACCAGTTCTGCACGGTAGAATATTTCACTTCGGCGTTCGCCATGGCATAGATTTCTACCACAGCAGCATGCAATTGATTTTCATCGCGCATAGGGGCTGTGCATCCCTCCAGGTAGCTAACGTAGCTGCCTTCATCTGCCACGATTAACGTCCGCTCGAACTGACCGGTGTTGGCGGCATTGATTCTAAAGTAGGTGGAGAGCTCCATCGGGCAACGAACACCTTTTGGAATGTAGCAGAACGATCCATCCGAGAATACGGCAGAGTTCAACGCTGCGAAGTAATTGTCAGATGCAGGCACTACCGATCCCAGGTATTTTTTGATGAGGTCCGGGTGTTCGCGAACCGCTTCGCTGAAGGAGCAGAAGATGATTCCCATTTCACCTAGTTTCTCTTTGAACGTGGTGGCCACGGATACGCTGTCGAGGACGGCATCTACGGCAATGCCGGTGAGTCTTTTTTGTTCGGTGAGGCTGATGCCAAGCTTTTCAAAAGTCTTCAGCAGTTCAGGATCTACTTCTTCGAGTGAAGAGGGGGTGGATTTCTTTTTCGGTGCTGAGTAGTAAATGATGTCTTGATAATTGATGGCGGGGTAGTTAACGTTTGGCCAGCGCGGTTCCTCCATGGTTTGCCAATGGCGGAACGATTTCAGTCTCCATTCCAGCAACCATTCAGGCTCCTGTTTTTTGGCTGAAATAAAGCGGACGATGTCCTCATTAAGACCTTTGGGCGCGGACTCGGCCTCTATGTTTGAGACCCAGCCGAATTCATAGTCTTTTGAGGTTGCTTCCTCCAGAATGGGGTTTTCCTTGGCCATACTTTATTTAGACTAATTTTAAATACCCGCAAAAGTAAGCAAAAGAAGCCCACAAAAAGGGCCTTAAAGGGGCATTATGCCCCAATGGCCAATCCAAAGGGTTGAATGGAAATACCTGAAAAGGGAGTGGGATTTGACCTCAATTCGCCAGTTCAGCGAGCGCCAGGTTTCGATCCAGGCTTTCTTCCAGCGAAATCATGGTTTCAGTCCGTTCGATGCCTTCTACCTGCTGAATTTTCTCGTGTAAAACAGCCTTCAGGTGGTTGGTGTCCCGGCAATGGATTTTGGCGAACATCGAGTAGTTGCCCGTGGTATAATGGATACTGGTGATCTCTTGAATATCTTTAAGTTTTGCTAGAACTTTATCATATAAAGCACTCTTTTCCAGGTATATACCGATAAATGCAGTGATGTCAAATCCGAGCTTGGCATAGTTTACACGCAGGGTTGTTTTCTCTACAATCCCGGCCGCCTCCATCTTACCCATCCGAACATGGATGGTTCCTTGTGAAACAAATACCTTTTTAGCTACCTCCGTGTAAGGCTTGCTGGCATCCTGCATTAAAACCTCAAGAATCTTGAAGTCTGTTTTATCAAGCTCCAAATTTTTAGCCATTGAACTGGGTTTAGGGTGGGCGAATTTGTAAAAAAATCGATTATTATTATAAAAAAAATGAAATATTTATTCATTGTATTGACAAAAAACCTACTTAAGACAAAATTTGTTGCGTATTCAACAAATAACACACTGTAGGGTGTTGGAATTTGGCAGACATGCCCTCCTGTCTCGGGGGTGAGGAAAAAGGGACAAACGCAGGATAAAGGGTTGACCACTAAAGTTTTCTTTCTGTCCTGTATCTAACCGCCTCGTGGAGGTTCGAACCCTCCCTCTACAGCACGTTGTATTAAGGTTTGGTAAACGTCCTTTGAAAGCCCGGTTTCAGCCGGGCTTTTTCTTTTGGGTTTTGCCCATTAACCACCCGTCGCATAGTTTTAGCATCCGCAAAACCTCCAACGCCCCGCGATATGGCCAACCAATTCCCATGGATCAGTAAATACCCCAAAGGGGTGAATGCTGAAATCAGTGAACCATCTTTTCAAAACATGAGCGAATTGTTCAGCCATGCTTCTGACAAGTTCGCGGATCGCACCGCTTATGAAAACATGGGCGTCAGGCTTTCCTTCCGTGAAACCGAACGGCTGGCCACTGCCTTCGCCGCTTACCTGCAGAAAAAACTGGGTCTGAAAAAAGGTGAACGCATCGCCATCCAAATGCCAAACCTGTTACAGTTCCCGGTGGCCTTCATTGGTGCACTTAAAGCAGGTCTCATTGTCGTGAACACCAATCCGCTCTACACACCGCGCGAAATGGAGCACCAGTTTCGTGATGCCGGAATATCTGCCATTCTCATTGTTGAAAATTTTGCTTTCAATCTTCAGTCCATTCGTGATAAAGTTCCAGCACGCCACATCATCGTTACTTCCATGGGTGACCTGATGGGAATAAAAGGGCACCTGGTCAATTTTGTTGTCAGGAAAATCAAAAAATTAATTCCTGCCTATAGTTTGCCCGGATCCATTGCTTTCAAAGAGGTCATTCGGGAAGGTCTTAAGCTTACGCTCGATTCACCGGCGGTAAGCCGAGAGGATGTGGCGGTGTTGCAATACACCGGAGGAACTACTGGCATTTCAAAAGGTGCACAATTGTCGCACCGCAATCTTCTTTCGCACAATGAAATGATCAGGCAATGGTTTACGCCCTACCTCGCGAAAGGACGAAAGGATATTATGATCACCGCTTTGCCGATGTACCACATTTTTGCACTCACCGTAAATGGTGTTCTGATGTACCACAGCGGTGTAAAAAATGTACTCATCACCAATCCAAGAGATATCCCGGGATTTGTTAAGGAACTGAAAAAGCACACCTTCACCATCATGACGGGTGTGAACACTTTATTCAATGCGCTACTGAACAACCCCGATTTTCTAAAACTGGATTTCTCATCGCTGCATGGGGCCATTGGTGGTGGAATGGCGGTACAGGATGCCGTTGCTGTTCGGTGGCAGGAGGTGACCGGCACTCCGCTGGTAGAGGGTTACGGGCTGAGCGAGACTTCGCCGGTGCTTTGCTGCAATCCACTGGATGGTCAACACAAAAGGGGCTCGATCGGTATCCCCGTGCCATCCACCGAGGTGGCTATTTTTGATGATGACGGAAATCAACTCCCTCAAGGTTCTTCCGGAGAAATTTGTGCCCGTGGCCCACAGGTGATGCGTGGCTATTGGGAAAAAGACAACACCGGAGTATTTTTTGGTGAGTGGTTCCGTACTGGTGACATTGGCATTATGGATCCTGACGGGTTCTTCCGGATTGTCGATCGCAAAAAGGATATGATTAAGGTCTCCGGTTTCAATGTCTATCCCAATGAAATTGAAAATGTTCTGGCTGGAAATCCCAAAGTATTAGAGGTTGCCGCCATCGGTATCCCGGATGAAAAATCAGGTGAAGCCATTAAAGTTTTTATAGTGAAGAAGGATGATTCACTAAGTGAGCAGGAGGTCAAAGATTTTTGTCACCTCAACCTTACCAATTATAAAGTTCCTAAGTTTGTCGCCTTCCGGAAAGATCTTCCCAAAACCAATGTGGGTAAGATTCTAAGAAGGGAATTAAAAGAAGCTGAAAAAAAATCATGATCCGAACTGCCCTCATTATCCATTCGATGGTGCTCTTACTAGCGGGTGCTGCTGCTCAACAATCTTCAGAGCCCGTTCTACAGTACCCTCAGGAAAAGCACTTTAAAAATGTTCGTCAACTTACCTTCGGCGGCGATAATGCCGAGGCATACTGGAGTTTTGATGGCTCCATGGTAAGTTTTCAGTCCAACAACAAAGCGTGGGGACTGCAATGCGACCAGATTTTTTTCACAAAAATTGAAGGGCAGGACCTTAAAAATCAGCGTCCTGTTATGGTGAGTACAGGAAAGGGTAGAACCACCTGCGCATACTTTATGCCCGGTGATAAAGAAATCTTATTTGGCTCCACCCATTTGGGTGGCGATGCCTGTCCGCCGGAACCTGAACGCCGACCAGGAGGAAAATATCTGTGGCCTATCTATGATTCGTACGACATTTTTGTTTCTGATCTGAACGGAAAATCCATCCGTCAGCTTACTGCAGTCCCGGGCTACGATGCGGAGGCGACCTTGTCTCCGAAGGGAGATAAAATTGTTTTCACTTCAACCCGCAATGGTGATTTGGATTTGTACGTCATGGACGTAAAGGGCAAAAAGGTAAAGCAGATTACCAATACGGTTGGTTATGATGGTGGTGCATTTTTTTCACCCGATGGAAAGAAAATTGTCTTCCGTGCCTCCAGACCGGATACGGAAGAAAAGAAGAAGGAGTATTTAGACAATCTGAAAGTAGGACTGGTGGCCCCAACCGAAATGGAGATTTTCGTTTGTAATGCCGACGGCAGTGATTTGCGACAGGTCACCAGATTGGGCAAAGCCAATTGGGCTCCTTTCTATCACCCGTCAGGAAAGAAAATTATTTTCAGCTCTAATCATAAAGGAGCCCGTGGATTTGAATTCAATCTGTTTATGATCAATGAGGACGGTACCGGTTTGGAACAAATTACCTATGACAAGGTTTTTGATTCTTTTCCCATGTTTTCTCCGGACGGCAAAAAGATCATCTTCTCCAGCAACCGCAACAACAACGGTACGCGTGACACCAATTTGTTTGTTGCCGATTGGGTGGACTGAGCTGAAAAGTCTCAGCGACCTTCAACAATAAGCCAGCGGGTTTTTTTTCTGATGACGTAAAGCACCAGCGTCACCAGCGTGGTAATGCCCAACACCAGCAGCCATGGATCGGAAGGATCAAAGCCCTTTCCGGCTTTTACAGACGCCATAAGGCTGAACAAATAGAAAACCAGAAAGAGGTTAAAGATTCCAACACTCTCTCTTTTCAAAAGGTTAAGCAGGCTGAATTGGTTTGGACTTGGTTTCCAGTTTTTAAACGAAGGAATAAATGCAGGAACCCTGGAAGCCCATTCGGTATAGGCGCTTCCAAATGTTTTGGTCAGGAATTGTTCTTCGGCGTACATGATGCGCTCATAGAAAATCCAGAAAATCAGAATAAAAATAAAGGTGAAGGCCAGGCTTTCTGAAATCATGGCCACACCAAGCCACATAAAAAAGTTCCCCAGGTACAAAGGGTGCCGAACAGCGGAATAAATCCCCGTTTGGTTCACCACCTCGGCCACCTGCTGTTTGGTATTTCGACCGGAGGTGTTGCGCGGTGTATATCCGATAACCGCAAATCGGATCAACTGACCAAGGATGCTCACCCCCAAACAGATCAACATCCACTGGTGGTTGATTTCGTTGTTCAGAAGATGGTCTCTTCGGTAGTAATCATAAATCAGTTGGACCACCAGCAATAAGACTGGAAGCTGTCCGCGGTATTTGAACAGCCAGTTTCCCTGTGTTTCGAATTCTTTTACAAGTGCCATAGCGCAGAAGGCGCAAAAGTAGGCAAGTCCATTCAGGCTTCGTACTACCGATTCTTTTATTATCGCCGGGAATGCCTTTATTTTAAATCATGGCTGAATTGTTATCGGGAAAGTCCATAGTAGTAATCGGTGGCACCACCGGTCTTGGGTGGTCTGCAGTCCAGGCCATCGTTGCATCGGGTGCCAGCGTGGTGGCTCTTGGTTTATATCCCGACAATTTCAATCCGCCAAATTCAGAAAGGCTGGTTTTCCTGCAAGATGATGCCATCAGGGAAGGCGCCGCAGAGGAGGCAGTTTCTCTGGCAGTAAGCCGTTATGGGAAGGTGGATGGACTCTACCACGTGGCCGGCGGCAGTGGAAGGAAGTTTGGTGATGGTCCGGCCCATGAACTTTCCTTGGAAGGATGGAACAAAACCCTGGAATTGAACCTCACCTCGGTGATGCTTTCCAACCGCGCAGCGATCCGAATTTTTTTAAAGCAGGGTAGTGGTGGGGCGGTCTTAAACCTCAGCTCTGTTCTGGCTTTCTCGCCTTCACCGGAACATTTTACCACGCATGCCTACGCAGCATCCAAAGCAGCGGTAATTGGCTTTAGCAAATCACTCGCCGCAACCTATGCAAAGCACCGCATCAGGGTAAATGTCCTTGCACCGGGCCTCATCGATACGCCGATGGCCAACAGAGCCAAATCGGACCAACAGGTCATGGACTACATTGCCCACAAGCAACCATTGGATGGCGGTCGCATTGGTCGTCCGGGCGATCTGGATGGAATGGTCTGCCAATTACTTTCTGATCAATCTGCATTTATTACCGGGCAAACCATCGCCGTGGATGGCGGATGGTCAATGGCCTGAAACTGAAATTGTACATCTGCTATGGAACAAACTGCAATTGGTATTGACCTGGGGGGAACCAGAATAAAAGGACTGATTCTGAAAGACGGTGTGGTTACCGACTGGCTCTATTTTCCAACCGGAGAAGGGAATGAATTTATTTCTTCGGTCAAAGAGGCGGCCGGTCAATTGATTCAAAAAGCTGGCGGCGGAAATTATTCAGTGGGGATTGCAGCACCGGGAATTGCCTCACCAGACCATTCGTCCATTGCCTATATGCCGGGCAGGCTGCCGGGTTTGGAAAATTTTAATTGGTCATCGTACCTCGGATTGAAAACGGTGGTGTTGAACGATGCTGTTTGTGCGTTGATGGCCGAGTCGAGGCTTGGTGTTGCCACCGGGCTTAGCGATGTGGTTTTGTTGACGTTGGGTACGGGTGTGGGTGGTGCAATAATGATAGGCGGAAAGCCTCACCTTGGATCTATCCAAAAGGCAGGGCATTGGGGTCACACCACGGTAGCCTCAGAAGGATTTGCTGATGTAACCGGCATGCCGGGAAGTATTGAGGAGGCCATCGGAAACGTATCGATCGAGCGACGTTCTCACGGGCAGTTTAATTCAACGCAGGCACTGCTGGACGCGGCGGCAGAAAATGATCCATTCGCCCAATGGTTGTGGCTGAATTCAGTGCAAAAGTTGGCGGTTCATATCGCGGGCATCAGCAATGCATTATCACCCGAAGCGATTGTGGTAGGGGGTGGAATTGCGCAGGCAGGGGAAATTCTTTTTACGCCGTTGAATCGGTTCCTTCAATTATACGAGTGGAGACCTGGAGGGAAATCAGTGCCGGTCTTAAAGGCTAAGTTTTCTGATTTGGCTGGTGCAGCCGGTGCAGCGGTATTTGCTTTGGAACACTAAAGTTCTTCCTCTGCTATAAGCTCAATTTGTTCAAGATTGGAATCCTGAAGTTTGCCGTTGAGGCATCTTAAAATTCTTGCTGGATTTTTCCGGATCAGTCCGTAGCTGTGTGTGGCCATCAGCACGGCGGTGCCGTCTTTGTTGATTTGTTGAAAAAGTTTCAGGATTTCGGATGCAACGCCCGGATCGAGGTTTCCGGTAGGTTCATCGGCAATCAGAATTAAAGGCTGGTTGATGAGTGCGCGTGCAATGGCAGCACGTTGCTGTTCGCCGCCCGATAACTGATGGGGTAGTTTTTTATCTGAACTGCCCAAACCCACCTGCATGAGTACTTCGGCCACCCGGGTTTTCATTTTCATGCCGTCTTCCCAGCCGGTGGCCTTCATCACAAACATCATGTTCTCTGAAATGGAGCGATCGGGAAAAAGCTGAAAATCCTGAAAGACGATTCCTACTTTTCTGCGCAGGTGTGGGATTTCAGCACGACGGATTTTTTCAAGCCGATAGCCGGCAACACGTATTTCACCTGAGTCCGGCTGGTGGTCTGCATACAATGTCTTCAGCAGCGATGATTTTCCGGATCCGGTTCTTCCGACAAGAAATACAAATTCACCACCGGCGATATCAAACGATACATCGGTGAGGACTGTGTTTCCGTCGTGGCTAACGGAAGTGTTCTTTACGGAAACTACCGGTTCGCCAGTTTCGGTCATCCGTTGGCTTTTTTATGGTCGGCCAGGAATTTCTCCAGTCCGGAGTCGGTGAGGGGATGTTTCAACAGGCTGGTGATGACACTCAGCGGACAGGTGACTACATCGGCTCCGATTTCAGCACATTTGATCAGGTGCATGGTGTGCCGAATGCTTGCTGCAAGGATTTCCGTTTCAAAATTGAAATTGTTGTAGATCAGTCTCATCTGGGCGATCAGCTCCAAACCGTCCTGTGCAATGTCGTCGAGACGTCCGATAAACGGTGACACGTAGGATGCGCCGGCTTTGGCGGCCAGAATGGCCTGTCCCGGTGAGAACACGAGTGTACAGTTGGTTCGGATTCCTTCAGCGCTGAATTTTTTGATGGCTTTTACACCGTCTTTGATCATGGGGACCTTCACCACAATTTTATCATCGATTTTAGCCAGCTCTTTTCCTTCTTTAAGGATTCCTTCCAGGTCGGTGGCAATTACCTCTGCGCTCACTTTGTCGTCGACGAGGTTACAGATGGCTTTGTAATGATTGAGGATGTTTTCCTTTCCTGAGATACCCTCTTTGGCCATCAGGGAAGGGTTGGTGGTTACCCCATCAAGGATTCCCAGATCGTAGGCTTCTTTGATTTCTTTCAGGTTGGCGGTATCAATGAAAAACTGCATGGGATTAATTTTGGGTTCAATTTATGGCTGAAGGATGTTTGATCATCGCTTTGAGTCAAAAAAAATGGCAAACCGAACATCGCACCGCTACAACCGCCTACCCTTGCTGTCTTCCGACCCTGGGGGAGTTCAGCAGGAGCTGGTCGTGCCGATTTGCCGCCGCAAAGATAAACGCTTCCGGGGTCGTTGGAGGAAAAGAGCCTAAAATTTTGACCTTGGCCATGACGGGTAAACTTGGGTATCTGACCGGTCAGCGCTTTCTTTGTATGATTTTGAAGCGCTGATGAAATTATTCGAACGTTTTCCTGTTACCGTTTCCAATTCCCTTGGTGGACAAAAAGAAACATTCAAGCCGTTAATTGAAGGATTTGTAGGCATGTATGTGTGTGGACCAACGGTTTACAACCATGTGCATCTGGGCAATGTTCGCACCTTTCTGACTTTTGACATCATCAGCCGCTACCTCCGACACCTTGGTTTTAAGGTTCGTTATGTGCGCAACATCACCGATGTTGGTCACCTGGAAAACGACGCCGATGACGGTGAAGACAAAATTGCCAAGAAGGCAAAGCTTGAAAGGCTTGAGCCAATGGAGGTGGTTAAAAACTATACCGAAGGATTTCATGAGGTGATGCGGCAGTTCAACATTTTGCCTCCCAGCATAGAGCCAACGGCTACCGGTCACATTCTGGAGCAAATTGAGATTTGCAAAAAGCTTCTGGATGCTGGTATCGCCTATGAGTCCAACGGGTCGATTTATTTCAGCGTGCGCACTTACAACCAATTGCAGCCGTATGGAATTTTATCCGGTCGCAACATCGAAGAGTTGATGGAAAGCGGTCGCGATTTGGATGCACAGGACGAAAAGCGAGAGAAGATTGACTTTGCCTTGTGGAAAAAGGCATCACCTTCGCACATCATGCGTTGGAATTCGCCATGGGGACCTGGTTTCCCTGGATGGCACATCGAGTGTACGGTGATGAGCACCAAATATCTTGGTGAGACTTTTGATATTCATGGTGGTGGCATGGACTTGAAATTTCCGCACCACGAATGCGAAATCGCGCAAGCATCTGCTGCCAATGGCAAGCCACCAGTTCGTTACTGGATTCACTCCAACATGCTCACCGTTAATGGCCAGAAGATGAGTAAATCGTTGGGCAACTCATTTTTACCTGCAGAACTTTTCAGCGGCAACCACCCGTTGCTAAGCCGCGGATTTTCTCCCATGACGGTTCGGTTTTTCATGTTGCAATCGCATTACTCCTCCACGCTTGATTTTTCCAATGAAGCACTGCAGGCAGCTGAAAAGGGATACCGCAGGTTGTTTAATGCACTGCTCGCCCTTAAAGCATTAAAGGCTACAGGATTTGCTGAAACTTCCAGCGCCACCGGGGCCGGTCTGGCATCGCTCGCCGATGATTGCTATAAAAACATGAGCGACGATTTTAATACGGCCACAACGCTTGCTGTACTTTTTGAAATGTCATCACGGATCAATGATCTGCATGCCGGAGTTTTAAAAACTTCTGAAATCACGGAAAGTGATTTTAAAAAGTTTGCCGATACCTACATCATGATGATGGAGGATGTACTTGGTTTCCTGCCCGAGCAACAGGAGGGAAGCGCCCATCTGAAAGGTGCTATGGATGTGTTGATTTCCCTGAGAAAAAAGGCAAAAGCCGACAGGAACTTTCAGCTTTCAGATAAAATCAGGGATGATTTAAAATCTGCCGGCATTCAGCTTAAAGATGGAAAAGACGGGACCATGTCCTGGGAAGCAGAGTGATGTTCAGAAAGCTTTTTATTCTGCCCATTCGGATTTACCAACTCACCCTTTCACCGCTGCTGGGTGCGCACTGCAGGCATCATCCTTCTTGTTCACACTATGCCATAGAAGCCATTGAAGAGTGGGGACCGATAAAAGGCATGTGGCTTGGATTTCGAAGAATTCTTCGCTGCAATCCCTGGGGAACCAGTGGATACGATCCGGTTCCGAAAAAAAATTCAGGTACGCCGAATGCCTAAGCCTAAGCCTAAGCTTAAAATTAAACTTAAGATTTAGGGTTCTCGGTGCTGAGTTTATTGACGAGCGCTATCGCCTTGTCTATTTCCTTTTCCGAATTAAAAATGTGGGTGCAATGTCTCAATCCGTATTCCGGTCCTTGGGAGCGCGGTCTCATTTTCTCCCGGTTCCAGAATTCGTCCTGCATGGCGGCCCCGGACCAACCGTCGATCTTGTAAACGGTTATCCCGGCGCACATGGCTTCGTCGACGGGGGAGAAGATTTTAACTTGTTGGTTGCTTCGAAGTCCATCCCTGAGTCGGTTTCCAAGGAACTTGATTCGATTGTAAACTTTTTCCGGTCCGATGTTAAAATGGAAATCCAAGGCTGCTTCAAGTCCTTTCAGCAACGAGAAACTTCCGGTGCCGCGTTGGGTAAAACGGAAGCCTTCATCCCGGTGGTCTTCCCATCTGCCGCTCGCGACGGTGGTCCAGACCCGGGGCGATAAATCCTTTTGCAGGTACATGAATCCAGTGCCGCAAGGTGCACCGATCCACTTGTGAAAGCAACCGAGGTAAGCATCACACCCGATGTCCTTGACATCAATTTTTATCTGGCCGATGGTTTGTGCTCCATCCAGAATAACCAAAATCCCTTTTTTCCTCGCCTCAGCGCAAATTTCTTTCATAGGTAGAATGGCGCCACTACCGGTTATCATGTGGCTAAGCATCAGCACCTTCGTTTTAGGAGTAAAGGCGGAGACCACTTGATTATAAACCTCATCTGCGCTCCGGATGGGTTTGCCGATTTCAATTTCACGATAAACAATGCCATTCCGTTTTGCTCTGAGTTTCCAGGATGAATTTCCTCCGGAATGTTCCTGATTGGAGGTCAGCACTTCATCACCTTCCTTCAGGTCCAACCCGTTGGCGATGTAACTCATTCCGTTCGTGACGTTGTCTGTCATGGCAATCTCATCGGCAGTTGCATTGATGAGTTGGGCGACCTTGGTGCGAATCGGCAGCAGGTTGTTGTAACCACTAATGAACTGTTCTTTGTTGTCGTCTTTGTAGGCCCATTGAGCCACACTGGTGGCCAAGTATTGAAGGTGTTCTGTGGTTTTTTCAAATACCACCCGCGGCATTACACCAACCGTTCCTGGATTGAAGAAAATACTGTTTCGGTCGAGCATAAACTGATCCCTGACCTCATCCCATGATTTAAACTCTGCAGGTGGACTGGGGTTTTTGGAGGTTGAAAATCCACCACCCAATGCCGGCAAAGCAAACGTTGCGAGCCCCGCTGTTTTCAGCATTTGTCTTCTTGATGTCATGATTATGGGATTAACAGAATGAAAGCTAGCAAATGTGACTTTTGTAAAAAAGAAAAGGGCCGGAAATCTCCGGCCCCTTTCATTCAACCACCTACCCTAAACCTTATCTTATTGTCTTGGTGCTAACCACACCGTTAATGGTAATGGTAACAGTTTTATTCTCACAGCTGCCATCACCATAATTTACTTTGACGTTGTCTGCGCGGTACTGGGTTTCCATTTCACCTGAAACCGGTCCACGACGTCTGACGGCGCGACATTCAATTTTTTCTACCAGTGGTTGATTGGTGCGGTGCAGGTACACGACGCTGCCATCAGACTTCGCAATTTTGGTATCGACTGTAGTAGTAATGGTGCCTGAAACCGGCTTCTTGCTTTCTTGTCCAAATTTGAAGACAAAGACCTTCTTCTTTTCAGAAGTCCAGGTGGTTACGGTTCCATCTTTTAAAGTGATTTTTCCATCGGTAACCTTCGTGTTGGATTCTCCATTGCCTGTAGTGGCATCGAAAGTGCTCGTGCGCGTTTTGGTGCCTTCGATTTTAAAGTCATTCACGCTGTAGTCGATGTAGGTCACCACTTCAGTTTTCACAGATTGCGTTACGTTACGGTTGATTCTGATCATGCCTTTTCTGGTTATGGAAACGGTATCCCTGGTAAAGGTTACACCGGCTCCAAAATCAATTTCAGTTTTTACGATCAATGAAAGCAATGAATCCAATTCAGGATTGTCTTTTCCGCTAAAGCTGTGGCCGTGTGGGCCATCTTCGGGTAAAGGAAGTACGACGATTTTTCCATTGGCATCGTAATGGGTGATTTTGGCACCACCAATTTTGCTCATCCTCATGCCGCGCAGATCACCCGCTGATTCCGCTTCGACCATCGCCAGCAACTCATCCGTAGGAGCCAACAGGCTGAACCCATCCAGAATTCCATTGTGCCGGTCGTGTTTATTTCCAGCCGGTCCACCGCCATGGGCAGAACGTCCCCCAATACCTGAAAGGCCCGCGAATTCAGTGCTGCTGCCTCCAAAGTTAAAGGTGAGTCCGCTAGCCAACTGACCAGAGGCTTGAGCAACGTCAATGGTGTTGACGTTGGGATTGTTGTCATTTGGACGCATGTCCAACGATTCACAGCCTGCGATGGCAACGGCCAGGCCAAGGGCCATCCAGGAGAAGCGAGAGCGATTTGCAGTTTTCATTGTTTAGCAAAATTATGATCCTAAGACTGCCGATGGGTATGGTGGTTTAATTGGGAATCAAAAAAATTTAGAAAAAGCGGATATCATTCAAAAAAACCACATTTTTCATTTCATTCTTTCCTTTAAAACCTGCTCCACTTCCTCGAGCTTATGATCTTTAGACGCCAACAAAACGAGAAAATGATACATAAGGTCTGCTGCCTCACCCAAAAATTTTTGTTTGTCGTTTCCACCAGCTTCAATCACCAACTCGACAGCCTCTTCGCCGACTTTTTGCGCCACCCGCTTAACGCCTTCCTGTATTAAGGATGCGGTGTAAGAGCCTGAGTCCGGATTGCTTTTTCTTCGCTGAATGGTTTCTTCCAGAACATCCAAAACCCTGGTGTTTTTGGAATGATTGAAGCAAGTCCATTGTCCCGTATGACAAACCGGACCGGATGGTTTCGCCTGAATTAATAAAGTGTCGTTGTCGCAATCCTTACGGATCTCGGTCCATTCAAGGTAATTGCCGCTGGTCTCGCCTTTGGTCCAAAGCGTGTTCCTCGACCGACTGAAAAAGGTCACATGTTTACCCGACAAGGTTGAATCCAATGCTGCCTTGTTCATGTATCCAAGCATCAGAACAGTTTGACTTTTTGCATCCTGTACAATACATGGGACCAACGATGTGTTGTCTGCCTGAAAAACTTCGTTTGAGTTGCTGATGATCATATTGAATTATTTTGCGCCGGGCGAACCGGTATACCATTATTTTTTAAAAACAATTTTAAATCGGGGATGCTCACTACACCGAAATGAAAAAGGCTGGCCGCCAACGCTGCATCGCTGCCCGCCAGTCTGAAAACCCTTAAAAAATCTTCAGGATGTCCCGCGCCACCACTGGCGATAACCGGAATGGTCAGCAGTCGGTTAAGTTTTTCAAGGGCATCGATTGCAAAGCCCGACTTGGTTCCGTCGTGGTCCATGCTGGTGAAAAGAATTTCGCCGGCGCCTCGTTCCTGAGCTTCAAGGCTCCAGGAAAAAAGCTTCCGATTCACCGGAATTTTACCCCCCTGGATGTGCACCACCCAATCGTTGAGGATCTTCCTTGCATCAATGGCCACCACAATGCATTGGCTGCCAAAAGCCTGACTCAATTCATTGATGAGTTCAGGATTTTTTACCGCTGCAGAATTTATGCTGATTTTGTCAGCGCCTGCTTCCAGCAGTTCCCGGACATCTTGCGTGCTGACAATTCCACCACCTACCGTAAAGGGTATGTTCACCTCCCTCGCAACTTTCTCAACCAGTGAAAGAAGTGTTTTCCTTCTTTCCTCGGTGGCTGAAATATCCAGGAAGACCAACTCATCTGCACCTTGCGCTGCATACTGTTTGGCCAATGCCACAGGATCGCCAGCATCACGCAGCGCTACAAACCTGGTGCCCTTTACCGTTCTACCATCTTTAACGTCGAGGCACGGAATAATTCTTTTGGTTACCATAACAATGACAGTTCTTTAAGTTCATCGGCATTGATTTGCCCTTCCAGCAATGCCTTTCCGGTTACAGCGCCGTACAACCCGCCGGCACGGAGTCCGATCAGATCTTCTGCCGACCGGATGCCACCGCTCGCAATAAGTTTCAGGCCATCAAATTCAGCCAACAGCGCTCGGTACCAATCCATGGCCGGGCCTGTCAACATCCCATCCCGACCAATGTCGGTGCAGGTAACGTATTGAAGTCCGTAAGGCAGAAATTTTTTGATGAGCTCCGAAATGGTCATCGCTGTGCTTTCGGTCCAACCGCTTACAGCCACTTTATTGTTCTTTGCGTCGGCACTCAGCATAATTTTATCCGGACCAAATCGTTGCAGCCACCCGATTACTGTTTCCGGTTCTTTCACCGCAATGCTTCCGCAGTTGATCTGATTTACCCCGGCGTCCAGCAGCCATTCAACATCGGCATCACTTCGAATCCCTCCGCCAAAATCAACCATGAGCTTGGTTTCCTTTGTGATTTTCTTCACCAGATCCCCGTGTATGATTTTGCCCTCCCTCGCACCACTCAGGTCAACCAAATGCAGATGTCTGAAACCCTGGTGCTCAAGTTTATTGGCAAGCTCAAGCGGATCATCACCATAAACGGAAGATTTGGTATAGTCTCCCTGTTTGAGGCGGACCACCTTTCCATCCAATAAATCAATAGCGGGAACAACAATCATAAGTCAAGAAAAGTTTTTAGGACCACCAAACCCTGATCACCTGATTTTTCAGGATGAAATTGAACAGCATAAAAATTATCCTTCCTCAACGCAGCACTGATGGGGGTTCCGTGGTTGACCGATGCGCTGGTATACACGCCTGCAGGCACATAATAACTGTGCACAAAATAGAAATACGCATCTTTTAATCGCTTCGGTATCCAGTCACTTGTTTCGGTAAGCCGATTCCACCCCATGTGGGGCACTTTAATTCCCTCTCTTTGAGGAATCCTTTTAACCTCACAATCGAAAATCCCAAGACAATCAGTGTTGTTCTCTTCAGAACTCCTGCACATCAGTTGCATCCCGAGACAAATTCCAAGGACAGGTTGATTTAAATTTTTGATGACCTGGTCCAGTTGCTTGCCCTTTAAAAAATTCATGGTTGAACTGGCCTCGCCAACACCAGGGAAAATTACTTTGTCGGCCGACTGGATTTCATCGATGCGATCGGTAATGGTGTAGGGAACCGACATCTTTTCCAGTGCAAAACACAGCGATCGGATGTTGCCTGCGTTGTAACGTATCACAGCTGTTTTCATCAGAGTACGCCTTTGGTGGTGGGCAACTGATTGCCTTCCTGCTTCACTGCCATTTTAATGCTTCGCGCGAGGGCTTTGAAGATGGATTCAATTTTATGGTGTTCATTGTTGCCCTCTGCTTTAATGTTAAGGTTGCATCTGGATGCATCGCTGAAAGACTTAAAAAAGTGCATAAACATTTCGGTGGGCACATCGCCGATTTTTTCTCTGGTGAAGGAGGTCTCCCAAACCAGCCACGGTCTTCCGCCAAAATCCAATGCCACCTGTGCCAGACAATCGTCCATCGGCAGGGTAAAACCATAGCGTCCGATTCCTTTTTTATCACCCAGTGCCTTAAGCATTGCTTCGCCGAGGGTCAGGGCGGTATCTTCTATGGTGTGATGTTCATCGATGTGAAGGTCGCCCCGGGCAACTATTTTCAAATCGAGGTTACCGTGTTTTGCGAGCTGCTCGAGCATGTGGTCAAAAAACTTCAGTCCGGTTGAAATGTCTGATTGGCCATTACCGTCCAGATTGACTTCCACTTCAATTTCTGTTTCAGAAGTCATTCTGGTGACGCTGGCCCTCCTTTCCTTTTTGGTGAGTAAATCCGCCAGGTCTGACCAACGGTTGGTGCGCAAGGCAAGAGTATTTTCCAAATCACTAAAAGTTTCTGGAGTGCTGTCAGAGGCAATGACCAGCGCTCTGCATCCTAAATTTTTGGCCAGTTGAACATCGGTCAAACGGTCGCCGATTACATAGCTTGATTCTTGATCAAATCCGCTCGCCAAATAGGCGGTGAGCATCCCCGTCCCTGGTTTACGGTTGGGCGAGTTTTGTTCCGGCAAGGATGGATCGATGTGTACCGCAGAAAAAATGACGCCCTCATTTTTAAATGCCTCCAGTACCTTTTGTTGAACCGGAAGAAAGTTTTCTTCAGGAAAGGAAGCAGTTCCCAGGCCATCCTGATTGCTGACCATGACCAGTTCGTATTCCTGTGTTTTAGCAATCCGGTAAAGCGCATTGAATACCCCCGGCACGAAGGATAATTTTTCCAGACTGTCGATCTGCTTGTCTGGCGGCTCGTGAATCAGGGTGCCGTCGCGGTCGATGAATAAAATTTTTCGCTTCATAAATGCGGTGGTTACAGATTAAAAATTTTTTCAATGGAATTCATTAACAGGTCGTTTTCCGCTGGTGTGCCGATGGTTATCCGAAGACATCCTTCGCAACCGGCCTCAGCCGAGCGGTCGCGGACCACAATCCCATCTTCCAGCAATTGCCGGTAAGCCAAAGAAGGATTCGGAAACTGTACCAGCAGAAAATTGGCATCGCTTGGATATGCTTTCAATCCATTTTCTTTCAGGAATTCAGCAACGCGTAATCTTTGCTCGACAATGACTGCTGTATTTTTTTTAGTAGAGCACTCCTTAAGTTGGGTGAGCGCAATTTCCTGTGCCGCACTGCTGATGTTGTAGGGTGGTTTCACTTGATTCAACAAAGTGACCACCGGTTTCGCGGCCATGCATAAACCCAACCTCAGTCCGGCAAGTCCAAAGGCCTTGGATAAAGTTTGAAGGATTAAAAGGTTTTCATACTTCAGAAGGTCTCCAACAAAAGATTTATCCGGACAGAAATCAATATAAGCCTCATCGATAACCACCAGGCCCTTGAAGTTTTCAATCAGCATGGTTACCCTTTCACGATCAAAGGCGTTACCGGTGGGATTATTCGGTGAACACAAAAAGAGAATCTTCGAATGTTGGTCGGCTGATTTCAAAAATTCCGAATGCACTGGTTGGAAGTTGTGGTCAAGCCGGATTTTTCTGGCTTCGATGTTGTTCACTGCAGCTGAAACCTGATACATCCCATAACTGGGATCAGGAATCAATATGTTATCGCGGCCGGGCTCACAAAAAATCCGGATCAGCAAATCGATGGGTTCATCGCTGCCATTTCCGATGAAGATATTTTCCGGATCGACGTTGCGGATTTGTCCAATGCATTTTTTTAATTCCGATTGAAAAGGATCCGGATATCGATTGTAGCCGGAAGGAAAAGGAGATTCATTGGCATCCAGATAAACTGCAGCCTTTCCGGAGTATTCGTGCCTTGCGGAAGAATACGGTTTTAGGTTCTTCAGATGTTTGCGGGCAAGTGACAGGATGTCCATGGTCAATTTTTTAATTTTTGAAGTCGGACCGTTACTGCATTGCGATGGGCCTCCAGCGCTTCTGCCGATGCGAGCGTTTCAATGACCGGTCCGAGGTTTTGGATTCCCTGCTGGCTGATCTCTTGCACGGTGATGAACCGAAGAAAGCTATCTAGGCTTACGCCTGAATAGGCGCGCGCATTTCCTGCCGTAGGCAACGTGTGGTTGGTGCCCGACGCATAGTCTCCGGCGGCCTCAGGCGTAAAATGCCCAAGGAAAATCGAACCTGCATGCCGTATCCCTCCGAGCAATTCGGCCGGGTTTGCTGTTTGGATGATCAGGTGCTCTGGTGCATAGGCATTCGAAAATTCAATGCACGCCTCAAGGGAATTCAAAACAACACAGAAGCTATTGTCCAGCGCCAATGAAGCGGTCTGTTTCCGCGGAAGCAATTCAAGTTGATTGTTTAATTCCATCCTGACTTTATCCGGAAGTGCTTCATCGGTGGTAAGCAGCACCACCTGACTGTCGCTGCCGTGCTCGGCTTGTGAAAGCAAGTCGGCCGCCACGAAGACAGGATCCGCGGAGTTGTCGGCGATGACCAGAACCTCTGAAGGTCCTGCGGGCATATCAATGGCCACACCTTCTGCCTGTGCCATCATTTTTGCGGTGGTAACATATTGATTTCCGGGACCAAAAATTTTATCTGCTTTTGGAATGGATGCAGTTCCGTAAGCCATGGCGGCAATGGCTTGCGCCCCACCAACCTTGAAAACGTTTTTGATGCCAGCGGTAGTGGCCGCAAAAAGAATGGCGGGATGTATGGAACCGTCCGCCTGCGGTGGCGTGCAGAGGAACGGCTCGCTGCAACCTGCAAGCGTGGCGGGAATGCCGAGCATCAGAACCGTTGAGAACAATGGAGCGGTGCCGCCCGGTATGTACAATCCAGGCCGTTCTACCGGTCTTGAAATTCTCGAGCATTTAACGCCAGCGGTGGTTTCAACGGTAAGGTCTTCCCGCTTTTGCAGACTGTGGAATTTCCGAATGTTGTCCGCAGCCGTTTCAATGGCTGTCCGGAGATTTTCAGGAATCAATTTGGAAGCCTGGATAAATTCCTCCTCACCAACTTTTAGGTTTGAAATGCGACACTGTTCGAATCTCAGGTTATACTCCAGCAATGCAGCGTCGCCCCGTGTTTGGACTGCATATAAAATATCCTTCACCACCGAAGTCAGTGATTGGGTGTCTATCCGGGGCCGGGCAGTAATTTTGTTCCAGCTTTCCTTGTTGGGTTGAACAAATATTTTCATGATCAGGGAATCATTTTTTCAATGGGCAACACCAAGATGCCTTCTGCACCAAATGATTTTAGCCGGTCAATTTTTTCCCAGAAATCATTTTCTTCTACAACGGCGTGCAGCGAGAACCAACCTGCGCGGTTAAGCGACATAATGGTTGGACTGTTCATCCCCGGAACGAGTCGCGTAATGGATTCGATGGCTCCGTCGGGTACATTCATAAGGATGTACTTTTTATTCCGTGCCGACCGGACTGCACTGAATCGGAAGGTGAGCTGCTGAAGGATCGTTTCTTTTTCTTTTGAAAGGCTGTTGTTTGCAATGAGCACTGCTTCTGACTTCAGCACGGTTTCAACCTCGCGCAACCCATTGCTAAGTAAGGTGCTTCCGCTGCTCACCAGATCACAGATCGCATCGGCAAGTCCAATGCCCGGGGCGATTTCCACCGATCCGCTGATTTCATGGATGGACGCATCGATCCCATGTCGGGTCAGAAAGGCTGCTGTCGTGGTAGGGTAGGAGGTTGCAATGCTTTTGCCATTGAGCCAGCTTAAACCTGTGTAGTTTTCAATTTTGGGTACGGCGATGGAAAGCCTGCATCGCGCAAAATCAAGTCGCTGCACAATCTCTGCCTGTAAACCTTTTTCCGAGACCAGGTTCTCGCCAACAATTCCTGCGTCGGCCACCTTGTCTGCCACATATTCAGGGATGTCATCGTCGCGCAGGAACAACAATTCAACCGGAAAGTTTCCAACGCGAAGTCTTAGCTGATCTCTTCCATTGGAAATCTCAAGTCCGCTTTCGCGCAGCAACTGCACCGAGCCATCGTGGAGCCGTCCTGATTTTTGTACTGCAATTCTTAATACTTCGTTTGTGTTCATGTTTGACTGGATTAAAAAAACGAAAGGCCTGCCAGTGGGTGGCAAGCCTTCGATAGTTTAGGTTTAAGAAAAATCTATTGAATACTCATAGCGCTGCCACCTCCGGAAATCCGGCAATGATGATGGTGATGATGGCGATGAGCTCTGTTCATAATTTGATGGGACAAATAAAGCCGGTGCATGGCAGAAATCAAAAAATTAGTCTGCGATGTTTACAATTCACCAAACCTTAAGCGAACAGGCATTCGGGTTTTGGCCCGATTTTCGCACCTTGCATGCGACATGAAGAAGCTGGACAAACTGGTGTTAGGTTCATTCCTTGGTCCATTTGTGATGACCTTCCTGGTGGTGGTGTTTATTCTCCTCACCCAGCACATGCTCAAGTATTTCGATGACATAATTGGAAAAGATCTGGGTTGGGTGGTGCTGGGTAGCTTGCTTTTTTATTTTGCCGTCTGTATGATTCCTGTGGCGCTGCCGCTGGCCATCCTGCTCTCTTCCCTCATCACTTTTGGAAACCTCGGCGAACATTTTGAGTTAACAGCCATAAAAAGTCTGGGCATCAGCCTGGTTCGGGCACTGGCTCCGATTTTTGTAACGGTTCTTTTCCTCACCGGCATTGCATTTTTGTCCAACAACTACCTCGTACCCAAGGCAGCGCTCGAAGCCTATTCGCTGTTGTACGACATCAAACAAAAAAAACCTTCGCTAGATCTGAAGGAAGGTGCTTTTTACGGAGCCATTCCGGAGGTGAGCATCAAGGTTGCAAAAAAATATCCCGACGGGGCAACGCTCGAGGGTGTCGTGATCTACGACCACAGAGGTCGCTCCGGAAACAAAGAAGTAATCATCGCCGATAGTGGAAGGATGTACACCATCCTCAACGACAATTACCTGAAACTGGAACTGTACCGCGGCTACAACTATAGCCAGGGCACCGGAACAGAGCAACAAATGACCGGTCAGCCTTCCAACACCAATACCTACTCCAAAACCAAATTCGATCAGACCTACATGGTGTTTGATTTGTCGGCCTTCAATCTGAACCGAACCGACAAAAGATGGTTTCAGGGAAACCGCATCATGAGAAACCTGGGTGAACTCACCTTCGATATGGACTCTGTTGATCTGGAGCGCAACAAAACCAGACTCACGGTGTACGACAATGCAGGGTCTATGTTTAGTTATTTCACCCGAACGGTTCGCGTGGATGTGCCCGAGAATCTATCGGAGGCGCAGCGCGTACGCGACAGTGCAGAGATCGCAGCTTCAACGGTGCCGGAGATGGCCCGTGAAATTCAAAAGAGCCGGATCACGGGCAACTTCGGGTTAACAGAAGTCCAGTTGGACTCTGCACTGCGTCAAAGAAGAATTGCCTACCGGCAGTGGAATGAACGATCACGTGAAAAAGTCGACAGCCTGCTGGCGGCTGGACCAACCGCCTCGGAGATTTCAGCTGCACTCATGAATGCGCGGAGTGTGAAGACCTATCTGCTGCAAACCATGGAGAGCCTGAAATCGCAGGGCTATGAATTCCGGATTTTTCAGATCCAATGGCATAAGATTTTTGCCAATTCTGCCTCCTGCCTGATTATGTTTCTGATTGGCGCTCCGCTCGGGGCGATCATCAAAAAAGGAGGCCTCGGGTTTCCGGTGCTCGCTTCCATCATTTTCTTCATCATCTTTTATGTGTTGAGCATCATAGGAGAAAAGTGGGCCAAACAGGAGATGGTCACCGTACCGGTTGGCATGTGGGCACCGAACGCCATTCTGCTGGTGGTTGGCGCACTCTTCCTCATCCAGGCCAGAAAAGACGCCCGTTTCTTCGAATCTGACTTCTATAAAGTGGTTTTTGAGCGCCTTTTGAGGCGTTTTCGATCTCAGAAACAGGGAATCTGAACAGATTTTGGCGATTTGTGCCGTTTCTCCTACTTTTGCGCCCGAAATAAAAAGTTAAAAAGCAAGAAGAATGGAAATGCCATCTGCTAAAAAAGAGCTGTTTACAAAATTCGGCCACGGGAAGACCGCAAAAGATACCGGATCTCCCGAATCTCAGATCTCTTTGTTCACCCAAAGAATCAATCACCTCACCGGGCACCTTAAATCCAATAAAAAGGATTACTCCACTCAGCAAGGTCTGTTAAAGCTGGTTGGAAAGCGCAAGAAGCTCCTGAACTACCTTCAGGAGAACAACATCAGCCGCTATAGGGCCATCGTTGCCGAGCTGGAATTGAGAAAATAATCACACAAGGGAGCCTCTGGTTCCCTTATTTTTTAACCGCAGCCGCTACAGGTGTATCCTGTCGCGTGCTCACTTTTAATCAAACATACCGGTGTATTCCGGCATAAAACAATGAAACCAAATAGTGTAGTCATGAAGTGTTCTTTGCCCGATGGCAGAGAAATTTCGATTGAAACCGGAAAGCTTGCCAGACAGGCCGACGGTTCCGTAGTGCTGACCATGGGCAATACCATGATCCTGGCAACCGTAGTGTCCAACCACGATCCGGTCGAAGGCGCAGACTTTCTTCCGCTCTCTGTAGACTATCAGGAAAAATTCGCTTCCACAGGACGAATTCCCGGTGGATTCCTCAAGCGTGAAGGTAAACTCTCTGATTATGAAGTGCTGATCAGCCGTCTGGTAGACCGCGCCATCCGCCCGCTATTCCCCGACGATTACCATGCTGAAACACAAGTCAACCTCCAGCTGATTTCCGGAGACCACGATGCACTGCCCGACGGCCTCGCAGCTTTCGCAGCATCCTCTGCCATCGCCGTATCCGATATTCCATTCAACGGTCCGATCTCTGAAGTACGTGTCGCCCGTTGCGCAGGTAAGTTCATCATCAACCCAACCAACACCCAGCGCGAGCAGGCCGACATCGACCTGATTGTCGGTGCATCCATCGACAACATCCTGATGGTGGAAGGTGAGTGTAAAGAGGTCTCAGAAGACGATATGATCGAAGCCATCCGGGTGGCCCATGAGGCCGTTAAGATCCAGTGTCAGCTTCAGATTGATCTGTCCAAGAAGCTTGGAAAAACGGAGAAGCGGGTTTACAACCATGAGGACAAAGACGAAAACCTTCGTCAGGAACTCCACAAGCTGCTCTATGATAAGGTCTATGCAGTGGCGAAAGAACAAATTGCCAACAAGCAGATTCGTTCCGAGAAGTTTAAGGCTATTCTGGAGGAATATAAAAATTCACTCCCTGCCGACACTACGGTGAATAAAGATCTTGTAAAGAAGTACTATAAGGAAATTCAGAAAGCCGCATGCCGGAACCTCGTGTTGAACGAAGGCAAGCGTCTCGATGGAAGAAAGACCACCGAGATTCGTCCGATCTGGACGGAGGTGAACTACCTTCCCGGTGCACACGGTTCATCCATTTTTACCCGTGGTGAAACACAATCACTTACATCGGTTACACTTGGCACCAAGCTCGATGAACAGCTCATCGACGGAGCCATGTTTGCCGGAAGCAGCAAATTCATTCTCCATTATAACTTCCCTGGATTCTCTACCGGTGAGGTGAAACCTAACCGGGGACCAGGCAGAAGAGAAGTTGGTCACGGTAACCTTGCGTGGCGCTCCTTGAAGCAGGTGATGCCCTCCGCTGAAAACAACCCTTATACGGTACGGGTCGTGTCCGATATCCTGGAATCAAACGGTTCCTCTTCAATGGCTACGGTTTGTGCCGGTTCCATGGCATTGATGGATGCCGGTGTTCCCATCTCCGGTGCAGTCTCCGGAATTGCGATGGGCATGATCTCAGACAGCTCCACCGGTAAGTATGCGATCCTTTCTGACATCCTCGGCGATGAAGATCACCTGGGTGACATGGACTTTAAAGTAACCGGAACACAGAAAGGCATCACCGCGTGTCAGATGGACCTCAAGGTCGATGGCCTAACATTCGCCGTGATGAAAGAAGCTTTGTTGCAGGCTAAGGAAGGCAGGATGCACATCCTCGGCGAAATGAATAAAACCATTCAGTCGCCAAATGCCGACCTCAAATCACATGCACCAAGAGCGTACACACTCCACATTGAAAAAGATCAGATCGGTGCCGTTATCGGACCCGGTGGAAAAGTGGTGCAGGACATCCAGAAAACCAGCGGCGCAACAGTGGTTATCGAGGAAGTTGACAATAAAGGAAAGGTCAGCGTCTTTGCAACCAACAAAGAATCCATGGACATGGCGCTCAACCGCATCCGTGGCATCGTTGCCGTTCCTGAAGTGGGCACCGTATACGACGGTAAGGTGAAAAACATTATGCCATTCGGCGCATTTGTTGAATTCCTGCCAGGCAAAGACGGATTGCTCCACATTTCTGAAATCAAATGGGAGCGACTCGAAACCATGGAAGGCGTGCTTCAGGTAGGAGAGGAAGTGAAGGTTAAACTTGTTGAGGTTGATAAAAAGACCGGCAAATACAGACTTTCAAGAAAAGTGCTGATCCCTCGCCCGCCCAAACCGGAAGCACCTCCGGCTGAACAGGCCTGATCCCTTTAAGGCATATATCCAAACGGATTCTTTCTACCAAGAGAGAATCCGTTTTTTTTGGTGTTGCTTCATGTGAATCTTTTTTTTTGATTTACCGCATTAATAATCCAGGCGCCGGGAGTCACAGTGCATGAGACAGCTTAAGATCAGCAAGCAGATCACCAACAGGGAAAGTCAGTCACTCGACAAATACCTGCAGGAAATCGGAAAGGTAGATCTGATTACGGCGGAAGTAGAAGTTGAACTTGCCAAACGTATTAAGGCCGGTGATCAGGTTGCATTGGAGAAACTCACCAAAGCCAACCTTCGGTTCGTGGTGTCGGTGGCCAAACAATATCAGAACCAGGGACTCACCTTAGGCGATCTGATCAACGAAGGAAACCTCGGCCTGATCAAGGCAGCACAGCGCTTCGATGAAACCCGTGGATTCAAATTCATATCCTATGCAGTGTGGTGGATCCGTCAGTCCATCCTTCAGGCGCTTGCCGAACAATCCAGAATTGTACGCCTGCCGTTGAACCGCGTAGGATCACTCAATAAAATTTCAAGAACGTTTTCAGAACTGGAGCAGAAGTATGAAAGAGAGCCATCTCCGGAAGAGTTGGCGGAAGTACTGGAGATCTCCGCGGCAGAGGTGATCGATACCCTGAAAGTGTCTGGTCGACATGTTTCCATGGATGCCCCATTCGCACAGGGAGAAGAAAACAGCCTGCTGGACGTTCTCGAAAACGAAGACGAAGAAAAGCCGGATCAGAACCTGATCTCCGACTCCCTGCGCAAAGAGGTACAACGTGCGTTGAGTACCCTCACCCAGCGCGAAGCAGAGGTCGTATCATTTTATTTTGGTCTGAATGGTGAGCAGGCTCTCACACTGGAAGAAATCGGTGCAAAATTTGGTCTTACACGCGAGCGTGTGCGGCAGATAAAGGAGAAGGCGATTCGCAGACTTCGTCATACCTCCAGAAGCAAATCGTTAAAGCCTTATCTGGGCTAAGTAGTCTGTCTGTTCAAACGTCTAAACGCCAAAAAATTGGAAGAGCATTTAAAAGTCTTGATTATTGGTTCCGGTCCTGCAGGTTATACAGCAGCCATTTATGCGGCGCGCGCAGGATTGCAACCCGTACTATACACCGGCGGACAGCCAGGCGGACAACTCACCATCACCGGTGAAGTGGAAAACTTCCCGGGTTATCCGGCCGGTATCGGTGGACCGGAGATGATGACAGAACTCCAGCAACAGGCCGAACGCTTCGGTACCCAGGTGCGCTATGGAATGATCACCTCCGTAGACTTTTCAGCCCGCCCTTTTACCGCGATGGCTGACGAGAAAATCACCATTAAAGCAGAGTCCATTATCGTGGCCACCGGTGCCTCGGCGCGTTACCTCGGCCTGCCATCGGAGCAGAAGCTCATGAACAAAGGCGTTTCAGCATGTGCTGTGTGTGATGGATTTTTCTTCCGTGGGATGGATGTCGCCGTGGTTGGTGCCGGTGATTCTGCAGCGGAGGAAGCGACCTATCTGACCAAACTTTGTCCGAAAGTCTATCTGATCGTTCGCCGTGAAGAAATGCGCGCCTCCAGAATCATGCAGGAGCGCGTTAAAAACAATCCGAAAATTGAAATTCTCTGGAACACCGAAACAGAAGAAGTTTTGGGTGAAGAGGAGGTAAGTGGAATCCGGGTGCGCAACAACAAAACAGGAGAAAAGCGCGAGATTGCGCTCAAAGGATTTTTTGTCGCCATCGGTCACCAACCCAACACCGACATATTTAAAGGAAAGCTCGATCTCGATGAAACCGGCTACATCAAGGTAGTGCCAGGTTCCACCCGAACCAGCGTGCCAGGCGTGTTTGCAGTGGGCGACGCAGCCGACAAAGTTTACCGCCAGGCCGTGACCGCTGCGGGCACCGGTTGTATGGGCGCCTTAGATGCAGAGCGGTTTCTCGCAGAACATGAGTAGGTTTGTTGCTTCGAAAGCCTTAACCCAATCAACTTGAAACTTGACCTATTGGTACTGGCAGCCCACCCAGACGACGCCGAGCTGGGATGTTCAGGCACCGTTGTCCGGGCCATCCGCGATGGTAAAAAGGTCGGCATCATCGATTTAACCAGAGGGGAATTGGGAACCCGCGGTACCGCGGAAATACGCGCTTCGGAAACAGCAGAAGC